>PVML01016855.1_pt1 | contig 1208819 bp, 938 predicted proteins | sample 1853371 | NCBI WGS metagenome assembly PVML01 (sample SAMN08533508, study PRJNA380276) | Human gut metagenome, whole genome shotgun sequencing project. | isolation source: participant 1, chromium library | host: Homo sapiens | collected 2017
ACGTTTGAAGTACTTGTATGTACTTCCGTTGGCAACTATTGCAGTAACCGCTTTTGCCCGTCCCGAAATCTCCGAAAGAGTTGAGGAGATTTCTGCAGTCAAAGTTAATGATTTGGCTGCAATTGTAGAAGCAAAAGTGGAAGAAATCACCAAAGATGTGTCGAATATTACTTCTGGAGATTCACTGAAAAAGTTGGTAGTCACGGGTGATTCAATATTGAAGGAGAAGGGAACAATATCTATTTATGGAGAAAAAGGAAAGAATGGGGTGTTGGCTACTAAACTACTGCCGGATGAAGATAATCATTTTAAAATAACCAAAACTCAAGCAAAAATAAAGCCGGGAATGAATACATCTGTAGATAAATCGAAACTTATGGGTACCCATATTGGGGGGATATCTACGGTGGATTTGCGAGATAAAGATGTATTGGTGATCATTGATGGTAAAGAATCTTCTCGTACTGTGGTAGATGCTTTAGATCCAAGTCGTATTGAAAGTATTTCTATATTAGATGGAAAAGAGGCTACAGATATTTATGGAGATAAAGCGAAAAACGGGGCTATGGTTATTCAGTTACATTCAACCGCAGAACAAATATTGCAGAATAAGTACAAGATTGATGCTATTTCAAAAACGAGATTAGATGCTCTCAATTGTGGAAGTAAGAATTGGGGTGTAACGTTTCATTCAGTAAGTGGTAAGAAGCCGTTAGTTTATATAGATGGCAAAGAAGCCGTTGGCGAAGAAGCTTTATCCAGTGTCTCTCCGGAACGTATTAAAAGTATATCTGTAATGAAAGACAAAGCAGCTGTAGAGGTTTATGGAGAGAGGGGGAAAGATGGAGTAGTTTTAGTTGATTTGTTGACGGAAGAAGAATATCAGAATAAACAAAAATTTCCAAAACCTGCAAAGGTAAGGACTGAGAGCGAATCACCTAAAAAATCACACTTTTATATGGGGGGATCTCATGATGAGGAATGGCATGTTGCTCAAGCTAAAAAAAAGCCTTTGGTTATTATTGACGGTAAAGAAGCATTGGAAGAAGATGCTATTTCCAAACTTGCTCCTGATCGTATTAAAAACTTTACTATATTGAAAGATAAATCAGCTACGGATATTTATGGGGAAAGAGGGAAAAATGGAGTGCTGATTATCACTTTGTTTACAGATGCGGAATATGAGTTTAATAAAGCTAATCCGAAAAAGCCTTATGCAGATGCTTTGGAATTGGCAGAAAGCATGGCAAAAGATGTAGAAGGAGAAATTATTTATTGTATAGACGATGAAAAGATTAAGAAGTCTAAATTGAAAGGTATGTCTACCAAAAATATAAGATCGGTGTCTGTAAATGAAATGGATGGAACAAAGATTGTAAGATTGGAAACCGATAAATATCGTTCTGATTGGATTTCTGTAACTGGAGTTGTGACTGATGAAGAAGGAAAAACGATTGCGGCTACTGTGTTAGTAAAAGGAACAAATGATTATACTGTAGCTGACGCAGATGGTCGTTTTAATTTGAAAGCGCCTAAAAATGGGATACTTCGGATTGCTGATGTCAATAAGTCTGTTGCTGAAGTGAAAGTAAAACCTATGCTTAAAGTAGTTTTGAAAGATAAATGAGAGGATACATTATTTGATTAAAAATGAGCAGTTATATCCTGTTGAAATAAAAATATGGAATAAAAGCGATATACACTATTATTAACTATTTGTTGAACTTAAAATTTTATTATTATGAAAAAACAATTTTGTAAGATTTTACTAGCTGTTTCATTTCTTTTTCTTGTACCTGCACTTTGTATGAGTCAAAACTTAAAAGGAATCTGGAAACTTGTTCAGAGTGAAGGCTCTTCGCAAGTGGTCAGATATAAGGTACTTGATAAAGATGGCAATTATTTCAATGTGGATGCGTATATCAAAGATGCTGTAGACGTGAGTTCAGGCAGCCGCAGTTCGGACGATGTATTTTGCCCGTACAAAATTACCCGTTCGGGGGAGTACAGCATCATTGCAAAAGGCCTTTACTGCGAGAAACTGCGTAATGAACATGGCAGATCGGCAAATGCTATCGTTCCTATATCTTACCGGATTGACGGAAAGAAAATGACGCTTCTGTTCCGGTTGGGCAATAATGTCTATCGGGAAGTTTATCAGAAGGTATCCAAACTGGGTAAATGAGTCAGATTTTGTAGACGGAGGTACTCAAGTATCTCCGTTTCTTGTTCCGGATGGAACCAGCGTATTTCTTCATCCCTTTTGAACCATGTCATCTGTTTGCGTGAATAAATGCGTGAATTTTGCTTGATCTTTTCGATAGCGAAAGGGAGTTCCCATTCTCCGTCCAGATATTTGAACAGTTCTTTGTAACCTACGGTATTAAGAGAGTTTAGATGCCGGTAGGAGAGTACGGAACGTACTTCGTCCAGTAATCCTTCCTCCATCATTTGGTCTACACGACGATTAATGCGGTCATACAGTTCTTCTCTGTCACGGGTTAATCCGATCTTAAGAATGCGGAAAGGGCGTTCCTTTTTCTGTTGGGTGCGGAAAGATGTATATGTCTTTCCGGTCATGTAACAGATTTCCAATGCATGAATCACCCGTTTTGGGTTTTTCAGGTCTACGATGCGATAGTAGTCCGGATCTAATAAACGGAGCTCTGCACAAAGTTGCTCCAATCCTTCTTCCTCATACTTTTGCAGCATCACCTGACGTGTTTCAGCATCAACGGTAGGGATGTCGTCAATCCCCTTGCAGATGGCATCTACATACATCATTGATCCACCAGTAAGTACTACTACCTCATGTTCTGTGAATAATTGATGGAGGATTTCCATCGCTTCCTGCTCATATTGAGCGGCGCTGTAATAATCGGTAAGATGAAGAGTGCCTACCAGATAGTGAGGCACACGTTTTAATTGATCCGGGGTAGGAGCCGCCGTTCCTATTTTTAATTCAGCATAAAGTTGTCTCGAATCAGCGGAGACAATGCTGGTGTGAAAGTTCTCCGCCAGTCGCAGGCTTAATTCTGTTTTTCCTACTCCTGTAGGTCCGATTAAAACAATGAGAGTGGGCATGGATTTTAAAGTATTAAGTATTAGGTGTTAAGTATTAAAGTGTCGGGGATAAAAATATTAGGTATTAACTGCTTGTCACTGCATAGCAATTAATACCTAATACTTGATACTTAATACTTAAAACTTCTCTTCTTCATAAGAGCCACCCGCGTTACCACCTATGTCGAAGCCTTCCTGATCAAAATCTTCCATATCAAAGTCCTGATCACCATAGAAATTTTCGTCCAGGTCGAGTGAACCGCTTGCAGCAGCCATTTCTTCAAAATCTACAGTTTGTGGCGGAGCATCACCCGATTTCTTGGTACATTTGGCACCATTCATATCTTTTCCGGTGATGATTTCAGACAATTCGATGAAGAAGCAACGCTCTGTCATGTAGTCGAATACATACAACAATTTTTGCTTTTCATCTTCTACCAGTTCGCTGATAGTAGTCTCTTTCATTACCCAACTATCCATTTCCGGATTGTCGTCCATTTCTTCCAAAGTGACTTCTTTTTCTTTTTCCCAATCATCATCACAGATAAAGAAGGAGGTCATCTGGTCGTTTGTGTACCCTACTGATTTCAGTATTGCTTCATGGAAGTCAAGAAATGTAGCTTCCGGATCAATTTGTATTTCTCTGACAAAATCGTCAACTTCATCAGATATGATAGTAAATCTGTATATCATAATATGACTATTTTGAACTGTTTATTTAATAATACCACGTTCTGAATTACGGATGAAATTGATGATGTAGTCAATCTCCGGACTCTTCTCAACTTCATCTTCAATTTTCTTCAATGCATCTGTCGTATTCAAGCCGCTTTGGTAAATGATACGGTAAGCGTTATGAATACTTTCGATCACTTCATTGGCAAAACCACGGCGACGAAGGCCGATAATGTTGATACCGCTGAAAGCTATGGGCTCACGTCCTGCAATGATATAAGGAGGGATATCTTTACTGAAGCGGCATCCGCCCTGAATCATTACATGGCTGCCTACATGGCAGAACTGATGCATCAATACATTGGCACTGATAATAGCATTGTCGTCAATAACGATTTCACCTGCCATCTTGGTAGAGTTGCCGATGATACATCCGTTACCGATCAGTGCATCGTGTGCTACATGCACCCCTTCCATTAATAAGTTGTTGCTTCCTACAATGGTACGCCCTTTAGCTGCCGTACCACGGTTGACTGTAACATTCTCACGAATCAGATTATTGTCTCCGATCTCAGCAGTTGATTCTTCTCCACGAAACTTGAGGTCCTGTGGAACTGCTCCGATAACAGCACCCGGAAAGATCGTATTTCCATTACCAATGCGTGAACCATACAAGATGTTCACATTAGCCATAATCTTGTTGTTATCGCCAATAACTACGTTTTTATCAATAAATACAAAAGGCGCAATTTCTACATTTTCTCCGATTTTAGCTTCGGGATGAATATACGCTAGAGGACTTACCATGTTTTTGGTTTTATTTATTTTTTACTATTTGTGCCATGAATTCTGCTTCGCAAACGACTTTTTCGCCAACGAATGCATAACCTTTCATTGTGGAGATGCCACGACGGATCGGGGCTAATAATTCTACACGGAAAAGCAGTGTATCTCCCGGTACTACTTTCTGGCGGAACTTTACGCCATCTATCTTCATGAAATAGGTAGAATAACGTTCCGGTTCGTCAACAGAATTAAGAACGAGCAAACCGCCTACCTGAGCCATTGCTTCTATTTGAAGTACGCCCGGCATCACTGGTTCCTGTGGGAAATGTCCCTGGAAGAAAGGTTCGTTTGCTGTGATATTTTTGATACCTACGATATAGCTGGCACCCATCTCAATTACCTTGTCTACCAATTGGAAAGGATAACGGTGGGGTAATAGCTCACGGATACGATTTACGTCCATCACCGGTTCGCGGTTACAGTCGTATGTCGGTGCCTGTATTTCATGCAGGCGAATTTCTTTCCGCATCTGACGCGCAAACTTATTGTTGATGGTGTGACCGGGGCGGGTAGCAATGATGCGACCTTTAATCGGTTTACCAATCAATGCAAGATCACCGATAACGTCCAGCAGTTTGTGACGGGCACACTCATTCGGCCAAACCAGTGGTTTGTGATTGATGTACCCCAACTGATCCGCATCCATGTGAGGAACACCCATTACATCAGCCAGTTTGTCATAGCTTTCCTGTGACATTTTGCGTTCGTAAATAACGATTGCGTTGTCGAGGTCACCACCTTTGATGAGGCCGGCGGAGAGAAGCGGCTCTATTTCACGAACAAAGACGAAAGTACGGCTGGCAGCCACTTCGTCTTTGAAATTGTGCATATCTTCAAGTGTTGCAAACTGATTCGGGATAATGGTTGAATCGTAGGAAACGAGTACATTCAGACTAAAATTCTCGTCCGGTAGCACGATGATAGAAGAACCAGTTGATTCGTCCCGGAATTCAATTTTAGATTTGATGATATAAAAATCCTTGACAGCACTTTGTTCTTCTGTTCCTACACGTTCTATTTCTTGTACATAATATTGTGCACTACCGTCCAAAATCGGAAATTCCGGACCATTAACCTGGATAAGGCAGTTATCAATGCCCAATGCATAAAGGGCTGCCATACCATGCTCTACGGTACTTACTTTGACTCCATTCTTTGACAATACTGTGCCACGGGTTGTTTCCGTCACATTGTCGGCTACTGCATCGATAGTTGGTTGTCCTTCCAGGTCAATACGCTGGATTTTATATCCATGATTGTCCGGGGCAGGATTAAAAGTTACAGTGAGATCAAGTCCAGTGTGAAGACCTTTCCCGCTCAGTGAAAAGCTATCTTTCAGCGTTTTTTGTTTCAGCATTGGTTACTTATTTACTTATTTAATAGTTGTTTTAATTCTTCTACTTCTTTACGCAGATTGCGTATTTCTTTTTGCATATCCGGCAAATTCTTAGTCACAACAGCAGCCTTGAAGTAAGCTTTCGGTTCCATAGGAGGAGTCCCGATCAGTACGCTGTCTGCTTTGATGCTGCTTGGTATACCTGATTGTGCTCCCAGATTTACCCGGTCGCCGATTGTGATATGTCCGGCAATACCTACCTGACCGCCAAACATACACCATTCTCCGATTTTGGCAGAGCCTGCTATGCCAACTTGAGCCGCCATAACTGTGTGTGAGCCAATTTCATCGTTGTGCGCAATCTGCACAAGATTATCAATTTTAGCGCCACTATGTATGATGGTAGCTCCCATTGTAGCACGGTCTACACAGGTATTGGCACCTATATCTACTTTGTCTTCCAGGATCACAATTCCGATTTGTGGAATCTTATCGTATCCGTTCGGGGTGGGAGCGAAACCGAATCCATCGGCTCCGATCACTGCACCTGAGTGAAGGATACATTCATTACCGATACGGCAGTCATGATAAACATTTACATTTGAGTAAAGAAGACAACCATTGCCTATCTTCACACCGTCTCCAACGAAAGTATGCGGGTAAATTTGAGTATTATCTCCGATAACGGCGTTTTCGCCGATATAGGCAAAGGCACCGATGTATACGTTCTCGCCAATTTTGGCGCTGGGGGCAATATAAGCCAGTGAATCGATACCTTGCTTCTTTGGTTTACTCATTTCATAGAGGTTAAGCAGCTTCGCCAGGCTTTCATAAGCATTGTCTACTTTGATCAGAGTAGCCCGAATCTCATGTTCAGGGACAAAATCTTTATTAACTAATACAATGCTTGATTGTGTCTCGTAGATATAAGGCGTATATTTAGGGTTCGACAGGAAAGAAATAGCTCCGGGCATTCCCTCTTCTATTTTAGCGAATGTGTGTACCGTAGCGTTTTCGTCTCCAATGATTTCCCCTTGGATAAATGCTGCAATTTGCTTAGCCGAGAACTCCATGTCTTTAATTTAAAATTTAATTAGTTCACAAATAACGGATTTTTTTTTCAGATTTCCGTGTTATTGCATGAATATTTTATACTTATCTGTGTAATCTCTGATAGCAGAGATAGTATTTCTTTACCTTTTTGGACAATAATGAGATGTTCAGCATGTCCGATGCTTCGGCAATATTTTTGATAGTGCCGTCTTTGTAGATAATATCAATACTGTCATCTGCCGGGTCGTACATATTCTTTTCGATGCTGGGGGTAGAGACAAAATAGTTCGCTTCGGAAAGGGTTATGCCTAGTTGCTGGCTGATTTGCAAAGTTAACTCTTTTATTCTGTCCTCACCAATAGGTTCGGCAGAATTTTCCACTTTAAAGATATTTCGGTTAATCATGCCCAGACTAAGTGTGGAAAGAACTTTATCCGGATAGTTGCTCCATACTTTCAAGGCAGTCCAGATATCATTGTCATCCAATTGGATGAAATTTTCCAGACAATCGGGATTGTTATGGAACTCCGTATGATTAATGTCATTATATAGAAAGAAATGTAAGGCCGGCGAAGCAAACAGTTCTACTCCCTGTGATGCTAGTTCTTTGGCACGAAGCAACGTGCTGATAAGCATTCGTTCATAGGCTACCGATGTCTTGTGCAAATATACCTGCCAATACATGAGGCGACGTGCTGTCAGGAAATTTTCGATAGAGTAGATACCTTTGGATTCAATTACGAGACGGTCGTCGGCCACATCAAGCATCTTGATGATGCGGGCAGAACCGATATTCCCTTCTGTAACACCGGTATAGAAACTGTCACGACGAAGATAATCGAGGCGGTCCATATCCAATTGACCACTGACGAGCTGATGCAGAAACCGTTTCGGATATTCGTCCTTAAAGATCTGTATGGCAAGACTAAGTTGCCCGTTCATTTCTTTATTCATTCGTTCCATCAGCATAAGGGAGATTTCTTCGTGAGAAACTCCTTGTACAATCGTATCTTCAAGCACATGCGAAAAAGGACCATGTCCGATGTCATGCAGTAAGATAGCCGCTTGTACGGCTTCAGCTTCGCTGTCAAATATAAAGTTACCTTTGGAGGTCAGTTGGGTGATAGCTTCGCTCATCAGATAGAACGCACCTAGTGAGTGCTGGAAACGAGTATGTTGTGCGCCGGGGTATACTACTGACGAGAGTCCTACTTGCTTGATGCGGGTAAGACGCTGCAAAAGGGGATGCCGTACAATATCGTACAGTAACCCCTTTGGGATATTAATGAATCCGAATACCGGATCGTTGATTATCTTTCTTTCGTAAGGCATTCCTTCTCTTTAAAGAATCGCTTTCAGTTGCTCTGCCATTTGCACCTGTACTTCTTGGGCGGCAAGCCTTGCAGCTTCGGCAAACTTTTCTGTTTTATCAACGTAGATGATTCCACGGGAAGAGTTAACAATCAGGCCACAGGTACTGTTCATTCCATATTTGCAAACTTCTTCGAGCGAACCGCCTTGCGCTCCGACACCGGGAACGAGCAGGAAGTGGTTGGGAACAATCTTACGAATATCTTCAAAAGCACGTCCTTGAGTAGCGCCGACTACGTACATCATACGTTCGTCATTTGCCCATTCCTGCGATTTGCGTAGTACTTTTTCGAAAAGACGTTCGCCGTTTGCATCTTCTGTCAACTGGAAGTCGTGGGAACCTTTATTAGAAGTCAGTGCCAGTAAGATCACCCATTTGCCTTCGTAAGTAAGGAACGGAGTTACGCTGTCTTCACCCATATAAGGAGCTACAGTGACGGAATCTATCTCCAGCTCTTCGAAGAAAGTACGGGCATACATGGCAGAAGTGTTTCCGATGTCGCCACGTTTGGCGTCGGCAATAATAAACTGGTCGGGATAGTTTTCCTTGATGTATTTTACTGTTTTCTCAAATGCGATCCAGCCCTTCACGCCCATACTTTCGTAAAAAGCGAGATTAGGTTTGTAAGCGATACACAGATCGGCTGTTGCGTCGATAATCGCTTTGTTGAATGCGAAGATCGGATCTTCTTCTTTCAACAGGTGTTCGGGAATCTTCTTGATGTCGGTATCAAGCCCTACGCAAAGGAATGATTTCTTGCGTTTTATGTTTTCAAATAGCTGTTGTTTATTCATGTCTATACTATAATTTTTAGAGTTCACTTTCTTTCAGGCGTTCCGCATTTTCTGCCACGATCAGGTGATCGATACAATCTTGAATATCTCCGTCCATAAAAGCGGCAAGATTATAGATGGTATAGTTGATACGATGATCGGTGATACGTCCTTGAGGGTAGTTGTATGTCCGGATTTTAGCCGAGCGGTCGCCGGTAGATACCATTGTCTTACGTTTGGAAGCTATGTCGTCTATGTACTTCTGATGTTCCTTGTCGTAGATAAAGGTACGGAGTCGTGCCAGGGCGCGTTCCTTGTTCTTCGGTTGGTCACGGGTTTCTGTACATTCAATCAGGATTTCTTCTGCAACGCCTGTATTCGGGTTCTTCCAGATATAACGCAAGCGTACACCGGATTCTACCTTATTAACGTTCTGTCCGCCTGCACCGCCACTTCGGAAGGTATCCCATTTGATTTCTCCTTCATTGATGACTACGTCAAATTCTTCGGCTTCGGGGAGTACGGCCACCGAAGCGGCGGAAGTATGCACACGTCCTTGTGTCTCTGTGGCAGGAACACGTTGTACGCGGTGTACACCCGATTCATATTTCAATATTCCGTAGACATTATCTCCTGTGACGCTGCAAACAATTTCTTTGTATCCTCCGGCTGTTCCTTCATTTGCATTGGATACTTCCATTTTCCAGCCTTTGGTTTCACAGAACTTGGCATACATACGGAAAAGGTCGCCGGCAAAGATTGCGGCTTCGTCTCCTCCTGCACCACCACGGATTTCGAGGATGGCGTTCTTGCTGTCTTGCGGATCGGCAGGAACGAGCATTAGTTTGATTTCTTCTTCTAATGCCGGAAGACGTTCCTGACTGTTGTCCATCTCCTCTTTTGCCATTTCACGCATGTCAGCGTCCGACTCATTCGAAAGGATGTTTTTGGCTTCCTCGATGTTGCCTAACAGTTGGATATATTCTTTGCGGGCTTTCATCAAGTCATCCAGATCCTTGTATTCTTTGGTCAGTTTGACATAACGTTTCTGGTCGGCAATTACTGCCGGGTCGGTGATGAGGGTAGATATTTCTTCAAAACGGGCTACAAGTCCGTCTAGTTTTTCTAATATGGTACTGTTATCTGCCATTCTTTAGTATCTGAATTCTCCGAACTCGCTTTTAATGATTAATTCAGTCTGGTCACACGCTTCGATACGTCCTACTATCTGTGCAGGAATGCCGAATGATTCGGAAATAGCGATCACTTCTTCTGCATGTTCCGGTGACAGGTAAACTTCAAGACGGTGTCCCATATTGAATACCTTGTACATTTCCGCCCAGTCTGTACCGCTTTGTTCCTGAATAGTCTTGAACAGAGGAGGAACAGGGAAAAGATTGTCTTTTACTACACGGACATTTTCTACGAAATGCAGCACTTTGGTTTGCGCACCACCGGAGCAATGAACCATACCGTGGATTTCCGGACGTAAGGTGTCAAGTAGCTTTTTCACTACCGGAGCATAGGTGCGGGTAGGAGAGAGTACCAGTTTACCTGCGTCAATTGGAGAATCCTCTACAGTATCTGTCAGTTTTAATCCTCCGGAGTAAACCAGTTCTTCAGGTACGGCGGCATCATAGCTTTCCGGATATTTCTCTGCGAGGTATTTGCCGAAAACGTCGTGGCGGGCACTTGTCAGACCGTTGCTGCCCATACCTCCGTTATATTCTTTTTCATAGGTAGCCTGTCCGTAAGAAGCAAGGCCTACAATGACATCTCCCGGACGGATATTGGCATTGTTAATAACGTCCGAGCGTTTCATGCGGCAGGTTACGGTAGAGTCTACGATAATAGTACGAACCAAGTCGCCGACATCAGCAGTCTCGCCACCGGTAGCATATACACCTACACCCATTTCACGGAGTTCAGCCAGCAATTCGTCTGTTCCGTTGATGATAGCGGAGATTACTTCGCCGGGAATCAACAGTTTATTGCGTCCGATAGTTGAAGAAACGAGGATATTGTCTACAGCGCCTACACAAAGAAGGTCGTCGATATTCATAATCAATGCGTCCTGTGCAATACCTTTCCACACAGACAAATCGCCTGTTTCTTTCCAGTACATATAAGCAAGGGAAGATTTGGTTCCGGCGCCGTCGGCGTGCATGATGTTGCAATATTCCGGGTCCCCACCCAGTATATCGGGAATAATTTTGCAGAATGCTTTTGGGAAAATTCCTTTGTCGATGTTCTTGATGGCGTTGTGCACATCTTCTTTTGATGCGCTTACGCCCCGCATCATGTATCGTTGATTACTCATGAGTTAAAGAATTATTTTTTGTATACGGCTGCAAAAGTACTGCTTTTTTTTCGTACAGCCAACTATTTGTTTATCAAGCTTCGTCCGGAAGAAGAATAAAACATAAAAGTGTTAATTAATGGTTCGTATTATTTTAATCATTATGCTGATTGATAGTGGAAAGAGACTAGTTAAACCGTTAAAGAGACAGGAGCAAAAGTTCCTTTTTAACGCTCTTTTATGGAAGTCCTTTCGTGGTGGTTAAGAGCTGGAATCGCCGTTATCTGAATAAATCAGGTAACGGCGATTCCGATTTTAGCTTGGAAGTTCTTTAAGAAATCATCCTTTAGAACTCTACTTTCGGAGCTTTTTCGCTTCCTTCTTCCGCTTCAAAGTATGCTTTCTTGTCGAATCCGAACATCCCTGCAAATATGTTTTTCGGGAAACGGCGGATATTGGTGTTGTACGATTGTGCCGCATCATTGAAGTTTTTACGGGCTACATTGATACGGTTTTCGGTACCTTCCAGCTGTGCCTGTAATTCAAGGAAATTCTGATTGGCTTTCAAGTCAGGATAATTCTCTGTGATAGCCAATAATTTGCCAAGTGCAGACGTTACAGCACCCTGTGCTTTTTGATATTCTGCCAGCTTTTCCGGAGTCAGACCTTCGGCATCCACTTTGATCTGTGTGGCTTTGCTACGTGCTTCTACCACTCCTTCCAATGTCTCTTTTTCATGAGAAGCATATCCCTTTACGGTGTTTACAAGATTGGGTATCAGGTCTGCGCGACGTTGGTATTGGGTTTCTACATTGGCCCATTGTCCGCTAACATTCTCATCCATGGTGACAAGACCGTTATATACACTGACTGCCCATATGACAAGGATAGCCACAACGGCTAAAATGATGATAATTGACTTTTTCATGTTTCTTACTTTTTGATGAGTATTTGATTATTTAATATTATCTGTAGGGATCAGAATCGTGAACCGGCTCCACCGCCGCCTCCCATTCCTCCGCCGAAGCTGCCGCCGCTAAAGCCTCCGCCACTGCCTCCGAATCCGCCGCCGCCTCCAAATCCGCCGATGAACGGACCGCCTCCGCCACCCCCTCTGTTGTGATAGTCGCTATCGTAGCTTTGCTGACGACGTATGATTGTATTTCCGCAGTTCTTGCAAGTATAGGTGACATCTTCCGTCTTTACCCCATTGACACGTGATACAAGTCTGCTTCCGGTTCTTTGCAGGGCATGTTTCCCGCATTTGGGGCAACGGCTCTGATTTCTTGCGGCAAAGAACGCTATCCCTACACCGATTACAGCGAACAGGATAACAGCGAAAATGAAATCCATCGATTCATTATTCGATTCAGAAAGCGATTCATTTTCCATTGATCCGTCAAGTCGCTGGCAAGTCGCCCGGATTCCGGCTACCATTCCTTCATTCCAGTTGCCGTCTTTCAGATATGGAATCATGTACTTAGTCTGGATACGTTTGCATATTGCATCGGGAAGTACCCCTTCCAAACCGTATCCGGTGTAAAACTGGATGCAGCGTTGGTCGGTGACTAACAGGATAACGAGTCCGTTATCTTTTCCTTTCTTGCCTACTCCCCATTGATTGAGCAGCTGATGGCAAAAATCAAAACACTCCATATCACCAATCGAAGGAACTATGGCAACTACCGTTTCAATCCCCGTCTGTTGTTCCAGAGCGTGGAGCATAGTGTCTATTGTGTCACAAGCAGCTTGCGAAAGTATCCCTGCCGGATTGCATACATACTGCATTTTATTTTGCAGATGTACTTTTGGCAAGTTGTCTACCGTATATACCTTTTCTTGGGCTTGCAGTGGAATCAGTAGAAAAGTAGCAAGTATAAGCGTCAATATTGATTTCATAACAATCATTTTACATTTGCAAATATAGAAACTTTTTCTGTTATGATTCCAAAACTCCTTGTTATAATAGGTTTAATGAATATACCGCCCGACGAAATCCCGTACTTTGTCGGTGTATTCCTGTTTATTCTCTTTGTACGAGAGGGCATGGGCTGCTCCCGGTACGATCCAGAGTTCTTTGGGTTCCGGCTTTGCTTCATAGAGCGGATAAACCATCCATGTGGGGACATATGTATCTTTGTCTCCATGAATAAACAGCATGGGCAGCTCACATTTCTCTACCTGCTTTAGCGAGGAAGCTTCTTTGAAGTTCCATCCGTATTTTTTCTCGCATAACCAGCTTGTAGTGTACATTAACGGGAAAGCAGGCAGGTGGAACGAAGATTTGAGCTCGTGCGAAAATTCATCCCATACACTGGTGTAGCCGCAATCCTCTACAAAACATTTCACATAAGGTTGCTGCTTTTCGCCGGATACCATCATTGTGGTGGCACCTCCCATTGAGATACCATGTACTACCATTTGAGTACTGTCTCCAAAGATTTCATTTGCAATGTTCATCCATTGCAAAACATCGATCCTGTCTTTCCATCCCATTTGGATGGCTCGTCCTTCGCTCTCTCCCTGATGTTGCAAGTCGGGAAGCAGGATATTATATCCCAGATCACGATTATACAGATAGCCGATCATGAACATACGGATAGCATTGTCGGTGTATCCATGAACGATTACCGCCGTTTTACTGGTTGGAGCAGGTGCGGCGATGTAAAAAGCGTGTAACTGTATGCCTTGCGGATTGATAATGAATGTATCCTTCAGAGCATTCACTTGTTTCAGGCTATCCACCCACGGACGCAGGAAAGGATAGTTTCTGTACATATAGGGATATGAATCGGCGTCTTTAGACAATATTTTGGCATTCGGCGTCAAGGAGAAGTTCAACATGTAGAAACTCCCGCCGATTGTGCAACTGGTAAGTACCAGCATGATAATAATAATGCTGTAGACTGCTCTTTTCTTCATAATAAATCCCCTCAATTAAAATATCACGCCCTTATTCTTAACTCTATCAGAAAACGGCTGTCAGCACCTTTATCTTATCGGTGCCATATTTCCCAAGCGGCAAATGCCTGTAAAAGTAGCATTTCCAAACCGTTTTTCGTAACAGCACCTTGTGCTTCTCCCTTTTTCATGAAAAGAGTGACGTTTGGATTATATAACAAATCGTAGAGCAAATGGTTTGGAGTGAGCAGTTCGTAAGGAATGTTGGGGCAGAAATCTACTTTGGGGTACATTCCTACCGGAGTACAGTTGACGATTACGGTGTATTCCTCCATGATTTCCGGAGTCAGTTCTTCGTAAGTCAGCATATCGTCGGTCTTGTGTGTCCGCGATACAAACACGCTTTCGATACCCAGATTCTTGAGTCCGTGATAAACAGCTTTGGAAGCACCTCCGGTGCCGAGGATCAGTGCTTTTTTGTGTTGAGGTTGTAGCAGCGGCTGAATAGATTGTGTAAAACCGATGATGTCGGAATTGTAGCCGACCAGTTTCACTTTTCCTTTCGGTTGGCGGATAATCTTAATGACGTTTACAGCACCAATTTTAGCTGTATCCCGATCGAGTTCGTTCAAAAAAGGAATCACTTGCTCTTTGTAGGGGATGGTGACATTGAGCCCGCACAAGTTGGGATTCTCTTCAATAACTTCCATAAAGTCATTGATATTGGGAATCTCGAAATTCACATATTCCGCATTGATGCCTTCGGATCTAAACTTTTCGTTAAAGTAGCCGATTGAAAACGAATGTCGCAAGGGGTAGCCGATTAAACCGTATTTTTCCATGACACGAAAGGATTAAATTAATTATTCATCATTCTTCATTATTTTGTCGCCGTATAAAGTGTGCAGATACCAAATGTCAACCGTCGGAAATGAACTTCGCCGAATCCGGCTTTCGATATGACTCCTTTCATGACTTCCCCTTGGGGAAATACTTTGATAGTGTCCGGCAGATAATGGTAGGCACTGTTGTCTTTGGAGAGGAGTTTGCCAAGCAATGGGATAACTACTTTCGAGTAGATGGCGAACAGTTGCTTCATGGGGAAGCGATCCGGAGTAGTCAGTTCCAGGATAACCAGATGTCCGCCCGGTTTCAGTACACGACACATTTCGGAGAGGCCTTTGTCCAGGTCTTCAAAATTGCGGATACCGAATGCTACGGTGATAGCGTCAAATCTATTGTCGGCAAAGGAGAGAGAAGTGCAGTCCTCCCGGGCAAAAGAAATTTTGTCCGAGAGTCCTTCCTTCTTTACTTTTTCACGACCCACGTTCATCATGCCTTCCGAGATATCCGTCCCGATCAGTTCGTCGGGTTTCAGTTCGCGGCAAGCGAGGATGGCGAAGTCTCCCGTTCCGGTGGCAACATCCATGATGTGCTGCGGGCGGAAGGGGCGGAGCCAGGCAATGGCTTTACGGCGCCAACTGCGGTCGATACCTAAAGATAAGGTATGATTCAGTTTGTCGTAAGCATGCGCAATGTTATCGAACATACGTTCCACCTGCTCGGTTTTCTTACCGTCTTCGTTGTAAGGCTTGATATGTTGTTGTGGGTAATCCATGCTTATTTGCTCAAGAAATTCATAACGTTCTTTTCGATACGTTCAGCGATGTTGCTGGTATCTTCTTTCACAAATTTCTCACCGGTGATATTCTCGAACAATTCGATGTAACGATCGCTGATGCTCTGTACGATAGCCGGAGTCATTTCAGGAACTTTCTGACCATCCTTGCCTTGGAAACCATTTTCCATCAGCCATTCACGAACGAATTCTTTAGAAAGCTGCTTTTGAGGTTCGCCTTTTTCGAAGCGTTCCTGATAGCCGTCAGAGTAGAAGTAACGGCTTGAATCCGGTGTATGAATTTCGTCCATCAGATAGATAGTACCGTTGTGCTTGCCGAATTCGTATTTTGTATCAACGAGGATCAGACCGCGTTCAGCAGCGATTTCAGTTCCACGTTTGAAGAGAGCCAGTGTATATTTCTCCAGAGTCTCATATTCTTCGGGAGTAGCGAGTCCTTGTTTCAGGATTTCTTCCTTAGAGATATCTTCGTCGTGCAGTCCCATTTCCGCTTTCGTTGTCGGGGTGACGATCGGTTCCGGGAATTTCTCGTTTTCGCGCATACCATCCGGCAGTTTCACACCGCAGATTTCGCGGACGCCGCTTTTGTAAGTACGCCATGCGCTACCGCACAGATAGCCGCGTACGATCATTTCTACCGGAAAGCCTTCGCACAAAACTCCGACAGTAACCATCGGGTCCGGCGTAGCCATTTTCCAGTTCGGACAGATGTCAGTAGTGGCATCGAGGAATTTGGCTGCAATCTGATTCAGCATTTGGCCTTTGTAAGGGATACCTTCAGGTAAAACCACATCGAAAGCCGAGATACGGTCGGTTGCTACCATGACGAGTTTTTCGCCGTTGATGTTGTACACATCGCGCACTTTTCCGTGGTACACGCTTTTTTGTCCCGGAAAGTTGAAATCTGTTTTTGTTAATGCTTTCATTGTTTTATTATAATTACAAATTACAAGTTACAAATCACAGAAACGACTAGTTGTTGACCTGTTTCACCGGTCGTTCGCCGTTGATAACCAGTTGTTCATTCTTTCGTTTCTCCCTTTCGGCTTTCGCCTCCTTGTCGAATTTTTCGTAAGCATCTACGATGCGTTCCACCAGTTTATGGCGTACAATATCTTTTTTGTTCAATTCTACAAAGCTGATTCCCTTTACCCCTTTCAGGATGCGGAGTGCTTGCACCAGTCCCGAAGTTTGTGAGGCGGGGAGGTCAATTTGAGTCATATCTCCCGTAACGATCATTTTGGTATTCATACCCATACGGGTGAGGAACATTTTGATTTGTTGTGCAGTGGTATTCTGCGCTTCGTCCAGGATTACGACTGCGTCATTCAGTGTACGTCCACGCATAAATGCTAACGGAGCAATCTGAATAATGTTCAATTCCATGTATTCCTTTAACTTGGCAGCGGGGATCATGTCCTGCAGAGCATCATATAATGGTTGCAGATACGGATCGATCTTATCTTTCATATCGCCGGGCAGGAAACCGAGTTTTTCTCCGGCTTCTACAGCGGGCCGGCTGAGGATAATCTTTTTGATCTCTTTATTTTTCAGCGCACGGACGGCGAGGGCTATGGCGGTATATGTCTTTCCCGAACCGGCGGGACCGATGGCGAATACCATATCGTTTTTGGCAAAGCCTTCCACCAGCTTCAGCTGGTTCTCGCTTCGTGGGATAATGGGCTTGCCGGTAACGCTGAAAACAATTACGTTTCCGGTCTGTTCCGCTTGCGGAGCATTCCCTTTTATAATGTCGATGATGACTTCCTCTTTCAGAGAATTATATTCGGCACAGTATTTTTCGAGTTTGGTGATATTTTCTTCGAAGGCACACATTTCCTCCTCATCGCCCAGCACTTTGATGACATTGCCGCGGGCAACGATGCGTAGCTTCGGATATAAAGCTTTAATTAACTGTATATTGGCGTTGTTTACGCCGTAAAAAATAACCGGGTCAATATCCTCAAGAACAATCAGTTTCTCTATCATTGAATCGTATTAAAGAAAAATTTCTGCAAATTTAGTGAAACGTTTTGGATTCTTCGGCTGTTTACGGGTGAATTTTATTGCAATTTATACTCATCGTGCAGTGATGTGGAAACATCCCTGTTTTAATTCATATTTTATGTAGCATTTATCGGCTTGGCGCAAGTCTCTCAACACTTCAGACAGAACGAGCTTCAAGGTATCGGCATTGACATCCTGCAGAGGTCGTCCGTCTTCGTCTTCCACCTTTTTGAATCGTTTCCAGCTGACGTCAAAGGTTGCGCCATAGCAATGGGCGGAGTTTGCGGAAGCGTTTCCATTCCGACGGCGGAGACGCTTCACGTCACTCTGCGAACGTAGTACGGAAGTGACGATAATCTGATTTGGGTTCAATCCTTTTGCTGTCAGTGAATCAAGAAAATTGGAGCCGATGGTGTCGAGCAATTCGCTGGCGCGGGGGACCAGATAGGGGATGGAATGCGTCAGAGAGTCTACTGTGTAAAATTGGTTGTCGGTGATATGGATAAGCTGTTCTTTCATCTTTTCGGCAGCGTCCCTGTCTTCCGGCGGGCAGATGCCGACGGCTTGGGCCACGGCGAGATGTTTATCATTCAAATCCGGGAAAGAACGTTTGTAACTGACTACACCACGGATGTTGCGGGGTTCGTTCAGTTTGAGAGACATATCTTTCTTTTTGCAGCCGGCAGTAAGAGTGACAAGCCCCGTAATCAATATAAATAAAGGCAGAAGGTGAAGTTTATGGTTATTCATTTTTAATATTTTGCTCGCAAAGATATAAAAAAATGCCTACCTTCAAAATGAAGGCAGGCAATCTCTATGAAATAATTTATTGGTTATTTCTTCTTCTCTTCTTTTTTCTCCTCCGGCTTTCCGGCAGGTTTCTCTTCCGTTTTGCTTTCCGGATTGATGATACCCTTTACCGTTTCGCCGATAGGCAGTTTATCCAGTACACCGAGACTTGGGGCCACTGTTTTCACCAGTGAACTGAGGAAATTGCTTGTACCTCCGTTTCCTCCGTCGAATACGGTGATATTGCCTAGGTTCATGTGTTCGAAAGCCTTCACTTGTTCTCCGGCAATTTCCTTCCATTGGTCTACCATCTTGTATTGGATGGCGATGGCAGGGTTCGATTCTGCTGCTCTGACCATAGCCTCGAAACCTTCTGCTTCTGCGAGCAATGACCTCTTCTTACCTTCTGCTTCCGCTTCCAGTTTCAGTTGGATAGCTTTGGCTTCCGCTTCCGCTTGTGCCAAAGTCGCTTTTGCACGTGCTTCCGCTTCACGGGTAATCTTTTCGGCGATGGCATTTGCCTGAAGGATAGCCTCCTGTCTTGCGATCTCTGCCGGAACGATCTTTTCAGCTTTCAGTGAAGATTCTACTTTCTTCGCTTTTGCTTCTTCTACTTCTTTTTGGGCGATTTCCCGGGCAGTTTGTACGGCAGCTTCCGATTTTGCAGCGGCTTCACCGGCTTGCTTGTCGGCATTTGCCTGTGTGACGGCTAATTCGGCATTTGATAAGGCCACTTCCTTCTGTGCGTCATTACGTCCGATAGCCGCTTTCTTAGCAGCTTCTGCCTGTTTGATTTCCATGTCGGAGTTCAGTTCGGCGACACGGCTTTCCTTTTCGGTGTTTGCCTGCTCGATGCGGATATTCTTTTCCGCTTCCGCTTTGGCCACTTGCGATTCTTTTTCTGCGTTGGCAAAGGCTACCTGAGAGATTCTCTCCTTATCCGCATTTGCTACAGAGATTTCCTGTTGCTTCTTGGTTTCGGCAATGGCGATATCCTGGTCTTTGCGGGTTTCCGCAACCTTGGTTTCACGTTCCTTTATCTGATTGGCAATTTTGATAGCACCCAGCTTTTCCTGTTCTTCGATGTTGGCTTGTGCTTCGTTCAGAGCCTTGCTTTCAGCTTCCTTACCCAGGTTGACGATGTAGTTGGCAGCGTCGCGGATATCACTGATATTGATGTTCATCAGATACAAACCGAACTTGCGAAGTTCCGTGTCGATGTTGTCTTTTACTTTCGACAAAAATTTATCACGGTCGGAGTTCAGCTCTTCGATAGTCATGTCTGCAATCACCAGACGCATCTGACCGTATACTACATCCGTAATCAGGTTCTGTTTGTCATCCATTGTCAGTCCCAGCATACGTTCGGCAGCATTCTGCATCACTTCCGGGTCTGTGCTGATAGCTACGGTGATGGTAGTGGGTACGTCCACACGGATATTTTGGGCAGATAGGGCGCCTGTCAGTTTACAGTCTATCTGCAATGGTTTCATAGAAAGGAATTCGTAGCCCTGAATGATCGGCCATACGAAAGCGGCCCCACCGTGATATAACTTGGCTGATTTCTTTTCTCCCCCTGTTTTACCGTATACAACGAGGACTTCGTCACTCTTACATTTACGGTAACGCGACAGGATGCCGATAAAAGTAAGCAGAATGACTGCCACTAGTATAGCAGCCATGATTAGCATTTCTTGTGTCATAAAATTGTGTATTTGAATAGTTATTTAATGTATAAAGTTCCGTCTTTGTAGCTGCTGATGATTGTTTTGTCTCCGGTCTGATATGCTTTCCCGGTTTCGGAGATCACGTCCACTTCGCGCATGGCGCCGTCCCGGTTTGTCTGTACGGTATATTTGTTATCACTTTGCTTGAAGTAAATGGTACATTCCCGTCCTACCAATTGATCGGTCTCTTCAGACCGGTTCACTTGCTGCAGTTGATAGGCTTTCTTATAAAGGAACCATACGGCAAAGACAAAGAACAGACCTACCAGAATTCCGATTGCATAACTTGCTATATCGGCATTTCCTACGAGGTACATATACCATCCGAATCCGATCCCGAAGTGGGTGAGACCTTTGAAAGATACTACGCTGCTGATATCAGCATCCACGTCCACATCTGCATCTATGTCTCCGAAGAAAATGGATAATACGAATTGAATAAGAAAAATTCCTGTAGTGACGAGGGCGATGATTAGGAAGATGGTATGACTCATAGTAATTCTGTATTAATATAAATGTATCAGTTATAATACTCCAAATATACAGGTTTATAAGAGATAAACAAAGATAATGTGATAAAAAGTAGATATGTTTCGAAAAGTTTTCATTTTCAGATTGCCTCTGTTCAATTACCTGTGTTATCAATATACAATTACTCTTGTATAATTTTGGGACCAATCCGGACTATTGTAACCGTATACGAGGAAAGGATTATTAGGCTTCATGGCTATTACATGTTTTACGTTATACATTTTATGTAATACAAAGAACACAATAAATAATCAGATATGCAAAGAATCACTCACATAAGATATTCATTTCTTGATCTCCCAAAAGCCATTACGACGTCCGTTTTTGCGTTCTATAATGCCTCTTTCACTTAAGTTTACGGTCATGGATTTGACAGTTCTCTCAGATTTTCCTATGTGTTGTGCTATTTCTTTTTGTGTTGCATTTGGTTTTTCTTTGAGGTAGTTAAGTACGGCTATCTCTTCCAAAGTGCAGTCTAAAGTGCAATTTTTGCACTTTGGGATATCCATATCAGTCTGTTTTGCACTTTGAATGGCTTCCTTTTCGATTTCGTCGATCTGTAGATTTCGATTTTTAAGTTCATTTTGTTCGTTGAGAATCAGGTTTCTGAAGAATTTTTCTAAAAATTCGGTCGTGGCATACACACCTTTGGTTAGGTCATTATAGTTAGCTCTGACGAGAGCATTGCGGAAGTACCAAGAATGGTTGGCGAAGGTCTCGTTACTGAAATTGAATCCAAAAGTATGCAGATATTTGATCGTGAATACGGCTGTTGTGCGTGTATTTCCTTCACCAAAGGCGTGTATTTGCCATATTCCAGAAACGAATCGGGCAATATGTCTGATGGCCTCATCTATATTCAGATTTTTATAATCAAAAATCTTTTCTTGAGAGAAATCATATTCCAAGGTTTCGCGGATACTTCCTGCACTGGCATAAAGTACTGTTGCTCCTTTCAGTACCCATTCATTCTTTGTAATATTGTAATCCCGTATTTGTCCGGCATGGCTGAATATGCCTTCAAATAAATGCCGATGAATAGCCAAGTATTCGATAGGTGAGAATGTGAATGTATTCTCCGAAAGGATCTCTGTTATTCTGGCTGAGACCTTATCGGCTTCTTCCGTACGATCTTCGCTAGATGAACGGGTAACCTTTGATTTGTAATAACTATCAACTAATTGTTTGACCTCGTCAATAGTGATATCCCCTTCAATGTGTTGGCGGGCTTTTTCCTTCAAATATTCCGAAGGTTTAAGACCATCAACAGCTTGCAGGCCAATGGCTGTTTGCCAAGCGTATCCTTTCTCCCGCTTATGCGGTTCGCTCTGTCTTATGTATTCCTCGAAGTCGTTCATCTTTTACGTTATACATTTTATGTAATACAAAGAACGCAATAAATAATCAGATATGCAAATCATGTGAACTCCTGCGAATCATAACTTATGCTTCCGGTGAATTGTTGTTCACAAACAAAACAAGCTTTGTAAATATAGCTATCATTTTTGCTTCATTGACATGAAGCTATCACTTTGACAAGTTAAAAAGGCTTCTACGGGTTGGAAGCCTTTCTTATGGGCAATGCAATCTGAAGACATTTCGCGAATTATAACTTATGTTTCCATGTTTTCCTGTCAAAATCACCAAATCGTGAAACTTATTTTTCGTCCCATATGATAAAGGCTTCGCATCCTCGCTCGAATTCATCTCTTTCGGGGGGTCCTATAGCACCAAAATCTTCGGTGATCAAGTCTTCTATAGGAGTACATCCATTAATCTTTATTTGTCATCATCATTTGTTCTCCTTTCATTTTCTTTTTGCACAAAAAATCCCCACCCACTCAGCGCTACTTTCGCAAGCTGCCTCTGAGTGGATTGAGGAACACAAACAAAACAAACAATATATTGTGTAATTCTTTATAAGGATTATGAAGCGTGTACTTTTGGAAACAGCCTTTTTAGGCTGCAGGGCAATCAAGTACAAGCAGTGAATCTTCGCACAGTGTAATGGAACACTTTTCCAATATACTGAGGTCGATTTCTACTTTTATCCGACCGCAGACATCTTGCACTTTGTGTCTGAAGTCTACAAAGCCCTTCACAAATTTCTCGATCCGGTTAGCTGAATGTTCGTAAGCATACCAGCGTCCGTTCTCTTCAAACAGATAGGCTTGGCGCATATCTGATGATTCTAGTTGCAGGATGTCTTTTGGTGTCATAATTATATATTTAAGGGATTTCTATTGTTATTTTTTTACGTATGTTTCCACTATAGATACTAATATCTTCAGATGTAATCAGAGTATTGTGCTTTGATTTATTAATGTAAACCCAAACACTATTTACTTCTTCAATATTATTTGTAGGAACGAATTCATACATGCTAGTTGTTACATAGGCTGGTAGGTCTTCCTTTACAATTTTCCATCCAGCAGGATTATTGCCTGTAACACTGAATTTTGCAAAATAATAATTATCATTTTCACTAGCTAATACGGTGGCTGCAGTTACTCCAAAATAGTAATGATTATCTGTTGTAATATCCATGATGTCTTCATCAATAATGGTTTGGGTAACACCAATCTCTGTCCCTACTCCATTAGCAGCATTTCCTTCTATAGCTTCTTTTTCTGTGGCATATCCAGATTTTGTAAGGTGATCTATCAAGAATGTGTATTTATAATTTCTTTGTATTTTATTGATTTTTACTAAATCTGTTTGACCAATAAAATCCAAACGATAATAAGTATCTCCTCCATCTCTATATTCTCCTTTAATGAGAACTGAAGCTCGTGGTGCTCCATTAGTACCATTGACATTATCTATTTCAGGGATATAAAATGATATGCTATTATCTTCTTTAGTGTTAACATCTAAATTAGTATAGGGTGTATCCTTTTGTACATTATCAATGATACCACCACATACTTTACCATTGTAATTTATGTTAAGTAATTTTATACTTTTTATTTCAAATTGTGGGAAAGCATGAATTGCATCTATTTCAACTTTTGCCATAGCCCGTCTCAATTGTATGCTCCCTTTAGTTCCTTCTTCTATAGTCATAGGGGTGCTTTCGCCATACATTGGCATATATTCTATATTATTTGGATCATCAATAGAATAATTAATAGAAGATAATGCCTCTGATTTTACTTTACCTACATTTGGCGTTGCAACAGATGAGTTGGTAATCATAACCAAAGTTATTTTACTTTTACTTTCAGGTAACATAACATACATCTTTTTAGTACCATTGGATTCTAATATTTTTATGATACTGTTGCCTTTTTCATCCTTATCTGTATCTTTAATCCCATATAGAAAGCGAGCATTATCTCCTTCGCCATCAAATGCCCATAGTACAAAATTGTTGATTTGAGAGTCATCTTTGATAGAAACACTACGCGAAGCGACTGGCCTTTGACTAACTGGCACTGCAAGACTTAACATAACTTGTGTTTGCTGACTTTCATCTTTAGAAGAAGTAGCACCACAGTCTATGAAATCATTATCTGCTACACATCCTGTGAATATGCCTACGAAAAGCAGTAGATACATTATATTATATATTGTTTTCATCTTTCCTACTTTTTATTAGTTATCTACTTGTTTGAGTGACTATGATTTCTCGTGGTTTTGTTTCACTTTCAAACAGAATTTTTACAGTAGCTTTTTTATCGCTATGATCACTATATGCTTTCAATACTTTGAATGTAATGTCTTCTCCAGTACCTTTGTTGGGATTTCCTTTGTCAGGAGTAATAACAAACCAGTCTGCTCCCGGATCTATAACTCTCCATGTATCATTGACAGAATATATTTTGATCGTAGTTTTACTTCCCACTGTTGGTGAAAGACTAATTGATTGTGAAATTTTATTGCTTTCAGAAAAGTCTTTTTTCACGTCTCGTACGCAACGTACTGAACCAGCGAATTGTTTTTCTGCATAATAGTCTGTTGCATTTAATGCATGAATATGGCGTCCGTCTCCAGTCGTTCTGGGACTTGCTCCATGTAGGAACATGGCTGCAGGCCTTACTCCACCATTTAATGCTACTACTGATGAATTAGTCCAAACAATGCTATTCACTGTTAAGGAATGATAGTTTTGTACTTTAGTAAACATGAATGACTCTGATCTTTGAGCATAATCCCCTTTACTATAGTAGCTGTCATTAGGGTCATAAACACCACCTAGAGGGAACCAAGTGACTCCTTGTGAAGATGTCAGATGCGCTCCATTCTCTTTATCTTGGCTATCGTATTCTTCTACATCAGGTCTATCTCCCCAGTCTTCCGCCTTTTTATAGTTAATATAATAACCATAGTAATATGCATCAGAAATATAGCTACCGTTCAAATTGTTTAAATATCTTTGTCCAGATGTATTATTGGTAAAATCGACTTTAGGTTTCCCGTCATAAGCTTTGTTAACGTAATGTGGAACATACGTTAAATTTTCATTCCAATTGTCAGTTTGGCTAGATTTACTATATAGTTGGGTACCCCAAAATCCGTCATTAATTTTCCATCCTTCATTGCTCCACTTTCTAGTAGCATTATTCCATTCTTTAGCTTTGTTTGTACTAAAAACAAATGCATCGACAGGGGGGATTCTGTATCCTTCAGGGCATGGATCATAAATTGTTTTTGAACCTAAGTTCTTTTCATCTAATAATCCTTTGCTAGTACCCCATAAGTAAGCTCCCATCTTAATATTTTTGTTTGTTGCTCCATCTTGAGCCATTACTTCCGATAACCCATTTTTTAATAACTTAGTGGGGTAATGTATCGCATCTTGAATATTTGTTCCTTTATTATTTATACCCCATTTTTGGTTATTATCATAAACGTATGTTTCTATTTGACCTAGTGCTGGTGTAATATTTCCCCATCTATCTGAACCATATGTTTCTTCACTTATAGCTTTAGCTCCAATAAATGGATCTTTTCGTCCCCATTGGTATAGTAAACCTAGTGAAGCTACTCCTGGCTTATTACTAAGAGCTCCTAAATAGCGATCGAGAACATAATAGCCTGTGGTTGGGGTCCAGTCTTCTACATATGTATCTTTTATATTACCGTTAGTATCTATCATATCTGGGCATACCCATATATGCCATGACCATATAACTTGTCCTTTTGAATCATAAGCACCTATTAAAGCATTACCTCCTGTATAGCTTTTTCCATCTTTACCGTTGGATATAGTTGCTCCGCTACTATTTACTTTATATGTGATAGTTCCAGTTTCGGTGTTATATGCTGCATTTTGTGATACAAAACTACCGGATGTCGGACTTTGCTTAAGGGTTACTAGACCTCTTTTAGTTTCCCATATAATAGATATATGATCGGGAGTTAGTGAAGCGTTTTTTTCGAGAGTAACTTCTCCATCAACCAAAAGTCCCTTTGTTCCATTTCCCTTGATAGTTACAATTAACTCATGTTCTCCGTCGCCTACTATATAACAATTGGAGGAAGTCGGTTGCTCCTGTTCTACAATTATTTGTTTTCTAAGCATTCCTACAGTTTCATTTCCTATTGTTATATAGAAAATACCGGTTTTGGCAATTCCTCCATTAGCTTTGTCTACAGTAACTAATACTTTATCTCCTGATTTCTGTAGTTTGAACCAGTCGTATGTTTCAAGCTGTTCTATTTCCCAACCATCAGTATAGTCTGTCCAAACAGTAATGTCTTCAGTTTTATTTCCATCTTTATCAAATGTTACTCTGCTTTTATCCGTAGTCAACGTGTACTGATCAGGTATACCACGCATGGGTGCATCTGCCCAATCTGTAATTTTTACATCCATTCCTACTACGACATTATCCAATGCCTCTTCCGGTGTCGGTGTTCCCGGGTTACTTACTTTAGTAATATCGAACTGATATAAATGATTGCGTACAAGATCATATGCTTTAGGATCGTTTTTATTGCTGCTTTCAAGGTCGTCTTTGAAATCAATTCGATAATAGCATTCTGTCTCTGCACCAACTAAACCTTCACCTGTATATTTTCCTCCTACAACAAGGCATACAGCTTTTTTTCCTTCACCTAGCGTTTTATTAGCAGCTTCAGAAATATAAAGTTGATTTTTGAAGTCATTTCCGCTCAATCCTTCAAAAGAGAGTGGAGAGGTTATATCCCGTTGTTCTGACGTAGATGGTACAGATGGATATAATATCTCTTGATTTTCAAGCTCTTTTGCTGTTACATTTATAGGAGTACAGTATCCTTCAGTGTTTGAAAAGTATGCACGTACACTAGTCAGAGTAAAATTGTCCAGTCCATTACCTTCGTTTACAGTAATGCCTATTTTGGCTACGGCACGATATAGATTGATATCGGCTGTGACACTGCTCTTTATTTGTGGAAGAGAGAGAGTTCCCCACATGGGTATTCCATTCTCCTTTTCAAATTTGTCAAAAGAGTATTTTAAAGATTGGTATATTTCTTCCTTGCTTTTGCCTATATATGAATTGGAATCAAAAGAGACCTCACAACCTTTAAGGTTTGCCAAAACAACTATATCTACATTCTCATCGTATGTTTTTGATGTAATTCCATATAATATTCTGTTGGCACTTCCTTCAGTACCCAAGAGTTGTAAATTAGTTACTTCCTCTTTCAGTTGATCTTTTTCAAAGATAAGCAAATGAAGGTCGTTAGCTGTAAGCTGTCTTTCATACTCTTCTCCGTCATTTGTACCAGTTGATGCGTCAGTTCCTCCTGCCCGTGTACTGGCGATATCTCCACATGGCAGACACAGCGTTAATCTCACACTAGCATTTTCAGAATTAGAGTTTCCATCATTAAATGTATTATCCGTACAAGAAGTAATGAAGGCTCCAATTGCTATTATGAGCAAATATATATATGTTGACAGCTTTTTCATTGTTTTGTTTCTTTAAAATTCAATTTTGTTGAGACGGACAATCCATCCGTTTATTTCAATCACCGTAGTGAGTAGAGTTAGAGTTTCATCTACAAAAAAAGTTAGGTAGAACTCGTCTTCTCTGTCTAAGTATTCCTGAAAGTCCATTTGATCTTTATAGTGTTCTTCCCATACTTGTTTAATGTAATAGATCATATCTCCTTTTGCTAGAAATTCTTCTCCTGTTATCGAATTCTTTATACTTAATTTGGGAGTTTGGGTGGTGAGAAGGCGTGCTACGCTTAAGTCTGCTGTTACTCCTGGGTTTGCAGTTGGATAGGACTTTGTTGTTATATTACCTTCTTCTATTTCGTATGGCAAATATGTCAATAGATTATCTTCAAGTAATGTATTGTCATAATTCATGTATCCGTTATCATCGTAAATGGCATAGTTCAATGTGTTTTTACTGATAGCTCTGGTGCCTGTGTTTTGGACAACGTTCACATGAATTGTATTTGTGTTTTTTACGAGTGGGACTGTTGTATAGCGTTCTCTTCCGTTGCTTCTTGTAAAGGTGCTTTTTTTGATTTCTCCGTGCCAAAGTGGTGACAACGCATTTTCTACAACATACATTCCTTCTTCTCCTTCAGCTCGTGTCGCAGCTCTGCGAAGAGTCTTTACTGTTAAGTCGCTTAATTTAGAAACACCTGGAGTCAGCAAAGGGTATGCAAACGATTGATCGTCTAATCCTGCCCATGCAATAAGATGATATTGTTGGTCGTCTATATCTAATTTCATGGCATAACTTCCATCAGCCAGTATTTCTCCTTCTTCTACTTTTTGATATGCCAAATTTCCATTGTCATCAAAAGCATATAATGTCACAGTTTTCACATCTCTAGCAAAATAATCTTTTCCGTCCATGTTGTAATCATACGTGAACTTGACACAATATTCGATGGAACAATCGCCGTCGTCGTAATTGAGGACTGAATCGCATGCTGCCATTGTACCAGCCAATATGGTGATGAGAAGTATCTTATTTGCTTCTTTTTGTATTGAAGTGAATATTTGTTTCATTATTCTTGTTGTTTATGCTTTTGAGAAGCGTATGTTTTGTTTGAGAAAAACTAATTCAATTTGAGAGTAATTTGGAAAGGAAAGAGAAAGCTTTCCTTTCCAAATTTATGTGTCATTTTATTAGAATTGGATCTTGTTAAATCTTACCTTCCATGGGTTGATTGTGATCTTCAAGTTCATATAAGCTTCGTCAAATGTAGGAGGAACTTCTGGAGTCGGGAAACCTAATTTAGCAATGCTTTCTACTTCAAGTTTATACCAAGTGTTACGAACAATCTTATGATTATTAGTTGCGTAATCGACTTCGGTCATGTAGAAACATTCGCCATTTTCATATTTGTAAACATGTTTAGCTAAGAATTCAGCTTGAGTGCTGTCATCTGTAAATGATTCACCAATACCTGCATTTGCTGCTTTCAATTCTGCTAATGTTTTATAAATTGTATTGTTCCAAACATAGAAAGGAGTGGTGGGTGCTACATCTCCAAATGTTACTGTCGCTTTATATACAACATAAGTACTGTTCTTTTGCAAGCCTTCAGTTGCTGCATTTTCTAAACAATATACTACAGCATCGTTACTCATTTTGTTATAAGTATAATTGTCTTTGGTAGTGCCATAAGTATAGAAATATGTTTGATTTGCAACATCTCCTTCAAGAATGTTAGATTGCAGAGCTAAATTACCATAGCTATATTCGTCTAGAGTAATTTTCATAATTTCATTAATTTGAGCACCTGCATCAGCATTGGCTGCAATAGGGAAAGTTTTCGTATCTGTTACTTCGTCCAGCTTAGCACTTACACGTGATACAGGGATTACAATATTGGTTGTTGCGCCTGCAACAAATTCTTTGGCTTCTGTAATTTCTCCAGACATCAGGAAGTTTTTTGCTTCAGCAATACCTGAAGTTAAGTAGTTTAATCCGCTTCCTACTACTGTAAATGGAGTTGCGCTCCAAGGATTAAGAGTTTTTTTGTTTAAAACAGCTGTCGCTTTTGTTATTGTTCCTGCAGGTACTACCTCTACATTTGTAAGGATTAAAGTCTGACCATCTTTTGCAACGTCGAAATCTTCAATTGGTTTAGAGAGTTCTTTGGTGCTACCATCATTATAGGTTAATTTTACATCAACAGTTTGAACGCCATATTCATCTGCTGTACCTTGTTCATCATCTTTGTTGTCAACACTTGTTGCTCTACTGCCAGGAACTTCAAAGCTTAACTGCATAAAAGCTGTTTCAGGGTTTTGATTACCATTGTTAACGATTTCATCGTTTTCATTGCTACAAGCTGTCATGGCTGCTACTGCCAAACCTGCTAATAATAAATTTTTTACTTTCATTTTTGTTTTGATTTTAATGTGTGATGCTATAATTCTTTTTTTTTTGTTTGCACACTATATATAATGTATACTGTGCTAATTGTTTTTTTTCTTCTTTTGAGGAGAGTCATCTAAAGGATGAGGGTCGTTTGTTTTGTTAAAAACATCATTTTCTTTTTAATAGGAAGCCCTTATATTATATAAGGAAAAAGAAGTAACTTCCGGGAGGAATGATTTTGTTTGTTTCTAATAGGCAATGTTTCTTTAATTGTTTATATACTGATTTTATTGTTTTGTTCTTTTGTTTGTTTCGCAAGAAACTTTTGTTCCTTATCGACATTGCAAAGGTATGGGAGAAATGCGAAATCGTTAATTGGTGTTTTTTTCAATTTTTAAGGTGAATTTTTCAATCTTTTAAATGGTCTTTTGGGATGGGTGAATTGATCGTTTTTTGAATGATTTTTTGGTTAAATGAATGTTTTGCCGCCTATGTTTTCTATTTACCGCTGTTGTTGTTTTATTATTTTCTTCAACTATTTTAGATATAGCGAATAGAATTTGCAGCTAATGTATGGGGAGTTAGTGAAATTGTGTTTCGTTCATTCCGTTTTGAATGATTTACTACTGCTTTGCATCACATTGAGAATTACAGTACCGATTAGGGTTCAGATTGTTCAGCTTTATCATGAAACTCCCTGTTCATCGATATTCCGGCTGAAAGTACTATCCTGAAAACTAGGAATATTGCTTTCAGTGCTTTCAGCCGTGTTGCTAAACTCAATCATCGTCTTACCACCAAATATACATTCCCATATTCCGTATGCTTCCGTTCTACCCCCATTTTTATCAATACTTGCGCAAAATGGTTCGGATTGAAACCTCGTAGAGCAGCAGCATTCCGTTTCTTCAGTTCTTTATAAATATCGGCGGCAGAAAGTCGCAGATATTTCTCTTCCGCTGAGGCTGAGGTGCGGAAACAACTGAGAAATACTTCTTCGGCAGGGCAAGTACGGTAAAAGGGGGCACTTGGCAATAGCTGCGTTGTTTGGCGTTGATACACTCTCTTTTTTCCGAATGCAATAAGAATATGCTGAAATTTACTCTTTCCTAAAATCGATTGCTTATCTTTGTTCTTTTGAAATATATTATAATAAAATGAAGATATGACAGAACAAGATATATATAAACTGCTTGCAGATGGTGAGCGTGTTACGCTTGAATGCAAAAAGGCACAAAATGGTGTGCCAAATTCTTTGTGGGAAACATATTCTGCATTTGCTAATACGAATGGTGGAATTCTTTTGTTGGGGGTATATGAAAACGTAGCAGAGAAAGACTCTTTGATGAGATTCACAATCACTGGCTGGTGTTGAGGATGCAGACAAAATACGCAAGGATTTATGGAATACTATTAACAGTCGTGAGAAAGTAAATGTGAATCTGCTACATGATGAGGATGTTCAGACGATTAGCGTTAATGGTAAGGAGGTAATAGCGATAAATGTACCACGTGCCGATTATAATTTGCGTCCTGTTTACATTAATAACAACTTGATGCGTGGTACTTATAGACGCAACCATGAAGGTGATTATCACTGCACAGAGCAAATGATAAAGATGATGGTGCGCGATGCTTACGAGGATGGCAATGATCGTATGTTCTTGGAGTATTACACAATGGATGATATTGACATCCCGACATTAGAGGGTTATCGTGTTATGTTCAAGACTAATAATCCAGAACATATTTGGAATAGTCTTGATCATAAGGAGTTCTTGATGCAACTTGGTGGCTATGTTGTAAACCGAAAAGATGGTACTGAAGGTCTGACTATAGCAGGTCTTCTGATGTTTGGTAAAGGGTTGCCGGTACGTGAGCGTTTTGATTATCTGCGCATGGACTATATTGACAAGTCAAACCTTATAGGTGACCAACGTTATAGTGACCGACTGACCTATGACGGTACATGGGAGAATAATCTGTTCAACTTCATTCGTATGGTAGTTCCCCGTTTGACGCGAGATATTCCAAGGCCATTCCAAATGGATGGCATTATCCGTAAGGATGATACACCACAGCATAAGGCAGTGCGTGAGGCTTTTACCAATATGATTATCCATGCCGACTTAATGCTGAATGGCCTTCTTCGTGTCGAGAAGTATGATGACCGCTTTGTGCTTTCCAATCCAGGCTTATTGAAATTGCCTGTTGAACAAATCTATGCTGGTGGCGAATCCAAAGCTCGTAACCAACGAATGCAGCATATGCTCCGTATGATAGGTTACGGAGAAAACCTAGGCTCAGGTTTCCCGCTCATCCTTAGTGCGTGGAATGAGAAGCATTGGCTGAAGCCGGAATTGGTTGAGCAGCCGGAACTGATGCAGGTGAAACTAATCCTTCATATTGAGAATCGAGTGTATGTCACGAAAGATGTCACGAAAGATGTCACGAAAGAACTAACAGAACGTCAGCAGATTATACTTGAATTCATGCAAGCTGATGGAACTATAACTATCTCTGAAATGTCCCAAAAGACAAACGTGACAGAACGGACTATTAAACGTGATATAGAATCTCTTACAGAGAAAGGTATACTTTCTCGTGAAGGAGGACGCAAAGAAGGTCGATGGGTAATCCGTAAAATTTGATGATATAGGCACATTATATAAGATAATATAATGTAAGTGAAATTCATCGTCTTACCACCAAATATACATTCCCATATTCCGTATGCTTCCGTTCTACCCCCATTTTTATCAATACTTGCGCAAAATGGTTCGGATTGAAACCTCGTAGAGCAGCAGCATTCCGTTTCTTCAGTTCTTTATAAATATCGGCGGCAGAAAGTCGCAGATATTTCTCTTCCGCTGAGGCTGAGGTGCGGAAACAACTGAGAAATACCTCTTCGGCAGGGCAAGTACGGTAAAAGGGTGCATTATTCTGTTGTATTTCACGTTCCGTTTCTTTGTCGAACCAATACGGACACCCGTCGGCAAGCTCCGCTTTCAGTTGGGCGAAGATCTGTTCATGCTCGATTCCCTCACAATCTATCGGCTTTTCTACTTCTACACAGAAGAAACGGCGGCTGCCTGTCGGATCACTCATCAGATCGGAGCGGTTGGAAGTTCCGATGAAAGAAGCGATGCGCGGCAAGTCCCGGAAGTTACGCTGATACGCTTTGCAGACGTGGAGACTCGACATTTGCATTAAATTCTTCAGAAGCGGCATTTTACTCTCTGCATATTTGTCGAATTCATCCAGATTGATCAGTCCCATTTCTGACAGAAGACGTTCTGCCTGTCCTTCTGATGTCAGTTTGAGATTATCCATATAGTAACGTTGCAGTACTTTGGGCATCAGCGATTTGCAGAAAGTCGATTTCATCCGTCCCTGTTCGGCACTGATCAGGATGGGAGCCAGGCTGTTGGCATGGACGCCCGTCTTTCCTTCCCATTGGGCAGCCAGTCCCAGCATCCATGTGTGGAATCCTTTTACCCATAGAGGTAGTGCGGATACACGTCGGGCAAGCAGAGTCAACCGGTCGATGCCGTCCCAGGGAGGAAGTTCGTCCATATAAAGCCGGAAAGGATGATACTCTCCGATTTGTGTGGAATAAATATATCGGCTCACATCTTTATCCCAGCAGGAAATGCCCTCTGCATGAGCCTCCATGCAGAGGGTGTTCAGTTCACGTTTTCCGATGGGACGAAATTCGGTCTTTGCTCCGCTTAATGGGCGAAATTCTGTTTCTTCCGTCAGGCGGTTGTAGCGGAAGTCATAGTGAGTTTGCAGAAAGGTGTTGACCCGTTCCGTCAGGCAGGCGGAGTTGTTGGGGGACTGCTGCTTCGGTTCGGGCGTTGCGGGAACGGGAGGTGTGTCAATCTGTGATACGCTCTCTTTTTTCCATGCCTTTATCAGCATGGCGATCATTTGGGTTACTTTTTCCATCATATTTGTTCTTTTTTTTAAGTTTCGTGCATCAAAGTTACAATGCCGGGATAGCGATTTGCAAGTGTTTTCGATAGATTCCTTTAAATACTTCCGTTTATGAAATAACGTAGGAATCATTAGGTTTTCCTGCCTTTCTGTTGTATCTTTGAAGGCGCAAACATCAGAGGCTAATGCAGATTAGCTGATCAGCTATCCTTCATTAGTCAATCGGCTAATCTCCATTAGCCGGGCAGCCATAGCACATTAGCCGATGAAAATGAAGCTTCTTTCATCAGAAGTTTCCGTAGGAATAACAGATTAGAAGTACTTATTTAATAAAAGAGGAAGCTATGGCTATATTATTTGACTGGTATGAGAACCCGGTATCACCGGATCAACCGAAGAAAAAAAGATTCCATCCCCGCATTGCTTACAATGGTCAGGTAGATACGGACGAAATGAGGAGTAAGATTCAATCCCGTTGTACGCTGAATGAAGTCGATGTGACTGCTGTACTGGATGCTCTTTCGCAGGTGATGGGAGAGGAGTTGGGAGAAGGACGGCAGGTTCATCTGGACGGCATCGGTTATTTTTACCCCACGCTGACTGCTACGGAAGAGATAGCCGCCGACACTCCGCGACGGAATATGAAAATCAAACTGAAGGCTATCCGCTTTCGTTCGGATCAGAAATTGAAAAACTCTATCGGATTAATTAAGGTAAAGCAACTGAAGAAGAATTTTCATTCGTCCAAGCTTTCGGAAGTAGAGATTGATATGTTGCTGAAGGAGTATTTCAGTACGCATCAGATGATGCAGCGCAGAGATTTCCAATCTTTGTGTGGCATGGTACGTTCTACGGCTATGATTCATATCCGGAGAATTTGCCAGGAAGGAAAGTTGCAGAATCTCGGATTGCGTAATCAGCCGATCTATGTTCCTGTTCCCGGATTCTACGGGACATCCAGAGATCAGCCGACGCTCCGGTAAATTCCCGGCTGAAAGGACTGAAGGCTGAAAGGGTGCTTTTTCGGGGGCGGCTTTCAGCCGCTTTCGCCTGCTGGCAGGCGGTTGTGGCGGATGGCTGAAAGGGCTGAAACGCTTGAAAATAAAAAAAACATTCCATGAATATTTATGGGGCTTTTTTTATTTTTGATGAAGGCAATATCGTGATGTTGTTTAATGGCTTTCAGAAAAAGACACAAAAAACGCCCGAAAGTGAGATTGAAAAGGCAGTAAAACTTAAAAATGAATATTATGCAAGTAAACCCTGACGTTGGAAGTATGGATGCTGTATTAGACAAATTGTACGGCAAGGTAGGTACCAACAAGTCCTATATATCTAGAATTGAGAAAGGAGCGCTTGAGCCGGGAGTCGGACTTTTCTTTCGTATCATTGATGCATTGGGCTTAAAAGTGGAGATTGTTAAGCCGATGATATGATGATTATGATATAAAAAAAACGCACTGCCTTCTCAGGTGGTGCGTTTGTGTTTTGGGGTAAAATTGTTTGTTATTATTCTTTGGGGTAATTTCTTATGCTTTTTAGTTGTTTCATATTGGTGTCAGCCTGAGTGGTGAGTCCACCGGCTTTTGCTGCATTGAAATATTTCTCTGCCGCATCGTAGTCGCCTTCCAGCAGTGCGATGACTCCCAGGTTATTCAGCGTTTCGGGAGCTTTCTGATCAGCTTTGGCAAGATGCTTCTTCGCTGTTGTCAGGTCTCCGCCTTTCTGTATTTCCATGGCTCCTGCATTCAGATTGGCAATAGGGTCATCCGGGAACATGGTGGCTGCTACCTGGAACGAACGGTTGAACTCTTCGCTTCCCGGCTGACAGCTTTCCGCAATCCGATAGATTTCCTGTAGGCTCAACAGTTGCGGACGTGTCTTGATAATCTCTTTGGTTTCTTCCAGATTGAACCCGCGTACGGTATAGTTGACGGTATAGTCTGAATGACGCAAAGCCGGATAACATTCTTCCAATATATATTTATAAGTTTGAGGACCTGCCAATTGAGCGATCTGGCGTTCTTTCTTGTCTATGTCCAGTGTCGAGTCATCCATCAGTTTCAGTATCTCGTCCTTCTTCTCCAATGAAGAAGCTGCGATAAACTTGCGGAATCCTTCCCAATCTTCAGAAGTATACTCTGAAGTGATCAGTTTATTGTCGAACTTGTAATAACTGGTCACATAATCTACCAATGCCTGTGTACGACCTTTTGCCAGTCGGGTATTGTTGGCATATCCACCTTCCGGTGATGCATAACCGTGAATTCTTATACTGCTGAGCGTTGTCTTGTCATCATTACGTACACTGTCAATGGTAGCACGTATCTTGGCCAGCTCTACTGTGTTGCGACGATACTCCGGTCGGATGATAATTTGGTTCACCGGGAAGTCGAGGAAAGCGCTTCCTTCTATGGCACGGTGCTTGACGGCTTCTGCCTGTGGAGTGATATAGGATATAGCGGGCTGTAGCTGCACGGGTAAAATGTTCAATCGGGTGATTAATTCACCGCTGGTCTCCTCTTTCAGGTCGCAGCAGCCGCATACATCAATATTCAGTTTCATTTCCGCATCACGCATCCAGGCTTCGAACTGGAATTGCTGGTGGTAGTTGATAATCTGTTCTTTATTATGCTTGCGACGGATAACACTGTAAGTATTTTCCGAAGGAGCGATGTTATTGCGTTGGTTTACTACTTCACGTTTGCGACCGTAAACTACGATGGAAGGTAGTATCTTGGTGCGGCCATTTGATTCGAGGAACGGAGTGAGGGTGGCGACATGATTGGAGGAGAGCTTCAGATTCTCCTGCATCACGATATCCATATCGATGCTCAGCACATTGTTATCTTCATTGCGTGTGATAGATTCTTTCTCTATACGCACCTGATCTCTATAAAGTGTCTGCGCTTTCCCGCCCAATACAGGCAGCAGGCAAAAGAGTATGCATAATATCTTTTTCATATTTGTTTTGTTTTAGAATAAATAGATTAAACTGATAGCAGCTTTCGTGGGACCTAAATAGTTCTTATGTCCTTCGCTAACCTTCTCACCGCACGTCTTGCATTCGAACTGCTCATACTTGACACGTGCGTAACCTACACCAATATTCCCTTCCAGATTCCAATGCTTGGCAAGAATCCATTGATAACCGTAGGAAATACCAGCACCGAAGAAATTGCCTTTGAAGCGGTGGTCCTTCAGTTCCGGCCAGATGCCCCAAGGCATATTGATGGCGGCAGCCTGATAGACGCCTCCATGTACATGGAATCCCACAAAGTGTCCATTGAACTTGTCGCAGAACCAGTAACGGAGTTCCGGCTGGATGGCGAGCATCTTCATCATCTTCTGATCTTTGTATTTCCACGGATTATAGTTGGCATACAAGTCCAGCGTTAACTTCTTACTCAGACCGACTTCGGCTCCGAGATTGATAATTTTCATCGCGTCCATTACAAGATTGGTTTTCACTCCGACTACCTGACTATATAATAAGGTAGAAGCAAACAAGGTAACGAACAAAAATAAGATTCTTTTCTTTTTCATCGCATGATGGGTTTTGTTTGTTGATGTTGCAAAAGTAACGGTTATATGAATAGACGTTAATTGGTGGATTCATCTTTCTTCTCTTTCCTTTCAATGGAAATTAATAAGTGGGGTGGTATATCATTCTTTTTATAGGCGGCATATAATTCATTGGTAATGGGTGGTGTTTTTACCGCTTGTATTGAATGAATTGCAGATGAGCGGCGATTTGATACTTGCATATCTTATTCAAGTGCTTGAATAAGCTGTATTTCGTTCGTTAAAGAGTGGTAATTCATTCATTTTGTCTCCTGAAAAGTTTTTTCTGTTGAATAAAACGCCTATGTTTGCAGTGTACAAACAAACAAGAAAAGATAAATAAGACAACTTAAGTTTAAAAGATTCCCTCCTAAGGAACATGAACAGATAAACAATATGAAGTGTAAGAAGCGGACGAAATAACAAACAACAGTTCGCAAACAAATTAAAAAAACAAATAAAATTTAGGAGGTACTAATATGAAATCAATTAAATTCTTTTTCGCATGTGTATTGGCATTAACTTTTGTAGCATGTTCTAATGCTGAAAGTGATAGTTTTGAAGACAACTCTTCAAACTTTGAATCCATGATATCTTTATATGGTATACAATCTGCAACTGTTGACTCTAAAGTAGGTGATGTACCTTCTGTGACTGCAGAAGAAATGGCAAGTGTGCTTGAAGCGCTTCGTCAGAATGGTAATACTATCCGTAACTGTGAATCGGAAACTTTGGAAGGATACTACGAAGGTGGTGACAGAAAAGAAGTGAAGATGATCGCAGAATATCAGGCCCGTACCAGAAGCGGTGCTTTCGTAGAACAATTCGCATTGTGTGTTTCCATCAACTTTAATATTGATAATAACGGCGGAGTATTTTATATAGGTACTACATACTCTTCCTCGACTGACCTGTTCAACTGGCAGGGTTATGGAGCTTCCTTATCTACTACTGCTGAAGGAAACAGTGTATTCAGCTCGACTTCTTATCTCTATTTCCGTGTAAGCGACCAGGGTAATTGCCTGGTTAAGGTACCCGTAAGCTTTAAAGGTAGCTACAACTTCAAGGATAATAAGGGAACTTATAGCTTTACTCTTTCCAAAGCAGCTAATTAATACAACAGGAATTTATTGATTTTAGGTATTACGTTACAATATATACAACTTATATAAAAGGGCTCCTTGCGCCGTGCACGGAGATTCCATCAGACAAAAAGAGGAACCAGACAGCAAACAATATAGCTTTGGTCATTCAGGCAATTAAGAAACAAACAATGGGAGGCCCGCCGATTCTTTTACGAATCAGCGGGCTTTTACTTTATTGTGAATTATTGCTAAAAAATATTTGTTATCCGATTTGCTAATGATTTAATTATATATCTTTATCAGCCAATACACATGAACAAAATACAATTAAGATATGAGGAAGTTCTTCTTTCTGTTGTTGCTGTTGACGGTTTTTCTTCCGTCATACTCTATAGATACCCACTGGGACCTGGAACCGCAAATAATTAAAAACGGAGTCGGAAATAATACTATTTATCATGTTTGTTACGGAAGCGAAGGCTTTATGTGGTTCTCTACTGACAAGGGAATCTCCCGCTACGATGGCTTCAGATTTCGTGATTATCCGCTCATTATGAGCGTTGACTCCCTTTCCACTCCTTTGCATCAGGCTGTAAAAACGCTGAAGGAAGGTTCCGACGGTTTATTTTATGCTTCACTCTATCAGGGGGGAATAACCTGTTTTGACAAAGAAATGGAAAAGTTTTTGCCTGTACGTTTTGACAGGTCGCTGAAACTTAAAGAGATTCAGGATTTTTGCTGGAATGATGGCAGCCTGTATCTGGCTACTTCGCATGGATTGTTCGAATCGCGTCCCATCCGCAAGAAAGAAGGAAAAGAAGATTTCGTCTATTGTATATTGAATCCCGAACCTTTGATAAAAGGAAAGATTACTAATCTTTGCACGGATGGAAAAACAAACCTGTACTTTGCCGTTGACCGCGAAAAGGTGATACATTATGATCTCGTAACCAAAAGAACTTCTGTGATCAGAGAATATGATGTGGTGAACAGACTCTTTTTGCGACAGGGATATTTATGGATATGCAGATTATGGAATGATATTGTATGTTATGACCTTAAATCGCATAAGGAACGTGTAGTCTCTCTCGAGGGGGGCGACCAGCCGGATTTCTCCAACTCGTATGTTACGGATATGGTGATGAAAGATAAGCAGACGTTTTATCTGACGACATGGGACGGATTATATAAATTGCATTTTGAGAATCTGAATTTGTGTGAGAGTCCGTTTACATTGACACTGCTGACACAGGGGGAAAGAGCGTTCCATTCAAGGATCGAAAATAAGATGACCAGTCTGCTATGGGATAACAGGCAGCAGATTCTTTGGGTAGGTACCTTTGGCGGGGGAGTGGTAAAGTTTGATATCAGCGACAGTATGTACAGCCGGGTACGGCAGAATTTCAAATCCAGAGTGGATGGCATGGTCGAAGATGCAAAAGGGTATATCTGGTTGACGGTGACCGATGGAGGCATCATGAGAAGCACTACTCCGTCATTTTCGATGGATACACATTTTGAACCATGGAAAAAAGTATCCGGTCTCTCCGGACGTTATCACATATATAAAGGTAAAGATGGAAACATTTGGCTGGGTAACAATTTTGGAGAGATCATCTCTGTCAATCCGCTTACGGAAGACGTGGAATCTTTTCAGTTGAAAAACAGCGAAGGCGGGAGGATGCAGGCTGTTGTCCATTGTTTCTGTCTGGATTCGTGGAATCGTTTGTGGGTAGGTACTTCGAATGGACTGGTACAGGTAGATCCTAAAACTCACGGATGCAAAAATATAAAACTGCCCGGTGAAATCAAGAATGTATTTGCCATCACTGAAGATAAGGAAGGAAATGTATGGGTAGGTACGGATAAAGGGCTGAAAAGAATTGAAACGAACGGTGACCAGATACGGGTGGAAGGAAACTATGAAAAGGAGAATGGGCTGGAAGAAGCCGGAGTGCGAACCCTGTATGTGAATAACTATAATCAGATTTATGCAGCCTATCTGAACGTCGTTATTCGCATCGACGGAAGAGAGAAGGATAAGATAGAATCTGTTTATACACTACAGAGTGGATTGACGGACGGACATGTCAGTTGCATGGTCGACGACCATATCGGAAACACATGGGCAGGAAACAATGTAGGAGTGATGACCATCAGAAATGGACAGGAGGCTTTTTATAGTTATCTGTCGGTGGGAAACTGCAGTGCAGTCTGTCGTTTGAATGACGGACGCTTGTTATGGGCGAATTCCTGGGGGCTGATTTTCTTTGATCCTTCTGCTACCAAAGGCGATAGTGGCAAGAAGCATTTGATGCTGACCGATGTGGAAGTCGGTGGAGAAACGGTGCTGGCAGGAGAAAAGCGGAACGGGCAGATGATTCTGGCTGTTTCTCCGGAAAAACAGGAGAAACTGGTGTTTGCTTCCGATAACAACGACTTTCATTTGTTCTTTTCCGATCTGCGTTACGGACTGGCACAGCGCAAGATTGCTTACCGTCTGCTTCCTGCGGACAAAGAATGGAAAATGATACCGCTTGCAGAAGGACTGTGGTTCAACGGATTGGCTGCCGGAAAATATGCCTTGCAGGCTAAGCTGGTTTTCCCGGATGGGAAAGAAGGGGAGGTAATCGAGATTCCTCTGGTGGTGAAGGGTAAATGGTATCAGACTATATGGGCGTATATCATGTATGTTCTGTTACTTGGCGGATTATCTTATTTCTTCTATTCTTATTTCAGAAAGAAGGATCAGCGCAAACAGATTCATCGTGACCGTGAGATGATACTGAAGGAGAATCTGAATCTCGAAAAGCTGAAACAGGAACAAAAAAAAGAGATAGAAGCGATGAGGAACCGGTTGCTGATGCTCTTTGTGCAGGAATTGCGTACGCCGTTGTCACTCATCATCGCTCCGCTGAAGGAATTGCAGAAGGATGACGCTCAGACTTCTCAGCTTTCTCTACAGGTGGCGTACCGGAACTCACTCCGCATGGTGGATGCCTGCGACCAGTTGCTGGCAGTATACGGGCAGGGCAATATGGAATCAAAACTGGAAGTTGCTCCGTATTCGGTGGATAAAATGATCGACAGCTCTCTTTTTGGTGTCCGGGACTTGTTGAAGGTGTATACCATTGATTTCCATTGCGAGAAGAGAATCAAGAAGGAGATGGAATTTTATGTGGACAAAAAGAAAATAGAATTCGTCATTCATAATCTGTTGACAAATGCTTTCACCCATACGCATTATGCGGGAACGGTTTCTTTATCTGTTTGTGAGGTTGTAAATGACAATATGCACTATGTCTGCCTGATAGTAGAAGATGACGGAAAAGAAAGGGTAAGAACTGTTGAGCAGTTGATGAGCGAGAATGAAGGATCGGAACGTGATATGTCGGCTGCGCAAATGGGATTCACCATCATGCAACAGATGATCGAAGCTCATTACGGAACGATTACTCTTGAAAGTACTGAAGGAAAGGGGACGAAGGTCACGGTCAATCTTCCCGCCGACAGAGATGTCTTTGAAAACAATCCGAATATTCAGTTTATTGATCCGGAAGAACTGACGGAAGTAGCAGAGCCGGAACCCGAATCGGCAGAAACACAGAAACAGGATTTGGCAGTAGAGGATGCTGTGGTGCAACAGGATCAGCAACTGCCGCTTTTTGCGGAGGCATTGCCTGCCGAAGAAGTAGCATCCCCCGTAGCGGGCGGAGTTAAAAAGACGATATTGATTGTAGAAGATCATAAGGATATCCGCCTGTATCTGAAAGTGCTCTTCGGCAATGAATATAACTTGTTGATGGCAACCAACGGGCAGGAGGGAGTCGATACGGCAATGAAAGAGATGCCGGACTTGATCATCTGTGATGTCATGATGCCGGTGAAAGACGGTTTCGAATGTTGCCGGGAGGTGAAGGAGAATCCGGAAACGTGCAGTATTCCTTTTATCATGCTGACGGCAAAGGTAGAAGACGACGATATTATTCACGGACTGCAGCTGGGTGCGGATGATTATGTACTGAAACCATTTACTCCGGGCATTCTGAAGGCGAAAGTCAGCAGTCTGATTAATGGTCGTCAGACGTTGAAGCAGATGTACACGAAGTTGTTCAAATTGCCGGGAACGGATACAATTGTCGTGAGCGAACCGGAACAGGCGGGTGAGGAAGTGAAGACGGAAGATCCGTTTATCACAGCTGTTATCAAAATTGTGGAAGAAAATATTTGCGAGGCGGACTTCAGTGTGAAGAAACTGGCAGCGGAAATGAATATGAGTCAGCCCACCCTTTACCGCAAAGTGAAGCAAAGTACAGACTATACCATTATAGAACTGATCAGAGGAGTACGTATGCGCCGTGCGGGAGTGCTGTTGAAAACGAAACAATATGCGGTGCAGGAAGTTGCCGAAATGGTGGGGTATAATGACATTCCGACTTTCCGCAAACATTTTGTGGATGCATTTGGTACGACTCCTTCTACGTATGAATAAAAAAATGACTACTTTTGCAGTCGAAAACCCTAAAATGAGGAATCGGCGTGCAAAGGTATTTTATTTATTTGGCTTATGATGGAACCAACTATCACGGTTGGCAGATACAACCCAACGGGAGTAGTGTGCAGGAATGCTTGATGAAGGCTTTGTCTACTTTTCTGCGTCGTGATGTGGAAGTGATAGGTGCTGGCCGGACGGACGCGGGGGTGCATGCCTCGCTGATGGTGGCACATTTTGATCATGAAGACGTGCTCGATACGGTGACTGTCGCCGACAAGTTGAACCGTCTGTTGCCTCCAGATATTTCTGTCTATCGTGTCCGTCAGGTAAAACCGGATGCGCACGCCCGTTTTGACGCGACTGCCCGGACATATAAGTATTATGTGACTACTGCCAAATATCCTTTCAACCGCCAGTACCGCTACCGTGTCTATGGTTCATTGGATTATGAACGGATGAATGAGGCTGCACGAACCCTGTTCGAATACATCGATTTTACAAGTTTCAGCAAACTGCATACAGATGTAAAAACAAACATCTGCCACATCTCCCATGCCGAATGGACGAAGATGGAAGGCGAAGACACCACCTGGGTATTTACTATCCGTGCCGACCGCTTTCTCCGTAATATGGTGCGTGCCATCGTAGGAACATTGCTCGAGGTAGGACGCGGCAAACTGACCGTGGAAGGGTTCCGTAAAGTGATAGAACAACAGGATCGTTGCAAAGCGGGAACTTCCGCTCCGGGAAATGCGCTCTTCCTTGTCAACGTAGAATATCCGGAAGATATTTTCTCAGAGGAAACTAAAAAGTCAGTACTATCTACACTCCTTCCCGAAGGAGGGGAGTGTTAGATACTGCCGACTTCCCAGTCAGCTCAATATTACTTGTTACTTATTACCTATTACTTATTTCAACATGTGGTTATTATTAGCTTTTCTCTCGGCTACCTTGCTGGGATTTTATGATGTATTCAAGAAACAGTCATTGAAAGATAATGCGGTGTTGCCTGTATTGTTTTTGAATACGCTTTTCTCCAGTCTAATTTTTCTGCCGTTCATTTTGGTATCGGCATTTGAGCCTGATCTCCTTGGGGGAACCATCTTTAATGTTCCCGTTGCAGGATGGGAGCAGCATAAATATATTATCATCAAGTCGTTTATCGTTCTGTCATCGTGGATATTCGGTTACTTCGGGATGAAACACTTGCCTATTACCATTGTGGGGCCTATCAATGCTACCCGTCCGGTGATGGTGCTTGTAGGAGCAATGCTGGTGTTTGGCGAGCGTCTGAATCTCTACCAATGGATCGGAGTGATGCTGGCAGTGGCTTCCTTCTTTATGTTGAGCCGTTCGGGGAAGAAAGAAGGGATCGATTTCAAGCATAACAAATGGATTCTCTTTATTATACTGGCAGCAGTTATGGGAGCTGTCAGCGGATTGTATGACAAGTTTCTGATGAAACAGCTGAATCCGATGCTGGTGCAATCGTGGTATAATGTCTACCAGTTCTTTATCATGGGAACCATTATCTTCCTGCTCTGGTGGCCCAAACGGAAGACGACCACTCCTTTCCGCTGGGACTGGACCATCATTCTGATTTCCGTATTCCTTTCGGCGGCGGACTTTGTCTACTTTTATGCACTGAGCTACGATGACTCTATGATCTCCATCGTTTCAATGGTTCGTCGGGGAAGCGTGATCGTATCTTTCATTTTCGGAGCACTCTTCTTCCGTGAAAAGAATTTAAAAAGCAAAGCGATTGACCTTATCCTCGTGTTAATCGGAATGATATTCTTATATTTGGGGTCTAAATAAAAAGTACAATATGAAATCAAATAAAATCACTCATACCATCGCATTTTTCATCATCGGCTTGTTTACTTTTGTCTCTTCACAGGCGCAGGAAGCAAAGACTCTTTTTATCAACGTGCCGGATTCACTTTGTCCCTTGCTTACGAAGGTGAACCGTGAAGACTGCATCGACTTTCTGAGCAGTAAAATGAAAGCACAGGTGGAAAACCGCTTCGGGCAGAAGTCGGAAATGACCGACCTGAGTAAGGACTATATCCGGATGCAGATGACTCCGGAAACCAGTTGGCAGATGAAAGTATTGGCTTTGAATGATACCACGAATGTGATTTGTACGGTAGCTACGGCATGTGCTCCGGCTTGTGACAGCAGCATCCGCTTCTATACCACAGACTGGAAACCGCTGACTGACCATTCATTCATTACCCTCCCGGTCATGAGTGATTTTCTGATAACTCCTGACTCCGCTTCCATATATGAATTTGATGAAGCCTCCCGTTCGGCAGACATCTTATTGATGAAAGTGGATATGAACAAGGAAAACACAGAACTGGCTGTCACTCTGTCCACTCCCGACTATATGTCAAAAGAAACGGCAGAAAAACTTAAACCGTTTCTCCGCCGTCCTATTGTTTATCAGTGGAAGAATGGAGCGTTTACCAAATAAACAGCTCCGCCCCATTTCCACTAATTATCCATTAGCCAAGCACTCATTGATGAATGCCACCATCTCCGGTGTATGTTCTTCTACGCTTTGAAGTAGTTTGAACTGTGCCTTGGTGCGCACCAGATTATGTTCGGGATATTTGATTTTGTAGTAAGTATCTCCGTTGATATAATCGGCAAGGAACCGTACGCACTGCATATAGGGGAATAAAGCGGCAGCATAAGGCAGATTCTCTATTTCAATGGGAGTGAGGAACGATTTGGCACCTTTCAGATATCCTTTGGTGAATGCCTTGAATATCTCCATGTTGAAGTTCACACGATCCAGGTCTTTGTCATCTTCGTCGCCGGTATTGGCACCTGTACGGAGGAAATCACCGTAGTCGGAGAAGATGAAACTCGGCATTACCGTATCGAGATCAATGACGCAAAGCACTTTTCCGTCTTCATCGAACATCATGTTGTTTACTTTCGTATCGCAATGGCATACTCGTTTCGGAAGTTTTCCTTCGCGGAACAGGCGTTCTGCCTTGCACATTTCGTCCGCACGCTTTTCTATCTCGTCCAGATAATACTGTACTTCGGCTACTCGTCCGGCAGCATTGGCAGCGACTGCATCACGTAGCTGTTTGAGACGAAATTCCATGTTATGGAAGTCGGGGATGGTTTCTCCCAGTGTTTCCGGAATGTCGGCAAGCATAGCCTGAAAGTTTCCGAAAGCCTCTCCTGCATAATTGGAATATTCCGGATTGACAGTCTCGTACGTTTTGGCACGCGGAATGAATACCATGACACGCCAATAGCTTTCTCCATCAAACCAGTAAGTTTTTCCTTCTTCAGTGGCGAGGAAAGAGAGAACTTTGCGGTCGATGTCGGCTTCTCCGGCTTCGGTCAGTTTCTTGCGAATATGTCCGGTGACTGCGGCAATATTGGATTGAAGCATTTCTACATTCTGGAAGATGGCATGGTTGATGCGTTGCAGAACGTAGTCGGGGGCGTCTGCTTCCTGTGTGTTAACTTTGTATGTGTCGTTGATAAGTCCTGCTCCCAAAGGCTTAATCTCTGTGATAGTACCTTGGGTGTTGAACTTGGCTACAATACTTGATAAATCTTTCATGGGTCTTTTCTTTAAAATTTATACTAAGGTTATCGATAATCATATTTGGCGGCTTCGGTAGCCTGACTGCCGGAACGGACCGGTACCAGAGTGAACCCCCAGTTGTATTCGCGGTTGGCGGGAATCTGGTGGAAAGGTTCGGGACGTGCCCCCCAACTATCATAACCGCCTACTCCCTGTTGCTTCATGTCGACACAAACTTCGACGAAGTCTCTTGGAGTGATGTCGTTGACGTGATGCATCCGGCGCAATACATTGCGGGCGGCCTTCTCGTCGTGGTTGGCAGCTTCTTCCGGGCTGAAGTTATTCCATTGGTAAGGGTGGGGCAGCGCTTCTTCCGAGTCGAAGTCCTCGACGGAATTGCGCAGTGCGTTGAAACCGATCAGGCTGTCGGCAACGATGACAAGGCCGTTTCCTTTATCGGGAGACAGGTTAAGCCAGCGCGTATCCGTGTGGTGTCCGTTCTCCTGAGGACGTACATAGTTGAAGTACATCTTATCGGCGGTTGTCTGATAGATGCCTACCATGGTTCCGTGATTGCGGTCGATGTAGTTTTCTTCCGGACCACGTCCGAAATACTGTACATTATTCATCTGTGCCGGTAAGCGGAAGCGTACACCGATGCGGGGAACTTCCAGCTTGGAAGCGGCTTTGCGGGCTGCATCACTTCCGGGAGTGAAGGTAGCCATGCGGGTAGCTTCGGAGACTTCTGTTTCGGCAGCCTGCATATCGGTAGAAGTAAATTTTGCATTTACATGAACGATTCCGCTTGGGTATATCTTATAGGTGACAACATACAGATTGCCGGCTGCCAGCAGATAAGTTGCCTGCAACAGGACGGCTTTGTCTTCTGTGCTTACCTTCGTGTCTGTCACGTGGAAGTCTTTGCTGGACTGTTTCCATACGTGGAGGCGTTTGGGAGCACCGTTTCCGTAATCATTGTCATTAGGCGCACGCCAGAAGTTGGGCTGGATGCCGAATCCGTCTTTGAAGTATTCGGTTCCATCCACTTTGTATGAGGTAACCAGACCGCTCTTCTTGTTGAATACAAAATTTACTTTTGAAGAAGAAACAGTCAGTTCGTCTCCTTGGGTTTGAGTTTGTAATGCGGGGCCGTTGGCTTTGTACGTATTCCTTTCGGCTTCAACGGGCAGACGGAACTGGTCATATGCAATTTCGTATCCGGCGGGAATCAGCGGTTCCGGTTCTACGGCTATCACACTGAAGTTAACGAAATATTCCGTTCCCGGACGGGCTTTCAGACCATTTACCGGTACGGTGAATTCTTTCGAAGCTTGCGGAGCGATGTCCAGTGATACCTTTCCGCTTTTGACGGTTTTTCCGTTGGCCAGTACGCTGTAATGTATCTGATACTTTTTCAGATTGGTGAAGTAGAAACGGTTCGTGATGTTGAACTTGCCCGATGCTGCGTCGATCGCATCGAAGCCGACATTCTGATGCACGTATTTCACTTCTGCCATTGCCGGATGCGGACCACGGTCGGGGTTGACAAGGCCGTTGCAGAGGAAGTTACCGTCGCTGGGTGCATTTACTCCGAAGTCACCTCCATAAGCCCAGTATTCTCTTCCGTTCTTGTCTTTCTGGAGCAGACCCTGATCTACCCAGTCCCAGATATATCCTCCCTGAAGGTTCGGATATTTATAGATAGCCTGCCATTGTCCCCAGAGATTTCCGGTAGAGTTGCCCATTGCGTGTGCATATTCTGACGGGACAATAGGACGGTCGCTGCCGTTCTTGCCGATATCTTCCAGCCAGCCGGCACCCGGATACTGAGGTACGTACATATCGGTGTTCCATTCCCATTGTGCACGTTCATAGTTGACGGGACGTTGCATGATGTTCTTGTCGGCTTCTTTCAACCAAAGATAAGTCTGGTAGAAGTTGTATCCGTTTCCGGCTTCATTTCCTAACGACCAGAAAGTGACGCTGGGGTAGTTCTTGTTGCGTTCGAACATATTGATCGTACGATCCATGTGTGGTTTCAGCCATTCGGGATTGTTGCCTAATGAGCCGCCTTTACGTAGATCGTAGTACATACCGTGGCTTTCGATATTGGCTTCATCGTACACGTAAAGTCCGTATTCGTCGCAAAGTTCATAGAAACGGCGGTCCTGCGGATAATGGCAGAGACGTACACTGTTCAGATTATGCTGTTTCATTAGTTCGAAGTCCCGACGCATCAGTTCTTCGGTGACGTAATGTCCGGTTTCCGGATTATGTTCGTGGATATTGACTCCTTTCAATTTCAGCGGTTGTCCGTTGATAAACAGGCATACATAAGGTTTTCCGTTGGCGGCTTTCTGATCGATAGGTTTGATCTCGATGCGACGGAATCCTACGTTGAAAGGGATAATCTCATTGACTTTACCCTCTTCTTTGACAGTCATTACCAGCTTGTAAAGGTTCGGGTGTTCCGATGTCCATGTGTGTACATCGGTCAGATTCTTGTCAAAAGAAAGGGTTCGTGTCTCATTGACAGGGACATAAGTTGTCTTCTCTTCGGTGGCAACTACTTTTCCCTGAGCGTCGAGCAGTTCATATGCCAGTGTCAGATTGGTTGCAGCCGGACGATGATTGCGCAGGTCGACGTTCAAAGCGAATACTCCGTTCTTGTAACTGTCATCCAGTGTCGATGTGATGCGGAAATCTTTCAGGGCGGCTTTGGGCTGTGAATACAGATAAACATCCCGTTCGATACCGCTGATACGCCAGAAGTCCTGACATTCCAGATAAGAACCTGTGCTCCAACGGAAGATTTTCAGTGTAAGTACATTCTTACCCGGTTTCACGTATTTGTTGATCAGGAATTCTGCGGGGTTCTTGGAATCTTCGCTGTATCCTACTTCTTGTCCGTTGATGTATACATATACACCTGATTTCGCTCCGGCGAGGTGGAGGTAGATATCCCGTTCTTTCCAATCGGCGGGAATATCGATGTCCCGACGGTAGACTCCCACGGGATTGGCTTCCGGAAGGCTGGGAGGCTGTGGATTACGGGGCTTGAACTCATAACCGTGGTTGGTGTAGATAGCCACTCCATACCCTTGTACTTCCCAGTTGCCCGGGACTTTGATATCATTCCAGGAGTCCGTGCTCACGGAAGGGTCGGTGATATTGGCGGGAAGGTCTTTGTAGCTGTCTGCAAAGAAGAACTTCCATGTACCGTTCAGCAACTGATAATAGTTGCTTTTTTCAAACTTCCCGGTAAGTGCATCAGTCCGGTTATCGTACGTCATGAAGGAAGTACGCGGATATTCTTTATTGACCGATACAACTTGCACATCCTGCCAGTAAGGTTTGTCGGATGTCTTTTCGGCCATAGCGCCTGTTGTTAACAGAGAGAATATTCCTGCCAGTAATAGGTGATATGATCTGTATTTCATGTTTTTCAATCTTGTTTCTTTTTTTATTTAACTTTGATATGGTCGAAGCCTTCCCCATAAACTCCGATAACGGCACTTTGCGATACAAATGCGTTGGGGTCGATATCTTTAATCAGTCGGAAGATGATGGTAGACTCCCGCTTTTTGGCAAGCACAAACATCATTTTCACTTCTCTGCCTGTGTAGAAGCCGGTTGCATTGATGATCGTCACTCCACGGTGAGGGTATTCGTTGATGTGTCGTCCTATCTCCTCATATTTATTGGATATGATAAAAAACTGGACAGACTGACGTGCGCTGTTTACTACCTGATCGAGGACGAAACTGCAAATGTAAAGTGTTGCAAATCCGTATACCACCTTCTCCCAGTCCTTCAGAACGAAATAACTGGAGGTAATGATGATCATATCGCAGATCAGTATGACTCTTCCCAAGGTTATGTCCCGGTATTTGTTGATGATGGCGGCAATGACGTCCGTACCGCCGGTGCTTCCGTTGGCGCAGAACGCAACTCCGATACCGCCGCCACAGAACGATGCTCCGATGACGCATGCCATGAAAGGTTGGTCGCGAAGAAGGGAAACGCCTGATGCCAGTTGCTGGATAACGGACAGGAAGAAAGTCAGGGTGAATACTCCAAAAATAGTTTTAATACAGAACTTTAATCCCAATAACTTAAGCGCAAGCAACAATAAGAAAAAGTTAATGCCGAAATATGTATACTGTACCGGGAATCCCGTTGCCCAATATACAATAGATGCGATACCCGGCACTCCGCCCGTCGTAATGTCGTTGGGGAGTAGGAAAACGGTCCATCCGATGCCATAAAGTATCATACCTACGGCGATCATCACATAATCTTTGGCTTCCCGAAGGATAGTCTGTCTAGAGGGTTTTAAAATATCTGCTTTCATATAGGTGATTATAATAATCAGTAAAGTGCCGAACATGAACTTACGGATAACCTGACTTTTTCCCAGTCTGGCTATCCGTAAGTTTATATATTAATAAGGTATAATGGCTTATTCGGCAAAAGCATGTCTGTAACCTTGCACTTTGTTCCATCCGCCACGGGTGAAATCAGGAACTTCTACCGGAGCAGAACCGTTTTCGATGGAGAGTCTGGTCAGTTCGGCCATACAACACCATTCTGCGAGGTCGTAAACGTCCATGTCCAGTGGCAAACCATTGCGCAGACAGTATACCAGACGATAGTCCATGATATAATCCATACCGCCGTGTCCACCTACTTTCTTGGCAGTTTCTTCCAGTTCTTTGTGAATAGGATCTTTGTATTTAGCCATCAATGCTTTTTTTACATCTTCAGATACAGAACCGTGTGCGTTCAGCTTTTCGTGATTCGGCACATCATTAGAGTCTACTTGTGTAGGTCTCAGACAGTATTCCTCAATCGGATATTTGCTGGCATAGCCATCAGCTCCAACTACCTGGTACATACGGCTGTAAGAACGGGGAGTCATTACATTGTGCTGTATCAGCATTGTTTTGCCGTTCTCCGTACGGATGAGGGTTGTGGTCTGGTCTCCGTTCTGGAAGTCTTTTACTTCTTTTCCGGTAGACTTTTTAATGTATGCCGGACCGTTCACAGCTTTGGTGTCCATAGCTACGAGAGTTTTCATACGGTCGCCACGGTGAATATTGAGTACCTGGCAAGCCGGGCCCATACCATGAGTTGCATATACATCACCACGATGTTTCTGATTGTAGTCCATACGCCAGTTGTTCCAGTAATACGGCCAGAAGTCTTCCAGATTGTGTATATAAGCACCTTCTACGTGAAGTACCTCACCGAATACACCTTGTTGTGCCATATTGAGTGAAGTCAGTTCAAAGAAGTCATATACGCAGTTTTCCAGTTGCATACAGTGTTTGCGAGTCTTTTCAGAAGTGTTGATTAGCTTCCAGATTTCATCCAGTGTCATAGCGGCAGGTACTTCGATGGCTACATGTTTGCCATGTTCCATAGCGTATACACCCATGTCTGCATGGTGTTTCCAGTCTGTAGCTATGTATACCACGTCGATATCGTCACGTTCGCAGAGCTTTTTCCATGCTTTTTCGTCTCCTGCGTAGGAAGCTGCTTTCGGCAGACCGGCTTTCTCCAGTATCTTTTGAGCATTTTCAACACGTTCGGGGAGAAGATCGCATAAAGCTACAATCTGAGTTCCCGGAATATGTGTCCAGCGTTCAACCGCACCGGGACCGCGCATTCCCAATCCGATAAAGCCTACACGGACTGTTTCAAGTTTAGGAGTAACGAGTTGGATTACATCTTGCTGATTTGCCGGACGAGCCGGAGTTTCTACTTTAATCGGAGAGAACTTTGCTTTTGTCTTTTGAGCAAAACTGGTCTGGCAGGTCAACAATGCAAGACCGATGAGTGTGTTAAGTAGTAGTTTCTTCATCTTTCTTTTAATTTTTAATTGGGGGTTATTAATTGGTTTTTCATTTCGGTGTCAAAAATACTAATTAATTAATCAATCCAGTGTAATTATTGTAGATATTTTCATTGCCCGTCTATATTTTTGGTAGAAAAAGAGTCGCACTATTCGCTATGTTATAATGATATTTTCGGCATCGCCCGAACAGTGAGCGATGCCGTTTCTACATCTGTAATGTGTGTTAAGTTAAATTATTCTTATAACAGAATACGTTTTCCGTCAGCTTGTACGGCATATAATTTGGCATTCACCATCAATATAGATGAAGGAATCTCGAAAGTCGTGAAGGTAGAAAAATAAAGTAATTTTCCATTTTCATCATTCTCTCTGAGTTCAAAAGCCACAGCTTCATCTCCGTTTTGGATGGAGACCTTGCGTCCTGCCAGCTCTGCCGTGATAGCTTTGGTTATCTTCTGATTTTCTTTGAATTGAGTGTAATATCCGACATCTCCGACTGCCGAATAGCGGTAGTCATTCGGTGGAAACTCACTTTTCTTTCTGTCTTCAATGTATTGGAAAGCATGTTTCGGGGCAGGGAATTGTGCCATGTATTCTTTTGCTTCCCGAATCATCGCATCACTTACATAGTATTTGTATGTTCCATACTGTTCGATAGTCGTATTGACAGGTTCGAAGAATCCCCACATCTCGAAAAAGTCTGTCAGGTTCTGATTGGCGGCTTTACTTGCCATTTTGGCAAATTCAAGTTGCTTTTTCCCGGGATCTTCACCTTCGGTCATATTCACTTCACGCATCAGTTTGAAAAGTGTTTGCCAGAAATCTGTTTTATATTCGCATCGGTGATAGTAAATCCATAGTTGCCAGTTCATTCTCATATGCGTTTCTGTGTCTTCGTTCTGGTGGGTTGCGTCTCCCATATTATACCAAGCCTGCCCGTTGGCATAACGGGCGGTTGCAACGCTTCCTAACCCGTTACCACGCGATTTGTATTTTCCTAATTTATAGATAATGAAATTAGAGAACAGATTATTAGATGATTCGGTAGAACTGGCCCAGTTAATAGCTGCCTGATGAACATGGCCAATTTCATGAGCTGGTCCCCACGCGTTATCTTCCGCCGCCATTACATTATCTTCCAACAAGATATTGCCTAAGTAGGTATAGACAAATCCGATTTGATAGTCAGAAGCCCACATATAACTTCCTTCCGGTGAGATGGCAAATAAATGGTTGTTGACTTGTGATGGGCGTACATCGTCAATTCCCATTAATTCTTGTTGCCAGCCGACAATGTTATCCCATAGATGGATAGCTGAGAGGATGTTGTTGGGTACATATTCCAATAATTTGTTGCGGTGGAAATAGAACATGATCTTTTCACCGCGTATGCAGAAGTATTTGTGTGTTGATTTTTTCAATAATTCAGCGTATTTTTCGTCTGTCTTATGTTCTTTCAGGTCGAAGAAACCGTTCACTGTGCCACTTCCGAGTGGTATGTGAATTTTGATGGGTTTTGCTGTATTTGAAGTCAGTTCGGTGTTGTACATGACAAACAATTGTCCTTCTCCTTTCATAGTCAGTTTGTTGACTCCGGGATTTAGCATATAGACATCGCCTGAAGAAGCTGTTTGCTTGTATTCTGTTCCTGTTTCCCAAATACACTGCATTGAAATATTCTGTCCGTATGTGTCACCAACCAATACGATGATATCGTCTCCTGCCTTGACGGATATACCAGTCGGATTGTCGAGATCACTATATTTCTTAGTCATTAATTTATCCGCCCATTCAGCAATATTACTGTATGGTTCATAGCTGCGAATGCGAAATTCTTTTTCCCATTTGTCGTATGTATTGTCACGAACCGCTTCTGCTATTCTGACGAAATAGTCTGGCAGAGCTTGTATCTGTTCGTTGGTGACGTTGTTCTTTATTTCCGTACAAGTTATATCGGTGAATACGGTAAGAAGTTGTTTATCCAGTGTTTTATCCGTATTTGTTTTGTAAAATTCCATTTCATCACAGCTTACAAAATCACCCAGACCGCTTAATACTTCGAATTTGATTCCGGTCGCTTTTATGCCTTCTGAAAATGAAACTTTGGAAGGAGCATTCTGCTCTTTAAAGTCATATTCTCCCTGTAATGTATAATCTGATCGGTCAGGATTGGTTGTTGTATATACTTTGACCTTTCCGAAGTTTCCATTACCGGATCGTGTATAATAAATTAAGTAGTCTATTTCCGTATCTCCTTTAAAATAGTATTCCAGCGTGACAGGGAATTTGGCGGATTGTCCCCACGGAGTGTGGAAAGGGGCAGCTCCATCAGTTGAAAATTTGCCATCATATGTATTTTCAATATCCTGTCCCTCCTGATGCTCACTCGCTTTGCCTCCGGTTGGTGTAACCTTGATGTCACCCTCAACAATTACTTCGCCTTTGGCATATTGATTAACGGTGATAGTATAGGTAGCAGTAGTTGATGTTACTTTTATGTTGGCTGTTCTTTTGGTTTCGCCTGTATTTTCATTCACTGTAATTCTCAGGAAAGTTCCTTCTGCTGCTGTCTTTTGTTTTGAGCATTGTAGCCAGTTTGCTTCATAAGAGACACTCCATTGAGCTAACTCCATAGATGTGTTAATTGGAATCTGGACAGACGTACTTGATTTATCCAGATTTTGTATCAGATATTCTTCACTGATACTGAAGGAGCTATTTATAATCGATTTTTCGGTATCCTTGCATGCCAGTGAAACTGTGAATAGAGTAAAAAGGGCTAATAGGTTAGTAATGAATCTTTTTATTGTCATTTTTTTGCTGTATTAGTTTTTAAGATAGATGAGGTATAAAAGGGTGAATCAAAAGTCTGATTCACCCTTTGTCTCTCATTTATTATTCGGACAGTATGAACAGACTAAATTCGCTCCATACAAAGAAGGAACCACCGGTCCAGTTGCTTTCACATTCAAAGCGTAAGGTGTTGGCAGCATTGTCTATTGAAACGTCGGGAGAAACATAAACTCCTGCAGCACCTGACGGGAGACCATCTTCATCCCACGCAAAACGCTTGTAAAGTTGTAAATTGCTCTCATTCGTTCCTGTATATAAATTGAACCATGCCAAAGCGGCATTTCCGTTATTTGATCTGTTTGTATAGGTGAAACGGAATGTCTTAGTTGATACGGGCAATTTTACTTGAACATAATGCTTGTCGGCAATTGATACACTCCACGCGCTGTGGAAGTAGGTACCTATGTCTCCATCCAATAAATTAGCTAAGGAACCTTCTGACGGTTCTATTGCATTACTGGAAAGCATGTCCGCTGTCAGACTGTATTTTTCAACAGATGCAACCAGTATAAATGGATTCGTGTCGAATTCGAAACCGTCTTTTCCATTAATTTCCAGAATCTTTATACCCACATTTCCGGAGGTCTTCGTAAACTTAGGGATATTAACCTGAACAGAAGATGTGTTTCCAGGCTCAAATGAGATGATATCCGAAACCAACGTTGCTCCTTCTAAGGTAGTAGTAGTTTCATCAATTGCTACTTTACAGGTGAAATTCCATTGGTTTTCGACTTGCAATCCTAAATCAAGAGCAATGGTGCCTCCACTTTGGGGCAGATATTTAGTCACGGTTCCTGAACTGGATTCAGTGACTGAAAGAGAGGGAGTAATAATCTCCGGTTTCAGAACTAATGTGTTTTTATCCGCCAGGATGGAATCGGATGTACTGGTCAGCATGATTGGAAGGACACACGTTTGTCCCTCTTCAAGAGTCTGCTCAAAGATTTCTATCTCGTTGGTATTCAACTGTAAATTGATGATCTTATAGGTTTCAGCAGAAGAATAATCGAGTTCTTCCATGTTGAACGAATAACAATTGGCAGGCATTGCCACATAGTCCAAACCTCTCTCGGAGATATACTTCTCAAAATTGACTGCATCCATTGCACCGATATGGGCAGAAGCTGTCAATGTGGGTTGACTTCCGGATTTAATGACCGTTATTGAATAGTTAGTAGCCTCTCCTGTTTTATAAAGATCTACGGCTTGCTCACCGGTGGTCTGCAGTGATAGTATTTTCTCATATTCCTGCGGATAGGTATCGTCATAATTGTCGCAGGAAGTATTCATCAGAATCATCCCGCACAAACACAATGCTATTGATATATGTTTCATATATATTCTATATTGTTATGAATGAATAAAAAATAATTAATATCCGGGTGCTTGTACCATTTGCGGATTTTTGTATACTTCGTTGTAGAATACCGGATTCAGGTACATGCGGTTTTCCCACACATAAGGTGCATCAACTGTAGTTCGTTTATTAAATTCTTCGAATGTGGGACTTTGAACTTCTGCATTCAATCCTTCCCGTTTGTTTGCTCCAAAGTACTTGGCTCCTTCTGCCCAACGGCGGACATCGAAGAAGCGGTGACCTTCGTTCCATAATTCAACAAAACGTTCATTGTGTACCCAGTCTTTTATTGTCATATTATTTGTGATATCAGCCAATGTTAATTTAGGGATTCCGGCACGTTCACGAACAGGATTTAGTGCATCAATGGCTTCCTGTGTATTTCCTAATGCTGCATGGCATTCTGCTACGTTTAGGTAGAGTTCGGCCAGGCGGAATAAGATAGTAGGTGCGCTTGTTCCGCTTGTAGAACCGCCGGCTGTATAGAATTCAGTTACCGGATCAACAAACTTTTGTGTCAGGAACCCTGTGACACTATGGTCACGATTAAATAGAGACGGATTGTAACCGTGCATTTCCGAATTCCTCATTTCCAGTTTCAGAGGAGAACCGGCCGCAAATTTAGTTCCGTAGTCACCACCGTCAAAAGCCATCCATGCATAGAAACGAGGTTCACGACCCACATTCAATTTGATAATGTCTTCCCGTGAAGAGATACCTGCTGACTCAAACCATTCAGAGGAAGGAGTAAAGTCAAGGTCTTTTTCAGGTAGTTTCCCGTTAGCTGTATAGAAATGTTCGAACGTATATAATGTAGGAGATACACCACTATAACCAGCATGCCATGTTCCATCCGATTTCTTCAGAATACGAAGCGGATAACGGGAATAAAAATCAAACTGGTTGGATAATCCCCAGATAATTTCTTTGTTTCCTTCAGATTCACGTGTACTTACGGCATAGCGCATCTTCATTACGTTTTTCAGGAATTCTCTATTATCTTCCACGTCTGCTACTCCGGGAACAAAAGGTAAGTTCAGGGATTGTCGGGAGTAATATTCGTCGTCATCGTAAAGTTCACGGTCACCGGAAGTTGTAGCTAATGTAAGTGCTTCCTGACATGCGGCCAGTGCTCTTTCCCATTTGCTCTTGTCATAAGTATTGCTTACTAAAGCTTTACCGTAACCCGGAGTCTCGAAATTCTCATTCTGCCAGTTAGGATAGGGGAAACTTCCGTTCCATAAAGGAGATGCGGCATAAAGTAGTAAACGGGCTTTTACAGCTTTGGCTATAGTAGATGTGGCGCGTCCCCATTCATTGGTAACGGTGCGGTTGGCAGGAAGTACTTTGGCGGCTTCATCCAGCTGGTTCGCAATCCAGTCTACACAATAGTCAAAGTGAAAACGTCCATTATACTCTGACGTTGGGGTATCCATCGGGATGTACGAGTCTGTAATTGGGATGGGACCATATCTTCTTAAAGTAGCGAAGTGGTAATAAGCTACCAGGAATTGGCATTCGGCTCTCCATTGTTCCTTTTCTGCATCAGATGCAATGTCGCTTCCCGCATTTTCCAACTTTTGCAAAAACAGATAACATTGTCCTATATATTGGTAAGTAGTTCCCCATAGCCAGTCTTGGTTAGTGGATGATGCAGTGTTAAATGCATAGGCGCCCCAATAACCGTCTGTGTTCCATGAATAAGGTAATACATATTCGTCTGTCGTAGAGTTTATTTCCCCCAAATAGGCACTGGGTAAGTCTGTACTGACACCTCCATAACAGGAATAAAGAAATCCTAAAGCTCGGGTAGGGCTTGACATTGCGTCATCGATATTGGGTTGTTCGGGTGGAACAACGTCTAGATAATCACATGAGGTTAAGCCCAATGCAGTGATAATAACTGCTATACTTATATTTTGAAAGATGCGTGTTAGTTTCATATTTTTTCTCATAATAAATTAGAATTGAAGTTGAATTCCGACATTGACAGTCTTTTGCATAGGATAACTGTTCCAAGAAGACAGTTCAGGATCCCAAAGGTCAAACGGACTAAAGGTGAATAGATTGGCTGCGCTGACGAAAATACGTCCATAAGGTATTTTATATCCTACTTCTACATTCTTCAATCGGAGGAAAGAACCATTTCTCAACCAGTAACTACTGTTCACTGTATTGTTGGCAACGTCTGTTGCAAGTAGTCCCAAACGAGGATATTTTGCATCCCAATTCAGTTTTTCTTCTGACCAGTAATTATCGGCTATATATTTTAATACATTTCTGTTACCGACGGCTATTCCTTCTTGGAAAGGGTCAATACCGTTTGTCATGATAGAACGCAGGGCAGAGCCACTGAAGAAGACACCAAAATCAAACTTCTTGTAGTTGACAGTTCCGCCAAATCCGTATTGTAAGCGTGGGGTACTTCCATATTTGGAGATCATCGTCTGGTCATCCGAGTCAATGATACCATCACCGTTAAGGTCACGATATTTAATATCTCCGACCTTGGGTGTAGAACCCAAATTCTGGGCAGGGCTGTTATCTATTTCTTCTTGTGACTTGAATAAGCCTTCTGCTATGTAGCCGGTAATGCGTGAATAAGGTTTTCCGGTTTCTGACTTCCATATAGTCGGATATTCCGGTTCATCCACATAGACCATTTTATTTTTGTTGTAGGTGAAGTTTGCCTGTAGACTGACAGACAAATCTTTGGAGAAGTTATTGGCATAATTAATACTGAATTCCACTCCTTTATTATCCATTTTACCAATATTACTCCAAGGTTTGGCAATATGATAAGCCAGCGATTGTGGCCATGCTTCACGGTTCATGAAGATGTCATAACGCTTGTCGTAGAAATAATCGAAGGTAAATGTCCAGTTTCGGAACAATGTAAAATCAATACCGATATCGAGCTTTTTTACTTTTTCCCATCCCAAACCGGACATGGCGTAGTATGCCATCTGAGGACCTCCTAATTGGTAGTCCATATTTTGTCCGGAAGTCCATTTCAGATAAGACAGGTCGTTGTTTGTAATCTTGTCTATATACAGGTAATAACTTCCGCCGGCTGTTGCCAGATCGTCGCTACCTACAAGACCGTAGGAACCTCTGATTTTGAGATTGTCCACTACATTTTTCATTGGTTCGAAGAAAGCTTCATTGCTTATCACCCATCCTAAAGACACGGCAGGGAAGAATCCGAAACGGTCTTCTTTGGCCAGACGTTCGGTCCCGTTGTAACCGAAGTTAAACTCAAACAGATAGCGTTGTCCGTAATCATAAGTAAGACGTCCGGAAAGGCCTTGATTACGGTTGGGTAACACATCGCTTCTGTATTCGCGTTGTTTGTAGAGTAACATGGCACCTACATTATGCAGCCCGAATTGACGGGCATAGTTTAGGTTGAACTGTAATTCAAATGTTTGGTCGGAAGACTTTCCGATAGCCGACTGACTGATATAATCGCTGCCATTCGAATTTAGCAGTTCCAATTCATAATTCGTATTTTCCAGGTCGGTTTCATCGTAGCTTCCGCTTTTTATGCGATAATAATAAGGAGCAATGCTACGATCAAAGTAAGAACTTGACCAGGTTTTGAAATTTACAAAAGCATTAATTTTAAGCCCTTTAGTGATAAAATCCAAATCCTGATCTATCTTGATAACTGTGTTAAGTGTATTTTCGTTCGTTTCGGCAAATGATGTCATCATCCTGGCATAGGGGTTCGTGTATAAGGTACTTCCTGAGATGATGTTGTTGCCGTACATGATACGCCCGTCTTGACTTGGATAAGTAACCGGAAATTCTATGGGGGTAGTAGTCAGAATCTGTTTGAACAAATCCTCGCTTGATACATTCGGGCTTTTTTTCTGACGGATCTGAGCGTTCATATTCATTTTGATTGTCGTCGTCGGCGTCAGTTTATAAGCAATATTATTCTGGAAGGTATAGTTCATTATATTAATATTGTTGTTCCATGAATATGCTTTCCCTGTGTTCAGCAAGCCTGAATCATGGCTGACATCCAAACTCATGTAATATTTAACTTTAGAACCACCACCGGAAATGTTGACGTTGGCACGTTGGCGCATACTCATGTTTTTAAACAATACGTCTTGCCAGTTTACATCGGGGTATAGGTATGGGTTGACTCCGGATGCCGTACGTTCCATGTCTGTAGCACTGTATTTGGGTGTAGCGGAAGAGTTTCTGGCTAATGAAGCTTTATTATACATATCCATATAAGTAGCTCCGTCCACAAATTCCGGGAACTTGTCTAAGTAGTTGAAAGAATTTTCTGCTGTAACGTTGATGGATGTTTTACTATTGTATTCTCCGCCTTTAGTTGTGACGATCATTACACCGTTAGCTCCGCGTGAACCATAGATAGCGGTGGCAGATGCATCTTTAAGGATAGAGAAACTTTCAATATTCTCGGCCGGCACATAATTAAGGTCACCGGATGATATTTCTACATCATCCAGTAAAATCAGAGGAGTTGCTCGTCCACCGAAAGTACCGATACCGCGAATGTAAAATTCGGCACCGGAGCCAGGCTCTCCGGAATTTGTTTTTGCGATGACACCCGCCAACTTTCCGGCAAATGAATTGGATAAAGTAGATGACGGCAGCTTGAGGCTGGCACCTTTTATACTTGTGATAGCTCCTGTTACGCTGACCTTCTTTTGGGTACCGGAACCGACTACGACAACTTCATTCAAGGTATGATCGTCTCCTTCCAGTACAATTTTGATATTCCCTAGATCTTCTACAGGAACTTCGCGAGTTTTATATCCGATGTAAGTTACGACAAGGATCGTCTTATTGTCGGGTATGGAAAGACTAAAATTACCATCAATATCCGAGATTGTACCGGTGTTCTTGTCACCTTTAATCGTGATGTTAGCTCCAATGATGGGGCTATCGTCCACTGCGTCTATAATAGTACCGGTTACAGTACGTTTTTTCTTTTGTTGGGTGTTATTCGTTTTTTGTACGTTAAGAATAACCTCTTTGTTTTTTACGATATAGCTAATACCGCTGTCTTTGAAAACTTCATCCAGAATCTCGTCAATAGGACCATTACAATTAATGTCTTTCCGTTGTTTGTCTTCGAGATCTGCTGCATTGTAGAAGAACGTGTAGTCGCTGTTTTTTTCTATAAGCTGGATAGCTTGCATAATAGTGATTGATTGCCCCTTGATAGATATGTGTCCTTGAGCTCCAAGAGCGGACAAGGGGTAAAAGAGCAAAACGAGTGCGATATGCTTCAGATATCGCCTCCGGTAACAACTGTGATTTTTTTTCATGATTTAACTTGTTGTGAGGTTAAATATTGGGTTAATTATTAGAAATATGGTTAATTATATATTACTATTTTTTTATTCTGTTTTTTGTATGTAAGGTTAAGGCTGAAACAGAGTTTATCTATCACGTCATCCAATGTTTCATCATAACGGATGCTGCCTGTGAATGAAGGCTGTTTAGTAAACTTTCCTTCTAGAATTATATTTGATTGGTATATTTGATTTACAATCGAAATGAGCTGGGATAATGGGGTTTCTTTGAAGTTGTATCTTCCGTCCTTCCAATTGATATCCATAACATTCTCAACTAATGTTTGTGCATTGTTTGGATTATACATTACCTTTTGCGATGGAGACATGATAATTTTCTCTCCTGTAGATTCTACATTGAATTCAATTTTACCATGAAACAGCGTGATTTCATTTTTTTCAGCATTAGTTTGCTTGATTTGGAAACAGGTTCCCTTTACTTCTATAAAAGCTTTATTAATATGTACTTGGAAGAAACTGCCTTCATGTTTATATACCTCAAAAAATGAGTTGCCTTCTAACCATACTTCTCTTTTTTTGTTGAAGGCTTTTGTGTATTTAATGGAACTACCTGATTCCATCCATACTTTTGTACTATCCGGTAAAACGTGCATTTGGTTTTGTTGTGCTATCACCTTTATAAATTCGTCGTTAATATTATCTCTGATTGAATTCATCCAAAATCCTCCTATTGTTAGTAAAAGAGCAAGTGAAGCTACGGCAAAATGCCATCTTAGTTCTGTTAGAACTTTGTTTCTTTTCCTATCTACACATCTTGCTTTTACTTTTTCCCAGATCTGTTCTTTTATTTTAAAATCTATAGCTTTATTTTCTGATTCATTCCATTGTATTTTAAGTTCTCTATCCACTGATTCCAGGTCAGCATAGCTCCTTCGCTGCTTTTTAGTCAGCTGTCCTGCCAGCAAACCTTTAATCAAACTCATCTTTGTATCTTTATCCATCCTATCTTACTTTGTTATTATTCTATTTATTATTACTCGTATATTATAAATACACTTGAGTTAAGTCTATCCCCACATCCCTTCGATAAAAAAAATAGCAAAATTATTATTAAAACCACAACAACTTAATAATCAATATACTACCACCCAATTAAAAAGAAGTTTTTTTTTCGAAAAGTCATTTTTTTATCTTAGTTCTAACAGAACTTAGTTGAAATTAATAATTAGAATAGATTTTGAAGACATTATTAAAGGAAAAAAGGTAACTTTATTATAAATAAAAATCAAAAAAAATGTTGCGGTTAATAGTTATTTCTTTATTTTTGTAACACAATTGAAAAGAGATGGAGGAGACAATAATTCTGGAAAAGGTAAAAGCGGGAGATGCGGCTGCATTTTCTTTGCTGTATGACCTTTATTGGCTGAAGGTTTATAACTTTGCACGACTTTATATCACTTCATCTTCCGTGATTTCAGAAGTAGTTCAGGATGTTTTTGTGAAAGTTTGGGAGTCCAAAGAGTTTCTTGATATTACCAAGAATTTTGATGGGTTGCTTTTTATGATTACCCGTAATATTATATTCAATTATTCGCGTAGACATTTTAACGAGCTGAATTTTAAAATGACAGTTCTGAAAGGACTTGAAAATTCTTATGATATAGAAGAGGAATTGGATGCTGCTGATTTGAAGAACTATATTGATAAATTGATTTCGCAACTTCCGGCCAGACGACAGCAGATCTTTAGAATGAGCCGCGAAGAGCATCTATCTAATCGGGAAATCGCGGAACGTTGTGCAGTCAGTGAAAAAGCAATAGAACGGCAGATAACATTAGCATTGAAGTTCATCAAAGAGAACCTTCCTTTATTTGTCGTATTTATGGGATAAAGGCTCAAACGTATTCATACCCATGCTTGAGTCTGAATACGTTTAATTGCCTATATGGTGTTTCTTATTTTTTCAGTTTAAAGAAAGGATTCTTGCTAATCTTGACATCCGAAGGTTTCATCTTTTCAATTGTAACAGTACGTCCTAATACATCCCCTTCAATCTTATTGTTTGAAATAACTACAGATTTACATGCTTCCAGCGTAATACCTTCTTTGCGATAGTGATAAGGCTGGTAAGTCGTATCACGTATGAGTATATTGGAGGAGAAGGTGAGCCCGTTTACCGAACGTGCGAAGAGTATCGGATAATCAAATAGGTGGAAGGTATTATCCATAATGCGGATATTGCGATGATAGGGGTACTTCTGTTCCGGTGTCGGTATTTCCGGGTCAATGCTAATCACAGCTTCACAGAATTGATAAATTGAAGAATTGCAAGGGTAACGGAAATCATTGTTGCGTATCAGCACATCTTTGACAGCTCCTGATTCATACCATGCGTTTGCGTCTCCGGCAATCAGTATGGCAGAGCCGCTGGATTCGAATACATTGTTCTCGATAATAACCTTGCCGGGAGTAGATACAAGCAGACCACGTGCCCGGCAACTTCCGAAATGGCAGTTGCGTATTTCTGCATCAGGTGTGCAGGTCAGATTCTCTATTACATATCCGGCTTCCACTCCGGCTGGAAGTGGTACTGATAATTCGATGATAAATTCAGCTTTATTCAGTGCTTCAAATTTATTCATTTTACCGGTAGCTACGGTACGCATGGTTTTATGCTCTATAAATCCGATTGTTTCGTCTGGGCGTCCCCATTCCATCCCTTCACTCATGTCTTGCATGAACTTGCATTTGATACGGGTAGGAGAAAGAACTTCCATAATACGGGAACATGTTCCATGGATGTTAATAGGGTCATCCATCAATCCTGCCCAACTACAGTTCTCAATTTTGAGTAATCCGCTGCATCCCATGAAGTGGAAACCGTCGTCATGTCCGCTCAGCACACGTTTCTTGGAAGTGTTAGGGATGATATGTACATCATTGAAAGAGATATTCTTGCTATATTGTGACAGAATTCCCAGTCCGCAGGTATGGAATAGCTTTACGTTCTCTAGCTTTGTATCCATACTGTGGTAAATGAAGATACCGGCGTGATCTCTGGTGCTGTGTCGTAACACAAGGACCGTACCCGGCGCAGGGAAGAATTTATCAGCCTCCTTTTTAGGATCGGATAAGCGTATTAATCCGGGGTTTATTTCTGTTGCATCGTATGAGCGCCAGCCTAAGTTATCACCTGTATTTGGCAGGACGAGATGGGTGTCGGGATCAAACTGCATGATCGCCCAAAGACTGCTTTTCCATCCTTCGCCGACAAAAGTCAGTCGTTTGTTTTCTATGATATAAGGATATTGGTGGGAGTCGATTTCGATCTCAAGGTATTCGGAGGTAGATTGAGTGACAATACCTTGCGCAGTTAATGGGATTTCCCAATCGACGGAGAAATTCTTTAAAGTAATGTTCCGGCAATGATCCAAAGTGAATGGTTGCATCCGTCCATGCATAATAAACTCAGAACCATTACCGTCAATCGTCAGATCATTGATCTGCTCCAATAGCACGGCGAGAATTTTGGGATTAACATCGTAGGTGTTCGTTTCGTAATAATCTTTTTCGATAGCATGTTGTGCCCAGAAGTCATATCTTCCTTTTGGGAAAACAAGCGTGGAACCGGGATGTTGCTTGCAAGCATCGATTGCCTTTTGTATAAATGGCACTGCGTTGATACGGCTGTCGGGTTTCAAACCGAAATCAGATACGGAAATAATCTTGCTTGCTGCAATGCTGTTTACGCAAAGTAAAAGTGCAGATAGTAAGCATGTCTTTAATGATAGGAATGTTCTCATGTGTTTTTTTATAGTTTAATTGGGGTAAATAGGTAAAATCTAATGTTTGTGTTTTTTCCAGACACCTCTGGTGAAATCCGGTATTTCTACAGGAATACTTCCGTTCAATACTGACTTCTCGCTTAATTCGGTGATACACGACCATTCGGCTGCATCATAAACGTCCATGTCAAGGGGCAGTCCGTTGCGCAGGCAATATATTAACCGATAATCCATTACATAGTTCATTTCGTTCGGTAATCCTTTACGATGTGCTTCCTCGCCGATGGTGGCGCTAAAAGGGTGTTTATAGCGAGTTAATACTGTCTCCAGTGCTTCGCCTTCAAGCGGAGTATCTCCATGAGAATCCAGGGCAATGCATGGTACCGGATATTTTTGTGCAAAGCCGAGTGTACCGCATACTGTTTGCAGGCGACTGTAAGGGCGGGGAGTAGAAACATTATACTGAAGCATGATCGTTTTTCCTTTGGCGGTATGGATAAGCGTGGTGTTGACATCTCCTAGCTTATACTTCTGACGGGCTTCCGGTGAGTTCTCTCCGAATCTTTTCCGCGCATACTCGCTCATGCCGGCCTGATGGGTGGACATGGATACGAGATATTCCATTCTGTCATTGCGGTGGATGTCGAGAATCTGACATGCAGGTCCCAGTCCGTGGGTGGGGTAGGGATTGCCTGTATGTTCGATACTGTATCTTTTTCCCCAGTGATTGTGGTAACCGCCTTCGCTCTCTTCGGCAAAATACATGGAACGGAGATCGTGAATATACGCTCCTTCTACATGCATTATTTCTCCGAGTACACCTTGACGTGCCATTTCGAGAGTAGTCAGGGCAAAAGGGTCATAACAGCAATTTTCCAGCATGATACAGTGGCGTCTTGTCTTTTCTGCTGTATCGACCAGTTGCCAGCATTCGGCTATATTCATGGCGGCAGGAACTTCGATAGCTACATGTTTGCCGCATTCCATTGCATAGGTTGCCATTTGGGTGTGAGTGAGCCAGTCTGTACAGATAAAAATTAAATCCAGATCGTTGCATTCACACATCTTTCGCCAGCCGCCTGGTCCGGTATATCCCGTGGCTTCGGGGTGCTTTGCTTCTTTGAGTATGAGTTGGGCTTTGTTCAAGTTACCTTCCCTGATTTCGCTGAGAGCTTTGATTTCGGTTCCTTCTATTTGCAGATAACGTTGCAGGGTGAGTAGCCCTCGATTCCCCAATCCTATGATTCCGATGCGGACAATTGGGATAGGGGTGTGTGCCAATTGCAGTACGTGTGATTGCGTTGGAGAATCTTCCATGTTCTTAGAGGTTTAAAGTTATACAAAAAAAGAGAATCTAATTTCTCAGATTCTCTTTGAAGAGCGGAAGACGGGGCTCAAACCCGCGACCCTCAGCTTGGAAGGCTAATGCTCTTCTGCGGCTGCCAAAGGCTTCGCCTTCGTCAGCTACCAACTGAGCTACTGCCGTTTAGCTGCTCTTAATGAGAACCCTTGTTATCGGTTTCTTTATGTTGGTTTAACTCTTGGTTTAACTTTGCTGTAACATGAGAAATGTTTAACAATATATTATTATCACGTTATAGGTAGAACCTATGTTACAAAGATAGCTCTTTGATTTGATTAGGGCAATAGTTCCTATATAAAAATGCAGCATAAGAGTTTCCTCGAATGCTGCTCTGCCTTAAATTAGTTTGTTAATTAGTCAATCTTCTTATAAGTGGTTGTAGTGATGTCGTCCAATTCTTCGCTACCATCATCCATTGTGTCCCAATCCTCAAAGGCAAGTACCAGCTTAGTAGCTGTAAGCTCATTGACGGTAAGAACATCTGAATAACCATCATCGTAAGAGATAGTCAGCTTATTGTCTTTCAAAGACCAGCGACTTGTTTCTATATGTCCACCGTCCGCATAGCCTTCTATGCAAGTACCATCAGCTTTGAATTCCCATAAGCCATTGGTGTAGGCTTCGTCAGAGGTGACAACTTCCTTGCCATTCTCCACCTTGTGAATCTTCTCCCAAGTGGATTGCCATTTACCTATAAGGTTGGCTTGTTCAATGATTGTCTGTTCATCTTCATCATCGCTACATGCTGTAAAGTTTACAGCTAACATGACCATTAATAAGGTCGTTCCAATTAATCTTAAAGTTTTCATTGTTAAATAATTAAATGTGTAATATAAGATATTTCAAATATCGTTTAATAGTCGAATTATAATGTAGACCACTCCACTTATTAAAGAGATTGGTCCTGCTATGAGTAAATCTATCAACATTACAGGATTGTCTATTATTCTATGATACCATGTTGATTGACTTGCAGAATAGTAGTAATAGGCAAATTGCCCCAATATGTACAAATTAAAGACAAGGTGATAGATTAAATAGTATTTCAATAGGCTTTTAGCCACTTTGCATAAATCTACTTTCATGTTAAATCATGTGGTTTACTATTTGCCTAAACACATCACCTGCCATCAATCCACCGCTTGCAGGTAGTCCCTCTTTATGAATAGAAACAATGATAGAATATTGTGGAGCATTGGCAGGGAAGTAGCCACAGAACTCTACAATATAACTTCCATCTTCAAGCTGTACCGTTCCTGTCTTACCTGCAACTTGTACCTTATCAGACTTGGTGGGTTGTCCTAAGCCATCAGTTACCACATATTCCAATGTCTGTTTCAGACTGTCAATATTGGCTTGACTTGCTATCTGTGGATTGATAACTGTTGTACTGTCTTTGTAAAGTTGAGGTTGTACCATCTTTCCACTATTAGCAATAGCATTATAAAAGGTTAGTGTCTGTATGGGAGTAATAGTTTGATTATATCCAATGCAGAACCATGCAAAAGCCGTATTACTCCAACCGCTGTCTTTAGGAGTAACAAAGTATGCAGGTTTCAGATTAGATATTCCTGCGATGCTGTCTGGTTTACCATAGCTCATTTTATCCATCAGATTGAAGTATGCTTGTGCGTTGTTACCAAATGCTTTCTCCATTGTTTTATAAACAGCAATGTTTGAACTTGAAGCCAAACCTTGCTTGATAGAGATTTCACCATATCCACCTCTATGCCAATTATGGTCTTTGATGGTATCTCTCTTACAAATATAAATGCCGTCACCTACATCTACAGTATCAGCTAATTTGACTTTACCTGTTTCCAATGCTGCCAATATGGATATAGGTTGTATCAGTACTGATTCGTGTGTTTGAGAGAAGTTCTCACAAGGTTGGTAGTCTGCACTATCTTTCCTTTCAAGTCCAACCATAGCCTTTATATGTCCTATCTGGACTTCCATAATGATAGCCTGCCCAGATAAGGCATTAAGTTCAGTTAGTTTATTCTCTAAGATAGAGGTAGCTTTAACTTGTAAAGTACTGTCTATTGTGGTGCTTAATTGCTCGTTTTTATGTTCCTTGGATTTACATGAGCATAGAATTATGCACACTATCATTAAAGGCACAAATATTGTTTTGACAATTCTCATATTTATTAGTTTTATTGGTGAAGTTATTCCTTATTTTTATTTTTTAATGCCATGAATAGAGGTATCAATATGGCGCAGAGTAATGCGAGTACTACATCTGAAGATGAAAACGGTTCTTCACGTGGTAATCTATCTCCAGCATAAGAAGTTAAAGCTGTACAAGCTAATAATAAAATTGCAATTAATAGTTTCTTCATCATGGTATAATTGATTGTTGTTCTATGGAATTAATAGAATCGTTATTTATATGTTTATTGTTTGATTGACGAACAGTCATTCTATCTTTAACAGACTGGTCGTTTACAATTTCTCTTAATCTTTCAACTCTTATTCCATAATTAAAACCTTGTGTTCCATTAATGCCTGCAAAATTTATAGCTACCAATTCCCCATATTGATTAACAACAGGGCTACCACTTGAACCTTGTAGAGCAGGTATTGAGTACATTATCTTAATGCTATCAGTGTTTTGACTGATATAACCTTGTGTAATTTGTGCCTTAATTCCATCATTGGTTAATGCTAATGTTGGTCCTTGATTGAAACCTATCATGTATAATTTAATTTCTTCATCGTTATGAGTTTCATTATTACAAAAATTAAAGATGTATTTATCTTGTGGGATGGTGAACCAACTAATTGTTCCAGCATTATGAATGTTACTCCAACCTACTTCCATTTGCTCATAAGACCATTTGGGAGCTTCTCCTAACTTGCAAACATTCCAGAAGTTGCTACCATCAGCAATTTGGATTATTCCTAAATCGTAATTAGGAACATCTTTTACTACGAAGCAATCTATTAAATCATTACTTGATGTTATATGGCTTCCATTATATGCTATTTTGATTTCAGAACAAAGTTCAACATCAAAGTTGCTTAAACTTAAATCTCTTATGCAGTTGTTTCTGTATTTGGTAAATGTGTCTATCCATTTCCTGCTGGATTGAATCCCCTCTATCATCATTGCATAGCCGTGTGAATCAAGTCTTTTATTGTCTCTAATTTCTCTTTCAAATATTTCTAAGCGATTCTTTGTCTCTTCAAGTTGTTGGTTGCAATAGTCAATCTGTTCTTTTAAATATCTAATCAATGCTTGATAGATAAGAGTTTTGTTAGTAGTAGGATTGATAACGTGGCTGTTAGTAACAATAGTTCCTCTTGGAGATATGATGAAACCTGTGCCAAATATTGTACTCTTAATAGTGTCATTTATTTCATTAAAATTATTGGATATGGTATGGGATATGTTTTTAAGTTGTCCATCTTGTAATTTAGAGAAGACATAGTTGGTAGAATAGAATCCCTTGTTTGATAATGTGATTCTATAATAATATGTATTCTGAATTAAGACAACTCCAGAAGAAGTTTGCTCATATAATTGCTCTTGCGTGTAACTGTTCTTTTTAGATGTACACGCTACCATGCTAAGAATGATTAACCCATAAAGAAGATGCTTCATAGTCTTTTGACATAATGCTCACCTGTTCCCTATGGATAAGCCGTTACAATTAAAAAGGTGTGGGAACATACTGTCTTATCTCATTCTCTGGCTCTCGCATTGCCTTTGGTACGGATAAAACAGCAGCCCACACCAATTTGACAATATCTAAAGCCTTATAGAATATATAAGGTAGGTATATATCAAATGATGTGGTGCTACTGCTATCATCTTCGTACCGTTGTCAAATTTGCGAGATTTGAGAATGGAAGATAATTTCAATAACACCTTTCGTTAAATATGTCCTTCCAACTCCCTAACGCATTAGTTCATTGGAATTGGTGCAAAGATAATGAAAGGTTTTAAATCATTAAGCATGAAGTAAGGAGAAATAGTAAATCTCCTGTTCTCAAACATGCCCTGAATGGGATATTTAATCAGAGTTGCATCTAAACTCTCTAAATCCATGCGGGTATCAAATTCACTTCTCCCCATATAAAGACTAAATTCTGAATATTCTTATCCACCTTGAATTATCATCTTTAAGTCAGCATATTGTTGGATATTCAAGAAGTGCTACCTCCAACATGATTTTTAAGAGTTGAGATAGTTCTAAACTCTGTAAATTAATGGAATTGACTTACTTCTATAAGGCTGAAATGCCAAACTGCTAAGATTGGACTTTAGATGTATCTAAGCTCAATATTTCATGGATTTGGGACAGAACCATTCAGACCACTATAAAGATGAATCTTAATAATCCTGTCCCATATTTCAAACCTCAGAAGTTCAAACAGTCATAAGTCTGCAAGATTTCTTCCTGTCTTAACCCCAAGTATCTTTTAGTAATGGCAACAGAACTATGGTTGAACAGTTCCATCAACTTTACTAATGCAAGTTCAGCATTATCGCTGTTCATGTTATAGACCTGCCTACCAAAAGTCTTTCTAAGTGAATGGCAGCTAAAGTTCTTAATCTTCAACCTGTACTTCTTCTTCACCTCTTTAAGAATGATATTGATTCTTTGGACTGTGAAGATAGTGCCTTTCTGACTTATAAGGATTGGTGCATTGATTCCAATAGGATTTATATGCTCGTGGCACTCTTTAATATGATGTTGTAATTGTGGGTTTAGTCTGATAGTTCTTACCTTGCCTGTCTTTTGCTCAATTACTGTAAACTCGTCAGTACCTAATATCTGCTTCCATCTTAGAGATAGAATATCAGATATTCTTAATCCTGTGAAGCATCCCAAACTAATAAGGAGTGAGATTTTATAATTCTCATCTTTAGCTAACTTCCTTATGAGGTTCATTGCATCAGACCAAACAAGATAGTCTGCCGTTGTACTTGAATATTTAAGCGACATAATGTTCTGTTTTATAATGAAACGAATAGAAGTGAATATTAATTCTGAGTTGGATTTACTAACTCATTGATTACTAAAGGAACATTCACTAATAGCAGAAGTGAATATGATAAGGACACCCAACTTAGAAATGCCCTTTACCTTATTATAATTCTCCCTCGTCTGCGAAGCTGTAATATCCTGCATCTGTAAGTATGAGGTGGTCTAAGACTGTAATTCTCATAAGTTGGGCTGCATCCTTGACCTGCTTAGTAATCTCCATATCCTGTCTGCTTGGTTTCAGATTACCGCTTGGATGATTATGTGCAAGAATGATAGCTACTGAATTGGTAAGCAATGCAGCTTGTAGAATTACTCTTACATCAACGGTTGTGTCTGTTATTCCACCCTCTGATATAAGAGTGTAGCCTAAAACTTGGTTGGATTGGTTTAGGAACAAGACTTTGAAATATTCCTTGTAACAGATAGTTCCTTCCTTATAGGTAGGAAGCAAGTATTTATAAGCATCTTCTGAACAAGTTACTTGATGCAGCTTCTTGAATTTGGGTTTGTAGGACAGTTCCACTTCACCCACAGTATAATCTATATCCATAATGTACAATATTTAATAAGTTGGTAGAAATAAAGAAAGGACACCAAGTTAATGATGCCCTTTCCTCTCTCAATCAACAATCCACTCAGCCCAAGAACCAAGCGTATTCACTATCTCCTAATTTGGCACGTTGAATGCCTTGTACAAACTCTGTGCAATTAAGATTCCTTTCCAAGAAGTTATCAATGTAACTTGACTTTACAGAACCATTGAGTAGGTTTAAGAGCTGCCAGCCTGTAATGCTGTCCCCTGTACTCTTAAAGTTCACATCAGAAACGAATGCTCTGCAAGTTGCATTAATTTGACTGTCTCCCAACAATAGACGAGGTAAGCGTTTCTGTTGGTTGGGTGTAAGAGCTTGATATAATCTCATTCTGCCTATTATCTGACAAAATTCGCTTGTTGAGATTGACATCTGTCCAAGTGTTCTTAACAAATGCAGGTCTTTGGATGGGTTGTAAGCGTGGAACAGATTCAATGCTGCTGCATATAGTTCTTGTACGCTTAGGACTTCTATCTTATCCTGCAAGCCGTCAGTAGTAAGCATTAAATTCGAGCACACACGATTACGAAATCCTATGAAGATTTTAAATCTCTCCACAGATTTCTTACTGTACAGGTTAATCTCGTTATATGCTCTCACTCCACCAATGGATAATGCCAAACGATTACCGTATTCATCATGTACAATGGATGGGATTTCAAAGCAGAAGCACATTCTCTGATAGAACAGAGTCTTCTCTTCATCTGTCAGTTCAGATGCTTTTTTACCTAATGCACTTGGGATTCTTCCATTGATAGGGTGTGAGATTCTAATCTCTGGCATATCAAACTGTTCTCCATGAAAGTAATCCTTAGCCGCATCCACTACTGCACCTATAAAGGATTGGTGACTAATGGTTTCTTCCATTGATGCAAAACTTGGAATGATGCAGTCTTGTTGTAAGTGCTGCAAGGTTGCTTCCTGCGTATTGGCTTCAATGAAATGGTTTACTCTCTTGGGTGCTGCAACTTCTTCCACAATGATTGCTTCTTCTGCAAACTCACCCATGTTTAATGATTCTCTACGCTGTGCCATAGCTGGCATAATTACTAAATCTCTCATAATGAAATTGAATTAAATGGTTATTGATTGAATGGATTTAACAAGAACAAACCTAAAACACAAGTGAATTTCTTCGCTTGCATCTTAGGCTGTCCTATGTCTTTCCCTAAAGATTCTTTCAAAGGAAATGAGGAGCATTAGTAAATTAATGGTTGGTTGTGATAATAGTGCATAGTGCCTGCTCTTAGATTAATAAGAATGCTTATTCCTGTCAGCTATCAGACTGTATTTCTAAAGCATTCTTTTTATTTAAGAGCCATGAGGGGGGATAATAATGTAGTGTACCTCCTCGCTCGTTACACTATAAACTTATGCTATTACTCTTTGAGATAAGTTTATGATTCACCTAAAGCTTCTTGGATGGATTTGATGGTTCGCAATCGCTTTAATTCTTTCACTCCAAGTTGGCGGTAAGCCCTGCCTAAAATAGGGTATTCATGTTCTATATCAATGGATTGCAAGTCGAATGTCATTGGATTTGCTTTGATTTCACAATATCGTTTATGTAATTCTCTGAATGTTGGCTTTGCAATTAATTCCTTGACAAACTTCTCTGGAGCGATATGCCATTTACCTTTAGTTGTTACTATTCCAGATTGGGCATAGGTTTCTCTTAATGATTTGTCTGATTGGTAAACCACAGTAGCAATATAGTAGCTGTAAAGCTGCAACTTGGCTACCATATCATTAATGATAAATTTATTCTCTTGATAGGATAGGTAAGATTCAACCCCAACTTTCTTAATCTCATTAACCTGTTGCTTGATTGCTGCTTCTGATAGCTTGGCATTATTAAGCATATCTGCCCTTTCTTGTGCAGCCTTTACTTCCTCATCCACTATCAGCTTCATATCTTCAAATGTCGTGTAATGGTCAGTAGCTTTAGTGTTGAAGATGTGGACTACTTTATTTCTAAATGGATTGGACTTGGTTCTGATTCTTCCCACAATCTGAGGTATATCCATATCAATGCTGACCAATGTGTGCCTGTTCTGAACATTGCTGACCACAAAGCATAATCCTGTTTCAGAATGGAAGTCCACACCCTCAAATGATTTGGAAGTGATGAAGTTGAATTTCTTGGGAGCGTCAGCAGAACTTGATATAGTATATCCTTCCAAAGTTTTTCTGTTTTTAGGATTGTCAGCACAGATAATTCTATAATCATCCTCTGTTAATTGCGTCTGTTTAAGTATGGCTTTGATTTCAGTAACGCTGTTGATAAAGAAGTATGCTTCCTTGCTTTCAATGCCGTTTACATTCAGACAGCCTTTAGCTTGGTAGGTCTTGATGAACTTGGCGGCTACCATATAAGGTGTGTTTGTATGGTAAGGATAAACTGTAATCTCATCTGTTGTATTCCAATCAGCCATGTACTCTGTAATGTCATTGAAGATTGCTGGCTTCAAATTGTTTGGAATAGGGGTAGCTGATAAGAAGCAATAGGATTTGAACTCTTTAAAGTGAGCCAACACCCCATTAATAGCCTTGTCTCTGAATGAGTATTGTTTAAGGAAGTTATGGTATTCATCAATCATCAGTTTAAATTCTATAGGATTGATAAACTCCATCAGCTTATCTATCTTGTCGTAGGTGCAAATAATCTTTTTAATTCCTGTGGAAGATAGATAGTCCTTTAACTTCTTCTTTAGTTCTAAGGTGAAATTTCCATATAAACCAAACAGGTTAGCAACAATAGGGCTTAACCCTGCCCTGCGCTCATGTTTCTTCCAGAACTTCACATTGCCTTCTGCATCTTTAATTGGATAGCATTTGTTCTCAATCAGTTCAGTAGTTGGAACAGCGATAATGTAATTCTCGCTATTGGTAAGTGCTATGGTCGTAGCACCGCAACCTGTTTTGACTTTGTTAAAGATGCAGTTCGTAGGGAAGTCCTCCATGATAAGGAATCCATCTTTCTCTTGAATATCTAACTTGGTTATCATATATTGTTGGCTTTTAAAAATCTGTTAGCAGTAACCCCAATTATAGAATCTTAGATATGTCTAAAGTTCATATAATGGGTAATTTGAGATAGTTCTATAAGGTTGAAATGCCAAACCCAAGAATTTTAAGTAGAGCAGCCCACCTGTCACATGGGCTTGCTCCGTAGTATGTATTATGCTTTTAGAGCTTCGTCAAGCATTATTTTAAAATCCGCTTCATCTTTTACTTGCTTTAGTTTCTCATCAGTCAGTTCCATGTACTTTAATTTATCCAATGCCATAAACGCTTTCTCTTCTCCTATTCTGTCAGCGCATTTGTTGAAGCCTCTAATGAAGTAGCGTTTAGTGATGAAAGAAACATCCATCTTGGCTGCCTTGCATAAGGTGATGAACTTGTTTCCTCTTTCAATGTTAATCTCTGCACCTTTGGGGAGTGCTATCTCTTCTCCTTTTAAAGCCTTGTTCACTTGATTGTCAGATAAGCTCTTACCTGTGTAAATCAACATAGCTGTGGTTGGATTGAACCCTTCGTTTAGCAATTCTGCTACATTTTGGAATAGTTCATCATTAGAAGTCAAAGAAGCTACAACCAATCTGTCCTTTTTATCCCAACTGCTACCTACATTATTAATGTCAACCAAGTATTCACCAACATTCTCAATATCCCTCATATAAACATTGGGAATGGTTTCAGTGTACTTGCCTGTTGCTACCAGTTTAGCGAATGCTGTGCATCTATGTTGTCCGTCAAGGATAACGAGATAGTCCGCAGCCTCTTCCTTAGTCAATTCCCTGCCTTTAATATCAGTAACAGTGTAACCAGCTTCAATCAGCTTTGTTGCTTCTACTACAATAATAGGAAAGGCTTTCTCATATTTATTTGCAGCTATTAGAGCAATGAATCTATCTACTTTCTTGGAGTTTACAGGTCTGTTGTGTTTAACGAATGCTATCTTCTTCTGTTCAGTTCTTGCACCTGTTTCTTCATTGACAACTGAGAACGTAAGGAAGTCATTGCCTATATTCTCATTGGATTCTTTCTCAAATTCCTGTGCCTGTTCCAACTTGGCTTTGGCACTATCAACTACATTCTGCTGTGCTGCTATCACTGCTTCATCTGCATTTCTCTTTGTGAGGCGTTCTAATTCTTTCTCCTCTTGTTTTAAAACCTTAGTCAGTTCCTCTACGTTACCCATAGTTGCGTTATTTGATTTTACTGTCTCTGCTGCTTTTTCATTTAAAGTTTTCATATTCATTTGATTTTTAATTATTAAACTTGATTCTGTGTAACCCTCAAACCTATGTACACTTGGTTATCTGATTACGCTGCAAAACTACTTGCTTCTGGGCTGATTAAAAGAGAGAAAATAATGAGTGGTTTTACTTCCCCTCTTAATTAGCAGCCCGTCTGCTATCGTTTTGACGGTGCAAAGATGGGATATAATGGTAGGATTAAAAGAGAGAAAAAAAGTCCTGCTTTCATGTACCCTCTTAATGGCACGGAGCAGGACTTGGTTGGTTATCAGTGTGTTATTAGAAGTATATGCTGTTCGCAGTATCAATTCTTTTGTCTTTATATTGCTTGATGTAACCTTTTAAAACATCTTCATCATTTGAAAATTTACTATGTTTAGATAGTTTGGTGAAGTAGATAAGCCTTGATATGAGTAATGTCTTACTAAGTGATATGATGCTTCCTTTCTTTTGTCTAACATTAAACAGCTTGTTATATGGAGATAGATTGAAGAAGTCATTGAACATCTTATAGAACAGCCATATCTGAATGGATTCCTTTTCTTCTGCATGGGTGCTTATGCTGACTTGTTGGCTCTGCATCCAAGGGTGTTCCTCTATCTCCTTTAGGTGGTTGGCAATGATAGTAGCCAAGTAACCTATTGCATTGGCATTATCAATTACTATCTGATGCTTGCCCTCTACCTTTACAGATACGGTGATAGGCTTCTTAAAACTCACTCCAAATTGGTTAATCTCCTTATGGTTGTCAGCTATGGCTTTGGCGAATTTGGTGAGCTGTTCTATTCCTATGCCTGTAGCTTTCATTCCATCCAAGCACGTTCCACAAGTATAGTCGAAGATGAACAGAAGTAGAAACCAGAACTTATCTATATCAACTCCCAAACCTTTCAGTGTATTCTGTATGTCCTCATTGGCTATATAATCTTCGTATGTGAAGTTGCCATATAGTTTATTCTGATTGTATCTCCTTATGAATAAGGGTAAGGCAGTAGTACCACAGACATATCTTTCTCCTGTGGCTAGGTCTATATCTACGTCTGGAACATATTTAACGGCTATGGCTTCCATGTATTCCAAACGGGTATCAATGCTTATGTAATCTTCCTTTAGCTTCTCCATAATTATTAGTTTAAGGCAAAGTTAAAAAATAAACCCTACCTGCATGGCGGCAGATAGGGTTATTTAAGATTATAGTAGGTTCTTCATGGCTGCATCTATCTGTTCGTTGTCAAAACTATCAAGATAGATTTGTGTAGTTGTTAGGTCTGAGTGCCCTAACGCTTCACTAATCAATGCAATGTTTACACCAGACTTCTTTAAGACGCTTGCGAATGAATGCCTTGCCACGTAGGTTGTAAGATTGGCTTCAACTCCAAACTGTGCTGCAAGTAATTTTAGGTTCTTATTGACCTTTCCCAGCATCTTATGTATTCTGTTCTGCTTTTGCAATGGTGTTTTATGCAACTGAGTATTGAGAATGGGGAACAGGTAGCCTTTACTCTCTACTGCATATCGCCTAATGATTTGTAAGGCTTCTTCTGACAATCCCAACTTGATGAGTTTACCTGTCTTTTGGCGAATGTAGTGTAGTCGTTTCCCTTCTATGATATTATCCTTAGTCAGATTGGCTATATCAGTAAAATTGATGCCGCCACACAGATAGCTAAATATGAATATGTCTTTACTAAGTTGAACATATTGCTGCTTACCAATGGGACGGGCATCTGTTGAGAATTTCAGTACGTCTGCTTTAGCGATAGCCCGCTTCTCTGTACTTACATCAAACTTACTTATCCTGTAATCAGTGAATGGATAATCAGACTTACGTGCACATTTACTTTCAATGGCTTTATTGTATGCACTGCGTAGGGTGCGGAACATCAAGCTCATGGTGGTCTCTTTGTTGCCTTTGGAGCGTAGCCACTTCTCGTACTTGTTGAGCCATGCAACATCTATTGCACTAAATGGAATCTCTAAATTACCATTGGTAAAGACATTGATAGAGTTGTAGGAGCTTTTATAAATAAGCCTGTTCCCACATTTCTCATTAGCCATGTACTGCTCAATCAATTCTTGGTAGAACTGTTTGACTGTTTTGAGTTCAAACTTCCTATGCTCGTCATGAAGTAGGGTAGTAGTGGTGTACTCCTTTTGTTCAGTATTCAACTCCAGCATCCGCTGTTGAAGTTCAGCCTGCTTGTCAAGGATAAGTTTTAAAATGTATTCCTTATTGGGGCAGGTGGGCTTAGGTCTTTCTCTTGCGAAGTCCCACTGATTAGCCTTAATGGAAACTCCTAAACTTTGGTACTTTTTCTTCCCATCTTTACAGATGCGTAACATTAATGGGTGCTCGCCATTTGATAGAGTTTTAGACTTGTAGCACACCACTGTAATTGTAGCATTCATGCTGCTCTTGGTTTAACTCTCAGTTTAACTCACACAGTTAAACCAGCGTTGTCAAGCCATCTATAAAGAAGAAATCCTGAATGCCAATTGCTTGACTTTCAGGATTCTCTTAAGAGCGGAAGACGGGGCTCAAACCCGCGACCCTCAGCTTGGAAGGCTAATGCTCTATCAACTGAGCTACTTCCGCAATTTTTGTGGGCAAAGATGGATTCGAACCACCGAAGGCGTAAGCCAGCAGATTTACAGTCTGCCCCATTTGGCCACTCTGGTATTTGCCCTTTTGTGCTTTTGAGGAGGTTTGTTTCTCAATTGCGGTGCAAAGATACAACTATTTATTTAAACTCCAAACAAAATCGATCATTTTTATTGCAGAAATTGCACATTCATCTCCTTTGTTACCCAGTTTGCCACCGGCACGATCCTCTGCTTGCTCCATTGTATTGGTGGTAATTAATCCGTAAATGACTGGTATGTCGCCAGTTGCGTTTAATTCGGTAATTCCTTGAGTCGCTCCCATACAAACATAATCAAAATGTGGAGTATCTCCTTTAATTACGCAACCGATTGCAATAATTGCATCCACATCGCAATTTTCCATCATTTGATTGGCGCCGAAAGTTAGTTCGAAACTTCCCGGTACAGTTTTTACCAGAATATTTTCATCTTTCACTCCATGTTTTTTTAATGTATTGACTGCGCCGTTCAATAAGGCTCCGGTAATATTGAAATTCCATTCGGATACGACGATGCCGAATTTCATGTTTTCAGCGTTTGGTACAGAGTTGAAATCGTATTCGGATAAGTTATGGTATGCTGTTGCCATAATTGTAGTAATTAAAGTGGGTTATAAATACATGATTTTAAAAAGGCACGGATTACACGGATTTCACGGTAGCTTCGCATAATTGCATTAGTACATATTGTGCGTACTAAAAACCGTGAAATCCGTGTAATCCGTGCCTAACCTTCTATTATATATAATAAGGTATATTATTTCTTCATCAATTTAGCCTGTTCGATGTACTTGTCGATGTCCATAGCCTGGTAAGACTGGAAGTATTTGTCCTTGATCTTAGTGTAGGCATTAACGGCATCATCATACTTTCCTTGTTTCACCAGGATTTCACCGGCTTGCATCAAGAAGATAGGGCTTAATGAGTTATTGTCAGCTTTGTCTGCTGCAGAGAGCAGGGTAGAAGCGGCTTTGTCCAGCTGACCCAGTTGTGCGTAGCAGTTTCCTGTTGCGCCGAGGATAGCGGGAGCTACCATCTGGTCGCCTCCGTTGAAGCCGTCGAGCATCTTTACTGCTTCGTCATATTTACCCAGTTGTGCGTAGCAGATTCCTGCATATGCTTTTGCCAGATTAGCGGCTTTTGTTCCGCTATATTCGTCGGCAACTTTGAGGAAACCTACATAACCAATACTATCACCGTTCAGTGCTTGTTCATAAGCATCTTGTTCAAAGTATTCCTGTCCTTTGAAAAGAGCAGCCTGTGCCTTTTCTTCACGTGGCTCAGCATAGAGGTTCTTGTACATGATAAAACCTGCTACGATGATAATCACGGCTACAACACCGCCGATGATTGCGTTTTTGTACTTAACAAGAAATGCTTCCGATTGTGTCAGTGCATCTTCTACGTTCAGATGTTCGTTCTGATTCTTTTGTTCTGCCATTTTTATATGATTCTTTTTGTTATTATTCATCGTTTGATAATTCGACTCGCAAAAGTAGTTTTTTTATATCTACAAACGAAATTTAGAGGCATCTTTTTTTGTTTTACGCTCGAAAACCTCGAAAAACTTGCTACTTTTGTGAACAAATTAACGCGTATACAATGATACTGAAACGGATATCCATATTAAACTATAAGAATCTGGAACAGGTAGAGATCGGATTCTCCGCCAAACTGAATTGTTTCTTCGGACAGAACGGGATGGGAAAGACGAATCTGCTGGATGCAGTGTACTTTTTATCTTTCTGCAAGAGTTCGGGTAATCCGATTGATTCGCAGAACATTCGGCACGAACAGGATTTCTTTGTTATTCAGGGCTTTTATGAGGCGGAAGATGGCACACCAGAGGAGATTTACTGCGGAATGAAGCGTCGTTCGAAAAAGCAATTCAAACGGAATAAAAAGGAGTATAGCCGCTTTTCCGATCATATCGGCTTTCTGCCGTTAGTGATGGTTTCACCTGCCGATTCGGAGTTGATAGCCGGAGGAAGTGACGAACGGCGCCGCTTTATGGACGTCGTGATCTCTCAGTATGATAAGGAATATCTGGAAGCATTGATACGCTATAATAAGGCATTGGCACAGCGTAATACCTTATTAAAAAGTGAATTTCCGGTAGAAGAGGAATTGTTCCTGGTTTGGGAGGAGATGATGGCGCAAGCGGGTGAAATTGTTTTTCGCAAGCGGGAGGCGTTTATCGAAGAGTTTATTCCTATTTTCCAGTCGTTTTATTCTTTTATTTCCCAGGATAAAGAACAGGTGGGTCTGTCTTATGATTCGCATGCACGGGATGCTTCTTTACTGGAAGTTCTGAAGCAAAGCCGGGAACGGGATAAGATTATGGGATTCTCTTTGCGGGGAATTCATAAAGATGAACTGAATATGCTGTTGGGTGACTTTCCGATCAAGAAGGAAGGTTCGCAGGGACAGAATAAAACGTATCTGGTAGCGTTGAAGCTGGCACAGTTCGACTTCTTGAAACGTACGGGGCAGACCGTCCCTTTATTGCTGTTGGATGATATTTTTGATAAACTGGATGCTTCGCGGGTAGAGCAGATTGTCAAGCTGGTGGCTGGTGATAACTTCGGACAGATATTTATTACGGATACCAACCGTGAACATCTGGATCGTATTCTGCAGAAGGTAGGCAGCGATTATAAAGTATTTCGCGTAGATCAGGGTGTAATTAATGAAATGGGAGCTGAACAATGAAACGTAACGATGCCGAGCAGATAGGAAAACTGATTCAGCAATACCTGCGTCAGGAGAGTCTGGAGTCTCCTCTCAATGAGCAGCGGTTGCTGGATGCCTGGCCGCAGGTGTTGGGACCGGCGGCAAGCTATACCAGTAATCTCTATATCCGTAACCAGACGCTGTATGTACATCTCACTTCCGCCGCCCTTCGTCAGGAACTGATGATGGGACGGGAACTTCTGGTGCGTACTCTGAATCAGAGAGTAGGGGCTACGGTTATCACAAACATTATTTTTCGTTGAGGAAAGGAATTCTGTCTGTCACTTTCATCCCCAGCTTTTGGAGCGTCTCATTTGCCCGGTCATAGTAGAACGGAGTTTCCAGATATTGGTTGTTGTGGGCATCCACTCCGATAATGGCAGTGCAGCCTTCGTGCGCTGCTATTTCCCAAAAATCAGGGTGGGGAATGGTTGTTATTCCATGTTCGTCGTTGTAATCTTCGTAGCCTATATTATATTCCAGGGGCAGGTTCAGGCGGGCGGCCGTTCGGCAGATATGTCTGCTGACAAGTTTACAATGACGGTCAAATTCAGGATATGAACGCATGAACAGGTCGGGATGTGCCAGATAGGCAAACAAACCGCTTTCCATACCTTCAATCGCACTCTCTTCATAAAGTTCAAGCATATCTAACGTATGGGTATGTCGCCCGAAATAAGGAAACTTCTCATCTGTATGGAAATGGTGGTTGCCGAAGATGATGTAATCCAGCTGATACTCCTTGATAATTCCTTTCAGCCAGGGAATATACTCCGGAAAATATTCACATTCCAAGCCGATTTTAATGCTGATCTGATCTTTATATTTCTTTTGTAGCGAGCGGAGGCTTTCTACATACTCCGGCAGTTCTTCGGGAATCATCCGGATGTCGGATACATAATCGGTATGGTATTTCCATGGAGTGTGGTCAGAGAAACCAAGTTCCTGATAGCCGCCTTTGATGGCACTTAAAACAAATTCTTCGTCACTCCCTGTCGCATGGAGGCAGCGGGTGGTGTGGGTGTGATAATTCGTCCTCATTACTTGTTATAATTATGTCCATGCAGATGTCGAATGCTTCTGCCGGAACTTCTTCTACTATTTGAAATGGGAAGCAGATGCCTGCTTTATAAGCTGCGGGGATGCGTGGCAGCAAACGGTCATAATAGCCTTTTCCTCTTCCCAGTCGGTTTCCTTTCCGGTCGAAAGCTACGCCGGGAACTGCGATAAAATCTATGTCGGCATAGTCTGTGAATGTTTCTCCAACAGGCTCTTCGATACCGTAAGTGCCGGTTGCCATATCCTCGGGACCGGTATAGAGGCGTAATTCCAATTCATCGCCGACAACTACCGGAAGCAATATCCGCTTCTCATTGCTCCATTTCCGGATAAACGCATGAGTGTCTACTTCATCTTTGAGCGAATGGTAGAGCAATACAGTAGTTGCCGCCCTGAAAGCCGGGTGGGCTTCGAGGGCGGCAAGTATTTTAGCTGATTGTAGCTTCTGCAAAGTCGAAGATGCGTGTCGGATCTTCAGTGATGCCATAAGCTTGCGCAGTTCTTTTTTTCTTTCCATCTTTATTGTCTTTCGTCACTTCCTCTTCTGTCTCGGCGGGTGCTTTTGGGAAAGCTTCTCCCTTTTCGAGCAGTTCTATGCCTTGTTGAACTGTAGCATCCGATTTATTGAAGTATTTCAGATAAGCTTCCAGTCCCAGCATATTATAGATAATGTTGCCGTATATATTCGCTTCCAGTCGTTTATACGATTTCTGGATCAGAATATTCCTTCTCTTTACACCTTTCGAGTCGGCAAAGCGGATGAACTGCTCTACCAAACCTTGGTGGCGAAGATAATTCAGCAGGTCTTCTTCCGTTTCATACTGGCTCAGTTTCTTCCGGTTATTGTCCGTGTACTGGAAAGTAAACTGTAGGGTCAGTCCGCGGTTGATTACCGATGATAGATAAGAAGTGACTCCGGTAGTATCCTGTGGTACGAATACATCCGGCATGATACCGCCACCGCCATACACTGTACGTCCCAAGCTGGTGAGATAGCGTTCGTTCTCGTTCTGCTTGATGCTGTCGCGTGAGAAGAACTCACCGTGTTCGTAGCGGTTGTACAAATCCAGTTCGTAGTTCCTGTCTTTACCACTTTCGTAAGGACGTTGGATGCAACGCCCTGAAGGAGTATAATAGCGGGCGATAGTCAGGCGGATAGCAGAGCCGTCGCTGAAGTCAATCGGTTGTTGTACCAGTCCTTTTCCGAAGGAGCGGCGTCCTACCACTGTACCGCGGTCATTGTCCTGAATTGCTCCGGTAAAGATTTCGCTGGCAGAAGCAGAACCTTCGTCGATCAATACAACGAGTGGCATTTTCTGGCAACTGCCCGTACCATTGGCAAATTCTTCCGCACGGGGATATTTACGTCCTTGTGTATATACAATCAGTTTACCTTCGGGCAGGAATTCATTTACCATGCGGATGGCAGCTTCCATGTATCCTCCTGTATTGCCGCGAAGGTCAATAATCAGTCCTTTACATTTCTTATGATTGAGCTGAGCCAAGGCGTTAAGCAATTCTACGTGGCTTGTCCGTCCGAATTTGCTGACTTTTACATAACCGATATCATCGTTCAGCATATAGGCAGCGTCTACTGTATTTTGAGGAATATCTCCACGGGTGATGGTGAAGTCCAGCAATTTCGGTTCTCCTACGCGTTTGACACCCAGTTTCACCTGCGATCCCTTAGGACCTTTCAGTGTGCGCATGGCTAGTTCGTTGTTCAGCTTCTTGCCTACAAATAAACTGTCGTCTACATTAACGATACGGTCTCCCGCCATGAGTCCCACTTTTTCAGATGGGCCTCCCTGTATAACGGCATTCACATGAATCGTATCATTCTGTATCGTAAACTGGATACCGATTCCGCTGAAACTGCCTTCCAGTTCCGAATTGACTTCTTCGAGATTCTGTGCAGGGATGTAAGTGGAGTGCGGGTCCAGTTCTGCCAGGATCTGCGGCATAGCCTTCTCCACGAGGTCGGTCATGTTTACGGTGTCTACATATTGATCGTCTACGATTCTCAACAACGCATTCAGCTTGTTGGAAGAACCGTTGATGATACCCAGACGGTTGCCGGCGAAGTGCTTGGCATAAAATGTGCCGATAAGAATACCGGCCACCACGCTGATAGCTATGATGATAGGCGTAAAACGTGAAGAGTTTCTTGTACTCATGTCTATTCCTTTTTTTAAAACGTTCGTCTTATTATTTGTTTGGAGAAGAATCTTCGTTCATTTCTGTATAGATAACTTCAATTCCTGCCCGTTTTAATAGTTCTATTCCATCTTCGAGGCGGTAATGTTCGGAGTAGACTACCCGTTTGATTCCTGCCTGTATGATTAACTTTGCACATTCGATACAAGGTGAGGCGGTGACGTACATCGTGGCACCGTCGCTGCTGTTGTTCGAGCGTGCTATCTTGGTGATAGCGTTTGCTTCCGCATGGAGAACATAAGGTTTTGTCAGGTTATTCTCGTCCTCGCATACGTTTTCGAAGCCCGAAGGAGTACCATTGTATCCGTCGGAGATAATCATTTTGTCTTTGACGATCAACGCTCCTACCTTACGGCGCTGGCAATAAGAGTTTTCCGCCCAGATGCTTGCCATACGTATGTAACGTTTGTCCAGTTCCAATTGTTTCTTTTCCGTGTCCATCTTGTTTCAATTCTAGTCTTAGTTTGGAGCGAATACGAGACAGAGGTTCTCTTTATCAGTCTGGTAATAAAGATATAGGTTCCGGCTGTCCGATCCTTTGTAAGAATTTGCTTTTTTCATGCCTTCCAGTATCTTTTCGGCGATGCGGTCTTTGCTGTCGATGGGAGTTCCCTTTTCCACTTTCATCCCGAATTCCTGGTTTTTGCCGTTCGCACTCCAGGTTCCGTTGGCGTTGATTGCGCCGCTGCCCGTAAATGTGCCTTGTATTATATCATCCTCTACAGTACCGGAAAAAACCAGCATGAAAGTTTTCTTTCCATCTGCATATTCCATGATGTTACTATCATCCACATCCGCAAATTTATACCATCCATGACCGTTGGCTTTGGTGATATAAGTCAGTTTCCATGTCTTGCCGGTGAAGATGCCGGCTACATCATCCGTATCATTACATCCGGAAAACATCGGAAGCAATAACAGCAATCCTAATACTTTAAGTATCAATCTCTTCTTCATGTCCAATTCTCTCCTTTTTTAATTGTATTGTTTCTTTATGCCGTTTCGGATCAGCAATGCGTCAATGGTAGGCTCCTGCCCGCGGAAGCGCTTGTAGAGCACCATCGGGTGTTCTGTACCTCCTTTCGACAGGATATTGTTGCGGAACGAATCTGCTACTTCACGGTTGAAGATTCCTTGCTGTTTGAACAGTGAGAACGCATCCGCATCCAGCACTTCTGCCCATTTATAACTGTAATATCCTGCGGAATATCCTCCGGCAAAGATATGGGAGAATTGTGTACTCATGCAGGCTTCTTTGACTATCGGCAATACTTGTGCGTCTTTCCAGGCTTCCTGCTCATAGGCTTTTACATCGCCCTCGAAAGGAGTGTTGCGGGTGTACCATGCCATATCGAGCAGACCGAAGCTCACTTGTCTCAGGCAGGCATAGGCTGCATTGAAGTTCGAAGCATCCACGAGTCTCTGTATCAGTTCGTCCGGAAGCACTTCTCCGGTTTCATAATGACGGGCAAAGGTATTGAGAAATTCTTTCTCGATGGCAAAGTTTTCCATGATCTGTGAAGGAAGTTCCACAAAGTCCCAATATACGTTTGTTCCGCTTAGGCTCTGATAGGTTGAGTTGGCAAACATGCCATGCAGGCTGTGCCCGAACTCATGCAGGAATGTCTCCACTTCGTTGAAAGTCAGCAAAGCAGGTTTGCTTTCGGTTGGCTTGGTGAAGTTCATCACTACAGATATATGCGGTCGGCTGTCTTCACCGGTTACGGGATCTATCCATTGTTCCTTGTAACTGGTCATCCAGGCTCCGGCGCGTTTTCCGGGACGGGGATGGAAGTCAGTGTACAGTACGGACAGGAACTTACCGTCTTTATCGAATACCTCGTAGGCTTCAACATCTTTGTGATAAACCGGGATTTCCGTATTTTTCCGGAAAGTGATTCCGTAGAGTCTTTCTGCCAGTCCGAATACTCCTTTTTTTACTTGTTCCAATTCGAAGTAAGGACGGAGCATTTCTTCATTGATATTGAATTTCTTGTTTTTCAGCTTATTGGAATAGTAGCTCCAGTCCCAGGGCATGACAATGAAGTCATCACCTTGTTCCTCACGTGCCAGTTCCTGTACTTCGAGATATTCTTTCTGTGCGGTGGGAGTGTAGGCTTCCAATAGTTGGTTGAGCAGCTTATATACGGCATCGCTGTTTTCAGCCATTCGTTTTTTGAGGGTATATTCCGCATAATCTTTATATCCTAGTAACTGGGCTATTTTCATGCGTGTATTAACCAGCTTCTTTACGATTTCGATATTGTTGAATTCGTTATCGTGCGTACACTTTGTATTATATGCGATGTAGAGCTTATGGCGCAACTCGCGGTTGTCGGCATAAGTCATGAAAGGCACATAACTTGGAGCGTGCAGGGTGAAAGCCCATCCTTCTTTATTCTCACTTCTGGCTGTTTCGGCAGCAGCTTCTACGATGATTTCCGGCAGTCCGGCAATGCTGGCTTTGTCTGTCAGAAGCATTTGATACCTGTTTGTCTCCTTCAGGTTGTTTTCGCTGAAGTCGAGTGTCAGTTTGCTCAGTTCGTTGGTCAGTTGTCGGTATTGTTCGCGGGCCTCCCCTTTGAGGTTGGCGCCGTGGCGTACAAAACTGTCGTATATATCGTCTAGCAGGTGATTCTGTTCCTGAGTCAGTTGCAGAGATTGTTTTTGTCCGTACACTTCTTTCACGCGGGCAAACAACTTCTCATTCAGTGTGATGTTGTTGCTGTGTTCGCTGAGTAGTGGCATGATTTTCTGAGCCAATGCCTGTAAGTCGTCATTGGTTTCAGCACTAAGCATATTGCCGAATACGGCAGTTACTTTGTCCAGCAGCCTTCCGGATTGTTCGTAGGCTTCTATTGTATTTGTAAATGTCGCCTTCTCCGGGTTTTGTATGATCGCATCAAGTTCCGCATTCTGTTGTTTGATTCCTTCGAGGATGGCAGGCTCATAATGCTCTGTCTTGATCCGGTCAAAGGGCACAGTCCCATGCGGTGTCTGATACTGACCGAAGAAAGGATTCTGAGCGTTCAGTATATTGTTCATGGTGTAAACTAGTATCAATGTTATTAATAATCTCTTCATAATTCTCTTCATAGAAGTACAAAACTACTAAAATTGTAGGTTATACCACGGATAATACCTTGCTTTTTAACAATATATAAAATGAAGACAAAAAAACCGCTACGGTTTCCCGCAGCGGTTTCCTATATGTTTAGATTTCTAATTAAGCGTTAACTGATGCCATGTGAGCGATCAAGTCAAGAACTTTGTTAGAGTAACCGATTTCGTTGTCATACCAAGATACAACTTTTACGAAAGTGTCAGTCAAAGCGATACCAGCTTTAGCATCGAAGATAGAAGTACGAGTGTCACCCAAGAAGTCAGAAGAAACTACTGCATCTTCAGTGTAACCTAGAATACCCTTCAATTCGCCTTCAGAAGCTTCTTTCATTGCAGCGCAGATTTCAGCGTAAGTAGCCGGTTTAGCCAAGTTAACAGTCAAGTCAACTACAGAAACGTCCAAAGTCGGAACGCGCATAGACATACCAGTCAGTTTACCGTTCAAAGCCGGGATTACTTTACCTACAGCTTTAGCAGCACCAGTAGAAGAAGGGATGATGTTGCCAGAAGCAGCACGACCACCTCTCCAGTCTTTCATAGAAGGACCGTCAACTGTTTTCTGAGTAGCAGTTGTAGAGTGAACTGTAGTCATCAAACCGTCAAGGATACCGAACTTGTCGTTCAATACTTTAGCGATAGGAGCCAGACAGTTAGTAGTACAAGAAGCGTTAGAAACGAACTGAGTACCTTTCACGTATGTTTTTTCGTTTACACCGCAAACGAACATCGGAGTGTCATCTTTAGAAGGAGCTGACATTACAACATATTTTGCACCAGCTTCGATATGAGCCTGAGCTTTGTCTTTGCTCAAGAACAAACCTGTAGATTCAACAACGTATTCAGCACCTACAGCATCCCATTTCAAGTCAGCCGGATTTCTTTCTGCAGTGATGCGGATAGCCTGACCGTTAACGATCAATTTGCTGTTTTCAACATCTGCTTCGATAGTACCGTCGAATTGACCGTGCATTGTGTCATACTTCAGCATGTAAGCCAAGTAGTCTACCGGGCAAAGGTCGTTGATACCTACGATTTGAATATCGTTTCTTTTCATTGCAGCGCGGAAAACGAAACGTCCGATACGTCCGAATCCATTAATACCTACTTTAATCATTTTGTTTAAACTTTTAAGGGTTTTATAATATTTGTTCAAATATCTCTCAGCTCGCGCATTTGTTTTATTTTCAAATGCGGTGCAAAATTACAAAAATGTTTTTATATTCGCATATTAAATTCACATTAAATATTGAAAAAAGATGGGAAAGAGCACATTTTTACAAGACTTTAAGGCGTTTGCTATGAAAGGGAACGTCATTGACATGGCTGTCGGTGTAGTTATCGGCGGCGCGTTTGGGAAGATCGTATCGTCACTGGTGGCGAATGTTATTATGCCCCCAATAGGCTTATTGGTTGGTGGTGTGAACTTTACAGATCTGAAATGGGTAATGAAAGCGGCTGAAGTTGGAGCAGACGGTAAGGAGATTGCTCCTGCCGTATCTCTGGATTACGGACAATTTCTGCAAGCAACTTTTGACTTTCTGATTATAGCTTTTGCTATATTCCTATTTATACGTCTGATCACTAAACTGACTACGAAGAAGGCGGCAGAGGAAGCCCCGGCTGCTCCTCCTGCGCCACCTGCTCCTACTAAAGAAGAGGTGTTGCTGACTGAGATTCGTGACTTGCTGAAAGAGAAGAAATAAGTACTTGTATAATAAAATAGGAGATTCTGTTTTGAGTCTCCTATTTATTATATATAAGTCTCTCTGACATCGTTTCCCTTTTCGGATTTTATGTTGTCCGATGATATATTTCTCTCGTAAATTTCGATTTTTCTGTTTATTCTTCTATCTTTTTGCCTACTTTTTTCTACTTTTGCAAATCATTTATTCAAAATCCAACCATTGATATGCAGGAGAAAATAATAATTCTTGATTTCGGTTCGCAGACAACACAGCTGATTGGTCGTCGCGTACGCGAACTGGACACGTATTGCGAAATTGTTCCTTATAACAAGTTTCCTAAAGAAGATCCGACAATTAAAGGAGTCATCCTTTCCGGAAGTCCTTTTTCGGTTTATGATAAAGATGCCTTCAAGGTAGACTTGAGTGAGATTCGTGGTAAATATCCTATTTTGGGTATCTGCTATGGTGCACAGTTTATGGCGTATACTAACAATGGAAAAGTAGAACCGGCCGGTACACGTGAATATGGCCGTGCGCATCTGACTTCTTTTTGCAAGGATAATGTGCTGTTTAAAGGAGTTCGTGAGAATACGCAGGTATGGATGAGTCATGGTGATACAATCACTGCTATCCCTGATAATTTTAAGAAGATTGCTTCAACGGATAAAGTGGATATCGCTGCTTATCAGGTTGAAGGTGAGAAGGTATGGGGCGTTCAGTTCCATCCGGAAGTATTCCATAGCGAAGACGGGACGCAGATATTGAAGAACTTCGTAGTTGATGTTTGCGGATGCAAGCAAGACTGGTCGCCAGCTTCTTTCATCGAGAGTACGGTTGCTGAGTTGAAAGCTCAGTTAGGTGATGATAAAGTGGTGCTGGGATTGAGCGGTGGTGTCGATTCATCGGTTGCTGCTGTTTTGCTGAATAGAGCTATCGGTAAGAATCTGACTTGTATCTTCGTAGACCACGGTATGCTCCGTAAGAATGAGTTCAAGAATGTGATGAACGATTACGAATGCCTCGGACTGAATGTAATTGGCGTGGATGCCAGTGAAAAGTTCTTTGCAGAGCTTGCAGGTGTGACGGAACCGGAGCGTAAACGTAAGATTATCGGTAAGGGCTTTATCGATGTATTCGATGTGGAAGCTCATAAAATAAAAGATGTGAAATGGCTGGCTCAGGGCACTATTTATCCAGACTGCATCGAATCATTGTCTATAACAGGTACAGTGATCAAGAGTCATCATAACGTAGGTGGTTTGCCCGAAAAAATGCACTTGAAGTTGTGCGAGCCGCTTCGTCTGTTATTTAAGGATGAAGTTCGTCGTGTAGGTCGTGAGTTGGGTATGCCGGAACATTTGATTACTCGTCATCCATTCCCTGGACCGGGTTTGGCTGTACGTATTCTTGGAGACATCACCCGCGAGAAAGTGCGTATCCTGCAAGATGCTGATGATATCTACATTCAGGGATTGCGCGACTGGGGATTGTATGATCAAGTATGGCAGGCAGGCGTTATCTTGCTGCCGGTACAGTCTGTAGGTGTCATGGGAGATGAACGCACTTATGAAAGAGCGGTAGCATTGCGTGCCGTGACTTCTACTGATGCCATGACTGCCGACTGGGCGCATTTGCCATATGAATTCCTGGGTAAGATTTCGAATGATATTATTAATAAGGTGAAAGGTGTAAACCGCGTAACCTATGATATCAGTTCTAAGCCACCTGCAACTATTGAGTGGGAATAAGAGATTTTCTTGATTTATATAAAATTCCAGTATCGCAAGTTACTGGAATTTTTTTATGTAATATACCCTTTACTTCTTATTATGGGCTATTCGCTAGAGATTGTCGGTGAAGGAGAAAATATTATTATATATGGTAGAAATTAAGGTATGCGTTTTATTTCTTATGCATTTATTCTTTTGGGGATGCACTACCTTTTTTATTTAGCATATTTGAAAATAAATAGTTGTGTTTGGCTGTTATGATTCATTTTTATATTTAACAGATTGGGATAAGTTGCTCTAGAACTTGGTAGTTTTATACCAATAAGTGTATTTTTTCCTGTTTTCATAGGCTTTTCAAAGGTTATTAAGTTTGTGTGCCACTTAAGACGGTGTAAAGTTATTAATAAAATTGGTAAACGCAATGTTTTTTTTATTTTAATTATCGGCAAACGGTGTTTTTTTTGATTTTTCATTCTACTACTCAGATCGTAATAAGATAGATACAATCTTTTTGTTGCTGTATATTGTTGATTATCATGGTTTTATTATTTTAGCTACCAAGTTCTAGAGCGACTTATTCTAATCGGTCAATTACGACTATATTTCTTAATAATTATTTATGATAATGCGAAATTATAGGCCGCCTCCGGGCTGTGATTAAATTTTTATTATCGTTTCTTCAGCATAGATCAGAACAGTGCTGAAGAGAGATTGAATTCATTAAAAATTTCAATACCCCCAAGAAAAACAAATGAATGATAACAGTCAAACACAACTATATATATTCCTAAACTTACTAAATATTAAGATAAAGCATACACACCCAAAAACAAACGTATTAGAGTAAAAATGCACATCTTATTTCTACCACATTATCATAATGCCTAGATATAGAATAGTAAGTTTTCTACTTATCCATATTAACACAACTAATTATTAACCTTTAATCACAGAAAAACAATGCAAAAAAGAACTATTTTTTTGACATTTTTTGCCGCCGTATTTGTCTATCTGACTTCATGTTCGGATAGTAAGAATATAGGAAGTGCAGTATTCAATCCGGATCAACCTATTGAGGTGACCGGATTTTATCCGGATTCCGGTGGGATCGCTACCCCTATGATCGTCGAAGGCAGCAACTTCGGATCAGACACTACCAATCTGAAAGTTTATTTCGAAGATGCGGATGGGATAAAGCACCAGGCGGGCTTGGTGAGTTCAAATGGTAACAAAATCTACTTGTATGTTCCTTCGGGACTGACGTACAAGAAAGAAATGAATCTTCTTGTTGCCCGAACAATGCCCGACGGAACAGAATATGAAGGACAAGCTGGAAGGCAATTTATCTACAAGACGCAGACGAGCGTGACTACCGTTGTAGGACAAGCTTCGCCGGACGCTAACCAGCCTACGGTAGGAGGAGACATCGCTACTTCTACATTGTCGGCACCCAACTACATTAGTCTGGATGACGAGGATAATATCTTTATCACCGAACGCCACGTATGGCACGGAGGAAACAATTATCCATCCGTAACCTGTCAAAATGATAAAGGAGCGCAGTCTAACGGAAATATTGTCATGGCTTCCATTAAGAGTAATTCTGTGCTGGTACTTCAGTATGGTACGTCAGCCATCCTGAATGCTCCTGCTTTTTCGGACCTGGATGGTACGATGTACGCTCCTGAAGATGGCGGTATGGGATATTATTCTTTGGCCAAAAGCGTGAGCTATGCGCCGCGCCGCCTGACGGTGCTGCTGAATGATGAAACTAAAGACGTTGCCGATGGTAACTATAAGCACTGCTTTGTAGTGAATAAGCTGGATCATTACATTTATACAGTGATGGTTAAGGGACAACTGGTGCGGATAAAACCGAACACCCGTACTTGTGAACTCCTACTCAAGAAAGTCGGAACTTCTACCAGACCTGATGCATGTGACTCATACCTTGCTTTCAGCCCTGTCAAAGGACAGGAAAATATGCTTTATGTCGCGATGGCAGAAGGAAATCAGATATGGCGAGTGGATGTGGGAAATCTGGAAGGTAAAGACAAAAACACCTATCCCGGTGAAGGTTATGCCGGAAAGGCCATATTGGAAGGACAGGTAGCAGGAGCAGGATGGGAAGACGGTTTGCTGAGGAATGCCAAGTTTGATAATCCCCATCAAATCTGCTTTACCGAAGACGGTAAATTGTATATCGCTGATTGTGGTAACAATTGTATACGAGTAATCGATACCAAATTGCCCTTGGATAGAGCTATGGTAACTACTCCTATCGGACTTCCGGGCATGAAGGGCTATAAAGACGGCGGTCCGGATATCGCGTTGTTCAATCATCCGTTCGGTGTAGCTGTTAGTGCCGACGGACAAATCGTATATGTCGCAGATACCGGAAATAAAGTGATTCGTAAATTGTCTATACAATAACCTTTGATAATACATATATGAAAAAAAATCTTTTATTGATTGTACTGCTTATGACATTGATTCCATTGGCAGGCTACAGTCAGAACGAAACGAGTACACAGTTTACAGTGGCAGGCGTGATTGTGGATGCAACCGGCGAGCCATTGGTAGGTACGGCTGTTTATGTAAAGAACGAACCGGGAGTCGGCGTAGTAGCGGATCTGGACGGAAAGTTCAAGATAAAAGTAACGAAAAACGCTACACTGATATTCCAGTCAGTGGGTATGAAGAATGTCGAGATGCTGATTACCAAAAACGAAGAAAAGCTTAAGATCGTCATGAAAGAAGACGAGACTAAGATTGACGAAGTAGTGGTAACGGGTATGAGTTCCCAGAAAAAAGTATCTGTGGTAGGTGCCATCACCACCATTGACGTTGCGCAGCTAAAAACTCCCGCCACTTCCCTCAATAATATGATCGGAGGTCGAATGGCAGGTGTTATCACTATGCAGAGTTCGGGTGAACCGGGCAAAAATATCTCCAACTTCTGGATTCGCGGTATCAGTACTTTCGGAGCCAGCAGTGGAGCCTTGGTACTGATCGATGGTCTCGAAGGAAGATTGGAAGATATTGATACCGACGACGTTGAATCGTTCAGTATCCTGAAAGACGCCGCAGCAACGGCTGTCTACGGAACACGCGGAGCAAATGGCGTGGTATTGGTGACTACCAAACGTGGTACCAGTGGAAAATTAGAGGTGACCGGACGTGCTACGATGAAAATATCACATATCAAACGTCTGCCCGAATACCTGGGAGCATACGATTACGCACTCCTTGCCAATGAAGCCAGAGCGATGTCCGGGGAAGACGATCTGTACACCCGCCTTGAACTGGATCTGATCAAAAACAGGCTGGACCCGGATCTTTATCCGGATGTAAACTGGATAGATGAAATCATGAAAAGGAATTCTATTCAGCAGAACTACTATGTCAGTGCTAAAGGAGGAGGTGACGTTGCTAGATACTTCTTGTCGCTGGGGTATCAGGATGAAGGAGCCGCCTATCGCCAAGAGGAAAATCTGTTTAAAAAGCCATTGAGCGTAAACAAGCTGAATTATCGTGCCAATATCGATATGAATTTGACCAAGACGACCCAGCTATACTTCGGTGTAGATGGATATGTCAATTCTTATGTCAGTCCGGGCGGAGGGAACACAGATCTGGTATGGTCAGCCGTCCAGCAGTTGACCCCCCTTCTGTTTCCGGTCACTTACTCTGACGGCACGCTGCCCGTATATGGCGGATCACGTGAATTGGCTTCTCCATATGTTATGCTGAATAATACCGGATACATGCAAAGCGAGGACAACCGAAACATGCTGACGCTGAAGCTGACGCAAGAATTCGGAGGATTTCTGAAAGGACTGACGATGTCGGTACAAGCGATGACGGAACATATCGGCTACTTCAGCGAATACCGCAGGATTTGGCCCGACCTCTACCGTGCTACCGGACGAACCGCACAGGGAGTCTTGATTAAAGCGCTGCGCTCAGCACAATCAAGTATGGCATACGGAAGTGGCGAAAACTCTTACAGGCAATACTATATGGAGGCGAAAGCCAACTGGAACCGGTCGTTCGGAGACCATACCTTTGGCGCGTTGCTCGAATACTATATGAAAGATGAGAAAAACTCTCTATGGGGCAAATATGATGATTTAGGTATCGCCAGCATCCCCAAACGCCATCAGAACCTTTCCGGACGTATCTCCTATGACTATAAAAACCGTTATTTCATCGATGCGAATTTCGGTTATACAGGTTCTGCACAGTTCAAAAAAGGAGAACAGTTCGGTTTCTTTCCTTCCATTGCCGCAGGATGGGTTCCTTCCTCTTATGCATGGTGGACAGAGAAACTACCTTGGTTTACGTTCCTCAAAATTCGCGGCTCTTACGGTATCGTAGGTAACGACCAGATTGTTTCTACCAACGATTATACCGGCCAGGGACGCTTCCCTTACCTGACCCTGATAGACAATCATGCCGGATCTGCTTGGGGATATCGTTATGCGGGTATCACAGAAACCCATACCGGAGCCGACAATTTGAAATGGGAAGTAGCAAAGAAGGCGAATCTTGGTATCGATGCCAAGTTCTTTCACGACAAGTTGTCCCTGACAGTCGACATATTCCGGGATACTCGTGACCACATCTTCCAGGACCGTGTGACGTTACCTTCTTACGTAGGTATGGTGACTTATCCGAAGTCGAATGTCGGACGTATGCACAGTGTAGGATCGGACGGAAATATTGAGTTTTTCCATACAATTAATAAGGATATGAGTTTTACGGTTCGTGCCAATTATACATTCTCACAAAATATCATCGACTATTTTGAAGAGAATAAATTACCTTACGACTATCTCAGTGTGACCGGCAGACCCTTTAACATCTTACGCGGATATATCTCCGAGGGACTATTCGCCAGCAAAGATGAGATCAATACCAGCCCCGATCAAAGCGGATTCGGAAAGATACGCCCGGGCGACATCAAATATCGCGATGTCAACGGCGATGGTATTATCAATGAAGACGATAAGGTGCCATTGTCTTATTCCAACCAGTTACCAAGAGTGATGTATGGATTCGGCGGTGACTTCCAGTGGAAAGATCTGACTGTTAGTGTCTTGTTCAAAGGTTCCGCCAAGGTAGACTACTATCGTGCAGGGCTTGGCAACGACAACGGATGGATTCCGTTCTATAATGGAGACTTGGGAAATGTGATCAAACTAGCCAACAATCCCAAGAACAGATGGACGCCCGCATGGTATTCGGGAACTACTGAAACGGAAAATCCGAATGCTGAATTTCCACGTCTCTCTTACGGAGGTAATAAGAACAATTCTCAATTGTCCTCCTTCTGGAGGCGGAACGGTTCTTTCCTGCGCCTTCAGGAAGTTAGCTTGCGATACAGCCTGAAACATCTGCCATGGATTAAAGCGGTAGGATTGTCTTCCGTCGATCTGGAATTTGTGGCGAATAACCTGTGCACTTTCGACAATGTGAAATATTTCGATCCCGAACAAGCATCGGCAAATGGTGCTGTCTATCCGATACCTGCTACCTATTCATTCCAGGTATACTTAAGATTCTAATCACATAACATTGAAAAATTTATGAAAAATCGAATTAAAATACTTTTGGGAGCCGTGATCGGCAGTTCTTTGCTGCTCAGTTCCTGCAATTTTCTGGATGTAGACAATTATTTTCAGGCTACATTCAAGGAAGATTCCATTTTCCACAGCATGAAAAATGCCGAAGGATACCTTTGGAACACCCCGACCCGTTTTCCCGACGCGGGTGCCATTTGGGGAAACTCATGGAATCCGGGAGAAACTGCCTCGGACGAGATTGCCGTCAGATGGCAGACCAACGAGTTTTGGGGAGCGCAATTCAGTGTTGGTACTGTCAACGGAAGAAACCTGCGGCAGGATATATGGTATAGCATGTATGTAGTAGTGGCAAGATGTAACCGGATGCTGGAAAATATCGATAAAGTGTCTGATATGACAGAAGCCGACAGAAGACGTTACATCGGATACGTACACTTTATGCGCGGTTATGCCTACTACCATTTACTGATGAACTACGGTCCGTTGCTCATTGTCGGAGACGAAGTACTAGGTACTTCCGAATCTGCGGAATACTATGACAGGGAACGGTCTACATACGATGAATCGGTGGATTATATTTGCAATGAATTCAAGCTTGCCACACAAGGTATTTATGGACCGACCGAGCAGAGTATCAGCTATTCCGACCGTCCTACCAAGGGGGCAGCTTTAGCGTTGATTGCCCGTCTGCGCCTGTTCCAGGCTTCTCCGTTGTTCAATGGCGGTGATGCCGCCCGCCTGTGCTTTAGCAATTGGAAGCGCAAAAGCGACGGTGCCGATTACGTAAACCAGACTTATGATCCCGACCGTTGGGCGGTAGCAGCCGCTGCCGCAAAGCAAGTGATCAATATGGAATACTATTCACTGTTCACAGTGGCACCGGACAATCAATACCCTTATCCGTTGGCAGATAATGTTCCTACGGCTCCTTTCCCCGATGGTGCGGGTGGTATCGACCCTTACCATTCTTTTGCCGATATGTTCAACGGTGAAGGTATTATTCAAACCAATAAAGAGTTTATCTGGGCAATGGCATCCCAAAATGTGACTAATTACACGCACCACTCGTTCCCTGTTAAATTCGGAGGCTGGGGCGGCATGTCCGTACCTCAGAGAGTGGTCGATTGCTTCCTGATGATGGATGGCAGAGACATCCACAATGCATCGGCAGACTATCCGTATGTAGCGGATCTCAGCCAGACAATAGGTACGAATAAAGTGCTGGGAAACTATCAGTTGAGAGGTGATGTTCCGAAGATGTATGACAACCGTTCGGCACGTTTCTATGCTTCCATCGGATTTCCCGGACGCTTGTGGACTATGAGTTCCGCTTCTTCCGACGCAACCTATGTCAACCAGCAGTTCTGGTATTCTCATGATGATACGCAAGCCGGGTTGGCCGGTGCGGGAAATAACGTCAATGATTACAATATCAGCGGCTACACTCCCGTCAAGTTTGTTCATCCTGACGATTCATGGTCGAGCGGAAAAGGAAGTGTGAAAGGCGCATTTGTTACTCAGCCTAAACCGTTTGCCATCATCCGTTATGCCGAAGTACTCCTTGAATATGTAGAAGCGTTGAACCGGGTGACGGGTACGGTCACCGTTACTACTCCTGATATGACAGGTACGGATGTCGAAGTGACTGTCAGCCGTGATATTCAGGAAATGGCTAAATACTTCAATATGATCCGCTATCGTGTCGGATTACCCGGTCCGGCTTTGGGTGACTTCAACGAGGTGGAGAGATTTGAGCAGATCATCCGTAATGAACGACAAGTGGAACTTTTCAACGAAGGCTACCGCTATTTCGATACCCGTAGATGGGGTACTTACCTTACCGAGGATGCCAATACGTCTAACTGGCAGGGATTGGATGTACAAAAAGACCGTACGGACGTCGCCGGCAATCCGGGATTCTGGAACATCGTGACCATTGACCAACAGAATATCCGCGATCGCGTCGCACTGCCCAAAATGGTATTTATGCCGATCAGTCACTCTGAATTACTGAAAGTACCTTCCATGGACCAGAATCCGGGATGGGACAGATAATGAAAAACAAGAATAACAGAAAGATAATATGAAAAAGATATTAACTATAATTCTTTGCTCTGCTTTGGTTATGATAAGTGGTTGCGATAAGTATGATTTCGATCAGGAACAGTTCCGCAAAGAAGTAAATTTACTCAGTAATTCCAACTTGGTATATGATCGCCAGGTAGCTGAGTTGCAGCAGGGAGGAGATACCCTTTTCGTGGTAGCTTCGTTGAGTGGATCGCAGGCTACCGACGAACCGGTAACAGTGGTGCTGCAACATTCCGATACACTGTTGAGGGCTTACAACAAGTCCAATTTTGATATCAATAAAGCCCGTTTTGCAAAGTACTTGCCGGAAGAATGCTATGAATTTCCGACGATGGAAATGAACATTTCCGCCGGCTCTTCCAAGGCTATGTTTCCGGTGTATCTGAAAAATCTGGAAAAGATTTCACCCGACTCCATCTATTTTCTCGAATATAAGATAGATTCATTGAGAACACCGGACTGTAATCCGAAAAAGAGGCACGTGCTGCTTCGTATCCACAAGGAGAATTACTATGCGTCCACGCAGACGGCAACTTACTACAATTACACCAGTAGTACGGTCATTATCCCGAATCCGGATGGGTATAGTGAAGTTCGCCGTCCGACCAATTCCAACCGTGTATTTCCTATCTCTGAGAACTCTGTACGTTTGATGGCCGGTGATGAAAATTTCACTGACTATACCACTGCGCTGGATATCATCAATAAGGGGAGCATCATTCTGGAAATGGGAACACAGTTGCCCGAGAATCCGTTGGCGAAGGAACTCACTATCCTGCCGTATCAAAGCATCGACGTAGTGCAGCTCACACCCATCGGCGAATATGACAATACGTATTTATTGAATGTCATCCGGACGCCCGACGGACGCTCCACTTATTATAAGGAGTTCCGCCTCCATTACAAATACCGTTTGAAGTCTACCGACCTCTACAGGGAGGTAAATGCCAAACTGAGATACCAATTCAATCCAAGAGTAGAAAACTTGTAATGCATCTAATAATATGAAAAAAAATATACTAATCATCGGACTGACAGGAATCCTGGGAACTTTCGTAGCTCTCTCTTCCTGTGGTCCTGATTATGAAACTGAGTTCAATGTACTGACATTGACCATTCCCAGCGAGAGCCAGGCGGCTGTTGTTTTTCCGCTTTCCGGCGGCGAACATGAGATAGAAGTGGAGACCAACGTGGCGCTCGATAACTGGACGGTAAGTTCGAATGCCGAATGGTGCAAACTACAAAAGCAGGAAGGTAAAGTCACGGTTTCTGCCGATCAGAATGAAGGCTATAAACAGCGTATAGCAGAAGTTACGATAGCATACGGTCACCAGAGTTATTCCATAAGTGTGAAACAGTTCGGCTTGGAACCGGTGATCGATATACCCGGATTGACGGATGATGGAATGAAGGCGGTGGATGCTAAAGCGACTTCACTTTCTATCCAGGTGAATACCAATCTGAATCTGGATGTCATCACTGTACCGGATACCTGTAACTGGGTACGCTTTAACGAACCGAAAGAGCTGAAAGCAAAGAAAGGACAAAAAGCTGTAAAAGCGGAAGATATCGTCAAGAAAAATCTGGTATTCAGTTTGGATCAGAATACTGATACCATTGTGAGGTATTGTACAATCACCCTTCAGTCGTCACAGAATTACAACTGTGTCGGCACGTTCATTATCAAGCAGCAGCCGAGAGGATATATTGTTGACATTGACGATGCACACAAGGTCTTTGAAGTGAAAGCAATGGGCGAAACGATCACGATTCCTTTCAAAGTGAACGGTCCTGCGGGTGCGGAATATGAATATGTGATTGACGAAAATGCTCAAACATGGATTAAGCCTGCAACTGCACCGCTCACCAGAGGAGCATTGCGTGATGCTTCCGAAAGCTTCATCATAGAGCCTAACACCGCAGTTGTAGAACAACCCCGTGAAGGAACGATAACGTTCACAAGTAAAGATCCGGTTGATCCAAACAGCTTTACAGTTACTGTGAAACAAGCAGGATTCGTTCCCGTTCCTCCTGTAAATGTGGTGAATGCTACCGCTACACCGGGAGCCGGACACATCACTCTGCAATGGGAAGCACCGGAAGATGTGGATTATAGTAAAGTGAAAATTACGTATTATGATAAGGTCACAAAAGAAAATAAAGAGATAGAAATAGATGGATTCAAGACAACATCGGCTATCATAGATGATACCTATCAGTGTGCTGGTGAATATTCCTTTACTTTCAAGACCTACGGTCCTACGGGAATGGAGACTGAGAGTCCTGTAATCATTACAGGTACTTCCGGCGAAGCTTCCGAGTTGGAACGCGTCATTCTCACTGTTGATATGCTTTCTGCTAATGCGACACAGGACGGTGATGGAGGTGGCTTACCTGCTTTGATTGACGGCAAAGGTGAAACTTATTATCATTCCAGATGGCAAGATCCAGTCGTATCAGAAGCCCATTACGTGCAGATTAAACTGAACAAACCGTTGCAAGGGCTTCGTTTTGAATATGATGCGCGTCAGACTGGCATAAATAATGGGGGCGACGTAACGATCGCAACTATTTACGGAAGTACCAACGGTGAATACTTTGAAAGCATGGGTACGGAAGAGTTCAATTTACCGACATCAAACGGTGGTCATGCTACCGCTAAAAACAATGTGAATGGTAAACAAGCTTACAACTATATCCGATTTACTCCTACGGGTCGCCGTAATCAAGCCACATTGGACTATACTAACGCTAATAAAGCATGGTGGAATATGGCTGAGATGTATCTCTACAGAGTAAGGCATGATGAAGCCTGGGCCAAAGAGCAGTTAGGCATCTGATAAACTAATGGAAAGACTGGCGGGGAGGAAATAAGATTAGATTAGACACATTTTCCTATAATACTCCCTGTCAGTCATTTTTTTTATTTATATTATCCGACTATTGAGAATCATGTACATGAAAACAAAGAAACTGAATATCATATTACTTGTTTTGCTGCTAATCTGCACAGCCATCGGTTGTCATTCACGGCAGAAACCGGACATTCGTCCCCATCCCGTAAATCTCAGTGCCGACAGTTTTTATCAACAGGCGGTAGCCATCCTGCAATCGTCTTATGATGTCGATTCCACTCGGAAGTGTATCAGCCTTCTGGACCGGGCACTGTCGATTGACAGTCTCAACCCCGATTATTATGGTACCAAAGCTAAACTACTGGCTGAGATGGGGGAGCTGGATTCCGCATTGCATGTCCAGACTTTGGCAATGGAGAGAAAAGCGATAACAGGAGAATACCTGTTTCAGTTAGGATTGTTTCAGGCGGCTAAAGATATGAATGCTGATGCGCATCAAAGTTTCGGAAAAAGTCTGGAAATTCTGCGGGCAGTGCTCGAACAATATCCTGACAGTTTGGGAGCATTTATTCTTGAAGAATCCGCCAATGCGCTTTATCAGGGAGCAGACAGCATTTATATGAAAGACATCGATGGCATTCGCAAACGTTTCCCGAACAGGCTTCTGGAAATAGAGATGATCCGAAGGTTGAAGCCGCATTCGCTGGTGAAGCAAATCAAAAAGATTCAGATAGAGAATGAATATAACATTGACTTCGATTTGGATAGTTTGGTCAACGAAATGGAAAAACAACAAAAATTATAAATACTATGTTATTGGATAAGGTAAAACACATACTATGTATCTCTCTTATTCTGCTGGTGGGAGTCACTACTCTCTATGCTTGCAAGAGTGATGATAAGGAGCTGCAGGGAGAGCCGGTGCTGCAAGTTCAGAAATCCATTGGATTCAAGAAAGAGGGTGGGGAAGTAGCCGTACCTGTCAAATCGAACCGGGAGTGGAATGCATCGGTAACTGAGGGAAAAGAATGGCTGACGGCAAGGAAAGCATCGGATACAGAACTGACGGTTTCGGCAACATCCAGTCCCGAAAAAGGAGTCAGAGAAGGAAATATTACTATCGCCAATAATGCGCTGACTGCTAAACTCAGAGTTGTGCAGACAGGCGGTGACCTGATCATTGAAGTGGCTGAAGAGAGCCGTGTCATTCAGGTGGCGGGAACAGGAAACGATCATCTGGAAGTCAACTTGCTTTCCAATACAGACTATGAAGTAGTTATTCCGGAGGAAGCCAAAGACTGGATTACCGAGAAAGAAGTACCTGATACAAGAGCCGATCTGGCATCCAGTACACGAATATTCTCCATTGCTTCCAATCCTCTGACTACAGAAAGGAATGCTACGATCAAGTTTGTATCCAAAGAAAATACAAACATTTATGACCAGTCGGAAATCAAACAACAAAAGAAATCGAGTGATATTTCGGGTGTAAATCCGGAGAAGGATATAAAGTTGAAAGTTACCGGTGGATACGACACCGACCATCAGCCGGGGCAGGATATATCGAAGTCTTATGACGGTCAGTTCGGCGGAACCTGTTATCATTCCACATGGAGTCAATCTGCAAAATTCCCCGTTACTCTTGAATATCAGTTCGATCAGAATCAGCTTACGCTAGACTATATCCTATATCACAGCCGGAATGGTAACGGTAATTTCGGAGCATTCGAACTTTACATCAAGCCTCAAGGAAGTACGGATTTTATTCATATACAAGATTATGATTTTAAAGGAGCAGGAGGCAGCCATAGGATATTGCTGAACGATCCGGTTGTACCTGCGGCTGTTCAATTCAAAGTTAAAAGCGGATTGAATGATTTCGTCAGTTGCGATGAGATGGAATTTTTCCATGCTGCGGAAAATCCGCTTGACGAACAACTGATAACAGTATTCACCGACCGTTCATGCAGTGAACTCCTCCCGGACGCTTCCGACGAAGCCATCAATCGGCTTCCGGCATTCTTCAATGTGCTGGCAAAGTCTTTGCAGAGCAATACTTATCCCGAAGCGGAAAAGAGATTCAGGATACAGTCATATCAGGCATACAGTGTGCCCGAATATTGGGGAGATAAATTGAGAACCAATTACTACTCGCCTCTTTGCAACCCTACCGGTATCATAACCAATGCGGGTGAAGAGATGGTCGTTTTAGCAGACGGCATACCGCAAGGTGAATCCATTTCACTAAGGTGTTGTTCGGATCTGGGGCCCGACGGTGAAGAACGATTCCTGAAAAACGGAATCAACAAGTTTTCTTTCTCACGTGCGGGAAATCTGTTTGTCATCTATCAGAAACTTGATCCCCGTGGCATGCCGGCAGTGAAAATACATTTTCCGCCCCAGTATGTGGAGATAACGGAACATGCGCGTGTAGGCTTCAATGTATGGGATCTGACTGTGGATAAAACCGATGATCTGTTCCGTGAATATATCCGGAAGGCAAAATCTGTCACTTTGGACGGATCTGATAAATGCGTATTTGTATTGAAAGGCAGGAAGATTCTGTTTACAGCACTGAAAGACTTGCTGCAAAATCAGGACAACTTCAAACAGTATGGAGTAGTAAGAGGAATGGAACGATGGGATAACCTGATAGATTGGGAGCAGGAACTGGCTGCCATCGATACCTATTCGAATACAGGAGAATTTAATTCACTGATGCATGTCACGACTTTCACCGACGGGCTTTATGCTACCAATTATTACATTAATATGGCAGCGGGTGATGTAAGCACAAAAGATGGATGGGGTTTCAAAAACAACTTCGATCCGCGTGATATGGACAAGAATCAGGACAATGAATGGGGACCGGGACATGAACTCGGACACATGCATCAGGGAGCTATCAACTGGCCCAGTACTACGGAATCGAGCAATAATCTCTTTTCTAATTATGTGGTGTACAAGATAAACCAGTGGGGATCACGTGGAAGCTCCATTGGGACTTTAGCTACTTACCGGTATGCGCCTCCGACTCCTTGGAGCAGATTCATGCATCCGCGCGACCCGAACACGTTGGCATTTACCCCTCAGGACATGACATCTGATGATGCCAATAAATATGGATTATATCAAGGAGAAGCCTCCGAAATGCATATGCGCCTCAACCAGCAATTGTGGACATATTTCGAACGTATCGGCAAGAAACCGAATACCATCCGTAAGATATTCGAACAAGGACGTACCCCTGAATTTTGGTTACCTTTCAATGATCCGGGCGCAGCACAGCTGATGTATGCACGCAACGTAGCAAAAGCCGCTAATATGGATATGACCGAATTCTTCGATGTCTGGGGATTCTTTATTCCGGTCAGTTTCAAGTTGTATGCTTACGGAAGCTTTTCATATACCGTGACACAGGATATGATTAATCAGACGCTGGCTTATATGAAAACATTCCCCACTAAATGTCCGCCTATTGAATACATTGAAGACCGAAGATACCAGGCAGGAGCCGGAGGCAATCAAAAAGGTATATCCGAAGATGGAGGAGATGTAGGGTATTTCGAAACATTCCAGAACAATGTGAAAATCACCAAGACTGTAAGTTATACCGTTTCCGGAAGAACATACACTGTGACTAATGGCGAACAGGCGGTTGCTTTCGAATTAATCAAGGATGGCAAAAAAGTATGGTTTGCCAATCGGTTTGTATTTACTGTACCTGCCGGAGCAGACATTGAAGGAGCGGAACTGTACGCTGTTCAGGCGGACGGGCAACGTATTAAAGCAAATAAATAGGGAAACTTACTGAATATCCCCCAATCTTATATGGAATGAAGAGTAGCTTTTACTTTTGAGTAGAAGTTACTCTTTGTTCTAATGAAGATAATCCTCTAGCTTCCATCCTGTATCCGATGAATAGTTTGCTTTTACATACCGTCCCTGGAAAATAGAACCGTTTATCGTTTGTAACCATCCAAAACTCCAACGAGGCAACTTGCTGATCTGTTTTATTAATTGTTCGGTCAGAGCTTGATTCTCTTTATTCATGATCTCATTGGGTGATAATAAATATCCGGTCGTTTTCCCTTTTTTATTCGTCACCAACAAGATATCTACGCCAAATTTTGTGGTTGATGTTTTATGCTTTTTCAAATTACCATTAACGAACTCTTCTAATAAATCCAGTTTATATTGAAGATTAGTATACCAGCAACCATCTGTACTGGCAATAGGCGAATACTTGATAGTAGGACGAGAACGACGAGGACCTTCCATCGTTCCGGTTTTTGCAATATCTAAAAAGTTTCGTGATATAACCTGTCCCTTTTCTATGTCAAACTCAGCTACATTCTTCGTCACAATTTCTCCAAATAAGTCTTTGGGACACGATAAGGCTGTTATCTTCCCCGAATACCATATTGCAGGAATCCCTAAATCGTCTTTTCCATATTTTTCAGCCAACTTATTCTTATAGATCGATGCTTCATTCGACTTTCCTTCTTTTGATGAATATATTTTCTTTAAGTATAACATAGCCTTTTGTCCTGAAGAATATTCAAAGCACCATTCCGCACGAATATCTTTTGGTCTTTGTAAGTCGGATGGTAATAGAGATTGTTCCATAAATATTCCTGCTTCAGGAGATTCTTCAATATTATAAATAATATCATGATTCTTCAAAGTATCGATAGCTTTTTGCTCTTTATAGTTAGATATCATCTTTTTGACTGGAATATAATGCTGCCCATAAACAACATTACAAGCATAGCATAGAATACTTAAAAAAAGAAATTTCTTCATAACTTTAATCCTTTATGATAGAGTTGTTTTTTTTGTAAATAGAGGCATAACAGAATTAATTATATTGTTCTTCGTTTGCTTTCAATTCTTTTATCAACTCCTTTATTCTAAGAAATTGTTTGAACATTGTTTCGAATTCTCCAGTCGTTACATTTTTGAGCGGCGTGCTCTCTTGTATAAAGACATAGGCATCACACCAGTTTTTCACAGAATGAAATTGATATTGTCTCTGATAACGTGCCATTCTTGGAATAACTAATAACTCAACAATACCGTCATCCATATATTTGGATGGATAATAGAAATAACTTTCTTTTGTGCTTAGAGCTAAATGTTCAAAACTATTATATGGTGGCTTGGATAATGGTAATGCTATCAGCTTGCTAAAATAACCGGCGGATTCCTGAGTAAATGTTCCTTTTCCAACTTGAAAACCAATTGAGTAATACTTATCTCCATAATATTTCTTTAAACGATTCCCTGCTGGGATTTCTTTATACGGAAAACTATCAAAACGTTCCAAGTTAGAAAGATGGGCACTATGAGCGTGAATGATTAGCTTCTCATCTTTTTTTAAGAAATGATCAGCAAGTTGTTTGGTATAAGTAAACATATAGAAATCCCTATAATCAGGAGGAGGCAATTGGGAGCCAATACCCAAATTGATACAAGTTTCTATGTATTGGGTAAAAAGCGAAAAATTCTCTTCTCCCAACTTCGTTTTTAAATAAACATCCTCATGAGCATATTGCAATATATCTTTAAATTCTTTATCATATAGTTTTAATAAATAGTATCGCCCTTTTTCTTTATCCAATAGATTTAATAGGTAGTCATAAAAATATGGACTTATGATGTCTTTATAATCCATACCAGATAGGTGTACTTTACGAAGAGATGTCTTGTTATACTCCTTTAACCAATCCACAAAGCCCATAAGCTCGCTATTGTTTGTAAAAAACATCTGCATGATTTCTTTTATTTGTTTTTCAATGTCGGGTGATGATATAATTCCTTGTATATATGCATCGACCAGTAGTAAGGCATCAACGGGAGCCTCTAACAGAACAAACCTGCAATCTCCATTTTGAATGAGATTCTTTGAAAATTGAATAACCGCAGTTTTTAATTCTTGCGAACCATGAGTACATTCTCCTAATCCTATGATTTTTTTATCTTTCAATTCATTTATTCGCGTAAGCAGAGTACTATCATTGTCATGAGATAATTTTATAATCTTATTTTTGATAAGTCTTTTGTGAATGTTTGTGTTAATGACAGTTTGATCTTCAATAGATTGTTTCCCCAGATCTTTTCCATCAATATTGATTTGCAGGTCACTTAAACATATTTGTTGATCCGGATTACTATTTCCAAAATAAAAGATATTAATTCGTAATGCTTTGGCTTTATATTTCCCGTCCGTCAATTTTAATGATAGTACATTATCCGTCCATTCCGGATGTTCCAGCTTTTTGTCTTCAGATGCTACTGCCACTTCATTACTGTTGAGAGCTGTAACTGTAAGCCATGCATTAGTTATCTCTCTTGTTTTACTTTTTATAGATACTTGGCAGCTATCTCCATTTATCTGTTCTGGTATCATGATAGTGCAAGATGCAATAAATATCATATTCTTATTTTTTGATGGAGGTGGAGTATATGATATTTTATAAACTATATTATCATCTTTCTTTATTTGCATTGATTCAATATAAGTAAAGCATCCGGTTTGGTTCTTTATCCAAGACCACTTTTGTTCTTCTCCTCCCTTAAAATTGAAATTATATTCTTCTGCGATAGTTTGAGCAATAGATGATGCGGGAAAGATAAATATAAATAATAGTACAGGAAATATAAGGCAAAATCTCTCTTTTTGTTTCTGTATCCCGCTAATACCTATTCGTACTAATTTCTGTTTCATATGCATTAAATTTAAGTTGTGTGATTCTACAAATATAGAAATAAAAACGCATTGTTGCATAGACAATCAATGATTTAATATTGCTTGTTGACTCAATATCAATATTCAAGGTATTTGCCAGTGAACCATTCGGCAATTATACCATTATAACCTGCTGGTACGTCTTGATACTGTCCTTAAAAAGATTCAACATGTCGGTTAGAGACATAATCTCATATTTGTCGTCTGCATTATTTTGAGCATAGATCAAACCAGGCAATAAATATATGAAAAGTGATATAATTCTATTTTTCATAATTGACCAACTATACGTACGGTATCTGATTCATTTCGCTTTGGCAAAATAAATATATTATCTGTCTCTGGGACAGGATCTATTACTTCGATATAATCTTTCGGATTTCTATACCAAAACACCTTTTGTAATGATTTGATATAGTGGTTGAGTTTCTTAGCTCCTTCGTCAGTGTATAAGCAATAAAGAGGGATACAACCACGATATCGTTTTTGAATTAATATGACCAAGCAATGAGTATATTTATTTTCATATTTTTCCCACATTTTTAAAGGGTATGTGATAACAGTATCTGCATTGAAGGATTCACGGGCATATTTGGAAGACTTATAAGTTATAGGTAATTCAGATAAAAAAGCGACTCGTTTTCCCGTATTTTTAAGGAAGTCCGCTTTAATATGGGTTAAATGATAAGTATTCATCTCAACTTTCATTTCTGGAAGCAAATCAAAATCTGCATAGACTGAATCATTGCGTCTGCAAAATATACTGGGAATAGCAGTGAGTATAATAAAATTACTATCTTTGGATAGAAAGGATTTGCGATAGTAGCTTGGTAATCTCTTAGATTCTTTTGCAAGAAAGCATCCTAAATAAACTTTGTTTTTTCCTAAAGAATCGATATAGGATATAAAATCTTTAGGCTGATTATACTGTACTTGATTTCTATCTAGTGCATAACCTTCTGGGATAAAAACATTTTGAAGACTTTTATCTTTTTGAGGATAAGCATTCGATGCTATCAAAAGTAATAATGATGATAAGATTATTGTTTGTAGTATTCTCATTGTTTTACACTTTAATAATTGTAGCCATTATAATCATTCTGATAAATTTTAGTTGTGTGATTCTGTAAAGATAGAAGTAATAGGATAAATTCCCATCTTATTTTTGCATCTTAATTATTAGCGGATCTTTCTTTAGCTTTTAAATGAGGTATTTCATATTCATCTATGATTGGTGGATCTATTACTTCAATGTAATCTTTCGGTTCTCTATACCAAAAGACATGTTCTAATGATCTGATATAGTGACTTAGCTTTTTGGCACCTTTGTCATTATAAAAGCAATACAGAGCAATACATCCACGACGTTTTTTTTGAATTATCATTACTTGGCAATGATTGTACTTATTTTCTAAATTTTCCCACATTCTTAAAGGATATGTAATTACAGTATCCGCATTAAATGCTTTACGAGCATATTTTGAAGATTTATAAATGAGAGGAAGATCACACAAAGAAGTAACCCTTTCTCCTGTATTCCTAAAAAAATCTCCTTTGATTATTTCTAAATGATAAGTATTCATTTCAATCATAAATCCTGTTTTAAAACTAAAGTCAGCATAAATAGAATCTTTATCCCCGCAGAATATGGGAGGCACAGATACGTATGCAATAAAATTACTGTCTTTTGATAGTATGCAATTATAATGTCGACTAAATGCATGTGCTCTAAATTGTTTTGAAGTAATGCATATTAGATTACCGTTAGGAATATGATGAAACACAAAATCGCTGGACTGATTAAATCGTACTTGGTTTCTATCCAATGCATATCCTTCAGATATATATCCACCAGAATTGAAAAAATCTTTAGTTTTTTTATCTTCTTGAGAGCATACCTTTGATATATTCAAAAGTAATAATGCTGACAAGGTTATTGCTTGTAGTATTTTCATAGTTCTATTGTTTTTATGTGTAACTATATTTGTTAAAACGTTGCATGCCAATCGCACCAAAAGGTCCATGCCGGTTCGTTCAGTCTCATTTTGTCTTCTCTATGCTTTTTAAGCATTTCCTTTGCTTGAGGGTAATCATACCATTTGCCGGCTAGTTCTTCTCCAAATGGTCCTGAAGAACCGGGGAAGAAATCGGTAAATTTCACTCGTTGATCAGTATCGGAGAGAACTATCAGTTCTTCGGCATACTTACAATTGGTTTCTATTTGTTCGAACCAATTATGTTCAGAATTATTCTTATAAAAACAATTATAGTCGAGTACGGTAAGTGTTCTTTGATCAACTAACTTGAATTTTCTATATCCTAGCTGATATAAAGCATTCAAAGTGTCCAATTCGTGTCCTGCTATATCTTCATCTTCTCCTATGCATTCAGTTTCTACTGATATATATAGAGGTTTCTCACTCACTTTTTCCATCGTTTGCAGTGCAATGATGTCATTTCCTTCTATATCTATTTTACAATAAAAAGGAGTACCGTATTCATGAAACAAATGGTCCAGCCGTTTTGATTTAATCTTCTTTTTAATAGCCTTGCAGCACATTCTTGAAGAAATAGAAACTTTAGTTGAACTCCAAATGGTATTTGGACCGATATAAAAATCGGTGTCTACGTCATTTGTGTCAGAAATCACATAGTTTAGCAACAATAGCTTTCCATTCTCTATGTATTTCTTAAAAATATTCTGCCATTCATTTATTAAATTAGGGTCAGCATCCACAGCAATTACCCGATACCCTTTCAAAAGATAAAAAAGGGTATCTTCTCCTTTATGAAAACCTATATCAAAAATGAGATTTTCCATTAGACTATTTTATTTTGTATAAATAATAAGTTTATCATTGTCATCAATCTTTCTTTTATTTCAGACTTATTGATTTCATGTGTTTATTCGCTCTTGCAAAATGCTCTCTTATTTTACCCTGCTGTTCCATATTACTCTGAGTAACATCCGAGTACCCAAAATCCTTTTGTTCTGAGATAAAAGGATAGATAACCATTATGTTTGTGGCTAGTTTGGATATTACTCCATCGGCTGTGTCAGTATTCTGAAACGAATAATCCAGCATCTTATCAAAAAAACGATTATAAATAACAATGAACTGTGTGCACCAAAACCAGTCAACTTTATAACGATGATATCCTGCAGGGATCGCTTGTCCAAATCCTCCAATACCACCGGAAAGTACTTCCGCTCCTTGTATATAAGCTTCTGTAACTTCTTTGAACAGTAATTTGGGAGAATAATTTTCCGTGAAATAATGGTCGTCTTCGCAAATGACAATGATGTCATCTCCTTTCTCTTTTGCCATTTTTATGATTTTGATCATACTATTCCATAAACCTACTGCACCGATAGGATGGGCCGAAGCCTCTACCCAATTTAACTCGAATTCTTCCTTGTTGTCGAACTCCTTAGTAATATGTTGTTTACGTTCCACTCTTTCTCTCATATTGATAACATAAACCGGAAGATAAAAATCCGGTTGATGCTCGGATGCAAGCTGTTCTATAATCTTATTGCTTTTATCGAGCCATATATCCCAGTTTAAACGTTCTTCAAAATCCTTTCGTGCAGTTTTCCTTAGTTTGGAATATGTTATATGGTTATTGAATATCTCTTCTATTTTATCAGCATATTCCAGCGAAGAAGCATCGATGTTGAACAGAAATCCATTTTCTCGTTCTTTGATAACCTGTGATACACCTCCTACATTAGTGCCTAACGATGGAATACCATAGGCGCATGCTTCGCAGAAAACTATTCCAAAACAATCAAAGCGAGTGGGCAGAATCAGAAAATGCGATCGTGTCAGGATCTCATGGAATTTTAACCTGTCATTGGAGTTTGTTTTGTCGATAAAAGGGTATATTTCAATATTCGGATCATTTGGTAAGGACATTGGAGGTTCACTTCCTACAATAGTAAGCGTACATTGAAATCCCCTTCCTTTTAGATTATGATAAATTTCAAGTACTTTATTTCCACCTTTCATATTCCAATTTCTTCCGATAAATAAGAGGTTACATGGTGCATTTATCGGCGATACGTTATCTGGAATCGGGATGTTCTCTGTGATATTCGCTCCAAATTCAACCACTTCTATTTTCTCGGCATCAGCATTGTAATCCTGCATTGCGCTCTGTTTTGCCCATTCCGAACAATAAATAATTTTATCCACCTTTTGTATAGCGAGTGATTCCAGTTGTTCGGCTAGTTTGGTAAGACTTTTGTCCTGCCAGTTCATGTATTGATTAAACAGATGAAATGTAGTATCTCCAATATAAATAAGTGGTATATCCGAAACGAGATATGCGGCAAAGAAATAATCTCGGCATATAATTACATCATAACATTCCTTTTTCAATAGGTCAGAAAACAATTTACCAAAAAGCAACGCATAATTTTCAGGAAAGAATGTTTCATTGTTTTTGAAATTGGCTTTGTGGAATTCCCAAACCTCAGCAAACACAGTTTCGCCTACCCATATCACCCTATGTTTCTTTTGAAGTGAAGTGTATAGAGAGTAAAGAGTACCTGACCAGTTATTTTGATCATTAGGGTTTGATGAAGATAAAAAAGCGATATTCATGGTTGTTCTAATTCTATCTAAAATAATTTATTAATTTTCAATTGAAAGATTAAACCATTGTATCGCGTTGTATTCTATTAAATAGATTCACAAAAAAACGAAAAATGTCTTCATTAGACATCCATTTATTCTTTTCTAAATTTTCAAAGTCGGATAATAGGCTATTTAATGTTTTATTATTATATACAGAGAGAAGATAGAGAAGAATTTCCTTTCTCAAACGGATAGAACCTAAAGACATTTCCTTTTTCTTCGTTACGGTGACCTGCGTATCACTTCTTCTAAACATTAATAGTTCTTGTGGTTCTACAAATAATATTCCTCCAGCTTTCGCTATATCAAACCACAATTTATAATCTTCCACACAGGGGTAATTTTGATATTCAATATGGTGATTAAGCAGAAACTCTTTTTTAATCATCACACTAGGATGAAGTAGCATGTTGTATTTTAGTAATTCCAACACAGGTTCGTGTATGATTCCATATCCAAGGTGGGAAACATTTCTTTCGTTGCCCTTATCGCTGAAAATCTTAGCCCATGTTCCACAAACTGTAATATCCGGATTTTTTTTCATACGTTTTAATTGAATTCTTAATCGTTCTGTATGCATTATATCATCGGCATCCATGCGTGCAATATAAGAGCCGGAAGCCAACTCTAATCCTTCATTTAAGTTTTGAATAAATTGATGCTCCTTTCTGACTAAACGTATTCTTTTGTCTGTATATCCTTGAATGATTTCTACTGTCCGGTCTGTTGAACCATCATCTATAATAAGAAACTCAAAGTCGGTCAGTGTTTGATTCAAAACACTATCAATAGATTCTTTTATATATCTCTCACCATTTCTGACGGGCATTAGAACTGTTATTTCAGGCATTGTCTTGTTCTATTAATTGTTCATATACATTAATCGTATTCTCTATCATCTTTTCCAGAGTGAATCTTTCTTGGTAGTTCTTGATTGCATTTGTGCTCAGTTTTAGCCTTAAGGCTTCATCATCTATCAAGCGGATGATGGCGTCTGCTAATTTCTCTTCATCTAGCTCTAAACCAAAATCTTCATCAAACACTAAAGGGATTCTCAAAGCGTTTACTTCATCTTCGAACATTTCGGAAAGTGCATCTACATCTGATACGATCATTGGCATACCAAACATGGACATTTCAATAGCCACATAGCTACATTGTTCATGTAAAGAAGGAATGACTCCTATAGTATTTGTTGTATATAGTTCTTTCAGCTCATTAAAAGAAACAGTCCCTAATATGTCAATCTTTAGTTGTTTGTATGCTTTGCGGATATGAGATGACATATATCCGGTACATTGCCCAACTAATTTCAGTTTGCAAAAATACCCTCTACTGGCTACTTTATTTAATGCATTAAGTAAACAAATCACTCCTTTTTCACGACTGATTCTGCCTACGAAAAGGATCTCTGGTGTTCTAGATTTTCTTTCCTGCAAGGTGATTCCCGTATCATCCATACCATTATATATAACAGATATTTTGTCTGGATGGATACCATATGCTGAAATAATGTGTTTCATTGCGGAATAAGAAACACATATAATTCTATCAGATAAAGGATATGCAATCTTTTCTAGTTGATTTTCATTTATTAAATTGAATGTGTTATTCAACCATTGAGAGTACTGTTTCTTAAACAGACTTTCATTATATTCAAGACTTAGTTTCCAAGGAATGATATGTAAATGGGTTAAAATATGTCCGCCTAAAGATAACTTTAAAATATCCGCTAATTTTACTAGTAATAATTCTTGCACATGCCAAATTAATTGTTTCCTGTTTTTAAAATAGGGAGATATTAAGTCGGATACGACGTTAAAATACTTAGTAAGCCAATATATTTCATTTCTCAGAGGCTTGGATTTAGAAGGATATGGGATATTAGCAATTATCCTATCCTCTGTCACTTCAAATTTGGGAAAGATCAGACTGGTATTTAAACAAATAATATGAACTTTAATGCCGTTCATATGTTTCATACCTTCTGTTAACATTTGAATATAGCGTACAACACCGGATGGATTGCCAGTTTCTATTCTGAGGATTACAACATTTTTTTCTATCATTTCAGCATTATATAGTGTCCGGTGGATTTTATATCTTGGAAATTAAGACATTCCATAAGTAACAATTGGGGAATTCCTCCTTTTAGTCTACTTAATGTCAGCCGATTTTCTTTATATAAATAAGATTCTTTATTAAACAAGAGGCTTGACAATTGTTTCTTTAAAGATGTCCATTCACTTTCTTTATTAAGAAGTTGTAATTTATTCAGATTGTAAATAGCATCAATTGATTCTTTTAAGTTTAGGGTTTCCAAAACCATATTTGAAAAGTAGCATTTTATAATCGCATTTGCCAGCTTTATGATATCTTTGCGTTTATGGCACAAACCATATTGCAAAAGATTGACCCCAAATGATATATTAGTACAAACATGTTTATCACTGATTAATTTTTTATGTGTTTGTACTATTATGTCAATTAATGTTTCTCCTCGAATACTTAATTCTTCATAAAGATTATAGAGACAGAGCATTTTCGTAGCATGGTAATAGAACAAATTACGTTCAAACAAACTTTTAGGAATTTGTTTTAGGTAATCATAGAGGTTCTCTATTAAATTGGGAAGTATTTCATCAAAATCAGATTCCTGAATATATGATTTAGAAGCTATTAAAAACGATATAGCGTCGTTTTTAGATACAATATTGTTCATATCTGTTTTTAATTGTTTTATGAATGCTACTATTTCTTTATGTTCTTGACCATATAATTCCAGATAATCAGCTTCAATATATTCTTTTTCAATAAGATGAATAAGAGACCATGCTATTCCCATTTTTCCTTCATTAAATGTATTGCTTTTCATAGGAGAAGCTAGTACCTCTTGCAATAACTCAAAAGCATGTTTTTCAGCTAAAGCATCCTTAAAATAGTGAGAATATTCGAAAAGAATTAAAGAATACCCCATTTTACCAAACATCAGACTAGAGTTGTCTAATGAATATCCATGTAATAATATAAAGTTCACCAAAAAATTATTTTTCATACTTCGTTTATATTAACTCGCTTTAATAGGGAAATCTTCAATATTGAATTGTACTATGGCAGAATGGTTGTAGTCCTTCTTTGTGGCAATTTCAATAAGCAGTGTTCGAAATCAGTGACTTAGTATTGTTTCTTGACTTAATATCAATATTCAAGGTAGTCTTCAATCTTAAACTTTTCATCTTTTACAATAAATTTTAAATATCGACCATATAACATTTTCTTGTCAATGGTTATCAGGGGGCCAAAACTGTTTTCAGGAAACTTCCTTATTTGTTTTTCTAAATAAGATACAATCATTTTCTCGTCGGTAGATAATGTTTTCGGCAATAAGAGGTGTGGAATAATTTGTCCTGTTTTAGGGACTACTTCCAATAGAAATGAATATTCCCTCCCAACATGTTTGCTAAATTCTGTAGAAAAATTTTCATTAATTAGGGGAGAGATTAAAAAATCTATATTCCTTTTAATGTCATCATACCAACATCCGTCTTCGCGTATTAATATCATGCCTCCTTTTTGTGGAAAACAAGAAGATTCAAACTTACCCTCATCTGGAGTTATTTGTTTTTCGTCAGATATCCTACCTTTATGAATGGATATGAGTGAAGCTTTCTTTGATACAACTGTATTAAATAGCTTTCTTGGGCAATGCAAAACGAATAATCTACCAGTGAACCATTTGGCAATTATACCATTATAACCTGCGGGCACATCTTGATACATAGCTGATTCTCTCATTCCATATTTCTCTTTTATTTTTTGTAATTCAAGAGAAGCTTGTTTTAAGGAATCTTTGTTTTGCGGAAATATATCTTCTAAAAATAGATACTTACAGTTTCTGTTTGGGATTCTCCATTGAGCTACACAACAAAATTCTTTCTTTAAAGGTGAAGGATACATAAAGGAAGGCTCATAGAAGTAACCGGGAACATATATTTCGTCATAATCTTGAGGAACACTATTTTTACTATCTTTGAAAAGACTAAACATGTCAGTTAGAGACAGAATCTCATATTTGTCGTCTGCATTATTTTGAGCATAGATTAAACTAGGCAATAAATATATGAAAAGTGATATAATTCTATTTTTCATAATTGTTGTTCTCAATATGGAATATAGGTATCAGTTGGCTCATGATAAATATAAAATTCTTTATATCCAATTTCTTGTAATTTACTCTTTGTTTCATAGTCTGCATCACTTGGATAGTTAGCATATTCACTCTGATGGTTATGATATTTTATATCACATCCACTATACGCCATTGACACTTCTTTTTCTTGATGATTGGTACCTGCGAAAAAATGATAAGTTGAACTATCCACGCACATAGACCATTCTACAGAAGTATTTTGAGTTAAAAAACTATAGATATCTCGATTCTGTTCACTAGTACCTTCAATAACCAATTGACCAGAAGATATTTGAAAAGATGTACCTTTAGGCAATTCCATTGTTGGAGCCCCATCCCATGATCCCATTGATACAAGAACCTCATCTGTATTTGTTTCGTTAGAGTAAAGTACACGCCCATCCACTCCAATTACATATAAAGTACCTCCGATTACTCCTTTTTCTTCATTTTGACTCAATACAGGCATTTCTTTTCGAATTTCATCAATAAGTGCCCTTGTTAATTTTTGTTTCATAAGTGTTTGATTTTAGTTTTGTGATTTCACAAATATAGAAACGATGGGATAAATCCCCATCTTATTTGCATCTTAATTATCAGCGGACTTTTCTTTAGCTTTTAAATGAGGTATTTCGTATTCTTCTATGATTGGTGGATCTATTACTTCAATATAATCTTTAGGCTCTCTATACCAAAATACCTTTTTTAATGATCTTATATATTGACTTAATTTTCTAGCACCTTTGTCATTATAAAAGCAATACAGAACAATACATCCGCGACGTTTTTTTTGAATAATCATTACTTGGCAATGATTATACTTATTTTCTAAATTTTCCCACATTCTTAAAGGATATGTAATTACAGTATCCGCATTATATGCTTTACGAGCATATTTTAAAGATTTATAAGTGAGAGGAAGGTCGCATAAAGAGGTCACTCTTTCCCCTGTATTTACAAAAAAATCTCCTTTGATTATTTCTAAATGATAAGTATTCACTTCAATCATAAATCCTGTTTTAAAACTAAAGTCAGCATAAATGGAATCTTTATCCCCGCAAAATATGGGAGGCACAGATACGTATGCAATAAAATTACTGTCTTTTGATAGTATACAATTATAATGTCGATTGTAGTCTCTAACTTGTTTTGAAGTAATGCATGTTAATCGATCACCGCCGGGAATATAATGGAATACAAAATCGCTGGACTGATTAAATCGTACTTGGTTTCTATCCAATGCATATCCATCAGATATATATCCACCAGAATTGAATAATTCTTTAGTTTTTTTATCTTCTTGAGAATATACTTTTGATATACTCAAAAGTAATAATGATAACAAGACTAAATCTTGCAGAACTCGCATAGCTTTTTATTAATTGTAGTATTAATTATAGTAACTGTAATCACTGTTAGCAGTACCATTGTAGTCACTAATATTTTCATAATTATAATTCCCGTAATAACTATTACCATAGCCATAACTATCTTCGTAATTACCATAACCAAAATAACCATAGGCATAGCCGTAGCTTTCCTCATGAGCACCAATGGTAGTATCAATGTCGGCTTTTTTTATTCGATATATTGTGGATATATCCGAAATGTCTACTTTTCTTACCTTTTTCCCATCTTCCCCCTCTAGGGTTGGGTCAAAATAAGAGATTTTTCCGTTTTCATCTGGTACTGCAAAGACTATAATAGTATGTCCTGTGCCATCAGGATTTACCATAGTTGCAACTTGATAATAGTCTCTGTTAGAAGTCATTGAACCTGGAACTGTATTACCAAATCCCATAACGCTAAGGACATTTCCAATTAATTCATTGGGAACTCCTCCCATTGCTGTAGGATCAAGACCATAAATATCTTTATAATCATTAGCATAATCTTGCGCAGATCGGGAGGGATCCATATGGTGCATGCAATTGAATAAACAATCCCAACTTGTAGTTCCACCATCTCCACCGTTGCAACATCTCATTTCCATTTCTGTCAGTACTGGCATCTCTTTCCGAATCTCATCAATGAGTGCTCTTGTTAATTTTTGCTTCATAAGTATTAAATTTTATTTGTGTGATTCTGCAAATATAGAAATAAATTTCGCATCTTTGCAAGAAATATAAATCTTTTTTTATGCAAACAAGACAATTCCCCTGGGAGTACCAAATGGATGCAAAAGACTGTGGCCCAGCATGTATCAAAATGATAGCAAAATACTACGGCAAATACTATTCGTTGCAATATTTGAGGGATTTATGTGGGATAACCAGAGAAGGAGTTTCCTTTTTGGATATTAGCTATGCTGCCGAAAAAATAGGGCTAAGAACTGTAGCGGTTAAGGCGACTATGGAGAATCTGACCAACAGGATTCCACTGCCATGTATCATACACTGGGACCAGCACCACTTCATAGTTGTGTATAAAACAAAAAAAGGGAAGATATATGTGTCCGATCCTGCCAAAGGCTTGCTTTCCTATCCGGAAGAGGATTTCAAAGACAGATGGTATAAGGAAGGGGAAGAATTCGGGATGCTGATGGTACTGGAGCCTATGGCAAACTTCAAGCAAATAGAAGCTCATGAACGGATCGAAAGATTCAAAAGTTTCGAAAACCTTCTCAACTATTTTACGCCATATAAAAAAGCATTCGGCATATTGTTCGCTATCATGTTGATAGCCACCGGACTGCAAGCAGTACTTCCGTTTATCTCAAAATCTGTAATAGATATAGGTATATATACTCAGGATATATCTTTCATCTACATGATGCTAATCGGCAATATTGTTCTTTTACTTAGTATAACGCTGTCAAATGTATTAAGAGACTGGGTCTTGCTGCACGTTTCTACCCGTGTCAATATCTCCCTCATATCGGACTATCTGATCAAATTAATGAAATTACCGGTGACTTTCTTCGAAAACAAACTGGTCGGTGATATCCTTCAACGGGCGGGCGATCATGAAAGAATACGCAGCTTTGTGATGAACAACTCCTTGGGGATGTTCTTCTCTATCATTACATTCGTTGTATTCAGCATTATACTGTTGATTTATAATCCTATGATCTTTTTTATTTTTATAGCGGGCAGTGGGATTTATGTAGCATGGATTTTCACCTTTTTGAGCATACGTAAAAAGCTCGACTGGGAGTATTTCGAACTGAATGCCAAGAACCAAAGTTACTGGGTGGAAACCATCGAAAATGTTCAGGAGATTAAAATAAACAATTACGAAGACCTTAAACGCTGGAAATGGGAAGCTATACAGGCAAGGATATACCGGTTGAATCTGAAAGTGCTGAAAATCAATAATGCACAGTCGCTTGGGGCGCAATTTATCAATAGTATGATGAATATTGCCGTCACGTTCTACTGTGCCATCGCCGTTATCAATGGAGATATCACTTTCGGAGTCATGATCTCAACGCAATTTATTATAGGGATGCTGAACGGACCTGTGGCACAGTTAGTCAGTTTTATACAATCTGCCCAGTATGCTAAAATCAGCTTTATGCGTATCAATGAAATTCATCAGCTGAAAGATGAAGACGATTCTTCGCCTGTGATAAGCAACAGTCTGAGTTTGCCTGTAGACAAAAGTTTATATCTGAAGAACGTATCATTTCAGTATTCGAGAAATGCTCCGCTGGTTTTGAAAAACATCACCTTGCAGATTCCTAAAGGAAAAGTGACCGCTATTGTCGGAGACAGCGGATGCGGCAAATCTACTTTACTCAAACTGTTGTTGCGTCTATACATGCCTTCTTACGGAGAAATCTGTATGGGAGATATGAACGTGAATAATATCAGTCTTCGCAATTGGCGTGCTAAATGCGGCTGCGTGATGCAGGACGGGAAATTGTTTAATGACACCATACAGAACAATATTGTACTGGATGATGCCAATATTGATTATGAGGCATTGCAGAAGGCTGTTGAAGTAGCCAATATCAGCCACGAGATAGAAGCTATGCCGCAGGGATACCAGACAATGATCGGAGAAATGGGCAGAGGTTTGAGTGGAGGGCAACGGCAGCGTGTACTGATAGCAAGAGCGCTCTACAAGGATCCGGACTATCTGTTTCTGGACGAAGCTACCAATGCACTTGATACGATTAATGAGCAAAAGATAGTAAGGGCATTAAATAACGTTTTCAAAAACAGGACAGTCATTGTGGTAGCTCATCGGCTAAGTACGATTCGCAGGGCAGACCAAATCATCGTATTAAAAGCGGGAATGATCATAGAGACAGGCAATCATCAAAGCCTGATGACAAACAAACAGTATTATTACAACTTAATTCAAAGCCAATATGAACCGGAAACAAACACCTTCTCCACAGAAGAAAGCGCAGACTAAATCATCCGGAAGAAGCGAAGAACTGGATGAGATTATTGACCGGATGCCCATGGCTTTCGGAAAATGGGTGGCACTGGCGGTCATTGTATTTGCAGCATTATTTCTATTGTTCGGATGGATTATCAAATACCCGGATATGGTGACCGGGCAAATTAAAATTAATGCGCAGAACCCGACCGTAAGGCTTGTTGCCAACAGTACGGGGAATTTGCTGCTTCTTTCGCACAAAGCACAGGAGGAGGTGAAGAAGGGGGAATATATAGCGGTCGTGCAAAATCCTGCTTCTACAGAGGATGTGCGGAAGATTGCGGATTTAATAAATCGAATAGATTTCGATGGCACCCATTTGCTTGCTCTTAAAGATACATTTCCCGACAAGGTATATTTAGGAGAAATCAACCCTCAATACTATGCCTTTCTTGCAGCTCTGAAAGCTCAATGTGACTATCTGCAGCAGAATGTCTACGAAAAGCAAAGAGAGAATATCACGACGAGCATTGAATGGAAAAAGAAGATTGTCCGAGAAGCGGAGGACTCGCAGAAAGCTGCAAAAGATAGAATGGATGTTGCCCGGAAATGGCTTAAACGTTATGTCTCTCTTGATCAGCAGGAAATAGCGACTTATGAATATGAGACCGATCAGATTAAAAATAATTACCTGACAACAGTACAGGAGGTACAAAACATAAATAGGGAGATTGCCTCGACCCGCATGCAAATCACAGAAGCATACCATCGGCTGGAGCAACTGGAAGTGGAACAACTGGAGAAAGAACGGGAACTGAAAGTGGAACTTTTGTCCACTCATCAGAACTTGATAGCAAATATGGCCGCATGGGAACAGAAATATGTTTTCAAAGCTCCTTTTGATGGAAAAGTAGAGTTCCTGAAATTTATTTCAGATGGTCAATTTGTGCAGGCAGGAGAAGCGGTATTTGGAGTGATACCCAAGGAAAACCATATATATGGTCAGGTGCTGCTTCCGGCCAATGGAGCCGGAAAGGTAAAAGAAAACAGTAAAGTCGTTATTAAGTTAGAGAACTATCCCTACATGGAGTATGGATATATAGAGGGATATGTATCTTCTATTTCTTTGGTCACCCAAACGCAGAAAACAGGAGAAAAGACCATTGAAACATATTTGATTAACGTTGAATTACCCAACGGATTAACAACTAATTATGAAGAGACTCTCGACTTTAAATATGAGTTGGGAGGAACTGCCGATATTATTGTAAAAGACAGACGATTGATAGAACGCCTGTTTGATAATTTAAGGTATCGGACTAAATAAAACTCATACTCAAATTTACGCTCCATAGGAATTCAACACGACTTTTGCCCTCATGCTCTAACAGTCCGTCTGTATCCCTTTATTCATCGTGGTTTCGGGCGTGGTAGCAAGTGTGGTGGCAAGTATGAGAGCAAACGGTTGCTCTCACTCAGTTTCGTCGCATTATATGTTGTTTTTTACTGCTATTATTTGATTTACAGAGTATTAATGTCTGAAGTGTCAACTATTAACGATTGGCATTTCAGCCATTAATAACTGAGAAATCAGGTGTTAATAGCTGATAACTCACGCATTATTGACCGATATATGATTGAATGCTTCCTGAAAGATCAGGTTGATTGAAACATTTCATGCGGTCAAGTTAATCCAATCATATAAGTCAAGCGCCAGTTTCCTGCTTGGGAAACTGGCATTCCCTTATAAGGGAACGGCAGTTCCAAGGCAGGAAACGAGCGTTTCCGATATAGGGAACGCTCGTTTCCAAAATAAGAAATTAAAGGAAACTGTAAGCCATTCAGATACAATGATATAGGGAAATCATGGTAAGAAATGAACCATCTACGTGTGATTGATGTCATATTTTATTATAAGGTTAATGCGAGCAAAAAGTCTGTTTTTATTAGAGGAAAAGTTTGTATGCCGTAATATAATATCGTACCTTTACAGGAATTAAGCGATAAACAATATTGGTAGATAAACAGACAAAAAAGAATGAAAATAACTTTAATCAGACAAGACAGCGGGAGTGGAAAAGAAGCTCTAAGCATATGCGAAGCAGGTACATTATTCAACAAAATGAAAACGGAGACAAAATCGGGACACATTACGGCTTTGCGAAACCTGATACCGATGCTGGAAGGTACGTACAGCCAGTACGAACATATAGACAAACTGCCATATATCTATTCTGCCGTAGAATGTACCCGCACTAAAGAAGGCGAACGAAAAATGAAACAATATAACGGACTGGTGCAGTTGGAAGTGAACCGGCTGGCAGGCCCGTCCGAAATGGAATATGTGAAACGGCAGGCGGCACTCTTGCCTCAGACTTTCGCCGCATTCTGTGGTTCCAGTGGCCGTAGCGTGAAGATATGGGTGCGTTTTGCCCTGCCGGATGACAGAGGACAGCCCGAAAAAGAAGCGGAAGCGGAATTATTTCATGCTCATGCCTACTGGCTGGCGGTAAAGTGCTACCAGCCGATGCTTCCTTATGATATTAATCTGCAAGCACCGGTGCTGACACAGAAGTGTCGCATGACACTGGACGAATCTCCATATTACAATCCCGATGCAGTGCCGTTCTGTCTGGAACAACCGCTCGCTATGCCCGGTGAAGAAACTTTCCGGCAGCGCAAGCAGGGTGAAAAGAATCTGTTGTTGCGATTGAAACCGGGATATGAGTCTGCAAAAACTTTCACGAAGATTTATGAAGCGGCGTTGAACAGGGCATTTCAGGAAATGGAAGACTGGAAGCGTGGAGATGATTTGCAACCTTTGCTTGTACACCTTGCCGAGCATTGTTTCAAAGCGGGTATCCCCGAAGAAGAAGCGGTCCGGCAGACACTCATTCATTACTATCGGGAAGAGGATGAGCGAATCATACGCTCGACGATTCATAATCTTTATCAGGAATGTAAGGGTTTTGGTAAGAAAAACAGTATCGGAAGGGAGCAGGAGACGGCTTTTCTGCTGGAAGAATTTATGAACCGTCGTTATGAATTTCGTTTTAACACCGTGTTGGATGATCTGGAATACCGCCAGCGTGATTCCATCCACTTTTACTTTAAGCCCGTGGACAAACGTGTGCGCAACAGTATCTCTATCTGTGCCTTGAAAGAAGGGATCAATGCCTGGGATCGTGATGTAGACCGTTTTCTGAATTCGGAATATGTTCCTTTGCACAATCCTGTAGAAGAATATCTTTATGATGTCGGCCGTTGGGACGGGAAAGACCGTATCCGTGCATTGGCAGGATTGGTTCCTTGTACGAATCCGTACTGGCAGGAGTTGTTTTATCGTTGGTTTCTGAGCATGGTGGCGCATTGGAGAGGGGTGGATCGGCAGCATGGAAACAGTACGTCACCTTTGCTTGTCGGTCCGCAAGGGTATCGTAAGTCAACGTTTTGCCGGATTATTCTGCCGCCTGAGTTGCGTTTCGGCTATACGGACAGTATTGATTTCAAGAGTAAGCAGGAAGCGGAGCGTTATTTAGGACGTTTTTTTCTGATCAACATTGATGAGTTTGATCAGATCAATGTCAGCCAGCAGGGGTTTCTGAAGCATTTGTTGCAAAAGCCTGTTGCTAACTTGCGCAAGCCTCATGGCAATACTATTCGTGAAATGCGTCGTTATGCTTCCTTTATCGGCACCAGCAATCAGAAAGATTTGCTTGCCGATCCCAGTGGCAGCCGTCGTTTTATCTGTATTGAGGTGATAGCTCCTATCAAAATCAATGCTACCATCAATTACAAACAGCTTTATGCTCAGGCGATGGAAGCCATTTATAAGGGTGAGCGTTACTGGCTGGATGATGAGGATGAAAAGATTTTGAAGCAGACGAACCGTGAATTTGAGCAGGCGAGCCCGTTGGAACAGTTGTTCCATTGTTATCTCCGTCCGGCGGAAGAAGAGGAGGGAGGCGAATGGATGACGTCCATGCAGATTCTGAATTATTTGCAGACGAAGACACGGGACAGGTTGGCTATCAATAAGGTAGCTGTGTTCGGCCGTGCGCTTCAGAAGCTGAATATTCCCTGCCGGAAGTCCGGTAAGGGGACACTTTATCATTTGCTGAAAATAGAATGATTGGTAGCAACGTGAGGGCAAACGGTTGCTCTCACGCTGCTATCATTGGATCTCTAATCGCTGTAACTCCGATGAATAGGGGGATTGAAGCGGGAATGAGAGCGTGAGGGCAAAAGTGCTGTCATTTTTCATTTGGAAAAAAGGTTATTTCGCTACAGTCGCCTCAACGAGACTATCCATATCAAAATCAATATTATAATCCTTTTCTATTTGAATCCTTCTTATTTGATTGACCAGCGAATGCGGTTTCACCCTTCGGGTCATCTCTATTTCCAGCAACCTTTCGGGAAAGCGTTTACGGATTTCATCTATATTTCTCATGAAAAGTGAATCTTTATTTTCGTAGAGAGAATTGGCGGCTTCTGCCAGGATAAAAGCTCCCAAGCTGTCGGGATATTGTTTTAGTACTGCTTGAAGGAAAACCTTGCTTTTTCCAAAGCTTTCGTGGGCTTCAGCGTGCATATCTTTGGCAGCTTGAAGTAGTCCCAGTTGGAACAGATACTCACCAGTAATTGCGTTTTTCTCCATAGCAAGTGTTTGTATGTATAGGGCGGAGTCCAGTTCTCCCATTTCAGATAAAAGTTTGGCTTTCATGCCGTAATAGTCAGGATTTAAACTGTCGATTGCCAAAGCTTTGTCCAGAAAGCGGATGCATTTTCGGGTGGAGTCTACATCATAGGAAGATTCCATCAGGGCTATTGCTTGCCGGTAGAGGCTGTCTGCCTGAAGATTGATACAATGAGGAGTGATGTCTGCTTTAGACTCTTGCCGGGAATGGCAACCTGTAGCTGCAATAATCATTGGCAAGATAGTTAATAAGAGGCTTAATTTCTTGGGTTTCATATTCATAATTCTTATCATCCAATTTTATAAAAAGTAAGACTGGCGAAGAACTCGATAAGAAAATGTGTCTAATCTGATCTTATTTTGTTCTTCGTCAGTCTTTTCTTGTTTTGTTAAATGCCTAGCTGCTCTCTTGCCCAGGCTTCATCATGTCTTATTCTGTAAAGGTATATTTCGGACATATTCCACCATGCGCTGCCTGCGACAGTATAATCCAATGGATCTTTGTCACGGCGAGCCGTAGGAGTAAATCGGATATAGTTGTAAGCTTGCTTTCCACTCACATTGTTTTTAGCTGTGGCATGGCCACCGTTTGTTGTCGGCAGATTGAATTCTTCATTACCCATACTTTCAAAGAACTCACCGTTCATACTTCCATATATTGTTGCGGCTTTTACGTCACCTCCGTTATTCACTCTGCTTTGACGTGCATCATATTCAAAACAAAGGTCCTTTAATGGTTTGTTCAGTTTGATCTGGACATAATGTGCTTCTGTTGTAACAGGAGCATTCCACTTGGTATGATAATAAGTATTCACCTTCCCGTCAATCAATGCCGGTAAACCGCCTCCGTCTCCGACATGATTAGCATTGTCGGAAAGCATATCGATAGTAAGAGTAACACGTTCCATTTCGGAAGCTTCGCCGGAAATGCCTGTTATTGTTACCGGACTATCTGTCTCCATACCAGTCGGACCATAGGTGTTGATAGTAAATGAGTATTCACCTGCACATTGGTAAGTATCATCTATGATATAGGATGTTGTCTTATAGTCATTTATTAAGATCTCTTTATTTTCTTTCGTGACTTTATCGTAATAGGTAATCTTTATCTTGTTGAAGTCTACATCTTCAGGTATCTCCCATTGCAGCTGAATACTTCCGGCTCCCGGAGTAGCAGTAGCATTGATCACATTTAAAGGAGGTGTCGCGATAAATCCGGCCTGTTTTACTGTGACTACGAACTGACTTGGTACTTTGTCGGTGCTATTGGTACTCTTGAAGGTTATCTTTCCTTCACGAGGTTGATTCTCAACTTCAGTGTTGGCTTTAATGATAAAGCTTTCGGAGACATCACGCAGTGCTCTTGAAGCGGGTAATGATACTGGAGTGATCCAGGATTGGGCGGATTCTTCGACTTCATAGGTATATGACACTTCACCGGCAGGAGAATTTACTTTGAAAGGAATAGTGATTGTTTCTCCCATTGCTTTCACTTCATAGATCTTCTTGTCTTCATCGATTTCGACTATATAACCTCTAGGTTGTTGCTTTATCAGGAAAGAAGCTGTATAGCTGTAATTCTGGGAAGACTGGAGGATAATCGTACAATAACGTACGTCAGTCTCGGTGCTTTTATCCAGCGTAAATTTCAGTTCCTGTTTGTTTACGTCTTCCGCTGCACGCGTCTTTGCATCAAATGTGGCAGGTTGCTCTGCCAGACGTATCCAGTTGCAAGTGTCTGGTATAATGATATTATCCAGATTCAGGTTGGTCGCTACAGGAATTGTCAATGTTTCTCTTTCTGCATCTATTATTTCTACATATCCTTCCTGTTGTAGCTTGTCACCTATCAGGATGGCCGGTTCTTTACCAAACTGCGAGACAGTGATGGAATAGCTTTGATGACCATAGGCTACAGTGATTTCTGCCCGGCGTTGTTTGTATATATTGTTTGCACTGGCAGATACGACTACTTTGCCCTCGTGTTGTACTACCTTGCACCATTCTGCATTGGACTGGGCACTCCATCTGTCGAGTGGTACATTGGTCTGCACTTCAATTTCATGTTCTCCTCCCAGAAGTGGGAAAGTGATAGGTGCCTGACTTTTATCAGGAACTACGAGCGTTTCTACTTTAAACTCGGTTTCGTAATCGGGCGAACAAGAGATAAGTCCGGAAGCAATTCCGAATATGCTTGCGAGCCCGATGATTAATATATTTTTTTTCATACTCATTTGATTTGATTACAAGTTATCTACTCTTGGGTTAAATTCATATCGTAGTTTGGCTTTCACTTCCCGGTAAGGGGCGGTGGATTCCAGGCGATATTTATAATGCAGACGGAACTCTTTGTAATAAGTGGCACGTCCGTCGGGAGTACGGATAGCGTTTAACAGGAATGTGTTGTCGTAATCATCGATTGGGGTAAGTTGTACTACATCGACCGGATCCACTTCCACATCATTAACTCTGTCATGCGCTCTGATGGTAAGTTCTCTGGCCTGAGGATTCTCCGGTTGCTGCTCGCCAATTTCCAGAATGATACTCTTAGATACAATTCTGCTTCTTGCTGTCTTATAATCGCCAAGATCTTCATCACCTGCCATCATGCGTACCGAATTGGCACCGATCGGGAATACTTGATTGGCATTTGTCGGTCTACGGACTTCGGGACTACCACTGGGGTTAGGAATTACAATCGTACTGCTTGTATAATTGTAGTAGGTAGAAGTCTTTGTCGTTGCGTAATAGTTTTCTTTATAGATACGCAATAATACATGACTTTTATCCGGATTATAATTAGGTGTTTTTTCCGGATCTATCTTGTAATCCAGAAAATAAATAGAATCCGGTGAAATCCTTTCCAGATTTTTCAGATAGATCGGAAACATTACTTTGGAAGTGCCTGCCTGAATATCCAGTTCCTTATTGGGAAAATCATAGCATTCATCGGGAAGCAGTTTGGCAAATTTTTCTTTTTCTATATCAAAGTTGGATTTGTTGTATGCTTTCAGCAAAGAATCCGATTCCAGAAGAGCTACATGGTGTGTGTTAGGGCTTATTTGTGAGCCGCTAACCGTGGCAACCAGATAGATCGTATCTTTTTCTTGTCCTACATTAGCCACCTGCCGGTCGTAGATCAGACTCGAATTACTGAGTAAGCCTACTTCGTTCCGGTATTGTTCCTGGTCGAAATCGTATTCATTGCAAGCACTCAATACACCTATAAGGGTGCAGAGCATTATATTAAATTTCTTTTTCATATTCAGTCTGTTATTCATGTTTTGATATTATCTGTCCCATCCGAAATTCTGGTCGGCATTGGGAACCTTCAGCAATTCATCATGGCGGATCGGTAAGAATACCATTTTAGGCAGTGCAATGCGGTCTCGCACATTTTGTGTATTGATCGTCACAATATTCCAGAATCCTTCATTACCGTTGGCATTTGTACGGTCTTTTGTCACATCCAGTCCCCGCCAGTTGGAGCTGTTGGCATCTTCGTCCAGATAGGTTCCCCACCTGCGCGTATCGAAATATCGGTATCCTTCGTTAAAGAGCTCTACCTGACGTTCATTGCGGATGATTTTTTCAAAATTGTCTGCTTCTGCCATGTCGTTGGCATCTACTCCCGGCAAGCCGACGCGATAACGTATCATGTTGAAATATTTAGTCATTTCTGCCGGATCACGGCTAACGGTTTCCTCAATAAGTGTACCTGTATTGTCGGATACTTCTACGGTCACTGTACCTTCTACACGGTTCAATGCTTCTACATATTCCAGTAGCACTTCACCATAACGAATGATAGGGAACGGTTTAGGGCTGGTGACGAATGCGCCTTTTACACTCCCTTTGCCGTTAGCCCATGAGTCGTCCGGATGAATGTATTTGACGGGAACATAACCGCTGACACTGTAGTCGTTTACGTTATTTCCGGCACCGGCAATTCCGGCATTGGTATCATCGTGAGAATACCAGAATTGCTGATTGACGTAGGAGGCGTCGGTAGAAGCTGAACTCATCGGCCAGTAGCGACCCGGAAAACCTATCGAGGCATAGAAGCGTGCCGAACGATTGGCGTACATCATAGGTACGTTTTCCCTCAGTAGGTATGTCCCCAGTTTTTTGGATTCGCCGGTGAGTCTGCTGAAGTCCGGTTCATATGGATATTCTGCCGATGAATTATGAATAGTCCGCCCATCTGCCATCAGATAGCAATCAATTACCCTCTGCGGCACAGACATTGAACCCCATCCGCCAAACTTGACAGGGAATGAGTGATGGGTATAGTTAGTGACGTTACTGGATTCCATCGCCCAGATGAATTCTTTATTAGTCTGTATGATACCTTCTCCTGTGAACATGTCGGAGTAAGAGTGATAAGGATCGATATTGCCTGCTCCGTCAGGGAAGTTAGCAGTAGGGACATTGGAGGCCAGAGGATATGGGTTCTGGGCATCTGCTTCCACTGTATGTAGCTCGTATCCCATTTTGGTCAGCTGTTTGGCGGCAGCTGCTGCAACGGCCCAGCGTCTCGGGTCATACTCTTGATTGACATAGTAGGCTCCGTCGCTTTTACGTTTCCAGGTCCCGAAACATTTACGGGCTGCAGCTCCGCCATTGAAAAGCGGTGAAGCCTGGAAGAGGCGCAAACGGGCGATGAGTGCCATGGCTGCTCCTTTGGTCGGACGTTGATAATAGTTGACGCTTTGCTCATCCGCCGAATAGATGCCTTGAGTTGCCAGTCGGAATTCATCGCATATATAATCTACAGACTCATCATAGGTAGCCCGTTCGCGATTATAATATTCGGCAGGTTCGGAGGTGCTCAGTTCTTCATCGCCCACGATAATCAACGGTCCCCAGTTCATCAAAAGATGATAATAAGCGTACCCACGCATAAAGTGAACATATCCGATATAACGTCTTCTGTCCATTTCGTTCATATCAGGTACATTGTAGACTTCTTTAAGCATTTTGTTACATCTTGCTACAATGACATACATGTCGTACCATTGGTTTTGGATAGGCAGATTTCTGCTGTTGATGGTACCTACGGAAAATTGTAGTCCCCAAAATTCATTTGTCTGATATTTAAGTGTTATTTCGTCCGAAGCAGATTCCCCCGGATTCCAGGAATTTCCCCAGATAGCCCCTGCGTCGGGAAAACCTTTCGGAGTGTTCCAGAGATAACCTTCAGCATTTTTCTTGCTGTGAAAGATGGAGTCTTCTTTGAAAGTAGCTTCGAAGTATGGGTCTACATCCAGAAAATTGCAGGAACTGAGTAGTAGTGTACTTCCTACTGTTGCTCCCAATATTATTTTGAATAACTTTTTCATGAGTGTTCTATATTATTTTTAGAATTTAAGATAAACCTGGAACGTGTAAGTTGCCGGTATCGGATAAGCGGCCCCGTTTGCAGATGCCTGTTCCGGATCAAAATACTTCACTTTGTCGATAGTAAAAAGGTTGTTGGCAACAAACTCCAGATCGACAGAAGATAGTCCTGTCTTTTTTATCCATGGAGTCTTCAGGTTGTACTTCAGACTGAGTTCCTGAAAGCGCAGGAAAGAACCGTTCCGTTTCCAGAAAGAGGAAAGCTGGGAGTTGTTCGTATTACCTCCGTAGGAGAGACGTGGGAATTCTGCATGGGGATTTTCCGTAGCGGTGGTGCCTGAATACCATGCGGGCGTCCATCTGTTCTTGGGATTGTTGGCCAGCTTGATAACGTTGCCGAGTTCTCCGTTATAGAAGGGAATCCATCCTGCGTCATTACCGAGTCCCGAACGGTAGTAGTCTACTTTTGCCGAACCTTTGAAAAGGAAGCTGAGGGTTAAGTCTTTCCAATGAAAATCGGCTCCGAACCCATACATTACCCGGGGGAGTTGGTTGGAATAAGACAAAGGTACTTTGTCATCGTCATTGATAATACCGTCTCCATTTACGTCACGATATTTGATATCTCCCGGACGAATGCGGCCGAATCCGCTTTGGTCGGCACTTGTGTTGATTTCTTCTTTACTGGAGAAGAGACCTTCTGCAATATATCCGCGAAGGATGTTAAAGGGTTTTCCGGTTACACTCAGATAATCATAAGGTAACTTGTTTTCTTCATAGTAATCAATAATATTCTGAGAGAAAGTGTAATTGCCGCGTACAGTGAAGCTCATGTCTTTATTGATCTGGTGGAAGAATTCGAAGTTTCCGTCAGAACCATAGCTATGCATTTTTCCTACATTTGATTTCGGGACGGTAACCATACCTACAAACTTAGGCAGCGTCACACGATCCTGGAAGATGTGATCACGTGTATCGCGGAAAAAGTCAACAGTGACAGAGAGCTTGTCGTGGAAGAACTTGGCATCGATACCAAAGTTGAGTTTCTTTGCTACTTCCCATTGAAGGTTGTCGGCTCCTTTCACAGTTTCTGTAATACCCCGTTCACGATATCCCCAGTAAGAGGCGGCATTGTCATTGATTAATGTCAAATAAGGGAACCGGTCACCACTGATCTGGTCATTACCTACCTGACCGTAGGAGCCGCGGAACTTGAGGAAGCTTAACCAGGGAATGGCCTCATTGACCCAGTTATAGGATGTCGGTACCCAGCCTACAGCAATGGAAGGGAAGAAGCCGAATCTTTTTCCTTTTTCGAATTGTGCAGAACCTGTGTAACCGAAGTTTGCATCAATGAAATAGCAATTGTTATAGCCATAGGAAACACGTCCTGATAAGTTTTGACGCCGTTGAGGAATGGCATTGATACCCATCGCGTCATACTTCCATTGGGTGTTATGAACATCTTCCATGTAATATAAAGCCAATGCTCCTAGTGAGTGCAAACCAAATGTACGGTCCCAGTTGGCTTTGGCTTCCATGTAGTATTTTCTGTATCTGTTGTTATTTTGTGTATATTTCATGTTCTCTTTGGCAGTACGTAATGTTTTGATGAGTACCCCTTGTGAACTTCTTCCTGTAGCGCGGTAGAGGTCAGGCCATATGTAACGTCCTTCATTGAAATAATTGATATTTTCGCTCATCGCTTGTACCGACGCTGTCATTCCTTTCAGGAATCCTCCGAATTTCTGTTCAAGTTTGAGTGTAAGCATATTACGCTGAGTTTCATCTTGCGTGTATCCGGTGTTATTTAGCATGACATACGGAGAAGCAAGGTCATGTTTTCCATAAGAAGGGAAGGTACCGTCTGAATAGGTTTTAGGAAACATCAGTGGAGTTAGCTGACGGACTGCTGACCATACCGTATTCGTGTTTTGTCCACCCGGGCTGGTATAGTTGGAAATATATCCGTCCAGACCAAAATAAACTTTGGTTGTTTTGGTCAGATTCATGTCAATATTGGCACGATATGTTATTTTTTTATATGACAAAGGCTTTTTGAACAGGTTGTCTTCCTGCCGGTAGGCCGCTCCTTCATCCTGATACCCTAATGAAAGATAATATCTGGCTATGTCGCCTCCTCCTTGTGCATTGATGTAATAGTTCTGTTGGATAGATGTGCGTTTCATTATTTCATCTATCCAGTTAACATCCGGGTAGAGGTCTTTATCCAAATTGTATTTTATCAGATCCAGTTCCAGACGGGAGTAAAGGTCGTCTTCACCCGACATGGCACGTGCCTCATTGGCAAGGAGAGCGTAGTCATAAGCTCCCAGGTATTCGGGCAGACGTTTGATGTGCGATACTTTTAATGTTGCTCGTCCTGTGATGGTAAGTTTGCCTGTTTCTCCACGTTTAGTGGTAACCAAGACCACGCCATTGGCACCTCGGGTACCATACACTGCGGTGGCGGAGGCGTCTTTCAGGATACTGAACGATTTTACATCATCAGGATCAATGTCTTCAAGGCGGCCTTCGATACCGTCAATCAGCACTAATGCACCGGAGCTGGCTCCGAAAGTACTGATACCACGAATCCAGAAGTTGGAGATGTTTTTTCCCGGTTCGCCCGAACTCTGCATGGTGATGACACCAGCCAACCGTCCGCCGATCATGTTGTTGAGGGAAGTACCGGGAGTACTGAGCTGGGCTACATCAATGGTACTGATTGCACCTACTACTGATATCTTTTTTTGTGAAGTCATACCTGTGACCACTACTTCGTCAAGCTTGGTGTCATCTTCTTCCAATGTAACTTTGAGTGTCATTTCATCTTTAGTCACCAGTTTCTCGATAGATTTCATTCCAATAGCCTGAATGACTAATATTTGGTTGGCATCTACTTTGATACTGAATTTACCATCCATATCTGCTGAGGTTCCCACTCCCGGTGCATTCTTAACATAAATGGTAGTACCCGGTAGCGGTTCACCGGTTTTGTCTATTACGACCCCCGCTACAGTAAACTGTTTTTTCTTATTGTCTTGACTGTAACTCGTCAGCGGTATAAGCGCCATGATCAGTACAATCAGTAGAAAATTATTTCTCATATTGTATTTTGTATAAGGTTATTCAATGGATAATTTACGAATCACTTTGTTCTGTGTGTCGGCTACATATACAATAGTTCCATCACTGTTGACTGCTACTCCGCAAGGGAAGTGGAATTTGGCAATTTCCGGACCTCCATCCTTATAACCTTCCGCTCCCGGCAGACCGATAGGTGTGGTTACGGCTGCTCTTTCTTTCGGCATAGTAGTATCTATTACGCGGATGCAGGAATTACCACTGTCAGCAATGTACATTTTTCCGTCGTCGGTGAAACAAATCTGGCGCGGGTGTCTGAATTTGGCGTTCTTCAGCAAGCCGTCTTCCCAGCCCTTCCCGTTCATAACTCCTTCGTAGATTGCTTTTCCTGCGTATGATTCTCCGTTATAAGTGTCTTTATCTTCCGGAGTGATCTTGGATACGTCCACTCTCCAAATCTGGTGAAAATCTGCAAGAGATACATAGAGTACGTTTTCTTCTCCTTTAATAGGGCTGAATGCGATATAGGAGTCACTTCCTGCTTTGCCGCCGTCGCCTGTTGCTACATTAGATATTTTCTTTAGCAAAATTTCTGCTGTACGGTTTTTAGGATTGATTCGAACCAATTGCCCTTTCCACATGACCGTATAGATCATATGATCCAGCTTGTTGATTACAAAGCAATGCTTCCAGTTGTTTTCGTCTACGGTGCTGAGTTCTTCTGATTTCAAGACTGTTCTATATCGGGGAACATAATTTAGAAGTTTTTGCATATCATAATATTTCATGCCGGCATCATCCGGAATGTAAACAGCTTCAGCATCTTTTTCATCAGAATAAGCCGGTGCATTAATATATGCAGTTCCATATTTTAATACAATGGAAGAATTGCTGGCGATGGAAATCATTGAAATGTTTCCGTTTACGCCTTCACCTTTTTCATTACGGCAGGTTGTGTTTGGTTGTTTGTCTTTTCCACTGTCTCCTTTACGGTCTACCACAAATATATTGTCTTCACCGTCTATACAGAGATAGAAAGGAGAGGAGAAAGTACATGTGGCAAGGTCACCACCAACGGTGTTTATATTATTGTCCGGTGATGCAAGTCCTGCTACCGTACTAACACTGGTTTGTGTCTTGTATAGGAATTGGTCTGGTGCTTTGCCTATGTATTCTTGACCGTCGGGCGTTCTTCTTTCTACAAGAATATTCATCTCTCTTTTGAAGGTGAGTCCTTTGGGAACAAATGCATAGATTCTGCTACCGTTACTGCTGACTAATCCGGCAGGATGTCTGATCCCGTCTACATCTTCAAAATAGACTTTCATGCCAGTGGTGTCTGTACCGAAGTTGCGGCCTTCGATGATCATCGGAGTGGCTATACCTCCGGAATCAGGATAAAATTCTGTAATCTCAATAGGCTGGTTTGGGTTGAACCCGCTGCTTCCATTGATGTCGTCATCTGAACAGGAAGCTAACCACGCGAAAGCTGTAATGAACAGCGTCCAATAAACTCTTCTTTTTCGCATTGTTTTTCTGTGATAAAAGGTTAATAATTAGATTGGTTAAAAAAAAGTGATAGGGAAACCTACTCTTGTGTGTCTACTATGTGGGTAGAACTAGGGTATGCATACAAGGGGTATACGTTTGTTTTTGTATGTATGAGTAAGTTTGAAAATATATGGGTGTGTTTGACTGCTATTATTCATCTTCTTAAATTGGGGGTATTGAAGTTGATAATGAACTCAGAATACATATCATACCTATTCTGATCTGTGCTGAAATAAAAGTAAAAAATGAGATCGAATTCTCCGGTTTTGAAAGGCGGAGGGCTGTTGCTAAGAGTTTTCATAAATGTTAATTTAAGGTTATAATCATATTGATTAATTGGGGCTAAGTCGTAATAGGACTTGGTATGTGTGTATATAAGTGTCTTATATATAATTGATTAATTGGTTGATGAATGTTTGGGATGACAATTTATGAACTATATAGTAGAATTGAGATTCTAAAAAAATGGTGTTTGTTGATAATTAAAATAAAAAAGATATTGTATTTTTCAATTTTATTAATAACTTTACACCGTCTTAGAATAGTACATGTACTTAATAACCTTTGAATAGCCTATGGAAACAGTAGAAAATATACTTTGGGGTATAAAAATACCAAGTCCTATTACGACTTCTTCAAAATTATTCAATTTGGCATAAGGTCTCTATTGCTCTCCAGGATGAAAAGTAATGCAATTAATTTAAATAATTAGGTCGATTTTTCCTTTGAAAATAATTAGAAGACTGTTCTTTTGACTTTTTTCTACCTTATATATATTAGATTGTTCTACCCAAACTGTCAATCTCTTAAAGTAGTTTTTGAGCATCCGGAATCAGAATCTCTTTTCTGTGCAACTCGATTAAACCATTATCCTGTAGTTCATTCAGTGTTTTAGAAATATTTAATCGAGTATCATCCAAACAACGCGCCAAATCGTCCATCTTTACTTTGAAAGTCTTTTCCCCTTGCGGTTTTTCGCAATGTGACAGAAAGAAACGGATAATTTTGCTTTTTAAATCCAGCGTGGGTTCATCCCATAAACGGGAATAGAGATTTTGCGCCCGGTTGCTGACGATATTCATATAGTTGAGGCGGAAAATATCATATCTGAACAGATCACTGAGTACGAATGCTTTGCTGATACAAACAGTATGCACTTCCGTATGTGCCACATAAGAAGAAGCATAGTTGGTATTCATACCGAATAAAGACTGAGGTTCTATCAGATAGGGAGCTTCGATTTGTTCGATGACCGTATAAATGTTTTCTTTTGCATTGGTGACAATAGAAATCTCACCTTTCAACAGAAAACAAAGCTGGGTACAGGGATTACCACTCTTTATGATGGTTTCCCCAGCTTTATGTTTGATAAAGTGCAGCTTGACTTTATCCAGAATACTAGTGAAATCTTCATGACAAAGCCCCTGAAATAAAGGTAATTGGAGCAAAGTATCGAACATTGTTTCCATACGTTGTAATCTCTTATTAATCGTACAAATTTACTCATAATACAACACTGCTATCCACATATCCCCTTTCTTTTTGTTTTTTTTATTGTTTGAATGCATAAAAATAGAGTATATTTGCAAAAAAAAGGAGGAATTATGTTCACGGGTTTTAATTGGCAGCAAATGATCAGTGCGTTTATCGTACTTTTTGCAGTAATAGATATTATCGGTTCTATACCTATTATTATTAACCTGAAGGAAAAGGGGAAAGATGTGAATGCAACAAAGGCTACTGTCATCTCCTTTGCCTTACTGATAGGCTTCTTCTACGCGGGTGATATGATGCTGAAACTTTTTCATGTAGATATCGAATCATTCGCCGTGGCGGGCGCATTCGTTATTTTCCTCATGTCTCTGGAAATGATTCTGGATATAGAAATCTTCAAAAATCAGGGGCCGATAAAGGAAGCGACACTCGTTCCGCTTGTCTTCCCGCTGCTGGCAGGGGCCGGAGCTTTTACTACGCTTCTTTCGCTTCGTGCCGAATATGCCAGTGTTAACATTATTATTGCCTTGATACTGAATATGCTATGGGTCTACTTTGTAGTAAGCATGACCGGACGTGTGGAACGTTTCCTCGGGAAAGGGGGGATCTATATCATCCGTAAGTTTTTCGGTATCATCCTGCTCGCTATCTCAGTAAGGTTGTTTACTGCTAATATCACCTTGCTGATTGAGGCATTGCATAAGTCGTAACCGGGATTTATGAGGTAATATCCGTAGAGTCGGTTGTATTGTTGATATCTTCTTCCGGAGATTCCTCTTCTTCTTCATCCGTTTCGTCCGCAAAAGGTTCTGGTCGTTGAGGCCCGTGATTCAAGAAACCGAATGCACAGAGTGTTCCCATGATTCCTCCGCTGAGATGTCCTTCCCATGACATGTTGGCGGGAGAGAAGTAGGGGAACATATGCCAGATGATTCCTCCATACAAAAAGGTGACAAGCAGTGAGATGGCAATCAGAGGAACATATTTCCGCAGGATACCACTGAAAAAAAGAAAGAAGGCAAGTCCGTAAATCAGTCCGCTGGCACCGATGTGCCATCCCGGTTTGCCGATAATGAAGGTCAGCAGTCCGGCTCCGATCCAGATGATCATAAAAATACGTCCGGCTATCCCCCTGTAGAAATAGAACAAGCACCATGATAAAAAAAATAGCGGCAACGTATTGGCCAGCAAATGGCTGAACCCGCTGTGTATCAGCGGATGAGTCAGAATACCCGTTATTCCTCGCTTTTCCAGAGGGTATATTCCCATGTGAGAGAAGTCCCAGTCCATGCCGACTTCAACGATCTTTAGCAGAAATAGGATAAAAATTAGGAACAACGGCACCGCTGTAGCCAGCATGATACGCTGAATATCTCGCTTCATTACTTTCTATTCTTTAGATATTTTACGCAATACTACGAATATTTGCACAAAAACTGAAAATAAAAAGCCTTTTTATTTTTGTTTTTATCTAGAATTTGTACATTTGGGCATTATACCTATATATACAATGCTCAGGCTGGTATATATACAGAACAGCAATAGATATATATAAGGAATATAGTGACCAATAATTAACCTTTAAATAATGCACAACTATGAGTTATTTACGATTTGACAAGACCCTCATGACGAATCTGGAAGAAAGTCTCCAAAGGGAGATTCTCCGGACGAACAAAGCAGGAGCTTATCATTGTACAACGATTGTTGATTGTAACACACGCAAATATCACGGACTGTTGGTAATTCCTGTTCCCAATATCGACGATGAAAATCATGTGCTGCTATCTTCTCTTGATGAAACGGTAATTCAACATGGTGCTGAGTTTAACTTGGGGTTGCATAAATATCAGGGAAACAACTTTAGTCCGAATGGACATAAGTATATCCGTGAATTCGATTGTGAGCATATCCCGGCGACAACTTACCGTGTTGGAGGAGTAGTGTTACGCAAAGAAAAAATCTTTGTACATCATGAAAACAGAATCCTGATTCGTTATACTTTGTTGGACGCACATTCGGCGACGACTTTGCGCTTCCGACCGTTCCTCGCTTTCCGGAGCGTGCGAGAGTACACTCACGAGAATGCGCAGGCAAGCCGCGATTATCAGCTTGTGGAAAATGGTATCAAGACTTGTATGTATCCCGGTTATCCGGAACTGTTCATGCAGTTGAACAAGGCTTGTGAGTTCCATTTCCAGCCCGACTGGTATCGTGGATTCGAATATCCGAAAGAACAAGAGCGAGGCTACGACTTCAATGAAGACCTCTATGTTCCGGGATATTTTGAAGTGGATATAAAGAAAGGAGAAAGCATCGTTTTCTCTGCGGGTACTTCCGAAGTTACTCCGCGCAGACTGAAGCAGACGTTCGAAGCCGAAGTGGCTGACCGTACGCCTCGCGATAGCTTCTATCACTGTCTGAAAAACTCAGCCCATCAGTTCCACAACCAGCAGGAAGGAGAACATTATATCCTTGCCGGTTACCCGTGGTTCAAGTGCCGTGCCCGCGATATGTTTATATCCTTGCCGGGACTGACACTTGCGCTGGACGAGGTGGATCAGTTTGAAGATGTGATGAAGACAGCGGAAAAAGCGATTCGAAGCTTCATCAATGATGAGCCGGCAGGATACAAGATTTACGAGATGGAGCATCCGGATGTACTGCTTTGGGCCGTATGGGCTTTGCAACAGTATGCCAAGGAGACCTCTCGCGAACAATGCCGTCAGAAATATGGCGAACTGCTGAAAGATATCATCGAATTTATCCGTCAGCGGAAACATGAGAACCTCTTCCTGCATGAAAACGGTCTGCTTTATGCCAATGGCACCGATAAGGCGATTACGTGGATGAACTCCACCGTAAACGGACATCCGGTGATTCCCCGTACGGGATATATCGTAGAATTTAATGCTTTGTGGTATAATGCGCTTCGTTTCGTTGCCGATCTGGTTCGTGAAGATGGAAACGTTCTTTTGGCCGATGCGCTTGACGCACAGGCGGAAGTGACGGGAAAATCATTTATCGAAGTGTTCCGCAACGAATATGGATATTTACTTGACTATGTAGACGGAAATATGATGGACTGGAGCGTACGCCCCAACATGATATTCGCCGTAGCATTCGATTATTCTCCGTTGGACCGGGCACAAAAGAAGCAAGTGCTCGACATCGCAACCAAAGAGTTGCTCACCCCCAAGGGACTCCGTACCTTGAGTCCGAAGAGCGGGGGCTATAACCCTAACTATGTTGGTCCTCAGATACAGCGTGACTACGCTTACCACCAAGGCACAGCCTGGCCTTGGCTGATGGGATTCTATATGGAAGCCTATCTGCGAATTTATAAGATGAGTGGCCTGTCGTTCATTGAACGCCAGCTTATTGGTCTCGAAGATGAACTGACAATTCATTGTATCAGTTCGCTGCCTGAACTTTTCGATGGTAATCCGCCTTTTAAAGGACGCGGAGCTGTATCGTTTGCCATGAATGTCGCCGAAGTACTGCGTATTCTGAAGCTACTGTCTAAGTATTATTAAAAAGAGGAGGAACGAAAATGAAAGTTTTAATGTTTGGATGGGAGTTCCCCCCGCATATCTTAGGAGGGTTAGGGACTGCCAGTTATGGTCTGACAAAAGGAATGTCTCAGCAGGATGATCTGGAGATTACATTCTGTATTCCCAAACCATGGGGAGACGAAGATCAGAGCTTTTTAAGAATTATCGGCATGAACAGCACGCCGGTAGTGTGGAAAAATGTCGGTTGGGACTATGTGAAAGGACGCGTAGGCAGTTATATGGATCCGCAATTGTTCTATGACTTGCGCGATCATATCTATGCCGACTTCAACTATCTCAATACGAATGATCTGGGATGCATCGAGTTCTCCGGACGTTATCCGGACAACCTGCACGAAGAGATCAATAACTATTCGATCGTTGCCGGGGTGGTAGCACGTCAGCAGGAGTTTGATATCATTCATTCTCATGACTGGCTGACTTATCCGGCAGGGATACATGCCAAGCAAGTATCTGGTAAGCCATTGGTGATCCATGTGCATGCTACTGATTTCGACCGTAGTCGCGGCAATGTCAATCCGACAGTGTATGCCATTGAGAAGAATGGTATGGACAATGCCGACCACATCATGTGTGTGAGCGAACTGACCCGTCAGACTGTGATCCATAAGTATTTTCAGGACCCGAAGAAGGTGTCTACTGTGCATAATGCCGTTTCTCCTTTGTCACAAGAGATACAGGATATTGTTCCTCAAAAGAATCCGAGCGAAAAGGTCGTTACTTTCCTGGGACGTATTACCATGCAGAAAGGACCGGAATACTTTGTAGAGGCTGCAGCAATGGTATTGCACCGTACGCGCAATGTCCGTTTCGTAATGGCCGGTAGTGGTGATATGATGGATCAGATGATTCGTCTGGTAGCCGAACGCGGTATTGCGGACCGTTTCCATTTCCCCGGTTTTATGAAGGGAAAGCAGGTGTACGAAGTGCTGAAAGCCAGTGATGTATACATTATGCCTTCTGTATCTGAGCCATTCGGTATCTCTCCGTTGGAGGCTATGCAATGTAGTGTACCTTCCATTATATCCAAGCAATCCGGCTGTGCCGAAATTTTGGATAAATGTATTAAAACGGACTACTGGGATATTCACGCTATGGCGGATGCCATTTATTCTATCTGTACTTACCCGGCTATGTACGAGTACCTGAAAGAAGAGGGTAAGAAAGAAGTGGATGAGATTAAATGGGAGAACGTGGGATATAAAGTTCGCGGTATCTATGATGAGGTTATTAAAAATTATGGTAAACAATAAAATGATATAGACTATGAGAACGATCTGTCTTTATTTCGAAATACATCAGATTATACACTTGAAACGCTACCGTTTTTTCGATATCGGCACCGATCATTATTACTATGATGACTATGCAAATGAAACCGGTATGAATGAGGTTGCCGAACGATCTTATATACCTGCTCTCAGCACGTTGATTGAGATGGTGAAAAACTCGGGAGGAGCTTTCAAAGTGGCGCTTTCTATTTCCGGTGTGGCATTGGAGCAACTTGAAATTCATGCTCCGGCGGTGATTGACTTGCTGCACCAGTTGAATGATACCGGCTGTTGTGAGTTCCTTTGCGAACCTTATTCACACGGCTTGTCATCTTTGGCTAACGAAGACTGCTTCCGTGAAGAAGTGCTTCGCCAGCGTGATAAAATGAAACAGATGTTTGGCAAAGAACCGAAGGTGTTCCGCAACTCCAGCTTGATTTATTCGGATGAAATCGGTGGACTGGTAGCTTCTATGGGCTTTAAGGGAATGCTGACGGAAGGTGCAAAACATGTATTGGGATGGAAGAGCCCGCACTATGTATATCACTGTAATCAGGCTCCGAGCCTCAAATTGCTATTGAGAGACTTTAAACTTTCTGATGATATAGGATTGCGTTTCTCCAATTCGGAATGGCCGGAATATCCATTATTTGCTGATAAGTATATTAACTGGATTGATGCGTTGCCACAAGAAGAGCAAGTGATTAATATCTTTATGGAATTAAGTGCATTGGGTATGGCTCAGCCACTTTCTTCCAATATCCTGGAATTCCTGAAAGCATTGCCCGAATGTGCTAAATCAAAGGGTATCACGTTCTCTACTCCGACAGAGATTGTATCTAAATTGAAATCTGTATCTCAGCTGGATGTTCCTTACCCAATGTCATGGGTGGACGAAGAAAGAGATACAAGCAGTTGGCTGGGTAATATCCTGCAACGTGAGGCTTTCAACAAGTTGTATAGCGTAGCAGAACGTGTTCATCTGTGTGACGACCGTCGTATCAAGCAGGACTGGGATTATCTGCAAGCCAGCAACAATTTCCGTTTCATGACTACCAAGAATACAGGTATCTGGCTGAACCGTGGTATTTATGACTCTCCTTACGATGCCTTCACTAACTACATGAATATCTTGGGCGACTTTATCAAACGAGTAGATTCACTGTATCCTGTTGACGTAGATAATGAGGAGCTCAACTCTCTGCTGACTACTATTAAGAATCAGGGTGAGGAGATAGCCGAACTGCAAAAGGAAGTAACCAAATGGCAGGCAAAAGCTGAAAAAGGAGCTGCAAAAGCTCCCAAGAAAGTAGCTGCGAAAAAAGAACCGGTAGCTAAAGCTACTCGTAAGAAAGCTACTGCAAAGAAAGAAGAATAAGATAATAATAAATTAACTGGTTGTAACCGTGGGGAGATGGGAATCACCTCACGGTTGTTTTTTATATATTGGAAGGTACAGGTACATATAAAAAACAGCGCGAATTACCGAAGTAACCCGCGCTGTTTTTTTTATATATCTTTTTAGTTTGACTTAGTTGTTAATCCGAAGTCTGTAGAAATAACTTCAAGTTTCAACTTATAATTCTCACCACCTGGAATTTCTCCAGCTTCTCCACCTTTCAGACGTACATAACCAGGTTTTAAGTCATGTTGTATTCTAATAATGTTAGCCTGGCCAGTTGTAGTGTTTGAAGAGTCATAAGTCACAAGTACAGGTATAAGTACTACCTTATTCCAATCTGGATTTTTTTGTAACCAGTCAGCTTCATTCCATTCACTACCCTTTGCTTTCTTAGCCTCTTCCTTTTCTGCAATGCAGGCATTTACCAATTTGGTGATGTTGCTGAATACATATTGATTCGTACTACTTGTATGTGAAGTTAGATAAGAAGATACACCATCGCTCAACTTATTGTCTTTAAAGAAGCTATCCTGGAATTTCTTGCGTACAAGCATTACAGTAGATGGTATAGACATACCAAACTTCTTGTCACTTGATTGATTGTAATTAGTGAATGTCAGTTTTACTGCATTTAAGGTATCGCCAGTTAATTCGTTCTCTATGTCAGAAATTGGTAATGTAGCTTCAGTGAATATACCTGCCGGACTTTTTAAATAAGTACAGGTTTTTTCATTTATTCTTTCATTAATGGCTTGTTCGTCATTACTTAATTGATTAGCCTGAATAATTTCTCTAGTAGAAGCAAATTGACGCCAAGTATAATAGGTTGAATCGTTAACTCCATCTTGCTTTTTTAATTTAATGCCTGTGATGGAATCTGTAGCATAACATTTGTATACTACTCTCATTTGTACTTGATCTACATAAAGTACTGTTCCGTCACCATAATCGCTTTTTACGTAAATCCCTGGAAAGGCTTTTCCAAATAACTGATTATTAAATTTTTTTCCAGCTGCTCTTGATGCTTCTAGAATATTTTTGCCCACTTCTTTAGCTCTGTCTTCTTTAAAAGCAACGTGAATATAGGGTACGTATGTACTTGAATTACGGTCTTCTTCAGATAGGGAGTAGTCTACGGCTGTATAAGCTTTTGTTCCTAAAAGATTCTGGCTATCATAGAATTCTTCAGGAATAATATTTGTATAATACGCATTATCTGTGTTTAGTGTTTCTTTATTATCTCCACCCAATTCATAAACACTCAATCTACAAGCAGTCAGTGAGTCACCGAAATAGTTATCATACAATAAGAAAAGTTCGGTAGTACGTATGTTGCCAATAGGATTACCTTGGTCATCCTTAATGATTTCAATCGTTTCGTCATCTTCATTAGTTATAACCATTTTTCCAGTAGCTGAGATAACTTTACCGCTAGCATCTGTTTCTTCTGTATATACTTCAGGAAAAGTTAAGCCATCCGGACAATTCAGTTGAGCAAGGAAGCCTGCCTGATAAGTACCGAATGTTTCATCAGTGAACTTTCCAACATATCCGATGTTGGTTTTGGCATAGATCTTTCCAGTAGGAATTGATTTAGTAGTTACATCAAACGTGGATAACTTTCCTTTGATATTTTGGTCATTGCCCGGGAACATTCCTAATCCCAGTCCGCCTGTATTATCATCGCATCCGAAAAATGTGATTGCCAGTAAAGCTATCAAGGCATATTTTGCTTTCATGATTGTCGTATCTAGATTTTTATTCTTCTTCTTCTTTATTTGTAGTGGTTTCCCATACCTGATCGTAGAATTCGTTGCAAGCGTTTGCGTAGTTTTCCGGATCCTGATAATCAAGTACCAGTTTGCCTGATTGGCGGGCGTACTCAATGATTGATTCGTCTACCTTTGCGCTGTTTTGTATGATTCCGTCAGAATAATCAACGGCAAGTTTACAAAGTGCCGCATAGTCTACCGGTTCCTTCAAACCAGCCAAATCCTTCTTGGTGATGCCTTTCAACATCAGTTTGGTTGCAAAGTCCTCACTGAGCGTATTCTTGAAATCATCTTCATATACCGAGAATACAACTTTGGCATCACGGAACGATGGTTCGTCCTTGTAGGCCTTCTTAATATAAAGAGGAGCCAATGCCGTCATCCATCCGTGACAGTGGATAACGTCGGGACACCAGCGAAGCTTCTTCACTGTTTCCAGCACACCGCGTGCATAAAAGATAGCACGACTGTCGTTGTCATCGTATTCCACACCATTTTCGTCCGCTGTTTGCAAGCGATTCTGGAAATAATCATCATTATCGATGAAATATACCTGCATACGTGCGGATTGAATAGAAGCAACTTTTATAATAAGGGGGTGATCAGTATCGTCGATGATCAGGTTCATACCGGAGAGGCGAATTACTTCATGCAGTTGATTTCTGCGTTCGTTAATGTTTCCCCATTTAGGCATAAATGTCCTGATTTCACGGCCTTTTTCTTGTATTGCCTGTGGAAGGTTTCTACCTATATTGGCCATTTCGGATTCTGAAACGTAAGGTGTAATCTCTTGAGTAATAAATAAAACTTTATTCGCCTTTGTCATAATAACAATAGTTCACTATAATATTCTGCAAAGATACGAAAAAAAAGACACATTAAATAAGATATTCTTTCTTTATGTGGCAAATATTAGTTTATTTTGCAGAGTTTTTGCAAACGACCAAAACATAAACCAATTAACAAAAATGAAAGTAATACACACTATCAAGGACTTACAGGCCGAATTGACGGCACTGAGAGCCCAGGGTAAGAAGGTAGGACTGGTACCCACAATGGGTGCTTTACATGCAGGACACGCATCACTGGTAAAGCGCAGCGTAAGTGAGAATGGTGTAACAGTAGTGAGTGTTTTTGTAAATCCCACTCAGTTTAACGATAAAAACGATTTAGCAAAGTATCCGCGTACATTGGATGCTGACTGCCGCTTGTTGGAAGATTGCGGGGCAGCATTTGCCTTTGCTCCTTCGGTAGAAGAGATGTATCCGCAGCCGGATACGCGTGAATTCAGCTATGCTCCGTTGGATACGGTGATGGAAGGGGCTTTCCGTCCGGGACATTTCAACGGAGTTTGCCAGATTGTCAGCAAGTTGTTTGACGCGGTGCAACCGGATCGTGCTTATTTCGGAGAGAAAGATTTCCAGCAACTGGCGATTATTCGGGAGATGGTTCGTCAGATGGATTATAAACTGGAAATTGTAGGTTGTCCTATCGTTCGTGAAGAAGACGGATTGGCTCTGAGCAGTCGGAATAAACGTTTATCAGCACGAGAACGTGAAAATGCTTTAAATATTTCTCAGACATTATTTAAAAGTCGTACCTTTGCAGCATCTCATACAGTGAGTGAGACGCAGAAGATGGTAGAAGAAGCGATAGAGGATGCTCCGGGATTGCGTTTGGAGTATTTTGAAATCGTTGACGGAAACACGCTGCAAAAGGTAAGCAGTTGGGAGGATTCTCTGTATGTAGTAGGCTGTATCACAGTGTTCTGCGGAGAGGTCAGACTGATTGATAATATCAAGTATAAAGAAATCTAAATTAAAAAAAGACGAAACCTTATGATGATTGAAGTGTTGAAGTCGAAAATTCATTGTGCACGTGTCACAGAGGCAAATTTGAACTACATGGGTAGTATCACGATTGACGAAGACCTGCTGGATGCTGCCAACATGATTCCGGGAGAAAAAGTGTACATCGCTGATAACAACAATGGCGAACGCTTTGAAACCTACATTATCAAAGGTGAACGCGGTTCCGGTAAGATTTGTCTGAACGGTGCTGCCGCCCGCAAGGTGCAACCGGATGATATTGTGATTATCATGTCGTACGCATTGATGGATTTTGAGGAAGCGAAGTCGTTTAAACCGACCGTGATTTTCCCGGACCCTGCGACGAATAGCGTAGTGAAGTAAGAAGTATCTTGTGATAAGAAAACCCCGTTTGCATTCAGCAGACGGGGCTTTCTGTTATAATAAGCTTGTCCTTTTACTTGCTTTGCAGTTGTTCATTCATGGCAGCGGCGGCTTTACGGCCATCTCCCATGGCAAGGATTACGGTAGCTCCTCCGCGCACAATGTCTCCGCCGGCATAGATCATCGGAATAGATGATTCCATGTTGTCATCTACGGCAATGGTTCCTTTGCGTCCTAATTCCAGTCCTTTAATGGAACTCGGAACAATCGGGTTCGGAGATACCCCGACACTGACGATGGCCAGATCGATATCGATTGTTTCCGTAGCTCCCGGAATGGCTACAGGACTGCGACGTCCGGAAGCATCCGGCTCTCCTAATTCCATCTTCTGGAGAATGACCTGTTTCACGCAACCTTGTTCGTCGGCAATATATTCAATCGGATTGTGCAATGTCAGGAATTCGACTCCTTCTTCTTTGGCATGCTTCACTTCCTCGATACGTGCAGGCATTTCTTCTTCCGAACGGCGGTAGATGATCATAGCACGTTCAGCACCCAGGCGTTTGGCTGTACGGACAGAGTCCATAGCAGTATTACCACCACCGATGACAGCCACATTTTTGCCGAAAGCTACCGGAGTGTCAGAGTCTTCGCTCGCAGCATCCATTAGATTGACACGAGTGAGGTATTCGTTGGAAGACATGATATTGATCGAGTTTTCGCCCGGTATATTCATAAAGTTAGGCAAACCGGCACCGGAAGCGACAAATATTCCTTTAAAACCTTCTTCCTTCAAATCTTCCACACTGATTGTTTTTCCTACAATGCAGTCTTTGATGAAAGTAACGCCCATTTTAACGAGGTTGTCTATTTCTACATCTACAATCTTGTTTGGCAGACGGAATTCCGGAATACCATATTTTAATACACCGCCGATTTCGTGGAGTGCCTCGAACACTGTTACATCATAACCGTATTTTGCCATATCACCTGCGAATGATAATCCGGCAGGACCCGAACCGATCACCGCCACTTTGATACCGTTCTTTTCGGCAATGACAGGTACTGAAATTTGTCCGCTTTCACGTTCGAAGTCAGCAGCGAAGCGTTCCAGATAACCGATAGCTACCGGTTTTTCATTCATCTTCAAGTGTATACATTTGGATTCGCATTGCTTTTCCTGTGGGCAGACACGACCGCATACAGCCGGAAGCGCACTTGTCTCTTTCAGTGTTTTGGCTGCTTCGAGGAATTCGCCACGCTCAATGTTCTTAATGAAGCGCGGAATGTCGATGCCTACCGGACACCCTTCCATACATCCAGGGTTAGCGCAGTCCAGACAACGCTTGGCTTCTGTAACTGCTTGCTCAGCGGTCAGACCCTGGTTTACTTCTTCCTTGCGGCTATGTGAACGGTATTCGGCATCGAGTTCGTTCATCTCGACACGTGGAATAGCTGTACGTTCTTTCGGTTTCATCGATTTGCGCAGTTCCTGTCTCCAGGCTGCGTTGCGGCTTTTCTCATCTATCTCTTTCGTTGCTTCACATTCGGGCTGGAGTTTGTTCATCTCTTCACGCTCAATTTTTTTGAACGCACCCATACGTTTCAGCATTTCATCAAAGTCCACCTGATGACCGTCGAATTCGGGACCGTCAACACAAACGAACTTCGTTTTTCCTCCTACCGTGATACGGCAAGCACCACACATGCCGGTTCCGTCTACCATGATGGTATTTAATGAAACGTCGGTAGGAATCTCATATTTCTTTGTCAGCAGACAAACGAACTTCATCATGATAGCAGGGCCGATGGCGAAGCATTTATCTACCTTTTCACGTTTGATGACTTCTTCCACGCCTTCGGTTACCAGACCTTTACGCCCGTAAGAGCCATCGTCCGTCATAATAATCACCTCATCGGAGCTTTCGCGCATTTCTTTTTCCAGAATGATAAGGTCTTTGTTACGTCCTGCCAATACAGTGATCACTCTGTTTCCGGCAGCTTTCAAAGCCTGTACGATAGGAAGCATCGGAGCAACACCTACACCACCACCAGCACAAACAACTGTTCCGAAATTCTCAATATGAGTAGCTTGTCCGAGCGGACCTACTACATCAGTGATATAATCACCTTCGTTCAATTCACAAAGACGGGTAGAGGAGAGCCCGACTTCCTGTATCACCAGAGTGATGGTGCCTTTCTTCAAATCAGAACCGGCAATCGTCAGAGGCATACGTTCTCCCTTGTCGCCTACACGTACAATGACGAAGTGGCCGGCTTTGCGGGATTTAGCAATTAAAGGAGCTTCAATTTCAAGTTTAAACACTTTCTCAGAAAAGCGTTCTTTGCTAATGATTTTGTTCATTATCTAATTAATTTGTTGGTATTATTACGTAACTGCTATCAGAATGTTATAAATTTCGGCAAAGATACGGCTTATTTACGAAATATAAAAAGAAAAGTCACTCTTTTGATGAGTGACTTTCCATATCCATGTGAATATCTTTATTTATTTCGTTCTGATTTTGTATCCGGCTACCCCATAATATAGAATAAACAGGAAGCAGGGAAGGCAAATCCAATATGCTTTCTGAATATCGGAAATGTCTTTTAGATAGCCAAATAAGGTCGGAATAACAGCACCGCCTGCCATTGCCATGATCAGAAGAGATGAACCGGATTTGGTGAACTTTCCTAAATCTGCCATAGCCAAAGGCCATAGGGCAGGCCACATTAAAGAACATCCCAATGCCATAAATGAGATGAAATAGATGGATATATCGGCAGGTGTAAGTACTACTAGTACGGAACCGATGATAGCCAGCACTGAACAAATCTTCAGTGCTGTAGCCTGGCTCATATATTTAGGGATGAAGATGATGCCGCAGATGTAACCGATCACAATGCCTATCGGAGCAATCCAGGCATACATTGCTGCATTTTCCAAATGAAGGCTGGTGGCATAATCTACTAATGTACCCAGTGATACGGTTTCTACACCTACATATAAGAAGAGAGCAAGACATCCTAATAATAAATGCGGGAATTGCCAGATGGAGGTTTTCTTTGCGGCGTACGGACAGGCTTCGGCTGCCTCTTCGCTGTCGTCTTCACCGACGGCTTTGACTTCCGGTAGGGGAGCCATGTATGCGATAATACCTAGTGCGATGAATGCGGCGATAATAACGTAGAATGGCAGAAACAGGTCAGCTACTGTAATATCGGTCACTTCTTTTCCGATTAGGAAAGCTAGGAATAAAGGAGGAATCGGCCATGCGAGTTTGTTGCATATACCCATAATGCTGATACGTTTGGCAGCACTGTCTATCGGTCCCAGAATCGTGATATACGGGTTTACAGCAGCTTGCAGATAAGCGTTGGCACTTCCGCTGATAAAGGAAGCCAATAAAAACAGAGGAAAACTTTCATAACTTGCCGATGGTATGAAAAGTCCGAAGGCTATGGCAAACATAAGGAATGAAAGGACCATTGTTCGTTTGTATCCGATTTTTTTGATTGTAAGGCCTGCCGGATAACCAAAAATAAGGAACGGGATGAAAGTGGCGGCAATGATCAGATATGATTCGGCCGAACTGATTTCCAGTGATCCCTTCAATACGGGGACTAATACTGAGTTGATACCAAGGGCGAAGCCCAGTGAAAAGAACATAACGCCAATGAATGCCAATGGCAATACGAAACTTTTTGTGTTTTTTGTCATGGGGGTAAATGTGTTAAAGGTTAATAAAGGAAACTCCTGTAAGGGGCAGAGATATCTCATCCTTACAGGAGTAGAAAGTTTCTTAGTCTATCATGTCGAAACCGCAGTATGGAACCAATGCTTTAGGAATTCTAATTCCTTCGGGGGTTTGATTGTTTTCCAATAAAGCGGCGACGATACGTGGTAGTGCCAGTGCTGATCCATTTAACGTATGGCAGAGTTCTGTTTTCTTTTCTGCACTACGGTAGCGGCATTTCAGCCGGTTGGCCTGGTAAGTGTCGAAGTTAGATACGGAACTTACTTCCAGCCAGCGTTTCTGTGCTTCGGAGTATACTTCGAAGTCGAAACAAAGCGCAGCAGTAAAGCTCATATCACCACCACAAAGGCGGAGTATACGGTATGGAAGTTCCAGTTTCTGCAACAGGCCTTCTACGTGGTCAAGCATTTGCTGGTGGGATTCTTTAGAATGTTCCGGCTTGTCGATACGCACTAATTCTACTTTGGAGAATTCGTGCAGACGGTTCAGCCCGCGTACGTCTTTACCGTAAGAACCGGCTTCGCGACGGAAACATTGTGTGTATGCGCAGTTCATAATCGGCAACTGTTTTTCTTCCAGGATAACATCACGGTAGATGTTAGTGACAGGTACTTCGGCTGTCGGGATCAGATAGAGATCATCTACTTCGCAATGATACATCTGTCCTTCTTTGTCGGGAAGCTGGCCTGTACCATAACCTGAAGCGGCATTGACTACTGTCGGCGGCATGATTTCAGTATATCCGGATTTGCGTGCTTCGTCCAGGAAGAAGTTGATCAGGGCACGTTGCAGTTGGGCACCTTTTCCTTTGTATACGGGGAAGCCTGCACCTGTAATCTTTACACCTAGGTCGAAATCGATTAAATCGTATTTTTTAGCCAGTTCCCAGTGAGGCAGTGCATCTTTGGGAAGTTCTGTTTCCATGCCTCCCATCTTTTCTACGACATTGTCTTCGGCACCTACGCCTTCGGGTACGCTGTCATAAGGAATGTTGGGGATCGTATAAAGTACATTCTGCATGTCTGTAGCAGCCTGTGTCATGGTAGCGTCCAGCGCTTTGTTGCTTTCTTTCAGTTCGGCAACACGTGCACGTGCAGCTTCGGCCTCTTCTTTCTTTCCTTCTTTCATCAGCTGACCGATCGTGCGGGAAAGTGAATTAACCTCTGCCAGGTTCTTATCTAATAGGTTTTGCGTAGTACGTCTCTTGTCGTTGAGAGCGATGACTTCATCAATCGTCTCTTTTGCATTCTTGAAATGCTTCTTTTCCAGTCCGCGGAGTACCGCTTCTGTATTTTCTGTAATTTGTTTAATGGTAAGCATATCTATACTTTTTATGAACTTTCTTTATTAAGGCTACAAAGATAAAGAAAAAACGAATAAGCGAGCAATGAAAATCTGCATAAAAAAAGAAAGGAGAAGCAATCCTTTGGATTACATCTCCTTTTCTTGAATATTTTCAGTTGTACAGGTTATGCTTCTGTTGCTTCAGCAGGGATGATAGAAACATATCTTCTGTCTTCTCTACCTACTTTAAATTTAACTGTACCATCTACTAAAGCGAAAAGAGTGTGGTCTTTACCCATTCCGATGTTTTCACCCGGATGGAATTCAGTACCTCTTTGACGAATGATAATATTACCTGCTTTGCAAGCTTCACCACCAAATATCTTAACGCCTAATCTTTTGCTATGTGATTCGCGGCCGTTCTTAGAACTACCGACACCTTTTTTATGTGCCATTTCTTCTTACTTTTTAAATGATTAAGCTACTACTTCTGTGATTGTTAACTCTGTGAACTGCTGACGGTGACCGTTCAGTTTTCTGTAACCTTTTCTTCTTTTCTTGTGGAATACAAGAACTTTGTCACCTTTAACCAAGTTTGAAATAACCTGGCAAATAACTTTAGCACCTTCTACAGTCGGAGCACCTACAGTTACGTTTCCGTCTTTGTCTACCAAAAGAACTTTTTCAAATTCTACAGTTGAACCGTTTTCTGCACCTTCAATGTGGTGAACGAACAGTTTCTGACCAGCTTCTGCTTTAAATTGCTGACCGTTAATTTCTACAATTGCGTACATCTTATATATAATGTATAAGTTAGCTCCGGCGGGTGGTCTTTAATCACTTAAAGAGCTCTTTATCGAACCCGTTGCGGAATAATCGGGCACAAAAGTACTTCTTTTATTTGTTTCAGACAAATATTTCCTTTATTTTTTTGCTGTTGTAACAGAAGATAATCAGATATATAGCAAACCGGATAAATTCTCCATAATAAACCGGTGGGGATATGCTCTGAGTTCGTCAGCGGTAGTCATTCCATTAAGGACACCTGCAAAATCTACTCCCGCATTTTGTGCTGTTTCGGCATCCACAGTACTGTCTCCGATGTATAAGGTTTCTTGCGGAGTACTGCCCAAGTGTTCGAGAGCGAATTTTACTCCTTCCGGTGAAGGCTTGGCAGCTTGTACATCTTCTCCGCCTACCACTATGTCGAGAAAGTTTTCCGGCAGATACTCATCCAGAAAACTAAGTATACGGAAACGGTATTTAGTAGAGATAATGCCGATGCGGGCACCTCGCTCTTTTAATTCTTTCAGAGTAGAGAGTGTATCAGGAAAAAGGCGGGTATTCACGTTCATGTGAACATCCGCTTCCTGTCTGTACTCTTGTCGAAAAGCGGTGAGCTGTTCCCAGTCGGTGACTCCGGTCAGTATGCTGAAAGATTCTTCCAATGTTTTACCAATAGTACGTTTGATCGCTTCGTCAGTGACATTCGTATATTGGTGACGATTAAGTACATTTCTGAAACAAGTAACGATACCCCGTGATGAATCGGCTAGTGTATAGTCGAAATCGAATAAATAAGTTTTATAATTCATTATTTTACTGCTTCTACTGTATATCCCTGTTTTTTCAGTAAGCTTAATAAGCCTTTATTACCCGGCAGGTGTAAAGCGCCGACTGCAACGAAGGTAGGAGCGGCTTTCATGATAGCCGGTAGTTTCTGTGCCCATGTTTTATTGCGGTCGTAAATTAGGGCATCTTCTTCTGTGGGAAGTGCATCACATTGATTTCCTTTACGCTCTTCGTTGATTTTCAACATGGTTTCCAAATCTTGTTTCATGTAGGCATCTGTCAGTCTTTTGAGGCTTTCCACCTCTTTGTCGATGTTATTGAGGGTACACATGAGCAGTTGGGCTTGGCGTTGCAGGGAAATTCCATTGTATAGCAGGTTAAACTGGAAATCCGGAGTTTCCAGTCCATCCACTTTTTTTCCTTTTTGTGTTGCCTGAGTCTGGAAATAAGTATCGAGCTGTTCTTGCGGATTATAGTTTCCGATGTGCTTGATGTACGCCACTACTGCTATGTTGTTCAGTAAGAAAGCCGGTTTGATTTTGGGTGCCATATTGAGGTCCATCATCAGGTTCTCCTTGCAGAATTTATTAGCGGTTTCGTAATCTTCCGGTGAGAGGAGGGTAGTCAGAGTCGTATCGCTTTCGATCATCATCATTTTCTGCATCTTCTGGATGGTGGCCGGAGACTGGATATCCGACATTTTCAGTTCTCCATATACCTGTTGTGTTTCATCCATCGCTTTCTGTAGTCCGGCAATGCCGTCTTTGACACTCAACGGAGCGAGATGGTGAGTCCCCATAATGTATGAAGGGCTGCTAAGTCCGTTACCAGATACTTTCCATAAAAGCTGTGCGTTTGCGCTTAACGCTACGCAGATAAATATGACTGCTCCAATAAACGATTTCATGATTCTATATGTTTTTAAGTTGATAATCAGCGTATTCTTCCTCCGGATATCCAGTGTCTGGTGTAATAGTCTTCGCTCAGTCGACTGACAATCACTCCTTTGCTGGTACTGGCATGAATGAATTTCCCATTTTTGAGATAGATACCTACGTGAACTACCTTTTTTCGGGAACGGCTACTGCTGAAGAATACCAGATCGCCTTCTCGCAAATTCCGTTTGGCGACTTTGGTACTTTCTTTTCTCAGGTCTTCAGTATTTCGCGGAACCTGAGTACGGTATACTTTCCGGTATATCTGGTAGGTGAGTCCCGAACAGTCGGTACCGCGTTTTGAATCGCCGCCTCCACGATAAGGAACACCAATCCATTCGGCTGATTCCAGATAGAGCTTGTGGTTATCTTCCATATTGATGTCCACGCCCAGCAGGATGGAGGCGCGTGCCAGTGCCTGGTAATCCAGACGGGGAGCAGACGTGCGGCAGGAACTAAGGATAAAGATCAGTCCTGTCAGTATGAAGATTAGTTTGAAGTTCACTCTCATCGGCTATCTTTCTTTTCGTATATCGTAAAATTATAAGTAACTTTATTCTTCTACATTGAAGTAGTCTTCCAGTTCTTTTTCAGCTGAATTATTCTCATTCATAATATCCCGGATGATGACGCCATTCTCCAGCAGGGCAATACGCGGACATACATCTATCGTATGATTCAGATTGTGGCTGGAAATGATTACAGTTGCATTATGCTCTTCGCTGTACTTTTTGAGCATATGTTTGATAATGGATTGCGAACTGGGATCGAGGAAGTTGAACGGTTCGTCGAGTATCAGCAACTGAGGATAATGAAGCATGGCGGAGATAATGCCGATTTTCTGTTTATTACCGGCTGAGTAGTTACGGATCAGTTTCTTTTGTCCGATCACTTCTCCGCTCATCAGACGTTCGAACGGCAGAAGGCGTTCGTCCACCTCTTCTTTTTTCAGTCCGTACATTTTCCCGATAAAATAGAAATACTCTTCCGGGGTAAGGTAGTCTATCAGAAATCCATCGTCAATGAAAGCACCTGTGAAGTTTTTCCAGTCTTCACTTTGACTGACGTCAATTTCGTTAATGACGACATTCCCATTATCCGCTTTCAGTAAGTCGAGCATCAACCGGAAAAGTGTTGTTTTACCGGCACCGTTGTTTCCTACCAATCCGAGCATATCGCCTTGATTGATTTCATAGTGATCTATGTTCACGGCTAACTTTTCGCCGAATTTCTTTTGAAGATTATTGATGCTTATCATTGTCTTGGTATTTTTATCGTAAATGATTAATCGGTTCAATCGTAAATCTCTTATTGGCGGCTGTCTCTGAAGCCTTCCATATTCTCGTATCTCCGTTTCATGAAACGCTTATAGACGTTTCTGATCCAAAGCGGAGAAGTCAGTGTGAATCCAAGCCCGATGGCGAGCAGGATAGAGTAGGCGGCCGTTTCACCCAGAAACGCATTCAACACAGAATACAGGATCAACGGGATACCGAAAGCTCCGAAGTTGACAACCATTTGTATGGCGCTGTTGGTCTGGCGGCTTGTCACTTTCTCGTTCAGTGCTACGGTCTGCTTATTGTAAACAGCCAGTTGGAAGAAACAAAAATAGATAAAACCGGTGGTATAGAAGAACCAGGCAAAGATACCCAGTAAGGGAACTTTATCCATTACAATGGCGGGAATCATCAGGACAAATGGGACGATCTCGCTGATAGTATAGATATAATATTTTGCTTTCAGCAGACTCATGATGGATTCTTTGCGGGACATTAGTCCATCGATGTAATTGCCTTCGAAGGACATGAGTTGCGAAAGGATGATCATGCCGAATACGGCAAAGTTGTAAACACAGATAAAGGTAGTCATGGTGCTCGTGTCATAAAGGCTTGAAAAGCTCAACAGGCAGGAGAAGGCGATGACTACAAGGAGAACATTGCGCAATGCACCTTTGCAACGCCGGTTGCGCAAAAGCATTTTTAATTCCAACCGCATATATTCACCAACTTCTCCGTATCGCTCGAAGAATTTGTATTCTGAAACATGCTTGATGCGGGTATCATCTACTTTTGCCAATTCGGCGTAGATGAGGCCGGACATGATTTTGCGGTTAATCAGCCATAAGATGGCTATGATAAGAATGGTACCGAGGAAACAGAGAATATTCCCGTTGATATATCCGTCGCCCAGGTCCATAAAGAAGTAGAACAGGGGACTGTCTTCGGGAATAAAGGCAAGGCAGCCCAGTCCACCGTAGAAAGCGATGGGAAGCAGCACCCACCAAATACGTTCATTGATTAGTGTGCGACATAACAAGTACCAGTAATTGTTGGCAACGATTAAAAGCCAGATGCCTATGAGATAGGTGAGTACACCTGAGATACCGAAATATTTGGTAATGGTAATGAAGGAAAAGGGGACGAACATAAACAACCAGAACAGGTTGAACAGACTAAGTCCCGAACGGATAAGCAGGAAATCGATGATCCGATTTCGTTTAACCGGCAACAGGAGGTAAGGTTTTACCTCCTGCGTCGGTGTCTTTTGGAACGGAATACGCAAGAGGAAGTCAAGTGCCAGAATAAATATCAGGGCAACGGCATTCATTACATGATATGGTTCCCGGTTGGGAACCATATCTGCAAAACCGAATGCAAACGTCGTACCGAAGAATATCAGGTATCCTGCCCAAAAAGCAACCCCGATATATCCGAATATTTTGGCAACTTTGTTCTTTTCATACATCGGATGCCGTTTGGAGGCGAGCCGTCCATGTTTGCGTAATTCGTTAAATATCATCATACTGTTGGTATGCTATAAAAGTTTATTTAGCTTCTTCTTCAGGTACGGTCATGATGACTTGGATTTCGTTGTTCTGTTTCATCAGCTTGGCAAGGAATTCCTGTACATCTTTTGCTGTGATGCTGTTGACCAACGTTTCATAGTCTTTTGTATAATCGATACCTGTGTAGAAATACTCATCCAGATTGCCCAGCCAGTAGCCATTTTCCTTTTGGGCGTCTTTGTATTTTTTCAGCATATACTCTTTGATCTTCTGCATGTGTTCGGCAGACGGACCTTCTTTGGCCATTTTTTCCAACTGTTCGATGACGATGCCCGATAGTTTGTCTTTCTTGGCCGGATCGGTCTGGAATACAATCTGAAGCACGAGTTGTTCTTTCGGATATTTGGTGAGGCTTCCGCTGCAGCTTACGCCATAAGTACCGCCTTCTTTCTCACGGATTTCTGCGGTGTAAACCATATCCAATGCCTGATCGAGGATGCTGAGAGTAAGGTTGTTGCGTAAATCATATTTGCAAGTACCGTTGAACAGGAACATGATGGTTGCCATCGGTGTTTCTTGTTTCTTGGCAAACTCGTTCTTGTATTGACCTTTGCGGATTTCCATCTTCGTATCTTTGAAAGTCTCTTTGCGATTGATAGATGGCAGACCACCCAGATATTTGGCGATCATCGGTTTCATTTTCTCAACATCAATGTTTCCTACAAAGTAGAATGTAAAGTCGCTCGCATCTTTGAAACGGTCTTTGTACATTTCCATTACACGGTCATAGTCGATCTTGTCCACCATGTTTTCTTTCATGCTGAAAGAACGTGGGTGATTGCCGTACAATGCATAAGAGACTGTATCACTGAATGCGGTCATCGGATTAGCGTCAGCATTCTGCAATTCGGCTTTCATGCGGTTCTTGTATGATTCGAATGCTTCGTTGTCCTTGCGGGGAGCAGTGAAAGTCAGATAAGTCAGCTGCATCATTGTTTCAAAGTCCTTCGGAGAACAACTGCCGGAAACCGTTTCTGTTGTTGCGCTCACACCGGCTCCTACAGAAGCACGTTTGCCTGCAAGTGCTTTACTCAAATCTACTTTGCTGAAGTTACCGATACCACCAACCATTGCTACGCTGTTGATTTGGGAGATATTCAGAATCTCTTTGTCGGGGAACTGGCTGCTACCACCAAGACTGGTACCTTTCATCAGAATCTGGTCAGCTTTGTAGTCGGTTGTTTTGATATATACTTTCACACCGTTGGACAGAACAAGTTTTGTTGTTCCGTAAATATCTCCGGCTTTTTCAGAAACGATCTTTCCGCCTTTCGGCTCTTCTTTCAGCAATGGTTCGTTAGAAACTTTGTCTTCGTAAGGCTTCAGATCGAAAGATTTCATTTGTTTCAGCAAAGCAGCGATTTCTTCTTTCGTCGGGTATTTTACACCTTCCTTCTCCGGACCTGCCAACAGTACTACCTGATTGTTGTCAGTGATCAGCTGTTGCATCACTTGATTGATAGCCGCTACCGGAATGTTTGGAGCCAGCTGATTCATCATTGCATATTCGTATTCAATGCCCGGCATCGGTTCATTGTCAAGGAAGTTACTGATGTATTCGTTGACATAAGTGTCGTTTTTCATCTTTTCGCGTTCATTGTAAGCAGATTCTACGCGTTGCAGATAGTTGGCACGGGCACGGTCATATTCAGTTTCGGTGAATCCGAAGCGGCGTGCGCGTTCAGTTTCTTCGAGAATCGTTTTCATGGCCAGTTCGATACCATCGATTTTGCTGCTGGCGTCTACTCCGAAAGCATTTTTGGTCTTGGCTACGAAGAAGTCGCCATAACCTGCACTTGCACCTGTAAAAGGAGGATTCGCTTGCTGACGGATTTCTGCCAAACGGCTGTTCAGCATTGTAACTCCCATGCTAATCATGTATTGAATGCCGTAATAGTTGATTGTATTCTTCAGTGAATCCGGGAAGGCTTCACTCTTGAAGAAGAAGCTGATGGAAGGAGTTTCGATTTCCTTGTCCGTACCGATAAAGATTTGCGGTTCCTGATTGTCTGCTACCGGATAGTAGATACGTTCAGCCGGATTCACCGGAGCTTTCACGTCTGCAAATACCTTTTTCAGCTTTGCTTCCATTTCATCTACATTGATGTCGCCGACAATCATGATACCTTGCAGGTCCGGACGGTACCATTTCGCATAGTAGTCACGGATGTCCTGATAAGGGAAATTGTTGATTACATCGAGGCTTCCGATTGGCATACAGTCTGCATATTTGGAATCCGGATACATGACAGGCAGGGCATTGGTCATGATGCGCTGCATACCACTGTTACGGCTTCTCCATTCTTCACGGATCACACCACGTTCTTTGTCGATTTCCTTGTCGGCAAGGTTGATGGCGCTTGACCAGTCGTGCAGGATCAGCAGACAAGAGTCTACTACACTGACGTTGTCGGTAGGTACATTGCTGATTCGATATACTGTTTTGTCGATACTGGTGTATGCATTCAGGTTTGTTCCGAACTTGATACCTTTAGTCTCACACCAAGGCACGATGCCCAGTCCGGTTTCATCACCCGGGAAGTTTTTTGTTCCGTTGAAAGCCATGTGTTCAAGGAAGTGAGCCAGACCGCGCTGTTGCGGCTCTTCAAGGATGGAACCCACTTTCTGTGCAATGTGAAATTCGACGCGTTTTTCTGGGAGTGCGTTGTGTCGGATGTAATAAGTAAGCCCGTTGTCAAGTTTACCTATGCGGACATTTTTGTCCACGGGCAGTGTTTGCATAGGTTGTGCAAGCACGAGTTGGAAGTTGCAGCATATAAAGAGAACTGCAATAAAAAATCCACGTAATAAATGTTTCATGTTCTATTTAGTTTATAAAAAAGTTGTTTGAAATATCTGTCGTATTCTTTTGTGTATAATCACAAACGGGCAGAAAAAAGAGTTATTTGATAGCTTCCCGTATTCTGACTAATTTCGTTAATAGTCCTTCCAGAAGGTCCAGCTTCAACATGTTTGCTCCGTCGCTCTTGGCTACGGCGGGGTTTTCGTGTGTTTCGATAAAGATACCGTCGGCTCCTACGGCGATGCCGGCTTTGGCTACGGTTTCGATCAGTTGGGGCATACCACCGGTCACTCCGCTGGTCTGGTTGGGTTGCTGCAATGAATGGGTGACATCCAGTATGACCGGATAACCGAACGTTTGCATTTCCGGAATCCCCCGGTAGTCTACTACAAGGTCCTGATAACCGAAGGTTGTTCCGCGTTCGGTCAGCATCACGTTCTTGTTGCCTGCTTCCACCACTTTGTCAGCGGCAAACTGCATGGCGAGCGGAGAGAGGAACTGTCCTTTCTTGATGTTAATCGTCTTACCCGTTTTAGCAGCAGCAACCAGTAAATCCGTCTGACGGCAAAGGAAAGCCGGAATCTGGAGAATGTCTACGTATTCGGCAGCCATCTCAGCCTCGTCGGCCGAATGGATATCCGTCACTGTGGGCACTCCGAAAGTATCATGTACCTTTTTCAGCACTTTGAGTGCCTTCTCGTCACCGATACCTGTGAATGAATCAAGACGCGAACGGTTTGCCTTGCGGTAAGAACCTTTGAATACATAAGGTATCTGTAATTTTTCAGTGACTCCGACCACACGCTCAGCGATGCGCATTGCCATCTCTTCACCTTCTATTACACATGGACCGGCCAGCAGAAAGAAGTTACCGGCAGGATTGTTCTTAAGTTCGATCATTTTATTAATTACAAGTTACTAATTACTTATTTATAGTTTCATGAGTGAAGGGCTGTTTTTCGCCAGAAGCCCGGTTCTGTTGGCTAATTCGGAATAATCAGGGTCGTCTTTTCTGATAATACGCCTATTTCCAGTGGGAAATGTCTTGCCAGCAGGCGACCGTCCAGATCGACGGAAGCATTCTGTGCGCGGAGCACTTTTACTTTTCTTGTCCGATAGCTTTTCACCATCTTATGGTTCAGGATTCTTCCCTGAATCAGCATCCACAATCCCGAAATGATTTGCAGGAATTCCGGACGGTAGATGACGGATACATCCAGCCAGCCGTTGTAGGGTACGGCACTCGGAGTCTGTCCCCAGCCCCAGGCGCTTCCTACACATACGGTCATGATGCGCCCGCGGATGTGCTCGTCATTGATACGAAGGTGCATCCGGTATAGTTTGCGTTCGAATATCAGCGAGAAGAGGGCGGCAACGTACGACAGGAATTTCACCCCCCAGAAACGTTTGGTCTGGTCGGTGATTTTCACAATCCTTGCGCCTAGCCCGATGTTGACTGCATTGAGGAAATAACGGCGTTGGTGTTCCTTGCCGTCGTAGAAGTTGCAGAAGCCTACGTCTATTTTCTTGAGACGGTGGTTGATGATACAGTCTACGGCAGGTTTGTATTCGGTACTGAGTCCCCAGTATTTGGCAAAGTCATTTCCTATACCGTTCGGAATCATGCCAAGGGCGATGTTCTCCTTGTCTTCGGCATCAGAGAGCATGATACCGTTGATGGCATCGTTCAGCGCACCGTCGCCACCTACGATGACAATGGTACGATAGCCGTTGTTCGCCAGAATTTTGGCAAGACGTTCTACAGAACCGAAACCTTCGGATTGTACATAGTCATAGTTGACACCTTTGCTGTCCATGTACTCCTTGATTTCTTTCCATCGTTTCTGTACCTTTCGGGTACCTGCTTTGGGGTTGTAGATCACTCCCCATTTTCCAGGTTCTACACTCATAACCGTATTTCTATCCTAACTGTATTAACAATCGCATTTTTTATCTTTCACAGACCATTCGTAAATGACTGGCAAAGATACTAATTCCCTCGCAGTTTTTCTATCACAAAGGCTATCTTTTCTTCCATAGGCAGCTCTGCACTGACCCAGTGGATGGTAAATCCCCGACGTTCCATGCCGCGGAACCAAGTCATCTGACGTTTGGCGAACTGATGGATGGCCGTCTCCAGCTCAGTGAACATCTCTTCGTAAGTCAGTTTGCCTATGACGTATAACGTCAGGAATTTGTATTCCAGTCCGTAATAAATCAAGTCGTCCGGTGAAATGCCTTGTTCTGTTAATCGCCTTACTTCATCCACCATTCCTTCGTCCAGCCGTTGTTTCAACCGTCGGGTGATCTTCTCGCGACGCAGTTCCCGATCGATATCTACCCCGATGATGAGGCTGTTCAACTTCGGAAACTCCCGTTCGGGAACCGGATGCACGGCATAATACTCCTCAATTTCTATCGCACGGATTGCACGTTTCACAGTATCCACATCCGTAGAGTTGTGCAATGTTTTATATTGCTCCAGGATTTCGGTCAGTTCTTCGAGAGAGTGATTAGCCAGACGGGCACGTAACTCCGGATTTTCCGGTACCGGCATCAGCTTATAGCCTTTCAGTACCGATTCCAGATACATACCTGTCCCTCCACATAAAACGGGCAGACAGCCTTTTTGTTTGATGGATTCGTAAGAAATCAGGAAATCCCGCTGATATTCGAAAACATTGTATTTATATCCGGGATCGGCGATATCAATCAAGTGATAAGGAATTGGATGTCCGTCGACTGTATAATCTGCCAAGTCCTTGCCCGTACCGAGGTCCATTCCCCGATAGATCTGACGAGAGTCGGCACTGATAATTTCTGTATTCAGTTCATGGGCTAATGCTGCAGCAAAAGGAGTTTTCCCTGAGGCTGTTGGCCCTAATATGGTGATTAAATCATAGTCCGGCATAGCTTTATTCTTTAATGACGGCAAAAATACAAAATAATTTTGACCCAGTGGGTTATTTGGATGCTTTTATCTGATTATTTAATAGGAAGCAGAACTCAAATTTGAACTACATAAAAGTTTGAAGAAGCGTTGAGAAAAGCTACTTATTAATGGTCTGTAGGATACGACATACCTTTCCATTCTTGTCCACGCCCTCAATAATGATATCTTCGGGAGCTGTGCTGTCCGGTGTATAGTATTCTATGGTCGCTTTGCCTTCGGCGTCTAACCGTAATTCCGGATTCCAGTAAACGGTACTCCGGAAGTCCGAACGCTGAGCGTTCTTTTTCTCGGGAGTATCATAGGTGGGGTGATAGAATTCTACGGACTCACTGTATCCCAGCGGTGTATAAGTGATAATTCCTTGCGCTGGTCTGGCCGGAAGATTTCTAGGGTCTTTCAGAGTGATGACAACGGCACCTCCGGAAGCACGGGGACCCAGTATGACGGCATCTGCTCCTCGAAGCAGACTGATACTGGACATGTCACTGACTTGGATATCCTTCAAAATATCGGAAGCATCTTCATACACAATATCATCGATAACAATGATTGCCGGTTCGGAATTGTTACGGATATGTATCTCACTTCCGTTCGTGATTGTAACGCTGGGTAGTCTGCTGGCTGCATCAAAAGCTGTCTGACCGTATCCTTGCAGTCTGTCTTCTTCTACAGTATAGGTGTTGATACCCCCTGTATAGATACTTTTTGAACTCGGACGTTCCCGCTTCGCTGTAACTGTTATTTCTTTCAGATTGTACACACGCATTCCCCCTTCCATGTAATACTGGTCACGGGTATTCATCAGATAATCTTCCATAAAGGTAGTTGCTCCGTTAAAATAAGGGGCTTTATGCGTAGCGACCGGGTACTGGGGAGGATCCATTAGAATATCTACACCGGCAAATCCTTTCTTGGTGCGTGCCTGAACAAGGAATGTCGTGCTGTCTCTGAATGAGGTATTGACGATGAACTGGCCTTTCTCGTCTGTTTCGGTGGTGGCTATGATATTGTATTTGGGAGCCAGTACACAGATGGGACCTTTCTTTACGTTTGCTCCGAAGAATCCCATGATTCGTCCACTGATGGTTTGTCCTTTTTCTATATAATTTGTGAAATTCAGCGAAGGAGTGCGGAGAACATTTTCCATTTTATGCCTGCGCCAGCCATGTGTCATCATCAGATAGTCGATGGAACGGAGCGTCCGGGCGTCCTGATTCAGAAAATAGAATGCGGGGTCTTCCACATATCCTTTCAGATCCGAAGTCAGCAGGAGATTGGACAGGATATTATCGGCGAGAGAGTCGGGCTGAATACTTTTTCGGTCGGTGATGCTGACAGAGAAAGTACCTTCTACCGGGTTGCCCTCGCTGTCTTTGGCAGCGATCTGTAAAGATACCTTCTCTCTTTTTCCATACGTCGGTTGGTCTGTAGTGATTTGCCATTGATTCGGCTTATGGTCCGGAACGAAAATCAACCGTTCACTAAGTGCATTTCCTTGTTCATCAATCAGCATGAAGTGAGTGATCCCTTCCGTAAACAGGCTGTCATTCATCTTTCCGAAAGTTCTTTTCGGATTGATGGGTTGTAAAATGGCCAGTTTGCCACGGGTATGTGCAAGCAGAAATAGTTTCTGAGGCCATTCGGTCGCTTCTGTCTTTTGGATTTCGTAGCGAATCTCCTGTTTATAGTGCGACATGGCGATGGAGATTCCTTTCGGTTCTATGGCAGGAAGGTCAAATCGCTTGGTAATACTGTCATTAGTTCTTACCGTAACATAATAAGTCTCATTGTTGACGGGATTCATCGTGAAGATGCCCATGCCGTTGTGTTCCGAACGGAAATTGGTAAGTGTGTCTCCTTTAGAGTTGAACAAGAAACCTTCGATCTCTTTAGAGAAGCCATCTGCTCCCTGTGCTTTGAAAGCGACATTCTGATGAGGAATGTTGATCAAGGCACCGCCTTCGGGGAAAAACTTCACATCGAAATCATTGGTAAACACAGGAAGATGGAAAGTCCGTTTGTAGATATATTGCGGATCGTCAAATTCTACTTCTATTCTGCGCGCTACCGGAGATTTTAAATCGGGTAGGGAAATGGAAATCCAGCCGTTTTCGTCCGTCTTTTTTTTGCCTTTGTTTTTTATCTTACCATTCTCAAGGTATAGGTATTTGATTGTTGTATTTTCAAAAACAGCCTGTACGTTGCTTGTAAATTTGATCTTGGCAGTGTAATGTGTATCATCTTCTTGCTGATACTCGATGCTCGAAACGATGGTATTGTCAATAGAGTTTCCTATCTTGATGTTGCGCGAAAAGAAAAAGTCGGGGTCTTCATTCAGCATCCAGTTGCTGTATCCCCGCAGGTAATAATCGCCTGCCGGAAGGGTGGCAGGGAGGGTGAAGGCGTTGTGGAATCCGAGAGAATCTCTGCGGATTTTCTTTCGTTCCACAATGGAGTCGGAACGGTTGATCAGTTCCGTAATGATAAAATTACTTTGTGCGTTGTCCTGATGGGTGATGGCGTTCACCAGATAGCCTTTGAACCATATCTTTTCTCCGGCTCCGTAGAAAGGCTTGTCCAGATGGAGGTACAACTTTTCTTTAGGAATTCTTTCCATCAGACTGAAGTTGGCGATAATCGTATCTTGCATGGTCTGTGCAGATAGCGATGAGAAATATAGAAGGACTCCCAAGAGTACTGTGATGCTTCTTTTACTTTGAAGAGTAGTGGTGTTTTTCATATATTGTGTTTTTAACTTTTATGCATCCAGATTGAAAGAACTTTTCGCTTCACAGCCAGTATATTAATGACTGATACGATGAGGAATAAAAGAATACCCATACTGACAGCTACCCATAACGAACCGGTTTCCAGTTGCGGGAAGAGGAGTCTGATACTCTCTATGTAATAGCTGCGCAGCCAGCATACCAATCCGACAGATAAAATCAGTACGATGATGTTCAGTCCTACGGTCAGTATCTGATAAGGCAGCGCTACCCTGTTGGGGCTGTAGCCTATCAGAAGCAGACTTTCGAGCTTGGTTGTATTCTTTTGGAGCAGTAAGAATATGCTGAGCATCAGGATATAGAATGACAGGATACTGATGAATAAACCTACTCCCAGCACAATACCTACGATAAGGCGAAGGAAATAAGTGGTCTTTCCGGCATCCAGTTTTCCGTCTTCCGTCTCGTAGCCTTTTTTCTGAAAGTAGCTGGCAATAGAAGAGTCGGCGGGATTGCTGACCTCGATGATCAGTCGGGCAGGTTGTGCCTCCGCGTCGGGGGCGAAGTTCTTGTTTGCCCAGTTCATGAAAGACTGCGGAACGAGAATCGTATTCAGACGGTTGGAAAAACCGACGATGTTTCCCTTGTATTGTTCTACCCGTCCGTTGCCCCGCATCATGATGTCCATCTGAATAAGTCCCATCAATCCTTCTGACAACTTAGGCAGACTGCGGCTTTGAGCGAAACCGAAGTTATACAGATTCAGATAATTGCGTGGGATAATGATGGGAATGGTATGTGTTTCTTCGTCAAAGTGCCATTTGTCGAGTTTGATATCTACAAATTCATCGGGAACTGACTCGAAGAACATATCCGTAGAGAGATGAATACCCGCTTTCTGCATCCCCAATCCCGCCGAAACTTTGAATTGAGAAGGAGTGAAAGCTCCTATCGTTTTGGTAAACGACTGTTTTTTCAGATCGGCGATATCTTCGGGAGAGAACGTATTGCTTTTTCCGGCAAAAGACCCGAGCGTACTGATTTTCTTGGTTGCTATGATGAAGTCTTTTTTCATAAAGCTGTCTCCTTCGGTGAATACGGGAATGACATCTTTGTAAAACTGTACGCTGAGCAATACAATCATCATGCCGAACAAGTTGGCTAAAAAGAAACCGGCTAACTGACCGATACTGATATGTTGGCGGAGAAGTTTCCAGACAAGGGTATTCATTATTTTGTATTTTTATATTTTTAGGCGCGAATGACGCAGATTCTATTATAGTTGAAGCACCTTCTTGTATGGCAGTTCGATATGTTTGCCAATGGACGTGGCGATGACTCCGGCACCTTGTTTTCCGGCTTCGTCAATGATGATTTCTCCCATGATGCGGCTGTTCTCATCATCCAAATGGCTGATAGGCTCATCCAGAAACAGGAAGTCGAACGGCTGGCAGAATGCACGGATAAAAGCGACCCGTTGTTGTTGGCCGAAAGAAAGTTTTCCGGCTTTCACGTTCAGTTTATCTGAGATACCCAGCTTCTCGAATAATGAAAGAATCTCTTTTTTCTTCTTGTGTCCGGTAAGGTTATTCTTCAGTTGTACGTTTTCTATCGCTGTAAGTTCGGTGAAGATACGCAAGTCTTGAAAAAGCATACTCAGTGAATGCTTTCTCAGGTCTACCCATTGCTTCACGGAATATGCTTTGATATTGGTTTCATCGAAATTGATAATTCCTTGATAATCGTTGCGATAGCCGTAAAGATAGCTGCATAACGATGATTTTCCGGTGCCTGAGGCGGCTTCTATCAGATACATTTCTCCTTTCCGGAAGATAAGGTCCTGATGCCATACATCAGAGGTCACCGAATTACGGTCAGCAAACACTTGGGGAAGTGTTTGCTGTAAGTGAATACTATTCATGCCGTTCATTGACGAATTACATGCCGGCGAATTGCTTGGCAAAATCTACGATTTGTTTGAGGGCATTGACATCTTTGTCTTTCAGGCAAAGGTCTGTTTCGCTTGTTTCTCCTTCCGAACTTACGGATAAATAAGAAACTTTGGAAGCGAGATCAGAATAAGTCTTGAACTCCTTGCCTCCGAAGCCTACCAGCATCTTTACGACCGGTAAATCCAGTATGGCTTCTGCATTGATGGCCATAAATACAGTCTTGCCTTTCATGTCTGCTGCGTAAGGAGCGTCTTTGATCGATTTGTCAACCGTTTTGCCAATGCTCTTGTAGAGCAGTTCGTCATTGGTAGCGTACATCTGTTTGTCCTTGATGCCGAAAAATATATTCATGCCTCTTGTTTTGTAGACATACTCGTCTTTGCCCAGTTCCATGATGTCTTCTCCTTTTCTCATACCCAGTGATTGCTTGTTCTTGTAAAGAGCTTCAAAAGCATTTCCATTCTTTACATCAGCATAAGCAAGAAAAGTAGGGGCACTGTTCATGGTTACATTGATCAGCCCGGCAGAGATATCGCCGTTGAATGAACTGAACAGTTCTTTTACTTCATCCGCTTTGGCGATAGACACAGTGCTGCGGAATTCTTTATTCTCACTCAACAGATTGTAAAGTCCGTCTCCTTTTACGCCCATATTGATGAACATCAGCGTAGATGCCGGAAAGTATTTCACGAATGTGCCGTTTGTCTTTCCAAATGATTCCATTTGTTTTTTCAGAAGCGCTTTGACGGCGTCGTTCTCCGTGTAGTTTTCTGTTTTAAGGGCGATCTTGCCTTTTTCGAAGTTCAGTCCGCCTAGGATGGTAATGTCTTCCGGTTTGATTTCAGAAGGAAGTCCCATGCTGATCTGGCTTCTGTAAGTAGAAGGGATTGCTGACATGGAGGCGAAGAAGTTGATATCACTCTTTTGCTTGGCTATTTTCTGGAAGGCTCCGGATTTCGCAATGCTGTTGTCGGCAGTCTGTTTCATTAGTTTGGTGATGGCTTCTTTGGCTGCTTCTGTCTGAGAAGTTCTGCTGGCAGAGATAATGATTGCAGTGGTTTCATTGAAAGCAAGCAAGTTTCCGTTCAGGGTAGTGAAGCTATATCCGTCCGCTTCGCTGACCGGCTGGCAGATTTGTTCTTTTGCCATCACATCGAGGGAAGCGTGCAAATCGTCTTCATTGCTGACTTTGGCAACGAATGCACCACCGGAAATTTGGGGAGAGCTAAAGATATAGATCGGTGCTTCCGGATCCAGACCGGATGCTCCCGGATTGTTGATCACCTTCTCCAACTGTTGGAAAGTGGCAGCATTCATCCCGCTTTTCATTGCTTCCAGCAGTTTCTGTTTAGCAGCTTCATTTTCTTTGTCGTTCATTCCGGCTTTGTTGGCCAGTGATTTCAAATCAATAGAGGCAACAGCCGTAGCGTCTGCCGGTATTACGTTCGTATATTCCGTTTGTTTGGAACATGCTGCCAGAAACACAATCAGTACTGCCAGTACCGAGAGCCGTGAGATCATTTTCTTTGCCATACTCATACTATTTAAAAGTTATTATTGGTTCAATAAGTTCATTGTGTGGCAAGCCACGAGTGCCGCTGTCTCTGTCCGAAGCCGTGATTTACCCAAGCTGATGGGAGTGAATCCGCATTCGATGGCTTTCTTCACTTCCTCTTCGCTGAAGTCTCCTTCGGGACCGATCAGAACGAGAGCATCTTCTCCTGCTTTCAGTACATTTTTCAGCTGAGGCTTTTCGCCTTCGTAACAGTGAGCAATAAATTTCTGACCTTGAAACTCTTGTGCAATGAACTTGTCGAAGTCCGTCATTTCGTTGAGTTTCGGCAGGCGAGCCTTAAGAGATTGCTTGATGGCTGATATCAGAATCTTTTCGATCCGTTCGGTTTTAATCACCTTGCGTTCGGAAAAACGGCAGTTGAGAAAAGTCAGTTCGTCAAATCCGATTTCCGTAGCTTTCTCGGCAAGCCATTCATTGCGGTCCATATTTTTGGTCGGCGCCATGGCAATGTGCAGATGACACGGCCAGAGCGGTTCCTGAAAGATTGTTTCTTTGATGGCTACAAGGCAACGCTTGTTGGTTGCAACCGTGATTTCTGCTTTATAGAAATGTCCCTTACCGTCCGTAAGAGTGATTTCGTCTCCGATACCCAACCGCAGGACGCGGGTACAATGTTGTGCTTCCTCTTCCGGAAGTTCGTAGTTTTTCTGTATATCGGGAGTATAAAATACGTGCATAATTGGTTAGTGGTTTTGATTTCTTGAATTGATCCGGTCGCGTATCTTGGCAGCCAGTTCGTAATTCTCGTCTTTGATTGCTTGCTCCAATGCTTCTTCGAGTGCCATTGAAGTAACGTTGCGAGGCAGATCCCGCTTCTTTTCGTCTTCCGCTTCTTCATCAGACTCTTCAGGATGTCTTCTTTCCTCGTTCGATATCCGAAGGCATTCCTGTTCCAGAATGGATTCATAAATGAGGATCGGACATTCAGCACGGATTGCCATACCGACAGCATCCGAGGTACGTGTATCGATACGTATAATTTCTTCGTCTTTTTTAAGGTAAATGTAGGAATAGAAAATACCGTCCTTCGCCTTGTAGATCAATACGCGGAGCAAACTAGCTCCTAATACGCCGATAATGGTCATGAACAGGTCGTGTGTCAGAGGGCGGGGAGTTTTGACCCCCTTCATATACAGGGCGGTTGCCTGAGCTTCAGCGGGACCTATGATGATAGGCAGTTGCCGTTCACCGTTCACTTCACCCAACAGTAGGGCAAAAGCGCCTACTTGCGCTTGGCTATTTGTGATATTTAAAACTTGTAATTCTACTTTTTTGTCCATTGTTCTTTTTTACTTAATTTACTTTATTCTCTCGTTGGTGTTTGTACTTGAATACCAGAGCAAACAGGATGCCGATCACCAGTGCATACGCCGCAAAGATAAACCAGATGTCCGGCCATTCACGGCTCACTAGTTTGCCATCAGCATATACTGAGAATGCGTCTACGACAGCACCGCTGGCATATCCTCCGATGATGGCACCCAACCCGTTGGTCATCATAAAGAACAACCCCTGGGCACTGGCACGGATGGAGGAACTGGTTTCTTGTTCAACAAACAACGAACCTGAAATGTTGAAGAAGTCGAACGCCATACCATACACGATCATGGAAAGAATCAGCATCCACAGACCGGAACCCGGATCTCCGAAGCCAAACAGCCCGAACCGGAATACCCAGGCGAACATACTGATCAGCATCACTTGCTTGATGCCGAAATGTCTCAGGAAGAATGGTATAGCGAGAATAAATAATGTTTCAGACATTTGAGAAATAGACAGCAGGATCACCGAATGTTTTACTCCGAAAGAATCTGCAAACTCCGGAATACTGGCGAAGCTCCCGAGGAAAAGGTCACCATACGTGTTGGTGATCTGCAATGCTGCTCCTAAAAGCATGGAGAACAGGAAGAAAATAGCCATTTTCTTTCTTTTGAATAATACGAATGCATCCAGTCCGAAGGAAGAAAGTAATGTTTTCTTTTCTGTCTTGGCCGGTTTGCATGCCGGCAGGGTGAAAGAGTATAAACCCAGCAAGAGTGCGGATGCACCGCCTACATAAAGTTGTGCGCTGGAGTTCTTGAATCCGGTAAGGTCTACCGCCCACATGGCGCAGATAAAACCAATCGTTCCCCATACACGGATAGGAGGGAAGTCCTTGATCAGGTCGCATTTATATTGTTCCAGTGCATTGTATGAAACGGTATTGGCCAGTGACAGGGTAGGCATATATACCAATAAATTGAGTAGCATAGCCCAATACATCTGGTCATAATTCGTAACGGTAGAGGCATAGAAAAGACAAGCTGCCCCTGCGATGTGGCAAAGTCCGTATAAACGTTCGGCATTGAACCATTTATCGGCGATAATACCAATGATGCCGGGCATGACTAAAGAGGCAATACCCATGGTGGCGAAGATGGCACCGATCTGTCCTCCTTCGAAGTGGAGTTCTCTGCCCATGTAACCCCCTAGTGAAATTAACCATGACCCCCATACAAAGAATTGCAGGAAGTTCATAATGATCAAACGAACTTTTATACTCATGACTTTTCTAATTTGTGTTTCTCTTTTTACGTTAATAATAGATGCAAATATAATATTTTCGTTGATTGGGTGGACAAGTTAATCGATAAAAAGGGGATAAAAAAGCCATAAATGCGAAGAATAGTGAAGAATTGCTGTTAAAAAGAGGGTGGATAGGCATATAAAAAAAGAAGGCTATCTATCCCAGACAGCCAATCTTTATTAACCTTAAATCTAATACCATGAAAAACACAGTGCAAATATAAAGGGTTTTATGTTATAGAACATAGTGATTTGCCGAAAAACTTCTATTTGTTAACTCTAATTAACTTTGAAACTATTATTTTTCTTTTATTCACCCCTTGTTTATGCAAGTTCATGGTGTTTATGACATATATTACTCTACATAGAGTACCAGCCCTTTCAGGTATTCTCCTTCGGGATGGTATATATTTACCGGGTGGTCGGCAGGCTGGGTTAGTTGGTGCAGGATACGTACACTACGTCCTGACATAGCAGCAGCGGTAAACACAGCTGTGCGGAAATTATCCTTGGTTACCACCTGAGAGCAGGAGAAAGTAAACAGGATGCCGCCCGGTTTGATCTTTTCGAATGCTTTGGCATTCAGTTTCCGGTAACCTTGCAAGGCATTCCGCAAAGCATCCTTATGCTTGGCAAATGCAGGCGGGTCGAGGATTATCAAATCGTATTGGTCGCCCATGCGGTCAAGGTATTTGAAAGCATCTTCGGCGAAAGCTTCGTGACGCGCATCGCCGGGGAAATTCAGTTCTACGTTTTTGTTAGTCAGATCGATTGCTTTGGCAGAACTGTCAACGGAATGTACCAGCTTTGCACCTCCACGCATAGCGTAGAAGGAGAAACCGCCGGTGTAGCAGAACATATTCAGTACCGAACGGTCTTTAGAATAATGCTCCAGCAGTGAACGGTTTTCGCGTTGGTCTACGAAGAATCCTGTCTTTTGGCCTTTCAGCCAGTCTACATGGAACTTCAGGCCGTATTCCCGTGCGATATTATCGCTGCTTCCTCCTTTAAGGAACCCGTTTTCGGGGAAAAGATCTGCCTTAAAAGGCAGTGTAGTCTCCGATTTATAATAGATATTTTCGATCTTGTCACCCATTACTTCCGACAGGGCTTCGGCGATAGTCATGCGGTCTACATGCATTCCTGCGGAGTGCGCTTGCATGACGGCAGTCCGGGCATAAATGTCAATGACCAGCCCAGGCAGATTGTCTCCCTCACCGTGTACAAGACGGTAGGTGTCATTGGTGGGATTGACTGCGATACCGATTCCACAACGCATATCATAGGCAATTTGCAGTTTACGTTTCCAGAAATCGTGGTCGATGGGTTCCTGACGGAAAGAGAGCACACGTACGGCGATACTTCCGATCTGGAAATGTCCTTCGGCTATAAATTCCTTCTTCGAAGTGTATACTTCTACAACTTCACCTTCTTCGGGTTCTCCATCGAAACGAGCGATTGCTCCGGAGAAAATCCAGGGATGAAATCTTTTTAAAGACTCTTCTTTGCCGGGTTTGAGGTATACTTTATGCATGTTGTTTAAAATGCTATTTTATCAGTTATTAATTAGTCTTTTATCGGTCATTTGTCAGCGATTGGCGGGAGCATTTGCGTCAACCTCTTCTTCTACAGGGAGGTTTTCGACCTCGTAGTTGCCGGTTCGTTTCAGTTCCTGCAACAGGTTGTAGATGTTGAGGCAAGCCCAGGCATCGGTAGCGGCATATTGTTTCTGTCCGTCGCTCAGTACGTCCGCTTCCCAGTTGGACAGCCGTTGTGATTTGGAAATCTTTTCTTTGAACAGGATTGCATAAATCTTTTGCAGACTTTTGTCCTGTATGCCGAACTGGCGTACATAGTCTTGCAGTTCGATGCAGCTCTGTTGGGTAAAAGGTGCACGTTTGTGCAGCATCATAAAGTCGTCTTTGAGCGACAGTCCTACTTTGATAACAGCCGGATTTTCCAGCAGGTCGACCAAAGGTTGGGTGAGTCCGGTCATATTGAGGCGGAACAGGAAACAGCATTCGTCTGAAGAAATCTGCAGAAGTGCTACTTTATGACTTTGTCCTTTGGTGAAGGATGGGCGCGTTTCGCTATCGATACCCAGTATCGGCTGAGATTGCAGGTAAGCTACTGCTTTTTCTGTTTCCGCTTCCGACTGGATCACATGGATTCGTCCCGGAAATACAGTTTTCGGGAGTTCCTTTAGTTCGTCTTTATTTATACTTCTTCTTACTATCATTTTTGTTTATTCGTCATTACGACAATGGCAACCGTCCTCATGACAATGACATTCGTCGTCGTGGCAGTGACAACCGTCTTCTTCACAACAATAGTCGTCATCGCTTAGTTCGTTATTCTCTTCCTCGTTGTCTTCTTCGTCATTCTCATTCTGCTGGTTATACTTCACATCGTGAAGGGCACGCAGAGTGTTTACCAACTTCTGTCCCCACAGCAGACTGAAGTTTTCCTGACAGATGGCCAGCGAGTCGTTCATGGTTTCGTTCAGTCCCAGCTGGAAAACGAAAATAAAATCTTTGATATCCTGATAGATATCTGCCAAATCTTCCGAGATGGACTTCTTGATAGGCTGGTCACTGTACACCATATCCTGTACGAAAACGTCCAGATAATCATCCTTTTCACCCATCAGCCCTGCCAGATTGATGCGCAGAATCTCGTAGATTTCCTCTGTTACATACGTTTCGGGTGCCTCGTCTCCAATCGTTTCACACTTCGGAAGCAAGGATGCTTTGAGATAGAGCAGGGGAAGTATTTTTAAGGACGTGTCGACAAAAGCTTTGCGCTTCATGTGTTCAGCACGTTCGAGGAATGCGCAAAATTCGGCGGCTACCGTTACGAACTCGATCACATTCTTTTCAAATATCGTTTGGCTTTCTTTTTCCATAATCAGATTGATTTGAATCGCAAAGGTAAGAAAAAGGATTGAATGAGAGTACTGCTCGTTATTTTTTTATTATTTTTGCGGCTTATAATACGGATTCCAATTTATTTAAAGAATAAAGACTCATGGCAAAAAAGAAAATAGATAAGGAGGCTGAACGCACTCCGTCTTCTCCTGGAAGGATTGTATCAATTTTTAAGAATGAAACCGTTCATTTTGTGATCGGATTGATGCTGGTAATCTTTTCTGTTTATCTTTTGTTGGCTTTTTCTTCCTTCTTCTTTACGGGGGCAGCCGACCAAAGTATTATCGACAGCGGCAACTCGGCAGACCTTGCGGCGGTTAATAACAATGTAAAAAACTATGCCGGATCTCGCGGAGCACAGTTGGCTAGTTATCTGATAAATGACTGTTTTGGAATATCTTCTTTCTTTATCCTTGTCTTTTTGGCGGTGGCAGGATTGAAGCTGATGCGGGTGCGCATTGTCCGTCTGTGGAAATGGTTTATCGGTTGTACATTATTATTGATTTGGTTCTCCGTATTCTTCGGTTTCGCTTTGATGGATCATTATCAGGATTCTTTCATTTATCTGGGAGGTATGCACGGTTACAATGTAAGCCGCTGGCTGGTTTCGCAGGTGGGAGTTCCCGGAGTATGGATGATCCTGCTGATAACGGCAGTCTGTTTCTTTATCTACATAAGTGCACGGACGATAATCTGGTTGCGCAAACTTTTTGCTCTGAGTTTCCTCAAACGTCAGAAGAAAGAAGAGGAAAAAGAGACAGCAGAAGAAGGAACACAGGAGTTCACGACCTCGCAACCGCAGGAAGTGGAGTTCAATCTGAAACGTACTTATAAGCAAACACCTCCTCCTGCTCCCGTGATGGATATACAGGCAGAAGAACCGAAAGAAGAATCTCCGGTCAACGCACCGGAACCGGACGACGAACTTCCTTCTGCTGATGAGGCGGAAGGGGTGACTATGGTCTTTGAACCGACCGTAAGCGATGTGGTTCCTCCTGCTGCTCAGGATGAATTGCCGGGTGAGGATGAACCCGGGTTCCAGGTAGAGACAGCTACGTCCGAAGAAGAATATCAGGGTCCGGAGCAAGAACCTTATAATCCGATGAAGGATCTGGAAAATTACCGTTTCCCGACAATCGACTTGATGAAGCATTTTGAGAATGACGATCCGACGATTGACATGGACGAGCAGAATGCGAATAAAGACCGTATCATTAATACATTGCGCAGCTTTGGCATTGAAATCAGTACGATCAAAGCTACGGTAGGTCCTACGGTGACTCTTTATGAAATTACCCCTGAACAGGGTGTGCGTATCTCGAAGATCCGGGGCCTGGAGGATGATATCGCCCTGAGTTTGTCAGCGGATGGTATCCGTATTATTGCTCCGATACCGGGTAAGGGAACCATCGGTATTGAAGTTCCGAATAAGAATCCGAAGATTGTATCCGGTCAGAGCGTGATTGGAAGCAAGAAGTTCCAGGAGTCCAAGTTTGACTTACCGATTGTACTGGGTAAGACGATCACGAACGAAGTGTTCATGTTCGACCTTTGCAAGATGCCGCACGTGTTGGTGGCAGGTGCTACCGGGCAGGGTAAGTCTGTCGGCTTGAATGCAATCATTACTTCCTTATTATATAAGAAGCATCCGGCTGAATTGAAATTTGTACTGGTTGACCCGAAGAAGGTGGAGTTCAGCATTTACTCCGTCATTGAAAACCATTTTCTGGCCAAACTTCCCGACGGAGGCGAACCGATTATTACGGACGTGACCAAGGTAGTGCAAACGCTGAATTCTGTTTGTGTGGAAATGGATACACGCTATGACCTCTTGAAGATGGCTCATGTACGTAATGTCAAGGAGTATAATGAGAAGTTTATCAACCGCCGCCTCAATCCGGAGAAAGGACATAAGTTTATGCCGTATATTGTGGTGGTAATCGACGAGTTCGGAGATTTGATCATGACTGCCGGTAAGGAAGTGGAACTTCCTATTGCCCGTATTGCGCAGTTGGCACGTGCGGTCGGTATTCACATGATTATCGCTACGCAGCGTCCGACAACGAATATCATTACAGGTACGATCAAGGCGAACTTCCCGGCACGTATTGCGTTCCGTGTATCTGCTATGATGGACTCCCGTACGATTCTTGACCGTCCGGGGGCAAACCGCCTGATTGGTAAGGGAGATATGCTCTTCCTGCAAGGTGCTGATCCGGTACGTGTGCAGTGTGCCTTTATCGATACGCCGGAAGTGGAGGAAATCACGAAGTTTATTGCCCGTCAGCAGAGTTATCCAACTCCGTTCTTCCTGCCCGAGTATGTGAGCGAAGACAGCGGTAGTGAAGTGGGCGACATTGATATGGGACGTCTCGACCCGTTATTTGAAGATGCGGCACGCTTGGTGGTCATCCATCAGCAAGGTTCCACTTCGTTAATTCAACGTAAATTTGCTATCGGTTACAATCGTGCCGGACGTATCATGGACCAGCTTGAAAAGGCGGGAATCGTCGGACCTACACAGGGAAGCAAGGCTCGTGATGTACTCTGCATCGACGATAATGATCTTGAAATGCGTTTGAACAATTTACAATAACAGATCGTTTATTAATCAAATGAGAAAATACATTTTTAGTGTTTTAATAGCTTTACTGTCACTGCCTGTGATTGCTCAACAACAGCAGTCGCAGGCTAAAGCTGTTCTGGAGAAGACAGCCGAAGCATTTAAGAAGGCAGGTGGTGTAAGGGCTGATTTTACCTTGAAGGCTGTCAATGACGGTCATCTGGAAGGACGTGAGAATGGTATCATCCAGTTGAAAGGCGAGAAGTTTATGCTGAAGACCTCCGAGACAACCACTTGGTTTGACGGGAAAACACAGTGGAGTTACATGGTGAGAAATGATGAAGTGAATGTCAGCAATCCTACTCAGGAAGAGTTGCAGCAAATCAATCCGTATACCTTTCTTTATATGTATCAGAAAGGATTCTCTTATAAGCTGGGAACTGTGAAGGTATATCAGGGTAAAGCTGTTTGGGAAGTGATTCTGACTGCTAATGATAAAAAGCAAGAGTTGGAAAGTATTACGCTTTATGTGACAAAGAGTACGTATGAACCGGTTTACATTCAGCTTCAGCAACGTGGTCAGAAAACGCGTAATGAGATTACCGTGACAGCTTATCAGACCGGACTGGATTATGCGGATCATGTTTTCACTTTCGACCGGAAGGCATACCCCACTGCGGAAGTGATAGACTTACGATAGGATGTTCTTTTGAGTAAGAGATGAGATAGTTGGAATATAAAACAATAATATAACAATAAAATGGCAGAAATAGAAAAAGTAAAATGCCTGATTATAGGCTCAGGGCCTGCCGGATATACGGCAGCGATCTATGCAGGACGTGCTAACCTTTGTCCGGTGCTTTATGAAGGATTGCAACCTGGTGGTCAGTTGACGACTACTACGGATGTGGAGAACTTCCCCGGTTATCCGGAAGGAATCAGTGGTCCGCAGTTGATGGAAGATTTGCGTGCGCAAGCCAGCCGTTTCGGAACAGACGTCCGTTTCGGTATTGCTACAGCGGCAGATTTGAGCAAAGCTCCTTATAAAATAACGATTGACGGTGATAAGGTGATTGAAACGGAAGCATTGATCATTTCTACCGGTGCTACGGCCAAATACCTGGGACTGGAAGACGAAAAGAAATACGCCGGAATGGGAGTTAGCGCTTGTGCTACTTGTGACGGTTTCTTCTACCGGAAGAAAGTCGTTGCAGTGGTGGGCGGTGGAGATACCGCCTGTGAGGAAGCGATCTATCTGGCTGGTCTGGCATCCAAAGTATATCTGGTGGTTCGCAAACCTTACCTGCGTGCATCGAAGATTATGCAGGAGCGTGTGCAGAAGCATGAGAAGATTGAAGTTCTTTTCGAACACAATGTAGTCGGCTTGTTTGGCGACAACGGCGTAGAAGGTATGAATGTCGTGAAGCGTTGGGGCGAATCGGACGAAGAACGTTACAGCCTGCCGATCGACGGTTTCTTCTTGGCTATCGGTCACAAACCGAATTCGGATATCTTCAAGGAGTATATCGATACTGACGAAGTGGGTTACATTATTACAGATGGTGACAGCCCCCGTACGAAAATTCCCGGAGTATTCGCAGCGGGAGATGTGGCTGATCCGCATTATCGTCAGGCTATTACAGCAGCGGGAAGTGGCTGTAAGGCTGCTATCGAAGCGGAACGTTATCTCTCTGCAAAGGGAATTATTTAAAGATGAAGTAAGGCGGAATGCTTTGCATGGAATAAATAAGAACTGAATCGATAAAAAAACGGTGGACATGAGCAACAAGCTGAATGTCCACCGTTTTTTGTTATCTCACAGGCATTAATATGCTTCGATTTCGTCTATCCACAATTCGGCAGGAATGACTTCCGGACCGTTGTTCTTTTCGAAATTGACGCCATTACGCAAGGTACCGCCATTCTTGATTTTTACTTTCAGGAAAGTGGCTTGTGTCGGTTCGAATTCGATAGAGTCGGTGAATGCGATTCTTCCCGTTTCCGGACAATCATGCTTCAATACTTTTTCGGCTATCTGAGTATATTGCTGACCGTCAGCAGATACTTCTACGGCAACTCCTCCGGCGGGGAGCATTCTCATGGCAGGATTGAACAAGGAGCCGAAGACCACTTTTCTTACTTCTGTCGGTTTGTCCAGATGGACGATGAATTCCAGGTCTTTACCCTCTACGATTGCGAAACTGGACCACGGAGTGTAAGAAGCATTGTTACCTCTCTTACCATTCGTCAGACCGAAAGTTGTTTTGTCAGCTCCCAGTACATCATTGTCGCCGAAAATATCCCCTGTCCATCCCATTGTATAATTGACGGTAAATGGTTTTCCCGCCAGCAGATTGCCATACAATGGCTTGTTGGTGACTTTGCCCAGCATCTTGCCGTCTTTGAAGGCGGCAGCTTTCAGGTCGATGTTTCCTTCAAGTGCGAAAGGCTGTTCATATAGCGTAGAACCGTAAGTCGGTTCGCTGCCGTCTGTGGTGTATCTGATTTCCGCATTCGGGTAGAATGTTTCCAGCAATACCATCAACGGACCGTTTTCATCCGCATGAGTATTGATGTTTACGTCGAAGAAGTTGAGGCAGGGTTTGGTATCCATGACTTCCAGGCGCTCAAATTCCGTAACCATGCGTTCGCAGAAACTCTTCCAGTTTTTGTTGGCATCCAGCGTCCATCCCGTTTCCGCGATTGCCATTGCACGTGGGAAGGCCTGATAATCTACCCGGTCGGAAGTTTTCATATATTCTCTCCAGAGGTTGCCTTGCATACCGATAATATGCTTTTTCACCAGTTCATCGGCATCATCCGGAACAGGATTGTAGCTATAAGTCTTCTTCAGCGTTGTGTATCCGCCGATGGTAGTCGGGGCGATTTCCGGATCTTCCTGATAGAAGTCCAGATAAGCATAAGGCATGGGAGCCATGATTGCGTTGTGTCCTGCTTTAGCTGCATTCAATCCGCCTTCAACGCCACGCCATGATAAGACAGTAGCGTTCGGAGCCAGACCGCCTTCCAAAATCTCGTCCCAGCCGATGATATTGCGTCCTTTGCCGTTCAGGTATTTTTCCATGCGGGTAACGAAGTAACTTTGCAGTTTATCTTCCTTGCTATGCTTCATTCCGTCCACTTTGCTGGGAGTCACGTCATCCTTCAAGCCTAACTGACGAATCAACTGCTGACAGAAAGCACTGTTCTTCCAAGCTGTTTTGGGGCATTCGTCCCCTCCGATATGAATGTATTCGCTGGGAAATAATTCGACTACCTCATCCATGACTCCTTCAAAGAACTTGAAAGTGGTCTCGCTCGGGCAGAATACCTGTTCGAATACGCCCCACGTAGGTGATACTTTATATGTCTGTGTAGAATCACAAGACAATTCGGGGTAAGCAGCCAGAGCCGCCAATGCATGCCCCGGCATTTCTATTTCGGGGATTACATTGATATATTTGCTTGCAGCATAAGCTACTACTTCTTTTATCTGTTCCTGTGTGTAATATCCTCCGTGTTCTATTCCGTCGAATACTTGCGGATAGTTCACATAATAATAGTCTACCAGCGTCTTTTCACGTTTGGAACCTATCTCTGTCAGTTTCGGATATTTCTTGATTTCGATTCTCCATCCCTGATCGTCCGTCAGATGCCAGTGGAAAACGTTCATCTTGTTCATTGCCAACAGGTCGATAAACTTGTAGATATACTCTATCGGGGCGTAATGGCGGCAAACGTCCAGCATCAGTCCGCGATGTACAAAGCGGGGAGCGTCTTCGATCTCTACAGCCGGAACAGACCAGTCGGCTTTCTTCTTCAGTTCTTTTCCGTAAACAGCGGGAGGAAGAAGTTGATAAATAGTCTGTACACCATAGAAAAATCCGTTCGGCTGGGAAGCTGTAACTGTAATAAGGGTAGGGGTGACAGACAGTTTGTAGCCTTCTTTAGGCATACCTTCTTGTAGTACGAAACTGATAGCAGGCTTTCCATCCACGCTTTCGGCTTCTTTCAGAGAGATTCCGGCAGTCTGTTTCAGTTGTTCGGCAAAGCCGTCGGCTACCTTTTTAACTTCCGGAGCATCGGACGGAACTACCAGCCGGACTTTGTTACTCAGTTCGAAGCGGCCTTCTTTGGGAACAAGCTGGTTGGGTTGCGGAACGATATTGTACTCGTTCGTCACTTCTTTTGGCTTCTGACAACTGGGGGTAATCATAAGTAAGGACAAAAGAAGAAGGGAAATACTTTTCTTCATGGTCTGAAATTGTGTTAAGTTATTAATATATTGACAGGACAAATGTACTTGTTTAATTGATAAGTTCCAATAGTATAGAAATAAAAAAGCCGATGTGACGAACATCGGCTTCCAGTTAAAGTTTCAGATCACTTTTTATGATCGTATAAGGTCTGTATTATCCTATCTTGCTTATTTTCTTGAGTTTTTCTTCTTCAATGATTTTGATCTTTCTTCCGTCGATGGTGATCAGGCGTTCCGTAGCGAACTGTGATAAGGTACGGATGGCGTTCGAGGTGGTCATGTTCGACAGATTTGCCAGGTCTTCACGGGAAAGATAAATACTCAATGTCGACCCGTCTTCTTCCAGACCGTAGCTTTCTTTGAGGAAAATTAGCGATTCTGCCAGACGTCCGCGGATATGTTTCTGTGTCAGGCTGACGGTACGTTCGTCGGAAATGCCGAGATCGATAGAAAGCTGGCGGATGAAGAACATGGCTAAATCATTGTTTTGAGCAATAAGCGTGGTAATGGCAGTCATGGGGATGAGACAGATAACAGAAGGTTCAAAAGCAGCGGCAGCAGTTACGAAGTCTTCCTTTGCGAAGTATGCACGGTACGCAAAGTATTCCCGCTGTTTAATCATGCGGATAATCTGACTTCTACCTCCTACACCATCTTTGAAGATTTTGACCTTGCCGGTAATGAGGCACATCAAATGAGAGGGAGTCTCCCCTTCGCAGTAGATGGTTTCGTTTTTTTTGTAGGTCTGTATTGTATAATTGTTCATCAGAAACTCCCTTTGTTCGTTATTCAAAGGAGCTAACAAATCGGATAATGGTTCCGAAATATCGATGTCTGACATGTTCATTTTTACCATGGGTGCTACAAAACTGTGTTATACAGCACAAAAGTAGAAAGAAAAAATGAGAAAATGAACGAATCTATAAAAAGATTGCACAAAAGCAGGTTCTTTCGTGCAATCTTCAGGAGCTTTTTATTTGGTGAACAAGAGTTCCCTGTACTTGGGTAGCGGCCATATTTCGTCGTCTACCTCCATCTCCAGGTGATCGATATGATCGCGGATTTTATCAAGATAAGGACGTACTTTTTCTTCGTATTCGAATGCTCTCTCTTTGTAGTTGTCTTTGTGATTGGCAACTTTTCGGGCTTCGGTCATTTCGCGTACCAATACTTTGATGGAAGTCACCCGGTGTGAGATTTCGCGAATCAGCTCTTTGCGGTCGGCGCTCAATACTTCGTATTCTTCGGGAGAGAAGATTTCTTTCATTTTGCAAAGATTCTCCAATAGCCGGTTCTGGTAGGTGACAGCCGTCGGCACGATGTGGTTGATGGCAAGGTCGCCCAATACGCGTCCCTCGATCTGTACCTTCATGGTGTATTTTTCCAGTTCTACTTCGAGACGGCTGTTCAGTTCGGTTTCGTTGAAGATGCGCTCACCGATCAGTACCGATTTCGACTGGTTGTCTACGTAGTGCATCAGTGCTTCCGGCACGTGGCAGATGTTGGTCAGTCCGCGGCGGGCAGCTTCCTGTCTCCATTCTTCTGAGTAACCGTCGCCTTCAAAGCGGATGGCTTCGGAAGCGATGATGGTTTCTTTCAGCAGGCGGAAGATAGCTTCGTCTTTGCCCACTCCTTCTTCCATCAGTTTCTCCACAGATGCGCGGAATTCGTTCAACTGGTTGGCCATGGCGGCGTTGATGGCGATCATGGCGGCGGCACAGTTGGAAGAAGAACCGGCGGCACGGAACTCAAAGCGGTTTCCGGTGAAGGCGAAAGGAGAAGTACGGTTGCGGTCGGTGGTATCGAGCAAGATTTCCGGGATACGTCCGATTCCCAGTTTCAGCGTAGTCTTTTCTTCCGGTGTCATCTTTTCGTTTCCTACTTGGCGTACGATTTCGTCGAGGGTTGCCGAGAGTTGTGAACCGAGGAAGCAGGAGAGGATGGCGGGAGGAGCTTCGTTCGCTCCCAGGCGGTAGCTGTTGCTGGCACTCATGATGGAGGCACGCAGCAGGTCCTGGTTCTTGTATACCATCATCAGTACGTTTACCAGGAAAGTAAGGAACAGCATATTGCCTTTCGGGTTCTTTCCGGGGGCAAACAGGTTGATGCCGGTGTCGGTGCACAGCGACCAGTTATTGTGTTTGCCGGAGCCGTTAACGCTGCTATATGGTTTTTCGTGCAGCAATACATTGAAGTGATGCTTGCGTGCGATACGCTTCATCAAGTCCATGACAAGCTGGTTGTGGTCGTTTGCCAGGTTGCAGTTTTCGAAGATGGGAGCCAGCTCGAACTGGTTGGGAGCTACTTCGTTGTGACGGGTCTTGGCAGGGATGCCCAGTTTGTGACATTCGATTTCGAGTTCCTTCATAAATGCGGTGACACGTGGAGGAATGGAGCCGAAATAGTGGTCTTCCAACTGTTGGTCTTTGGCGGAAGAGTGTCCCATCAAGGTACGTCCGGTCAGACAAAGGTCGGGACGTGCATTATATAAGGAGGAGTCTACGAGGAAATATTCCTGTTCCCATCCTAAGTTGGTAAAGACGCGTGTTACGTTCTTGTCGAATAGCTGGCAAACATCCGTGGCAGCCTTGTCTACGGCGGCAAGTGCTTTCAGAAGCGGAGTCTTGTAATCCAGCGCTTCGCCTGTGTAAGAGATAAAAATCGTAGGGATACAGAGCGTGGTATCTACTACGAATGCCGGAGAAGAAACATCCCATGCGGTATATCCGCGAGCTTCGAATGTATTACGGATACCGCCATTGGGGAAAGAAGAAGCGTCCGGTTCTTGCTGAATCAGCAGTTTTCCGGAGAATCGTTCAATGACTCCGCCGTCTTCGCCGAATTCGATAAAGCCGTCATGCTTTTCGGCGGTTCCGTCTGTCAGAGGCTGAAACCAGTGTGTGTAGTGGGTGACGTTGAGCGACTTGGCCCAGCTCTTCATGCCGTTGGCAATCAGGTCGGCTATTTCACGGCTGATCGGTGTACCTTTTTCGATTGCATCGGTAACAGCCTTATAGGCTTCCTTCGGAAGATACTCCTGCATCTTCTTGCGGTCGAATACGTGGCTACCATAATAATCAGAGAGTTTGTTGGAAGGGGCAGTAACTTCCAGCGGCTTCCGGTTGGAAAGTTCTTGTAAGGCGTAAAATCTCATTTTTGACATAAATCGTCTTCTTTTTATCGGTTGATGGCGCAAAAATATATGTTTTTTCTGAAAGTACCCCTATTTTAAAGGGGGTATTTTCGGAAAATGATATATTTTTCTGAAGAATACCCCCTCCTTATAGGATTGATTCGTCTCTGAATCACCTTTTGTCCATCACGGCACTTTTTGATTATAACCGATTAAGAGATGGATTCCAGTATTTCCTGCTGTCCGTCCTTGTTTTTCTGTCGGTCGATTTCTGCAGCCATCTGTTTGACTAGTATTTCTACCTGCATATAATGCTTGTTTATGTTTCTGTATAGCAGCTTCATTGTAGTACTGTCCATAGCCATTTGGGTGAGGAACTGTAAATGTTTTCCCATCGAGGCGTTCATTTGCATATGCGTTTTTTTATCCTATACTAAATTTAGTCCCGGCTTGTGCAATAAATAATACTTTGGAGTGCATAAATTAATTCGTCCGCCTATAGCCGGATGCAAGTTTGCCTATAGTAGACGTTGCGTTTGCCTATAGGCGGACGAAACGTTGCCTATAGCCGGACGAATTAATTCATGCACTCGAAGATATTATTTTTTATAGAGAAAATGTTTATTGTATTCTACTGTAATGATTGAAGAAATTGGGAAGTGGATTTAATAAGTAGAAAAATGTCCATGAAAACTGATATGATGCGTGGCATTGAGAAAGGATTTTCCTTGCTAACGCTTTTTTGCAGCTTAATTCCCTTGCTTTTCGATATTCTTTTTTATATTTGCCTACAATAAACAAGGAGATACGACGATTGAAATATAAGATATTGATAGGATGTATGTTGTGCTTGTTCTCTTTTATTCCGAAGGGGGCAGCCAATCTTGTTCTTAATCCTTATACAAGTCAGGAGATATCTGCTGATTCCATCATTGAGCGTGTCATGACTTTTGCTCCCTCTTATGAAAGTATAGTGAGCGACTATCGCGCGAACCTATATATAAAGGGTAAGATGAATATTCAGAAGAAGAATTTTATCCTCCGGTACGTTCCTTCGATGTTTCGCTTGCAGAAAGGGGTACGTGAATACTTGCTCGAAACGTACAGTGACCTGCATTATACAGCTCCCAATATCTATGACCAAAAAGTAAAGGCATCACAAGGCACTGTGAGAGGAAACAGGGGACTGCCGGGGCTGCTTGAATATTTTAGTGTCAATATCTACTCATCTTCTCTTCTGAATGACGAACGCTTGCTGTCTCCGCTTGCCAAGAACGGGCAGAAATACTACAAATACCGGATAGACAGTGTGATGGGCGATCCCAATAATCTCGACTACCGGATACGTTTCATTCCCCGTACCAAGAGCGACCAGCTGGTGGGCGGCTATATGATTGTCAGCAGCAATGTATGGAGCGTGCGTGAAATACGTTTTTCGGGACGGTCGGAACTGATTACGTTTACTTGCTGGATCAAGATGGGGGAAGTTGGAAAGAAAGATGAGTTTCTCCCGGTGCGTTATGATGTGGAGGCCCTTTTTAAGTTCCTGGGCAATAAGGTGGACGGCAATTATACCGCTTCGTTGGACTATAAATCAATAGAACTGAAAGAAAGAAAGGTTCGGAAGAAGGAGAAGAAAAAGTATAATTTGTCGGAATCATTCTCCTTGCAGTGTGATACGAATGCCTATAAAACAGATGCTTCCACGTTTGGCGTATTACGTCCCATTCCTTTGAGTGACAGGGAAAAACAACTTTATAAGGATTACGCATACAGACGGGATACCGTGTCGGTGCAACGAAAATCCAAGAGTCAGGCTTTCTGGGGAACGATGGGCGACCTGATGGTGGAAGATTATAAATTCAATCTGTCCAATATCGGAAGTGTCCGCTTCTCGCCGTTTATCAATCCGCTTTTGTTCAGTTATAGCGGAAGCAACGGATTATCATACCGGCAGGATTTCCGTTACAACCGGATTTTCAGAGGCGACAAGTGGCTCCGCATCGTACCCAAACTGGGTTATAACTTTACACGGAAAGAGTTCTACTGGTCGCTGAATGCCGACTTTGAGTACTGGCCGCAGAAACGGGGCTTTTTCCGGTTGAGTGTGGGTAATGGTAACCGTATCTATAGCAGCAAGATGCTGGACGAACTGAAAGCGATGCCGGACAGTATCTTTAATTTCGACCTCATCCATCTGGATTATTTCAAGGACTTGTATTTCAACTTCCGTCATAGTTTTGAAATTACCAACGGACTGGATATCAGCCTCGGTTTCTCGGCACACAAGAGAACAGCTGTCGAGAAATCCCGTTTTGTGATTACGGGTGACTATCCGATGCCTCCGCCGGAATTTATGGAACGCTTCAGAAATACCTATATCAGCTTTGCCCCGCGCATCCGGGTGGAATGGACTCCGGCGCTTTATTATTATATGAACGGAAAGCGTAAGATCAATCTCCGCTCTGACTATCCGACATTTTCGGTGGACTATGAACGGGGAATAGAAGGAGTATTTAAAAGTACCGGAGAATATGAACGGATAGAATTCGACCTTCAACATAAGATTCAGCTGGGGCTGATGCGAAATATTTATTATCGTTTCGGCTTCGGGGCGTTTACCAATCAGGATGAACTGTACTTTGTGGACTTTGCCAATTTTGCCCGTCATAATCTGCCGGTAGGGTGGAATGATGAAATCGGTGGTGTGTTTCAGGTGCTCGACGGACGTTGGTACAACTCCTCCCGCCGCTATGTACGCGGACATTTCACTTACGAGGCTCCTTTCCTTATTCTCCGGCATTTGATGAAATATACCCGCTATGTGCAGAACGAACGTCTTTATATCAGTGCGCTCTCTATGCCGCATCTCCAGCCATATCTGGAAGTGGGTTATGGTATCGGTACGCATGTCTTTGATGTGGGAGTATTCGTCAGCAGTGAGAACTGGAAGTTCAGCGGGATCGGATGTAAATTTACTTTCGAGTTGTTTAACCGATAGTTTTTTCTTCATAACAGTTGCATAATGTATAGAAAATACATATCTTTGTGAGGAAGAGGATGAGGAAAAATTTAGCAGAAAAGAGGTGTAGTCGCCTCGCAGGCACAGGTATTTTCCTAGAAAATAAATCTCTGGTATAAATACCTCTATTTATTTTAGTAAAATCTCATCCTCTTCTTCTCTTTTTATATATGTAACAACAAGATGGACGGAATTTTAATTACGATACTTATTGTTACCGGTTTTCTGATTTATAAATTGATTTCTTCGAGCCGGAAACAGGAAGGATACAAGAGATGGAAAGCAACAGGCAGCGGTAATACTACTAACGAAGAGACTTCCAAAAACAAATGGGAACATGGGGCCTGGCTCAGGCATGCTTTAGGAGTAGTCACTCCTAAAATGAGAACATGTCCTGTATTTGATGAAGAGGCGGTGGTGTGGTGTGCCAATCTGTTGGGAATAGAGGTGATGAGGTTGAAAGAGATACTGCAGGATGTCTCTTCGCATTATCGGGAGTTCTGGATCAGAAAGCGGAGAGGAGGATACCGTATGATCTCTGCTCCGGACAAGGAACTGAAAGCCATTCAGGATACTATTTATCATCGTATATTACTGTCTGTAAATGTGCATCCTGCCGCTACGGGATTCCGGCGTCAGCATTCCATCGTCGATAACGTCCGTCCTCATCTGGGAAAACGCTGTGTCTTGAAGACGGATATCCATGATTTCTTTATTTCCATACGTAGTCCGAGGGTGAAAAAGACTTTCGAAAAGATCGGCTATCCGAAGAATATATCGAAAGTGCTGGGCGAGTTGTGTTGTATGCGTCGGCATTTGCCGCAAGGAGCGTCTACCAGTCCGGTACTGAGTAACATCATCGCTTATGAGATGGACCGGAAACTGGCGGTGATGGCGGAAGAATTCGGGCTGACTTATAGTCGTTATGCCGACGACCTCACCTTTTCGGGCGATGTCTTTCCGAAAGAGCAGGTGCTTGCGCGGGTAAAGGAAATCATCAGGGAAGAGAAGTTTGAACCGAATCATCAGAAAACCCGTTTTCTGAATGAGAATGACAGGAAGATAATCACGGGAGTATCTGTCAGTTCCGGTGTGAAGCTGACCATTCCTAAAGCCCGAAAGAGAGAGATTCGCAAGAATGTCTATTTCATTTTGACAAAGGGGCTGGCGGAACATCAACGCAGAATCGGCTCCCATGATCCTGCCTATCTGAAACGGTTGATAGGGTCGCTTTGTTATTGGCGTTCCATAGAACCGGATAATACGTATGTAGCTGATTCTATTGCTGCTCTGAAACGTTTGCAGAAGGGGTATTGACGGGTGGCGGCTGTTTGTGTCTGCCTTACCGTGTTAATCGATGATCGTTGCCCTTCCGTTTTCAACTTTGGCATAATTCCTTTTTACCGCTTCCTGAATCCCTCTGAGCATGGATGCTTCGATGTTTGACCCCATGTGTGTGAAGCCGAATACTTGTGCGCATGCTTTTGCCAAATCGGGTAAAGGCAGGCTGATGGAATTGATTAATATTTGTTGGATGGCATTGGCTATTTCTTCGGGTGGCAGATCCGCTGCATCTCGGTCGGAATCGGGACGGTACTCTGAATAAGAACGGTATTGCGCTTCATCTTTCCAGCAGAAGATAAGCCCGTCATGTTCTATGCGGTAAAGATGTAATGTGTCGAATATTATTTCCAATTGAGCATCTATTCGTGGTCCTACACGGTTGACTCCCCATTCGGATATGATTTTCTTTCCAAGTAAGGTTTTGCTGATCGGGGCTTCATTTTCTATTATCTTTTGGACTTGGGAGACAATAATAGGATTATTTCTTTTAGCGAAGATGTCGTCGGCAGCGTACAGGAACGGACGTATTTTAGTACTATTATAATTTTGTACGGAGATAAAAGAAAAGTTTGTGTATGCGCATGCAGATTTTAGCTGCATCGGCGTTTCCTGCACATTCTTTTCTCTTTTTTCTTGTTCCTTTTTTACTATAACCGGTTTCTCCGCTTTCATATCCTGAGCAATCGCTGCTTGTATAGACGCCATCACTTCATCCGGCTTTTCCCACCAGTCCATCGTCCATATACGGCAGATATTCCATCCCAGTGCTTTGAGTACATTGTTTTGAACAATTTCTCGGTCACGGACAGTCTTGGTACGTCTGTAGTTCTTTCCGTCACAGATAATACCTAATTGGTAGTTGGACGGGGTTTGAGTATCGACAATGCCAATATCGATCTTATATCCGGAACAGCCTATATCAGTATGTACGGTATATCCCAAAGAACGTAACTTGTCGGCAATAATCTTTTCGATAGAAGTTTCTTCTTCCGAGGTCCGAATATTAGTCGAGGTATTCAGTATGCGCTTGGTTCCTTTCTCCGCATATTCAAGGAAGCGTTTCAGCCCGGCTACTCCGATAGAAGAAGTTCGGTTCAGATCAATCATGTCCGATCTCAGCGTAGAGAAGATGATCATTTCGTATCGGGCACGGGAGACGGCTACGTTTAACCGTCTTTCACCTCCCGCACGGTTCAACGGACCGAAGTTCATGCTGACGCGCCCTTCGGCATCGGGACCATAGCCGACGGAGAACAGTATCACATCCCGTTCGTCTCCTTGCACATTTTCAAGGTTTTTGATGAACAGGGGTTCTTCACATTCCAGCGCAAAGGTTTCCAGTTCAGGATGAAAGGCGAAGAGATCGGATAGCAAATCTTCTATCAACGCCTGCTGAACCACGTTGAAAGTAACTACCCCCATACTTTTTCTCCTTAATTTTTCGCTCCTCAGCCTTCTCGCTATTTCGTCTACTATGGCTTGCGCTTCCGCTTGGTTCTGACGGGATTTTCCTTTGTCATAATAACCGTCTACGGCGACCATTCTGACTTTCGATTCAATATTGTCCGGTGACGGGAAAGTCATCAGCTTATTATCGTAATATTCGGAGTTACTGAAAGCGATAAGACTTTCGTGTTTGCTTCGGTAATGCCACAGCAGGTATTTGGAAGGGATAGAGAGAGCGAGGCAATCGTCAAGGATACTTTCCAGATCTTCCATCTCGATGTTGTCTTCGTCAATGGTATTAACGGAGAAGAAGCTGGTAGGCGGCATCTGTTTGGGGTCGCCTACGATAACTACATTCTTGCCTCGGGCGATGGCACCTACCGCTTCGTAAGTCGGCATCTGTGAAGCTTCGTCGAAGACGATCAAGTCAAATTTCTCTGCATCGGCATCGATATATTGGGCAACCGATATAGGACTCATCAACATACACGGACACATACGGGACAGTAGGATAGGTATTTGATCGAATAGCTTGCGGATGGATATTCCGCGTGCATTATTGCGTATATTCTTTTGTAATATTCCGACTTCTGAACTTTGAATGGCTTCGTGGGTGAAGGACGGAATGTTGGAAGCCAGTCTGGCGAACAGTTCCTTTTTGGTAATGTCCTCGAAGTTGGCGGATACCTGCTTGTATTTGGTTATAATATCATTGAATATCTTGCCGTTGAATAATTCCAGCGTCGGTTCTTTGGCGATGATATAGTGAATAACGGCTTGGTAGAAACTCTTGCGGAAGCTGCTGGTGAGTAAATCCGTAGGAATATTCTTTTCCTTATATTCTTCTGCGATAAATCCGAGACCCAGCTCGTTCAGTTTGTTGTAGGATTGAAGCCATTGATACCAGTCTTTGAGTTTGTCCAGATTTTCTTTCCATATTCCGGCTTGCTGTAGGGCGATGCCGATCCAGTCGGCGGAGTTTGTATAAAGCGTCTCTACGGTTATGCCCAGAGTGGTGGAAAGTCGTTGCTCGGTTGCCGTAAGCGTGTCGACCAGCTGATACAATTCATTCAGAGAATGAGAATGGATATCTCTGAATGTCCGGATACCTTCTGTCAGTTGTAACGCTAAGTTCTGTTTGATTCGGAATGTTTTCGCCACATCTTTTGAATAACTCAGTAACAGGGAATGAAGCGAAGATACCTCATGGATGATCTGATCGATGATGGGCCACTCTTCATCTCTTCCGAATCTTCCGAATAAAGAAGGCAGCTTGGCGGCGTATCTGTCTGTAAAATCAAGCTCTTCCTGATACCGGATGACCTGATGGAGCAAAGGCTGGACTGTCTCTGGCTCTACCGGTTGCAGAGCGTAAGGACGAATCACCTTTTTTATTTTTCTTTGTCCGAAATATCGTGGGAGAAACCATTGGGCGGATACCCGATTCCATTCGGCCAGCATGGGGCCGGCGTTTATCTTCAGTACCTCTTTGGTGAATCCGTTTTCTATTTCTGCTTTGATTTCATCGCGTTTCCTGCCGTGTTCCGTCACTTTCCGGTACTCTTCCAGCATTTCATTTAATAAAGGAGTGGTCAGCAGTTCGGGCGTCAGTTCCGGAATATCGAGTATTTTTCGGATAATGGCGCTGATTATATTGAAATCCTTGCGGGTGGGATGAATGTCCGTATTTTCCAGTAAAGCGGAAAAGACAGGCAGTTTCGATTGTATGGCAGTCAATAAGCCGATGAAAGTGGCGAGCGTTTGTAAGGCTTCCTCTTTGATGGCGGACGAATATTCCCGAATGAAAATCCCTGTCAATGGGTGAAGATACGGGTGACCGCAAGCATTGGCGGTACTGACCAAAGATTCGATGGCATCTTCCCAATGTGAGAATCGGTCTTTGTCCAGATTGTCCAGATAAGATGACGGGATATCGAAGCAGGGTTCAACGTCTGTTAACTGGTAGTGGATGATCGCATCATAGAGGGAAAGTCCGAAAGGATATTCCTTGTGTAAGGCTTCGATGTATTTGTTTAGTTCCGTTCGTAACTTCAGCAGGCGTTCGGCTTCCTTCCTGAACTCTTCGGGAGGAGTTCGTCTGATGATTTCGGTTGTCTCCTTTAGTTGCGAGATGACAGTGGATTTCTTTGTCTTGTTGGAGTGAATCTCCAGACAGAACGGGGCAAGCCCTATGGCCGCCAGTCTGTTTTGGACGACGGAGAGGGCTGCCATCTTCTCGGCAACAAATAAGACTCGTTTACCTTTATAAAGCGCGTTGGCGATGATATTCGTTATCGTTTGGGACTTTCCGGTTCCCGGAGGGCCGTGCAGGATAAAAGTCTTGTCGTGCACCGCTTCATAAATCGCTTCCAGCTGAGATGAATCGGCAATGATAGGCAGTACAATATCTGCCGGAGATAACTGCCTGTCCATGTAGGCGGCATCCACTTCTTCCGCAGTTACGTCCCATTCGATCTTTCCGTTGATGAGGCTGGAGACCACCTTGTTTTGAGTCAGTTTGTGAGCATTGTTGTGGATGTCGTTCCACATGATAAACTTGTTGAAGGAGAAGATACCTAGAATAGCCTGTTCCTCCACATCCCATTTGCGCTGATTCTTGATGCAGTGCCGGATGATGGAATAAATCAGTTTTACGTTGATTCCGCTTTCGTCCGTCGGAAGCGGATCAAGTCCCGGTACGGAAATGCCGAAATTCTGACGAAGCATTTCTAATAAGGTGATATTCATCATCGTTTCTTCTTCCCGCGAACGAATCACATACCCCTTGGCGGCTGACTTGCGGATGATTTCGACCGGCAGCAGCAATATCGGTGCATAACGGGGACGCTCGCTGGAAGGCGTTTCGTACCATTTCAGAAGTCCGAGAGCCAGATAAAGCGTGTTCGCTCCGTTCTCTTCGATAGAAGTACGGGACGAACGGTACAGGTGAGTCAGTGCTTTGCCCAAGTCATTCTCCGGCAAGTAAAAACGTAACCTTTTCTGTGAAAGCTCCGAATTAACGAAGTCGGCTATCGGATCCGATTCCGGTATGGAAGAATAAATGCCAAACTCCATCGCCGGATTCTCCCATTCGGCGGGACGGTGGAGGATACGAAACTCATCTCCTTCCGCCAAGGCATCTTCCAGACAGGCAAGGTTTGCCGGAATCAGCTGAAGAGTATTCTTTGTAATCCGGATATTCAGCAAGTTGTTGCGCAGACTCAAATCCAGCAGTCTTCTTTCCCAAAGCAACTGTTTGGTGAGGACTGTCTGAGTTTCGCTGCCCGACAAATCATATGGATTCACGCTTTGCGGAGTGGCGTGCGTGGTATTTCTGTTCACATCCTCATCTTCCTTTATTTCCCATACTTGTCCGTTCAGTACGCGCTGCGGGATCGGGCGGACTCCCGAATGCCTGGCCCTTCTGATGTCGATGGCGAGGATGAAACTGCCCGGATCGCTCAGTTTGCCGTTAGCGCTTTTCACAGCGTTGTCGAAGTCGACATTATGTCCCATATTCATGCAGGTGGTTTCTACCAGCGTGATGTCGTAGATTCCTTCGGCGGTTCGTTTGGTCAGCAAGGATACATCGTCGATGGCAGGGTCCGGAAAGGTTTCCGGCACCAGCCAGCCGCCTGCGAAAGCATGCCCTTTGGTGATGACGATGAGGGCATTCAGTCCGATGGATTCGAGGCAGGAAGTATAAAGCAGTGCCATATCCAGACAAGTTCCGAGCTTTTGTGCCAGTACGGAATCTGTCAGCCGGACACGCTGCCCGTGCTCTTCGAAGCTGGCGGGAATGGTGCTGTAAATAATCTGCTGTTCGGTGAGGGCGGTGTAGATAGCTGCCATCTGCTTTCTCACACGGTCCGGATTGCGGCTTTGGTATTCGTCCAGTGAAGGAGTACCGGTCCACTGTTCCAGAATGGCGGCGGCTCTCTTGATAATAGGAGTGAGCACGGCATGATTCGGGGTGATGAATGCTGCCAACATCTCGGGGAATATATTGATTCCGCCCCATTGGTCGTATGCCAGAATGTCGATGGGGTAGGTCTGGGTAAAGATCGTTTCCGCCTCGGAGCGGATTTCTATTTTCAGACTTCCCGACATACGCTCGGTCAGCTGGGCGAAATAATTGGCGGACAAGACCAGGCTGAACGATTGCAGACACACGGAATTATTGGCGGGAATCGCTTCCATCATCACAGGAGTGATACTGCCGAAGTCGGGCTCGGCCGTGATTTGTACCTGAATGTTTCTGAAGGGTTCGGACGTCATATTTTCAATCGAAAGCTGATGGATGACCGATACTTTGTTTTGCTGCATCGCGAAATTAATAAGTGGCAGATAATCAAACTGCACCCTGATTTTGTCCAATGTTCCGTTCATGTTGAAAGTCGTATAATATTAGATTTGCAATATTACAAAAAATACGGATATTACCATCTTTTCTTTGGGTATTCTTTTGTCGGTCAAGAAAATATTCCTACCTTTGCGCCCGATTTATAGATAATATAATGTCTTATTCAATTAAAGTATTAAACAATTTATTTATTAATGGAAAACTTAAAGAACGTAGCTCCTATTGAGGACTTCAACTGGGATGCTTATGAAAACGGCGAAGCTGTAACAAGCGCAAGCCACGAAGAACTAGAAAAAGCTTACGACGGTACGCTTAACAAAGTGAACGACCGTGAGGTTGTTGACGGAACCGTAATCGCAATGAACAAGCGTGAAGTAGTTGTGAACATCGGTTACAAATCAGACGGTATCATTCCTTTGAATGAGTTCCGTTACAATCCGGACCTGAAGGTAGGTGATACTGTAGAAGTATACATCGAAAACCAGGAAGACAAAAAAGGACAACTCGTTCTGTCACACAGAAAAGCCCGCGCTACTCGTTCTTGGGATCGCGTTAACGCTGCTCTGGAAAATGAAGAAATTATCAAGGGATTCATCAAGTGCCGCACAAAGGGTGGTATGATCGTAGACGTATTCGGAATCGAAGCATTCTTGCCGGGTTCTCAGATCGACGTTAAACCGATCCGTGACTATGATGTATTCGTTGGCAAAACAATGGAATTCAAAGTGGTTAAGATTAACCAGGAATTCAAAAACGTTGTTGTATCTCACAAGGCTCTTATCGAAGCTGAACTGGAACAACAGAAGAAAGAAATTATCGGCAAGCTCGAAAAAGGACAGGTTCTTGAAGGAACTGTTAAGAATATCACCTCTTACGGTGTGTTCATCGACTTGGGTGGCGTAGACGGTTTGATCCACATCACAGACCTTTCTTGGGGCCGCGTTAGCGATCCGAAAGAAGTGGTTGAACTGGATCAGAAGCTCAACGTTGTTATCCTTGACTTCGATGACGAAAAGAAACGTATCGCTCTTGGCTTGAAGCAACTGACTCCGCACCCATGGGATGCTCTTGACACTGACTTGAAGGTAGGTGACAAGGTGAAAGGTAAAGTGGTTGTTATGGCTGACTACGGTGCATTCATCGAAATCGCTACAGGTGTAGAAGGTCTGATCCACGTATCAGAAATGTCTTGGAGCCAGCACCTGCGTTCTGCTCAGGACTTCATGAAGGTGGGCGACGAAGTAGAAGCTGTAGTTCTGACTTTGGACCGCGAAGAACGTAAGATGTCTTTGGGTATCAAACAACTGAAACAAGATCCATGGGAAACTATCGAAGAAAAGTATCCTGTAGGTTCCAAGCATACTGCAAAAGTACGTAACTTCACTAACTTCGGTGTATTCGTAGAAATCGAAGAAGGTGTTGACGGCTTGATCCACATCTCTGACCTTTCTTGGACTAAGAAAGTAAAACATCCGTCAGAATTTACTCAGATTGGTGCTGACATCGAAGTTCAGGTATTGGAAATCGACAAAGAAAACCGTCGTTTGAGCCTTGGTCACAAGCAACTCGAAGAAAATCCTTGGGATGTATTCGAAACAGTATTCACTGTAGGTTCTGTACACGAAGGTACTATCATCGAAATGTTGGATAAGGGTGCTGTTGTAGCTCTTCCTTACGGTGTAGAAGGTTTCGCAACTCCGAAACACCTTGTAAAAGAAGACGGTTCACAAGCTCAGTTGGATGAGAAACTTGAATTCAAAGTGATTGAGTTCAACAAGGACGCTAAGAGAATCATCCTGTCTCACAGCCGTATCTTCGAAGATGTAGCTAAGGCTGAAGAAAGAGCAGAAAAGAAAGCTGCTTCCGGTGCTAAGAAGTCTTCTAACAACAAGAGAGAAGATGCTCCGATGATCCAGAACCAGGCTGCTTCAACTACGCTGGGCGACATCGACGCTTTGGCTGCTTTGAAAGAACAGTTGGAAGGAAAGAAATAATCGTTATTTCTATATAATGGAAAAGCGCTCCGGTTATCGGGGCGCTTTTTTTGTTTTGCCATGATAGCACAAATACCAAAAAACTTGTGTACATTTGTGCCGCTATGGAGAAATTCGAACTACATATACTTGGATGCGGTTCTGCTTTGCCCACCACTCGCCATTTTGCGACATCGCAGGTTGTGAACTTGCGTGAAAAGCTTTTTATGATTGACTGTGGGGAAGGAGCGCAGATGCAGTTGCGTCGTTCCCGCTTGAAGTTTTCCCGCTTGAATCATATCTTTATTTCCCATCTTCATGGCGATCATTGCTTTGGACTGTTAGGACTGATTTCTACCTTCGGTCTGTTGGGACGAACGGCAGACTTGCATATCCATTCACCCAAAGGACTGGAAGAACTGTTTGCTCCCTTACTTACTTTCTTTTGCAAAACGCTGGCCTATAAAGTCTTTTTCCATGAATTTGAGACGAAGGAGCCGACGCTGATCTATGACGACCGCTCGGTGGCTGTGACCACCATTCCTCTGAGACACCGTATTCCTTGCTGTGGTTTTCTTTTTGAAGAAAAGCAGCGTCCCAATCATATCATCAGAGATATGGTGGATTTCTATAAAGTACCCGTTTACGAACTGAACCGGATCAAGAACGGAGCGGATTTTGTAACTCCCGAAGGAGAAGTCATTCCGAATCATCGTCTGACCCGTCCTTCTGCCCCTGCACGAAAATATGCTTATTGCTCCGATACGATTTACCGACCTGAGATCGTGGAGCAGATAAAGGGGGTAGACCTTCTTTTCCACGAAGCCACCTTTGCTCAGACCGAACAGGTGCGGGCAAGGGAAACTCATCATACAACTGCTGCACAGGCCGCACAGATTGCTTTGAATGCTGAAGTGAAACAATTGGTTATCGGACATTTTTCCGCCCGTTATGAGGACGAGTCTGTATTGTTGAATGAAGCGGCGGCTATCTTCCCCCAAACGGTTTTGGCAAGAGAGAATATGTGCATAACCATAAATAACTATACAGATACGAGAGACTATGACCCCTTATAACGAACGTGAGGTTCTGAAACTCCTTCAGGAGGAGAGTACACAGCGGAAAGGATTTGAGTTGATTGTGGCGCAATACAGCGAGCAGTTATACTGGCAGATCCGCCGGATGGTACTGTCGCATGAAGATGCGAACGACCTTCTGCAAAACACCTTCATCAAGGCATGGACAAATATTGACTATTTCCGTGCCGAGGCGAAGTTGTCTACGTGGCTCTACCGTATTGCGCTGAATGAATGTCTTACTTTTCTGAACAGGCAGCGTGCTACAACGACGGTGGCTATCGACGATCCCGAAGCGGCGATTGTGCAGAAGCTGGAGAGTGATCCCTACTATTCGGGCGATCAGGTGCAGATGTTATTGCAAAAAGCATTGCTTACCTTGCCCGAAAAACAACGAATGGTGTTCAATCTGAAGTATTATCAGGAAATGAAGTACGAAGAGATGTCAGAAATCTTTGGAACTTCAGTCGGAGCGCTGAAAGCCTCCTATCACCATGCGGTAAAGAAAATAGAGAAGTTTTTGGAAGAAGTAGATTAAACCTTTTAAAGCAGACATCGTCTAATCAAAAGAGAGGAGAAAAACGTATGAAAGAAGAAGATACCCTATTGAAGAAAATCGGAAAGGAGCATTCCTTCAAAGTGCCCGACGGTTACTTTGAAAATCTGACTTCAGAGGTGATGAACAAACTTCCTGAAAAAGAGAAAGTCGCTTTCAAGGAAGAGCATATTTCGACATGGACGAGATTGAAACCATTATTCTATATGGCGGCTATGTTTGTAGGAGCTGCCCTGATTATCCGGGTAGCGTCATCAGACCATAAACCGGTGGCAGATGATATAGCGGTGGCAGTAACGGCTATGGAAGCGGATACGGAACAGGTATCTGATGAGATGATTGATGTTGCGTTAGACCGTGCGATGTTGGATGATTATTCGTTATACGTCTATCTGAGTGACGCGAGTGTAGAATGATTTATTAAAACAGATTGAATAAGAAAATGAAGAAACTAATCGCTTTAGTCGTTTTGTTATGTGGCTTTATGCCTGTTCTTTGGGCTGCCGATGGATGTGACCAGCATTTGTCCCGTGAGGAATTCCGGAATAAACAGAAAGCGTTTATTATTGAGCAGGCCGGATTGACCAAAGAAGAGGCTGCCAAATTCTTCCCGGTTTATTTTGAACTGCAGGAGAAGAAGAAGAAACTGAACGATGAATCGTGGAGTTTAATGCGTCAAGGTAAAGACGACAAAACAACAGAAGCCCAGTACGAAGAAATTGTAGCAAAGGTATGTGACAACCGTATCGCTGCCGACCGTCTTGATAAGTCTTATCTGGACCGGTTTAAAAAGATACTTTCCAATAAGAAGATATTCCTTGTTCAACGTGCGGAGATGCGTTTCCATCGGGAAATGCTGAAAGGCATGAACCGCAAGGACGGAGGAAATGATCCGAAAAGGAAGAAATAAAACGGAGGCTCTGTTTGGATGAAACGGACGTTCTGTCAGAGTAAATCAGAGGCTCTATTCTATGCGGATAGAGCCTCTGATTTTTGTTTCCGGATGTATCTTTGTTGCTTTACTAAAAGAGTAGACCATTGGAAGTGGGAATAACAGAGTTTGGACAGGTATTATATCCATTCCATAAGGAAGGAGGATGGTGTTACAGTCCTTTTCTCTTAGCTTCGTTCCAAATAGCGTCCATCTCCTCAAGAGACATATCTTTGAGGTTTTTCCCTTCTTTAATCGTATGTTCCTCCAGGTAGTTGAAACGGCGGATGAACTTTTGATTGGTTAGTTCCAAGGCATTGTCCGGATTGATTTTGTAGAGGCGTGCCGCATTGATGAGGCTGAACATGACGTCACCGAATTCGGCTTCTGCTTTCTCTTTGTCCATGTTGGCTACCTCTGCTTGGAATTCTCCGATTTCTTCTTTTACCTTATCCCATACCTGTTCCCGTTCTTCCCAGTCGAAGCCTACATTGCGGGCTTTGTCCTGAATGCGGTAAGCCTTGATGAGTGAAGGGAGTGCAGCGGGAACACCGCTTAATACACTTTTGTTTCCGTCTTTTTCTTTCAGTTTCAGCTGTTCCCAGTTTTCGGATACCTGTCCGGCAGTCTCAGCTTTTACTTCTCCGAATACGTGAGGATGGCGGAAAATCAGTTTGTCGCACAACTTGTCACAGACATCTTTGATGTCGAAGTCTCCTGTCTCCGAACCGATCTTTGCATAGAATGCTACGTGTAGCAGCACATCTCCCAACTCCTTGCAAATATCTTTTTTGTCATCCCTCATCAAGGCATCACAAAGCTCGTAAGTCTCTTCTATAGTGTTGGGGCGCAGACTTTCGTTCGTCTGCTTGCGGTCCCACGGACATTTAACCCGAAGCTCGTCGAGGATGTCCAGAAAGCGGCCGAAGGCTTCCATTTGTTCTTCTCTTGTATGTATCATTCCTTTGATTTTTTTTATAAATAATGTTGCAAAGATAATGCTTCCTTGTTTTTTATAGCCTTAATCGGTACGAAAACAGAAGCAAGGGCGCTAATAAAAGTCTTTTTATTGGTCTGATGAGGTTTTCGCTTTCCATACTTGATACGAAATCAACAGCCCGATCACTTCCGAATAGTTTTTTCTTCCGCTTTCTATTTTGTTTCCTTTCAGGTAGAGGTCGTATATCCAGTTTTGAACATTACCGATCAACGGACTGTATTTAGCCATCCAGTATTCTTGATTCTTTTTCGCCAGTTCTATAATCTCCGGTCGGATACGGTTGATTATATCGGCGTATTCTTTTTCACTCAGCAGCCGTCGGGCATTCCCCAGTACATGATTCAGAATCGAGAAATACCCGCTGAAACGGATTCCCTTTATTTGTGAACGGGTACAAACCTGATAGGCATAGAAATTGGCCTCTGCCTCGCTCGAAATTCCCAGCAGATGAGCCAGTTCGTGAGTGTACGTTGCCGGATAGTTGATGGGGAGCAAGTCTCCGTTTAAGGTGAATTCGCAGAAGAAAGGCCCCATGCTTCCCGTCACTCCGACCATTGATATGAATGGGGTGAAAACCATCGTCTTGACCCGTGGGTTGGGAAATGGAGGGCGGTGTACTCCCAGGCTGTCGCTTAATTGATTGTAAAGTTTGACAGCTTCGTCACGTACCTGTTTCTCATGGATTCCTTTTACGGGAACAAACGAACTGTTCAGTGAGTCGATATAGTTATCCACAAACTCTTGAAAAATCTCCGGTGTGTAAGCTGTATAAGGAATATGCGTACGCTGGTAAAAGTTTGGCTGCGAATAGTTTAACCCCCACGCGAGGTAGAACCATACGTAAACCCATAACAGATATTCCCCGTCACGTAGCAGAATCCTTTTCCACGGCAGTTTCTTGCGGATACGGGCATAAAAAGGATAAACGATGACTCCCGTGATACTCCCGAAAATAAATAGATCCCCTATGGCAAAAGGGAATAAGTTGGAGAAGAATGACAAAACGCGGGAGATGACAGGATAAACGGTTTGTGAATACAGGTTTCCCAACGCGGGAATCGACTGTGTCATCCATACCAGAAGCAGCAGTACTCCCAGGAGTATATATCTAATTATCAGTTTCCGTTTCATCATCCGTTCAGATTTTAGTCAACAAAAATATGCATTAAATAAACGTCACGCGAAAAAATACCTCTATATTTGCAAAAAAACTGTTAAACGAAAGATGGCTACCGTAGAAGAAATTGAAAAGTATTGCCGGAATTGCGTGTCACGTGATTTCGTGAATGGGAAAGGGCTTGTTTGCAAACGTACCAGAGAGCTTCCTGACTTTGACGAAGAATGCGAAAACTTCGAGAAGGATGAAGAACTGTTGAAGATGGCTCCTCCCAAGCCCGACGACTTTCCGGTGTCAATGACGGAAGAAGAACTTCTCGCCGAAGAAAATCTTCCCAAAGGAGTGCTGTATGCATCCGTCGCGTGTATCTTGGGGGCGGTGGCATGGAGTCTTATCTCCGTTTCTACAGGTCTTCAGATGGGATATATGGCTATCGGAGTCGGATTCCTGGTCGGTTTCGCCATGCGGCAGGGGAAGGGGATACGTCCCGTCTTCGGTATTTTGGGAGCGGTACTGGCATTGATCAGTTGTGTGTTGGGTGATTTCTTATCCATCATCGGCTTTGCTGCCAAGGATTATGATATGACGTTTTTCGAAGTGCTGACGGGAGTCGATTATGGCGAAATCTTTTCTGTCATGGTGAAGAATGTGGTGTCGATGTCCGCCTTATTTTATGGAATTGCTGTTTATGAGGGATATAAATTATCTTTCCGGGCACAGAAACATCCTGTGGGTGGTAAGATTTGAATTAAAATTATTAATTTTGCAGCCGTTATTTTTTGAATATACATTATCATATACATAAAGAAACATGGAATTAGCAAGTAAGTACAATCCCGCTGACGTGGAGGGAAAGTGGTACCAGTATTGGCTGGAACACCGTTTATTCAGTTCGAAACCCGATGGTCGTGAACCTTACACCATCGTCATTCCGCCCCCGAACGTCACCGGTGTGTTGCACATGGGACACATGCTTAATAATACCATTCAGGATATTTTGGTTCGTCGTGCCCGTATGGAAGGCAAGAATGCCTGTTGGGTGCCGGGAACTGACCACGCTTCCATCGCTACCGAAGCAAAAGTTGTAAACAAACTCGCTGCCCAGGGCATCAAGAAGACAGACCTGACCCGTGATGAGTTCCTGAAACATGCCTGGGACTGGACAGAAGAGCACGGAGGCATTATCCTGAAGCAGCTCCGCAAACTGGGTGCATCCTGTGATTGGGACCGCACCGCCTTTACTATGGATGAGGAACGCAGCAAAAGCGTATTGAAAGTATTTGTAGACTTGTACAACAAAGGATTGATTTACCGTGGTGTCCGTATGGTAAACTGGGACCCGAAAGCGTTGACTGCCCTTTCTGACGAAGAAGTGATCTACAAGGAAGAGCACGGAAAACTGTTCTATCTCCGCTATAAGGTGGAAGGTGATCCGGAAGGCCGCTATGCAGTAGTAGCAACGACCCGTCCCGAAACAATCATGGGCGATACGGCAATGTGTATCAACCCCAACGACCCCAAGAACGCATGGCTGAAAGGAAAGAAAGTAATCGTTCCGTTGGTAAACCGTGTTATCCCTGTCATCGAGGACGATTATGTGGACATTGAGTTCGGTACCGGTTGTCTGAAAGTAACTCCGGCCCACGACGTAAATGACTATATGTTGGGTGAAAAGTATAATCTGCCCAGCATCGACATCTTCAATGATAACGGGACTTTGAGCGAAGCTGCCGGATTGTATATCGGTATGGATCGTTTCGACGTCCGCAAGCAGATTGAGAAAGACCTCGATGCTGCCGGATTGCTCGAAAAGACAGAAGCCTACACAAATAAAGTAGGTTACTCGGAACGTACCAATGTAGTGATCGAACCGAAATTGTCTATGCAGTGGTTCCTCAAAATGCAGCATTTTGCCGATATGGCATTGCCTCCGGTAATGAACGATGAGTTGAAATTCTATCCTGCCAAATATAAGAATACATACCGCCACTGGATGGAGAACATCAAAGACTGGTGTATCAGCCGCCAGTTGTGGTGGGGACATCGTATTCCTGCTTACTTCCTGCCGGAAGGTGGCTATGTGGTAGCCACTACTCCCGAAGAAGCGCTGGCTAAAGCCAAAGAGAAAACAGGAAACGCCGCTTTGACGATGGATGATCTTCGTCAGGACGAAGACTGTCTGGATACTTGGTTCTCTTCCTGGTTGTGGCCTATCTCCCTGTTTGACGGAATCAATCATCCGGGTAACGAGGAAATCAGCTATTACTATCCGACCAGCGACTTGGTGACCGGACCGGATATCATCTTCTTCTGGGTGGCACGTATGATCATGGCGGGCTACGAATATGAAGGAAAGATGCCGTTCAAGAACGTTTACTTTACAGGGATCGTTCGTGACAAACTGGGACGTAAGATGTCCAAGTCACTCGGCAACTCACCCGACCCGTTGGAACTGATCGACAAATATGGTGCCGATGGTGTCCGTATGGGAATGATGCTGGCAGCTCCCGCCGGAAACGATATTCTTTTCGACGACGCACTCTGCGAACAGGGACGTAACTTCTGCAGCAAGATATGGAACGCTTTCCGTTTGATCAAGGGCTGGACGGTTGACGATAATATTCAGGCTCCAGATGCTGCTAAACTGGCTGTCCACTGGTTTGAATCCAAACAGAATGAAGTAGCTGCCGAAGTAGCGGACTTGTTCAGTAAATACCGTCTGAGCGAAGCATTGATGGCTGTTTATAAATTATTCTGGGATGAATTCTCTTCCTGGTATCTGGAAATGATTAAACCGGCTTACGGACAGGGAATTGACCGTACCACTTATGACGCTACTCTCTGCTTCCTCGATAACCTGTTGCATCTGCTTCATCCGTTTATGCCGTTCATCACAGAAGAATTGTGGCAACAGATGTACGAACGTAATGCGGAAGAAGGAGAAAGTCTGATGGTAAGTGCATTGAGCATGGATACTTATGTAGACACCGCATTCGTTGCACAGTTTGAAGTTGTCAAGGGAGTTATCAGTAATATCCGCAGCATCCGTCTGCAAAAGAACATAGCTCAGAAAGAACCGCTTGACTTGCAGGTGCTGGGCGAAAATCCGGTTGCAGAGTTCAATGCGGTGATTCAGAAGATGTGTAACCTTTCTTCCATTACAGTGGTAGAGAGCAAGGCGGAAGGTGCTTCTTCCTTCATGGTAGGAACTACCGAATACGCTGTGCCACTGGGCAATATGATTGATGTAGAAGCCGAAATCGCCCGTATGGAAGCTGAACTGAAACATAAGGAAGGATTCCTGCAAGGTGTATTGAAGAAACTCAGCAATGAGAAATTTGTCAATAACGCCCCCGCAGCCGTTCTCGAAATGGAACGTAAGAAGCAGGCCGATGCGGAAAGTATCATCAGCTCTTTGAAAGAAAGCATCGCAGCTTTAAAAAAGGCATAATGAACTGATACATAAAAATATGTAATGGAGAGGCATCCCGATAGATTTGGGATGCCTTTCTTTTTAAAAGATAAAAATAATACTATCTTTGCTTCCACTTTTAATCACACAGCAAAATGAAACAATTACTGCGAATATGCTTAACAGGTGCGTTCTTTCTTCTTTTCGAAGGACTCCTTTCCCCTATGTTGGCAGATAATGGGAAATCAGATAAAGAAATATTAGTTTTGAATTCTATTAACTTCAACCTTCCCTGGGCCAGAAACTTCTATTGGTATGTGCACGATGTTCTTCAGGAACAGGGAATAACTGCCAGAGCGGAATCATTGTCTGTCCCGGCCTTGCAGGATACGATGGAGGTAAATGCAGTCATCGAGCATCTGCGTCAGAAATATCCGCTTCCTCCTGCCGCTATTGTGATAATTGGTGATCCGGGCTGGATTGTCTGTCGTCCTTTATTTGATGACCTATGGAAAGATGTTCCAGTGATCATAACGAACTCCCGTGACCGCCTGCCTGCTACCTTGGATATTCTGCTCTCTCATGCCTCGTTGAATGAGACCAACAGCGTCCCCGCCCAAGAGTGGAGAAAAGGCTACAACCTGACTACCCTGAAACAGCATTACTATGTGAAGGAAACCGTTGAACTGATCTATAGCCTGATACCTGATATGGATCGCCTGGCATTTATCTCGGACGATCGCTACATCAGTGAAGAAACCCGCGGAGACGTGAAAGAAGCTGTTGAAAAGCATTTTCCAAACCTGCCTTTAGAATTGCTTTCTACCACTCACTTGTCAACAGAAATGCTTCTGGACACCTTGCGCAGCTATAAAGCAAACACCGGAATTATTTATTATTCCTGGTTTGAGTCGCATAATAAAGAAGATAATAATTATCTTTTTGATCATATTCAGGAGATTATCACCAATTTTACGTCCTCTCCCTTGTTCCTGCTTTCTTCCGAAGACCTGTCCAATAATACTTTTGCAGGAGGCTATTACGTTTCTGCAGAATCATTCGGCGATTCCTTACTTGAAATTATTGACCGTGTGTTGCATGGAGAACAGGCGGAGGACATTCCCGAAAGTATAGGAGGGAAGGCGAGTGCCTACCTCTGTTATCCAGTGCTGGAATCCTACAATATTCCCTATCACCTTTATCCTGAACGAGCTGTTTATGTCAACGAACCTAAAAGTATATTTCATCAATACTGTGTTGAAATCCTTTCCTGTTCCATTTTCCTTCTTATTTTGATAGCAGCGATCGCCTATTATATACGTATTCTTTGCAAGGCATACACTCGTCTGAGTGAGGCAATGGAAAAGGCGGAGCAGGCGAATCAGTTGAAATCCGCCTTTCTGGCTAATATGAGTCATGAAATCCGCACTCCGTTGAATGCGATTGTCGGCTTCTCGAATATGTTGCCGGATATAGAAGATCGTAAGGAGATGCGCGAATATGCAGACATCATCGAAACAAATACCGACTTGCTTCTTCAACTGATCAATGATATTCTGGACATGTCCAAAATCGAAGCCGGCACTTTTGACTTCTGCCCGTCATTGATAGATGTCAACCAGACGATGGAAGAAATCGAACAGAGCATGAGGCTTCGCTTGAAAAAAGAAACTGTTACTCTTACTTTTACCGAACGTCTGCCGGAATGTACCCTTTATACAGATAAGAATCGTTTGATACAACTGATTTCCAATTTTGTCATCAATGCTATTAAATTTACTCAGACAGGTTCTATCAGAATGGGATATCGTCTGAAGGATGCCGATACAATTTGCTTTTATGTTTCGGATACAGGCTGCGGCATGTCGGAAGAGCAATGTAGGCATGTATTCGAAAGGTTTGTGAAATACAATCCTTTTGTTCAGGGAACAGGTTTGGGACTTTCCATTTGTCAGATGATTATCGACCGGTTAGGAGGGACGATTGGGGTTGAATCGGAAGAAGGCAAAGGCTCTACTTTCTGGTTTACGCTGCCCTATCAGCAGGAATAGCATCGTATTTGTCTTCTTATCCTTTATGATTGTTAGTTTTATGTATTGCAGACTTCCAAGACTTTGGTCAGCTTATTACGATGAGACAATATTCTCACCACAATGAGAAAAAATTCTCAATGCAATGAGAAAAGATTCTCACTGTGATGAGAAAAAGTTCTCACTGTGGTGAGAAATAATTCTCATCATGATGAGAATGGTTGAGAATTTATGATCTGTATCAGCTTGTACTATAGATAAATACAGATTTACTATTTTCTGTTTTATAGCTTTAATTGATAGAGCAAAAAAGAACTTTACCTAAAAAGAGACCGTTTTTCTTTATTTAGTTGAAGGATGGTATAGATTTAATAGGTACGAATCCAATTTATTGGAAGGAGTCACTTATATTAAGGAAACAGTAAAGGAAGCAGCAATGGCAGATAATCTTTTAAATCGATGCGTAATTGTTTGAGTGCTTGCTGAATACGATAATCTACAGTCTTTGGAGACACTTCCAATGTTTCTGCAATTTCTTTGTAGCTCATATCCCGGAAACGATGCATAACAAATGCTTGCCGATAACTTTCCGGTAATGCAGCAACCGCTTCTTCAATACGTTTGGTTAGCTCTTTAATTTGATAGAAGTCCATATCCTGTATCATCTCTTGCATTTCTTCATAGAAACGCGTATCAGCACGTTTGATGGCATCAATGTGTGCAAGCTTATTTAAAGCCTTGTGATGTACCATTTTAAAGAGATAAGAACTTAATGATGATTCAATAATTAGGTTTTCCCGGTTTTCCCATATCCATAGAAGGGAGTCTTGCACAATTTCTTCTGCATCGTGAAAGTCAACATATTTATGACCATAGGCACATAGCACTGCATAGTATTGCCTGAATAGCATTTCAAAGGCTTTTAGGCCTCCACGCTGTATTTCAGATAATTGAGGGTCATTCCTCTTTATGCGTAGTTCCTTCATTTATTAAATTCTAATTTGCTGCAAATATAGCTTTTTTATAATAAAATAAAGATTTTCTGAAAAAAATAAGGTTTTCGTTTAGGAATGTCATGGTTTGGTCTTGTCATATAATAAAAGGTAGAATAAAGGATGAAAGAATTAGATAATAATAGAATAGAAGAATTGCTTCCTCGTTATTGTGAGGGGAGATTGAGCGAGGGGGAACGTCTGGAAGTGGAAGCGTGGATAGATGAGTCGGAGGAGAATAAACGAGTTGCTACTCAGACTTTTGCCCTTTATTTGGCTGTGGACACGGTTCAGGTAATGAAGAAAGTTGATACGGAGAAAGCTTTACTGAAAGTAAAGGGAAAAATGTCGGACCGTGAAGTGAGAAGGATAGTGTGGTGGGAGTGGGCACAACGTGCTGCTGCAATTCTATTTATTCCGCTTCTTACCTTATTTATATGGCAGAATTGGAAAGGGGATACTGGTGAGGTAGCGGAGATGATGGAAGTTAAGACTAGTCCTGGAATGACCACTTCGTTGACATTACCCGATGGTACAATTGTTTATTTGAATTCGGAATCTTCTTTGTCTTATCCTTCTCGCTTTAATGGAGATTTCCGTAGAGTGACGTTAAGTGGTGAAGCATACTTTGAAGTGGCCAAAGATCCGGAAAAGAAATTTATCCTTTCTACTACACATCAATCACAGATAGAAGTATTGGGTACATGTTTCAATGTGGAAGCATATGAACAGAATACAGAGGTTATTACAACTTTGATTGAAGGAAAAGTAGATTTTATGTTCGAGAAAGACGCTGGGGTGAAACATGTGTTCTTATCTCCAAGAGAGAAGCTGGTGTATGATTCGGAGACTGATAAAGTCCACCTTTATAAAACTTCGGGAAAATCAGAATTGGCTTGGAAAGATGGAGAAGTTGTTCTTGATAATACACCTTTGGAAGAAGCATTATGGATGCTGGAAAAAAGATATAGTGTGAAATTTGTTATTAAGAACGAAAAACTGAAGAATAGTTCGTTTACGGGAACCTTTACAAATCAACGTTTGGAGAAGATTCTGGAATATTTTAAAGTATCCTCCAAAATACGTTGGCAACATATCAATGATGATAAGAATGGAAGTGACAGAAAAAAAGAGATAATAGAAATTTATTGATTAACCTTTAACAATTTAGTAGTATGAAAGCAAAACCCACTTAGAAAAAAGTATGGGAAGATTTTGGCAGATCTCCCCATACTAAAATGAATCAATTGAAAATGCTTGTTGGCAGACAAGCATAGTTAACTCATTTTCAACTTAAATCAATACAAAATTATGCAAAACAATTTTAGCATCCAAGTTTTAAGGGTGGTAAAGTCTTTTTGGCTAACCTCGAAAAAAATCCCACGTACTATGAGACTGGTTATTTTATTCTTATTTTGTTTTGTCGGATTAACTAATGCGACAGATAGTTATGCCCAATCTGCAAAGGTTACGATGAATGTACGTAATCAGACAGTTGAGGATGTATTAAGAGCGATAGAGAAGCAAACAGAATTTAGTTTCTTCTACAACAATGCTCATATAAATTTGAAACGGTTGGTGACAATCTCCGCTAACCGTAATGATATCTTTAAAGTTCTTGACGAAGTATTTAAAAATACGAATGTAGAATATAAGGTAATAGATAAAAAGATCATTCTGTCCACGGAGTTGGCATCTGTCGAACAGGCGCATCAGGAAAAGGTAAAAGTAAGCGGACGAGTTGTGGATGCGGCAGGTGAACCGGTAATCGGTGCCAGTGTGATAGAAAAAGGCTCCTCCAATGGCACGATCACTGATATGGACGGTAATTTTATCCTGAATGTTGGTTCAAAAGAAGCCATTCTTGAAATCTCTTATATTGGTTATCAAGGACAGTCCCTGAAAGTAACTCCGGGAAAGACGCTGTCGGTAGTATTGAAAGAAGACACACAGAGTCTGGACGAAGTGGTAGTAGTTGGTTTTGGTGTACAGAAGAAAGCGAACCTGACCGGCGCGGTATCTCAGGTAAAGATGGATGATGTACTGGGGAGTCGTCCTGTTGTAAATGCCATGAGTGCTTTGCAGGGTGCGATGCCGGGACTTCAGATTACTCCTAATAATGATGCTGCCGGTCCGGGACAGAGCAAATCATTCAATATTCGTGGTACGACTTCCATCAATGGCGGTGGTCCGTTGGTGTTGATAGATAATGTTCCGGGGGATATCGATATGTTGAATCCCGAAGATATCGAAAGTGTTTCTGTGTTGAAAGATGCTGCTTCGGCCGCTATCTATGGTGCGCGTGCCGCTTTCGGTGTAATACTTGTGACTACAAAGAAGGCGAAGAAAGGCGACGGGTTTCATGTCAATTATAATAATAATTTTGGTTTCCAGAGTTCTATCAATCGTCCGGAACAGGCTGACGGGCTGGAGTGGATGCAGGCTTACCTGGACGGCGAGTTCAATGTCGGTAAATACTACACCGGGCAAGATATCAAAACATGGATGAACTACCTGACCGAATATCGTAAGAATCCGGGTAAATTCCAGACTACCGGAGACGGGGTATATGTAGACCCGGAAACAGGATTGAATTATTATCTGAATGAGAAAGACCTGTATGCCAATATGCTTGATGATTACGGTTTTCTGCAAGCACATAATGTGTCATTGAGTGGTGGTACTGATAAGCTGGCTTATCGTCTGTCCCTTGGTTATAATAGCGAGCAAGGTATTTTGATCACCGATAAAGACCGCTACAAACGTTTGTCGGGTAGTGCCTATATTTCTGCCGAAATCACCTCGTGGCTGACTCAGTCTGTAGATATACGCTATGCTCAGAGTGACAAGAATATGCCTGTGACTTCGGATAAGACCGGATTGTATGATATGCGTTTGCCGGTTGTATATCCCGAAGGCTCCCTGACTTTGCCTGACGGCACCAGCCTGATGACGAATACGCCTTCCAACGTTTTGAGAATGGCAACGGATAACAATACAATCAGAGACAATGCCCGTATCCTGTCAAAAACGGTATTGAAACCATTGAAAGGGCTTGAAGTGGCATTTGAATATACATTTGACAAGACATGGAGTAATCAGAATGTGAATAAGGCTTCCATTGATTATACAACGGTTGAGCTGGCAAAAATACAGACTGCCACTACTTCTTCTCTGGAGACGACTCACCAAAGTACTGATTATAATGCCATCAACCTGTATGCTAATTATAGATATTCATGGAATGACACGCATAACTTGTCATTAATGGGCGGCTTCAACCAGGAATCCAGTGACTGGAAGAAATTGTATACTTATTCTTATGATATGATTAACGAGAAGTATCCGTCACATAGTACGGCTACCGGTGAGAATAAGGTTATTACAGATGATCATCGCGTGTATACCGTGCGTGGTGCTTTCTATCGTGTTAATTATGATTATAAAGGCAAATATCTGTTTGAGACCAATGGTCGTTATGACGGCTCGTCTAAATTCCCGAAGAAAAATCGTTTCGGTTTCTTCCCTTCTGTATCTGTGGGTTGGAACATTGCCCGCGAGAACTTTATGAAACCGGTTGCAGGTGACTGGCTAAGCGATCTGAAACTTCGCGGAACCTGGGGGCAAATAGGTAATCAGGGTATTGATCCTTATAAATTTGTTCCGACTATGTCGCAAGTGGAAAAGAAGGATGTGGCATGGTTGGTGAATGGAGCGAAGCCGCTGACTTTGAATGCTCCGGGACTGGTCAGTGATAGTTTTACTTGGGAAACGGTAGAAACATTGGACTTTGGTTTTGATATAACTGCCTTGAACGGACGTCTGCAAAGTACTTTCGACTGGTATCGCCGTGATACGAAAGATATGCTTGCTCCGGGAGCTGAGTTGCCGTCAGTGGTAGGTGCTTCCGCACCTTTGCAGAATACCGCCGACTTGCGTACGAAAGGCTGGGAATTATCATTGACCTGGAGAGATAGAATCGGTGCATGGGGCTATAATGTAGGCTTCAATCTTTATGACTCTAAAACAGTCGTTACCAAATACCATAATGAATCCAAGATTATCCTGAAAAGTGATGGCACGAATAATTATTATGAAGGATATGAAATCGGTTCTATCTGGGGGTATGTAACGGATGGTTACTATACAGCCGATGACTTTGAAGATACAAATACCTGGAAATTGAAAGAAGGAGTGGTGACAGTGGATGGAGTAAGTCCGCGTCCCGGTGACATCAAGTACCAGAATTTGCGTGATGATGGATCGAGTACGAATCGCATTGATACGGGAGACGGAACCTTTGACAATCCGGGAGACCGCAAGATAATCGGTAATAACTCTTTGCGTTTGCAGTATGGTATAAACCTGGGAGTCAATTACAAAGGATTTGATCTGAGTGTTTTGCTGCAAGGAGTAGGTAAACGTGATGTATGGATCAGTGATGCACGCCGCTGGCCGTTTAATTCCGGACAGTTTGGTTCACTCTTTAAAGACCAGCTGGATTATTGGAAACCGGTAGATTCTGCCAATGGTGATTGGACGGCAGCCAATCCGAATGCGGAATATTTCCGTATTTACGGGCAAGGAAACAACTCCGGTTACAATACACGTGCGCAAACGAAGTATTTGATGAATGGCTCTTATCTGCGTGTCAAGAATGTGACTTTGAGTTATAATTTCCCGAAGAGCTGGTTGGCACCTATTACATTAACGAGTTTGAAAGCGTTCGTAAGTTGTGAGAACCTTCACACATTTACTAAGCTGATAAAGGGTTATGACCCGGAACGCCTGTCTTGGGGATATCCTTTCTATCGTACGATTTCTTTTGGTTTTAATGTTACTCTTTAATTTAGAATTGGTTATGAAAAAAATAATATATACTATGCTTGCGGCAGCAGCTATCGGGTTTACTTCATGCAACGATAGTTTTATGGAACGCTATCCGGATACTTCGTTAACGGAGCAGACAGTGTTCAGTAATTATAATACTTTCAAGACCTATGCCTGGGGATTATATGGAGTATTTACAAATACTAATATCCTGCGTATTCCCGGAACAAACGGAGCCTATGCCAGTGCCACATCCTATACAAGCGATATTTATGCAGGTTATCTGATGCGTCGTCAGGGTGACGGTAATCCGTATGCTTTTCAAAATGTATCCAGTTCGTCATCGGGCAATGGATGGGCATTCAGTTTCGTCTATCGGGTCAATGTCATGTTGGCAAATATCGATAACTCAGGGATGACGGATGCGGACAAGGAACATTGGCGTTCGGTGGGATATTTTTTCCGTGCCTATTATTATTCGGAACTGATAGCTCGTTTTGGTGATGTGCCTTGGGTAGATCGTGTACTGGGTGATTCGGATAAGGAAATAGCATATGGTCCCCGTACACCTCGCAAAGAAGTTGCCGATCATGTATTGAACGATTTGATATACGCTGAAGAGCATATAAAAGAAGAAGGTGACGGTGAAAATACGATCAATGTGCATGTTGTTCGTGCTCTTCTTTCCCGTTTCTGCCTTTTTGAAGGTACATGGCGTAAATATCATGCTTTGGGGGACGAAGATAAGTACTTTGATGCTTGTATCACTTATTCCAAGAAGCTGATGGATTCTTATCCCGAACTGAACAGTGATTGGGGAGAGATGCTGACATCTGACCTGAAAGGAATGAAAGGCATCATTCTGTATAAGGAATATGTAGAAAAAGAACTGACTAATTATGTACTGACTCATGTTGAACGGACATCCACCCATAATGTGGAAATGCCGCAACACATCATCGATATGTATCTTTGTAAAGATGGTAAAACGATTCATAACAGCTCGGAATATGAATGGTCGCAGGATGGGGATAATAGTATGAATGCTACCTTCCGCAATCGTGACCTTCGTCTGCTGGAGACTGTAGCTCCCCCTTATAAGGTGATCCCAAGTGCCGATAATACCAGTTGGGAGTATACTTCTGATCCCAAGGACCGTGAGTTTATGGATATCATGGGCATTACCCGTTACACAGGTTTCGGGGGCGGAAATGGGGAAGCCGGTAAACATAAAGTGTTCCCATTGATGAACTGGTCTGCTGCTATATTGAAAGGAATGCCTCACTTCTTCACCAACAATGGCGGACAAGGTTTCCTCGTAGCCCGTAGCGGTAACTATGTGTACAGATACTATAATGTATGGGACAATTCGAAAGAGAACGAAGGAACTTCGGATGTACCTTTGTTCAAGATTGATGAAGTGATGTTGAATTATGCTGAGGCTAAATTTGAAAAAGGTGGTACAGGTGTCGAGGGCTTCAATCAGACTGTTGCTGATCTTACTATCAATAAGTTACGCGATCGGGTGGGAGTTGCGCATATGAAAGTGGCCGAGATAAATGCCGGATTTGATCCGAAGCGCGACCAGACCGTAGACCCTGTATTGTGGGAGATTCGTCGCGAGCGCATAGTAGAATTGATGGGCGAAGGATTTGGATTCTACGATGTGCGCCGCTGGAAAAAGGCACCTTGGTTTATCAATAAGATACAGTATGGTCAATGGGCTACTAAAGAGCAGATTGGCGACTCCGGACAGTTTGTTGATCTTGAAAAAGGATACGCCGATACGACAGGAAAGAAAGAAGGTTTTATCTATATGTATAATGATCCTTTGGTAGCAGGTAAAGGTTGGTTAGATAAGTATTATCTGTATCAGGTGCCTACTAATGAAATCGCATTAAACCCAGAACTGGCCCCCAATAATCCGGGATGGGAGTAATAATTAACTGAAACACAAATTGAAAGAAGATGTGCAAATAACTGTTTGACACATCTTCTTTCTTTATTAGAGCCAATGCTATATCTTTCCGACTTTTCATATATTGGAGGTTATTTAATGTGTATCAGTATAAAAGAACTACATTTTATTTTCAGTAATCGGAAATTTGAAATATATTTAGGGGTTCAAACGCTCAAACACATTTGATGACCCTTAAAAAAATAATGACTATGAACATGCGTCTTCTATTACTTTTATTATTTGGTTCTGTTGTTATGTATACAAGTTGCCAATCTACGTCTGCTCCAATCGATTCATTGGCAGCACGTGTGACGGAGAATACGTCGAAAGATCAAATCCTTTTCCGGTTGGTTACTGATGAAGCCGATCCGGCAAAGGACTACTTTGAGATAGACTCCAAGGATGGCAAAGTACTGATAACCGGAAACTCCGATCTTTCACTGGCTACGGGCTTGAATTGGTACCTGAAATACGTGGCAGGTATTCATCTTTCGTGGAATAATCCCTCGCAGAAATTGCCGGAAGTACTGCCTCTGCCTCAAAAGAAAATCCGACAGGCGACGGCTATGAAGAATCGATATTACCTGAATTACTGTACCTATTCCTACTCCATGGCTTTCTGGGACTGGGAGCGCTGGGAGAAAGAAATAGACTGGATGGCGATGCACGGCATCAATATGCCTTTGAGTATAACAGGGATGGAGGTTGTCTGGTATAATCTGCTGAAGCGTATCGGATATACGACGGAGGAGATCAATGAGTTTATTTCCGGTCCTGCCTTTATGGCATGGTGGCAGATGAATAATCTGGAAGGATGGGGCGGACCGAATCCCGACAGTTGGTATCGGCAACAGGAAGCACTGCAAAAGAAGATCATTACCCGAATGAGGGAGCTGGGCATTGAACCGGTATTCCCCGGATATGCAGGAATGGTCCCCCGTAATATCGGCGAGAAACTGGGGTATCAGATTGCCGATCCCGGTAAATGGTGCGGTTTCCCTCGTCCGGCCTTTCTTTCTACGGAAGATGAACATTTCGATTCATTTGCTGCCATGTATTATGAGGAGTTGGAGAAACTGTACGGAAAAGCAAAGTATTACAGTATGGACCCCTTTCATGAAGGAGGAAATACGGAAGGAGTAGACTTGGCAAAGGCGGGAACTTCTATTATGAGTGCTATGAAGAAAGCGAATCCGGAGGCTGTGTGGGTGATGCAGGCATGGCAGGCGAATCCGCGGGAAGCGATGGTCAGTACGCTCGATTCCGGTGATTTGCTGGTACTGGATTTGTATAGTGAGAAACTTCCGCAATGGGGTGATCCGGAGTCGATGTGGTATCGGGAGAAAGGTTTCGGCAAGCATGACTGGCTCTATTGTATGTTGCTTAACTTTGGCGGTAATGTCGGTCTGCATGGACGGATGGAGCAGTTGGTGAATGGATATTATAACGCCTGTGCACATGTCAACGGGAAAACCTTGCGGGGGGTAGGAGCTACTCCGGAAGGAATCGAGAATAATCCGGTGATGTTTGAATTGCTGTATGAGCTTCCTTGGCGGGAAGAACGGTTCTCACCGGATGAATGGCTGCAAGCGTATCTGAAAGCGCGGTATGGAAATGATTTGTCACCGGAAGTAGCGGAAGCATGGCGTGCGCTGGAACATACAGTTTACAATGCTCCGAAGAATTATCAGGGAGAAGGGACAGTCGAATCCTTGTTGTGCGCCCGTCCGGGATTTCATCTGGACAGAACGTCGACATGGGGATATGCCAAGTTATTCTATTCACCTGATTCAACGGCAAAGGCAGCCCGCTTGTTACTTTCTGTTGCAGATCAGTACAAGGGAAATAATAACTTTGAATATGATTTGGTGGACGTGGTGCGTCAGAGCCTGGCAGATAAGGGGAATGTGCTGCTTGAAGAAATTTCTCAGAGTTATGATCGGAAAGATAAGGATAGCTTCGGGAAACAGTCACAACAGTTTTTGGAGTTAATATTAGCTCAGGACAGTTTGCTATCCACCCAAAAGGAGTTCTCGGCGTCTTCATGGCTGAATGCCGCACGTTCTTTGGGAACCACGGAAGAAGAAAAGAAACTTTACGAATGGAATGCTTCTGCGCTGATCACGGTTTGGGGAGACAGTATAGCTGCTAATCAGGGAGGTCTGCATGATTATTCCCATCGGGAGTGGAGCGGGATTTTGAAAGACTTGTATTATCAACGTTGGAAAACTTTCTTTGAGCAGAAACAACGGGAGTTGGACGGCAAACTTGGTGAATCAGCGGAAGAACCGATTAATTTCTATGGCATGGAGAAAGCATGGGCGGAGAAAAACAAAACAGCTGATTCATCAGATCATAAGTTACAAAATGTAATTGAAACGGCAAAATTTGTTTATCGGACAGCGATTGAAGCAAAGTAATTTATCTACCTACACTGCTCCGGCTTTCAGCTAGAGGGCTGACTAAAAAGTCGGTAGTGCTGCCTTAAACGGGAGTGACTAAAAGTCGATAGGGAAACTTGGGTTTGTACGAATCATATAAAACGAAAAAAGAATAATCGGAAGTAAACAGGGGAATACCTTTTACTTCCGATTATTCTTTTTATAAATGATAATTGCTTCAGCAAGGGCATGCCGGGCAATCGAACATATTTATTTCTCCAACAAATTTTTCAGAAACTCGTCCAGTTCTTTATCCAGTCCTTTCAGCAGTTCGTCATCCACAAGCAATGTATCGTCATCTATCAGCAACAATTCTGCAACTGTTTCCTTATCTTCATCTACCAGTACGAATGAATAAGGCTTTAATATTGTTACTTTATCGAAGTCTCCTGCATCTTTCATTCTGCAAAGGATACTTTTCAGGTTGGGCTCTACATTTTCCATGAAATCATCTCCATCGTAAGTTGCCCACTCTTCAATCATTACATTAGCCAATTCCTCGTCATCGTCGTTATAAATAGTGAGTTGTCCCGATGTTTGGTCCGGTTGTAAATGAATATCTGTTACGGCTGTCTGGTCGCAGCCACATACATATTTGCCGGCTGCCTTTTGGATAGCCGATTCGATGGTAGACAGAGATTGTTGGCTCAGTTTCATAAGTTCTTCCTTTTTGTTACCTCAAAGGTATAAAAAAAATAATAATCAATGCATGATTTCCTTAAAAATCATCATTAAATCGCTCCATTTGCATTTTTAGCTTGGGCAATTGACTGTTACGTTCCTTTAATTCATTTGCATAAAGGGTTGTAAGGTAGTAATTCGGTATATCGTCAATGGTGGCGTACGCCGCATTTTCGGGAATGTTTTTCTTATCTACTTTTTGGGCGAGTTGCTGTGCTTTGACTGCCCATTCTTCTGCTTTTGCCAAGCTGTCCTTCATCTCATAATAAACAGCGATATTGAGGGCAGCTTTCATCTTTTTCTTTTCCTTCTTGGTTCCGTTGTACACTTGTTCCCAAAGTTCGAAAGCTCTGTCCCATGAATTTTCACGGACAAAGATTGCCGCGTCACGCATCTGTACGGAGCCACCGGTGTACAAGTATCGTTTGCCTGTTTTCCAGAAAGGGAGTAACTGTTTGACAGGGATAGTCCCTGCAAATTCAGAAGCTTCCCGTAACATCTGTGCATCAGGTATCATGTGTGCAAATGTTTCTGTTACCGATCCTCCGTATTCTTCCCAAAAGATACTGTCGGTGGGGTGTAGCGTAGTCATCGGTTTGCTGCGCGAGGGCAGGTATACCTTCACCGTCGGGTAGGCTTTTACATCCACTGTCCCCAGGTAGCAGTTAAAATCACGGATATAACGAACCGTTTTGGTCGCTTTGAATTGCAGGTTTTCCATTGCGATGATACAGTCCACTCCCAAGTCTGATGTCAGCTGTTGGACTTCCTCCTGACTCAATGTACTTTCACGAGGAAACTTGTCATTGGCCCGTAAAGCGGAATCACAGATCACCACTACATCAAAATAGTTCTGATGCGCGATTTCTTCCGCCAGCGATTCAGCTGCAATCTTAACATTACCATTGGCATACGCTGTGGCGTGGCTTATTTCGGGTACGTTTTCTTTCGGCTTTTCGGTCTGTGTGATCAGCTTGTTATCCGGTTCGGTGCTGGTGTTATTCACGATAGCCACTTTACGGAGTTGAGAAGGGAAAGTCATATCTCCGGGCTGCATATAGTCAATAGAAATCTGCTCCAGGCTCTGACAGCTGCCGAGTGCCAACAGTAGCAGAGAAACAAATGCCAGTGAATAGAATTTTGCCATAGTCTTGATATCTTTAGTAGTTTAAGCAAAAGTACTATTTTGGATGAATAAAAGAAAGCCTCAAACAGTTTTTAACCGTTTGAGGCTTTCTTTTAGATTATAATCTTACATCGGACTGCTGTTAAGCATTCTGTCCGTGGCAGTTTTTATATTTCTTACCGCTTCCGCATGGGCAAGGATCATTGCGTCCTACCGTCTTTTCCGCACGGATCGGTTCGCGTTTTTGTTGCTCGCGAGTATCCTGACTGGCAGCAGCCTGCTGGTTCGGATCACTGAGGTCTTGTTTCTGTTCACGATACTTGCTCATATCCTGACGTTGCTCGGGAGCAGCCTGGCGTACTTCTACGCGGCGTGGCTGTTGTTCGTCTGCCGGAGCTTCCTGTACAGGGATCTGTCCGCGCATCAGGATGGAGATAGTTTGGTTATTGATCTTGTTCACCATAGCGTCAAACAGTGTTACGGATTCCAGTTTGTAGATCAACAGCGGGTCTTTCTGTTCGTAGCTTGCGTTCTGAACAGAGTGTTTCAACTCATCCAGCTCACGCAGGTTTTCTTTCCATGCTTCGTCGATAACGTGCAGCAGGATAGACTTTTCGAAAGCTTTCACCACCTCCTTTGATTCGGACTCGTAAGCCGCTTTCAGATTACAGGAGATGTTATACATCCGTTTTCCGTCTGTGATAGGAATCAGAATGTTTTCGTACATATGTCCCTGGTTTTCGTATACTTGTTTGATGACCGGATTAGCGATTTGTGCCAGGCGTTCCGTTTTGCGTTTGAAGTTTTCCATGGCAATGTTGAATGTCTTTTCTGCCAATGTGTCCTTCTTTTCATTACGGAATTCTTCTTCGGTGAACGGAGTTTCCATAGCCAATGTCTGGAGCAGTTCCATCTGACAGCCTTCGTAGTCATTGTTCTCGATCGCATTCGCGCAACGGTCCCAGATCATATTAACGATATCCATACCGATACGTTCACCCATCAGGGCGTGGCGGCGTTTGGTGTAAACAACGGTACGTTGCTTGTTCATCACGTCGTCATATTCCAACAGACGTTTACGGATACCGAAGTTGTTTTCTTCCACCTTCTTCTGTGCACGCTCGATAGAGTTGGAGATCATCTTGTGCTCGATCATTTCGCCTTCCTGGAAACCGAGTTTGTCCATTACACTGGCAATACGGTCGGAAGAGAACAGACGCATCAAGTCATCTTCCAGTGACACGAAGAATACAGAAGAACCCGGGTCACCCTGACGTCCTGCACGACCACGCAACTGGCGGTCTACACGACGGGATTCGTGACGTTCCGTACCGATGATGGCCAAACCGCCTGCGGCTTTTACTTCCGGGCTCAGCTTGATGTCGGTACCACGACCTGCCATATTGGTAGCGATGGTCACTGCACAGCTGAAACCGGCTTTTGCAACAATTTCAGCTTCTTTCTGGTGCAACTTCGCATTCAGTACGCTGTGTTCGATCTTACGCATGGTAAGCATTTTGCTCAGCATTTCGGAGATTTCTACCGAAGTCGTACCTACCAGTACCGGACGTCCTGCCTGCACTAGTTTTTCGATTTCTTCGATAACGGCTTTATACTTTTCGCGTTTGGTTTTGTAAACGCGGTCGTTCATATCCTTCCTTGCGATCGGGCGGTTAGTCGGGATAACGACTACATCCAATTTGTAGATGTCCCAAAGTTCGCCTGCTTCCGTTTCGGCAGTACCGGTCATACCGGACAGCTTGTGATACATACGGAAGTAGTTCTGCAAAGTGATCGTTGCGAATGTCTGCGTTGCGGCTTCTACTTTCACACGTTCCTTCGCTTCGATAGCCTGGTGCAATCCGTCAGAGTAGCGGCGGCCTTCCATGATACGTCCGGTCTGCTCGTCTACAATCTTCACCTGTCCGTCGATCACAACATATTCGTCATCTTTCTCGAACATGGTGTAAGCCTTCAGCAACTGGTTGATGGTGTGTACGCGCTCCGATTTGATGGCGTAGTTAGTCAGCAGCTCATCTTTCTTTTCCAGCAGTTGTTCGTTGGTCAGGTTTTGATTTTCCAGTTCGGAGAGTTGTGCGGCGATATCCGGCAGAACGAACAATGTCGGGTCTTCGGAGTTACCGGTGATCAGGTCGATACCTTTATCTGTGAGGTCTACGCTGTTCAGTTTTTCTTCGATGACGAAGTACAACGGTTCGGTCACTTCGTGCATACGCTTGTTGTTCTGCTCCATGTAGATTTCTTCGGTCTTCAGCATGCCGGCTTTGATACCCTGTTCACTGAGGAACTTGATCAATGCCTTATTCTTCGGAAGACACTTGTGGCTACGATAAAGGGCAAGGAATCCTTCTTCCACTTCCTTCTTGTCGTTGGAGGCAATCAGGCGTTTGGCTTCGGAGAGGTATTTGGTTGCCAATGCTTTTTGAGCTTCTACCAGACGTTCTACCAGCGGACGGAGCTGTTCGAACAGTTGGTCGTCGCCCTTCGGCACCGGACCGGAAATAATCAGCGGAGTACGGGCGTCGTCAATCAATACCGAGTCAACCTCATCGACGATGGCGTAGTTGTGCTGGCGTTGAACAAGGTCTTTCGGGCTGATAGCCATGTTGTCACGCAGGTAGTCGAAACCGAATTCATTGTTGGTACCGAACGTGATGTCGGCAAGGTATGCCTGACGACGGGCGTCGGAGTTCGGCTGATGGCGGTCGATGCAATCTACGCTCAAACCGTGGAACATATAAAGCGGGCCCATCCATTCGGAGTCACGTTTGGCAAGGTAGTCGTTCACGGTTACTACATGCACACCGTTTCCGGTCAGCGCGTTCAGGAATACCGGAAGGGTAGCAACGAGAGTTTTACCTTCACCGGTTGCCATTTCCGCAATCTTACCTTTGTGCAGAACGACACCACCGAAGAGCTGTACGTCGTAGTGAACCATGTTCCATACCGTATCGTTACCACCGGCTATCCAGTGATTCTGATAGATGGCCTTGTCGCCTTCGATGCGTACAAAATCTTTCGTTGCAGCCAGTTGGCGGTCAAAATCCGTAGCGGTAACAACGATTTCTTGATTTTCTGTGAAACGTTTGGCGGTAGCCTTCACGATAGAGAAAGCAACGGGCAGCACTTCGTCCAGTGCTTTTTCATATTTCTCCAGAATTTCTTTTTCTGTCTTATCGATTTGTGCGAAGACTTCTTCGCGGTCTTCCAGTTCCAGTGTCTCGATGCTTGCCTTCAACTCTTCCACTTTCGCACGTTCGGCGGTAGCCGATTCATGGATATATTTTTTGAGTTCTTCCGTTTTGGCACGGAGGGCGTCGTTGTCCAGTTTCTCAACCTCCGGGTAGGCAGCTTTGATCTTTTCCACCCAGGGCTTGATTTCTTTCATGTCTCGTGTGGATTTGTTTCCGAAAATCGAGCTTAAAAATTCATTAAATCCCATGTTGTATTATTTAGTTTATTATTATTTCTTGATTGTCTGCACGGTGCTTTTTCCATATATAAATCCGCGCAAAGTTACATTAAAATGCTGATTTATTTATGTTTTTCGCATGGTTTTTGTGAGGAATCTTTTACCGAAGATCGGTAATAGGAGCCGAAGAAGAAGCATTGGGAGCCCGTATGCGCATGAAATGAGCCAGTGTAGGCGCAATATGGTCGATTGTTACAGGTGTCTGAATGATGGCCGGTTTCACGGAGTGACCCATGAAGATCAGCGGTGCGGGGATATAGGAATGACGTACCACCTTGTTCTCGTTGCCGTTTTCGCTGACGATAGTCCATCCCGGCAACACGTCGATCACGAGGTCGCCGGAACGCTTGCGGTGATAGCCGTTGCGTATTCTGTATATTTCCGGAGTCCATGAACCCAGGAGAAGTCGGTGGGCGGAATATGCCTCATTTACTCCGCTGAACTGCATCAGGAAGTCGGCAGACTTTTCCTGCACTTCTGTCAGGTTCAGTTGCTTTTGTTCCAGTAACTTGTGGTTCAGATAGATTTGCTGGTCGTGATAGGCTTCTACATATTTTCCTTCACCGTAAGTGGCCATCAGAAACATGTTCAGCAAGGCGGTGCAGCGGTTGAGGTGAAACTCTCCGGTCGGTATTTTGTACAGTCCCGAATCCGTCGATTCGCTGTCCGTATATCCGGTGGAAGTGACGAAGATAAGCACATTCTGCAAGCCTACTTTCTTGTCGAGCAGGTCAAGCAGGTTGGCGATGCTGCGGTCGAGGCGTACATAAGTGTCCTGTATTTCCATGGCACACTCTTGTACGGACTTGTGCGCATAGTTGCCTGCATAATAAGTAAGTGCCAATAAGTCAGTAATGTCATCCATGCCGACCGAACCTTTGCCGATTGCTTCTTCTGCGAGGGCATTTACTTCATCGTTGACGAACGGGCTGGTGATGAAACGGCGGAACTTATTGTTGCGGTCGTCGTCAAATTTATATTTGAACACTACGTCCCGCCAATCTGGCAGGAAAGTGTACATACCACGTGGGAAAACCGGTTCCCATGTGACGCTGGAGATGCGGGAGTCGATGGCCTGACGGTCGTTATATTGGCTTGCCCACCAGGGGAATTCGCCATAATAAGTCGTTCCGCTCCATTTTCCGGTCGTGGGATTGATCCAGAACGCTCCGTTTCCTGCATGTCCGGCAGCGAAAATGGCTGCGTCGCAGAAAGGGGCGATGGCGTATACGATACCTTTGCCTTGTGTCGCTATTTTCAGTTCGTCGGCAATGGTAGAGGTTAATAATTTGGTAGGGGCACAGGTCTGATCGGTGTAATAACCCATGAAGGCCGCATCGTCCGTACTGTTGACAGGGCGTAGGGTGGCTACATCCATCCATCGGTTGGAAATGATTCCGTTGACGGAAGGCGTTGATCCGCTGTAGATGGCTGCCATGGCAGAGGCACGGTCTACACCGCTGAATGTATATTCTGCATTGTGGAATACTCTTCCCTCTTTCCAAAGGCGTTTGAAGCCTCTCTCGCCGTAGAGCGACGAAAAAGCTTCCAGATAGTCCGTACGCAACTGGTCAATCGTGAGTCCTACCACAAGTTTAGGGGCAGTAGGCAACGACTGAGCTTGTAGCCCGGTGAAGGTCAGTACGGTAATCAGGGAAGTTAGTAGTCCTTTCATTATTTCTTTTTAGAGGTCAATATCAAATTGCTCGCTGAACGTATCAGCAAACAGAGTGCCAAAGGTACAACAGCTAAGTCAAATCTCTGCGGAATTAGCGGAAAAAGCACCATAAAAAGTGTTAAAACGACTAAATTCAGCGTCAAATACCAGCATTTCTTTCCTTTTCGGACACAATAAATGATGTATGGAAGGATCAGAAGCTGTCCCGGATGGAATACCAGCAATAAGAAATTGGAGCTGACAGCCGGATGTTCGGAGAATAGGGCGAGGAAGGCCAGCACACAGCCCACGATGCCTGCGGCACCGAATAAAATAAGGTCGACACCCCAGAGTCCTGTCCTTTTGCGGATGCTGTAGATAGCAGCAGCAGCGGTAAGTATAAAAAGCAGGAGGGAACATTGGAACGGGGTGGGCATCCAACCGCCTTCTTCTTCCTCGGGAAGGGCGTCTACGATCAGCTCCTTGCCGGATACGAGCGGACGCTGAACCGAATCATGGACGATTTGGGCGCCTGCGAAAGCATCCATCAGGTAAAAGGGGGCAAACATCATTTGGCGTTGCGTGATGGGGCGGTCTGCTTCGCTGCCGATGCAGAGGTCGATGCCGAAGCGGGCCCACGGATGGCCTTTGCAGTATTGATGTACGATATCGCGGAAAGATAGCGAACCGTCTTGCGGCTCTGCGGGATATATTACCTTTCCGTCAATGCTTTCTTCTATTTTATCGCGCGGGCGTGTAGCGCAGTTGTCATAAAAGAAATTATACCGGTAAACTCTGTTTTCGGGAAGATAGTTTTCTTGCAGTAGTCGGATGAGTTCCGCTTTTTCTTCTTTGCTCAGGTTGAGTGTCTGTTGCCAGACGCTGCGCCCGTCGAAGGCATATTCCGCCGCGAAACGGGCGTAGTCGGTAGCTCCCAGCTGGTAGTCTGTCTCACCGAGTGAAAAACGGAGGATGAAGTTGGGAGTATTGAAGCTGAATAGTCCATAGTTGAATACGGCATCTATTCCGTTGGCCGGATCTTCGTAGCGGATGGCTGTATGTCCGAACAGGGAGTATATTTCTTCACCGGGGGCGCAAGTCAGCAGGCTGAGGCGGATGGAGTCGTTGCCAGAAGCTATGGCTTGTCCGTTTGAAAAGATAAGCAGATAAAGAGTCAGTAATGGATATAGAATTGTCCGTTTCATCAGAAATGCCCGTTTATTATTTTGGTGGCGAATATACGAAGAATAGTTGGATTGTAGAAACGGAGGCTTCGTTTTATCCAAACAGAGGCTTTGTTTTACCCAAACAGAGGCTTCGTTTCACCCAAACAGAGCCTCTGATTAGGGTAAATAGGGTCTCTAAAAGCGTTCTTTTTTTCTTATAAAATGTGGAACGCTGAACGGAACACTTTAAAACTCTTGTAACTGATTGATATATAGGGAAATGTTGTGTAAGGAAAAATAACTATGAAACGCAAAGCGGTACCATAATAAGGGATAACTAATAAATTATATATTTAAAAATATATAGTTCGATTTTGGCGTTTGGGGCGATATTTGAAATGAAAAAAGAAGATAATTCCTTCTGTATGCTTCAACTTTTCTTTTTTTACTTTACCTTTGCGCCGCTAAAGACGAAAAGTATTGAACTTAATTATCGACATAGGAAATACGACAGCGAAAGTTGCCCTCTTCAATGGAAGTGAGATGGTGGAGGTGTTGACCGAATCCAATCAATCATTGGATAGCTTGGAGGCTCTTTGCTCCAAATACCGGATTGAGCGGGGGATTGTAGCTACTGTCGTCGATTTGAACGAACGGATACTTGCCGAACTGGCTGCTTTGCCGTTCCCCCTGTTATGGCTCAATCATGAGACTCCGTTGCCGGTAGGTAATCTGTACGAAACTCCCGAGACATTGGGATACGACCGGATAGCTGCCGTAGTGGGGGCCAACGAGCAGTTTCCTCATAATGACATCTTGGTCATTGATGCGGGCACTTGTATCACTTATGAGTTTATTGACTCGAAAGGACAATATCATGGCGGTAATATTTCTCCCGGCATGCAGATGCGCTATAAAGCGCTTCACCAGTTTACCGGACGCTTGCCGCTGATAGACTCCAACGGGCGCAAACTGCCGATGGGAAGGGATACGGAAACTGCCATCCGTGCAGGGGTGCTGAAAGGAATGGAATATGAAATTTCAGGTTATATTGAGGCTATGAAGCATAAATATCCTGAACTTTTGGTTTTTTTAACGGGCGGAGATGACTTTTCTTTTGATAGCAGCGTAAAAAGTGCCATCTTTGCAGATAGATTTTTAGTGTTGAAAGGATTAAATAGAATTTTAAACTATAATAATGGTAGGATTTAAACACACACTTTGTGCGCTTTTGCTCACGATGGTTACCGGAATGGCAATCGCTCAAAATAATACAAACTCTCCTTATACACGATATGGCTATGGCGACTTGTCCGATCAGAGTTTCGGGAATAGCAAGGCGATGGGGGGAATTGCTTTTGGACTTCGGGATGGAGCACAGATCAATCCGCTGAATCCTGCTTCGTATACAGCCATTGACTCGTTGACGTTTATTTTTGAAGGAGGCGTTAGTCTGCAAAATATGAATATTAGTGGTGGCGGTGTGAAACTGAACGCTAAAAACTCTAGCTTCGACTATCTGGCTATGCAATTTCGTTTGCATCCGAGGATAGCGATGAGTATCGGATTGTTGCCGTTCTCCAATGTGGGATATTCTGTATCGGATACACAGACTGCAACTGATCCGGGGACTGGTGCTACGGCTGATTATGCAAGAAATTATACCGGGGATGGAGGCTTGCATCAATTATATGCCGGATTGGGTGTGAAGGTGCTCAAAAACCTTTCGGTAGGTGTGAACGCTTCTTATTTTTGGGGAGATATAAACCGTACACGTGTTGTTTATTATCCAAGTGTATCAGGTGCTTATAATTATAATCACCAGTCGATTGCATCAGTTTCGAGTTATAAACTAGATTTTGGAGCACAATATACATTGGATATTGACAAAAAGCATTCAGTAACAATTGGAGCTGTGTATTCTCCGGAATTGAAACTGGGTAATGATTATAGTGTAACGACGCAAATGGTATCAAACTCTACGGGTACAGCTGTTTCTACTACCACCTTGAACCCGGATGCTACACTTAAAGTGCCTAATACTTTTGGCGTCGGCTTTACATATAACTATGACAAACGTTTGACTGTCGGTCTGGATTATAGTTTGCAGCAGTGGTCAAAAGCTAAGTTTGACGTAAATACAGCGGATGATGCTGTACGTGAAGATTTTAATGAAACATACACGTATTGCGACCGTCATAAAATATCAGTGGGTACGGAATATATTCCCAATTTGATTGGACGTTCCTATTTATCCCACATCAAATATCGTTTGGGAGCTTATTATACGACTCCGTATTATAAGATTGGCGGTAAAGACGCAGCCCGCGAATATGGCGTAACAGCCGGTTTCGGTCTGCCTGTGCCTCGTTCCCGTTCCATCCTTAGCATCAGTGGACAGTTTGTTCGTGTAAGTGGACAGGAATCGACCTTTGTAAACGAAAATATCTTCCGCGTTAGCATCGGATTGACGTTCAACGAACGTTGGTTCTTCAAGCGCAGAGTAGAGTAATTGGGATGAATGTAAGAAGAGAAAGAATAGACGACTATAATAATAACAACTAAAATTTAGATACAATGAAAATTAAAACGCTTGTGGCTATGTTGTTCCTTTCGGCTGGAGCAACCACTGTGGTGGCACAGGATGCGTCTAACTGTAACTCAAACAGTAGTATTTCGCATGAGGCTGTGCGTGCAGGAAATTTTAAAGATGCGTATACTCCCTGGAAAGCTGTGTTGGAAAATTGTCCCACACTCCGTTTTTACACTTTTACTGACGGATATAAAATCCTTAAAGGCTTGATGGCTCAGATTAAGGATAAGAATAATCCTGAATATCAGAAGTATTTTGATGAATTGATGAATACGCATGATTTGCGTATGAAATACACAGAAGAATTCCTTGCAAAAGGAACTAAAGTGTCTTCTGCTGACGAAGCACTGGGTATCAAGGCTGTAGACTATATTGCTTTGGCTCCGAAAGTAGACGCTAACCAAGCCTATCAATGGTTGAGCCAGTCTGTAAATGCAGTGAAAGGCGAATCGGCAGCTGCTACGCTTTTTTATTTCCTTCAGATGTCATTGGATAAACTGAAAGCTGATCCTAATCATAAAGAACAATTTATTCAGGATTATCTGCTTGCTTCAGAATATGCTGACGCTGCTATTGCTGCAGAAACTAATGAAGCAAAAAAGAAAAACTTTATGGGTATCAAAGATAACCTCGTGGCTTTGTTCGTAAACAGTGGTACTGCTGACTGCGAATCTCTGCAAAGTATCTATGGCCCGAAAGTAGAAGCTAACCAGACAGACTTGGCTTATCTGAAAAAAGTAATCGATATCATGAAAATGATGAGATGTACAGAAAGCGAAGCTTATTTGCAAGCATCTTTCTACGCTTATAAGATAGAGCCAACAGCTGAAGCTGCTACAGGATGTGCTTATCAGGCATTCAAGAAAGGTGATATTGATGGTGCTGTGAAGTTCTTTGACGAAGCAATCCAATTGGAAACTGACAACGTGAAGAAAGCAGAAAAGGCATATGCTGCTGCAGCTGTATTGGCTTCTGCTAAGAAATTGTCTCAAGCCAGATCATACTGTCAGAAAGCAATTAGCTTCAACGAGAACTATGGTGCTCCTTATATCCTGATTGCTAACTTGTATGCAATGAGTCCTAACTGGAGTGATGAGTCTGCATTGAATAAGTGTACTTACTTCGCTGTAATTGATAAACTGCAACGTGCGAAAGCTGTTGACCCAAGTGTGGCTGAAGAAGCAAACAAGTTGATTGGTACATATTCCGGTCATACTCCACAGGCTAAAGACCTATTTATGTTAGGTTACAAACAAGGCGACCGCATCACTATCGGTGGCTGGATCGGAGAGACTACAACGATTAGATAAAATTTATGTTGCGAAAACGAAGTAACCGTTTGTTGCATAAAAGCATAAGCATAACAATTGCCTTCGGGGCAATTGTTATGCTTCTTTCATTTTCTTCCTGCGGCGGTAAGAAGAATACGCTGGGCGACGCCATCACAGAACGTGATTCATTACCGGTGATGAATACACTGGGAGTAACTACTCTTATATCCGACTCGGGAGTGACACGTTATCGGGTGAATACAGAAGAATGGACGGTGTACGACCGCAAGAAACCTTCCTATTGGGCATTTGAAAAGGGAGTTTATCTGGAACAATTTGATTCTATCTTTAATATTGAAGCTAGCATCAAGGCAGATACCGCTTATTATTATGATAAGCAGAAACTCTGGAAACTGATAGGGAATGTAGATATACAGAACCGGAAAGGGGAGCGTTTCAATACCGAGTTGCTTTATTGGAACGAAGCAACTCAAAAAGTCTATTCCGACAAGTTTATACGTATCCAGCAGCCGGATCGTGTAATTACCGGACATGGTTTTGACTCCAATCAGCAAATGACCGTTTATGTCATTCAGAATATTGAGGGCATTTTCTATGTTGACGAAAATGGGGGAACTGCTCAACCGGAAGTAAAAGCATTGCCGCCGGATTCGACGAAAAAAGATTCTGTGAAATAAACTATGAATATTTATATCTCTTTACTCATCACTATGGCTTTCTCCGCTTTCTTCTCAGGAATGGAGATCGCGTTTGTCTCAGTAGATAAGTTGCGCTTTGAAATGGAACGTAAGGGAGGAATCACATCCCGTATTCTTTCCATCTTTTTCAAGAACTCGAACGAATTTATCTCTACCATGCTGGTAGGAAACAATATAGCATTGGTTATCTATGGTATATTGATGGCACAGATCATTGGTGATAATCTGTTGGCTGGTTTTATTGATAACCACTTTCTGATGGTGTTGGCGCAGACCGTCATCTCTACTCTGATTATTTTGGTGACTGGAGAGTTTCTTCCTAAAACATTGTTTAAGATCAATCCCAATCTGGTCTTGAATGTTGCCGCTATTCCGCTTTTTATTTGTTATGTCATTTTATATCCTGTCTCGAAGTTATCTTCCGGTTTGTCTTGCCTTTTTCTTCGTATATTCGGTATGAAGGTTAACAAAGATGCTTCGGACAAGGCTTTCGGAAAAGTCGATCTGGACTATTTCGTGCAGAGTAGCATCGATAATGCTGCGAATGAAGAAGAATTGGATACGGAAGTGAAAATCTTTCAAAATGCACTTGATTTCTCAAACATAAAAATACGTGACTGTATCGTTCCACGTACCGAAGTCGTTGCGGTCGACCTTACTACTTCGTTGGATGAACTCAAGAGCCGTTTTATAGAATCCGGGATCTCGAAGATCATTGTGTATGACGGAAATATCGATAATGTGGTCGGTTTTATCCATTCATCGGAAATGTTTCGTGATCCGAAAGACTGGCGCGATAACGTGAAAGACGTGCCGATCGTACCCGAAACGATGTCTGCCCACAAACTGATGAAGCTGTTTATGTTGCAAAAGAGGACGATTGCCGTGGTAGTGGATGAGTTTGGAGGTACATCCGGCATTGTGTCGTTGGAAGACTTGGTAGAAGAAATATTTGGTGATATAGAAGATGAACATGACAATACTTCCTATATCTGCAAGAAGATTGACGAAGATGAATATGTTTTGTCCGCTCGTCTGGAGATAGAAAAAGTCAATGAAATGTTCGGACTTGATCTGCCCGAATCGGACGACTATCTGACAGTAGGCGGATTGATACTGAACCAATATCAGAGCTTCCCGAAACTGCACGAATTGGTACGTGTCGGCCGTTATCAGTTTAAAATAATCAAGGTGACAGCGACAAAAATAGAACTTGTACGCTTAAAAGTCATGGAATAATGGCGATAACCGTGAAATTTTTAGCTAATAAATAGAAGCATATTAGCATTTTTTGTATCTTCGTGCGCTAAAATGACAATAGAAAGAAATAATAATAAACATAAATCGTATTAATCAAAATGGCAACATTACAAAACATTAGGTCGAAAGGACCTCTATTGGTGATTGTTATCGGTTTGGCGCTGTTTGCTTTCATCGCGGGTGACGCGTGGAAGGTGATGCAACCGCACCAGGCACATGACGTAGGTGAGGTGAACGGAGATGCTCTTTCCGCTCAAGAGTATCAGAATCTGGTAGAAGAATATACCGAAGTGATAAAGCTCTCCCGTGGAGTGACTGCACTGAACGACGAACAGACCAATCAGGTGCGCGACGAAGTATGGCGTTCCTACGTTAATAACAAACTGGTTGAGAAAGAAGCAAAAGCATTGGGACTGACAGTTTCTGCTGCTGAAATTCAGGATATCCTGAAAGCAGGCGTGCATCCGTTGTTGCAACAGACTCCTTTCCGCAACCCGCAGACCGGTGCTTTCGATAAGGATATGCTCAATAAGTTCCTGGTAGATTACGCTAAAATGAACGAATCTCAGATGCCGGCTCAGTATGCAGAACAGTACAACAACATGTACAAATACTGGTCATTCATCCAGAAGACATTGGTTCAGAGCCGCCTGGCAGAAAAATATCAGGCATTGGTAGCAAAAGCGCTTCTTTCTAACCCGGTAGAAGCACAGGACGCTTTCGACGCAAGAGTGAATCAATATGACTTGTTGATGGCTGCCGTTCCTTATTCTTCTGTAGTAGATTCTACAATCGTTGTGAAAGAATCGGAACTGAAAGACCTTTATAACAAGAAGAAAGAACAGTTCAAGCAATATCAGGAAAGCCGTGATATCAAGTACATTGATGTTCAGGTGACTGCAAGTGCGGAAGACAGAGCTGCTATCCAGCAGGAAGTAGACGAAGCTACTGCACAGTTGGCTACTACAACAGATGACTATACTTCTTTTATCCGCTCTGTAGGCTCGGAAGCTCCTTATGTAGACTTGTTCTATAATAAAACAGCTTTCCCGTCAGATGTAGTTGCCCGTCTGGACTCTGCATCGGTTGGTTCTGTTTATGGTCCGTATTATAATGGTGCCGACAATACTATTAATTCATTCAAAGTGGTTGCAAAAACAGCTGCTGCCGACTCAATCGAGTTCCGTCAGATTCAGGTGTTTGCAGAAGACGCTTTGAAGACAAAAGCCTTGGCGGACAGTATCTATACTGCTATCAAAGGCGGTGCTAACTTCGCAGATCTGGCTAAGAAATACGGTCAGACGGGTGAGACTAACTGGATGAGCTCTGCACAGTATGAAGGCGCACAGATCGATGGTGACAACCTGAAGTTTATCTCTGCTATCAATAATACAGGCGTGAACGAAGTAGTAAACCTGCCGTTGGGACAAGCTAATGTAATTCTGCAGGTGACTAACAAGAAAGCTGTGAAGGATAAATATAAAGTAGCTGTTGTGAAACGTGAAGTTGAATTCAGCAAAGAAACTTATAACCGTGCTTACAATGACTTCAGCCAGTTCATCGCTGCCAATCCTACTGCTGAAAAGATGATCGCTAACGCTGAAGAAGCCGGATACAAACTGCTTGACAGAAGAGACTTGTATAGCTCAGAACACACTATCGGTGGTGTAAGAGGTACTAAAGAAGCATTGAGATGGGCGTTTGCCGCTAAACCGGGTGATGTTTCCGGTTTGTATGAATGTGGCGAAAGCGACCATATGGTTGCAGTAGCTCTGGTTGGTGTTACTCCGGAAGGATATCGTCCGCTGAAAGCTGTACAGGATCAGTTGAGAGCTGAAATCGTTAAAGATAAGAAAGCCGAAAAGATCATGGCTGATATGAAAGCTGCCAATGCAACTTCTCTCGACCAGTACAAGGCTATGCCCGGCGCAGTCAGCGATTCTTTGAAGCTGGTTACATTTGCCGCTCCCGCTTATGTCTCTGAATTGCGCAGCAGCGAACCGCTGGTAGGTGCTTATGCTTCTGTGGCTGAAATGAACAAATTGAGTGCTCCAATCAAAGGTAATGCCGGTGTATTTGTGCTTCAGATGTATGGCAAAGACAAACTGAGCGATACTTTTAACGCTAAAGATGAAGAAGCTACATTGGCTAATATGCACGCACGCTTCGCAAGCCGTCTGATGAACGACCTGTATCTGAAAGGAAAAGTGAAGGATACACGTTACCTGTTCTTCTAAGATTAGTCGTAAAAACGATAACTGCAAAAGGTCGTTCCATGCTTTGGAACGACCTTTTTTGCTAACTTTTACATCCTTGCTATACGGAAATCGACTTTATTTCCTTACATTTGCAAATATAAACCATGAACAGAAAGAATGATGTCTAAATATCCCCTCTTAGGAATGACGCTTATAGAGCTGCAGTCACTGGTGAAACGTCTGGGAATGCCGGGCTTTGCAGCCAAACAGATTGCATCCTGGCTTTATGATAAGAAGGTGACTTCGATTGATGAAATGACTAACTTGTCGTTGAAATACCGGGAGTTACTGAAGCAGAACTATGAGGTAGGAGCTGAAGCTCCGGTGGAGGAAATGCGCTCTGTAGACGGTACGGTGAAATACCTGTACCCTGTGGGCGAGAATCATTTTGTGGAGTCGGTGTATATTCCGGATGATGAACGGGCGACTTTATGCATTTCTTCGCAGGTAGGCTGCAAAATGAACTGCAAGTTCTGTATGACTGGGAAACAAGGCTACTCTGCCAACCTGACTGCCCATCAGATTATCAATCAGATTCACTCCTTGCCGGAACGGGACAAACTGACGAATGTCGTCATGATGGGAATGGGCGAACCGCTCGATAATCTGGAAGAGGTGTTGAAGGCATTGGACATACTGACAGGGTCCTATGGTTATGCATGGAGCCCGAAGCGGATTACCGTTTCAACTGTCGGATTGCGGAAAGGATTGCGGCGCTTTATCGAAGAAAGCGACTGTCACCTTGCCATCAGCCTGCATTCTCCGGTGACCGCCCAGCGTGCGGAACTGATGCCGGCGGAGAAAGCCTTTTCTATCACGGAAATGGTGGAACTGTTAAAAAACTATGATTTTAGCAAACAGCGTCGACTTTCGTTTGAATATATTGTTTTTAAGGGGCTTAATGATTCGCAAGTTTATGCCAAGGAGTTACTCAAACTGCTTCGCGGACTGGATTGCCGGATTAACCTGATCCGTTTCCATTCTATTCCGGGAGTAGCCCTTGAAGGAGCCGATATGGATACGATGACCCGTTTCCGTGACTATCTGACTACGCACGGGCTTTTCACTACCATTCGTGCTTCGCGGGGAGAGGATATTTTTGCGGCATGCGGTATGCTGTCGACTGCGAAACAGGAGGAAAATAATAAAAGTTAATATAAAAATCGAACATCATGAAAAAGTACTTTTTTTATTTAAGCATGGCTCTGGTAGCCTTCGTAGTTGCTTCTTGTGGATTGAAGGGGAATCATACCTCTAGCGGTCGTCCGTATGAACTGTTGGTTGTAGTAGATGCGGGAGTGTGGGACCGTGCCGCCGGAAGGGCCTTGCATGATGTGCTTGATTCTGACATGCCGGGACTGCCCCAGTCGGAACCTTCTTTCCGGATTATGTATACTTCACCGAAGGACTATGATTCTACGCTGAAGTTGATCCGTAATATTGTGATAGTAGATATAAAAGATATTTATACCAAAGGTACTTTCAAGTATGCGAAAGACGTTTATGCTTCTCCACAGATGATACTGACCATTCAGGCTCCGAACGAAGAAGTGTTTGAGAAGTTTGTCGAAGAAAACAAGCAGACGATTATCGACTTCTTCACTCGCGCTGAAATGAACCGTCAGATTACTTTGCTGGAGGAAAAGCACAACAACTTTATCTCAAATAAGGTAGATAGTCTGTTTGGCTGCGATATCTGGATACCTTCCGAACTGAATAACTCCAAGACAGGAGAGGACTTCTTCTGGGCATCTACCAATACAGGCAGCGCGGATCGCAATTTCGTGATGTATTCTTATCCTTATACTGACAAGGATACATTCACCAAAGAATACTTTGTTCATAAGCGCGATTCTGTGATGAAAGCCAATATCCCCGGATATAAAGAAGGCGTATATATGTCGACAGACTCGTTACTGACCGATGTTCGTCCGATCAACGTGCACAATGACTACACGATGGAAGCTCGTGGATTGTGGCGCATGAAGGGTGACTTCATGGGTGGCCCGTTCGTTTCCCATACTCGTCTGGATCAGAAGAACCAACGTATTATTACAGCAGAAATATTTGTATATTCACCCGATAAAATGAAACGCAATCTGGTTCGCCAGATGGAAGCATCTCTTTATACGCTGAAACTTCCGCAAGAAGGTCAGCAGAGTCAGATTCCACTGGGGGTAACCAGAGAAGCGGAACCAACTAATAAATAAAAACATGGAAGAAAACAAAATAAGAATCGGCATTACCCAAGGAGATATCAACGGGGTAGGTTATGAAGTGATCTTGAAGACATTCTCAGACCCTACCATGCTTGAGCTATGTACTCCGATTATCTACGGTTCACCTAAAGTAGCGGCTTACCATCGTAAAGCACTGGATGTACAGGCTAATTTCAGCATTGTCAACACAGCTTCCGAAGCCGGATACAACCGTCTGAGTGTAGTGAACTGTACAGATGACGAAGTGAAAGTGGAATTCTCCAAACCCGATCCAGAAGCAGGTAAGGCTGCATTGGGTGCTTTGGAGCGTGCCATAGAAGAGTATCGTGAGGGGCTGATCGACGTCATTGTGACAGCTCCGATCAACAAACATACCATTCAGTCGGAAGAGTTCTCTTTCCCCGGGCATACGGAGTATATTGAAGAACGTCTGGGCAATGGAAACAAGTCACTGATGATCTTGATGAAAAACGATTTTCGTGTGGCTTTAGTAACGACGCATATTCCGGTAAGGGAGATTGCTACAACAATCACCAAGGAACTGATTCAGGAAAAGCTGATGATTTTCCATCGTTGTCTGAAACAGGATTTCGGTATCGGTGCGCCCCGTATTGCAGTGCTTTCACTGAATCCTCATGCAGGAGACGGCGGACTGCTAGGTATGGAAGAACAGGAAATCATTATCCCTGCCATGAAAGAAATGGAAGAGAAAGGGATCATCTGTTACGGTCCTTATGCTGCGGACGGTTTTATGGGTTCGGGCAATTATACTCACTTTGACGGAATCCTTGCTATGTATCATGATCAGGGACTGGCTCCGTTCAAAGCCCTGGCTATGGAAGACGGTGTGAACTATACCGCCGGACTGCCGGTTGTACGTACCTCTCCGGCTCATGGAACAGCCTATGACATCGCCGGTAAAGGACTGGCCAGCGAAGACTCTTTCCGCCAGGCTATTTATGTAGCGATTGATGTATTCCGCAACCGCCAGCGCGAGAAAGCGGCACGGGTAAACCCGTTGCGGAAGCAGTATTACGAGAAACGGGACGATAGTGATAAACTAAAACTGGATACAGTAGACGAAGATTAAGTAATAGGTATTAAGTAATAAGTATTAAGTATTAGCCATGCGGATGGAAGCGAGATGATAATGATGGTAATACTTAATACTTATTACTTAATACTTATTACCTATTACTTAATATTAAGATAGATGACCAAAGCGGAGATACAACAAGTGAAACAGCGTTTCGGTATTATTGGCAATACCGAGGCTTTATCACGTGCCATAGATGTTGCCATTCAGGTAGCGCCTACCGATTTGTCTGTGCTGATTACCGGAGAAAGTGGTGTCGGAAAAGAAAGTTTTCCACAGATCATTCATCAATATAGCCGGAGAAAGCATGGGCAGTATATTGCTGTCAACTGTGGTGCCATACCGGAAGGTACGATCGATTCCGAACTGTTCGGACACGAGAAAGGAGCATTTACCGGTGCTATTGGTGAGCGGAAAGGATATTTTGGAGAAGCTGACGGTGGAACTATCTTCCTTGATGAAGTGGGAGAGTTGCCGTTGCCTACACAGGCGCGTCTGCTCCGTGTACTTGAAAGCGGTGAATTTATCAAGGTAGGTTCATCCAAAGTGCAAAAGACGGATGTACGTATTGTGGCAGCTACCAACGTGAACCTGACACAAGCCATTGCCGAAGGACGCTTCCGGGAAGATTTGTATTATCGGTTGAACACGGTGCCTATTCAGATACCACCTTTGCGTGAGCGTGGAGATGATGTGCTGTTGTTGTTCCGTAAGTTTGCCGCAGACTTTGCCGAAAAGTACCGGATGCCGGCTATCCAGCTGACGGAAGATGCCAAGAAGATATTGCTTGCTTATCCGTGGCCGGGAAACGTCCGGCAGTTGAAGAACATCACAGAGCAGATTTCGATTATAGAAACAAACCGTGAGATAACGGCTGCGATTCTGCAGACCTATCTTCCGGCACAGAATACCCAACGCCTTCCGGCACTGTTCGGCACACGCGAGAGCAAGAGCTTTGAGAGCGAACGCGAAATACTATATTCTGTCTTGTTCGATATGCGTCAGGAAGTGGCGGAACTGAAGAAGATGGTGCACAATATGATGGCTGAACGTGCGGGACAAGTCGGACAGATGGGACAGGTAGTAGCTACTCCGGTAGTGACAACGACGCACCAACCTTCCGTGCCGGCCATTATCCATGCTGTGCAGCAACCGTCTGTTTGTCCCAAAGAAGACGATGACGATATTCAGGACACGGAAGAGTATGTGGAAGAAACCCTTTCGCTCGATGAAGTGGAAAAAGAAATGATACGTAAAGCGCTTGAGAGGCATCATGGTAAGCGGAAAAGTGCGGCGAAGGATCTGAATATCTCCGAGCGTACCCTTTACAGAAAAATAAAAGAATATGAATTGGATTAAGAAAATAGCACGACCGCTGATATTGGTTGTTTTACCGGCAGTCATCATCGCCTGTAGTGTGTCCTATAAGTTTAATGGCTCCTCTATCAATTACGATAAGGTGAAGACTATTTCGATTGCTGATTTCCCGATTAAGTCGGAGTATGTGTATGCTCCGCTGGCTACCAAGTTCAATGAAGACCTGAAAGATATCTTCATCAGACAGACCCGTCTGCAACTGCTGAAACCGAACCAGAATGCGGATCTGCAGATTGACGGTGAAATTACGGGCTACAACCAGTATAACCAGGCAGTGTCTGCCGATGGTTACTCTTCGGAAACGAAGCTGACCATCACGGTCAATGTACGCTTTGTCAACAACACAAATCACGCCGAAGACTTCGAACAACAATTCTCAGCTTTCCGTACCTATGATTCCAGCCAGCTACTGACAGCCGTACAGGATGGATTAATAGCGGAAATGAGTAAAGAGATAACCGACCAAATATTTAATGCAACTGTAGCAAACTGGTAATTTAATGACTTCTGTTAACTTGCAACAATGGATTCAGCATCCCGAGACGCTGAATAGGGATACTTTGTACGAACTGCGCAACCAGCTCGCGAGGTATCCGTATTTTCAGTCGTTCCGGTTGTTGTAGCTCAAGAACCTGTATATTCTCCACGACATTAATTTCGGTGCGGAACTGCGGAAAGCCGTTCTGTATATTGCCGACCGACGGAAACTGTTTCATCTGATCGAAGGCGAACGCTTCGCTGTCGAATCCCAGAAGAAAGGGCTGCCTCTCTCTGAAGTATTGAAAGATGAGCCTACCGTCGACCGGACACTGGCTCTGATCGATGCTTTCCTTTCGACGGCTCCCGAAGAAGTAACCAGTCAGACAAGCTTTGATTACTCCATGGACTATACGGCATACCTTCTCGAAGAGACACCTGTCGCCGACGAGCCGGCAGAGGCAATGCCCAAGCTGAAAGGACACGAGCTGATTGACAACTTTATCGAAAAAAGCGAGACTGATCCAGTCGTATACCTGAAACCTTTGAGGGAAGAAGAGAAAGCAAAGGCAGCTTCTTCCGCTGAAACAAACGAAACGGGCAGAACAGACGAAACAACTGAAACCAACACCATAGAAGAGGAAGATGACAGCTGTTTCACAGAAACTTTGGCCAAAATCTACGTAAAACAGCAACGATATTCGAAAGCTCTTGAAATAATTAAAAAATTAAGCTTGAAATATCCAAAAAAAAATGCTTACTTTGCAGACCAAATCAGATTTTTGGAGAAATTGATTATTAACGCTAATTCAAAATAACTAAAAATGTACTTATTATTCATTATCTTAATGGTGATTGCAGCCTTGCTGATGTGCTTCATCGTGCTGATTCAGAATTCAAAAGGAGGCGGACTTGCTTCTGGTTTTTCTTCATCAAACGCTATCATGGGCGTGCGCAAGACTACAGATTTTCTGGAAAAAGCAACTTGGGGTCTGGCTATCTTCATGGTTGTGATGAGCGTTGCTACTGCTTACGTTGTTCCTTCTTCTTCTGCAGCTAAAGATGTATTGTTGGAACAAGCACAGAAAGAACAACAAACCAACCCGTATAATATGCCTACCGGTACTGCTGCTCCTCAGACAGATGCTACTGCTCCTGCAGAGTCTGCACCAGCAACGGAAGCTCCGGCTACTGAAACTCCTGCTCCTGTAGCAGAATAATTCAGTGACAGGATATTCGGTTTAAACTTATTGAGTGAACGGGCTTTTTGACCCGTTCTCTTCATTATAGGCGCGAATTACGCGAATTACAAGAGATTCTAATAGAATCGTGTAATACGTGTAGTTCGCGCCTGTCTTTATTATTGGGCCCGGTCTGCTCTTCTTCATACAGGAATATCCGGTCAGATGTCCTTTTTCTTATAAAATGTTCTCCTTTTTTAGTAAAACAAATGATAATTAGTTAACTTTGTTGCCCGTTACGAGATTATTAACTCCTTTTAAATATTACAATGACAGAACAATTGAAACAAAAGCTGAATGACTCCGCAGTGCTGCGTTGGAGTGTTCTAGCATTAGTCGCTTTTACCATGTTGTGCGGCTACTTCCTCACAGACGTTATGTCTCCTCTGAAACCCATGCTTGAAAAAGAACTTCTCTGGGACAGTTTAGATTACGGTTTTTTCACCAGTGCTTATGGCTGGTTTAATGTATTCCTGCTGATGCTCATCTTTGGTGGTATCATTCTGGATAAGATGGGAGTACGCTTCACCGGAATGGGTGCCTGTTTATTGATGGTGTTCGGTTGTGGATTGAAATATTATGCTATTACTACTACTTTCCCGGAAGGTGCGATGCTTTTCGGATTCAAGATGCAAGTCACATTGGCTGCATTGGGTTATGCTATTTTCGGTGTAGGAGTCGAAATTGCGGGTATCACCGTTTCGAAGATTATCGTGAAGTGGTTTAAAGGCAAAGAGATGGCTCTCGCTATGGGACTGGAAATGGCGACCGCGCGTATTGGAACAACTTTGGCCATGGTGCTTACCGTTCCTTTGGCAGACTTCTTCGGGTCTACGGATGAGAGCGGCGTATTCCATACCAATATTCCCGCTCCTATTCTGTTCTGTCTCGTCATGTTGTGCGTAGGTACCATCGCATTCTTCATCTATACTTTCTACGATAAGAAACTGGATGCTTCACTGGATGCGGAAGGACTGGAACCGGAAGAACCTTTCCGCATGAAAGACATTGTCTATATCATTACCAACAAAGGATTCTGGCTGATCGCATTACTGTGCGTATTGTTCTATTCGGCTGTATTCCCCTTCATCAAGTATGCGGCCGATTTGATGGTACAGAAGTACAATGTTGATCCGAAACTTGCGGGAACGATTCCCGGATTGCTGCCGATTGGCGCGATCATCCTGACACCGTTGTTCGGTTCATTGTATGACCGTATCGGTAAGGGAGCCACGCTGATGGTGATCGGGTCGGTGATGCTGATTTTCGTACACACGATGTTCGCTCTTCCTATTCTGAATATATGGTGGTTTGCAACGGTGATCATGATTATTCTGGGATTTGCTTTCTCATTGGTTCCTTCGGCAATGTGGCCTTCGGTTCCGAAGATTATTCCGGAGAAACAGTTGGGAACGGCTTATGCGCTGATCTTTTGGGTACAGAACTGGGGATTGATGGGCGTGCCTTTGCTGATCGGATGGGTGTTGAACTCTTATTGCAAAGGTCCGGTTGTAGATGGTGCACAGACTTATGATTATACCTTGCCGATGGCTATTTTTGCTATGTTCGGTGTACTTGCCCTGATTGTTGCCTTGATGCTGAAAGTGGAAAACAAGAAGAAAGGCTACGGACTGGAAGAAGCAAATATTCAGAAATAATCACAGTATATATTCTATCTGAAAAGATATAAAAGAGAAAAGATATGGCTACGAAAGAGAAAATAAACCTCCTGGAGGTGATCCCTTGTCGTAACGAACATATTAAAGCTGAACAGGAAGGGGAGACTATTGTGCTCTCCTTCCCTCGTTTTAAACGTTCGTGGATGAGTCGTTATTTATTGCCGAAAGGAATGTCCAAAGATATTCATGTGCGTCTGGAAGAACACGGTACGGCCGTATGGAACCTGATAGACGGGCAGCGGACGGTTCGTGAGATTATAGAAAAACTCGCAGACCACTTTCAATATGAAGCAGGCTACGAGTCTCGTGTATCTACCTATCTTTCCCAATTACAGAAAGACGGATTTATTAAATGGATAATTATCCATTAAAAATGATTGCCCACAGGAGGACAGCACATCCTATCAGTACGCCCATAATGATAAGCGTTCCCCATACGAAATAGCTGTTATCTTTTTCTTTTTTCTTTTCCGAATCCTTGATGATGCGTTCCATCTCTTCCGGAGTCGTATCCGGCAGAAGATAAGGGTCGTTGTTTCTTCTAAGTCGCCCTAACTTGTCATTTCTCCGTTCACGGCGTAAGCGGGAGGCTTCTTTGCCGTCTTTCAGCCGACGTATCATGTCGAGCATATGTCCTTCGCCACCCATCGTTTTGTTTTTTTAGAGGTTTTATTTGCTTTCTTCTCTATCTACTTTCAGTAGTCCACCGGTCACCGGATCAAAGTAAACTTTGATGGTCGAGTTCTTGTTGAATAATACCGGAGCAAGGTATTCTATGATACCGAACTGAGTAACAGGTATTTCTCCTTCATACAATTTCTTTTTGCCGTCCGACAGCGTCACCATTGCCTGTCCCGGTACGTTATAAGCAATGCCTTCCATCTCTTTCTTCTTTTTTCCGTCCTCTTGCGGAATCTTCACCGTTTTCAGGTCTTTCAGACTGATGTAGAATGGAGTGCCTGCCAAATCGTTGTTGGCAACTATACCCAGCTTCTTTGAAAAGCGGAAAGCTACCTCATTGTCGAATTCCTTATCCGGAGTGAGGCGGACAGTAAATGTCTTTTCTTCTTTATTGCGGACTCCCGAAAACATCTCGGTCATGGCTTCTTCCTGAAGATTCAGGTTGTCGAGCATGATTTTGAGTTGTGCGCCGTCCGAAGGCATATTATCTGCTTGTCCGCGCAATAATGCGTTTTTACTTTCGCGGATATTATAGATTTCCTTTGCTACCAATTCGGCCATCTTGGCGGTTGAACTTGCCATCAGAATTTCTTCTGTGAGAAAGTCGCGGGGATTGGCTTTTCGTTGGGGAGCAACGGCATTGTTTGCTGCATTCTTTGCATTGTTGCTGCTGTAGGGGACGTTGATTGATTTGATAAGACCCTCTTCAGTCAGTTCCATAAGAGGAGCTACGGTTTTGTCTTTCAGTTTGACGAAATAAGTAGCTTCGCTGTTTGGTACACCTACAGGTTTCACTTTGACACTGTTCAGTTCCCAGTATTCTTCGGGTTCGGCAGAGACGTTGGTCAGTCTCAGGTAGCGGTCGGCGTATTTGCTGAATTCACCCGGCTTATAGTTGACTTTGTTTGCTTTTATTTCTATTTCTATCTGGGTTTTGGGGAGGGCGTACACTACTCCGTAGTCTTTTCCTCGCGTCACTCCTGTCAGCACTTCGGTCTGCGCATAGGCGGAAGTTGCCACTAGTAGTCCTGTTGCTATGATAAACTTTTTCATATTCGGTTCTTTTTAGCTGATTTTGAAAAACAAAGTTAATGAAGTTATTGAATAAACCGTAAGTTCTTAACTTTTATTCGCTTACAAGTCGCCATGCCGTCGGCAGACAGGTGACGATATCACTTGCGATTAATCCGATCATGCCCTGTTTTTTCTGGGCGATGTCTCCGGCCAATCCGTGAATGTAAGTACCGATCTTTGCGGCGTCTTCGGCGGGATAGCCTTGCGCAAGGAGTGCAAGGATTACTCCTGTCAGTACATCTCCGCTGCCTCCTGTTGCCATACCGGGATTACCGGTCTGGTTGAAGTAACATTTGCCTTCGGGGGTGATAATGGCGGAATAAGCTCCCTTCAGAATGATATGTACTTTGGCAGTGTGCGCCAGTTCGCAGGCTTTCATCAGTCGTTCGTATGAGTCCTGACATTTGCCGACCAGGCGTTCCAGCTCTTTCGGGTGAGGGGTGAGGATGGAACCTTTCGGCAGATGGGTGAGCGTATGCCGGTGATTGGCCAGAATATTGAGTGCGTCGGCATCCAGTACCGTCGGAGTCTGACAATGTTCCAGTTGTTCTATCAGGGCGGCTTCCGTTTCCTCGCTGCGACCGAGTCCCGGACCGATGCCGACAGCTTGGTAATCGTCCGTATCGGTAGGTACGGCAAAGCATGTTTCGCTGACATCCGTTTCTACCATGGCTTCGGGGGCGGACGTTTGCAAAATATCGTTGTTGCATAACGGCGCGTGTACGGTCAGCAGACCTACTCCCGATCGCAGACAGGCACGGGCGGCCAGTACCGATGCACCTGCCATTCCTTTTGAGCCGGCTATCAGCAGGGCATGTCCGAAGTTTCCTTTATGGGCGAATTGTTGGCGTGGTTTGATTAGCGAACGGATTTCTTCGATTTCCAGCATTTCGTAGTTTGTTTCAGTCTCTTCGATTCCTTCTTCGCTCAGCTGGATGTCCAATAACTCCCATTCGCCAACAAATTCTGTATTTTCGGCAAAGAGGAAGGCCAGTTTAGGAAGTTGCAGGCTGAAAGTGACGTCCGCACGGATAATATTGCTTTTTACATTGAATGTATTTTCTTCTCCCATCAGTCCGGAAGGGATGTCGATGGAGACTACCATGGCGGGAGAGGCATTGATATATTTCACAACGGCAGCGAATCCTCCGCTCAATGGTTTGTTGAGTCCGGAACCGAATAATCCGTCGATCACGAGATGTTCCGGTGTCAGTGTGGGAGGTACGAACTGGGTGCTGATTTCATGGAAAGTTACTTCTTCCATCATCTCTACCAGTTCTTTGTTGGTCTGACAGTCGGGCGAAAGTTCGCCTTTCGTGTTGAAGAGATATACTTCGATCTTGTATCCTTTTTCCGCCATCATGCGGGCGATGGCGAGGGCGTCTCCGCCATTATTGCCCGGTCCGGCAAAGATGGTGACAGGTGTTTCCGGATTCCATCTGTTGGTGATGGCTTTAGTCAGCGCCTGTGCGGCACGTTCCATTAAATCTATGGATGCAATCGGTTCATGTTCAATGGTATAGGCATCTAACTTCTTAATGCTGCTGCTTGGAAATATTTTCATTGCGATATTCTTTTAGTTTTCGACGCACAAACTTACACAAAATCTCTGGAATAACCTCGAAAAACGGGAGAAATGACGCTAAATGACTTAATGTCAGAGTCGTTACGGTGTCAAATGATGACAAGCCGAAAAATCGGAAAACGCAAAGAAAAGCGGATTTAAGAAGAAGAATGGTTTGCAAATCATTACCCGTGAAAGAGTAAGATTTAACATATGAGAGATGCTATTGCACCGTTTGTCACCGATTTGCGTATCAAGGTCTAACTCGTTGATATTTAACTTTGCAAACAAAAAACGAGTATGGCAAGAAGTACATTCAAAGTGCTGTTCTACGTGAACGGCAGCAAGGAGAAAGACGGTATTGTCCCCATCATGGGACGAGTGACAATCAACGGTACTGTGGCGCAGTTCAGTTGCAAGCAGACCATCCCGAAAACCCTTTGGGATGCGAAAGGCAACCGAGCCAAAGGCAAGAGTGCCGAAGCACGGAACATCAATCTGGCATTGGACAACATCAAGGCGCAAATCATCAAGCACTATCAGCGCATATCCGACCGAGAGGCATACGTAACGGCTGAAATGGTGCGCAATGCCTACCAAGGGGTAGGAAGCGAGTATGAGACACTGATAAAGGCTTTTGACAAGGATTGCGCCAACTTTCTGAAACGTGTCGGTAAAGACCGCAGCATCGGTACGTACAAGGTCATGGTAAGGGCAAGGAACTATGTCGCAGCCTTTATCAAGTCATTCTACAGACGGACAGACATGTCCATGCTGGAACTTACACCCGACTTCATCAAGGAGTTTGCGGCTTATCTTACGGCTGAACGGGGACTGAAAAACGCCACCATCTGGCTGAACTGCATGTGGCTGAAAGGCGTGGTCATGCGTGCGCACTATAACGGACTGATACCGAGAAATCCGTTTGCGCAGTTCCATATCAGCCCGAATGTTAAGGAACGGGAGTATCTGACAGAGGACGAAATCAAAAGAATCATGGCGCACGAGTTTGACAACCCCACCCTCGCATTGGTGCGGGATCTGTTCACTTTCGCCTGCTTCACCGCCTTGTCTTTCGTGGATATGAAAGAACTCACAACGGACGAAATAGTGGAGGTGAACGGTGAGAAATGGATATTGTCGAAACGGCATAAGACAAATGTCCCGTTCCAAGTGAAGCTGCTGGATATTCCCTTGCAGATAATCGAACGGTACAAGTATCTGTCGGAAGACAGGCTGGTTTTCGGGAAAATCAACTATTGGACGATGTGCAAACAACTGAAAAAGGTAATGGCGGAATGCGGAATAGAGAAGCAAATCTCCTACCATTGCGCACGTCATACATTTGGAACACTGGCTCTTAGCAAGGGGATGCCCATTGAAAGCGTGAGCCGTGTGTTGGGACACACGAACATTGTCACGACTCAAATCTATGCGAAGATAACCACACAGAAACTTGACAATGACCTGACGATGTTCGGCAACAAGCTGAACGCATCGTTCGGAAGTGTAACCCCATAATCAAGCATAGCCATGAAACGAAGCATCATCACAACAGATGGTAACGGCAACATCATCATGCCGACCGACATTAGCGCAACCGCCATGAGCGAATGGGAACTTTGCGCCCTGTTTGGAGTAACCGCCCCGACATTCCGTGCAGGGCTGAAGGCTCTTTGCAAGAGCGGAGTTTTAAGGGAATACGAGATAAGGCGAAGCATACGGATATCCGATAATTGCAGTATGGAGGTTTACAACCTTGAAGCGATAGTTGCCCTTGCTTTCCATATCGGCACATTCGGAGCGGAACGGGTACGTAATGCCGTTCTTGAAAGACTGTACCTGCGAAAAGAGAAAACAAGCATATTCTTCTCGCTGAATACCAACGGTATATCCAAATCCGAATACTTCTCGTAGCTGAATGCCTGACATTATTCACTCGGTAAGTCAGTAATTCATTAAGTCAGCACGACAGACACTCCGATTTTTTCTCCCGAAAAGCGTAATCCGACATTCGCTTTTCGGGAGTTTTTCCATTTGTACAACCCGTTTCCTGTCCCAGACCATTGAAAGTTTTTGTTTCGGGGGCTATTTGTCACCATTCTGCTGTGTTTTGCATAACAACCTATCCGATAATTGATTATATTTTTGCAGCTGGTAATTTTCAAACTTAAAACCATTTGATTATGTCAGCTATCGAACAACAAGACAGCCACAGACCGCCATCGGATGGCGGCATGGCAAAGGAAGAATTTATCCGTGTCGGGACAACGCTCTACAAGATTGTGGAGCAACCGAGACTGAACGGAGGGTACGTGAGGAAACGTATCGCATGGAACAACGAGACCCTGCGACAGGATTACGGCAAGGATTACATCGGCAGCGTTCCCAAGTATGACGGCTTCTGCACCGTACCCGAACACATCGGCTACCGTTCCGTGGTCGGCAAATTCCTTAACCTCTACGAACCGATAGACCATGTACCCCGACAAGGGGATTTCCCCTCTATCCGTTCATTGCTGCATCACATCTTCGGGGAACAATACGAGTTGGGGATGGACTATCTGCAACTGCTCTACCTGCAACCGATTCAGAAGTTGCCTATCCTGCTGTTGGTGTCGGAAGAACGCAACACGGGCAAAAGCACCTTCCTGAACTTTCTGAAAGCCCTTTTTCAGAACAATGTGACTTTCAACACCAACGAGGATTTCCGCAGCCAGTTCAATTCCGACTGGGCTGGCAAGTTGCTTATCGTGGTAGATGAGGTGTTGCTCAACCGCAGGGAGGACAGCGAACGGTTGAAAAACCTCAGCACTACCTTATCCTACAAGGTGGAAGCCAAAGGCAAAGACCGTGACGAGATTGCATTCTTCGCCAAATTCGTGCTGTGCTCCAACAACGAGTATCTGCCCGTAATCATAGATGCAGGGGAAACACGCTATTGGGTGCGCAAGATAGACCGCTTGCAGTCCGATGACACCGACTTCCTGCAAAAGCTGAAAGCGGAGATACCCGCCTTTCTCCATTTCCTGCAATACAGACAGCTATCCACCGATAAGGAAAGCCGGATGTGGTTCAACCCCACATTGCTGCATACAGAAGCCTTGCAGAAGATTATCCGCAGCAACCGCAACCGGTTGGAGATAGAAATGCACGAACTTGTCCTTGACATCATGGACAGTGTCGGCACGGATACATTCTCTTTCTGTTACAGCGACATTCTTCTTTTGCTGGTACACTCACAGGTAAAGGTGGAGAAACACCAAGTCCGAAAAGTGTTGCAGGAATGTTGGAAACTGACCCCTGCGCCAAACGGACTGACTTATACCACCTACCAGTTCAACTGCAATCGGGAGTGTCGGTATGAGCCGATAAGGAGAGTGGGACGCTTCTACACCGTCACAAGGGAGCAACTTGAATCCTTGTAATATTATCATTTTTCTGTTGAATTGTTGAATATGGGTATAAATACACTGACAATAAACGATATACATTCTCAACAAAATCTCAACAAGCCAAAAGAGAAGTTGAGAGACCACCGACCCCCGTTTGTTAATTTCTCTTTTGGCGAGTGGTTTGTTGAGAAGATGTTGAGAGGTTACGAGGCTGTATATAAATATATTACATTGACAATTCATCAAATCAACAAATTTTCATCAACTTCAAAACCGTATGTAATATGACAATCCAAGATGTAAAGCAAATCAAACTGGCAGACTATCTGCAAAGTCTGGGCTATACGCCTGTAAAGCAACAAGGCAGGAACCTGTGGTACAAATCACCGTTACGGGAAGAAACGGACGCATCGTTCAAGGTAAACACCAAGCTTGAAAAATGGTACGACTTCGGCATCGGCAAAGGCGGAAACATCCTCGCATTGGCAGCGGAACTCTACCATTCGGAAGATGTAGCCTATCTGCTAAAACGCATAGAGGAGCGGACAGCATACATTCGCCCTGCATCGTTTTCTTTTGGCAGACAGCATTCCGACAATCAGCCTTATCAGGGATTAAGGGTTGGTGAGTTGTCCTCTCCTGCTCTTATAGCCTATCTGCAAGAAAGGGGAATAAACATCGGACTTGCCAAAAGAGAATGCAGGGAGCTTCGGTTTATGAATGCCGACAAACCCTATTTTGCCATCGGCTTTCCGAACATGGCAGGAGGATATGAAGTGCGCAACAGATACTTCAAGGGATGTGTCGCCCCGAAAGACATCACCCATATCCGACAGCAGGGCGGACAACGATGTATGTGTTACCTGTTCGAGGGGTTCATGGATTACCTTTCATTCCTTACCATCCGAGTAGAAAACAATCCGCAACACCCGCGATTGAACACACAGGACTATATCATATTGAATTCCGTTTCCAATCTTGCAAAAGCGGAAAGCATATTGGAGACCTACACCCAAGTCGGCTGTTTCCTTGACAACGACACGGCAGGACGGAACACCTGCAAGAAGCTGAAAGAGAAGTTTGGGGAACGGCTGCTTGACAAGTCAATGTACTATCGAGAGTATAAGGACTTGAACGACTACCTGTGCGGTAAGCCCTTGTCCCAATCGGCAAAGCCGATAAAGGAGAAGAAGCAAGTCCAATCCGCAAGGCGGATGATGCAGCCACCGAAAAAGAAAGGGGGATTTCATCTGTAATATGCACGTCCGCTCTCCCAAGGTATTTAGACAGAAATACCATAGCTCAATAGGGCGTTTTCTTCACGCATTACTCCGTAACGCTAAAAACACCCTATTGAGCCAAAGGGAAATCCCTTTGGAAACCCTGTGCAAACGAGAGCAGAAGCCAAACCCGTTTGGATTATGCCGAGTGCAGTAAGGGTTCATTTGCATAATAAACCCTGTGAGCCGATGCCACAGGCAGAGAGAAGAAACATAACGATAACCGCAAAAACAGTAATGATATGGGATATTTTTCATTGGACATTAAGAAGGCAAAGGGTACATCGGACACCACGCAGTCCGACCATATAGAGAGAAAGATAATACCTAAAAACGCAGACCCGACAAGAACACATCTGAACAGGGTGCTTGTCGAATACCCTGATGGCGTTCACGGCAGGGATGAAGCGATTGCCCACAGGCTGAACACGGCAGGCATCAGACGGAAAATCACGCACGACCAAGTCCGTGTCGTTCGGGTGGTTTTGTCGGGTACGCACGAGGACATGATGAACATACAGGAAAAAGGCGAACTCGACGAATGGTGCAACGACAGTATCCAATGGCTGCAAGCCACATTCGGCAAAGACAATGTGGTTGCCGCCCATCTGCACATGGACGAGAAGACTCCGCACATCCACGCAGCCGTTGTTCCTATCGTGACGGGTGAAAGGCGCAAAGCCAAGAAAGAAGAGACGGACGGTAAGCGCAAGTACCGCAAGAAAACAAATTCCGTCCGTTTGTGTGCCGATGACCTGTTCAACCGCCAGACCCTGATTGCCTACCACGACAATTACGCAAGGGTGATGACGAAATACGGATTGCAACGTGGGATACGGGGCTCGGAAGCACGGCACACTACCACCATGCAGTATTATCGGGACTTGAAAAAGAAAAATGAAACCCTTGAAACCGAAACCAGACTATTACAGGAGAAGAAAGCCGAGGCGCAGGAGGAACTGAAACAGGTAAAAGCGGAAATCCGCACCGATAAGCTCAAAAGCGTAGCCACCGATACGGCAACCGCCCTTGCAAGCAGTGTGGGTTCTCTTTTCGGAAGTGGAAGAATGAAATCGTTGGAACGCAGGAACGAGGATTTGCAAGACCGCATCCTTGAACTTGAAAACGAAGCCCGACAACGGGAACGGCAACAAGCCAAACAGATACAGGAGATAAGAAACGCTTACGAGCAACAGCACCGCAAGCTGTCGGAGTTTGCGGATTTTGTCAGACGCTACTTTCCATATGTGGAGAAGCTGATGCCTATAATAAATTTCCTGCGTGACCGATTGAAGTTTAATGACGGAATAATCAGAAGACTGTGCGAATTCAAGGAGGTCGGGATAAAAGGTGAACTCTATTCTTCCGAATTTAACCGAAGCTTTGATACTCGACACTCTGTCTGCTCCATCAAACAGGATGAAAGCGGTAAATTCGATTTCAATATAGACGGGGTTTCACACGTGAGCTGGTTTAGAAAGAAAATGAATGAGTTCAGAGAAGCCATCGGAATACCGAAGCCAAGACAGAATAGAAGTATGAAACTGTAAATCAAAAAAATCCGTGATAGTAGAATGGTATATCACGGATTTTTCATACTTTTGTATTGGCTTGAGGCAACTCTTTCCAAGACATACGAAAAAAAGAAGAAGCGTTATGCTTATCTTGTACTTGAAAACGTAGGAAATTTTCAATTAGATGCAAGGATAGCATAGTGGTTCTCACGCATATAGCGTGGGCTGCTATTGTTACATCTGCATCTATGGTTTCCTACGACCTTCAAGTAAAGAATGTGGCATACAGTTCCACGCTTCTTTAATAGGTTAAATTCCTTTGGGAACTGGAGATTAAAAAAATGTAGTGTATGAGCGTAATAAAAAAATGGTTATTAGCTATTTGTGCCATTATATTAATGAATGGATGTGCACCACTTCGAATGCCTGTAATAGTGAGGAATGCTCCTATTGAAATGTATAAATACGCATACATTTCCCCAACAAAGGAATTGACATCAAGCACAGGAGGTACATATGGTGGGCAATACGGTATCTATGGTTCTTCAACCACCAAAAGTGTTAATCCAAGTGATGTAATAGCAGGAATACTAATAAAAGAAGGATATATCATATTACCCGAACTTAAACCCGAATTATCTAATGAAACTCTAATCGTCAATTATGGTGAGAGTGGCAGGCGTAATAGAGGTTTAGGTTACACAATAGAAGTAACTATACAGTTTAGCTCTGCAAAAACTAATGAAATGATATGTTCTTGTACAGCAGAAGGACAAGGCGAAACAGAAGCTGATGATATCCGTCAAGCCATTAGAAGAGCCTTAACAAGTTTATTCCCTGAGAAATAACCCAATAATACGACAGATTATGAAAAAGTTTTTAGTATTATCCGCTTTAGTTATAACTTCTTGTACACTCTCTAACGAGGAAAAAGCTGAGAAATTGGTTAAAGAGACACTTAAAGACTATCTCTATCACCCTGATTCTTATGAGCCAATATCAACAAGAGTTGATAGTATGTTTATTGATGTAACTACTATCGAGCCTATTATGGAAATTAGCGATGAAATCAAGAATTTGATATCTAAAATAAATCGCTGTGAGAGAAAAATTGAATCAGCAGAATCTTCTATGGATATTTTTGCCCCCAATGGTTATTCTTCTCAATACTCTCGTGGAGAGTATTCACGAGCAAAAAAAGAAAAGGAAGAAGCCAAATCTGATTTGAACAAATACACCAAGAAACTTTCAGAACAACTTGCTTTTCTAAAAGAAAATGTCGCTAAATATCACAAAGGAGAATTTACAGGTTGGGCAGTAAGCCATAGATTTAGGAGTCTTAATGGAGCAGGCTCAATGACCATTCCGGGAGAAATGATTTTCTTTTGCGATGAAGAATTTACAACTTGTGGGGGTTATGAAACAGATAAGTTTGAGGACTTCGTAAAAATTTTAAACGCAGTAGATGAAGCAACTTCGGATGAAGATGTAATAGATTATTTTAAAGAAAATAATTTTTTGCTATAAATTCCGTATTTCCGTAGTACGCTAATTTTTATGCAAAGCAAATATTATCAACTGCTATTTTTTTTATATGCAATGGGCGTTTATTTTGGTTATTTGTATAATTGCTATTTCGGTTATTGTAATAGCGATGGTACGAACACGCCTAAAAAACAAATCCAAAGAGCTTGCAGAAAAGCTAAACCATATATCTGCATATAGCGAGAAATCAAATTATGAGCAAGCAAAAGAGAGATTATCGGCTCTTAAGGAGGGGGCGTTTATAGATATTCCCTCAGACTTAAATAATGGCTTTTATGGCAGGGTAATCTCCGCAACGCAAGAAAAAGATTTCATCAATCATTATAAGGTACATTTCCAAGAGGCATATTCACTTCTGAAGAAACTTGAAGCCTTTAACATCACTCCATCAGAAACCATATCCAAATTCATTAACGACTTTGGAAGAATCAACAAACTTGTAAAACAACATAATGATGGTGTTATAACCTTTCTACTTGACACGCACAGGGACTTTTTCGACCATTGCCTAAAATACCCATTAGACAAGCAACAAAGACGCTCAATTGTTTCAGAAGAGGATAATTGTTTAGTAGTCAGCAGTGCAGGTAGTGGTAAAACCTCTTCAATTGTCGGTAAGGTTAAATATCTCACCGAAATCAAGGGTATAGCACCTGAAAGAATTTTACTTATCAGTTATACCAACAAAGCAGCAGCCGAACTAACCGAAAGAATGGCGACCAATGGATTGAAAGGTTACACATTCCATAAGTTAGCCATTGATATTATAGGCAAAACGACAGGTACAAAACCATCTATTTGCGGCAATACAGATTCATTGTTTGTAGATATATATCACAAATTGTTAGATAAATCGTCTTTCAAGAAAAGTATAGTGGAATACTTTATTGATTACCAAACGAATGAAGCTGATTGGGAACAACGCAAGAATGAAAGACGGGAGCAATTATCAGGACTAAAGAATGTGCAGCTAAAGGCGATGTTCCCCGATATGGACGGCAGAGCCATATATGTGAGAAGTGAACAAGAACAAAAAATATGTTTTGCTTTGTCCTCGCTGGGAGTGAAATTCAGATATGAAGAACCATACGAACATCAATTAGCAGATGAGATGCACTCACAATATCGTCCCGACTTCTCAATATATTTTAAGCAAGGAGGAGTAACCAAACGCATCTATCTTGAACATTTCGGAGTTGATGAACACGGGCTTGTTCCTGCTTGGTTTGCAAAAGACAAGGGTATAACCTACGAAGAAGCCAATCAGAAATACAATGATGGTATAACTTGGAAAAAAGCGGCTCACGAGAAATTTGGTACACAACTTTTAGTGACATCAAGTGCAGATTTCCATTATTCTGATATTAGGGATAAACTCCGTAAACTATTAGCTGAAGCAGGTGTACCAATTCAAGAAAAGACCGATGAGGAGTTATACGATTTAGTACTACCCAAAGGTAGCAAGCAGGAAAAGGCGTTTATACGACTTGTTGTTACTTTCGTTACATTGGTAAAATCAAGTTGTAAATCAGTTAAAGAGGTTTTGAAACAAGCCAAAAATGCAGATGATGAACGAAGTGTGTTTATCATCAAGAATATATTTCAACCTGTATATGAACACTACATAAATGCGTTAAGCGATAGTAACCAAATTGATTTTACCGATGCTATTCTTCAAGCCACTGAGATATGTCGTACTTCACACCCTGTTGAATATGATTATATCATAGTGGATGAGTTTCAAGATATTTCTGTTGACCGTTACAACTTCTTGAAAGTATTGCGAGAGGGTAATCCTCCTGCAAAGTTGTATTGTGTGGGTGATGATTGGCAGTCTATTTATCGTTTTTCGGGAAGTGATATGGCTCTATTCAATCAATTCCCCGAATATTTTGGAGCAACGGAGATAAACAAGATTGAAACTACATACAGGTTTGGAGAGCCTTTGGTTTCTTTATCGTCGAACTTTATACAACGCAATAAAGCCCAAATACAAAAGAATATCCATTCGTTCAGCTCAGAAATGAGAACCGAGTTGGAATTCTATGCTTATGATAGACGAGATTACTGCAATACGATAGGGCAACTTGTGGCTTCTATTCCATCGGATAAATCAATATTCCTATTGGGGCGTTACTCTTTTGATGATTACTACCTCTCTTTTATGTACCAATCAATTAAAGAGGGTAATAGATTCTACTATGTGATAGGAGGACGAAAAATAGAGTTTTTAACCGTACATAAGTATTCACCTGTAAGAAGTTACTAATGACAAAAAAGAAATTGCCCGTTCGTTTTACGGGTCAGCACTTTACTATTGATAAAGTGCTAATAAAAGATGCAATAAGACAAGCAAATATAAGTAATCAGGATACGGTTTTAGATATTGGGGCAGGCAAGGGGTTTCTTACTGTTCATTTATTAAAAATCGCCAACAATGTTGTTGCTATTGAAAACGACACAGCTTTGGTTGAACATTTACGAAAATTATTTTCTGATGCCCGAAATGTTCAAGTTGTCGGTTGTGATTTTAGGAATTTTGCAGTTCCGAAATTTCCTTTCAAAGTGGTGTCAAATATTCCTTATGGCATTACTTCCGATATTTTCAAAATCCTGATGTTTGAGAGTCTTGGAAATTTTCTGGGAGGTTCCATTGTCCTTCAATTAGAACCTACACAAAAGTTATTTTCGAGGAAGCTTTACAATCCATATACCGTTTTCTATCATACTTTTTTTGATTTGAAACTTGTCTATGAGGTAGGTCCTGAAAGTTTCTTGCCACCGCCAACTGTCAAATCAGCCCTGTTAAACATTAAAAGAAAACACTTATTTTTTGATTTTAAGTTTAAAGCCAAATACTTAGCATTTATTTCCTGTCTGTTAGAGAAACCTGATTTATCTGTAAAAACAGCTTTAAAGTCGATTTTCAGGAAAAGTCAGGTCAGGTCAATTTCGGAAAAATTCGGTTTAAACCTTAATGCTCAAATTGTTTGTTTGTCTCCAAGTCAATGGTTAAACTGTTTTTTGGAAATGCTGGAAGTTGTCCCTGAAAAATTTCATCCTTCGTAGTTCAAAGTCGGGTGGTTGTCAAGATGATTTTTTTGGTTTGGTGTCGTCTTTTTTTAAGCTGCCGCATAACGGCTGGCAAATTGGCGATGGAGCCGACTTTTAGCACAAATGTTGAATAGAATTACTAATCTTCAACATTGCACAAAAGTTCAATAGAAGTACTTCACCGGCTCTATTGCCAATTTGTTTGTTATGTGCCGTTTTATTCCATTTTATACATTTAACAATTGCTGAAACGTAAAGTCGGGTTTAAACATTTCAATTTCGTTTTGAGTTGATTCTTCTTGTGCTTCTTTGCCATAGATAAACATTTGCTGTTCATAATTTTTAACAGCCTCTTCAATGCTATTAAATTTTCCATCGGCTAGATTATCAGACAATATCAAGGCATCCACCAACCCACTATTTACTCCCTGCCCTGCAAAAGGCGGCATCAAATGTGCGGCATCCCCAATCATTGTTATGGGTAATGGGCGCTTGCTTTTCCAAGGCTTTTCTAAAGGAAATATCCGTGTAGCCAATCCTACAAATGACAACGTCGTATGAATCAATTCTTTGTAGCGTTCGTCCCAATCGGAAAATTCTTTCAGAAGAAAATCAACGACACTATTTCTGTTTTGAAAATCTACCTGCGTTTGGTTTTTCCATTCATCAGGTGTTTTAAAACTTATTCCAAAATGCAATGCACCATTATTATTGGGGTTAGCAAATAATAAATTACCTTGGTGAGATGCCATTAGCCGGTTTCCATTGCATAGCTGAAAAAATCCAGGACAGTTTATCTCTGGTTGATGAATATCGGCTTGTATATTGAAAGTACCTGTTTCTTCAACTTCCGTGTCGGTAACAAATTTTCTTACCTTGGACATCCCGCCATTGGCAAGAATAACCAAATCTGCTGTTTCACTCGGTTTATTCTCAAAAGTTAGTGTCCACTTCTTCTTACCAGGTTCAAGCATAACAAGTTTTCTATCCCAAATAACCGTGTCGTTTTCTAAACTATTCAACAAGATAGCCCTTAAGTCATTTCTGTTTATTTCAGGATTGTCAAATCGATTTTCGGGCTTTACATTTTTTGTGGATAAAATATTGCCTTTTTTATCAGCAATATTTACACCCATTGGTAAGGCTAAGTCATAATAAGTTTGTAACAATCCCGCTTTTTTCATTGCTTCCTGACCTGAACCTTTGTGTAGGTCAAGGGTTCCACCAAAAATTCTTGCCTCTCGGTCGTTGTCTCTTTCGTAAACTGAAACGTCTATGCCGTTTTGCTGTAATAATTTTGCCATAGTCAGTCCAACGGGTCCACCACCAATTATTGCAACGTTCTTATCACTAAGTAAATTCATTTGTTTGTCTGTATCTATTCGCATTGTCATTCAAAAATGGCCCATAACAATGGCTCGGCGAATTGGCGAAGTAGCGAAGCTGTATCGAAGATACAAAAGCGGAGCTATTTAGCCAAGTCGCTTGTTGTAAGCAGTCCGCGAAGCGGCGGCTTACGGCAAGCGACGTAAGTCGCCGAGCCATTGTTAGCAAGGAGCGCAGCGGATTGCTAACAACGGTTTGCAGCTATACGCAGGCAGGGATTTTTACCACTAAGCTACCTACGATGAACTGAACTTTAAATTTACCACTTTCCTGTCTTACGAAGCACGAACCCCCTGCTTGCGTATAGGTGATGTTATGCGGTCGGCTTTCATTTTCTCTTCTTTCTCGTTAATTTGTCAAGCAAAGTTACTAAATTTGCAGTCAAGCAATTTCAATTTTTGAATTATGTATTTCAGCAGACCTTGGACTTCTATCTAAGTGATAGGCAGTCCTGAATAAATTCCAATCAATCTTTTAGGGCAAGACAATCAGTCTATGCTTTGTGTGTGCTGTCATTTTTGCAAAAGGTCTTGAAGCGGATTATGTAATACTCTTACAATGCAATAAAGATACATACGGTTTCCCATCACAGGTGAGTGACGACCCTGTGCTTAACTATGTGCTCACTAAGAGCGACCAATTCCCATACGGAGAAGAAAGAAGATTATTCTATGTTGCAATAACAAGGGCTAAGGTAAAAACGCTTGTATTATACGATAAGCGTTTCCCGTCTGTATTTGTGGATGAATTCTTGCACCCCGAAAAGGTGTCAGAAGAAAGCTATGTAAAGCACCCTAACGCCAATAAAAGATGGACAAGAAGTGCAGACCAATTTTTATTGAAACTGCACAATGAAGGTAAGAGTGTCAAATATATTGCAAACAAAATGGGTAGAAGTCAAACTTCGATTGTAATGCGATTAAACAAACTAAACAAATAGTCGAACTTTTTCTTTGATGTACCTTGTGTGCATCGGACTATTCTATTATTTTTGTACACAGAAACGAGTTACTTGAAAGCAATTCAAGGCAGAACGCAGCATACGGCACAGTTGCCAAGTCATTACCTCAAAATCGGGTAATTCTTCCAAAGTCCTTTGTATAAGGTACTAACAGAAGTTTTCCAGAATTACATAAAAACTCTGAATTAATCCTTTATTCCGGTTGGTTTTCGGCTTTTTGGGAAGGAACTTCAGGTATTAATACTTGAGTTGTCAGGTATTAATAGTTGATGTGTCAGTTATTAATAGTTGAGAAGTCAGATATTAATGATTGTTATGGTAGATATCAATGCTTGTTATGATGGCTTTCAATGCTTGTAACGCAGTATAACAAGCATTGTTATCTCATTTACTTTTACTCTCTCCGGAGAACATTCATGGCTGTTTGTTAACCTTCCCATGCGTGTTTCTACTACTGTATATTCCTCTGGTTCACCTCTTTCACCCGCAATCGCCTTATTCATCAAAGGTTCAGGAAAAGGGTGGAAGAGGTGATTGTGATAAATATGCTATGGGCATATTCTTGATTAGCTAATAGCTTATTGTTTTTTGCTAAATCTAATGGGGAGTTTGCTCATATAATAAATACTCTATTCACTCTGCTAAAGAAGAAAATCAGTGTAGCTCTCATTCTGCTATTTGAATCAGATATGCATTTTCCAGTGCAAGGTAATCTTGTTTGTACTGTGCGGTTAAATCTCTGACAAAACAGTACTGAATTAACGGATGAGCATTCATTCTTGTATTGAGGAGTGGTAGAAAGTTCTTGGTAATATAGAAAGTATCAATAACTTTGCCATTATCTTCTTTGATTGTTATACGGTAATACTCACTCAATTTGTATTCACCTTTGATGGGAATGGCATTTTCTTCATCCAGCACTATATGTTCTTTTTCAAAGTTGCCTGTTTTCATGTTATTATCTGAATAATACAAATCTACTGTTCCTTTGCTGTCTTCCGCATTCATAAAAGTAAATACATATTTATTAATCGGATATGAATTGCCCACTTTGTTCATTAACTCAGTGTGTTCTTCAGATGTAAGCTCGTCTCCCTTCACAATGACTTTTGCTGTAAACGCCTTATGAGTAAGAGTACGATATTTTACAACGACAGACAGTATATACATATTATTCGAACTGTCTTCTATCTTGATGGATGCGCGTCCTATTTCCTTTGCCTTCAATGTTAAACTTCCGTTGTGGTAGTTTACTTGTACCACTTTCTCATTCTCATTGGTCACTTTGTAAGTTCCGTCTCCACCCTTGATGAAGAGTGGTGTCGTTTCTTTGCTGAACGGAGTCAGTGTGTAAGAACGGCTCTCGTTGTCGAACTTAATTTGAGGATCTTCATATTCCAGAGTGATTGGAGAAAAGTTGTCATCATTGTCATTACAGCTCACGAGGCAAATAATACAAAGGAATAACGAAAGTATTCCTGTTAGTTTTTTGGTAGTCATGCTAATTAAAGTTTTAAATGTGCGATATTAGTTTAGTTCTCGTCTGCAAACTTATGAAAAAGAATTGAACTGTTTCTTTATTTGTGCTATTTTTTAGCAGAGATCGGCATAAATGATTAGAATGTAACTAATAATAGCAGCTAATGCTTTGATTATTTGCTTTTTTCGAAAAAAATGATATCTTTGTAGTGCAGTAATGTGCTTTACGTTATTCTCCTGTGCTCACAATGTTTAGATTATAAATATAAATTGTTTAATCTTCTAAAGTTTGCATGATGGAAAAGAAAAGAATTGGCTCAAATGCCGGGAAAGTATGGCGCATCTTAAATGAAAAGGGCGAACAGTCTATGTTCACTTTGTGCCATGAGTTAGGTTTGACGTTCGAGGATGTAGCGATTGCTATCGGTTGGCTGGCAAGGGAAAACAAAATCCTGCTTAGAAAAAAAGAAGGAATGCTCTATGCCAGTATTGAGAATGTTGAATTTACCTTTGGATAAATGGGGACTGACCCACATTTAAGGAGAATATCCACTTGATTATTTACACTGTTGAAAACATAATAAGGTGGGTAACTGAGACTTTTTGCACGCCATCCTGTATTTTTCTATTCCATAAGAATCTTCTTTTTTGAGGCATTTAATCTACTTTTTAGTACCTTTGCACCCCATAAACTACTAAACACATAATTCATGAGTTCATTGAAAGGGCACCCGAAAGGCCTTTACCTAATTTTCGCAACGAGCACGGCAGAACGTTTCAGTTACTACGGTATGCGTGCTATCTTTATCCTCTTTCTGACGCAGGCATTGCTTTTTGATAAAGAAGCGGCGGCCTCTATCTACGGTAGCTACACCGGACTGGTCTATCTGACTCCGTTGATCGGCGGATACATTGCCGATAAATATTGGGGCATCCGTCGTTCGGTATTTTGGGGAGCGGTGATGATGGCAGTCGGTCAGTTCCTGATGTTTATGAGTGCCTCTTCACTGAACAATACAGACCTTGCCCACTGGCTGATGTATGGCGGGCTCGGATTCATGATTTTAGGTAACGGTTGCTTTAAGCCTACCGTTTCTTCGCTCGTCGGGCAATTATATGAACCCGGGGACAAACGGTTGGATGCTGCATACACCATTTTCTATATGGGTGTTAATGTAGGTTCTTTTGCTGCTCCTTTGATTTGCGGTTTCTTGGGAGACACAGGGAATCCGCAGGACTTTAAATGGGGATTCCTCGCATCCGGAATCATGACGCTGTTCACTGTTGTCCTCTTTGAAACTCAGAAGAATAAATACCTTTTCTCTCCTTCCGGTGAACCGATTGGTATCGTCCCCGACGCCAGACGTGAAAAAAAGGAGGATAAAGCCGAACATATTTCACATCCGAAGATGGACAAACGTACCAAAGTACGTAATATCATCATCATTACTGCCCTTACAGTTGCCTTAATAGCTTTTTTTAGCTATGCCTTTAGCGATGACTGGATTAGTGTGGGTATCTTTACGGCTTGTATTGTCTTTCCAGTGCTCATTCTGCTGGATGGTTCATTGACCAAAGTAGAACGTAGCCGTATTTTCGTAATCTATATCGTAGCTTTCTTCGTCATTTTCTTCTGGGCAGCTTACGAGCAGGCAGGAGCTTCTCTGACATTATTCGCTTCCGAACAGACTGACCGCAGCATTTTCGGCTGGGAGATGCCGGCTTCGTGGTTCCAGTCATTCAATCCGCTTTTTGTAGTGATCCTTGCCTATATTATGCCCGGTATATGGAGCTTTCTGAATAAGCGAAACATGGAACCGGCTTCCCCTACCAAACAGGCAATCGGTCTGTTACTGCTTTCTCTTGGTTATCTCTTCATCTGTTTTGGAGTGAAAGATGCTATTCCGGGAGTAAAGGTGAGCATGATCTGGCTGACAGGGCTTTACTTTATTCATACAATGGGAGAAATCGCTCTGTCACCTATCGGGCTTTCTATGGTTAATAAGTTGAGTCCGTTACGTTTCGCCTCCTTGATGATGGGGATCTGGTATCTTTCTACCGCCACCGCAAATAAATTTGCAGGTATGCTGAGCGGCCTCTATCCCGAAGACGGAAAAGTGAAATCAATCCTTGGTTATCAGATCGCTACCATGTACGACTTCTTCATGCTGTTCGTCATTATGTCCGGTGTTGCCTCACTGATTCTGTTCCTTCTCTCGAAGAAATTACAGAAGATGATGCACGGGGTAGAATAAAAAATTGTATTTTTGCGACAACTTTTTTAAAATGACCGGTTATGGATACCATACAGATAAAAGACAAGCAATTTACTGTTTCCATTAAGGAACAGGATATTCAAAAAGAAGTGATTCGCGTAGCGAACGAAATCAATCGTGATTTGGCAGGTAAGAATCCGCTCTTCCTCAGTGTGTTGAACGGCTCGTTCATGTTTACCGCCGACTTGCTGAAGCATATCACGATTCCGTGCGAAATTTCATTTGTGAAGTTGGCATCTTATCAGGGGGTGACTTCCACCGGAGTAATTAAAGAAGTGATCGGGCTGAATGAAGACATTGCCGGACGTACGGTAGTGATCGTAGAAGATATTGTAGATACCGGACTGACGATGCAGCGTCTGCTGGATACACTGGGCACACGCAACCCCGAAGCGATTCATATCGCCTCTTTGCTGGTGAAACCGGAAAAGCTGAAGGTCAATCTGAACATAGAATACGTAGCGATGGAAATCCCGAATGATTTTATCGTTGGCTACGGATTGGATTATGATGGTTTCGGACGCAATTATCCCGATATTTATACTGTAGTAGATTAAATTCAAATACAAATTAATTTATAGGTTAAAAAGATGTTGAACATTGTAATTTTCGGTGCTCCGGGTTCAGGAAAAGGAACGCAGAGCGAACGTATTGTAGAAAAGTATGGAATCAACCACATTTCGACAGGAGATGTATTGCGTGCAGAAATCAAGAACGGCACGGAACTGGGCAAAACTGCTAAAGGTTACATCGACCAGGGTCAGTTGATTCCGGATGAATTGATGATTGATATTCTGGCAAGCGTATTCGATAGCTTCAAAGACAGCAAAGGTGTAATTTTCGACGGTTTCCCAAGAACAATTGCACAGGCGGAAGCATTAAAGAAGATGTTGGCGGAAAGAGGACAGGATGTTTCTGTAATGTTGGATCTCGAAGTTCCGGAAGATGAACTGATGGTACGTCTGATCAAACGTGGCAAAGACTCCGGTCGTGCCGACGACAACGAAGAAACAATCAAAAAACGTCTGCATGTGTATCATTCACAGACATCTCCGCTGATCGACTGGTACAAGAACGAAAAGAAATACCAGCACATCAACGGTCTGGGTACTATGGATGGTATCTTCGCTGATATCTGCGAAGCAGTAGACAAATTATAATAAATAAAAAATATGGCTGAATCGAATTTTGTTGATTACGTAAAGATATACTGTCGCTCAGGCAAGGGCGGAAGAGGCTCTACGCACATGAGGCGCGAGAAATATTGTCCTAACGGAGGTCCCGATGGGGGCGATGGTGGAAGAGGAGGCCATATTATCTTGCGCGGTAACCGTAATTACTGGACATTGCTTCACTTGAAGTATGACCGTCATGCGATGGCAGGTCATGGCGAATCGGGCAGCAAGAACCGTAGTTTCGGAAAAGACGGTGCGGATAAAGTGATCGAAGTACCCTGCGGAACGGTAGTGTATAACGCCGAAACCGGAGAATACCTTTGCGATGTGACGGACGACGGACAGGAAGTGATCTTGCTGAAAGGCGGTCGTGGCGGTCAGGGTAACAGTCATTTCAAGACGGCTACCCGTCAGGCTCCGCGCTTTGCGCAGCCGGGCGAACCGATGCAGGAAATGACGGTGATCATGGAGCTGAAACTGTTGGCAGATGTAGGACTGGTAGGTTTCCCGAATGCGGGAAAGTCTACGTTGCTTTCTGCCATTTCGGCTGCGAAACCGAAGATTGCCGATTACCCGTTTACGACACTCGAACCGAATCTGGGAATTGTTTCCTATCGCGATGGAAAGTCATTCGTGATGGCGGACATACCGGGCATCATCGAGGGAGCCAGTCAGGGAAAAGGATTGGGACTGCGGTTTCTGCGTCATATCGAGCGTAACTCGTTGCTGTTGTTCATGGTTCCGGCAGATAGCGATGATATCCGCAAGGAGTATGAAGTATTGCTGAATGAGTTGCGTACGTTCAATCCCGAAATGCTGGACAAACAACGTGTGCTGGCTATCACGAAGAGCGATATGCTCGATCAGGAGCTGATGGACGAGATTGAACCGACATTGCCCGAGGGTGTTCCGCATATATTCATTTCTTCTGTTTCCGGTTTGGGAATCTCAGTGTTGAAAGACATTCTGTGGGAGGAACTGAACAAGGAAAGTAATAAGATAGAAGACATTGTTCACCGTCCGAAAGACGTGACCCGTCTGCAACAGGAACTCAAAGAGATGGGCGAGGATGAAGAACTCGACTATGAATATGAGGAAGACGCTGACGACGACGATGATGATCTCGACTACGAATACGAAGAAGAGGATTGGGAGGAAAAATGATTTCAATCACAAGAGATAAAAGAATGTTGGGGTATGAGTCGTTAAGCTCATACTCCAACATTTCTCATTTTGTAACTACCCGGCAGGGAGGGTACAGCGAAGGAAATTATGCGTCATTCAACTGTACGCCCTACAGTGGAGACGAGGCGGAAAAGGTCCGGCGGAATCAAACGCTTCTGATGGAAGGAATGTCGCAGACACCCGAAGAACTGGTGATTCCTGTGCAGACTCATGAGACGAATTGCCTGCTGATCGGGGATGCTTATTTATCGGCTTCGTCTCAACAACGACAGGAGATGCTGCACGGAGTGGATGCTTTGATTACCCGCGAGCCGGGATATTGTCTTTGTATTTCTACTGCGGATTGTGTTCCTGTGTTGATGTATGATAAGAAACATAGTGCCATAGCTGCCATTCATGCCGGATGGAGAGGGACGGTAGCATACATCGTGCGTGATACTTTGTTGCGGATGGAAAAGGAGTTTGGCACAAGTGGAGAAGATGTAGTTGCCTGTATCGGTCCGAGTATCTCATTGGCTTCTTTTGAAGTGGGTGAGGAAGTGTACGAAGCATTTCAGAAGAATGGTTTTGATATGCCTCGTATTTCTATCAGGAAAGAGGAAACCGGAAAACATCATATCGACTTGTGGGAAGCGAACCGGATGCAAATCCTTGCTTTCGGTGTGCCGTCCGGCCAAGTGGAGCTTGCCCGGATATGTACGTATATTCATCACGACGAGTTTTTCTCGGCAAGGCGTTTGGGCATTAAGTCCGGACGGATTCTGTCGGGGATCATGATTCATAAATAATAGACTTGAACGTAAGTTGATATAAACTTGAATAAAAGTATGTTTGAAATAAAAGTATCTCAGGAAATAAAGAACACCTGCCCTGTTTTTGCCGGAGCAGCCGTATATGCAGCAGTGAAGAATACTGCTTACTGCGATGGACTTTGGAAAGAAATAAATACTTTCACAGAAGACTTGACTACCACCACCCAAATGGCAGACATTAAGTTGCAACCTGTGATTGCTGCTACCCGTGAGGCTTATAAGCGTTGCGGAAAAGATCCGGGGCGTTATCGTCCGTCGGCAGAAGCGCTGCGCCGTCGCCTGATGCGTGGCATCCCTTTGTATCAGATTGATACTTTGGTTGACCTTATCAATCTGGTTTCTCTCCGTACCGGACATTCTATCGGTGGCTTCGATGCGGATAAGATACAGGGTAAACATCTTGAACTTGGCATTGGCAAAGCGGAAGAACCTTTCGAAGGTATCGGTCGGGGCATTTTGAACATTGAAGGATTGCCGGTGTACAGAGATTCTTTTGGAGGAATCGGGACACCGACAAGCGACCACGAACGTACGAAGATGGATGTCGGGACTACTCATATTCTCGCGATAGTCAACGGGTATAACGGAAAAGAGGGATTAAAGGAAGCTGCTGAAATGATTCAATCCTTACTGAGGGATTATGCCGGATCGGATGGCGGCGAGCTTATCTATTTTGAATAATAAAGGAATACATGAAGAACATACTTATTTTATTGACAGTCCTGCTTTTACCAACTCTTGCTTATGCGCAAAGTAAATCCTCTTTTTCTTCTATGGAGGTGAATCATGTACGGGTTGCTACTCCCGGACTTTTTGCGAAAAGCAATCATATATATCTGCATTTGGATTCTTTGCAAGAGCATGAATATGCTTTTCCCTTACCGGGAGCCAAAGTTATTTCCGCTTACGGAACTCGCGGAGGACATTCGGGAGCAGATATAAAGACGTGTGCCAAAGATACGATTCGTGCTGCTTTTGATGGAGTCGTACGTATGTCGAAGCCATATTATGCTTACGGAAATTTGGTTGTAGTCCGTCATGCGAACGGGCTGGAAACGATTTACAGTCATAACTTCAAGAATTTGGTACAGAGCGGAGATACGGTGAAAGCCGGACAACCTATCGGACTGACCGGACGTACCGGCCGTGCTACTACGGAGCATGTGCATTTTGAAACCCGCATTAACGGTCAGCATTTTAATCCGAATCTTATTTTCAATCTGAAGGAGGGCACATTACGAAAGGAATGTATTAAATGTACGAAGAATGGAAATGGGGTAGTGGTGAAGCCACAGGCGAATAATAATCGTGTGGCACAAAATAAAAAGTGAAAGAACTGAGATGGTCTGAAAAAGACGGAAGGGGATTGACTAAAAAGACAATAGTATCTCCCCTTCCCTTCGGGAAGGAGGGGTGGCTGAAAGCCGGGGTGGTAGGTAAAATAGGGTTGTCTATAATTTGCAGTGAATAAGTGGACTGCGTATTCACCTACCACCTCCCCCTGCGGGTACTCCTCCTTCCCGAAGGAGGAGAATTGAGATACTACCGACTTTTTAGTCACTCCCCAGTTATCGGCAGTCAAATGAAAGCGTTTGCTTATTTCATGATATGTTTGCCATAATTCCATCCTTTGAGGTCGTATAGCTCTGCATCCTTACGAATCCTTTCTTTAAAGTCTTCATAATTCCTTTTTTCTTGTGGTGTCCATCCGGCTTCGGCAACGGCGGCAAGACGTGGCAACATCAGGTATTCGAGAACGGAAGGTTCGGTCACCCATTCGGTCCAAAAGTTGGCTTGTACACCTTTATAATAAGGTTGCAAGGCAGCATCCACGTCTTTAAGCGGCTGATAGTTATAAACGGCCTCCACAGTTTCCGTTCCATGTCCCTGCGACATCGGTTCCGTGGGAAGTTTCGACTGTTTTCTGTTGATATAATAAGGTATTTGCGGGCTCAGTATGGTGTTCATTCCTTGCTTGGCAGCCTGTTTTGCGGCGGCATTAGCTCCGATCCATGCCATAATGGTGATGTCATTGCCAAGGATACTGGTATTTCCGTGAAGCACTTCGTTCCAGAATATAAGTTGGCGTTGTTGATCGGCAGGTTTGGTGGCAATGTAATCTTTTAGTTGTTTGTAGAAATAAATCTGCAAGTCTCTGAAGTTGGAAGAACCTATTTCACTCAGCAGCTTCTTGCATTCGTCATTCTTTTGCCATTTATTAGTGGGGCATTCGTCACCGCCTAAATGAATATAATTGAATGGAAACAATTCAGTGAGTTCATCAATTACCTCTTTGGCAAACTGCATCGCTTTCGGGTTGGCTACGTTGATTACATCAGTAGAAATCCCTTGTTGTAGCCATACTTCATGTTTATTCTCCGGGTCGCACGCCAAGAACTCCGGATAAGCTGCAACGGCTGCCTGTGAATGTCCCGGAATGTCTATTTCGGGAATGATTTCTATAAATTTCTTCTTTGCATACGCTACGATTTCTTTGATATCTTTCTGAGTATAAAAGCCGCCATAACGCTCACCGTCTGGTTTCACGTCACCGTATGCAAGTACTTTGCTGTTTCTCCATGCGCCTGTCTCCGTCAGTTTGGGGTATTTCTTTATTTCGATTCTCCAGCCTTGATCTTCTGTCAGATGCCAGTGGAAACGATTCATTTTGTAGATGGCCATCATGTCGATCACTCGTTTTATCTCATCTTTACCGAAGAAGTGTCTGCCTTCGTCCAGCATAAAACCTCTCCATTCGAAACGGGGAGCATCTTCAATCTCGACAGATGGGAGACTCCATTGTGAATGGTCGGACGTTGCTACGCCTGCCATTACGTTGCGGGGCATCAGTTGCTTTAGCGTTTGTAGCGCATAATAGAAACCTGCCGGACGGGAGGCTTCGATCCGGACTTGTTTTTTCGAGACGTTCAGCTTATAAGCTTCGGCGGGAAGTTGTGGATTCAAATCTAAGATAATCCTTGCTTTAGCTTCTTTTTGAGTAGATGAAACCTTGATGCCGGTTGCTTCTTGCAATTCCTTTTTGAATGATTCAAAGACCATACGGATGCTGTCTCCCTGATAAGGAGCGACTTTGGCTTTAAGTTGGTTTCCAAACTCAAAGCGGCCGTCTTTTACGGTAAGGTGAGCCGGTTGTGGGGTGAGAGCGATTTCTTGTGCTGTAAGCATCTCATTGCTACCGAGTAGCAATAGCAGGGGTAGAAAATGTTTGATTTTCATGGTAATTGGGGGTATTTAAATAAAAAGTATAACAGCGGACGAAGATAGAAATAATAAATCAGAAAAGTATGTCTTTATGATTATTTTGTTTGCTCTTTTTGATTTGTTTGATCTAGGTTCCCCATAAATTTGCTTAATTTGATAAATTAGTGTTTCTTTGCATCATGATATAAGTCATGATAACTAACCCCCATTATTACAACTTATGAAAAACAACAAGATTTATCTGTTGGGAGCCTGCCTCCTGTGTGCTGTTACTGTTTTTGCGCAGAATGTTAGTCTGCAACCCCCTCCTCAACAACTCATTGTTCAAAACAAGACCATCGATCTGCCTGCTGTCTATCAGCTGAATGGCGGGGAAGAAGCCAATCCGCATGCTGTAAAGGTACTGAAAGAACTGCTTTCCGGTAAGCAAAGCAGCAAGAAAGGGATGCTTATTTCTATTGGAGAGAAAGGTGACAAGAGTGTGCGTAAATATAGCCGCCGGATTCCTGACCATGAAGAAGGCTATTACCTGTCTGTGAATGAAAAGGAAATCGTACTGGCCGGAAACGACGAACGAGGTACTTATTACGCTCTGCAAACTTTTGCGCAATTGCTGAAAGACGGGAAGCTGCCCGAAGTAGAAATCAAAGATTACCCTTCTGTACGGTATCGTGGAGTGGTAGAAGGATTTTACGGAACTCCCTGGAGTCATCAGGCACGCCTTAGCCAACTGAAGTTTTACGGTAAAAACAAGATGAACACTTATATATACGGTCCGAAAGATGATCCGTATCATAGTGCTCCCAACTGGCGTTTGCCTTATCCCGACAAAGAAGCTGCCCAGTTGCAGGAATTGGTGGCGGTAGCCAACGAGAACGAAGTTGACTTTGTATGGGCGATCCATCCGGGACAGGATATCAAATGGAGTCAGGAAGACCGTGATCTTCTGCTCGCTAAGTTTGAGAAGATGTATCAGCTCGGTGTCCGTTCGTTCGCCGTGTTCTTTGATGATATCTCCGGTGAAGGTACTAATCCGCAGAAACAAGCGGAACTACTGAACTACATTGATGAGAAATTCGCACAGGTAAAACCGGATATAAACCAACTGGTGATGTGCCCTACGGAATATAATAAAAGCTGGTCGAACCCTAATGGCAATTATCTGACTACGCTGGGCGATAAACTCAATCCTTCCATTCAGATCATGTGGACGGGAGACCGTGTCATTTCCGATATTACCCGTGACGGCATTTCATGGATTAACGAACGAATCAAGCGTCCGGCTTATATCTGGTGGAACTTCCCGGTGTCCGATTATGTGCGCGATCATCTGCTTCTCGGTCCTGTGTATGGCAACGATACTACGATTGCCAAAGAGATGTCGGGCTTTGTAACCAATCCGATGGAACATGCCGAATCGTCAAAGATAGCGATTTATAGTGTGGCAAGTTATGCCTGGAATCCTGCCAAGTATGATACATGGCAGACGTGGAAGGATGCGATCCGTACCATTCTGCCAAGTGCAGCGGAAGAACTTGAATGCTTTGCAATGCACAATTCCGACTTGGGACCTAACGGACATGGATACCGCCGCGAAGAATCTATGGATATCCAACCGGCTGCCGAACGTTTCCTGAAAGCGTTCAAAGAAGGCAAAAATTACGATAAGGCAGATTTCGAGACTCTTCAATATACGTTCGAACGTATGAAAGAATCCGCCGATATCCTGTTGATGAATACGGAGAACAAACCGTTGATTGTGGAAATCACTCCTTGGGTGCATCAGTTTAAACTGACGGCTGAAATGGGAGAAGAAGTGCTGAAGATGGTAGAAGGCCGGAATGAATCTTATTTTCTGCGGAAATACAATCATGTGAAGGCTTTGCAGCAACAGATGTTCTATATCGATCAGACAAGCAATCAGAATCCTTATCAACCGGGAGTAAAGACAGCTACGCGAGTGATAAAACCATTGATTGACCAGACTTTTGCCACAGTTGTGAAATTCTTCAATCAAAAGTTTAATGCTCATCTGGATGCCACTACCGATTATATGCCGCATAAGATGATCAGTAATGTGGAGCAGATCAAGAACCTGCCGTTGCAGGTGAAAGCGAACCGTGTACTCATTTCTCCTGCCAATGAAGTTGTGAAATGGGCAGCAGGAAACAGTGTTGAAATAGAACTGGATGCTATCTATCCGGGAGAGAATATTCAGATAAACTTTGGTAAGGATGCTCCTTGCACATGGGGATGCCTTGAGATCTCTACGGACGGTAAGGAATGGAAAACGGTGGATCTGAAGCAGAAAGAAAGCAGATTGTCGGCCGGTTTGCAGAAAGCTCCTGTGAAGTTTGTCCGCTTCACGAATGTGAGTGATGAAGAACAGCAGGTCTATTTGCGCCAGTTTGTTCTGACTATAGAGAAGAAATAAGAATGATTATATAGGCTGACTAAAAAGTCTGAACTACCCACAATTCCCCTCCTTCCCGAAGGAGGAGAGTTGGAAGTTACCACCGACTTTTTAGTCAGCCTTTTTTTGATTTACGATATTCCCGCGGTGACATTCCCATGATCTTACTGAATAGGCGGGAAAAATAATAAGTATCTTCAATGCCTATTTTATAGCATATCTGATTTATCTTCATATCGGTGGTATCCAGCAACAGGCAGGCCTGCTGTATCTTTAGCAGATTAAAGTAAGTAAGCGGACTGTGTCCCGTTTGCTTTTTGAACAACATGGAGAAGTGCGACGGAGAATATCCGATTTGTGTCGATATCTCTTCCAGACTCAGATGTTTCTCCATATTCTCTTTCATATAGTGGATGGCAACGTTCACTATTCCCTCGTCTTCTGCCTCATTGGTGCCTGCATTACGATATTGCTGGACATAGCGTAACGTTCCCAGATAAAAGTGAAACATAGAAAACGCATAACGCAGGTTCTCGTTGCTATAACCATTTTTGAGTGTATTGAATATCTCTTCAAACAGGTTGATCCGCGTACTGATGCGGGAGTGTTGTTCGGGCTGAATATCCATCGGACGGTTGGCGTCTTTGGCATAGAACGGAGCAAGAATACCTTTGAAGTGAATCCAGTAAATAGTCCATGGCGTCGATTTGTTGGAAGCGTATGAATGCGGGACTCCTGCCGGAAGAATAAAATACTGATTGGCGGAGACGGTATATTCCTGGTCTCCGATCCGGTAAGATCCGGCGCCATCAATACAATAGATGAAGACATATTGATTGATGGGCTCTTTCCGTTCCCGAAAATGGTGCTTGGCTTTGGGATAATATCCGATGTCAGTGATATGCAGCATGGAGGTCAGCGGGTCCTCTTCCAGTTTATCAACGATGATGCGGGGCAATACTAAGGCTCTTTCCCCGGTAAATCCATCTTTTAGTTTTACCATAGTACATAATTGGTTATTCTGCGCAAATATATAATAATGTATGCGATCTGTCAAATAATACATTAAAAATAAGATTGTCCATCTTTATAAAATGAAATTCTATTTTTTGTGCTTTGGATACGCTCTATCTTTGCAACATCAATTAATCAATCTTCTAGTGGTATGAAAAGTTATAATAAAAAGTTTGTCTATTCCATTTGTTTGGTTTCTGCGATGGGCGGTCTTCTGTTCGGGTATGACTGGGTGGTAATCGGAGGAGCGAAACCTTTCTATGAACTCTATTTCGGTATTGCCGATTCGCCGACGATGCAGGGACTGGCTATGAGTGTAGCTCTGCTTGGCTGTCTGATCGGTGCTATGGTAGCCGGTATGATGGCTGACCGCTATGGCAGGAAACCTCTCTTGCTGATTTCCGCATTTATCTTTTTATCTTCCGCATACGCTACCGGTGCATTTTCCGTATTCAGCTGGTTTCTGGCAGCACGCTTTTTGGGAGGCATCGGCATCGGTATCGCTTCGGGGCTGTCTCCGATGTACATTGCCGAAGTAGCTCCTACTTCCATTCGGGGGAAACTGGTGTCCCTCAATCAACTGACTATTGTATTAGGTATCCTTGGTGCACAAATAGCCAACTGGCTGATAGCCGAGCCTATACCTGCCGACTTTACGCCTGCCGATATCTGTGCTTCATGGAACGGGCAGATGGGATGGCGCTGGATGTTTTGGGGAGCAGCATTTCCGGCAGCGGTATTCTTGCTGCTAGCCTGTTTTATTCCCGAAAGTCCCCGTTGGCTGGCAATGAAAGGCAAGAGGGAGAAAGCATGGAGTGTGCTCAGCCGGATAGGAGGAAACCGCTATGCAGAGCGGGAACTTCAGATGGTGGAACAAACCTCCGCTTCCAAGTCGGAAGGAGGATTGAAATTGTTGTTCAGTCGTCCGTTCCGTAAGGTACTCGTACTGGGTGTTATCGTGGCTGTGTTCCAGCAATGGTGCGGTACGAATGTGATTTTCAATTACGCACAGGAAATATTCCAGTCGGCGGGTTATTCGCTGGGTGATGTACTTTTTAATATTGTAGTGACCGGTGTAGCGAATGTGATCTTTACGTTTGTGGCTATCTATACGGTCGAACGTTTGGGGCGCCGTGCTTTGATGCTTTTGGGGGCTGGAGGACTGGCGGGTATTTATCTGGTTCTCGGTGCGTGTTACTTTTTTCAGGTCAGCGGTTTCTTTATGGTAGTGCTGGTAGTGTTGGCGATAGCTTGTTATGCCATGTCTTTGGGGCCTATCACGTGGGTACTGCTTGCTGAGATATTCCCCAACCGCGTGCGTGGTGTCGCTATGGCAACCTGTACTTTCGCTTTGTGGGTCGGTAGTTTCACGCTTACCTACACATTTCCGTTGCTGAATACTGCATTGGGCAGTTACGGCACATTCTGGATTTATTCGGCTATCTGCGTCTTCGGCTTCCTTTTCTTCCTGCGTGCATTGCCTGAGACAAAAGGGAAATCGCTGGAGACATTGGAGAAAGATCTGATAAAATAAAAAGATATAATTAATAATATCATGGTAAAAGCATGGAGAGAAAAGGTTGTAATTCCTACTTATGAAGTAGGTAAACCGGAAAAGAATCCTATTTTCCTGGAGAAACGTGTCTACCAGGGCAGTAGTGGGGTAGTTTATCCTTATCCTGTCATCGAATCGATGTCCGATGAAAAAGTAGATAAGGAATACGAAGCTATCTTTATTGAAAACGAATACATCAAGGTGATGATTCTGCCCGAGTTAGGCGGTCGTGTACAAATGGCTTATGATAAGATCAGGGAACGTCATTTTATTTATTACAATCACGTGATTAAACCTGCATTAGTGGGGCTGGCAGGTCCGTGGATTTCGGGAGGTATTGAGTTTAACTGGCCTCAGCATCATCGTCCCAGTACTTATATGCCTGTGGATACGACGATTGAAGAAAATGCTGACGGCAGCGTCACTGTATGGGTGAACGAAATGGAACGGATGTTTCATCAGAAAGGGATGGCGGGCTTCACGCTTCGTCCGGGACATGCTTTTCTCGAAATAAAAGGGGTGCTCTACAACCGCACCGAAGTGCCGCAAACCTTCCTGTGGTGGGCGAATCCTGCCGTAGCGGTGAACGACTACTATCAGAGCGTATTTCCGCCCGATATCAATGCGGTGTTCGATCATGGGAAGCGTGCCGTATCCAGCTTCCCTATAGCAACGGGTACTTATTATAAGATGGACTATTCTGCCGGAGTAGACATTTCGAACTATAAGAATATCAAAGTTCCTACTTCGTATATGGCTGTCAACTCCCGTTACAACTTTGAGGGTGGCTATGAAAACGACACTTGTGCAGGTATGCTTCATGTGGCAAATCATCATATTTCTCCGGGTAAAAAGCAATGGACATGGGGGAACGGTGATTTCGGCCGTGCATGGGACCGTAATCTGACTGACGAGGACGGACCTTACATCGAACTGATGGCTGGTGTCTATACCGAGAACCAACCGGACTTTACATGGCTGCAACCTTACGAAGAAAAGAGCTTCGTACAGTACTTCCTGCCTTACTGTGAACTGGGAGTGGTGAAGAATGCAAGCAAAGATTTGTTGATGAACATAGAACCGGAAGGTGAAAAGGAGGTACGTTTCAAGATATTCGCAACATCTAAACAGGTAGTTAATGTAGTGCTGAAAGGTGACGATGGAAAAGTGTATTATAGCAGGCAAGTGACCATTACTCCGGAAGAACTATTGAATGAAACGGTAGACGTAGCAGGGGAGAAGTTGAACAAACTGAATCTTGAAATCACCGCAAACGGCAAGGAACTGCTTTACTGGCATGCCGAACCGGACGAAGTAAAACCGATTCCGGATGCTGCCGAAGCTGCTTTGTTGCCGGAAGAAATAAAAACAACCGAGCAACTCTATCTGACAGGTTTACATCTGGAACAATACAGACACGCCACCTATAATCCGGTAGACTATTACGAAGAAGCCTTGCGCCGTGACCCGATCGATGTACGTAGCAATAATGCACTCGGATTATGGTATATCCGTAAAGGCTGTTTCCGTAAAGCTGAACAATACTTGCTTACAGCAGTGAAGACCTTGCAGAAGCGCAATCCGAATCCGTATGATGGAGAACCTATCTATAATCTCGGACTTGCCTTGAAATATCAGGGACGCTATAATGAGGCTTACGACCGTTTCTATAAATCATGCTGGAATGCAGCCTGGCAGGATGCCGGTTATTTTGCCTGTGCTCAGATTGCTACGATGCAAGGACGTCTGGAAGACGCTTTGGACGAAGTGGACCGTTCGCTTATCCGCAACTGGCATAATCATAAAGCGCGTGCTCTGAAAACGACCATTCTCCGTCAGATGGGGAAAGCGGAAGAAGCCTTGCAAGTGATTGAAGATTCATTGGCTATTGATAAATTCAACTTCGGTTGCCGTTATGAGAAGTACCTGATAACCAATGCTGCCGAAAACCTGCTTACTTTAAAAGTGATGATGCGTGGCGAAGCTCACAACTATGATGAAATCGCACTTGATTATTGTTCTGCCGGTTGCTGGACAGAAGCCGCTTCTTTGTGGAATGTAGCTATCGCTGAGGGCAGTGTAACACCGATGACTTATTATTACTTGGGTTGGTGTCTTGTTCAGGGTAAGTTATCCGGTGCGGAACAGGCATTTGCCGATGCTGCCGGCGCTTGTCCGGACTATTGTTTCCCTAACCGCCTGGAAGCTATCCTTGCTTTACAATGTGCTATGGAACAAAACCCGAATGATGCGAAAGCACCTTATTATCTGGGTAATTTGTACTACGACAAACGTCAGTACGACTTGGCACTCGAAGCATGGGAAACTTCCGCCGGACTGGATGACAAGTTCCCTACGATATGGCGTAATCTGGCTTTGGCTAACTTTAACAAAAAGAATGAAGAAGCAACAGCCATCGAATATATGGAACGTGCTTTCCAACTCGATGCGACCGATGCACGTGTGTTGATGGAATTGGATCAGCTCTATAAACGTGTCCGTCGTCCGCATTCCGAACGTCTGGCGTTCTTGCAGCAATACCCCGGATTGATAGCGCAACGTGACGACCTCGTACTGGAAGAGATCACTTTGCTGAATCAGACAGGCGAGTATGAAAAGGCTAAAACGTTACTTGATGCGCATATCTTCCATCCGTGGGAAGGTGGCGAAGGAAAAGTACCGGGACAATATCAGTTTGCCCGTGTGGAACTGGCGAAGAAAGCACTTGAAGCCGGGAATTACAGTGAAGCTGTCTCGTTGCTGGCAGAGTGTCTTGAATATCCGCATCACTTGGGTGAAGGTAAGTTGCACGGTGCACAGGAAAATGATTTCTATTATTTCATGGGTTGTGCTTATGAAGGTCTGGGGCAGAATGATAAAGCGGTAGAATGCTGGGAACAAGCGATTGTCGGTCCTACCGAACCGGCTGCTGCCATGTACTACAATGATGCAAAACCGGATAAGATTTTCTATCAGGGACTGGCATTGTTGAAACTGAACCGCATGGATGAGGCTAACGGACGCTTCCATAAACTGACAACTTATGGAGAGAAACATCTTTTTGACAAGGTTAAAATGGATTATTTTGCAGTGTCACTACCCGATTTGTTAATATGGGAAGATGACCTGACCATACGAAACGTCATTCACTGCAAATATATGATGGCATTGGGATATTGGGGATTGAACGAAAAAGAGAAATCCGTTCGGTTGCTGAGTGAGGTAGAAAGATTGGATATCAATCATCAGGGTATTCAGGCTTTTCGTAGTCTGATTGGTTAGGAAGTATTGGTTCTTGGTTAGGACCGGCGTACTCTTGTTTCTGTCCGGTGCTAACCAAGTACTTCTTCCTGTTTACGGTACAAATTTGATGCAGACAGGCTTGTCCACCTTTATATCTTTACGTATATCCGTCAGTAATCCTGTATCTGTATCCCTTTCATAAACCTGTATCACATTACTATCCCGACAAGCCACCAGCAAATACTTGCCGTTAGGCGTGATAATGAAATTGCGCGGGTGAATGCCTGTCAGTTGATAACCGACTTTCGTCAGCATACCGTTTTCCGGATGGATACTGAAGATCGCCAGCCCGTCAGCCTTTAGCCGGTTACTTGCATACAGGAATTTGCCGTCCGGGCTGATATGAATATCACCACTTCCTTTGGCTCCCACAGTGTCGGCAGCAATTGTCTGAGTTTCTTTTAACTCTCCATCGCTATATTCAAACGCAATGACTGTTCCCGATAGTTCATTGATGAGATACGCATAGCTTCCATTCGGTGCAAATGTCAGATGGCGGGGACCCGAACCGGCTTCTACTTTATAAGAGGCGGGACTTCCTTCTTTCAGAAAAACATCTTCATTGTCTGCCTTTGCATTCGGATTAACAATAAATTTGTGTATCTGGTCTGTGCCCAGATCGTCTGCAAATAAGTATTTGCCATCCGGCGTGATGCGGACACAATGCAGATGCGGTTTCTCCTGACGTTCCTTGTCGGCTCCCGAACCTTTGAACTTCACCACCTCAGAAGCGGGGAGAAGTGAACCGTCCTTATCGATCGGGAAGACAGAAATGCTTCCTCCACTGTAATTGGCAGTAACCACATTACTTCCGTTGGTAATGATGTAGCAAGGATCTTCGCCTCCGGTTTTCTGCGTATTCAGCAGTCGGAAAGTTCCTTCCTCCTTATTGAAAGCAAATGCGTTGGCAGCAGCTTGTTCGTTGCTGAATTCGCTGACTGCATAGATGAATTTGCCGTCGGCAGAAGGTACGAGATAAGATGGGTTTTCCACTTCCGCTTCACTGAGTGCGGTTGCGGTTCCGTTTTCTTCATTGAATCGGAAACTATAGAGACCTTTACTGTCTCCCGAAGTGTAAGTACCGACAATCATTGTCAGTTCCTGTTCTGCTTCATGGGAGCCTTCGGTCCGGGAAGCCTTTTTTGATGTACAACTAGATGTGAACATACCGATAATACAGATGGTTGCAAAAGTTTTTAGCATATATAGGTTCTTTTTATTAGATAGCAACTTCCTTAGTCTATACTAATGTCTTGTATAATAGATGATTGCAGTTTCCTTGTCGTTCCCTTACGAGGACACGATGGTTTCCCGGCGAGGAAACGGTCGTTTCTCTACGGGGATACTTGCGTTTCTCTACGAGGAAACTGTCATTTCTTTACTTGAAACGGAAATCTCCCTTACCTGTCCCAGTTATACTCTACTATATAACTGTCGAAATACTCACTTTGAATGACTCCCAGTTCTTTGGCGGTATTTATAATCCATTGCTGCTCGGCGGGAGTGAGCGCCAGTTTGCCACTGCGTTTCAAGTAGTAGTTTTTACGTCCCAGATATCCGATCATCCGATAGCGGAACGTGTTTGCCACGCGCACTGTGAGTGCATTTATTGTGCACATGAATCCTTTGGCGTAACGCACCTTTTCGTTCGAACAGAAATAGTCACATTTTTCTTTTATGCCCTTTATATGGTTTGGATTCATAATTGGCAGAAAAACTTTGTTTGCAGGGGCGTGTTTTAAAGCTATCTGTCGCAGGCAAGTCGAGGCTTGCGGGCAATTTTCGGCAGCGCACATTCCGAATGTGAAAGGTACTTGAGAATAATCAAATGGTTCTTCCATTGCTTTTTTGAGGTTGATAGTATTTATTATATTCCACAAATGTACGGATAATGTTGGTAAGTTGGAAATAACCGGGCCTACAAATGTTGTATGTTTGGGAGCCAAGTCTGCCTCCGCTCATGATATATCTCTGTATACCGGATAGCATATCATCGGCTAATATTTGCAAATATATGATGGTTAGTAACAAAAGAATATGTATCTTTGTGCCAAAGAAAACAGGATTATTGAAAGGATATGATGTATTATTTATCCCTTATTTGTTTCTCAAATATAAAATAACGATTGTTCTCTTTTGATTTTCAGACCGTTACAAAGTCATGGGGTTGACTGGATTTGACAGCGGGCAGAAATGGTAGGTAAGCATGCAGTGGGTCGGTAATTTCCACTTAAATCTCAGTTATCAAAACTTTATCTGGCGAAACTAATTACGCTCTTGCTGCTTAATCGAATCACAGTAGATTAGCTTAATCCAGGCACTAGGTGCCAGGACGAGACATCACTCGGAAGCTGTTGCTCCGAAGCATTCCGGTTCAGTGGTGCAGTAACATCGGGGATAGTCAGAAGCGGCCTCGCGTTTTTGATGAAACTTTAGAGGATAAGGCAGGAATTGATGGCTTTGGTTCTGCTCCTGCACGAAAATTTAGGCAAAGATAAGCATGTAGAAAGCTTATGATTTCCTCGTTTGGACGAGGGTTCGATTCCCTCCAGCTCCACTTAAAAACAAATGAAAGCTCTGATTATCAGAGCTTTTTCTTTTTGCAGTTTTTCTCTTTTACTCCCCTTTTTATTGTTGATCCTTTATTTTATCTCTTTTTAGATACAAAGTCAATTTCTTATACATCCTATCACTCTATTCTCTTTTGGTATGATAATATGGCTATTTGGTATTGTCAATATTTATGTGTTTTTGTTTTATATACGGAATAATTATAAATATATGCAAACAAGTATTAATAATATATCTTTATTATGTTCTAATCTTTGAGAATGTCTACTTTTATACTTGTAATCGATAATAATCTTAGCGGATATGGAAAATAATGTTAACCAAATTGAGCTGAAGTTTCAGCGTTTTTTTATTTCTAATTTTCCGAAAGTAAAGAATTATGCCCAGCTGTTGCTTAAGTCGGAAGTTGATGCTGAAGATGTTGCTCAAGATATTTTCTGTAAGCTTTGGTTACAACCGGAAATATGGCTTGACAATGAAAATGAATTAGATAACTACCTCTTTATAATGACCAGAAACATTATTCTGAATATCTTCAAGCATCAGCAAATCGAACGGGAATATCAGGAAGGATACCTTGAAAAAACAGTGCTTCATGAATTGATAGAAGGGGAAGATGCCCTTAATAATATATATTATGAAGAAATGTTGCTGGTTGTTCGCCTGACTTTGGAAAAAATGCCTGAACGGCGAAGGTTAATATTCGAGCTGAGTCGTTTTAAGGGATTAAGTTATAAAGAAATCGCAGAAAAGCTTAATGTTTCCATCCGTACGGTAGAGCACCAGGTGTATTTAGCACTGATAGAACTAAAAAAAGTGCTTCTATTTTTATTTTTTCTATTTTCCTTTAAGTAGTGTTTTTCTTTTAGTTGTATTTAGTGTATAAAGGAAGAAATTAATGATGAAAAACTATATTCAACAGATCATAGAGTTATTCGGGCATAATGAGTATTCATTGGCTACGCGTAGAAAAGTGCAGCGATGGTTGGCTGACGACAATCATGCGGAAGAAAAAAAAGAAGCACTTCACACGTTGTGGCAACAAGCGGGAGAACAGAAAGTACCTCGCGGAATGCAACAGTCCATATTACGGATGCAACAAAATCTGGGAATGCAGTCTGTCGGTTCCGGTAAAAAGTATCAGTTACTTATATGGAGAGCAGCAGCTATTTTCCTGTTGGCAGTATCGTCTGTTTCTATCTATCTGATGTTGGAGAAAGACAAACCGCAAAAAGACTTGGTAGAATGTTTCATACCAACGGCGGAAATACGTGAACTTACATTGCCCGATGGTACCCGGGTGATGCTAAATTCGAGAAGCACCTTACTGTACCCGGAGCAGTTTGCCGGTAAGACCAGAAGTGTATATTTGATTGGCGAAGCAAATTTCCAGGTAAAGCCGGATGAAAAACATCCTTTTATAGTGAAAGCCAATGATTTTCAAATAACAGCTTTAGGTACAGAGTTTAACGTGAATGCCTATCCGGAGAACAATGAACTGATTGCAACTCTGCTGGAAGGTAGTGTGAAGGTAGAATTTAATAATCTGATATCTAATGTAATACTTAAACCCAATGAGCAGATAACGTATAATAAACAGACCCAGAAACGTAGCCTCCAATCGCCTCGGATAGAGGATGTGACTGCCTGGCAGCGTGGAGAGCTGGTTTTCAGTGATATGCATCTCGATGAGATTTTTACGAGTCTCGAACGCAAATTTCCCTATACCTTTGTTTATAGCCTTCACAGCCTGAACAATAAATCGTATAGTTTCCGTTTCCAACAGCAAGCCACTTTGGAAGAGGTGATGAAGATAATAACACAGGTGGCAGGGGATGTGAAATATATAATTAAGGGGAATAAATGCTATATAACTGATAAAATATAGAAAAACGATTGTTGAACCTTTTTTAACTTAATGTACTATGCAAAAAAGTATCCGGAAGAAATGGCCGTTTCTCCCGGATGTGAAATCATTGTCCTTCTAATATTAGCGTATCTCGACGCTATTTCAATTGATCATAGAATAATAACCAATTAACTAATACTAAAAAGATGCTACAAATTTACGAAAAAAGAGCAGATAATGTTGTTCAAAAGCGAGTCTTTCTCATTTTTTTAGGTCTATTATTGATGCAGACCCTTGCTTTTGCTCAAAGTGATAGTAAAATTACTATCCAGCAGAAAGATATCACTGTAGTAGATGCATTGAAAACTGTGGAAAGACAGTCGAAGATGTCTATAAATTATAGTGATTCCGAATTGAAAGGAAAGAAAATTGCCGATCTTAACTTGGAAGACGTATCAGTGACTACTGCGCTCGACGCAATCTTGAAAGGAACAGGTTTCTCTTATCAGATTCAAGGTAATTATATTATAGTTACGGAGAAGAAACCGGCAGCTGCACAATCTGTCAAAGATATCAAAGGGAAAGTAACCGATGAGAATGGTGAACCCCTGATCGGAGTAAATATCTCTGTGGACGGCAGTTCTACAGGGACGATTACAGACTTTGACGGAAACTTTTCGATTAAAAGTCCCGGTAATGCCCGTTTGAAAATATCTTATATAGGATATGCAACTCAACTGATTGCTGTTTCCAATAAGGACTTTTACCCGATTACAATGAAACAAGATACGGAAGTGCTGGACGAAGTAGTCGTGACGGCATTGGGTATCAAGCGGGCAGAAAAGGCACTGTCTTACAATGTGCAGCAGATAAAAAGCGAGGATATAACCGGCATTAAAGATGCCAACTTCATCAATTCACTGAATGGTAAGATAGCCGGTGTAAGTATCAACAAGAGTGGTAGTGGTGTCGGTGGTGCGACGCGTGTCGTTATGCGTGGCGCTAAATCTATCGAAGGCGACAACAATGCACTGTATGTAGTAGACGGTATCCCTTTGTTTAATACTAATATGGGAAACACAGATAGTGGTATCATGGGTGAAGGCAAAGCCGGAACGGAAGGTATTGCTGATTTCAATCCGGAAGATATCGAGAGTATCTCTATTCTGAGCGGACCTTCGGCGGCTGCTTTGTATGGTAGTAGTGCGGCAAATGGTGTCGTTCTGATTACTACTAAGAAAGGGCAGGAAGGTAAATTACAGATATCATTTTCTTCTTCATCCGAATTCAGCAAAGCGTACATGATGCCCGAATTCCAGAACACGTATGGAAATAAAGAAGGTATGTTCGAAAGCTGGGGTGACAAACTGGCCCGTCCGAATTCGTATGATCCCAAGAGTGATTTCTTCAACACCGGAACCAACTTTATCAACTCGTTGACCTTGTCTACCGGTACAAAGCAGAATCAAACTTTTGCTTCGGTTTCATCCACCAATTCAAAAGGTATTGTTCCCAACAATTCTTATGACCGTCTGAACTTCACCATTCGCAATACAGCCACTTTTCTGGATGATAAATTGCAGTTGGATTTAGGCGCGTCCTATGTGAAACAGGAAGATAAAAACATGGTATCGCAGGGACAATACTGGAATCCGGTGATTTCTGCCTACCTTTTCCCCCGTGGAGAAGACTTCGACGATATCAAGACTTTCGAGCGTTATGACCAGAGCCGCAATATTCCGATACAGTATTGGCCGATTGCCGATGCAACCTATGGTTCGCAGAATCCGTACTGGACTGCTTATCGCAACATCGCAACGAACGAGAAGAGCCGTTATATGTTTAATGTCGGTCTGAGCTATAAGATTACCGATTGGATGAATCTTGCCGGACGTTATCGTATGGACGATACTCATGTTCAGTTTGAACGTAAGGTTTATGCTACTTCCGATCAGAAATTTGCCGAAGGAAAGAAAGGTCTGTATGATTACAGCAATTACAAAGACCGTCAGGAGTATGCCGACTTTATGTTAAATATCAACAAGCAGTTCAACGATTTTAATATTTCTGCCAACTTGGGTTATAGCTACTCTAACTACTGGTCGCTGGCAAGAGGCTACAAAGGAACCTTGCTCGGAGTAACAAACCTGTTTGCCGCCAGCAACATCGACCCTTCCAACGGTCGTATCTCGGAAGACGGAGGTGACAGTCGCGTACGTAATCACGCTATCTTTGCCAACGTCGAACTGGGCTGGAGAAGTATGCTTTATCTTACATTGACAGGTCGTAATGACTGGAACTCCCGGTTGGTAAACACCAGCGAAGAATCCTTTTTCTATCCCTCGGTAGGTCTGTCCGGTATTATCTCTGAAATGGTGAAACTGCCCGAGTTCATTTCCTATTTAAAGGTACGCGGGTCTTATACGGAAGTCGGTTCTCCGGTATCACAGTCGGGACTTACTCCGGGAACTGTGACCACTCCGATTATCGGTGGTGCACTGGCTCCCACAGGCATCTATCCTTTTACTGATTTCAAGGCAGAACGTACCCGTTCTTATGAATTGGGATTGAGTGTACGTTTATGGAATAAACTGAGTGCCGAAGTTACTTACTATAAATCGAATACATACAATCAGACCTTTATTGGCGATTTGCCGGAATTTTCGGGTTACAAACAAATCTATTTGCAGGCTGGTAATGTACAAAATCACGGTTGGGAAGCATCGTTGGGATACAGAGACAGCTTCGGAGACTTTAGCTTCTCCTCCAATCTGACCTTCTCGCGCAATGTCAACGAAATCAAAGAAATGGTGGAAAACTATCGTACCGACATGAGTCCCGAGCCTATCAACGTGCCGGAAGTAAGGAAAGACAATGGACGCGTTATATTAAAAGTCGGCGGCAGCATCAACGATATATATGCCAATACTTTCCTGAAGAAAGACAGTCAGGGGTATGTTGAAATCAAACAAGACGGTTCGTACGGACTCGAACAAGGTGAACCCGTTTTCTTGGGCAAGACGTCACCGGACTTTAATCTGGGATGGAGCAACTCGCTGTCATACAAAGGATTCGGACTCAGCTTCCTGATTAACGGACGTTTTGGTGGTGTGGTAACTTCCTCTACCCAAGCTATTCTCGATCGCTTCGGAGTATCCAAAGCATCTGCCGAAGCACGCGATGCAGGCGGTGTCTTACTGCCCGGACAAGGGAGAGTGGATGCACAATCGTATTATCAGCTGATAGGTACGGGTGACTATACCACTTCCGGATATTATGTGTATAGTGCAACCAATATCCGTCTGCAAGAGCTGACTTTGAGTTACAGGTTCCCCGACCTTTGGTTTAAGAATGTGCTGAAAGATGTTACTTTGTCATTCATTGCCAATAACCCTTGGATGCTCTACAGCAAAGCTCCGCACGATCCGGAACTGACTCCGTCCGTAGGAACTTACGGTCAAGGTAATGACTATTTTATGCAGCCGAGTGTGAGAAGTTTCGGTTTCGGTATTAAATTTAAATTATAACTGACCTCATGAAAAAGATAAATCAATATAAACTATTAGCAGGAATCTGCGCTTTGTCGCTCTTTACTGCTTGTGACTTTGAAGAGTTAAACACCAATCCGTTCGAGATGACCGACGAAATGGGCATAAGAGATGGTGTTGCTGTCGGAGGTGCTGTAACAGCGATGCAAAGAGCTGTAGTCACCGTAGGAACTCAGGCTGACGATACGGATGCCATCAACCAGTATCAGGTTGCATATAATCTGTCAGCCGATTCGTGGAGCGGATTTTTCGGACAGAACAATAACTGGTATAGCGGCAGTAATAATACTACCTATTACTTGCAGGACAATTGGGTGGCGGCTACTTATACCAATTCATATACGACACTGCTGTCTTCCTGGAAAAAGATAAAACAAGAATCCGAAAAGACCGAAACACCGGAAATCTTTGCTTTGGCTCAGATTCTGAAGATATCTGCATGGCATAAAACGCTTGAATCTTTCGGTCCTATTCCTTACACTCATGCAGGAGAACCTGCACTGGTGATACCTTTCGACAGCGAACAAGTTGCATTCAATGCCATGTTTACCGATCTGACAGCTGCTATCGACATTTTGACTGTGAGAGCGGAACAAGGGGCAACCATTGTTGCCGATTATGATGCCGTATATGCCGGTGATACGAGAAAATGGGTGAAATACGCCAATTCACTGATGTTGCGTTTGGCAATGCGTATCAGTTATGCTGACGAAACGACTGCACAGAAATATGCCCGTCAGGCTTTGAATCATACATTTGGAGTGATGACTTCGAAATCAGACGAAGCCCAGATGAGTACCGGAGCCGGAATGGTCTTTCGTAACAACATCGAGTGGCTGGCCAATCAGTATAATGAGTGTCGCATGGGCTCTTCCATGTTTTCTTATTTGTTGGGTTATCAGGACCCGCGTCTGAGTGCTTATTTTGAAGCTTCTCCCAGTGCGTATGCGGTAGCGGCTTTTGACGGGAAAAACTATCAGGCGGTACCTCCCGGCAATGCCAATCAGCAGAATACGATTTATACCGATTTCTCCAAACCCAATATTACCTCCAACACTCCGACTTACTGGATGCGTGCTTCCGAGGTTTATTTCCTGAGAGCTGAGGCCGCGTTGAGATGGGGAAGCGAATTTGGTGATGCGGAAGCACTGTACGAACAAGGAGTTGCCACGTCATTTGATGAAAATGGTATCAGTTCGTCTGTAGACGACTATTTGGCTTCCGGATTGACTCCGATTGCCCATAATATGAGAGCCTCCTATTACAGTTACAATGCTGCGGCTCCTACTACTGCAACACCTGCCTTTAGCGGTGGAACGGAAGAAAAACTGGAGAAGATCATGATTCAGAAGTGGATTGCACTATATCCAAACGGACACGAAGCATGGACCGAATGGAGAAGAACCGGTTATCCGAAACTGAATCAGGTGCAGACCAACCGCGGACAGGGCGTTACTCGTGAAGGTGGCATTCGTCGTATGGTGTATCCTGTAAGTTTCTATCAGTCGGCAGAGGATAGAGCCAATTATGAAGAAGCATTGAAGCTATTGGGCGGTCTTGATAAAGACAAAGCAACTACTCAGTTGTGGTGGGATTGTAAAAATAAAATCTATTAAACTATGATTCATATGAAAATGTTAAGACGATTATTATATATACTTCCTGTTATAGGGATAATGATTGCGTCGTGTGTCGATATAGAAAGCAAGGATTTTGAACATATCGGCGGTTACAACACGATGGACAATGAAGAAAGTGCACAGTATTATGCCGATCTTCGTGCATGGAAGGCAACCAGTCAGGGTTACGGACGTCCTATTTTCTTCGGATGGTTCAGCAACTGGTCTCCCGAGGGACCTATTCGTAAAGGATATCTGGCTTCTTTGCCGGACAGCATCGACATGGTATCGATGTGGAGTGGTCCATTCGGCTTGAATGAAGCGAAACTGGCTGATAAGGAGATTTTCCAAAAGAAAAAAGGCGGTAAGATCACGGTTTGTTACATTCTGCATAATATTGGAACTGGTATTACGCCTGCTTCCGTTTCAGAAAAAGTACAGGCGGAAAACCCGAATGCTTCCAGTGAGGAAATCACTGAGTTGGTCAATAAAGCAACAGAAGCTTATTGGGGATTTACCAGTGGAGAGAAAGGTGCTGAAGACCATATCGCAGCCATTCAACGCTATGCCAAAGCATTGGTAGACACGATTGTTGCGACCGATTATGATGGTCTGGACATTGACTGGGAACCCGATAATGGTGGTGACGGCGGAAGATACGTAGGCAGTCTGAAAGACCGCAGAGGTGGTCCGCGTGGTGAGTTTCTGCATTATCTGGTAGAAGAGATAGGAAAATACTTTGGTCCGATGGCAACCGAGCGTCCGAATGGTAAGTATTACTATTTTATGATTGACGGTGAAATATGGAACTCTAACAAAGAATCTGCTCCTTATTTTGACTATTTCATCACTCAGGCATATGGCGACTCCAATCTTGATAGCCGGGTTCGTACTTTGCAAAACTGGTGCGGAGAGTATTACGACTATCGTAAGCATGTATTTACCGAGAACTTTGAGTCATCTTGGACTACCGGTGGTGTACTTTTGAAACAGGCTGCTTATAACCATGCCAATGGACCGAAAGGTGGCGTCGGTGCTTTCCGACTTGATAATGACTATGATAATGCCCGTGATTATAATTTTGTGCGTCATGCTATACAGATTAATCTGCAGGCTTATCAGGAATATATGGACAATCAATCTAATGAAAATACAGAACAGCAATGAAACGTATCAAAATCTTATATGCAGGTGCACTAGTTGCATTGTCTTTCTCTAGTGTGGGTTGCAACGACAGCGAAAGCGATCTGTTGGAGCCGAAACTTTACTTTGAAAGTAATGTGATAAGAGTGGAAGTTGAAGCGGATACCTACGAGTGCGAATTGGTGTCGCGATTGTCGACTATGGTAAAGAGTAATGTAAATGTGAACTATCAGGTAGGAGGGCAGGACCTTGTGGATGAATACAATCATAAACACGGAACGACCGGACAGCTTCTGGCGACTGATAACTATGAAATGACAGGAACTTCTTCGACTATTAAAGCAGGCGAACTATATGCTGATCCCTGCGGATTGTCGGTAAAGAATATTACCAAGGGGGAAGACGGGGTAACGTATATTCTGCCCGTAATAGTGAACAGTACGGACATTGAAAAGATAAGCAGTTCGAGCGTTACTTATATTGTAGTAAGGAAACCAATTATTATTGATAAAGTATACCGTATCAATCCGGGCTGGCTTGATGTACGTCTGCCGACTGCTTATAAAACAATGGGGTCTGTCACCTACGAAGCATTGGTTTATGCCGAACGTTGGAAGAATCTGGGCACCATTATGGGCAATGAAGGTACTTTGATTATGCGTACCGGTGACTTGAATCATCCTGATAACGAGCTTCAAATGGCTGGAAGTGTTGCACTTCAGATGCCCGATGTATCCATATTCCTGTTGAATCAGTGGTATCATGTAGCGTTCACTTACGATGCTTCTGCGGGAATGGCTACTCTCTATCTCAATGGAGAGAAAATAGCAGAAAAAACGGTAGGCTCACTGACATTCGACTTGAACGAACGTTTCTGTATCGGTTATGCTTATGACTATGACCGGAATCGTAAATGGAACGGATTTATGAGTGAGGTTCGTTTATGGTCGGTAGCCCGTACTGCGAATCAGATTCGTGAAAATATGATGTTTGTCGATTCAGGTTCAGATGGTCTGGTCGGTTATTGGAAACTGAATGGAGAAGATATCGAACAACGGGACGGAGTGTGGTATGTGCTCGACCAGTCGCCGAATCATAATGACGCAACTTCCAATAATGGTTTGCGTGGTGAAACCGGTGGTAGTCAGTCTTTTGTAGAGCCGACGGTAGTAGATATGAGGGTTCGGCTTGAATAAATATAGGTTTGTTTTCTAGGTAGATTAAATAAGGAGAGGGACGGAATTCTTCAATGCAGAATTCCGTCCCTATTTTTTATTTATATGAAATTCTGATTATTCCTTATATGTCTCTGCGAATTACTCGGTAATATTTTTGTTATATTCTACTTCCGTTTATCTTAATGTCGGTATTGGGAAATAAAGTTTTGATGCGTTGCATCTCTTCTTTAGTAATTCTGCCGGATAGTTTCAACCTTTCGATTTTCACTTTTGACAGTTCGTCCGGTATATCAATTTCATTAATAAAGGTAAGCTCCAACTGTTTTATTTCTTCAAGTTTCAGCAGGACGGAAGGGAACTCTTTCACTCTAAGGTTGATACCCCTGCCTTTGGCATCGGCTTTCAATCTGTTTATGAGTCCGGTGTTGTCTGTGCTTTTCTTTTTGACCATCCAGCCAATTTGTGGTCTCAGTGTAAAATTTTCATTGTTTTGTTTGAGTCCGATGAAACCGGACCACAACTCCAGTGGTGTTTCAATTACGGTGTCATTGTATGCTTCAATATACTTTAAATCAACTTTTACTATCTCGCTCGGAAGCTTTTTACGACCCACAATCTGTTTTAGATTATTTCTTTTCCCTTCATTGTCGTAAGGAAAGAATTTAATGATCCATCCATCAAAAATCTCGGGAGCTCCGCATGACTTTGGCGAATGACATTTAAACATATTGCGCCAAAACTCTTGGTTTACTGTTCCCTTTGATGCCTTCACAAACTCCTCTAAAAGAGGTTCAAGTTGTGAAATCCACCATTCGAGTTTATATTCTTTTAGTCCTCTGGCTTTATTTAAAACTTTTTCCCAGTCTTGTGGTGTCCCTTCAAGCGTGATTTCCGGAATACCGCAAACAATCATTATGGTGATAAACTCGAAGTATGATTTCACCGATTCCATTATTGTTATTTCAGAAACAGTCTTTTCCAAAGAAGTCGTTGTAGAGAAATTACAAGTGAGTGTTTCAACCAAATTGTCTCCTACCTCTTTTCTTATCTGTTCTGTAAACTGCGGGAAAATTTCTTCCCATAAAAGACTCGGGTCTTTCAGTTTCTTATTGGATTGTACAATTAAAGATTCCTTTCCGGAGAAATTTACAAAATATTTTCTCAAAGACTCATGGTTGGCATTCACATGTTGGGCAAAACCTTGGTTAATCAGTAGCCAAATCATATCCGGAGATAAAACGAACGGCCTATGATCTGCATAAGCCTGATACATACCGCAGAAGAAAGAATTATACCCAAAGTATAATAAACTGTCAGGAGATTCACTCTTGGCTATTACATTGAATGGAGGTTTCCAGATGTCTTTTTCTGTAATTCTAATGGTTGATTCATTGTCAGATAGCATCAGATATCTGTAGATTTCATCAGGGGAAGCCACGGGATATAGTTTTTCGGGCTTGGAGAGTTGTTCAACTTCAAAAGTAATTCCATTTTGAGCAACTATGGAAGTGCTGCATAGAACGAATAAATAGAATAGTAGTTTTTTCATAATACTAAATTTACTTTATGGTTTGTATTTCACATATTTTCCTGTTGATAGATTATAGATAACAATATACAAATATAGTATTATTAGAAATGGAATCGCTATGATATCGAATCTTTTTTATGTCCTGTGCCTCTAAAAAATAGGTGCATATTATTTTAGAAGCTGTTTATTCGGAAAATTATAGTAAGTTTGCTATGGAATTTGAATACAAGTGTTTCAGCGTAAGATAATACATATTGATATGGACGCTTTCTACGCTTCTGTAGAGCAGCGTGATCATCCGGAACTTCGTGGCAAACCCTTGGCGGTGGGACATGCCGAGGAGCGGGGAGTTGTGGCAGCAGCCAGTTATGAAGCCCGTCGTTACGGGGTTCGTTCTGCCATGTCTTCTCAGAAGGCGAAACGTTTATGTCCCCAGCTTATCTTTGTATCCGGAAGAATGGACGTTTATAAGTCCGTCTCCCGTCAGATACACGAAATCTTTCATGAGTATACTGATATAATCGAGCCTCTGTCTTTGGATGAGGCCTTTTTGGATGTTACGGAGAATAAGAAAGGAATCTCTCTGGCAGTTGATATTGCAAAGGAGATAAAACTTCGTATCCGGGAACAGTTGAACCTGGTCGCATCTGCCGGAGTCTCCTATAATAAATTTCTTGCAAAGATTGCATCGGACTATCGGAAGCCGGACGGACTGTGTACCATACATCCTGATCAGGCGCTGGACTTCATAGCAGGACTTCCGATCGAATCTTTTTGGGGAGTAGGACCTGTGACAGCAAAGAAGATGCATTTGCTTGGTATTCACAATGGTCTTCAATTACGTAAATGCTCGCTCGAAATGCTGACGGCTCACTTTGGAAAGGTGGGGGCACTCTATTATGAATGTTCGCGGGGGATTGACGAGCGTCCGGTTGAGGCAGTTCGTATTCGGAAGTCTATCGGTTGTGAACGAACGCTGGAAAGAGATATATCGGTTCACTCTTCCGTTATCATCGAATTGTATCATGTAGCGGTAGAATTAATAGAACGTCTTCAACGTAAAGAGTTTAAAGGAAATACATTGACTCTGAAGATCAAGTTTCATGATTTTAGTCAGATAACCCGAAGTATTACGCAGACGCAGGAGCTGTATACATTAGACCGCATCCTTCCACTCGCTAAAGAGTTATTGAAAAGTGTGGAGTACGAACAGCATCCTATCCGCTTGATCGGGCTTTCTGTTTCCAATCCGAAAGAGGAGGCGGATGAACAACATGGAGTTTGGGAGCAGCTCAGTTTTGAGTTTAGCGATTGGGAATAAAGTTCAGGTTTTACCATCGGTGGAAATTTTATAGAAGCTCAAATGAAGTTTCTATTTATAATAAACGGCCGCTTGATTGTATCCAATCAACAGGATGTTTTTCAAACGGAACCTCTGTTTACTCTGAATGAAGGCTCTGTTTGCCCTAAATAGAAGGTCTGTTTGCTTTGAACAGAGCGTCTGTTTCATGAGAGGGCTGAGAGCTTCTGGATGTACTTTTTTTGAAGTCTGTACTTTTTTGTCATGAGGTTCGTATGATTTGCTCACCTTACTTTTTGAGAGATGCGTTATCTTTGCCATACTTAAATGAACAAAATACCATGAATCGAATGAAGCATTTAATTTGTGTTTTTCTGTTAGCTACCTTTGGAAGTTTCTCTTTCAAAGCCAATGCCTATACGGAACGCGACCTGCTGCAAAAAGCGGCAGATGAAACTACGTTGAAGAATGTGCTGGTAATGAAGCAGGCATGGGTACCTTATCCAGCCTATACTGACCGTGCCGCTTGGGACTCATTGATGGGACCCAACAAGCAGCGTCTTATCGCGGCAGGCGAGAAGCTCCTCGATTACAAATGGCAACTGATCCCTGCTACCGCCTATCTTGAATATGAGCGGACCGGTAATCGTAAAATCATGGAAGTTCCCTATGACGCCAATCGTCAGGCATTGAATACGCTGATGCTGGCAGAACTGGCGGAAGGCAAAGGACGCTTCATCGATCAGCTGCTCAACGGAGCTTATATGAGTTGCGAAATGAATTCATGGGTACTGTCTGCTCACCTGCCCCGGCAAAGCAGCAAACGTTCTCTTCCTGATTTCCGCGAACAGATCATTGATCTTGGTTCCGGCGGATATGGTGCATTGATGGCTTGGGTGCACTATTTCTTCCGTAAACCTTTCGACAAAATCAATCCGGTGGTTTCTCTGCAAATGCGCAAAGCTATAAAGGAGCGTATCCTTGACCCTTATATGAACGATGACGATATGTGGTGGATGGCGTTCAACTGGCAGCCGGGCGAGATTATCAATAACTGGAATCCTTGGTGCAACTCCAATGCTTTGCAGTGTTTCCTTTTGATGGAGAACAATAAAGACCGTTTGGCAAAAGCTGTATACCGTTCGATGAAATCGGTAGATAAGTTTATCAACTTTGTGAAGTCTGACGGCGCTTGCGAAGAAGGGACTTCTTATTGGGGACACGCGGCAGGTAAGCTTTATGATTATTTGCAAATACTTTCCGATGGTACGGGTGGCAGAATATCCCTGTTGAATGAACCGATGATCCGGCGTATGGGAGAGTATATGTCCCGTTCTTATGTCGGTAATGGTTGGGTGGTGAACTTTGCCGATGCTTCCGCGCAAGGTGGTGGCGATCCTCTGTTGATCTATCGTTTTGGTAAAGCGGTAAACAGCGATGAAATGATGCATTTTGCAGCTTATCTGCTGAATGGCAGGAAGCCATACGCCACAATGGGCAACGATGCTTTCCGCTCCCTTCAGTCTCTGCTTTGCTGCAATGATCTTGCCAAAGAGACTCCAAAGCATGATATGCCGGACGTGACTTGGTATCCCGAAACAGAATTCTGCTACATGAAGAATAAGAATGGAATGTTCGTGGCTGCCAAAGGCGGATTCAATAACGAAAGTCATAATCATAATGATGTGGGAACGTTTTCCTTATACGTGAATACCATTCCCGTAATCCTTGATGCAGGGGTAGGTACATATACCAAGCAGACATTCGGTAAAGACCGTTACACCATCTGGACAATGCAGAGTAATTATCATAATCTGCCGATGATTAATGGTATACCGCAGAAATACGGACAGGAATACAAAGCGACAAATACCACTTGCAATGAAAAGAAACGCGTCTTTTCCACTGATATTGCTGCCGCCTATCCGTCGGAAGCAAAAGTGAAAAGCTGGATCCGGTCGTATACACTGGATGACCGGAAACTGACGATCAACGACAGCTACACGCTGGATGAGGCCGTAGCTCCCAATCAGGTGAAGTTCATGACTTGGGGCAATGTCACTTTCCCGTCCTTGGGCAAAATTCAGATTGAAGTAAAGGGGCAGAAAGTAGAACTGAACTATCCGCCCCAGTTCAAAGCCGAACTGGAAACAATCCAATTGGACGATCCGCGCCTCTCTAATGTATGGGGTAAGGAGATTTATCGCATCACACTAAAAACAAACGAAAAGAAAGAAACTGGAAATTATAAGTTTGTTATTCAACAAATAAAATAGGATTCAGCAAGCAGAGTGAAAATAAGAAATAACGTATAAACAATTAAATCGCAGTAAGATGAAAAAAGTATTATTAGTTAGTCTTTTGGCTATCGCAGGAGTAAGCATCAGTGCGCAGAATCTGATCAAAAATGAAAAGTTTGCTACGGAAGTAACGAACAAGGTAACCAATCCTAGCAAGGCTACGGCTGGTGAGTGGTTCATTATGAATAATGAGGCGGACGGAGTAACAACAATCGCTTGGGAGCAGACTGGAGATGCCAAGTATCCGAACGCGATGAAAATAGATAATTCGGGTGCTGAGAAGAATACATCCTGGTATAAAGCATTTCTTGGTCAACGTATTACAGATGGCTTGGAGAAAGGTATCTACGTGCTGACTTTCTATGCAAAAGCAAAGGAGGCAGGAACTCCGGTCAGTGTATATATCAAGCAGACGAATGAGGAAAAAAATGATAACGGTAAACTGAACACTACTTTTTTCATGCGCAGGGATTATGATGCTGACGCCCAGCCTAACGCTTCTGGGGCACAGTACAACTTCAAGATTAAAGATGCCGACAAATGGACAAAGGTCGTTGTTTACTATGATATGGGACAGGTAGTAAATGCAATCAGCAGCAAAAAATCAAATCCTGCTCTGGAAGTGTCCGATACGGATGATGACGCTGCTATCCTGAAAGACTGTTACGTGGCTATTCTTGGACAGAATAAGGGTGGTGTAGTAGAAATCAGTGATGTGACTTTGAAGAAGAAATAAAAAGAAAGAGCGGAAAACCAGTGTGGTTGCTCCGCTCTTTTCATGATATATATTAGTGTGTTTAATTACATGGCAGGCTGCTTCGTCAGCAGTTTTTGAAGTTTACCATTCAAGGTTTGGCACATTGCACCGTTTCCCATTGCTTGATAACGTTTGATACGGTACTGTAACATCATGATTTTTTCATTTGCATTCTTTTTCATAATTTGTTTCCTCTTTTTTTGCCCTCCACGTTTTGAAGAGCGGTTTTACATCTTGTTTTCTTTATTAACACTGCAAAGATACAAAATGTTTTTGAATTATATGCTGTAAAACATAAAAATCTTCTTTTTCTTATGAATTTTCTTTTTATGAGAGGTTCGGACACGGAGATGTTACAAACCTGTTACAATTTTCCCGTCCTCTTTCCCCGATGACAATATTATTCTTATCTGTCACATTTTTATATACTTATCTAGGCATTCAGAAAATATTCTTGTACTTTTGTGAGTCAGCAATCTTATTATCTAAAATAAACCAAACACTTTTATGAAGACATTCATTCATCTTTTATCCGTTCTTATCCTGTCTGTTGTGCTGTATGCCTGCAACAACGTTCATTTTCTGAAAGAAGAGAATTATCGGAATCAAGTGACCGAAGACTTTGAACAGAAAAAGCAGGCACTTCCTCATGGAGACCTGTTTACTGTTTTTTCGAATCCTGACTTGTCTGTATATGAGCAGGAAGCCCTGATGTTTCTCTATGCTTATATGCCGATAGGGGATGTGACGGATTATTCTGGAGATTATTATTTGGAGAATGTTCGCTTGTCCGGGCAGACGCGTATCGAGATGCCTTGGGGGGATCAGATTCCGGATGAATTGTTCCGGCATTTTGTGTTGCCTATCCGGGTGAATAATGAGAATTTGGATGACTCGCGTCGGGTGTTTTATGGAGAATTGAAGGATAGGGTGAAGCATCTGTCCATGAAGGATGCTATTCTGGAAGTGAATCACTGGTGTCATGAAAAGGTAGTCTATCGTCCAAGTGATGCACGTACCAGTTCGCCGTTGGCATCGGTGAAGACAGCCTATGGACGTTGCGGAGAAGAATCCACATTTACTGTGGCTGCGTTGCGTTCGGTGGGGATTCCGGCAAGGCAGGTATATACTCCCCGTTGGGCGCATACGGATGATAATCATGCCTGGGTAGAAGCGTGGGCGGATGGCCAGTGGTATTTCTTCGGAGCTTGCGAGCCCGAACCGGTTTTGAATCTCGGATGGTTCAATGCTCCTGCCAGTCGCGGGATGCTGATGCATACAAAGGTGTTCGGTCGCTATACCGGTCCGGAAGAGATTATGCTTGAAACGCCGAATTACACGGAGATCAATGTGATAGACAATTATGCGCCTACTGCCAAAGCTACAGTGACGGTGACGGATACGGAAGGACATCCGGTATCAGGTGCAAAAGTGGAATTTAAGATATACAATTATGCTGAGTTCTATACGGTAGCCACGAAATATACCGATGCCGAAGGTAAAGCCTTCCTCACTGCCGGCAAGGGAGATATGTTGGTATGGGCATCTAGGGATGGAAAATTCGGATATGCTAAACTGTCATTTGGAAAAGAAGATGCTTTGAAGTTATCTTTAGATAAGAAAGTAGGTGAAAGCTATACACTTCCGATGGATATTGTTCCTCCGGTAGAAGGGGCTAACCTTCCCGAAGTAACTCCTGAACAACGGGCGGAAAATGACCACCGGATGGCACAGGAAGATTCGATCCGCAATGCATATGTGGCAACGATGATGACAGATGAACAGGCAAAAGAATGGGTGAACGGACTGTACGGAAATATATTGCAACCTGAAACTATGAAAGATAAGTTGGCAGCTTTTCTGGTTGCTTCGCGCGGAAACCACCAGACATTGAAGGATTTTCTTTCAGCTATCAGAAAGGAGAAAAAACATATTTCATGGGAGGAAATGCGGGGTATGTGGTTATTAGAGAATGTCTCGGCAAAAGATCTTCGTGACGTGACACTCGATGTACTGAACGATCATCTGAAAAACACATCGGATGGAGAAAAGACGGACACTGATCTGGTGAAAAGGGCGTTGCTCAATCCTCGCATAGCGAATGAGATGCTGACTCCTTATAAAAAGATACTTTATGATGCAATTTCTGAAGCAGTCTTGAAATCGGCACCTGTTGATGCTGCTCATGATGCCAAAGCATTAATAGAATGGTGCAGAAAAGAGATTAAGATCGATAATGAACTGAATTCTCAGCAGATTCCTGTTTCTCCGATGGGAGTATGGAAGTCGCGTGTAGCTGATGAGAAGTCCCGTGATATCTTCTTCGTAGCAGCTGCCCGGAGCATAGGGATACCAGCCTGGATTGATGAAGTGACCGGGAAGGTTCAGTATGCAAGTGATGGACTTTCTCCGCAGGATGTCAATTTTGAGACTTCGCAGTCCACGCAACCTCGTACCGGCATGTTGAAAGCCAGCTATACTCCGATACGTTCTTTATCCGATCCTAAATACTATTCTCATTTCACTATCTCCAAGTTTAAGAACGGCACGTTCCAACTGCTCAATTATGACGAAGGCGATGTAGATATGGGTGGTGGTGCTACGTGGTCGAATCTCCTGAAAAACGGAGTAAAGCTGGACGAAGGTTATTATATGATGGTGACCGGAACCCGCCTGGCTAGTGGTGCGGTACTCTCCAATACCACATTCTTCACTATCGAACCGGATAAGACGACTACTGTTGACCTTGTGATGTGTGAAAGTAAAGATCAGGTGCAAGTGATCGGTAATTTCAATTCCGAAGCTACTTATCGTCCGGTAGGAGGTACTGACCTGCAAAGTATCCTGCAAACCTGCGGACGCGGCTATTTTGTGGTTGCTGTTCTCGGAGTGGGGCAGGAGCCTACCAATCATGCTTTAAGAGATATTGCGGCCTTGCGCAGCGAGTTTGAACAGTGGGGACGTAAAATGGTCTTTCTTTTCCCTTCGGAAGAGCAATGTAAAAAGTTCAACACCCATGAATTTAAAGATCTTCCCTCTACCATTGTTTATGGCATTGATGTGGATAACAGCATTCAAAAACAGATTGTTGATGCGATGAAGTTGAATCAATCAACCCTGCCTGTCTTCATCATTGCCGATACCTTCAACCGTGTGGTCTTTGTTTCTCAAGGATATACGATCGGTCTGGGAGAGCAATTGATGAAAGTAGTACATGGATTATAAAGAGGAGCCAGAGTGCAATAATCGTTAATTCTTACCATTAATACATTGTTATTGGAAAAGAATGATTACGTTTGCAGCAAATTATGGCAAAGTACATTTTTTGCATATTAGCATGCGCATTTCTGGCTTTGGGATTTACTCATATTTCCAATAGAGAATTGCAGGGATTTCAGAAAGAAACTGAGGTCCCGGCAATTGATATGCAATACAATGCGGGAGCAAATTGCAGTGTCTCTTCTGCCGGTTTCGATAAATCATGTAAAGATACTCATTCATTGCTGACTGACGGAACTTACGGCAGTAAGGTCAGTGACTGCATTTTTGATAACTTATCTTTTCCTAGAAGCATTGTTCCTTTCAAGAATCTGAGATTTAATACAAATACTGCAATAATACAGATATTGAGTTCACTGAATACGTTGCTTCCGGAGGAACGTCTGAGCCATACCTGCTTTGATGTCAATTACACTAAATATTCGTGTAAATACTACGTCTATACATTAGCCCATATTCTTATTTAGGCTGCATTATTTTCCATTGGCAGGGTGAGGTATGTCTTTTCTCTCTGTCCCTCCTTTTATTTATTGTTCCTATAAACGTGTGATATATTTCCCGGATACCCAATCAAGTATCGGGATCAGGATATTGTGTTTTCGTTGTGAAACGGGAGTTACGTCGTATAGAAGCAAAGATGTATACCGAAGTGATTCAAGCAAATAACATCTGCCAATTGTTTCTATATGGGTGATGAGGAGTGCCCAATGGGATTTTAACTTTCATGTGTGTCTAAAATTTAATAATGATTTGCCATTGGGCGCCTCTTCTTTTTTTGAATACTATATTATCAAACCTATATTTTTTATTGCTATGATTGATTTATTAATATCTACTTTCGCTATGATGGGGCTCACCTTTCTCATCGGTTTTTTTGTTGCGGCAGTCATCAAACTGATTGCTTATGCGGCAGATTCTTTTGATTTTTATAGTTCTCACCGTTTGGAGCTGCTGCGGTTACATCGCTGGCGACAACACCGGCAGAAAGTAGAAAGGCTTGTCAGGCAGATGCCTCTTCCGGACGAAGGGACTTTAGGAGATTATCGCGAAGATTTCAGTCGTGGAATCAACCGGAATGTTTCCGGCTATTCCGGTTATTATCATGGAGTAAGTCCGGGTGCGTCGGAAGAGAACCTGATGGATTATTATTATCCGCGGGATACACGTGAGTTCTTTCTCAAAGAAGAAGAACTGGCGCATGTCAACAAGAAAAATACAAAGAAATCTACTACCAACAAACAATAAAATGACATTTATTTATGGAAAATATTGATTTTGCCACCCTCTTTCAGGGTATCGGCACAATGATGGAAAGCGGCTGGTTACTGGCTTCTGCCAGAGTCTTTCTGGTACTTCTCGGTTTGTTACTTATCTATCTGGGTTGGAAGGGAGTGCTCGAACCTATGGTTATGATTCCGATGGGATTGGGCATGGTAGCCATCAACTGCGGAACATTGATGATGCCGGACGGTACATTAGGTAACCTCTTCCTCGATCCGATGCTTTCGGATACGGATGACCTGATGAATACGATGCAGATAGACTTTCTGCAACCTGTCTACACGCTGACTTTCAGTAACGGGCTTATAGCCTGCTTTGTCTTTATGGGCATCGGAACTTTGCTGGATGTGGGCTTCCTGCTCCAGAAACCGTTTGCGAGTATATTCCTTGCTTTATGTGCCGAACTCGGTACGTTTCTTACCGTGCCCATCGCTTCCGCGCTCGGACTGACTTTAAAGGAAAGCGCATCTGTTGCTATGGTAGGTGGTGCGGACGGTCCGATGGTGCTCTTTACTTCGCTGGCTCTGGCAAAACATTTGTTTGTTCCTATCACGGTAGTCGCTTACCTGTATTTGGGACTGACGTACGGAGGGTATCCATATTTGGTCAAGCTATTAGTGCCCAAACGTTTCCGTGCCATTAAGATGGTGACCAAGAAGGCACCGAAGAATTATGATGCCAAAGTGAAACTGGCTTTCTCTGCTGTTCTCTGCGCAGTACTTTGTTTCTTGTTTCCGGTTGCCTCTCCATTGTTCTTCTCCCTGTTCCTGGGTGTTGCTGTTCGTGAATCCGGTATGAAGCATATTTATGATTTTGTCAGTGGTCCGTTGCTCTATGGCTCGACCTTTATGTTGGGAGTGTTGCTGGGCGTACTTTGCGATGCACATCTGTTGCTCGACCCGAAGATTCTGAAATTGCTGGTATTAGGTATCGTTGCACTTTTACTTTCCGGTATCGGAGGGATTATCGGAGGATACATCATGTACATTGTCAAACGGGGAAATTACAATCCGGTGATCGGTATCGCAGCCGTTAGTTGCGTACCTACCACCGCAAAGGTTGCTCAGAAGATAGTAAGCAAAGACAATCCCGATTCGTTCGTATTGGGAGATGCCTTGGGAGCCAATATCTCAGGAGTAATCACCTCGGCTATTATTACCGGTATTTATATTACGATTATCCCTTATTTATAAACAGGTATGCTATTGCAGGACTATAAATCGCTGTTTATCGCAGTTTTCAGCTTTTTATAGCCTGAATGGTATTTATCACTCTTTGGGCGGTGGTTATATTTCGTTCGTATTCGTCGATATGTACAGTGCCGCCCATCGATACTGATTCGTTTTTATACTTCATATCGCTCTTGATGCTTTCCCGTGCGGAGAAATGAAACTCCTGTATTCCGGTTTCCGAAGCAATACGGACGATATTCTTTTCGTTCACGCCACATCCGGCAAGCAGGATAATTCTTCCGGAAGCTTGTGTCTGCAATGCTTTTAGCAAGGGGATTCCGAGTTCGGCGGTAGCTTGCTGACCGGAAGTAAGGATACGGTTACACCCTAATCCGATAATCTGCTCCAAAGCCTTTTCAGGATCACGGCATACATCAAAGGCACGGTGAAAAGTCACTGATAACCCTTGTGAGGCTTTCATTAACTTTTGCATCACAGGAAGGTCGATTTCCCCGTTTGCCGTCAGACAACCGAATACCACTCCGTCAGCTCCCAACTGCCGTGCCATTTCTATATCTTTCAGCATCGTTCTCACTTCGATGGGAGAATAAAGAAAATCCCCACCCCGCGGACGGATAATGACATGCAGACGAGTTGCTGTCAGCATGTCGCGTGCTGTCGATATCTCTCCGTAAGAAGGAGTTGTCCCGCCTTCCGGAATACCTGCACATAACTCTACCCGGTCGGCTCCGCCTGCCTGTGCTGCCAGACAGCTTTCTACGGAATTGGCACAGACTTCAAACTGGTACTTTTTCATAAGCTGATGCTTTTAGACTGCATGCTGCTACGTGATGCTGCAAACATGAGAAGTGAATGATGATAAATTGAAAAAGGGCGAAATTGCTTCGCCCTTGTATTGAATCTTCTTTTGAATATTTACTTATTTAGCGAAGCTAACCGCACGTGTTTCACGGATAACGGTAATCTTCACTTGACCCGGATAAGTCATTTCATCCTGAATCTTCTTGGCGATTTCACCGGATAAGCTTTCAGTCTGCTTGTCATCGATCTTATCCGCACCTACGATCACGCGGAGTTCGCGTCCTGCCTGAATAGCGTATGTCTTGGTCACACCCGGATAAGCCATAGCCAGTTGTTCAAGATCGTTCAGACGTTTGATGTAAGCCTCTACAATTTCGCGGCGTGCGCCCGGACGTGCACCGGAGATAGCATCACAAACCTGTACGATAGGAGCCAGCAGACTGGTCATTTCCGTTTCGTCGTGGTGAGCACCGATAGCATTGCAGATATCCGGTTTTTCTTTGTATTTCTCGGCAAGTTTCATACCCAATAATGCGTGCGGCAATTCCGGTTCTTCATCGGGCACTTTACCGATATCATGCAGCAAACCTGCACGTTTTGCCTTCTTAGGGTTCAGGCCCAGTTCCGATGCCATCACAGCACAGAGATTGGCTGTTTCACGGGCGTGCTGCAACAAGTTCTGACCATAAGAAGAGCGATATTTCATCTTACCGATGATACGGATCAGTTCCGGATGCAGACCGTGGATACCAAGGTCGATTGTTGTCCGTTTACCAGTTTCGATGATTTCTTCCTCTACCTGTTTGCGTACTTTGGACACCACTTCCTCAATACGTGCCGGATGGATACGTCCGTCTGTCACCAGTTGGTGAAGAGCCAGACGGGCAATTTCACGGCGAACCGGGTCAAAAGCGGAAAGAACGATTGCTTCCGGAGTGTCGTCTACAACGATTTCAACGCCAGTAGCGGCTTCCAGTGCACGGATATTGCGTCCTTCACGTCCGATGATACGTCCTTTGATTTCATCCGATTCGATATGGAATACCGTTACGGAGTTTTCGATGGCAGTTTCGGTAGCTACCCGTTGGATAGACTGGATAACGATTCGTTTGGCTTCCTTGCTGGCAGTCAGTTTCGCATCATCCATGATGTCATTGATGAATGACTGTGCCTGCGTTTTAGCTTCTTCCTTCAGTGATTCGACCAGACGTTCTTTTGCTTCGTCGGCAGACAGACCGGAGATTGCTTCCAGTTTTTCTATTTCCTGATGTTGCAGTTTGTCCAGTTCTTCCTTCTTTTTATCAACGATAACAAGTTGTGCCTCCAGGTTTTCCTTTACAGCTTCGGCTTCCAGCTTTTTGCGTTGGATTTCTTCCTGACGCTGGCTGAGCACCTTTTCACGTTGTTTCCGTTTATTTTCCGCCTGCTGAATCTTTTGATTACGCAGTGCCACTTCCTTCTCCAAATCAGCTTTCTTGTTCAGGAATTTTTCCTTTACTTCCAGCAATTTGTTTTTCTTAATTACTTCAGCTTCTGTCTCCGCATCTTTCAGGACACTGTCGTACTTGGACTTCAACACGTACCGGAACAGTACGTATGAAAGGATTCCTCCTACGACGAAGCAAGCAATTGCTGTTGCTATTATTGCTATCATTCTTACATTAATTTAGTTATATAAATAAAAACGCACCGCCAAATATCAGAGCATACATTTGCTCGGATATTGTGCAGTGCGTGGTGTTTTCTTTATCAGTGAATGGCTCGGTGGCATTATTCTTTCTTAAAATAATCCTCCAGCAATTCCGTTAGTTCTTTTACCTTTTCCGTATACGGAGTGGTATCGTTACGTTGCATTAATTGCAGTTTCTCCAACGAGAACTGATAGGCTACCATGGCAATAATCTTTTCCGGTTCAAGGTTTTTATAGTATTCCCGGTACGCATTAAGCCTGATGTTTACCTGCTTGGCTGCTTCCCGTACCATTTCTTCTTCCTCTCGGTTAATGGTTAACGGGTAGTTTGAGTCTGCTATTTGCAGGTTTATCTTTATCTTATCGTTCATACATCTTTCTTCTTTACTCGTTCAATAAAGCGATGCATTTATCGACTTCACGCACTAATTTTGACAATCGCAGCTTCGTCTCTTTTACGTCGCTGCCGTTAAGGCTGATTGCCGTAGCTGTTTTTAGGTTTGTATAGCTGACTTCCAATTCATCGTATTGAGCTTGTACCTTCTCGTTTTTCAGCTTTTCATTTTCGAGAAGCTTCTTCAACTCGGCATTTTCACGCTTTAGTTCATCGTGCAAATAAATCAAATGCCGTAGTTGCGTTTCAAAGGAATTCAATAACTTTTTTTCTTCTTCTGTCATCACTACACCAAAATTGTACACAAAAATACGATTAACTCTGATATTACAAAAACTTTTCGGGAGAAAATGTACTTTTTAGCCTTAAAATAGCGGATTACGTGGGCAAAGGGGATGAATTATGGAAGAGTATGCATATAAATCTTTTTTTTTATGAACAGCTTGGCGGAGGTGAAAAATGCAAAAATGCAGAAAATGCACTCCACAATTTTTCCACACACAGGCGCACGTATATAATATAGTTTGCGCGTATTTAGTTATGTTCGTGTATGTATGTGTATACGCGTGCGCTTACGTGTGTGCGTGTGTTAGGGAGGCCCCCGAAAAAGTGCATTTTTGCATCGGTTAATAACATAGCGCTTTGGGGAGGCTAAAGCTTAGCTTTACGACTCCTAAAGCTAAGCTTTAGCTCACACAAAGCGCCGCTTTGTGTTTTCAGCCGGACTGTTTCATCATCCCATGACTTCATATTCTCTTTTTTCGGCAGATACTAGCCGGTAAATCTCTCCATTCAGACCGGAGGCGCTTTCTAAATAAACTCTTCTTTTTAGTGGTTTTGATCATTTGATTCGTTCATAAAATAATGTAATTTCTATTATTGTTGAGTTCCCTGTCGATGGATAATCGAGAGATGAAATGAATCATTCCGTTGAAGGATTATATCCTTTTTTAATGAAAAAAGGGGCGTTTTTGCGTCATAATGAACAAATTTTGTCCTTTATTGATTTGTCGTTTTCCTTCTTTGCTGAGATTTTCCAGTAAGTTTGCGTACCGAACTAACGGACTCAAATTATAAACATAAACATTTGTATCAGCTAACCATGAAAAAGTATTATTTACTATCTCTGATTTCTGCTTCTTTGATTGGAGCAACTTGTATTCAATGTACTTCTCCCAAACAAAAGAGTGGAGAGAATACTCTTCCGCAAAAGAGTGAACTGTTTGTATCATTGCCGGACTATTGTCCGACACCGGACGGCATGGCTATTGCTCCCAATGGAGATTTGATTCTGGCATGTCCCAATTTTGCAGATATCACACAGCCTGCTTGCCTGATGCGTATTACTAAGGATGGAGCCGTTTCAAAATGGCTGGATGTGCCTGTATTGGAGGAAACCGGATGGGCTTCTCCGATGGGACTTGCCTTTAATGAAGAGGGTGACTTGTTCATCAGTGACAATCAGGGCTGGAGCGGTGCAGAGAAAGCAAAGAACAAAGGACGTGTACTTCGTCTGAAGTTTGAAAATGACCAGTTGAAGGAAACCATTACGGTAGCATCCGGTATGGAGCATCCCAATGGTATCCGTATCCGTAACGGAAAATTATATGTGACTCAAAGCTCTTTGTCACAGATCAAAGACCCTTCCGGTCTGCTTGTCAGCGGTGTATATTGCTTTGATATGAACGACCGTGACATCGCAGTAACCAATACTTCGGCAGATCAGAACCTGTTGACTACGGTAATCACTAAGAACCCTGAAGTACAATACGGACTGGATGGAATCGTGTTTAACGAAGCGGGTGACCTTTTTGTGGGTAACTTCGGTGACGGCGCTATCCATCGTATCAAGATGGACGCGGAAGGAAAAGTTGTCAGCAACGATGTTTGGGCACAGGATACGACTCAGCTTCGTACCACAGACGGTATGTGCATCGATGATAAAGGAAATATTTGGGTAGCAGATTTCTCTGCAAATGCCGTTGCCCGTGTAGATAAGGACGGAAAGATTCAGCGTATCGCCCAAAGCCCCGATTGCGATGGAAGCGATGGCGGACTGGACCAACCGGGCGAACCCATCGTATGGAACGGTCAGGTGATCGTATCCTGTTTCGACCTGGTGACCGGACCGGACAAGGTAAATACCAAGCACGACAAGCCTTTCACACTAGCTAAACTGTCACTGTAATAAGCCTTGATTACCAATCTGAAAACACATTATCAACCCAAGAACACATTATCTATAATATGAAATACTATCTATCGACCTTTGCCGGCTCCGCCATCTGTGGTGGTTTCGCTTTCGGCATCTGGCCGGAACTCTGGAAGACCTACGGTCTGATGGGCGGTTGGCTGGCGGCAACGCTGATTATCGGCATCATGTGGTATATGAATCATTATAACGGAGCGATTTTGAATCCTCCGGGAAAAATATGGCTCGATCAGGGCTGGTGTATCGGTTCTGCCGGTATAGCCTGGGGAATCGTCCGCTTTCAGGGAGATATTACCAATTTCTTTTATGCAGTGCCTACATTGGTCTGTTGTCTGATAGGCGGTGCACTGGCGGGAATTGTAGTTTGGAAAATCCGTTCGTGCGACTGTGCCCGAAAGATAAAATAAGGAGGAGAACACAATGAGCGAATGGTTACAAACCTATAATGAGATGTTCGGTATGTATCATGCCGGAATCATCACCACTATTTTCGGGGCTTTTGCCGTGACATTTACCGTATTGATGAGCTGGCCCAAGCTGGTGAAGGACTTTGGCCCGATAGGCGGATTCATGGCAGCCGCCCTTATCATCGGAACGTTCTGGCTGGTTAATCATAAACTGCCCGGATTCGGCTTCTCTACCGGATTGCTGAACGATGCCGACGGCTTGCCGATGCAGTTCAGCCTGATCCATCAGGGGAATCGTGGCAGTGCCCCTTGGGTAGACATGGGCTGGGCGATTGCGATGGGATTCATCTTTGCAGACGTGCTCTGCGCACCGAAAGGCACACGCGGTGGATTGCTGAAGGAAGCGTTTCCACGTTGGGTAGTTATTATACTGGGCGGCATTGTCGGAGGAATCTTCGTCGGCCTTACCGGATACACGAATGCGGTACTCTAATTCAATTAACTGAAAAGGAAAATATAAAATGTATATATTAGCACATGACTTGGGTACCAGTGGGAACAAAGCCACTTTGTTCGATGAATCGGGGCTGTTGATAGCTTCGCGTACCGCTGCTTATCCTACCGACTATGCTTCCGGCAACCGGGCGGAACAGAATCCGCACCATTGGTGGAAAGCCATCGTTGACACAACACAGGCACTTCTCGAACTGGTATCACCCAATGATATTGCCGGAGTAGCTCTTAGCGGACAAATGATGGGATGTCTTTGCGTAGATAAAGACGGTAATCCGCTTCGTCCGCATATGCTCTATTGCGACCAGCGTTCGCAGGAAGAAGAAGCAAAGTTGACCGAAAAGATAGACCCTCTCCATTTCTACGAAATCACGGGACATCGGATCAGCGCCTCTTACTCTGTGGAGAAACTGATGTGGGTAAAGAAGCACGAACCGGAAATCTTTGCGCAGACTGCCAAAATGCTGAATGCGAAAGATTACATCAACTACCGTTTGTGCGGTACTATCGCCACAGACCCTTCGGATGCATCGGGAACCAATGCCTACGATTTGAACCGCTGGCAATGGAGTGAAGAGATCATAGAAGCCGCAGAGCTCGATCTTTCTTTATTCCCCGAAGTCCGTTCGTCGATTGACGTGATCGGAGAAATCACCAACGAAGCTGCCCGTGAGACAGGACTGCTTGCCGGAACACCCGTCATCTGTGGCGGCGGCGATGGTAGCTGTGCCGGAGTAGGTGTCGGCTGTGTGGCTCCGGGCACTGCGTACAATTATCTGGGCTCTTCTTCCTGGGTAGCACTGACGGTCGAAAAGCCGATTGTAGACGAACAACGCCGTACCATGAACTGGGCGCATGTAGTGCCCGGTATGCTGCATCCGTCGGGAACGATGCAGGCGGCAGGATCATCCTACAACTGGATGATCAACCAGCTTTGCCAGAATGAACAGGCACTGGCAGCTCAATCGGGACGCAGCGTGTTCGAACTGATCGACGAGCAGATCATTGCTTCTCCGATAGGGGCGAATAAACTCCTGTTCCTTCCCTATATGCTGGGTGAACGTACTCCCCGCTGGAACGTTGATGCCAAAGGGGCTTTCATCGGTCTGACGCTGGGACACAAACATGGTGATATGTTGCGTGCCGTGATGGAAGGAATAACCTTGAATCTCGGATTTATCATCAATATATTCCGCAAGCATGTTCCTATCGACCGCATGACGGTGATCGGCGGCTGTGCTCAGAATCCTGTCTGGCGTCAGATGATGGCGGACATCTATCAGGCGGAAATCCGTGTGCCTAACTATCTCGAAGAGGCAACTTCGATGGGAGCGGCCATCCTTGCGGGTATCGGTGCGGGTGTTTTCCCTGATTTCTCTGTAATCGACCGTTTTGTCCGTATCGAGCAGACGGTGCAGCCTATTCCCGAAAACGTGAAGAAGTACGAAGCGTGGATGCCTGTTTTCGATCAGGCTTATCACGCCTTGTGTGAGATGTACACAGAGATAGTAAAAACTGAACTATAACCTATAAAAATGAATAAGAATACGATGAAATCTGTAATTGTGCCGGCTCCCGGCAAAATAGAAATACGAGAGGTCGAAACTCCTGTCATCAATGCTTATCAGGCGTTGGTGAAAACAGAAATGGTGGCCCTGTGCAATGCGACCGACAGCAAACTGATTGCGGGACATTTTCCCGGAGTAGATACTTATCCTCTGGCTCTGGGACACGAGAATGCAGGAATTGTAGTGGCTGTAGGCGAGAAGGTACGCAACTTTAAAGTAGGCGACCGTGCTATCGGCGGTCTGATCTCCGACTTTGGCGCGCAGGGAATTAACAGCGGCTGGGGTGGTTTCAGCGAATATGTAGTGGTGAACGATTTCGAGGTACTGAAAGAAGAAGGACTGGCTACCCCCGAACAGGGATGTTGGGACAGCTTTGAGATTCAGAACTCAGTTCCTGCTCATGTGCAGCCGGAAGAAGCGGTGATCTCCTGCACCTGGCGTGAAGTGCTGGGCGCTTTCAAGGATTTCAACCTGACTCCGGGAAAGAAAGTGATAGTGGTAGGCTCCGGTCCTGTAGGACTGAGCTTCGTCAAGTTGGGCAAGCTGTTCGGCTTGGGGCAGATTGACATCGTCGATATGCTTCCCGCCAAACTGGAAGTAGCCCGCCGGATGGGTGCGGACAACGGATATACACCTGCCGAAATCAGCACGCCGGAGTTTATAGCCTCCGCCAATCGTTCTTACGATGCCGTGATTGATGCTGTAGGACTCGATGTAGTAGTCAATTCCGTATTGCCGTTGGTAAAAATGGGCGGTGATGTCTGTGTATATGGTGTCATGACGAAGAATCCGACATTCGATTTGTCGAAGGCGCCTTATAACTTCGACCTGCATATGCACCAGTGGCCTACCCGTTCGGAAGAGAAAGCGGCTATGACCACGCTGGCACAATGGATTGAAGAAGGCAGACTTTCCGCTTCCGACTTCATTACACACCGTTTCAAAATCGAAGAAATTGAAGAAGCTTTCGCTGCCGTGAAACGGGGTGAAGTCTTGAAATGTGTATTGACTTTTTAAGAACTAACAATAAACTAACATATTAAACGACTCAAAACAATGGAAAAGAAAAATATAAACGAAGTGATTGCAAATTTATCAGTAGAACAACTGGCAGGAATGATTGACCATACCTTTCTGAAACCTTTCGGAACAGCGGAGAACATCGAAAAACTCTGTGCGGAAGCCCGTCAGTATAAGTTTGCGATGGTAGCCATCAACCCTGCGGAAGTGGAAACCTGTGTCAAACTGCTGGAAGGTTCGGGTGTACGTGTAGGAGCGGCCATCGGTTTCCCTCTGGGACAGAATACCGTAGAGTGCAAGGCATTCGAAACCCGCGATGCCATTGCCAAAGGAGCTACCGAAATTGATACGGTCATCAATGTCCGTGCTTTGCAGAAGGGGCAGACAGACATTGTAAAGAAAGAAATCGAAGATATGGTTTCTATCTGCAAACCTGCCGGTGTGATCTGTAAAGTGATTCTTGAAACTTGTTACCTGACTGACGAAGAGAAAGAAACCGTATGCCGCATTGCAAAGGAAGCAGGTGTGGACTTCGTAAAAACTTCTACCGGATTCGGTACGGCAGGCGCCAACGTGCATGATGTTGAATTGATGCGTCGTGTGGTAGGTCCGGTGATCGGTGTGAAAGCCGCAGGCGGTATCCGCGACCTCGATACGGCACTGGCATTGATTCAGGTGGGTGCTACCCGCATCGGTACTTCAAGCGGTATTCAGATTGTAGAAGCTTACAAAGAGTTGAAGAAAGGTCTGTAATGTCCGGTTCGGAAAGGTAAATTTAAGGTAAACAGGAATTTGAAATGATAAGATCGAAATTAATAAAATGGTTGAAGTGGGGGCTGGCATGTTGCATGCTCGTCCCGTTCCTCGCCTGGCAGGCGAAAGACACTTCTTTCCAGCCAACCGACACAAAAGGTTTTATCGCCGAAATGCAGAAGCAGTTTGCGGAGGTTCAGACGATAAAGAAGAAAGAGAATCACAGGGAAGAGCTGGAGCGTAAAGTAAGAGATACACATCGGATGTTGATGCATGATTATCCGGTTTATTATGACTGGTGGCTACAGGATGGAAATGATGCGAAAGATATAAAAGACGGGAAAGATGTAAACTGGTTCAGAGGTTCTTTCAGCCGGCAGCTTTCCCTTCGTATGCAGAAGCTGAACATTACTACTGCTGTCAATGATACTCCGGAAAGTATCGAAGCCGCTTTCCTGTCTTATCTGAAAGCGTGCGAGAGAAGACGTGCCGAACGTCTGGAAACTTTCACTGCCAATCAGCCGGAGATTGTTTTTACGAAGTTCAGAACGTTGCGTCCTTCTTTCTTTGCCTATACCGAAGGCGTTTCCGATGCCCGTGCAGAGTGCAACTACTTTGCAGGCGGTTCGCTGTCGAAGATTAAGATGAATGGTATCTGGGCGGAGGAAGAAACACTGTTGACGGACGAAGACGGTGTATATCGTGATCCGAATCTTCATTTTGACGGTCAGCACCTGCTTTTCTCCTGGAAGAAGTCTGCAAAAGACGATGATTTCCATTTGTATGAGATGGATTTAAAGACACGTGAAGTCAAGCAACTGACTTTTGGAAAAGGACACGCTGATATCGAAGGTATCTATCTGCCGGATGAGAATATACTTTTCAACTCTACCCGTAGCGGAAGTGCGGTGGATTGCTGGTTTACCGAAGTCAGCAATATGTACCTCTGTGACCGTGAAGGACGTTATATGCGTCAGGTAGGTTTCGACCAGGTGCATACTACTACGCCGACTTTACTTGATGACGGTCGTGTAGTTTACACTCGTTGGGACTATAATGACCGCGGACAAGTATGGGCGCAACCCCTGTTCCAGATGAATCCTGACGGAACGGGACAAGCCGAATATTACGGAATGAACAGCTGGTTCCCGACAACGGTAGCGCATACCCGTCAGATTCCCGGTACACGTAAAGTGATGACTGTCTTCATGGGACATCATAATCCCCAGCACGGTAAATTGGGTATTATTGATCCCGAAGCCGGAAGAGATGAGAATGAAGGTGTCATGTTTGTTGCTCCGGTGCGCAAACCCGAGGCAGAGCGTATAGATAGCTACGGACAGTTTACCGACCAGTTTCAGCATCCTTTCCCGTTGAACGAGACGGAGTTTCTGATTTCCTATACTCCGCTGGGATATCATATCGGACATCCGATGGAGTTCGGCATTTACTGGATGAATGCAAACGGAGAACGTGAATTGCTGGTTTCCGATTCGAAAATATCCTGCAATCAGCCCATCTTGCTTGCTCCCCGTAAACGTCCGTTCCATCGTTCGTCTTCTGTAGACTATACGAAGAATGAAGGAGTATATTATATGCAGAATATCTATGAAGGGAATGGCTTGAAAGGAGTGGCTCCCGGAACGATCAAACAGCTTCGTATCGTAGAAATTCAATTCCGTGCAGCCGGTGTAGGCGAAGTGAATGGTAATGATGAGGGAGGTGGTGCATTGGCAAGTTCTCCGGTAGGAGTCGGTAATGCCGCTTGGGACGTGAAGAGAGTGATCGGAGTGACGGATGTATATCCCGACGGTTCCGCTTTCTTTAAAGTACCTGCCCGCAGACCGCTTTACTTCCAGGCGTTGGACGAAAAGGGCAGGGTAGTGCAGACGATGCGCAGTTGGTCTACTTTGCAGCCTAACGAAGTTCAGAGTTGTGTAGGATGCCATGAACACAAGAATACGGTTCCGGTGGCAGGTCATCGGGTATCCATGGCAATGGACAAAGGAATCAAGGCATTGGCTCCGGAAGATGAAATGGGAGAACGTAACTTCAGCTATCTGAAAGAGATTCAGCCTATCTGGGACCGAAATTGTATCTCTTGTCATGACGGAGTGAAACACCCGATGAGCCTGAAAGGAGAACTGAAGGTAGTGGACAAACAGAGTAAAAGAAAATATACGGACTCATATCTCAGTCTGACTCATGCCCGTCCGGATGGTCCCGACAGAGCATGGAGAGGGGATGCCCATCATCCGGAAGTAAACTGGATCAGCGCTTTGTCCCAACCTACTTTGTTGCCTCCTTATTTTGCAGGGTCCAACAAGAGTAATCTGATCAAGCGTCTGGAAGAGGGTCATGGAGGTACGAAACTGACACCGCAGGAGATACGTAAAGTTTCTCTCTGGATCGACTTGCTCGTTCCTCAGATCGGTGACTACCGGGAAGCGAACAACTGGTCGGATCATGACCGGGAGTTTTACGACCACTACGATAAGAAGCGGAAACAAGCCCGCATGGAGGAACTGGAGAATATTCGCCAGTACATTCAATCTCTTCAAACTAAACAACAGAAATAATGAAAAAGATATTGATACCTGTTAGTATCATAGCTATACTTCTTTGCGCTAGTTGGAAAGAAGATGCAAAGACGGTTTCGCCGGATCGTTTGTTTCTGGCGGACAGTGGAAAGTCCTTGTTTGTAACGAACAGGGCAGGCAATGAATTAATCAAAATGTCGTCCGACGGACAGAAGGCGGAACAGAAAGTGACCCTTTCTTCGCCCGTCAACGCCATGACACAAGACCCATTCGGCAACCTCTGGGTGGTATGCGACGGAAACACCGGCATGATGTACGAACTGGATGGAAAGAAACTTTCGGTGCAGTCAAAAACAAAGAGCGGTGCTACGCCTTCGGATATCTTGTATAGTCCGGTGTCCAAATCACTTTGGGTGACACAACGCTTCAACAACGAGTTGTGGGAAATAGATCCGGCAACCCGCAAGGTAAAGACAAAGATTGCAATCGGTCGTGAACCGGTGGCTATGGCTCCGTTTGCAGGAGACTCTTGCCTGCTGATAGCCAATAATCTGCCGGAAATGCCTTCTACGGCTTATCCTATTGCAGTGCAGCTCGATATCGTAGATATCCCTTCAAAGAAGGTGACAGGACGCATCATGTTGCCGAACGGTGCTACCGATGCGAAGTCTGTAGCGGTAGATAAAAATCAGACGTATGCGTATGTCACTCACTTGATTGCCCGTTATCAGTTGCCTACCAATCAGCTGGACCGTGGATGGATGGCTACAAACACGCTGTCCATCATCGACCTGAAGGCGAGGAAATTGCTGACTTCCGTATTGTTGGATACTCCTCAGAAGGGAGCCGCCAATCCGTGGTCGGTGATTGTCACTCCGGATGATAAACAGATTATCGTAGCTGCTGCCGGAAGCCAGGAGCTGATTCGTATTGACCGCATTGCTTTGCACGAACGTCTGGCGAAGGCAAAGCAGGGGGAGATGGTGACTCCTTCCGTGAAGTCATGGAATAATATTCCGAATGATGCGGGATTCTTATATGGTATCCGCGACTTTATCCCGACACAGGGGAAAGGCCCCCGTTCGGTGGTTGCTACCGGAGATAAGATTTTCACTGCCAACTATTATACTTCGGAATTGGTGTCTATGGATTTGAATGGCAAGAATCTGAAGAAGCAGGTTTTGGGTGCTCCGCTGGCTTTCACGAAAGTCGGAAAGGGTGATATGTATTTCCATGACGCTACTATTTGTTTCCAGAACTGGCAGAGCTGTGCTACCTGTCATCCGAATGACGCCCGCATGGACGGACTTAACTGGGACTTGCTGAATGACGGTATGGGTAACCCGAAGAATACCAAGACACTTTTGCTTTCGCATCAGACTCCGCCCTGTATGGCGACCGGTATCCGTAAGAATGCCGAAGTAGCGGTACGTTCGGGTGTGAAGTATATTCTGTTTATGGAAGGTGAAGACGAAATATACGAATCCATCGATGAATATCTGAAATCCCTGAAACCGTTGCCAAGCCCATACCTTGTGAACGGTAAACTTTCCGGTAAGGCAAAGAAGGGAAAGAAGATTTTTGAGGAAAACTGTGCGAGCTGCCATTCCGGAGAGTACTATACGGATCAGAAACAGTATAAGGTAGGCTGGACAACGGGCCCGGACAAGGGACTGTCTATGGATGTTCCGGCACTGAACGAATGCTGGCGTACAGCTCCCTATCTTTATGATGGTCGTAGCTATTCGATGAAGGATATGCTGAAAGTTCACGGACCTCATAAGCCTGTCACTGAGAAGGAGCTGGAAGAACTGGAAGAATACGTATTGTCTTTGTAAGGAATCGATATTGTCTTTGAGTAAGACTATGTTGAAAATCAGTACTAACTTCAATTGGGGGGTGACTAAAAAGTCGGTAGTATCCACATTCTCCTCCTTCGGGAAGCTACCCTTTATACACAAGTATATATTATTTTTTTTATCTTTGCTTGATGTTATTAGAGACAGATCAAATTCGTGATCCTCGGCTTTTGCGGCGTTTAAACTTAATTTGCTCTCAGATGGTTGTCCATCAAAGTGCTATAGTGAATCAATTTAGTAAGGAACATAAAGAAAAGATGGGTGCTTATAGATTTTTGAACAATTCCTCAGTCAGCTCTGATGCTATCTTATCAGGTCTGATACAAACTTGCTGTAAGAATGCTTCCGGTCGTAAGCATTTACTGTGTATTCAAGATACCTCGGAGATAAACTATGAGGCTCATGTTGAGCGAATGAAGAAAAAAACAGCCAGTCCCGGCATTGTCGGTCAAAAGCAATGTGGTACTTTTTTGCATCCTGTCTTGGTAGTGGATGCCTCCAGTCATATTCCTATAGGCTTTTCTTCGGTTAAGCAGTGGAATCGCTCACCGGCTGCTTTAAGTCGTGAAGAACGTAATTACAGATATCAGCCTATAGAAGAAAAAGAGTCATATCGTTGGATAGAAAGTGGAATGGCTGCCAGTGAGCAAATGCCCCGAGATGCAGTTAAAACGATCATTGGTGACCGTGAAGCGGACATTTTCGAGCTTTTCAGCCGTATCCCTACTGATAATGTTCACTTGCTGATACGTTCTGTTCATGAAAGGAATTGCCGGTTGGATGATCCAGACTGTTCTGTCCATCTGAATACATTAATGGAGCAGGCCGTTCTACGGGCAGAGTATAGCTTTGAAGTGCTCCCGGGAAGCGGACGTAAGAAACGGGTAGCGTGCATGGAACTTCGCTTTGAAAGAGTCACCTTGTGCGCTCCTGTTAACGGTCCGGCAAAGGGTAGTCCCCCTGTTAGTCTTTATTGCATACATGTTAAAGAAAAATCTTCCAGTACACCGGTAAATGAGAGTCCTATTGAATGGAGACTGCTAACTACACATGTGGTGGAGACTGTAGAACAGGCAATTGAATGTATCGGTTGGTATCGTTGTAGATGGCTGATTGAAGAGTTGTTCAGAGTCCTCAAAAGAAAGGGATTCATGATTGAGGACGCACAGCTGGAAACAGTTTCGGCATTACAAAAACTAATCTTAATTTCCTTGCAGGCAGCACTGCAGGTGATGGTACTCAAACTTTCTTTTGATAAAGAAGATGAAAAACTCTCTTCAGAAATCTACTTTACAAGCAAAGAAATAGCATTATTACATATAGTAGGAAAAAAGAGTGAGGGAAATACAAAAATACAGCAAAATCCATATAAAAAAGAATCAATGGCATGGGCGGCATGGATTATTGCAAGGTTAGGAGCATGGAGTGCATACAAGAGCCAGTCCATTCCAGGATATATAACCTTTAAGAATGGACTGGATAGATTTTATACACAGTTTGAACTTTATGAGTTAATCAGCTAAGACTTGTGTATAAAGGGTAGCTTCGGGAAGGAGGAGATTTGAGATAGTACCGACTTTTTAGTAAGCTCCAGTTTTGGATACTCTTTTTTGTTAATATGAATATGATAAAGAATATGATAAAGATATGTAGTATTGCGTTTTTGTCGCTTCTGCTCTCTGCCTCTTCTCTGTTTGCACAGACCAAGACGTTTGCCGGAGCCGATTATTCGCAGGGAATCGTATTTGTGATGGAAAACAACCAAATGGTGTGGAAGCACAAAGCGCCCGATTCTAATGATTTGTGGATATTGCCTAACGGCAATATCCTCTTCACCACCGGCCACGGAGTACTCGAAATGACCCGTACGAACGATACCATTTTCCCTTATGAATCAAAAAGTCCGGTCTTTGCCTGCCAACGTCTGAAGAATGGTAATACTTTCGTTGGCGAATGTGTTACCGGACGGATGCTGGAGATATCTCCCAAAGGGAAGATTGTGAAAGAAACCTGCATCCTGCCGAAAGGCGTGAAGGATGGCGGATTCGCATTCATGCGTAATGCACGGCGGCTGGATAACGGTCATTTCCTCGTAGCTCATTATGGAGACCAGTGTGTGAAGGAGTATGATGCAAACGGAAAGGTGGTGTGGAAGCTGGATGTTCCCGGCGGTCCTCATTCGCTGACTCGTCTGCCTAACGGACATACGCTGATAGCTGTTGCCGATAAAGATCAGAATCCAAGATTGATAGAAGTGACTCCGGAAGGAAAAACGATCTGGGAAATATCGAATGCGGATATTCCCGGAAAGCCTTTGAAGTTTCTCGGAGGTTTTCAGTACTTCTCCGACGGACGTTTCCTGATTACGAACTGGACGGGACACGTGAACCCGAAAGAGAAAGTACATCTGCTGCTGGTAGACCGCCAGAAGAATGTGCTCTACTCTCTGGAGAATACTCCGGAACTACAGACGATGTCTTCCGTATCTAGTACAGATAAGCCGGCGGGAGTAGCTTCGTATCATTAATTGATGTCTGTGGCATAAAAAATCATTGAAGTTTGCAATATGAAATATTATCGGATAAAATGTGAGATCTATAAAGCGGAAGGAAAAAGCTGGGAACGAATGGCAGAAGAATTACTGCTGTCAGCCGTTCGCAGGGGAGGAAAGGAATATGGGGGAAAAGTGGTCCGTCTTGTATTCTTTACATTCTGTGAGGATAATCGGGAATATCAGCTCCAACGGTCTTTTCTGGAACAATGGGTGGACAATCATTTCGTTTCTCCCCGTCCGGTTCTTTCGCTCGTAGCCCAAAAGCCTTTGGTGGGAGAACTGGTCATGGAAGTCCATTCGTTGCCGGCAACTGTCGGTGAGGAAGTGACGGTAGAAGAACAGATGGCTTCTTCCGTCCGCTACCTTCGGGTTACTTCCGGTCATTATCGGGAAATAATAGCGGGAGGACTCTATGCCGATGATTTGACTCTTCCTGTCCGCGAACAGTCGGAGCAGGTGTTCGGGAAAGCGGAAGAAATTCTGAAAGCGGAGCAGATGAGCTTCGGTGATATTGTCCGCCAGTGGAATTATCTGGAACGCATCACGGATATTGTGCACGGCAATCAGTGTTATCAGGATTTTAATGATATACGTTCGCAGTTTTATGCTTCTTCGGAATGGACTTTCGGATATCCGGCGGCCACAGGAATCGGGACACAGCATGGTGGAATACTGGTAGATTTCAATGCTGTCAAAGGAGGAATAGAGATTATCCCGTTGGATAATGATTGGCAGAAAGCTGCTCATGTCTATTCGGATGAAGTCCTGATCAGCCACCGGACGGATGCGGAGAAGGGAACTCCCAAGTTTGAAAGAGGCAAGTCGCTGTCCGATCATCAATGCGAGATGATTTATATATCCGGCACAGCCGCCATTCGTGGTGAAGAAAGTATAGTGACGGGCGATGTGCTTGTGCAGACGGAAATCACGCTGGAGAACATCCAGCATCTGATTGGTTTGGAAGAAGGGAGAGAAAAACTTCCGGAACATTCCGGCAAGCTGGAACTTCTCCGTGTGTATCTGAAGCATGAGGAGGATGCAAAGATTGTAAAAGAAGATATGGACAAACTTTGTCCCGATGTTCCTATTGTCTATCTTTATGCCGATGTATGCAGGGAAGAACTGCTTGTAGAAATAGAAGGTATTGCTTATTTGTAAAAACAGAAAACTGATGAAACTGATTCGATTGATCGCTTCTCCGATGTTGATGTACGTATTGGCGGGAGTTTATGCGTTGGTACTGGCAATCGCCACTTTTGTGGAAAATTCGTCCGGTCCGGCCCTTGCGCGCGAATACTTTTATTATGCTCCGTGGTTTATTTTGTTGCAACTCTTGCAGGCTGTCAATCTGTTGGCCATGTTTCTTCAGGGAGGTTATTTCAAAAGAATCAGTAAAGGAAGTCTGCTCTTTCATGGGGCTTTGGTTTTTATTTGGTTGGGGGCGGCTGTTACTCACTATGCAGGAGTAACAGGAATCATGCACATCCGTGAGGGGGAAACGGTGGACCGCATGATGCGCGATGAAGGGGCAGGGATGGGAAATGCCTCCCTGCCTTTTTCTGTCACTCTCGATGATTTTCGGTTAAAGCGTTATCCGGGCTCTCACAGTCCGATGTCTTATGAAAGCGATCTGGTGATAAAGAAGGAGAATGAAGCTCCTTTGCAGGCTACGGTCCGGATGAACAAGGTGATTGAAGTGGATGGTTATCGCTTGTTTCAGTCTTCGTTCGATCCGGATGAGCAGGGCACGGTGTTGTCCGTGAGTTATGACCGTCCCGGTATGCAGATTACCTATATCGGCTATTTCCTGCTGTTCGCTGGCTTTGTGCTGACTCTGTTCAGTAAGAAGTCCCATTTCGGTCGTTTGCGCAGAGAACTGGGGGAGATGAAAAAGCGTGCTCCTTTCTGTCTGCTTCTCTTCTTAGGTCTATCCGGTACTTTGGGTACACAGGCGTTATATGCGCAGGAAACGCTTTCTTCTTCGCAGCTACCTTGCATCCCTGCTTCGCACGCCCGGAAATTCGGCAGTCTGGTACTGCTCAATCCTAATGGTCGCCTTGAACCTGTCAACAGTTACACTTCCGCCATTCTGCGCAAACTTTACGGAGCGGACAAGCTGAACAACATCAATTCAGACCAGTTCTTTCTGAATCTTCTCGCTTTTCCGGATGAGTGGGGTGGCTATCCTTTTATCAAGGTCGATAATAAAGAAATTCTTCAACGGTTCGGAAGAGACGGCAAATACATCGCATGGCAGGATGTCTTTGATGCCGATGGCAATTATGTGCTGACCGATGAAGTGAATGCCATCTATGCAAAAGCCGCTTCAGAACGGAAACGAATGGATTCGGATTTGTTAAAATTGGATGAATCGGTGAATATTGTCTACCGTATTATGCAACATCAACTTCTGCCCCTCTTCCCGGACGAAAACGACGCTCAGGGAAAATGGTACTCGGCAGGTGACGAACAAACCGTCTTTCATGATAAGGATTCCCTGTTTGTATCTAAAATAATGGATTGGTATATCTACGAATTGGGCAATGGTGTCCGCACTAATAACTGGAAAGAAGCGGACAAGATTGTCGATATGATGCATATCTTCCAGCAGGCAAAAAGTAAAACTCCCGCTATTGACAATCAGAGAGTAAAAGCGGAGCTTCTCTATAATCAGTTAAACCTGTTCTTCTGGTGTCGTCTGGCTTACCTGATTTTGGGCGGAATCTTACTTTTCATAGCCTGCGGAGAGATTATCGCGGATTTCAAATGGGGGAGCAGACTGAGTAGCATACTGATTGTTCTTCTGATCGCTGCTTTCCTTGCACACACGACCGGTGTCTTACTGCGCTGGTATATCTCCGAACGTGCACCGTGGGCGAATGCTTACGAATCAATGATCTGCACTTCCTGGCTGCTCGTTGGCGGAGGCCTCTTGTTTGCCCGGCGTTTCCGTATTCTCCCTGCGCTTGCCGGACTGTTAGGCGGAATCATGCTTTTCGTGGCAGGACTGAACCATCTGAATCCGGAAATAACTCCTTTGGTTCCGGTGCTTCAGTCGTATTGGCTAATGTCTCATGTCGCCATTATCATGATCGGCTATGTATTCTTCGCACTTTGTGCGCTGACGGGACTGTTTAATCTTATCTTGATGAATCTGCTTTCTGCCACCAATCGGGTGAAGCTTCTCTTCCGTATCCGTGAGTTTACCTTACTGAATGAAATGGCAATGATTCTCGGCTTATTCTTTATGACGGCAGGAACCTTTCTCGGTGCCATCTGGGCGAATGTCTCATGGGGCAGATACTGGGGATGGGACCCGAAAGAAACATGGGCGTTAATCTCTATTGTTGTCTACGCACTGGTACTTCATATCCGTTTTATTCCGCTGCTGAAAGGTAAAACAACTTGGTGTTTCAACTTGCTGTCCGTAGTCTCCATTCTCTCCATTATCATGACTTGGTTTGGAGTAAACTACTACCTGAGCGGCTTGCATTCTTATGGAAAGACCGAAGGGGGAGATTTACTGTTATGGATATGGGGAGCGGGTTTGTGCGTTGTGCTTGCTTTGGCTCTCTTTGCACGCAGGCGTTTGAAAAAGTATTCATGATTCGGGAAAATTGCCGTTTTACCTAAATATGTTTCGGCAAATAATAGAATTAGCCGCTTGTGACATTTTTGTCTTTATTCTAAGTATTATACGGGGATAAACAAAAATGTCACAGCGTTTGTAATCAGTGGTTTACCTCTGAAAATGCCTTGTTTTTAAAATAAGTTTGCAAAAAACTATAGGATGTTTTTGTCTTTTTCCGGATCAAAACTGCATTTTTTTCATTTATTTGTGTTTCAGTATTTTAATCATTCTGGCTTCGCGATTCCTGCTGTTTTCTATTTCCGCATATTGTTCCAGTTCTTTCGTCGTTATACCCCGTCCCGTGTTTAATCCCATCTTTTTATATACCTGTCTGAGCATACTTTTCGCTTCCTGCACAGATATTTCAGCACCCACAGGAAAAGCACGTTGGATATATGTCCGCATTTGCCCGGACTTCTTAATCGTATGCTCGCTACTCACATTTAGTGCCGTCCGCAATTTATTCTCATTATAATCGGCTTCCCGTACAAATTCCGCTCCGAAGCGGCAGAAACAGTCGTATATATACCTGTCGGCGGTAGAAGTAATCAGATTCATCAACATACGCTGATACCTTTTCTGTATTTTCTTGTCGGTAGCTCTGCTCATCTTTTCCATCTCTTCCAGTTTCCGGACGATCAGTTCTGCCCGTTTCTTCTTTGCCAGACGATGCTGGATAGCCATGCGTTCATTATCTGAAACCGGCATCAGGCGTTCTTCGTGCGAGAAGACAAAATATCCGGTCTGCTCGTAAGCGCTGCATAGCAGATCGGCAGAGGTATACAAGCGTTTCACTTGTTCCTTTTCATAGAAGTTGGCTATCAGAAACGAATCCGGCTTTCCGTTTTCGTCCAGATAAGGGAGGTAAGAGTTTTCTCCGATGGCTTCCTGTAGTAAGGTGCGTTCGCCTATGTTGGTAGTTCGTGCCAGTTGCGATTTCCAGCCGTTGAAAATGGTGGAAGCTCCCTGAATCCAGTGATCGATTTCAGAAGAAGACATACATTCCAGTTCCGGTCGGATAGAAGCGATGTGTGTCACACTGTTGACTCCGCCCCGGAAACGTCCGATAATCTGGATTGCCTCGGTGGCAGGGTCAATAACGGATTGCGCGGCACCATACAAGTCACTGACGAAAATCACATGAGGCGGATTTTTGCAGAGTATGTCTACCGCTGAGTAGAAGCGGGAGGTGAAGAAATTGTAACGTTCCAGTTCGGTGATCATCATTGATTTTTTGCGGCGGTTTCCTTTCCAGAGCTTGTATTGTCCGTCTTCGCTACAGAATGTGCAGGCATTGCTTAGTTCGGGTATCAACCGGTAGAAGCTGTCTATCGAATCTATACTGTTACAGAAAATACAGACAGTTCCTCTCTTGGCTTCAATTACTTCCTGCAGGGTTTCCAGCACATTGTTGGTAGTAATCAGTTTCAGTTTCTGCCGATAGACATAATCCGGCTGAATCAATACCCGCATGAAACCGTCAAAACGACTGTCCTTTTCGGGTACGATAGGCGTAGCGGAAATCAGTGCCTTGTTCTGGAAACGGAAGAAATCGTTCATCGGTTCGCGGATAGAGTCACGATAGTGCACGTCCTGTACCAGCTTCTCGCATTCATCAAACAAGATGAAGCATTCCGTATACATATCTATATCCACCGTTTGCATGGCTTCCTTTATCTTGTTGAAGCCTTCGGGGGTAGTCAGTAGTTTGTAATCCTTCTCCCGGTTTGTTTCCAGAAAGTCGGCGATCTGCCGGATGCTTACACCTTTATAGACGGCAAATGCATTCTTATGTACCCTTGCTTTCGACTCGATGACGGGTACATTCGGTTCGATGATAATGGATTTGCGTGGTGCTGTGAGTTCACAGTGCGTGGCACCCAGTCCCGGCAGCAGTTTGTTGATGATGCAATTGGTAGGAATAAAATCTTTTCCTGCACGTTTTAGCGCATCCGCAAAGTATTCTCCTTTCCGGATGGAGTAAATTCGATCGTATTCCATGCAGTTAATATTTCCGTTTATTGTGTTTCTTTGGATTGTACTTCTCAAATCCGGCAGCTGAAATACGTTTCTTCAGATTCTTGTCCGCTTTAAAAACTACGTTTTTTACTTGGATGGATTCTGCCCTGTGGTTTTCGTCCGGTTCTTTGTCTTCACAGAAATTTCCGTTTAGAGAGAAACTGCCGAAGTCGTCCAGATTGAGTATGTTTCCGTCTTTCAGTACGGCCTCCATTCCTTCCAGTACTATGCTGAGGCTTTTGTATGCTTCTCCTTTGGATAGGTTGTATTTGGTTGCCAGATATTCTACGAATGCTTTGGTGTCCAGTGTATCCCATGATAACAGTTGTACCCGGACATTTGTCTCCTTATCTCCCGTGAATGTATCCGCGAAGCGGGTTGTTTTGTAAAGTATGCTCATAATAATTCCTTTTTTGAATAGCCATTGATTATATGCAGTTGAATAACTTCGGTGCTAGACAAGTGTAACTGGAATATTGCACAAGTGTAACTGGATAGTTGCTCAAATGTAACAGATTAATTCATACAGATGAAGTTGCTAAAAGATAAGGGATTATTTTTAGTTTGTGTGGGAAAAACAATTAACTCTTCCTTATGAATTGGTAAAAACATCTTGTCGGTTAAGACGATGCAAAGGTAAGAATAAGTACTGGACTAACAAGAAAATTAGCGAGGAAGAACGTAAAAAGTTAGGTCGTGGAGATGGTGAGGTGATCAATGCGGATGATCCGAGGAATAGAGATTTGATAAGGAGAATGATTAGCGAGTAATTTATAGAAATAATTATTACGGATTAGTGATCAAGCTGCAGATCTGCAGAAACTTAAATCTATATTGGGAATTTAATATATAAATCTATAAGCTTATTTCGGTGGGATATTATTAGCGCACCTCGTTCGTTCGAGATGCGCTATTTTTTTGTGAAATTAAACAGAACTTGGCCAAATCTCAGTTGGGTAGTCGTCTTGCTATTGCTTTTTGATCTCAGTTATATCAACAAATCCGGTAAGTTTGCTCCTTATTTAAGCCGTTTTAGGTCCGGTTGTGTAAAGAGATTCAAATATACTGAAAGTGTTAAATCTCAGCTTTTGGGAGTAATATTGGGTTTGTATGAGAACATTCCTGTTTTTTATATGTTTGTGAGGTAAACCCTGCAAACAAAACATATTTAGTCAGGATAAAATATTATATATAATATACTTATTATAAAAATATTAGCGATGATAAAAAGAAAAGCACCATTATCCCTATTAGTAACATTAGATAGCATATCTAAAAATACACTTGAGTTTTTTTCAGTAAGCCAAAGTAGGCAATGCCGGCAGATTATAGGGCGAGATAAAGCGATATTGCGGCATTTAAATTCTTTATTATTAATATTGTTTGTGTCAATTGTGGCTACATCTTGCTCTGATGATAACCATAAGATAATTGAGCAGCCATCAATAAACGTTTTAAGCTATTACCTGAAATCCATGAATATTGTGGAATTACAGTATAAACCAGCTGGACAGGAACCTGGGGTGGTAGATATTGATAAGTCCAGCCAGTATTTTGGGGATCGTGTGACAATGTTTCAACCTGAAAAAATTATATTCAAAAATGATTCTGTATCAATCATCAAACGAGGCGGGTTAATTCAGGAGTATAAAGCCGAATGGAATAAGGGTGATTTATATTTATACAATGGCGTTACTGGCACATGGGACTATTGTGGAAGTAAAGATGGGGAAGTCACATTTATCCTTAATACAGGTTTCTTTTGGGTAAAGGATAACAATATGCATGGTTCATTATCGGTGATAGGGCAGAAATATTCATTATTATCATATTCCGAATTGGTTACATATTTGGGTGGAAACAGTAACAATCTAAAGAATCAGGTGGCGTGGCTAAGAGTACAGTACACATTTGAATTAATCCCGGAAGTTAAACTTTAATATAGAAAACATGAAAGCAGTAATAATATATATCATTTTCTTTTCTATTCTCCATGTTAGCAGTTTTGCTCAACATAATCAGTATACGTCAACTAAGTTTGCGGTCAAAAATCCTTATGAGGTATTTATTGGCGGTATTATGAAAGCGAATGATGTTAACGATGTACATCAACTTCTTAATGTGTCAATGAATCCTATTACAATTAGCTATAGTTTGCCTTTAAAATCCGAAACGATTATACCTTCATACGATAATATGCTTAGGGCTATTCAGCAAAAGCTGCAAGAAAATAATGTATTGAAACCTAACTATCAGTTTTCATTTACGTTGAAGCAGATAGATTCTTATGAACAGCTAGCTTTATTTTTCGGTGAGGAAATAGATCTATCCGACTTATTCAAAATAACATCTCCTAATCCAATTCATAAAACAGTGGCAGTATTAGATATTAGTCAGAGTTATTTTTCCATTGCTATGGATATGCCTGAGGAGGAACTGAGCAACTCTCCGATAGTCCAAGAGCAATTAAGCGAACTTATTTATGTTGGTTCTATAGAATTTGGAAGACGATCAATTCTAATTGTTGAATCGGATCTTAATTATCAGGATGTAAAGGTTGCGTTGAATGAGATCTTAAATAAATCCACTACCAAGAAGGGAGATATATCAGAAAAAAGCAAATCAATTATGGCTAGCTCAATAATCAGAGGACTAATTTTGGATCCTCTTGCCAATGAAAACATAACACCGGATAACCCTTTGGAGTACCTACTGGATTATATAAACTCTGATATCAGTCCAAATGATTTTGGGGTCCCCATTTTCTTTACAGCAGCCTGGTTAAAAGATAATTCTGTCTTTGTTAACAAGTTTACAAACTAATATTTTAAAAATTAGAACTTTCCCAAACACATATTGTGATACCTGCCTTATTATTAGCAGTTCTAATAATAAGTTCATGTAGTTTTGAAGAAGTTTTCTTTTATAGTGCCATCGATGATCTGGTATATAAATACTTCGCATATCTTTCAGAATAATAGCCGGGCAGTACTAAGAAAAAAACAGTAGACTCAAGCAATGATGCGTGAACCTACTGTTTCCTTATTTCTGTATTTACTTCTATTTACTATAAGACGCCTTCACAAAAGGAGCATCGAGCAAATAATCCAAACTCTTCTTGACACTTTCCTCTACAGGACAACTGTACCCTTCTATTTCAGCAACAATATGCTTTACGCCGGCAACCTTTGCATTTCTGAAGATAGCATCGAATCCGACCATACCACTATCTCCGATTTCTTTGTCATCTTTGATATGAAGCACGGTGAAACGTCCCGGATACTTGTTGAAATAGTCCACAGGACTGTGCTGCCCTCTGACTATCCAATATACATCCATCTGAAAAAAGACATACTCAGGATTGGTATTCTCAATCATATAGTCCAACATAACCGCTTGATTTTCTACTTTCTGAAATTCATGCGCATGATTATGATATCCAAATTTCATACCGTTCTGTTGACATCTTTTGCCTATTTCATTGAAATAGTCGCAATACATCTTCATCTCTTTTATTGTTTTAGGAACACCGATTCCCGGATTTACGATGTATTTCATGCCTGCTGCTTTATGAGCGGCAATGCTTTGATCCCACCATTTCAGTGACTCGGAGAAATCTCCGGAAGCCACTTCCTTGTCCGACAATCCTCTGGAACAGTGTGAAGACAGTACTTTCATACCGGCCTTTTCGACAGCATTTTTAAACTCTTCCGGAGTTTTGCCATAGAACTTGCCATTATCATAATTGGCGGCTTCGATGCTGGTGTATCCCATTTGCGCCAGATTCTTCAAAACTACGTTGAGGTCGGTTCCATTATTTATGATGTCTCTGACCGAATAGAGTTGTATGGCAATGTCTTTCTTCTTTTTTGCATCTGCTGCCTGCGGAATTGCCAGCAGCAATGCGAATAAGATTAATAAATAGTTCGTTTTCATGATATATTACATTAGTCAAGAACCTTCACGCGGATATTGCGGAACCAAACGTCATCACCGTGATCCTGCATTCCGATAAATCCTTCGTGGTTTTCGCCACCGCAATTATTCAACAGTTCGAAAGCCAACGGCCATTTGTCCTGGCTGAATTTGCTGGCTTGCAAAAGGTCAGTCCATTGTTTGGTCCACAAGTGGTATTCGAGTACATTCTCGTCATTCTGTCCGTGAACAACAGTACCTTTATAAACCATAATCTTAGCCTTGTTCCATTCGCCGAAAGGTTTCGCATTCTGAGGAACTGCCGGAATCATGTCATATAAAGAAGCCGACTGACGGTTATTGTCTTTACCCAATTTTGCATCCGGATGATTGTCATTGTCCAATACCTGATATTCAGGTGCGGAAATATAAATAGGTTCGAGCACGTCGTTACCGTCCTTATCTTTAGAAGTCACTTCCTGAGCCAGATAGAAGATACCGGAGTTACCGCCTTTGGAAACCTTCCATTCCATTTCCAGTTCGAAGTTTTTGAATTTGTGGGCAAAGATCAGGTCTCCGCCATCACCATCCTGCGCTTCACCGCCACCGGAACCGTTAAATTTGATGCAACCGTCTTCGATAGTCCATTTGGAAGGAACTCTGTCCTTGCCATAACCACGCCATCCATTAAATGTTTTGCCGTCAAAGATAGTGATGTAACCATCCGCATCTACCGGTAATTGCAAGCTATCCATCTCTGCTGCTTTTAATGATTTTGAATATGATAATGCTACTTCGTTTGCCGATTGCTCTTCCTGAGCACTCCCGGATTTCTTCTGACCGCTGCAGGAAACTAAAACTCCCGCTGCAAGACAACAAGCTAATGGATAAAATACTTTCTTCATAATAATAACTATTTAATTTTTAATCTTTAATTCTTAACTTACTTTTATCGTGTTATCGTGGCATATCAGGCAACTTCCATCCTTCGCGATAGTTATGTTTCACCAGTTCGGCTGCGAATTGTTTCGCGTTGATCGGATCTGTCCAGGTCTTGTTGAATGACGGGTGACCATCATGAATCGTAAATCCGTCCTTAATGCAGGTTCTGAGTGTTTCATTATCACCGATATTGGTGAAGCACATATTGGCGCCGTCCCATTCCAGTGTCTTGTTCAATCCTTGCAGACGGATAGCCAATACACCCATTACCACCATTTCATTCATCGGTCCCGATTCGGAGAAATCCGCTTTCGGCATCACGCGGTTGGATTTGTCTTCCTTACAAGCGCGTACCCAGTCCATCTCATGAGAACACTTGACACGGCGGCATACTTTCGGTGCATTGGGCACACGGCCTGACAACAAGAAAGGTTGTTCTCCGTAGCAGCCGCAAATCAATGTATCTTTTGTTCCGTGGAAAATAGTCAGACCACCACCGGGGCCCATCAGTTGTTTTCCTTCCGGGAAACCTTTCGGACGTTCCGGCATCATACCACCATCATACCAGTGTACCTCAACTTCCGGCAAGGCAACTTTCGGCATATTGTCGCGGGCGGGGAAAATCATCTTCACGTGCTGGGCCTGAGGAGCGCAGGCACTCAGTAATAATGTAGAAGAACCTTCCACCTTGGTAGGATAACCCAGTTTCAGAGCTCTGAACGGCTGATGCAGAATATGGCAGGCCATATCACCCAGTGCACCTGTACCGTAATCCCACCATCCGCGCCAGTTCCAGGGATGATAAACGTTGTTGTACGGGTTCAGTTTGGCAGGTCCGGTGAAAAGATCCCAGTTCAATGTGTTGGGGATGCGGTCCGCCTTTTCGGGGGCATTCAGTCCTTGCGGCCAGATAGGACGGTCGGTGGCGCATTCCACTTTGGTTACTTCACCGATTTCTCCATTCCATATCCATTCGCAAACCAGGTCGGTACCTTCGCCCGATGCTCCCTGATTACCCATTTGAGTAACTACTCCGGTAGAGGCGGCCAGCTTGGTCAGCAAACGGGATTCGTAAACGGAGTGAGTCAACGGTTTCTGGCAGTATACGTGCTTGCCCATTGTCATGGCGTCTGCCGTGATGATGGCATGAGTATGGTCGGCGGTAGCAATGATTACGCCGTCAATGGATTTGCCCATTTCATCGTACATCTTGCGATAATCCCAGTATTTCTTCGCATTCGGGAATTCATCGAATACGCCTTTGGCATATTTCCAGTCTACGTCACAAAGGGCTACGATGTTTTCGGTGCCCTTCACGTTGTTGATGTTGGCATGGCCCATACCGCCGATACCTACGGCTGCGAGGTTCAGTTTGTCGGTTGGTGAAACGTGCCCGTGGCTCATACCTAAAATAGAACTGGGAGCAATGGTGATTCCTGCTAAAGCAGCGGCTCCCGTTTTAAGAAATTTTCTTCTTGAAAAGTCTGACATGGTTTTATTTTTAAGAGTTAATAATTGATTTCAGTTTCTTGTTTTATTGAATGTTCGTTATGGTTTTCGGAGTAATCCGTATCCATTTTTCATATTTCTTCTTCTTTCCCATATTTGCTCAAGTGTTTTCAATTCACCGATGGCAGGAAGGTCATGCGTGCGGGCATCGTGCAAAAAGGTCCATGCATATTCCGATGCGATGGCTGAATCACGTATGAGCGGTAGTTTGGGATTTCTGATTCCGGTCTCTATGGAGTCGGCGAATAAGTCGCACAGCACATCGATGTTTTTTCCACCGAACGGCTTCTCTATATGATGGGTCTGTGTCACTCCACGCAGATCGACGACAGCTGTCTTGAAGTCATGTGTCATTCGGGCGATACCTTTGGTACCGATGATATCCACGTATGAGTTATGAGTCTGATCTTTGGATAATTGTCCGTACACAAACCCCTGAGTGATATCAAAAACAACACCGTTCTGGAATGTCCCGTGACACTGTACCCACCAAGGGTCTTTATAACTCCACATATTGACGCCCTGTGCATGCCATGTCTTGTATTCGCATCCGGCATACCAGCGTGCAATGTCTACATAATGCATTCCGCAGTCATGGAAGGCGGGGCCTTCATATTCGTGACCTTCGCCCGGTGCGAGACCCGGAGTCATGTGGCAGATTCGCAGAATGGCAAGTTCGCCGATCTCGCCCTGATCGATAAACTGTTTGATAGCCTGATGATACCAGGCGTTGCGGAGATACAAATTGACGGTTGAAAAACAACTGGCTTTCTCGGTGATGTCCACTACTTTCCATTCTTTGTCTATGGTGTCTGATACCGGTTTCTCGGAGATGATATGTTTCCCGTATTTGATAGCCTTTTCAATCCGGTCAAGCCTTGAATCTGCCAACGCGAAGAGTCCCACTACCTGTACACTTTCATCATCGAACATTTCCTGTTCATTTTCGAGTATTTTCGATTCGGGCGACAATTGCTTTGCCAGTTCGCGGCAGTCGGGATTGATGTCGCAAATGTATGCGACTTCCCATCTTCCGCTTTTCTGCATCTCTTTCAAATAAAATCGTCCCATTCGACCGAATCCAATAAGACCAACTTTAATTTTCATCGTATATCTTTTTTAGTTTCTTTATCCCATTATATACTTTGCCTTGTGAGGCATCAGCTTATATAGTAACGCGGTGAATGCCCAGCTGCAAAGGAAAATACAAACTGCCATCAACGGAACCTGCAACGGAATTGGAATTTCCGAAGGACCTATCAGCAGAAAGAACGGACCTACTACAAAGTAGTGTACCATATAAATTCCAAAACCGCATTGGGTCATGTTGGCTAATGCTTTGACGATGACAGGTGTATTGATCACTACTTTCTGCAACATCAGGAACATGGCTAAAGTCATCAGCAACACGTTCGGACTACAGAATGTGAAGTAAAGTTCCATCTCAGTCTCCGTAGCATTCGGGTTGGCGGCAGTTGTGCTGAACCCTGTGTACGTCACATAATATCCAATGGCAAACATCACGGCACAAATGAGGAATGTCTTCCAAACACTCCAATCATTAGTAAGACGATCATCTTTTGACGAACCACTAAAAGGCCAGAAAATTTTTAGTGCATTTCCGTTGCCGCCTTCTTTCAGATAATGTCCCAACAGCAGGTAGCCGTTGAATCCGGCAAAGTAGTAGAACATACTGAACTCGTTCCACGTGTCAGTGCCGAATACATAGCCGCTCCGGTCGAAAAGCATATTGGCTACATATTCGCGGATATACGGGATAAACAGGGAAACAATCCAGATGAAAAGGAAAATTTGTTTGGTTTTGTTGCTTGCCCGCTCTACCCATGCAGAGAAGAAAGGCATATAAAGATACAATCCGATGAGCAGATAGATATACCACATATGGTTCTCCTTATGGCTGAAGTTGAACGGTATCATGGCTACATCTTTCAGAGAATCGATGAGGCTTTGCGACTCATGTCCCTGAGTATAGCAGAAGAAGTCGCCGATGATTTCTTTGGGCAGACCCAGCAGCCCCGTGAACCAGGGGAACATACTGTAAAGTACCGACCAGATGAGGAACGGGAAAAGTACGCGGAAGATGCGCTTCTTATAAAAAGTGCCTAAAGGCTGTTGCCTGACCGGTAGCAGCAGTAATCCGGTCATCATTACGAATAAGGGAACCGAAGGACGGAGAAGCGAACCGTAGATGGCTGCCCAATGTGTGTACTCGGGAATAACGCGCATCGTAGGAGAAATGTAAAAAGGGTCAATGCAATGTACGCCGATTACCATTAGCATGGCGACGCAACGGACAACATCCAGCCAGACCATCCGGTTGTCCGCAATAGAGTTTTGAGTCATGATATTTTGTTTTTAAGTTATGTAGGCAAAGTTAGCGAACGGCGAAAGCAACCATCATTAAAAACTGATCATTTTAGAACAATCTCTGACCATTTCGAGTATAAATGCTTATTTTTGCATCTGGTAATGTCTTTTTATACAGAAAACTTATGCTGAAAATATTAGTAACGTATGCCGTTCAAGGCGAATTTGTAGAGATAAAGTGGCCCGATGTAGAGCCTTATTACATCCGTACGGGGATCGGAAAAGTGAAGTCCGCCTTTCATCTGGCAGAAGCGATCCGCCAGGTGCAGCCCGATCTCGTTTTGAATCTCGGAAGTGCTGGAACAGTCAATCATCAGGTAGGGGATATCTTTGTCTGCCGCAAATTTATAGACCGCGATATGCAGAAACTTGCCGGACTAGGTATGGAATGCGAAATAGATTCTTCCGCTTTGCTCGAAACAAAAGGCTTCTGCAAGCATTGGACGGAAGAGGGAATCTGTAATACGGGAGATGGTTTCCTGACGGAACTGACTCACGTAAGCGGAGATGTCGTCGACATGGAAGCGTATGCGCAAGCCTTCGTCTGCCGTTCCAAAGAGATTCCTTTTGTTTCTGTGAAGTACGTGACCGACATTATCGGACAAAACTCCGTGAAACATTGGGAGGACAAACTTGCCGACGCCCGTCAGGGGCTTTCGAACTATTTCAATGTCTTGAAAGAAAGAATATGATAGGTGACTCCTGCCGCTACAAGTCCCAGAAGAATTTTCACCCATAGGAACGGAATCAGGAAGAAGATGCAATAGAGCATCGTTCCCCACATCAGCACAAGGGAGATAATCTTGGCGCGGAGCGGTATTGCCTTGTTTTCCCGGAAATTGCGGATATATGGACCGAAGTGCCGGTGATTCAGCAACCAGTTATATAATCGTGGCGACCCTTTGAAATAAAGCGCGGCGGTCAGTAACAGAAAAGGGGTAGTGGGCAGTAACGGCAGAAAGATGCCGAGAATGCCGAGTCCGAGAGATATGCTTCCTAAAACAATATAAAGAGTTTTCATTCGGCAAAGATAGTGTAAAAACAGGAAAAAATAATCGGGTTTGCTGGATGAAAGCTCTTTTTATATTACCTTTGTCCTTGCATCGAGGTGACATTAGATGCATGTAACTATAATAAATACATACAGCCATGTTTACAGTAATCAAACGCATGGAGATATCAGCTTCTCACAAACTGGTACTCCCGTATCGCAGTAAATGCGCCAGTCTACACGGTCACAACTGGATTATCACTGTCTATTGCCGTTCCTCACGGCTCAACTCCGAAGGAATGGTGGTGGATTTTACCCGAATCAAAGAAGTGGTCACGGAGAAACTGGACCATCAGAATCTGAATGAAGTACTTCCATTTAATCCGACAGCAGAAAACATTGCCCGATGGGTTTGCAAACAGATTCCGCAATGCTATAAAGTAGAAGTGCAGGAGTCCGAAGGAAACATTGTCATCTACGAGAAAGATGCTGCGGCAAACGAGAAAACTCCGGCAGCAGGAGAGACAGAATAGACAATAGAAATTTAAGAACAACTCAAATGATGAGAAAGATTAATGAAATCTTTTACAGTCTACAGGGTGAAGGCTATCACACAGGTACTCCGGCAGTCTTCATCCGTTTCTCCGGATGCAACCTGAAATGCAGCTTTTGCGATACACAACACGAAGCAGGCACCTTGATGACTGACGACGAAATTATAGCCGAAGTCAGCAAATATCCCGCCGTTACCGTTATCCTCACAGGGGGAGAACCTTCGCTCTGGATAGACGACGCACTGATCGACCGTCTGCACGAAGCGGGTAAATATGTTTGTATCGAAACCAACGGCACACGACCGCTGCCGGAGTCCGTCGACTGGGTGACCTGTTCGCCCAAGCAGGGTGTCAAATTAGGGATTACCCGGATGGATGAAGTGAAAGTTGTCTACGAAGGGCAAGATATAAGTATTTATGAACTGCTTCCCGCTGAACATTTTTTCCTCCAGCCTTGTTCTTGTAATAACACTGCTTTGACAGTGGACTGTGTAATGCGACATCCTAAATGGAGACTAAGCCTGCAAACGCACAAACTAATCGACATCCGGTAAGCAGATAAAACGGATGTAGTAGCAGAGGATGCATCTAAATTTTACGTAATATAATTATGAAAGTAGGTTTATTTATTCCTTGTTATATCAATGCTATCTATCCCAATGTGGGGGTAGCATCGTATAAACTATTGAAAAGTTTAGGAGTAGATGTCGATTATCCGTTGGATCAGACCTGTTGCGGACAACCGATGGCGAATGCCGGTTTTGAAGATGAATCGATGAAGCTGGCGCTCCGTTTTGACGATCTGTTCCGGGAGTACGATTACATTGTCGGCCCTTCCGCCAGTTGTGTGGCATTTGTGAAAGAGAATCATCCCGGTATCCTTGAAAAAGAAGGGCATGTCTGTCGGAGTGCGGGGAAGATTTATGATATCTGCGAGTTTATCCATGATGTGCTTAAACCGACGAAGATACCCGCACGCTTCCCGTATAAAGTCAGCATCCACAACAGTTGCCATGGTGTGCGTGAACTCTTGATTTCCGCTCCCAGCGAGTTAAATATCCCTTATTACAATAAATTGCGCGATCTGCTCGATATGGTCGAAGGCATCGAAGTTTTCGAGCCCAGCCATATAGACGAATGTTGCGGGTTTGGCGGTATGTTTGCCGTAGAAGAGCAGGCGGTATCCGTTTGCATGGGGCGTGATAAGGTGAAAGACCACATGGCTACCGGAGCCGAATACATTGTCGGAGCGGACAGTTCCTGCCTAATGCACATGCAAGGTGTGATCAAACGGGAGCATCTGCCGATTCAAATTATCCACATTGTAGAAATTTTAGCGTCGCAATCATGAGTACCAAACATTCAAAGGCTGCCGAAAAGTTCTTGCAGGACAGTAAGATGGCAGCATGGCATAACGAAACCCTTTGGATGGTCCGAGCCAAAAGGGACAAGATGAGCAAGGAAGTTCCCGAATGGGAAGAGCTTCGCAACAAGGCTTGTGAACTGAAACTGTATTCCAACAGCCATCTCGAAGAGCTTTTGCAAGAGTTTGAAAAGAACGCTACTGCTAATGGAGCGATTGTGCACTGGGCAAAAGATGCGGACGAATATTGTGCCATTGTGTACGAAATACTGAATGAGCATAATGTACATCATTTCATCAAGAGCAAGTCGATGCTTGCCGAAGAGTGCGGGTTGAATCCCTTCTTGATGGAACGCGGAATAGACGTGGTAGAGTCCGACTTGGGTGAACGTATTCTGCAATTGATGCATCTCGAACCTAGCCATATCGTTCTTCCTGCTATCCACATCAAACGGGAACAAGTGGGAGAACTGTTTGAAAAGGAAATGGGGACGGAAAAAGGAAACTTCGACCCGACCTACCTTACTCATGCCGCACGCAAGAACCTGCGTCATCTCTTTCTGAATGCGGAAGCCGCCATGACGGGCGCCAACTTTGCCGTAGCCTCTACCGGAGACATTGTAGTCTGCACCAATGAAGGGAATGCCGATATGGGTACTTCTTATCCCAAACTGAATATAGCCGCTTTCGGCATGGAGAAGATCGTGCCGGATCTGGATGCGCTGGGTGTGTTCACCCGTCTGCTGGCACGTTCGGCAACCGGACAGCCGGTGACTACCTATACCTCTCATTACCGCCGTCCTCGTGAAGGTGGCGAATATCATATTATTATTGTGGATAACGGCCGGAGTACCCTGCTCTCCAAGCCCGACCATATCAAGACATTAAACTGTATCCGTTGTGGTGCCTGTATGAATACCTGTCCGGTCTATCGCCGGAGTGGAGGATACTCCTACACTTACTTTATACCCGGCCCTATCGGTATCAATCTGGGGATGGCTCATGATCCGGAGAAGTATTATGATAATCTTTCCGCCTGCTCTTTGTGTATGTCCTGTTCCGATGTCTGTCCGGTAAAAGTGGATTTGGCAGAACAGATTTACAAGTGGCGTCAGGATTTGGACGGATTGGGAAAGGCGAATACCGGAAAGAAGATAATGTCCGGTGGCATGAAGTTCCTGATGGAACGTCCTGCATTGTTCAATGCGGCTTTGTGGGCGGCTCCGATGGTGAACGGCCTGCCACGCTTTATGAAATACAATGACTTTGACGATTGGGGCAAAGGACGCGAACTGCCGGAATTTGCTAAAGAGTCATTCAACGAAATGTGGAAGAAAAACGAGGTACAGGGAAAGGAGGAATCAAAATGAGCAGCAGAGAAGAAATATTGGCGAGCATCCGTAAGCATACGCAGACACGCTACGAAAAACCGGATATAGCAGATATGAAACGTTTGACGTATCCGGACAAAATAGAGCAGTTTTGCGCTATCAGCCGTGCGGTAGGCGGTACGGCAGTGGTATTGGGCGAAGGCGAAGATGTGAATGCCGTCATTCGCCGGACGTATCCGGATGCGATGCGCATTGCTTCCGTATTGCCGGATATATCTTGTGCAACTTTCAATCCGGATATGGTGGACGACCCGAAAGAACTGGACGGAACCGAGGTAGCCGTTATTCGGGGAGAGATCGGAGTAGCGGAGAACGGCGCTGTCTGGATACCGCAAACCGTGAAGTACAAAGCGATTTATTTTATTTCGGAGAAACTGGTGATTCTGATCGACCGGAATAAGATTGTGGATACCATGTACGACGCTTATCGCAAACTGGACGGACAGGAATATCAGTTCGGTACCTTTATTTCCGGCCCGTCAAAGACGGCGGACATCGAACAGGCATTGGTCATGGGAGCGCATGGAGCACGGGAGGTTTTGGTCATATTGACGTAACTCCGCTTTATTATTCTAAAATAAATTTGGATTTAAAACAATAGAAGCTTAGTTTTGTTAGGACAAAGAAAAATGGAGCTTCTGTATAAGATAAACAAAGGCTCTGTTGATAGGAAACAGAGCCTTTGTTGTTGATATATAGAGCCTCTGTTTTCTGTCTCATCCATGGAAAGAACTATAATCGTCTAAATAATAAAAACAGTATGTATGCAAATAAAGTAAAGAAGATAGCTGCCGTTCATGACCTTTCGGGGATGGGACGTGTTTCTCTGACAGTCGTTATTCCTATCTTATCTTCTATGGGTTTTCAGGTTTGTCCGCTTCCTACGGCGGTATTGTCCAACCATACGCAGTATCCCGGCTTCTCCTTTCTGGACCTGACGGATGAAATGCCGAAGATCATAGCCGAATGGAAGAAGCTGGAAGTTCAGTTTGACGCTATTTATACCGGTTATCTGGGTTCCCCGCGGCAGATTCAGATTGTTTCCGATTTCATCAAGGATTTCCGTCAGCCGGATAGTCTGATAGTAGCCGATCCGGTGCTGGGTGATAACGGCCGGCTTTATACCAACTTTGATATGGAGATGGTGAAAGAAATGCGTCATCTGATAACCAAAGCGGATGTGATCACACCGAATCTGACAGAACTGTTTTATTTGCTGGACGAACCGTATAAAGCGGATAGTACGGATGAGGAACTGAAAGAATATCTCCGTCTCCTGTCCGACAAAGGTCCGCAGGTGGTTATTATCACCAGTGTTCCGGTGCACGATGAGCCTCATAAGACTTCCGTATATGCCTACAATCGTCAGGGAAACCGTTACTGGAAAGTGACTTGCCCTTATCTGCCTGCCCACTATCCGGGCACAGGGGATACATTCACAAGTGTGATCACCGGTTCCTTGATGCAGGGAGACAGCCTTCCGATGGCGTTGGACCGTGCTACCCAGTTTATTCTGCAAGGAATTCGGGCAACCTTCGGCTATGAGTATGACAATCGGGAAGGTATTCTGCTGGAAAAAGTGCTTCATAATCTGGATATGCCGATACAAATGGCAAGCTATGAGTTGATATAATTAATATTTATAAACTTTTGTACTTCAGATATTTCTACTATTTTTACTGCCTAATTAGTAATCATGAATAAACATATCTGATGACTCAAACACTTAAAACGACTGAACGGCTCGGAGTAGTAGATGCTCTGCGCGGATTTGCCCTGCTGGCTATTGTATTGTTGCACAACCTTGAACACTATAATCTGTTTTTACCGCTGGATTATACGTTGCCGGCATGGTTGCAGACCATAGATAAGTATGCGTGGGATACCATGTTCTTCCTGTTTGCAGGGAAGGCATACGCTACATTCTCTTTATTGTTCGGATTTAGTTTCTATATCCAGTTCCATAATGCGGAAAAGCGGGGAACTGACTTCCGCGGACGTTTTGCATGGCGGATGTGTCTGCTTTTCCTGTTTGCGCAGTTGCATGCCTTGTTCTATAACGGGGATATTCTTTTACTCTATGCAGTAGTCGGCTTTGCCTTGATTCCTGTTTGCAAGCTCAAAGATAAGACGGTCTTTTGGATTGCTGCCATCTTACTTTTGCAACCTTATGAATGGGGGCGTGCCATCTATGCAATGATCAATCCGGAGTATGTACCGTCAACAGGACATTTTATTCCTTACTTCGAACTTGCTCAGGAAGTGACATCCAATGGTAGTTTCTTTGAAGTACTCCGTTCCAATATTACTGACGGACAGTTGTACAGCAATATCTGGCAAGTAGAAAACGGTCGCTTGTTTCAGACCGCCGCTTTGTTCATGTTCGGAATGCTTTTAGGACGCCGGAAGTATTTTATGAAAAGCGAAGAGTCTTTGCGTTTCTGGAAGAAGATGTTAGCTGGTGCTGCTATCGCATTTATTCCTCTCTATTGCTTGAAAACCTTTGTACCTCAGTTGATTACAAACCTATCTATAATGGTCCCGTATAAGATTGCTGTTCCGTCTTATGCCAACTTTGCTTTTATGGTCATTCTTGTTTCTGTCTTTACCTTGCTTTGGTTTAAGAAGGACACAGGATATAACTGGCAAAGTTTGCTGATTCCTTACGGCCGCATGAGTCTGACAAACTATATTTCTCAGTCAATCATGGGAGTAACCATCTATTACGGATTCGGACTGTCAATGTACAAGTATGCAGGAGCAACGGGAAGCCTGCTGATTGCATTGCTTATCTTCACTATTCAGTTGATATTCAGCCGCTGGTGGCTTGCCCGTCATAAGCAAGGACCGCTGGAATTCCTGTGGCGTAAAGGAACTTGGATTTAGACTCTTATAACGACTGACAGGCGCTTATTATTCTCAAACCATTCTCATCGCAATGAGAAAAAATTCTCACCACAGTGAGAAAAAATACTCATTGCAATGAGAAAATATTCTCAAGCCTATGAGAATTAATTCTCACTGTGGTGAGAACTTTTTCTTATTAAAGTGAGTATAATTCTTGTTGTATTCATCATTCATAAGAAAGCTAATTCATAAAAAGTCAGCTCTCATAAGAACTCTGCCGGCCACATTACTTGTGGAATTTCACTGTGATTTCTGCCGATTGGTTTCCGTAAGTCCAGTCCGGACCTTCTTGAATCAGACGTATGGCCTCCTTATCCAGAGACTTGCAAAGACTTTCCTTGACTTTAATGTCGAAGGGACGCCCTTCTTTGTTAACAAAGAAAGTCAAGGTAACCTTGCCTTTGACTTCTGCGCAAGCGTCGTCCGCAGGGTATGCCAGATTCTTTTTCAGATACTTTTTATATTGCTTCATTCCTGTTACGGGTTCCGGAATGACAGCCCCCTGTAATGTATCGGTCTTTTGGGAAATATCAGCATCTTTTGATGTTGCTGATTTCTGCAATGCACCCGAAGCTTTTTTCAAATCTTTGATTGATACGGCAGAAATGGCTCCTGTCACAGCTACCTTTTTCTGTGTGCCATATCCTGTTACTACGACTTCATTCAGTGTTGTTTTATTTTCATGCATAGCTATCAGCATAGTCTTACTGGTGTCTGCCGGTATACTAACCGGATTATAGCCAATATAATGTGCAGTTAATATCGCATTACCTTCCTTTTTGGGCAAGGAGAATTCTCCGTTGATATCCGTTATCGTTCCATAAGTTGTTCCTTTGTAAGTGACGTTAGCTCCGATGAGTGGTTCTCCTTTGTCGTCCGTCACTTTCCCTTTGATCATGTTGTTCATTTGGGTGGCTAATTGAGCTACTTTCATCTTTTTCCTGTTGGTATCCAGGAAAGAAATATCTGTAACCGTTGTGATAGCCGCTTCTTCCAGCTCCTCTGCCGGAGCAACTATTTCTTCCATTATCGGAGTTCCGGCAGGCGTTGCTTGGGGAGTCGCTGCTTTAGAAGCCGTCCCTTTAGGAACCGTTGCGGAAGTAGCCCTCGAAGGTGTACTTTGGGATGGAGAATCCTGCCTTGTCTTGGCGATTATATCTTTTCCGACCGTTTCCTTTGTGGCAGAAGGGCGACCGGAATCCGGTTCCATCTTTGGAGTGGATAGGGAAGTGTCTTCTTTGTGAGCAGGAACAGTTGCAGTGGCGGCGGGCTGCTCCTTAGCTATAAACACCTCCTCTCCAACATTCTGTTTCAGAAACAGGAAGTAACTGCTGATTCCGATTCCTATAATCAGGCAGGCGGCAATGCTCCAGGTGACGGCATACGTATTTCTTTTCTTTGCCGAATGGGCGTTTACCTTCATCCGCAATTTATTAATCTGTTCATCGTGGTCCCCTTCTACTTGGTGGTACCCATCCATAGCGTCAGCCAGAAAAGGGTCTTTCATCGACTCTTTTTCCAGTCGATGTGCCTCTTTCCCTTTGCGGAGTCCTCGTATGTAGTCCAATAGTTTCATAGGGCTTGTTTCTTAATACAATTTTTTAAGTTTCGCTTTCCGTTCTGGATATAGCTTTTCACGTTATTCAAGGTAAATCCCGTTTGTTCGACAATATCCGCATACGACATTTCTTCCAGGAAGAAACGTGTAATGCTGGTCCTTTGTTCTTCGGGCAGCTTTTCCAGACAGTGGTGCAATGCTTTCAGCTGCTCTTCCGAACTTTCCTCTTCACTTAATAGATGCAGAAATTCATCGGATTCCATAATATTAATGGTATAATCCAGCGGAATTTCTTTGTTTTCCTTTCGTAACAGTTGCAGGCAATGGTTCTTCGCCACCCGATAGAGCCACGGCTTGAATGCTTTTATCTCATAATTGCTGATTTTAGATAACAGGTCTTCAAACATCTGCATCACCGCTTCCTGCGCTTGGTCTTCATCTTGCAGATATTTCAGGCAAAGTCCGTACGTCAGCGGGATATAACGGTTGTATAGTTCACCGAAATATTCCGTATCCTCGGACATTATATAATGGGTCAGTAGTTCCTCGTCCGATAGCTTCGATATGTTTCTTTTAAAGAACACAGCTTTTTTTTGCAGTCAAAGATAGGCATAGGAATTAAAAATAGCAACGTGTGGAAGAAAAATAAAAAAAACTTCAGTTGGTTTATGGAATCCGTGTGGAATCTGCATCTCTATAGTAAAAGCGGATTAATTGTAACATTTTAAAAAGATAAAGTTATGAAGACAAATCAACTCAGAGCAATGATGCTCACGGTGATGTTAGTGATTACTACATTGGGTGGTACGGTATGGGCGCAGCCTTTGATCGTAAAGGGAACGGTGACGGACGGATCAGACAGTTCGCCGTTGGTAGGATGTGCGGTGACGGTGAAGGGAACATCTCGTGGAACTGTTACGAACCTACAAGGGGAGTATAGGATTGAAGCAAACAAGGGGGAAACTCTTATCTTCAGCTATATTGGTTTTGAGAAAGTGGAAAAAGTCGTATTCTCTTCAACAATAAATGTAAGCCTTATAGCTTCTTCGCAGGTGCTGGAAGAATGTGTTGTCGTCGGATACGGCAGCCAGCGAAAGGTAGCTGTTACCGGCGCCATATCAACCGTCAATCTGGCAAGTCTCAGACACCCGTCCGTACGTATGGATGCAGTAAATACGGAAGAATATAAATCGATCAGTGAAAATGGTTTTAAGCAGGTAGGAGAATCTCCGCTTTCTACTTTCTCTATTGATGTGGATGCCGCTTCTTACAGTAATATGCGTCGTATGATCAACAGCGGTACCTTGCCGGTGCCTGATGCTATCCGTACAGAAGAGTTAGTGAATTATTTCTCCTACGATTATGCGAAGCCGACCGGAAGCGATCCGGTGAAGATTACAATGGAGGCAGGTGTTTGCCCCTGGAATGCTGATCATCGTTTGGTACGTATCGGACTGAAAGCAAGGGAGATTCCGACTGACAAACTTCCGGAATCTAATCTGGTATTCTTGATTGATGTATCCGGTTCTATGTGGGGACCTACCCGTCTGGATTTGGTGAAGTCATCTCTGAAGCTATTAGTTAATAATCTGCGTGATAAAGATAAGGTAGCCATCGTTGTATATGCGGGCAACGCCAGCGTAAAACTGGAATCTACTCCGGGCAGTGACAAACAGAAAATACGTGATGCGATAGACGAACTGACATCCGGTGGCTCTACGGCCGGCGGCGCAGGTATCCAACTGGCTTATAAAGTGGCTAAACAGAACTTCCTTTCTAAAGGAAACAATCGGATAATCCTTTGTTCCGATGGAGATTTCAATGTAGGTGTTTCTTCTGTGGAAGGTTTGGAACAGTTGATAGAGAAGGAACGTAAGAGCGGAGTATTCCTGAGTGTGCTAGGTTATGGAATGGGTAACTATAAAGACAATAAAGGTCAGGCTTTAGCAGAAAAAGGAAATGGAAATCATGCCTATATCGATAATTTGCAGGAAGCCAATCGTGTCCTGGTGGGTGAGTTTGGCGCTACGCTTCATACGGTAGCAAAGGACGTGAAGCTGCAAGTGGAATTTAATCCGGCTCAGGTGCAGGCATATCGTCTGGTTGGTTATGAGAGCCGTTTGCTGAAAGACGAAGACTTTAATAATGACGCCAAAGATGCCGGAGAATTGGGAGCCGGACATACGGTGACAGCTTTCTATGAAGTGATTCCCGTAGGCGTGAAGAATGACTACGTAGGAAAGGTAGATGATCTGAAATATCAGAAGAAACAAAAAGAGCCAGTACAGCCGACCGGTTCTAATGAATTGCTGACCGTGAAACTGCGCTATAAAGCTCCGGACAAGGACGTCAGCAAAAAGATGGAAGTTCCCTTTGTGGATAATAAAGGAAATAATGTTTCTTCCGATTTCCGTTTCGCTTCTGCCGTGGCTATGTTCGGTCAGCTGCTTCGGGACTCTGACTTTAAAGGAGCGGCAAGCTATGATAAAGTGATCGGCCTTGCCAAACAGGGACTGAATAATGATGAAAAAGGATACAGAAGAGAATTTATCCGTCTGGTAGAAACTGCCAAAGGGATGAAACGGGAGATAGCGGAAAAGAAGTAATAGTATAGGTTAATTAAAAGGATAATTAGCATAGATCAATGTATGGTTTCGCGTTGATTAGTTCGTTCCATATACGTTTCCCTTTCGTTCGACCTAGGTGGGACTAAACGATCACCTGGGTCGAACTAAAAGATAACCTAGGTGGAACGAATTAGGATTTGCATAAATTTTAAATAGAATCTGCAATGCAATTACTAAGCTATGGACTATAAAAGAGAAACCGCAGATAATCGACGATTACCTGCGGTTTACTTCTGCACGGGAGGAGAGGCTCGAACTCCCGACACCCGGTTTTGGAGACCGGTGCTCTACCAACTGAGCTACTCCCGTGTTTGCGGCTGCAAAGGTAGTATAAACTTCCGAACCAGCAAATATTAGGGTAAATAAATTTCCAATTATTTTAATTTTTCCCATTCATCGGGCTTAAAACCTACCAGAACGAAGCTGTCTGTCACTACTAACGGGCGTTTCACCAGCTTACCGTTCGTTGCCAGCAATGCGATTTGTTCTTCCTCAGTCATGGAAGGCAGCTTCTCGCTCAGTTTCAGCTCTTTATATACCAAACCACTTGTGTTGAAGAATTTCTTTATTGGCAATCCGCTTCGTGGAATCCACGCTTTCAACTCTTCCACTGTAGGGTTATCTTCCACAATGAACCGGTTAGTATACTCAATGTTATTTTCGATTAGCCATTTCTTAGCTTTCTGGCATGTACTGCACGCCGGATATTGCAAAAATAAAGGTGTCATACTATATACTATTTATCGATTAATACCTAATACTTATTACTTAATACCTATTACCTAAATAACCATCTGCAAATCCTGATACATAATCCGATAGGCGGCGGCTTTTTTATCTAATGCAAGCGGGTACGCCCGTGAGGAAGAAGGCATCCGGTAGAGTCTCATCGCCCGTCCTTCAAACACAAATTCGGCATAGTCTCCTACTTTCGGTTCTTCCACTTCCAGTTGTGCACGGAGCGTATCCGTTGCCTTCTGTCCGGTGGTGACGATTGCTCTGCATTCGGGAAGTTGGCGGAGTAATGCGGCAATGTTCGTCGGCTGCACCACTTCCAGAAATTTGTCCGAAGCGTTATCCTGCAGACGCCGGATAGATGAGGCTGTATCGAACAGGGCGATTCCTTTTTCATTCAGGAAGTCAATAATCTGTTCCCGGCAGAATGCTTTCCGCGTATCGTTCAGAAAGTGATCTTTATCTCCGAAAAACAAGAGTCCGACAATGCGCCACATATCATTGTTCAGGTTCGGATAATAAAAATCCATCGACCACCGTTTTCTTTGTGGCGGAAAACTTCCCAGCATCAGCAGCTTTGCTTTTGGCGGGAGAAAGGGTTCTAAAGGATGTTTTTCGATTTCAATCTCCATATTGATGTAATTTCCTACAAAAATAACGAATCTATTCTTTTCCCTCAAAATAGTTACGGAAAAAAACAAATTTAAAAATATTTGGCTATTTTTGCACGGAGATGGTGAAAAACAACTTATTGAAATGCTGTTGAAAACAAGAATAATTATAAGTTGCTGTTTTATAAGCTTGTTAGCTTTCTTTGAAGAAGATTGTTATGCTTCACGGCCGGGGTCGAAAGAATGTGTGAAAGTTTCCTCTGCCAGTTTTACGGTAAGGGGGCGGGTCATTGATACCTATGGTGAACCACTTATCGGAGCGACAATCAGAGAGAAAGGCGGAGCGAATGGAACAGTGACAGATGTGGAGGGGAATTTCTTTTTATCCGTTCCGGATAGTGCTGTTCTGCAAATTTCTTTCGTAGGTTACGAGTCTCAGGAAGTCAGTGTAAAGGGTAGGTCAATGCTTGAAATATGTCTGAAAGAAAATATTCTGCTGCTTGACCACGTGATTGTAACTGCTTTGGGGCTTGAAAAGAAAGAATCCTCTTTGGCCTATGCCGTGCAAAAGGTGAGGGGAGAAGAACTGAATCGTGTGAAAGAAGTGAATATGATCACGGCTTTGGCAGGAAAGGCAGCCGGTGTGCAGGTCAGCAAGAACTCTTCCGGCATGGGCGGATCGGCGAAAGTCAGTATCCGTGGGGTACGATCGGTGGCCGGTGATAATCAGCCTCTGTACGTGATAGATGGTGTTCCCATGCTAAATTCTACTTCGGAACAGGCTTATTCGGCTATCGGCGGTACGGCAAATGCCGGTAACCGGGATGGGGGAGACGGAATCTCGAATCTGAATCCGGAGGATGTGGAAAGTATCAGCATCCTGAAAGGAGCTCCTGCCGCAGCCTTGTATGGTAGCCAGGCGGCCAACGGAGTCATTCTTATTACTACAAAGAAAGGAAATACCGTAGGACGGAGGGATATTCATTTCTCTACCGGACTGACTTTTGAAAAGGCTTTCTCTCTGCCCGAAATGCAGAACAGCTACGGAGTAAGTGATGTAACAGACAGTTGGGGAGAAAAAGAAAATCTGACGGTTTACGATAATTTGGGTGACTTTTTCCGTACCGGACTGACGTCGATCACTTCTGTATCCGTCAACTCCGGAAATGACAAGCTGCAAACATATTTCTCCTATGCCAACACCACCGGTCGCGGCATTCTGAATGAAAATAAACTCTCCAAACACAATATCAGTCTGAGAGAGACCGCCGTCCTCTTCAACAGCAGGCTGAAACTGGACGGTAACGTGAATGTCATGAAGCAGACAGTGAAGAATAAACCCGTATCGGGAGGCTTTTATATGAATCCGCTGGTAGGTCTATACCGCTTTCCTCGTGGCGAGGACTTGGCTTATTATAAAGATAACTATGAGCGTTATGACGAGGACAGAAAGCTGAATACACAAAACTGGCATACTTTTACCGAAGACTTTGAACAGAATCCGTATTGGATACAAAACCGCATACAGAGTAAGGATGCACGTATCCGCCTGCTCCTTTCCCTTTCTGCCAATTTGAAAGTCACTGATTGGCTGACACTTCAGGCTCGTGGCAATCTGGATTACTCAGCCGATAAACTGCGTCAGAAATTTTATGCCTCCACCGCTACGGCACTCTGTGGAATGAACGGGCGCTATATTGAAATGGATTATCAGGAAACGCAGATGTACGGAGATGTGATGGCGATGGTCAAGAAGCAACTGAATGACTTCACATTGGATGTAGCCATTGGTGGCAGTATCAATGACAGAATCACTAACTCTACTCGCATTGATTCGAAGAATGCTTCGTTGAAATATGCCAATGTGTTTAATCTTGCCAATATCGTGATGAGCAGTTCTGCCAGTATCGATCAGAAAATAGATGCCCATTACCAACTGCAATCGGTCTTTGCGACGGCACAGATTGGCTATAAAGAAGGAGTCTTCCTTGACCTGACCGCACGTAACGACTGGTCGTCTACGCTGGCTTACACGAAGTACGAGAAGAAAGGATTCTTTTATCCTTCCGTCGGTGTCTCTTTCCTTCCGGATAAGTGGGTAAAGATGCCCGAATGGGTTTCGTTCTCGAAGTTGCGCGGTGCTTATAGTATCGTTGGCAATGGGGTGCCTCCCTTTATCACCTATCCTGTTTCGTATGTGACTGCCGGTGGAGAGATACTGGCAAGCGATGCGGCCCCTTTCGCCGAGATGAAACCGGAAATGACGCATTCTGTCGAATTGGGTATGGAATGGAAGTTCTTGCAGCACCGCCTTGGATTAAATCTGACCTATTACCGTACCGACACGTATGAGCAGTTTTTCAAACTGCCTGCGCTTGCGGGCGATAAGTATGCCTATCGATACGTCAACGCCGGAGATATCCGGAATCAGGGATGGGAGATAACGCTGGATGCCACTCCGGTACTGACCCCCGACTTCACGTGGAAGACCTCTCTCAACTTCTCTGCCAATAAGAACAAGATTGTAGAACTCCATGAAGAACTGAAAGAATTTGTTTACGGACCTACCAGCTTCTCGTCCAGTTATGCGATGAAACTGGTGAAAGGCGGCTCTATCGGCGATATTTACGGTAAAGCCTTTATACGTGATGAAGAAGGGCACATCGTTTATGGAACGGACGGAGACTATAAAGGACTTCCGTTGGTAGAAGGCGACGGAAATACCGTAAAGGTGGGCAATGCCAATCCGGTCTTTATGTTGGGGTGGAATCATTCCTTCTCCTACAAAGGTTTCAGCCTTTACTTCCTGCTTGACTGGCGCTATGGAGGTGAAGTCCTTTCGCAGACCCAGGCGGAGATGGACCTCTATGGAGTATCGAAAGCGACGGCGCAAGCCCGTGATAAAGGATATGTTTCGCTGGAAGGCCGGCAAATAAGTGATGTCAAAGGATTCTATAAAAATGTAGTGGGCGGACGCGCCGGTGTGACGGAATACTATATGTATGACGCTACCAACCTCCGTCTGCGGGAAGTATCGCTGAGTTATAGCTTCCCCCGAAAATGGGTACAGAAAACGAATTGTCTGAAAGACCTGCAACTTTCTTTTGTAGCCCGCAACCTTTGTTTTCTGTACAAGAAAGCGCCTTTCGATCCCGATCTGGTACTTTCTACAGGCAATGACAATCAGGGAATTGAAGTGTTCGGTATGCCTACCACCCGCAGTCTGGGTTTTACTTTGACATGTGAATTTTAAGAGCAGGAGGGAAGATGATGAAGAAAAAACATATTTATATATACTTGCTGGGGATGCTGCTGCTTTCTATTGGCTGTACAGGAAAATTCCGTGAATTTAATACCGACCAGTCGGGAATTACGGACGATGATTTGCTGATTGACGACAATGGCTTCGGTATTCGTCTGGGGATTATCCAGCAAGGCATCTACTTTAACTATGATTTCGGTAAAGGCAAGAACTGGCCTTTCCAGTTGATACAGAATCTGAACGCGGATATGTTCTCCGGTTATATGCACGACGGCAAACCCTTGAACGGAGGTACGCATAACTCGGATTATAATATGCAGGATGGCTGGAACAGCGCCATGTGGACACATATGTATTCGTATATCTTTCCACAAATCTACCAGTCGGAGAATGCCACCCGTGATACAGAACCTGCCTTGTTCGGCATTACCAAAGTGCTGAAAGTGGAAGTCATGCACCGTGTGACAGATTATTACGGCCCTGTTATTTATAAGAATTTCGCGAATGCCCAGAATCAATATCGCCCTGATACGCAGAAAGAAGTCTACTATGAGTTCTTTAATGAACTCGATTCGGCTGTTGTCTCTCTTACCGATTATATAGACAAGAAGCCCGACTCCAATGGATTCACCCGCTTTGATATCTTGCTGGATGGTCAATATTCCTCCTGGATCAAGTTTGCCAATTCGTTGCGTATGCGTCTGGCAATGCGTATTTCTGCGGTTGATCCGGATAAGGCACGCGCCGAGTTCCGGAAGGGACTGGAAAATGAATTTGGTGTCTTTGAAGCGGAAGCTGAACGGGTAGCAGTCTCTACGAAATCCGGATTCACGAACCCGTTGGGAGAGCTCAACCGGGTATGGAATGAAACTTATATGAGCGCTGCAATGGAATCTATTCTGACAGGCTACGATGATCCCCGATTGAAAGTTTACTTTGAAACCTGTACCGACAAGGCGTATGCAGGAGAGTACCGCGGCATCCGTCAGGGAACCTGCTTTGCGCATAATCATTATGCAGGCTTATCCAAATTGTCCGTCGATCAGAGTACGGATGCCCCTTTGATGAGCTCCGCCGAAGTCTGGTTTCTCCGTGCCGAAGCTGCTTTGCGCGGATGGATTCCGGAAGATGAAGAAGAATGTTATCTGAACGGAATAAAGGCGTCTCTTCATCAACACGGCATTTATCAGATGGACGATTATCTGAACAGTGAGCGGACGGCTGCCGATTTCATCGACACACAAGACTCCGAAAATAACATTCCTGCCCGTTGCCGGGTTTCTCCTAAATGGAATCCCGCAGACGACAAGGAAATAAAGCTGGAAAAGATCATTACGCAGAAATGGATAGCCTTATTCCCGGAAGGTTGCGAGGCATGGGCGGAACAGCGCCGCACGGGATATCCCCGCCTGTTTCCGGTACGTTTCAACCATAGCAGGAACGGATGTATTGACACGGAGACAATGGTACGTCGCCTCAACTTCCCCGGCACGCTGCAAACCGAAGACAGAGAGCAATACCTGGCTCTTGTGGAGGCTCTGGGCGGGCCCGATCATGGAGGGACCCGATTGTGGTGGGATACAGGAAATAATAGACTGGATTAAAATTTTAGTGTCGGAATGTGAATATATGTATAGGTTTAGCTATTTTTGCACCTTCATTTAAACACATTTGTCATGAAAAAGATCATTTCTGCTCTTTTCCTATGTATGCTGCTTTCTGCCGTACCGGAATTGCAGGCACAAAACCTGCAGTTACATTATGATTTCGGACGTTCCCTGTATGATAAAGACATGAAAGGACGCCCGCTGTTGACCTCCACTGTCGAGAAGTTCCATCCCGACAACTGGGGAAGTACCTACTTCTTTATCGATATGGACTATACGTCCGAAGGAGTCGCTTCCGCTTACTGGGAGATAGCCCGTGAACTGAAATTCTGGAAAGGTCCTTTCTCCGCCCATCTCGAATACAATGGCGGACTGGCAAAAGAATTCTCCTACAACAACGCTTATCTGGCGGGAGCCACCTATACCTATAATAATGCTTCTTTTTCCAGAGGCTTCACATTGACTGCTATGTATAAGTATATACAAAAGCACCCATCCCCGAATAACTTCCAGTTGACAGGAACATGGTACATGAACTTTTGCAAGGATTTGCTCACCTTCTCCGGTTTTGTCGACTGGTGGCGTGAAGAAACCAAGTATGGAAAAACCATTTTCCTCTCCGAACCGCAATTCTGGGTAAACCTGAACCGCATCAAGGGAGTGAATAAAAACTTTAACCTGAGTGTCGGTTCTGAAGTGGAACTGAGCAATAACTTCGGTGGTCGTGACGGCTTCTATGTAATTCCGACACTGGCTTTGAAGTGGACGCTGAACTAAACTTTTAAAGTACGAAATTCCCCAACGGATATACATCAATTATTGAATAAAAATATCGAATGAAAACAGATTTGATCTATGGCGTAGAAGACCGCCCCCCATTTAAAGATGCCCTGTTTGCTGCCTTGCAACATCTGCTGGCTATCTTTGTAGCCATCATTACACCTCCTCTTATCATTGCGAGCGCACTGAAACTGGATGTTGAAAAAACAAGCTTTCTGGTGTCTATGTCCCTTTTTGCTTCGGGGGTATCTACGTTTATACAATGCCGTCGTATCGGCCCGATAGGAGCGAAGCTGCTCTGTATCCAAGGTACCAGTTTCTCCTTTATCGGTCCTATCATAGCGACCGGATTAGTAGGCGGACTTCCGCTGATATTCGGCTCCTGTATAGCTGCCGCACCTATTGAGATGGTCGTCAGCCGTACCTTCAAGTATCTTCGCAATATCATCACTCCGCTAGTGTCCGGCATTGTCGTACTACTGATCGGATTGAGTCTGATCAAAGTCGGTATCGTTTCCTGTGGCGGCGGATATAGCGCGATGGACGACGGCTCCTTCGGTTCGTGGGAAAATCTGTCTATTGCGGCACTCGTACTGTTGAGCGTCTTGTTTTTCAATCGCTGCAAAAACAAATACCTGCGCATGAGTTCCATCGTGTTCGGTCTTTGCCTGGGTTATGGCCTGGCTTTCGCTTTGGGAAAAGTAAATATGAGCGCACTAAATGTCGAGATGCTGATGAGTTTCAACATCCCGCAACCTTTTAAATACGGTATTGATTTTAATATCTCTTCATTTATCGCCATTGGCCTGGTCTATCTGATCACTGCTATTGAAGCCACAGGTGATGTGACAGCCAACTCCATGATTTCCGGACTTCCGATTGAAGGTGATTCTTATCTGAAACGTGTTTCCGGCGGTGTGATGGCAGATGGCTTCAACTCTCTTTTAGCAGGTATATTCAACTCCTTCCCGAACTCCATCTTCGCACAGAATAACGGTATCATCCAATTAACAGGAGTTGCCAGCCGCTATGTAGGCTATTATATTGCCGCTATGCTCGTTCTGCTGGGATTATTCCCCATTGTAGGAGCTATATTCTCTCTGATGCCCGATCCGGTACTGGGAGGCGCCACCTTATTAATGTTCGGTACAGTAGCGGCAGCAGGTATCCGCATCGTTTCCTCACAGGAAATAGGCCGCAAAGAAACCCTAGTCTTAGCAGTCAGCCTATCTTTAGGTTTGGGTGTGGAACTAATGCCGGACGTATTAAAACAAGCTCCAGAGGCGATTCGAAGTATTTTCTCTTCAGGAATCACCACCGGAGGTTTAACTGCAATTGTTGCTAATATGGTAATTAGAGTGAAGTAATAAGTAATAGGTAATAAGTAATAGGTATTAAGCCATGCGGATAAACTAACCAGTAGCTACGGTTATTACCTATTACCTAATACCTATTACTTATTTCTAAATTACTCATTTTATCTGTAATCCGAAAGGGGAAATCTGGATACTCGTAGAGGCTGAAACGAGGTTCGGTTTCCCCTTTTGTATAGCTCCAGATAGAAGCGTAGTCTTCCGGGTCTTCCCCCATCTTGCTGAGTTGGCGTAGATAAGCTGCCAGTGATTTATTCTCTACGATATAGATTTGTCCCATCTGATCGATAATAGGGCTATGGTGACGGGTACCGTCATGTTCGAAGCGAAGAATTCGTTTGCCTTCCTCAGTCAATCCTACCAATTGGAAAGTCATACTCTTGCCGATAGCAGGCAGATTCAGTACACTGCGGTCGGTAGCAAGGAAAGGCAGATGATGCTTTCTCATGAACCGTCTTATTTGTTTGGCGGTGTCAGCATCTTCTTTCGGTTTTTCTTCATTTATACCTGCACTGACTTTGGTTTCCAGTATTTTATACAGTTCTTCCGCCTGTTCCGGAGTCATCTGTCCGTAAATCTTTTCTTCCTGCTGTTCCTGCATTGAGCGACTGTTGGGTGCAAACACCGCATAATTCTCATTAAATCCCTTCACCGAGAACGTATAATAACATACCACTCCCAGTGAATTGAGTACCTGGCGAAGCCGCGTAGTATGTCCTCTGCGTGAGGCAGCCACCGTATATACCAACTGGTTCGTAATAATCCATCCGGCAGAAAGAATTTTCCGAATCGCCTCTTTTGCTTCGGGCGTCACCTCCAGCGGTGTCTGAAAATGGGTCTGAATGATAAACTGCTTGACGCCAACAGCTGAAGCCTTTTCCTTAAACTCCCGCAATATGTCAACCAACTCGTCATTAATACGCATCGGCAAATAAGCCAATAAACGAGAACCCAGTCTCACCCGTTGCAATTCCGCATATTTCTCACCTTCCGGACGTTCAAGATTCGCTCTTTGCTTGCGTACCGCCATACGATACACTGCTTCTAATATATTTCTCAACGTCTTATTCTGACTCATCAGCGCATCGCCTCCCGTAATCAGAATATCGCGTAACTGTGTATCCTGTTCAAAATAGGTCATCAACCGTCGCAACTTACTGTCCCACGACTCCTTCGGTCGTAACGTCTCAAATTCAAAATTCAGCCGTTCACTCTGAAAGTCATACATACGCTGGCAAGATGCACAAAGCCCTCCACAAGCCCGTCCCATCGTATCAGGAATAAGGATAGCCACCTCCGGATACCGTCGGTGAATATTATGTCCGTCCGGCAAGAGCCATCCGGCAGCATTCGGCTTTCCTGCCTCCACAATATCTTCCTTCTCCCATGCACGAATATTGCCATACGTCTCCACTAATCGTGGCGAATAAAGTATATAACTCCGAATCGCTTCATCATTATACCCATACCCCGTCACATTCAGCAACGACAAATAATAAGGCGTAGCAAAGAACGGCATTCCCTTTTTACGTGCCCGATTCAGCAAATACATCGTCTCCGACGAAAGTGAATTTCCTAAAAAGCGATTCAACTCAGCCGGACTTTTCACAGCCATCGACAAATGAAAGCGGAAATCTCCCCACCATTTGCTTACCAACTGATACTTCTCCTCATAACTCATCCCTTCCTCAAAATGAAACCGCACCGAAGGCTTCGACTTCCGGTTCTCAATCTTCTGAATCAGCAGATGTAGCATCCGTTCCTTATTCTCATCACGCATCTCCCGCACTTCCTCATCCAATCCGGTATCCCACCGGTCATTCCGGCTCTTGATGCGCTGCGGAGACGGTAAAGGAACACTTTCCCCCTGCAAACGTTTGAACAACTGGAACAACTCTACAAACAAATCCGTCGGCATCTCTATATTCTCCAACTTCTCCGTCAGAAACTGATAAAGCAACCGTATCGTCTGTACCGAAATATCCTGTCCCGTAGACAGTTCATGAACATCCTGTCCATCATACTGGAGTAAGAGTCGAATTTGCTCCCTCGCCTCCTCCGCAACCTCATTAACCACCCCGCAACTATCCAGATGTCTTAGCAGACCAGCCTTAAAGTCCTCCACCGTCGGACTTACAGCCGCCATCTCTACCAACCCCGGCATCTCCTGCGTGTAGATTTGTTTCAACTGCGAAAAAGTAAGTACAAGCATTTTCTTTTGTTTCATAAGCATCCTCTATATTATTATATTATTTATTGATTAGTAACGACCTATCCCTCCGCAAGGTTCCCCCGGCCTCGACTGCCCGGCGTCAAGCGCAGGTCTTATTTACGGCGTTAAAAAGGGCAGACTGTTTGAGCGAAGCGAGTTTCTGCCCTTTAGCCGGAAATAAGACCGGAGTAGCCGGGCAGGCGCAGCCTTGATTTTTTCTTTTTGGTACTTTTTCTTTTGCATCAAGGCAAAAGAAAAAGTACATAAAGATAATAAAAAAAGCGGAAGTATGCCACTCCCGCTTTTCCTGCTATGCTATTCTTTACGATTTTCTAACATTTACGCGACCTTATTTTTTCGTTTCCGTGTCGTCGTTCTTTCTTTTCGGTTCCTTTTTGGCAAGGAGCACTATATTATATACATAGTCCGTCATCCACTGTTCCGAATAGCCCAGACGTTCCTTGTACTGGCGGACAGTCGCCGCAGTCTTGTGCACATCATCAGCCTTCCACACCGTCTTCGTACAAACATCGTGTACCGTCTTCTGCGTCATCCCGTAAAGCGCCTTCTTGAATATAGACGGCATACGGAACTTCCATTGCATCAGATTTCCCATCAGCATCATCAAATCGTTGGAAAACCCTTGATACATAAACAGATACGACTGAATATCATTCTGCGTACGGCAATTACGCTTCACGGAGCTGTCGATCTCCTTAAAGAAACTTTCATTCAGTCCGTAGTCCTGCATCAGCATTTTGCGTGAAGCCGACTTTTCTGCCAGTCCCAGCTTACCTCCCTGCGTAGGAATCTTGAACAAACGTTTGAAGTTAGCCACATCCGGTAAAAAGCGGATGTTGGTAATACCTAAGTTAGTAGCGATGACTGACTGGAAATAAACCCGGGTCAGTGATATGAAATCTTCTACATTGCCGACTTTTGTTTCATCGGATTTCTTTTTGAATAAACCAAATAAGCCCATCGTTATATTTACTATTTTATAATTTACAATTTACAAATCGTGTGTGGAGATTTTAATGAGCCGCAAAGGTACGAAAAAGTGTTGGTTTTCACCAACATTCCAAGTCCTTTTCGATGTCCGGCATGGTCTCTTTCCTGAAAACAGGACTTTGGATGCCCGCTTTCTTCTGGGCACGATAGTCCGAGAGCAGGCGGATGGCATACTTTCCGAGAAAGATAATGGCGATCAGGTTGCAGACAGCCATCAGAGCCATCGTGATGTCCGCCAGACTCCATACCAAATCGAGTGTGGCGACAGACCCGAAAAGTACCATGCCGCTGACCAATATCCGGTAGGTGTGGAGCACCCATTTCTTTGCGGTGATGAAACGGATATTCGCTTCGCCGTAATAATAATTTCCCAAGATACTGCTGAATGCGAAGAAGAACAGCGCTACGGCAACAAAGATGCTTCCGGAAGCACCGATCTCATTCGTGAGCGCCTGTTGGGTCAGTTGCACCCCATTGGAGGAACCGTCCAAAGGAGCACCGCTGAAAAGAATGATAAATGCCGTACAGGTGCAAATTAATAAAGTATCGGTAAATACTGCCAGCGTCTGTATCAACCCCTGTTTGACAGGATGAGTGACGTTGGCCGTCGCTGCTGCATTCGGAGCCGAACCCATACCGGCCTCATTGCTGAATAATCCGCGCTTGATACCCTGCATCAGCGCCATGCCGACACCTCCGTCCAATGCCTGTTCCCAGCCGAAGGCATGGCTAATGATGAGAGATATCACTTCCGGCAGATGCGTGATATTAAGTAATACGATGACCAGTGCCAGCCCTACATATCCTAATGCCATAATCGGGACGATAATGCTGCTTACACGCGCTATCCGGCGGATACCACCGAAGATGATGACAAGAGTCAGAGCGGTAAGCACTCCTCCCAACACCATATGATTGAATCCGAACGCATGTTCGGCAGCAGCACAAATCGTATTGCTCTGTACCGAATTGAAAGCAAAACCGAAAGTAATGCTGATGAGCACAGCGAAAAGCATCCCCATCCACGGCTGTTTCAATCCCTTCTTCATATAATAAGCCGGGCCTCCGACAAAAGAGTCCTTCCCGCGTATCTTATATAACTGTGCCAGGGTAGATTCGATAAAAGCGCTCGAAGCTCCCAGCAGGGCGATCGCCCACATCCAGAAAACAGCTCCCGGTCCGCCGATGGCGATGGCGGTGGCCACCCCTGCCAAGTTGCCCGTACCCACACGGCTGGCAATCGTAATAGCGAATGCCTGAAAAGATGAAACATGTTTCTCGCCCTGTTTTCCTTTTCCGGCGGACTCGCTGAGTAATACAATCATTTCGCGAAGCATACGGAACTGTACGAACCGCGTTCGGATGCTGAACCAGACGGCACAGCCCAGTAACATGATAATCAGGATGTATGTCCAGAGTATATCATTTATTTCATTGATAAAGTTCATAGTTAGGTTTTTGAAAAGAATAAATCGTAGTATATCACTCGTTTTTCATTCGGAAATAAAATTTATGATTTTCGAATACGGGCTCTACTATATCATACCGAACAAATTTGGCAAGCAGATGTTCGGCGGCACGTCGGGAAATACCGGTCTGCCGACAATACCGGTTGAGTGAAAGCAGCGTTCCCTGTTCCAGCAGGTCGAGCAGGAGTTGTTCGCGTTCCGTATAGCGGATCAGTTCTCCCCGCGGGCTGCCACTTTGTTGCCATACACGCAGGTGGATAGGGGTAGCCAGTATATTCTCATCCTTGATGCGGAGATAGGCGAGAGGCTTTCCGTTTTCGTCTTTCGCATAGACAGGCTTGTGCGGATTCTCTTCGATGGTGGCTACTAATACCTGTTTGCCTTCCACGATATATGTTTGTAAAGTATAATCTATCTCCGGGATGCAATAAAGTTGTGCGGCTGCTTCAATCATATATTTTTCCTCTTCAGATCGTACGCCGGCTATTCGTCCATTGTCTTTCACGCCGATCAATAGCCGTCCTCCGTCGGTATTGGCAAAAGCCGACAGCGTTTTGGCAATCTTGCGTGCGTCGGAAATTTCGAATTTGAAGTCCTGTTGCTGATGCTCTCCTTCAGCTATCAAAGTATGTATGTAATCCGTATCTGTAAGCGTTTTCATGGCTACAAAGGTAGGGAAAAATGGTGAAAAGCCCTTTTTTTAGCTTATTTTCGCAGATAAATTCAAAAAAAATATTGTTTTTATGCGTTTATTTCGGGAAACAGTGTATTTTTGCGACACATTATTAACGAAAAAAATAAAAGGATTATGAAAGAATTGGTAGAAAAAGTAGCAGCTCTGTATGCTGACTTCTCAAAAGATGCTAACGCTCAGATTGAAAACGGTAACAAAGCAGCAGGAACTCGTGCTCGTAAGGCTTCTTTGGAAATCGAAAAAGCAATGAAAGAATTCCGCAAAGCATCTTTGGAAGCTTCTAAAAACTAAGAAATAGAAGTCTACTAAGATATCAGGAAAAAAGAAGAGGATGTGTCGTGAGATGCATCCTCTTCTTCTATTATATACTTACTTCTCTTTTCTGAAATCCGAAATTCGGATGAATGTGCTATTTTTAAGGTTGCATTGAAAAACAGTTGCTCTAAAAATAACGAACCAGAGAAAAAACTGCATAAATAAGTGCAATAATATACGAAAAAAAACCATTCTTTGCATGAAACTACATGAAATATACACCTTTTCAAAACAAAAAAGTATCTTTTGGTTTTAAACCAAGGGGGTGTTTCTTTAAAACCAACACCTCCTTCCTCACCGACCAACCTGTTTTCCGTCGGTAAGGAAGACCTGAAAAAGCTGTTTTTGCTTAATTTTCTTCTAATTGATCCATAAATACCGGGAAAATAAAAGTGTCATTCGGAACTGTTTTTCTTTAGTAAGCGATCAGAATGATCAGTGAAAAAGAATTATACTTCTGATTTGACCGATAAACTCTTTGAATAGTAAAAAAGAGGAATCCTGTATTTGTGAATGATGGCATTTTTATGCCTTTCTTTAAAGTGGGATACAATTATGCCCTTCTTTCACTGTTTAAATATTCCTTTTTTAAGAAAGGTCCTTTTTTAGTGATCAATAGATGTCGCTATATGTGAAAAGTTATTCATGGTAATTTGAATAAATGAACTCAATCTTTCCCTATTTGTTGTTTCGTTTTTCGGTGATACTGATTTTCGGAGTGTCTTATTCTGAAAATTGGTCGTGTATATGCGTATTAGGCAATTATAGTTGCTGAAATATGTGTATATTTATTGTGTAATATTTAATACTGAGTACAATGTTAAAAGTAGTAGCATTTATGAAGCAAGTAGCCGAAGAGCTACGGATGGGGGGAAACTTTGGTACGGCGCACGTATATCGCAGCAGCACCAATGCCATCATTGCTTATTGTGGGGAAGGGGATTTTTCTTTTGACGAGGTCACCCCGGAGTGGTTGAAAGGTTTCGAGATACACCTTCGTGGGAAGGGATGTAGCTGGAACACCGTTTCCACTTATCTAAGAACATTTCGTGCGGTGTACAATCGTGCCGTCAACAGTAGGATGGTCGTTTATACGCCCCATCTGTTCCGCTCTGTTTATACGGGCACGCGTGCGGACCATAAGAGGGCATTGTGTGATGAAGATATGAAGAAGGTATTCACCAGACTGCCTTCATCTTCCGCCATACCTCTTGCCGTGAGGCGTGCGCAGGACATGTTCGTGCTGATGTTCTTGCTTCGTGGTCTGCCGTTTGTCGATCTCGCTTATCTGCGCAAAAGTGATTTGAGAGATAATGTGATCACTTACCGCAGGCGGAAGACAGGCCGGCCCTTGTCGGTGACGCTTACTCCGGAAGCGCTCGAACTATTAAAGAAGTATATGAACCGCGACAGCCATTCGCCCTATCTCTTCTCACTGCTGAAAAGCGGAGAGGGAACAAAGGAGGCTTACCGGGAATATCAGTTGGCATTGCGCAGCTTCAACCAGCAGCTCACGCTCTTGGGGGAGGTATTGGGACTGAACGATAGACTGAGTTCATACACCGCCCGCCATACATGGGCTACAACAGCCTATTATTGCGAAATTCATCCAGGTATTATCTCCGAAGCTATGGGGCACTCGTCCATCAAGGTGACCGAGACTTATCTAAAACCTTTCCGTAATAAGAAAATTGATGAGGCTAATAATCAGATTATTGATTTTGTAAAACATTCAATAGCTGGAGTAGTGGCTTGAAAATGAATCTGTTACTTTCTAGGTAACGGAGCTAAATAGCGTTGCAAAGATGGATATATTTTGGAAAACATGCAAACAAAAAAGATATTTTTTCTGATAAACTACTAAAAAAAGAGAAATAATACGATAAAACAACGGATTTCTTTCTATTAGGGACCTGTTAACCTCTGATCAAGATACAAAGAATTTCCTCCCCTCTGCCGCATGTCTGAAGCAGGGGTAAATATGTTTCACTGTAAAATAGTCTGGTTTTTCATATAGATAGCTCCACAGGAGTCAGGACAAAGGTTTACCCGTTACCTAGAAAGTAACGGGTAAAGGCTGTTTGGCCTGTATGCTTCATAGTGTATTATATAAGGGAAATAAAGGTTGAATGAATTAAGAAAAGGAGGTCGCACGAGAAATGAACGGAACAACACATGGGATTTAAAATCAAAAGTGAGAAATTATATTTTTATTATTTTTTTAATTTATAAATTAAAAGTTTTTTATTATGAACAAAAAGTTTTTAAATGCTGTCCTGTTTGGAGCGCTGATAGCGTCCTCGGCAGGTACATTTACTTCTTGTAAAGACTACGATGACGACATCAAGAGTCTGCAGGAACAAATTGACAAAAGCGGAAGCACCGTTGGCGATCTTCAGACTCAGCTGACAACGCTGAAGAGTGCTGCAGAAGCTGCACAGGCTGCTGCTGATGCTGCAAAGACAGCCGCTGCAGAAGCTAAGACTGCCGCAGAAGCTGCAAAGACTGCCGGTGATCAGGCTGCTGCCGATGCTGCTACAGCGAAAGCGCTGGCAGAAGAAGCGAAAGCTGCCGCTGCGCAAGCAAAAGCAGATGCGATAGCGGAAGCCGCAACACAGGTTGAAGCATTGAGAAATTCAATGCAGGCTGCTATTGACAACAAACTGGATGTGACAGTACACGAAGCTGCTGTAAAAGCACTCGGTGCTCAGATTGAAGGTATCGAAACAGGTTTGAGCAATCTTGCCAACGGAGCAGTGAAAGAAAATACCGAAGCGATCAAAAATGCTCAGGATGCTATCGAAACGTTGATTACAGCAGATAAAGACTTGCAGACTCAGCTCGACGCTTTGAAACTTTATGCAGAAGGTGTAAAAGATATAGCTGACGCTAACAAGGAAGATATCGCGGCAGCGCAGAAAGCTATCGAAGCTGCACAGGATGAGATTAAGAAACTTTGGGATGAAATCAACGGTGAAGGCGGTCTGAAAGCTTTGATCGGTGAGAATAAATCTGCCATTGAAGCGCTGAAGAACTCTACAGCTCAGGATATTGCTGACCTCGAAGATAAGATCAACGATGAGCTGGATGCTATCAAATCGGATATCTCAGGTATTCAGGGTGACATCAGAACCATCAACAGCCAGATTATTACTATCAACGCTGACTTGGTGAGCCTGCACACTTTAATGACTTGCCGTCTGACAAGCATCACGTTTGCTCCCGACTATATCGTAGACGGTGTGGAAGCGATCAAGTTCAACTCATTGAAATATGCTCCGATGGGAAGCGGTGAAAATGCTGCTATTCCTACGAATTATAGTATTTCTACAGCTGCTTTGGCAACTGCAAGCTACCACTTCAACCCGGCTAGCTTCAAGTTGGGCAATGCTGACTATAGCTACTTGGATCGTAGCGCTACAGTGATCAACACTCGCGCGGCTGCCAGCCAGTGGGTTCAGATCAGCGGTACTCCGGTTGCTAACGCTGCAACGGGAACAGTGGACTTCAAACTGCTTCGTCTTAACGTCCATTCTACTCAGCCGGCAGAAGATAAAGTAAACATGGTTGCTTTGCAGGCTACTCTGAAGGGTGATGCTGTAGACAAAGACGAGACTAACGTAGTGGTTACTTCTCCGTATGTATCTATCTATGATGACGTACTGGCTGCACCGGACGTTCGCATCTCTGACAAAGCTACTTTAGTTTCAGGTGCTGACGGTGCTCATTATGCAACTACTTTCACTGCTTGTAAGTCAGAAGCTGTTCGCTATACAACTCCTTACGATCAAGTATTCAACCTGAAAGACCTGGTGGCTACTTGCTTCGGTAACGGTAATCACAAAGAATTCCCGATCGAAGACTATAAGTTGTCATATAAGTTCTCTGTAGCTTCTTCTGATTACAACATCACTGAAGGTGAAACTTCAACCAACCAGCAGAAATGGGTGGTATGTAACGACGCTACGGCAGGTTTGTACCAGGCAGAAGGCTTCAATAAAGAAGCGATCGGTCGTACTCCTATCCTGAAAGTGGAATTGGTAGACGAAGCAGGCAATGTAGTACGTCGCGGATTCGTGAAGATCGAATTTGGTGTGACGAAGCAAGATGACCTCGTAGTAGGTGACAAGGCTTATGACTTGGTAGCTAAATGTACTGAAACAGCTGCTGAATACACTATCACAGAGCAATTCATCCGTGAAAATGTTTACCGCGTTATTACTAACGGTAAGGAAACAAGCATGAGCCACGAAGAATTCTGGAACTTGTATGATGCTTCCGGTGCTGTTGCTGTAGTGAAGAAGAACAACCTAGCACACACTAAGACTCTGCCGAGAATCGATGACGGTGATACTTCAGTAGGTACTGCTACGAAGAAGATCGTATGGTCATTTAATCATGGTGAACTGGGTAAGATCGGTGCCGGTGGTTCTCAATTTGTTGCAACTGTAACAGTGAAGAACAAGCTGACTTCTTCTGAATATCCTGCAAGCATCACATTCAAGTTCACTGTAAACGTGAAGTTGCCTGAACTTACTTTGGATGCTACTGAAAATGATATTTACTGGACGAAAGATGGTGATGAGTACAAGTACTTCAATGTAAATGTGAGTGTACCTAACTCAGTTGCTTCTCCTGCAAGTGATTGTCAGTTCAGAAGAGCATTGACAGAAGCTTACTCTGCTTACACTGTGAAAGGACTTCCGGGTTGCGAATCTGCTCGTTACAAAGTAATCAAGACTTACTCTAACGGTAACTTGACTTCTCCTGTAATGTCTGGTGTTCAGATCGACGGTAACTATATCACCCTGGATAAGAGCAATGCTGCTGTGAAGGCTGCGTTGAACAGCGCAAACGGTCTGCAAGCTGTCGTTGCACACATCTACACGATGAGCAATGGCGACGAAGTGACTGTTAACGAATTTATGGTTGACTTTATCCGTCCTGTTAACTTGAACATGCCGAGCGGTATTGCAGTAATAGACGCTAAGACTGGCGGTGATGTTGCTGACTTCCAATGGAATGGTCTGTTGACTGACTGGAGAAACGAAGCAATTGTAAAAGATAGCTGGTCATGGGTTGAAAATGTTCATTCTTACTGGAAGAGAGTTTGTACTCCTGAATTCGAATATGTTCAAGGTCACGAAGAAATGGTTACACCGGCTCAGTTGGATGTAGAATATGGTACGATTAAGTTTACTACCACTACTGTGACTACTATGTATACAGGTAAGGCTACTTATAGATACTATAACAGATTGGGTGGATCTACTAAGAAGACTTACACAACTGAAGAGTTCTTGACTCAGGCAGAAGTTGACGCTTCTCTTGAAGCACAGAAATTAGCTGGATGGCCGTTGATATATCCACATGTTGAATTAGATGGCGATATTATATATACGGAAGTTTCTAAACCTGCAAGCACTACTATTGAGTACGACTATGTGAAGAGTATCAACTATGTACCGGCAACTTACAAGTGGGTTGAAGGTAACTGGACAATGGTTCCTCACAGACACACTGAAAAGCCTGCATTCGAAGGAACATCTTACGGACAGATCTCAGGATGTTGGGAATGGACGAAGAAAGAGTGGGGCAGACCGGATTGGAATCCTGGACAATACTGGTTCTTCTATGGTCCGTTCGGCGATGTAACACTGGATTTGAACAAAGTAACTACAAGCTTGGAATACAACGGTAACAAGTTGCCTGATGGCGCTACTTTGGTTCAGACTGGTAACACTGTGAAGTATGTGAATGTTAGCTCACCGGTTGGATATACTTATCAGATATTCATTCCTGCTACAGTAAATTACGGCTGGGGAACTACTTCTTCTACATTGACTATTACAGTTAATCCGAATAACTAAGAATCGCAAATGTCAATGAATTCTTAGACATTCAACAACAAAAGGGTGCTCTAATCAGAAAAGGGCACCCTTTTCACCATAACAAGTACATTCTGCATACTCTGTGATAAGACATAAAATATATAAAATTATGAGAATAAGAAATTTATTAATAGCCATACTTACTGTCGGCAGCACAGTAGCATTCGCTCAGGAACAGCGACAAATCAAGGAAGAAGGCAAGACTGTGTTCAAACCTCATTGGTTTATGCAAGTACAGGCAGGAGCTGCTCACACAGTAGGCGAAGCCGATTTTACAGATCTGATCTCTCCGGCAGCAGCTGTCAATGTAGGGTATAAGTTTGCACCTGCATTTGGAGCCCGTTTAGGCGTAAGCGGTTGGCAGGCAAAGGCAGGATGGGTCACTCCTTCTCAAACCTATCAGTACAAATATCTGCAAGGCAATCTGGACCTTATGGCAGACCTCAGTACTTTATTTTGTGGTTTTAATCCGAAACGTGTATTCAATGGATATATTTTTGGCGGCGTAGGATTGAATCATGCTTTCGACAACGACGAAGCAAACGCACTGGACACAAGATCTCACGAACTGGAGTATCTGTGGCAAGACAAACAAAACCTTGTAGCCGGACGTATGGGACTGGGATGTGATCTGCGCCTCAATGACCGGCTGGCTATCAATATTGAAGGAAACGCAAATGTACTGTCCGACAAATTCAACTCGAAAAAGGCAGGCAACTGTGACTGGCAATTTAACGTATTAGTGGGCCTGAACATCAAATTAGGAAAAAGCTATAAGAAAACAGCTCCGGTATATTATGAACCGGAACCAATAGTAGAACAACCTAAACCACAACCTGTCGTGAAACAGCCCGAACCGGAACCTGTGGCAGTGGTAGTGGAACCTATGAAACAGAATATATTCTTTGCTCTGAACTCCGCACTTCTCCAGAAAGACCAGCAATCGAAGATCGATGCAATGGTGGCATACATGGAAAAGTATCCGGCAAGCAAAGTTGCCATAACCGGATATGCCGACAAAGAAACCGGTAATCCGAGAATCAATATGACTTTATCAGAAAAACGTGCGAAGATTGTTGCCGATGCCTTGAAAGACAAAGGAATAGCGCCGGACAGAATCGTTACGGATTTTAAAGGAGATACAGTACAGCCTTTCCGGGTGCCTGAAGAAAACCGGGTAAGTGTCTGTATTGCAGAATAATATTTTCCCACTTCTCATGCGGGTATATACCCCATTCCTCTATTCTATTAATAAAAGTATGAGGGACCTGCATGGGAGGTAAAAGAGGAAGCCCGTGCTTGTGAAAGCCCGGACTTCTGCAATGAACCCTTTCTTCACTTGTTAGTGAAGATAACCCCACAGGGAACAGATGGAAAGCAATGCTTGTGAAAGTCTTCTTTCCCGATATCTGTTCCTTACAGAGGATGCCCCTCACATTTTTCCCACGGGCATCCTCTTTTTTTATATATATAGACTGATTTTATTATAAAGTCTGATTGTTTTGTTTATAGAGAACAAAATACGAGTGATTTGGTTCGTTATCAACCGGCATTCCGATTAAAATCGTATATTTGCGTCTGTAATCAGATTGGGTCCATGAACGAAAATGTCCTCACTAAACTAAAGATACTTGCAGAATCGGCCAAGTACGATGTATCCTGTGCATCCAGCGGTACAGTGCGCTCCAACAAACCGGGCATGCTGGGCAATACCGTAGGTGGTTGGGGAATCTGTCACAGCTTTGCCGAAGACGGACGGTGCATCTCCTTGCTCAAAGTCATGCTGACCAATTATTGTATTTACGACTGTGCCTACTGTATCAACCGGCGCAGTAATGATCTGCCTCGCGCCACGTTATCCGTCTCCGAACTAGTAGAGCTGACGATTGAATTCTACCGGCGCAATTATATCGAAGGCTTGTTTCTTAGTTCCGGTGTGGTCCGTAGTCCGGATTATACGATGGAGCGGCTTGTGCGTGTGGCGAAAGATTTGCGTCAGGTGCATCGCTTTAACGGATATATTCATCTGAAAAGCATTCCCGGAGCAAGCCGGGAACTGGTGAATGAAGCCGGGCTGTATGCCGACCGCCTTAGTGTCAACGTAGAAATCCCGAAAGAAGAGAACCTCAAACTGCTGGCTCCCGAAAAAGATCATAAGAGCGTTTTCGCTCCGATGAAGTATATCCAACAAGGTGTGCTGGAAAGTAAGGAAGAACGGCAGAAGTTCCGTCATGCTCCCCGTTTTGCGCCTGCGGGACAGAGCACGCAGATGATTGTAGGGGCTACCTCCGAGTCGGATAAAGATATCCTTTACCTTTCGTCGGCACTCTATGGGCGACCGACGATGAAGCGTGTTTATTATTCCGGATACGTCTCCGTGAATACGTACGATACACGTCTGCCTGCACTGAAACAACCGCCTTTGGTACGTGAGAACCGTCTTTATCAGGCGGACTGGCTGCTACGTTTCTATCAGTTTAAAGTGGATGAAATCGTAGATGACGCATATCCTGATCTAGATCTGGAGATAGACCCGAAGCTCTCATGGGCTTTGCGTCATCCGGAACAGTTTCCTGTCGATATCAATAAGGCGGATTATGAGATGTTGCTTCGTGTGCCGGGCATCGGGGTGAAGTCGGCTAAGTTGATTGTGGCATCCCGTCGTTTTTCCCGTCTAGGTTTTTATGAATTGAAGAAGATAGGCGTAGTGATGAAAAAAGCGCAGTACTTCATTACATGCAGAGAATTGCCTTTGCAGATGCAGACGGTGAATGAGCTTTCTCCGCAGCGGGTACGCAGTCTGCTGCTTCCGAAGCCTAAGAAGAAGGTGGACGACCGCCAGTTGGTACTGGATTTTGGGGAATAAATGGAGTTTCAGATGTTGTAAACCGCAAGATAATGAACGTCTATATCTACGATAAAACTTTTGATGGTCTGCTGACTGCTGTCTTCGACGCTTATTTTCGTAAGACCTTTCCCGATTTCCTGTTGTCGGAAGGGGATGCTTTGCCTTTGTTTTATGATGAATTGCATACGGTGGTCACCGATGAAGAGAAAGCCGCCCGCGTGTGGCGTGGCTTGCAGAAGAAAGTCTCTTCTTCCGCGCTTGGCTGCCTCACCCAGTGTTGGTTGTCGGAATTGCCCGATATAGGGATAGTTATCTTCCGTTATATTCGTAAGGCGATCGACGCTCCCCGTTCTATCGAGACTAACTTCGGCGATCCGGATGTGCTTCTGCTTGCCCAGATATGGAAGAAGGTGGATGGTGAACGGATGCATCTGATGCAGTTCGTGCGTTTTCAGAAAGCGGCGGACGGTACTTTCTTTGCTGCCTTCGAACCGCAGTATAATGCCTTACCACTTACTGTCCAACATTTCAAAGATCGTTTTGCCGATCAGAAGTGGATTATCTATGATATGAAGCGGCGTTATGGCTTTTACTATGATTTGCAGGAAGTGACTACGATCTCTTTTGATGACGACAGCCGGGAAGCTCATCTGATTACGGGTATGCTGGACGAGAGCTTGATGGATGAAAATGAGAAGATCTTTCAGAAGCTCTGGAAAACGTATTTCAAGGCTATCTGCATTAAAGAACGCATGAATCCGAGGAAGCATAGAAAGGATATGCCTGTCCGCTACTGGAAGTATCTGACGGAGAAGCAGAAGTAGGCTTATTCTATCCGCTGCACCGTCACATCCGGAAATTTCTGCATCAACGAAAGTAAATGTCCCTCATCATTGTTCCGTTTCGATTTGATGACCATTGTGACTTGATAAGCTTCCATTTCACCCGAATGCTGTGTTTCCATTTCGTAAGAGACAATCATATAATCTTTTGAATTAAATCTGTCCGCTATCTGTTTCAAAGTATCTTTGTTGTTAGTAGAGAAGGAGATCATCGAACTTTTCATGCCTACACTCTTGAAGATGTAACTGAGTAATTCCAGGCCGATCAGAGTCAGTACGGTAGTAGCTATGCCGATGGTGTACATTCCCGCGCCGACTGCCAGACCGATGCCGGCTGTAGCCCATATACCGGCGGCTGTGGTTAGTCCGCGGACGATTTGTTTCTGTAGGATAATGGTTCCTGCACCGATGAATCCGATGCCGCTGACTACTTGTGCCGCTACACGGCTGGGGTCGAGCGTCACACTGTTTTCTTTGATGATCTCTTGAAATCCGTATTGCGAAACGATCATGATCAGGGCACTTCCCAATGATACGAGGAAGTGAGTGCGGTATCCGGCTTCTTTGGCGCGATATTCACGGTCCAGTCCGATGATGGCTCCCAGTATTCCTGCCACCAGTAATCTTAACATAAAATCAACGTTCAACATCATAGGTTCAGTCTCCTTTCTTTTCTTTGTTTGTTTCTTCTGTTTTTTTCTTTAAAAACGGTTAGTTCTATAAATATACAATTCTTTTCTCTTTTTGTGCTATTAATTTAGTAATATTTGAATGTAGCATCTGCATTTTATCGTATATTCGCAAACAAAACCATGCATTGCGCCAAAGATTGAATAAGAAATGAAGAAAAGGATATTTTACATCATTAGTTTTTTGGTAATATTTTGTATAGAGGTATTCATAGCGTTGTATATACGTGATAGTTTCATACGTCCTTATATGGGAGATGCTTTGGTCGTGGTGCTGGTATATAGTTTCGTACGTATATTTATCCCGACAGGGGTTCCCCGTCTGTCGTTTTACGTTTTCCTGTTCGCTTGTTTTGTCGAAGTACTGCAATATTTTCAGTTAGTGGAAACTTTGGGAATCACCAACCGTGCATTAAGAATCATTCTGGGCTCCACGTTCGATTGGAAAGATATTGTCTGCTATGGAGCAGGATGTATCTTTATCTTTCTGTTTGAGCAAATATTCAGACGACGTTAATTGGAATAACTGATTCTCTTGTTTGGCGATTGCTTATTGTACGCTCTCTTTATTTTCGTTTTCTGAAGTCGGATTCAGATCGTGTCCGCAATACTTGCAGAACTGCGCATTGTCTTCATGCCCTGACCGATGGCAGTTCGGACATTCTTTGTCTCTTCTCCGTTTATATTCCTTCATCATGGAGGCGGACACAATACCGGTAGGTACCGCAATGATAGTGTAACCGATCAGCATGACGCAAGCCGAAAGAAATTTTCCCAGTCCGGTGACAGGAGTTATATCTCCGTATCCTACGGTGGTCATTGTGACAATAGCCCAGTAGATACTGTTCGGAATGTTGTTGAACTGAGAATTGGGCAAAGTTCCTTCGATCATATACATTAACGTCCCGATGGAAGTAACCAAAATCACAACAAAAAGAAAGAAGACCGCAATCTTTTTACTACTTTCCCGAAGTGCGGTGAGCAGTCGTTCGCCTTCATTCAAGAAATTGAATAGCTTAAAGACACGGAATACCCGTATCAATCGAAATGCACGGATGATAAGCAGATAGCGTGCTCCCGGAAAGATCAAACCGATGTAAAGCGGCAAGGTAGCCAACAGGTCAACAATGCCGAAGAAACTGAATATGTATTTCTTCGGGCGTGGAGAGCAATATATTCGTGTCAGATACTCAAAGGTAAAGAAAGCAGTGAAAAGGTACTCCATTATGACAAATGGGGTAGTCAGATAGGAGGGGAGCCCTTTCAGGCTTTCTATAATGACTAATAATACACTGGCAAGGATACAGCCGATAAGAACCACATCAAACAGCTTTCCCGAAGGAGTGTCTGACTCGAAGATGATGACGTACAGCTTATGTTTCAGCTTTTGGTCATTCAGAAAATGATGGATTCTTTCTTTTAGTTTCATGAGAATAATCAGTTAACAGGCCAATATCCCAATAACCTGTATTTTACCTATTACTTATTACCTGCTACTTATTACCTATTACATTAATCTATTACCCAATGCTTGTTATATGCAACCGTCTTCTTTGGATCATAGTACATTCCCTCTTGTGTAGGTATCTGGAGAACGTATGTTTTTCCGGTCCTGTTTTTTAGGCTTTGTTCGCGTAGCCAAGGATTCGCGTCCCGAAGTTGGGCGTATGTGATTCCCTGCTGTTTGGCAAAATCGCTTAAGTTGGCAATGGGGGTAGTGACCGTTATCTCTTTGTAGGGGATAGGCGGGTACAAGTGTTCCTTTTTCAGCAGGAATCCATATCGCTGAGGATTCTTGAATATTTCTTTGACTGCCAGCAGGCGGAACATATAGCGGGAAGTCTCTTCTACCAGCCATAAGTCCATTGCGTGGCTGGCAAGTTGCTGGTCCAGTTGAGAGGAAATTCGTCCTTGTCCGGCATTATAGGCGGCAGATACAGCCATCCAGTCACCGTATTTGGCATAAGCCTGCTTGAAATATTTGCAGGCGGCTACCGTTGCCTTTTCGATGTGATAACGTTCGTCTACGTTCTCATTTACTTCCAGTCCGAATTCGCGTCCGGTAGCAGGCATGAATTGCCATAATCCGGCTGCACCGGCCGGAGAGCGGGCTATGTTGTTGAGATTACTTTCGATGACCATCAGATATTTGAAATCGTCGGGGATACCGTTCGCTTTCAGAATCGGTTCTATAATCGGGAAGTAACGGTTGGCACGCTTGATAAGCAGCATGGTGGTGGAGTGCATATAGGTGAACGCCATCATCTCCCGATCCATCCGTTCTCGGCGGTCGTAACGGCGGAGGTCGATCGTCTCTCCGTCAAAAGTCACCTGCTCGGGGACGGTAGGTGAGGTGACGCAATAAGGCACTTCCGATTTGGCGGAATGCTGTTCGTCTACATGACTGCTACCGATCAGAATAGGCAGGGTAGCTCCGATGCAGAACACTAATATAAAGGTTAGAATGTAATTGATCTTGGTAAATTTCTTCATTTTCTGTTTTCTTTTAGTCATTTGATTGGTTCTTATTCCAATATCTGGCAACCACGGCAGTAATAGATGCTACCGCCAAGATAATTCTCCTTGACAATGGTTTCTCCGCAACGGGGACAGGCTTTGCCTGCCGTGTCTTTAGAGAGGCAAGCTGTGTACTTGCCGTTCTCTCCAAACAGGTCCGATTCCGTGTTTCGTCCACCCTGCCGGTAGATATCGTTCATGGTCTCCTTTACTTGATAGAACAAATTTTCTTTCTCTTTGTCCGTTAATGCTGCTATTTTTTTCTTCGGATGGATGTGGGCATGATACAGAATGTCCTGTAATACACCGTTTCCCAGTCCCGGAACAGTCTGTTCTGTAGCCAGAAAGGCTTTGGCGGACTTCTTCTGCGCACTTTCATCATTAATCAGTCCGAGGAAATATTCTTTGCTGAAAGCGTCCGACATGACCTGCGGCTTGCTTTTCGCTGTCCGGTAATATTCGGAAAGTACGCCGTTGGCGGCGTCCTTGCTGTAACACATGATTCCTCCATACATGCGCACGGAAGCGATAAGGCAGCTTTCGTCTTCAAAGCCGATCAGGAGTTGATGTTTGGCAGGCAGTTTCGTTCCGGGTGCGTAATACCGGAGATTTACTCCGTCCGTAAGTATCAGCATTTTGTCGCCTATTGTCATCTCTACCATGCCTCCTTGTGAACGTGCGTGGTCTATTGACTTTCCGGTCAGCCATTCGGCATACTCGTCGGGACTTCCGGAAAACCAAGCGAATTTGTGAGGAGTGAACAGGGTGAATACATTTGTGATTCGTTTTCCCTTGACAGTCTTGTTCAGTTGCTCGCATAGATAGAGCGCTTCGGGTGCCTCAATCATGTTCTTTCTTTTTTATGGTTCTATAAATGTTCTCTTGCAAAGATAATGCTTATTAATCAGAATAGCCCTAATTCGGCAGAACAAAATACATCCGTTTACCGGAGTGTCACTTTCTTCTGAGATGTTGAGAGACGTTATCCGGCATGCTAATACTGCGCCTTGCTTTTACACACTTGTGCCAACAGCTTGTCACACTTGTGCCAAAGGCTTGGCACGGCTGTGCCACCGCATTGGCACAACTGTGCCACAATGTTGGCACAAGCATACCTCCGTAGGGGGCAGAGTTTATCAATATATATAACAACTGCAATGAAATAGTTTATTTTACTTTTTTCAAAGAACCTTTTCTGCTTTTGATACGTTTCTCTAGTATAGTTAAAAAAACGAAGAATCAAGATGAATATAGCAATGACCGGAGCCACCGGATATATAGGCAAACATCTTTCTAACTATCTGACCGAAAAGGGTGGACATCGGATCATTCCTTTGGGAAGAGCGATGTTTCGGGAAGGTATGTCCGGACTTTTGGTTCAGACGCTGACGCATTGCGATGTCATTATAAATCTGGCAGGCGCTCCTATCAATCAGCGCTGGACGCCGGAACATAAACAAGAGCTTTTCAATAGCCGGATAACGGTAACACACCGCATTATCCGTGCCTTGAATGCAGTCAAAACCAAACCGAAACTTATGATTTCGGCCTCTGCTGTAGGATATTACCCCTCTTTGGTGGAATCGGACGAGTATACACAGACTCGTGGCGATGGTTTTCTGTCCGATCTTTGTTATGCGTGGGAGAAGGAAGCGAAGCGTTGTCCGCAACCGACCAGGCTTGTCATTACCCGTTTCGGTGTAGTGCTTTCTCCCGATGGGGGAGCGATGCAACAGATGCTTCGCCCGCTACGCGCAACAAAGGTTGCCGCCGTCATAGGGCCGGGTACGCAACCTTTTCCGTGGATAGATATTCGTGACCTTTGTCGTGCCATGGCCTTCTTTATTGAAAATGAAGAGTTGAGAGGTGTTTTCAATTTGGTTGCTCCTCAAGCAGTTTCACAGTCCACGTTTACACGTGCGATGGGAAAGGCGTATCATGCGTGGACAACTTTGATTGTTCCGCAAACGGTCTTTCGTTTGCTCTACGGTGAAGCCGCCTCTTTTCTGACAGCCGGACAGAGTGTGCGTCCTACACGTTTGCTGGAAGCCGGATTCCATTTTTCCGTTCCTACCATAGAGAAGTTGTTTGAGGAGACAGATCACAGTACGGTAGATCGGCTTGATCTGAAACGCTATATGGGGCTTTGGTACGAGATAGCCCGTTATGATCATCGTTTCGAACGTGGGCTTATGGAAGTGACCGCTACTTATACCCTCCGTTCCGATGGAACAATTCGTGTTGAGAATCGGGGATATAAACGCAATTCACCTTACGATATTTGTAAAACAGCTACTGGACACGCCAAGATTCCCGACCCTGCACAGCCCGGTAAACTGAAAGTCTCTTTTTTCTTGAATTTCTATTCCGATTATTATGTGATGGAATTGGATCAGGAGAATTACAATTATGCTCTTATAGGCAGCAGTACCGATAAATATCTCTGGATATTGAGTCGGACGCCCCAACTGCCGGAAGATATAAAAAAGAAATTAGTAACTGCCGCCGAACGTCGTGGCTATGATACAAATCGGTTACAATGGATTGAACAACTTTAAAATAAACATTATGGATTACAAAATTACTCATCAGCCCGAACAGAAACTGTTCAAGACGGAAGTCGACGGTCGTACCGCATTTGTAGAATATCGCCTGTTAGGTGATTATCTTGATATTATTCACACGATTGTCCCTAAACCGATAGAAGGACGCGGAATTGCTGCCGCACTGGTGAAAGCTGCTTACGACTTTGCACTCGCCAACGGGATGAAACCGAAAGCTACCTGCTCCTATGCAGTGAGGTGGCTTGAACGCCATCCGGAAATGAATGCGGATAGTTGAATAAATAGGGGCTGACCTAAAAGCACGAAAAGTCATTTTCTCTTTGCTGTAATGGATATTTGTGACAAAGATACGTTTGGAAGAAGAACTTTCGGGTCAGTCCCTTTTTAGCCTATTGTTTCCATCTCTTTAGTTGAGGGAAGAACTCTTTCATCGTTGCCCGCGCCTCTTCTATAGTGTACTTTACTTCCGAATCCTTATTAAACTCCTCAAGGTAGTTCAGGTTGAGCTCAATCATTTCATCCATTGTGCATTCTTTGGTAAAATGCCCGTCTGCATAGCAATACTGGCAATACTCTTCATTCTTGCTGCCGTCTGCTTCTGTTCCGAATGTCGTTTCATCAATTGGCATAGCACAACACTGACAAATTTTCTGTTCCATTTTTTATTGATTTTAAGTGAGTAAAAGCATGATAAATAATTCTCTTTTATCTGTTTACAAATATAGTTACTTTCAATAAGTTCTCAGTTATCCGATCTTGCTATTTTGTTTTTACCGGCAAACGTTTCCATATCCATCGGGGAATCATTCGCCAGAAGAATACGAGAATACGATAACGTCCGTCAATGATAGCTACCCGCTGTTTCCGATGAAGTGCGCGTACAATGTCGCGGCCTACCTGGTCGGTTTTCATCAGCATAGGATAATGCTTTCCGTCATTCAGCAAGTCAGTGGCTACAAATCCCGGACGAATATCGGTAAAGTGAATGTTTAACTTTTGCAGGTGGGCGAGTTGTTCAAGAGCATCGATGTATGTATTCTGAAAGCGCTTCGTTGCAGAATAGGCAGGGGCAACTCCCAGACCTTTAGTTCCGGCAATCGAACTGATGACAGCCAGGTGTCCGCCTCCATTGTTCTTAAAATAGGAAAAAGCGGTATCCACCATTCGTGTGAAGCCTTCGACATTGGTACGTGCGGTATTCAGCTCGATTTCCATCTTCAAATCCATATTTTGGAAACCGATGCCGGAACTGAGCAGAAATAAATCCATACCGCCCAATTGATGGATAAGCGCATCCAGCTTTCCGGCACTGTCTTCCTGAGTGACGTCCAGTGATTGAATTTTTATCTGTTCCGGTGCGATTTGCCGGAAATCTTCGAGAGCTGACTGGCGTCTGCCCGCTATGCCGATCTGCCATCCTTCGGACAGGAGGCGTTGGGCAACTTCCTTTCCGATACCGGAGGTGGCGCCTATGATAATGGCTCGTTTCATCTTTTTGGAACAAAGATAGTCAAATCTTTCTATTTTGAAAGGAGAACTTTCCATTTTGAAAGCCATCCTTTTCGTTTTGACAGGAAACCTTTTCATTTTGGTAGGGTAGGAGTCTTCTCGTTTTTCAAAGCAGAAATAGTATGTTGCTGATAAATAGCAGCTTAAAAAAAATACGGCTGTTTTGGCATACTATTAGCTATGGGATTCGTGCAGAGTAATTCATGAGTTATGGAAGAGTATATATCAGACAATAGTGTGTATGCGCGTGCTAAAAGCAACAGCATGATCAATCCGAAAATGATAGGACGGGTGCTTGGGACGTTGCTTTTTATTGAGTTGGGAATGTTCCTTTTGTGTGCTGGTATTTCGTTGGGGTACGGAGAGGATGATTATAAGTATTTTCTTTATACGTGTGTGATTAATGCCGTAGCAGGAGGATTATTATTGCTTTACGGACGGGGAGCGGAGAATAAGATGAGCCGCCGGGACGGATATTGTGTCGTCACTCTTTCATGGATATTCTTTACCGTTTTCGGGATGCTTCCTTTTTATTTCAGCGGGAGCATTGATACCATCACCAATGCTTTCTTCGAAACGATGTCCGGATTCACTACCACAGGAGCTACGATACTCGATGATATCGAGTCCCTTTCACATGGGATGCTGTTTTGGCGAAGCCTGACGCAGTGGATCGGTGGACTGGGGATTGTCTTTTTTACGATTGCTATTCTCCCGATCTTTACCACAGGCGGCATACAGCTCTTTTCTGCCGAGACTACCGGAGTGACTCATGACCGCACGCATCCCAAAATCAATGTAATGGCGAAATGGCTGTGGACTGTTTATCTGATATTGACCGTTTCGGAGACGATCCTGCTGATGTTTGGCGGAATGGATTTATTTGATGCCATTTGTCAATCATTTGCTACTACGGCGACAGGAGGATATTCTACCAAACAAAACAGTATTTCTTACTGGAATTCTCCGTATATCGAGTATGTTGTCGCTATCTTTATGATTATCTCCAGTATTAACTTTTCCTTATTCCTGATGTGTCTGAAAGGAAAAGTCGGCCGCTTGTTTAAAGATGAAGAAACGCATTGGTTTCTGGGCTCTGTCGGGATATTGACATTGCTTATCACTTTGGCACTCGTATTTCAGAACAACTATGGATGGGAGCTGGCTTTTCGTAAATCATTGTTTCAGGTAGCTACGGTGCATACATCCTGCGGCTTTGCGACGGATGACTATAATTTGTGGCCTCCTTTCACGTGGCTGTTGCTGTTTATAGCGATGCTTTCGGGAGGTTGTACGGGATCTACCAGCGGAGGTATCAAGAATATGCGGTTACTGATTGTGGCGCGGACCATCCGGAATGAATTCAAACACCTGCTTCATCCGAATGCAGTGCTTCCGGTACGGGTTAACAAACAAACCGTATCTTCTTCCATCGTAACGACTGTATTACTGTTCTTTGCTTTTTATCTGGTGATTATTCTGATCGGCTGGACGATTCTTTTATTTTTAGGAGTCGGTTTCTCCGAATCGGTCAGTACGGTAATCTCCAGTATCGGTAACGTGGGACCGGGATTGGGTAGTTGCGGTCCCGCATACTCGTGGAATTCTTTGCCGGACTTGGCAAAATGGGTTCTTTCTTTTCTGATGTTGATAGGCAGACTGGAACTTTTCAGCGTTCTGTTACTCTTTTATCCGGGATTCTGGAAAAACCGTTAAGACTATTTTGCCGGTATAGCTTTGCCGCTCAGGAGAATAAATGGCGTATCGCCTCTAAAGGGGCATAGAATAACATTCTGGGACCGGAGAACCGCATAACCTCTCGCATCCGTTTGCGCATGGCAGGCTTATAACAATGTACGGGACACTTCTTGCACGAGCTTTTTTTCTCTCCGAACGGACAATGGTCAAGACGGGTATGTGCGTAGCGGAGCAACTCTTCGCACTTCGGACAAAGGGTTGCATTCTTCTCTTTTTTCCGGCAATAGAGACGGATCATGATCTCTACTGTTCTCTTTTCCTGAGTGATACGCGGTTTTTTATCTGTTTCCATTTGTTTTCTTTTGGCTTTGGAGGCTGGCTTCACTTCGGCAAAGATAATAAACTGATCGCATATTCTGCAAAGAACTTCCACTGGAATGATTGCCGTTGCTGGAAACTATGCGTATCTTTGCGGCATGAGAAAGTTATTATGTCCGCAATGCAAGATTGCTGCCCTATATGTGGTGAATGACCGTAAAGAGCGTCTTTTGGTCTATGTACTCGAAAATGGAGAAGTTGTGCCTAAAGATCCGGCAGCTTCCACCGATGGATTTGATTTGACGGAAGTTTATTGTCTGGGTTGTTCCTGGCATGGTTCGCCGAAAAGACTGGTGAAGAGATAGACAGTTGCCGGCACTTTGTCTTTTTTTGATTTATGTCAATAAAAAGAGGGTGCGGGATTAGAATCTTTCAACCGGATTTTTCTGTATCTTTGCAGCCAATTTTTAGGACATAGACGTATGGCAACTTCTAAAGAGATGACGGCGGGGCCGGCATTACCTCTGATTTTTAATTTCACTCTGCCGCTTTTGTTCGGCAATCTGTTGCAGCAAACGTATTCGCTTGTTGATGCTGCAATCGTAGGAAAGTTTTTGGGTATTAATGCGTTAGCCTCTGTCGGGGCTAGTACATCCGTTGTGTTTCTTATTCTGGGTTTCTGCAACGGATGTTGTGGAGGATTCGGTATCCCCGTGGCACAGAAGTTTGGGGCGAGGGATTATAGTACGATGCGCAGTTACGTTTCCGTCAGTCTGCAACTTGCTGTTGTGATGTCTGTGGTCATAGCCATCTTTACCAGTATTTATTGTGCGGATATCCTGAAGATGATGCGTACACCGGAGAATATCTTTGAAGGAGCGTATGCTTATCTGCTTGTTACTTTCATCGGGATACCTTGTACTTTCTTTTATAATCTGTTGTCGAGCATTATCCGTGCTTTGGGAGATAGTAAGACACCTTTCTATTTCTTGGTACTGGCTACGGTGCTCAATATTATTCTCGATTTATTCTGTATTCTGGTACTGGGCTGGGGAGTGATGGGAGCTGCCATTGCTACTGTCTTTTCGCAGGGAGTTTCCGCTTTTCTTTGTTACGTTTATATGTATCGGAAGTTTGACATTCTGCGGGGCACGCCGAAAGAACGGAAGTATCAGTCGAAGCTGGCGAAGACGTTGCTTTCCATTGGCGTTCCTATGGGATTGCAGTTCTCCATTACGGCCATTGGCAGTATCATGCTTCAGAGTGCGAATAATGCGTTGGGTACGGCGTGTGTGGCAGCTTTTACTTCTGCGATGCGTATCAAAATGTTTTTCCTTTGTCCGTTGGAGAGTCTGGGTATGGCTATGGCTACCTTTAGCGGTCAGAATTACGGTGCCGGAAAGCCTGAACGTATTTGGTCGGGGATTAAAGCCAGCACGCTGATGATGGTTATCTATACAGCCGTCACTTTCTTGATTCTGATGCTGGGAGCCAAATCTTTTGCCTTGATTTTTGTTGATCCGTCGGAAATTGAGATCTTGGAGAAAACAGAACTTTTCCTGCATATATCAGTCTCTTTCTTCCCGATGCTTGGGTTACTTTGTATCCTGCGCTATACCATTCAAGGGGTGGGATATACTAATCTCGCCATGTTTTCGGGAGTGTCGGAGATGATTGCACGCATTCTCGTCAGTATTTATGCCGTGCCGGCTTTCGGCTTTATCGCTGTTTGTTACGGTGATCCGATGGCATGGATAGCGGCTGATTTGTTTTTGATTCCTGCATTTATTTATGTTTATCGCAGGTTGAAACGTCAGGTGCTGACAAGTGTCGTTGCATAATTGAAGTGTGTGTCAAAAGTCAATATACCCGTAGGGGAGTTTAGTTACTTTTGACACACACTTTATCATATTTTAGTCTTGTATCGGATACAGCGGGTTACCGCTTTCATCTACATCCGTCCAGTCTTTTACGCTCACGTTACCGAATGATACGGAGTTTTCGTTGATTACTGCACGGAAAAGATATGAATTTCCGGCAGCCAGAATATTGTCTGGCGGGATAATGGTCGTATTGTAAGTACGTGAGAAACTTTCTCCGTTGACCATCAGTTCCATCGTTAAAGCCATCGGGTCGGAACTTTTCAGCGGAAGCATGATATATTGAACCGTGAAATCATTGATTCCCATGTCGGCAGGCTTATCGTAACTGACTTCTGAAGAAATGATCCCTGTTGACAGATCCATGAAAGCTCCCGGTTTCGTGGGAGTAATAGTGGCGGAGAGTACTTTGTTGAGTGTAATATTCTCACCTCCCGTTATGGTTATCACGACCTGAGTGGCTACGTGCTGGTAAGTGATGGGAATGTTGACTTGTGAACTGGTCACATCCTGATGCAGGGCATGCCACCACAGATAATCCACCCCATTGGATAATGCTTCGGACTTGCCGTTGGTAAAGGTAGGAGCGGGGTTGCTGGAATTACAGGAAACCGCATAAAAACTATAGATATCATTACTGAGATACATTTTATAACTTTGTATTCCCGTCAACACTCCGGGAGAAGAAGTGATATAGTTGCCTTCACCGACAGGCTCTCCCTCTATCGTATTGGTGGTATTGGAAGGGTAGGCACATAACCAGCTCTGCAATCCTTTTCCCATCGGAGACATGGCACGCGTTATATTTCTTCCTTCTACGGAAGCACTGAAAGTAATGAGTGCATCTTTTTTGTCAGGATTGTCATTGTTTCCCTCTTCTCCGCCACTATTTTCTTCTCCGTTCGGATAGGCAACATCCATATAAATGTTGTTTTTGGAGCAGGCTCCTAACAGCAGCACCGCCAGTGCGGATACTGCCAGATACTTTGTAATTCGAAACTTAAAATTCATAGTCAGGTTCTTTTTGAAAGTTAGTAATTACCCCTATATACATTTCAAAAAGAATTTAGTTCATATCGGAAGAAACTATTTTTAGAACTCCGCTTCCTTCTGTATGCAGATGATATCGCCGTAAACGGGATGGCGGAACTCAATATATTCAGCATGGAGATAGAGCCTGTCCGCCTTTTTTCCATAGAGTTCATCGCCCAGAATGGGGCAGTTTAATCCTTGATGATGGGCGGCATGTACCCGTAGTTGGTGGGTACGCCCTGTCAATGGATAAAAAGCGATGCGTATGTACTTATCGGAATAGTTCAGAATCCGGTATTCGGTAACTGCCGGTTTGCCGTATTCTTCACTGACCATTTGCCGGGGGCGGTCGAGCGGATTGAGGCAAAGAGGAAGATTGATGGTTCCTGTTTCTTCGAGTTGCTGGTTCAATCCATTTCTATCCAGCAAGGCTACATAACGCTTCTTAATACTGCGATTGATGAACTGTTCCTGCAAGTGTTGATGAACTTCCTTAGTTTTGGCGACAAGTAACAACCCCGAAGTAGCCATATCCAGCCGGTGTACAATCATGGGACCGGTAGCTTCCGGATATTTAGCTTTTACACGATGGTAAACGGAATCCGTCTCCTCTTCTTTTCCGGGAACGGACAACATACCGGATGGTTTATTGACTACCACCAGCCATTCGTCCTCAAAAACGATTTCTAATTCTTCCTTCCTGTGTGCTTGGGGCGAAAGTGGATTCCCGTCTACTTCCAGTCCTTGCAGCATGTGTTGCAGAATCGGTTCGCATTTTCCTTTACACGAAGGGTAATAATAACCGTGATGCCGTACCTCTGTTTTCGGAGAGTTTCCCCACCAGAACTCGGCCATAGCCAATGGCTTCAGTTGGTGAAGGTAGGCATATTGCAGCAATTTGGGCAAGGCACATTCGCCTGCTCCGGCAGGGGGGATTTTGTGTACGGTTTGTTCAAAGATAGTACATAAGTCTTTTATTTCTCCTTTCGCATTCAGCATACGGAACTGTTCGAATAACTTTTGCTGTAAGGCTGCCGAACGTTGCTTTCGTTCGTTTTTTAGTTTTTCTATTTCCGTCTCAAAGGTGATAACCTCTTCTTCCAGCGTTTTGATTCGTTCTTTCCATCCCCGTTCCAATCGCTTGAATTCCGCTTTCTGATATTGGCTTTCACGAACAAGTGCGTCCTGTTCTTCTTTAGACAGGGCAGGGGATGACTTGCGGCGAAGTTCTCTCTCTTTCTTTGCTGTCTTTAGTTCCTCTTTGGCTTGAATAAGAGCCAGCCTTGTTTGTTCCGTTTCCCTGTCCAGTTTTTCTTTTAAGTGCAGATAATGAGGATTAACTTCCAATGCACTGATACGGACATTGATAGCCGAAATTTGTTCTTCTTCTATTTTAAAGAATCCCTGTGGTTGCAGCAAATCGTAAACAGGGGGTACGAAATACGGATGCAGATTCTTTCCTGCCAGATTGCCGGAAAAAGCAGCAAGATAACCGATAGAGGAAGATCCTTCTTCCTGGGTTTGTACGATCAGTACTCCGAACATTTTTCCGAGAGTCAGTTCCTCTAGCCACTCCTTCTTTGTCGAAATATAGGCTTTGACTTCTTCGGCCGCTAATACACATAGCGGATGAGGAGTATAGTTGAAAGGGTATGTAAACCTTTCCGGTAGTGCAATATGGGAAACCGGTTGGTCGAAAAAATGTATCATTGACTCGTCATAACAGAATTAGGGGTACAAAAATAAGGTAAATCCGCGAAATATACGGCAGATTCATCCTTAGAACTTTGTCATAAACTTCTGTACATTCTCTCTATATTCAGTAGGAGTCTGTCCTTTCTTCTTTTTGAATAGACGATTAAAGTTAGATACATTATTGAATCCGGAGGCATAGCAAATTTCAGAGATGGTATTGGATGTTTCATATAGCATTTTGGCTGCATTGCCTATCCGTATGTCATTCAGAAAATCTATAAAACTTCTATTTGTTCTTTTTTTGAAGAAGTGGCTAAATGCAGATTCAGACATTCCCACGCTGCTTGCAACCAATTCTAATGATATCTCTTCCTGAAAATGTTCCTGAATATAGGCGATCACTTTATTGATTCTTCGGCTTTTTGATTCTCTGATGGCGAAATCTCTTTCGTTGTTGGCTGCCAGCAATAATTTTTGGTTTTCAGATATAGATAAATGATATAGTATTTTGAAAAACTCAAGGGCAGAATCAACTCCTTGCCTGTGGGATAGATTCAGTATCGTATCTTTCAATGCAAGTGATGTTTCCTGAGAAAATTCGATTCCGTAAGATGAGTCAGTGAACAGTTGTTTAATAGGGTAGAAAATCTTCTTATTAATAATTGGATACTCCAAGGTTTCCTTATGAAACTGAATGGTGACGACGTGTGCTTCGTCATGATCGCTCTCACTAATCCATCGGTGTGGAATATTAGGACCTACCATAACCAGATCAATATCGCTGAATGGAGCGACACAATCACCAACAATTCTTTTACCTTTGCCATTGATGACCATATTTATTTCATAATCAGAATGAAAATGGGCGGCATAGTCAAATTTTGCATGAGGATGATTTAATACGATGAATAAATCTTCTTCTCCGATAGGGGTAATTTCTCTTTGTATGTATTCCATAGGGGGTGTTTTTCTGCAAATATATCATTTTGTTCAAGAAAGTACAAACCTTTATAAAAATAATATATAATGTTATTTGGTTGATAATCAGTGGATTGTTTGTTTTGTGTGGTAGAAACTTCAAAAAAGTATCATGTATTGACAGTATAATATTACAAAATAGATGAAGACCTCCCTATATTTGTGGCATCGAATATGACTAGTCGTTGTAGTAGTATTGAAAAACATTAATTTATTAATTTATGTCGTTTATGGGAAAGAAGAAAAATTTGTTGACCTTATTGTTTATATTATTGGCTATGCCATTAATTGCCCAAGAGATGATTGTGAAGGGTAATGTAATGTCAACTGATAATGAAACATTGGTTGGTGCGACGATTCTTGTTAAAAGTAAGAAGACGGGAGCTACCACCGATTTTGATGGAAACTATTCTATTTCAGCTAAAAAAGGCGATATCCTGGTGTTTTCTTATATAGGATTTAAAACTGTTGAGAAAAAAGTGACTTCTAATGTATTGAGTGTCATAATGGAGCCGGTAACAGAAATGTTGAATGAGGTGGTAGCAGTAGGATATGGTGTACAAAAGAAAGTTGACCTGACAGGGTCTGTTTCTACAGTGAAAGGAGAAGCTTTGATAAAAGCTGCCACACCCAACCTGACCAATGCACTGACCGGAAAGATGACCGGCGTCATTTCAACACAACAAAGTGGGGAGGCTGGATTTGATGATCCTACTTTCTATATCCGTGGAAAGAGTACATTTGGAGATAACAGTGCTTTATTGCTTGTAGACGGTGTAGAACGGTCTATCAGTAAACTGGACCCCAATGAGATTGAAAGTATTACGATACTGAAGGATGCAGCGTCTGCTGCTGTATATGGTGCGCGTGCTGCCAATGGGGTAATCATTGTCACTACAAAAAGAGGAACTCAGGGGAAACCGAAAATCACTTACTCGGGTACTTTTGGTTTTCAAAAACCGACTATCGTTCCGGAGATGATGAATGCATATGAATATGCGAAATACCTGAATTTGGCGTTGGTAAACATTGGAAATGTGCCTCGTTTCACAGAATCCGAAATTCAGGATTATAAAAGTGGAAAGAAACCTTCTACAGACTGGTGGAAAGAAACATTGAAAGAGCGTGCAGGTATTCAACAGCATAGCCTGAATGTGAATGGAGGTAGTGAATCGACTAAGTTTTTTGTATCATTCGGTTATCTCGACCAGGATGGATTGTACGATTTGTCTTATTTCAAAAGATATAATGTACGTTCCAATATTGATACTCAAATAACGAAAGACTTCAGTGTTTCGGTAGATCTTGCCGGACGCTATGAAAAACTCGGCAAATCAGCTGTCGGCAACGGGCTCTTCTCTACTATTATCAATTCGAAGCCAACCGAGCGTGCTTATGCTCCGGACGATGTAGAAAAAGGTGCCTTAGTTTCTAACGGGCAAAATGTTTCTCCTATCGGACAGGCTGCCCATTCGGGATATAGTAAGACGGAAAACTCAGTATTTCAAGGAACGTTGCAGGGTGTCTATGATGTTCCTTTCTTGAAAGGGCTGAAGGCCAGAGCCAGTTTCTCTTATGACCGTTGGTTCTCAAAAGCCAAGACTTTTACTACTCCCTATGAGTTTTACAGATATGATAAAGAGATCGATCTGTATACCAAACAGAAGTCAGGAGGAGGTATCAGTCTGTATGAAGGGACGGCTGAGGATGAAAGAATTACCATTCAGGCAGCCTTGTCTTATGATGCTACTTTTAATAAACTGCATAATATCTCAGCTTTATTACTTTTTGAGGAGTCGTCTTATAAATACAGTAATTTGCAGGCATCCCGCGTAAACTATATATCTTCAGCCATCGATCAGTTATTTGCCGGTCCGGATAAAGATCAGACAAATGGAGGAAGTGCGAATGAAACAGTCAGAAAGGGATATGTAGGACGAGTTAATTATAACTATTCGGGCAAGTACTTATTCCAGTTTAATTTCCGTTATGATGGTTCTTTCAATTTTCCACAGGGGAAAAGATGGGGATTCTTCCCCGCAGTTTCGGGCGGATGGAGAGTCAGTGAAGAACCTTTCCTGAAAAAGACAGGCATCTTTCATAATCTGAAACTTAGAGCTTCTTACGGACAGTTTGGTAACGACAGAGTGGCAGCGTTCCAGTATTTATCTGGATATAAATATAATTCCGGTTCAGTTATCGGTGGAAACTACCAGTCGGGAATTACAGATACGGGTATGGCTAATCCTAATATAACCTGGGAAACGGCAACCAATATGGATTTCGGACTTGATTTTGGTATTCTGGGTGGAAAACTATCGGGAGAACTAACTTACTTCTATAAGAAAACGAGAGACATCTTATTGCCCAGAAGTGCTTCCGTACCACAAACTTTTGGTGCTACCCTGCCTGATGAAAATATAGGAAAAGTTGATAATAAAGGTCTCGAAGCGATTTTGCGGTATAATGATAAGATTGGTAATTTTAGATTTATGGTGGAAGGAAATATGACTTTCGCCAAGAGCAAGGTCGTTTACATGGATGAAGCCTTGAATGTGGCAGAACAGAAGAAAAGAACCGGGCATCCTTTTGATCAGACTTATGGATTGAAGGCATTAGGTTTATTCCGGAGTCAGGAAGAAATAGACGGATGGGCTATTCAGGACGGACGTGGAAATACGAGTCTTAAAGTCGGTGACATTAAATATCAGGATTATGATAAGAGTGGGGTGATTGATGGTGAAGATATTCAGAGGATAGGTAAAAGTACGGTACCAGAGATTGTTTTCGGGTTGAATATAGGTATGTCATATAAGCAGTTTGAATTGACAATGAATTTTCAGGGTGCAACAGGTTTCGATCAATATCTGAGATGGGACCCGTTCAATCTTGAGTCTAATGCGTTGGCTATATTCAAGAACTCATGGTCGGAAGATAATCCGAATGCTAAATATCCACGCTTATATGCGGGAACTGTACAGAATAATCGGGAGAAATCTTCATTCTGGCTGTATGACGGCACTTATATCCGTTTGCGAAACTTCGAGTTGGCATATACATTTGACAAGTATCCGTTCTTCAAAAAGATAGGAGTGCAGAATCTACGCGTATTTGTATCGGGCAACAACTTATTGACCTTCTCGAAGATGAAGGACTTTGACCCGGAAGCTCCTAATATTGATCCTGATAATAATGCTTATTATTATCCGCAGATGAAGTCCTATAATGTTGGTTTGAGTATTGAATTTTAATAGAGTAGAGTTATGAAAAATAGAATATCATCCGTTTTTATCCTGTTTTTGTTGCTGTTCACCAATTCGTGTATGGATTTGGATAAAGAACCGCTGGATATGATTTCGAGTGATGCGGTATTTAAAGATGAGGCTCTGTCAGAGGCCTATCTCTATAAAATATATGGCTATATGCCTTGTGGATATGGCCTGTTTGTTGAAGCTGGTGCGAATGTATTAAGTGGAATGGGGATTACCGATCTGCTTGATGGCAGCACCGATCTGTTGCGTTCGCCTGCGGGATGGAATGAGAGTAACGGAGTCATGATACCGGGAACGATGTCTTCTACGTACAATCCTCTTGAAACTTGGGGCCGGAGCTATGAAGCCATCCGTAAAGTTAATAATCTGATAGCGGGACTTTCTGATGATAGTCCCTTATCAGAAAGTTTTAAGGAAAGAGTGATAGCAGAAGCACGTTTTGTCAGGGCATTCCTGTATTTCGATCTGGTTCGCCGCTATGGAGACGTACCTTTGATTAAAGAGTTACAAAACTTTGATAATTTGCAGGCACTGCTCGTTCCGCGTACTCCTAAATCGGATGTTTATGATTTTGTAGAAACCGAATTGGAACAGATAGGAGAAATACTTCCGTATGCGAGAGAAATACCGGCAACCGAACATGGACGTGCTTCTCGTGAGGCGGCATGGGCACTAAACGGACGTGTATTGCTTTTTGCCGAACGTTATGAACGTTCCGCTTTTTTCTCAAAGAAAGTAATTGATGAGAAGTATTTTGAATTGGATGATGATTACAATGCATTGTTCCAGTCAAGAAGTGGAAATAAGGAAGTTATATTCGAAGTAATGTTTGATGGGATTAATAAAGGGCATGCGTGTGATAACTTGTTTATGCCCCCCAGCATCGATAATGGCTGGGGCTCTCAGACGAATCCGACACAAGAACTGGTGGACTCCTATGAAATGTTGGACGGAACTCCGTTTGACTGGAATAATCCTGTACATGCCAAAGATCCGTATACCGGACGAGATAAACGTTTGGCTGCAAGCATTATTACAGACGGATCTGTCTTTAAAAATAAAGTAATTCGAACGGGATACCTAATGCCGGACGACGGCTTGGGACTGGTAGAAAGAACTTATACCGGTTATTATATACGTAAATTTCTTGATGAAACCCTTCCTTTTGAGAAACTCTATTTCGGAGGTAGCCAGACAAGCTGGAAGGAGTTACGTTTAGCGGAAGTATTGCTGAATTATGCCGAAGCGCAGAACGAAGCTAAGCAGGGACCGGATGATTCTGTTCATGATGCGATAAATGCCGTAAGAGACCGTGCCGGACTACCGGATCTTCCGGAAGACCTTGATTATACAGGAATGAAACAGAGAATTATACAGGAACGGAAAGTAGAACTGGCATTCGAAGGACATCGTTTCTGGGATTTAAGACGTTGGAAACTGGCAGAATCTGTATTGAATAACAAGTATTTCCATGGTATGAAGATTACCGAAGAGAATGGAGTGAAACATTATGAGGTATTCGAATTGAATATGCTTCCTAAACAAGTCTTTTTGCCGAAGCACTATCTGATGCCTATAAATATCGGTGAAATGGAGAAGAACCCTAATTTGGGCAGTAACAATGACGGATATTAAAAAACTACGGGTATGAAAAGAATCAATCATTGGCTGATAATATGTTTTGTTTTGCTGTTGACTGTTGCATGTACTTCCGGCAAACAGAGTAAATCGGCATCCTGGCAGGATTTGCATTATGGACCTGATTCGCTACAGACGATGGATGTATATCTGCTGGAGAACAGGACTGCCGATACTCCTTTAATGATTCTTGTGCATGGAGGAGGTTGGATGGCAGGCGATAAGAAAGATGCCGATTTTATGAAAACCGCCTGTTATGCCAACGGCATGAATGTGGTGAATATAAACTATCGGATGGGGGATGGAATCTGCTATAAGCAGATGATGCAGGATATGACGGATGCAGTCCGCTATGTACTGGTCCATGCAGAAGAATGGAATATTAAAAAAACAAATTATGTGATGTGGGGCGGTAGTGCCGGAGCTCATTTATCTTTATTGTATGCGTATAATTATGATAAAGAAGATGTTATTTCATTAGTCATCACTTTGGGAGCACCTACCAGACTGGATGCTTTGGATGCCTTGTCGGGTGCAAAGCAAAGCGATATTGAAGGACTGTTGCCAATCGTTACCGGTAAACCGTGGAACAGTGACACTTCTCAGCTGGATGTCGATTATCAGCTGGCAAGTCCTTATTACGGAAAAAACTTTAAGCCTACTTTCCTGATACATGGAGAAAAGGATACGATCGTCCCGAAAGTTCAATCGGAGATGTTGAGTGATCTTTTAAAACAGAAAAATGTTCCCGATACGCTGGTTATCCTTCCTAATGGAGGGCATGGAGGTGAAAATACTCCTCTGGAAGTTTCGGAAAAGGTAAATGTGGCAATGTATAAATGGATTTTGAAATACAGCAAATAATAAAAAGAGTATACTATGAATGCAATAAATAAACTGAAACTATCTTTATCGGCAGTGCTCTTCTCCTTTTTGGGAATAGCTTGCAGTGATATAGATGATAACTTGGTGAACTATCCGGTAGTAGCGGAGGTGAATACCGTCTACTACATTGATTCGGAGTCGGGAAATGACGCTAATAGTGGAGAATCTGAATCGTCTGCATGGAAAACGTTTGCTAACATTAACCGTGTTATTTTTCAGGCAGGTAATCGTATTTTACTGAAGAGAGGGAGTGTATGGACCGGACAGGTTAGTCCTAGAGGGACGGGTACACCTTCCAATCCAATTATTCTTGGATCTTATGGCGAAGGAGAAAAACCGATTATCAATGGAAATGGTGAAGTAAAGGCGGCCGTTTACCTGAAAAACCAGTCGAATTGGGTAATTCAGGATTTGCAGGTGTCTAATTATGCGGATGTACGGGGAGATATCTATCGATGCGGGATTTTGGTCGAAAATGATAATGGAGGAACTGTCAGCAATATTAAGATTCTGAATAATACGGTTCGTGACGTGTCCGGTTCCTTCAGATATGTCGGTGCTTTTCATCCGCATCAATATGGAGGGATAGCTGTCAATGTAATAGGGCAGAATGCCACAGATAAATATGATAAGGTCTTGATTGAAAATAATACCGTAGAAAAAGCGGGACGTACGGGGATTGTTGTATGGGATAATCTTTTTGCCAGTGATCTGGAAGCTTCCACGAATGTAGTAATACGTAATAATTCGGTGAAAGACATTGATTCGGACGGTATAATCACCTATGGTTGTTATGGTTCTTTAATCGAACATAATGTAGCCAATGGATGCGGCTCTTATCGGGAGGACGGTCAGTTTAATGGCTCGGCAGCTATTTGGTGTACTCGTGGAAAGGACTGTATTATTCAGTATAATGAGGCTTATCATACGAAAGCGCTGGAGGGAAATGATGACGGAACCGGATTTGACATTGACATGGATGCTGTTAATTGTATCGTACAATACAATTATAGCCACGATAACGAGGGAGGATTTATGTTGTTTGTAGACGCGTCTAATTCGTCCGGTAGTATTGTACGCTATAATATCAGTCAGAATGATCGGAAACGTGTCTTCATGATTGCAGGAGGAGTTACTCCGAATACGCAGATTTATAATAATACCATATATTTGGGTGCGGGTGCTACTACTAAGATTATAGATCATACCTGGGATGACGGGGGAAATATCAATGCTCCTTGGCTGTTTAAGAATAACATCATTTACAATCTAGGAACAGGTGATTACAAGATTCCGGGTACAGGTGGAGTTTTTGAAGGAAATGTCTACTATGGAAACCATCCGGCTAACGAACCGGATGAAACAGGGAAGATAACAGTAGATCCGAAATTTATAAATGTTGGTGCCGGTGGAACAGGTATCAGTACACTGGATGGATATAAGCTGGAAGAAAACTCTCCGATAATGAATACGGGAGTTAAGGTTGCAAGGAATGGCGGTATGGACTTCTTTGGAAATCCGGTATCCTCTGGCGGTAAGCCTACTCCCGGTGCTCACGAATTGAATGGCACGGCTTCGGGTGAGTCTGAAATGATAGATAAACTGAATGACTGGAGTAACGCATTTTACTATTCACCCAATTTGAATCTGGACAGCAGTAATCCGCAATTCTTTGGTGGTGATGGATCCAGAGCTGTACGGGCAACTACAGATGATGGAATTATATTGTATAACCTTCCGAATATAAAGTCTGTGGAAGTCACTATGTATCTATGTGTCTGGTATCCGACGTTAACCCCGCAGAACATTAAGATATATGGTTCATACACAGGAGGTGATTTTGCTAATTACATCGAAATACCAGTTACTTATACGACAGATTCTGCTGTAGTGGAAGGCTGGCAGAAGACCACAATCAATACAGCTGGGGCCTTGCCGGAAGGAGTGAACTTTATAGGAGTCCGCATTAATGATCCGGTGAATGAGAGCTGGGCTGTTCAAATCGGTGAAGTGGCAATCACTTATGTAGAATAAAATAAAACGAAGAGAATGATGAATATTGCAATACGAATTTGGATAGTTATTTTATCCTTTGCCTGTATAACTCCTGTTTATGCGAATGATCAAAGTGGTAAAATATACTATATTGATAACTTGGGCGGCAGCGACAGTAATACCGGACTGTCGCTCGGGGAAGCCTGGAAATCTTTTAAAAACGTCAATGACCGGGAGTTTAAACCGGGTGAACAGATTCTGCTGAAATCCGGTTGTACTTGGACGGGGTCTTTGTCTCCAAGAGGGAATGGGACGGATGATTCGCCGATTATAATAGGGGCTTATGGTGAAGGGACACGTCCTGTGATCCATGGGAACGGTCAGGTAAAGGCAGCAGTATACTTGCGTAATCAATCGAACTGGGTGATTCGTCAGCTGGAAGTCACGAATCAGGCTCCGGAACGAGGTTATGTACATCGCGGAGGTATCCTAGTCGAAAATGATAATGGTGGTGTTTTGAGTAATATCAGTATTCTTGATAATTATGTGCACCATGTGACCAGCTCATTCCGTTATGCATATAATTTTCATCCTCATCAATTTGGGGGGATTGCTGTAAATGTGAACGGTTTGACCGGTACTGATAAATATAGGAATGTACTGATTGAGGGTAACAGAGTTGAGAATGTAGGACGTACGGGTATTGTTGTATGGGATCATATTTTTGCCAAATATGATGAAGCCTGTACGGGAGTCAGAATACGTAAAAACTCGGTGAAGGACATTGATTCTGACGGAATCCTTACCTATGGTTGTGACGGTGCCCTGATAGAACATAATGTGGCGGATGGCTGTGGCTCCTATCGGGAAGACGGGGGATTTAATGGCTCGGCAGCTATCTGGTGTACCCGTGGAAGTAATTGTATAATCCAGTATAACGAAGCATTCAATACGCATATGCTGGAAGGAAATGCTGATGGAACAGCTTTCGACATTGATATTGATGCAATAGACTGTATCGTGCAGTACAACTACAGCCACGATAATGAAGGAGGCTTTATGCTGTTCATCGATGCTTCTAACTCCTCTGGAGGAATTGTCCGTTACAACATCAGTCAGAATGATAAAACACGTATATTTATGATTGCCGGAGGAGTACAGCCTAATATGAAGATATATAACAATACGATTTACATATCGGAAGGGCTGGACACGAAAATCATAGAACATACCTGGGATGAGGCGGGAGATATCAATGCGCCTTGGATATTTAAGAATAACATTATCTGCAATTATGGAAGTGGTGGTTATATGATACCGGGAAAGAATGGGATCTTCTCCAACAATGTATATCATGGCAACCACCCTTCGACAGAACCTGCTGAACTTAATAAAATAACTGCTGATCCGAAATTCGTCAATCCGGGCAGCGGGAAAAGAGGAATTGAATCTCTGTCAGGTTATTATCTGAAGAAGAATTCTTCTGCCGGTCAGGCAGGTGCGGTGATCGATCATCATGGTGGTCAGGATATTTTCGGAAAGAAAGTATCGGATAGTGTACCTTCTAATATTGGGGCTGTAAACTGATTAATGACAATTTAGGATGAAGACAAGAATATTATTATGCATGGCGGTATCGCTCATGCTGACACTCTTCTCATGTCATAAAACAGAGAAAGTGTGGGTCTATGATCTGAAGGTGGAAAGTCTGGTGAATCCTCTCGGGCTTGAACAGAAGCAGCCTCGTTTAAGCTGGAAACTACATTCTGAAGAAAGAGGAGTCCATCAACAGGCATACCGCATCATCGTATCTTCGTCTGAGGAGAAACTGAAAGAAAATGTAGGAGACTTATGGGATTCGGGCAGAATCCCTTCTTCCGAAACAGTTTTAATTCCTTATGAAGGTGCGCTGTTGTCCGACAGGCAGTTTTGTTACTGGAAAGTAAGGATTGAAACCAATTTGGGTGAAGTTGTTTCATCGGAAAGAGCTTTTTGGTCGATGGGGCTAGAGACATCTGATTGGCAAGCCAAATGGATTGGTTTGGAGAGTATAGAGGCGGAAGGAGAAGATCGGAAGATGAATTTTGTTCCAGAGAATGAAGACGAACTTCGGCTGAAAAGTGAGACTCGCCTTCGTGCCCGTTACTTGCGGAAAGAGATAAAACTGGGAAAAGATGTAAAAAGTGCAATGCTTTATATCTCCGGTTTAGGCTTGTACGAAGCATATCTGAACGGCCATAAGATTGGAGATCAGGTATTAGCTCCTACTCCGACAGATTACAGTAAAACTGTTCCGTACAACACTTTTGATGTCACTTCTTATTTGAATAAAGGAGAGAATACTATAGGGGTGATATTGGGAAATGGCCGATTCTTTTCGATGCGTATTCCCTGGTTCCGTACATTTGGATTGCCTCAACTATTATCTCAGTTGGAAGTAACTTACAAAGATGATACGAAAGACACTTTCGTGAGTGACGAATCATGGAAACTTACTTTGGATGGTCCTTTGGGAGTAAATAATGAGTTCGATGGTGAAGAATATGATGCCCGTAAAGAAATGGAGGGATGGAGCACGAACGACTTTGACGATGCGGCATGGTATTCGGTTGAATTAGTAAATGCCCCCGAAGGAAAGCTGCAGGCACAGGAAAATCCGAATATTAAAGTGATGGAACATATAAAACCTCTCTCTGTTCATAAACTGGATGATGATAAGTATATTATAGATATGGGGCAGAATATGGTAGGATGGATTACGTTGAAAGTACGTGGCAAACGGGGAGACAAAGTAACGCTTCGTTATGCGGAGTTATTGAAAGAAGACGGTCATTTATATCTGGATAACTTACGTGGAGCGAAAGTTACGGATACTTATATCTTAAAGGGAGATGAAGAGGAAACATGGGAACCTAAATTTGTATTTCATGGTTTCCGTTATGTTGAAGTGTCTGGTTTTCCCGGTGTACCTACTGTTGATCATTTCGAAGGAAGAGTCGTTTATGACGAAATGAAGACCACCGGTACGTTTGAAACTTCCAATGCCATCATTAACCGGATTTATCAAAACGCATGCTGGGGTATTAAAGGTAATTACCGTGGAATGCCGACAGACTGTCCTCAACGGGACGAACGGATGGGATGGCTGGGCGATAGAACTACCGGAGCATACGGCGAAAGCTATATTTATGACAATCAGAAACTTTATGCAAAATGGCTGAAAGATATTGAAGATTCACAATTAGCGAACGGAGCATTACCGGATGTCGCTCCTAATTATTGGGAGATGTATACCAATGATGTCACATGGCCGGCTGCATATTTCACCGTTGCCGATATGCTGTACAAACAGTATGGAGATGTACGTCCCATCATCCGCCATTATGATTCATTCAAAGCATTTATCCAATTTATTCGGGATAACTATCTGAAGGATGATATCGTTATTCATGATACATTCGGTGACTGGTGTATGCCACCGGAGTCTATGGAAATGATTCATTCACAAGATCCTTCACGGAAGACTTCAGGGGAATTGCTCTCAACCGCATATTATTATCGTCTTTTGGTCTTAATGCAGAAATTTGCTTCGTTATCAGGTAATGATAAGGATATCGCCTATTATCGGGAGTCAGGTGATCGGATATTAAAAGCTTTCAATAGGAAATTCTATAATGCATCAACCGGATATTATTCCAATAATACGGTAACGGCTAATTTATTAGCTTTAATGAACGGGATGGCTCCCGACTCTGTCCGTCAGGTCGTTTTCGAACATGTTGTTGATAAGACTCTAAATGAGTTTAAGGGGCATGTCAGTACTGGACTGATCGGTATTCAATGGCTTATGAGAGGATTGTCAGACTATGGGCAACCGGAACTGGCGTATAAGATTGCCACCAACAAAACCTATCCGAGTTGGGGATATATGATTGAAAATGATGCTACTACCATTTGGGAATTGTGGAACGGCAATACGGCCGATCCGGCAATGAATTCCGCCAATCATGTAATGTTGTTGGGGGACCTTATAATATGGTATTATGAGTACCTGGCAGGCATCAGGAATGAAGCAGCCTCAACAGGATTTAAAAAGATTGAAATGAAGCCATTGCTTGTGGGGGATCTGACTTATGTCAATGCCTCTTATCAATCGATCAGAGGAGAAATCCGAAGTCATTGGAGGAGAGAAGGAACTACCTTTATCTGGGATATTGCTATCCCGGCCAACACGACTGCTTCTGTCTATCTGCCCGAAGCTGTCGGCAAGGAGATAAAAGAAGGGAATAAAGAATTGAATGACATTAAAAGTATAACCGGAGTAAGGACGGATGGCAACTGGGTTATAATTGATCTGGAATCCGGGGAGTATTCGTTTACGGTAAAACAAAACAGAATGTTAAACTGAAAATTAAAAGTTATGAGACTGAAGAAATATGATAACAATCCTATTCTGTCACCAAATTCAGCGAATGCATGGGAAAATTTAGTGGTATGCAATCCTGGTGTATGGTATGAAGATGGAATATTTTATATGCTCTATCGGGCAGCAGGTGATGATGAAGAACATATCATTCGTTTGGGATTGGCTACGAGTAAAGACGGATATGATTTTAGAAGAGCCTCTTCTCAACCGGTATTCGGACCCAGCATTGATGGGCCTGATGCCGGTGGAGTGGAAGATCCCCGTATTGTGAAATTTGATGATGAATACTACGTCACCTATGCCTTCCGTCCTTATCCTCCGGGACAGTATTGGAAGTTTCCGCATGATGTGGTATTGCGTCCGCAGTGTGGTAGTCATGCGCCCGTTTTTATTAAGGAGAATCTGGGAAATTCAGGATTGGCGGTAACTAAAGATTTCAGGCACTTCAGACGGTTGGGGAGGATTACCGAATCGGCTCTGGATGATAGGGACGCTATACTTTTCCCTGAGAAAGTGAATGGAAAATATGTACTTCTGCATCGTCCCAAACAATATACGGGTGATAAGTATAATGTTAAATATCCGTCTATTTGGTTGAAATTCTCAGATGATTTACTAAATTGGTCAGATAAAGAAAGCCATTTGTTGATTTCGGGCATAGAGAATACTTGGGAAGAAAAAATCGGCGGAAGCACTCCACCCTTGAAAACGGATGAAGGTTGGCTCGTGCTGTATCATGGAGTAGAACATGGCGGAAAGGGATATTACAGGGTAGGAGCGTTACTGTTGGACCTGGAGAATCCGCTTCGTGTGATAGGACGTACTAGAAATTATATTCTTGAGCCTGAGATGGACTGCGAGATAAACGGTTATTATAAAGGTTGTGTGTTTCCTACGGGAAATGTAATTGTAGATAATACATTATATGTGTATTATGGAGCAGCAGATAAGTACGTTTGCATGGCTACTTGTGATGTAAAAGAATTGATTCAGTATATTAAAAAAGGGGAGTAATGAATAAAGTAATACCTTTGTTGGCCATACTTTTGTGGTTTTGCACGGCATGCGGAGAGAAGAAAAGCACGTTGGTTATATCCGATCAGCCTGTATCCGCTAATTTTATGGGAAATGGAGTGGAGTGGTCAGCTTATCCGCATGGTGACTCTCCCGAAGCCGAATGGGGATACTTAATGACAGATGAGAAGTTGCAGAAAGTATGTTCCCGGCTTGACTACATGAAACCGCGTATTGTTCGCTTGATGGATGTAGCCGGATGGCGTTATTTCAAGGGAGTGGATACAAAAGGCAATCTGATAGTGGACTTTGAATGTGCGGAAGTGAAGATGGTCTGCAAGCTATTGGACTATTGTCAGAAGAATGGGATAACAGTTTTGATTGGCGATTATGGTGTACCCGGATTTTGGGGATATAAAGGCAAGGTTGACAGGGTAGATGATCCTCGTTATGTGGATATGACTATCAGATATCTTTCTTATCTGATAAAGGAACGGGGATATGATTGCATTAAATATTACATTATAACCAATGAACCGAATGGAACCTGGGCATGTACCAATGGTGATTGGGAGCAATGGAAAAGGGGAGTCAGTATGTTTGCGGAAGGGTTTAAGGCGGCAGGACTCCCATTGGAAATGTCTGCTCCCGATGTCGTTGAAATGTCTGATAATCCGGCTTCCGAATATACGGGCAGGCAGTGGGTTGAACAGACTATGATTCAGTTGGATTCAATAGTAGGCAATTATAATATCCATTGTTATGCGGATGCTTACTTTGTAAGGGACGGCCGTTTTCAGAAACATCATAAGGAAGTCGCGGATATACTCAAGACAACAGGAAAGCCTGTTATCTTCGGAGAAATAGGAGTACTTTATAAGACCGGTGAGTTGGGAGAAGAATATAAGAAGTTACTTCCACAGAAACCGTTTGCCAGTGAAGACTCCCAGCTGCATGTGTACGATTATGTCTATGGTATTGATGCCGCCGATGCATTAATACAGTCGATGAAAGCCGGATTCCAGGGAGCCAGTGCATGGATGCTCGATGATGCGATGCATACGATTGGAGATTTGGGAGACAAGAACCAACTCAAGGTTTGGGGATTCTGGAATTCATTGGGGACGGAGTTGCTGAATGATGAGAAAGAGGAAGAAATTCGTCCGTGGTTCTTTACATGGTCGCTGATGTGTCGATATTTCCTGCCGGGCATGGAAATTTTTAATCCGGAGAATGAAGAACTGTTTCCTAATTTGAGAGTCGTTGCAGGAAGAAAAGGAGAAGAGGCTACGATTGCATTGTTGAATGCTGGTGATTCAACCTATACTTTCTGTTTGAAAATGAATGTGGGTAGCAGCAAGCAGGACTTTGCTGTTTATAGCTATACGCAGACGGGGTATAAGACAGATGAAAACTCCTTTCCGGTTGCCGAATCTGTAGCCCGGGCAAAGGATTTGTTGTCGGGTGAGGAAGAAATAAAGATTCTTCCCCGCAGCTTTAAATTATATACAAATATAAAAATAGACTAAGTTATGCAGGTTACAGTTTCCTTTATTGACATAGCTGTCATAGTGGTCAGCACCGGACTTATCATTTGGTGGGCACTGAAAAAAGGCAAAAGCGGAGATTCCAAGTCATACTTTCTGGCGGGACGCAGTATGTCCTGGATAGTGGTTGGTCTGTCTCTTTTTGCTGCCAGTATTTCCAGTACAACACTTATCGGGCAGACTGGAGATGCTTATTCTACAGGGATAGCTGTCTTTAATTATAATTTAGTGGGTGTTGTTGTTATGGTGTTTTTCGCAACTTTTATTTTACCTATTTACATTAATAGCGGCATTTTCACCATACCCGAATTTTTGGAACGGCGTTTTGATGTCCGTTCCCGTTATTATTTCTCGGCTATCTGCATCATAGGGAATGTATTTTTGGATGCGGCAACCGCTTTATACGCGGCTGCTTTGATTATAAAATTGCTGGTGCCTTCTGTCGATATCCAGGTGATTGTGATTGTTTTTGCACTGCTGGCAGCTTCCTATACCATTCCGGGAGGACTATCCTCGGCTATTAATGCCGAAATTATACAAGCCTGCATTTTAATAGTAGGCTCCGTTTTGCTGGCAATATATGTAACGGTCAGTGGCGGGTTCGATTATTTGAAAGAACTGTTTATTTCGGGCGATTATATGGTCAAGCTGATTCGTCCTTTAGATGACTCTTCTACGCCCTGGCTGGCATTGATCATAGGAATGCCCATTACCGGTCTCTATTTTTGGGCAAACAATCAAACGTTGGTACAGCGTGTATTGAGTGCTAAAAATCTGAACGAGGGACGTAAGGGAGTGATGCTGAACGGAGGTATTACTCTGACTACTTTATTCCTTTTTGCTATGCCGGGGGTGATGTGCCAGAAGCTATTTCCCGATTTAGGCAGTCCCGATATGGTATATCCTGCCATGATTCTGAATTTGATGCCTGTAGGCTTGCTGGGAATAATGATAGCTGTATTGTTTGCGGCTCTCACGTCTGCATTAAGTGCAATAATGAATTCGACATCCACTCTTTTTACTATGGATTTTTATTGTAAGATAGATAAGCATGCGAATGATAAAAAGCTGGTACGTGTAGGAAGAATTGTCTCTGTCATCGTTATTGTCATAGCAGCATTGTGGGCTCCCCAGATAGGAAAATTCGGTTCAATCCTGAAGTATTATCAGGAAATGCTCGCTTATCTGGCTCCCCCTATTGTAGCGGCATTTATTGTTGGGATATTCAGCCGTCGGGTCAATGGGCAAGGAGTCTTTTTCGGCTTGATGAGTGGATTTGTGATTGCTGTTTTATTGCTATTCTTTAAAACGTCGATATTCGGTGATATGCATTTCTTGTTTATTGTTCCTATACTGTTTGTCTTTAGTATACTGGTGATGTATCTGATGAGTTTATGTTCTGCTGCTCCACTGTCGGACAAACTGAATCAGAATATTTTCACACTAGACTTTTACAGGAAAGAAACTGTTGAATTGAGTAAGATAAAATGGTATTCTAATTATCGTATTTGGGGAGTGATATTGTTGGTACTTTCAGGAATATTATTACTTATATTATCATGACAAAAGCTCTTTAAGGATAAACTTTTGTAAAGGTGTCTTCGTTTTAAGCATTTATTGTTCTATATTTGTTCTGTAGTTGGAATGGATATAGAACAATAAGAGGAATAAAATGGAAGACAAACCAAAATTCGCTTTTGTAGGTAACAGCCACATGGCATTCTGGGCACTGAATGTATATTTCCCTCAATGGGAATGTCTGAACTACGGCGCTCCCGGAGAAGGGCTGGCGTATGTCGAGTCATTTCATGAAGATACATCCGACTGCCAGGTAGTGATTCAGTTCGGGAGCAATGACATTTATCAGCTGAATGAAGAAAATACAGATGATTATGTAGAACGGTATGTGAAAGCTGTTCTTGCGGTTCCTTCCCGAAAAACGTATCTCTTTTGTATTTTTCCCCGTAATGATTATGATGATTACAGTACGGCTGTGAACAAGTTCATCCGCATACTGAATGAGAAGATAGTTGCAAAACTGACAGGGACAGGCGTCATTTATCTGGATGTTTTTGATCAATTACTGATGAACGGCAGATTAAATCCGGAGCTGACTATTGACGATCTGCATTTGAATGGAAAAGGGTATCGGATATTAAGTACGGCGCTGAAGCAGGCATTCAACGGACAGGAGCATCTATGAAATTTTATGTTAACGCTTTTGTCATGTAAATAGGTGGCATATCATTTATTTTTCCTATTTTTGCCCCATTAATCAATATGTATAACCCCCATAAAACGATGAGACGATGGAAAAAGTTATTATCAACTCGTACGAAGAATTTGAAAAGTTGGTAGGGCAACAAATAGGTGTTTCCGATTATGTGGAACTCTCTCAGGAACGTATCAACCTTTTTGCAGACGCAACACTGGATCATCAGTGGATTCACGTAGACACAGAACGTGCAAAAGTAGACAGTCCGTATCACAGTACGATTGCTCACGGTTATCTGACGCTTTCCATGCTTCCTTACCTGTGGAATCAGATTATTCAGGTGAACAATCTGAAAATGATGATCAACTACGGGATGGATAAGATGAAATTCGGTCAGGCTGTTTTGTCTGGACAGAGCATTCGTCTGGTAACTACTCTACACTCACTGACCAATCTGCGCGGTGTGGCAAAAGCTGAAATCAAGTTTGCAATTGAGATTAAGGATCAACCGAAGAAAGCCCTTGAAGGGATTGCTGTGTTCCTGTATTATTTTAATTGAGTAACGACGAAAAGATAAGATAAGGCTGTTTCCTGCAAAGGAAGCGGCCTTTTGTTTTATTTATTGGATGTAAAATATGTAAATACACGGAAATCGGTTAAAATATCAAAATAATAAGAGGTTTGTCATGATTGTGGCATCCATAAGCGCTGCTGAGTGTTTTACATATCATATATGTATTCAAATAATCATGAAGCAATTAAAAAGTGAGCGTTATGTCTTTAAGTAGTCTTTTAATCATATTTTCATCTTCTTTTATGGCATTGTTTCCGGTGATCAATCCTTTAGGAAACGGTTTTGTCGTCAATGGATTCTTTGCAAACCTTGATCCTTCACAACGAAAAACTGCTATTCAGAAACTAACCATTAACTTTATAATGATCGGTGTAGGCACTTTACTGATAGGTCATTTATTCTTATTGATTTTCGGTCTGGCGATTCCTGTGATTCAACTGGGTGGTGGAATACTTATTTGTAAGACAGCGATTGAGCTGTTGGGTGATTCCAATTCTTCCGATAAAGAAGGGACCAGCCAGAATGTGGACAGCTTCAAGTGGAAGAGCATCGAACAGAAGATATTTTATCCCATCACGTTTCCTATCAGTATCGGTCCGGGCAGTATATCCGTGATCTTTACTTTGATGGCATCTGCCAGTGTGAAAGGCAAACTGTTGCATACCGGAATCAATTATCTGGTCATTGCGCTGGTCATTATTTGTATGGCTGGGATACTCTATGTGTTTCTTTCACAGGGACAGAGGATCATTCAGAAACTGGGACCTGTAGGAAATCAGATTATTAATAAACTCGTTGCCTTTTTTACCTTTTGCATCGGTATACAGATTTCCGTCACAGGTATTTCCCAGATATTCCATCTGAATATATTATGAGTTCGGATGTTCTTTCTTTTTCTTTGCTTGGATAGCTTTCAATGTATTTTTTCTTACTGAACGTATGGCAGGAACCAACAATTCCGGTTCCATTATCTCCAGCATAGTGCGCAATTCTTGCTGTAGTTCGGGGATGGAGCAGGTCAGCTGATAGGCAAGTTTGATGCAAAGAGACTGCACTCCTGCCGGCTCATTTCTTGATACCATTCGTTCCATACAGAAATCCAGTAAGTCTACTCGTGGAGGGTCGGCTAGCTGTTGTTGGCATAGCAGGTTCAGTAACATCCTTCGTTTTCCCGAATGCGGGCAGGTAAGTGCTGCGTCTATCAGTTCGTCTTGTTTCAGAGTCAGCCATTCTACTTCAGGCTTTGAGAAGTGCGTACAAACCCACAATGCCTGATAAGAGACAACGTCATCCTCATCAAAGATCAGCCGGTAAATTTCCTCTCTGAGCCGTTCGTCTTCTTTTATATAATGAAGTAGTTCCCGTATATTCTCTATATGGAAGCGTGTGGCCAGTTGTGTGCGTAAATCCATTTTTATTTTGGGTTCAGTATCTTATTTTTTATCGTCGGCCAGTTGTAAGTGCAGGATTGGATACGGCTTGCCCATGCTGTCTGTTTCATCCCGTCCGATGATCTCGAATCCCAGATGCTGATAGAACCGGAGAGCCTGGTCGTTGTCTTCGTTTACATCCACCTTGTCGATCTGTTTCTGGCGGATGGCATACTCTATCAATCGCTTTCCGTACCCCTTTCCCTGTTCGTCGGGGTGTACAAACAGCATCTCGATCAGTTCATCACTCAATCCCATGAATGCGGCAATCTTTCCGTGAGAGTTGCGGATGATAAAGAGCTCTACTGCCGGCAAATAGTGGTTGCGTATCAGTGGCTTATAGAACTGGATACTCTCTTCTGTCAGAAAGTGGTGCGTGGTACGCACAGACTTCTCCCACAGCTGTATCAGTTCATCGTAATCCTGTTCGGTGGGGCGTGCTATATTGGGAATGTAGTAACATTCATGATCATATATATTCCCGTTATAGGTAAGTTCTGCCTGATGAAGTGTACCTTCGTAGATAAATCCGTTTCGCTTCAGCACTTGTTGCGAACGTTTGTTGTGCGGATAACAGTTGGCAGTGATGAGGCTGAGCTGTAGTTCGTTGAAGCCATAGTTGAGCACGGCTTGCACTGCTTCCGACATGTATCCTTTTCCCCAATACGGTTCGTCCAGCCAATATCCCAGCATACGTACCTGAGGATTTTCCCGTTTCGGATCGGGTACGATGCCGATGGAAGCTATCAATTGCTGTGTATCTTTTAATGTAACAGCCCATATACCTTCCTGTCCTATAAATGCGCCGTGAAGGATTTCACGGGATTCATTCAACGTCTTGTGGGGAGCCCATCCGGCATTATTTCCCAAATTGGGGTTCTGGCAACAGGCAAAGAATGCTTCTGCGTCATTCTCCTGAAAAGGGCGCAGTAGCAGACGTTTCGTTTCGATATTCGGGCATAGAGCCGCTTCGGTTCTTTCTGCTTCCGGTTCTTTCTTGTATACACATTCCAAACGATTTCCGTCGGGGTCGAGTACAACGCTCTCAAAGTATCCGTCGCCCGAAGTGCGTGGTTCACCTGCTATGGTATACCCCTCGGAGCGCATTTCTTCCGTAAAGCGAAGAATCTCCTCCTTGCTGGGAAATGTGAACGCAAGATGTGTCAGTCCCCGCCTGTTTTCCTCTATCGGGGTATTCTGCACATCTACCCGACTCATCAACTCCAGAGTGGGACCTTCATCAAAAGAGATAAAGTATGATTCGAATCCCTTCTTGGGATTGATATATTTCTCATTACTTGTCCCGCCCAGAAAGCGGACATAGAAATCTTTTAATTCTTCCAGACGGAAAGTCCAGATGGCGATATGATGTAGCTTCATAAGAATCGTAGTTAATGTTGTTATACTTCTATTTTATTGATGCGTCACATATTCGTAAACGATACGTGAGATGTCCGCAATGATTTTACTGTTCTCCTGATTACTCTCTTCGGAATCTTTGACGAAGACAGCTATACTGTAAGCGTGTCCGTCGGGCAGGAGGACGAAGCCGATATCATTGCAGGCTACCTGTTGTCCTTTGGCATTGCGGTCACCCGTCCCCGTCTTGTGGCCGATTGTAACTTCTTTGCCGAGCAATGGGGCAACCAGTCGATCTTGTCCGGTCTGGCATTCTGTCATGGTCTGATAGATGAAGTCTTTGTATTCCTGTGGGAACAGTGCTTCTTTACGGAATATCTCCAAGAGTCTCGCCGCGGCCAGCGGAGTAGTCCAGTTTTGATAACACAGACTTTCGTCTTGGTGCATATCGTTTTCCGTGCAGACAATGGCACAATCCGTAACGCCTAGAGAATGGATGTACTGGTTCACCGTATCTACCCCTCCCTGATATTGAAACAGAATATCACAAGCATTGTTGTCACTTTGTTGCAGGGTGTATTTTAATAAATCCGCAATGTCTATATTGAATCCTCCCTGTGGAAAACTATCCCGCAGCGGACTATAAGTATCGGGTTTTAAATCCTCTTTCTTTATGGTCAGTTCAAAGTTCAATGACTGTTGCTGCTTTCCCATATAATCAGCCAATGCCAACGCCTGATGAAATTTGAATACACTCATCAATGGATAATGAATGTCATTGTTGACAGTTACCGTATCTTTTCCGTCGATAATGACGGCAATACCTATTTCAGCTTTCTTGCCTTTGATAGCCTGTTTGAGTTGGTCCTCTAGAGAAAGATTCTGTGCACAGATAATAGTGGGGATCAGACAGAGAAGCAGGATGAATGAGCGCATACTAATTTTTTCATTAATTGGTTTGTATTTGGGTCTTAAGAGTCACAAAGATATAAATACTAATTTTATCAGCAAAGAAAACGGATAATTTGATTTATGAAGTTGTTTCCGTGAATATCGCATGAGTAAGAAACAGGCTGAAAATGAAATAAATGAAAGAATATTCGGGACTTTTTGAGACAACCAAAGTGACAAATTGAGACTACAACCCGTCTGAAATTTTCTGCATCTAAACACTTCTTCCTACTTTTGAGTCACATTAATAAAAACAGGAAAGGTTATTGAGATGAAAGAAAAATGTATAAACATATTTGATAGTCAATGTACGAATGCCGTGTTTTTCGTGCTTCGTGTGCTGGGGCTGTTCTTTTTATTTGTTTGTCCTGCATCGGTACATGCCAAAGAGAATGCTGCGATTGGTTATGATGATCACACTTATGCTGTTTTGCCGGTATTCGTTCTGTTCTTTATCACATTTATACTGGTAATTGTATTCCTTTCCGTTTCCCTTATTCATTGCAGACGTAAATTGCGGCAATGCCACGAAAATCTGTTGCGCTGTATTACCGAAAATCTGGAATTGAAGAAAAATATCCCCAATTCGGAGCGTACTAATCTGTTCAACCTCCCCGACATCACTCCCGAAGAATTTATCAAAGTAATGGACATGATGTTGAAAAGAATGATAAAAAATAGATAATTTGACACGTAAAGCCATATTTTACATTACTTTTGTGAGCAATTATTATTGAACACACAAAGCGACTGAAATATGAATAACCTTTATCGGACGGTTCTCTTTATGTGGCTGGTTGTAATGACCAGTCTGATGGGAACACCTTCCCATGCAGAAAATAACTCTTCACTGGACAGCATCCATACAAAAGAATATATTGAGAAAATAAGTATTACCGAACCACATCGGGCATTAAAGTTGATAGACGAAATGGAGACACATCGACAGCTTCCCCAGTTTCGGCTTGATAAATTGCGTAGCATAGTCTATCAAAATGGGTTGAACATGTTTCGTATGGCCCTTACCTATTCACTGAAAGCCTACCGGAATGACTCCGTACGCCGCCATCCGGATGAAGCGCTGGCATTGCTTGAACTCATTACTGATCAGTATAATGTAACAGGAAACTATACGGAAAGTACCCGTCTGGCTGTAGAAGGTATCGAACTCGCCAAGCAAACAGGTAATAAAAGATCGGAAGCCAATCTCCTGCTTTATCTCGGAATAAATAAGTGGTTCATGGGACTGAAAGACGAAGCGGACGAGTACGTGGAGCAAGCTATACAGATGCAGGAACAGGTTGTCGGGGAAAGCCGTGAATGGGGACTTGTGGATGACCTTATCTATATCTATGGCATGAAAATCACCTTTGCAATCGAAGACAAGAAATATCAGAAAGCGATAGACCTGTTGCCTCGTTATGAGAAACTGATGGAGCAGTTGAGCGTATGTCCCGATCTTCCCGACGGAATATGTGATATGCGATGGGCAAGTGCTTATGCCTCCTATGCTTATATCTTCGTGACGAACGGACAGCCGGACAAGGCTGCGGAGTTTTACCGGAGATTCGAGGAAACGGATTATGCCTCCACAGACGATGGCAATCAGATGCGTTTCGATTATCTTATCGCTACCGGACGCTATCGTGAGGCACTTAAGCACATTTATCATGACAATCAACTTTATCAGGCGCAAGGGGATACGATCAACTATATTTATATAGAACAAAATCTCGGTCAGGAAGCGCAAGCATATACTGGTCTGGGCGATTATCAATCAGCGGCCCGGGTTTACCGACAGATGTACGTTCTCTCGGACAGCTTGCGGATACGCGAAAAACAGAACGGAGTGCTGGAGTTTGCCACCATCTACGAGACTAAAGAGAAAGAAGTGCAGCTGATGCAGCAGGCTTCCCAGTTACGGAACAGTCGAATGATGCAAGTCTTTTCCGCCTGCATCATTGGATTACTTGGAATATTGCTATGGCGTAATATCCGTCATACCCGCATTGTCAAGACAAAGAATGAAGCGATGGTTGGTACAATCGAAAATTTACTGGGATATAAGGATGAACTTTTCCGTAGGAAAGAAGAGAATCTGATGCTGAAAGAACAGTTGCAGGCAGCAGAAGATGAACTGCAAAAACGGGAAGGGGTAGAAGTGGCATTGGCGGAAGAAGAAAATTCTGTGGAAGAGGAGAATAATGAAACCATTGCCAATGGACAGGCGCTGTTCGACAAGGCGGAGCGTGAAATCATTAACCACCGGCTTTACTTGCAGCCGAACTTTTCGAGAGCTGAATTGATGAAACGAGTGCGTATCCCTAAGAATAAGTTTGCATTGCTTTTCAAGCAATATGCCAATACTGGCTTTTTACAATATATCAATAACCTTCGGCTGGAATATGCTGCCCGAATGCTGAAAGAACATCCGGAATATGCGATAGAAGCCATAGCCGGAGAGTGCGGAATCCCGAACAAACAGACTTTTTACCGTCTCTTTCTTGAACAGTACGGTATGACTCCTGCCGAATATCGCATGAGTAAGAAACGCTCTGTAAATAAATGATATACAAAATAAATGGTACTTTTTGAGACTATAAGAGTGACAAATTGGGACTACAACCTATATCCAAATCTTTGAAGCAAAGCACTTCTTAGCTACCTTTGTCCTGCGTTAATAAAAACAGGAAGTTTGGATTATAGTTGTCTGTAAAAGTAACGCCGTTGAAACAAAGTTGAGGAATTACAAATAAAACAATTCGGATGATAAGATAGAGGTGATTTCTTTTTATGAATTCTCAAATACTGCCGGTGTCATGATTGGGGTATTAATTAGTTGATTGTGCCTGTGTTTGTAAAAGACAACCGGCAGGCATATACAAGTAGGGGAGCTTGACGAAATGATGGCAACATTCCTTTAGGAATTGTTGTCATCATTTTTTTTTAAAAGATATAAATACTAATTTTATCAGCAAATATTTACTTGGAAATAGTAATCCTACATAAGAATTATCTATTTTTGTCGGTAAACAAAATAATAAGCCTTCTATATGTTAAAATGTCATTCAGAGTTGTTTAAATCGTCGGTGAAGTTGGCGGATGGTTTAAGATTGAGTACAAAAGAAGAATTGAAAGATGTAGCACAGTTACTTCTTCTTCCCATTCCTTCAAAATTGCGAAAAGAAGAGTATGTATCCTGTCTTGCAGAAGCTGTTCTGACTTGTCCGGATATATGGATTCCGCAGTTGACACATTATGAATGGTTGCTCCTTCAAAAATTGGTGAAAGCAGGAGCCAATACCTATGTGGAAGAACCTAATATGATAATGACGAGTACATTAGAATTACTTTCTTTTGTTGCGACCGACCGTGGTTTGAACGGAGACAAGATTCGTTATATGATTTGTGATGAGTTGCGTGAAGCGGTTGCTCCCCATATTGATAAGTTTTTGACATCAACGGAAGAGAACAGCCGTTTTGTGCTGGAGCAGTATGCTTTAGGAATTTTAAATCTTTATGGTCTCTTACCTTATACAGAATTCTTGAAGCAACTGACCGGATACTTGAAGGGTTCAATGACAAAGGACGAAATTGCTAAAGGTTTATCAAATTCAATGTTGATGAGACAACTGACGTTTGATATAGAAGATATATATAATTCTGTTATGTATGTTCGATCTCCCTTATTATTGGAAGTTGAGGACTTAGAGGAAAGATTATATGCACATCGTGCTATAAAAAGTTTGAAGAAGTTTACCATCGAAGAGGTTTTGTCGGCTGGAACGATGCCTGTGTTCTATATTTCCAATCCGCATTCGGATCAACTGAAAGGATTTATGATGAGGAAATTAGGTTATAATGAAGAACTGGCTGAGGCCAAGATACAGTGGCTGTGGTATGCAATACAGATGGACGAAAATCCGATGTCTGCTATTGTTTCGGCAATAGACACGAAGGTTCTTTCTATGCAAGAACTTCAGGAAGTGGTTGGAATAGCTGTAAACTATTGTAATGATTGTCCCCGTTGGTTCTTGAAAGGTCACTCGTCCACCGAAGCATCTGCTTTACTTGGTAGGGGTGAATCGGTGAAAACTCCTCCTCGTATCGTTGCCGGACCAACGATGAAAGCAGCAGGCATGGATATCACTCCTAAAATGCAAACAATGGTTGATGGTATGTTTTATGATACATTCTCCGGAACGAAAATCGGACGGAATGATCCTTGCCCTTGTGGGAGCGGAAAGAAATATAAGAAATGTTGCGGCAGGGATAACTGAAAAGGGACTGTTCGTAGAGATGCTATGTCGGTATAGGCGGACTGTTCTTTGAAAGATTGTGTTGGAGATTAGAGGAAAATGAGCTTTAGGGAGATTCGGGATATTGTGCAAGAGAATTAGGCAACCTTTTCCCTTACGGTTGTGAATTGTCCCGTTTTTCACGTAAAAAACGGGACTTTTTATTACCTTTGCAGCGTTATTAGCGGTTTGATCATGAATATAACAAAAGAGATAAAGGAATTAGTTCGTAATTTTTCTGATGATTATGTATTAACTGCATCAGATTTTGACTTTGGTCCACAAAGTAAAGCGGCTGTGGTCAAGGCTTTGAATCGTATGGCGGATTCCGGTGAGTTGATGAAACTGTCCAAAGGAAAGTTCTACAAGCCACGAAAGACACAGTTCGGCATATTGAAGCCTTCCGTCTACCAAATAGCCAAAGATTATATTGAGCGTGATGGAAAGCTGATAGGTTATATTACAGGGTATTCTGCCTACAATGCGCTTGGGCTGACGACTCAAATTTCCTCTTATATTCAGATAGGTACAAACAAATACCGCCGTGCTGTGAAACGAGAGAAATATACCATTTCATTTATATTGCAGCCTAATCCGATTACACGGAAAAACATAGAAGTATTACGCATTTTGGATGCAATTCGTTTCATCCGCGAAATACCCGGCACATCACCCGATGAAGCTTGTTTGCGGTTGAAAGAAATAATAAAGGAATTGGATGATGAACAAAAAAAAATACTCGTAAAATGTACCTTGCAATATACAAGCTATGTACGAGCGTTGTGTGGTGCTATTCTGGAAAATACAGGTTGTGATAAAGAACTATTGGGTATTATCCGAAAGTCTCTAAATGGCATAACTGAATACAAATTGCCACTATCTGCATCAGTATTACCCACGAAACAAAATTGGAAAATATATGAACCTACACGAAAATAAGAAGCTGTTTACGGATGCTGTACTTGCCGCAGCGGAACAGTTGGATATAAAGGCTGTATATATAGAAAAGGACTATTGGATAACACGGTCTTTGAAACTGATGGCACAAGATTCAAATGCAGAAAGAGCTATATTTAAAGGAGGTACTTCGCTTTCCAAAGCCTACAAAATTGGTAACCGATTTTCTGAAGATATAGATGTAGCTATTTCAGATGCAAATTCCTTAAGCGGCAATCAGTTAAAGATGCTTATTAAACGGATAGCCAAAGAAATGACTGTCGGACTGGATGAATTTGTCGTACAAGGAGTAACGAGCAAAGGTTCCAGATACTATAAAGCGATGTATGCTTATCCGAATATACTTGGCAAAGCCATCAAAGAAATAGTAAATGTCGGACAACTGTTAGTTGAAATCAATTCATTCGCCAATCCCTATCCGTATGAACAAAAGGTAATAGAGTGTTTCATCAGCGATTTTTTTAGGCAGACGGGAAACGACAATCTTATCGAAGAATACGATATGAGACCATTTTCAATGAATGTGTTGGATAAAAGACAGACATTTACGGAAAAGCTGGTATCGTTGATCCGTTTTTCATTGTCGGATAAATATATGTATGACATGGCAGCAAAAATACGCCATTTCTACGACCTGCATTATCTTTTGCAGGATAAAGATTGTGTTGTATATCTGCATTCTGAACAATTTTGCCAAGACTTTGAGAATCTGTTACAGCATGATAAGGAAACATTCGACAAACCGGAAGGATGGACGGAGAAGCATTTAGGTCAATCGCCTTTATTGGTGGATTTTCCAACAATCTGGAGTGAACTGAAAAATACTTATGTTAGGGAACTGCCGGGTATAGCATTTTCTGCTATCCCGAAAGAAACTGTTGTTGCACATAGTTTTATGGATATAGTGGAGATATTTAAGCATAATTATTTTTAAGATTTTTAGTAGCCTTGTTGGCTTGGTATGGTAAAGTTCTTACCTTTGTAAGGTCATCAAAATAAGTGTTCATGAAGAAGTCTATAAAACATTTGCCCAAGCGAACGCAGGAAGAACTGACAGTTCTGCTGGACTTAGTCTGCAAAAGCGTCGATAACTGTCAGATGATTATCCTGTTCGGGAGTTATGCCAGGGGTAATTATGTTTTATGGGATACTAAAATAGAGTTCGGTGTTCGTACCTCGTATCAGAGTGATTATGATATTCTTGTCATCACCAACGGAGCAGTCAAGCGGGCAGAAAGAAAGCTGGAGCGTATCACTAACAAATATCATGATTTGTTTGAATACCGTCGTCACGCTTTTCCGCAATTCATTGTCGAACATATAAATACGGTTAACAATAATCTGGAGGTTAGCCAGTATTTCTTTACAGATATTGTAAAAGAAGGAATTTTGCTTTACGATAGTGGCAAATATCAATTGGCTAAACCACGGAAGTTGAGTTTTAGGGAGATTCGGGATATTGCACAAAATGAATTTGATAAACTTTTCCCTTATGCTTGTGACTTCCTAACTGGTGTAAAGGATTATTTTATACTTAAAGAAAAATACAACCTTTCTGCCTTTATGCTTCATCAATCCTGTGAGAAACTTTATAATACTATATTGATGGTTTTTACGAATTACCGTCCGAAAAGTCACAGACTTCAAGATCTTGGTGGAATGGTAAAGCGCTTTTCGATGGAACTGGTAACGGTTTTTCCTCAAAATACGGATGATGAAAAAGAGTGTTTCGATCTGTTATGCCGAGCCTATATCGAGGCCCGCTATAACAAAGATTACAAAATTACACGCGAACAGCTGGAATACTTAATTTCACGTTTAGAGATTCTAAAGGAAATGACTGAACGTCTTTGCAAAGAGAAAATTGCAGAATATAATGCGATGGCGGAAAATGGTTGAACACACGAAAAATTTTAAAGTCTTATAACTTTGCATCCGTCTGGCTGTCACTCCCTATAAATTAAAAAGAAGAATATATCTGTCATCTGTCACCGATTTCATTCTAACTATCAGATTATAAATAGTTAATGATGTGACAGCAGTGGGTGACAGCACTGTGATGGCAATTATGCTGTCACCCTTGTATTTGTGATTCGGGATATGTTTTGAAGTCGTTGATTTCATCACGGTATGTAACGATCTTTTCTACTGTAAGAAACAGTTTGTTTTGCAGTTTGAAACTAAAGTTCCCAATGCTTGAAACCATAGTTCCAAAGGCTTGAAACTAATGATTCCAAGCTGTTGGAACTAAAGTTTCAAGCCTTTGAAACTATGGTTTCTCTTCGCTGAAACTATGGTTTCAAGGCGATGAAACTAATTCAGTGCTATAACCTTATCATGACCCAGCTTAGATTGCTTCTTTAGGGTCAGCCTTTTCTATATTAAACTTTCGTTTTTTCTTGTCGGTCCCGGATATAATGAGTAATTTAGCAGTCTCAACGACACGAAGACGCTGACACAAACAACCTATTATTATATAAATGAAAATTACCCAATTCCGTAAAAATGGAGATACAACAGCGCTCAGCGTAATGGATCTTGAAAAACTGGTAAACAAAGTAAAAACAGAGATAAAATCCCGTCCGGTTTCCACTTTCAGAGAAGAATTAAGATATATGCTTCCAGATGATCGGTGTATGTTTGCCGACAAGCTTCCCGAGATAATTCCTGCCGCAGAATTTAGAAAAGTAAACGGGCAGAAGCAGATGAAAGCGTACAATGGTATTATTGAACTGACTGTCGGTCCCCTGTCCAATAAATCGGAGATAGCTTTGGTGAAACAAAAAGCGAGTGAACAACCGCAGACCCGTTGCGCTTTTATGGGTTCGAGTGGAAAAACGGTGAAGATATGGACCACTTTTACTCGTCCGGATAACTCACTGCCCAAAACACGGGAAGAGGCGGAACTGTTTCACGCTCACGCCTATCGGCTGGCCGTGAAATGTTATCAGCCCCAAATCCCGTTCGATATACTTCCCAAAGAGCCGACTTTGGAGCAATATTCGCGATTGTCTTATGATCCCGATATTATGTATCGTCCGAATTCCGTGCAATTTTATCTCTCGCAGCCCACAGCGATGCCCGAAGAGACGACTTTCCGGGAGGCAGTGCAGGCAGAGAAGTCTCCGTTGACTCGTGCCGTGCCGGGATATGATGCAGAAAATGCTTTTTTGATGCTTTTTGAAGCTGCTTTTCGGAAAGCTTATACAGATCTTAGCGAAGCAGGCCTCCAATTACGGGAAGATAAATGGCAACCATTGGTCGTACAATTGGCCAAAAATTGTTTTGCTTCGGGATTGCCTCAGGAAGAAGTCGTGAAACGTACCGTTTTTCATTTCTATATGTATAAACAAGAAGTGTTGATCCGGGAGATGATTGGCAACGTATATCTCGAATGTAAAGGTTTCGGCAAAAATATCAGTCTGAGCAAAGAGCAACAGCTAGCCTTACAGACCGAAGAATTCATGAAACGCCGTTATGAATTTCGCTATAACACACAAATCGCCGAGGTGGAATATCGGGAAAGGCTGTCTTTCCGTTTTCGCTTCAATCCTCTCGACAAACGGGCGCTGAATAGCATTGCCCTAGATGCACAAATGGAGGGTATTCCACTGTGGGACAGGGATATCAGCCGTTATATCTATTCAAATCGCGTGCCTGTATTCAATCCGTTGGAGGATTTTCTCTATCGACTTCCCGGATGGGACGGTAAAGACCGTATCCGTGAATTGGCAGCTACCGTTCCTTGCCGGAATCCGTATTGGACAGACTTGTTTCACCGCTGGTTTCTCAATATGGTTTCTCATTGGAGAGGGTATGATAAAAAATACGCGAACAGTGTTTCGCCATTGCTGGTCGGGGCGCAAGGGACGCGAAAATCTACCTTTTGCCGGAGTATAATGCCACCTTCGGAACGTTCCTATTATACTGACAGCATTGATTTCTCGCGAAAGAAAGATGCGGAACTTTATCTCAATCGTTTTGCGCTCATCAATATTGATGAATTTGATCAGGTCAGTTCGACACAACAGGGCTTCTTGAAACATATTCTGCAAAAGCCTGTGGTAAATATGCGGAAACCTCATGCCAGTGCCGTGCTCGAAATGCGCCGGTATGCTTCATTTATCGCTACGAGTAATCAAAAAGACCTGTTGACCGATCCTTCCGGTAGCCGTCGTTTCATCTGTATCGAAGTGACGGGAGTGATTGACACGAATCGTCCGATAGATTATGAGCAGCTTTACGCGCAAGCCATGTATGAATTGGAACATGGCGAACGCTATTGGTTCGACCAGGAGGATGAAAAGATTATGATGGAAAACAATCGTGAATTTGAGCAAGTTCCTCCGGAAGAACAGCTGTTTTTCCGGTATTTTCGTGCTGCACAACCTGAAGAAGGGGAGTGGTTGTCTCCGGCGGAGATTATGGAAGATATTCAGAGAAATAGTTCGATACCGATGTCTGTGAAAAGGGTCAATTCATTTGGAAGAATACTGAAAAAGCAGGAAATCCCCTCCAAACATGTACGTAGCGGTACGCTTTACCATGTCGTAAAGTTAGTGACCGGGTAGCGGGAACAAATAATAAATGTATGATTGCATTGTGACGGCAAAAATGCCGTCACAATGCAATCACCTCCTGCTGTCACGGGCTGATTCGTTCATAATGAGTCTGTTATGTCCCGTTTGGTGACAGATGACAGCAACTTACCATATATATTCTTCTGTGTAGCGTTGGTAAGCAGGCTCTTCTTTTATTCCTTTGTTACGAAACAATTGTTTTATATAAGCTTGATCTTTGGGCATAAGGCCTCGTTCTCCACGATAGAGTCGGTAATATCCTGTTTTCCCATAGTGTCCCACCAACTGTGATCGGATACTGACTGCGTCTTCATAAGGAATCCTGTCAAGCAACCGTTTAAGTCCCCATGTTACATGAACTTTTACAGCCGTTTTAAAACACTCGCATTGATTCCCGTCCGCAGGATAGCGTGTCGGATTAACGCTGGTGATATAAAGATAGTCGGCTCCGTTATATTGTGCAGCTATGTGGCGTAGGCATTTGGAGGCTTGTGGGCATTGGTCGTTGAAGCAACGGGCAAAATTGTAAGGGACAGACAGGCTGTCGCGTTCTTCTTTCATTTGTTGACTTTGTTTTATTTATGATAGCAAGGGATACAAGTTTTGTATTCTCTACAAATGTAAGGCTTTCTTTCAAGAATGAGAAGCAAACGTACATATAAATCAAATATTTTTATGTACGTTTGCATTAGAAACAATACTGTGAACCGGTATGTATGTAAAGCTAATAAAACAGAACTGACATGAGTACTTTTCGTTCCATAGAAGAACTGGTCAAGAGCCTCGACCGGGAGAAAGAACTTCTGAAAGAAATGTTTGCCAAACGGAAATCACTTTCGTTTCGTTACGATTATGCGCTCGAAATGACCGAATACAAAGAAGAGCGTATCCGCTATCTGATAGATTATGGAGTGATTCGGGATACGGGCGACTTTCTGGAGATGGAGGATATCTATCTGAAATTCTTTGAAGATGTGCTCGAAGTCAATGAAGAAATCAATGTCTCTTTCGTGCAGGATTATCTTACGCGGCTGAATGAAAACATAGATTATTACTTGAAGGAGAACAATGAACAGCGCAAATACAATTACCAGCGGGAAGTGAAACGCTGCTTGAAGAACATCGCTCTTACCACCGTCCGCAATGTGATGGACCTGAAAAGGAACATGGACAACACCTATAAGAACGAACCCAATTACAGGATTAAAAAGACCAAACTTTTCCGGTTGGACGAGAAACGGAATAATATCGCCCTGCTGATTCGCAAGAGTGAAGAGTTGATAGACTACGGGCAGCCTACTTTTTTCCGGGTGGCGATGGATGTACAGATGCGGAATGTGGTGAGCGACGTGAAACTGCAACTGAATGATTCGTACCATAATCTGATTGAAATACAAAAACAAATCATCCATTACCTGAATCTGATTGATTATCAGAACCGTATTCTGGAGAAAGTGAAGAAACTGAAATATCTGAAAGATCAGTTTCTGTTGGAAGAACATACGGATATCCGCCAAGTAATATCACAAAAGAATCCTGTCTGGATGGAGCCCCAGGTAGGCTATCGCATCAAACTTTCCATCGATTATCTGCGAACCTCCGATGAGGCTTTCCAACTGATGCGGAAACTGGCAGCCCGGCAAAAGAACTCTTCACGGGGGATGAAGCAACTGGCGGACGCCATCCCGGAGGAATATCTGGACGGTCAGTCGCAAAGGATAGACAGCGTAAATTTGCAGGAGGTGCATAATGCCTTCCTTGCGTCCAGTGCCCATCTGTTCTATTTTGTGATGAACTATCGCTACCGGAAGGAAGTGACTCGTGGTGAGAAATTAATCTTTTTCTGCCAGTTGGCTTCGCAGTATGCCGACGAACTTCACTTTACGGATACTTACGAAGTTTCCGGTGAAGTGGAGTACCCTTTGATTTATTCCAGATGATGAGTAGTGTTGAATATGAAATAACGAGTGATCATGAAATATACCGAAGAAATATTTAATATACTTAGCAAAGGCGGTTTCATCTCTTCCAACAGTGTCTCTGCACAGGTGAAACGCCTGTATGACGCTATAGAGGAAGACCTGCCCGATTATTACGATTACTATAAAGGCATCGGATTCTATCTCGAAGGAGGTGACGGCTACTATTACTTTGCCCGCAAAGAAGCGAAAGTTGACTTGGAACGTAAACTGGAAGCTGCCCAAAAGTGGATTGATTATCTGAGCTTTCTGAAAACGTATCATTCGGCATTCGGACCGGGTTTTCTGTTTCGGGCTGCCGATATTGAGATTCAGATAGGATGTGATATCGAACTGAAAGAAAAGGCTTCCAAACTTTTTACGGATAAGAAGAAGTTTGATGAAGTAGTGGGCAAGCTGCTGAAGGAATTGGAAAGCATGGGACTGATAGAGAAAGAGAACGAACTTGACGGGACCTATAAGGTGTTGGCTGCTTTTCATTATATAGAAGATTTGATTGATTGTATCACAATTTCGGAGGAGGTGCAGAATGAGATACCTGAGTAAAATTGTTTTTCTGAACAGTGCCCATATACCGTACGCAGAAGTGAAACTGGACGGAAATGTGCATTTCATCGGTACGCAGGGAGTGGGGAAGAGTACGCTGCTTCGTGCCCTGCTCTTTTTTTATAATGCCGATAAACTGAAACTCGGCATCCCGAAAGAGAAGAAAAGTTTCGATGCTTTCTACTTTCCATACGGTAACTCCTATATAATATATGAGGTGATGCGTGAAAACGGTGCTTATTGTGTGGTAGCCGCCAAATCGCAGGGAAGAGTGTTCTTCCGGTTTGTGGATGCACCGTTTCAGCGGGACTGGTTTATTGATGAACGCAATGCCGTATATGCCGAATGGGGGCGTGTCCGTGAACATATAGGTCCGAAGATTCAGATGACTGCGCAGGTGACGAGCTATGAGATGTACCGTGATATTATCTTTGGCAATAATCGTAAACAGGAAATGATACCTTTCCGGAAGTTTGCCATCGTAGAAAGTGCCAAATACCAGAATATTCCACGTACCATTCAGAATGTTTTTCTGAACTCCAAGTTAGATGCCGACTTTATAAAAGATACCATTATCCGTTCGATGAGCGACGAGGATATCTCTGTTGATCTGGATTTCTACCGTAGCCAGATTAAGGAGTTCGAGCAGGAATACAGGGATGTGATGTTATGGTTCGAGAAAAATAAGAATGGCGAAATACCTGTCCGGAAGATGGCGGGGAAAGTGATGAATGCTTATCGGGACTTGATTTATACGCATAAGCAGATTGATGAAGGACGTGCCGAACTGAACTTTGCGGAGAAGCGGACTTTGCAAGATATTCCACAGGTGAAGGAGGACATTTCCCGGAAGGAGACGGAACGGGAACGCTTGTTGCGGCTTATTGGAGAATTGCAGCAGAAGTACACCAAAGAGCGCGACGGATTGATTACGGATATCGGTGTAATCAATGATTTGCTGAAACAGATACGCGATAAACGTTTGCATTATGAACGGCTGCAGATAGATGAAATGATCCGGCGGGTGTCTCGTGAAGAATTACTGAATCAGGAATTGGAACAGGTGCGAGGAATGAAGGCGGAACTGACAAAGGCGTATGAGGATGTGATAGGAAAATATCGTTTACTGTCCGATAATCTGGAGGCTGATTTCCGTACGTTTGAGAATACTCAGCAGGCACGAATCTTTGCTCGGAAATCGGAGATTGCGGTGAAGCAAGAGGAGCTGATGCAGCAACTTCGCATGGAAGAGGAAAAAGTAAGAGCGGCGCAGGAGGAGAAGATTCAGACAGTAGATAATCGGATGCACCAGTTGCGTGACGAGCAGGCAGAGTGGAATCTGAAACTTCAGAAAGTGCGATACGAGCGTCCTCATCAGAAAGAAATGGAAGATTGTGAGGAGGGTATCAATGAATTGCGAAAGAAAGATAAGGAACTGGAACTCGGCATTCGCCAGCAACAAGCGGATATCAACCGATTGAGGCAGGAATGTGAGTGGAAAGTAAAAGAACTGAAATGGGAGTATCAGACGAAAACGGAAGATATACGAAAAGAAAGAATAGGGGTTGAAGAACAGCTTCAAGTATTGGACGTGTTGATTGAAAAACGTAAAGGCTCTTTGTGCGAATGGCTGGAACTGAATAAACCGGGTTGGCAGGAGACGATAGGTAAAGTGGCGAATGAAGAGTCGGTATTGTATAGCAATGAATTGCATCCCCAATTGTTGAAAGAGGAAACTACCTTGTTTGGAGTTTCACTCAATTTGTCGGCTATCGAGCGTTCGGTCCGTACTCCCGAAGAAATCAAACAGGAGCGTAACGAACGGCAAGCGGCATGGCAGCTTTGTACGGATCGCCTGAAGAGACTGGCGGAGGAAGAGACTGAGGCTGTTTCTTTGTTGGAGAAAAAATACTCGAAGCAGATACGTGTCATTCTGGAAGAACAACATTTGAAGGAAGCCGAACGGATGCAGATACCTGCCAAACTGAAAAACTGGCAGGCGGAATATGCCTCGTGGAAGACAAAGGAAGAGGAATGGAAGCGAAGCCGGACGGAGGAATTTCGGGTGAAACAGGAGGAGACGGCTCATCGGATATATGTGTTGGAACAGGATAAGAAGAAAGTACTGGCTGAACGTGAGAAACAATTGAAAGTGTGCCAGAAAACATATAAGGATGGTAAAGCGGAATTACAGAAGGAACAGGAAGTGTTCGTTGCCGGTGTGCAACAGGAAATTGATACTCGAAAGCTGCAAACGGAAGAACGGAAACAGGAACTGAAACAAGCGCAAGAGAATGAACTGAACGGAAGAGGAGCGGATACGACTACGATCCGGAAGTATGACGATCGGCTTACTGAAATCCGGAAGGAACTGGATTATATTCATGAATACCGTCCGCAGGTGCTTTATTATGAAAGGGATAAAGCGGAGCTTTTTGATAAAGAACCGGCTACGAGAAACCGGAAAAAAGAACTGGACGCGAAACTTGTTGCAGTAGACGAACGTTTTGCCTTGAAGAAGGAAAAGCTGCAACTACAACTGAAAGGTATAGAGGAGATACTGGACCGGATCAGAAAGGAACTGCGTTTATTGGAGGATGGACTGAACAAAGTGGATATGTTTCGCAAAGATGAGACCTTCTGTCCGCCTGATAGGGTGGAAGTAGGCGAGAAGTCTACCCGGAAAAGTTGCGATGTGATCGTTGAAGAATTGAAATCCCTTATCGTATCCACCATCAGGAAGACGGAAGAATTTAAGAAAGCGGTGACGCAGTTCAACGGTAACTTCTCATCCAAGAATACATTCCATTTCCGTACCGAACTGATCGGAGAACAGGATTATTATGACTTTGCCTCGAATTTGTGTGAATTTGTGGACAACGATAAAATCTCTGAATATCAGAAGCATATCAGCGAACGGTATACGGATATTATTCGTCGGATATCGAAAGAGGTGGGCGACCTGATGCGCAATGAGAGTGAGATACATAAAACGATCAAAGCTATTAATGATGATTTTGTGGAGCGGAATTTTGCGGGAGTGATTAAGGAAATTGCTCTCCGACCGTTGCAAAGCAGTGATAAACTGATGCAATTATTGTTGGAAATAAAGCGGTTTAATGACGAGAATCAACATAACATGGGAAAAGTGGATTTATTTTCGCAAGCTTCCCGTGAAGATGTGAATGCTACGGCAGTACGCTATCTGTTATCGTTTATGAAATATCTGCTTGATGAGCCGGGACGTAAACGGCTGGCATTGGCGGATACGTTCAAATTGGAGTTTCGTGTGAAAGAGAATGATAATGATACGGGTTGGGTGGAAAAGATTGCGAATGTGGGTTCCGACGGCACGGATATTCTGGTGAAGGCAATGGTGAATATCATGTTGATTAATGTGTTTAAGGAGAAGGTGTCACGCAAGTTCGGTGATTTTAAAATTCATTGTATGATGGATGAAATCGGCAAACTGCATCCTAATAATGTGAAGGGTATTCTGGACTTTGCCAATTGCCGGAATATTCTGTTGGTGAACAGTTCGCCCACTACTTATAATGTGGAGGACTATCGATATACTTATTTACTGAGTAAAGACGGCCACTCGAATACGCAGGTAGTTCCGTTGCTGACTTATAATCAGAAATAGACAATGATAGGTGAATTTACTGTAGCAACAGCTCGCAAATTATTGAGATTGCTGAATGGGGAGTCCATCCCTTTTACCAGCTTTGCGTGCGAAGTATCGACTCGATTAAATAAGGAGGGGATCATAACTATCGTTTCCCATGGTAGAAATAGAACTTTTCGAATGCTTGATCCTGAAGGATGCCGCCTTTATTTGGCACAGCATTATACATCCGGTATGAGTCTGGAAGAATGGATCGAAATAAAAACTCGTGAGAAGGAAGTGGCACGCTCGGAACAAGTGGCAAAGGGGGCTAACTCTAAACTTAGGCATACTCGTGCGTTTAAAGGTTTCCCTCTTAATTGTTACGAGCCGATAGAAGCAGTTTTTCATGAGGAACCTTACTTGCTTTCTCCGGTACGAGGTACTTGCATATTCATGCAAGATTACGAATCCTTTCGTATTCCCGAAGATGTAGTGGTGGTCGGCATAGAGAACGGAGAGAATTTCCGGTATATCCGTGCTCAGAAGTATTTATTTGAGGGGATGAGAGTGCTCTTTGCATCCCGCTATCCCCAATCGAAAGACCTATGTGCTTGGTTGAAGATGATTCCCAACCGTTATATTCATTTCGGAGATTTTGATTTGGCGGGAGTATCTATATTCTTATCGGAGTTCTATTCGGAATTGGGCGAACGGGCGGAGTTTTATATTCCTGCCGATGTGGAACAGCGACTTCAAAATGGGAATCACGTACTTTATGATGTTCAGTATTCACGGTATAGATATATGGAGGTGGCAGATGAGCGTTTGAAACCGTTGGTTGAGATGATCCATAAGTATAGACGAGGATATGAACAGGAAGGTTATATTAAAGAGCTGGATAGTATATGATTACAATTGATAATTTTGAAGGTATAGTGCCGTATAAGATTTTAATGCGTGGTGAAGAGTATTATGAATCAGGTGCAGTTTCTGATTTGAAAGAGACTTTGCCCGGCGAGTGGACTGCAACCGTTGACGGTACCAGTAGTTATACTGTGGAAATATCTCTGGAAGGAGATAAAGTAGACTCATGGTACTTTCAAAGGATAAAGATTACAGAAAGGAAATTCAAAAAACTTTCGAAGGTTCTAGTCGTAGTAAAAAAACTCGTTATCATAATCGGTATAATGACTTTGAACGTGACTGGGAAACTGTTTTTAGTCAATTGGATACTTTGCTGGAGAAAGCAGACTTCTTTTTGAAGTTGGAAAGCTTGGACAATACGATTGCTATAGCTCTTCAAACGCTTCGTTCGATAGGAGAGAATTATGATGATGAACTATTATATGATGATGATATATGTGCTTCAGACTATTGTGAACAGGCAGGAGATTAAATTCTAAAAGTGATTCAACATCCGAAAATTACTCAGCAGCAAAAGAATGAGATATTGCAAGCACTTTGTCAGATTGCCAAAATCTCGATTTATCGTGATTATGACCTCTATGATGTAGATGAGCTCATGATGCAAATCAATCTCTCCATCCAGCCTGTAGAAAAAGCATTGGAACTGATAGACAAACTTCTCGAAGAAAGAAAGGATTCATACGATCTGTATCAATTGGTTCTTCGTAAGGTTGATTTGTTGTTAGGGCAGAAGGAGCAAGGAAAAGCGGATGATATGATTCGCCAATATCTGTATTTATCTGAAATCAGAGAAATGGAGGTTGAGAAATTAATGGAGCGTGAACAGTATGATGAGGCTATCCGATTGTTGGATGAAGGAATAGAGATTGCGGAAAAAGAAGAATATTCCGGGATTGTAAATGAATGGATAAAACTTAAATTGAAGATTTATGAGATGACGAATTGTACTTCTAAGATAAAATGTGCTATAACAACAGATTCGCTACATTAGCTTACTGGATTTTTGCGCTCGTCGGGACGGGTGGTCCCGCCCCTTGGCGCTGGCCGTTCCCCGACCGATGAGTTTAAAAACGTAAAATAATCTGCGATATATTTTGATTCTCCACGGATTATCGAATAACAGTTTTCTTATTTCGATGTTTTATGAATTTAAGATACTTGTAATTACGTGGAAGAATTTCTTCGTTTGACTCCCAGAATTTTTCACTCACATCGGGCTGGATCGGAACAAGGTGCTCGACAGACTTGAATTTTTGCATCGGAGTCTTGCCGTTCAGTGAGGAATGTGGTCGTTTCTTATTGTAGAACTCCTGCCATTCCATAGCCATCATATTCAAATCAAGTGTCTTGTCCGACAAATCTATAAGATTCCAAAACTCTGTCTTATCGGTCTGCTGAGACCTTTCGACTTTGCCATTCAGATGCGGAGTCCTTGGTTTGATTGGTCTGAATTTGATAAAATGGTCATGCAGTTCATATTGGAAGTCATAATTGAAAAATTCTGTTCCCCAATCAGTTTGTATCCGCTGAACGGGAAAAGGAAAGGTGTTCAGTATCTCTCCTAAAAAATGAATTGTACTTTCCGCTTTTTTATTGGGATATATACGAATGGTTCTCAAACGGGTACAATCATCTATGGCCGTGAACTGGTATGCTCCGTTTCGTACTTTCATTACATCCAGCTGAACCCTTTCCCCGGAAACTTCTTTACTATATCGGATATAGTCTGACTTTTTACGCTGTTTCACAACAGCTTTGACCTGATGCTTTTTCAACACACGCCACACCGTCATGGCTGAGAGCTTTATTCTCTTCCTAAGCAGATAGTTGGCAATCCGTTGCGCCCCCCATCTTCTCGTCTCACGCAGATTAAGGATAATGGTTTCAATTTCAGGTGTTATCTTCATATTGGCAAGTCTTGATGGACGTTTAGACTTATCGGACAATTCCGACTTGCCTTGTTCTTTCTCGCGATTTATCCAACGGTATAACGTGGAACGGGCAATCCCGCACCGAAGGGCAGTTTTTGTCACAGAACCCGTTTCGGCGTATAGTTCAAGCCATTTTTGGCGCATCCGTATTTTCCGTATATCTTCTTTCATGCTACGAAGATACGGATTAAGATTTGCCTACGAAAAGAAAAAGTGTAGCGTATCTATTGATACTTTACATGCTTTGATGGCTGTGGTATTTCTGACAATCAAAGACAAGAATTTATCCATAGGAACTACATAATCAAAGTTTTCTTTTAATTCTGTATCATTTGCCGCATGGAAAAGCTTGAATTGTCTTTCTCCCTTGCGGAAACAGATATATGAATGTGTACTGTCTTTAGCCTTTGAAACGTTGAGCTTCAATGCAGAACCAGAGAAGAAAACGCCACGACGATAATTCTCTAAATCTTCAATATTGCCATGTAAAATATTTTTACAGTGTACAGTGTCACCAAATACTTTACTCCAATTCGTTTTGATTAACTGATTTGCTTTTTTCAGACATACGTACAGTAATTCACCATGGTACTCATCCGACAAATGTTCAGGCATATCAATCAATTACTTGTATTGTAAATAACCGTTGTAACCTTTGGCAAAGCATTTGTTACCGCCAGAGTTCTCTATCGCCTGTTCTATGATTGTATTGCGCATAGCAATGGCCGCTTGATCGGATTCGTCAAAAAGGACTAAGGTTCGTTGATCTTTTTCTGTGATGTTGTGAAGGCTTATTTTCTCAGTTACTATTGGGTCGATACCGTACATGGCTTTATGGACGGTCATCAACAATACTCTTTTTCTTTTATAGTCAACTTGTGGATATGCTTTTGCAAGTGCAGGGAATGTCTTTAATAGATAGTTGATGTCAATATTCTTTCTATTTTTCGTCTGCTTAAGGTGTTTTTTATATACTTCAAAAAAATTGCGTACATCATTTCTTAGGCGGAATTCAGCCTCAGTAATTTGGTTCGAGATTAATTCATTATTATTATTTCCCTGAGTACAAATAAGGTTCTTAACTCCTTCAAATGTCTTTTTTATGCGATTACATCCATAAGTTAAATCCCTAACATTGTTATTAGGTAATGCTCCAATATTATATTCTAATTGGTCTATTAATTCTTGAAATGAACCATTTTCAATAGCTTTCTTGATTACGTCTGCATTTTTTTCTATAATCAGTATATCTGTGGATTTAATAAGACTATGTTTGGTGTTAACGAATTGCTCAATTTCTCGGTTCATGCCTTCCACAAGCTTGTTTTGTACGCAAAGAATTACTATACGGTCAAAGTGTTGTGGATAGTATTCGCATGTCAATTTGCCAATAGTATACGATTTTCCACCACCAGTGGCAATGTCGCAAATATGAAGTCCAGGATTGCTATACTTTCTGAAGATAGTTTCGACGTATTCACTTAGTCTTTCTTTATATGTTCTCATCTTATATGGCTATATAATATTAAATAAATCGCATTAATGTAGTTAGTATGTACTTGTAGTCTCCTTCTTCAAGGATTATATTAACTATTTACATCTAAATTTTTGGTAAAGATATCATTCTATGATGCAGTCTATCTGCACTATAAAAAAAACTTTGTGATAGCGATTGTTTCGTCTACGTTAATTATATAGCTTATTAGTTTGATAGTGTTCTATATTTGATAAGTACAGATTTAAATTAAACAATAAAAGGGATTACTCTTCATTGGACTCTGTAACCTTATCTGCTAATGGAGCCAATTCAAATTCGAGAACACTTGTTGGTATTCCGCATTCTTTGAATAGGTAGTTCAGGATGCTGCGTTTGGTGTTTGTACTGCAAGAAGTATGAACGTAACAGTGTTCTGCCACCTTACTTCTCCCTTTAGCTTCAGAGTCATGTATCCAGTAATTCTTGCTGGCTACATAAGTCATTGTAGAAGGACTCTCATTGTACATGAGTTTGCAGACCTGTACCAACATTTCCACCCAGTTTGAGACAGCATGTCGTTCGTCCCTGTAACGATAGCCGATGATTTGTCGCCAGCTTAGTTCGTATTCATCGTCATCAAATGAAACCAGCTCATATTCCTTTTCAAGTGGAACATAATCTGTTTCTATCATCGGCCATAGATGGAGGAAGTTTTCAAGAAGAATCTGTTGTCTTGCTTTAATCTCATCAATAGTCCATTTTGAACATTGCTTTAGATAGTTTGACAAACAGAAAGCCGAGTTCTTAAAACCATTTATTTTGTTCCCTTTACGATCTATATATCCATCCTTTTTCTCTTGGAATGAATGATTACTGTATGACGTATTGAATCCTGTAAGGGTTAGGTTGGCAAAAGTATGGAGATATGTGTCATATATTTGCTGCCAATCTTCTCCCAGTTCTTCCTTCCACTGAGGAGTCAATGTCTGAGGCATAATGTGTTCTATAGTGAACACACCATCTCTCATCTTTTCTACGATTGTATCATTTGCTTCTGGGCTATTTTCATTCTCCATACGTTCAAACAAGAAGAACTTATAGCTGCTCGGAATACGATAAATCTGTCTGGTTGGGAAGGCTGATTTGACATCGTTGTCATTAGGGAATGATACTGTTCCTTGTTTTCTGAGCAAGATGAATCTGAGAATATGAGAGTATGGAAGGAGTAGTTCTACATCTCTTTCCTTATGGCGCTTGTATATCTTCATAATATCATAATGAAGAGTTGCGAACATCTTTTGAAGTGCATTTGCTGGGTAGTTACAGATAATTCGACGAGCCCAATAGTTCTCGATTGTATCTAATACTTTATATCGTTCATCCTCGTTTAAGTTATTAGTCTCTGCATAATCAAAGAACGACAATAAATAGGGAAGATGTACAAGAGATTCTATATTTGCAATCTGTTTCAACTTGCGGTCGAGACGAGTATTACCAGTTTCTCCTTTGAGTATCTGACGATAGTATTTTGCAAACTTCAACATATCTTCGAGGAGAACTTGGCGGTCAATGTGCGACTCCATATCGTATGATTTAAAGTCAAAGTACAGATCATCAATATTGCTGATTGCTCCTTTCTTTAATGTCAGATAATCGCGGATAAACATCGTCGGTTCTCCATCTGTTAGTTTTTCTATTTTGCTCCAGTAGGCATGGTAATAGTCTTCCTGATCTTTGGACGAAAGTGACATGAGTAGATAATTACGTACCTTATCTGCCTCTTCAAGGTCTTTACCACACGAGTTCAGCGATTCAAATATCAACTGTGGATTATCCTTTGATTCCAGACGAATATCAATCACTTCCAGCTTCTCGATAGCTCCAATGAGATTCTCAAAAGTGAGATCACTGACTTGGATTAACTGATAGAAGAGCTCATAATTTGAGGTGATACCTGTATTTTTGATAAAATCATCAGAATTGTTAGTGAACAATGCATCGTATGCTTCCATATCTCCTTCAATCGGGCGCAGTTTTATCTGCCTGTCAATTCTTCTTCTTATAGCATAGAGATAGTTCTTCTTGACTTCCTCAATATCTTCGTTACCGGTTTGCATATCACCATTGGCAACTGCATTGAGTGCTGCAAGAATCAAGAGCGATAAAGTCGTGATACGCTGCTGACCATCAATAATCAGCAAATCGTCTTCGACCTCGCTAGCTTTTGTTGCAACAATACTTCCGAAGAAATGGCTTAGCAATCCTTCTTTATGAATTTTAATCAGATCTTCAAATAAACGTACACAATGCTTCTGCTGCCAAGCATATCTACGCTGGTAGAGAGGTATAATAAACAGTGTCTTTGCACCGTAGAAATAGTCACTTATATTTATTGCGCCTTTCATCTTATAATTCTATTAAACTGTTTTCAATTGTTATGTCAAACTTAATATCCTTGTTACGGAACAAATAAATCTTTGCGTCGTGAGTGATTGTTTCAACTTCGAAACGTTCGCCATTTGGCTGACGACCTATGTTCCACTCATTGATAAAACCTCCGTCCGGATAGATGGAAAGTTTCTTGTTACTACAAGCAATAGACAATACTCGCCAATGAGTAAGTGTACGCTTCGGGGCAGATATGACAGGGGATAAGCGACCTTCTATATTTTGTTCATAATTTAGGTCGTTTATCCAAGCATTCGTAAGGCAGGTTAACCAGGTGTCACGCTTCTCTGATGTAGGCTGATTTGTGCAAATCTTGTTGGCATTGCCTTTGTCATCTTTGTAAACCTCCACTTTGAACTCTATATCAAAGTCAGAACCAATCTGCTTTACGATATGCTCTATAGTTTGAAGAGTGATAATCATACCCATTATGCTTTTCAAATGCTCATCCTGATAGCTAATTTTCAATCGATCGTCATTCTGTTTAGCGTATGTGATGAACTGGTCAATAAGGCCTTCTGACTTAGCTTGGAGTATTGCTCCTAATTCATAGGTATTTATTTCTTTATACTCATCGCCAACCAACTTTAAGAGTTTGGTTGATGGCTTATGCGACAAATCGATAGACTTGGCTGATGTAATAGGATTATCTGTTCGCACAAAGAACATGGTATCGTTACCCCACTGAACATTGAGTTGGGCATGTTCCTTGCTACTTATGAAATATAGGTTACCGTCAATATATGCAATAGGGTAGAGAGTTTTATCGGCCCACGGATTAACCATAATCTTGACATCAGCTCCCTTCGCCCATGCTTTAATCTCACGACACATGGCAGAGATCGGTTCAACCATAGTCTCTTGTTTTGATTCCATCACACAGAATGAAGTGGTTTGGCTTTTCATGACAAAGTCACTCATGAACTGTGGTTGCCAGCCATTTTCGTTATCGTCATAATCCCATTGTTTATAGTCATTGTCGGCAAACAGTACTAGCTCCTGATGTGAAGAGGCAAATGCTTTTTTCAAATCATAGAGTGTGGTTTGTGATGGTGAAGCACCAGGGAACGCATCTTTAATGTTCTGAGGAACAGTATCGCCCACTTCTTCTTCCTCTGCAATCCAGTCAAGAGCAGCATCAATGTCGAGGAACTTGACAAAACGAAGCGTGAACTTATCGAGCAACATGTCTTTCGATTTCTTCTCACGCGCTTCTATCAGAAGTTTCTTAGAAGCCTTGATAACCTCCTTCATGACCAGAATATTTGCCATCTGGTTGGCATAGCCGGCACCGCCAGGGTTACAGTCAAAAATACAGAGATGTCCGTTCGGCATGACAGTAAAGTCAACCGCACCACGCTCTTTACCGAGAATATATACCAGAGTCTGGGTAAATGCAATACCGAGCGTGAAGAGCAAATTTTCTTCTTCGTCACGGTTTGATATCCACTTGTTTTTGCCCTTATGCCGGATACGTATCTCGCTATAGTCTGTCTGAATCAAGTCGCCGATAATGACATTGCGCTTTACCTTGGTCTTGTCATTTGAGCAGCTACACGCTTTGCGCATATCTTTGCCGGTAATCGCAAAGTGATAGTTCGGCTTTTCCGATTGACCCTCTTTGTGCTTTGCTTGTATAGGGTTGAACTCGTATGGGAATTTCAGAGGCTCATCCTTGTCGGCTACCTCTTCCTCAATCACAGTCCGACCGCATCGGGGACAGAAACAATAGCCATATCCCTTGCCTTCATTATAATAGAGAATCTTGGCATTGCCTGAGTCGCTATTTGGTCGAACAGAGAATAGATGAGGCTCTGTTACATTGTTCGACCAGTCATCCGCATCAATCAGCTGGGCACTTACACGTGTAAAGACATTGCTGTCCATGATACGGGTTTTGTCCTCGTTTATATCGGGCATAAAACCCACAGGTTGAATTAGTTCAATACCATATTTTTCGTTGACTGTCCACTTAATCTGGTTGCTGAGATTGACATCATCAATAACGGTCTTGTCGCTGTTTCGATAGATAGTCTTGTAAGCCTTATGGTTGTCGTTATACATGTTGGTAATCTCAATACCACGAACGGTATATACCACGCCATCCACTGCTACACTATTTCCAGGGGCATACTGGGCAATGGCATCACGCAATGAATATGATGGGTTAGACGAAGTCATTGGAGTGAAGAAATCTTTCTTTCCGTTGCTGTTCAAGTCAAGAGTAAGTATGTTGACCGGCATGTTGGCATTAGGAGTGAAGCGACTGGTTGCCCAAAAGTTCAGCAAACGTTTGTAGAGTACCTCAATGTACTGCATCTTCAGCTTGATGCGGAACTTGTCACTGATAGGACCACTACTGGAGAATGCAGTCTTGTAATCAACCAACTTATTACGTAATTCTGCATAGCAACGGTCATTCACCTCTTGGGCATTCTTCACTACCTGAGTCAACTGACCATCATAGACAGTTTCCTTCAATAGTTTGATAAGTTCGTCATGTACTTCTTTATCCAAAGGTTTGGAACATAAGATGTTGAACTTCTCATACATTGTACCCTTTGGGTCACCGAGCAAATCATCAGGATCTGCTTCACTTGAACCATTAAGAATGACTATCTTACCATTGCTGATACGCACCTCGAATGGAGTGTAGTAATCTGCCACTTTTTGGGTTAGGCTACCACCATTCGCGCCATCAATGAATACACCAAATGAGCGAATAAGGAATGAGTTGACATGTCGCTGAACCACTTGAGGACTTTTTAGGTCAACAGTCGGAACACGTACAGGACGGTTGATAATCTTTTCTATCGGGTCTTTTAAAGTACGGAGACCTATTACGTCTGAACCACAAAGTGTAATACAGACACTACGTACCTTGTTGTTACGTCCGCTTCGTCCTGCACGCTGCTTGTAGTTAGCCGGTTGTGGAGGAACACTTGAAAGCATCACCACTTCCAAATTACCAAGGTCAACACCCATTTCCATGGTAGTTGAGCAAGCAAGAATATTGATAGTATGGTCTTTGAACTTTGACTGGAGCCCACGAGCTACACTTTTATCCACCTGGGCAGTATGCTCCTGCTGAACAAAGAGGTTTGGGAATACATGAATGTCCTCAAGGCGGTCTGAGAATACCCCGTCTGTCCCCCAGATATTATGATTCCAAAGCATTGAACGATGTGTTTTTGCCCAGATCCCGATAGCCTTCTTGTCTCCCTCTTTTCCAGAGCCAACATAGTAGGGGAATGCTTCCCATTTTTCATGTAGGTCTTCATTGAGTTCGATAGGAGTACTGCCATCAAGATATGGGGAAAAGCGTTTGAAATTGTTTCCGATAGGACGGAGGGATATAGCATGACGGCTTCCATCAGTTTTGGTATCGCAGAGATACACGTCATCATAGAGCTTAAAGCAAAGATCATTCAGGTTGAAACGAGGAGCGTTATCCTTCTCGTATACGAACTTGCCTGAATCATCCAGACGCTGTCCTACTTGAAGAATCTTATACTCGTCGCCGGTCAATGTCTCCCAAAGTGCATCTATCACATCTGAAATCTCATGGGAGTACTGGCGCTGGGCATCATTGATGGAGAGTGAACTGTCATCACGGGAGATCAAGGCACACAGGTATCTTACAATACGAGCTTGTGATACTTTTCCTTCTTCTAACTTTGGTTTATTGAACGGTCGGCGACGTGGTTTATCTGTTGCGAAACGCACTGTGGAGAATATGTCTATTTTGTCATTGCCAGGAATTCTCAGATAGAAAGACTGGTTATTTCGGACAGTATAGTCGAGGTAAACCTGCATCAGGCTTTGCCAGTCTTCTGCTGTAATCTGGTTGGCTGGATTCTCGAGTATGTCGTTGAAGTTCTCTACTGCCTTTGGCAATTTTACTTGTTTGAGTTGCGGATAACATGCCTCAAACAACCCCAAGGTTTCAGGAGAGGCAACTGATGCAGGACGGTGTGCCAGATACATCACCATAATGCTCTGTACATACTTCTCAATGATTTCCTCAGATGGAAGTCCGTCTTCGATCTCGTCGCTGTCGCCGGAGCGTTTTACGAATACCGATGCAAATACAGGACAGTATGGGTCATTCTTGATGAGTTCGGCAATTTCCGACCATGTCATGTAATTACATGACATTTCATCCAATTGCTTTTGCACTACATTAGGGTTGGCCGACTGAAGATTCTGCATCACCGGAGCGTATTTCAGCATTGACATAGGATCAGTCTGAACGGCTGCCATAATCTGAGTCATGGCTGCTTCCTTGGTCATACCATTGGCTTTTTGGCGACACAATTCGTGGTATATGGTGCTGTAGAACCACATACGTTCCTGTTCCAGATTCTGTTTCAATGTCGCTTTTGCAGCCGCCTGACGGCTATCCACAAAACTGATATACTGCTGTCCATCGTGCAGCACAATGCCATTAGTCTTCGATTGGCCCTTCTCCAACTGCTCAAGGATGCTTGGAGCCATTATGCGAGATATGAAATCGGCAGAGAGACGGAATTTTTGCAATCGATTGTCCTCCATATTGTTGTTGGCTTCACCCTCCGTGTCTTTATCCTGATGATGTTTTTTGCCCTGGTTGGTGTTGCAGTAAGGACAGCGACACTGGGTGTTTCCCACCACATGCCATCCCTCTGTTTCTTTTTCATCGGCTGGAGTCAGAGGCTGAAGCTTAGCGCCTGGTAGCAAACGGAATTTGACATTGTTGTCTCCCCTCATATTCTTCTTATTAGACAGGCCGAAGATAGCATACTTCTTAATTGAATTATCATCATTTTCCGCGATGTCGAGATCAAACATATCGCTATCGTCGGTAGCGATAGGCTCGTAAGTCCAATTCTCTATATTGACCATTGCAAGGGCAACATACTCACCACAATGCTTGCATCGGCCCAATTCCAACAAGGGGGGCTCTTCTACTGGAACGGTACTTTTTTCTTTTTCGTCTATTTTCTTGCCAACGGCGTTCTCTGTATAAATTTTGAACGAACCGTCGGTGAACTCATTCAGACGGACGAACAGACCATTGTTGGGTACACGATAGAAATAATGTACCTTCAATTTCATATCCGGCACCTTTTTGCCTGCTACCTTATATTGTTCCTCCTCACGCTGACACATTTCGTCGAGCCATCGGAGCTTCTCGCTGATCGAAGCTTCCTGTGGATAGAGTTCTTCTAACGTGATATAGTCTGCTTTGAAAATTTTTCTCCAACGTTCTTCATCTTCTCCTTGAGGGATCTCCGTTTCACCGGTGCGAGTGCCGTCAACTACTTCCACTTGGTCAATTCTGAGACCGGTAATGCCGGCGATAAACTCTTTCAGTTCACTTTCCTCCTTCCCTTTGTCTTCGCCATTACCGAATGTGGCCGATGATGTGGCGAATCGAACATCTTGTGCATCAACCTTAAAAGCCAGAAGCACACGTCGGAGTAGCATGGCCAACTCTGCTGCACCTGCTCCTGTATAAGAGTGAGTTTCATCGATGGCCACCCAACGAAGGCTTTGCTTACTTGCCACAATAAGTTTAGAGTCTGCACCACGCAGGAGAATGTACTCCAGCATGGTTGGGTTCGTCAGTACAATATGAGGAGGATTGTTGCGTACATCCTTGCGCGTATATATCATGTGAGGAAACTTCACATTTTTCAATTCATAGTATCCCTCTTTATTGGGATCGGGTTTTACGAGCTCATACTTACCACCAGTTACCTGCTCGATACGCTTGCGCAACCTCTCTGCATCCTCGGACTTATCGGTATTCTTAGGTTCCAACTCCGGAAGGTCGCTGTTATACACTGTATAGGTCAGATGAGTACCAGTCGTAGCTTCGGCTGTTGATAGCAATTCCTCCAAACGCTCTTTTTGATCTTCCATCAAGGCGTTAAGAGGATAGAGAAATAGAGCTTGAATCTCTCCAGGGAGCGCATTAAGTGAGAGGTCATGAATCAATGGCATCATAAAACACTCCGTTTTACCGGAACCTGTGCCGGTGGTTACCACAATTGACTTTGGCTTGTTATCTGCCGTTCTTTGATTCAATAACATATCCCAGCACTTATACTGATGCTCGTAAGGAGCGTATGGGAAGTTCCAAAGCTTACCCACCAAAGCTTTTGCTTTTTCGGCTTTTTCAGAAGACACAGGAATATAGGAATTCATACACTGAACAACAGGTACGGCATTCTTTGGAGCAAACAAATCACCTATAAGTGCTTTCATCTGCTTGATATATGAACGCTGGCTGTCGTTATTTGATTCACCGCACCACATAGCGATGAGTGCTCTTTCTACCGCTTTGCGATTGTTATTGTATAGTTCGGAAAAATTCATATATGTATAGTTTGTTATTCGTTATCAATGTAAATATTAAATTCTTGCCAGTCAAATCCTAACTCTTCACTTAGCCTAAGTAGCCCTTGCTTGTCTTCTGAAGTTAATTTATCACATCTTGCTTCAAGCAATGGCTCATAGAGATCTATGAGTATCTTATTTTTACCTAAGTCTCTTAATGGCTTCATCAGGAAGAAGTATATTCCATACTGGTTTGCCACTTCAAAACATTTCAGGATAGATTCATTGATGTCATCCCAAGCCCATGGATCGTTGTCTATGTCTATGCCAAGATTGCAACAAAGCTCTTTTGAATTACGGATATTCTGGAATATCACTCCTATATTTTTTGAGTCTACATCTTTATCAGGGGCTATAGGTACAGGTTCTGTATTTACATCGTAATTCCAGAACATAGCCTCTTTGCCTTCCCAAAAGCTATTGGCTTGTGAGTTGCCGAAGCATACCAAAAGACTGTTGGGGGACATAGCATCGAGCATTTTACCCAAATACTTGTTGTCCATACGCCAGGCATTGAGTGCAGCTTCGCCAATGGACGGATTACCGGCAATGTTGATGAAGTCCTGAGTATAAATGTTGCCTAGGTTCCTGCACTCGTAGGCTTGATAGCCTTTTCGGCTGAAATCATTGAGTTGCACTCTGTCTTTGAATATATAAGGCAGATAGAGTTTTTCGTCTTCATTCAGATACCGGATAATATTGCCATCAAGCATTACTTCCTTCACGAGAGTAGGACGATAAACATCTATCACATAATAGCTTTGACCTTCACCATATTTGATGGGTAGAGTAGGGGACAGTATCTTACCATCCATTGAGATATGATCCTGACAAGTTGCTATACTTCTATCAAAAGTTCTATAACGGATGACTGTCGAATCGAAGTCCCGATTTATTGGGCATTCTTTGTCTAGTCTTGGAAGATAGACGGCAGTAAACAATAATGGCTTACCCTTTACGGTTACACGAAGGATTACCTCACCGTAAGGCGGTTCGTCAATGGCTGTCCATTCTGTATATCTTCCATTCTGTAGTTTATACTCTATCCGCTCTGCCATAGTGTCCATGTCCGGCCGGGCATTAAGTATGTCATCCTTGGTTGAAAAATGGCGTACAATTATATCCTCCCATCCAAATATCAGAGGAAGTTCATCAGTTTCGTAATCTTCACTGATGTTCGTATCGTCAATATAGAAATGTTTCACCTTGCCGCCACCTAAATAGCGGATAGTATCTGTATATAGCTTTGTAGTTACCTGGTCATATCCTATGCGGTTATAGAGACATAATTCACGCCTCCTTTCGTCATAGAAAGATACGGAATCGTAAATATAAATCCAGTTCCAGATTTCGGTAGTGCCAAACTTACGGTCGCTGAAATGCTTGCGGTACACTTCATCGGTTATCGTCTCATTCTTTAGCATGCAGCGGTTCGTGAAGAGGAGAGCCGTTTCTTTTTGAGCATTCTGAGCCGATGTCCATGTGTCTTCGTGACTGTCTGCTTTCCAGATCTGTATATATTCGGTAGTCTCTTGCGATTGAGCAAGATATTCATTACCTGTATCATCCTTTACGATGATCTCAATTTTGTTGAATTTGCTTGTAGGGATATGCTTTATCTGCACGCCTTTCTCTACACCAAATGCAACGAAGTCATTTACGCTATGGTTCAGATAGGTTATGATGGGTTTGTCCATGGTAGATGGCTCAATCACCTCATCACCATTTTTATACCTTATATATATATGTAGGTGTAGCTGCTTTTCCGGGTTTGGAACACCCCAAAGATGTACCCTGTCATAACGCAGGTATTGATGTAAGTCACCGCCCACTTCTTCCGGTTTCAATAAAATATTGAGTCGGCGAGACATGTAAGTATAGTTAGGTGAGAAGGTGACGATCCATTCAAAGCGGAACTTTACTTTCAATATCTCATCGTTCGCAGCTTTCATGGTAGCCACGAAACAGTTTACATCAGAAGTTTCATTTTTTAGATCATCCTTATGGAAAGGCATCTGACCGTTCAGTATTTCCTTTATGTATTCATAAAGGGAGTGTTGGCGCTTGATGCTTTCGCGGAAGGCGATAGCTCTAGAAGCTTCATCAAGATTTTCGAGGGTATAGCTTTCGCCATGATAGATGCGGCAAAGTCCCTTGAGGAACTTCATGTTGTCGTTTCTGCTGAGCTCATGTTTAATTGCTAGTCCGCCCAGTACATAGATGGAATACAGCCAACGCTTGTTGCTGCTGTCATCCTTGTACAGATAGAGTTTCTTGTTGATGCCGGCATTTGTCCAAAGGGTTTCTAGGTCAAGATTTGCAACAAGCTCACTTTTGTTCCCACCCCGGTATCTGCGCTTGTACCACTCTGCCATATAGACAATAGTGATCAAAGCGTTCTCCCGCCTGGCTAAAGCGGAAACGCCGTCAGCAGACGAAATAGCCCACAGACAGACTTCCAGTTCCTTGAAATCTGTTTCGGACAATCTCAGCTGCCAAACGTACGGTTTGCTGATGTCTAGTGATGCTATCTTGTCTTCGAGCGATTTTGTCAGCCTTCTTTCCATATTTTTATCGTTTTCTTTTCTCCCTTGTATGCTTCGCGCAGGTCGCGAAGCGGATACTCGCTGTCATTGATGTGGTGAATCATAGAGTGGCAGTTGGAACAAAGAGGTATAAGATTGTCAACAAAGTTTTCGGGCACGCCATCTGTTTCATAGCTTGAGATGGGTTTCAGATGGTGAACTTCAATGAAGTTTGTACCTAGTTTTTTACCATAAACGGTGGCAAAGTCCATGCCGCAACACTGGCACTGGTAGCCATACTTGTCCAGACACTGCTGGCGAAGCTGAGGATTGCGGTACACTATATCCATTTCCTTCAGAAGATGTCTGCGTTCCCCTTCTGTCTCCTCTCTAAATTTGTGGGTTGGTTGTTGTTCTGAAAAAGAGGGCGGAGTAATGCCTGGATAGGGTGCGTAACTTTCTGTATTGATTTTGCATTTATACAGATTCTTGAATGCTTTTGATTCCAGAAACTGTGAGTAGGTTTTCAGATGGATAGAGTACATCAGTCCTGTTTCCTCATCAAGAGCAGCCATTTTCCTATTGATTGCAATCTTGTCGCGTACCCGGTCGTAGAAGTTATGGTCGAGACACTCGTAAATGCCTGAAAAGTTTGCCGAGTCATACTTACGGATGAATGTTGCTAGCTCTGTTTCGGTGAAGTTGGCAAAAGCTTCTGCATCGGCTTTTCTCTTTAGAAACTCCTGTATATATGCCTTGCGAATGGATTCGGACGTAGGTGTAATCTGTTTCTTTGCCATTTGTTTTTTGCTTTTTAGATAATAAGTCCAGTACTCCTGTGAAAGTGCTGTAGTATTTTCGCAGGAGTACCATAGTACTTATTCGAGAGTACTGCGATACTTATTTGAAATTACTGAATTAGTCATACCAGTTTAGATTCTTTTCGTAATGGTCGAATTTCAAATCTTCGGTTACTCCCGATTGCTTCAAGGCTTGTTGTACTATCGCTTGCTCTTTGGGGGATAGAACTGTTTCCCCTCTTCTCCGCTCAAAGTATGGATTGCGACCAAACTTACCTATCAGTCTGTTCATGAAGTTCAGGTATTGTTCCGGGAATATTTGCTTTTGGAAGTTGGTGAAACCTCGTACGTATGTGATAGGCTTGTTGTCGCGATAGTAACTGCATGTTTCGTTCTTGTTGCACCTGTTGGGGTTGATTAAATGAATATATTCTTTATTCTCCAGCATGGTAGCATACACTATCTGGTGCAAGCATGTGGCTGCCATTGGGCAGTCACTATACCCGCAAATCGGGTAATTAGTGGGTATGGATGTATAAAATTTATTTAGCATTATTCCATGGGTTTAATCAAAGATTCAATGTATTCACGCTCAAATAAGTCCAGTTCATATTTTCCATAAAGTTCTTTATCTGTCCATGGTTTTGAGAAATCTTGAAGTGGGACAAATTGGAAGACATCTCTTGGGTTATCTTGGGTCTTTTTCTTAATAGAGACCATGTATCTGAAGAATCTAGATTTTATATACCTTATTATATTGTAACATTCTTCTTGAGAGAAATTGTGAGTTTCCGCATTATATCCGATAACCAAATATGTGTATGAACAAACACTATTTGGCTCTCCATAAAATGGACTACCTAATACAATAGCATCTGTACCTGAACCACCAGATTTTGGAATATATATTTTATGAAGAGGTATTGTTGAATGGCTTTTGGGTACATCTGATTCTTTTATCCAACCATAGCCTGTGGCTTCTAACTTCTTATTTACATATAATTTGATATTGTGATTCTCATCTTTTTGTTTTGAATATCCTGTCCAGTTTGAACTTAGAAGTTTTCCTTTATCAAAATAGTGTTTTGGACTTACCATGGATACAAAATTATTGCCATTGAAATAATTACCTTCCACAGCCATCACTTTATTGATAATACGAATAGCCATAGAGTCTCGTATGACAACTCCAGAGTTAATGGGGTCCAAGTAAGTATCAATGGTAATGTTATTACCATTTTGGTGAAGTGTGTATTGGCATTCTCCGGTATAATCAGGCTTGAACAAAAAATAGTTTATACCACCTTTGATTTCTACATTATCGAAACATTCTGTAGCATTCAGATAATCATGCATCTTTATGAAATGATTTCCTTGAAGCATTTTGTCTACCCAAGTGTTAGTAATGCCTTGACCAACCCTTGTCATCCATCTGCTTGGAGTGATTAAAGAAATATATGAAGCACTAGTGTTAGCTGCCAAATCAATAAAGTGAGGATATAAAGCACTGGCAAAAGCTCCATTATTTACTGTCTTTTCAGAAGATTTCTTTTCTTGATATGGAGGATTTCCCACTACAACATTAAATTTCATTTCTTGTTTACTTGTATTGCCCTTCCAAAATCCAACAGACTTTAGCTCTTTGATAAGTCTTTCCTGATCATTGGAGGCGCGTTCGATTAATTGTTTATTCTTAATATTTGCTTTTCTCTCTACGTCGCGGAAGCCAAAGAGGGTGCGGCGAGTAATACCTACTGCCATAGGGGTATTACAGATAACATAGATGTTGTCCTTCACAATGTCGTCCCAAACCACCTGCTCTTCCTGAACGCTGACACTTTCTATATCTATGCATTCTGCTTTGACGTACTCATCTAAGCGACGGCGATAGAGAGAATAGGTGATATAAAGAGGGTATAGACCGGTCTTGGAGTTAATCTCCAGTATCTTGGTCTGTACTTCACCGGCCAAATCTACATTGTCGAATAGCTGACTGGTTACATTGCCTTGATCTACAAAACGAGGCTTTTCAAGCAAGCCGGTCTTCTCGTCGAATGTTTCATCATAGAAACACCAGCCACCAATGGTGTCGCTCATGTGCATGTTTACTACACGCCATGGTGTTAAGACGGTTTCCTTATCGGGATTACGGAAGTAAGAGAATATTTCGGTTATCTGCCTGATACGTTCATCTACGTGCATAAAGTCGGCTTCGCGTGTCAGGGCTCGATATTTCTTGCCTGCCTCTTCGAAGCGGGTTGCATTGAAGCACTTCCTGATTTTGTTGAAGTCCTCTTTTGTAATACCCTTTGGCATGAACTCTGCCCACGATTCTTCCTTAATTTTGCGGGTGAAGTTGTCCACGGTGATGTTTTCCTTAGTGTCTCCGGCATCGGCTCCACCATACATCAAGAGAGGAATGCGCAGGGCGATGCCACGGATGTTGGTTATACGTTTTCGGAATTCTTCGCGTTCTTCCTTGGCTTTCTCACAACGGGCTATTCTTTCTGCTTCCTGGCGCAGCCATTCTTCGCGCTGTTCTTCTGACCAAGACTCCCATTGTTTTTGGAACTCTTCATCCTTTTCGGCTTTCTTTTTTGCTCTGTCAGCAGCTTCGGCTTTTTTCTGACGGATTTTCTCCTCCCAAGCTGCACGTTGTTCTTCTGTCATGTGGCTGAGGTCAATGACTTCTTGGGTTTCTTTGCGTTTCTCGTCAGGAGCCTGACCTCCATTCGCACCAATTTGATTGAGAATCTCCGGATTAACCTTATTGAGTTCCTCCTGGTTGTAGAGACATAGGTCATCAAATCCCTTACGTACCAGACGGTCGATAAAAACATTCTCCAGCTGCTTGTAGATAGAGTTGACGTCCATCTGGCTCATCTTTCCTCCATCCATGGAGATAACCGGGCAGAGCTCTATGAAGTCACGAACAGTTTCCTTGTCGCGCATCTCCTGAGTCTTCTCTTCTTCATACTCCTGCTGTTTCTTCTCCTTAGTCTTGGCCATTGATGAAAACTTGGCAGTCTCGGCTACAATCTTTAGTGTTCGGTCGGGGGCAAAGTCGAAAACATAGCACTCTGTTTTCATCTTGCCTTCGGGAGTCTTGTAGGGCGACTGCACACGGAAGATGGTTTGCATATAGGTGGCCGCTCGATCTCCGCCTTTGAGATAAAAGACAGCAGTCCATGGAGCTACGGTAACACCAGTAGTGAGTCGGCCGCACGAAACAGTGATAGTTGATGTTTTTTCCGGCAAATCACCTATGGTATTAAGTACCTTATCGAGTGCATTCTCGTTTTGTTCGTCCGAATCATTCTTACCGGCTACATTTACCACTTTGAATCGCTTGAATGTAGGATGTTCATTGAGTAACTGTTCTAATGCTGCAGCTTCATTGACATGAGAAACTACCCAAAGAGTATGGCGGAACATCTGACGATATTCCGTAGTTGAGAAGGGAAAGTTGTTCTCGGCATCTTTAGTGCAGAGAAGATTCAGGAACTTCAAGACATCGGCTTCGTGTACGAACCTACCCTCGGCTCCAACCGGCATTGAAGCCTTGTCTGCTTTCGGATTCCCTGTCCATGTGCGGAAAAATTCAGGAAACGAGAATACACCAGTCTGATCAAGGACATTATCTATATTCTTAGTAATGTCGTATGTGAAGATGTTCATCTTGGGCAGTTCGGCGTATGGGTTTTTCTTATTAGGATGTTCCAAAGACCATTTCAACTTGGCCTGCTGTTCGGCAATATAATCCCATGTGTAGATTTCGTCCTCATTGAAGTCTTCATACAAATTGAATGGAGTACCGGAAAGATAGAGCATCTTGGTCTTATCCTTCTTCAGAAAATTCTCGATTACACCTTTGCCCAGTGATGTGCGAGTGCCTTCATGAGCCTCGTCAATAATGATAAGATCCCAATCTGCACTAAGTATATCGGCTTTTAGTTTTTCGTTCTCATTGGTAGCAGAATGTCTTGAGGTATCTCCTTGCTTGTTTTTATTTTTTGCTTGAGTATTGGAGTTGACCAACTCTGAGAGACGTATATACTGCATTGAAACGAAGAAAGCATAATGATTGCCTTCTGCCTTAATAAATTTTTCCAAGTCATAGAAGTTTTTTCCTTCGTTCTCATTATCTGAACGCTTACCAAAATCATATGCTTTGTGTATGTCTGAATTGCCTTGTACTTTTGGAGCTGAATTTTTTGTGCCTACTACTTGGCCGAATGCTTCCAGCCAACTGTCACCAACGACAGGGCGATGCGTGATGATGAGTGTACGTTTTACGTTCAGTTCACGCATAAGCTGCATGGCACAGATGGTTTTACCAAAACGCATCTTGGCGTTCCAGAGATACTGGCGATATTCAGTAAGAACGGCATACTGATATTCCCCTTTTCTTCCACTTCTTTTACAGAAATGCTCCTTCGCATGGTCGATTGCATCCCTTTGTTCAGAACGAAGATTTATCTGGTCGTCAGAAAACAGACTATCTTGCATGCCAGTCTGAATATCTTCGAGTGTTGAGTACATTACCATAGATATATGTTATTTTAATTATTCTTGTTTACTAATGATTCAAAGGTGTATTTGGGAGCACTCAGGTCATGAAAGTCCTTTGAATTGAGTGTGGCTTTCTGAATGTTGATTCCATCGAGAAAGTCCTTGACCAAACAGAAACGTTCATGTGGGAGAGGCTCGTGTCTGTTTTCCGGTGCGCTCCAATCCTCAATAATATCGAAAAGGGAGGGACCAGAATCTGTCTGTGGCTTGTTCTCAATATATGGCTCATGGCCTGGCAGACCGAACTTCAGTCCATCCATCTGCCACACATTCCATGATATAATGTAAGCTACTCCAGGCATCATGCGCATTTTGTTCTGGTTGAATTTCTTCTCACCGAATTGAGCTATGTAATGCTCCTCAAAAGTAAAGAAGAGGGCTTCGCGTGCAAGAAGCAGGTTGTCGCCCTGCCACTCAAAACCATATGTAGAACGAAGAGCGATCTTTGCCCACAGAATCCATTCCTTCGAATCCCTGGCATTCTCTGACACAATGCGGAGCTTGCGGTCGAGCATACCAATGCGGTATTTCACGTCGTCGTTATACTCACCGGTAACGGCATCGTATCGGTTACAGAGGTAAGGAGCCTCACCACAAGTAATCTCCAAACGCATATCCGCTACATAGTCTTTCCATGTTTTACCTTCAGGAAATTCTATCTTCTCTTCGTTGTTAATCCACTTCTGAGGATCCTCAGGATCGGGAGAATTGAATAGCCCCTCCTTTCGACTAAACCAAGCTTCGTCAATGAGATTATTCTGTGCATTGCAAATCCAGGCAGGGGTGAACACTTCAGCCTTATCTTTAGCACGCTGTGTCTGTTCTTCCTTTGACTTGACTGCACGAGGGCGGATAATCTCTTGATACTTATTCTTATCCTCCGGATTTTGCTTGACAATCTCATCAAACTGTTCTTTGGTTACAACAGTATTTTCATCAGAAATATAGGACGTAATTTTGTCGAGAGTAATTGGGGCAAAAAAGGTGAAATCATCTCCCAAATCGGCATACGAGTCGGTTGCCCAGTAGATATTCTGCTGGGTGGTATGATCCTTCAGTAGGTTCATACAAACCTTTTCTCCATAACTGACGAGAAGTTGGTTTTCACTTATATTTGTATCTTTTATCATATAATTGTATGCAAAGTTATGGCTCTATTGAGCAGCCTTTCTGCACAGTAGAATATTTTATTAATATCCCCTCTAACTTTTCTGTTATTTGCTTTCTCAACCATTGCGGTTTAAGTACTTCCATCTGGTTACCGTAGGGAAAAATGCAGGATTCGAGTTCTTTATTCGGACGAACCACGAGCTTGATGACGTGTGTTTTGGGGCCATCAACTACCTGGTGAGAGGTGAATGGTTTTGTTGACAACGTATGGGTTATTTGTTGGGTTTAACTGGACCTGCATCATTAAGACGGACAAGGTCGTTCATGTCACATTTGAGACAACGGGCTATCTTAATCAAATTCTCTAAGGTTGGTTTCGAAGTATTGGTTATCCACTTCGAAATAGTTGCGGGGGCTTTTCCGAGTATTTTAACCAGTTTCTTGTTGGTAAGCATGCGTTCTGCAAGCATCACTTTGATATGGTTTAAAGGTAGTTTCTCCATGCTTCTTAGCTATTAATTTATTGTATATCGCAAAATTATAGTATTTTCTGAGAAAAGTACACTACTTTCGTTGAATTATCACGCAATAAGCAAAATAATTGATGATTTCATCAAGAAAATGGATATTACTTTGTATTTTTACAAAACGGAGTTTTTCCTGTTTGTGTAGTAAATAAAATATTGAATTGTGAAAAAGAACAACATCCATACAGAAGAACTATATTGAAAGACAGACGGTAGGACGGAAAATTTAATTATTCGTGTGATGTAAATATGGAGAGGTCTTGATATGATAGGAGCAATAATCGGTAACTTGGTAGCATGGGCGTATGAATATGTAAAGAGGTGCGTTTAGCTATCCTTTTGTTATATACATTAAAAATATAGAGTTTATGCCAACAAATAAAAATGCACAATTAAGATACCAAGTCCTTGACAGGTGCTTGAGCAATTGGTCAAGACGTTATTACATTGAAGACCTTGTTGAAGCATGCAATGAAGCACTGTACCAATATAATGGCGAAACCAAAGATGGAGGGGGAGTAAAGAAGCGGCAAGTACAAGAAGATTTGAAGTTCATTGAGAGTGAAGAGGGGTATGGAATGTTGATTGATGCAATTCAAAATGGTCATCGCAAGTATTACCGTTATCACAAAAAAGGCGCATCAATCAAGGAGCAACCTATCAATCAAGAGGAATTGGATTTGATACACAATGCTCTTATACTCTTAAAACGGTTCGAAGGAGTACTCCAATTTGAATGGTTGGATGATTTGGAAAAACGATTATATACCACAAGCAAACTCGGAGAAACCTTGGATTCCGTTGTTAGTTTTCAACATAATCCTTACTTGAAAGGTATGGACGCATATTACAAACCTATATTTGATTCTATTGTCAACAAAAGGGTTATTGAAATTGTATATCATCCTTTTGGCAAGTATGCAAGAACAATTATAGTTATTCCATACTACCTAAAACAGTACAATAATAGGTGGTTTCTCATTGGAAAGCATAAGGATTCTAAATACCTCTCCAATTTTGCAATAGATAGAATTGAGAGCTATAAAGAGACATCTAAGCCATACGAACCGCTTTCGGAAGATGTTGATTTCAAGGAATATTTCAGTGATATAGTGGGAGTTTCTTTAAGCAATGCTCCTGTAGAAGAGATTGTATTGAAAGTAAGCAATAAGGCTTATGGATATATTGTAACTAAACCATTACATGAATCGCAATCAGCTGTATCTATTCCTATTGGAGAAGATTATTGGCAAGTGATTCTCAAGGTCCAGAATAATTATGAACTTCGTTCCTTACTTCGTTCGTTTGGTGAGCAGATTGAAGTGATGGCTCCGGCATCGTTGCGTGAAATGATGAAAGATTCAGCAGATGCAGTGAGTAAGATGTATAATGATAGTGAATCTAAAGAATGATGTGCTATGGGAGTTAAAAGAAAGTCGTTAAAATTAAAAGTTGTGAGAATTATAACGGCACTGTCTATAACTTTGTGTAAATGAGAAAACAGGATTCAGATATTTATCTTATATCTGGATTCTGTTTTCAAATATAAGCATAAATTGGTTCATAATCAATCCCCAGTTATGAATAGGCTATGTCCACTTTTTCTCAATCTCCCTTAAAGAGAGGTATACAGTTTTCTTAACCGCACCATCAGAAGGGAATGAGAGCTTTGATTTAGTGTACTTTCTAATCTTCCCATTGAGATTTTTAATGAGGTTTGTGGTATAAATGATTTTTCTGATTTCAAGTGGGAACTGGAAAAACACTGTTAAGTCGTCCCAATTATTTCTCCATGAGAGTATTGCATAAGGATACTTTTTACCCCATTTTCCTCAATTCTCTTGCACCTATCCGGTGAGAAATAGGTTGCAAACCTCCGAGACCCAAATACGGTACAAAAATGAGCTGAAAAACGAGTGTCAACGATGACTATCGCTAATACGAGCAAAAAGAAAGGCGCTCATTATGAGCGCCTTATCAATCAATAGTAATATATGCTAATCGTTGGTAATCACCAATTATTTCCCGATGCAGCATATTATGCCAATTGATTATCAATAGTTTACGGCTTAAAAGATAGACTGCTCAAAAATTTACTTGTTTTTCGCCGAAAATCGAAGATTTAACGTTTTTAACCTTAGTTTGTCTTCAAACGAAGGGAAAAAGAGAAAAATGGCTCTCTTTTGCTCCGAAACATCCGGTTCGCAAAGATAAGGCATATCGGTGATTATTTCGCCGATTCGAGTTGCAAAATCAGAGATGGTTTTACGGATTTTGGGGTTGGCTCTTGTGTCTTACAATGGCTCGAATCATGTCTGTTTTGTGAGCAGGATTTCTGTGTCTTTTGCAGCCAAAAAAAAGAAAGTCGGCAGATATAGTTCGGTTCGGCTTTGGCGAAGCCATTTTTTTTCTCTCCCTCTGTTAGCTTTACTTTAATGTACGTATATATGAATACGGAGATAAAGTAAAGTTGATTTTCATTTTGAGGTGCAAATAAATTCTGAATTTGGTGGTATATTCAGGAATAAGTCTTATTTTTGTATTGAATAATATTTTGTTTGTTGATTGGCAGATATGTAAACTATGAATAATATAATAGCTTTTAATGTTTCAAGTCCCAGTGATATTGCTTTGCAAATTGCAGCAAGAGTCAAGGTTCGGAGACTTGAATTGGACTTAACTCAAGAAGGATTGGCAGCAAGAGCAGGAGTCAAGTTTGCTACTTATCGCAGATTTGAGCAGACGGGAGAGATTTCATTAAGAGGATTGCTTCAAGTAGGCTTTGCTTTGAATGCGCTTTCTGATTTTGATGCTCTTTTTGCGCAGAAGCAATATCAGTCATTAGATGATGTATTGAATGAGCAAAGTGTTATACGTAAAAGAGGGAAGAAAAATGAATAGCATAAAGCGGATAGAGGTAATATATGATAATAGACTGGTTGGCAGATTGGCTTTAACCAAAGAGAGTTTATGTGCATTTGAATATTCGGCAGAGTGGCTCAATTCTGGTTTTTCTATATCTCCGTTTGAGTTACCATTGCGCAGTGGGGTATTTATAGCAAAACCTCGTCCGTTTGATGGTGGATTCGGTGTTTTTGATGATTGTTTGCCTGATGGGTGGGGATTGCTAATTCTTGATAGATACTTGCAGCGGAACGGGGTCAATCCACGAACACTGTCACTACTTGACCGTCTTGCGTTGGTCGGTTCTACTGGACGCGGTGCATTGGAATTTCGTCCAGACAAGAGTGTTGTATCAAAGCAAGAATACGCAGATTTTGAAAAATTGGCATTGGAGGCGGAACAGATTCTTGATAGCGACAATTATAACGGAGAGGGAATTGAGGAGTTCCAGTATAGAGGTGGTTCTCCGGGTGGAGCCCGCCCCAAAATCTTTACTCGTTATGATGGGAAAGAATGGTTGGTGAAGTTCCGGGCAAAGAGAGATTCCAAACATATTGGTGAGGATGAATACCGTTATTCGCTTCTTGCCAAAGAGTGTGGAATAGAGATGCCTAAAACACGACTTTTCGAAGATAAATATTTCGGAGTGGAGCGTTTTGACCGTACCTCAAACGGTAAATTACACGTTGTAAGCATTGCCGGACTTATCGGGGCAGACTATCGTTTGCCAAGCATAGACTACACTCACATATTTCAAGTATGCGCAACTTTGACGCATAGCGTGGCAGAAATGTGGAAAGTGTATCGTCTTATGGTATTCAACTACTTGATTGATAACAAAGATGACCACGCAAAGAATTTTGCTTTCATCTATCGTGATGGCAATTGGCATTTCGCTCCGGCATTCGATCTGTTGCCAAGTGATGGCATAAATGGCTTCCGTACGACTTCTATCAATGATCGCATTGAACCTACAAAAGAAGATTTATTTGCTGTGATGGTAAAAGTTGGGTTAAATGAAAAGGAGGCAGTGGAAATTTTTGAGGAAATACAAGGTATATTATCAATGACATTTGACCAGAGTTTCTAAATGACCTTGGCTTGATTTAATAATTGTTTATTGGAATCTATTTATATTATAACAAATGAAACATATTTCTATACGTGTTCCTTGGCACGATTCTAATTGGAATGGCCATGTATGCAAGAATCCTGCTTGTAATACATTTTGTAAGGTTCTCCCAAGAATATCCATGTCGCGGGATACTGCTGATTGCTTGCATGCTTCTGAGGATTGGAGTTTACTTCCACAGCATGAACGTCCCGTTTGTGCAAGCGAAAACGGTGGTTTTATGAATCAGCACTCATATAAACGGGAATTTAAGCACGTGTATGCGGGCAAAGGAGGGCGACATGACGTTTTAAAGCCAACAACAATTGAAATCCCTGCATATTCTGCTTTAGCTATTCCATTTAGATATATGTCTCTTGATTCTCAATCGTGGTTGAGTGATAGACATCCGGAGTTTCATGACGTGGAAAAATCCCCGTTCAATTCATCGTGGCTATATGGTGCAGAGCGTCAACTCGATATTCTGAAGTGGTTTCGTGGGAATATTGAAGCCAATGAGTCAATCTGTGTCTTTTATTGTAAAAACGGTAATCCTGTAGATGATGAAGGCCGCCGTATGATTGTCGGTATGGGAGAGGTAACCTCTGTGGCATCTATAAAATTATACGATACAGAGGCCGATTACACATATCCTTTATGGGAAATGGTTGTACAACATTCTATAAGGCAGGAATTACAGGACTCCAAAGGCTTTCTATTGCCATACAACCAATATCTGGAATTTGATGAGGACTATATTCAAAAGAAGACAGGATTAACAAAAGAGGAAGCCCTTGACGAAATTAAAATCTCTCTTGATAAGCTTGGAAATACAGAACGTATCTTCAATGAACTATCTTACGGTTGTGAATTCATTAGCAATCAATCAATGCTCATCATCCTTGAAAATGCAAGGCGGGCATTGGAGGCCGTTATGAAGCATGGATTAGTGGGAGGCGACTGGCAGTTACAATTACGCTGGATAAATGACAGCATAGCCAAGGTTAAGTCTTCGATTTCGCCATTCCCTTCATTTGCAGAATGCCTCAAAGCGATAGGCGTAAACTATTCATATCTGATAGAACGGGATATTCTGACTGCCGGATGTGGGAAAAAAGACAATCCGTGGAGATACTACAATGACTTAATGGCAGGGAAGCTACCTGTTCCCAATACAGTTTATTTTTCAGAACTACCCGCGTATAAGAAATCTTGGGAGTATCGTTCAGATGAAGGGAAAAGAGTGCTTGAGCTACTTTCCCGATTTGAACTCGATGCAGATATCATAGGGCAATATGCCAACAATGCTGAGACTTATGAAAAACTTTTGACTAATCCCTATATCATAAGCGAAAAATGTGCTCAGGATTACGATAATCGTGTGAACACACAAACTATCGACTTTGGTGTGATTCCTGATGTAGACATTCAAGGTGAAAACATTCCAACGGCACCGTTTGCTGTTCGTACTTTGATAGATGAACGCAGATTACGTTCCATGACTGTTGAACGTCTTTGCTCTGCTCTTGACGATGGAGACACGTTACTATCCATTGCCGAGTTGGAACAATATGTAAGTGATACTCTTTCTGATACAAATTCTTTATTACCAAACGACTATTTCTTAACCGTCCGAGGTTTTTTCTCCGATGAGTTGGTCTATCTCCCTGACGACAATCCTAAGGCACTACAGCTAAAAGAATACGCAGAAATGGAGCGTTGGTTGAGCAAACGATTATTGGCCAGAGCCAAAAGCTCTGTGCGTAATAAGTTGAACGTTGACTGGGAAACTCGTGCCATGTCATCATCACATTATGACAAAAATAACGAGAATAGTCGTGAAGCAACGAGACAGCAGATTGAAGCGTTGGAGATGATGACGGATAGAAAACTCTCTGTCTTAACAGGTGGTGCCGGTACCGGCAAAACAACCGTAGTAGAGACATTTCTTTCCTGCTCACAAATAAAAAACGAAGGCGTGCTTTTACTTGCCCCTACAGGAAAAGCGAGAGTTCGATTAGGCAAAATGGGTAAGGGTGTTGAAGCCCAAACCATTGCTCAGTTCCTCGTTCGTCAAGGTTTCTTTGATTGGGATAGAATGTTAGCTATTGACAATCCGAACGGAAGACAGTATGCCAATGCTGCCAATGTGATTATTGACGAATGTTCTATGCTGACAACGCGAGATTTGTATATTCTTTTAAAAGCGTTAGATCTCGCTAAGATTAATCGTCTTATATTGATTGGTGACCCTTGCCAACTTCCTCCGATAGGGGCAGGCAGACCATTTGCTGATTTGTGCTACCGCCTTCAAAACAAGGACACTGTTCCTGTATTAAATTCAGCAATCACATCGCTCGAAACGGTAGTACGTACAATTACTACCGGCGAATCTGATATTTTAACACTTGCATCATGGTTTAGTAGCAAGAAACCAAAGAAAGGGGCTGATGAAATATTCAATAAGATGGCTACCGGAGACCTTAATGGAGATTTGCAGGTAATGACTTGGACAGACGAAAGCGACCTTGAAAAGTGTCTGATGGAAGCATTATGTATTGAATTGGGGTGTACTGAAGATAATCTATCTGCCGTTCTTCAGCATCGGTTAGGTATTGACTCCATCAAATCGCTTGCGGCAAATCCTAACACGATTGAGTCTGTGCAAGTCCTCACCCCTGTCCTGAATCCTATCTGGGGGTCATTGCATCTTAATGAATGTGTTCAGAAATGGATAGGAACATACGACAAGGAATTTATACAATTCTCAACACAGAAGATTTATCCCAAAGATAAGATAATGCAACTTAAAAATGAGAAAGTGGAAGCATACCCATCCCATCAAAAATATCAGTTATCTAACGGTCAAATTGGTTTTGTGCGATCTATTTATAAAGGATATGCGAATTTGATTTACGCCGGTATTCCCAATGAATCTTTCGGTAAAAGAGGCGTGTCTGGAGAAGATAGTGAAACTCCAATAGAACTTGCATATTCTATCACGATTCATAAAAGCCAGGGTAGCGATTTCAACACTGTGGTGCTGGTATTGCCTAAGTTTGGTCGCATTCTCACACGTGAGTTAATTTACACTGCATTGACGAGAGCTAAAAAGAAACTGATTCTACTCATACAAGATAATGTCTATTGGCTTTGGGAAAAAACGAAGCCTCAAGCCTCTATTCTTGCGCAAAGAAATTCAAATATGTTCGAACAACTTGTGGCAAGAGAAAATAAGTCCTCAATCCCTTATGTTGAAGGCCTGATACATCGGACAAAAAATCCCAACCTTATGGTTCGTAGTAAGTCAGAGGTAATTATCGCAAACGAACTTATCTCTGCCGACATCAAGTTTAAATATGAAGAAATGTTTAATAGAGATGGACATCAATGCCTTCCCGACTTCACTTTTGTAGACCTTTCTGATGAGATTATTATCTGGGAACATCTGGGTATGCTTACAGTTCCAGAATATAAGACTTCATGGGAAAAGAAATTGAAATTCTATAATTCTATAGGTTTCATAGAAGGTGAAAACCTTTTCACGACTCATGACCATGAAAATGGGTCTATTGACACTACTGAAATCATGAAGGTAATTGACAAGATTAAAAATCTTGTAGAATAAATACCAAGAACAGAAATAACTATGAGTGGAGGATATTTTAATCGGCATATGATTGCCTTCGGAGAGATAGCTAATTCTATCGAGCGTGATATTGCGAGAACTTTACAACCAAAGCCGGGAAGATACATAAAGATTATTGGACTATTTACGAGAAAGATAGCTTTGGCTCATACCATAGCTATATGAGTTTTGCCAGTTATGAAGATGCGGAATCTTTTCTTCTGACAGATAAAACTATCGTCAAGGCAGAACAAAAATATTCAGAGCAGCATTTTTTCGTAGATGGAGTAATATTCCAATCAACAATGCGATATATGTCTGGCACTTCTGACGGTGAACGAATTCCGGTATTATACTCAATTCATCATTGTTATTATGGCCGCTATCCAGATGATGCTGATGTATTGGAACTGTCAGATGAAACGATAAATGTAATGAAGGAGGCATATCGGCAAATTCGTATAGCAGAGATATATGCAACTCGCGTAGATTGGATGATGAGTGGCAATGATAGCGAAGAGAATTTTCGTGAGCGTATAAAGGAAGATTTGGCAGAGTTTGAAAAGGAATATGCGTCTAAAGACTGGATTTTTTTCGATGTTGACTGAAAAATGTCAGATATTGTATGTGTAATATATCATTAAGTAAATCAAAATCGCCATCTTTGCATATTATATGATAGATTGACTATGGTAAAGTTATCGGCACGGTCGCTTTGCACCTTAAATAGATAAAGATATGACAAAGAATACAATGGGAACCAAACTGCCTCGAAAATTGGTGCAGAAGATGTCGATTGTAGGAGAACAGATTGAATTGGCTCGCCTACGAAGGAATCTGAGTGTGGCTCAGATTGCAGAACGTGCCACCTGTTCTCTGTTGACTGTGTCCCGAATAGAAAAAGGCGCACCGACAGTTGCAATCGGAATTTATTTGCGAGTGCTGTATGCCTTGCAGCTTGACGATGATATTCTGTGGTTGGCCAAAGAAGACAAACTGGGAAAAGCTTTGCAGGATTTGAGTTTGAAGACAAGGAGGCGAGCTTCGAAAAAGGTATAGATGCGTATGTTCTTCCATAATATAAGTTGCCTTTTGTTCTGGTGGGATAAAAAACATGGTTTTAAATTTTGTGTTATGCTGCAAAAACATTATGTTTGTATTACATAATAAATAAGGCGTATGAAATTCGTTGATAGAATAGATGAAGCGGCACGACTGAAAGATGCTCTTGCGAGAGAGAAATCCTCGTTAGTCGTGATGTACGGTCGCAGACGGCTGGGTAAGTCAACGCTCATTAAAAGGGTGTTGTCAGAAAATGATGTTTACTTCCTTGCCGACCGTTCCGAAGGTCAGCATCAGAGAATATTGCTTGCAAAAGTGATTGCACAAGTGTTCCCGGATTTCGACAAACTGACATATCCGGATTGGGAATCTATGTTTCGCGCGGTCAATTATCGAACAGACAAGCGTTTTACTTTATGCTTGGATGAGTTTCCGTATCTTGTAGAGCAATCTTCTGAGCTGCCGTCTGTGCTGCAAAAACTGGTTGATGAAAAGCAGTTGAAGTATAATCTTGTGCTTTGTGGTTCGTCACAAAATATGATGTATGGGCTGTTTCTTGATTCTACTGCACCTCTCTATGGTCGTGCTGATGAGATCATGAAACTTGCACTGATACGTTTGCCATATATTCAAGAGGCTTTGAGCCTTGATGCGATGAATGCCATTGAAGAATATGCTGTTTGGGGAGGTGTGCCGCGTTATTGGGAACTAAGGGAAAACCAAAATTCACTTAATGATGCTTTGTGGCACAATATCCTTTCTGTAAATGGAACTCTTTACGAAGAACCGATAAAATTGTTTCAGGACGATGTAAAGGATATTGTCAAGACTTCGACGATAATGTCTTATATCGGTACTGGCGCAAATCGGCTTTCTGAGATTGCCGCAAGATGCAATGAGCCGGCAACCAATCTGTCGCGTCCGTTGAAGAAGCTTATTGATCTCGGATTTTTGGCGAAAGATGTTCCGTTCGGGATTGATGAAAAGAATGCGAAAAAGAGCCTCTACAAGATAGCTGATCCGTTTATGGCATTTTATTATCAGTTTGTCGTACCTAATCGTTCGTTTATTGAACTTGGCCGTCGTTTACCCATAGAACAGGCTTTGACTGCTCATTTCTCGGAGTATGTGAGTATGCAATGGGAAAAATTATGTCGGGATGCCGTAACAGGAAATCTTGTCAATGGAGTGGTTTACGGCAAGGCAAAACGCTGGTGGGGTTCTGTTATCAATGAGGATAAGAAGCCGGAACAGGTCGAATTCGATGTGATGGCTGAATCGCTTGATAAAAAGTATCTGCTGGTTGGTGAATGTAAATGGACAACTCAAGAGAATGGTAAACAGTTAACAACTGAACTCCTCCGCAAGGCTAATTTGCTGCCGTTTGCCAAGAAATACACCATAGTTCCGATGCTGTTTCTTAAGAATGCTCCAAAAGATGAGGCAGGAAATACTATGTTGCCGGAAGATGTTGTCAGATTAAGTTACTAATGTTTAATTAGCTTTACTGTATAAATTTTATGCCTGAAACACTGAATTATCAAAATCGTGCCATAGCTTATAGTGTGCTTGCACATATCTATGATAAAGGGACATTAGCTCATGGTCCATTAGATATTTTTATTCCTATAGTAAAAAATGCACTATCTGAACTATATCCATTAGGAGTGGTGAAGGGAAATAGCATGAAAGAAATTACTGATGCTATTGAGAAAAAGTTTTCATTGGTCATTCCTATATCCGTCTTAAATAATATTTTAAAAGTTATTGCTTCAGAAATAAATAAGACGAATGGTCGTGAGGACATGCGGATATTTAATGATGGCTCATTTTGGATTGATAAATTTATATTTGAAGACTACTCTGAATTGATACAAAAAGGTAAAGAGGATGTGGCGAAAGTTGTGCATATGTTTAAAACTTTTTGTAAAGCGTATAATGTAGGTACTACAAATAATGACGTTGATTTATTTAAGTTTGTAGAACAAAATCGTAGTGAGATATCATATTATTTGGCAAATGGTAGTAGTGAAGCTACGATAGATTCTTCTCACAATGTTCTTATAGCGCAATTTATTGATACATTTAAACAAGTCCCTGAGATTTTTGAAAAGATTCGTGATATTTATTTGGGTTCAATGCTTTCATGTTATTTGGACTATCAGCCGTCTGATGCCAATATGAATGTTGAACTATTATTAGATACAAATTTCATTATTAGCCTCTTGGATTTAAATACTCCAGAATCAACCGAAACTTGTAATACTCTTATAGACGTAAGCCGAAAATTAGGTTATAAGTTTACAGTTCTGAAAGATACAATAGAGGAGATTCAGGCATTGTTGTTATTTAAATCTACAAATTTAAGCAGTGCAATTATTGCTAAAAATATAAATCGTGAAGATATTTATAATGCTTGCGATAGAAGACACTTATCTAGCACGGATTTAAATAGAATATCGGATAATTTAGAGGATACACTTGTTAATCACTTCAAATTCCATGTTATACCACAAACAAAACAATGGCAAGGAAAGGCGAAATTTAGCAAGGAATTTTCTATAATTCGCAAATATAGAAATACGGACAAAGCAGCCTTGCATGATGCTATGGCTTTGGTTTATGTTAGGGAGAAGCGAGGGGAAAAGTATATCCAAGAGTTTGGTAAAGTTAACTGTTGGTTTGTCAATAATGCGATAAGTCATGATAATGATTATTCGGATACAGAGTATAAGGATTTATATAGCTGCAAGAAGCATCAGCCAGAAATTATTAAAGTAGATGACTTGTTAAATATTCTTTGGTTGAGTAATCCGACAATTGATATTACTAGTGATGATGTTGCTACAATGGGGATAACATCTTTAGTTTCATATACTTTAAATTCATCTTTGCCTAAAGCAAGGATTATTAAAGAATTAGATGATAATATCCAAAAATATCGCGAAATCTATAAAATTACGGATAGGGATGTTGTTAACTTATCAACTCGTATCGCAAGCAGGCAAATAAAAGATGTGCAAGAGCTTAATGAACTTGCACATAAAGATGAGGCTGCATTTGCGGCAAGGGTCAAAGATGAATCTATGCGGCAGGAGCAAATTGAGGTAAATCGTGCCCAAAAATTTGATAATCTATTTCAAATGCTTCAAGGTGAGATAAAAGAAATTAAGGATAATCAAGTAAAAATGCAACAAAAGTATAATGAACGTATGCACGAACTTGAAAGCAAAGAAGCCGAGTTAAAAAATAGTGAAAAAATTATATACCAAGAAAATGAAGTTCTAAAAGCAGACAAAGATCAACTTGTTTCAGAGAAAGAAGGTATAAAAAAGGAAAAGGAGATATTTGAGATGAAAATCAAGAATTTATGGGAGCAAGAAAATAAACAACGAGCAGAACAAAAAGAAAAAATTCTTGATTATGAAATTGCAAAATCAAAAACTCGTTCTACAACTTTATTTGTAGTTGGTTTGTTCATAATGATTATTACGTTAGGGGCAATGTCTTATTACTATTTTGTTGCTGCAGATGATACAGTACAAGTGATTAATGATTTTTGTAATTTCAAACCCATTTCTTTTGTGATAACGTTCATTCTTGCACTATTTAATTACTTTACTATTTCAAATTTTTATAATTGGCATTACAATCCTTCATTCGTTGTCAACAAAAAGAAGTTGGTGAAAATTCCTGATTGTTATAAACCAATTAGTTTTGAAGACTATATGCATGAAAAATAGTGCTAGGGTAATGATTCCAACTTAATGATCAAAAATAGTATGGCGATTTAAATTTAGTTACTTGTCAATAAACAACCTGAAAGTTGTGCCGTCTCAATTATTTATAGTACTTTTGCCTACAAAATAGGGCAAAGGTATTTTTGATGCATATAATGGCAGAAGAAAAGATAGGCAACGCATTGGAAGTAAAAGAGGAAACGGTGGAATGCAAAAGCAAAGATTGGGTTTGCCATTCGCAGGCTATAGCAGCAATCATGTCGAACCGAATGGGAGAACTTAGCATGACACAACGAGCGTTGGCCGAGAAGATGAATTGCACTCAGCAATATGTTTCCAAGGTGTTGAAAGGTCGCGAGAATTTGTCATTGGAAACCTTGTGCAAGATAGAAAATGCATTAGGTATCAAAATATTGTAAGCCGGAATAAATAAGTAATAATACCATAATAGGGCACAAGAATATGTCAATACAGAGCGAAGCGGCATTGGAAGCTGGACTTATAGCCACACTTCGGCAAATGGGCTACGAATATGTCCAGATTACTGAAGAAGACAATCTTTATGCCAATTTCAAACGGCAGTTGGAAATTCACAACAAGAAACAATTGGCGGAAGTTGGTCGTAACTCATTTACGGATGAAGAGTTTGAGAAGATAGTGATATATCTTGAAGGTGGTACTCGCTTTGAAAAGGCAAAGAAACTTCGTGACCTATATCCTCTTGATACTGCTAACGGACAGCGCATTTGGGTAGAATTCCTTAATCGTACCCAATGGTGTCAGAACGAGTTTCAGGTGTCGAATCAGATTACGGTGGAGGGACGAAAGAAGTGTCGCTATGATGTGACGATTCTTATCAATGGCCTCCCTCTGGTTCAGATTGAATTGAAGCGTCGGGGTGTAGAACTCAAGCAGGCATACAATCAGATACAACGCTATCATAAGACATCCTTTCATGGGCTGTTCGACTATATTCAGCTATTTGTTATCTCCAATGGCGTAAACACTCGTTATTTTGCCAATAATCCCAATGGTGGATATAAATTCACGTTCAACTGGACGGATGCGGCAAATATGCCATTCAATGAACTGGATAAGTTTGCTGTATTTTTCTTGGAAAAGTGTACGCTCGGTAAGATTATCGGAAAATATATCGTATTGCATGAAGGGGATAAATGCTTGATGGTACTTCGCCCATACCAGTTCTATGCTGTAGAAAAGATATTGGATCGGGTACAGAACTCCAACGATAACGGTTATATCTGGCATACTACAGGCGCAGGAAAAACCTTGACTTCATTCAAGACAGCACAGCTTGTTTCGGAGTTGGATGATGTAGATAAGGTCATGTTCGTTGTTGACCGTCATGACCTTGACACACAAACGCAGTCGGAATATGAAGCCTTTGAACCGGGAGCTGTTGACGGTACGGACAATACGGATGAACTGGTAAAACGGCTGCATAGTAACTCCAAGATTATCATTACCACTATTCAGAAACTCAATGCTGCCGTAAGTAAGACATGGTACAGCAGCAAGATAGATTCGATACGCCACTCCCGTATCGTGATGATATTTGATGAGTGTCACCGCAGTCACTTCGGGGAGAGTCATAAGAAGATTATGCAATTCTTCGATAATGCCCAGATATTCGGATTTACTGGAACTCCTATTTTTACAGAGAATGCAGTTGATGGGCATACGACCAAAGAGGTGTTCGGCAACTGTCTACATCGTTATCTGATTAAAGATGCCATTGCCGATGAAAATGTTCTCGGTTTCCTTGTAGAATATTATCATGGCAGTGAGGAAGTGCAGAACGGCAGTGCCAATCGCATGACGGAAATCGCCAAATTCATCCTTAATAATTTCAATAAGTCAACATTTGACGGAGAGTTCGATGCATTGTTTGCTGTACAGTCCGTACCGATGCTTATCCGTTATTACAAGATATTCAAGGAACTGAATCCCAAGATTCGTATAGGTGCAGTTTTTACTTATGCAGCCAATGGAAGTCAAGATGATGATCTGACAGGAATGGGTACAGGTTCTTATCTGAATGACAGTGCCGGTGAGGTTGATGAACTGCAAGCCATCATGGATGACTACAATGAAATGTTCGGGACATCGTTTACGACAGAGAACTTCCGTGCATATTATGATGACATTAACCTGCGTATGAAAAAGAAGCGAGCTGATATGAAGCCGCTTGATCTTTGTCTGGTCGTCGGAATGTTCCTTACCGGTTTTGACAGCAAGAAACTCAATACGCTTTATGTAGACAAGAATATGGAATACCACGGCTTGTTGCAGGCATTCAGCCGGACAAACCGTGTGCTGAATGAAAAGAAACGCTTCGGAAAGATTGTGTGTTTCCGTGATTTGAAAAGCAATGTTGATACCGCTATCAAATTGTTCAGCAACAGTAACAATCCGGAAGAAATAGTGCGACCTCCGTTTGAAGAAGTCAAACAGGAATACAAGGAGCTTGCTACCAATTTTTTGAAGAAATATCCGGATACAAATTGCATAGACCTTTTGCAGAGTGAAAAAGCTAAGAAAGAGTTTGTTTTGGCGTTCCGTGATATTATCCGTAAACATGCTGAAATACAGATATACGAGGATTATAATGAAGAGTCTGATGATCTCGGCATGACGGAACAGCAATTTATGGATTTCAGAAGTAAGTATCTTGATATCCATGATACTTTTGCACTCGTTGATCCAGCACCGTCACCCAAACCGGATGATGATACAGATGTTCCGGATGACGGAGACCTCGGTGATGTGGATTTCTGCCTTGAACTCCTACATAGCGACATTATCAATGTGGCATATATCCTTGAACTCATTGCAGAACTTGACCCATATAGTGCCGATTACGCAGAACGCCGTCAGAATATCATTGATACGATGATTAAAGACGCAGAAATGCGCAGCAAAGCCAAACTTATCGATGGTTTCATTCAAAAGAATGTGGATGACGATAAGGAAAACTTCATGATTCAGCGAGGTAAAGCTGACGGTACAAGCGATTTGGAAGAACGGTTGAACCACTATATTGCCGTTGAGCGAGAAAATGCCGTCAACTCATTGGCTAAGGAAGAGGAAATATCGTCATCGGTATTGAATCACTTCCTCAAAGAATATGACTACCTGCAAAAAGAGCAGCCGGAAATCATACAAAAAGCATTGAAAGAGAAGCATCTCGGATTGATAAAGACGAGAAAGGCGTTGACGAAGATTTTAGACAGATTGCGTAATATCATACGCACTTTCAGTTGGGATTAAAAGAAATACTGATATGGTAAAGACAAATGAACCCGGATATGTGTATATCTTGACTAATCCAAGTTTTCGTGAGGATTGGGTCAAGATCGGTAAAAGTGCGCGGCCTGTAGATATACGTTCCAAGGAACTTGACAACACGGCTGTTCTGTTGCCTTTTGAGATTTATGCAACCATTCAGACGGTCAAATATAACGATGTTGAAAAGCATGTACACAAGACTATTGATCGGTTGACGGATTTGCGTATTCGTCAGAATCGGGAGTTTTTCAATGTACCGCCTCAAATAGCTTTGGATATATTCAATGACATAGCCAAGATGATTGATGATGCGGTTGTTACGGTCTATGTAGATAATAAACCGGTTTGTCATAACGAAAAAGATTCATTGCCTGTCGTGCAGAAACGAACCGTAAAGCGAGGACGTTTCAAATTCAGCATGGTCGGTATTAAAATAGGGGAATGTGTTACCTTTATTCCTACGGATACGGAAGTCAAGGTAGCAAGCGATGATTCCGTTGAATACGAAGGTCGTATTTATAAATTGTCCCCTTTTGTCGGTACGTTTATGCCGGAAGAGAAACGAAATACATCGGGTGCATATCAAGGGGCAAAATATTTCTCATATAAAGGGAAAGTGCTGGATGACCTGAGAAGTATAATAGAGAGCAATATACCATTGCCGGAAAGTGATGTAATACAAGATAATATAGAGCAATAAAGATATGAGCGAAGAACTGCAACAGAAACTCCGTGACCAGCTTTGGGAGGTCGCAAACCGTTTGCGTGGCAATATGTCGGCAAGCGATTTTATGTATTTTACCTTGGGATTCATCTTCTACAAATACCTGTCGGAGAAGATAGAAACATACGCTAACAGTGCGTTGGATGATGATGAAGTTACATTCAAGGAATTATGGGAAATGACCGATTCGGATGCACCGGAATTGCAGGAAGAGGTTAAGAACCAGTGCTTGGAAAATATAGGCTACTTCATTGAACCGAAGTTCTTGTTTTCGTCCGTAATTGAGGCTATCAAGCGGAAAGAAAATGTTCTTCCTATGTTGGAACGCTCGTTGAAGCGTATAGAAGACAGCACTTTGGGACAGGATAGTGAAGAGGATTTTGGTGGATTGTTCTCGGACATTGATTTGGCTTCGCCTAAATTGGGAAAAACAGCAGATGATAAAAACACGCTCGTCAGCAATGTGCTTCTTGCATTGGACGATATTGACTTTGGTGTAGAGGCCTCGCAAGAAATTGATATTTTGGGCGATGCTTACGAATATATGATTAGCCAGTTTGCAGCCGGCGCAGGCAAGAAAGCCGGAGAGTTCTATACTCCGCAAGAGGTCAGCCGTATATTGGCGGAGATTGTTACTCTTGGGCATAACCGTTTGCGTAATGTTTATGATCCTACTTGTGGTAGTGGTTCGCTATTGCTCCGTGCGGCAAGTATCGGTAAGGCAGCATATATCTACGGACAAGAGAAAAATCCGACTACCTACAATCTTGCTCGAATGAATATGTTGCTACATGGCATCCGGTTCAGCAGCTTCAAAATAGAGAATGGTGATACGCTTGAATGGGATGCATTCGATGATATGCAGTTCGATGCAGTGGTTGCAAATCCTCCGTTCTCTGCCGAATGGAGTGCAGCCGATAAATTCAACAACGACGACCGTTTTAGTAAAGCAGGTCGACTTGCGCCTAAGAAAACGGCCGATTATGCTTTTATCCTGCATATGGTCTATCATCTCAATGAAGGTGGTACGATGGCTTGCGTTGCTCCGCATGGAGTATTGTTTCGAGGGAATGCAGAGGGCGTTATACGCCGTTTCCTGATAGAGAAGAAAAACTATATTGATGCCATTATCGGGCTGCCTGCCAATATTTTCTATGGTACAAGCATTCCGACCTGTATTCTCGTATTGAAGAAATGCCGTAAGGAAGACGATAATATCCTGTTCATTGATGCCAGCAAAGAGTTTGAAAAGGTCAAGACCCAAAACAAACTCCGCCCTCAGCATATCCAGAAGATTGTAGAAACCTACCGCGACCGCAAGGAGATTGAAAAGTACAGTCACCTCGCTACTTTACAGGAGGTCGCCGAAAATGACTATAACCTGAATATTTCTCGTTATGTCGATACTTTTGAGGAAGAAGAGCCTATCGACATCAAAGCAGTCATGGCTGAAATAACGGAATTGGAAGCCAAGCGAGCCGAACTGGATAAGGAGATAGAGATCTATTTGAAAGAATTGGGGCTGGTTGAATAATTACACTATGGCAGAGATAGACAACATCCCTGAAATGCGTCCATCATTCGACAATATACGCCGTCAGGATGGGGGCGGAAACGAATACTGGAGTTCACGTGACCTTTGCGCTGCTATGGGCTATTCGGCTTATTGGAAATTCCAAAGAGTCATAGACAAAGCTATCAAGGTGGCAGGTGAAAAAGGAATGAATGTTGACGACCATTTCAACCAAACGGTTGATATGGTAAGAATTGGAAGCGGCTCATTCCGTAAGGTCAATATTTTCCGTCTGTCTCGTATGGCATGTATGATTGTTGCCGAAAATGCCGATGTCAAAAAAGTGTTGGTACAACAAGCTCGCGATTATTTTACTCGAACAATTTCGACAAACGAATTGATGCAAAATTCGTTGAATTCTAACATTTTGCTGTATAAAACAGCGCAAGGCGAAGTGCGAATAGAAGTGATATTCAACAGTGAAACATTTTGGATGTCACAAAAGCGTATGGCCGATTTGTTCGGGGTGGATGTACGGACTGTCAACTATCATCTTGGTCAGATTTACGAAACAGGTGAGCTTACTAAAGAGGCAACTATCCGAAAAATTGGGATAATTCAATCAGAGGGAAAACGGGATGTGGAGCGTACACCGCTGTTCTATAATTTGGATGCCATTATTGCAGTAGGTTATCGTGTCAATAGCTATCAGGCCACTCAGTTCCGTATCTGGGCTACATCTGTATTGAAGGAGTTTATTATTAAAGGATATGCGCTTGATGATGAACGCTTGAAGCAGGGAAAACACTTTGGCAAAGATTATTTTGATGATTTGCTGGAGCGCATTCGTGAGATACGCACATCAGAACGCAGATACTACCAAAAGATAACAGACATCTATGCTGAATGCAGTGCCGATTACGATCCGAAATCGGATTGTACCAAATTGTTTTTCAAGATGGTGCAAAACATGATGCACTTGGCTGTAACTCATCGTACCGCTGCCGAAATAGTGTATGAACGTGCCGACTCGGAAATGCCACACATGGGATTGACCACTTGGAAGAAAGCTCCCGATGGCAGAGTCCAGAAGTCTGATACGATTGTGGCAAAGAACTACTTGTCAGACAAAGAGGTTTTAGAACTCAACGGCATAACTAACGCATTTCTTGAATTTGCAGAGCAGCGTGCCCAACGCCATATTATTACAACGATGGCAGACTGGAAGCAGCGTCTTGAACAGTTTCTTGCTACAATGGACTATCAAGCACAAGATTCAGCCGGTAAAGTTTCTCAAGAAGAAGCACGAGAGAAGGCGTATGGTGAGTATGAAAAATATAAAGTGATTCAAGACCGCTCGTTTATCTCTGATTTCGACCGGTTTAATGATGGTGACAAATTGTTGCCGTTTGATATCAATCCCGATAAAGAATAATGATTATGGCAGATAATAACGAAAATAAAGTCCTCAATGTTCCCCATTTGAGATTTCCAGAGTTCAGTGGGGAGTGGGAGACAAAATCAATAAACGATTTAGCAGATGTAATAGGCGGTGGTACACCCGATACAACAGTAAAATCATATTGGGATGGAGGAATACAATGGTTTACGCCTTCTGAGATAGGTAAAAATAAATTCGTTGATGCAAGTCTGCGTACCATAACAGAAGACGGACTAAACAATTCCAGTGCAAAGCTTTTGCCTCCCAATACGATACTTTTAAGTTCTCGTGCCACAATTGGAGAATGTTCATTATCTCTCAGAGAATGTGCTACAAACCAAGGTTTTCAATCTCTTGTATCTAAAAAATGCAATGTAGATTTTCTCTACTACCTAATACAAACAAAAAAGAAAGATTTAATAAGGAAGTCTTGCGGCTCAACCTTTTTAGAAATTTCCGCAAATGAAGTTCGTAAAATTCAAGTATCTGTTCCATCTGATGTTGAGCAACAAAAGATTGCTGGGTTATTATCGTTGATAGATAAACGCATTGCTACCCAAAACAAAATCATTGAGGATTTGAAGAAACTAAAGTCCGCCATTGTTGATAAACTCTATTCATCAACAAATGGCAAGACTTATTCTTTCTGTCAACTTTTTGAAGTGGTCAATGAGAAGAATAAAAAACTTGCTTACAAAAATGTTCTTTCTGCCAGTCAAGAGTTAGGTATGATTGAGCGTAGCAATATAAACATAGACATCAAATTTGAACAAGAAAGTATCAGTGGATATAAGATTGTCCGTAAAGGTGATTATGTTGTACATCTTCGTTCTTTTCAAGGAGGTTTTGCTTTCTCTGATACAACAGGAATATGTAGTCCAGCATATACAATACTGCGTCCCAACGATTTAGTGGTGTATGGCTATCTGTCTCATTTTTTCACATCAAAGCCGTTTATAAAGTCTCTTAAACTTGTAACATACGGCATACGTGATGGAAGATCTATCAATGTGGATGAATGGTTGGATATGCCGATTCTACTTCCGTCAGCACAAGAGCAAATGCGCATCCTTACAATAGTAAATGCTATTGATGCAAAACTTCATAATGAAGCCAAAGTACAATTTTGCTTATCCAGTCAAAAGTCTTATTTATTGAATACTATGTTTATATGAACATCTGTTTCAGCAAATAAGATTTTTGTGTGTAGTACAATCTTTGCAAACTTTTGTTTACCATTAACGATTTCTCTATCGCATCAATGGCAAAAATGATTGATTGGGATTTCCCATTCTCTATCAGAGGAAAACTCATATTTAATATGTCATCGCCATTGAGATTTGCAATAGCTCCATTTCCCCCTTGCAGTGATTGATACACCAGCCTCTTGTATCTCTGTGATTGCATTAACCATTTTACAAATGGATATGATGTGCGGTAGATACCGCAAAATGCACCTATCGTAGATTGTCCATCATTGAATGGATAATATGAGTTTTTCCCTACAAGAGAAGAAGAACCATTAGCCATACAAATAACAATATCACCTTTTCGCAGGATTTGGCTTGTAGTTGGTGTTTTATTAACGTAAACAACTTCATCTTTGTCTACATTGTTGCCGTAATTCAAATTATTTGCTCGTATTACAGTAGTGGCGGCTTTATTTTCTGTAACATCTTCATTTGCATAGGTTAATCCTCTTACAAAACAACCAACATCCCTCAATTTGAATGATTCACCATTTTGATTGCACAACAACATTTCAACAATGGCGGACATAACTGAAATTTCATCCTTAATTCAGGCAATGTGTGATACTTTGATAGAATCAGAACAACATAAAGTTGAATTGGCCTTTAGTGATTTTGGAAAATCGTATTCCGGCTTATCAGGTAAAAGTGCAGAGGATTTTGGTGAAGGCTGTCCGTACATAACATATATGAATGTCTATCAGAATCAAATCATTAATGCGACTAATGTCGGTTTAGTCAAAATCAATGGAGCTGAACAGCAATCAGTTGTCCATTATGGTGACATTCTTTTTACTTTGTCATCTGAAACGGCAGAGGAAGTTGGAATAGGAGCTGTGTATTTGGGAGACACTTATCCATTATACCTAAATAGTTTCTGCTTTGGTATCCATATTATAGATGACAATAAGATTTTCCCTCCGTTCTTAGCATTTTATGTTTCAACAAAGTCGTTTAGAAAGGTGGTTTTTCCGCTGGCACAAGGCAGTACACGCTTTAATCTGCAAAAGAATGACTTTATGAAGAAAGGGTTTTCTTTTCCAACAGTAGAAAGGCAGAGGAAGATATACTCAGCCCTCAAAACCTATTCAGATAAACTTGCCGTTGAAAAGAGCATAGCCAAGTTGCTTTGTAAACAGAAAAATCACCTCTTAAGCAAGTTGTTTATATAAACATCTTACTAAGCAAATATTGTTTCTCCTTTTCATATGACCACAACATTTTTTTCTCCATATCAATCTTTTTCTGAATGCTTATCAAGGTATTCGCAATATAGATTGCTTCATTCTCTGTTTTGGGGAGAGGGATAGAGTTTTTCAAGAAACGTTCGTTAGTAATGTTGATGGTATTCTTTGCCCCTTTCTGTATAAGTGGATGCAAATAATTGAAAGCGTTGCTTGGCTGCATGAAATAGAAGTGCAGAATAACCCCGATGTAGTCATTTACCGGCATATAGACACCGTACAGGGGTGAAACCGCAACATCATCTTTAATATAGCTGCGTTTCACTATACCATACGGAAAATCTCCGGTAGGGCTTTTCGTGTAAACAATATCGCCATATTTAACGACATTATAATGAAGCGTTTCTTTTGCTGCAAAAGAACGTCCAAGATATTCAATCTGATTAATAACACCTTGGCTTACAGATACGGAACAAATGATGTAACCATTTGTATTCTTTTCGATTCGTTCTTTCAGAACGTTGCTTAATTCCGTTTTCTGCCAATCACCCTTGCGTATTCCAGCCGCCTTTTTCTGATAAATAATTGCCTGAATTAAGGATTCATATTTTTCAATGATTTTGTTTTGGGTCGCGATTCGTTCTTCGATTAAGTTGAGAAATTTTGCAATTTTCTCTTGCTCTAAGAGACTTTGAGGTAGGCAATACCTTGTCTCAAAAAAATCTTGAATACCAACATTTAACAATCCATGATTCCTTGCTCCTTCAACTGCGATTTCAGAAATACCTTGATGCCATTTTGAAGTTTCAAAATAGTGAGTTAAAAAATCCGATGAGACATGACTATACGGTTTAAAGCAAATGTATAGAGAGGATAATGTACCTTGCTCATAACAGTCAAGTCGCTTTATTGCACCCCACGGATATTCTGAAGAATAGCTTTTATTATAGGCAAAATCTCCTTTATGTAATAAATAGTAATTCGACATATTCTCACTTGCAATGACTTTATTGAAGAATGAAATTTGGTCAACCAAGCCATATTGTGCGGAAATTGTTAGTGGCAGTTTGCAAAGATTGTTTTTATTTTTCCTTTTAACTCGCTCTACAAAATCTGATAACACAGACTCCTTCCATTCATCTGTAAACTCTGGAAATCTCAAAAGGGGAACATTACCTATTATATTTCTCTAATTATTAGAACCAATTAAATTCAAAATTATGATTCAGAAGACAATTAGAGAAATTTCGGACGCATGGCGAGAGAACAAGCGACCGTATGTGAAACAATCGACATTGGCAGCCTACATGTTGATTCTTGAAAATCACATTTTGCCAAAGTTTGGTGAGAGTAACGAACTTCATGAAAATGATGTACAAGGCTTTGTGCTTGAAAAGTTGGAAGGCGGATTGAGCATGAAATCTGTTAAGGACATTCTTATTGTCCTAAAGATGGTTATGAAATTCGGGGTGAAAAACGAATGGATGAACTATTACGAATGGGATATTAAGTACCCAACAGACGTTGCTGGTAAAAAGTTGGAGGTCTTGTCCGTGGCAAATCATAAAAAGATTCTGAACTATATTCAGAGCCACTTTTCCTTTCCGGGACTTGGTATCTATATCAGCCTTAGTACCGGTCTGCGTATAGGGGAGATCTGTGCTTTGAAATGGAGCGACATCAATGTATATGACGGGATTCTAACCGTTAACCGGACGATAGAACGCATCTATATCATAGAAGGAGAGAGAAAACATACAGAGCTGGTCATCAACACGCCAAAGACAAAAAACTCTTGCCGTGAAATCCCGATAAACAAAGAATTGCTTACTATGTTAAAGCCTTTGAAAAAAGTAATTAATGACGATTATTACATTCTTACTAATGATGAGCGTCCGACAGAGCCACGCACATATCGCAACTACTATAAAAGGCTTATGGAGAAACTTGATATTCCCAAGCTGAAGTATCATGGACTCCGTCATAGTTTTGCGACTCGTTGTATAGAGGTCGGTTGTGATTATAAGACTGTTAGTGTGCTACTGGGGCATTCAAATATCTCAACTACACTGGACTTATATGTTCATCCAAATATGGAACAGAAAAAGCGATGCATATCTAAGGTGTTCAAGTCACTGGGTAAATAAAGTTATGTATAGAGCGAGGAAATTAATGCTGTAATTTCTTCGCTCTCAATTGTTCTGTGATTCAGAATTATGTTGTATATTTGAATGTTATTAAAAATATTACTTATGAGAAAGGGTTTGATATTCTTCTTGGGAATTGTTACTGGGTGTGTATTAACAATTGCAGTACTTTTTGTTATAGGTATTACCAATTCAAATGCTAACGAATCGGATATTACGATTGCCGAGCAACAGACGGTATTTACTACCGCAACAAAATTTGAAGTTTTTCAGGTTCTTGGGGATGGTGCTTTGGCCAATTGCGAGGAGAAAGGGTATTCAACTTCATTTTTTACTGGGCCGGTCGTCTATATTGTGACAGATGGTCAGAATCTGTTTTATGATGATCAGGTAATTGAAGTACCTAAAGGTAAAAAGGCTATGCAAATAGGAACATTTCGTTATGAGACCAAACTTGGTGAAAAAGTAGTTCCTGTAATAAAGTTTCAATAACATAGGCATATTATAAAAGTCTCAACTGGTAGCAATCTCTATCCGATTGAGACTTTTCGTTTATTTACCTCTATCCAAAAACTTCTGTACTATTAACGCTATACCAATTCCTAAAACGGCAATGAGAATACAGCAGATAACTGCTTTCCAAATCAATCCGGAATGCAAAATCTCTGCATTAGCCACTATCATGCACACGAAAAAAGAAGATAGAACAACTACAATGATAATCAAAATGTAGAATGCCGTATCTGGGATGGGGATGGCATTGTCGGCTTTCTTCATTCTCCGCTCGGTTTCCTTACATTTGCTCTCAATCTGGCTGAGAAAATTGCATAGAAGGGTCGCACCAAATTCTACTGCTAAATTCTGCATTTCTTTAGAAATGATAGGTTTGCACTCACGTATAGAGCCGGACAGATTTTCAACTTCTGTTCTCAACTTGAACACGTTATCATTCAGGCTGGCAAGTTCCTTTGCGTTGATATCGAGTAACCGTTTCTCTTCCTCCAGATATTCATTCTTGGGAGTGTTTTTTATGGATTCCGCTTCATTCATTTCTGCGGAAAAATCAAATTTCGTCTTCATGTGCTTATCGTTTTAATCCTATTTTCGTTTTCTTTCCTAACGAACGACTGGCAGCACGAGCGCATCTGCGAGCCCATTGCAAATCGTCTTCGTCCTTGTCTCTCCACGGAAGGTCGCTTTGTGAACCTCCGCCACTTCCTCCGGTTGTTACATTGGGAGTATCTATCAGTCCGACAAATATAGCTACCGCCATATCGGTAAGTTCCTGACAGTTGGCAACAGCCCTGTAATCAAACTCGTCATTGAAACAGTCGAGCACTTTTTCCGAAATATAGAACTTGTGTTCCTTGTCTTCATGATTGAGGGTATAGGGAATCATATCGTGACGATATGTGAGATATTGGGTATAGTCAATAGGAGCAACCTTATGTATCGCTATCTGTTGAACGGCTTGGGGAGCATTATTTCTAATGACGGTAGCTGGCTGATGGTGCAGTTTCTTCCATGTCGCAGGAAGTTTCGAGACCATTAGATTCCTGCCGATTCCCAATTCTGAAGCCTTGTATTTGGTGTTTCCATTCATGAGAGCATATCCACGGAGAAGACCTTTCTTGTCCTCCCTTTCATGGACGGTATAACCTTTCCGTATAAGAGCATTCTTGTACTCATCCCATGACCATGATGGCATTGCTTTCAACACCTCCATACAGTCCCGGTTCACTTGTGGAATGTTGCGATTTCGGATTTGTGCCGCAGTCGTCCAGCCTCGTTTCTTTGCCACTCGTTCGGCAGCACGTTGCGCCCGAAGATGAATGTTGTGGTCATTGTTGATGTTGCCGTTCTCATCCAGACGGCAGACCGCAGCATGTAGATGGGGAACTTCGCCTTTGGATTCCGTATGAAGCCAAACCGAGTACTTGCTGCCTGCCAAATTGGTCGGATAGGAACGGACTTTTCCATCCTTGCCGGTAATCACCTGTTTGTCGAACTCCTCGGCGAAATCTTGCCAAAGATTTTGCCAATCTTCGATGTCATAGAATTGGGTATGTTCGGGCGATGGACTCAGCTCGATTCTGATAACGGAGTTCTTTATCGGTCGATGCTGGGATAGGGTCAACTGCATGGAGTTCCATATCCCCATAGCATCCGGTTCTGAGGACAACAGATTGTCCAATACCCGATAGATTTTCTCCGGATGCTTCTTATGCTGTGATTCGCCGGTAATGTAACGGAGGTCGTTTATGCCGTGCGATATGGCTTTGGCTTTCGCAATCATTCTTCTTCGGATTTAGGGGTGGACGGAATTTTGTTCTTCTCTTTTACAGCATTCAGGAACTGGCAGATATTTTCAGCCACATTACCTAATTCTTTCAGCCAGCCCACCATAAACGGAACCTGATTGAACATTGCCATGCGCTGCTTTGTGGACATTCCGTGTAGGGCGGAGGTGTATTTTACGAGGTCTGACCGACAATCGTCCAGATTCTGTAACAGTACCGCTTCTTCTTTCGTGAGCCTTGCTTTTGGCTTGAAGTTATACGCACGTGATAATATGTAGTCACTTACAGTCATGCCGCATTGTCCGGCCAGTGATTTTATATGCTCCTTCTGAGTAAGAGTGACTTTAGCTCCGATAAAGACACTTCTGGTTTCTTTCGAGGAGTCCGATGTATTTTCAATATCTTCTTTCATTTGAATCGTTTTATAATGGTTGACTAGGTGCGAGCTTGCGAGTACCGCACCGGCGAGGGAACTGAGCAGGCGAGAGCGACAATGTACAACCGTAACGCAGTGAGGTTATACCTTGGCATATCTCGCAACAGTTACCTGTTGATGCTTCACGGCAAGCCACATCGGTTGCGTATAGTGAGCTGGCACTCGGATAGGAAACATAGGATGATACTAGCCTCTAAAAGAGGGGATATGAATATCTCACATGATGTCTTCCTCCGACTTTGCTTTATTCTTATATATACGCCCCAACAATAAAGTAAAGTTGAAATCAATAATGGTATTCTGGATTGAAGGCATAATCTTTCCCTTCTTTTATAACCATTTGTTTGTCGCTGAGCAATGTTGCGACCTTTACCGCCTTGTTATAACCGAGTTTTATACCCTGTAATCCGTAACCCTCTTTCAAGCGTTCTATATAATCATCGTAATTGTTGATGTTGCCATTGGCAAAAACGGCATCCAATGCTGGACGATGTACATTCTTTGGAATCTCCTTGTCCGGATCGAACGGTCCTTTGGTTGGTCGTCCGGTCTTCTTCTCTTTGGGCAGATAGGACTCTACCGGTTCGGGCATGGCTTCCTCGTTTATGCGGAAGGCGAAAGGCTCAAACTCACTGTCACGGATATGGACGGCTTCGACCACGCTTACAGCTTTGTCCTCTTTGTCCACTTCGACCTGCATGATGGTTTCCGCTTTATTGTTGAGTTCCGTGCCGATGTGACCACGGGCATGTTCATCATTCTTGTTCTGATGCAAGATGGTATGGATATGGATTTGCCTGTCATCCGTCCACTGCATGAATTTGGAGATGATATCGGTAGATTCACCAGGAGAATTGATGTCATACAGGAAATCACGGATGCCATCAATTACCACCAGTCCCAAATCTGGTATCGTGCCAATGGCCTGTTCGACTATCGCCAGACGTAGTTTAGGGGAAAACTTGCGCAGAGCCAGCATGATCAGATTGTCCGGATTCTTGTATTCCGGTAGGTCGGCCAAACGTAAGATGCGTTTCAATACCAGTTGGCAATGATACCGCCCCTGCTCTGTGTCTATGTATAGAATCTTCCGTTTATTTTCAGGAAATGTAGACCGATAATGAAGAACGGTGCTGCCACTCAATGCCGATGCGACAATGGCCGAAATGTTGAAAGTTTTCTTACTTTTGGCTTTCCCGATGGAAGCACTGAAGTTTCCCAATGTTCCGATAACAGTATCGTCCACCATCAGAACCACTGGGGAGTGTTCGTATGTACTCGTTACGCTTATTGTAGACTCCGCTATGTAAGCGGTCAACTCTTCCGGAGAAAGAATAATAGTGTCTGTCTTTTCCATCGCTACCAGTTTTTAGGGTTCGGTTTACGGCGATGGGAGGCGAGCAAGGACTCATTCTCATCCTCGAAACTTTGCGGAGCCGGATTCTTCCGGGAAGATTCCAGCCATCTATCCAGTTCGTCACGATAGATGTAGAGATGCTTCCCTTGTTTTATAACTGGAATATCGTCCTTTTTGACCTTGTAATAAAAGGTCGACAACGGCATTTTAAGATAGTTGCAAGCCTCCTGTACGGTCATGGGGACGTGCGTGTCCTCTTTGGTTTCGTACTGCTTGGAAAGTTTCTCTGTAAGCAGGTTTTCCATACTTGCGATTCTGTCGCATAGTTCGCCTACCACAGTCGGCAGGTCGTTGAATGTCAGTTGGTCTTTTTTCATATTATGACTATTTTAATCGTTTAACATGCTGCGAACCAACTCAATGAAACCTTGCAGAACAATACAGATCGGATTAATTATTTCGTCTGCATACTTTTTCTATTGCGAGTCATCATTATCTGCATCTAAATGGAAACGATAATCGCCTTTATCGGGCACATCAATGGGAATCTGGCTTGAGACATTATCCCGTAAATTAAGTTTAAGATATTCAAGGGTTGCGTTTGCAAGTTCGTATGGAAATGATTTCTTGATAAAAACGGCTCTTTTCGCTAAGGGCACTCCCAAGCGTTCACCGATATTCCATGCCAAATGGCGAAGCCCCGGCGACCTCAGCGAATTGTCTATATTGGAACGAATCGGTTTATATGACTCAGGTTGATCGTAAGTCATATACTCTATATTGGAAATGAGGGTGGCAATATCCTCTTTGGAGAGATAGGGGGCAGTCTTGACGGTTACATATTCCCGAATCGCATCCATGATTTCCACTTGCCTTTCAATCTCTTTCTTTTTTAGTTCCACCAATATGGAATCATATTTATTCAAATGAGAATCTTGCGGACAATCAGAGTTTACAGTATCTTGATTCAACTGTTGGGACGGAGGACACCCCTGTTCAGCCAAACCCATCGGTCGCTCGATGGGCAGTATTTCAGTAGCATCCATAGATTCTATGGCGTTCTCTGATTTTACAATAGGGGTAGATGGCTCGCCAAAAGAGAAGTTGATAGGATTTTTTGTCAGCCATTTATAGAAAAATTTGTGCAGGAGTCCGCACAATATGATAGCTATTACCAGTCCAAGGATGACAGGAGTCGTTATGCGCATGATATTGATGTCATGGCAAAGGAAAAGATAAGTATCTATGGCCGCATAAATGATAACGGACAGTGCGAGGATAAAACTTATCTTTTTAGTCTGAATTTGTTTTTTATTCGTCATGGTCTGCAAGTATTTGGAATCGTTTCGCGCTAAAGATATAATCGATATTCCAGATAGTTGCAATAAAGAGACTGATAGTTACCACGTATCATGCTAAATATCACGGTCAGAGTATGATTTTTCACCTAAAATCATACTCTGACCGCAGAAATCGAGGACAAAGCAGCTGTCAGTCTTGCCGTGTCAGGGTGATTTTCTTGCTGGCTTCACGTTTGTTGGCATCCACGACTTTGATATACCTTTGAGTGGTGGTGATACTCTTGTGCGCCATAATGCTCTGTATGGTGCGGATGTCCGTCCCGGCAGCTGCTTGTAGCGTCGCAAATGTTCTACGATACGAGTGAAATGTTATGTTCTTGGTAATTCCGGCAGAACGAATCCATTCTTTCATCGGTATTTGCGTCCAACTGCGCATAAGCCCCTTGAATACCAAACCTTTCTTTTCAGAATTATAGCCAATCAATCCCAAAGCTTCTTCACTAATGGGAATGATGTCTTCCGCCTTGTTCTTTTGCGTAATGATGTGTACGCATTTCCCACCGGCAGAATAGTCCACGATGTCTTTCCAACATAGCGAGAGAATGTCACTGATGCGCAAGCTGGTCATACAGGAAAACAGCGATGCCGTTTTCAGAATAGGTTTCTTGCAAGGTGTCTCAGCCAATTTGTACAATTCCTCAACTGACAGGGCCTCTTTCATTACATCTTCTGTCTCTATCTTTTCCAAGAAATCATTGACATTGGTCTTTATCATTCCATTACGATAGAGTATTTTCAGGAAACCTCTGAAAGTAGACCAGTATCCTGATGCGGAGTTCCGTGTGATACGTCCGTTACGCCTTAGCTTCTTGGCACTCAGCAGATATTCCCGAAACTTGTTACAGAGGTCGATGTCAATCTCTTCAAAGGTGCATTTACCATGTACGAAGTTACTGAAATGCAGATAGACAAACTCCCATTTCTGGTCATGCTTACGGAGCTGCTTGCGATAATACTCCAGAAAGTCTGCCTTGAGTTTGTACTTGTCAAAGAAGTCATACCGTTCATTGACTACTGACTCGAACCTGCGGCAACGGATGGCTTCGGCTTTCTCGGTCATTACCTCGTTGAAATTCTGTTCACGTTTGTTTCTCGGATTGGCATAGATATAAATACCAAGCGATTCATGGCGGATAACTTTCATTGTCTCTTTGTCTCGATATCCCGGATAATAATCCAGATAGAAAGACATCATCCTGCCTTTTAGCGGACGTGTCCTTAATGTCACGGTCTTGCATTCATGCATAATGTTATATTTTTATGGTTATTATTAATTCGTCGGCGAAACTCTATAATGTAATCATGCAGATTACCTACAGCAGGGATTAATTTTTGAATAATTTACGGATAGTCATAAATTAGACTATTTGCGGACACCCATTATCCGGTCAAACTCCACTTTCAGGAATCTGACGAACCGTCCGTTCTTCTCACGGTTGATCTGATGGAATTGCAGAATACCGTAAACCGAATCACGAGAGAGCTTGAATTTCTCCATTGCCTCCTTGACGGTGTAGTATTCCGCCTTGCTCTCCTGTTCGGAACTCTTCGAGAGGTCGAAGTGGAGCTTTGAGTAGAATATCTGCCCATGCTCTTTCTTGGAGGGAATGTTGTTCCGATACACCTGCGAACGGATAGCGACACGTGTCATGCCGTACTTCTCCTGAATCTCTTCCGGTGTGTACCATTCAGTAAGGTCGGAATCCACCTCGTATTTGGCAAAGGCTGCATCGATATGTTTCTTGCTGTAATAGTTGAACTGGCGTATTCTCACCTTCGGCACTTTATGTTGCCGTGTGTAAGTCCACACCCATTTGGCGTTGACCTTATATTTTTCCGCAATCTCTTCGGCTGTGTAATACTCAGAGATGTCGAAGTCCTCTTTGGGCAAGACACGCTCGTAAGGTTTGGTTTTCATCATCAGTTCAATGTCCGCACGGCGGATGAGCGACTTCTTGCCGCTGATGCGCGAAGCCCGAAGTTTCGATTCCTTTACCAATTTATATATGTATTGCCGAGTTACGCCCATCAACTTTGCAGCTTGGGCAAAAGAGAAGAAATCCTGCCCCTCGGCGGCTTGTCGAGATTGCAATATTTCTTGCGACCGTTTCAACTGCCGCTTACGTTCCCGAATGCGTTCCTTGTAGCCAAGATTGGAACATTGGTGGCTACAATAACAAGTCGTTGTCTTTTGAGCTATAAATGGTTTTCCACACCATTGGCAAATCTTTCTTACTTCCATATTTTCCTTGTTTACATTGGCGGTAATTTCGCCTTATTTCTCCCGATTTTTGTCAACACATGTAAACCACTGTCAACACACGTCAACTAATGCGTCACTGTGACATTCGGACTAACCGTGAACTTCCGTCGCGGTAGAAATATGATAGAAAAATATAGATAAAAACCGTTATTCCCAAATACGGACTGGGAAGTACTAAAATATAGAAGTCGCTGATATACAGCGACTTTATTCTAAATGATTGTAGTTGGTTACGACTGTTTCTAAGCTATCACTTGCCGACGCAAAAATGCTGAAAAATATTCTGGAGTACCATATCATTCGTCACTTCCCCTGCAATATCCGAAATGAAGAAAATACACTCCCGTATATCCTGCGAAAGAAAATCTCCGGATATATGCGTGTCAAGCCCATTCTGCACTCGATGAATAGCATCTAAAGCTTTACTTAAAGCTTCATAATGCCTTACGTTTGTCACAATAATATCATTCTGTGTTACCGTAGGCAGATGTGCTGCGTTAATAAGCATCTTTTGTAACTCGTCGGTCTGTTTACGTTCTTTTGCCGATATGAAGATAGACTTCGTGTATTCTTTAGGAAAGTCCTTTAATAAAGCAGATAGTTCTTCTTTCTGCTTTTCCTCAATCAAATCCGCTTTGTTGAATACAACAATTAGTTGCTTCTCTTCACAACGAGGAATGATCTTTTCTGATAATTGCTTTATCTGAGAAGATGCATCAGATGAATCAACCATCCAAAGTACAATCTCCGCTTGATCCAACTTCTGGAATGTACGTTCAATACCAAGGCTTTCAATGGTATCATTTGTTTCCCGGATTCCGGCAGTATCAATGAATCGGAAAGTGATGCCACCTATATTAATAGTATCTTCAATGACATCACGCGTGGTACCATGAATATCACTGACAATTGCTTTATCCTCATTCAGTAATACATTCAGTAAAGTTGATTTCCCCGCATTCGTTTCACCGATAATAGCCACCGGAACACCATTCTTAATGGCATTCCCTACATTGAATGAATGAACCAGTCGGGAGATAACCTGCTCTATTTCATCTGCGAGTTTTCGCAATGCCGAACGATCAGCAAACTCCACATCTTCTTCGCTGAAGTCAAGTTCCAGTTCAATCATGGAAGTGAAGTTCAGCAACTTGTTGCGTAGATCTGTTAACTCTTTGCTAAAACCTCCCCGCATCTGACTCATGGCCAAACGATGAGTGGCTGCGGAAGAAGATGCAATCAAATCGGCTACAGCCTCCGCCTGACTTAAGTCCATCTTTCCGTTGAGGAACGCGCGTTGGGTATATTCTCCCGGCTGAGCCATACGGCAACCGTTCTTAATCAACAATTGCATTACTTGCTGAAGAATATAGGAAGAACCATGACACGTGATTTCTGTACTATCCTCTCCCGTATAGGAATGAGGAGCCCGGAAAAGACTCACAAGGACTTCGTCTATGATTTCTTCTCCATTATAAATACGCCCGAATGTCAGCGTATAAGGCTTTTGTTCACTAAGTAATTTGCCGGCTTTGGCTGGTTGGAAGATGCGGCTTGTAATGGAAATAGCTTCAGGACCGGAAACACGGATGCTTCCGATGGCACCTCCTTGAGCGGTAGCAATAGCGCAGATAGTATCTTGATTCATTATATTTCTTTTTGGATGATGCAAAGATAATTGTTTCTAAGTAAAAAAAATAAGATTAGACACAACTTGTGCTTTATTTGTTTATATTTGCTGCCGTTCAAACAATGCACATACAAAATATAATGATAGTCTATGGAGCCGGATACAAACTTATATTCACCGAATGAGAATAATGAAATCATACGGGAAAATTCACAAAAGAAACTTTATGTACTTGCCGCACACCAAATAGCTTTATGGGAATATGATATTCCGACAGGAAAATGTAGCTTTACGGACGATTACTTCCGCACGTTAGGCTTGAAAGAGGTTTAAAGGCATTAATGACTTTTACCATTTCGCATACCCCGGAGATATAAATGCCTATCAGACTGCTTTTGCTAAAATGCTTGCTTCGGAGTCCAAAGCATATTAGATACAGGTTCGTTGTGTCGGAGAACATGGTGAGGTGATTTGGCTGGAAGAACATAACTGTAAAATAGTAGAAGCTTTACCCGAATTTATTTTCATCTTTGACGAGAATTTCTTTATAACGGATGTGCTGATGGCGCGGGTACGATTCTGCGGTATTCGGTAGAAGTTGCCGAACAGAGTCTTTCTATTAAGATTGATTCTGAATCCGTACGTCATAAAAAGATTTTGGTTGTGGAGGATATCGAATCGAACTTTGCCCAGCTGAATATCTTACTGAAGAAAGAGTATATCATCCTGTGGGTGCGTAACGGACAGGAAGCAATCAATAGCTTTATTCGGGAAAAACCGGACTTGATATTAATGGATATTCGTATGCCTGTGATGGATAGTATTCAAGCTGGATGCAATGCAGTTTTCTCCAAACCATATTCTTTGGAGAAACTGAAAGAAACGATTGAAATCTATATCGGATAATTAATTTTCTAAAAGGAGACCAACATTCTGAAAGTTAGATTGTTATTAAACTAATAATAACAATCTAATTTTTGTTGGAATATGGAGAAAGTGAAAAAGATGGTCCTCATCGGAGCTAGCGGCTTTGTTGGTTCCGCTCTGCTAAATGAGGCATTGAATCGTGGCTTTGAAGTGACAGCTGTAGTTCGTCATCCCGAAAAAATAAAGATAGAGAACGAACATCTGAAAGTAAAGAAAGCGGATGTCTCTTCGCTCGATGAAATATGCGAAGTTTGCAAAGGAGCGGATGCCGTTATCAGTGCATTCAATCCGGGATGGAATAATCCTAATATATATGACGAAACCATCAAAGTATATCTGACTATCATTGATGGAGTGAAGAAAGCGGGAGTGAATCGCTTCCTGATGGTAGGTGGTGCCGGCTCACTATTTATTGCGCCGGGATTACGACTGATGGATTCGGGTGAAGTTCCTGAGAATATCCTGCCTGGAGTTAAAGCCTTGGGAGAGTTTTATTTGAATTTCCTGATGAAGGAGAAAGAGATTGACTGGGTATTTTTCTCTCCGGCAGCAGATATGAGACCAGGAGTACGCACCGGACGTTATCGTTTGGGCAAAGATGATATGATTGTGGATATCGTGGGTAACAGCCATATTTCAGTAGAAGACTATGCGGCTGCAATGATCGATGAGTTGGAACATCCCAAGCATCATCAGGAGAGATTTACGATTGGATATTAATGAAAAAATGGCTTGGAACATACAATACAGAGTATGATTCAAGCCATTTTGTTATGATGGATATATTATCCTATATTCTGTCGAGTACAGTCTTAATCAGTGTATCGATTGTATTCTTATATCCGGTATTAGCCTCTTTGATCAGTCGGTTGGCTATTACCATACAGACGGTCATTGCCTTATGTCCCATCAGTCGGCTAAGTCCTGCAAGTGCCGAACTTTCCATTTCGAAGTTGGTAATCTTAAAGCCTTTATATTCAAATGTTTCAATCTTATCATTTTGTTTCGGGTCTGCTAACGGAATACGGAGCTCACGTCCTTGTGGCCCAAAGAAGCCTCCTGCGGCAATCGTTACACCACGTACCATATCTTCTTTAGCAATCCGGTCAATCAGTTCTTCACTGGCATCAATAACATAAGGCGCAGGGGCACACATATTTCCCGACCAGCCCATGTGGTTAAGGAAAGCACGTTCGAAAGGAAGATCGCATACCGCATTACGTCCGGCATAAAAATTCAATAATCCGTCGAAACCGATAGATTTCTGTGAACAAACGAAGGTGCCTACCGGAGTATTTGGCTGCAAGCCGCCGCACGTACCGATACGTACTAACTCCAGTTGGCGGAACTTTTCTTTTTCTTCCCGTGTCTCAAAGTTGATGTTGGCAAGCGCATCCAGTTCGTTCATAACGATGTCGATATTATCGCAACCAATTCCGGTAGAAACCACTGTGATTCGTTTACCTTTATATGTACCCGTGATTGTTTTGAATTCGCGGCTTTCCACTTCGCATTCTTTGTTTTCAAAGTGAGAAGCTACGAGTGCTACACGTCCTGGATCTCCTACAAGGATCACTTTATCTGCCAGCCATTCGGGCTTTACGTGAAGATGGAATACCGAGCCGTCTTCGTTGATAATCAGTTCAGAGGATGGAAAGTACTTTTTCATGTTATTGAACGGTTTTAGTTTTACAATAAGTCGTATATATAAATAGAAACGCCGGAACCGGATTTTAGTTCGGAAGAGGTATCTTTCTTTTCTTTTGCAAGTTTGTCAAAGAGAAGATACGCAGATGAACTGAATAGGAATCAGGTTCCGGCGTTTGGTAGACTATTTACTCAAAGGCTGGTTGGTGGTACCACCAGTCGTTGGTTTGGCAATGTTTTCGCGCATTGAAGTATCGGCTTCGATATTTTTCATACGGTAATAATCCATTATACCCAGATTGCCGCTACGGAAGGCCTCTGCCATTGCTTTAGGTACTTCCGCTTCCGCTTCGATTACTTTGGCACGTGCTTCCTGTGCCTTAGCTTTCATTTCCTGTTCGGAAGCGACAGCCATTGCACGGCGTTCTTCTGCTTTAGCCTGTGCGATGTTCTTGTCTGCATTAGCCTGGTCAATCTGCAAAGCTGCACCAATGTTTTTACCTATATCGATATCCGCGATATCAATAGACAGAATTTCGAAAGCTGTTCCTGCATCCAATCCCTTGCGGAGTACAAGTTTAGAGATAGAATCCGGATTTTCGAGTACTGACTTGTGGTTTTCCGAAGAACCGATAGAGGAAACGATACCTTCACCTACACGGGCAAGGATGGTATCTTCTCCGGCACCACCGACCAGCTGCTTGATGCTGGCACGTACTGTTACACGAGCTTTCGCTATCAGCTGGATACCGTCTTTGGCTACTGCAGTAACAGGAGGAGTATCAATCACTTTCGGGTTTACAGACATCTGAACAGCTTCAAACACATCACGTCCGGCAAGGTCGATAGCGGTTGCCATCTGGAATGACAGCTCAATGTTGGCTTTCGATGCGGATACCAGCGCATGTACTACTTTTTCTACATGGCCTCCGGCAAGGTAGTGGGCTTCCAGTTCATCACGGGTGATGTTCTTCAATCCGGCTTTGTGGGCTTCGATCATGCCCGGAACAATGATATACGGCGGAACATTACGGATACGCATCAGGAAGAGTTGAATCAACGAGATGTTAACGCCTGATACTTTAGCCGACAACCAAAGGAAGAACGGCACATAATGGAAAAATAGTATTAGGAAAATAATACCTCCAACAATCAGAACGATAGGTAAGTACAAAGATGTTTCCATTGATAATTTATATTAAGTGAATATTATATTTTGTGTTTCTCAACCAGAATGGTACCGTCAGTGATGCGGCTCACAATGATGGGAGTTTTTTCATTGAGGAAGCCATCTATCGATCTTACTTCCACGATGTTACCGTTAATCTCAGCATAACCGATTTGTGCCAGGCGGGTAGTGCTGATTCCTGTGTCGCCTACCTTGACGCTCTTTTCCGCACTGCGGTCTACTTTCGAGTCAATATCTTTTTTCAAAGCCAACTTATCCAGCATCTTCGAACGCATGAACCAGATAAGCGAACCGATACAGGCGACAGCCGATATCCCTAAAGTGATAAATCCTCCTGCCATACCCAGATTGGCGAAAGCGTAATAGTTGGCATAGAGAATACAAGCAAGTGCTGAAATGCCAGCCAGGCTAATCCCCGGAATGACAAACAGTTCAACCAAAAATAGTATTACTGCAGCAATGATGAGAACGGTGATAATCAGTATGTCCATAACTCTGTATTATTTTGATTTTGTTTTTTCGGCATTACGCACACTTACTCCAAGAGCATCCAGCTCTTCATTCATTTGCAGAATTCTTTTTTCCAGATCAAGGATTGCGGGAGCAAGTTTTTCTTTTCCTTGTTGATTGGCGCTTGCATATTGCTGGCGCAGACCGTTCAGTTTATCTTCCTGTTGCAGATAATCTTTTTCCAGTTGCCGGTAACTTTGGAACAGTAGCTTTGCTTTGGGAGATTTGAAGTCACTCAACTGATAATAGGTCGTGCTATCATCGATGACAAACTCGAAATCAACCACACGACGTTCCTGTGGCTTATGATTGATTGCCTCTTTCAGACGTTGCAGTGCCTCCGTTACTGTATTTTCATCTTTCCAAGTTTCCTTCAGCGAATGAATCTGTGCCAGACGGATCATCTGTTGCGGGTCCATCGCCTCATAATTATAAGTCTGTTTAGACGAATTAGGAATGAATACATAGATGCAGACTTTCTCTTCGGGCTGGAAACGGTCGGAGGCAAACCAACCCAGATTATTGTATTCGTCGATGACGTACATATAATCATTATAAGGTGAATTGAACGGCATTCCCACATTTTCCGGCGTCAGATAAGAGTCCGTATTTGTGTTGTAACGAGTGACAAAAATATCATATCCTCCCAGTCCTTCGCCATCGGTTGCATAATAAATAGTAACGCCATCCGATAAAACAAACGGGTAGTTGGCGTTTCCGGATTCGTTGATGCTGCCGGGCAACGGGCGACCGTTGCTCCATTCATTCAGTAATTTATTTTTGGAGAATATATCCAGATTTCCTCTTTCTCCCTTTTCGCTATAATAGATTTTATTACCGATTTCTGTTTCATAAACTGTTCCCGGATGATCTCCTTCGGTTTGGAAGAATTCGTTGAATGTAAATAGCTTGCCAGACTCTTCACTGATCTTGTATGCGCTCAGGAAATTTGCTTTATCTACCACGAAACTGTCAATAATGCACACGTCTTCTACTCCTTTGAGCATACGCAGGTCAGCTTTGCTCTTTTCCAATAGAGCTTCAGCTTCTTCCGTCGATCTTTTGCGTTTGCTGAGGTCGGCGATATATTCTTCAAAGCAGTTGACTGCATCTTCGAAACGATAAGTATCATTGTAAGCTTGTCCCAGATAGAGTTGTCCACCGGCTACCCGTCTTTTTACAGCGGTTTCGAGATACTTCACGGCTTCTTCCGGTTCTCCGGTTTTCAGGCAGCAGACACCGTACCAATAGCTGTAGTTACCATTGGATGGTTGAGATTTGGCATATTTCTGAAATACGGGTTTGGCTTGTTCGTAGTCACCTTTTGTAAATAAGGTGCGTGCCTGTTCCAATGTTTGTGCAGATACTCCTCCGAGGAAGAAACTGCAAATTATAAATAGAATATATTTTCTTTTCATTGTTTTATTCACTAATCCATGCATCAATTGTTCAAAAGTACAAATTTATTAGAAATAAACCCTTTTTCAGAGATTCTATTATGTTAATTCTTCTTTAAATCATTCTTTTCGCTTACTTTTGCAGCCGATTTTTGAAGATATGACACAATTTACGGAAGAAGAGAAGACGATCCGCCGTATTGAACGGCGATTCAATAAAGGAGTGGTGCAGTATCGACTGATAGAAGAAGGGGACAAAATCCTTATCGGACTGTCGGGCGGGAAAGATTCGTTGGCACTTGTAGAGTTGCTGGGCAAGCGGGCGCGTATTTATAAGCCTCGGTTTTCTGTGATAGCTGTTCATGTGGTGATGAATAATATTCCTTACCAAAGTGATACTGAATATCTGAAAGCATATTGTGAATCTTTTGGAGTGCCTTTCGTACAGTACGAAACGTCCTTTGATCCTACTACGGATACGCGCAAGTCTCCCTGCTTTCTTTGTTCCTGGAATCGTCGGAAAGCTCTGTTTACGGTTGCCAAGGAGCAAGGATGCAATAAGATTGCTTTAGGACATCACATGGATGATATTTTGGAAACATTGTTGATGAACATTATTTATCAGGGGGCATTTAGCACGATGCCGCCCCGTTTGGTGATGAAGAAATTTGATATGACAATTATCCGACCGATGTGTATGGTGCACGAGGCTGATCTGGTTGAACTGGCTGCATTGCATGACTACCGGAAGCAAGTGAAGAATTGTCCCTATGAATCACAGTCCAGCCGAAGCGATATGAAAGGTATTCTGCGGCAGTTGGAAGCGATGAATCCGGAAGCTCGCTACAGCTTGTGGGGGAGCATGACGAATGTGCAGGAAGAATTATTGCCGGATAAAATAGACTGATAATTACTAATTTTAGTATATAATAAGATGAAAGGTTTCTATACAATTTTATTACTCATTGTATCCAATGTTTTTATGACCTTTGCATGGTATGGGCATTTAAAGATGAAACAAGAGTATTCTTGGTTTGCTGCTCTTCCGTTGATAGGTGTGATTACCTTTAGTTGGGTCATTGCATTTTTTGAATATTCTTGTCAAATACCGGCGAATCGTATCGGCTTTGTCGGGAATGGCGGTCCATTCTCGTTGATGCAGTTGAAAGTAATTCAAGAAGTGATTACTTTGATCATATTTACTGTTTTTACCACCGTTTTCTTTAAGGGAGAAACTTTGCACTGGAACCATCTGGCAGCATTTGTTTGTCTGATTGCAGCTGTTTATTTTGTGTTTATGAAATAACTGTTTCAGCCACTCTGAAACAGAGGCTTCGTTTGGCTTCAACAGAGGTGCTGTTTTATATAAACGGAGGCTCTATTCGTATGAAATGGAGCCTCCGTTTATATGCTTATTTGCAAAGCATTTTTCTATTTGGCATCAGGCATATATCGTTTCATGCCATCCGTATAGTAAGTCTTAAACTCTCCATTCTCGCCGCTATATATAAAGTAGGCATCGATCATAGGATTTGCTTTACAGAACTTTTCAGCTTCTTCCAGTCCCATTACCATAAAAGAGGTAGCCAAAGCATCAGCCGTCATACAGTCTTCGGCAATCACAGTAGAAGACAGGATACTGTGCTGTACTGGATAACCTGTTCTGGGGTCGATGGTATGAGCATACTTTTTGCCATCCTTATAATAATAGTTGCGGTAGTTTCCCGAAGTAGCCATACCTAAATCTGTCAGGTTGAGTACTACTTGTATATCTTGCTTAACAGCTAATGAGTCGTCGTATGGCTTGTTAATTCCGATACGCCACAGATCTCCTGTCGCATTTTTACCTTTTACTACTACTTCACCACCTATATCTACCATATAGTTTTTGATTCCTTTCCGGTCGAGCAGGCGGGCTATTACATCTACCGAATAGCCTTTTGCAACCGCACTGCAACTTAACATTATACGCGGATCTTGCTTGACTACCTTTCCGTTCTCCAGCTTCACTTTTTCGTAACCGGTAATCTGTAGCAGGCTGTCTATCATCAATGAATCTGGGAAGGCGCCTTTTTTAAAGCCAAATCCCCAGGCATTGGCAAGAGGAGCTATCGTTATGTCAAAAGCTCCTTTCGTTTCGCGGGAGATTTCCATGGAACGATTAAAGCAAGTCTGAAAAAAACTGTCCGTCACTAGCTCTTCATTGCGATTGACGCGACTAATGACCGAACTGTCATTGAACGGTGAGAGAGACTGGTCGAAACGTTTTAATTCCGCTTCAATCTCCGGTTTCAGATCAGCGTCATGTTGATACGCAATCTTGTATACTGTGCCAAACACAAAACCACTGGCGGTATTAAACTCAGCTTTTTGGTTACGTCTGGCTAATATCCAGATTGTTGCCAAGATGAGGAAGGCCAGCCAAAGGAAACTCTTTTTTGTTTTCATACGTTTTTCTGTTTTTTTATTAGAGGAACCAATGCTTGTTATTGTAAGAATAGATGTTCTATCAATATTTTTAATCCGATAGCGACCAGAATGATGCCGCCCCATAATTCCGCCTTTAATTTCCGTGCACATCCACAACCACATTTGATACCGAAGTAAAGACCAATGAGTGACATGACGAATGATACGAATCCGATGATAAGGATAGGAGAGAGGATTTCGGTATAGTTGTTGATTCCGAGCAGGGCAAAGGAGATGCCTATTGCCAGTGCATCGATACTTGTCGCTATCGCCATTGTGAATACGACTTTCGGGCTTGTGGGGTTAAATGTCTGACGGCAGTCCTCGTTTTTAAAAGATTCAAGAATCATACGTCCGCCCAGGAAGGCAAGGATAGCGAAAGCGATCCAGTGGTCTACGCTTTCTATCAGGTGGCTGAAAGTCTTTGCAAACATCCATCCAATGAATGGCATCAGAGCCTGAAAAAGTCCGAACGCCAAAGCCATGACCAGCATCGGTCTCCATTGAATACGTTTCAAAATAATACCGCTTGCAATTGAAACAGCGAAACAATCCATCGCTAAGCCTATTGCAAGCAGCCAAATCTCTAGTCCTGTCATTATTCTTTAAAGAGGTAATTTGTAAATAAGGGAATAGGTAATTCCCATGTTATTTGATTTAAATTTTCCGTAGCCGGGCACATACCAAGGGTTGGCGTATTCATTGGTCGAAGCATTTGTCTTATATTTCATGCGTACAGACCAGCCCATATTGAAGTTCTTATAAATACGTACTTTGACACCTACCACTAATTCAAACCACTGCATAGACCCTTTCATTCCTAAATGACTGAAAGGAACGCTTCCTCCCCAATAGTCGTCTTCCAGACTCGGATTTCCGATGCTTCCTCCCCAAATAGGGTCGTCAACCGGCAGGGTTGACACATCATATTTGAATGAACTGAACGCATAGCGGAGACCTACATATAGATAGCTGTTTTTCTCCTTTTTCTTTGCCATCGTGTTATAGTCTACACCAATCCGGAAGAATGGGGCGGTCTTACTTTTGTAGTGTATTCCCGTTTCATTCCATGTATCTGTTCCTCCCATACCAAACTCGATAGTCGGGATGAACTTGTTTTTAAGGTTGACGCCTATGCTGACTTCGGAGCTCATGAAGTCGCCACCTAGCATTTTACTTCCGATGCCATATATGTCCACACCGACATACGTCCCATTATAAAACGGGATAGTATCGACTACAACCTCTTTCTTCTTCTGGTCTCTTTTCTGTACAGGACCCGGTCGTTGTTGTTGCTGTTGTGCAATTGACGGTAATCCAATACAAAAGAGGAGCAGCACACTACTCAATCGTAGGAGGCGTGCGGTCGCGATATCTATAGAATATTTGTAAATTCTCAATTTCATTTGTATTGGCTTCTTTATTTTGTATATGTAGAGAATCTATTCTTTCCGAACTGTTTTTGGTATTTCCAAATTTGGTACTGAGAATGTTCTGCTTCATCATATATCCGCATTCCATTGATTGAAAATACGGTGTATTTTTTTGTATAATATATAATGTATCAACATCTTTTTTGTTAGTAGGACTATTTGGATTGTACCAGAGTATAAATACAGTTGTATCGCTGGTATAGCGTAACGGTAGCATCAGTGTATGTACTTTTTTCTGGTTGTTGAGAATGATCGAGTCTGTTCCCAATGCTGTAATTGTTAATGAGTCCAGTGTGTCGTTTACTCTTCTGTCGGTTATTTCGTCAATTGTGTACAATGTGCAGTACATCATGGGGCGTCCCGCCAGCGAACAATCGTTTTCGTCCGAACACGAACTGCCGATGCTTATACTTGCACCAACAATTACTACTATTAAAAAGATACGAATTAAATTCTTCATAATCGGTTATTGGGCGTGAATTAAATTTTCTTTTCTATCTGATAATTGTTCCGTTCGGGGGCATTACGTGAGATCAGTTCTCCCAGGAATCCGGCAAGGAATAACTGTGTACCGATAATCATCGCTGTGAGCGATAGATAGAAATAAGGAGAATCGGTTACAAGCCGGTAGGGGAGACCGTTGTACATTGCGTGTAGCTTGCTGACACCTACCATGATAACAGAGATCATTCCGATAAAGAACATGAGTGATCCTAATAATCCGAAGAAATGCATCGGCTTCACTCCGAATTTAGACAGGAACCAAAGAGAAATCAAATCCAGATATCCGTTGAAGAAACGGTTGAATCCGAATTTGGTAGAGCCATATTTACGTGCCTGGTGGTGTACCACCTTTTCACCTATCTTCTGGAATCCGGCATTCTTAGCAAGGTAGGGGATATAGCGATGCATTTCGCCATATACTTCGATATTTTTCACGACATCTTTGCGATAGGCTTTCAGACCGCAGTTGAAGTCGTGCAGGTTTGAAATACCTGATACTTTGCGTGCGGTAGCATTGAATAACTTTGTCGGCAGTGTCTTTGATAGCGGATCATATCTTTTTTGCTTCCATCCGGACACCAGATCGTATCCGTCTTCCGTAATCATCCGGTATAATTCCGGTATTTCGTCCGGGCTGTCCTGTAAGTCGGCATCCATTGTGATCACCACATCTCCTTGTGCTTCTGCAAATCCGCAGTAGAGTGCTGGCGATTTACCGTAATTGCGGCGGAACTTGATGCCTTTTACGCAGTCCGATTGGGCTTTGAGTTTTTCTATTACCTCCCATGAACGGTCTGTACTTCCGTCGTTAACGAAAATCACTTCGAATGAGAATCCGTTGGCTTTCATTACCCGTTCTATCCAAGCGTAGAGTTCGGGCAGTGACTCTTCTTCATTGAATAATGGGACAACAACTGATATATTCATTTTTAATAATTATGAATTACGAATTATGATTGGGCCGGGGTATTGTTTTCCGGTCGTGTTTTCTTCATTACCATCAATCCGGTAGGAATGGCCAGTAAACTTCCCCAGAATACATCCCATGACAGGAGTTGCATGGTGATATTGATGGAAGTAAGTGAACGGGCAGTATCTATCGTTTCTTTTATTATCTCTTGATTTTCCATCAAGGCAGGTGTTTTAGTCATCAGTTCGTCCCATAGCTGGATATAGGAGTTGATGATAAAGCCGTGGTCAATGAACTGGAAATAGGCGTAGTGTGCAACGGCTACCAGCAGGGAAGCAAACATATACATGAATATGGTAAAGAGAACCGCATGAGAGAATTGGATACTTCCTCCACATATTTTGTCACGATACATCTTCACGTAGTGATAGCCAATGAACGGCACTGCCAACGTCAGGATTACAAATAATAGTGAAAGGAAAGGGATGTGGAATCCCAACGGAAATAAAATGAACTTCAATATCCAATAGATTCCCATATACGTGCCAAAGTGCATGGCATATTTCTGTAAATAGCTTCTGTTCTCTGTCATCTTCGTTAATAAATTGCGCACAAAGGTACAAATAATATCGGTTGGTAAAGGGAATATGGTTGTTAAAGTTAATAAAGCAGTAAAAGTTGGCACTCGAATATTTTTTTTGATTTTTAATTGCTTGAAATGTAGAGTATTACTTTCTTTTATGCAAAAAAGTTGCCTACAGCTATTGCAGAATCCATAAAAATACCTACCTTTGCAACCGCAAAACGGGTAAGTCCTATACGGCCAGCTCCCTTCGAATCCTCCAGGGCTTGATCGCAGCAAAGGTAGTTGGTTGTAGCGGCGCGATATAGTAAGCTTACCCACCCGCCTCTTTAGCTCAGTTGGCCAGAGCACGTGATTTGTAATCTCGGGGTCGTTGGTTCGAATCCGACAAGAGGCTCAGAAAGAAAAAGCATTCAAGTATTTTACTTGGATGCTTTTTCTGTTACTACTCTTATGATCTCTTCCTGTATAATTTGATGAAAACTCCTAAGACAAAGAGCATAATGAATAAAGTAATCCCGAATGCCCAGTAATTAATAATCCGTGACTCTGCGGTAAGTACGTAATCACCAGCGAGAAGCCGGAAGCCGTCTATTTTCCAGATGACTACATCATCTTTCAGAACTTTGGCGTTAGAGGTGAGCAGCCTACCGGGCATTGTCAACTCAAATTGTATAGCATGATAGAAAATTTCGGCGATGTTGATTTTCTCTTCGCACAGGGCATCCATCATTTCTTTATTTGTTTTATAAAGGTCCGAAAAGTATTTCGTACTGCAAGCTTTATCAAACATGTTACAGACTTCCTCGATATCAGCGTCTCCCATACTGTCACCTTTTTCTGACGAATGTTTCTTGTAAACAGAATTTTTCAATTCCTTCAGACACTGCAGGCAAGCAGTATCTCCTTGTAAAGAAGCGAAGTGGTGGATGACTTCCCAGTTGATTTCATAGATGCTGCGGTTATACCATTCTCCGAATTTAGCTTCGAGTTTATCCAATTTATCATTCATTTCGATGCCGTTCATACCTCTGAAGGCATCATCGTTTCCCTGAAGCCAAATCATTTGCTCTTCCTTATTCAGATAATTGTCAAGAGGTACAGGGCCTTTATCCTGAAGTTCTTTGTAAGTGGCCGTATATATATAATAGGTGTAAAACCATCTGAAACTCTTCTTTACCCGTTCCATAGGTATAGCCATAGCACTCAGATGCTCTTTACCTTTGGCAACAGTGAAGTATTCCCCATCTACTCCGGAGAGTTTTTGGCAGGCCTTTACATTCAGCTTTTCTTCTTCGCCCCAAAAGTTGAATTTAATTGTAGAGTCCAGATTTACTAATTGCCAGTTGGCATCCGGTTGAAACAGAAAAGGATTATGTGTCTTATCTCCTGCAATGAAAGCGGAATCGCCTTGTGCATAGATTTCCCTGTACATACTTCCGTCCCTTTCAACTCGTGAAGTCGTCCGATAATAGGTGCTGCAAGAAGTCATGCTAAGTAACAGTAGCATGGTTATTAAGAAATAGTTGGTTTTCATATTCTGTCTATTTTAATCGTTTTTCTTTGATGACTTGTAAGATTTGCATCTTCCGGGATTTCCGGTGTTGTATATATTGAGAGGATAGATAAGTATTCTTTTCCAGCAGTCGCATTTCTTCCCAGTTGTCAGGTAATGGAATGCTGTTTGACCAGTTATCATATTCATTTTGCATTTCTGTCCGGTGAGGGACAGAAGTGAAGCAAGTGTCATTGATGAATAGCAGGAGTAATAATGAGGCGGCAATGCCGGATGCCCATGCTCCTATGAGAAACTTTCTCCGTTTCCTTTCCGGTGAGATCCCGGATATTCTGTTGAGGATGGTAGCGGTCAGTTCCTCCGGATTTTCCAATATCGGCTGGTTACTTTTGATTTCGGTCAGCCATTTTTCATACTGTTTATCTTCTTGTTTCATAAGTCGGGATCTATTTGATTCATTTTATTACGTATGTTCTTTCTGGCAAGGTACAAGGTACTTTTTATCTTTTCGGGCGATAATCCTGTGATAATCTGTACTTCTGCTACCTCCAACTCTTCGACATCCCGAAGCGTGAAAACGACTTTCTGCTGGGGAGGCAGTTCGTTGGTATATCGCAATATCAGTTCTTTCAACTGCTTGTTGGAAAGAGATATCTCAATATGATCGTCAGAAGGAATATTTACCGAATCGGAAAAGGCGGATTCATTATCCAGCGGAGAATGGCGTAACGAACGCAAACGGTCGTAACAGGTGTTATAGGTGATTTTGTAAAGCCAGGTTGACAGGCGGTTTTTCTGATTGTACGTTTTCAGGGATAACCATACTTTTACAAATGTTTCTTGTGTTATGTCTCTGGCTTCCTCTTCATCACAAAGTAAACGGAAAGCTAGTCGGAACACCAGTGGCTGGAATTCCGAAACCAGTAGGGCGAAGGCCCTTTTGTCGTCCTGCTGACTTCGGCTGACCAGTTCCTGTATTTTTTTCTGATTCATCATTATTTATTCCTGTTTACTATATGATACGTAGCAAAATGCTTCAGGTCGTTTGTAAGTCATCAAATATATAAAAAAATCCCCGGACAACACATTGCCCGGGGGAAAGATATCTGAAAAGAGAATAAAGATTATTTGATTCTCTTATATCCGTATACAGCCAAGTCACCGAGTTCTTCTTCGATGCGGAGCAGTTGGTTATATTTAGCCATACGGTCCGAACGGCTTAATGAACCGGTCTTGATCTGTCCGCTATTCGTAGCTACTGCGATGTCTGCAATCGTTGCGTCTTCCGTTTCGCCGGAGCGGTGGGAAGTGACAGTCGTATAGCCATGACGGTGAGCCATTTCGATAGCGTTCAGAGTTTCGGTCAGCGAACCGATTTGGTTTACTTTGATCAGGATAGAGTTTGCACATCCCTTCTCGATACCCATTGCGAGGAAGTCAACGTTCGTAACGAACAGGTCATCACCTACCAACTGGCAGCGGTCGCCGATACGTTCAGTCAGTTTCTTCCAGCCTTCCCAGTCGTTTTCGCTCATACCGTCTTCGATGGAGTCGATTGGGAATTTGTTGATCAGTTCTTCCAGGTAGTCGATCTGTTCTTCGGCGGTACGTTTCTTGCCTTTGGCACCTTCAAACTTGGTATAGTCGTAGATACCGTCATGGTAGAATTCGGAAGAAGCGCAGTCCATACCGATCATTACGTCTTTACCTGGTTCGTATCCGGCAGCTTTGATGGCTGCGATGATAGAGTTCAGAGCATCTTCCGTACCTTCGAGGTTAGGAGCGAAACCACCTTCGTCGCCTACGGCAGTGCTGAGGCCACGATCTTTCAGTACTTTCTTCAAAGCGTGGAATACTTCGGCGCCCATTCTCAAACCTTCTCTGAATGAGGGTGCACCTACCGGACGAATCATGAATTCCTGGAATGCGATAGGAGCGTCACTGTGTGAACCGCCATTGATGATATTCATCATCGGTACAGGCATTACGTATGTATTTGTTCCGCCGATATAGCGATAGAGAGGGAGATCAAGATAGCTGGCTGCTGCTTTGGCTACAGCGAGAGATACGCCAAGAATAGCGTTAGCACCTAGATTGGACTTGGTTTTAGTACCGTCGAGTGCCAACATTGCGTAGTCGATTCCTCTTTGGTTGAGAGAAGACATACCGATCAGTTTCGGAGCAATGATCTTGTTTACATTGTCCACCGCCTTTTGTACGCCTTTGCCACCGTAACGTTGCTTGTCACCATCACGAAGTTCGAGTGCTTCATGTTCACCTGTGGAAGCACCTGACGGAACAGACGCACGTCCCATGATACCTGATTCCAATACTACGTCAACTTCTACTGTGGGGTTACCTCTTGAATCGAGAATTTCTCGAGCTACAATTTTTTCTATTTTCATCGTTTCTATTGTTTTGAATAATATTTTTGCAAAAGTACGGACTTGACAGAGAGTGGGAAATCACTATAAATAGGTATTCTTTCGAATCATACTCCCTAGATGTCATTAGTCCGGTCTTATTAGATAACAATGTGACGATGCTTTTTGTTTGAATGCGGATGGATGAAATTGGCAGAATTCTAGTCTTCGATAATAACTCCCAACAGTGGAAGCAAGTCCATGGCCTGCAAGGAAGTAATGACAGCTCCTTTCAGGTCGCTGATATTAAGTGTTATTCCACCGATGCGCGAAGTACGCAGGTCGATTCCACGGAGCGGAGCATGAGAAAAGTCAGCTTCTACCAAATCACAACTGTCGAAGGTGACGGAAGAGAAACGGCAGTCATTGAAACTTCCGTTCCGGAAATGGCAGTGCGAGAAGCGTACCTGATTCATTTTGCTCATCGCCAGATTGATGTAAGAGGCATTACAGTCATGCAATAAAACATGATTCATGGTCGTCTCTGAAAGGTTGGTTCCTAGTAATTTGCAGGCAATGAACTCTACCCGGTAAAGGGAGCTTTCTGCAAAAGATATATTGGACAGGTCGCAGTTCTCAAACCGTATATCTGCCAGCTGAGAAGAACGGAATTTACATTCGCTGAATGTCTGATTCCGGAAAGTGCAGTTCTTGAAACTCTTGTAAGACTTGCTGATTCCCTCTTCTCTTCCTTTGCTGAATATGAGATTTGAGACGGTTTCCTCTTTTTCGAGCAGTTCTTGCAAGGTGCTTGTACTGACTTCCTGTTCCTCCATCATGGGAGGAGCCACACGGACGGGCTTGGCTGCATTTCTTTTGATCATATGATGTAGATATGTTATGTTTATTGTTTTACAAGTGAATATCCCAAGTACAGCATAATGAATCCTACAAACAAGCTGAGGCCTACATAGAGTGAGAGGTAGAAGAAATTATCGTCTTTGATTAACTGAAAGTTCTCATTCATGAAGGTTGAAAAGGTGGTGAATCCTCCACAGAATCCTACGGTGAGAAACATTCTCAGATTGGGGTTCATCAGATTTCCCCGTTCGAAGAGTCCGTAAAACAGGCCGATGGCGAAACAACCGAGTATATTGACCAGCAGTGTTCCCAAAGGGAAGGAAGGTGTCAGGAAATTCTGAACGTAACGCGAGATGAGATAACGCAGAACGCCTCCGGTAAAACTTCCCATACCGATAAAGAGTAAAGTCTTGAGCATAAGCTGACAATTTAAGAGTTATACATTCAAATTGTAGGGATCATCAGCTCCAAAGGGCGGTTAAAGGCTAATCCCATAGCCGGTGCAAAGATAGAAAAAAGATAAAACTATTTGCAGAAGGCTTCAAAATCTTTTTCAAATTGTTTGAAACCTCCGGTGTAAACCTTATCTATCCGTTCGGAAACAATGGATGAGTCATCTTTGTTTTGAAAGGAGAGTACAAAATCACGTAATATCTGCCGGGGAACTTTCTCGATCCAGAAAGTGACGAGTGCATGAGAGAGGATATAGGCGTATTGTTCGTCGGTTCTTTGCTGCTTCATAAATTCCTTTTGGCGACTGTTGATAAAGGTAGGCAGATCAATGTCCCCCAACATATATATAGTGCGGATTCTTCCTTTTTCGTAATCGGTAAACGTGTGCTGAAGTCCTTTTTTATTAACTTTACAATGTTCAAAATATTCGGCAAGTCCCTCGTTGAACCATATCGGAGGACGTCCTGCCGTGATTTGCAAGGTGAGGTGGTGGCTCAGTTCGTGATAGATGACGCCCAGACCTTGTTGGTATTCTTTTTCTCTGCTTAATATGATGGCCTTTTGTAATCTGGATATATACATTCCGTTTGTACTTTTGGGAGGATGTATATTGAATTTATTCAGATAGATCAGGGCATCTTCCCTTTTGTTGAATACAGTCAATTGAAGATTAAGCGTATCGGGAAGTCCGAATTGTGTGTAAAATTCGACTTCATATTGGAGGGCCTGTTCGATCTTCCGCCGTTCTTTGTCCGTAAGCGGGTCGCCTTCATAAGCGATTCTTACAGTCTGCGCATGGAGCAGGTCGCAAAGGCAGATGAAACAGAGGAAAAGATAAAATATACGCATATTGCTTCCCTTTATTTTGAGTATTTCTGTTTCTGAAATTTCTTTTTTTCACGTTTGCTCATTTCAAGCATGATCAGTTCATCATCTGTGGCGGATTTATAGGCTGTTTTCTCCTCCAGTTTTACATCCCCCTTGTCTGTGCGGAATACAGGAGTGAAGTGAGAATATGGATAGCCTAAGAACCCGTTTGCATCGAATTTATTGTTATCAAGAAAAAAATAAGAGATGGATACTCCGAGTACTCCGGCTATCCCAATGGGTTGCCCGGTCATGACTTCTTCACCCGTCTGGATGAAGTTTTGACGCATCATAAGGTAAGCGGCAAAGGTATGGTCGGGGTGGTATATCAACAATTGCTGTGGCAGCACTGTCGCACAGGCGACTCCTCTGCGGGTTGCATAGACGGTGTCTCCTTCCTGAATTTGGAATATCATAGTTTTGGCAGATTCCTGAGGAGCGATCTGCCATTGTGTTTCTTCGCCGGTCTTTACAGGAAGTGCATAAGGAGTACTGATCTGAAAATCTTTGGGGAATTGACCGCGGAAGAACATATACCTGCTTGGAGTCTTGAAAGAATTGCTGGCATTGGAGCCTTTCTCTATTCTGAATACCGTGTTCTTTCCGGGGTTCAAATTGTATGAACGGTCATTTTCGCGGAAAAGGTAGTAACTGCACAGGTCTCCGTTGTAATAGTTTAATTCTGTTCCTCCTTCCGGAGTTTGCTCCCATTTCGATTCAATAATGCGCGGAGGCATTTCCATTAATTTTCGCAGAGACTGTGCGGAGACATAAACGGTAGATAATGTTGTAAGAAGTAACAATGTCGTATATCTGAAGTGCTGTGTCATAATAGTAATATTAGATTATGTGTTATGAAGTAAGATATTCTGCTTGCAAATTTATCAATTATATGCTAATATCATAGCATACTTTGAACTTTTTTGTCTCTGGTATTCAGATTAAGATGTAAATTCTGGGATAATTCTATCCGAACCCATGCGGATATTGTATTTTGAACTATATTGTATTCCTTGTCATTGGGCGGTTGTTAGTGTTTTATCCGGCTGTCTTTTCTATGATATCCTGCTTCTATTTGTATCTTTTCTACCTTTCATCTTTATCGTTCCACTAGGGTGAACAGGCCTGTTTACTCTAGTGGTGAGAACTCTTCACAAGAGTGATGAGATCTGTGCACTGGAGTGGAACGATGGTTATATCCCTTCAAAAATACAGTATTAATAGATGATATACATACCCCTATACTATATGTTATATACAAAGTAGCGGTAGATTCTTGCTCCATGTAAGCACTATATTTTTTCTGTTGGAGTACTTTGGTATATGTTTTATTGACAGGTGTTTATCAGTATTGAGATATTCAAAAACGCTATATTTTAATTATAATCCGAAGTGACGCTTGCTATTCCTCACTACATTTGCCATATGATTATTAACTAATTCATTTATATCATGAAGAACATGAAAATATTAACTACGGCAGTACTCTGTCTGTTACTCTCTTTTTCTATGGGTGCAACGGCAATGGCAGAAAGTATCACTTCTCCTGACGGACAATTAAAACTGGATTTTTCGGTCAATGCTCAGGGAGAACCGGTATACGAACTTTCTTATAAAGGAAAGGGAGTGATTAAACCATCAAAGTTAGGACTTGAGTTGAAGAATGATCCAGGACTGATGAATGGGTTTGCGTGCATCGATACAAAAACTTCCACCTTCGACGAAACTTGGGATCCGGTGTGGGGAGAAGTGAAATCCATTCGCAATCATTATAATGAAATGGCTGTCACACTGAATCAGAAGGCACAGGACCGGAATATGATCATCCGTTTCCGGCTTTACAATGATGGATTAGGTTTCCGCTATGAATTTCCGCAGCAGAAGAATCTGAATTATTTTGTTATTAAGGAAGAACATTCGCAGTTTGCCATGACGGGTGACCATACTGCCTTCTGGATCCCGGGAGATTATGATACCCAGGAATATGATTACACAGAATCCAGATTAACGGAAATCCGTGGACTGATGAAAGGAGCTATTACCGACAATGCTTCTCAAACGTCTTTTTCACCAACAGGCGTACAGACATCTCTGCAAATGAAAACAGCCGATGGTCTGTATATTAACCTGCACGAAGCTGCTTTGGTGGATTATTCCTGTATGCATCTCAATCTTGATGACAAAAAACTGATTTTCGAATCATGGCTGACACCGGATGCAATGGGAGATAAAGGTTATATGCAGACACCCTGTCAGTCTCCGTGGCGTACGGTGATTGTGAGCGATGATGCACGTGATATCCTTGCTTCCAAGCTGACCTTGAATCTGAACGAACCATGTGCTTATCAAGATGTTTCTTGGATTAAACCGGTGAAGTATATCGGTGTGTGGTGGGAGATGATTACCGGAAAAAGCAGTTGGGCATATACAGATGATGTTTATTCCGTCAAACTCGGACAGACGGATTATTCAAAGACAAGCCCTAACGGACGTCATGCTGCCAACAATGACAAAGTAAAACGTTATATCGACTTTGCAGCGCAACATGGTTTCGATCAGGTATTGGTAGAAGGCTGGAATGAAGGCTGGGAAGATTGGTTCGGCAAATCAAAAGATTATGTGTTTGATTTCGTCACTCCCTATCCGGATTTCGACGTGAAGATGCTGAACGCATATGCTAAAGAGAAAGGGGTGAAGCTGATGATGCATCATGAAACATCTGCCTCCGTGCGTAACTACGAACGCCATCTCGATACAGCCTACCAATTTATGGTTGACAACGGATATAATGCCGTGAAAAGTGGTTATGTTGGCAATATCATTCCTCGGGGCGAACATCACTATGGACAATGGATGAACAACCATTATCTATATGCCGTGACGAAAGCCGCCGATTATAAAATCTGTGTGAATGCGCACGAAGCTGTACGTCCTACAGGATTGTGCCGTACTTATCCCAACCTGATCGGCAATGAATCGGCACGGGGAACGGAATATGAAGCTTTTGCCGGCAATAAACCTTTTCATACTACTTTGCTTCCATTCACTCGTCAGATCGGCGGCCCGATGGATTATACACCGGGTATTTTCGACACGAGAATTTCTTTTCTGGAAGGGGAGCATAGCGTTGTACGTACTACTCTGGCGAAACAACTGGCCCTTTACGTAACAATGTACAGTCCTTTGCAGATGGCTGCCGATCTGCCGGAAAGTTATGAGCGTTATCCGGATGCTTTCCAGTTTATTAAAGATGTAGCTTTGGACTGGGATGACAGCAAATATCTGGAAGCCGAACCGGGTGATTATATTACAGTAGCCCGCAAAGCAAAAGGAACCAATCATTGGTTTGTTGGCGGCATTACTGACGAAAACTCCCGTACTGCCGCGTTTACTCTTGATTTTCTGGAACCGGATAAAGAATATGTAGCTACCCTGTATGCCGATGGAAAAGAGGCTGACTACGAAAAGAATCCGACTTCCTATCAGATAAAGAAAGGGATCGTGACGAATAAAACGAAGATGTCCGTCAAGCTGGCACGCAGCGGTGGTTTTGCATTGAGTCTTATCGAAGCAGCTCCATCCGACCGGAAATCAATTAAGAAATGGAAATGAGACGCAACTAAAACGATTGTTCAATCTTCTTTGTATTTTTAATAAAATTTAGAAGTACTCCGCAAAGAAAATTAAAACTTTGCGGAGTGCTTTTTTTATCGGATGGATTCTTTTTTGTACTTTTGCGCCATCTTTTTTTAAACATTATCAATAAAGAGAACAACATGGGAGGTTTTTTCGGAACAGTCTCGAAATCGAGTTGCGTGACTGATTTATTCTATGGTACAGATTATAACTCACATCTGGGTACAAAGCGGGGCGGACTCGCGACTTATAGTCAGGAGAAAGGATTTATTCGCTCCATTCACAATCTGGAAAGTACATATTTCCGATCCAAGTTTGAAGGAGAGCTTGATAAATTTAAAGGCAATGCCGGCATAGGCATTATCAGCGACACAGATGCACAACCCATTATCATCAATTCCCACCTCGGCCGCTTCGCCATCGTCACAGTTGCTAAAATATCGAATATCCAGGAACTGGAAGAAGACCTTCTCAACCAAAATATGCACTTCGCCGAACTTAGTTCGAGCAATACCAATCAAACGGAACTCATCGCACTGCTTATCATACAAGGAAGAACCTTCACCGAAGGTATCGAGAACGTATTCAAACATATCAAGGGTTCTTGTTCTATGCTGATTCTGACAGAGGATGGCAGCATTATCGCGGCCCGTGACCAATGGGGACGTACTCCGGTGGTGATCGGGAAAAAAGATGGTGCGTATGCCGCTACCAGCGAGTCATCCAGTTTCCCGAATCTGGATTATGAAATCGAAAAGTATCTGGGACCGGGGGAAATAGTACGCATGTATCCCGATCATATCGAGCAGCTTCGCCAACCGAATGAAGGAATGCAGATTTGTTCTTTCCTTTGGGTGTATTATGGTTTCCCGACTTCTTGTTATGAGGGCAAAAATGTAGAAGAAGTCCGTTTCACCAGTGGAATGAAGATGGGACAGAAGGACGAATCGGAAGTGGATTGTGCCTGTGGTATTCCTGATTCGGGAGTAGGTATGGCGTTGGGATATGCGGAAGGTAAAGGAGTTCCTTACCATCGTGCCATTTCAAAATATACACCGACATGGCCTCGTAGCTTCACACCGAGCAATCAGGAAATGCGTTCGCTGGTTGCAAAGATGAAGCTAATTCCGAATCGTGCCATGCTTCAGGGAAAGCGTCTGCTGTTCTGTGATGATTCGATTGTGCGTGGAACACAGTTGCGTGATAATGTGAAGATTCTATATGATTATGGAGCGAAAGAGGTACATATGCGTATCGCTTGCCCTCCGTTGATCTATGCTTGTCCGTTTGTGGGTTTCTCGGCTTCTAAGAATGCTTTGGAGTTGATTACCCGTCGTATTATTAAAGAACTGGAAGGTGATGAGAATAAGAATCTGGAGAAATACGCCACTACGGGGTCTCCCGAATACGAGAAAATGGTTAGTATCATAGCCGAGCGTTTCGGACTGACTTCATTGAAATTCAACACGCTTGAGACTTTGATTGAAGCTATCGGGCTGCCGAAATGTAAAGTGTGTACGCATTGTTTTGATGGTAGCAGTCACTTTTAAGTAATATACTGAGAAAAAAGAGCCGTGAATTGTTTGTCAATTCACGGCTCTTTTTTTACCTTTACGGCACTATAAACTATCAAAATGTAAATTGCAAATCATTAAATCGTAAAATAGATATGACTTTAGTAGACAGATTTTTGAAGTATGTGAGCTTTGATACACAGTCGGATGAATCAACAGGGCTGACTCCCAGTACTCCGAAACAGATGGTATTCGCTGAATATCTGAAGACTGAACTGGAATCTTTGGGGTTGGAAGATATTACTTTGGATGAACATGGTTATCTTTTTGCCACGCTTCCTGCTAATATAGATAAAAAAGTACCCACTATCGGGTTTATCGCTCATATGGATACAAGTCCCGATATGACAGGAAAAGATGTAACTCCACGTATTGTAAAAGGCTACGATGGGACGGATATAGTGCTTTGTGCCGAAGAAAATATCATTCTTTCTCCTGCACAATTTCCGGAACTGCTCGATCATAAAGGAGAGGATTTGATTGTAACAAACGGCAAGACGCTGCTTGGTGCGGATGATAAAGCGGGAATTGCCGAGATCGTATCGGCAATCGTTTATCTGAAAGAACATCCCGAAATCAAACATGGAAAGATTCGTATCGGTTTCAATCCGGATGAGGAAATCGGTGAAGGTGCGCATAAGTTCGATGTCGGGAAGTTTGGCTGCGAATGGGCGTATACGATGGATGGTGGTGAAGTAGGGGAACTGGAGTTTGAAAATTTCAATGCTGCCGCTGCAAAGATTACTTTTAAAGGACGTAATGTACACCCCGGATATGCAAAGAATAAGATGATAAACTCGATTCGTGTCGCTAATCAGTTTATCGCAATGTTGCCATCGATGGAAACACCGGAGCAGACTGAAGGGTATGAAGGATTCTATCATCTGATCGGTATTCAGGGAGATGTGGAGCAAAGTACAGTGTCTTATATCATTCGCGACCATGACCGTGCCAAGTTTGAGAAACGTAAGGAAGAAATAAAACGTCTGGTTGCGGAGATCAACACCGAATATGGAGAAGGTACGGCGTCACTAGAGTTACGTGACCAATACTATAATATGCGTGAGAAAATAGAACCGGTGATGCATATCATCGACACAGCTTTTGCAGCCATGGAGGCGGTAGGAGTGAAGCCGAATGTGAAGCCGATTCGTGGCGGTACGGATGGAGCGCAGCTATCATTCAAAGGTTTACCCTGCCCGAATATTTTTGCCGGCGGTCTTAATTTCCACGGACGTTATGAGTTTGTTCCTATTCAGAATATGGAGAAGGCAATGAACGTCATTGTGAAGATTGCCGAACTAGTAGCTTCTAAGTGATTACATTCCACGAATATCAATTTATTACTTAAAACTTAATACACAAAAAATGAAAACCACTCCGTTTACAGAGAAACACATTGCATTAGGTGCTAAAATGCACGAATTTGCAGGCTATAATATGCCTATCGAGTACTCTGGAATTATTGATGAACATCTGACTGTTTGTAATGCAGTCGGGGTATTTGATGTATCCCATATGGGAGAATTCTGGGTGAAAGGGCCGCAAGCGTTAGCCTTTCTTCAGAAGGTGACTTCCAATAATGTGGCGGCACTTGTTCCCGGTAAGATACAATATACCTGCTTCCCTAATGAAGAAGGGGGAATTGTAGATGACTTGCTGGTATATTGCTATGAGCCGGAAAAATATCTGCTGGTAGTGAATGCGGCCAATATAGAAAAGGATTGGGACTGGTGTGTTTCTCATAATACGGAGGGGGCGGAACTGGAGAATTCTTCCGATAATATGGCGCAGCTTGCTGTTCAGGGTCCGAAGGCTATTCTTGCTTTGCAGAAGTTGACGGATATTGATCTGTCGGCTATTCCTTATTATACATTTACCGTTGGCCGGTTTGCGGGAAAAGAGAATGTGATTATCTCCAATACCGGATACACCGGTGCCGGAGGTTTTGAACTTTATTTCTATCCGGATGCTGCCGAGGCGGTATGGAAAGCTGTATTTGAGGCGGGGGAAGAATTCGGTATCAAGCCGGTAGGGCTGGGTGCCCGTGATACGCTTCGTCTGGAAATGGGATTTTGCCTTTATGGCAATGATCTGGATGATAAGACTTCACCGATCGAAGCTGGATTGGGATGGATCACTAAGTTTGTGGAAGGTAAGGAGTTCATCAACCGTCCGATGTTGGAAAGGCAGAAGGCAGAAGGAACTACCCGTAAACTAGTTGGTTTTGAAATGATTGACCGAGGCATTCCTCGTCACGGCTATGAACTCGTGAATGGGGAAGGGGAAGGTATAGGCGTGGTGACTTCCGGAACAATGTCTCCCACTCGCAAGATTGGTATTGGTATGGGATATGTGAAACCGGAATATGCCAAAGTTGGCACGGAAATCTGTATTGATATGCGTGGACGTAAATTGAAGGCAATAGTGGTGAAGCCACCTTTTAGAAAATAAATCTTGAGTTTATAGAATTTTTAGCCCCGGATAGGTTTTGATACTATCCGGGGCTAAATCATTTTATGATGGTTGATGTGAAACATATCCGTGAATCTGTTGTTTATACGATAGATTTATTTTAATTTTGTCACCAAATACGATGAAACAATGTCTCAATTACCTACACTCATTGCCGATCTTGCGCTGATATTGATCTGTGCCGGCGTCATGACTTTGTTGTTTAAGAAGTTAAAGCAACCTTTGGTGTTGGGATATGTGGTTGCCGGTTTTCTGGCAAGTCCGCACATGCCTTATACACCATCAGTAATGGATACCGCCAACATTAAGACATGGGCGGATATTGGCGTTATCTTCTTGTTGTTTGCTCTTGGTCTGGAGTTCAGTTTTAAGAAAATCGTAAAAGTCGGAGGTTCTGCTATCATCGCTGCCTGCACCATCATCTTTTGTATGATATTGCTGGGGATAGGTGTCGGTATGGGATTCGGCTGGCATCGGATGGACAGCCTGTTTCTAGGTGGTATGATTGCGATGTCTTCTACTACTATTATTTATAAGGCGTTCGATGACTTGGGACTGAGGAAGAAGCAGTTCACCGGGCTTGTACTGAGTATTCTGATTCTGGAGGATATACTGGCTATTGTATTGATGGTGATGCTTTCTACGATGGCGGTAAGCCATAACTTTGAAGGCACCGAGATGCTGGAGAGTATTGGTAAACTGCTGTTCTTTCTTATTTTGTGGTTTGTAGTAGGCATCTATCTGATTCCGGAGTTTTTGAAGCGTTGCAGGAAACTGATGGGAGAGGAAACTCTGCTTATCGTATCATTGGCACTGTGTTTCGGTATGGTAGTGATGGCAGCCAATACAGGGTTCTCTGCTGCATTCGGTGCGTTTATCATGGGGTCTATTCTGGCAGAAACAATCGAAGCGGAATCTATTGACCGGTTGGTGAAGCCGGTGAAAGATCTTTTTGGCGCAATTTTCTTTGTATCGGTGGGGATGATGGTCGATCCTGCAATGATTATTGAATATGCAATACCTATCATTGTAATTACGATCGCAGTTATTTTGGGGCAGGCTACCTTCGGAACATTCGGCGTGATTCTTTCCGGCAAACCCTTGAAGACGGCTATGCAGTGCGGTTTCAGTTTGACTCAGATTGGTGAATTCGCATTTATTATAGCTTCATTGGGTGTATCTCTGCACGTGACGAGCGATTTCTTATATCCGATAGTGGTAGCAGTTTCTGTGATAACCACTTTCCTGACTCCTTATATGATTCGTCTGGCTGAACCGGCTTCTTCTTTTGTGGATGCTCATTTACCCGCTTCCTGGAGAAAGTTCTTAATGCGTTATTCTTCGGGCTCGCAAACAGTACTTAATCATGAGAATTTGTGGAAGAAGCTGTTGCTGGCAATGGTACGCATAACTGTGGTATATTCAATTGTCAGTATATCCATTATTGCACTGTCTTTCCGTTTTGTCGTCCCATTCTTTAAGGAGAACCTGCCTCATTTCTGGGCGTCATTATTGGGGGCTGTTTTTATTATCCTTTGCATTTCGCCTTTCCTGCGTGCTATCATGGTGAAGAAAAACCATTCGGTGGAATTTATGACCCTGTGGCATGATAACCGTGCCAATCGTGCACCATTGGTGTCTACTATTGTCATACGTATTATGATTGCGGCGTTATTTGTCATTTTTGTGATATCGGGATTGTTTAAGGCATCTATTGGATTGATTATTGGAGTGGCTGTGCTTGCAGTCTTGTTGATGGTATGGTCGCGTCGTTTGAAAAAGCAATCTATATTGATAGAACGGCGTTTCTTTCAAAATCTGCGTTCCAGAGAGGTGCGTGCAGAATATTTGGGAGAGAAGAAACCCGAATATGCCGGACGTCTGTTATCTCATGATCTGCATTTGGCGGATTTGGAGATTCCGGGGGAATCCACTTGGGCGGGAAAAACGTTGATGGAACTAAATTTGGGAAAGAAATATGGCATTCATATCGCTTCTATCTTGCGGGGGAAGAGAAGGATTAATATTCCCGGTGGCTCGGTGCGTCTTTTTCCTATGGACAAGATACAGGTAATAGGAACGGACGAACAATTGAATGTATTTAGCAGTGCCATGCAAAGTGGTGCGAAGATAGACTGGGAGATGTATGAGAAGGGAGAGATGACTTTGAAGCAGTTCATTATTGATGCAGACTCCGTTTTTCTGGGTAAAACAATCCGTGAATCGGGTATACGGGATAAGTATCATTGTATGATAGCCGGTGTGGAACGGGAAGATGGCACTCTGATGGTGCCGGATGTAAATGCACCGTTCGAAGAGGGGGATGTAGTGTGGGTTGTTGGTGAAAAAGAGAACGTGTACCAATTAGTCGATCAAAAAAACGAAAAAATACAGGTGAAATAAAAGCAGAACGACTATTTTTGCTTTGTCAAAACATAAAAATAAGAATATCATGAAGAGTGATCCAAAAGAATGTCTGTATTGCCAGAACAATGAAACGTTGCATAATCTGATGATTGAGGTTGCGCAGCTTAGTGTATCACGTGTGTTTTTGTTTAAAGAGCAAACTTATCGGGGGCGTTGCCTCGTTGCTTACAAGGATCACGTAAATGATTTGAACGAATTGAGCGATGAAGACCGTAATGCATTTATGGCTGATGTGGCACGTGTTACCCGTGCAATGCAGAAAGCTTTCCAGCCGGAAAAGATCAACTATGGTGCTTACTCAGATAAATTATCTCATTTGCATTTCCATCTGGCTCCGAAATATGTAGACGGACCTGATTATGGCGGTGTATTTCAGATGAATCCGGGAAAAGTTTATTTGACCGATGCTGAATATCAGGAGCTAATTGATGCTGTGAAAGCAAATCTGTAATCAACAGTTGGTAAAATAATAAACGGTGAATAAACTTGTAACTTCATGCTATAAGTTTATTCACCGTTCATTATTTACTTATCTTCGTCGAAATCAAAGTCGAAATCAAAATCATCCATAAATTCCGGAGCTGTGAATTCCTCCAGACTTCTGCGGTCTTTTTTGGTTGGACGTCCGGTTCCCCGTGCGCGATCAATGAATCCGCTGATTTTACTCATTTCCAATAGTTCGTATTGGTCGGGAGTGGTAACGTTTTCCATTACATCGGGTACAAGCTTTGCGCCTACTCGCTTCTCAATAGCTTGCAACACTTTGAATGAATAGGTAATAGGCGGCTTCTTAACTTGAACTACATCACCCGGCTTTATCATGCGAGATGCCTTTACGTATGCTCCGTTGATAGTGACACGGTTCATCTTGCAGGCTTCGGCGGCAATTGTGCGTGTCTTGAAAATACGAACAGCCCACATCCATTTATCTATTCTTGCTTCTGCCATATATTGATAATTTATTAATTAACAGTGTACCATGTGTCATGGTGGAGTACTTAATGACCGTTTGCATATATACGCTGTGAAATAGTCAATTGTACATACTCCTATTTCTTATTGAACTGGTTCATGGTAATATCAATACCTGCCAGACAGAAACTTTTAATGATTTCTCCGGCTGTTTCCAGTCTTTCATCCATTGTCTTGCGATCTTCGTCAGTAAAGTGTCCGAGTACATAATCAATCTGTCCGCCTTTGGGGAAGTCATTTCCGATACCAAAGCGTAAACGGGCATAGTTCTGAGTTCCTAAAATGGCTGCTATGTGCTTCAGACCATTATGTCCGGCATCACTTCCTTTTCCTTTCAGACGCAGAGTGCCGAAGGGGAGAGCCAGATCGTCTACTACTATTAACACATTTTCCAAAGGGATGTTTTCTTTTTGCATCCAGTAGCGAACGGCCAGTCCGCTCAGGTTCATGAAAGTTGACGGTTTGAGCAGGATTAACTGGCGTCCTTTGATCGAAAAACTAGTGGTAAATCCGTAGCGTCCGTCAATAAAAGGAGGAGCATTGTTGATTCTTGCCAATGCCTCTACTGTCATGAAACCAATATTATGCCGGGTTTCATGATATTCGGGTCCAATGTTTCCTAGTCCGACAATTAGATATTTGATCATTGTTTTTTCGTAAAAAACAGTTCGTGAATATAAAAAGAAAAACGCAAATTAACGCAAACTAATGCAGACTGAACATCTGCTTTAATCTGCATTAATCTGCGTTTTGCTATATCTCTTTACAGGGATAATCTCAAATTACTTTCCAGCGGCTGCTGCTGCACCTCTTGCTGCACGAGTCAACTTAACAGCACATACAACGGCTTCTTTAGCACTAATCAGTTCAAGGCCTTCGAAGCTCAATTCGCCAACTTTAACAGTCTTGCCCAATCCCAGGTGAGAAACGTTAACGATCAGTTTCTCAGGAATTACATTGTACAAAGCTTTCACTTTGATCTTACGCATCTGCAGTGCAAGTTTACCACCGGCTTTCACACCTTCTGCAAGACCTTCCAACTGTACAGGTACTTCCATTACGATAGGTTTAGCTTCGTCAATCTGATAGAAGTCAACGTGCAGGATAGTATCTTTTACCGGATGGAACTGAATATCTTTCAGGATAGCGTTTACTTTTTTGCCATCGATAACCAAGTCTACAACGTAGATGTGCGGAGTATAAACTAAGTTACGAAGTCCTTCGTTAGTCACTGTGAAGTGAACTACTTCATTACCTCCGTAAAGTACACAAGGTACACCACCGTTCTTACGAATTTCTTTCAAAGCTCTTGCTTGTTCCGAAGAGCGTTCTGCAATAGTTCTTGCAGTTCCTTTTACTTCAATTGATTTCATTTCTTTAAAAAAATGTGTTACTCTAAATTAAGTTAGTTTGCTTAATTCACCATCACACGATGTGGATTATCACACGATGTTGCAAAAAAGCGGTGCAAAAGTACGTCTTTTTTTTGAAATATCAAAGAGTTACTTTCTTAAAAGTCAATATCGATCTTAATTTCGCTCTCTAACTTGTTTTCCCGGGCTTCTTCGATTGCTTTCTGTTCACTTTCTTCATCCGCTTCGGTGTTCAGGCGGGCGATGTATTCGTTCGCATCACTGCACTCAATGAAGTTGACTGCTTCTTCGAGTCCTGCCATAAACTTCTGAAAGTCCTCCCTATATAGGAAGATTTTGTGTTTTTCGAAACTAACCTGAGAATCGTCACCTTCTCCCGTTATCACTTTCTTACTCTCTGTAATAGCCAGGAACATTTCATCTTTACGATTCTTCTTTACGTCAAGGTAATAGATGCGTTTACCTGCTTTAATGGACTTGGAGAATACAATCTCCTTATCATTCATGTCTGCGCTCATTTTCTTTTTTAAATCTTCCATATCTTTCGGTCCGTTTATAATCGGCCTCAAAATTGGATATTTTTTTTAAACTGTCAAAAGAAAAAGCGCAGAGAATCAAATACTGCATTAAAAAATGTGATTTATTAGTGGAAACTCATTAAAAATATCTACTTTTGCAGTTCGATAACAACAGTATTAATTTGAATTATGATCAACAGAGTTCTTATTCGTCTTAAGATTATACAAATAGTGTATGCCTATTACCAAAATGGCAGCAAAAATCTAGACTCAGCGGAGAAAGAGTTATTCTTCAGCCTTTCAAAGGCGTATGACCTTTATAATTATTTGTTAATGCTGATGATGGCATTAACAGAGTATGCACAAAAACGCATTGATGCGGCAAAAGCAAAACTGGCTCCTACTAAAGAAGAGTTGTATCCCAACACAAAGTTTGTGGATAATAAGTTTGTTGCACAGTTGGAGGTGAACAAGCAACTGACCGAGTTTATATCTAATCAGAAGAGAACTTGGGCAAATGATCAGGATTTCGTCAAAGAGCTTTATGAGAAAATAGTAGAAAGCGATATTTATAAAGATTATATGGCTTCCGGTGACAATTCATATGAAGCTGACCGCGAATTGTGGAGAAAACTCTATAAAACATATATCTTTAATAATGATTCTCTTGATCAGGTGCTGGAAGACCAGAGTCTGTATTGGAATGACGATAAAGAGATTGTAGATACCTTTGTCTTGAAAACGATTAAGCGTTTTGAAGAAAAGAACGGAGCAAATCAGGAATTACTTCCCGAATTCAAGGATGACGAAGATCAGGAATTTGCACGCCGCTTGTTCCGTCGTACAATTCTGAATGCTGACTATTACCGTCATCTTGTGAGCGAGAACACGAAGAACTGGGATTTGGACCGTATCGCATTTATGGATATTATCATTATGCAGACTGCTTTAGCCGAAATTTTAAGTTTCCCGAACATTCCGGTAAGTGTTTCGTTAAATGAATATGTAGAAATTGCGAAGTTGTATAGCACTGCCAAGAGCGGTAGCTTTATCAACGGAACGCTGGATGGAATAGTTAATCAATTGAAAAAAGAAGGTAAGTTGACTAAAAACTGATACCTTTGTCCATATAGTAGAAACTAAAACAGATTATTTATGAACGTATTGACTGTATTATTGCAAGCTCCTGCCGGTGCTGCCGGAGGTGGAAGTATGATGTGGATCATGCTGATAGCTATGTTTGTTATCATGTATTTCTTTATGATTCGCCCTCAAAATAAGAAGCAGAAAGAAATTGCTAATTTCCGTAAATCTCTTCAGGTAAACCAGTCGGTAATTACTGCAGGTGGTATCCATGGTACAATCAAAGAGATTACTGATGATTATATAGTACTTGAAATCGCTTCTAACGTGAAGATTAAAATAGATAAGAATTCTATTTTTGCTGATGCTTCGGCTGCCGGCAATCAGTCTAAATAATCTTTAGTAAACAAATACCCTATGCTTGATCGTAGGAAATTAAGATATACATATTTAAGACTATCCAAGAGAATTAAGGATTTCCTGCTTAGTGATAAAAGCAGGGAGTTCTTAATTTTTTTATTTTTTTTCCTGATAGCCGGTGGATTTTGGCTGATTCAGACTCTTAATAATGACTATGAAGCGGAATTCTCTATCCCGGTGAGGATGAAGGATGTCCCTAATAATATTGTGCTCACTTCGGAACCTCCTTCCGAACTTCGCGTCCGGGTAAAAGATAAAGGAACAGTGCTTCTCAATTATATGTTGGGGAAGAGTTTCTTTCCGGTAAATCTGAGTTTCCCTGACTATAAAGGGCAAAATAATCACGTGAAAATCTTTGCCTCTGAGTTTGAAAAGAAGATACTCAGTCAATTGAATGCTTCTTCTAAGATACTTTCAATAAAACCTGATACGTTAGATTATATCTATTCGACAGGCAAGTCCAAATTAGTACCCGTTCATTTTCAAGGAAAAGTGACTGCAGGGCTTCAATATTATGTTTCTGATACCATTTGCAGTCCGGATTCCGTATTGGTATATGCTCCGGCCGGAATTTTGGATACTATAACAACCGCTTATACTCAAGAGGTAAATCTTGAAAATATATCGGATACGATTCGGCAACGGGTTGCCTTGGATAATAAAAAAGGAGTGAAGTTTGTTCCCGCCTCGGTTGAACTGACTTTCCCTGTTGATATTTATACTGAGAAAACCGTGGAGGTGCCGTTGCGTGGGATTAACTTCCCGGCAGATAAAGTGCTCCGTGCTTTTCCATCGAAGGTTCAAATTACTTTTCAAGTGGGTTTAAAGCGTTTTCGTAGCATTAAAGCCAGTGATTTTGTGATTAATGTTTCTTATGAGGAACTGCTAAAATTAGGATCGGATAAATATACGGTGAAGTTGAAGTCGGCTCCCCGTGGAATCAATCAAATCCGTATTGTACCCGAGCAAGTTGATTTTCTGATAGAACAAGTTTCTTCCGATGGCTATTAAAATAGGTATTACCGGCGGTATCGGTAGTGGAAAAAGTATAGTTTCCAGATTGCTGGAGATTATGGGAATCCCCGTTTATATTTCCGATATTGAGGCGAAGCGTATCACTCATATGAATGACGTGATACGTCGGGAACTTTGCGCCTTGGTCGGACAGGATGTTTTCCTGAATGGAAAATTGAATCGTCCTTTATTAGCATCTTATACATTTGGAAGCCCCGAACATGCGAAAAAAGTGAATGCTGTCATTCATCCGCAGGTGAAAGAAGACTTCAGGCGATGGGTGAAAGGGAAAGGTGATATAGCTATGGTTGGTATGGAATCTGCCATCCTTCTGGAAGCAGGCTTTAAGCAGGAAGTAGACTTTGTAGTAATGGTATATGCACCGTTGGAGGTGAGAGTGGAACGAGCAATTAGGCGTGACCATTCTTCAAGGGAATTGATAATGAAACGTATCGAAGCGCAAATGAGCGATGAGGTAAAGCGGAGTCATGCTGATTTTGTAATCGTGAATGACGATGAAACCCCTTTAATTCCGCAGGTTTTGAAGTTTATTTCTTTGCTATCTAAAAATAATCATTACCTTTGCTCCGCAAAAAAATAATTTAATAAATAAAAGAATATATACTATGTTGAAGACTATCCTGTCTATCTCCGGTAAACCGGGATTGTACAAACTAATTTCGCAAGGAAAAAATATGTTGATTGTTGAATCAATCAGTGCAGATAAAAAACGTTTCCCCGCTTATGGTAATGAGAAAATTATCTCTTTGGCAGATATAGCAATGTATACAGATGATGCTGAAGTACCTTTGTATGATGTGCTGGAAGCTATGAAGAAAAAAGAAAATACTGCAGTCACCTCCATTGACCCTAAAAAAGCTACTCCGGAGCAGTTACGCGAGTATTTAGGGGAGGTATTGCCTAACTTTGATCGTGAAAGAGTATACGTTGCGGATATTAAGAAATTGATTTCCTGGTATAACATCTTAATTTCGAATGGAATTACAGAATTTAAATCAGAGCCGGAAGCTGAAGAAGAGGTTGCGACTGATGAAAAATAAGTCATGAAACATTGATGGCTTAGATGTATAAATGTAATAAGGAAAGCGTGACAATGTTGCAAGTTGTCACGCTTTTTTGTGTTTTTATATGTCTGCGTAATTAAAGGATCCCCTTTAGTGTTCTTTAAGCAATCTTATGTTTGCATGAATATTTTATTGTTTATATAGTAAATAAACGTAGTTTTTCTCTATCTTTGTGACTGCTAATATACGCACAAAATATGGATGTAATAACAAATAAAGAGGTAAACGTTTATCTTGATAATGAAAAAGGAACATTGTGCTTAACAGGAATGTTGGTAGGTACAATGGTATTTTTATATGATTCGCAGGGGGAGCTGAAAGAGAAACATAGATTTGCCTTGCCTTCACTCACTTTGGAGATATCCAGAAAAGGTACTTATGTCTTAGTCATGAGCCATCCTAATTGTCAGCCGGAAGTAAGAAGAATTATATATTCAGGAATATAAAAAGCCGATATGCTCACTTGAGAACATACCGGCTATCCTTATAACAACTAACTATAATTTAGTTTCTGAACACTAATCCGTCTCCGTTTGAGTCAACAATGATTGCTTTGCTTCTGTCGACTTCCTGAGACAATAACTTTTTCGACAGATCGTTCAGTAAATAACGCTGGATAGCTCTTTTTACTGGACGGGCTCCAAATTCAGGATCATATCCTACTTGGGATAAGAAACTCAAAGCAGCATCTGTCATTTCCAGTTCAACTCCGTTTTCTGCAAGCATCTTTTGTACACCTTTGATTTGTAAGAGTACAATTTGCCTGATTTCAGTTTCCGTCAGCGGCAGGAACATGATTGTTTCGTCAATACGATTTAGGAATTCCGGACGAATGGTTTTCTTTAGCATATTCATCACTTCCTTCTTCGTTTCTTCGATAACTTCTTCCTTATTCGAACCGCTCAGTTTCTCCATCTGACTTTGTATATAAGAACTTCCCATATTTGAAGTCATGATGATGATGGTGTTTTTGAAGTTGACTACTCTTCCTTTGTTGTCAGTGAGTCGTCCGTCATCCAGTACTTGCAACAGGATATTGAAAACATCCGGATGCGCTTTTTCTATTTCGTCAAACAAAACAACTGAGTAAGGTTTCCGGCGAATGGCTTCTGTCAGCTGGCCACCTTCATCGTATCCAACGTATCCCGGAGGTGCTCCGACCAAACGAGAAACACTATGCTTTTCTTGATACTCGCTCATATCTATACGCGTCATCATCGATTCATCGTCAAAGAGGAATTCCGCCAATGCCTTTGCCAGTTCAGTTTTACCGACACCGGTCGTTCCAAGGAAAATAAAAGAACCGATCGGGCGTTTGGGATCCTGTAATCCGGCACGGCTACGACGTACGGCATCTGCAACCGCTTCAATTGCTTCGTCCTGTCCAATCACTCGTTGATGGAGTTCGTCTTCCAGATGCAATAATTTATCTTTCTCACTTTGCATCATCTTGCTGACAGGGATGCCCGTCCAGCGTGAAACAACGTCAGCGATGTCTTCAGCATCCACTTCTTCTTTGATCATGGCTTTATCGCCTTGCATACCACGAAGTTTCTCCTGCGTATCTTCTATCTCTTTGTCCAGAGCCTGAAGCTTTCCGTAACGGATTTCGGCGACTTTTCCATAGTCTCCTTCACGTTCTGCTTTCTCTGCTTCGAACTTCAGATTCTCGATTTCCACTTTGTTTTGCTGGATTTTATCCATCAGCGTTTTTTCACTTTGCCATTTAGCTTTGAAAGACTTCTCAACTTCTTTTAGTTCGGCCAGTTCTTTGCCGATAATTTCCAGTTTCGGCTTATCATTTTCACGCTTAATGGCTTCACGTTCGATTTCTAACTGTTTGATCTTACGTGAGATTTCATCCAACTCTTCTGGAACAGAATCTACTTCCATACGTAGTTTGGCTGCTGCTTCATCCATCAGGTCGATTGCTTTGTCCGGCAAGAAACGGTCAGTGATGTAACGGCTGCTCAGTTCTACAGCTGCTATGATGGCATCGTCTTTGATACGTACATGATGATGGTTCTCGTAGCGTTCTTTCAATCCACGAAGGATGGAAATGGTACTCAGAGTATCCGGTTCATCTACCTGTACAATCTGGAAACGACGTTCCAATGCTTTGTCTTTTTCGAAATACTTCTGATATTCATCGAGAGTGGTTGCACCGATCGAACGTAGTTCTCCACGTGCCAATGCCGGTTTCAGAATATTTGCAGCATCCATTGCTCCTTCGCCTTTGCCGGCGCCTACCAGTGTATGAATCTCATCAATAAACAAGATTATATCACCTTCTGATTTTTTAACCTCATTGACAACTGATTTTAGTCGTTCTTCGAATTCTCCTTTATATTTTGCTCCTGCAACCAATGCTCCCATATCGAGAGAGTAGACCTGTTTGTTTTTCAGGTTTTCGGGTACGTCTCCCCGGAGGATACGATGCGCCAATCCTTCTACGATAGCTGTCTTACCTGTACCCGGTTCACCAATCAGAATCGGATTGTTCTTAGTTCTACGGCTTAATATTTGCAGTACCCGTCGGATTTCCTCGTCACGTCCGATTACAGGATCCAGCTTGCCGCTGCGGGCGGCTTCGTTCAGATTGATAGCGTATTTCTCCAATGACTGATAGTTGTCTTCACTGGATTGAGAAGTAACTTTTTCTCCTTTTCTGAGTTCATTGATAGCATTACGCAATTCTTTTTCCGTCATTCCGGCATCTTTCAAGATGGTGGATACGGTACTTTTCACAGTTAGCAAAGCCAGCAGAATATGTTCCAATGAAACAAATTCATCTCCCATTTCTTTAGAATACTGGGTTGCCTTCTGCAATACTTCATTAGATTCTCTACTTAGGTAAGGTTCTCCTCCGGATACTTTAGGCAAAGAATCGATCTGTTTGTCAACGACTAGGGCTACCTGTTGCCCGTTCATTCCTAATTTTTGGAAGATGAAGTTAGTCACATTTTCGCCTACCTTCATTACTCCATGTAGGATATGAGCAGGTTCAATCGCCTGTTGTCCCCGACTTTGTACGAGATTTACGGCCTCCTGTACCGCTTCTTGAGATTTGATGGTAAAATTGTTAAAGTTCATATGGTTGTTCTCCTTTCTTTTTTCATGATTTTAATAACACTTGAAAGGGCTCAAAAGATTTGCCAAGTAGAAAAATATGACAAAATAGCATGATAATAAGAGAGTTAGAAGACAAAATGACGTTTTTCATCTGAATGATACTGACGAATTTGCCGCGAAATGAAGTGAATAAATAAAAGTATTGTAGTATCTTTATCCGCTGTAATCATATTATAAATAAGGTATGAATGATAAACCTCAAATAAAACTGTCTGAAACAGTAGTGTTGATTGATGCTGCTTTCTTGAATTTTGTAATTACAGATATGAAAGGTTACTTTGAAGAGACTTTGCGACGTTCTTTACAGGATATCGACCTTTCTATGTTGACCACTTATCTGACTCTGGATGCCGGAATCACGGAAGGGAAAAATGAAGTACAATTTCTTTTTGTTTACGATGAAGAGTCCGATCAGCTTGTACATTGCCATCCTTCCGATTTGGTGAAGGAGTTGAATGGAGTCGCTTTTCAGAGTCCTTATGGTGAATATTCATTTGCAAGTGTTCCTTCGGAAGGGATGGTTTCACGCGAAGATTTGTTTTTGGATTTATTGTCTATCGTTGCTGATTCGGCTGATGTGAAAAGGATGATTGTCGTTTCTTTCAATGAAGAATATGGAAAGAAAGTATCCGATGCGTTGCATGAAGTGAAAGGCAAGGAGATTATCCAGTTTCGTATGAATGAGCCTGAAGTGCAGGTAGAGTATAAGTGGGATATGTTGGCATTTCCTGTTATGCAGGCATTAGGAATCAGAGCTGAAGAACTATAGTCCTTGTGTTTAATTCTTGATTTTGAATTTTAATCCTCAAATAACTCAAATAAAAAGGTGTCCGATTTTCGTTTAAAAGTATTTCAGAGCGTAGCGAAGAATCTGAGTTTTACAAAGGCTTCGCAAGAATTGTTTGTCAGCCAGCCTGCTATCACTAAGCATATTCAGGAATTGGAGACTTATTATCAGGCTCGTTTGTTCGAACGTCAGGGGAGTAAAATCTCATTGACTGTTGCCGGTGAATTACTGCTGAAGCATAGCGAAAAGATTTTAGATGATTACAAGCGGCTTGAATATGAAATGCATTTGTTGCATAACGAGTATATTGGAGAGTTGAAACTGGGAGCTAGCACGACGATTGCTCAATATGTTCTGCCCCCTTTATTGGCTCATTTTATTGCGAAGTTTCCACAAGTCAATCTTTCCGTCCTTAATGGAAACTCTCGGGGAGTGGAGGTCGCTTTGCAAGAACACCGGATTGAATTGGGATTGGTGGAAGGTATTTTTCGTTTACCTAATCTGAAATATACTTTGTTTTTGCAAGATGAACTTGTTGCGGTAGTGCATGTGAACAGTAAACTAAATATTCAGGAGGAGATAACACCTGCAGAATTGCCGAATATCCCTTTGGTTTTGCGTGAAAGAGGTTCGGGGACGTTGGATGTATTTGAACGAGCCCTTTCGCAACACAATCTGAAGCTGTCTTCTTTGAATGTTCTGATGTATCTTGGTGGTACGGAGAGTATCAAGCTCTTTTTGGAACATACTGATTGTATGGGAATTGTTTCTATCCGGTCGGTGCATAAAGAGCTTGTGGCCGGCACTTTACGGGTAGTTGAGATAAAAGGGATGCCAATGTTGCGCGAATTTAATTTTGTGCAGCTACAAGGGCAGGAGGGAGGATTATCTCAAGTTTTTATGCGCTTTGCGGGGCATCATAGCAAGAACTTGTAGGTGTTGCTTCTTTTCATGCGAATCATATCCCAACTGCAGGGCTACCTCATGATGTGGTGAAACTGTATCTCTTGGCAGAGCAGATAGATTTTCACTATCTACTAAAAAAATAAAAAAAGATTTAGTCTCTCATCATTTCTCAGTAAAAAGGGATAGTATTTGATCTGCAAGGAAACGAAGGTATAGCCATTGAACGTATCATTTTGCATAAAGCTTCGATGAAATAGTAAAAGAGAAAGTTTATAAAAAAGCCATTTAAATTCTCATATTTCTTCTGTATCTTTGTATAGTCGAATGTGGAAAATAACTAATACTATATATATGGGTTGTTTTATGAACTTATTGTGGTTGCTGCTTGGTGGTATCTTTACTGCAGTGGAGTACCTTATTTCAAGTCTGCTGATGATGTTTACGATCGTAGGTATTCCTTTTGGTATACAGACGTTAAAGTTAGCCGGACTTGCTTTATGGCCTTTCGGTAAAGAGGTGAGAAGTGGCAGGCGTTCGAGTGGATGTCTTTATATACTGATGAATATTCTGTGGTTATTTTTGGGTGGCATTTGGATTTGTCTGTCACATTTGGCTTTCGGAATTGTTCTGTGTATAACCATTATCGGTATTCCTTTTGGTTTGCAGCACTTTAAGTTGGCTGCGTTAGCATTATCACCATTTGGAAAGGACATCGTAGGAGCATAATGTAACAATAAGAGAAGTAACTATAACAAAAAGTTATAATACATAATTAGAAACAATTGGTTTGTCTTGATTGTTTGCCGTACCTTTGCACCCGCAAAATTATAAAAAGATAAAAAATGATTTCAACCGCTACAAAAACGTTGCAAACCAACAACAAGACAATTTACGTTGCAATACTTTCTACTTTAACTTTTTTCTTATTTTTAGATTATATTCCTGGTTTACAAGCATGGTCCGCATGGGTGACTCCTCCGGTAGCTTTGTTTCTCGGACTTATTTTCGCATTAACCTGCGGACAGGCACATCCCAAATTTAATAAAAAGACATCTAAATATTTGCTGCAATATTCTGTAGTAGGATTGGGATTCGGTATGAATCTTCAGTCGGCTTTGGCATCCGGTAAAGAAGGGATGGAGTTCACTGTTATTTCTGTGGTAGGCACGTTGCTCATCGGCTGGTTTATTGGTCGTAAAATTTTCAAGATAGACAGAAATACTTCCTATCTGATTAGTTCGGGAACTGCTATCTGTGGTGGTAGTGCTATTGCGGCAGTAGGGCCGGTGCTGAGGGCCAAAGACAGTGAAATGTCTGTGGCATTGGGAACGATCTTTATTCTGAATGCTATTGCGCTTTTTATCTTTCCGGCTATCGGACATGCTTTGGATATGACCGAACATCAGTTTGGCACGTGGGCTGCCATTGCTATTCATGATACCAGTTCTGTGGTGGGAGCAGGTGCCGCTTATGGTGAAGAAGCACTGAAGGTTGCTACAACTATCAAGTTGACCCGTGCTCTTTGGATCATACCAATGGCATTCGCCACTTCTTTTATATTTAAAAGTAAAGGACAGAAGATAAGTATTCCTTGGTTTATTTTCTTCTTTATTCTGGCTATGATTGCGAATACATATTTACTGAATGGCGTGCCACAGTTGGGTGCTGCCATCAATGGAATTGCACGCAAGACATTAACTATTACCATGTTTTTTATAGGCGCTTCCCTTTCTTTGGATGTTCTAAGATCTGTCGGTGTCAAACCTTTGATCCAAGGCGTTTTGTTATGGGTAGTTATTAGTTTAAGTACATTAGCCTATATCTATTTCATATAAAAAGTGAAAGAAATGTCCCCTATCTGAATTCTCACAGTACAAATTCAGATAGGGGACATTTTTATGTTTAAGCTAAAAATAAGCTGTCTCATCCGATGTTTTGAGACAGCTTATATTATTTATTCTTAGTTGAATCGGTTGAAACAACTTATTTTTTATTCAAGGCTTCGAAGATCAATCCTTCCAGTTCTTCAGCAAGTTCGGGATTATCTTTGATACATACCTTGGCTGCATCACGTCCTTGACCAAGTTTAGTGTCATTGTAGCTATACCATGAACCGCTCTTTTTGATGATTCCCAGTTCTGCGCCCAAATCGATGATTTCTCCGGAGTGAGAAATACCTTCACCAAACATGATGTCAAATTCTGCTTTGCGGAAAGGAGGTGCTACTTTGTTCTTCACCACTTTCACCTTAGTCAGTTTACCAAGAACTTCTTCACCGTCTTTGATTGGCTGGCTGCCACGGATATCTATACGTACAGAAGCATAGAACTTCAATGCGTTACCACCTGTCGTTGTTTCCGGATTACCGAACATGACGCCAATCTTTTCACGGAGCTGGTTGATAAAGATACAAGTCGTACGTGTTTTGCTGACTGTACCGGTCAATTTACGCAAAGCCTGTGACATCAGACGTGCCTGCAAACCTACCTTATTGTCACCCATGTCGCCTTCAATTTCTGCTTTCGGAGTTAATGCTGCTACGGAGTCAATAACAATAATATCAATAGCGGAAGAACGGATTAACTGTTCGGCTATTTCCAAGGCCTGCTCTCCATTGTCCGGTTGAGAAATCCAGAGATTGTCTACATCCACGCCTAATTTCGCTGCATAAAAACGGTCGAAGGCATGTTCGGCATCAATAAAAGCGGCGATACCACCGGCTTTTTGTGCTTCGGCAATGGCGTGAATAGCCAGAGTCGTTTTACCGGAAGATTCCGGACCATAGATTTCGATGATTCTTCCCCTAGGATATCCTCCTACGCCAAGTGCCACGTTTAAAGCAATGGAGCCGGTAGGAATCACTTCCACTTGTTCAACACTATCATCACCCATTTTCATGATAGAACCTTTACCGAAGTTCTTTTCTATCTTTTCCATGGTAGCCTGTAAGGCTTTCAGTTTTTCGCTTGATGCCATTTTATTATCTGTTTCAAAATTAAGTTCGTCTTTCTTTGCCATACCTTATTCTTGTAATTAATGGATTTATTGATTTAAAATCTGTGAGGCATGCTCTTTGGTTTTCACTTCTTTGGGAGTGATAATCCGTTCTATGATTCCTTCTTCATTGATCAGGAAAGTAGTGCGGAAGGTTCCCATATAGGCACGTCCATACAGCTTTTTCTCTCCCCATACACCAAATTCTTCTACCAACTTTTTGTCCGTATCGGCTATCAGCGTAAAAGGAAGATTATTCTTATCGATGAATTTTTGGTGCGACTTCTCGCTGTCTACGCTGACACCGATTACTTCGTAACCGGCTTTACGCAGTTCGGAATAGTTGTCGCGCAGACTGCATGCCTGTGCCGTGCACCCCGATGTACTGTCTTTCGGATAGAAATACAGTACTATCTTTTTTCCTTTATAAGCACTTAGGCGGATCTCTTCACCTTTTTCATTGATACCTAATACTTCCGGTGCTTTATCTCCTATATTCTTCATTCTGACTCGTTCTATTATAGTTCCAGATCTTTATCAAACACTTCATGCCAAGGCAGTCCCTGCTTATTGAGCTGTTCCATGAACGGATCCGGATTAAATTCTTCTACATTGTTTACACCCGGACGTTGCCATTCGCCTTTGAAGAACATCATGGCACCGATCATAGCCGGAACACCGGTGGTGTAGCTGACTCCCTGCATACCTGTTTCCTTGTAAGCTTCCTGATGGCTGCAGTTGTTGTAGACATAGTAAGTACGTTCTTTTCCGTCTTTGATGCCACGGATACGGCAACCGATAGAGGTTTCACCTTCATAGTTCTCACCTAAATCCTGTGGGTTAGGCAATACTGCTTTCAAGAATTGTAATGGTACGATTTTAGTTCCGTTATAATCAACTTCATCGATACGGGCCATGCCGATATTCTGAATCACGCGTAAGTGAGTCAGATATTCTTGTCCGAAAGTCATCCAGAAACGGGCACGCTTGATAGTCGGGAAATGCTTGACCAACGATTCCAGTTCTTCATGATAAAGAAGATAGGAATCACGTGGACCAATATTAGGATAAGTCAGATCTTTGTGGATTTCCAGCGGACCGGTTGTCACCCATTGACCATTCTCGTAATAACGTCCGTTCTGAGTAATTTCGCGGATATTGATTTCCGGATTAAAATTGGTGGCAAATGCTTTATGATGATTTCCTGCATTACAGTCTACGATATCCAGATATTGGATTTCGTCGAAATAATGTTTGGCTGCATAGGCTGTGTAGATTCCACTGACTCCCGGATCGAAACCGCAACCAAGAATGGCAGTCAGACCTGCTTCCTTGAAACGGTCGTGGTAAGCCCATTGCCAGCTGTATTCAAAATGAGCTTCATCTTTCGGCTCATAGTTGGCTGTATCCAGGTAGTTGACACCCGCCTTCAGACAGGCTTCCATAATGGTAAGATCCTGATAAGGAAGAGCAACGTTGATTACCATTTCCGGCTTAAAGTCATTGAATAAAGCTACCAGTTCATCTACATTATCCGCATCCACTTTGGCGGTTTTTATATTGGGATTGCCTATAGCTTTGACGATATTATCGCATTTCTCCTTTGTACGGCTGGCAATCATGATGTCTGTGAATACATCGGCATTTTGTGCCACTTTGTGTGCTACGACAGTACCAACACCGCCTGCACCGATAATAAGAACTCTACCCATTTCTTTTAATTAATAAATTATAAATCAAAAATTAAGATTTTAGAATTGTTAGCTTGGCAAATATACGTGATTATTTTCAGATAATCACCGCGTCGCTACTCCTTTTTATTTGAAACGTTGCAAGATGCCACTCTCAAATTCCAGCGTTTTTCCGTTGTAGAACCAAGTTTCGAAACGACTGTCTTTTTTTAATTGTATTTCTACAGGATCACCTATTGACAGACGACATTCGTCGGTGTTCATACCTTCTTCCAAATCACCCTGTGCGATGATTGCCCAACGTTTATCTGTGATAGCCGGATACTTCTGATGGATGTCTCCAAATCCGAAAAGGTCTTCAATATAATTCTCGTTTTTGACGATAACGTCATATTTCAGGTCAACCTCTGTTTCATAAAGTGATCCATGCCGATCCTCCAGTGAGAGGATAACCAGACTTCCCGGACCGGAGATTTTTACTTCTTTTATTTTCAAAACAGTGTAGCGAGGCAAATGTATGCGGTTTTCCATTTGCTTGTTTTCAAGGTTGAAGACTCTTTTTACAGCCAATGTCCGTTTCGGATAGACGGTCAGATCAATATATTTGTCTTTCAAGGTTTCCAGATTTCCGGACTTTTTGCTACTGAAACTGATGGCGTTGGAAAAATATCTCATTTTCTTTTCAGCTTGGAAATCGCTCACGTCCATACCGGAATTAGTGCGGGAAAGAGCTACTTCCAGATAATAGGAATGTCCCTGCGAATCCTGAAATATGATTTTCACGGGATATGCCTGACTGCCAACTCCTATGGCGGTAATGGTTGCTTCGGTGTTGACCGGAATAGACACTTCCCTATATCCGGAGTAACTATTGGCATCGTCCACCTGTGCCATATCGGACTGAACATATATCTTTCTACCTGTCAGTAAATCTTTTGCCGTGTCTACATCTTTCAGATTAACTAATCCGTTGATATAGGCACGGGGATTCTTTTCGCAAATTTCATCCGGACGTGTATTTTTAATCTCATAATAATATTTTTCTCCGTCACATTCGAAGATGAGTCGAGTGGAATAGCTCATGTCATTTGATAGTTTTTGAGATTTTTCTTCATATCCGGCGAAAGTAAGAATCTTGTGTTTCAAAACGCTGTTATCTGCCCCTTTTTCTGTCTCATACACCGAAAGAGTGGGGAGGAACATGTCACGTCCGGATGGAATAAACATGAATTTCATTCCGGATGTCCATTTACATAAAAGTTGCAGTGGGAAGTTCTCTTTTATGAACTGTTCTTCTTCACTTAGAGGATCCTCCTGATTGGGAATAGTAGTGACAAGATAATCATTTTGCGCTGTGATATGAGAGGTACCACAACCAAGCAGGATTAGAAATAGGACGATTGTTCTCATATTTATTTACTTTAGATGAACTATGTAATCTTATTGTTTGTTTTATAGATAATGGCAAATGTATGTATTTTATATCGCATTAGATGGTATTTCCCAATCTTTTTGATATCTTTGCCCCCGATTTTAACTTAAACGTTATAACAAAATGAAGAAAGTATTCGTTTCAATTTGCATTGCCAGCACAGTACTTGCAATGTTTTCATGCCGTTCGGTTGAGAAGGCAGTCCCATTGGCTTCAATCAATGGTGAGTGGAATATTATAGAAGTTAACGGCTCGAAAGTAACTCCGGGCGAAAGCAGAACCCTTCCCTTTATTACTTTTGATACAGCGACCGGAAGAGTATCCGGTAACAGTGGATGCAACCGTATGATGGGTAGCTTTGACGTGAATGCCAAGCCGGGCAGCATGGAGCTTAAGGGAATGGCTAGCACCAGAATGATGTGTCCGGACATGACTACCGAGAGAAATGTGTTAGGTGCGCTTGCACAGGTGAAAGGGTATAAGAAAGCCGGTAAGGATAAAATGTTTCTTTGCAATGAGTCCAATCGTCCGGTTGTAGTTCTTGAAAAAAAGGAGGCTGACGTGAAACTATCAGTATTGAACGGAGAATGGAAAATAAAGGAAGTGAATGGTGAAGCAATTCCTTCGGGAATGGAAAAGCAACCTTTCATTGCTTTTGATGTGAAAAAGAAAACACTTCATGGCAATGCCGGATGTAACTTGATTAATGGTGGTTTTGAAACTAGCACTACTAATGCTAAATCAATCTCTTTCCCTGGGGTGGCTAGCACAATGATGGCTTGCCCTGATATGGAAGTGGAAGGTAAGATTCTGAAAGCAATGAATGAAGTGAAGTCGTTCGATAAACTTTCCGGTGGCGGAATCGGTTTGTATGACGCAAATAATGCATTGGTGATTGTACTTGAAAAGTAAGATATACGTATTATATTAAATAGGTATGCCTGTGTCGCACATAACGATACAGGCATATTTTTTATTCCTTTATGATCTATTCTTTAGCTTTATTGAACCAGAGCCGTTTCCATTTGTTTAATGAGTCGATAGCTGTCTGGCTTCTATGTGACTTGACAGCAGTCATTTCGATTTAAAACTGTCGTTTTGGCAGAAAATATGTCACGTATTCGTCCGATTTCTTTTTGGCACATGGTTTGTTTTTTAATCAGCGTCCGTTTGAAAGCCCTTACAAAGAGAAAGAAAACAACCGGACAAAAAGAAATTGAATAATAATAAATAAAAAGAATAACGATCATGGGAAAAATTATTGGTATTGACTTAGGAACAACAAACTCTTGTGTTGCCGTATTTGAGGGCAACGAACCTGTAGTAATTGCAAACAGTGAAGGTAAGCGTACAACTCCTTCTGTGGTTGCATTTGTAGATGGCGGCGAGCGTAAAGTAGGTGATCCTGCTAAACGTCAGGCTATTACTAACCCGACACGTACGATCTTCTCTATCAAACGTTTTATGGGTGAAAACTGGGACCAGGTACAGAAAGAGGTTACACGTGTTCCTTATAAAGTAGTGAAAGGTGACAACAACACTCCGCGTGTAGATATTGACGGTCGTCTGTACACTCCGCAAGAAATCTCTGCAATGATTCTTCAGAAGATGAAGAAGACTGCTGAAGATTATCTGGGACAAGAAGTTACAGAAGCTGTTATCACCGTTCCTGCATATTTCTCCGACTCTCAACGTCAGGCTACTAAAGAAGCCGGACAGATTGCAGGTCTGGAAGTAAAACGTATTGTTAACGAACCGACAGCTGCAGCTCTTGCATACGGTCTGGACAAGGCTCACAAAGATATGAAGATTGCTGTATTCGACCTTGGTGGTGGTACTTTTGATATCTCTATCCTCGAATTTGGTGGTGGTGTATTCGAAGTCCTTTCTACTAACGGTGATACTCACTTGGGTGGTGATGACTTCGACCAGGTAATCATCAACTGGCTGGTACAGGAATTCAAAAATGACGAAGGTGCTGACTTGACTCAGGACCCGATGGCTTTGCAGCGTCTGAAAGAAGCTGCTGAAAAGGCTAAGATTGAACTTTCTTCTTCAACAAGCACAGAAATCAACTTGCCGTACATTATGCCGGTAAACGGTGTGCCCAAGCACTTGGTGAAGACTTTGACTCGTGCAAAATTCGAATCATTGGCTCACGGATTGATTCAGGCTTGTCTGGAACCATGTAAGAAAGCAATGAGCGATGCTGGTTTGAGCAACTCTGATATTGATGAAGTAATCCTTGTAGGTGGTTCTTCCCGTATTCCTGCCGTACAGAAACTGGTAGAAGATTTCTTCGGAAAGACTCCTTCTAAAGGTGTGAACCCGGATGAAGTAGTAGCTGTTGGTGCTGCTGTACAGGGTGCTGTTTTGACAGACGAAATCAAAGGTGTGGTGTTGTTGGATGTTACTCCGTTGTCAATGGGTATTGAAACACTGGGTGGTGTGATGACGAAATTGATTGATGCTAATACAACAATTCCGGCTCGTAAGAGTGAGACCTTCTCTACTGCTGCCGACAATCAGAGTGAAGTAACTATTCATGTATTGCAGGGAGAACGTCCGATGGCTGCTCAGAATAAGTCAATTGGTCAGTTCAACTTGTCAGGTATCGCTCCGGCTCGTCGTGGTGTTCCTCAGATTGAGGTTACATTCGATATCGATGCTAACGGTATCTTGAAAGTATCTGCTAAGGATAAGGCTACAGGTAAAGAACAGGCAATCCGTATCGAAGCTTCCAGCGGTTTGAGCAAGGAAGAAATCGAAAAGATGAAGGCTGAAGCTGAAGCTAATGCAGAAGCAGACAAGAAAGAACGTGAAAAGATTGATAAGCTGAACCAGGCCGACAGCGTAATTTTCCAGACAGAAAATCAGTTGAAGGAATTGGGTGATAAGTTGCCTGCTGATAAGAAAGCTCCAATTGAAGCTGCTTTGCAGAAACTGAAAGATGCTCATAAGTCTCAGGATTTAGCTGCTATTGATACGGCTATGGCAGAAATCAATACTGTTTTCCAGGCTGCAAGTGCTGAAATGTACGCTCAAGGCGGAGCTCAGGGTGGTGCACAGGCTGGTCCTGATATGAATGCAGGTCAGAATGCTGGTCAGGATAGTAGCAAGCATGGTGACAATGTTCAGGATGCAGACTTCGAGGAAGTGAAGTAAGATTAGCTGAATTAGTATATATAAAAAGGTGTGTCAGAAAAAGTTCTGATACACCTTTTTTATTTGAAACTGAATTTATTTCAGGAACAGAGAAACTACACTATAAATACATGCAGCTAGGAGTCCACTGACAGGAATAGTAAGTACCCATGCAGTCATGAGGCTTTTAGTTACTCCCCAGCGAACAGCAGATAAACGTTTGGTTGCTCCGACCCCGATAATTGCTCCGGTGATCGTATGAGTCGTACTTACAGGAATTTTCAGCATTTCGGTGATATAAAGTGTAAAAGCACCTGCGGTTTCGGCAACCATACCTTCCAATGGTGTGACTTTAGTGATTCTGGTTCCCATCGTTTTTACGATTTTCCATCCTCCGGACACCGTTCCCAGTGAGATAGCAGTAAAACAGGAGAACGCTACCCAGTCCGGTAGATCAGAAATACTGTTTATTCCCATTCCCAGACCCATAGAGTGGGCAGCTATCATTGCAGCGGCAATGATACCCATTACCTTCTGCGAGTCATTCAGACCATGTCCTACACTGAACATGGCGGAAGAAACCAACTGTAATCTCTTGAACCACATTTCAGCGGTATGCGGATTTGCACGTCGGCAGATGTAAAGCACAAGTAGAGTAAATCCGAAAGCGATAACCATACCGATAAATGGAGCCAGGAAGATAAAAGCGGCAATCTTAAGAATGATATTGAGCTGAATAGCTTCAAAGCCGTTTGCCATGATAGCAGCTCCTGCAAAACCACCTATAAGCGTATGGGAGGAAGAAGACGGAATACCCTTCCACCAGGTAATCAGATTCCATGAAATAGCAGCAATAATGCCCGCCAGGATAATAGGTAGCGTGATGTATTGTTCAACGACTGTCTTTGACACAGTGTTTGCTATGCCAAAGCCACCTATAATGTATTTGGCTATGAAGAACGCAACGAAGTTAAAGAATGCTGCCCACAATACCGCCTGAAAAGGAGTCAGTACTTTAGTCGATACGATGGTAGCGATCGAGTTTGCTGCGTCATGAAAGCCGTTGATATAATCGAATATCAGAGCTAGTATAATGATAGTCACTAATAATTCCATGTGTCTTGCTCTGCTTTTATGAATACTTTACGATCAGGTTTTTTAATATTTTCCCTACATGTTCTGCTGCATCGGTTGTCTTTTCCAGCTCATGCATGATCTCTTTAATTTTAATCAGTTCGATACAGTCTTTTTCTTCTTCAAAGAGTTTGGTGATAAAAAGCTCGTATACGTCATCTGCCTGATTTTCTATATCGTGTAATTGGGTACAATAGTTGCGCAATGGCTTTGGATTTTTGCGGAAAGTCTCCAGTTCATCCATGGCTTTACCTATATTGATAGCCTCCTCGTGAATCAGACGGCTCAATTCTTTTCCACTTTCGGAAATAGGGCGGGGATTATAGATAACAATGCGCTTGGCGCTACTGTTGATTCCGTCGATAACATCATCCATGCAGGAAGCCAGATCGTGAATATCTTCACGGTCGAAGGGAGTGATGAATGTCGTACTTAACTCGTCAAAGATTAAATGAGTCAATCTGTCACCTTCACGTTCCATGTCTTTAATTTGTTTGTAGTAATCTGCTCTTTCTGTGGGCAGATCATGTTCCAGACTTTCAACAAGTAGAACGGATGAGGCAGATAAAACATCTGATAACTGCTTCAGTAGAGGAAAGAACTTTGGTTCTTTGGGCGTAAATTTACTAAAAAAAGAATTTTTCATAAATATGAGTACATTAAATTGTTTTTGAGATGTTTAATTTGATGGCCGTTGTTATTAATAAACAAATGAATAAAGTTTTTTATTGCTTCGATCCTAACTTCGCTCGTAATATTTCTATTATTGCAGGCAATATTGAAATAAATATAATAGCGATAATCAAGAGTTTAAGATTTTCCTGTACGAACGGCAGATCGCCAAAGAAGTAGCCTGCATAGCAAAATAAAACTACCCATATAGCTCCACCTATCAAATTGTAGATCATAAAATAATAGTAATGCATTTTTCCCATTCCGGCTATAAATGGAGCAAAAGTGCGGACGATAGGCACAAAGCGGGCGAGAATAATCGTTTTCCCACCATATTTTTTATAAAATTCATGCGTTTTATCAAGATAACTTTGTTTGAATATCCTGGAGTTGGGATTATGAAAAAGTTTGCGTCCGAAAAAATGTCCGATCATGTAGTTGCAGGAGTCACCTAATACGGCTGCTGTAAATAAGATTAAAACAAGAATATGGATATCGATCGGCATACCGGGTAATGCGGAAATGGCTCCTGCAACGAAAAGTAAAGAATCACCAGGAAGAAAGGGAGTGACTACAAGCCCGGTTTCGCAAAATATAATGATGAATAGGATAGCATATGCCCAAGTATGGTAATCCTGCACTATACTAATCATGTATTGATCAATGTGGAGAATAAAGTCTAATATAAATTCCATTATATATCAAGTTATTAATATGTAAAAGTGAAATCGTATGCATATTCCCGGCAATGGAAAAGACTCTTCTTGCTTTCTTGCCTTGAATATAAAGAGATAAAATGGGCATGAAGATACACTCATCTCATCCCATAGAAGGAAAAGAGATATTTAAATAAGTATTCGTCCTAGTGTATAGACGTAATATCTATATGAGAATTTGGTGAGATTTGTGTAGTAGGGGAGACCAGTCCATTTTTCTTTCGGAAATTGATATTTTAAGGAACTTAGTATCCGAATTGTAACGGAAGAAACGTTGAATCTTAGAATTTTGGAAAGAGAAGTGATACGGGATAAAAGTGAGTTTCCTAAAATACCATCGGCAATGTTGCAATCATATTTTCCATCATATTTCCCTTCTTGGAAGGAGTTGTTTTCTTTACCGGATTGTTTGACTACAGCTTTGGATCGGTAACTCTGTGACTTATTATGAGATTGTATAGTGGTAGTACCGGCCTCTGTCCGGAACTCCTGTAATTCTTTATCGGGCACTAAATTGCATCCCCATATCAGAAATATACCAAATAATATACAGAAAATGTATTTCGCCATAACAGTCGCAAATGTAGAAACTATTTTTATAAGAAATACATATTCGAAAGTATAATTAACAATTAGATTTGGGCTCCGAGGAACTGGAATCTAATGGTAATATCTTCTTCTTTATTTGTTCGATATGAGTTTCATCGGAGTATAACTGATTCCGTTTGTTTGTTGCCTGTCGTTTGTTTTTTCAAATCCCAGAGATTCGTAAAACCTGATAGCGTATGTAGATGAGTTTACAGTTATTTCATTTGCCGGACAATCACATTGGGAATAGTCAAACAGTTGCTTGCCTATCCCTTTTCTATGGAATTCCTTTTTGATGAAAAACAAAGAAATGTGTTTGCCCTCATTCTTGGTTCCCATAATACCTATTAGTTTATTTTCTTCGAAAGCTCCATAAATGCAGAGTTCATTCATCAATTTATCGTTGAATATAAAACTTTTGAAACTCTCAAGACCTTCGTCTTCGAAATCATCCTGACCACATTGCAAGTATACTTCTAATGCTAAAGTTGTCGCCTGCTGAAATTCTGCTTTATCTAATTTGCGTATCATAATTAATCATTTGTTGAGAATATAATTTTTGTCTGTCGGGCAAGATACTGATTTTTTTTATTTCAGACAATAGGGTATTTGCAGATTGAACGATCTTATTTATAGAAGCAGGAATTATTTACTTTAAAACTTTATTAAGATGAAAAAGTCAGTTATACTTTTGGTTGGATGGTTATTAGCTTTTCTATGGATAGGGAGTGCTGATATATGGGCGCAGGATGCAGGAGATTATTTCACGATTGTCGGAATGGTGAAGGATAAGCAAAATAAGAGAACACTTGAAAACGTGAATGTATCTGTGCAAGGAAGTAATATCGGTACGGTGACAAATGCAGAGGGAGAGTTTGCTCTGAAAGTCAGGAAAGAAGAAGTGCCGCGAGAGTTGGAAATCTCTCACATAGGCTATATCAATAGTCATGTATCTTTAGATAAGAATAATTCTTCTAAATTGACGGTCTGGATGATACCTCATACTAACCAGTTGAATGAAGTGGTCGTTTATGCCAATAATCCGCGTACAATTATAGAAAAGGCGATTGAGAAGATTCCGGTAAATTATAGTGCCAACCGGAATATGCTTACCAGCTTCTATCGGGAGACTGTGCAGAAAGGGCGCCGTTATATCAGTGTATCGGAAGCTGTACTTGATGTGTCGAAAACAGCATACACCAATCGCACTACGGATTATGATAAACTACAGGTTCTGAAAGGACGCCGTCTGCTAAGTCAGAAAGTTAGTGATACATTGGCAGTAAAGGTTATGGGTGGTCCTAATATATCTGTAGTTTTGGATATCGTAAAGAATAAAGAGGCGCTGCTGGAACCAGAAGAATTGAACAACTATGAGTTCTGGATGGCTGAATCGGCATTGATCGATAACCGGATACAATATGTTATTAATTTCCGTCCGAGAGTTCTTTTACCATATGCGCTGTTTCATGGGAAATTGTATGTAGATTGTGAGAAGCTGTCGTTTACACGTATCGAGATGAATCTGGATATGCAGAATAAATCGAAAGCAATTGCTGCTATTCTTCATCAGAAACCATTTCAACTGAGATTCAAACCGCAAGAGTTATCTTTTCTGATAACCTATAAAACGATAGATGGAAGGACTTATTTGAATTATATCCGCAATGATATTCGTTTTAAATGCGACTGGAAACGGAGGCTTTTCTCTACGAGCTATGCAGTAACCTCAGAAATGGTGGTGACAGACCGGAGGGAGAGCCCGTCCGAGATAATTCCGCGGAATAAAGTATTCACCTCCAATCAGATTTTCTATGATAAAGTCGGAAATTACTGGAGTGAAGACTTCTGGGGAAATTATAATATCATAGCACCTACGGAGTCTCTGGAACATGCTGTCGATAAATTGAAAAAGCAATCTAATTAAAATCAGAATTGTTTTCTTATATTTGGGAACAATCGTAAAATGATAGAAGTATGCTGAATGAACTGCTCATACTGACAAAAATAAAGGCAGGTGACATAAAAGCGTTTGAGGAACTATTTCGCTGTTACTATTCTCCCTTGTGTTGGTATGCGGCAAGCATTACCGGACGGATGGAGGTGGCTGAGGAAATTGTTGAGGAACTGTTTTATGTGCTTTGGAAGGATAGGGAACAGTTACAGATTTTCCAGTCTGTAAAAAACTACCTCTACAGGGCGACACGTAATCAGTCAATTCAATACTGTGAGCATGAAGAGGTCAAAGAGCGGTATAGAGAGTCTGTGCTGACTGCATCTTCTTCGGAACAGGTGACAGATCCTCATCAGCAGATGGAATATGAAGAACTTCAGAAGCTGATAAATAATACCCTTGAGAAATTGCCGGAACGCAGAATGCAGATATTTAAAATGCACCGGACGGAGGGAAAGAAATATGCGGAAATTGCAGTTCAGCTTTCTCTCTCCGTCAAAACGGTGGAAGCGGAAATGACGAAGACTTTACGAACTTTGCGAAAAGAAATAGAAAATTATATTCAAATGAAATGATGAAAACGGATATTCATAAAATAAAGACGGAGCAGGCTTGGAATCGGTTGTACGACCGATTGGATAAAGATCATCTGCTTGTAGAAGACCATCGGATGCCTAAAATCCCGATGTGGGTACGCTATGGCACTGTAGCGGCGATGGTGGTCGGTTTGGTTTTTAGTACTTTGTATTGGGGATTCGGTCAAAAAGAGGAATTACCTGACTTTATAACACAGGAGAATCAAGATGTTCCTACATTGGTCACGACTCTGGAAGATGGTTCTGTCGTGTTCTTGGCAAAGGAGACTTCTATCCGATATCCGGAACATTTTGTTTCCGACAAACGGGAAGTCAGTTTGCAGGGAGATGCCTTTTTTGATGTGGCAAAGAAACAGAAGCAACCTTTTTGGATTGATACAAAGGAAGTAAAGATTGAAGTATTGGGTACTGCTTTTAGTGTAAAGAGCGTCAAAGATACTCCGTTCCGTCTCTCGGTGCAACGGGGAACCGTCAGAGTAACCCTTAAAAAGGGAAATAAAGAATGTTATGTCAAAGCTGGTGAGACAGTGGTATTGCAATCACAGCAACTTTTGCTCAGTTCGACTGAAAATGCCGGAGAGTTGAATCGCTATCTGAAGCATGTCTGTTTTAAAGATGAATCTTTGGGGCATATTCTGAAAGTAATGAATATGAATGCAGGCAGTTCGCAGATACGTGTAGCTTCTCCTGCGCTTGAAAAAAGAAAGCTGACAGTTGAATTTTCCAATGAATCTCCAGAGACTGTGGCTACATTGATAGCCTATGCGCTTAATTTGAAGTGCACACGGCAGGGGGATACATTCATGCTGACAGAATAAATAAAAAAAAGTGAGATGAGGCTGGTTTATCGCTATATGGTGATTCTGTGTTTGTTCTTTATCGTACCGGATACGTTGAGAGCTGACGGAGAAGATGTGCTGGAGCGTATGATCAGTTTGCCGAAGATGAAAGGAACGGTCTATTCACTGTTAGGCAATATTTCTCAGCAGTCAGGTTATCTGTTTATCTATGACAGTAAAGTAGTAGATAATGATGTAACGGTGAAGATACGGAAAGGAGAGCGAACCATTCGTCAGGCTATTTATGAGATAACAGGAGATACCAGCCTGGAATTTAAAGTAATAGGGACTCATATTCTGATAACTTCTTCTTCACCGACCAAACAGCAACAGGCGAAGCCTTCATCCGTTCACCCTGTAAATCTGATGCTTACCGGAACTTTACTGGATAAGGAAACCGGAATGCCTATTGCTTCTGCATCCGTTGGAGTCCGGAGGACATCTGTGGGGATTGTTACTAATCAGGAAGGAGAGTTCAGACTTTCCTTACCGGATTCTTTGCAAAACGATTCAGTTGTTTTTTCTCATATAGGATATGTTTCACAAACTTTGGAAGTTTCAGTTTTGGCAGGTCGCCATCATATTCTGAGCTTGGAACCAAAGGTTGTTCCTTTACAGGAAGTAGTGGTTCAATGGGTCGATCCTTATAAGCTGCTGAAAGAAATGGGAAGGCAAAGAGAGCAGAACTATTCTCATTCTCCTGTCTACCTGACCACATTTTACCGTGAAGGAGTTTTATTGAAAAATAAGGTTCAGAATCTTACTGAAGCAGTTTTCAAAGTTTATAAGATCGCTTCGCATTCTCCCGTTTCCGATCAGGCGAAGCTGTTGAAGATGAGTCGGCTGAGTAATGTCGAAGCCAAAGACAGTCTGCTTGTAAAGGTGAAGTCCGGCATTCAGGCATGTTTTCAGATGGATATAATGAAGGATATGCCTTCATTCCTGATACCTGACGCAGGTGATAACGGTTATCTGTATACTTCGCAGGGAGTGACATTCATAGACGACCGGTGTGTGAATGTCATACACTTTGCACAAAAGAAGGAGATTATCGAGCCTCTCTATTGCGGAGATTTGTATATTGATGCCGAGACGAATGCCTTGTTACAAGCTCGTTTTGAGGTAGATCCCCAGCGTGTGAAGAAAGCGTCGGAAATGTTTGTAGAAAGGCGCACGCATGGCATTCGGATAATACCGCAAAAGGTGGTTTATACTATTTCCTACAAACCATGGCAAGGTATCTATTATATTCATCATATCCGTGGAGACCTTTCTTTCAAGGTGAAACGGCGACGGTTGCTGTCTGCTAGTCCGCAGATGCAGATCTGGTTTGAAATGATCACTTGCAAAGTGGATACGGAACAAGTGACTGCATTCCCGCGGGCAGAAAGATTACCGATGCGTACTATCTTCTCTGATCTGAATTTCAAATATGATGAAGACTTCTGGAGGGATTTTAATGTGATACCTCTGGAAGAGGAGCTTGGTAAGCTGATTGAAAGAATCTCTTTGAAAATAGAAGAAATCGGCCCTTGATTTGTTTTGCCATTCGCCGGGATTGCTGTAACTTTGCGGCGGTTTAAAAGATTGTAGAATATGGAATTGCCTAAAGATCCGATGGTGCTGTTCAGTGTCATCAATATGAAGTTGCGTGACTGTTATTCTTCGCTAGATGAGCTTTGCGAAGATATGGATGTAAGCAGAGAAGATATTGTCAGTCAGTTGAAAGCTGCAGGTTTTGAATATAGTGCGGAACATAATAAGTTCTGGTGATTTTCAGTCAACTTCGGCTTGTATATAAAGAGTTAACAGCGCCTCCATGGTCTTGAAAAAGATTATGGAGGCGTTTTTTTATTCCTTGTATGCCAATGTCATATTTCCTCTTTTCTATTAATAAATGTAAAATCGGCTCTTGTGCATTTAACTTCGTTCCTTTTCGGCGTTCTAATAACCAAAGCTCAGAAATAATAGATGATAAACGAAGATAAAATCCGAAAAGCTTGTTCCTCAGATCGCGAGCGGGGATTCAGGTTGCTGGTGGACAGTTTTCAGGAACCGATATATAATTATATCCGGAGAATGGTAGTGTCTCACGAAGATGCGGAAGATGTGCTGCAAGAAGTCTTCATTCGTGTATTCCGCCATTTGGATCAGTTCCGGAATGAAAGTTCGCTGAGTACATGGATCTACAGAATTGCAACGAATGAGTGTCTTCGGTTATTGTATAGCCGTAAAGAAGAAGTAATATCAGCGGAAGATGTTCAGGAAGAACTGATGAGTAAACTGAAAGCTTCTGACTATGTCGACTACGAAGATGAACTGGCTGTAAAGTTTCAGGAAGCTATATTGACTTTGCCGGAAAAGCAGCGGATCGTTTTCAACTTGCGCTATTACGATGAACTGGAATATGAAGATATCGCCCGTGTTCTGGATAGTAAGGTTGAGACACTGAAAGTGAATTATCACTATGCGAAAGATAAGATAAAGGAATATATATTAAACAGGTAACATCATGGATAAGGATTTTGATTTTGACAATATTGGTAAGCGGACACCTTATCGCACTCCCGATAACTTTTTTGAGGAGACACAGCGTAAGATATTGGAACGTACGGTTGGCGAACAACGCAAGAAGCGTCGGCTGAAAAGGATTATTCCTACTGTGATTGCTGTAGCAGCAGTATTGGCCGGGATTTTGTTTACGCCGTCTCTCCGCTATATGAATACCGACACACCATCTGCTTCAAATATATTGGCTGTCGATAAAAATAATGTAACTACAGATCCGGTAGATAAATGGATTAAGGAATTGTCAGATGAGGAGTTGGAAGAGCTCGTCAGCTTCTCTGAAAACGATATATTTTTAAACTGAATAACTCAATTAATTATTAAAACGTGAAGATTATGAAGACTAAGTTTATTTATGTAGTGTTGATGGCTTTATTTTTGGGAAGCCAGATGACCCTTTCTGCACAGAATGAAGAAAACAAAGAAAGAAAACAGCGTCCTACACCGGAGCAGATGATGCAGATGCAGACTAATCAGATGGTGAGAGCGCTCATGCTGGATGATGCAACGGCAGCCAAGTTTACTCCGATATACGAGAAGTATCTGAAAGAACTTCGTGAGTGTCGTATGATGAACTTCAAACCCAGAGCGAGAAAAGATGCAGCTCAAGGTACGGAAGCCAATACTGCCAAAGAAACTCCAAAACCGGTTATGACAGATGCGGAAATCGCTAAAATGTTGAAAGATCAGTTTGCGCAGAGTCGTAAGATGCTGGACATCCGTGAGAAGTATTATAATGAGTTCAGCAAGATTCTGTCTCAAAAGCAGATCATGAAGATTTATCAGCAGGAAAAGAGCAATATGAATAAATTCAGAAAAGAGTTTGACCGTAGAAAAGGACAGAAACCGGGACAAGGTCACAAACCCGGACAAGACCGCCAGAGACAAAGACAGCATACCCCTCATCAAACTCAAAAGTAGATAATGGATTAGGTATTATTTATTATAGTGTTTTATTTTACTAAAGTCAACACAAATTGGGCATAGGCAGATATATCTATTCTTTTCAGTATCGTTTGATTATTCATTGTGTCTTGTTACTGATAAGTTTTGGCAGCCTATGCACAGTCCGGCAAAGAGAGCTTTGCCGGACGTGTAGTTGATGCTGACTCATGATACATGGTATTCTGCGTCTGAATCTGCTGGAAGGATAAAGCTGATTAAATATTTATCAGTCTGAAACCTCTGCGGGGTATTAATTGTTGTATCCATGCGAAAACAATGAAAACTTTGCTGAATGGAGTTTCGACTGATTAAAAAATTAAAGGACAGAGGACGTTGGCGTATCTTCAAACTCAAATTGATTGATGCGCGGCTTTACTTTGTCAGTATCTTCGTCGGGTTACTGACGGGGCTTATTGCTGTGCCTTATCATTACCTGCTTCAGTTCTTCTTCAATCTTCGCCATGACTTCTTTGATTCTCATCCTAAATGGTATTGGTACCTTCCTCTTTTTCTGTTAATGTGGGGGATTCTTATATTTGTCTCCTGGCTGGTGAAAAAGATGCCGTTGATCACAGGAGGAGGTATTCCACAAACACGTGGAGTTATCAATGGAAGAGTTGCGTATAAACATCCTTTCATTGAGGTGATTGCCAAGTTTGTGGGAGGAATACTTGCGCTAAGCACCGGTTTGTCTTTGGGACGTGAAGGACCTTCGGTGCAGATCGGTTCGTATGTAGGATGTCTGGTTTCTAAATGGGGGAGAGTGCTTGCCGGCGAGCGGAAACAATTGTTGGCGGCGGGTGCCGGTGCCGGGTTGGCGGCTGCTTTTGCTGCTCCGTTGGCTTCCTCATTGCTGGTTATAGAATCTATTGAACGGTTTGATGCGCCAAAGACGGCGATTACTACCTTGCTGGCAGGAGTCGTTGCCGGAGGAGTCGCCAGTTGGCTTTTTCCTATCAATCCGTATTTTCAGATTGATGCGATTGTACCGGGAATGACTTTCTGGTCACAGGTAAAGTTGTTTCTTCTTTTGGCGGCTGTGGTTTCTGTTTTCGGAAAGTTCTTTTCTGTCACTACGCTTCAGGTCAAACGTATCTATCCGGCCATCAAGCATCCGGAATACGTAAAAATGCTATATCTGCTCTTTATTGCTTATCTCATCTCTATGGCAGAAGTCAATCTGACAGGAGGTGGGGAACAGTTTCTGTTGGCACAGGCCATGCATCCCGATACCCATATTCTTTGGATTGTCGGTATGATGTTGTTGCATTTTGTATTCAGTACCTTTTCTTTTTCGTCAGGACTGCCGGGAGGAAGTTTCATTCCTACATTAGTGACAGGAGGGCTTTTAGGGCAAATAGTTGCATTGATTCTGGTTCAGCAAGGAGTGATTGCTTATGAAAATATCAGTTATATCATGTTGATCTGTATGTCTGCTTTTCTGGTTGCGGTCATACGTACACCTCTCACCGCTATTGTGCTGATTACTGAGATTACGGGACATCTGGAAGTCTTTTATCCTTCTATTGTAGTGGGAGGACTGACTTACTATTTCACGGAAATGCTTCAGATAAAACCTTTCAATGTGATTTTATATGATGATATGATTAATTCTCCTGCGTTTAAAGAAGAGGCCCGCTACACTTTATCGGTAGAGGTCATGAGCGGTTCTTACCTGGATGGTAAAATCGTGGATGAACTTCGCCTGCCGGAACGTTGTATTATTATTAATGTTCATCGTGACCGGAAAAACTGGCCTCCCAAAGGGCAGAAACTGATGCCGGGGGATCAGGTGCAGATAGAAATGGACTCGCAGGATATCGAGAAACTCTATGAGCCGTTAGTCAGTATGGCGAATATTTATTAAAAAAGAAGTGAAGCGTTTATTCAACGCTTCTCAACCATGCAATTTCTTCTGCCCACTTGCTTTCATCGGGTGTTTCAAGAATAAGTGGCATATTATCGAATCTTGAATCTTTCATTAATCTTTCAAAGAATGCACTCCCGATCAGTCCCTGGCCTATGTTATCGTGACGGTCAACATGACTGCCTAATTCTTTTTTAGAATCATTCAGGTGCATACCACGCAGATACTCGAAACCTACTTCTTTTTCAAATTCGTCAAAGACTTTATCGTAATCATTCACTATGTCATATCCCGCTGTATATGTATGGCAAGTATCCAGGCAAATACCTACACGGCTTTTATCATTCACCCGGTCGATGATATATCTTAATTGCCAGAATTCACTTCCTAAATTACTGCCTTGCCCCGCAGTATTTTCAATAACGGCCGTTACTCCTTTAGTCTTCTCCAAAGTCAGGTTGATACTTTCTGCAATGAGTGCGAGACAATCCTCTACGGAGATTTTATTCAGATGGCTGCCGGGATGGAAATTGAGAAGTTTCAGTCCTAATTGTTCGCAGCGTTGCATCTCATCTAAAAAGGCAGCTCGACTTTTCTCCAATCCTTCTTCTTCGGGGTGTCCCAAATTAATAAGGTAACTGTCATGCGGTAAAATATAGTCTGTTTGGAAATTGTACTTAGTGCAATTTTCTTTGAAAAGACGGATGTTTTCTTCTGTCAATGGTTTACTCACCCATTGACGTTGATTTTTAGTAAACAGGGCAAAGGCATTTGCTCCAATCTCATGCGCATTGACAGGGGCGAATTCTACGCCGCCGGATGCGCTTACATGTGCTCCAATGTATTTCATCTTTTATTCTATTTAAATTTTATCTGTTGATATAACATTTATGCAGGTTTCAATGTTTGCGTAGAGTACCAACATAGGCAAAGATACAATTTTTTAGTAGTAAACTCAATGCTCATTATGATAAAGGTACAGTGATCTACTGTCTTTTTATATCCCACATCTCAGGTATTAATGGTTGAGTTGTCAGATGTTAATATCTGAGATGTCAACTGTTAATACCTGAAAAGTCAGATATTAATACCTGTCATGGACATTATTAATGCTTGAAATGTGGCATAATAAGCATTGTCACCTTCAATAAAAGACAATAAAAGAAAGGAGCTATTCGTAAGTTTATAATAACCATTGAATAGCTCCATATTGTGTGCCAGAATGGAGAAATTATATCTCAAAATCCGGTAAATAGTCAGTCAGAACCTTATTGACCTGTTTCCCTTGTACTTGATCTGTGATGATAGTCGCACCTTCCTTCTTGCCGGCATCGTATTTCAAAGAAACCTTTTCCGCTTGATGGGTGACGCTGATTGCCGCTTTCCCTTTCTCCGTCAGATTGCAGGTAATAATCCAGTCGCCTACTTCTACGGTATTGCCTTGGCGAACCACTTTCATATCCGCACGGTTATTTCCATGTGTATCCATAACGGTGAGGAAACGGGCAGTTTTACATGGAATGGTAGTAGACGAAAAATGCCAGTGATTGGGATACTTCACAGCTTTTCCCTGGGCATAGGTTACATTCTTCCAGTTGGTTGGAGCGCAGAAGAAGGTATCTACGATGGCCTGTTCCGTCTTTGCCGAACTGAAAAGATGAGCAACAGAGATGCCTCCATCCTTATTCTTTCCCGTAACTTTCACTTCATAAGGAAGTTCCTGCATTTCCATCGGAAGTTCTACCGTATGCAGCAGATAGCTCCATGTGACCGCTTCTTTTCCTTCCAGTTCATCATAAATCACATACACTCCCGTATTGCCTAATTGAATGATGTGCCGACGGAACATCTTCAGTTTGTTCTCATCCCATCCCTTTTCGGGAGTGTACTGCGTGCCGGAAAGTTCACCACGTTTCAACCAGATAGGAGCTGTGATCTTTCCGTAAGCATTGGAAGCGTCTCCCACCATATACGAAATCTTTTCTCCTTCATACCAACGGGGAATCCATCCGTAACCTTCCGTCCCGATAGTCTGAGTCATTCCATTGACCAGAATACTGTTGTGTGCACGGGTGTTTCGATAGGAATACATACAATGGTCATCGGTAAAACCGGTACGATGTCCGCTGCTATAGAAGATCGCCTTGCCTCCATAGAAGGTATTAAATGCATTCTGATTGGCCAATGCGTGCGAAGTTGAACCGTATGGACTGGAACGGAATGATAACATTGCGTTCTTTTCTATATCCCCCAACGAAGTATGCATCGTAGCAATTCCCGTTTCATTAAATACTTTCGTCATCGGCAACTCTGCCAATGAGTGTTCTTCTTTCGGGAGTGCCTTGTCAGTAATGCAGCGATACCAGGTCAGATCACCTGCTTTTCCAAGAAAAGACTTTTTCATGATATCCGGTTCTTTCTCCAGAATGGTACGTGCGTAGGCGGCTGCCCACGGATTATTGCATTCACGTGCTAAAGCATCCGCATAGCCGACCCGTGTCCCGTTCGGTTTCATTTTCGTTTCATGGGAGTTACCGTGTCCCGCAGATTTGGAGAACGGAGGCTGATGATAGATTACATAGAGCGCATTGTTGTTATACCAGGGATCGGCAAAGAAATCGAAACCGCTGATACGTGAATAGAAAGCGGGAACTTCGATCAATGTACGAAGGTTGACATGGAAATAAGAGTCACCGTTGTGCCATCCTCCGTCGGTGTTGAGTCCCGGCAGACGGGATACCCATTCGTTATAGCAATAATCTACCCAAGTGGAAGCCATCGGCAATTCACCGTATGTAGCAAAAGCTGCCATATTCAGAATACGGAAAGTCATCTGCCATACATGATTGTCGGCAATACGGTTTTCCAGATGATTCACATATTCATGATAAAACTTATGGGCGTTTTCGCTGATCGTTTCGAGAAGCAACTGTTTCTCGGCAGGCGTTAACAGATTGTACCATGCATCATAAGCGGAAGTACTCATGGACAGAATCGTGGAGCGGTTGAAATCTCCTGCGAAGTACTTACTGTCTTTCCACGAAAGAATTTCGGAAAGACGTTTGATACCTTCTTTGTAGTACACTTCGTCTTTCGTCAGCAGATAAGCGCGTACCATAGCTTCTATGTTCGCTTCTTCGCGGTCTACTATCTTGCGGCTTTCCCGAATCAATGCCGAGCGATATTGTACGATGTTCGTCAATTTGACTACTTGGGTGGTATCGATTTCCTCCTCCAGATGTTTCAATGGATGATTGAGGCATTTCCTTGCTTTCTGAATATAGAGCTGCGCTTCCGGATTATTCTTGTTCCGCTCGATGATCTGATCCCAGTCTTTGGCATCGAGCAGGATACGGGGATGGCTTTGAGAGAACTTCGCCAGCACTTCTTGCAAGGAGGGAGGATTGAACGTACGTGTCTGCTCGTCCACATAGAAATGATAGACGGGCGACCATTCTTCTTTGCCGTCCTTATCAAGGTAGGCGTGCTGCCAATACCATTTCCCTTTTTCAAAGAGTTTGAAAGGATTGAAGAAAGCCCAGTTTCTTTCGGCGGTCATTACTTCCGATTTAAACTCAGGATCACGTGCGATACGGATGCGGTATGTCACTTCCGGTTTGTGATCTTCTTCTTCCACTCCGTCAAGCACAGGTCCGAGGTGGGGGAACTTATCCGGCCACATGAAACGCGGCGGATTGACTGCTATGTGCTGACCGTCTAGTGGAGAAGGTGTTTCGCGGACTTCATGCATCAGCGTCTGCTGACTCAGACGCAGGATGCTTTTCTGCGCATATCCACTATAGGAAAGCATAGCTACAAATAACAGGAAAATATAATATCGTTGTTTCATCATCTTATTTTTTTAAGAGTTCTTTCAGACTGATTGTCTTGTTGTTGATCAGCGGATGTGCCCAGAAACCGATGAAGGTGATATATCCCACAAAGAGCAGGATAGACAGCATACCTGTACGCAAGGACGTAGCATCTGCCAATGTACTCACAATCATCGGCCCGCCTGCTCCACCCACGATAGCCGAACATAAAATTCCGGCAAATGAGCCGTGATGCTGTGAAGCCGAGTTCAGCGCCAATGAGAAGACGATAGAGTACATCATGGAAATACTGAATCCGATAGCAGGAAAGGCGATTAGCGAAACATCCTTGCTTCCGAATAAAGCGGCTAGTAACAGCACTATCGTCAATACTCCCGAAACCTGTAGCAGGCGTTTGCTGTCAATCAGTTTCAGAAGAATCATTCCGACCAGACAGCCTGCCGTCATCAGTCCCCAGAAGTAGCTGACTGCCTGCGCACCTTCCGCCTGCGGGTTTACACCGTGATATTGTTCGAGGAAGGTACTCATGAAGATAGAGGTTCCTTGTTCTGTACTGACATAGCAGAAGATTCCCAGAAAGAACAACCATACATATTTCTGCTTGAACAGGGCGAGGTAGGAATCTTTCGATCCGCTTTTCTCATCTTCTTTCAGTTCAATCTTCGGGAAATGCGAAACGCCGACGGCAATCAGCATCACCAGCAACAATAAGGTAAATACCCAGTAGAGAGATACCCAAGGCATATCTTGTGGCGTCATATCCGCCAGCAAGTCAAGGATAAGGCTTTTTCCTGCTGTATAAGTGGCAGGATCAAGTTCCCGAATCAGATAAGTATATGCCAGCGGGCTTAGGAAGGAGGCGATACCGAACATAAATTGTGCCAGTTCAGCGATGAAAGCATAGTTTTCTTCTCCTCCTACAGTACGTTGGAGCGGATTCAGCACGGTTTGCAGCATTGCCATTCCCAGACCGATGATGAAAGATGAAGCTAGCAACATCGGATAAGTATGCATACAGGCGAATAGGATGGTTCCGATAAACGGCATCAGGAATCCACAGAACAAGACAGGCTTTTCACCGAAACGGTCGATCAGTAGTCCGGCAGGGATGGACATAATGGCGTAAGCCAGAAAGAAGGAAGTCGGGATAAACCCCGCCATCGCAAGATCGCTCAGATTGAAATTGTGGATGATGTCCGGAATAAGTGGTCCCAGAATATTGGTAATAAACGAGATAGTGAACCAGAACGCCATAATCAGCGCCAGCATTCCTAGATTTTTCTTCATAATCTTAAATAAGTTGAGAAGGTTTTCTGCTCTTCATTTAATTCGGTTTTCTATTTAAAAAGAGGGAGGCGGCACCGATACTTCCGGCTTTGTTGCCTAAAGAGGCTGCCATGATTTCCGTGTTCACGGCACAGTCGGGGATGGCATAGCGAAGGGCTTTCTCACTTACTTTCTGAATATAAAAGTCTCCGGCTTCGGACAGTCCTCCACCGATTACGACTCTTTGCGGGCTGAAGATATTAATAAATCCGGCAATGCCATGACCGAGGAAATCGCAATGTTCTTCCAGTGATTCGGTGGCGATCTTATCTCCTTGTTGATAGAGACGGACGATCAACTCTCCGTTTATTTCTTCATTCGGATAAGAGATGCCGGCTTCGGCTATCCGTTTACTGAAACGACGGACCAGTGCGGCAGTGGAAGCATAATGTTCAAGGCATCCTATTGAACCGCAGGCGCAAGGTTCACCATTAGCTATCAAGGGGACATGTCCCAATTCAGTACCCCTATTGGCATATCCGTTAAACAGCTTGCCGTCAATGACGACTGCGCCACCGATACCGGTTCCTACAGTCAGAAAGACCACATGAGTAGCTCCGTTTCCGGCTCCGTACATCGTTTCGCCCAGTCCCATCAGATTGGCGTCATTTCCCAGTTGGGCAGGAAGTCCGGTCTCTTTTTCCATCCGGTCCGCCAGTTTTAGATTTTCCCAGCCTTGAATATTCTCCGCACCACCCAATACGATACGATTCGTTCCATCCACGATCCCCGGCGTTCCTACCCCGATGCCGGCTATCGTATATCCCTTTATTTCAGCAAAGTTTTTCACCTCATTGACTGCCTTCACTAATTGCCCGATCACAGCCTCAGCTGATACATCGGCATCCGACGGCAACTTCCCTTGAAAGTGAAATACCCCATTATTATCAATAAGAGCATATTTCACCGAAGTCCCGCCCAGATCAATTCCTATCGCATATTCTTTCTCCATACCTGCAAAGTAATACTTAATACTTATTACCTATTACTTATTTACATTCTTTCTGCCCAGATAGGTGAACTCCATGCCCATTGTCCGTCACGCTGGCGAACACGTACGTAGTAGTAATCCGTATCACGCTGAGGCTCTTTATCTTCCATATAGTGTTCCACAGTGAAGCAGCTTTCGGGCATAGCACGATTGAAGAGAATCGCTTCACTCAGCCAGCCGATCATGAAGTGCGAACGTGAGCCTTCGAGCAATTCGCCCAATGTGTGTTCAAACTTCTTGCCGTTGAAATCAGCAATCACTTTTCCGTCTTTCGGCATCTCTACTTCGAGGATGACAGCTTGCATGGCAGCGGTAGTCGTATTCGGATTCTTGCTGCTGTACATATCCAGTTCGGTTTCTTTTTCGTCTGCGGATACAATGCGGTTTACGTGAGTATGGAATTCTGTTTCCCCTTCTTGCGGAGAAGTGAAGGCTGCACCGCGGAAACATGGAGTGACGCTCAGAATGCGTCCTTTGTCTACAGACAATTTACCTTGCCAGTGTACATACTGCTCTTCACGGTTCCATCCGAAATCTACTTTCACTTTGCAGCGGACAGTATCACCTTCGGGGGCAACCGGAGTCAACGGACCATTCATGCGGGCCAGAATCTGACCGTTCTTGACGATATCCACATAGTCGATGCAACTTTCTCCGGTAACATTCAGATAAATGCGGCGGCTGTTGCCACGCACTACGTCACCCATGAAAGCATCGTTGAGGCGGAAGTCAATCAAAATCTTATCGCCGGTTGCGGCGCATACGTGGCGGGTCCGAAGTGCTTCCCATATAGCGTCGCGGGTTAATGACGGAGCCAGTACACCGATACGGCCGTCACCATAACTGCCCGGATAACCCGAATGTTGGTCGGTAGAAGCCATAATACCGAATTTATTACCCAGTTCCAGACCATATTGAATGGTTCCTTCCCATTGGCGGGGGCCCATATCGTGCAAGTATGGATAGTCGCCCTGATCGCTTTCAGCCAGACCGTGACGAGAATACATTTCTACGAACGGGGTCTGGTCTCCTTCGGTAAAGCATTTCCAGTTATAGCCGCGATAACCACCCTGATAGCCCATATGGTGCGGAGTGATGAATACTTTGTGTCCTTTGGCCTTTTGTTTCCAGTCTTCGATGGAAGTGCATTCTACAAGCGGTGCATCGAGATCGTAGTTCAAGGCAACATGGTCGCCATGTTCCATGCTGTGTGCTTCATATCCAACGAAAGTGAGGAATTCTCCTTCTTTATTATATTCGTTTGTCATGGCTACGTACTTCTCATAGCCGCCTTCGCGCAAACGTTTGAAAGCACCGGTATGGTAGTCGATTACCCATTTCAGGCGTGGATCGTCTGCTCCGGGGATATCCGGCCACATGGCGTGGGGTGTTACACTTACAAAATCCAACTGTCCTTTCGCTGCTTCAAAAGCATCGCGCATATCGCCGTGTCCGTATGTGATGTTACAATGGTTGTGCAGGTCTCCCCAGTACATTTTGAGGTCACTTGCCGATGGCATTTTCTTTTTGGCTTCTTTACTTCCTGCCGCACAAGAGCCGAGCAGGCTGCCGGATGCTGCCAGTCCTAAAAAAGACCAGCCAGTATTCTTTATAAAATTTCTTCTGTCCATGATATTATTGTTTTGGGTTATTTATCGATTTTCCATCAGTCTTCTGTCTCCTTTGAAAAGCACTGTCTCTTTTTCATCGGGATCATTGTCTTTATATTGTTTCTGAGTTTCTTCAAGTAGTTGCATCAACTCTTTTTGTTTCTTAGCATATTCCGCTTTTCCGAAGATATTGTTCATTTCTCTCGGATCGGCTTTCATGTCATACATTTCCCATTCGTCAATGTCGTTGTAGAAATGAATCAGTTTGAAGTCCTGCGTGCGAATGCCGTAATGACGTTTTACGGAGTGTTCTGCCGGATATTCATAATAATGATAGTAGGCTGCTTTACGCCAGTCGGCAGGAGTCTTGCCTTCGTTTTCCAATACTGGTTTCAGTGATGCTCCCTGAATATCAGATGGCACTTCTACACCGGCAAAGTCAAGGAAAGTGGGGGCGAAGTCTACGTTCATGCTAATGGCGTTGCTGGTGCTTCCGGCTTTAATGGCCTTCGGATAACGGATGATAAGCGGCATACGCTGACATTCTTCGTACATGAATCGTTTGTCAAACCAACCGTGTTCACCCAGAAAGAATCCTTGGTCGGAAGTATAGACAATAATGGTATTGTCCAGTTCGCCGATCTTTTCGAGATAATTCAGCAGACGACCGATATTCTCGTCTACAGCCAGAACGGTAGCCAGATAATCGCGCATATATTGCTGGTATTTCCAGCTGATTAATGCCTTGCCTTTCAGGTCGCCTTTGCGGTATTCGGCAATGCGCTGTGCATAGGCGGAATCCCATTTGTCCTGTACTTCTACAGGCATGCGCTTATAAACGCTATACAGGCGGTTTGTCGTATCTTTCAGCATTTCTTCGCGAGTGAGCAGTTTTAAGTCCCAGTCATTCGTCAGCGTATGCTCGATCGACATATCTTGTTCCCGTGCCGCTTTCCCGCGTCCTTCGTAGTCATCGAACAGGTTTGCGGGTTCGGGGAAAATAGTATTGTTGAATATACCCAGATGGCGGGGGGCGGGCATCCAGTTACGGTGGGGAGCTTTCTGATGATACATCATGCAGAAAGGTTTGTTCTTGTCGCGGTTTTCGAGGAAATCGATTGCCTTGTCGGTGATAATATCCGTTGCATATCCTTTTTCTACGATGTGCTTTCCGTCTTCCCAGAAGTCAGGGTCGTAGTAGTCGCCCTGCTCATGCTGGCCGCTGAGTATGCTCCAGTGGTCAAATCCCTGCGGTTCGCTGATAAGATGCCATTTACCGATCATGGCAGTCTGATAACCGGCTTGTTGAAGTAGTTTCGGGAATGTCTGCTGATCACCGTTGAAGGTGCTTGCATTATCGGTAAAGCCGTTCTCATGGCTGAATTTTCCGGTGAGGATGCAGGCACGTGAAGGGCCGGAGAGGGCATTGACTGCATAACAATTGTCAAAACGGATACCCTCATTGGCTATGCGGTCCATGTTGGGAGTCTGGATGAGGTTGCCACCATAGCAGGACATAGCTTGGGTGGTATGGTCGTCGGTCATCATGAAGATGATGTTCGGACGTTTGGTTTCTTCTTTTTTCTGGTTGGCACAGGAAGCGAGGCTTAGTGCAGCCAGTGGAAGCAGTAAGGTAGAGGGATTGCTTTTCATGATAGAAATAACATCTGATGATAAAAAATGACCAGTGAGGAGCCGAAGCCTTTTCCGTAGCGGGCATATATCCGCATGGAAATCTGGCCTCAGTGCCTCGCTGGTCACTGGATTATAATTTATATTTTAATGACTGTTTCTTGCCGTTTACTTTCACTTCTATTTCCAGTCCGTTTTCATCGAACGTTTTGTTCTTGAACTTAGCGTCAAATTTAGGGGCATCTGCGCTCTTCTTGACTGGGTAAATAACTGTGATGTAACGTACCGCATTCTCATTGTCTTTCTTTACGTTGAATGAAACATTCATACGTTTGTAGCGCTTGCGATATGCAGTAGAACACCATCCCGGCTCTTTTTTCATGCTCATGCCTTCAGGGCCGAAGCATTGAAGTTTCATGTTGCTTCCATCCTCGAATTGAGTCAGGAATGTCATGTCTTCGCGGCTGTTGGCTATCTCACCTTTCGGCATCTGATAGTGCAGGTTGACAGAACCTTTGGCGCTGCCTGATACTTCATCTACAATGACAAAGTAGGTATTGTCTACGAAGAAGACCGAACGGCGGTGCTTGAAGTTCTTGTAGCTTGGGTTTTCTGTAACCAATGTCTGGATATTGCCTTCCGGCTGCCACAGTTTAGTAACAGATTCGGTTGTTTCCAGATTTTTATTGTCCAGAGTCACGGTGTTGTGTACGGAAGTCTGACGGTGCCAGTTGCGTTGTTCCATCACTTCGCCTTCACCTGCATATACATACGAACCGGAGTCGGGGAACAGGTTCTTGCCGTTAAACCACATTTCGAAAGTACCGTTATCCGGCTGACAATGCCAGAAACCTTTCGGACCGGCTTTTACTACCATTTGTGTAGCATCCATTCCCCAGGAATTGCGGAATACAAAGAAACCTGACTTCAGGAAACCTTTCGACATATAATCAGGTAATGCACCCTCTTTGCCGTCTGTTGCCAAATACTTGATAGTTTCGTTTTTGGGGAACAGTTTGCTCCATTCACGATAGTTCTTCAGCATTTCTTTTTTTTCTGTGATTTTAGCATCACTGAAACATGGATTTGTGTAATCCGGGAAAGAAATATTAGCATAGAACATGATCATCTTTTCGATGGTATCCAGATATTCCTGTGGAAATTCATTACGGAATCCGTTAACATTCGCAATACCCAGTGCCTTGCAGAAGATATTGATAGCAGCAAGGTGGTAATGCGGGTCAAGTTCAAACTGACCGCCATCGTTGTAAACCTGTACGTTTATTTCACGGTTCAGAATGTCGATACCGCTTTTTCTCCAGGCCGGAGCTTCTTTAAATTCCGGGAAGAATGCACCTGCATAAATCATACGCTGAGCTTCGAACAACAAGTGATTACCCTGATCAGAGTAATTAGCCAGAATATGTACGGCATGTTTATGATAGTTCACCAGAAATTCAGTCAGGAAATCCGGAGTGAAAGAAGGAGAGGGGAGGAACAACTGGAACTGGGTAGTCTGATCCTGCAGACGATTACTTACTTCCAGCGGACGCCATGCGAAACGTACATTTTCCACTTCGCCTTTAATCTTACCGTCACTTACCAGTTCGTATTCTTTCTTGTCCATCTTCACCAACGGATTCTTTTTGATCCAGTCGATGTATTGGTATGCCCATTCTTTGGCATATTTCTCGTCACCCGATACACGGTATGCCTTACCCATCGGAGTAAACCATTTATGACGGTGCAACTGCCAGCGGAGTTCATTGTCTTTCACCGGCCAGTATTGCCAGTTGATATCTTCTCCGTAGTTGTAAGAAGGCTGGTAACCTTTGTGAACAAAGAATGTATGTTTCAATCCGTCGTCCGCCCATTGCTGTTCTTCTTTGCCGATAGTGATCTTTTTCAGATTAATATCCGGAGTCTTCACATTCGTACGTGCACGGTAGTAGTCGAGCAGTGCTTTTGCGGCATCCTCATCTTTGCCTTCCTGATGTAAGGCTTTTACTTTCTCCAATCCGGGGTAGTCCAGGTTGAGAAGCGAGAATACCTCGCTTTTCAACTCTTGGGCATAGCCTTTGCCTACGAAACAAGCAAATGTCAGCAGGACGATATATTTCAGAGTTTTATTCATGATATCATTTATTATTCTGCAAATTACAATTTAGATTTGAATTTTCTCAGCTATGTTACTCAATAACTTTCACCTCTCCATTCTCCAATCTCAACTTCTTCAAGTCCATGAATCTCTTCAATGCTTCCAAATAGTAGTAGTCAGCATAATTCAGCGGAGTATCGATTTCAGAACCGTTAGGCAATGATCCGACAGAGTGCATTAAGATGAATCCCTGGTTTTCGCCGACTTTGGCAAGGTATGCGTCGCTTGAAAGGCTTTTCAGAATTTTTTCTGCATAATCCAGATATTTCTTTCCGTTGGGTACCATTGTGCTAAGTTCAATGAATCCTGCGGCTGTTACAGCAGCAGCCGAAGCATCGCGTGGAGTCTCTTCGGTGACAGGAGCATCGTAGTCCCAGTAAGGAATTGCATCGTCTGTTTTCACGCGCTCCATGATCATGTCGGCTATGTTTACGGCAAAGTTCAGGAAGGTAGTGTCATTTGTTTCGCGGTAGCAGGAAGTGTATCCGTATACAGCCCAAGCCTGTCCGCGCGACCATGAAGAATCGTCGTTTTTACCCTGGTGAGTCTGTTTGCGTTCTACTGTGCCGTCGTTGTTATAGCTTACTACATGCCAGCAAGTATAGTCAGGACGGAAATGATTTTTCATCGTAGTGATAGCATGCTTGATAGCGACATCCTTGTATTTGTTGTCGCCTGTCCATTTGCTTACAGTGAACAGAAGGTCCAGATTCATCATGTTATCGATGATTACCGGGAAGTTCCAGCTGCCAAAGTCCCATGAACGGATGGCTCCGATTGAATCGTTGAAACGTCCGCTCAGGTTATCGGCAGTTTCTTTCATGACAGCTTTGATGGTATCGTTAGGAGCCAGACGCTCAGCGTTTCCGTAGCTGCAGTTGATCATAAATCCCAAATCATGTGTACCTTTATAATAGCGTACCGGATTCAGCAGGTTTGTATATTGAATGGCATCCGCTTTCAGTGTATCATTTCCGGTCAGTTCGTATGCGTACCACAGTGATCCGGGGAAGAAACCGCTTGTCCAGTCGTATACTACACATAAACGACGTTTGCCCATTTGTTCGGCAGTAGGTTGCGGACGAAGTGAATCCTGAAAAGTGGAAGGATCTCTTTCTAATTGGCGGCAGAGGAAATCCATGTCATATCCGGTGCGGATTGAACGTGGAAGCTTACCGGTTCCGTCAATTTCTTCTGCTGTAAGTTGTAACTGGGCAGAAGCTACATCCAGCCCTTTCTTAATCCAACTGTAGTCTTCCTTTGGAGTTGTCTGGCACGATGCAAGTGCAATGGCAACCGAAGCAAAGAGAACAAGTTTCTTTTTCATGTTATTCATTTTAAGTGATTGTTTTTAGAAGTTTTGTAACTGATGCAAAAGTAGATGAATGGGTTTAAATTATGTGATAGGATTGTTTAAAAGGCATTCAATACCTGCTTTTCTAGTTTTGAATTTGTCGAAAATGATTTTAATATTCTCCAATATGCCGTGTCACGGGCATATTGGAGAGAGTTTTATTCAGTTACCATTTGGGATTTTGATTAAATTGGATGCACAAGTCCATGTCCCGTTGTGGAATAGGGAACAGCTCATGTTTGCCTTCTTCTGTATAAGTGGCTACTGAATAATTTGGTGATCCTGTACCTTCCCACCAATAACCTAATTCTTTAGCGGTCGCTTGCACTGTTTTATAATAAATACCCCAACGGATTAGGTCTTGACGACGGTGTCCTTCAAATGATAATTCATAACTGCGTTCTTTGCGGACTGCTTCACGAAAACTTGTTTCATCGAGTCCTTGTGGCAGATCGCATGCGCTTGTGTTACTTGGATTGCCATAACCGCGGCGACGTACGGCATTGATTGCATTATATGCCTCAGTATCGGGACCATGTTTCCATTCGTTTAATGCTTCTGCATAAAGCAATAATACGTCTGCATAGCGTAAGAAATACCAGTTCACATTAGATTTATCATTGTTGATGAAACTATTTGTTGTTACATACTTCTGAATATCCCATTTTGCAGGAGTATAGTTTTGCTTATTTTTCTGAGCTTTAGTAGGATCAGCATCTTTCTCTGCTGCACTTTCATCTGTATCACTGGCGCCGGCTACCCAAAGAGATTTTTTTGTGTCAGTATATTGGTAGTTGGCTATAGATAAATCACGACGGATATCCGATACATCTTCTCTCCAGTCAAGCACAAATGTATGAACTACTTTTACGTTAGCTGCACAACTTCCGCGTACACCTGCAATAGCGGTTGTTTTAACTCCGTTCCACTTACCGATACGTCCTACCGGATCACTGTTGCCTGATACTGTCGGTGAGTAAAATGATATTTCAATCAAACTTTCAGTCGGGTCCCAAGTGCCATTACAGGTATTCTTCCATAGTTGTTCGTAATCTTTCAACAGTCCATGTTTGCCGGATTCTACCAAAATGCGTGCGGTTTTTGCAGCAGCTTCCCATTTGGATTCATCCTTTACCGGATAGCCAGCCCAGGTAGCATAAACTTTGGTCAATAAGCCTAATGCTGCTCCTTTTGAGAAACGATAGTCGTTGCTTTCGCGATATTGGTCATCTGTCGCGTATGGTAAAATGTCACAAGCGTACAACAAGTCGTCTTCTATGTATTCGTATACCTTTTCTGGAGCTGATTGTACATATGTAGCCGGATTCTGATTTGACATCTGAGTACTTGTCATTAAGACAACATTTCCAAATCGGCGTACTAATTCAAAGTAGAACATACCTCTTAAAGCTCTCGCTTCCGCAATGTATAAGGTGGCGAGTTTTTTGTCAGTTGTAGTATATGATCCTATTTTATTTGAGATACGTTCCAGAAAATCATTTGCTCTGTAAATACCGGTATAAAGTGCTGCCCATGTTTGCTGTACTTCAGACTGAGTGGTTGGGAATGAGTTTGTCGGAATGATACGGAAATTTTCATTACCGCTACCTTCCACTTGTGAAATATCCGTTCCCAGGTTAAAGAGTATGGATAAGTAATATCCATACATGGCATCTAAAGTGTTTGTACGATAAACTCCAAGCAATACGTCTTTTGCTTCCTCCGCATTGTTCATGTAGTTTTTCTTTTCTACTTCAGTTCTGGTTTCTTCCTCAAGTGAACAAGAAAAAGGAAGCAAACACATTACCGACATTGCTATATAGTATATTATTTTTTTCATGTGATATGTTTTATGAATTAGAATTGAAGATCGATACCAAATGTAAATACTCTACTTTTTGGATAAGCACCCCAGTCCAGTCCCGGAGTCATCGGGGTATTGCTTGCGCTGTTTACTTCCGGGTCATAGCCGCTATATCCGCTTACGCAGAACAGATTCTGACCGGTTGCATACAAACGGAGTCTGGATACATGAAATTTACGAGTCCATTTGTGCGGCAAAGTGTATCCTAAAGTTACATTCTTCAGACGTAAGAATGATCCGTCTTCTATAAAGCGGGAATATACATCATTTACAATATATCCATCCTGTGAAGGAACCAGGTTGGAAGTATTTGTCGGGCTCCAACGGTCAGCTACTTCAGCCAGCATATTTCTACGTCCGTTTCTGGATTGTGTAGAATATAGACGAGTTGCATTATATATGTCATTGCCATAGTTGAACTGAAGCATGAAGCTGAAGTCGATACCTTTATAGTCAAATGTATTTGTAATACCACCAAACCATTTGGGCATAGCGTTACCAATTACCGTGCGGTCATTGGTCGTGATTATGCCGTCGCCATCTTGGTCTTTATATTTAACTACTCCAGGTTTCACAGTGCCATATCGTGCATTGTTTGTAACACCTTCTTTCAATATCAGTTGATTGTCTGGCGTAGTATAGAAGTCAGAACTTTGATAAACTCCGTCGAATTCATATCCATAAATCAAGCCGAGTGATTGGCCTACAGTAGCAATATAATCATAAGCAGTAAAGTTGCTGTCGAATCCGGAGCGGGCGTACATCGATTCAACGCCTGAAGCTAATCCTTTTAATGTGTTTTTGATAAATGAAATATTGAAGTTGGTTTGCCAACTGAAATCACGTGTCTGAATATTAGTCGAATTTAAGCTTAGTTCAATACCCTTGTTCTGAATCTTACCGATGTTTTGCATCTGTGAATCAAATCCGGTAACATGGGCAAGTGACTGTGCTAATAATAAGTCTTTAGTGTTTTTGACAAAGAAGTCGGCAGTAACATTTAATCTGTTGTCAAGAAAACCTAAGTCAACACCCAAGTTGATAGTGCTTGAACCTTCCCACTTCAAATTAGCGTTTTTCAGTTGTTTAGGAGTCAATACAGTTACCGTATTGTTGCCTACGCCATATTTACTAGCTTCGTAAAGATCCATAGAAAGGTAGTTGGAGATACGGTCATTGCCTACAATACCCCAACCCAAGCGAACTTTGAAGTTAGATACCCAATCAACATCTTTCATGAATGCTTCCTCGGAAACACGCCATGCGGCAGAAAATGAAGGGAAGAATCCCCATTTATTTTTGTTAGAGAAAACAGTAGAGCCATCAGCACGAACTGTTGCCGTCAGTAAATAACGGTTATCGTAGTTATAATTTCCACGTGCAAAGAATGATAGCAACATTTTTTCGCTATAGCTGCTTTCTACTTTACTAGGTGTTGCACCCAGACCAAGGTAATCATTTCCTAAGTTATCGAATGGGAAATCCATTGCTTCGCCTAGTAAATATTCAGTGCTTCTGAAAGAAACTTCATGCCCTAACATAACATCGTAGTTGTGTTTCTTAACCTTCTGTTTCCAAGTCAGATTATTGAAGTTCGTCCAACGTACGTCGCGTCCCATTTGTGTACGTCCATAAGGCTTCTGACCGTTACGATAAGCCTCCTTGGAACCATCTTTGTAGAAAATATTTGTACGGTTATTAGTGGTGTTATAGGTTCCGGCAGTTTTAAATGTCAATCCTTTAATAATCTGCCAGCTTATCGAACCATTACCAGACCACATTTCGGCGCGTTTGGTATTTGTTACTGATTCAGTTTGTTTCACTGGATTCACTTGTGCCAAGCTTTCGCCAGATTCGAGCATTTCAGGGTCAATAGCTGAATCAAGAAGCTCATCATCAGTCAGCTTTAATCCCCCAGTAGGACGGGCACTTAAAATCTGCGCTAACATATTGAAACGACCGGAGTCTGCGGATGTACCTACACCTTTACGGTTAGTCAGTGCATAATTGACGGTGATATTGAAAGACAAACTTTTACTTAACTTTTGGTCAAGGCGAAACTTTCCTGTGGTTTTATCGAAACCACTGTTCTTGAAAATACCGTTTTCAATATAGCGTGAGAATGATGCGTTGTATTTAGAATCATCTGTACCTCCCATGATTGACAAACTATGGTCTTGTGACCAGGTAGGATTGAATGTTTCATCCTGCCAGTTAACACCTTTAACACCCATATAGTCATCAAGTGACTGATAACGGTAGGGAATATCATTATCGTCATTTCCCGGCTTGAAGTAGGAGTCTGAATATTTTGAATTAACTTCTCCTTGTAACTTAACAAATTCGTATGGGGAAAGAACGTCTAGCTTTTTAGATATTTTACGATAACTGGCTGAACCATTGTAGGTAATTGTCGGTCTTCCAGTTTTACCGGATTTGGTCGTGATTAATACCACGCCATTAGCGGCACGCGCACCATAGATAGCGGAAGAAGAAGCATCTTTTAAAACTTCAATAGATTCGATATCAGAGTTTGACAAATAGTCGATATCGTCTACTTCAAAACCATCGACAATATAAAGTGGAGAAGAATCTCCTGTCAATGTGCCGACACCACGAATATTGATGCTGAAGCCAGCGCCTGGAGTACCGTCAGTTGATGTGATTTGCACACCGGCAATCTGACCTCCTAATGCGCCTGCTACAGAACTTGTCTTGAAGCCTTCTACATCTTTGGCGGCGATAGAAGCTACAGAACCTGTCAGGTCACTACGTTTCATAGTACCATAACCTACTACGACCACTTCATCTAGTGTCTGATTGTCAGGAATCATCTTTACGTTAAGCGGCGATTGGCCTGTGAATTTAATTTCCTGTGTCTTATATCCAATATATGAGAATGTAATAACCGCACCTTTATTAGCTTTGATTGTGTAATTTCCATCAAAGTCGGTTATACTTCCCGTTGCGGTTCCCTTAACCTGAACAGTTGCTCCGATGAGAGGAGTATCTGTTTCATCTACAATAACACCTTTTACAGTAGCGTTCTGGGCATGTAAGCTGATCGACATGATCAGTGCCAAGAGGGTGAACAACCCTCTTGCGCTAATTGATTTTATTATATTTGTATAGTACATAACGTGTATTTTTGCATGTATTTATTAGAACTTAGTATCAAACCAAATAAATATCGGAGAAACCCGTGCCCCGCTTGTTGCAGCTTGTGGATCTTTTCCGGTGACGTCATAGGTTATCTGACCAATCATGGCCCCGTTAGCGTAGCCGTCTTTGTTGCGCCACAGATTTGGGTTAATGTGTACTTTGAAGTCTGTTTGGTCAATGTAACCTAACGCTTTGCTTAAATTAGTAGTGTTTTCAAAGTAAGACATCGGTTTTCTGGATGTACCGGCTGTCGCATCATAAGAATTCCACATTTCCGATAAGAAGTTATCTACTTTTTGTGCCAATGCCCCACTTATATGTGAATCTGGACCAGCTATATTATAGTAGAAGAAGTCACGGCGATAGTCTAATCTGAATGTAGATTTATCTATACCTGCTCCTAAACTTGGAGCTATTGACTCACCACCTCTTGCCGGATTTACCTGGAAGACAAACGGAGTATACTCTAATTGTACATTACTGTCTGAAATCATTGAGAAATGGAAAAATACAGGTTGTTTTACAGAAACTGCCGTTTTTCCTTCTCCGGCTGTTGCGGTAACCATTACCATGCCACATTGTCCTTGTTTTAATCCGGTTATTGTAATCTGTCCGGTAGATTCATTAATAGTCGCTTTTGTATTATTGGGATTATGTTTCAATTCTACTTCCCACTTTAGTGAAGACAAACCATCTTTGGCATCTGTTGCTGTTGGAACCGGTTTTACAGAGTTAAGTTTACCGCCTGCCTCAATTCTGAATTGATCGGCATAGTTTTCAATAGGAGTTAATCCGAGGTTATTTCCGTAGCGGAAATAAGTAAAATAGTTCGGATTTGCTGTGATTGTTAATGTAAATGTAGCAGTCTCTGAACCTTTGGTATTGGTAGCCATAACCTGAACTGTATATTGCCCGACAGGAATCTTGTTTCCCTTCTTAATGGCGATGTTTCCATCCAGATCAAGAGCTAATTCACCTTGAAGGTCAGTTGGCAGATTTACAAATTCATATTTCACTTCATCACCTTTGAAATTCTCATTTTTGTTAATGTCGATTTCTACAGCTTGTACATCGTTTACATCAGCGTATCCGAAGTTAGCTATCGGTTCTATAAATTCAACTGTATTTAGTGTGAATACATTCTCGAATACTACGCCTTCTGGAGAAAATTCATTGATAGCCTTCACACTGATTTGATATTTTTCTCCATCCTTGAATCCATGATGAGCCGCTACAGACAATACGCCCGTTGTCGGATCAATTGTGATTTTATCCGTATTCGGACTAACTGAACTGATACTGTATACAAGCCCTTCCGCAGAACCTTTTAATGCGGGAATATTACTTTGGAAAGTGGTCTCAGGACTACGCTCTCCTTCTTCCTCTATTTTTCCTTCATCAGGAGTGTATATTAATGAAAGTGGGCGGGAAGTTACATTGATTTCCAACGCATTCTCGAAAATTCCTTTTTCAGGATCCTCTCCAGTTGCGGCAGTTGTCAGTTTGAATGATAGGATGTACTTACCAGGCTGAATGTTTTGATTTCCTTTGATGATGGAAATTTCACCTTTATCTGATACAGCAAAGTAGTCTTCGGGACTTTCTACTGCAACTCCATTCCACATTGCAGAAGCAATGGTGTAGTTTGAAATAGAAATATGATTTCCTTCAGTTCTAATTTGAGAGGTGGGCAGTTCATTGCTGCTTTCTGTGTCGATAATATCTGCATATTCTACCTGTAGTTTCTCCGGATCTGTTTTGATTCCATCAGGCACAGGTTTCATCATGTTGATTTCCACAATGTCGGTATATTCATATCTGTTATTGTTGGAATAACATGCGACAGATAGTTTGTATAGTCCGACAGGAGTATTGCTTGTACTATTTAAAGTAATTTTTCCTGTTTCCGAATCAATGGCGAAGATGCTATCGGAAAACGGTTCTCCATCAAGAGTGATTCTGGTAATGGCAAAATCGTATGGAGTGCCGCCTTTGTAAGTCGGGCTACTGATAACTCCTGTCATAGATGGACCGATATCAGTCATTCCTGTATAATAAATAGTAAACTTCGTAGAGTCAGTAGTTTCTGTATCCGAACAGGAACTATTGACTATTGTCACTGCAATTACTATGAGGACTCCTAGTAATCTTGAAGTAATGTTTAGTAATTTAGATCTCATATTTTAAGAGTTATTAGTTTATAAGGTATAAGATAATGTATGTGTCTCTCCATTCACACTTACTTCTACAGAAGCGCTGTTTTCGGAATATCCGCTATCTATGAATTTGGCTGAGATACTGGACGTATCAGTACTTCCATTGACTGGAAGAATAACTGTAATGTAACGTGCGGTTTCATCAGCACTCTTATTCATATCGATGGTATAAGATTGACGTGTGTTGTAAGCCCCGTCTACGAGATAGGCTATACGCCCCGTGAATGGAGAACAGGTTACTGCTTTATTGGCAAAAGTGCGGACTATAATGTTATTATTATTGCTGAATGCTGTATGGACTCCATTTTTATCTGTATCCATAACAACTTCGCTGGCAGTGCCTTCGCAAAGATTGAAACTTAGATTAATAGTACCTTCTGCATTTCCAATACCTTCATCTACTAATACAAAGAATTTTTTGTTTACGTAAAAGACTGCACGACGGTGCTTTAAGTTATCATATCCTTGATTCTCAAATACAACTAATTCAGTCGCTCCTTCCTCTGATTTCAACAGTTTGCCTGCTGCCTTTTTGATATTCTGTTTTCCGATTGATAAAGTATTGTGTTTATCGATACCACGGAACCAGTAACGTAAGTCATTGTCTCCACCGCTGGTATAATAAGTACACACACCTGAATCAGGGAAAAAATTTCGTCCGTTATGGTAAAGTTCGAAAGTTCCATTATCTGGCTGGTTATGACTATAAGCACTAAGTGAATTAGAAGCATCATTACTCTTGTTATTGCTTAAAATCATGACTGTAGAAGCCGGTGTCCAACCATTTCGTAATACATAATATCCTGCCTGGTCGAATAGCTTCATATCATTATTGGGGGTACGTCCCTGTGCTGTTCCACCATTTCCGGCAGTTTGCATATATTTCAATTCTTCACTATCCGGGAACATTTCCACATATTGCTTAAAGTTCGTATTTTTAAGGACATTACGTGTCCGGCTCCATGAGTCGTTGAACATTGGGACCACATTATCGGAACCCTTGATAAAGTAATTAGGATATGTGAAGTACATCACTACTTCTGCTGCTTTACGCAGTGGTTCTGTAAAATCTGACGGCAATTTACTGGAGAGTTGGTTTGCCTCTGCTAATTTCATTGCCTCGTAGAAATCCGCAACGATACCGATATGATAGTGGAGCGACATTTCCTTGTGCCATCCGTCACTCATAATTTGATTTTGTACTTCTTCGCTAAGTATCTGATATCCTGTATTCATCCATTTCTCCGCATTCTTAAATTCCGGCATTAACGTTCCGGCAGTAGCCAATGCATTCGCTTGTGATATAAGTATGTTACCTCCTGATTCATACGGATAATCTACGAGAAAGTCTGCTTGTTCTGCAAATTCTACCAAGAATGTAGAAAGCCATTCCGGAGTAAAATTAACAGAGTTCTTGAAGTATTCAAGCAATTGTACTTGGTCACCGATACGGGTAGATACCTGTAACTGCCACCATGAGGTAGTATTAGGTCCTGTTGTAGGCTTCGGATTGTTTTCTATCCAATTCTTATATACCTCAATCCATGATTGAATGTATTTCTCATCTCCACTTACACGGTAAGCTTTGGCTTGGGGGATGAACCACTGATGGCGATGAAGTTGTTTCTGATATTCATCAGATGCATCTTTCGGTGAATACTCCCAGTTTATACCTCCGTCTTGTTTTACTGAATAGGGTTTCAAGGTTTCCTTATCTTCATAGAAGTTGTTAACATGAAAGCGATAATCTACCAGTGCATAATCAGCTTTTGCCTGCTCTGCTTCTGAGATCGTCACATTAATTAAAGATAAGTTCGGATTAGTAACATTGGTTCTCGTTCTATAGTATTCCAATAAAGCATTGGCTGCATAATAATGTTCGCCTGCCTCGTAGAATTCTTTAACTTTTTCCAGTCCGGGGTAGTTGAGGTTAATAGCCTCGAATACTTGAGGATCAACAACATCGTTTGGTTTGGCATCAGGAAGCAGATCTATATCTACATTCCCTCCGGTTAATAGATCATCATCATCGTCTGCGCATCCACTAAATGCGAATAGCGCACAAAAGCAAATAAAGAAGATGTTCTTCATACTTTATTAGGTTTTATAATTATTAAAAGTGTTATTTTACTGTTGCAAATGTAGCCTCATTAATTAGATTCTTTAATTTAGGTTGTTCATACTTTGTTCAAAAATGATTTTTTTGATATCAAATTTGTTGAGACATATGTTGTTTTTGTTTAAAAGAGCTGTTTATCTCCTGTATTTTAGTTTTTTATGTGTCATAATGTTATGGATTGTAATATGATATGGAATAGGTTCTGTACAATTTAGGTTGTTTGGATGGATGATTTTAAAGTCCGTCATCATTCAATAAAAGAAGAAAAAAACGTGTTTTGAGGTATAATAGTGCGATACCAAATGTGGTATATGGTACAAGGCAGGTGCATTTTTCTTTCGGAAAAAGACAAAAAACACGATTGCTATAAAAGACTCTATACTGTATGTCTAACTACTATCCTTTTGATTTCTTGATATACTCCGTAGGTAAGCATCCGAAGTACTTCTTGAAACTGGTGGCAAAATATGACGGTGTATTGAATCCTACCATAGTACTGACTTCCGCTACCGTATATCGTCCGTCTTTCAGTAGCTTGGCTGCTTCATTGAAACGAATCTTACGGATAAAGTCAATGGTTGATTCTCCGGTAATTGCTTTTAGTTTCAGATGCAGATTAGAACGGCTCATGTTCATTTCTCTGGCGAATTCGTCGGTAGAGAATTCGATGTTATCCATATTCTTTTCCACAATCGCCATGGCACGTTTCAGCAAGGCTTCATCCATTGCATTGAATGTGATTTTCTCAGGTTCTACTTCCAATGATTTGGCGTACTTATCGAGCATCCGTCTGCGTGTACGCATCATGTTCTGTATCTTGGTTGTCAGGATGGCAAGAGAGAATGGTTTGGGGATATAGTCATCCGCACCCATTTGCAGACCTTCCATCTGATCTTTGATATCGGTCTTTGCGGAAAGAATAATAACCGGAATATGGCAAGTCCGGATATTTTGTTTCACGTTCTTGCATAGCTTGATACCATCCATAACCGGCATCATGACGTCGGTGACAATCACATCCACTTCGTTGTCTTTCAGTTTTTCCAGTGCTTCTTCACCGTTCCCGGCTTCCAGTGTGTTGAACAAATCCGCCAGTCCGTTACTCAGGTAACGGCGGATTTCATTATTATCTTCTACGATCAGAATTGTTCCGCGCTTCTTATCACCGGATTCCACAGATTCGTTTTCCACTTTCTCCGTGTCGATGAAATACATTGCTTTCGAATTGGTAGAATACACTTGCTCTTCTTCATTCTGTTCGTTATTGGAAGCTAACTCGGAAGGTTTGTAAACCGACAGATCCTGTGGCAGATAGACAGAGAATGTACTGCCTTTGTTTTCTTCGCTGTCCAGTTCGATGCGCCCATGATGAAGTTCTATCAGACGTTGTACTAACGAAAGTCCGATACCACTTCCTACGTGTTCACTTTCTATCTGATAGAAACGTTCAAATATCTTTCCCTGTTTGTTGATAGGGATACCTATGCCTGTATCGCTGACTTGTAACAATAGCCAGCCGTTCTCCTCTTTCAGAGTCACGGTAATGCTTTGCCCGCTTTCCGTATATTTAAAGGCATTGGAAAGGAGGTTGTTTACTATCAGTTCCAGATAGTTGGCATCAAAAAGAACTTCTTTGTCTTCCAGTTCAGAGTGTAGAGTATAAGTAATCTTTTTGTGACGTGCCAGTTTATCGTAGAAGAGGAAGTTGTCCTGTATCAGTTGATGAGCGTTTCCTTTTTTCGCTTTTAGTTCGAACACTCCGAGTTCAGCACGGCGGTAGTCCATCAATTGGTTGACCAGATGCAGCAGGCGGTTTGCATTCCGTTGGATATATTCCAGTTGGTTACGTGTCCATCGGTCGCTGATTTTGTTAATGATCTCTTGCAGGGGAGTCAGAATCAGCGTCAAAGGTGTACGAAGTTCATGCGAGATGTTGATGAAGAAACGCATCTTCATCTGATTGATTTCTTCCTGATGTTCTTTGTCTCTGCGTTCTATTTCAAGCTGGGCTTCCATACTTTTGCGCATCCAGAAGAAGCGGAAAACAAAAGTGATGAAACCTGCGAAGGTTGCGAAGAAGATGAGTAGTGCCCACCAGGTCTTATACCAGATTGGCAGAACGATAATCTCCAATGCTGTAGGGATAGGATTCCATTTGCCATCGCTGTTGGCTGCTTTGACAAGGAACTGGTAGGTTCCCTGTGGCAGGTTAGAGTAGGAGACGGTGCGGCTGTCCGTCAGATAATACCATTCCTTATCATAACCTTCCAGCTTATAGGCGAAAGTATTATGTTGTCCTGAGATATAATTGGATACCACGAACTCAATGGAAAAAGCAGTTTGCCAGGATTTCAGTGTGATACTTTTCGTTTCACTGATGTTCTTGGTCAGAATACCGGTCTCATCATCCGGGCGGACTACCTTATTGAACAGTTGCAGTTTGGTGATAACCACCGGAGGCGTATAAGGATTGTCGAGCAATAATTCCGGACGGAAAGTCGTGATTCCGTTGATACCGCCAAAATACATTTGTCCCACAGATGTACGGCAATAAGAAGCGGTATTGAACTGATTGCTTTGCAACCCGTCCGATTCTGTAAAGTTACGGAATTTTTCCGTTTCCGGATTAAAGCAGGAAATCCCCCGGTTGGTACTTAACCAGAGTCTTCCGAAGGAATCTTCCAAAATACCGTATACTACGTTATTCGGCAGACCGTTGGTCGTGTTATACCGTTTGATCTGCTTGTCTTTTTCATTGAAACAATAAAATCCTTCGCGTGTACCTACCCAGATGATTCCGTTGGAAGCCTCGTAAATACAGTTCGTAAAGAGCTTCGTGACGTTGGAAACCGGAAGTATGGATGCTTTTTGTATATCCAGACCTTCTTGCTTAAAGACTGATAGTCCCTCTTCTCCACCGATCCATAAGCGTTTATGGGAGTCGCGGAATAGTGTCGTGATTTGTTTGGAGACGACCGGAGTGCCATCTTTCTCTTTTTCAATCGTAGTAAAACTCCGTTGTTCCGGATTAAAACGAACCAGTGCACTGAGTGTTCCCAACCAGAGATTCCCTTCTCCGTCGGGAAGGATGGCATAGACATTCTCATTCACCAGCTGGCTGTTGCGTTGGTTAAAGTTTTCTACCTGACCGCTGTTGCGGTGAAGGATACTCAGTCCGCCGGCATGAGTACCTATATATACCAAAGATTTCTTTTCGTCTACATATACCGCCTTGATATTGTTGGAACCGATGCCTCTTGCACTTTCATCCTCTTGCAGTGTATAAGATGTAAATCGCTGTGTAATCGGATTATAAAGATTCAATCCTCCGTCATTCGTTCCTATCCACAGGTTTTTGTCTTTATCTTCGACAATACAGCTTACTACATTGTCGCTTAACGAGTTTTTATAAGGAATATTGCGGATATTCTTGAAGCGGTTCCGGATAGGGTGATAATAGTTCAGACCACCGAAATAAGTTCCCAGCCACATACCGCCCTGAGAATCCATAAAGATACTGCGCACCGAACGTTGTGACAGACTGCCGTTTTCTACGGGGTTACTGCTGTACGAGGCAAAAGAATCAGTACCTTCATGATAAATATTCAAGTCGTTGAAAGTTCCGATCCATAAACGGTTTTGTGAATCCATTGCCAGTGAGCGGATGTAATTGGAACTGATACTCTTCGGATTGGAAGGAGAATGCAGATAATTCTTTATTTCCTTCGTTTTCGGATTAATCAGGAACAGTCCGGCTCCTTCGGTTGCCACCCAGATGCGGGTAGGGGATTGCTGAAGAATAGCCTGAATCTGTTTAGTCCCTAAAATGGGGATCACTTTTTCAAAAGTTTTCTGAGTAATAGAGTAAGTATAGAGTCCGTCGGTCGAAGTTCCGATATAAATTTGGTCACCCTGTCTGTAAAGAGTGGAGGCGATTGTCTTATGCATCGCTGTGCTGAAAGAATCATCTATAAATTTGGATTCTTTGATATCGAACATGATCAGCCCTTCCGGAGTACTGATAAGTAACTGTTCCGGTGAGATCTCTTCGATACCGTTAACTTGCAAATGTTTCCCATTCTTTTCATAGAAGAAGTTCTGGAATATGTCTTTTTCCTCATCATAACGGGACAAACCATCACGTGTACCAATCCATACCCGTCCCTGACTGTCTGTTTTTACAATACGGGAGATGTCGTTGGCGATACTGTTCGGGTCATCCTCATTATGCTGATAAACCGTAAATGCATATCCGTCGTATTTGTTAACTCCGTCATAAGTGGCAAACCACATATTGCCCCTTTTATCCTGATCGATGGAGAACACCGTACTTTGTGATAGTCCCTCATTGATGGAAATATAGGAAAATGTGATTTGTTCCGGAGTTTCAGAAAAGGCGGAATGCATTCCTAAGCATAGGAAAAACAAGTAGATTACTATCTTCTTAAGCTTGCTCATTATTAGTTCACGAGATTAATAATGACGCCAAAGATAGTAATTTCCTTTAAATACCCCATGAATAAAGTACAAAAGACTGTATTCTTTTGGATAGTTTCGTAGAGATAATAAATAAGCCCGGCATCATACCGGGCTTTTATGCTTACAGAATTCGGTTCAGAAACCGGGGCTTACTTGGATAAGTCTCCTATTTCATCCAGATTCTTCTGAATATCTTCGTCAGTCAGTGCGTAGTTCACTAAATCGCCTGCCAGATATTTGTCATAAGATGCCATATCGATCAGACCGTGTCCGGACAGGTTGAACAGAATCACTTTCTCTTCTCCTGTTTCCTTGCACGCCTTTGCTTCGCGTATAGCGGCAGCAATCGCGTGACTGGATTCCGGTGCCGGAATAATACCTTCCGCCTGTGCGAACAGACAGCCGGCTTCGAAAGATTCCAGTTGCTGGATATCTACTGCTTCCATCAGATTGTCTTTCAGCAATTGGGAGACGATGACGCCTGCACCGTGATAGCGAAGACCGCCTGCATGGATATGGGCAGGAGCGAAGTTGTGTCCTAATGTAAACATCGGGAGCAGCGGAGTATATCCGGCTTCATCACCGAAGTCATATTGGAATTTACCGCGGGTCAGCTTCGGGCACGAAGCTGGTTCGGCAGCAACGAAACGCGTTTTCTTTCCTTCCAGGATGTTGTGACGCATGAATGGGAAAGAGATACCTCCGAAGTTGGAACCGCCTCCGAAACAACCGATTACTACGTCCGGATATTCGCCCGCCATTTCCATTTGCTTTTCAGCTTCCAGACCGATGATGGTTTGGTGGAGAGTAACGTGGCTGAGTACCGAACCAAGAGTGTATTTACAGTTGGGAGTCATTTGTGCAAGTTCGATAGCTTCCGAGATGGCTGTACCCAGAGAACCCTGATAGGTGGGGTGAGCCGTCAGGATATCTTTTCCCGCACGGGTAGACATAGACGGAGAAGGAGTGACCTGTGCGCCGAAAGTCTGCATAATGCTGCGGCGGTAAGGCTTTTGTTCGTAGCTGATCTTTACCTGATAAACTGCGGCTTCGAGACCAAAAACTTTGGCAGCATAAGAAAGGGCGGCTCCCCATTGGCCCGCACCGGTTTCGGTAGTAACGTTCGTGACGCCTTCTTCTTTGCAATAATATGCCTGAGCCAGCGCAGAGTTCAGTTTATGAGAACCGATCGGGCTGACACTTTCGTTCTTGAAATAGATATGTGCCGGAGTTCCGAGCGCTTTTTCCAGTCCGTAAGCGCGTACAAGCGGCGTACTGCGATAATATTTATACATTTCGCGTACATCTTCCGGTATTTCGATCCATGCGTCAGTCTGGTTAAGCTCCTGATGACACAGTTCTTTGGCAAAGATTGGATACAGATCTTCCGCTTTCAGCGGCTGTTTTGTTCCCGGGTGCAACGGCGGCATTGGCTTGTTCACCATATCAGCCTGAATGTTGTACCAGTAATGTGGAATTTCTTCTTCCGGTAGGATATACCGTTTTCTTTTGTCACTCATGTTATTGTGGTTTATTAGTTTTCTGCTGCCAAAAGTAGGCAAAATTTTTAATATTCGTGTAATTTTGTCAACAAAGAATCGAATTCGATTGTTATTTTAGTTAAGTTTGCACGGCATAGCAAATACGACAATAAAAAAATGTGATATGAAGATTTATCATAAATTTCTGTTATATCAGAATAAGCTTCTCAAGCCCTATGTACGTATCCTGCTGGGGTTGGTAGAAGCACTCACTTATCTGGCATCTCTGTTGTTGATTGTCGGAGTGGTTTACGAACATGGTTTTCCATTGTCCCCGGTCGAGGTACAGCAGATACAGATCTTGTATAAAGCCGTATGGATTATCTTTTTAATTGATGTCACCCTGCATATTTCGCTGGAATACCGGAATACGAAAAAGCAATATCGAAGGCTGGCATGGATATTGAGCGTATTGCTTTACCTAACTTTGGTTCCCGTCATCTTCCATCGTCCGGAAGAAGAGGGAGCAATTCTGCAAGTCTGGGAATTTCTTCACGGGAAGTTTTATCATTTAATATTATTGTTGGTTTTTTCTCTGCTGAACCTGTCCAATGGCTTGGTGCGTCTTTTAGGACGCCGTACGAATCCGTCTTTGATACTGGCTGTCAGCTTTATGGCTATTATTCTGATCGGGACGGGATTGCTGATGCTTCCACGATGTACGGTCAATGGCATCACTTGGGTCGATTCTCTGTTTACAGCCACCAGTGCCGTCTGTGTGACGGGCTTGGTGCCGGTAGACGTATCCACCACTTTCACCACTAGCGGACTTGTAGTCATTATCCTGCTCATTCAGATCGGCGGACTGGGAGTGATGACATTAACCAGTTTCTTCGCCATGTTCTTTATGGGAAATACTTCCATTTACAATCAGCTCGTTGTCCGTGATATGGTCAGTTCCAATTCGTTGGGGTCGTTACTGTCCACACTACTATATATCCTTGGATTTACATTGGTCATCGAAGGCATTGGCATGGTGTCCATCTGGTTCAGCATTCACAATACGCTTGGGATGAATCTGGAAGAGGAACTGGCTTTTGCCGCCTTCCATTCCATTTCGGCTTTCTGCAATGCGGGTTTCTCCACACTTTCAGGCAATTTAGGAAATTCGATGGTGATGACCAACCACAACTGGCTGTTCATCTCCGTCTCTTTACTGATTATCTTGGGCGGTATCGGTTTTCCGATTCTGGTTAATTTTAAAGATATCGTATTATACCATTTGCGCCATTTCTGGACGTTTGTGCGTACCCGCAAACTGGAAAGACATAAGATGCAGCACCTCTACAATCTGAATACGAAAATCGTATTGATCATGACTTTCCTGCTTTTGCTGATCGGTACACTGGCCATTGCTGCTTTTGAGTGGAATGCCTCTTTTGCCGGTATGTCTGTGGCCGATAAATGGACGCAAGCATTCTTTAATGCGACCTGTCCGCGAACGGCTGGGTTTAGCAGTGTCGATCTGGCATCATTGAGCGTGCAGACGCTGTTGGTTTATCTCTTCCTGATGTGGGTCGGCGGCGGTTCGCAGTCTACGGCAGGCGGTGTCAAAGTGAATGCTTTTGCAGTGGTAGTGTTGAACCTTGTAGCCGTATTGCGGGGAAGTGAGCGGGTAGAGGTCTTCGGCAGGGAATTGTCTCATGACTCTATCCGGCGTTCCAATGCGACGGTCGTCATGTCGCTGGGCGTATTGTTTCTCTTCATCTTCATATTGAGCATACTCGAACCGAAAGCCTCTTTGCTGGCACTGACCTTTGAATGTGTTTCCGCCCTTAGTACGGTAGGATCGAGCCTGAATCTGACGCCTCAATTGTGCGATGCCAGTAAATTGCTGGTATCGTTGCTGATGTTTATCGGACGTGTCGGTCTGATTACGTTGATGCTGGGCATCGTCAAGCAGAAAAAGAATACAAAATACCGTTATCCGAGTGATAACATCATCATAAACTAACATCATGAAGTATATTATTATTGGTCTAGGAAATTACGGGCATGTACTTGCCGAGGAATTATCGGCATTGGGGCATGAGATCATTGGAGCGGACATCAGCGAAAGCCGTGTCGACTCAATCAAAGATAAGGTTGCCACTGCTTTTGTCATAGACGCTACGGACGAACAGTCGTTGTCGGTGCTGCCTTTGAATAGCGTAGATATTGTTGTTGTGGCGATTGGCGAGAATTTTGGAGCATCGGTACGTGTTGTCGCGTTGTTGAAGCAGAAAAAGGTGCCTCGTATTTTTGCCCGTGCCATTGATGCGGTGCACAAGGCAGTGCTTGAAGCGTTTAGTCTGGAGAAGATTCTGACACCGGAAGAGGATGCTGCCCGTAGCCTGGTGCAGTTGCTCGACTTTGGGGCGACGATGGAAGCGTTCCGTATTGATCAGGATTATTATGTCGTGAAGTTTACTGTTCCGAAGAAGTTTGTAGGATACTTTGTGAATGAGCTGAATATGGATGAAGAGTTTCATCTGAAACTGATCGCACTGAAGCGTGCGAACAAAGTCACTAATTGCCTGGGCATTTCTTTGATGGAGCGTCATGTCAAGAATGAGTTGCCCGGAGATGAAAAGGTGGAAGAAGGAGACGAACTGGTCTGCTACGGTAAATACCGTGATTTTCAGTCTTTCTGGAAAGCTATTTAAAGATACATCACGCTAAATAATAAATGAAATGCGATTAACCAACTTACTATTTACGACACTTTTACTATTTGTTTCCGTCTTTGCACGAAGTCAGAAGAGTAATGAATTTACAGTACTGCAATGGAATGTATGGCAGGAAGGTACGATGGTACCGGGAGGATATGACGCTATTGTCAATGAGATTGTTCGCCTGAAACCGGACTTTGTAACTTTCAGTGAAGTCAGGAATTACAATAAGACGAATTTCACAGCCCGCGTCTGTGCTTCGCTGAAAGAGAAGGGGCTTTCGTATTATTCTTTTTATAGTTATGACACGGGGCTGCTGAGCAAACATCCTATCACCGATTCCCTGACTGTTTTTCCCGAGAAAGACGATCACGGAAGTATCTATCGCCTGACCAGTTCGGTAAACGGGCATAAGGTAGCGGTTTACACGTCACATCTGGATTATCTGGATTGTGCATACTACAATGCCCGCGGCTATGACGGTTCTACCTGGAAGGAAATACCGTTGCCGGCATCGGTAGAAGAGATACTGAAAGTAAACGTTGCTTCCCAGCGTGACGATGCTATCCGTTTGTTTATCACTCAGGCTGAGAAAGACCTGGCAGCAGGGTATAAAGTGATTATCGGCGGTGACTTTAACGAACCGTCTCACTGTGACTGGATAGAAAAGAATAAAGATATGTACGATCACAATGGCTTCGTTGTGCCCTGGACGGTAACGACTTTGCTCGAAGAAGCCGGATTTGTAGATAGTTACCGCAAGATATATCCCAATCCCTTGACACATCCCGGCTTTACTTATCCTTCGGACAATCCGGCAAAAACTCCGGAGAAAATCACATGGGCTCCCAAAGCAGACGAGCGGGACCGGATCGACTTTATTTTCTATAAAGGCGAAGGACTGGATGCAAGGAAGGCGGTCATCTTCGGACCGAAAGGTTCTATTGTCCGCGCACAGCGCGTGCAGGAGACATCCAAAGATAAGTTCTTATTGCCGCTTGATGTATGGCCAACCGATCACAAAGGATTGTTGGTTACGTTTATCTGTAAATAATATCAGTAGCATCTATATTTTCTTCATCCTATATAAATAAAAACAAATATTATCTGTCACCTGTCACTGTTTTAGATGTAACAGGTTGATTTTTAGGTATAAATATGGTGACGGCAACGAGTGACAGCAGTGTGATGGCAGAATTTGCCGTCACGCTGTTGCCACTCGTTGTAGTTTATTTAGGGATATTCTGTAAATGTCCTTATTTTCTATAAATGAATAGGATAATATTAATTTTTAGAGATTTTTCTCTTCATTTTTTATATACAGATCTCAATTATTCTTCCTTTTTTTTTGATAATATTATTTACATATCTGTATCTTACATCCTGAAATCATGATGTAGGGGCCTGCCTTTTAGCAGGAAGTTAATAAACTTTTCCGTTTTTCATGTATTAGCGCTGATTATGCCGCCAGCCTTTTCTTCTTTTCTATCTTATGATTATACACACATGACTATAGCTACACGTTCAATCTGATATACGTAGTTTCCTAATGAGAATTGCGCATTGGGTGGCAACGAGTGGCACTAAATTTACGTTGAAAATACTAATACTAGTTAATCTTGAAGAAGTAGGCTGTGTTTTATAGCATGTACTGCTTATTTATTATATATTTGCAATAGTTATTTGGTATGAATGATTGTGAAGAATGCAATGATATGCACATATACTGTGAAATGAATGTTTTTATTTAACGCATTGCTATTGTGCTTGCTACTCAATTATTTGATTATAGTGTGCAAATGTTTAACTATACTAGTGTCTATATAAATGCTACCAGATAGATAGCTGGTTTTCATTTATTGGTTCTATATTTAAATTTTTAATATGGTCAAACAATTTGTTTATAGGGATTCTCTCGAAAAGAATCAATCCAATAATATTTTAGATAATATAAAGGTTTGTTCTAAAGGATTTTAGTATATAATGAATATTGACTCGTCCTGCAGACAAACCAATATACGCATAATTTAAATTAATTTGTAATCACCACTTAGACTAATTATAAAGCAATTATAAATGAAATCATTATTTTTAATTTTGTTTTTATCAGTTATGTTTATTTCTTGTAAGGATGATAATAACCTACGAGAAATTACTGACGACGAGAAGATTTTTGAATATATTGGATTAAAAGATAAAGCAAATGTAATAGAGGCCCAAGAAAAAGTTTGGAATACTTATGGGCGTCCTTATAGACCGTCTGTTCAAGTAGTTGATGGATATATTTACATAGCAACGTGGTCGGGGATATATCGAAAGCCAGCGAAGTCGTTGAATAACATGGACTGGGAAAAGTTTGCGTTCTCCGGTCTTCCAGTAATCCAGTTTGTTATGAAGGGGGATTCTATAATTGCAATTACAGCTTGCACTGACGAGAAGGCATTTGTGCTTTCAACAGATGGTGGAAAAACTTGTAAGGCGATAACGCCACCGGAGTTTTTAATTGAAGAGAATGAGTTAAAGGTCATACCTTACTCAATATCTCAAAACTCCCAAAATGCGAATTCACTATTGGCTTTGGTCGAACCTATTGGAGTAGTGAAATCGGTAAATTTTGGAAAAAGTTGGAAGACTATCAGTACTTTTTATGGCGGCTATCAGAATTGGTTTGTTGGATTTCATCCTCAAGACACTACAAATATTTACAATACAGGGGAAACTATGATATTTGAATCTTTTATTAATGCTTCTTGTAATGATGGGAAAGATTGGATAATACTTGAGAATGAAAGAAATAATTGTATACATCATATAGCTTTTGACCCAACTAATCCAAATATAATGATATATTCAGGGGAATATTTTTTAAAGAAAACTATAGATAAAGGTCGGATTTGGAATCCTGTTTTGAAGGATGATGTATATTTTTACAAAACAATTTATGATAAGAGAAATCCACAAATACTATATTCTACTGGAGTCACCCGTATTCCTAAAGAAGAACATAAATTTACAATTCATCATTCTACTGATGGTGGTGATACATGGTCTATACTTTATCAAGCCGATTTATTGGGTGTAGGTGGAATTATTGATATTGAACAATATGATGATATTTTAATACTTTATACTTATACTGATGGTATTTATATCTATCGAATCAAATGAATAATACTTCTCTTGGTCACTTTTATGCAAAATTTCCTAGAGGAAAATTTACAATACTTGCCCGTGCAAAGTACAATCAGTTAGGCAGAGAAGAAAGATGCTCCTTATCTAAGTTATAAATAGTGGCAAAATGTTAGGGTGTTCAGTTTGACATTCTTAATGCAATTGTTATCGTACTGTTAAATTCTTCTCTAAAATGAGAACATCAAACTGGGCACCCTAGAACTTTAGTAATATAAGAAGAACTGCGATCCGGCATTTACTGTAAATGGCGGATTAATGATAACAGTTTGAATAAGCTGTAGGCTTGATAAGTTTCCACTGCTTGAAACTAGAGTTCCATCGGTGAGAAACTGTAGTTTCATCAGTAAGAAACCATAGTTCCAAAGGCTTGAAACCAAAAGTATCGAGCGTATGAAACCAAAGTTTCAAGCAATAGAAACTAGAGTTTCAAGCAATGGGAACTATAGTTTCAAATAGGGAAACGAACTTGACTTGATATCAGTAGAAGTGCAGGAGGGAGCTAAGATGAAACAGCAGTGTGACGGCAATACTTGCCATCACACTGCTATCACACGTTGCTGTCACGGTCTTATGGTTTAATTATCAGACTATTATCACTCGTTTGGTGACAGGTGACAGCAATTTTTCAAATATATTTCTTTATGTAGACCGATTATTTCGTCAGAAGACGGATACTTCCTGCTTTCACTCCGCCGGCTTTGGCAGTCAGAATAATTTCTCCGGCTGTTTCATTCGTTTGTACGATAGCTGTAAGCATTCCGTTGAAAGCGTGCATCTTCGGAAGATGGAACAGGTCGAGACTCGTTGGGTCACCATTGGCTCCGGCACGGTATGTTCCGGCTCCTTTGACGGAGAAGTTAATCAGGCGGTTGTCGGCAGGGCAGAGGTTTCCGTCTTTGTCTACTATTTTCACGGTTACATAAGCAAGGTCTTTTCCGTCTGCCGTCAGTTCATTCCGGTTGCTGACCAGTTCGATGTGATGAGGCTTGCCGGCTGTACGGACCACTTTTTCTGCTACTGCTTTTCCGTCTTTATCATAGGCTACTACTTTCACTTCACCCGGTTCATATACAGCATCCATCCACATCAGGCGATAACGGCTCTTCAATGAACTGTTGTTCTTGCTTTGTTTGCCATAGCTTTTGCCGTTGATAAACAGTTCGGCAGCAGGGTAGTTGGTGTAAACAAATACTGGAGTTACTTCACCTTCGCGTCCCGGCCATGTCCAATGCGGCAGGATATGCAGTGTTTCCGCTTCCTTATTCCATATGCTGCGGTATAAGTAATAGCGGTCTTTGGGCAAACTGGCGAGGTCGATAATGCCAAACATGGAACTGTGATTGGGCCAGGCATTGGTATCGTAAGGAGAAGGCTCACCCAAGTAATCGAAGCCGGTCCATACAAACTGTCCTATGGTCCAGTGGTAATCGTCTGCCAATGCAAAGTCCTCGTCAGGGATATTTGACCACGAACAAGCCTCTACATCATAAGAAGAACATTGATGGTCGTCGTATATCGCACTTTTCTTATCCTCAACCGGGAATTTGTAGACTCCGCGTGAACTTACGGTAGAAGCGGTCTCACTACCCAGAATGAGATTCTGCGGAAGTTTGGAGTATGCTTCCTGATAGCGGTTGGCGCGGTAGTTCAGACCGGGAATATCGATCATGGCGGCAAATCCGTTGGCAAGCACACAAGATACCTGGTCCATGCCGCAGGTGACGGGGCGGGTAGGATCTTCACGATGACAGATGTCTTGCAGGAACTTCGCAACTTTGTATCCGACAGGGCTGCATTGGGTGGGAACCTCATTGCCGATGCTCCACATTACCACACAAGGATTGTTGCGATAGTTGTGCAGCATATTCACCATATCGCGTTCTGCCCATTCCTTGAAGTAACGGTGATATCCGTTTTCACATTTGGCGATGTCCCATTCGTCGAACGGTTCGATCATCATCATGAATCCCATTTCATCACACAATTCCACGAGTTCGGGAGCCGGCATGTTGTGGGAAGTACGAATGGCATCGCATCCCATGTCTTTCAAGAGTGTGAGCTGGTGGCGAAGTGCCGCTACGTTGATGGCTGCACCCAACGGACCTAAGTCATGGTGATTGCATACCCCCTGAAATTTGCGGTGTTTTCCGTTCAGATAGAAACCTTTGTCGGCAATATATTCAATGCTGCGGATACCGAAACGGGTAGAGTAGGTATCTACCAGCTGATTGTCTGCATACACGTTGGATACGGCTTTGTAGAGAGCGGGGCTTTCCGGCGACCAGAGTTGAGGCGCATTGACGATGAAGTTTTGTTCAAACGGCTGCCCGTGATTGATGCGTCCTTTGTTTTCTTTACGTGTCACTACCTTTCCATCCGGTGACAGGATTTCTGTCTCTATACGGATTTCCGTCTTTTCGCCGGCATTCTCTATCTTTGTCTGCAGGCGTATGGCGGCAAATTCATCACTGACATGGGGAGTGGTGATCTGCGTACCCCATACGGGGACGTGGACTTTGTCCGTCACAATCAGATGTACATTGCGGTACAAACCTGCTCCCGGATACCAGCGTGAAGACTGCGGACGGTTTTCCAGGCGTACCGCCAGTGTATTGTTCTTTCCGTCTTTATTCAGGAAAGGGGTAACGTTGCAATGAAAAGAATTGTAGCCGAAAGGCCAGAAGCAAGCCTCCTGTCCGTTGACGTATATACGCGCTTCGCTCATTGCTCCGTCGAACAAGAGAGTGACTTCCTTGTCGGCGGGAACATCGAAACTGGTGCGATACCATCCGGTTCCGACATATGGAAGACCTCCGGTACGTCCGGTTTTCAGTGATGCCTTTTTCTCAAAGTTCTGTGTGACTGCTACATTTTGCAGGTCGTTGTTCACATCGAAAGGTCCGAAGATGGCCCAGTCATGTGGGATAACGACCGATTCCCATTTAGTATCGTTGTAGTCAGTCTGCGCAGCTTCCGGAAAATCTCCTTTACTGAATTTCCAGTTCTTTTCGAGTAGCGTTTCGCTGCGCTGTGCTTGCAGCATACTGGCTGCGCTCATCAAAAGTACAGTTAGCAACTGTTTTTGGTGTTTCATGTTCATTTTCTCTTTTTCAGGTATATAAATTAGGGATTCGGGGTAAAGTTATGAAAAGGATTCAATAAATTTATCGTTTGAAGGCATTAAATGCAGAAGTCGGCTTGCCGCTGTCGTCAAATAAACCTTTGTGATACCCTTTCCAACCACCGTAGCACTGAGGCTCCCAGGTGAATACGCCCAGACATTGGTCTATTTCTTTCGCTTTTGTCACGAAGTCGGTAAAAAATGCTTCTGCTTCTTCGTAATTCCAGTTAATGCCGAGTTCGCACATCATGACCGGAGTATTATAGCGTTCGATCAGATTTTTTATGTTGCTTATGCAGTCGTTGTTCAGCTTGCGCCAGTCCTGTGTCTCTGGATCAGGGTAGAGTGACATGCCGATTACATCCCATTTGCCACCGTCTGCTTTCAGTCCGTCGAACAGCCAGATATAGCGGTTGGGATTGTTGCCTTCGTCGATATGTACAATCACTTTTGCCTGCGGATAGATTGCTTTGACGGCATCGTAACCGGAAGTTACCAGTTTGGCAAAGTTGGCAGTGTTTCCGCTGCTGGCCGCTCCGTCGGGTTTCAGCATGCCCGAACGTGTTTCGTTGCCTACCTGTACCCATTCCACATCGATACCTCTTGCTTTGATGGCACTCAGAACATCAGTCGTGTGGTCGGCTACAGCTTTCTGCAATTCCTCGAAAGACAAGTCTGCCCAGGCAGCAGGTTTTTCCTGTCGTCCCGGATCGGCCCAGATGTCGCTATAGTGGAAATCGATCATGATACGATAACCCAGATTGTGGGCGCGCCATGCTTTGGTCACAACATCGTCTTTGTCGCACCAGCCTTCGGGATTGAAATAGCCTTCGTTTTCAGACCATCCCTGGTCGGGGTTTACCCATACACGCAGGCGGATCGAGTTCATTCCCAGATCGCGGAGCAGGGACATGCATTCGTGGTCGTTGCCTTCGGCATCATAGAACTTGTAGCCTGATTTCTCCATTTCTGTCAGCCAGCTGACGTCCGCTCCTTTGGCGAAGCCGGACATATCATACACATTCTCTTGATTTTCCGGAAATACCGGCTTTTCATCGTTGTCGTCGCAAGCGGTGAAGAAGGCTCCGCACAACAGTGCGGAAGCCATCAATATGTTTTTGAATTGTTTCATCATTGTTCTTCGTTATCTAAAGGTTATTGCTGAACGGCGGAATAAGTTCCGTCAATCAGGTTCACTGTAATTGTATAAGTACCAGCCTTCAGCATGATACCATCGCCATTGTAATATAGCTTGCCGTCGCTTCCTCCGTAGAAAGCAGTCCATGCATTTTCTATATAGAATTGGGCTCCCCATTTGGAATCTGTTGCCAGTGTGATGGTACCGGAGTATTCGCCGGCAGTTCCGGTGCTTGCAATCGGGTTGAAGCTGTTGTCATTCTCTATTCCGTAGTAACAATAGATATTGTCGCCAAGAGCATACGTCTTATAAGTAAGCTCTTTCAGAGATACATCGAACAGATACAGTCCGGCATCGGGAGCAGGAATGTTATCGCCTTGTCCGTTAATCAGCGTACCGCTTTCGGCTGTGCTGGCAGCATCATCCTTGGCGATGGTGTACATTCTGCTGGTATCCCACTCATTGCCCGATGAGAATAAGGTCATCGCATAGTTTCCATATTTGGAGTTAACGTCTACGATGCCGGCATACTTCTGTTCTTCTTTGTAATAGACTTCTATTTTGTGGTCGTATGCCCACTCAGTGTCCGGACCGATTCCCGGCAGATACAGATATTGTCCTTCTTCCGGTTCGGGTTCCGGTTCTACGGAGCCGCCTTCCTCTACGGTAGCTGTCCATTGCTGCGGATTACTCAGGTCGATGCTCAGTGTACATTCTCCTGTTTGCGGAACATTGACAGTGATATCTCCGGCAGTTTCTCCAAAGCTCAATGCAGCGTTGCTGCCACTGAATGCGACAGGGGTGTCCTTGGCTTTTGTATCGTCGATGTCATAACCGCCATTGTCGTTGAGGTTGGCGCAGGTATGGTCATACAGTTTACCGGTTCCGTCAATCCGGACGGTGATTGTTCCGGTTGCATCCGCATTGAATGTAGCGGTCCATTTCCGGCTGGTACGGTCGAATGTCATGGTGGCATTGATGTCTCCGCTGACATTTAAAGAAGGAATCAGCAGTCCGTTCCATTGCTTGCTGTTGGTATCAAATGTGATATAGTAGCAACCGGCAGTTCCGGGGAACCAGCACTTCCAGTCGCCGGCTGTAGTGAGCAGGAACGGCATTCCGGTCTCGTTGTCATTTCTCCAGATGGTACCGTCGGCTTCCTGTACCAAGAAGTTGAACCAGCCCTCTACACCGACGAAGCCCTTGTATATACCGTCGGTATTGGCGGAGAACAGGGTCATTCCTGTGGCAGTCGCATTCTGGTCGAGTACGTTGGCAAAGCGCATATCCAGCTCATACGGGGTGATGGTTACTGCTTCTACGTTGCTATAAGCCGGATCGATGTTGTTACCCGTCGTTCCTTTCAGGCGGAAATAGAATTTTGTGGCCACGTTGGCTTCCACTCCCAGATTATTAGCGACAATGTTCAGTTCGGCACCGTTGTAAGTCTTCGAAAGGGAGGTTTCGGCAGACTCTACGATAGTACCCGAGAAGTCTTCGCTCAAAGAGACTTGCATGGCGGTTTTCAGCAAATTAGTCGGTTTAAAGTTCGGATTGCTGATAGCCAGTGTACGGTCTGTCCATGCCAGCGATAACACATTCTTCTGTGCGGTCGCTTCGGTCAGTACGATGTTGTCTGTCGAAGCAATGAGTTCATTGCTTGTCAGGCTCGACAAGTAATATTTATCTCCGTCTTCTTCGCAGGCACCCAATACGAAGAGGGTTGCCAGAGAGAGGATCAGACTATTTATTGTTTTCATATATCGTTCGTATTAGAGGATAATTAATAATTTTCATTATACAGGTTCGGATTGGCTGTAAGCTCCGTATTCGGTATCGGGTAGATATTGTATTTGCTGTTTACGGCTGTACCGCCTTTCTCGCCGCCTTTCCACTGCCACAGATATTTGTCGGTTGTGAACATGCCGTAGCGGATCAGGTCCGTACGTCTGTGTCCTTCCCAGTAAAGTTCGCGGGCGCGTTCTTTTAACAAGAAGTCAAGAGTCAGGTCAGAATCTGCTATTTTGTGCTCATCGTCACCGTATGCCCGTCTCTGAAGTTCGTTGATATAGCCCAATACCGTTCCTCTGTCACTTCCTGTGCCGCCACGTACAACGGCTTCCGCCATCATCAGATATACGTCTGCCAGACGGAACAGGGGATAATCGGTGTTCACACCGCCGTCGGCTGTATTGGAAGCCGTTTGACCATTATCTGTAAGGTTGGTCCATTTCGTTACAAAAAAGCCGTTTGACTGATCATCTATTTTATTCAGGTATTGAGTCTGGCCGTCGGTAAAGAATAAGTAGCGTTGGTCAGCTTCTCCTGTAAACAGAGCTGGTATTTCACCGCGTACGCGGAACATACCCCAGCCGCTTTTCACCCCATAGTCTTCGGGTACTTGCTTGTCGGAAGTATTACTTACCGCACCGCAAATGATATAGGTGGAAGAACCCCATGATACGGTATGCGTAGCATCTACCGGCAGGGTGAAGATAATTTCATTGGCAGTGCCCTTGTCATTATCCGCATTGAACAGGCTGCTGTAATCGTCTTCCAGAGAATATCCCTGAGCGATTGCCTGTTGGCAGGCACTGATACATTCGGTATATTTGGAAGTATTGGTGTACACTTCCGCATTCAGATAGAGTTTAGCCAGTAAGGTATATGCAGCTCCCTGTGAAGCACGACCGTAAGGACAATTCGCTTTGTCGAGCATATCATTCACGGTGCTGTTCAGTTCGCTTTCGATATAACTGAAAATCTGTGCGGCTGTATAGCGTGGAGGGAGATAACCGCTTGTCGGGTCATTCTCCGTCACAAACGGAATGTTACGGTACAGGTCGAGTGCATGATAGTAGAACAACGCACGCATAAACCGGGCTTCGGCACGGTAATGACGGATTTCACTTTGTTCCTGTTCCGTAAATTGTGCCAGCTTTTCGTCGGTAGCGTTGCGGATAAACTCATTGCACAATGCAATGTTGTAATAAATACGGTAATACATATCCGATACCCACGGGTCGTTGGCATCCCAGCTGAGGTAGGTGAGGCCGGTCACGTTGTCACCGGACAACCAGGTAGAGGCTACTTCGTCCGTACCGCATTCCTGCAGGTTGAAGAAGCAACGCATGTAGTCCTGTCCGCTGTTGCTGCTCAAATCCGGATCACCGCTTTTTTCTTGTCCGGTAGTTACCATTGCCGTATAGATTTTCCCTAACACGGCTTTATAGTTTGCGGCGCTGGTGTAGATGCTGGCGGCTGTTTCGTCTTCATGCGGATACTGGTCCAAATCGCCTATGCAGGAACTTAGCAGCAGTGCGCTGCAAAAATAGAAGGCTGTATAAAATATCTTTTTCATAATGCGCTTTTTTAAGTAATTAGAAGTTGAAACCTACGTTGAGTGAGAAGGTACGTGGACGCGGGTAGAAAGAGTTGTCTACGCCGTTGGGTACTTCCGGGTCTACACCGCTGTATTTGGTGATGCAGAATACATTTTGTACCATAGCACTGACATTTAGGCTGCATCCTTTGCAGATTTCACCTAAATTATAGTTCAGTGAGAGGTTGTCCATTTTCAGGAACGAAGCATTCTCTACATAGTAGTCCGACAAGTATTGACGGGACTGGAAACCGGTCTTCAGATAGCTCGTCGACAGGTTGTTCAACTGATAAGAGTTGTAGCTTACCGTTTCCCAGGCTCCGGTGTTCATCGCCATTGCATTGTATACATAGTTGCCGATGTTGGCACGCAGGCTGGTACTCAATGTCCATTTCTTCCAGCGCAGTGAGGTGCTGAAGCCAAGAATATAGTCAGGAGCAGGAGAGTGGTAGCGATACAGGTCTTCGGTATTGATTTCTCCGTCGCCGTTCAAGTCTACATAGGCATCTTCTACCGGTTTACCGGTTTTCTCATCATACAGTTGGTGGTAAACGTAGAACATGTAAGGAGCATATCCTTCACTTAATGTCTGTACCTGATAGCTGTCGATATACGGACCTACGGAAGTGTTGGTAGCAGCAGCTCCGGCAGCCAGCGACAGGTTTTTCACCTTCATCTTCTGCCAGGTCATATTGAAACTGAGATCCCAGTTCCAGTCGTTGGTTTGTATCGGTGTTGCGTTCAGGCTGAACTCAATACCCTGGCTGTCTACATTTCCTACGTTAGTCGTGATGTTACGGTCGAAAGTCGTTCCGGCTGCAGCGGGGACGGTTGCAATCAGATCTTCCGTTTTGCGGGTGTAGTAGTCGAAACTACCGGTAATGCGGTCTTTCAGGAAACCGAAGTCGAAACCGACATTCCATGAAGTAGTCGTTTCCCATTTCAAGTCGGAAACATACGATTTGGGACGGTAAGTATAAATGTAATCATTACCCATGATAGATTCGGCACCATTCTGGCTGATAGTATAGATGGGCAGATAGTTGTAGTTGCCGATACCGTCTTGCTGACCGGTCACACCGTAGCTGGCACGAACTTTCAGGTTGCTGAGTACTTTGTTGTTTTTAAGGAAAGACTCTTCCGTCACTCTCCATCCCAGTGCTACCGAAGGGAAAGTACCCCAGCGCACATTCTTGGCAAAACGGGAAGTAGCGTCCCGGCGTACGGTGGTAGTCAGCATATAGCGTGAGTCGAACGAGTAGTTCAGACGACCGTAGTAGGAGAGTAGTACATGGCGTTCATCGGTTGCTTTCGAAGTTTTCAGCACTTCTCCGAGCGTATTCATTTCACTGTAAAGAGGGTTGGTTGCTTTCCAGTACTGATAGTCATAACCGGCTGTCACGTCAAAACTACTCTTGATCGGTTCCACCAGTTTATTGTAGTTGGCGTATAAAGTCAGCAGACGGTTTTCTTTCTTTTGCGGACCATAGCTGTAATCCAGGCCGGAAGTGGTGTAGTTTTGTGCAGCTTCTGCTGGAACATATACACTCCCTTTACCTTGTGCGTAATCATAACCTATCGTAGCATGCAGTTTCAGATCGGGGAAGAAGTGGACACGGTAATCCGCATCGATATTTCCGATGAAGCGTCTGACATTACTATGCGAGTCGTTCATTTGGATGAGACCTACCGGGTTCATTACTGCTCCGTTTACCGGTGCACCGGTATTGTCTACCGCCTCTGTATATCCTCCGAAAGTGTCCAGGTCGGAATAAACCGGAATGGTCGGATTGATAGTAGAAGCTGCCCAGATGGCTTCCGTATTACCGAACGTGTTGTTATTGATGGAACCTTTTGCATTGATATTCAACTTCAGATGGTCTTTAAAGAAAGAAGGGTTGAGCGTAACACTTCCGGTGTATCGTTCGGCATTGTCCGTACGGAGCAGACCGCTTTGGTTGTAGTAACCTACCGATACGCGGATGGGCCAGTTCGGAGCAATCTTTCCGGTAATGCTCAGGTTGTTGTCCGTTCCGAAGGCATTCTGGTATATTTCATCGTTCCAGTCGGTGCGGGCTGTCCCCAACAAGGCTTGTTGGGCAGCCGTTCCTTGTGTCCGGATGGTGTTCACGAACTGGTCGTAACTCAACATGTCCGCTAACTTTGTACGGGTCTGAATAGAGTTGGTAGTGCTGAATGTGATTTTCATTTTGTCCGAACTTCCTTTCTTGGTAGTGATAAGGATGACACCGTTGGATGCACGCGAACCGTAGATCGCGGTTGAAGAGGCATCTTTCAGAATCGTCATGCTTTCAATATCATTCGGGTTGATGAGGCTCAGGAAATTGCCGTCATTACCGCTGATACCTCCTTGTTCCAGAGGCACACCGTCCAATACGATCAGCGGATCGTTACTTGCATTCAGTGAAGCTCCTCCACGTACACGGATCGTGCTTCCGGAAGTAGGCGAACCACTGTTGGACATGATTTGTACACCGGAGATTTTTCCGTTAATCAGTTGTTCGGGAGAACTTACCAGTCCCATGTTGAAGTCTTTGCTGCTGACATTCGTCACCGAACCGGTCAGGTCACTTTTGCGTTGCGTTCCGTATCCGATGACTACTACATCACTCAGTACTTGTGAGTCGCTTTTCATTTGTACATTCAGTACGTTGCCGTTTGCGGGGATAGCTATCACTTTAGTTTCGTATCCTACGTAAGAGAATTGTAGTTCCTTACTGTCTTTCGGTACATTCAGAGTGTAGTTTCCGTCAAAGTCGGTCACTGTACCCGTTGATGTTCCTACAATGAGAATGCTCACTCCGATCATCGGTTCTTTGTTCTCATCGATCACTTGTCCGGTCATTTTCTTGCCTCCCTGTTGGGCAAAGGCAGGAATTGCGCCTCCAAGAAAGGCTGTACATAAGATGAATAGTACAGTCAGATGGCGTAGATTTAAGATGTTACTGTTCATAATTATTGTGTAATTGATAATAGATTTATTTTATTGAAATATCGGTTAATAGTATCATTCCAGCCAGATCTCTCCAAGCTCGATCTCTGTTACCGGTCTGGCATTGCCCGGCATTGATATTTCCAGCTTTTCTGTTTTCTCCGCCTGGAAGGGTATTTCCGTTTCCGGCTGGAAGTACTGTTTCAGGAAGACGGGATAAGCTACCGGAAGCAATGCCGTGTCTGTCTGACGCAACCGGTTCAAAGGGATTCGTATGATTCCTTCCGGTGAGGGAGAAGGACAAGGGCTTTTGTACGTGTATCCGTCCGATGTAACGAAACCGGCACTGATTCCTTCCGGAAGAGCCTTCGCCCGGTTAACCCGGATACAGAGGACGGTACAATCTTTTATTTTGCCTTTTCTTCCGTCTATCTTATCTTTGACAAATGTGCGAAGGAAGTATTGCGGATTCTCTCCTTTTGATGTAAAGGTGAACCGGAGCAATGGCTTTTCTGTCGGAGATGAATCGGTTAAACTCCGGTGAAGCTCGTTCCATTCGGGGAGTGTATAGGCTTCTATCCGGCTATGGGTATCTGTTACAGTCAGTAACTGTATCGCACTACCTGGGGCGACTACACGGGTAGTCCAGTATTGGCTGAGGGTGTAGTCCCAGTCCAGCGGATTTCCGTTTGTACCGGAAGAACTTCCTGTAGCGGAACTCCCTGCAGGATAAGTACGGGTACTGTCGCCCCGGCAGACGATGATGTTATACCTGAAATAACCTTCTTTTATCTCTTCGGCGGGTATCGTTGCCTGATATGTATAGCCGTTTGTGCGCTGCATCTTGACGGACGGATTGTGATCGTTCCAGAAAGAGATCTTGTCGGTGTAAATGATGACGGAGTCGGGAAATTCCGGACCTGTTATCTGTGCTGTGATCTTCAATGGTTTGTTGGCTTCCACAGTGGTGGCAGGTGTATGCATAACTCGGTAACTCGTTGCCCGTGGTGCGGGAGCCGCGTATTCGCCCAGTCTGATCGTATTCCATTGCGAATCGGCTGTCCAGTTTTGCTTCGGCGCACAATGCTTGCGTTGCAGCAGGTAAACGCCCGGACGGAGGGAGTGAATCACTCCGTCTTTCACTTCCTCTTTTCTGCTGTTCTCTCTGTGGGCGGAGGAAGCAAGTGTTGAATTGGCCGGCGATTGAATGGCGGAAAGGGTGAATGCATTTCCCAGGTTCGGAAGTTGCAAGGCCATGTCCCAGGCACCGTAAGCGATGGTTACTACTTCTTTCTCCAGCGAAGGTTTGGCGAACGGATCATTGACGATGATTGCATCAGGCATCACTTCCAGTCTCCATACTCCGTCTTCCAGACGGTCTATGAAATAAGCGCCTGTACCTTCGTAGCGCACAACAGGAGAACTTCCACACCCTGCGATGGATACCAGTTGTGAGGCATCTTTGGGTTGCGTACGGGTGGTATTGGAGTAATAGAATTTATTTCCGTTGTTCAGTTCGCTGAGGTCTTCTGTATAGCTTACCCGGAAACCTTCACCGAACAACGTATCTTGTGGATAACTTCCGTAAGATGCGCCTCTCTTCAGGCTTTGTGCTGCCTCGGAAGCTATTTTCATGCTGATTGCCTTGTGCGGGGTATAGGCGAGATTCAGAAAATGTGTCTGATATTCGGTATTCGCGTAGGCAATGTCCATCGGGTCATATGAGAACTGGGTAATCCATTGAAAGCCGGCTGTGCGGAAAGTGCGGACCATAGCCGGATACATATAAGAGTACATGATATCCGCCGGATCAAATTCGTAAATCATTCGGGCTTTCTTATCGAAGCCTTTTACTTTATCGGCAAATGAAATATCGTAGCGGTCTACATAGGGAAGGAAGTTCCCTTGTTGTGTTTGTCCGGATACTAGACCGATGGGATACCATTGGTAAGTCGTTCCTTTGATATCGGTGTCATAGTATGCCTCTACTGTCCATTCGTTATGGCTTACATTGTAGAATACAGGCTTCCGGTTGCCGGCTTTGCGTATGGCTTTCAGCATTCGGTTGATGTAGGATTTTACTTCTTCCTTTGTGCCGGAATGGCAAGGTTCGTTATTTATTTCAAATCCTACAATAGACGGATCGTCCTTGTAAGCCAGTCCGGTGTAGGGATTGGTGTGTCTCACCAAACTATAGAGATATCTTTCTTGTGCGGCAATAGCTTCCGGTTCGGAGTGCATGCTGCATTTGTCGTACTTATAAGAAAAGCCGCTTGTCGGCTCGTTCCGTTCGGGATATCCGTTCCCGAAGTTTGTTTGTGCGGTAATCACGATATGGATATTCCGTTCTTTCAGCTTGGCAATCAGGTAGTCCATCAGGTCCAGATGATCGTTTTCTGAAAGATTTCCTTCTCCGTCTGTCAGTTCCACATCCCATAAGTGAATACGATAGGCATTGAATCCCAGTCGGGAAAGATGGTACACATCTTTATCTATAGCTGCCTTACGGTCTACTCCCAAGTATCCGAGAGCACGGTAAGCATGAGCGAAAGGGGTAGTATAATTTGCACCGAAGAAGGAAGCTTCCCGATGAGTGTCGCTCCAACGCATCACTCCGTTTCCATCTATATATATAGTAGGTATGGAAGTCGTTTTCCCTTGTGTGCCGACAAAGGTAAATAACAGGCAAATGCAGGTAAGAATAAACTGTCTTTTCATGCTATCAAATTTACTGGTTTGTTGATAGCGGCAAAGATAGATTACCTGTCATTTTAATAAAAGCACAGATTGGACATATAAGGATAAAAATAGGACGAAATGCCCTGAAATGCCCCTACAACTCATCATTCAGGTATTGGCGTGGCGTTTTTCCGAACTCTGCCTGAAAACATTTGGAGAAATAAGAGTGATTGGAAAAGCCTACCATATACATCACTTCGGCAACGGTGAATTTCTTTTGTTGCAGTAACATGGCAGCCTTCTTCATTCGGATAGATTTGATATATTCCACCGGAGACATTCCGGTCAGTTGTTTGATCTTCCGGTAAATCTGCTTGTTACTGATTCCCGACAGTTCGCAAAGTGCATTTACATTCAGGTCTGCATCGGAGAGGTGATCTTCGATCAGACGGATGATGTTCGAAAGGAATTTCTCATCCTGTGACTCAGCTTCGATCGGTTTAAGTACAGGAAGAGACTCTAACTGCTTTTTAGACTGTGCAGCCGGTATTTCATCCTCTTCTACTGCGGTGACCGGAATACTCAGTCCGATGGAAGTTCCCTTTCCTTTTTCGGAAGTGACTCCGTTGATAGAGCCACCATGCAGTTCTGTGTAAGTCTTTACCAGGTAAAGCCCGATACCGGTACCTTCTTTGCTGCCGCTATGAGGTGACTGGAAGAAACGTTGGAAAATATAAGGAATATCCTGTTGCGGGATACCTGCTCCTGTGTCGGATACGCAAATTTCCAGCAGACCGCTTTCTTGCCGATAGAAAAGGGATAAACGGATATTTCCACCCTCGGAGGTAAACTTGACGGCATTCGACAATAGATTATCCAATATCACTCCTAGTTTGATCGCATCCATATCGGCATAAATCTTTGCTTTGTTTGCTTCGAAATGGAAAGTGAACCGTTTGTCTTCTTCATATACAGAGAATAGACTGCGGCTGAACGATACCAGTTCGATGCGCGACAGGATAAGCAATGAATCTTTATTGTCTTCAATCCGGTTGAAGTTGAGTACCTGATGAATCAGCGAGTTTATTTTCATGGCGTTGCGCTGAACCTCTTCCAGTGTTTGCTTCTCATGCGCTTCCTCTGTAGCCGGAAGTAATTGGCTGATGGGAGCAATAATCCTGCTGAGAGGCGTCTTTAATTCATTGGACAGGGTGGTGAAGAAGGCCATTTTCTGGCGGGACTGCTCTAGAATCTTCTCTTTTTCCCTGCGTTCTGCTTTCAGGCGGTTTTTTACCCGGAAGAAGTTGATTGTCCATGCAATCAGGCTAAGCAGCAGTAAAACATAGATGGCTTTTGCCCATATTGTATAGTACCACGGCGGAAGAATCCGGATATTCAGAATATAAGGCTGGTCGGACGGCTGACCGTCTTTTCCCAGTTTGCTGATAATAAGCTGATAATTTCCGTAGCTCAGATTACTGTATGTAATGCGGTTGATATTGGATTTCAGGAAGTTCCATTCTTTGTCCATTCCTTCCAGACGATAAACGAACTTGTTTTTCTCATCCAGTGAATAAGGAAGATCGGATAATTCGAATGACAGGTTATTCTGATTATATTTTAATTCGATCGAGTTGGTATATCGGATATTGGGCACGTCATCTCTGGTGCGTGGTGATACCAGTTGATTGTTAATGTATAAGGCAGTCAACAGGATCGGGCGTTCCGGTTGGTGTATGGTTTGTATATCGGGGTGTGAGATACCGAAGCCGTCAGCTCCTCCCAGATAAATGCAATTCTCTTTCGGATCGAATAGCAGGCTTGTGAAGCGCTTGTCTGTCATATTCTGCAGCCGGGCATCCATTGTTTTCCGGTCGATTATCCAAAGTCCGTTGGTAGTGGACACCCAGATGTGATTCTTTACGGAAGTCATGGACAAAATCTCGTTGTTGCTGAAACTTCCGAAAGAGATACTTTGCTGGCTCTCGTCTTTGGGATTGATACGCATGACACCGCCATGAAACCCTACCCAGAGCATACCGTCCTCATCACATAACAGGTAGTTGGGGCTTTTCTCTCCGTTTAATTCGTCAGCAAATAATTTTGTCACTTCCCGTGTGCGGGGATTAATTTTGTCTATCCCTTTATTATTGTAGAGCAACACCCATACATTGCCTTCATTATCGGGAATAATCTGGTTGATAAACATGCCGGACAGTCCGTTGTGGACGGAGTAATTCTGTTCGGCTACATATTGTCCGGAGGCAGACTGCATCAGCCTGTGCTTGTCTACTACAAAGATTCCTCCCAGACAGGTTGAAATCCACAGATGTCCGGCATTGTCTTCGAACATATAATAAGTCCAGTTGGTGTTATATGTTCCTGTACTGTCTACAATGTTATAGTGCACGAATTGGCGGGTTGCATAATCGTAGCGGTTGATGCTTCCGTCGGTAGCTATCCATAGCTGCTGTTCCTTATCTTCGTAAATATGCCGGATACGGTTGTGTGATAACGGATAAGTCTTGTCACCCATTCTGTACCAGATAGCGTTATGCTTGTCTCCGGCAGGATCGGTGAAGCGGATTAATCCGTTGGTACCTCCAAACCAGTAGAAACCTTTTGAGTCGCGGAATAGGGAGTAGAACTGATTTCCGTCTCCCGTACCTGTAATCTGTGAGATCGGAATAAATTGCAGGGCGCTGTTGTAGCGTGAAAGGGAAATGCCGTAGTCGGTGCCCAGCCAGATGTTATGTTCCTGATCGGCAAAGATATTCCAGATGATGTTATTCGTCAACGACTGGATATTGCGGGAATCGTGAATGATGTGCTGTAGAGGAGTGACATCATTGTGATAGACGTACAGGCCGTTGTCCGTACCTGCCAGCAGATATCCATTTCCATCCAGAGCCAGTGATTTGATCGAGTTGTTATGGAAGGCTTCTGTCTGCTTCATCTGTCCGGTTGATGGAAAATACTGGAAAAGGTAACCTTCCGTACCGATCCAAATACATTGGCGGCCCGTATCTTCCAGCAAGGAATTGACGAACAGGTTGCTTTGACTGCTATTGACGGGAAGGGGAATCTTTTCGAATTTCCCGTTTGAGGCAATATAGCGGCACAGCCCGTTGTAGGTTCCCACATAAATCTGATTGTCTCCGGTGCGGATAATGGAGTAGATGGTATTATGGGGTAATCCGTTGCGCTTTGTGCCGAGAGGACTTAGCTTCCGGTTTTGCAGCTGATAGGTGTATAAGCCATTTAATGCGCCTATCCACAGGGTATCTCCTTGAAGTGCCATTGTGCGTACATCTGTCGGAAAGTCTGTTGCCGGTTGCTCGTAGCGGTCAGTCCGGTAATTGTAGATTAGGATTCCGTTGTCCGTACCCATATATAAATAGGTGTTATCTATAATGACACCGCAATAGATACGGGTGTTATTGATTTCTCCGTAAGTGAAATGCTGCTGTGTGGAATAACCGTCATAACTGAATAATCCCTTGTTGGAACCTATCCATATCAGTCCTTCGCTGTCTTGAAGGAAACAACTGACCACCGATGCTTCAGCACCGAGATAAATATTGTCGAATTGCTGATAATTTACTTTTTGTCCATAGGCGGTGCTGCTTTGAATGCAACATGCACAAAGGAAAAAAAGAATGGCTATGATTCGTTGATACATGATATCAGGTTTGCAAGGCATTAAATCTTTAATTGTTGTGTTAATATTAGCACTCTTGATTGCAAATGTAGGAAAAATGTCGGTTACACTTGTAAATCTCCCCGTCTTTTTGTTCCTTTGCTCTATATTTATAAAACAGAATAGTTCGGAATGAAAAAGCTAATTTATCTGCTTTTGTTACCATTGGCTCTGGCAGTGGCAGCCTGTGGCGGTAAGAACGGAAGTTCAAATAAAGAATCGGTATTGGCAAGGCAAGACAGTGTAGATGCTCACGGGTTGCAGCGTATGCAAAGTTCAAAAGCTGAAACTGATATTAAGTTTAAGGGAAGAGACTATCATTCGCTGGTTTCGCGTACTCCTGACGAAAGTCTGCCTCACGTCTCCAATGAGATGGGGGATACGTATGTAGACAATAAAATAGTGTTGCGCATCACCCGGGGAAGTGAAAACGTACTCAACAAGACATTTACGAAGAACGACTTTTCATCGGTAGTCGACGCGAAATTCCTTTCAAAATCCATACTTGAAGGAATCGTATATGACAAGACTACACCGGAGGGAATTGTCTACGCCGCCAGTGTGTGCTATCCGCAGACCGATTTGTATGTTCCGCTTTCCATCACTGTAACGGCCGATGGAAAAATGAGCATAAAGAAAGTAGATATGTTGGAAGACGATTATACGGAAGAAACACCTGAATAGGCTTGTGAATGGGGATATAAGACGTTTCTGACAGAAGAATTGCACAAATGTGAAAGCATTTGAGACAAACGAAAGGCAGCCGTAAGGGTTGCCTTTCGTATTTTTGCACCGTCGATAAACTTAATACCGGATAGAATGAAAAAATACATTTTGGTTATTTATATGATGGCGGCAGGATGCACGATGCTGACTGCTCAGACTAAAAATACGCAAACACTGATGCCACTCACCGAACGGGTAAACGTACAGGCTGACTCTGCACGTATCAACCAGATTATTGACGGTTGCTGGGTAGCTGTCGGGACGAATAAACCTCATGCCATTCAGCGTGATTTTACCAACCTGTTTGATGGCAAGCCCTCCTATCGCTTTGAACTCAAAACCGAAGACAATACACTGGAAGGTTATGCGAAAGGAGAAACGAAAGGACGTGCCGAGTTTTCATATTGCTATGCAACTTCTGACGATTTTAGGGGATTACCTGCCGACGTTTATCAGAAAGCACAGATCACAAAGACAGTTTATCATCACGGGAAGGGAGCTTGTCCGCAAGGAAGTTCCCGCGACTATGAGTTTTCGGTTTTTATTCCTTCTTCTTTAGACAGCAATGTCTCCACCATCTTTGCCCAATGGCACGGAATGCCCGACCGGACGCTGGTCCAGACTCCTCAGGGCGAGGTGAAGAAACTGACTGTTGACGAATTTGTAGAACTGGAAAAAACGACCTTCTTCAAAAAGAATGTCGGACACGAAAAAGTGGCCAGACTGGATAAACAAGGTAATCCGGTGAAAGATAAAAATGGAAAACCTGTATATAAGGCAGGAAAACCCAACGGATGGTTGGTTGAACAGGGAGGATACCCGCCATTGGCATTCGGATTTTCCGGAGGACTGTTTTATATCAAAGCAAACTCCGACCGTAAATGGCTGACAGACAAAGATGACCGTTGCAATGCAAACCCGGGAAAGACGCCCGTTATGAAACCGCTGACTTCTGAATACAAGGCATCCACCATTGCCTACAAATTACCTTTTGCCGATTTCCCGAAAGACTGCTGGATTACTTTCCGTGTCCATATCGACTGGACGGTCTATGGCAAGGAAGCGGAAACGATTGTGAAACCGGGCATGCTGGATGTACGGATGGATTATCAGGAGCAAGGTAAGAAAGTGAGCAAACACATTGTCGATAATGAGAAGATTCTGATTGGACGTAACGACGAAGACGGGTATTACTTTAAGTTCGGAATTTACCGCGTAGGTGATAGTACCGTTCCCGTTTGCTACAATCTCGCAGGATATTCGGAAAGATAAATAGGTAAATAGTTAAGGTTAAAAGTTAAGGTGAAGAGAGAGCGATCCGGATGTTCCTGAGTGGGCATCCGGATCTTTTTTATGGGGTAAATTCAAGACTGAAAGTTAAAGAACACAAAAAAGAATGTGATCTCTGGTTATTCCCAAATCTTTCCTAAATCTGTATCGTTATTTGCAGTATAAAACTTATCAGATATAGTATTAACTAAAAAGAATAACGATTATGAAGAAAATTTTATCTTTGCTTGTGATGGCTATTGTAGCTATACAGTTCTCATTTGCCGGCGATGTGATTACAAAGGATATGAATCAGCTACCGCTTCCGGCACGCAACTTTATCAACCGTCATTTTACCAAACCTCAGGTAGCTCATATCAAGATTGATAAAGATCTGTTGGAGTCTGCCAAGTATGAAGTGTTATTGACGGACGGTACGGAAATAGATTTTGATAGCAAAGGTAACTGGGAGGAAGTAAGTGCTAGTAAAGGGCATGCAGTTCCGGTAAGTGTTGTTCCTTCGTTTGCTGTCAGTTATCTGAAAGAGCATAACTTCACAGAGCCTGTGACAAAAGTGGAGCGTGACCGGAAAGGATATGAAGTGGAATTAAGTACCGGCGTTTCTTTCAAGTTCGACAAGAAAGGAAAATTCCTGAAAGCGGATGATTGATGATTAAATGAAAATATGATATAACCTAAATCCTAAGAATTAATTATGTTGAAGTTTAAGTTTGGCGCATGGGCAGTCGTTTTAATGCTGACTGCCTTCTCTTTCAGCGCATGTGATGATAATGATGATGAAACGTATAATCCGCCTGCCAATATCACAGAGGCATTGAAGCAACTATATCCGAATGCCCAGAATGTGGAGTGGGAGATGAAAGGAGATTATTATGTAGCTGACTGCTGGGTGACTGGTGACGAACTGGATGTCTGGTTCGACGCGAATGCCAACTGGGTGATGACGGAAAACGAACTGGATAGTATCGATCAGTTAGTACCTGCCGTTTATACCGGTTTCCGTAATTCCAACTACAGTTCATGGGTAGTGACCGATGTGTTTGTATTGACGTATCCGCAGCATCCTACTGAGTCCGTGATTCAGGTGAAACAGGGAAATCTGAGATTTGCACTGTACTTTTCGCAGGAAGGAGGCTTGTTGCATGAAAGGGATATCACCAATGGCGATGATACGAATTGGCCGGTTATGGAGTAGAATTAGTTATGTACAGAGGAATGTGGACAGACACTCCTCTGTAGTCATTATATTACATTTGTTGATAATCTTTGGCCAGTCCTCCTTCGCTGGTTTCCTTATACAGTGAGGGCAGGTCATGTCCGGTTTGTTTCATTACCTGTACCACTTTGTCGAAAGAAACACGGTGCATACCGTCTGTAAAGGCTGAATAAAGATTGGCATCCAGTGCACGGGCGGCAGCATAAGCATTCCGCTCGATACAAGGGATTTGAACGAGACCGCATACGGGGTCGCAAGTCATCCCCAGGTGGTGTTCCAGCCCCATTTCCGCAGCATATTCAATCTGTGCCGGACTTCCTCCGAATAATTGATTGGCTGCTGCTGATGCCATCGCGCAGGCAACGCCGACTTCTCCCTGACATCCTACTTCCGCACCGGAGATGGACGCATTGAACTTGACAATGTTTCCAATTAGCCCAGCTGTAGCCAAGGCGCGAAGAATCCGCATGTCACTGAAGTCACGGCTTTTTTGTAAATGATAAAGTACTGCCGGCATCACTCCGCAGGAACCACAGGTAGGGGCAGTCACGATCTTTCCACCGGAAGCGTTTTCTTCGCTGACTGCCAGTGCGTAAGAGAAAACGAGTCCTCTGGATTGCAGAGATTGTTTGTATCCGGTAGCACGTATATAATAGGTGGAAGCTTTTCTACGTAAGTTCAGCGGTCCGGGCAATACACCTTCCGCTTCCAGACCTCGGTGGATAGCGTCTTTCATTGTGTCCCATACTTCTGCCAGATAGTCCCATATATCCTCGTTCTCACATTCCTTGACATACTCCCAATAACTTTTTCCGGTACGTTCACACCATTGCAGGATTTCGGTCATGTTGTTCATGCCGTATACTTCCGGGCTTTCGATTGTCGGGTTATCATTATTCTCTGCCAAAGCTCCGCCACCGATACTGTAAACCGTCCAGTTTTCCAATATCTTGTTGTTTGCATCCAGAGCGGCAAATGTCATTCCGTTCGGATGGAAGGGGAGGAAAACTTTGGGTTGCCATACGATTTCTACCGGAGCGGCAGGTTGTAAAGTATCTATGATAGCCACATCCGTCATGTGCCCTTTGCCTGTAGCTGCCAAACTTCCATAAAGGGTTACTTTGAAAGATGCGGCATCCGGGTGACGTTCAACAAACATTTCTGCAGCTTTACGAGGGCCCATTGTATGACTGCTGGAAGGACCTGTGCCGATTCTGTATAATTCTTTTATTGATTTCATGGATGGGTGCGCTTTAGTTAATACCATTTCTTTTTTCTGAAGTACAAATATACAATAATACCGATAACCGCCATTATAATCCAGGCAAATAAATATCCGTACCGCCAGTCCAGTTCGGGCATCCATTTGTAATTCATTCCCCACACACCGACAAGAAACGTTAGCGGGATGAAAATGGTGGATACGATGGTCAGCCGCTTCATGATATCGTTCATTCGTAAATCATTGTTCGAGATATACAGGTCGACTAATGAAGACAGTGTTTCACGGCAGATTTCAATCGTTTGTAATACAAATTGTAAATGGTCGTTCACATCATTGTAGAAGGCACGGTTTACTTTATGTATAAGGAGATTTTCTGCCCGCAACAATTTTACATATTGCTCTTTAAGCGGGAGGATGGCCTTTTTCATCAGCATATATTGGCGGCGCAGCCCCTGAATCTGAATGCCGATGTCATTCTCATTGGTAATCATCAGCAGTTCTTCTTCCAGGTCTTCAAGTGCATCGTCGATGGAAGATATCGTTGAAATGTAGTTCGCCATGATGCTGTTCAGCAATACACTGAGCAGATAATCCGTCAGACGGCTACGGATTTTCAGTATATCGTTTCTCAATGCGGCGTTGATTTCATCAAAGAAATCTGTTTCTTTTTCAAGAAAGGTAAGTACATAGTTATTTCCCAGAATGATGCAGACTTGTTGTTGGAGCAATCCGTCGAGGTCATCATCCTCTTTATGCTCATTGGGATAGAATATTTTCAGGATCAGGACAATATATTTGTCATGCTCTTCTATTTTCGTCGGGTGGTCGGCATTTAATATGTCTTGTAAAACGAGGAAGTCTATTTCAAAATGACTGCAAATCTCACGGATGGTTTCCGTATCTTTCAGCCCGTGTACCTGCAGCCAGTTGATTCGTTCGTTATCCAATGTTTCTTTGACGCTTTGGAAGGTGTCACCGGAGCTTTCCTGCATCTCGGTTGCATTGTATGTGCAGAGATGTAAATGGGTGGGGGTAAGGCTGTCCCCTGTGTAAATAAGCTTTTCGCTTAACAGATTATTCTTCATGCTTTATTCTCGTTTTAGAAAACCACTGTAACACAAAGGTAGTGGTTTTCTAAATGAGAACAAGTTCTTCGATCGTTTTGTTTTCAGATTAGTCAAAATCGACTACCGTAATTCCGGCACCTCCGAACTGGACATGCTCGTCTGCATAATGACTGACGCCCGGTACGGTGGACAGGTATTGGCGGATGAGTGTACGGAGTATTCCGGTTCCTGTTCCGTGAAGAATACGTACACGGTCCATACCGACAAGGATGGCATCGTCTACGAAATAAGTGATAGCCTGCAGAGCCTCGTCACCACGCATCCCCCGTACATCAATATCTTGCTTGAAATTAAGCTTCTTCTCGTACATCTGGTCATGTGTCTGACTGCTGACAAACGTACTTTTGGCTATTCCTTCCGTCTTGGGGGCGGCGTTGCTTCGCTCCAGACGATCCAGTTTTACCGTGGTTTTAATGCTTCCGAAAGCGACGGTTGCATTTTTACCATTGATTTCCATGACCTGTCCGACGCTTGTCTGTCCCTTGATCTTTACGTTCTCGCCAACAGTGATAGGTATTACTTTAGGGGTAGCGGCTGTCTGTGATGCGGCGTTTTTCGGTTCGTTTTTTTTGTTTTTCTTCCGTTCCTGCTTCTCTTTCAGCTTCTCCATTTTGCGGGCAATCTTTTCTTCCTGTTCTTTGGAAGTCATTGTTTCCAGGGAAGTACGGAAATCGTTCAGCTCCTGACGTACCAAGCGGGTCTTTTCTTTTTCGGCCTGAGCTTCTTTAATCGTACGGATGGTATTTTCGATGCGGGCGTTTGATTCCTGCAACATTCGTTCAGCTTCTTCTTTAGCTTGTCTGATAATCTCCTTCCGTGATTTTTGCAACTCTTCCATTTCCGTTTGATAACGGGCGATGGTGTCTTCCATGTGTTTTTCCCGTTGGCGGATCGTTTGTCGTTTCCCTTCCCAGTAGCGCTTGTCGCGTACAATGTCCTGAAGATATTTATCGGCATTGATGTATTCGCTTCCTACAATTTCCGAAGCATCTGCAATCACATCTTCCGGCAATCCGATTTTCCGGGCAATCTCTACGGCAAATGAACTGCCCGGATTTCCGATTTGTAGTTGAAAGAGTGCCTGCATCAAATGGCGGTCGTAAAGCATGGCGCCGTTGACTACTCCTTCATGATCTTCGGCAAAATGCTTCAGATTCTGATAGTGAGTCGTTATTACTCCGAACGTTCCTTTCTGATTGAAACGTTTCAGCACAGCTTCGGCGATGGCTCCTCCGATCTGTGGTTCCGTACCTCCCCCGAACTCGTCGATCAGGATGAGGCTGCGTTCATTGCAGCTTTTCATCATGATTTTCATATTGGTCAGGTGCGAAGAATAAGTACTCAAGTCATCTTCGATGGACTGTTCGTCACCGATATCGATGAAGATACTGCTGAACATACCTGCATGACTGCGTTCGTGCAAAGGAATCAGCATACCGCATTGCAACATATATTGTAGCAAACCGACTGTTTTCAGACAGACAGACTTTCCTCCGGCATTGGGACCGGAAATGATAAGGATACGCTGCTTTTGGTTTAGTTCTATATCCAGTGGAACAACCTTTTTCCCATGTTTGGCTAATGAGAGTTGCAGTAAGGGATGCACTGCCATTGTCCAATCCAATAGTTGTTCCTTTTCTACTGTCGGTTTCAGGCTGTTGGTCTGTATGGCAAAATAACTTTTCGCACGGATAAAGTCGATCTCTGCCAGAAATTCATACGATTGAAGGATGTCTGGAATAGATGGACGCAGGATATTGGAAAACTCTGTAAGGATACGAATGATTTCCCGTCGTTCATCCCCTTCAAGTTCGCGAATACGGTTGTTGGCTTCTACGACCTCTGCCGGTTCGATGAATACGGTCTTTCCACTTGCCGATTCATCGTGCACGATACCTTTGATCTTTCGTTTTAATCCCGGTGCGACAGGAATAACGAGACGGCCGTCACGCATAGTCGGAGCTACGTCTTTGTCTACATAGCCTTCAGATTGTGCATTGCGCAGGATACTGTTTAGTGAACGTGAGATACTTCCCATTGTGCTGGACAGCTCCCGACGGATACGGGCCAATTCGCTGGACGCATTGTCTTTTATTTTTCCATATTTATTAAGGATACCGTCTATTTTACCAATCAGTTGAGGGAATACGGCTATATCTCCCGCCAACCGTTTCAGGCTGGGGTAGGGTACATCGTTTTCCTCCTCTTCTTCATTCCGGTGTAGAAAACGTACGATATCACGAATAGTCTCTAATGAACGGCGTAGGTCAAATAGTTCTTGTTCGTCCAAATACATGCCTTCTATCCGTACCCGTTTCAGTGATGGGCGGACATCGAAGAAGAATTGATCGGGAAATCCGTCTTCTTCCTGAATGATACGCACAAATTCAGTTACCTGGTTCAGTTTCTCTTCCACTTCTTCAAATTGCTCGGTAAAGCTCATGTCTGAAACCCGTTCTTCGCCTAAAGTGCTGAGACACTTGTCTTTCAGTAACTGCCTTATTTGGTCGAATCCTATCTTTTGCTCAAAATTTTGAGGATATATCATGTCTTTATACTTATTATAGGCTGCAAAAATACGATTATTTCGCGAAAAAAATGTCAGATTGTTTGCAGATTTAAAAATGATTCGTACCTTTGCACCGCTTTCAACGGAAAGCACTTCTGATAAAGGAGTTTTGGAGAGGTGGCAGAGTGGTCGATTGCGGCGGTCTTGAAAACCGTTGTACTGCGAGGTACCCGGGGTTCGAATCCCTGTCTCTCCGCAACAAACGCTGAAAATCAGCAAATTGCAAAACAAACACCCAGTTTTACACCCAAGAATGTAAAGTCGGATGTTTTTGTTTTATTTAAGATAATACAACCACTACATAATAAAAGAGTAGCGATATTAAAAGAATCCGATGAGAAAAGACTAATATTTATCTATCCATTCAGTTTGATTTTTCAGGACTTTACATCGTCCTGAAAGTATTTGTTATTGTATTCCAACGTCAGGAGTGGATTATAATACAAGTTTTTTGTGTGGATAGAATTTCGTTTTGCTTAATGTACGAAAGTACTTATCTATAAACGCATGAAATATTAGCACAATGAATCATTGGAAATCAACTTTGGCCGTGATAGGAATAGGCCAACTCATATCTATTTTAACAAGTACGATTGTTGGCTTCTCCATTATTTTTTGGATTAGCAACGAATTTAAATCCCCGACAGCTTTATCTCTGGCTATTTTAGCTGGATTTTTACCACAATTTGTATTAGGCTTGTTTGCCGGGGTCTATGTTGACAGATGGAATCGAAAGAAAACGATGTTTTATTCGGACTTGTTCATCGCGTTCTGTACCCTATGTCTTTTTATTGTGATAACCAAGGGTTATAAAGACCTTTCTTTTTTTTATCTATTGACTGCTTGTCGTTCAATAGGCAGTACGTTTCATGCACCTGCTTTACAGGCAAGCATCCCTCTACTGGTTCCCAAGCACCATCTTGTCAGGGTATCAGGTTTGTACCATTCCATTCAATCCTTCAGTGAGGTGATAGCTCCCGTTGTAGGGGCAAGCCTCGTTGTTTGGCTTCCCATACAGTATATTCTGCTCATAGATGTGATCGGAGCTGTTGCTGCTTGTCTGACCTTACTTTGTGTCCAGATTCCTTCTCTTCAAAAAACGAAAGTTCTTCCAGATTTCAAAAAAGAACTGACGGAATGTTGGCATACCTTGCGGCGTACAATGGGCATTTTGCCTTTATTCGTATGCTTTACGCTGGTGACTTTTGTCCTTATGCCTGTTTTTACGTTATTTCCTTTTATGACGCTTCTGCATTTCAACGGAAACATTTTGCAAATGGGAGTTGTGGAAATGGGTTGGGGCTCAGGGGCATTGTTGGGCGGTTTAGTACTTGCCTGTAAGGCTTTGAAAAGCAAGCAAACATTAGTGATGCATACGGCTTATGTGATATTGGGATTGTATCTGATTAGCGCCAGTTATTTACCATCAAGCGCATTTATAGGTTTTGTTTGCCTAACATTTACAGGAGGCATAGCCTATTCCATTTACCATGCGCTTTTCATCGCTATTATTCAGCAGAACTTGGCTTCGGACATGCTTGGACGGACTTTTTCTCTCATCTTTAGTTTGAGTACCTTTCCATCAATGCTGGGTATCGTAGCTTCAGGATATTGGGTGGAAGCATGGGGTATCACATCCGTCTTTATGATCAGCGGATGGGTTATCTTTCTGATTGGAGTGGGTGCAAATTTTATTTCTTCAATCAAGCAGTTGGATAATTACGCATAGTATTATTTATTAAAGAATTATTATATGACAAAGAAAGAACACACTACGATTACAGAGTTATTTCAAGTTTTGGACTTGTTGGAAAGCCTGGACATGCAGTTTTGGTTGGATGGAGGCTGGGGAGTGGATGTCTTGTACGGACAGCAAACCCGCTTGCATAGAGATATTGACATTGATTTTGATGCCAATTATACAGACCAACTCCTTGATCTTTTGCAGGAGAGAGGATATCAAATTGAAACAAATTGGTTGCCCACCCGTATGGAACTGTATAGCAAAGAATTAGGCTATATTGATATCCATCCTTTTGTCTTGAATGCGGACGGCACTTCCAAACAAGCCGACTTGGATGGAGGCTGGTATGAATTTCAACCAGACTATTTTGGAACAGCAGTCTTTGAAGGCAGAAGCATCCCTTGCATTTCTGCAAAAGGGCAACAAGTATTCCATTCGGGCTACGATTTAAGAGAGAAGGATATTCACGATTTATCTATAATTAAACAATGTATAACAACAATGAGCCTAACAATTAGATAAGAACAAGAAAATGACAGAAAAACAAATTGTCTGGTATATCTTACTTACAGAAGTAAAGATAGACAGTGACACCCAGTCTGTCACATCCCTGAGTGTAGCTCCATTGGCAGTCTTGCCGGAATTCCAGCGTAAGGGAATTGGGGGGGATGTTGATTCAGTAAGCCCATCAGAGGGCAGCACTTTTGGGTTACGGCACAGCAGTCGTATTGGGGCATAAAGAGTATTATCCTCGATTTGGCTATCGCAAGGCTATCGATTTAGGAATTGAATTTCCTTTCGAAGTCTCTCATGAATATTGCATGGTGGCTGAATTAATACCTGGAGCTACTGAGAATGTGAAAGGTATGGTTTGTTATCCAACTGACTTTAAATAGTTTAACAAGTAAAATTCATTATATAACTCGGACTGGGTATTTCAATTTCCCAGTCCGTATTCTGATAGTACTTATTCAATTGGAAGATTGTGTTGCTTCAAGAATGAAAGTTTATCCCAATACCCTCTTTGAAAGACGATTTTGTTATCTTTTACATGAAAAAATCCGCATCCACGAAGTCCAAGAGAGTCTTTCCATTCCATGATAGCCCATTCGCCATCTTCAAAAATATTTTCCACCATACAAACCATTTTAGCAGTGGCAAATTCATTCACAAACATTTTGTAGATTGATTCTTTACCTATTATTGGTTCGTTTGCGACTTGATGATTTACTGCATTAGTAGCATACAGCTCTGCTATATGATAAGCATCTGCTTTGTTAAAGCAATCTATCCATTTTTCCAAAACTTCTTTAGGCTTCATTTTTTATAAATTCTTAGGATTTTGATTCTGTAATAAAAACAATCTGTTTGGATGCATAGATACTTGATTTTATTAATAATAGGCTATTCTATATTCTAAATCCTCTGGATTTTTGCTCTCTCTGCACCGAGTTACGTAGATTCTGCTGTAACTTTTCCCATTGTTCCTTAAACCATTGTACTATGGGTTGTCGGTTTATGGTCAGCATAAGCTTACCACTATCCATCGGATGTTTCTCAACCCTAAAAATATCATTCTTGATGTCAAATTTCCACCTGTGTTCTTCGGAATAAATTTTGCCACTACATTGTATGGATTCTTTCTTTGTCAAGAGGTTTTCTATCATGTCTTTGGTAAACCCGATAACAGCGCATAATTTTTCCATTCTCAACATCTCTTTGAACATGGGAAACCATTTGTGGGCTTTTTCAAGCAAGGTGCTCAATCGTGATATTTCCTTGTCTTTGGCTTCAAGTTCTTGATTATGTATTCTTTGAAGATTACGAATTTGTCTGCTATGCTGTTCCTGTATTTGTTGTATCTGAATTTTTAATTCATCAGTAGCTTTGTCCCGTTTGGTAATTTCCTGATGTAGCTGCTCGATGTGATGTTCCAGTTCTTTCAGCTTACCGCTTCCGAAAAGAGAACCTACACCGCTTGCTATGGCGGTAGCAGCATTGGTGGCTGTTTTCTTTAGTTTGTCCGTGCGTATCTCTGCTTTTACCTGTTTGAGTTCCTGTTCGGCAAGGCTTACTTGTTGTTCCTTGTGTCGCTTGGTTTCCTCTATACGTTGCAGTTCGGCTTTCTGCTTCTCAATGATGAAATCATTTCGTTCCAGATGCTCTTTACCTGTGACAGCTTTTGCCTGTCCACGTTCCATCAGGAGAATATCGGAAGCAAGGGTCTGCATGGTTGCCATATCCTCGTCATTGAGCTTTCGGCTCTTTCCAGTTTCATGGTTCATCCAGTCGAATACGACATGAGCATGATAATTTGGTTTGAACCATCTGTTACCGACTTGGAAGCTCTCCTTGTCTTCTGCTTCCGGCTGACCGTTCAGCCAATGCCCTTCGTCTTTATGCAGGAAAATCTGTAGCGGAGTGATGCCCCAGCGTCTTTGGCACTCTTCACCGAATTTGCGTACATCAGCCAGTGTGGTGTCCGGTCTGATAAGCAATACTCCTTCACGGATGGGTGAGCATCCCGCCACCTTGATAATCTTTCCATTCTTTCCCTTGCGTTCCCTTTCCTTTTCCTGCATGGCACGTCCGGTCTTTTCCTTGACCATTTGCTTGATATTGTCATAATGAGTTCGCAGTTCGGGAGTGCCGAAGTCGGGATTTATCCACTGTTCGTTATCGGTGGAAAGTTCGGGAACGACATAGATTCTGGACTCCCCGATGTTACGCATATACTCGGCAGTCCTTCGGTTGTGTGCCTCGCTCGATGCGATGTTGCAAGGCTTGATATGTATGCTTGATTTTGTTGCCATAGCTTCTTTCCTTTGTTTACAATTGATTTGCTTTGCTCGCTTTCGCAGAGGGGTTCTTAGGGGTAACCCATAAGCGGAGATTGCAAAGAGAGGGTCACTCTTTGCTCGGGGTTCTCAGGGGTGAAACGCCCTGAGTGGGTCATTAGGGCAAAGCCCTAATCCCCTCGGGAGAGCCCACAACTACGAAAGCGAAGCGTGTAGTTATAGTGGGCTATAACTGGAAGCCGTTCTTCTTTTCCGGTGATTGGCTGCGCACCCCTTTGGCGGACTGGAGCTGCCTTTTTCTTTCAATCTGTTTCTGTAAGTATTCGTTCAAGTCCTTGCATCCTCTGTAAATCTGCGAAGCGTCCCGGAGGTACCGCTCTCTGCCGTATTCCATGCGGATTTGCCGGAGTGCTTCCAGTCCTGCATGGTCGTTGTCGAAAAAGCAGTGGATGCGTTCGTAATTGCCCAACGGATAGAGAGCCTTGTTTACATTCGATACGGAGTTCAATACAATGTAGTCCTGCCCGTCCAATTCCGGATAATTTGGGCAGCTCTCTTGTCTCAATGTCAAAAAGGAGAGGTAGTCCATAAATCCCTCGAACACATAACAGGTATTCCTCGCTTTTCCCGACTGCCTGATGTGGGAGATTTCCTTTGGGGCGATGCAGCCCTTGAAATAGCGGTTGCGGATTTCATATCCACACGAACCATTGGGAAAGGCGATGGCAAAGTACCGCTTGCCGTTGTGAGTGAAACGTGCTTCACTACATTCTCTTTTCGCCAGTTTTATGTTAATTCCTCTACCTTGTAAGTAGGCAAGCAGGGCAGTAGATGACAGCGGAACAATCTCCAACTGTTGGAAGCTCGGCTCGGAAGAGTTTTGCTTTCCAAAAGAGAAAGATACCGGGCGCACGTGCGGTGTCTGCTCTGCTATCCGTTTCAAGATGTAAGGTACATGGTCGGTAGCGTACAGGTGTGCAGCCAGTTCTATGATACCACCACCTTTACCCAAACCGAAGTCATACCATTGTTCACGTTCGGTATTTACCTTGAACGAGGCTTCGGCTTCTTCCCTTAACGGTGATTTATACCACAGATTGACACCTTGTTGCTTGACGGGAGAATATCCTAAACTATGCAGATAATCCGCTATTCTGATTTGCTTGGCTGTCTGTATATCCATAAAATGATTGTTTTAGTAGTTGGTGAATTGGTTTATTTTTCTTTTTGCCCGTACCTTTTTAGGAAGTACGGTCTATAATCACTTCACTAAATTCTCGTATATATAGGATACGGTAATAAAGTGAAGTGATTTAGTCCCATTCCCCAAGCACTTCACTATATTCCTAATATATACACCCCGAGAATAAAGTGAAGTGATTGCAGGGAAATGGGCTAATAGTGGAAGTCAGGCATGAATGTGTATTTTCTGCCTGTCTCCTGCACTATCATCCGTTTGTTGCGGAGCATGGTGATGAGCGATACCGCCTTTTTATGGTTCAGCTTTACACCCACTGACATATAGGTCTTGATTAAGGCATCTTCCAGTTCCTTGTAGCCGTATTCCTCTTTCAGCCCGAAAACGGCTTCCAATGCGATACGGTGCTGCTGCTCGGTGATATGCCTGTAAGGGTCGAACTTCTCTTCTTCGGGTCTTCCCGGCTTCTTTGTTTCAGGTTTGTATCCCTCAATGAGTTCGGGAAGGGCTTTGTCGTTGATACGGAATGCGAAAGGCTCAAAGTCCATTGCCCGGATGTGAATGGCTGAAACATGGCTGATGTCACCGTTGCCCTTGTCCTTTTCTACCTGCAATACGGTTTCCGCCTTGTTGTTCAACTCCGTACCAATGTGCCCTCTTGCGTTCTCATCCCCTTTGTTCTGATGCAGTATCGTATGGATATGTATCTGCCTGTCGTCCGTCCACTGCATCAGCTTGGATATGATGCGTGTTGATTCACTGGGGCTGTTGATGTCATACACCATATCCCGTATGCCGTCTATAATTACAAGACCGATTTCGGGTGTATTGTAAATAGCCTGTTCCACAATCCTGATACGCTGCTCAGGCGTGTATTTTCTTAAGGCAAGAAATTCAAGATTCTCATTGTCCCTATCATCTGGCAAACCAGCCATTCGCAAAATGCGCGTCATGACTTTCAGACAATGGTAAGGGCTTTGCTCTGTATCAACATAAAGCACTTTCCGCTTATCTTCAGGCAGTTCAGCCACATACCGCAGCACTGTGCCGTTCTTCAATGCAGCGGCTACGATAGCCGATACATTGAACGTTTTTTTACTTTTGGCTTTGCCGATGGATGCGCTGAAATTACCCAATGTCCCAATGACAGAATCATGTACTTTAAGGATTTCAGGTGCTTTCTCATAACTTTTCGACAGGCTCAAACGTGAGGCTTGCCAAAGGATTATGGCTTCTTCAGCCGATATTTCCTTAGTCTCTTTCATATAGTCCATAGCCATGCCTCCCGTTATTTCCGTCCTCCTGTTTTCTTTCCAGCCAGTTCAAGGGCAAGCTCAACATCCACGATAATCTTACGTCCTATCTGAGTGATTGCCTTGTCAATCTTTCCGCTTTTCTTGATACGGTTGGCGGTGGGTAGGCTGCACCCGAACAGTTTGGCTATGCCCAGTATTCCGTACACATATTTTCTTTCTGTGTCTGTAATGGGCTGTGGCTGCGTTTCCGTTTGACGGGAAGCGTGCTTACTTAGGAATATGAACTCTTCACCTGTCATCTGCCAGACGGGTTTTGATAATAATTCTTGAAGATTTTTCATCGTTCAATCTATTTAGTCGTTTAACAATCAGCCCTGCGCACTGGCTGTTATCTCTGTTCTCGAACGATGCAAAATTAGGTAGGGTTGTAAGTGGTAAGGATGTGGTTGATATAAATGGAATATCTTGTTATTTATCTGAATATCAGATAATAAAAATACCACTCAAAAATTTAATTTGAGTGGTAAAAGTGGTTGTTTCGTAAAATGTCAGGGCATATCACAGATTATCGGAATATACCATCCATTTCTTTGGCAAATTTCCGGTTGCTGTCACTGGGGAAATCGGAAACAGGCTCTTTGTACTTTGACTTGTAGTAGCTTTCCTCAATATCCAATATTTTCAGGATATTCCTCTTCCAATTCTCCCTGTCCTGTTTGGGCAGTTTTTCGCTCATCAGGAATATCAGATAGCAGGTACGTATTTTTTCTCTCGGTCTGATTTGGGGTTTGGTGTCGCTTGGTAGCAGGTTCATGCAGGTATAGAAATCATGTTCGGAAATATTCTCGAACTGTTCTCCCACGCAGGTTACATGAATGAGCGAAAGCAGTTCCATATTGAAATACTCAGTCTGTTTCGTTCCCAGCACTTCTTCCTGTATGTTGGGGGCATTTGGTTCTTGTTCGGCTGGCTCTTCCGGCTCGTTTGTTTCATCAAATACATATTTCGCCAATGTCTCTTTGAGGTGGCAGCCCAGCCGATAGATTTCATTGAAACGGCTTTTTGCATATTGCAGGGCTTTCTCTCTGGTCTGTTTTTGCAGATCGTAGAGTTCGGTCAGCTTGTTTTTTTTCTCCTCGTATTCATCTTTGCACCGTTCATATTCCATTTCCGCACGCTTTTCATCCTCTGCAGTGTGTTCCCGATAACCTATGGAATCGTATCGGTGGTATGCTTCGTTTAGCGGAGCATGGAGCTTGGTCGTCTTGTATTGCTGTTCTTCTATGGCTTCTTTATAGATTTCTGAAACTCGGAAGCAGATATTGTAAACGGTCTGTTCATCCGGCATACATCCTTTCTTGTAATAACTTATGTTTTCGCATACTTCCTTTTTCAGGCTATTCAGAATCAGTGTGTATTGCTCCTGTGGAAGATGAAACACCAGTTCAAGAATGGCTGTTTCAAGAACCGTTACATCATTGTAGTCCAGATAGAACTTGGTAATGAATTTCTGCTTTTCAAAAGAGAAACCTTTATTATCAAACCAGTCTTTATATATTCTGTTCAATTCTCCGTATCGGGGAATCAGCGTTGTAATTACATCTTTCATGGACGCAACTATTTTTGAGTGTTATTGTCTTTGTCAAGGAAAGAGGCCAGTTCTTCTTCCACTTCTTCCACGCTGGGCAACGCTGATTTCAGTTTCTCGGGAATCGCTTTGCTCAATTGGTAATCGCTGATGCCGATGGGCTGGTCATAGCCTGTCAATGCGTATTGTGCCACAACTTCGTCTTTTCCCTTGCATAGCAACAACCCGATAGTCTTGTTGTCATTCTCTCCCCTCAGTTTATCATCCACCACATTGATGTAGAAGTTCAGTTGTCCTGCATACTCCGGTTTGAATGGGGTAGCCTTTAATTCTACCACGATATATGCGTGCAACGGAATGGAATATAGAATCAGGTCGGCAAAGAAATCGCTGTTTCCGACTTGGAAGTGCTTCTGCCGGGCAACGAAGGCAAAACCGTTGCCCATTTCCAACAGGTAGCGGGTAACGTGTTTCACCAGCTGTTCTTCAATATCCCTTTCGTCTGCTTTTTCTTTGGCTCCTGCCAAATCAAAGATGTACGGGTCTTTGAGTAGGTAATTGGCAAGGTCGCTTTGTGGAGCCGGAAGTGTGGTCGTGAAATTGTTTACCTTGTTGTTGCTGATTTGTCGGCTATACAAATCACTGTCAATTTGCATTTTCAATACATTGCTGCTCCATCCCATTTCCACAGACTGCTTCATGTACCAGTAGCTTAGACCTAAAGGTAGCGAACTGTCAAGTATAGTCATTTGGCTTGTCCAGTTTATTTTGGCTATAGGAGAGGTCAAGAAAACTTCTTCTATTTCCCTGATTCCCATCCTGTAAATGGCAGACACGGTTTTTCCCACATCTTCAAATTGCGCAGGAACTTCCTGCGTAATTGCTAATGATTGACAATCAATCGATTGCATTTGCGCAGTAAGTTCCTGCGTAAATTGCTTGTCATTCAGTTTTAATACTTCATTGGTCACACTCTGTATGGTTGGGACAGACAGGCTTGCATCTGTTTCTATGAAACTTTGCAACGCTCTTAAAGGATATGCTTTTGCAAACTGGCACATATAGGTAAGGTTACGTTCCGAATAGCCTTTCTTTTCAGGGTAATGCAGTCGGATAGCCTTTGCCAACTGCTTGATGATTTTGCTTCCCCATCCGTGCAGCTGCTGGTGATAAAGGATGTAATTGCCTATCTTCCAGTAATGGAACAGCATTTGTGCATTGGCTGCAACAATCAGCCTTACTTGTGCCTGTTCTATTTCCGAACCGACCGCTTGTATGAATGCATCAAAATTCGTTTTCTCTATGTTGGATTCCTTGTTGCTCATATTGTGATGATAATTTCTACAAATATAGTCATTGGTAACTATCTATGAAACTGTTTGATACTTTTATAGTTGATTAAACTTGTTCATGGCATTTGCCTTAATATCATCCGCTATGTCAATGTAGGGTTTCATAGCTTTGTAGTCGCTGTGTCCCGTCCATTTCATGACCACCTGTGCCGGGATTCCGAGAGCCAGCGCATTGCAGATGAATGTCCTTCTTCCTGCATGGGTACTGAGCAAAGCGTATTTGGGTGTGACTTCATCAATACGTTCATTTCCCTTGTAGTAGGTTTCCCGTACAGGCTCGTTGATTTCTGCCAGTTCGCCCAGCTCTTTCAGGTAATCGTTCATCTTCTGGTTGCTGATGACGGGCAGAGCCATGTAATTCTCGAAATGGATGTCCTTGTATTTGTCCAGTATGGCTTTGCTGTATTTGTTCAGTTCAATCGTCAGGCTGTCGGCAGTCTTGACTGTGGTTATTTCGATGTGGTCGGACTTCACATCGCTTCTTTTCAGATTGCGAACATCCGAATACCGCAAACTCGTAAAGCAGCAGAACAGGAAAACATCACGCACACGTTCCAGGTATTGCTTATCCTTGGGTATCTGGTAGTCTTTCAGCTTGTTCAGTTCATCCCAAGTCAGGAAGATTACTTTTTTCGAGGTGGTTTTCAGTTTCGGTTTGAACGTATCGTATGCAATGTTCTGATGATGTCCTTTCTTGAAGCTCCAGCGCAGGAACCATTTGAGGAATCCCATTTGCTTGCCGATGGTGCTGTTTCTCATATCCTTGGTGTCACGCAGGAAGTTGACGTATTCGTTCAATCCAAACTCGTTGAAATAGTTGAACGTTGCATCCTCCTTGAACTCTTTGAGGTGGTTCCTCACTGCTGCAAATTTTTCATAGGTGGATGCCGTCCAGTTATTCTGGTTACCGCACTCTTTTACAAACTCATCGAACACCTCCCAAAAGCTGACAGGGGCTTCTTCCGGCTGTTCTTCGCTGGTGTCTTTCATTCTCATGTTGAAAGCTTCCTTCAACTGTTGGGTCGTTGGCATGACCTCCTGCACCTCAAATTCCTTGAAAATATTCTGGATTTCGGCATAGTATTTCAGCAAGTCCGTATTGATTTCGGCTGCACTTTGCTTTAGCTTGTTGGTACATCCGTTCTTTACCCGCTGCTTATCTGCATCCCATTTGGCTACGTCAATCCGGTAGCCCGTTGTAAACTCGATGCGTTGGCTGGCAAAGATGACACGCATACGGATGGGTACGTTCTCTACGATTGGCACACCGTTCTTTTTCCGGCTCTCCAATGCAAAAATGATGTTGCGCTTGATATTCATAATTGGGTGCGTTTGAAATTCTACACCCAAATATACACCCAATTATTGAGATAGCAAAAGACATTTAGAAACATTTACTTTTACTCTATATTGTAATTTACACTTGATTATCAGTCGTTTGCAGTTTTATGATATTCTGTGAAAGTATAAGTTCGAGAGCCTGTCTCTCCGCTTTAAGAAAATAAAAAGTCCCTGTAAATTAATGCTTTACAGGGACTTTTTGTGTTTATTTCATAGTCGTTTTTATTTCTCTGCCTTATTGTCAGAAAGATGTCGGCAGGATAAATTTATATGATAATGGTTTGTGTGTTTATCTGCTCTTCGGGTCTTCAGCTCTCCCTTCTCCTTAAAAAAGGAGAGGGGGGAGGAGAGCTTACAGACTTTAGTAATAACTTCTTCTGATTCGGATGGTTATTTCAGATTTATATTAATAGGTCTTTATTTGGCTTGTTTACTCTATAACAATCACCGGTAAGCGTATTGCTTCCCGCACTTCGGTCCAGCTACCTGTTTTGAGTCTATACTTATAGCATACACAGAAGGTCGTAGTTGCCGGGTCGAGCCGGTTATTGTAGAGTGCATAAGCGTTGTCACCCGGATGGGCTACTTTGACATCCACTGTTTCCACTTCCATTTCTTCAGGATCATAAGGTTCCACGGTCAGGGAGTTGTCATCAGCTACTTCGATAACAATTGTATTTTTCTTGATGAAGTCCGGCTGATTTTCCGGTTCTGCCGGTAACCTCTTGGTACCGATATTGATTCTTACCCGATTTTTGGTCAGAGGTACCATTGTTTTGGTGATGACAAAGTATCCGCTGCCTTCATATCCTGATGCATTATAGCTTGCAGGTTCTGCGGAACTGGTATATTTGTTTTTCTTCTGTATCTGCAATAATGCATTTCCTTTCTTTTTTACTATCGGATAAGGAGTTGCATCGGCTATTGCTATGGGAATAAAGTAGATTTTATCCGGGTCCAGACTTTCAATGACTGAGATGTCTATTTTGATAGGTACCAACGTATATGGTTCTCCTGTCGGATAAGTAACCGTGCTGCTTTCTATCGCATAGTCTTTCGGGTCCATCTTGAGGGCATATCGGCTATAATCTTCGATAAAGTTCGTATAGTTATATTGGTCCAAAAGGATTGTATCTTCTGTAAGCGAGATCGTAGCCGGTTCCTCTGTCGGATTGGTTCCGCTACACGCAATTGAGAGATTGCGTATATTACCGTCTTTGCCATCCAGGTCGTAAACCAAATTGTGTATATTGTTATTGTCGCTGACAATGTATACCATTTTCTCGTATCGTTCATCTTCAAAGAATTTCTTTCTGTCACTGCATCCGGCAAGAAACAGTAATGCGAGTAACAGCGACAGGATGCTTATGCTATATGTTTTCATTCTTATTATTTTAATTTATATTTAATGCTAATGAGTTGTTTCATAAAGTATTATGCTTAATCGCCCCAGCCGGGATTCTGATCAAGACCGTCCACTTTCCGTATCTCGTATTTGTCGATGGGTAGGAATACCATTTTGCGGTTTACCACTCTGTGTCTTATCCAGGGATGATCTACTACTACGGAGTAGAAGTATCCGTTCATCTCATCTTTGCTGAGGTCCATACCCTGTATGGCTTCCTTTTCGGTTTCTTCGTAGATGCCCCATCGGCGCACGTCATAATATCTTTGGTTCTCATACAAGAATTCAATGGCTCTTTCTCTTTGGAGGATTTTGTTGAAGTTGTCCACACTGCTCAAATCATCATTTTTGACTCCGGGGAGTCCAACACGATATCTGATTGGGTTGAACGCCTGTTTGATTTTGTATATGTCACGGCTTTCTTCGTAGACTTTAGTCTCTCCGTTTGATTCCTTCAGTTCGATGGAATAACTACCCTGAAGATTATTGAGCGCTTCGCTATAAGCTAGCAGAATTTCTGCATAACGGATGATGGGAAAGAATTTCTCCATTATCATTCCTCCGGGCGAGGAGAATGCGTCATCATCATGTACGTATTTGGTGATAACATAACCGGTGGCGGGGTAGTCGTTCACATTACCACTGGAGGAGTGCTTACCATCCGTTACAGAAGAGTTGTCATATTTGATCATCTGCTCCTTCTTGGCATCGCTTCCGCTGTATGAACGGGCTTTCCAAAAACGGCCGGAGAAACCTATATTGGCATAGAATCTCATTTCCCGATTGCGGTACATGTTGAAGACTCCCGATTTCAGTACATATTCGGAGAAGGTTTCGTCCTCTGTACTGAAATTCGTATTGTCGTATGTCCCGTCTGCTTTGTATGGTTTTGCATCTTCGGGGTAGTTGTCTGTTCCGTCATTCATATAGAACATATTAACCATCTTCTGTGATACTCCCATCCCGTTATATCCATCCATTGAATGCGGAAAAGATTCTCTAAGGCACAGGTTACCGGTGGTTCTTCCCCATATAAACTCTTTATTTTTTCTGCCGTCGGTTTCACCGTTGAACATATAGCTGTAAGACTTGAGTGGGTCGATGCCGCCTACTCCGTTAGGGAATGCTAGATTTTCGTTGGTCGGAGGTACATAGGAGTCTTTATCCGCCGGAACTGTATGCAGTTCATAACGCCCCATATTCATCACTCTTTCGCAAGCTGCTGCGGCTACCGCCCATTTGCGGTCGTCGTATTGCTGGGAAATGTAGAACACTCCGTCACTACTCCGTTTCCAGTTCCCAAAGTATGTTTGTCCGCGACCATTGTATAATGGGCTGGCCTGTATCAGCCTTAAGCGTGCAATCAGAGCATAAGCCGCACCTTTGGTAGGACGTCCGAAACTGCTGTTCGGCTGAGTTTCGGGTAGATACTGTGCCGCCAGTTCAAACTGTTCGCAGGCATAGTCTACAGATTCGTCATACGTAGCACGTACGTTTGCGTAGGCTTCCGGCTGTTCGTTGGAGGGATATACCTGATCTCCTACAAGAATGACAGGCCCGAAGTCCATGATGAGATGGTAGTATGCGTAAGCTCTCATGAAATAGGTGTATGCCCAGATGTCCGGCTTTTCCAGATTACTCATATCAGTCACTTCGTCCATGCGTGACAGGATGATGTTTGCCTTACGGATGATTTTGTACATCGTGTTCCATTGATAAATGGATTTCCCGCTGATATTTTCTTCATTAATGGATCCGGTAACAAATGCCATACCTGCATAGCTCTCTGCATTGAATGTTTCAAAAGCCTCATCAGTAGCTAAAGGACCCGGTGTTGCCGGGCTATTGAGGAATTTCCCTTCATCAGGAAACATGGATGCTACGTTCCACATATATCTTTCCAGGTATTCTTTACGGGAGAAGATTGAGTCGTATTTCATTGTATCGTCGAACCATTTGTCTACATCCAGATAATTGCAGGAAGAAATAGAAAAGGTAAGCAACAATAGCATTGAGTATAATGTTAGTTTTCTCATATAATTCATTTTTTGATAATTAGAATTTAATATATGCTTGCAAAGTCACGCTTGCAGGAATCGGATAGCGACGTCCGTTGTAGACTGCCTGTTCCGGGTCGCAGATGTCAATTTTATCCCATACACAAAGATTATTGCCTACGAGTGAAAGGTCGATGGAGTTGATTCCCAAATTCTTTATAGTCTTGGGTACATTTACACTATAATTGATGTTTACTTCCGATAGTCGCAAGTATTTTGCGTTGTCTATCCAGAAATTGGATAGTTGAGAGTTGTTCTCCAGATTTCCATATGACATACGTGGAAATCGGGCATTGGGATTCTCTGCCAGAGCAGGGTTCATGCCTATTTTCTCGGCATATTCACGAGAAATCCAACGGTTGGCGGGGTCTTTTACTATGCTCAATACATTGCCGATTTGCTTGTCCTGAAATGGAATATAGCCGGCGCCATATCCCAAGCCTACGTGATACACATCGGTATTTCCGGTTCCTTTGAACAGTACGGCAGCCGACAATCTCTTATATCTGAATTCAACTCCGAATCCATACATGAACCGAGGGGTACTGCTGAATGACAAAGGTACTTTATCATCTCCGTTCACAACGCCGTCTCCATTGACATCCTTATATTTAATATCTCCGGGCAGATAGCTACCGAAAGTCTGTTTAGGACTATTAGCAATATCTTCGTCATCTTTGAATAACCCTAATGCGATCAATCCTTTCTGGTATCCATAGGGACGTCCGGTGGCAGAGTTATATTCATATTTGGTATCTGCTTCTTCAAAATAATTCACCCTGTTATTACTAAGAGTAAAATTGCCTCGGAATGTCAGTGACATATCCTTGCCGATATCCTGAATATAGGTTACGTTTCCGTCTGAGCCGTAGCTTTTCATACTGCCTACATTGCCAAATGGCATGCTGACAAGACCGATATAACCTGGTACTTGCTGGCGTTGCTGGAAGATGCCGTCGCGGATATCTTTGAAGAAATCGACCACGAAGCTCAGTTTGCTGTTGAATAATTCACCTTCGATACCTACGTCTATTTTTTTCGCCTTCTCCCATTTCAGATTGTCAGCTCCCATTTGTTTTTCTGTAATGCCAGCTTCGTTGTATCCCCAGCCTTTTTCGGCAGACTCGTTGATGATCGTCAGGTAAGGAAAACGCTTGTCTGAAATACGGTCGTTACCTACGATGCCGTAAGAGGCCCTGATCTTGAGGAAATTCAGCCAGGGGAGCTTTTCTTGTATGAATTCGTATTGAGTAGGTACCCAGCCACCGGATATTGCTGGAAAGAATCCGAAACGTTTGCCTGCTTCAAAATTTTCCGAACCGGTGTATCCTGCGTTGAAGTCGAGCAGGTAGGTGTCTCTGAAACCATAACTGATTCTTCCGGATAATCCCTGATACCTTAAAGGAATAGCTGCCATGCCGTCTTTCAAGCCATTTGTGTCTTTGCTGTCACTCATTTCATAATGCACAAGAGCAGAAATGCGATGTTCATCTTTCAATAGATTATTCCATTTCAGATTTGCCTGAAGGAAATATTTCCGATACTGGCTGTCTCTGTCTTTAGTATATGTTGTTCCCTGTTTTTTTATGGTATGTACAAATTCCAGATTCCCGTTCTCATCCCTGCGTTCAGCCCAGTACATGTCGGGTTTGACCAAACGTGTCTCTGAAAAATAAGAACTGTTACTATAAGCTCCTTGAACGTCAAGAGACAGATTTTTTAATAGAAAGTCGAAGTCTTGTTGCAAGCGTATAGTATAGGTACCCGAGTAGGTGTTGATGTTCTTCAAGCCTGTGTAATTCAGCATGGCATAGGGTGAGTACACGTCCGCTGCCCCGGACTTGTAAGTCGGTAGTTCACCTGTAGAGTAACGAACCGGGATGGTTAGCGGGGTCAATTTGGCTTGGGCATCCCATAATTGGTCGGTCGATGCTCCTTGTCCGGGTAGCGCTTGAGATGACAGATAGATGTCCGACCCAAAATAAAGCTCGGTTGTCTTGGTCAGGTTAAAGTCCACGTTCAGACGCATACCATAGGTGTTGTAGTGCACATCCTTGATGTATTTGCTGTTTTCGTCCTGTTTATAGATTGCCGACTCATTCGACATATTCATACTGACAAAATAGCGGGCAATACTACCGCCTCCTCTGGCACTGGCGTAATAGGTTTGTTGCAGGGAGTTTTTTTTCAAAATTTCATCTTGCCAGCTTACATCCGGATAAAAGTCGGGGTCCAGATGATATTGGATGGCTTTCAGTTCGATGTCATCATAAATGGGTTGTGCTCCACGCATGGCACTTGCTTCGTTGGCCAACACGGCATAATCGTATGCGCGTAGATATTCGGGAAGTTTTGTCAGATATGAGATTGTTACATTGGCACGGACGTTTACTTCCATCTTGTCGGATGTTCCGTGTTTGGTAGTTACCAACACAACTCCATTTGCACCGCGTACACCGTATACCGCAGTTGCAGAAGCATCCTTCAATACGGAGAAGCTTTCGATGTCGGCAGGGTCAATGCTGTTTAGGTTACCTTCGAGTCCGTCGATAAGTACAAGTGCGCTTGAACTTGCTCCAAACGTACCGATACCACGAATCCAGAATTCGGACATATTAGAACCCGGTTCACCGCTGGATTGTACGGAGATAATACCAGGTACACGACCACCAAGCATATTGGTAAGAGAAGTCGCAGGTGTTTGTATCTGTGATATATCTACATTGGTGACAGCTCCGGTAAGGTTGACTTTCTTTTCTTTTGTACCCATACCGGTGATGACAACTTCATCCATTTGCTGTGCGTCGTTTTTTAGGATGATTTTCAGGTCCTTTTCGTCTTTTAGGGCGATGTGTTCTTTCTTTTTGTAGCCAATAAAAGAAAATATGATCATATCTCCTTTTTGGGCAGACAGCTTGAATGCTCCGTCAACATCAGTGCTGGTACCTACTCCCGCACGGTCTTTTAAGTAAACGCTGACTCCGGGCAGCGACTCATTGTTTTCATCGAATACATGTCCCGATATTGTTAATTTTTTCTCCTGTCCCATTAATATAGATGCGGTGCAGAAGAATAATGATAATAGTATGTATTTTTTCATCAGTATCTTATTTACAAATGATTATTAAGGTTAACGTAAACTCAGCTTACGAACACATCCAGAACCACAGTCTGAAATATACAAATCTCCTTCGGCAGTCAGTCCTACTCCTTTCGGCCAGTTGAAAGTGGCTTCCAATGGAGTTCCGCTTTGGTTACCTTTAACGTTTTGTCTGCCTACAACCGTAGTTACCATACCTGTATTCATATCAAGTTTTCGTATAGTCTGGGTACCGGCATCTGCAATGTACATGTTTTTTTGTCCGGATTCGTCCGCTATAATACTCATTTGGTTGTTCCAGTTAAACAAACAGTCTGTCCGATATCCATTAATTACCTGAGTAGTACTGCTGCCATCAGCCCTCACATTAAGGTGACCGGCATATATTGTTTCTTCCGATTCCGGCTTTGAGACATCTTGTACAGTTATAACGGAAGATGCCCCGTAAGAAGTATACAGATGAGTGGGTTCGGTCGGGTCGAACATCATGCTAACAATATAACTGTTTTCAGTTTCTGGGGTTGTCGAATTGTATACGTCGTTCTTGATATATTCACATATCATGTCATCAAGTTTGAAACGGAATAATTGTTTGGTTGATGTACGGGCATAAAAATAACCGTCAGCAGAGCAATAAGCGATACAGGCTGTGGAATTGTAATCAACTTGTTTGGCAGGAGGGTCCTGTGGTTTCAGGTAACGTCTTTTAACTTTCCAGTCGTTGGAGGGATCAATTTCATAAATGACATTTTTCTGTGTGCCTACGGCATACAGTCTCTCTGTAACTTTATGGTACATCACATCATTTACTAGGTCAGATATAATTTTCTTTGATAAGTTTTTTTCTTCACTGATTAATGCCAGACCTCCATTGTTTCCAAACCAGGAATAACATGAATAGTAATTCCCTTCCGGATCGCAACATCCTACTTTCAATCGCCAGGCTTCAAAAGTTGTACTGGCGAGGTCTCCTCCAATGTTATATCCGCTTCCTGTTTTACCGCATACATTTTCTACCGTAAAACGGGAAATATAATGAAACTTATTGTCGAATGTAAGAGAATCCTTTCCTTTAACAACAGAAATGACACAGGTATCTCCTGGTAATTTGGGAGCATAGACCATCAGAATATTTCCGGCTGCTTGTGAAATGTAACCTTTCTTTTTATTAAAATAGACAGATAATTGAGAAGCATCTGTTCCAAGATTTTCACCTTCTATTATGATTTTGGAAGACAGGTATCCTGAATCCGGATAAAAAGTGGTTAATTTTAGAGGTCCATCATAATTTCTGCCTGATTTATTGTCATCCGAACAGGCAAACTGCATCATTATAAATAAGATTATAATAATTGGCAGTAACGTTTGTGTGATTTTCTTTTTCATAAATAGTATTTAAGTAATAATACTCCTTGTCAAGGAGAGATTTAAGTAACTCTATTTGCACCAAGGGGGAAGTACATAGAGAACTTCGCCTGGTGAAGTTTCTGAATGGATTGCTAAGATGTATTTTCCATGAATCTGATTTTAGGTGAATTATTAAGGTTATCTTATATGATTGCCTTTTTTATGCTCATAGGCAATATTTCATAGTGTTTCCCTGGATATAGGAATTCGTTTTACTTTATACTTGATTAATGTTTAATTAAGTATATTTTTTGTACTGTTGCGTGTAAGTTGAATAGTCTGATGGTTATTAATTCATAGGCATATATGTTGTTTTATTTATATTAAAATGTTGACATGCTATATCTTTTTTTTCTTCAATGCTGAACTGTGCTGTTTTGTTTCTATAAAAGATACAAATTGTGTCTTAGTTCTTATGGAACTTAATCGTATTAGAAGAAGGAAAGCTAAATGGTAGTTAATGAGTACCTTGTAAATAGGAATGACTTTTATTCTATTTTGAGTACTAATATAGAGACTCAAATTGTAGTATTTTGATGAGGAATTGTTAGCAAAAACATTTTATTGGAAAGAAAATAAAGAAAAAATGAGGTTATTGTATCATTCTTAAAAAAATAGTTTTATATTTGCACACATAGAAAATGAGATTATTAGTGAATACAAACAGTATTGGATCTATTTAAAGACTGAATTAACCAAGTTCCATAAGAACTTATTTGAAATATCAAAGCTACCGCATCATAAAAATATCCATTCCTTTATTCCGTAATGAATTAAAGCATCTATAAAACAAGAAATACCGAATTATTATCAGTGAAGTACAAAGACCTTTTTATTCTCACCACAATGAGAATAATTTCTCACTGCAATGAGAAATTTTTCTCATAGGTATGAGTATTTTTTCTCATTGCAGTGAGAATTTTTTCTCAAAGGCGTGAGAATACTTTGAGAATATAATAATATATATCTAACTGTGTACTAGTATAATAAATAATAGTACTATGCTTCCACTTTATATACTATTTGAATAGCTTCATCAATGTTCTATCCCTAAAAATAGCTAGTATCTCATGTTTAGTTGAAATAGCATATTAAATGGCTTATAATTGAGATTTTACTTCCTGTCAACTATCTCAAAAGGAACACGTACCGAAACCCCTTTCTTCATCATATTAGTCAGATTGGGGTAAAGACGTTGTTTGAATGATTCCCAATTGCGATGTTTCATTTGTGTCCATCCTGCTTCTGCCAGTGCGAAAGCGCGCGGGTATGCCATATAAGTTGCCCGGTTTATATCCCGTATAGCTTCTCCCCATAAAGTGCCCATAACTCCTATGATATGGGCTTGATCTTCAGCGGACACGCCATATCCCGGGTCGAATTGATAAGACTTCTCCAAAGTGGTGACGGGCATGCCCCAATTGTTAAACTCGGGGAAATCTCCTTTCAGTTGCGGATAATCCAGATAAGCGTACTCACCCGGTGCCATGATAAGCGGATTGCCATGTTTTCGGGTAAGTTCAAGACAAGTAGGTGTCAATCCTCCACGCCAGCTTACTAAAGTTACGTTCTTGGGATAAGGAAAGAGATAGTCGTTGGCAGGCGGATAAATATTGTCCAGTTCGCACCAAAGCATAGGAGTCTTATTATTTTCTTGAACAAACGAAAGCATGCGGCTGAAAAAAGGAATCATGAGTTGCGAAGCTTTCTGATAGCCTAACTCTTTCATCATGGCCTGGCAACGGGTACATTGGGTCCAGTTCTTTTCTATAACAGCTTCGTCGCCTCCTAAATGTATATAATCGGATGGAAACAAAGAAGATATTTCTTTGATGATATCCTGATAGACGGAATACACTTTCTGATTATTTGCACAAAGCATTAAATCCGTAGTTTTGCCTACTATCTTAGGCAGCGTATCGGTATGAGTACATCCTAATTCGGGATAAGCTGCTAATATAGCTACGGTGTGTCCGGGGATATCCAGTTCGGGAATGACCTCGATATTCCGTTGGGCAGCATATTGAATGATTTCGGCAAGCTGCTCTTGGGTATAATAATCTTTGCCAACTAGTTTAGGATGTTTTTTTATTTCGACTCTCCATCCCTGGTCATCTGTCAAATGCAATTGGAGTATGTTGTATTTGTAATGTGCCATCTGGTCAATGAAGAACTTCACATCATTGACCGGAAGAAAATGACGGGCGGGGTCGAGCATCAATGCCCGATGAGAGAATCGGGGCGCATCATCAACGTAGACAGGAGAAATTTTCTTTTGTGTAGTGGCGCATACATCACCTAAAAGAAGCTGGTCCATAGTCATAACTCCATAATAAACAGCTCGTACAGTAGCTCCGCTGATAGTTATCCTTTTGGAAGTTATTTCGATGCGATAGTGCTCATTTCCTTCCATTGCAGGGTCAATTAACAAGCGGATATCAGCACGGTCGGATTCGGAAGCAAGTGGAATTTCCACTTGCATTCTGTCTGATAATATATTTTGCAGCGTATTGGCAGTGAACTGCAACTCCGGCTGACTCAAATAAATGGCCGTTTTTCCGGAACGGACAGTAAAGGGTTTCCCTTTTACTGAAGTTATCTGATTGGGCATAGGCAACAATGCCGAAGTATTATTCTGGGCAACCAGATAACCGGCTAAGAAAAGCAAGCAAAGACAAGTATAAATTTTCATGGTCGATTTGGGGGTAAATGTTTTTGTATTCATCTAAGATGACATAGGTTAAAGTGTTATGTTATTATTTGATTTTTATTAATCCATTCTCTTTGTCGTATTTTAGCTGATAGCTACGCCCTTTCACTGTTTTGAAAGAGATTGTTTGACCGGCGTACTTCACGATACAATTCTGTCCTGCTTTGGACAGGATAGTCGCTTCTTTTAGAAGTCCGTCTTTCCATGCAATATCTATCTCGAAATTTCCTTTTGCGCATATGCCATAAATAGAGCCGTCTTTCCAGGCATCCGGTAAAGCAGGTAGTAATTGGATGAATCCCATGTGGCTCTGTAATAGCATTTCTGTGATACCGGCTGTGCCGCCAAAGTTTCCGTCAATCTGGAAGGGTGGGTGTGTATCCCAAAGGTTATCTACTGTTCCGTTTTTCAGCAGATTACCAAAGAGGGTATAAGCGTGATTTCCATCTTGTAAGCGTGCCCACTGGTTCAACTTCCATCCCATACTCCAGCCGGTAGCTCCGTCACCACGATGCACCAATACAACTTTGGCTGCTTCTGCCAGTTCGGGAGTAGTGACAGGAGAAACAGTGTGTCCGGGATGCAGACCGAAGAGATGATTTACATGGCGATGTTCGTCTTTCGGATCGTCGATATCGGTTGACCATTCCAGTAACTGACCATAGCGACCTATTTTATAAGGGACGAGATTGGCAAGCACGTGCTCCCATTGTTTACGTTCCTTTTTGTCTATTCCCAATTCTTTGCTCGCTTGGATAGCATCCAGCAGGATTTCACGGACAACTGCATGCACAAATGTAGCTCCCTGATCGATAGGGCCGTGTTCCGGTGAAGTAGAGGGGGCAGCCGTATACGTTCCGTCCGGTTTATGCCAGAGATAGTCAACAGTAAAGTTGGCGCTGCTCTTAATCAGTTCATATCCTGTTTCTTTCAGGAATTTCAGGTCCTTGGTATAGTCATAATATTCCCAAACGTGAGTTGCCAGCCAGGGACCTGCCATCGGATTAAAGTTCCAGGACATGTCCTGACTTTCCAATGGGGTAGTAAAGCCAAAGATGTTGGCGGAAATAGATGCTGTCCATCCTCTTGCACCAAAATAAGACTGAGCGGTCTTTTCACCCGGTTTCACTAAGGTACGGATGAAATCAATTAGCGGGAGCATGCACTCATCCAGGTTTGTAGAGCAGGCCGGCCAGTAGTTCATTTGGATATTAATGTTATTATGATAATCCACACGCCAGGGGCCGTCTATGTTGTTATGCCAGATGCCTTGCAGATTGGCAGGCATATTACCCGGTCGGGAACTGGCTATCAACAGATAGCGTCCGAACTGGTAATAGAGCTTTTCCAAGTAGTAGTCAGGTTGTCCGTTCCGATAGTTTTTCAGTCGTTGAGCAGTGGGCAGATTGGATGTTTTCACTGTAGGATTCAATTCCAGTTTCACTCGGTTGAACAAAGAAGCGTAGTCTTTGTAGTGTTCGTCCAGTAAGTTGGAATATCCTTTGGATACGGCATCCTTCATCCATTGCTGGGTTGTTTCAAGCGGATTAACGCCGACATATGTTTTTGGATCGGTAAAGTCCGGTGCGAAATTCATTTTATAATCGGTATCTGCAGTCACATAGAATACGACTTCATCAGCTTCTTTCACTGTAATCCGTCCATCTGTGTTGTTTAAGGTACCGCCTTTTACTGTTGCCTGAATACGGACTGCATATTTCATTCCATTATTATCCAGAGAAGCCGTATAAACAAGACCATTATTACCGTCGGCAGAGAACTGCCCTGTAGATACCGGATTGGGGGCATATCTGAAAGTGAGGTTCTGTTTGCCCGGTTGGTCGGCACTGAAACGCATCACCATCACATTGGCAGGGTAAGAAATAAAATAGTTACGCTGATATGCTACGTCATCTTTTTTGAACTGAACCACCGCCATTGCCGAATCCAATGATAAGATACGTTTGTAGTCACTCATGCCTATTGTGCTTAATCCTGTTTCTACATAGAATTCTCCCATTGTAGTGAAGTTACCAAACCGGAAAGGCTTTTCTCTGGAAAATTCATAAGGGACTTCACTGTTGAAATTCTCGCGTGTCAGTTTTTCCGCTTTTTTCTGGTCTCCTTCTACGAATGCTTTACGTATTTCGTCCAGGATGTGCGCGGACTGTTTGTTCACATTCCAATAGTAATCTGCTCCTTTGGCTGTATTAGGACCGCCACGCCAAAGCGTTTTCTCATTAAAAGTTATGCGTTCCGCCTCTATTGAACCCAAAATATTAGCACCGATACTTCCATTACCTATAGGCAATGACTGTGATTCCCAACTGGCATCCTGTTTGGAACTATGCCAGACTTCTTTTCCTTGTAATGTATTGGGAGAATCAAACCAGATAGAAAGTCCTTTGGTATAATCCGTATCTTCTGCATGTCCCGTAAAAATCGTAAATAAGGCACAAAATAGGAGCGAATGTTTCTTTCTCATTGTCGTAGCGTGTTTATTATTAGATAAAAGTATATTTCATGAATTTAAGTGTGTTACAGCTCTTTGGGGCTGAAGGCACAAAAGTAATAAAAAAACAGCTATATACAAACAATATGTCTTGTAAACAGAAAAAAGACTGTTCGTCCAAAAGGAACAGTCTTTTTTCTAAACCTAGTATTAAGAAGGCTATTGTTCCCGGATTTTATTCTATTCCGCTTTGATCCGGATTTTGTTTCAGATAGTAGTTAATTCTTTCGGTCCAAGGTTTGTTTTCGAGTGGAAAGACATTACATTGTTTCGCCCATTTATTCCATTTAGCCTCTAGTTTTTTCACTAGCTTCGGATATTGGGCGGACAAATCCTTGGTTTCGAACGGATCTGCCGATAAGTCGATTAGCTCCCATGGTTCATTCCGGCTGCCGCGTACCAGTTTCCAATGATTGGAAATAATGGCGCAGGAACTTTGATGCTCAAAGTATAATTCTCTGGGCTTTATCTTTTTTCCATGGATTGGAGGGAGTAAGCTCTTGCCGGGCAAATTCTCTTTGAATTCTGACGGATAAGTAGCTGTGGCAATATCCATGCAGGTAGGCAGTATGTCTATAATGTGGGCAGGTTGCCTGCAAATCTGACCTTTCATCTTGTTTTTTTCGGCATCGCCATAAGATAAGATAAAAGGGGTACTTGTGCCTCCCTGAAAACATTGTGACTTATAGCTTCTATAAGGAGTATTGCTCAAATCAGCCATAAGCTGGCCCAGGTATCCGCCTTCTTTGGTTGCACCGTTATCGCTTAAGAAGATAAATACGGTATTGTCCAGCATCCCTTTCTCCTTGATGGTTTCCACCAGTTCACCGATTCCGCTATCCACAATTTCGATCATGGCGGCATAGGTTGCCATATCGGTAATCCATTGCTCCTGTTGCTTTGGTGTGAGTGTTTCCCAAGAGGGACGTTTTCCGTCAAATTCTTTTTGGTAGACAGGATAATCCATTTCGTCCGAAATGAACTTCAGCTCCTTTAACCTGTCGAAACGTTGTTTACGCAACATGTCATATCCCACTTTATATCGGTCTCTGCATTTCTCTACACGATCGGCAGGAGCTTGGAGGGGTAAGTGAGGGGCATAATGAGCTACGTACATAAACATCGGTTTGTCTGTAGGGTGTTGCTTGACAAAACTGACGGCGGAATCGGTGATGGCAGTGGTATAGTAATAGTCATCGGGGAATTCTTTGATTCGGGTCAGATTGCTGTATACCGGTGTTGGTTTATAATAACTGCCTCCTCCGCTCAGGCAACCGTAATATTTGTCAAATCCCCGTTGGGCCGGATAGCTGCCATTGGGAGTATCAAAAGCTCCGTCCACTGTGACGTGCCATTTACCGCTCATATATGTGCTGTAGCCATTCGCTTTCATCACCTCGGCAATGGTGGGGATGTTTTTTGTAATTTGTCCTCTGTATCCGGGGCGGTGTTCATCTACTGCCGTCATCCATCCCATGCCGGCTTCGTGCTGATAATGTCCTGTCAGCAAAGCAGCACGGCTAGGGCAGCTTCTTCCTGTATTTTTGAACAGGCTGAAGCGTACCCCGTTTTCTGCCAGACGGTCTATGTTGGGAGTCTGGATTTCACTTCCGTAGCAACCCAGATCGGAGAATCCCATGTCGTCACATAAAATCAATACAATATTGGGAGGAGTACTTACCTGTGCTTCTGTACTGGCGAAACTCGCTCCTAATAAAAATGAAGTATATACTATTCTATTTATCATAACTGTATTTTAATAAGTTTGTGTTTTTTCTGTTTATAGATAGAACTATGCGCATTATTCAAAGTCACTCTGTTGTTTTTCGACTTCTTTCAGTTTCAGGCGGTTCAGTTCCTGTTGTAATTCAAGTACACGTTTCTCACAATCGGATGGAGCGGTATTTATTTTATTTCTGGCATCTTTGCTTGCGGATTGTGCTTGTGTCAGTTCATCTTTGTCTGCTACCAGCGTATGTTCTGATGGAAAAGTAGGAATAATCAGTTCTGCCGGAACCGGCGTATGTTTGCCTTGCCATACCACTGATGCACGGATTTTAATTTCTCCCGGTGTAGTGGTGGACCTTACCAGCACCGGAGCAGTTCCCCAAAGTACCGGACGTGGATTGGTGAATGTTTCTTCATCGGCAACCAGTTGGCCCTGCCCTTCGATTTCGAACTTTACTTCATAATTATTCAAACGCTTGATGTTTCCGTTTTCATCTGCGATGGCTGCAATGATCGTCACGATGTCCGATCCGTCCGCTTTCATCTGTACTTTCTCGTCATCTGCCCAAAGCAACAGTTTTGACGGGCGGCGTGTGGGTGTTACTTTATGTGTCGCAACCACTTTTCCGTCCATTAATCCTTCTGCCAGAAGGTAAGAATCTGCCTGTTTCTTTTGGCGTGACAGCTTTTTATCATACATGACATCAAATACATCCTTGAATGTGATGACGGGTGAGGGCATTCCGCTTTCATTTGCCGGCTTATGATAAGTATATTCTTTGCCTCCCTTGCAATACGTGAGGCGAACTTCGTCACAGTTGCTATATATCGTTACATCTTTCGGAGAGAATGGGGTCATGGCATTGGCTATGTAAATCATCGGTCCATTATCTGCGATCAATTCTTTGTTGGGTTCGGCAGGACGCTGGGAACAGAACATATAATAAGATAGTTTAGGTTGTCGGAAGGCATCCATGATACCTCCGTAAAACGGGTCAGGATGATATCCTCTCTGGTGATCGAACGAGTGCCACAGGCAACCGCCCATATGTTGTCTTGAAGTTCTGTATAGTCCATCATAACTGGTGAGTTGGTAATCGTTTTTGGCATATCCCTGTGCCTGAATCAGCATCGGTACTTCTCCCCAGCCACGATTGACCCGGCTTGGTGAGTTGTGAGAGTTCCAGTCATCCACATTATCTCCCCATTCGCGGGTGAAATAACTGATTTTCGGATCCAGATTTTCGGTATTAAAGGCTCCTCCACCTCCGTTCATCGGATGGGTGAAGTGTATCGGAAAGTATTCGTGTCCACGTGCGGTTACATCACATCCGGCATAGCAATAAGGATACGGATATTCTTCATTGAGAATGTCCACTACATTTTTAGCAAAGTCAGCCGGATACCATGTTTCGTTCAGAATCGGTTCCCACATCCATACACTGGGGTGGTTGCGGTCGCGGCGAACCATATTGCGGATATCACTATATACTCTCTGAGCAAATATCGGCTGATCATTCCAGAATTGCCATCCCGGTGTGTTGACAATAACAAACAGTCCTAATTCATCACAAGCATCCATAAACGCCGGATCTTGCGGATAATGGGCGTTACGGATAACACGCATTCCGGCATCACGCAACTTCTTCGCATCCCGCCAATGAAGGCTGTTGGGTAAGGCGTTGCCAATCACTGCAAAATCTTGATGACGGTTGGCTCCCATCAGAGGATAGGGGTAAGGTTTGCCATTTAGCCAGAATCCGTCTTTTCCTTTAAATTCAATGCTGCGAATGCCGATACGGCGGTAATATCCGTCGATGGTGTTACCGGCTTTGTCTTTTATATAAATGTGTAGTTTGTAAAGATAGGGGCTGTCGGGTGACCATAAATGAGGTGTTTCTACGGTCACTTTGCAAGAAATTTGTTTCGCAAGATCCTTGCTTACCGACAAACCGGTCTCCTTAGAGAGAACACGTTTGTCGTTGCGGTCATAGAGTTCATAGATTATTTTACCACTGAAGGATTTTCCGGAAGTGTTACGTATATGTGCATCCAGTTTCAACTGTGCGGATTGCTCGGAAACTTTGTCGAAAGAGACAAACAATCCGCCTCCGGCTGTCTCATTCTCATAATTCGGATCGGTAATGAATACTTTGTTGTGAACTATCATCCAGCAATCTCGGTAAATTCCTCCAAAATATGCAAAGTCCAGTGCATCTTGCGGTTTGCCGGGAGGGTAGGAGGGATCGTCACTGTTGTCTGCCCATACGGTGATAACATTGTCTTCTCCATACTTCAGACTGGAAGTGACATCTACGATGACAGGTAGAAAACCACCGAAATGCTCTTTCAGCAACTTTCCGTTCACCCATATTTTTGATTTTCCCATAATGGCTTCGAAGTGGAGGAATTGTTGTTTTCCTTTCCAACTCTCCTTGGGAGTGAAGTGTTTGCGATACCAGATTTCCCCCTGATAATTGATGCATCCGCTCGCTTCGGTGGGGAGATATTCTATGCCATCGGGTAATGATACGATGTTCCAGTCTTTATCATTGAATCTCGGCTGTTCCGCTCCTTCGATATTGCCTTTATAAAATCGCCAGGCAGGATTCATGTTATACACTGTGCGGCCTGTGTTGGAAAGCTGATAAAAGCCTGCTGTGGAGTAAGATGGCTGGTAAGTGTCGGCGTTAGCTACCAGTGTCCCAGCCAATAACAGACCACTGAGTAAGATTTTCCACCATGTTGAAGTACTTTTCATAATTCTTAGATTTGCTTGATTGATCTATCTTTAATATATTAATGTCAGACTGTTTTGTTTTGCATTAGAACTTCGTCCCGCCAAGGTACAAATTTTCCAATAGTTTGAAGCATAGGACGCTGAGCTTTATTTTTTCTTAAACATTAGCCCGGTGCGTCCTACACTTTTTACCATATCCGAAATGACCTATATCTTTATTTAATACCTATCGGGCCTTCATTGGCTTGAATTGGCCATCCTGGATTCTGGTAAATAATAGAAGTACTCAGATCGTTAGGATTTGAGGCCGTAATTCTGAAGTGCGTGATAGCGATAGGATTCAGATAATGCGCTTCACACCATGTGTATCCTGCATCATACATCAGATTATTTGTCTTCACAGAACGGTAAGGACAAAGATACTTACCGCTATTAACATAGCTTGATACATTGGAGGTTTGTCCTTCCGTTCCTTCCTGTATCAGAAGATTTTTTCCGTCCTGCATGTATTTATCCTTTAAATCGGATTCCCACAAGTTAACTCCTTGGATTACAAATTGTTTAACCTGGTCCAGTGCTCTCCAGCGTTTTAAGTCTAACATGCGTAAACCTTCTGCAAGTAGCTCACAACGCCGTTCACGGCGAATGTTATATAGTAGAGGAGAGACTAGTTTACCTGCCGAATATATGGCCCAGTCCAGTTCTTTGGACAGATCGGTATTGTTCACGGTCACTGTATAGTCTCTTGGTAATCCGGCTCTTTCGCGGAGATCTCCCCAATATCCTGCTGCCTCCGAACCAATGGAAGTTCCATTATGTTCCATACAGTCAGCCTCGATGTAATTGAGATAAGCTTCGGCTGCACGGTATACCGGACACCCTTCAATCGCTGTGTTGCCATCCCGATACCAGTTTCCTGATAATCCTTTACGTACCTGATAGCCTGTTACGCATCTCTTTTCCGTTATATCCAAAAGTTGTGGAACCTCCGGCAGCAAATCGGGAGTACCATTCATCACATTCGGGCTGAGAGTCTCACCCGGTGTCATCAGGAATAGTTGTAGACGTAGATCTCTGTTTTTGCGTACATTCAATAATGATTCGTCCCCTTTATACTGGTCGGTTGCATAGATCGGCTTACCGTCACGGCAAAGGAAACTTTCTACATATTGCCGGGTAAATCCGGTATTTCCACCTACGCGAATATAGAAAGGAGCTGAGTGCACAATCTTATAGTCAAGTAGATTATACGCACGCCACATTAATATTTCTGAATATCCTTCCAGGCTGTTCGCTGAGAACTGAGCAAAATAGGGGTTGCTCATTTTATATTTGTCTTCGTCTGTTTTAACTGTTTCATCCATGCAGTCTTTTGCTGTATTCTGTACCAAGGCTGCATTGCCTATCACTTCTTTGGCTGCCGCTTTGGCCTCCTTCAGAAAAAATGCGATTTCCGTATCGATATTAAAGTCCGCAATGTCTTCTGCCTTTCCCGGCCATCCCGGACCACCCGGTACTAGAGCAGTGCCTTTGTGATAAGTCAGCCAGGAAGCTTCAAACAGAGCTGCTCTGGATTTCAATAACAGAGCAGCATTTCTGGTAATTCGGTTCTTCCCACCGGATATATTATTGGTTAGCAAACTGATTGCCTGATCCAGATCTTCCAGAATAAAATGTGCTACTTTATAGCGGGGGGCCCGTTTGCTGGCCTGAATCAGAGATTCACTTTCATCCGGCAATGTGTTTTTTATAATCGGGAAGTCACCGAAGGTCTCTAGTTTTGACAAATAATTCTTAGCGCGCAGGAAATACATTTCACCTATATAATGCTTTATGTTTGTTTCCGAACCTTCTATCTCTCCCTTTTCGAAGCGGGGCACTACTGTTTCGAGGAAGTAATTAGCTTCACGAATGGTAGAGAAATACCACGGATCATTACTTGCTGGATTATCATAAGCTTCCGGAACTTTCCATTGACCGGGAATCCATTTCTTATCATAGTCAGTGGCAGCCTGATTATCTGTAGCATTGTCGTTTTTCCAGATTCCGGCATTAAATCCCTCATGCGTCGTGAAGTTGTAATGCTTTACAGCATAGGCAGCCAAGTCATTTTCAGTAAAGAAAAAGTTGTCCGGGGTCACACTGTCTAAAGGTTCCCTGTCCAAAAAATCATTGCAAGAAGCGAGTATAAAGCTTCCCCCTGTCAGCAAAAATAAATATTTAATTATCTTTTTCATACGTCATCAATTAAAAGTTAACACTAAATCCTGTGGAAAAAGTACGGGACAACGGATAAGTTTTTCCTGAACTGTTCGATCCGTCTTTCGCTCCATAACCGGTATTAATTGTTTCCGGGTCGAATCCTCCGGGCAATCCCGTAAGGGTGAATAAGTTTTCTCCCGAGAAGAAGACTCTCAGGTTGGAAACACCTATTTTGCGTGTGATCTGGGCGGGGATGGTATACCCGATCTGCAAATTCTTCAACCGTACATAGGCGGCATTCTGAAGATAGCGGGTTTGCGTCTTTTGATTTTTTGCGAAGTTATCAACCAAGATACGCGGGAAATAAGCGTCCTTGTTAGCGCTCCAGAAATCATCCCCTTCTTCGCGGAAGAAATCAAGATGAGAAGTAAAGCAGGCCGATTGCCAGATCCCTCCTGTAGCTCCCCAGAACATGTTGTCGTTCAACCAGGCATCGCGTTTTGCCACTCCTTGGAAGAATAAGCGTACATCAATGCCCTTCCAGGATGCATTCAGATCCAGACCAAAACGGAATCGTGGGGAAGTATTGCCAATCACTTTTTTGTCACCTGGGTCATTAAGCGTAGCTCCATCGGAAATCTTGCCATCACCATTCAGGTCCCGATACATGATGTCACCTGCGCCCCATTTGACTCCTAATGCATCTTGTCCGCCGTTGGGCAGTGAAGCAAGATGAGCATCCATTTCTTCCTGGCTTTTGGCTATGCCAATGGTTTCGAATCCCCATATATCTCCATTATATTTACCGACATACCACGTGTTTATTTTACCGGTCGTGTTTGGGTATTTGAGGATTTTCTGACGGTCGTCCGAAAGCAACAGGTGCACTCCGTAGTCAAAATCTTTAATGCGGTCCCGCCATCCTAGATCCAATTCAAAACCGGTAGACTGCATATCCGCATTGTTCATTTTGGGTACATTTGCCCCTAAAGTTACAGGAAGTTCGGGAGCTGGTCCTACCATATTGATAGTCTTCCGGTTGAACCAGTCAAAACTTACGGTCAGGCGATTGTTCAGCATACCCAGGTCAAAACCGATGTTCCATGACCGCATGGTTTCCCATCCTAATAGCGCTGAAATCAAATCCGGTGCATTCGCTGTGTTGGGACGGCTGTTGTTAATCAGCCAGTGGGAGTCGGGATCTTGGGCGACAAACTTCATTAACTGGATATACGGATATAGGTTTTCCGTATTCTGATTGCCCAGCTCTCCCCAGGAACCGCGGATCTTTAACGTATTAATGATATGGTTGGTAGGTTCCATGAATGCCTCACGGGCTACGTTCCATCCGGCAGAGAAGGAAGGGAACAAATTCCAGCGTTTGTCTTTTGCAAAACGTGAAGTACCGTCATACCGGAGATTGACTTCCAGCAGATACCGTTCTTTATAATCATAATTGAGTCGGCCGAAGAAACCGGCTGTTGCCCAATGTGTCAGTTTGGACTTATCGATAGTCGATTCACCCGTAGCGGCATTAATACTGGGCACGGATTCTGAGATCAAGTCCAGCTTGGACGCCTGCAACTGCCGCCATTTATTTACTTCGGCCTGAAAACCGACCATTGCTTTCAGATGGTGTGCGTCGGCAAATGATCTGTAATATTCACTGTAGACGTTGGCATTGAAATAATTGGTACGCTCGGCACCTTCGGTAACTTTCGACGTTTTCCATGTATCACCGGAATAAGGTTCGCCGGCTACATTCATCTGCGGCACCTTTAAATAATCCGTATGGGTGAAGGCATCTATCACTTTATAATTGATTTCTCCGAAGATTTTCCAGTCTTTGATCGGTTCTATCACCACCTGGAACTGTTGGTATAGCCAGTCAGTCTGCGAATTGTTATCGCCTCCATAGAGAATCGGCCGGATAATCGTGTTACCCATCGGATAACCGTTGGGGTCTACAGTTGGTTCCATCGGCCAGCGTTTGGCTATATTCTGATATAAGGTATTATCAGTCATCGCGGTAGGCTTGCTATAATCTTTCCGCATATATTTCATGCTGTAATTCATGTTCAGCCACGGATAAAGCTGTGCGTTAATCTTGCTGCTCACCGAATAACGCTGTAATTTATCACGGCGGATAGCCATCATTCCTTCCTGTCCCATATAGTTGCCGGAGAAATAATACTGTATTTTTTCTGTTCCTCCGCTGACGCTGAGAGAATGCTCCTGCGAGAATGCCGTACCTCCGAAAACTACGTCATACCAGTCTGTATTCGTATTACCGATCCAGTCCCAGATAGTGGGAGTATTTCTGTTCGGTTGGGTAGTAGTGGTAATTGTGCCTGATGCGTAATCTTTGATAGCCTGAAGACGGGTATCGTCAAACTGTACCGCTGTTTTACCATCATTCAACTGCATTTTGTTGAAGTACATGGCATAAGTGTAGGCATCTGCTACATCCGGCAGATTAATGGCTTCTGACCAGCGGAAACTATTATTATAATTAATGTTGACTTTCCCCGCTTTTCCTTTTTTAGTCGTTATCAACACTACGCCGAATGGCGCACGGGAACCATAGATGGAAGAGGCAGCCGCATCCTTCAACACCGAAATACTTTCAATATCATTGGGATTCAGCATATTCATGTTTCCTTCCATGCCGTCGATCAGAATCAGCGGAGATGCATTGGAACCGTCACCGATCGTACCGGCTCCACGGATATTCACTTTCATGTCTGCACCAATTTCACCACCGTTGCCATCCGAAGCATAAGAAAAATTCATTCCCGGAACTAATCCTTGTAATGCTTGGCTTACATTAGAAACCGGACGTGACAGTAAATCCTCGGCATTTACCGTAGATACCGAACCGGTCAGGTTGACTTTCTTCTGTGTACCAAAACCTACGACAACGATTTCGTCCAGTGTCTTGGTATCCTCTTTCAGAATGACCGACAGACTTTTGCCGGATTGTGCCTTCACGGTCTGGGGCATATAGCCTACGTAAGAAACCGTAATCGTCACATTGGCAGATGCTGTATTCAATATGAAATTCCCATCCAGGTCTGTAATTGTACCATTCTGGGTGCCATCTTCCATTACGGTAGCGCCAATGACCGGATCGCCAAACATATCCGTCACTTTTCCCTTTATCTGCACGGTTTGTTTCGCGGCAGGCGCTTCCACTATTTGCGTAGATAATATTATTTTTTTATTACGTACGGCATATTTGACATTGGTGTTTTTAAACACTTCATTCAATAAGGTAAATATATTGCTCCGTTCGGTAACTACCGATACCCGGCGGTCTACATCAATATGATGGTCATTGTAGAAAAAGCTAAAATCAGATTGTGCCTCAATTTGTGACAGAATTTCTTTCACAGTCAAGTTTTGTGCTTTCACAGAGATCATAGTACGTTGGGCGTAGCTGTCGTTAGCACATAGAAGCCCAACAAAACAAAAACAGAAAACAAAGAGCAGTTTCATAGACAAAGGAATTTTTTTCCAAACAATAAAAACGGGATTATCCGCCCACAATTGTTGGACATAATTGTTTTTCTTCATATATTTGCATGAATTAAAGTTAAGAAATAATTTTCTCTGTTTGTATTCAAACAGGTTAAAGGCTTTCTCATACAGGCTGGATGCGGGAACATCTGCCTGTATGCTTTTTTTTAAGGCGGTTGGAAGTTTCTCATACGTATTATAATTTTATTGGTTAAACATGAAAGGCTTTAATATATTTCAATCTGCCTCCTTTCTTCACTTTGATTATTTGTCAGTTTCACATTACGCCAGCGTATGTGTGAGGATATTTTAAAATTCTCCAGAATCTCTTCTATATATTGTTCTGTAAACGCTCCGGTAAATGTATATTTGTCAAATTTCGAAGTGTTTACAATAAAATCTACATTATAGCGTTTCTTCAGTATATGCAATGCTGCCTTAAATGGAGTTTTATCAAAAATAACCTTTTGGTCCATCCAGGCAAGCTCCGATTCGCCATTGGTGTTGTATGACAGAATCTGTCCGTCCTTATTATTATAAATCACTTTTTGTCCGGGACACATTAGTATTTTACTTCCCTGTCCGTCTTTCTCATAAACAAATTCGACCTTTCCCTCTACCAAAGTGGTAATCACCTCATCCATCTCATCAAATGCTTCCAGGTTAAAGTGTGTACCCAAAACTTCCACTTTAGATTTTTGGGGAGTCGAAACAATGAATTTATGTTCAGGGTCTTTCGCAACTTCAAAATACGCTTCGCCATTCAGACTCACTTCACGAATGTTACCGGTGAAAATGGAAGGATACTTTAAGACTGAACCGGAGTTTAAGTACACTAAAGTGCTGTCTGGTAATCTGAAAGAAATTATCATTCCGGGTTGTGTCCGGACTTCGAATATCTGGGCATGGACGGGGGCGGTAGATTGGGGTTGGTTAAGCAAAACCAAAATAGTAATAGCCATCGGTATGAGTAAGGCAACAGCTGCACGTTGTATCCAACCCCACCAGGAAATATGATACTTATTCTCTTGCATCCGTCCCTTCACTTTTGATAGCTCCTCATTCATATCCATTTTTTCAGTAATCTGTTGCGTGTCAGTCATAAGAAGAAGTGTGTAAATGTCCATGGCCTTCTTTTTATTTTCATCTGACAATTTGATCCAGGCTTCTATTTCCTGAATTTCGTCTGCTGTTGCTTTACCATCATAATAGCTGATCAGCAAGTCTTCTATAGTTGAATGATGCATTTCCATGATAAATTTATTAAAGAGACAAGCGGGAAAATAAAACTACTAAGGTTATTTAAATAATTAACATTAATAAACTTTATGGTTAATAACTGTGTTATTTTACGCTTATTTAAAATATAAGCATTATCATTGCAGCCATGGAATACAGCAATGAAGATGCGTACTTATTGATGGCACTAAGGAGAGGGGAGATGATCGCTTTTGATAGTATATTTAAAAAATACTACCCGATTCTTTGTGCGTATGGAAATAGGTTTGTAGACTATGAAGAGTCGAAAGAAATAGCGGGTGACGCTATTTTATGGCTGTGGGAACATCGCGAAACACTTCAGGTTGAAACTTCCTTAGGCAGATATTTACTCAAATCGGTTTACCATAGATCACTTAACTGCATCAAGCAAAAACAGCTGAAGAATCATGCTGATACTATGTATTATGAGGAGATGGAAAAGCTGATACATGATGCAGAGACTTACCAGTTCCAAGAGCTTTCAAAAAGAGTGAAAGAAGCTATAGATACATTGCCTGCTTCCTATAGGGAGGCTTTTGTTATGCATCGTTTTACTAAAAAGAGCTATAAGGAAATAGCTGAGAGTTCCGGGGTTTCAGTAAAAACAATTGCTTATCGTATACAACAGGCAACAAAGCTGCTTCGAAAAGATCTTGCAGACTTACTAATTACTATGATCGTTTGTGTATTGTTAGTCGTTCGTTAACTATTGCTCATTACCTATTGCTGAAAAAAAGAACTTTCTTAAAAAAGGAATATTTAATCAGCCAAGGAATGCTATAAATTACATACGGATAAATAAGAAGTAGAAAAACGCCTGCATTTGCTTGAATGAAAATCTCTCTTTCTTTTATTTAAGTTGTATGCTGAATAGATTGATATGATATTACTTCTTATGTTTTCTTTTAGATGATGTATTGGCTGAAAGGATAACTTTTTGTTTAATCTTGCCTTTTCGCTATTTGTGATTAACCAGCGTGAAAACAAGCTCCGGATAGTCTTTTTATCTCTTCCTCACCGAGGAAAAACAGGTTCCTCGGTGAGGAAGAATGCGTTGGTTTTAAACCAAGGAGGCGTTCCTTTAATACCAACGAGTGGTTTAGTGATAGAAAAAGATGCATATCTCATGTGAATTTATGCAATAATAATCTGTTATTCCGTATATTATTGCACTAATTTATGCGCTTTATTCTTTGTTTTATCATTTTTATCTCAACTGTATTTTTGTTTAATCTTAAAAATAGCACATTGATGTTGGGCTGCATGTACATATTTCTAAGAGAACGATGGGTTTATTAACTTTCTTGTTTCAATGATTCGTCTTTCTGAATATAGACAGTCCGTGTCGGAAAAGCAAGGTTCAATCCTGCTTTATTAAAAGCAGCCAGTATTTCCATATTCATATTTGAGGTTACGCCTAAAATATCTCCTTGTTTCTCTATAAAATAGATATACATGATAACCAATGCGGAATCTGAGTATTCTGTAAAAACAGCGACTATATCAGAAGGGTTAGAAGATACATTTTCTACTCTTTTGGGGATGGATTTCAATAGTTCTAAAGCTTCTTTCATCTTTTCGGAAGTCGTATCATACGTCAGTCCAAGATTCAAGACTACTCGGCGCATAGGTTCGGATGAAATATTAACGATAGAAGTATCGGTAATCTTATAATTGGGGAAAGTTATAATACGTTTGTCGTAATTCATTATTTTTGTGCTTCGGACTCCTACGTCTACTACCGTTCCTTCATAACTATCCACGCGAATTGTGTCTCCGATGCTGAAAGGTTTATCCGTCAGAATGGTAAACGCACCGAAAACGTTTTTTACTGTATCTTGTGCTGCCAAAGCAAATGCGATACCACCAATACCCAAAGTTCCCAACAGAGCGCTGATGTTAACTCCCACATTACTCAAAGCCATGACGATGCCGATGAGCCAGACTATAACCAAGATGGTTCTTTTGATGATTGGCATCATTTTGTTAGCTTGTCCGTTGGACTGCTTTCCCCAGTAAACCTGAAGTAAACTACTGAACAAACGGCCGAAAAACCAAGTAATATCCAGAACAATCAAAATGCTGTAAGCATTGTCAACTACTTTCACAAAACTGTCCGGATAAACCAACCGATGGATAGCGATCCAGATTCCCAACAGAATTATAGCAAACTTAACAGGCGCTTCCAAAGAGTAAAAAATGACGTCGTCCAGGTGATTGTCGGTTCCCGTAACAAAAGGTTTGATAACTTTCTTGCCTAATAGCGATAATAATTTGACAATAATAATTGCTCCTAAAATAATAAGAATGGAAATACCCCAGTTTTCAATAGTATTTCCCCATAATTCATTTTCTAACATAGTCTAACTGATTTATAATTGTACTTTTATTTAATAATATCAAGTTGATCTCCTTTTTATTGACGATACAAGATAAGAGCTGAAGATGCTGTGATAGAAATATCCCCTCCCGATAAATGCTCCTGACTGTCTAGATCAATTTGTCCGTTATGGCAGACTATAATCCAATCTTGTTCCGGGATATTGATATCTGCCTGATTCCGGTTACCGTTGTATGCAACTAGAATTTCTTTCCATTCATCACCGTTAGCATACTCGCCTAGAGTATAAGCGATGACACCGGAATCGCCTGTATCAAGAAAATGAAGCCATTTCTCTAAGCCCTCTGCTGTAGGAATACGGAAGGCGGGATGTTTTTTGCGGAGTGCGATTAATGTTCTGATATAATTGAATATATCACGGTTTTTAGCTTTTAACGCCCAGTCTATTTGGTTGACGGCGTCAGAAGACTTGTAGCTGTTTGGCTCTCCCTGTTTGTCCTGCATGATTTCTTCACCGCCACGAATAAAAGGAATACCTTGCGAGGTTAAAAGCACGGTGTGTATTAATTTGTCAATAGGAACCAGTTCTTCTTCAGAATGTTCGCCTTGAACAGATAATTTCAGCTTATCTACCAGCGTATATCCGTCATGACAGGAAACAAAGTTAATCATTTGAGAGGGAGCAGCGGCATATGGACCGTCACAGTAAAGTAACCCGCTATAATCTACCTGTGGGTGTTGTGTTCCGCCAACGATTCCATATTTGACAGGTTCAAAATGCCCGTTGATATTTCCGGAGGCATACCCTGGTTCCTGTTCGTCAAAGGTACTTCCTTTCAGACCGTCACGAAATTCATCATTAAATACGGCAATACCTTTCATTTTTCGTACATTCTCCTTTACAGCCCGTTGCTCGAAAGGTAATGGAGAATCTGCTGCTACCCAACCTTCTCCGTATACAAAAATGGTGGGGTCAATTTTTAATAATTCCTCTCTTAACTGGTTCATGGTGTCGATGTCATGTATCCCCATCAGATCGAATCTAAAACCGTCAATGTGATATTCTTTCGCCCAGAATTTGACCGACTCAATGATATAATGGCGAACCATTTCGCGTTCTGAGGCTGTCTCATTTCCACACCCGGAAGCATTTGAATAGGAACCGTCGGGATTCTGGCGGTAAAAATATCCCGGAACCGTCAGGTCAAAATTAGAATGCTCGGTTGAGGCTGTATGGTTATAAACCACATCGAGTACAATACGAAAACCATTTTGATGGAGGCTTTTTACCATCTCTTTAAATTCGCGGATACGGGTGGTGGGGGTGACAGGATCGGTGGAGTAACTTCCATCTGGTACATTATAATTCTTCGGGTCATATCCCCAATTGTATTTGTTTTTCTCCAATTTCCTTTCATCGATTGTGGCGAAATCGAATGAAGGAAGGATGTGTATATGCGTTACTCCCAATTCTTTTAAATGATCCAGTCCGGAAGATTCTCCTTCGGGAGTTTTAGTTCCGGTCTCTGTCAGAGCAAGAAACTTCCCCTTATGTTCAATTCCTGAGTTTGGATCAATACTAAAATCGCGGTGATGAAGTTCATAAAGAATGATATCGGAATACATTTTCAGTTCGGGTGACTGGTCTGATTCCCAACCTTCGGGATTTGTCTCGTTCCAGTCGATTACAGCAGCGCGATTGCCATTGATGCCGACTGCTTTGGCCCAGATACCGGGTGTTTCGTCCAGCCATTTTCCATCTTTTTCTATTTGGAAGGTGTAGAAAGAACCTTTCAGATCACGGTCTATATGGATACACCAGGTCCCATTGTCGGCTATGTCCATTTCCAGTTGTTCTTCCGGATCTCCCGCTTCGCCGGATGAATACAGGTTTAAACGGACATTATCGGCACTTGGTGCCCATAGCGTAAATATGGATTGCTGGGGTGTATAGACTAATTCCAAATCGTTCTCATAATAGCACGGATACTTGTCATACGAATCCAACTGGTCCGGGGACGGATGATTTTTCAACTCTCTCATATTTTCTAATTTTATATTAATACTATATAAAAAAAAATAATCATGTTGTGGAATAAATGAACCGGATTATTCCGTTATGGTATGACTGAAAACAAATGTGAAATCAAAAATTCCTGTTCACGCTCTGATAAATATGAATAATAAAAGAATAATTAAGGTAATTTTACGGTGTTGTAAATCAGCTTTTTATCCTTTGCACTTTTTTGTATTTGTTAGCTTATAATTTATAGAAACGTAGGAACTTTGTTAACATCATCTTTGTTTTGTATAAAGTTAATTATAAAAAAAATGAAGCGTATGGAAAATGGTGTTATGATGCAATATTTTGAATGGCATCTCCCGAATGACGGGAAGTTATGGAAACAGATAAAGGAAGATGCGTCGCATCTTCGTGATATAGGTGTGACTGCTGTTTGGATTCCCCCTGCTTATAAGGCCGATGAGCAGCAAGACGAAGGATATGCGACTTATGATCTGTATGACTTGGGCGAATTTGACCAAAAGGGAACCATAAGAACTAAATATGGTACGAAAGATGAACTGAAGAAAATGATTGACGAATTGCACAAATATCATATTGCTGTTTATCTGGACGTTGTATTGAATCATAAAGCGGGTGGTGATTTTACTGAAAAGTTTATGGTAGTGGAGGTCGATCCCAAGGAGAGAACCAAGGCTTTGGGTGAGCCGTTTGAGATACAAGGGTGGACCGGGTATAGTTTTCACGGACGTAAGGACAAACATTCGGATTTTAAATGGCATTGGTATCATTTTTCCGGGACGGGTTTTGATGATGCGCAAAAGCGCAGCGGTGTTTTTCAGATACAGGGAGAAGGAAAAGCTTGGAGTGAGGGCGTGGATAGTGAAAACGGTAATTATGATTTTCTGTTATGTAACGATATTGACTTGGACCATCCGGAAGTTGTATCTGAATTGAACCGTTGGGGAAAGTGGGTTTCCAATGAATTGAATCTCGACGGAATGCGTCTGGATGCCATTAAACATATGAAAGATCAATTCGTCGCACAATTCCTCGATGCGGTGAGGAGTGAAAGAGGCAATGATTTTTATGCCGTAGGTGAATATTGGAATGGTGACCTGGAAGCATTGGATGCTTATATAGAAGCTGTTGGGCACAAAGTAAACCTATTTGATGTCCCGTTACATTATAATATGTTCCAGGCATCACAGGAAGGTAAAGACTATGATTTGCGGGATATTTTAAAAGATACTCTGGTTGAACATCATCCCGATCTGGCTGTAACCATTGTTGACAATCATGATACGCAACGCGGAAGTTCTCTTGAATCCAATGTAGAAGATTGGTTTAAACCGTTGGCTTATGGTTTGATTTTGCTGATGAAGGAAGGTTATCCATGTCTGTTTTATGGAGATTATTATGGTATAAAGGGGGAGAAGTCTCCTCATACCCGGATTATTGATATATTGTTGGATGCGAGACGAAAGTACGCTTACGGTGATCAGATAGAATACTTCGACCATCCTTCAACGATTGGCTTTATCCGTACAGGAGATGAGGAACATAATGGCTCCGGGCTGGTCTTCCTTATGTCTAATGACGAGGCGGGAAGTAAAATAATGAGCTTGGGTGAGAAACATAAAGGCGAAGTCTGGCACGAAATAACCGGAAGTATATCCGAAGAAATAACTTTAGATGAAGAAGGAAATGGAGAGTTCTCTGTCGAATCCCGTAACCTGGCTGTTTGGGTGAAGAAGGATTAGGTATATGGTATTTATATAATTAATTATGAAGATGCTTGTTACAGTTGTAATCAGGTATCTTCATGATTTGTATGAAAGTCATTTGCAGACAGAAAGATTCTCTGTATCTTTGTCGCCATGGCAGAAAGAAGCGAACTACATACGAGAAATAAACACAATGGGCAATATGATTTTTCATTGTTGACAGAGAATTATCCACCGCTCAGAAAATTTGTACTTCTCAATCCTTTGGGAATACAAACAATCGATTTTTTTAATCCACATGCTGTGAAAGCGCTGAATAAAGCATTGCTGATAAGTTATTATGGTATCCGCTACTGGGATATTCCAAGGAATTATTTGTGTCCGCCTATCCCCGGGAGGGCAGACTATGTTCATTATATTGCCGATTTAATTGATCTGGAGAGAGTCAGTAATACGGCAAATGAAGAGAATGGAGATAAGCCAAAACGACAGTGCAGATGCTTGGATATCGGTGTAGGTGCAAATTGTATTTATCCGATTATTGGGCACGTTGAGTATGGATGGATGTTTGTGGGTTCCGATATTGATCCGGTATCCATAGAAAATGCGCGTAAGATAGTGACTTGCAATCCTGTATTAGCACATAAGATTGATTTGCGGCTTCAGAAAGACAATCGGAGGATTTTTGACGGAATCATTGCTCCCGATGAATATTTTGATGTAACAATTTGCAATCCTCCGTTTCACAGTTCGAAAGAAGAAGCAGAAGAGGGGACATTACGTAAATTGAGTAGTCTGAAAGGGGAGAAAGTAAAGAAAACCAAATTGAATTTCGGTGGAAATGCGAATGAACTTTGGTGTGAGGGTGGAGAATTACATTTTTTGCTGAATATGATTTCTGAGAGCCGGAAATACCGGAAGAATTGCGGTTGGTTTACAAGTCTGGTTTCTAAGGAGAAGAATCTGGATAAACTATATGCTAAATTAAAAGCCGTCCATGTATCGGAATATAAGATAATTCGAATGTGTCAGGGTACAAAAAATAGCAGAATTTTGGCTTGGCGATTTTTGGAATAGCTGATTTTGTTTTTTCGATAAACGGATATTTTTAAAGAAGATTATCTGTATAATGAAAAAATATTGATGATTAAGACCGTTATTTGTTATAATGGGCCTGGATTTGTTGTTGTTTTCGATAATAGAGTCGTTTCTCTCTCTGTATATTCTATATGAGTATTAATTCCCCTTTCTCCTTTTCTTTGATATGCCGATATTTGTAGTATGAGATTATAGTGCTAGGAAATATCAAATCAAGGGAATATATGTTTGTTGTTAGATTGAGAAACTATTTACATTTGTCGTTTTTGGTTATATTTTTATTGTTTTCCTCCTGTATTGATGAGTTTTATAAAGATACACCTAAAGAGGGATATATAACAATTACCGGTATCAATACACGTGCCTATACAGGAGCCTATCCGGGTGACGGGCTCGATGATAAGGTTGAAACTCTGCGTATTCTGGCTTTCAATAAGACAAGTCGCATCTGCGAAAGTAATACTTTTTATTATGGAGATGTGCTGGGCGGAAATACGCTACGGCATCCGATTAATAAGGGTGAATATGATTTTGTCTTTTTGGCCAATGAACCTCATAATACAATTGTGAAGGCGGTTCTTGACAATATAACTGATTATGATGCACTAAAGTCAATATCCTATCCGGCGGAGTTCTTCGATTCGGAACGGGTTATACCTATGATTGCGGAAAATAATAGTATAAAAGTGCTGGCTGATGGAAACTTGGAGGTAAATGGTGTTGCATCTACCAAGTTGACAGTAGGACTCAGACGCTTGGCGGCACGTGTGGATGTGGTTTTGAAATCGAAAGTCGATTTTGGTGATGCCAGTTCGAGTGAATTTGAAGGAATTACTTTTTCTAATATACCGGATAGAGTGCCTTTGGTATATGGCTTGCCTAGTGATTGTTTACCCAGTTCCTGGGCGTATGCCGATCCGGTTCTTCCTTATGGTGGAACGGCCATAACCAGAAATGTGGAACGTAAACTCACATTAGCTGATAATGCCGACTGTTTTAAAATAGATCCCACTTTATTGACCACTGAGGATAAAAATAACGATTTAGTCTGGGCTGTTAAAGTTAAAAAAGTAATTCTGCCATCTAGCTTCTTTTCATCGAAGTCCGACGAGACGAATGCGATAAATTTTACTGTTAACCTGATTGACAAGTATAGTCCTTCCTGCAAATTGAAGATTCTGTCCGACCCGGATTATACATTACCGGCAAATGCGAAACTTGATTTGACAGGTATCATAAGAGAACCTTTAGAAGTAAATATACAGCCTTCTCCGTGGATTGACGATGGAGATGATTGGGAAATATCAGGCGTCCGTGTTCTGAATGTATCGCATATACAGGCTAAGATGACGGATATGAACGGAGTCCGGATTTCTTTCTGGTCCAATATGCCGGTAGTGAAGGTGTTGGGCACAGTAAAGAAAGAAGGTGAAGCGAATGAAAGAGCAACTAATACAGTCTTTAACTGTTTGGCAGTAGATGATAATAATCCTGATCCTTATCGTTTCTTTTATGATTCGGCTTCGGGCAGCGGATATATGGATTTACTGGTTGACGGAACAAATACCACCGGTTTTGGTACGCATGACAGGACCGAGAATATGAGTGGTACATATACATTGACATTATCTGCAGCAGAGGATACTAATGGTAAGAATGCATTGCAGAGGAAGATAAAGGTTACCGTCACACAAGAAGGTTTGCGATTTGTTCACAATCCTACGGCAAATCAACATGGTTTGTTCAATGCAGCATTTTTTAAACATAACCAGAAAGGAGAACGTATTATAACAGGACAGCATCGATTGGATCAAACATGGTCTGTTAGTGTACCTGTTGCCTATCAAAACTGGCTTGTTGTGAGCGCGACTCCCAGCTTTGATCCGAATATTGGAACAGAATCACCAGGTGATGCGGAACATTATCCGGTAACTCTCAATCCGTATAGGGGAGAAGATGGTACTAGTATCTCAGGTCTCACCGGTCGTATATATTTCCGTATTGGCGTTAAGGAAAATGCCGATTTTGTACCAACTAAAGAATCCGATCCTAAATTTGGATATATCAATTTGTCATATTATCCGGGATGGCGGACAACAATGAAAATTTATATTCGTCAGGGCGAAGCCGGTGCTTATATATATGCGCCGGGGGATGCTATTCCGGGAACTGTATGGGGAGCGTGGAATGGAGGTACGGATATTACTACACATGTGAGAGAAGATATGCGTCTTTTATCGACGAATGCCCGTAGGGGAGCAGCTAAGTTCTCTGCTTTAAACCTGACAAGCGAGAGGTTAGCAGGGAATACGAATCCGGATTATGAGAATGTGAACGTAAAAGGTGCTCGTTTTGTAGACTTCCCTTCGCAGGCGGGTGCATTCTTTCAGTGGGCGGTCGATTTGAAAGGCACTACTTCCGGTATGACTGATTATTACCGCAGAGCTTTTAATCCCTCGAAGTCATATATTGTTTCAGGATTCCCATGGGGATATGGGGAATTTCCGATCATGTGGGATGGAGATGTCAGTGCTAATATCCCTGCATATAAAGAACAGTTTGAAGTTTGCCCTCCGGGATATCGTCGTCCGACGGATGGCTATACGGATAAAATATCTTATAATGGATATTATGATTATTTGCCGGATGAGGGTACTACGGGTACTGCCACGAATTATAAAGATCAAATAGAGTATTCAGAATTAAGGGTTTCTTTATTTAATGTACCTTTTGCAGGAAATGCGGCTTCAAGTGCAGACTACGCTACAGCTTTTACTACTCCTTTTGGTGGAACTGGTAATACAGGTCCTGGGACATATCCTTACGGAGCAAACAAAGATATGCTTGCCCGGAAACAACTAAAAGGAACAACTTATACATTTTATTCGGACGGATTTTTCGACAGACGTCCGATAAAAGAGGCTTCGAATGGAAACTATGGCGTATCATTAGGAAATAGTAATGTTGCTTATCAGGGAGTATTGTATTTTAATCCCGATTCCGGAACGAATGCATCTGTCTTTTTTCCGTCAGCCGGTCGTCTGAATAACACGAGTGGTGCTTTGGAAAGTAGGGGTAGTACCGGATACTATTGGTCGGCAAGTGTAGGTCCTCCTTATATGAGATCAGAATTGCAGAATCCACCTTATGACAGGAGAATACGTTATGGAGCCTGGTCGCTTGAGTCTGCATATAATTCTCATAATTTCAGATTGTCATATCAAGGTTTTGCTCAAAGTATACGTTGTGTGAAAGAATAAGAACTTTTCGGCTTACGATAAAAATACCGGAATATCATCCGTTGAGGGGTTGGCTTTTTAGTCAACCCCTTATTTGTGCGTACTCTCTAACAACAAAGCTGCTGTTTTAAGAAGAAATCTTTATTTACTCTAATAAGATTCTAATAGGATTCTAACTATTCTCTAACAGGCTCTCCGAAGGGAGCCGTCTATCTTTGTGCCCGGAAATCCGGTTACTAACTTAACTTATGTTTAATTATGATGATGAAGAGAGAGTTACACACATTTATTATTGGCAGTGTGTTGTTTTTTACCGCATGCGGGGATAAACAGGAATCAGAGCAAAAAAGTGGCTATCGTATACAAGGTGACACGGTCTATATTGCAGATCCTCTTTTACTTGAAAAGATCAAAGTATCAGTGTCTGAACTGAAACCCTATTCCAAGAAGGTGATAACGTCCGGTGTGGTGCGTCCCATTCCTCCCCGTTATGCTTATGTTGCTCCTCCATTTGCAGGGAGAGTCACAAAATCTTATGTGCGTATCGGACAGTCGGTACGTCAGGGAACACCTTTATTTGAAATCAGTTCCCCCGACTTTACTTCTGCACAAAAGGAATACTTTCAGGCACTTTCGTCCAGGGAACTTGCTAAAAAAGATTTGAAACGCAAAGAAGATCTGATAAGGAATGGTGTCAGTTCGCAAAGAGAACTGGAAGAAGCCCAGAATGCTTTATTGATAGCAGATAAGGAGTTTGAAAACGCCTCTGCCGCATTGCGGGTATATCAGGTGGACAATCCGGCGGAAATGATATTGGGGCAACCGATGATTGTTCGTTCTCCTATTCCCGGGGAAGTGATAAAGGATAATATCGTAACAGGGCAATATCTGAAAGACGATACCGAACCGATAGCTATTGTTGCCGACCTGTCTAAGGTATGGATTGCGGCTCAGGTAAAGGAGAAAGATATCCGGTTTATAAATGAAGGCAGTAGTCTGGATATTGAAATTTCGGCATTGCCCGGTACGGTTATTAAAGGCAATGTGTATCATGTAGAGGAGGAGGTAGACGAGGAAACCCGGTCCATTCAGGTACTTTCGATCTGTGATAATTTGAACGGACATCTGAAGCTGGGGATGTACACTACTGTCCACTTTCTGAGTGTTCCGGTCAGACAAATTCAAATCCCGGAGAAAGCGTTACTGCAGGGCGAAAAGGATAGCTATGTATTTGTGCAGATTGCTCCGTTGGTTTTCGTACGGACGTCGGTGACAGTGGAGACAACAGAAAACGGAATAGCGGTGATCAGCGAAGGATTGCGTCCCGGAGATAAGATAATCAGTGAAGGAGGATATTATTTAAAGTAAGAAATTATGAAGAAGGAATTAATGCTTTCAATTATACAAAAAAGATGGGTAATGCTTTGCCTGTTTGTGATGATGTGTATCTTTGGATATTACTCATGGAAACAGCTTTCGATAGAAGCATATCCGGATATTGCAGATGTCACTTCCCAGGTGGTCACTCAAGTTCCCGGACTGGCTGCGGAGGAAGTGGAACAGCAGATAACCATTCCTTTGGAACGCGCTATTAATGGGCTGCCCGGTATGCACGTCATGCGGAGTAAGAGTACATTCGGGCTGTCAATGATTACCATTGTCTTTAAGGACGGGACAGAGGACTACTGGAGCCGCCAGCGCGTACAGGAAAGATTGAATGAAGTAGAACTGCCTTATGGAGCTGTTCCGGGACTTGATCCGCTGACATCTCCCGTAGGAGAAGTGTACCGTTATATCATAGAAAGTGACCAGCACTCATTACGCGAATTAACCGACCTTCAGAACTGGGTAATTATTCCCCGTATCAAGGAAGTGTCGGGAGTGGCTGATGTAACCAATTTCGGTGGGATCACTACTCAGTTCCAGGTTGAAGTAGATCCGTCCAAACTGGAACAATATAATTTATCTCTCAGCCAGGTTGTTGAAGCCATTGAGAATAACAATGCCAATGTGGGGGGAAGCGTGTTGAATCGTGGTGACTTGGGTTATGTGGTACGGGGAATTGGATTAATCGGAAATTTGGACGATTTGGGACATATTGTAGTGAGTACTACTTCCGGAGTTCCTGTCTTTCTGAATGATATAGGTTCTTTGAAGTATGGAAATCTTGAAAGAAAGGGAGTGCTGGGATATACGGACCGTACCCGCAACTACTCTGAGAGTCTGGAAGGAATTGTACTCCTTCTGAAACATGAGAATCCGTCTAAAGTACTGGAAGATATTCATGTGGCAGTTGATGAGTTAAATAATGAGACATTGCCGGAAGGAGTGAGGATACATACTTTTCTGGATCGTACCAACTTGGTGGATACTACTTTGAGTACCGTATCCCATACCTTGCTGATGGGTATGGCTTTGGTGGTTCTTGTGCTTATTCTGTTTCTAGGCAACTGGCGTGGTGCATTATTGGTATCTATAACGATTCCTGTGTCATTGCTTATCGCTTTTATTCTTATGCATCTGACGGATATTCCGGCTAACCTTCTGTCGCTTGGTGCTATTGATTTCGGTATTATTGTGGACGGCGCTATCGTTATGCTGGAAACGATCCTTAAGAAACGTGAGGATAATCCCAAACAATATCTCGAAGAAAAAAGCATGGCGCAACGCGCCAAAGAAGTGGGTCGGCCTATTCTTTTCTCAACCATTGTCATTATTACGGCATACCTTCCGCTGTTTGCCTTTGAACGTGTTGAACGCAAACTTTTTACTCCAATGGCATTTACGATGAGCTATGCAATGATTGGAGCACTGTTGGTTGCGCTCTTATTGATTCCGGGACTTGCCTATGCAATCTATCGTAAACCACATAAAATATATAAGAATAAATGGCTGGACAGACTAAAGGATAAATACATTCGTACCATTACAAGATTTCTGGAAGCTCCCTTAAAAGCCATCATTCCATCAGGACTGATTCTGACAGCGGGGATCGTGTTGAGTGTTGTCGTAGGAAAAGACTTCCTTCCGGAGCTGGATGAAGGTTCGATATGGTTACAGGTTAATCTGCCACCCGGAATTTCCGTAGAAAAGTCACGGGAGTTATCCGATACTTTGCGTGCCCGTACGATGAAGTATTCCGAAGTAACTTATATTATGGTACAGGCGGGAAGGAATGACGACGGAACTGATCCGTTCACCCCTTCACATTTTGAAGTGTCCATCGGTATTAAGCCTTATGATGAATGGCCGAAAGGAAAAACTAAAAAGGATTTGATTCATGAACTGGAAGAAGAATATAAGTTACTTCCCGGTTTTAAAGTAGGGTTTAGCCAACCTATGATAGACGGGGTGATGGATAAGATAGCCGGGGCCCATAGTGAACTGGTGGTGAAAGTATATGGCGAAGATTTTCGTGAAACACGTCGTATTGCCGAAGAAATAACCAAGGCATTAGGAACTGTGCGAGGGGCTGTTGATCTGGATATTGATCAGGAACCACCCTTGCCACAGTTACAGATCAGTATGAATCGTGATGCCATAGCCCGTTACGGATTAAATGTATCCGATGTAGCGGATCTGATTGAAGTGGCTGTCGGAGGTAAAGCTATCGCACAACTTTATCAGGGTGACCGCCAGTATGGCATCACCTGTAAGTATAAAGAGGAAGCGCGGAATACTCCGGAGAAAATAGCCGGACTTATGTTGACTTCTTCCACCGGTGCAAAGATACCTCTTTCTCAGGTTGCCGATGTCAGATTGAGTGTCGGAGAAAGTACGATTACCAGGGAAATGAACAGACGCCATTTGACGGTAAAGCTGAATTTGCGCGGTCGTGACCTGACATCTTTTCTGAATGAAGCCCAGAATACGATCAATGAGAAAGTACATTATGACAAGAATAAATATACCATCAAATGGGGAGGGGCCTTCGAAAATCAAAAACGGGCTTATACACGTCTTGCTGTCATTATACCGCTGACACTGACAGGGATGTTTATACTGCTTTATGTCACGTTCGGGAAGTTCCGGCAGGCAGGACTGGTATTGGCTATTGTTCCTCTGGCACTTTTCGGAGGTATGCTTGCTCTTAATGTGCGTGGTATGACGCTGAATGTATCTTCTGCCGTAGGATTTATAGCGATGTTCGGGCTTTCCATACAAAATGGAATTATCATGGTATCGCAGGTCAATGGGCTGCGCAGGGGAGGAATGGAACTCCGGAAATCGGTCATAGAAGGGGCACGCCAGCGTTTCCGACCTATTCTGATGACTTCGGTCACTACGATACTCGGACTTTTCCCGGCTTCGTTGGCAACCGGAATCGGTAGTGACGTACAGCGTCCGCTGGCAACAGTGATTGTGTATGGATTGATGTTTTCAACCCTTATCTCTATGTTTCTGCTTCCGGCTTTCTATTATCTGGTTGAGAACAATGTTTTAAATAAAAAGAAGAACGATGAAAAAGAATATACGATATAATATAGTGCTCTTGCTGTTAATGGTGGAAGCCGTACTCATTCCGGCTTTTGCGCAAATGCCTGAAATAAAGCTGGGGCAGTCTATTTCTTTCGAAGAATATCTGAATCGGGTAGCGAAAAAGAACCTGAGTTATTTAGCCGAAAAACTCAATGTGAGTATTGCTGATGCGGAAGTAATTGCCCGGAAAATCTTTCCGGATCCGGAGTTGGAATTTGAAGCAGGTAATGAGACTTTCTCGTTGGGAGTTTCCTATTCATTAGAAATGGGAAATAAAAGGGGAGCACGTATTAAGTTGGCGCGGACTCAGGCAGAATTGGAGAAACTGGTCCTGCAACAGGGCTTTCAGGATTTGAGGGCGGAGGCTGCCGACCTTTTTCTAGAAGCAATTCTTCAGCGCGAATTACTTGAAGTACAGAAAAGTTCTTATGAGTATATGTATCAGCTGAGTCAGTCAGATAGTTTACGCTATGTTTCGGGAGAGATTACGGAGAATGATGTCCGGCAGTCAAAACTGGAAACTGTCACCTTGCTTAATACTGTTTACAGTCAGGAGGCGGCTTATCATTCCGCTTTGGTTTTGTTGAATAAACACATGGGGATGAGTGCTGATACGCTTCATATCCCTTTGGGAAATTGGGAAGAGCTAAGCAGGGACTTTGCTCTGTCTGATTTGGTCAAAGCGGGACTGGATAATCGCATCGACCTGCTTGTTGCTCAAAAAAGTACTGAAGTTACTACCCGGGAATATAAACTGACGAGAGCGGAACGCAGACCCGATATCGGAGTATCTGTTTCTTATGAAAGAAACTGGAACGGCTTTCTTCCTCCGTCCCGTTCTGCTACTGCCGGTGTATCTGTTCCTCTGACATTCTCGAATATAAATAAAGGAGCTGTAAAAGCTGCAAAGTTTCGGATTGGCCAATCGGAGATAATGGAAAGAGATATGGAATTGCAGATACAGGCAGAGATAACCCAGGACTGGTTCAACTATGAGGCTGAAAAGAAAAAGATAGCTCAATATAAAGCCGGTGTACTTGAAGACTCGCAGAAGGTGCTCGACGGAATGGTATATAAATACAAACGGGGAGAAACGAGTATTCTTGATGTACTGGTTGCCCAGCGTACTTATAATGAAGTGCAACAGGAGTATCTGGAAACAATGAAAGAATATGCCGCTTCACTAGTAGCATTGGAAAGTGCTTGTGGTATATGGGATATATGCTTTTAACAGTTAAATATCCGGCTTTACTATTGTGAATTGCAGCAAAGCCGGATATTTGTATGGTTACCAGTCAGCGGTTTTACGCTTTATGTTAAATCATTGTGCGATATTCCTCCTGTTTTTTCTTAGGGAGTTTTTTTGATCACTTCTTCCACAGAGTGGTCAATAAGTTCTTTGATAAGTTTGTCACTCAGGTTTATTTACTTATCTGTTTTCCGAACTTTAATCCGTACTACTGTGTCATTTTGACGAGACTGGACAATGTTTTATTACTTTCGATTGTGTATCTTTGCTGTAGTTAAAATGGACAACCGGAATTTATATACTAATAAACAGAATATTATGGAAGCGAAGTATATCACTCTGACTAAAGAGAATATCGAAAAAGAACATATTTGCTGTGCTTTCTCCGATAAGAAATGCAAGGATAGCTATGAGTTGAAAAAGACATGGCTGAAAAATGAGTTTGAGAATGGCTATGTTTTCAGACGGCTTGACGAACGTGCAAAAGTATTTATAGAATATGGGCCTGCCGAAAAAGCTTGGGTTCCGGTTAATGCACCTAACTATTTAATGATAAACTGTTTTTGGGTTTCAGGAAAATATAAAGGATGCGGGCATGGCAAAGCACTATTACAGTCTGCTGTCGAGGATGCCAAAGCACAGGGTAGGGATGGCTTGGTGACTGTGGTCGGTACCTCTAAATTTCATTTTATGGGTGATGCGAAATGGTTATTACGTCAGGGGTTTGAGACGATAGAAAAACTACCCTATGGTTTCAGTCTTTTGGCTTTGAAGATAAATCCGGCAGCTCCTGATCCGTCATTCAATGGAACAGTATCAAGTGGAGAATGTGAGGAAAAAGAAGGTGTAGTCGTTTATTATACACATCGTTGTCCGTTTGCAGAGTTTCATGTCCGTAATTCTTTAGTGAGTGTGACTGAGAACAAAGGTATTCCATTGAAGATAGTCAGATTGGAAACGATGGCACAAGCACAAAATGCACCTACACCTGCTACTATCTTTTCTCTTTTCTATAAAGGAAAGTTTGTAACGACGGATTTGAGTGCATGTATGGAGCAACGGTTTGATAAAGCGTTGGGATTATAATCTTTCTTATTACAGTATGTGTTTCTCTTTTTTGATTTTCTGTTTTTGTGCTGTTTTGCTCTGATGAGTGTGGCGGGTTAATAATTGTCTGGTGTTTATTTAGACTGGTCGGTTCGATTTTTCATGTGCTGCTCTGATCTTATGCAGATTCATTAATAGAATCGGCAGTTTATTTATATGTTGAGATGTTTTGTTTTATGTATGTGGCATATGCTTGATTTTTAGTGTTTTATTGTATGTAGTTGGTGGGGAAAACTTGATGGCTCCTGACTTTTATAATCACTAACTTTTCTTATTTTAGTTCATTCAAATATGTTCAATTCTTGCATTTTATGAAACTATGTTTTACTTTTGGGGAGTAAAATCATTGGGATTATAATGAAAAGTATTCGCTCGGTTATTTGTTTTTGTTTGTTTTTGTTTGTGTTTAACCAGCTCCTTTTCGCCGACAAAACTATAGAGAATGATTCGCTATATACCAGTGAGTATATAAGTCGAATTTATATGGCAGAACCTGAACGGGCTTTAAGTTTGTTGGATGGAGCTGAAAGTAAGAAGACTATCCCTCTGCGTATTATACATGAATTACGCAGCAGGGTTTATCGTAATATGTATATGACTAAACTGGCTTTTTTGTATGCCAAAAAGTCTTATTTGCTGGATTCCGTTTCTCAGAAAGATCCTAAGCACTTGTTGACCATGACTGTCGACCTGGCAGAATTAGCAGTGCTTATGAGTGACCATAAAGAGAGTATGAGGTATGCTCTTGATGGTATCAAGCTAGCACAAAAAGAAAAGGATAAAGGGGCTGAAAGTAAGCTGTTGTTTTGCATTGGTGAAAATAAATGGCAATTGTCTTTCAAAGAGGAGGCATATGACTATTTTGACAAAGCTATCAAATTGCTTCAAGGTACAAGTTCCAAATTGGAAATGGCTATGCTTTCATACTTTTATGGGATGAAAATGGATTATCTGCTCAATGATTCCCGTAGTAAAGAAGCATTGGAGGTTGGGTTGAAGCGCGAAAAGCTACTTAAAGATATAGCTAAATTACCGGAAAAAACAAAAGGCTTTCTTGATCTGCAATATACTTACTTGTATGCAAAAATGTCGTATATCTGCTATCTGGAAGGAAAGTATGATCAGGCGGAAAAATATTATCAACAATATTTGTCAACAGAGAATTCACAGACACCGGATGGAAAAGCCTATGCGATACCTTATCTGCTAGTGTCTAAACAATATCAGAAAGTCGTTGATCAATGTCAGGATTTTAAGAAATTGATGCAAGAGCAGGATACTGTCAACTTGCAGTATATTAGTATCCTTCAGAAAGAGGTGAAAGCTTATAAAGGCTTGAAGGATTTTGAAAAAGTAGCAGCATTACGTGAGTCTATTATTTCTATTATTGATGGTATTAACAGCAAGGATAAGCAGAATGCGGCTTTGGAATTAAATGCTATTCATAAAGCTGACGAGCAGGAAGAATATATTGCCGAACAGACTTTACAGTTAAGAATCAGAAACATATCACTTGCTTTTTTGGGATGTGTCACTTGTCTCATTTTATTTGTGCTATGGCGGATTTGGCGTCATACGATTATTGTTAAATATAAAAACAAAATGCTGGCAAAGTTTATCAATGAGAAACTGGCTGGAAAAGTAGAGAACAAACAATTATTCATAGATGGAGATGCGGAAGATCCGATAGCTGTTCCATTGGACTTGGAATCGGAAACTGGCTTTTCCGAAAAAGACGATTTATCTCCGGATGAAGTAGTGGAGAGTAGGGAGGAAGAGGATGAGAATAAGAAAATTTTCAAAGAACTGAATCGTATTGTTGTTCAGGATCAGTTATATCTGTCTCCGGAATTGTCGAGAGAGGATCTGGCTCAGATTGTACATTTGAATAATGCGCGTTTCGCCCGGATGATCAAGGAAAACACCGGAACTAATTTCAACGGGTATATTAATGAACTTCGTATTAACTATGCGATTCAGTTATTGAAGCAACATCCCAATTATACCATTCGTGCGATAGCTGATGAAGCCGGATTTAATAGTACGCCTATTCTGTACAGTATGTTCAAGAAAAAGACTGGTATGACTCCTTACGAATTTAAAAAAGCGCAGGAATCCTTAGGTTGATTTTGGCTTTTTCGATAAACAATTTTCCGTTTTATCGGTTTATTCTTATGATAACTAAATATAAACGGAAATGGTGCAAGTTAGGATAAAGCGAGTGTACGAAGACTTTTCAGAGACCGACGGATATCGGGTGCTGGTAGATAAACTCTGGCCACGTGGAATCAAAAAAGAATGGTTGAAATATGATTACTGGGCAAAAGATATAACGCCTTCCGCAGCACTGCGCAGATGGTTTCATGAAGATATTCCGGGTCACTGGAATGATTTTGTCGTAATGTATCAGAAGGAACTGGAAGCTTCTCAAGCTGTTGCCGATTTTCTGACTCTTATCAAACCTCATCCGGTGATTACTTTGCTTTATGCATCCAAAGAACCGGTTTATAATCATGCCCGAATCCTTCGTGATTATTTGGAAATGCATCTGAAAGAGTGAAATTAAAGTAATTTTTATCTCTTTCCGCTTTCAGTCGTTCACTCAATTTCCTACCTTTGTAATCTAAATCAAAATCGTGTGTCCATGAAGTATAAATTATTAGTTCTTGATGTAGACGGAACGCTTCTCAATGATGCAAAAGAAATTAGTAAACGTACATTGGCTGCTTTGCTGAAAGTTCAGCAGATGGGAGTACGTATCGTGTTGGCATCCGGCCGACCGACTTACGGTCTGATGCCTTTAGCCAAATCCCTAGAACTCGGAAATTATGGAGGTTATATCCTTTCTTATAATGGTTGCCAGATAATTAATGCTCAAAACGGAGAAATACTGTTTGAGCGGAGGATTAATCCGGAAATGTTGCCTTATCTGGAAAAGAAGGCAAGAAAAAATAATTTCGCACTGTTCACTTACCATGATGATACGATCATTACTGACACTCCGGAGAATGAACATATCCAGAATGAAGCTCGCTTGAATAATTTGAAAGTGATCAAAGAAGAGGAATTTTCTGTAGCAATTGACTTTGCTCCGTGTAAGTGTATGCTTGTCAGCGATGACGAGGAAGCGTTGGTTAGTCTGGAAGGACGCTGGAAGAGACGGTTGAACGGAGCTTTGGATGTTTTCCGTTCCGAACCTTATTTTCTGGAAGTAGTGCCGTGTGCGATTGATAAAGCCAACACATTGGGAGCTTTATTGGAAGAACTGGATGTGAAGCGTGAAGAAGTCATCGCTATAGGAGACGGTGTGTGCGATGTAACGATGATTCAGCTGGCAGGACTGGGAGTGGCGATGGGGCATTCGCAGGATTCGGTAAAGGTCTGTGCGGATTATGTGACAGCTTCCAATGAGGAAGACGGAGTGGCTCTGGCTGTCGAAAAGGCGATAATAGCGGAAGTTCGCGCTACAGAGATTCCTTTGGACCAGTTGAATGCACAGGCGCGTCACGCATTGATGGGTAATTTGGGTATCCAATATACATATGCCGACGAAGACCGTGTAGAGGCGACGATGCCAGTAGATCACCGTACCCGTCAGCCGTTCGGTATTTTGCACGGTGGAGCTACGCTTGCATTGGGAGAAACAGTTGCCGGACTCGGCTCGATGATTCTCTGTCAGCCGGATGAAATTGTGGTAGGAATGCAGGTCAGCGGAAATCATATATCTTCTGCGCACGAAGGTGATACAGTACGTGCAGTAGCGACGATTGTACACAAAGGACGTTCCTCCCATGTATGGAATGTGGACGTTTTTACTTCAACCAATAAACTGGTGTCCTCTATACGGGTGGTCAACAGTGTGATGAAAAAAAGATGATTGACGAAAAAAGTAACTTGACAACTATTGATGCACTTATTCAGCGGAAACAGCCCTTTGCTGTTTATCGTGTTCCCGGGGAGAAGTATCCTCGTCTGTTGACTGAAGATGTCGGAGCTGTCCGCCTGATTTTCGATTTGAAAGAACTGAATGGACAAAGAGGATTTGTGATTGCTCCGTTCCGTGTAGATAAGTCATGTCCGATTGTGTTGATACAGTCCGACAGGACTGGACAACCGTTGCCTATGGAAATCGTGGCAGAGGAAGAGCAGGGCTTGCAAAGTTATCCGGAGGAATCTTTTCATACCCTTTGTACTGGGAAGTATGCGACCTGTTTTCATACATTTATTGAAGCCTTGCGTGATGCTACCTTTGATAAACTGGTGCTTTCCCGTAGTCTCACTATTGGAAAGAATCCGGAGTTTTCCCCTTCAGCTGTTTTTCGTGCAGCTTGTCAACGTTATATTCATTCCTATATCTATCTGTGTTATACTCCTCAGACGGGCGTGTGGCTGGGAAGTACCCCCGAAATTATATTGTCGGGCGAAAAAAATGAATGGAACACAGTTGCCCTGGCAGGAACTCAACCTTTGCAGAATGGTAAACTTCCGCAAGTATGGGATGACAAAAACCGTCAGGAGCAGGATTATGTGGCGTCCTATATCCGTCGGCAGCTTCTTTCGCTGGGCATTCGCTCCACAGAGAGCGGACCTTATCCGGCTTATGCCGGTGCCTTGTCACATCTGAAAACTGATTTCCATTTCTCTTTGAAAGATAATAAAAATCTGGGAGACCTTCTGAAAGTCCTGCATCCGACTCCTGCCGTGTGCGGACTGCCTAAAGAAGAAGCCTACCGGTTCATTTTGGAAAATGAAGGGTACGATCGTAAGTATTATTCCGGTTTTATCGGTTGGCTCGATCCGGAGGGACGCACAGATTTGTATGTGAATCTGCGTTGCATGCACATTGAAGACGAGCAATTGACACTGTATGCCGGTGGCGGATTGTTAGCCTCTTCAGAGTTGAATGATGAATGGCAGGAAACGGAAAAGAAATTGCAGACCATGAGGCGTATTCTTGTGTCTGCTCCAATAATGATGAATCACTAACAAGCTAATCACTATCAATATGTATTCGGACAAGAAAAATATACTCCAGTTGGTCGCGCTGCTTGAGGCGCATGGAATTACGAAAGTAGTGTTATGTCCCGGTAGCCGTAATGCACCTATTGTGCATACGCTGTCTACTCATCCGGGTTTTACTTGTTATGCTATGACGGATGAACGGAGTGCCGGTTATTTTGCGATTGGTCTTGCGCTGAATGGCGGGCATCCTGCTGCCGTTTGCTGTACTTCCGGTACAGCGTTGCTCAATCTTCATCCTGCTGTGGCAGAAGCGTATTATCAGAATATACCTTTAGTTGTTATCTCTGCCGATCGGCCTGCTGCCTGGATTGGACAGATGGCGGGACAGACATTGCCGCAGCCCGGTGTTTTTCAGACATTGGTCAAGAAGTCGGTAAACCTTCCGGAGATTCAGACAGAAGAGGATGAATGGTACTGTAATCGCTTGGTGAATGAAGCCTTGCTGGAAACCAACCATCATGGAAAAGGTCCGGTACATATTAATATTCCTATATCTGAACCTTTGTTCCAGTTTACGGTGGAGTCGCTTCCCGAAGTACGTGTCATCACGCGCTATCAGGGGCTGAATGTATACGACCGGGATTACAATGACCTGATCGAACGCTTGAACAGATATCAGAAGCGGATGATTATTGTCGGACAGATGAACTTGATTTACTTGTTTGAGAAACGGCATACCAAATTGTTATATAAACATTTCGTGTGGCTGACCGAGCATATCGGTAATCAGACAGTACCCGGTATTCCAGTGAAGAATTTTGATGCGGCGCTTTATGCGATGCCCGAAGAGAAAATCGGCCAGATGACTCCCGAGTTATTGATTACTTATGGCGGACATGTGGTTTCCAAGCGGTTGAAAAAATATCTTCGGCAGCATCCGCCTAAAGAACATTGGCATGTGTCTGCTGATGGAGAAGTGGTTGACCTTTACGGTTCTCTGACTACCGTCATCGAAATGGACCCGTTTGAGTTTCTGGAGAAAATAGCTCCATTGCTGGATAACCGCGTGCCGGAGTATCCCCGTGTATGGGAGAATTATTGCAAGACCATTCCCGAACCGGAGTTCGGATATTCGGAAATGTCGGCTATCGGTGCTTTGATAAAAGCATTGCCGGAATCATGTGCATTGCATCTGGCAAATAGTTCTGTTATCCGCTATGCTCAGTTATACCAGGTTCCTTCTACGATTGAGGTATGTTGTAACCGGGGTACAAGCGGCATCGAAGGCTCGTTGTCCACGGCAGTGGGATATGCCGCCGGTTCGGATAAACTAAATTTTATAGCTATAGGTGACCTTAGTTTCTTTTATGATATGAATGCTTTGTGGAACATCAATGTCCGTCCCAATCTACGCATTCTTTTGCTGAATAACGGAGGAGGGGAGATTTTCCATACATTACCCGGACTGGATATGTCGGGTACATCGCACAAGTATATTACAGCCGTTCACAAGACATCTGCCAAAGGATGGGCGGAAGAACGCGGATTCCTTTATCAACGGGTAGAGAATGAAGAACAGCTTGCCGAAGCGATGAAAACCTTCACACAACCGGAAGCCATGGAACAACCGGTTCTGATGGAAGTATTCAGCAATAAAAATAAAGATGCACGTATACTGAAAGATTATTATCATCAACTAAAACAAAAATAGATTATGTCAACACAAAGAGAATGGACAACCATCAGAGAATATGAAGATATCCTCTTTGATTACTATAATGGGATTGCCCGCATCACCATTAACCGTGAACGCTATCGAAATGCATTTACTCCGACTACAACGGCTGAAATGAGTGACGCATTGCGCATTTGCCGGGAAGAAGCGGATATTGATGTGATCGTGATTACGGGAGCTGGTGACAAGGCTTTCTGTTCGGGCGGTGACCAGAATGTGAAAGGGCGTGGCGGCTATATCGGCAAGGACGGTGTTCCCCGTCTGAGTGTTCTGGATGTACAGAAACAAATCCGCAGCATTCCGAAACCGGTAATTGCTGCCGTAAATGGATTTGCCATCGGTGGCGGACATGTGCTTCATGTAGTTTGCGATTTATCGATTGCTTCGGAGAATGCGATCTTCGGACAGACCGGTCCTCGCGTAGGTAGCTTTGATGCAGGTTTCGGAGCCTCTTATCTGGCTCGTGTCGTCGGTCAGAAGAAGGCACGTGAGATATGGTTCCTTTGTCGGAAATACAATGCGCAGGAAGCGTTGGATATGGGATTGGTGAATAAAGTAGTTCCATTGGAACAACTGGAGGATGAGTATGTGCAATGGGCGGAAGAAATGATGCTGCTCAGTCCGTTGGCCTTGCGGATGATTAAAGCCGGATTGAATGCCGAACTGGACGGTCAGGCAGGTATTCAGGAGTTGGCGGGGGATGCGACCTTGCTTTACTATCTGACGGATGAGGCTCAGGAAGGAAAGAATGCATTCCTGGAGAAACGTAAACCAAACTTTAAGAAATATCCGAAGTTCCCTTAAACAATGGATTGCAAAATAGACATTATTCCGCAGGTGCTTCATTTCAAGCAGCCGGCCGGAACTTCACGAGGCACATACACAACACGAAAAGTCTGGTATCTTCATTTTACTGCTCCCGTATTTCCCAATCGGGTAGGGATCGGGGAGTGCGCTCCTCTGCCAAATCTTAGCTGTGATGATCTTCCCGATTACGAGGAAGTGCTGGCTAAAATCTGCCGGCAGGTAGAGAATCAGGGAGGTAAGCTGGACATGGAAGCTCTATGCAAGTACCCTTCCATCCTTTTTGGCTTGGAGACAGCCATTCGTCATTTTTTTGAAGGAAGTTGGGCTTTGTGGGACACACCCTTCTCACGTGGGGAAGCAGGTATTCCGATAAACGGGCTTATCTGGATGGGTGACTTCAATAGAATGCTTGCTCAGATAGAGAAGAAGATGGAGGCGGGATTCCGCTGTATAAAGTTGAAGATCGGTGCCATCAACTTTGAAGAAGAACTGGCTTTACTCCAACATATCCGCTCTCACTATTCTTCTAAAGAAATAGAATTGCGTGTAGATGCCAACGGAGCATTCTCACCAACAGATGCGATGGAGAAATTGAAACGCTTGTCCGAACTGGACTTACATTCGATAGAACAGCCCATTCGTGCCGGACAATGGGAAGAAATGGCACGTCTTACTTCCGAATCTCCTTTGCCGATAGCTTTGGATGAGGAACTGATAGGCTATAATACCTGGGAAGAAAAGCAAAGATTACTTTCGGCTATCCGTCCGCAATATATTATTATCAAACCTTCTCTTCATGGCGGATTAGCCGGTGGCGAGGAGTGGATTGCAGAAGCGGAGAAACTGAATATCGGTTGGTGGATAACTTCTGCTCTGGAGTCTAATATCGGTCTGAATGCTATCGCACAATGGTGTGCTACTTTTCAGAATCCATTGCCTCAAGGGTTAGGCACCGGGTTACTCTTTACAGATAATGTAGAGATGCCTCTTGAAATCAGAAAAGATTGTTTGTGGTTTTGTAAATGATGATATTCGACCGACAAAAACAGCGTTTGTTGCTGGAGGGAAAGGAATATACTCCGGGCGATATACATAGCCTTGTAGCAGAAGGTGAGGGAAACCACCCTTCTGCTATATGGGACTTGTATCTTTTTCTAAACGAATGGTTTAATGATGATCCTGTGATCACTGTACATACTTCCGGTTCTACGGGGGCACCTAAAGAATTGCTTGTTCGCAAAGATCAGATGATACAGAGTGCACGCCTGACTTGTGAGTTTCTGGATTTAAAGCAGGGTGAAACGGCATTATTGTGTATGAACCTTCGCTATATCGGGGCGATGATGGTAGTCGTCCGTTCTTTGATTGCCGGGTTGAATCTTATAGTACGTCGGGCTTCCGGTCATCCATTGGCAGATGTGGACACTCCTTTAAGGTTTGCGGCTATGGTGCCATTGCAGGTGTATAATACATTTCAGATACCCGAAGAGAAAGAGAAATTAAAGCAAACGGAGATTTTAATTATAGGAGGCGGAGCAGTTGACAAGGCTTTAGAGGAAAAAATCAGAAATCTGTCCAATGCTGTTTATTCAACTTACGGGATGACGGAAACCCTTTCTCATATCGCTCTTCGCCGTCTGAATGGCGCAGCAGCATCCGATCGTTATTATCCTTTTTCATCCGTAGAGTTGTTTTTGTCTTCAGAAAATACTTTGATGATTAATGCTCCGCTTGTCTGCGATGATACTCTGCAGACAAATGATATTGCCCGCATTTATCCGGACGGTAGTTTTACGATTCTGGGAAGAAAGGATAATGTAATCAATAGCGGAGGAATTAAAGTGCAGGCAGAAGAGATCGAAAAGTTACTTCAGTCGTTTATTCCTGTCCCGTTTGTAATCACTTCCGTTCCGGATCAACGTTTGGGGCAGGCTGTTACTTTATTGATAGAAGGGCAGATGGAAATAAGTGCGCTAGAGACTAAATTGGAATCAGTCTTAGCACCTTATTATCGTCCTAAATATATTTATCAGGTAAATCATATTCCTCAAACGGGAAATGGGAAGATTAATCGTAAAGAGTGCCGTGTTTTAGCAGAGAGCTTACAGTTGCTCGGGAGACAGGAATAATAAAAATAGCGGGAGGTAATCTTTCAACTCGTTCCGCAGGAGTTCCATTGTTTTTTGTTTATACCGATTAATGGATTTTACGCTGAGATTCATTTCTTCGGCAATTTCCGCATGTGTTTTGCCTTCAAAGAAACTCTTCATAAATACGGTGCGATAGTTTTCCGGAAGCTTATTTAATGTTTCGTATAGCATTCGGTATAACTCATCAAGTGTATATACACTATCTGTTTCTGTTTCATATAGAGGAGCTTTCTTTTGGATATTTTCGGCATAACTCCATTCATACTCCTGATGTTTCAGAAAGTTCAAACAGCTGTTTTTTACACACATTTTTATATATCCCAATGCTGTCTCTGATTGCAAATCGAAAGAGTCGGTATCCAACTTGTCCCATAGGGAGGTGAATACATCCGAAACAATGTCCTCGCGGACTTCTTTATCATCTACAAATCTTTTTGCATACAGGCAGAAAGGGGCATAATAATCCTCGTAAAGTTGTTTGAAAGCTCTTTCTTTAGTCTGTCTGGAAAAAGATATTTTCATTATTTTGAGATTCTGTAGTTTTTCATTTTACTGCAAATATATAATAAGAAAATCAGCATTTCCTAAAATTTTCTTTCTTTTTTTGTTTTTGGTATGAAGCTGTGGAAAATAAGATAGCTTAAAAAATAAAATAAAAAAAAGTATGTTATACCTGTCCCTTTTCGATTACCTCAGTTGTACTATTAGTGTAATTGCAATTAAAAGATAAGATTTTGAAAGAGAATATGGAAAATATGAATCCGGAATCATTGCTCCGAAAAGCGCAGGCATTAGGAGAGGATATTAAGGAAATGGAGTCTATTGATGTAATGGGTGCCTATCAACAAGCACAGACCCAAATAAAGACAAACAGAAGAAGGAGTATGTATAATCAGTTGATGCGTTATGCTGCATTCTTGACTATACCTTTATTACTTTCTTCTTTGATTTTGGGATATTTATATTGGGGAGCAACGGATACTGAAGAGAAGTATGCAGAAGTCATGGCGGCTACAGGTTCAGTCATTCGTTACGAACTTCCTGACCATTCGGTTGTCTGGTTAAACTCCGGTAGTACTTTACGTTATCCTACCGTTTTTAAGAAAGATAATCGTAATGTTGAATTAAAAGGTGAAGCCTATTTTGAAGTAGAAGCGGACAGGAAACGGCCTTTTTACGTCAATACTCCTGCCGGGTTAAGTGTCTATGTGTACGGAACCAAATTTAATGTGAATGCTTACGAAGATGATAATAGTATAGAAACGGTATTAGAAAAGGGTAAAGTAAACGTTATTTCACCGGACGGAAAAACAACAGTTCAGTTAGCTCCAGGAGAACGATTGCTTTATAATAAGGTAGATCAGAAATTGTTGAAGGGAAAAGTGGATGTTTATGAAAAGGTGGCATGGAAAGACGGTAAGTTGATATTCCGCAATGCCGAGTTGGGTGAAATATTCAAACGGCTGGCACGGCATTTTAATGTAGATATTCAGTTTAATAATATATCGGGAAAAGAATATAAATATCGTGCGACCTTCCGTAATGAAACACTGCCACAGATATTGGATTATCTGGCTAAGTCTGCTGCCTTGAAGTGGAGAACTGAGGAGGCGGTACAACAGGCAGATGATACATTCACAAAGAAAAAGATAATAGTAGATTTATATTAGTAACCATAAAAATGAGAATAGCCTATGAGATAACACAAAGATCGTAAAAAAAGGAAGAAAGCTGCTACCAACAGCTGTCTTCCCCCAATTTTTCAGATTCGCGGTAAGGAGTCTTGCAAACGCTAACCGGAATCAAACCACAGTTCATTATAGTAATAAACTTTAGTTAACCGCAAATGTATGAAAAAAAATCATTCATTTATTGCATTATATCCTAAATATGCTTTAAATCTAAAACTACCTTTAGTTATGAGGATTAGTCTGGCACTACTTTTTGCAGTCGTTTTACAACTATCTGCAGAGAATGGCTATGCTCAACGGACGCATGTTGCCATTTCTATGAACAATGTATCTGTAGAACAGGTACTGAATAAAATAGAAGAAGCTTCCGATTATGTTTTCCTTTACAATGACAAAACGATTCAGAAGAATCGTATTGTTTCTGTGAGAAATAAATCAGGTAAGATTCTGGATATTCTAGATGATATTTTTAAGGGGACCGATATTACGTATACCGTAGTTGACAAGCAGATTATTTTATCGACTAATAAAATGCAACTTGTTCAGCAGGAAGGACAAATCCAAATAAAAGGAGTTGTGAAAGATGCTGGCGGAGATCCCTTGATCGGTGTGAATGTGAAAGTGAAAGATTCTACGGTCGGTACTATCACCGATATAAACGGAAACTTTACGCTACAGACCAGGAAAGGAGATATTCTGGAAATTTCTTATGTGGGATATGCCACGAAAACAGTAAAGGTACAGAATGCCCAAGTTCTGAATATTGTGCTGACAGAAGATACAGAAGTACTGAATGAAGTCGTTGTTACTGCATTGGGTATCAAGAAGGAAGCTAAATCTTTGTCATACAATGTACAGCAAGTAAGCAATGCCGAGATTACACGCATTGCAGATGCCAACTTCGTCAATAATCTGAACGGTAAAGTTGCGGGTGTTACAATTAACTCATCTTCAGCTGGTGTCGGTGGCTCTTCACGTGTAGTGATGCGTGGAACCAAATCATTGAATGGTAATAACAATGCTCTTTATGTGGTTGATGGTATCCCGATGAGTGATATGAGTGCCGCTTCTACACAGCCTATGGACTCATACGAAGGTGCCGGTCAGTCCGGTGATCCTATTTCCGGTCTGAATCCCGAGGATATAGAGAGTATCTCTGTTTTGAGTGGACCGTCAGCTGCAGCTCTTTACGGTAGTGCCGCTGCCAATGGTGTTGTGATGATTACTACTAAAAAAGGTAGGGAAGGACGTACTTCAGTCAGCATATCCAATAATACGACTTTCTCCGCTCCTCTTGTCTTGCCCGAATTTCAAAATACTTATGGGCAGACAGAAGTGGGTAGTTACTACAGCTGGGGCAGTAAATTGAATACGCCGAGCAGCTATGATCCTAAAGACTTCTTTCAGACAGGTGTGAATGTAACAAATGCTGCCAGTCTTTCTACAGGTACTGACAAGAATCAGACTTACTTATCTTTAGGTACTACCAATGCCAAAGGTATTATCCATAATAATGACTACGAACGTTACAATGTCACTGTCCGTAATGTTGCCAAGATGCTGAAAGATAAGCTGACTCTTGACCTGAGTTTTATGCTTAGCTCTGTAAAAGAACAAAATATGACCTCTCAGGGACTTTATTATAACCCGTTAGTACCTCTTTATCTATTTCCTGCGGGAGATGATTTCTCCAAAGTACAGGCATATCAGCGGTATGATTCGGAACGAAATTTACTGACTCAGTACTGGCCTTACAGCACAAGTCTGGCTTTACAGAATCCATACTGGATTACCGAGCATATTAAAATACCTAATCATAAGAACCGTTATATGGCAACTGCATCGGCAAAATATGAATTTGCTGACTGGATTAATGTAACAGCCCGTGCCAAAATGGACCGCAACAACGAACGCCGTGAGCGCATGTATGATGCCGGAACAAATACTTTGTTTGCTTCTAAATACGGTTATTACTCCAAGAGTAATATCGAGAATCAACAGATATACGGTGAATTATTGCTGAATATTAATAAGTACTTTGTCGATAATACCCTAAATGTAACAGCTAATGTGGGTGGGAACTTTGAAAACAATGATTATCAGTCTGATTATTTCGGAGGCAAACTGAAGTCGGTAGCCAACCTCTTTACTTTTGGCAACGTGGATACTTCAGAGAAGAATCTGGCCAACCAATATGGCTATCATTTGAAAAAACGCGCCATATTCGGTAGTGCTCAGATCGGTTACAAGTCTATGGCTTATCTGGATGTGACGGCTCGTAACGACTGGTCATCTACCTTCAAAGGGACGAATACCGGTTCTTTCTTCTATCCGTCTATCGGTCTTTCGGGGATTATCACAGATATATTCCGTTGCAGTACGGATATTATGCCATACATGAAAGTACGTATTTCTTATTCGGAAGTAGGTAATTCACCGGATGTATTTCTGGCTATTCCGACTTATGCGTTGGTTGATGGCGTTCCTGTTACTCAGTCCCGACGTCCTAACCCCAATCTGAAGCCGGAACGTACCAAATCATGGGAAGCCGGATTTAACTTTGTCTTCTTCAAGAACCGTTTGAGATTGGATGGATCTATCTATCAGTCACGTACCTACAATCAGTTCTTTGAACGTACCCTTTCTTCTACTACCGGCTATAAATCGGAAGTAGTCAATGGCGGTCGTGTAGATAATAAAGGTATCGAATTGTCTTTGCGTTTTGAGGACAAATGGGGAAATTTTGGCTGGAGTTCGTATCTGACCTATTCATTGAACCGAAATAAAGTGGTGGAATTGCTGCGCAACTATGAAGATCCTTATACGCACGAACTTACTTCTTTGGATAGAATTGATATGGGCGGGACAAGTATGTATAAAATGATACTGACAGAAGGCGGATCTATCGGCGATATTTATGTGAATACGCTTCGCACGGACGAACATGGAGCTATCTATGTCCATCCTTCGGACCAGGTTGTAGTTACTCAGCCTGATGAATTTGTAAAGGCTGGTAATAGTGCTCCTAAGTATAACCTCGGTTGGGGAAACACATTCAGTTACAAAGGGCTTTCATTGGGATTCCTGTTCACGGCACGTGTCGGTGGTGTAGTTGTATCACAGACACAGGCGACGATGGACGCATACGGCTCTTCAAAGGCTACAGCTATTGCCCGTGATAATGGCGGAGCCATTGTTAACGGTCGTCCAATCGGTGCGGAAGATTACTATACGAAAATTGGAGGTGCAGGTGCTCAGGGTGGTATTGGTTCTATGTACACCTACAGTGCGACTAATGTCCGTTTGGCTGAGTTATCGTTAGGCTATGATATTCCTATCAACAAGTATGTGGACTGGATTAAGGGGTTGAACGTATCTTTCATCGGTAAGAATCTCTTTTTCCTTTATAGAAAAGCTCCGTTCGATCCGGAACTGACAGCAAGTACAGGCACTTACTTTCAAGGTATCGACATGTTTATGTCGCCAAGTCTGCGTAATTTGGGATTCTCTGTGAAAGTTAATTTCTAATCAAACTTATAAATTGTAGAAGATATGATATTAAATAAAATACTATCATGGAACAAACTTTCCATTCTCGGGATATCTTTGATGCTATTAAATAACATTTCGTGTATCGACTATGAGGATAACGTAAATCCGAATGAAGTCACCGAGGAAATGATGGAAGTAGACAACTTGAAGACGGGTGCTTTCTTTTCGCAAATGCTGCGTCGGGTTGTAATCATAAATGATGGCGACAAGCTCGACTCTGACTATCAGATTGCCCAGAACTTATCGCATGACCTCTATTCGGGCTATATTGCCGCTACCTTAGGATCTACCAATCATAACGGGCAGTATAACTTTCAGGAACAATGGGTGAATGCCACTTTTGATTATGCCTATACCGGCATTATGGCACCATGGCAAAGTATTCACAAAATAGCCACTGAACAGGAACTGCCGGAAGTTGACGCATTGGCTACCATCGTAAAGGTAGGAGGCATGCACCGTATTGCTGACACATTTGGTCCTATTCCATATGTAAACTATGGCTCTTCCAGCTTATATGACGCATTGGATTTGGTTTATAATAAGTTTTTTGAAGAACTGGATAATGCTATTGAAGTATTGAGCAATTATGTGAACGGAAATGTGGATGCTAAGCTGATGAGTGACTATGACTGTGTATATGGGGGGGACGTAGAGAAGTGGGTGAAGTTTGCCAACACACTGCGTTTGCGTCTTGCTATACGTGTTTCTTATGCGAATCCCACACTGGCAGAAGCACAGGCAAAGAAGTCAATGGAAAACATGTTCGGCTTTATCGAAAGTAAAGCGGAACGTGCCGAACTTTCGCATAATTCATTGGAATATCATCATCCGTTGCACGAGATTGCCTATAACTTCAATTCGGGTGACTGTCGTCCGGGTGCTACCATCGTAGCCTATTTGAACGGACTGAATGATTCGCGAATCAGCTCTTATTTTACAGCAGCCGATGACGGTGAATATCATGGCGTACGTATTGGTATCACAACAAGCAATATGAGCAATTATCAAGGCAATAAAATCTCTAATCTGAATATTAACCGTGCTTCTACTCCGGTAGTATGGATGACGGCTGCCGAATCGTTCTTCCTGCGTGCCGAAGGTGCATTACGCGGCTGGGATATGGGTGGAACGGCCAAATCATTCTATGAGCAAGGTGTACGCATGTCGTTTGAGGAGAATAATGCCGCTGGTGTAGATGATTATTTGGCTGATCATACCTCGACTCCGGGTGCTTTTGCAGATAATGTGGGTAGTGATAATTATACCTTCAGCAGCAGGGTTACTCCTGCATGGGATGATAATGCCGGATTTGAAGCTCAGTTGGAACGCATCATTACACAGAAGTGGATTGCCATTTATCCCGACGGTCCCGAAGGCTGGAGTGAATATCGTCGTACAGGCTATCCGGAAGTTATTCCTGTAGTAAGAAACAGTAGTAATGGTACGATTGATACCCAGTTACAAGTCCGCCGTCTGCCTTATACACGCGACGAGAAGATCAACAATGCTAGCGGTGTTGCCAGTGGTATATCGGCTTTGGGTGGTCAGGATACGGGTGGAACTAAACTCTGGTGGGACAAAAAATCCCGATAACAGGAGAATGGACATTGTTTAATTCTAAAAACACTAATAACGATGAAAACAAAAATAACAGGTTTACTGACTTTCCTTATCGGAACATTCTTTTTCTATAGTTGTGATACCGATGTGGAAGCGTTAGAAATTCAGAAACTGAAAACATATGACGAGCAGTATTTTGAGAATCTGCGTGCTTTCAAGAAAAGCGATCATGAGATAAGTTATGCTTATTACGAAGCGTGGTCACCGATCGAAGGTGTGACAGGCTATAAAGATCCCGCGTCGTGGGGTGAACGTATGGTAGGACTGCCTGACAGTATAGATATTGTAAATCTTTGGATGGGAATACCGACAGCAGAGACACATCCGATAGCATATGCGGATATGCAATACTGCCAGCGGAAATTGGGTACACGTTTTGTCATGCATGCCGATGCTTCTCATTACAGACACCAGTTTACCGTTGATGGGGTTGATTATGATCTTAGCCAGAATAAGGACGATGAAGCGATGGCTGCATATGCAAAATGGATTGTGAATCAAGTGTTGGAACCGGGACTTGATGGAGTAGACGTTGACTGGGAAGGTTGGAGTGGTTCCGATTTGGTCAGATTGATAAAGGAACTTGGCAAGTATTTTGGTCCTGAAGGCGAACAGCCGGATAAGTTGCTTATCGTTGACTACTTTAGTGGAACACCACCAACAGACATCATACCTTATTGTGATTATATCGTTCAACAGGCTTATAGTGATCAAGTGGGGTTCTTGACTCAACCCAGTAACTTTCCACCCGAGAAGATGATTTACTGCGAATCGTTCGGAGTATTCTATGCCGATGGGGGACAACTTATGAACTATGCACGTTGGGAACCGTCGAAAGGCCGTAAAGGCGGTTGTGGAGTATTCTACTTAGGAAGAAATTATTATTCTTCATCGGGTATACCTTATAATGAATTCCGGGAGGCTATTCAGATAATGAATCCTGCTGTAAATGAGTAAACAATGAATAAATAAGAATCATGATGAAAACATATATATTTAAACATTCTTTGTTGGGAGTTATATTAGGTTTATCCATTCTGGGTTGTACAGAAGGTGATAAGTTTGATTATAACAAGAATATGGCTTTTATTACAGGGACAGAGACTACTCCTGTAACCAAGTTTGTGGTAGAAGATACCCCTTCTTCGTATGCCGTCACTGCTTCTACTACTGATAAAGTAGATAAAGACGTAAATGTGAAGTTTGCCATTGACAGGTCACTGGTAGAGACATATAATAATGAACATAATACTAAATATTATGCGATTCCGGAGGGCGCTGTGACTCTTGAAGATGCTGATGCTGTGATTCAGGCAGGTAAAGCGTTTTCTACTCCTGCTACAGTTAAAGTTATTTCTACCGAAGACTTTGCAGAAGGGCGAGTATATGTAGTTCCAGTTACTATGGTAGAAGTGGATGGACTTGAAATATTAAAACCTTCGAAAACTATTTTCTTGCAGATATCTCGTGTTATTCATTTCACCTCATTGAATATCAGCAATACGAATCTTTATAGTAACTTTATTTTCTCAGATGATAAGAAACAGGAATTGTCTAACTTCACCTATGAGATCAAATGCTATTCTCAAGAGTGGCATCGTATAGCTCGTCTGTGTAGTTTCACTTCTGCTGACGAACAGCGCTCAAGTATGCTGCGATTTGGAGAAAATGGATTAGATATCAATGCCTTGCAGTGGGTAAGTCCAAGTGGAAGTATTGTATCGAGTACACGTTTTAGCACTGATCGTTGGTATATGATCTCGTTGACATATGATGGCAGTAAACTGACTATGTATGTAGACGGAGTGAAAGATGCACAAGGCGATGGTGATGGTAAACCGGTCGATTTCCAGCGTTTTGAACTAGGAATGTCGTGGACGGGATATCGCGGATCTCAGTATTTTCGTGGCCGTATTGCTGAAGTTCGTGTCTGGAACCGTGCTTTGAGTACAGGCGAACTACAGATGAATCTTTGTGGCGTTGATTCACAATCAGAAGGTTTGGTTGCATACTGGAAAATGAATGAAGGCGAAGGACACATCTTTAAAGATGCAACAGGACATGGCTATGATATGGATTGGACGAACACTGCCCGTGAAATAAATGAAGGAGCTGGATTAACATATAATCTGAATTATAGCAGTGCTATTGCATGGGACAGTGATGATAATAACAGATGTAACGAGTAACGAAATAAATGATTGCTATGAAAATAAATACGCATATCTTAGGATTGTTGGTTGTAGTCGGATTATTTAGTCTTCAGTCTTGTGATGACGAAAGTTACGATATCGAAGGAAGCAACCAAAATTATGTATATATTAATGTGAACCGTTGGACTTCAACAGAATATCCTCAAAATACATTTGTCTATGAAGTGTTGAGAACACCGATTGGCTCTAGTTTAGAGAGTGGACCGGAAATAGTTAAGGTAGGGGTACGCTCTACTAAAGTTGCCTCTAAAGATATAACGGTTACTTTGGATATTGATAATAGTGCATCCATAGGTGAATTTTCTTCTTTCCCTGACGGGGTAAAAGTAACCTTGGATAAAAAAGAACTCGTGATTCCTGCGGGAAGTATGCTTTCTTCTGATTCAGTTACTATTGAAATAGAGGATGGAAAGTGGAGCGAGTTTGTCAATACAAGTTATCTTTTACCGCTAAAGGTAACATCGGTATCGAATGCGGCATTGAGTGAAACTCATTCCTCTGCTTATCTCGCTGTTAGCACCTCTTTTACGAATTGTGTTCCGGGAGCAACGAGTGTGGAAGGCACATTAATTAGTGATAGAAGCGCGTGGACTGCCACTAACAATGGTGTAGATGTTGGAACAACTCTGTTCGACGGAAATACAAGGACTTATCCGTCTCAGGATGCCAGTTCTACCGTTATTGTTAATTTGAATAGCGTATACCAAAACATAACAGGAATTCGATTACAGTATTATTCCCGTAATTATAGTTTGTCCAGTGCCGCTGTCTATACAAGTGAAACAGGAGGTGAAGATTATGAGTATCAGGGAAACGTTACTTTCTCTCGTGCAACGCCGCAATATATTCGTTTCTATGGAGCTGTGAGTGCTCAATATGTCAAACTTGAATTATTGCCGTATAGTAGTGGATATGGGATTGTTTTGTCTGAGTTTGATATGTATCAGAATGAATAAACGGGATTGATGAAAGTCTCTTATAATAGCTAATGAGTTATTATGAGAGGCTTTTGTTTTAAATGAAAAAAAGTATGGTGCTGCGCTTTATTATATTGATTTGTTGCATTAATTTGTATTTGGTTGCCTCGTACGCACAGACTCTTTCTGACGAACTGGTGTTCGAAGAACGTGTCTTTGATTTTGGAGAAATAAAGGAAGAAAATGGACTGGTTTCACATGAATTTGAATTTAAGAATGTCAGTCAAAAAGTTATTTCTATCAATGGAGTAACAAGTGGCTGTGGTTGTGTACAGTTTGAATTTCCTAAAGAACCGCTCCGGCCGAATGCTACAGGTAAAGTGAAAGTGACTTACAACCCGGCCTACCGACCGGGCTTCTTTAGTAAAGAAGTAGTTGTTTTGAGCAATAACAATGCTAATTACAACCGCATTTGGATAAAGGGCACCGTCATTCCCTGCAAACATCCGGTATCAGAGAACTATCCGTATGAGTACGGTAGCGGACTTTGGATGAATTTCGAAGTAATGGCATTCGGTACCATAGGCAAAGGCGGCACGAAAACAATGAAACTGAAGTACGTAAACGATACCGATAATGATATACAGCTTATGTTTGTCGTTATAGGTGGTAATACAGATCTTAAGTTTACCAGTCCCCGTCAGGTGAAAGCCCGTGAAGAAGGTGTGATGCCCGTTGAATATCAATATTCCGGCAGCTTTCCGACCGAAACACGTGTCTATCCTGTGATCAACGGGCGGGCATTAATGAAACCGCTGAAGATAACATGTACCAATCCGGTTGATTAGTAATATAATATTTCCTATCTTAGCACCGGCAAATAAAATAACCTGAAAAGATAAAACTATAAATGAATCGAACACCATGAAGAGAAAACCAATCGCAACCAGTATTTTTACAGTAGTATTCAGTCTACTTTTAACAGGATGTCAGAGTGTTTCGGCACCGGAAGCTATTTTACCCGTTCCTCAGGAAAAGCAAGTAAATTGGCAGAAGATGGAAACATATGCCTTTGTACACTTCGGTCTCAATACCTTCAATGACCGTGAATGGGGTTATGGCGACTCTGATCCGAAAACGTTCAATCCTGCTCGTCTGGACTGCGAGCAATGGGTGCAGACATTTGTCAATTCCGGTATGAAAGGAGTAATCCTGACTGCCAAACATCATGACGGCTTTTGTCTGTGGCCTACACAGCTTACCGAATACTGTATTAGAAATACCCCTTACAAAGACGGTAAAGGTGATATTGTACGCGAACTTTCCGATGCCTGTAAGAAGTATGGAATCAAATTTGCCGTTTATCTCTCTCCGTGGGACAGGCATCAAGCCAATTATGGAACGCCGGAGTATGTAGATTATTTCTATAAGCAGTTGCATGAATTGCTCACTAATTATGGTGATGTTTTTGAAATCTGGTTTGACGGAGCCAACGGAGGAGACGGTTGGTACGGAGGAGCGAAAGACGCACGTACGATCGACCGCAAAACATACTATGATTACCCGCGGGCTTATAAGATGATCGATGAACTGCAACCGCAGGCTGTGATTTTCTCAGACGGAGGGCCGGGCTGCCGTTGGGTAGGAAATGAGAATGGATTTGCCGGAGCTACTAATTGGTCTTTCCTTCGGGCAGGCGAGGTATATCCGGGATATCCCAAGTATCGGGAATTACAGTACGGTCATGCCGATGGAAATCAATGGGTCGCTGCCGAGTGTGACGTTTCTATCCGTCCGGGATGGTTCTATCACCCAGAGGAAGACGACAAGGTAAAAACAGTCGATCAACTGACGGACTTGTATTATCGTAGTGTAGGTCATAATGCGACTTTATTATTAAACTTCCCTGTAGACCGCAACGGTTTGATTCATCCGACCGATTCATTGAATGCTGTTTCATTCCATCAGAGAGTTCAGAAAGAGTTGGCAGATAATTTATTGAGCAGTGCAAAAGTATCAGCTTCCGACGAGCGTGGAGGACAATTCAAGGTTCGTGCCGTAACGGACGGAAAGTACGATACTTATTGGGCAACCAATGACGGAGTGACTACCGCCGATCTGACTTTCACTTTTAGTCAGCCGACGAAGATGAATCGGGTAATGATTCAGGAGTATATACCTTTGGGACAAAGGGTTAAATCCTTTGTTGTAGAATATAAGAAGGGCGATCAATGGCTGTCGGTTAAATGCAACGAAGAAACCACAACCGTAGGATACAAACGTTTGTTACGCTTTGAAATGATCGAAACAGAAGAATTGCGTATACGGTTTACGGATGCTCGTGCATGTTTGTGTATCAATGAGGTCGGGGCTTATTACGCTCCCGATGCAACGGAAAATTATACACCGGCAACCTCAGAACTGAAAAGTTTCCCCTTTACAATTTTGGGAGTGGATATGGAAGAAGCAAAGAAATGTAGTGACAAGGACGATCAGACTACCGCTCTAATCTCAGGCAAGGAAATCATGATTGATCTTGGCGAAAATCGTACAATCCATTCATTCTACTATTTACCTGATCAAAGTGAATATAGTAAAGGGTTGATCTCATCATACGAATTGTCTGCCGGTATTACCGAAGAGGCGATGCAAGTCGTAGCACAGGGAGAATTCTCGAACATCCGTAATAATCCGATTCTTCAGAATATGTACTTTAGTCCGGTTGAGGCTCGCTATTTTAAGTTAAAAGCGACTCGTATGGTAGACGAAAGTGATTCTTTGGGAATAGCGGAAATTGGGTGTCGATAGCCTCTCTCTAGAATATTTTTTGATTTTATCTGCAATATCTGCCACCTGCTTGTTTATTAGGTGATTTATAGTGGCTTATAGTGTTGCAGATACCTGTTGCAGATAATTTATCTGCAACATAGGGATTATTATATCTTTGTGTGATCTCTTGATGGATTCTTTGAATTGATAGTATCTTTGGTTTGTTTCAATTGGCAGAACATTTAGTTTCTGAGGCTTGAAACTAAAGTTTCTCCTGTTTGAAACTAAAGTTTCATCAGCTTGAAACAAAAGTTTCGTCAGCTTGGAACTAAAGTTTCACCGCATGAAACTTCTGCGAAACCAACGGAAAGTAATTTTTATATTATATCATATTGTATGATGACAAAGCGATTATATATTTTGATTGTAGGGTTGGCGATGAATGTCGTGGCTTTTGCCCAATCTTCTCTGTTACCTTATAAAAATCCGGTCTTGTCTGTTGACGAACGGGTGAAAGACTTGCTTTCACGTATGACGTTGGAAGAAAAGGTCGGGCAACTATTATGTCCTCTTGGTTGGGAAATGTACGAAATAAAGGACGATGAAGTACATCCTTCTGAAAAGTTTAAAAGACTAATGAAAGAAAAGAACACAGGTATGCTGTGGGCAACTTATCGTGCGGACCCTTGGACTAAGAAGACATTGGAAAATGGACTTAATCCCGAACTGGCTGCCAAAGCCGGCAACGCATTGCAGAAATATGTGATTGAAAATACCCGTTTGGGTATTCCCTTATTTTTGGCTGAAGAAGCGCCTCACGGACATATGGCGATTGGAACGACCGTTTTTCCAACCGGCATAGGGATGGCGGCAACTTGGTCACCGGTACTGATTGAAGAAGTAGGAAATGTGATTGCTAAAGAGATTCGTTCACAGGGTGCACATATCAGTTATGGTCCTGTACTGGATTTATCTCGTGATCCTCGCTGGTCACGTGTCGAAGAAACCTTTGGTGAAGATCCTGTATTGAGTGGACGACTGGGAGCGGCGATGGTCATAGGGCTAGGTAGCGGAGACCTATCCCGTGAATATGCTACTATCGCTACCCTGAAGCATTTTTTAGCTTATGCGGTACCGGAAGGTGGACAAAACGGTAATTATGCATCGGTAGGGACTAGAGATCTGCACGAAAACTTTCTTCCTCCTTTTCAGGAAGCGATTGATGCGGGAGCACTCTCTGTAATGACCTCCTACAATTCAATAGATGGTATCCCCTGTACGGCTAATTATTATCTGCTGACACAATTACTGCGTAACGAGTGGAGATTCCGTGGCTTTGTTGTTTCAGACTTATATAGTATTGAAGGAGTCCATGAAAGTCACTTTGTTGCTCCTACTATAGAAGAGGCAGCTATGCAGGTCGTTTCTGCCGGAGTGGATATTGATTTGGGGGGCAATGCATTTATGAATCTTACTCATGCCGTTCAATCCGGAAAAATCAGTGAAGCAGTGATTGATACTGCCGTATGCCGGGTATTACGGATGAAGTTTGAAATGGGTTTGTTTGAGCATCCTTATGTGAATCCGAAGTCTGCAACGAAGGTGGTACGTAGTGAGGAACATATCAGACTGGCACATAAAGTGGCGCAATCATCTATCGTATTGCTGAAGAACAAGAATTCGATTCTTCCTTTGAATAAAAAGATTAAAAAAGTGGCAGTTGTCGGACCTAATGCGGATAATCGTTATAATATGCTGGGGGACTATACAGCTCCGCAAGAAGATGAAAACATAAAAACCGTGTTAGACGGAGTGATCTCCAAACTGTCTCCTTCTAAGGTGGAGTACGTGCGTGGATGCGCTATTCGTGATACGACAGTGAACGAAATAGCGGAAGTGGTGGAGGCAGCTAGCTGTTCGGAAGTTATAATAGCGGTGGTAGGAGGTTCCAGCGCACGCGATTTCAAGACGAGCTATCAGGAGACGGGTGCAGCAATTGCTGACGAAAAGAGTATCAGCGACATGGAATGTGGCGAGGGGTTTGACAGGGCTACTTTGACTTTACTGGGAAAACAACAAGATTTATTGAATGCATTGAAGGCTACCGGGAAGCCACTGATCGTTGTCTATATTGAAGGTCGTCCGCTGGATAAAGTCTGGGCATCTGAGTATGCCGACGCATTGCTGACCGCTTCTTATCCGGGCCAGGAAGGAGGGTATGCAATAGCTGATGTTTTGTTTGGAGATTATAATCCTGCCGGACGATTGCCGGTTTCCGTCCCCCGTTCTGTTGGACAGATACCTGTCTATTATAATAAAAAGGCTCCCTGCAATCATGATTATGTCGAACAGGCTGCTTCTCCATTATACACTTTTGGCTATGGGTTGAGTTATACCACTTTCGAATATTCGGATTTACAGGTAATGCGTAAATCTCCCTGCTATTTTGAAGTTTCATTCAAAGTGAAAAATACAGGAAGCTATGACGGTGAAGAAGTGGCACAACTTTATCTGAGGGATGAATATGCTTCAGTAGTTCAGCCTCTCAGACAATTAAAGTGTTTTGAACGCTTCTTCCTGAAAAGAGGAGAGGAGAAGGAAATCTTTTTCACTTTGACCGAAAAAGATCTGTCCATTATCGACCGGAATATGAAACGTGTTGTGGAAACAGGAGATTTCCGGATAATGATTGGTGCCTCTTCGGATGACATAAGACTAACAAAAGATATTTCTGTAGAGAGTCTGTGAGTGACGAAGAGACTTATTTCTAATCTGAGTTTATAAACATGGAACAGGCTGATTCTGAATAATCACGAGTCAGCCTGTTTTTCACTTAAAACCTAAACCTTGTATTTACTTGCTGTTATAAGCCGTCAACATCCAAACCAGCTTTTCCTGTTCTTTCAGATAATCGCTCATCATCGAAACGGTTACTTCATCTCCGGCTTGTGAAGCGATAGACAGAATCTTGCGTTCTTCACCGATCAGATAACTGATAGACTGTAGTATGTTATTCAGTGCCTGTTCTCCGTTGCTTACCTTATCCACTTCGTTAATATTGGCTACTTTCAGATAATCACTGAATTTGTTGGCAGGAGTACCGCCCAGCATCAGGATACGTTCTGCGATTTCGTCCACTTTTTCGGCAGTGTCATCATACATCTTTTCGAATTGGCTGTGAAGTACGAAGAAGTCATGCCCTTTGATATTCCAGTGGAAACCGCGGAGGTTGGTGTAATATACTTGGAAGTCTGCCAGTAATTGTTGCAAAGATGCTACTACGTTGTTTGCTCCCGATTCGTTCAATTTGATAAATTCTAAAGTTTTCATATTCTATTTGTTTTTAATGATTTGTATTCGTTTTCTTTTTTTCTGTACTGCAAAGATAAGGCGGAAAATGCTTGTTGTCAAACTGATAATTTCTATCTTTGCATAGAAGAAATCTATAACTTAATCATATTTGATAGATGACGATACAACAATTAGAATATATATTGGCGGTTGACCAGTTCCGTCATTTTGCCAGAGCGGCGGAATATTGCCGCGTGACGCAGCCCACGCTGAGTGCTATGATCCAGAAACTGGAAGATGAGCTGGGAGTGAAGTTGTTTGACCGTACGGTGCAGCCGGTCTGTCCCACAGCGATTGGAGAAAAGATCATTGATCAGGCACGTGTCATTCTGGCACAGACAGCGCAGGTGAAAGAAATAATCAGTGAAGAGAAACAGTCATTGGCAGGCGTGTTCCGTTTGGGGGTATTGCCTACCATAGCACCCTATTTACTTCCCCGCTTCTTCCCCCAACTGATGGAAAAGTATCCGGAACTGGATATACGTGTCACAGAAATGAAAACACAGAATATCCAGCAGGCATTGCATGCCGGAGATATTGATGCCGCAATTATAGCCAGCAAATTGGAAGACACTTTCCTGAAAGAAGAAACACTTTTCTATGAAACATTCTTCGGATATGTATCCTGCAAAGAACCTCTGTTTAAGCACGACGTGATACGCACTTCCGATATAACGGGCGAACGTCTCTGGCTATTGGACGAAGGGCATTGCTTCCGTGACCAGCTTGTACGTTTCTGCCAGATGGAAACGGTCAAAGTCAATCAGATGGCCTACCATCTGGGAAGTATGGAAACCTTTATGCGTATGGTAGAAAGCGGAAAAGGAATCACCTTCATTCCCGAACTGGCTGTTTCGCAACTGAACGAAGAACAAAAGAAACTGGTACGTCCGTTTGCCATTCCCCGTCCTACACGGCAGATAGTGCTTGCGACCAATAGGGATTTTATCCGTCATAGCCTGCTCAATGTACTCAAAGAAGAGATACTGGCAGCAGTACCCAAAGAAATGCAATCCCTGCAATCCATTCAGTACTTGCTGTAATATTGTTTATTCCTGCGTACTGCTTCCGGCTGTATGGCGTTTCAACCATCGCCCTATTTCAGCTCCCTTAAAATAGATAATGAGGGAGCTGACTATGATAATCATTCCTGCAACGGTACTGAATGTCGGATACTCTCCCGGGAGCATGATCCAGCTAAGTACGGCGCCCAATATCGGGTTGATCAGTCTGCACATATTGATATCACTCACTTTGGCTCCTTTACTCTGTAAGGCGATAAACCAGAAACTGAAAGCAAAGACCGAGATAAATACCAGAATAGAAAGACTGATATAGAATCCGGCAGGCTTTCCGATAAATGAATGATACCCTTCCGTACCTAATCCTATCATATAGATGAGCAGTCCGCCGAAGAACATCTGCACGGCATTCAGGAAAATAGGGTTTATCTTGCCTTTATCTTCTGATACCGAAATCGCGGAATATCCCTGAAAGATGATACTGAGCAGCAAAAGTACAATTCCCGTGATCCCTTTCCAGTCCAGCGGAGCGCCATTGCTACCCATGCCTACGATAAGCAGCAAACCGATGAGGCTGACAATAAGACTGATAATCTTGTGCACATTCAGCCGGTCATTGCTGGCCAGCAGATGGGCTAGCAGTACATTGATCAGAGGTGTCATTCCCATAATGATGGAAGAGATAGCCCCGCTGACGAAATCGACACCGAAATAGAAAGCCGTGTACCCCATAAACATATTGATCAGGATCAGATTCAGAAACAGTTTGCTGTGCTGGCGTATTTCCTTCCACATCCCCTTATGCCAGGTATAAGCAAAAAGAATGATACCTACAGTGGTAAAGCGGATTCCTGCAAAGTTCATCGGCGAAAAGTCGTAACTCAGTCCCTGTTTGATAAACGGATTGACGATAGCCCATAATACAGAGGCCAATATAGCATAAAAAAGTCCTTTTTTCATTTTATGGTTTGGTGGTTTTATTCAAAAATGCTGCAAAGATAGTAATAATTAGGCACATACATTTTGAATCTAGGTATTAATTCCTTATATTTGGAGAATCAACCATTTTTTATTTAGTAATATGAAAAAATACATTGCAGAAATGATCGGGACGATGGTGCTTGTCCTGATGGGATGTGGAAGTGCTGTTTTTGCCGGCAGTATGGCTGGTACTGTAGGAGCCGGCGTGGGAACGGTCGGTGTTGCTTTGGCATTTGGACTTTCAGTAGTGGCGATGGCGTATGCTATCGGAGGTATTTCGGGATGTCACATCAATCCTGCTATTACGCTAGGAGTATTCCTCTCGGGTCGTATGAATGGAAAAGATGCGGGTATGTATATGCTTTTCCAGGTTATAGGAGCGATTATCGGTTCGGCTATTCTTTATGCCCTGGTGACCACCGGCGGGTACAACGGGCCGACGGCTACCGGTTCCAACGGCTTCGGTGACGGCGAGATGCTACAGGCATTCATCGCAGAAGTAGTCTTTACTTTCATTTTTGTATTGGTGGTGCTGGGGTCTACCGATCCGAAGAAAGGGGCGGGAGCTTTCGCAGGCCTTGCCATCGGTCTTTCTTTGGTATTGGTGCATATCGTATGTATCCCTATTACAGGTACTTCCGTCAATCCGGCACGTAGCATCGGTCCGGCATTGTTCCAGGGTGGAGAAGCGTTGTCGCAGTTATGGCTGTTTATTGTGGCGCCGTTTGTAGGAGCGGCTGTCAGTGCGCTCGTCTGGAATTATTTCGGTGACAAGAATGAAAAGAAATAATAAGAAGAAATAAACATCACTTTATGATAAAATTAAGGGCGAGAGTTTCACAACTGTCGCCCTCTTTTGCGTAATTATATATTATAATAAAAAGAGTGTTTCTATAATTACTAGATTTAATTAGATGAGGGGAATTTCACTTCATAGAATTTTTCCCCGTTATATAAAGTCTTGACACGTATTCTGAGTCCTTTCTTGCCTTTCATCTGATCTTGAATCTTATCCAGTTTGAAAGATATATACCCTTCGCCCAGACGGTCGGCGGTGTCGCCTTCGTCGTTATGCCGGAATTCAAGATTGATATACTCGTCGTTGGCATCATCGGCAGCAGGTTCAGCTTCCTTGTTGTTGATGACCAGATTCAGGAAATGTTTCTTGTCCTCACTATGCGTGCCGTAATATTGGAATTCGATTGTCAGATATTTCTTGTCTTGGGTAATCCACATATAAGTAGAATTGATTTTATCGTCTCCGATCTTCTCTTCCGTATTTTCTCCTTCCCCCATAGTCACGATTTCTTTGGTCAGGATCTCTTTTATTTCTCTTACCTGAATATTATAGTCATATCCCTTCACCGGTTCTTCCAGTTCTTTGAATATCACAAAGGCGCGTTGCCCGTCTTTATTCTTGTCACTGATCCATCCGTTTCCATTGCTCGGGAACATTGTTTTTCCATCATCCAGAGTGAAATAGAAATCCTTGCTATCCGGGCTGATCAGATTGATGGTGCTGATGACCAGTGAATCGGATGAGGAGTCATCATCATCCAGACACGACTGAAGTATCGGCATTGTGGTCATAACAGCAATAAAAAATGCAATGAATTTAAATTTCTTCATATACTATAAAAATGTTTTTTAATGAGTACTATTTACTTGCTTTGTACTCTGAAAATGCAAAGGGGGAGAAAATATTGCATTTGGATCTGTTAAAGAAACAAAAGTTGCAAAAGAGTTGTTCTCTCTGTGCAGTATTTCTATCTTTGCTGCATTTATAAGGTAAACACGTGTATAAGCAAATGGAAGAATTTGAGTTGTCGGAACAATGCAGGCTGGGAAATAATCGAGCCCGCAAAGAATTGTATGAGCATTATGGAGGGCGTTTGCTAGGCGTCTGTCTGCGCTATACCGGCGACCGTGATACAGCTCAGGATCTGCTTCACGATGGTTTTATAAAGATATTCAGTTCTTTCGACAAGTTCACCTGGCGGGGTGAAGGCTCACTTCGGGCCTGGATGGAACGGGTGATGGTCAATACCGCTTTACAGTATCTTCGCAAGAGTGATGTAATCAGTCAGTCTACGCCTTTGGAAGAAGTACCCGAAGATTACGAGGAACCCGACGCTTCGGCTGTAGAGATGATTCCGCAAGCGGTATTGATGCGATTTATCGAAGAGTTGCCGGCAGGATACCGTACCGTGTTCAACCTTTACACCTTCGAGGAAAAATCGCATAAGGAAATAGCACAGTTGTTAGGTATTAATGAGAAGTCATCGGCTTCGCAATTATTTCGGGCGAAGAGCGTGTTGGCTAAGAGAGTAAAAGAATGGATAATGAATAACGGATAGGTAGAGATATGGAAGAGAAAGAATTATGGATGAATAAGTTGAAGGAGAAGCTCGGGGATTACACGGAGCCGCTTCCTGCTTCCGGTTGGGAACAACTGGAAAAAGAACTTATGCCTCCTGTGGAGAGGAAGATATATCCTTATCGTAAATGGACGGTAGCCGCTGCGGCTGTCATTTTATTGGCTTTGGTGTCATCGGTCAGCCTGTATTTCCTCGGAACTCCTGCTGCTGATGAAATTCGTCATGCCAAGACTCCGGCGTTAGCCTCTGTTCCGGATGTTTTGCCGGATGCGCAGCAACCGGATATGACAGGAACAACGATAGAACCGGTAGTGCGTCCGGTAGTGAAGAACCGCATCGCGAAAGCGGAACGGAACATTCCCCAGCCGACGGCAAATATCGACGAACCGGTGAAGAAAGAAGAGCAGCCTTCGGAGCTGAACGCTCAGACCGGCGACCGGAAAGAAAAAGAAGAAGTGAAACCGGTGGAAGACACGAAAGCCGCCCAGCATAAGCCCGCAGATACGGAACAACCGAGAAATAAGCCGCGCCGTCCTTCCAGCAGAGACAAACTGCATATTCCGGCAGAAAAGGCATCTTCACAGAAAGGCACATGGTCGATGGGACTTTCGGTAGGTAACTCCGGTGGTGCTTCTACAGAGTTGGGATCGGGCATTCCTTCTTATATGTCCCGTGTGAGCATGGTATCGGTATCAAACGGTCTGCTGAGCATACCCAATGATCAGCAATTGGTCTTTGAAGATGGAGTACCTTATTTGCGTCAGGCCAATCAGGTGGTCGATATGGAACACCATCAACCTATCTCCTTCGGATTATCTGTCCGCAAGAGTCTGGCGAAAGGGTTCTCTGTCGAAACAGGATTGACTTACACCTTGCTTTCTTCGGATGCAAAGTTTGCGGACAGCGACCAGAAGACCGAGCAGAAACTGCATTATCTGGGTATCCCGTTAAAAGCGAACTGGAACTTCCTTGATAAGAAACTGTTTACTCTTTATGTATCCGGTGGAGGTATGATTGAGAAATGTGTTTATGGCAAGCTGGGCACAGAGAAGGAAACTGTGAAACCTTTGCAATTCTCCGTCTCCGGTGCAGTCGGCGCACAGTTTAATGCCACCAAACGGGTAGGTATATACGTAGAACCCGGTGTTGCTTATTTCTTTGATGACGGTTCCGATGTACAGACCATCCGTAAGGAGAATCCGTTCAACTTCAATATTCAGGCGGGTATCCGACTTACTTATTAGTCAATATAGTTGAGCTATATATTTTAAAAGCGATATTTTACCAATAACGGTTAAAATATCGCTTTTAAAGTTTTATATGCAGAAACTTTGCTGAAAAATCGGAAATCTGAGAAAATATTAATATCATTGTCATCTGTAACTTTATACCTTTGTTTCAAAATACGACACTATGGTTGATTTTTCAGATGAAAAGTTCTTATTAGACGAGATCAGAAAAGGTAATAATCAGGCATTTGAATATCTTTTTAAGGCTTATTATCCCCGTTTGCGCGGCTATGCTATTCGCTTCGTGGAAGATGAAGAGACGGCTCGTGATATTATTCAGGAGTGTTTTCTGCGTTTTTGGGAGAAGCGGGAGTTGTTGTCCGCTGTATCGGTCACCTCCTTACTTTTTGCAATGGTACGCAATGGATGCCTGAATTATTTGAAGCATCTTTCCATTGTCGAGAAACATCAGATAGAATATCTTGCATCCATTGATGGTGAAGAAAGGCTCTATTATGCCGACTTCACGCTAGATGCAGAGCACAAACTACTGTATGACGAATTGCAGGAACAAATCAACCTTGTCATCGGGCAGCTGCCCGAGCGTTCGCGGGAAATCTTTCTGATGAGCCGTTTCAAAGGACTGAAGAATCGTGAAATTGCAGACAAACTTCAGATATCGACTACGGCAGTCGAGAAGCACATTGCGAAAGCATTGAAAAGCTTCTCCAAACACTTCAAAGACAAGTATCCGGTAGACATTTATATTATGATTGTTGCCTGGGTGATTATGAATAATAAATAAAAGAAGAAAATATAAACCATTGATAATTAGATTGGAAGAGCAGGGACTGAAAAATTCCTGCTTTTTTCTTTGTATGGGTGGTTGGGTAAAAGAAATAATAGTTGTTACATCTTATAGAAAGTGAAATTATGGAAGAAAAGAAAAACATTCGTGAGTTGGCCGTTCAGTATTTCGAAGGAAGAATCCGGCGAAAAGACGAAAAACTATTGTTTGAGTATGTCGGACAAAGTGAAGCAAATCGCACGGCATTCAGACAGTGGGAAAAGGAGTGGATTGCCTCGAGCATTACCGATTCCAATACCACGAAGGAGTGGGAGACATTACAACGCAAAATCCGCACGCAGGAAGCCATTATCCCGATGCTGGGTATTTCGAAAACGAGATTTTCCGTCTGGCGGAAAGTGGCTGCTGTTGCAGCCATCGTACTTCTGACTGTAGGAGGAACCCTCGGTGTCCGGCAACTCTCTTCCTCATTGCAACCGGAAACGTACTTTGTATGCGAAACTCCTTATGGTGAGAAGAGTAAAGTCGTTCTGTCTGACGGTACAGTCGTTTGGCTTAATGCAGGTTCTACACTGAAGTATTCGAACAAGTTTAATACCGACAATCGCAGAGTCGAACTGAACGGTGAGGGGTATTTTGAAGTCACCAAGAAAGAGGGAGCTACTTTCATCGTGCAGACACATGGATATGACGTCGTTGTGAAAGGAACGAAGTTCGACGTATCTGCCTATGATGATGATCCTTTCATTTCCACCACTTTACTTGAAGGCTCGGTCGAACTGAATTATAAAGGCAGTCCGATAAGGATGTCTCCTGGAGAGTCCATGAGATTGAACGTAGAAACAGGAAAATTCATCCGTACCCAAGTAAACGCTTCACAATCAAAAGCGTGGGCGGAGAACCGTATAGAATTTGATCACATTACATTGAAGGAACTGGTTGCAAAACTATCCCGACAATATGATGTGAATATTCGGCTGGAATCGGAAGCTGTAGGAGACAAGACATTCCGTATTTCTCTGCGCAACAGAGAAACAATCGGAGAGGTGATGACGGCTTTGCAAGAGATTATCCCGATAACCGTCGAACGTAAAGGCAAGGATATATATATCAGAGAATAATTTCCATTTCGTAACAACTATTATTAAATTAAATCGAGAAAAACTATGAACAACCGAAAGAGCTTATTACGGCTGCTTCTTTTAGTTTCATTCTGTCTGGCGACAGTGACTTTGCACGCCCAGGTCATCAACAAGACATTCAAGAATGAAACTTTGAAGACAGTATTGAAAGAAGTTGAGCAACAAACAGGTTTATCTGTCATCTATAAGACAGATGAAGTGAACGAGAATAAAAGAATTACGGCAACTTTCAAAAATGCATCATTGGATGAGGTGCTGAATAAAGTCTTGGATAAGGATTTGACTTATAAGTTGCAAAACAAGATGATAGTCATCTTGAAAAAGACGCAGAAACCTCATGATGGCAGTACAAAGAAGAACATCAAAGGAACTGTCGTGGATGATAAGGGCGAACCGATCATTGGGGCCAGCGTGGTAGTGAAAGGAACTTCAACCGGAATAATTACGGACCTTGACGGAAACTACACTATAAATGAGGTATCGGAAGATGCCTGGATTTCAGTCTCCTATATCGGTTATCAGAGTGTGGAACTTCGAGCTGCCGATAGTAAGAATCTGCTTCGGATTGTCCTGAAGGAAGACACTAAAGTATTGGATGAAGTAGTTGTCGTGGGGTATGGTGTACAAAAGAAAAGTGATATCACCGGTTCCGTTTCTTCCGTAAAGTCAGCAGAGCTATTGTCAGCTCCTAATGCCAGTACTGCGCAGGCATTGCAAGGACGTGTGGCAGGCGTTGTTGTGCAGAATTCCAGTGGTGCTCCTTCGGGATCGGCAACGATCCGCATCCGTGGAGCCAACTCGCTGACTTATGGAAATGATCCTTTGATCATAATCGATGGTGTTCAAGATGGGAATATCGGGAGCTTGAATCCTAATCAGATAGAATCCATAGAAGTATTGAAAGATGCCGCAGCCCTTTCTGTCTATGGTTCGAAAGGTGCGAACGGTGTTATTCTGGTGACAACTAAAAATGGGAAAACCGGAAAGCCGCAGGTCTCTTACAACGGTTTTGTTTCATTTGATGAAGTACGGAAAACCTTGCCTGCATTGAATGCAAAAGAATATGCCCTGCTGATGAATGAGGCTCAGGAAGAGAATGGGCTCAATCCTGTTTTTGGACCGGATGAGATTCCGTTGGAAGGAAACAGTACGGACTGGCAGGATAAGATTTTTCGGAATGCGGTTTCCCAATCACATAACATCAGTATCAGTGGAGCGAAAGAAAGCATTTCTTATTTCATAGCTGGAGGATATACCAATAAAGATGGCATTGTGCAGAATACCAATTTTAAACAATATACTTTTCGTGCAAACTTTAAAGTTCAGGCTACATCCCGTTTGAATTTGTCGCTGAATACGTTTGCCTCTTATGACGAGACGCACAATGGAGATTATGAACAGGCTATTAATGCAGCACTTCAATGGTCGCCTACGAAACGCATCTATGACCCCGATAGTGAAGGAGGATATACACAGCCGGGTGGAGGAATAGGACCGGTTTCATTATACAATCCGGTGGGGTATGCTTTGGAGATAGTGGACGATAAATCCGTTGCTTCTTTTAATGCTTCTTTAATGGGAGAATATAAATTCTGGGATTTCCTCAAATTATCTTCTTTGTTTTCATATAAGACTCATAGCGATACCAATGGGTATTTTGATAATCAGCGTGTCAATAATGGCGATATTAGAGATATTAACGGAAGTAAGGCCCAATCACGCTATATTGCTTTGCAAAGTACCAGTATTCTGACTTTTGATAAGGCTTTTGGTGATCATACCGTTCAGGCTACCGGGGTATACGAAGTGTTGAAGGATAATTATCAGAGCACATCTGCTTCTTCCAGAGGGATTCCGGTGGGAATGGGATATAATGGAGTGCAGTTCGGTTCTATTTTGCAGGCCCCTTAGGTGGAGTATTCTACTACAGTGATGCAGTCTTTTATGGGTCGTGTGAATTATAGTTATAAGAATAAATACATGTTTTCCGGATCGGTTCGTTATGATGGAGCCAGCCAGTTGGCAGAAGGAAACAAATACGACAATTTTACAGCATTTTCATTAGGATGGAATCTTATGGAAGAGAAGTTTATGAAAAGGCTGAAAGATATGGTACCGGAGTTTAAAATTCGCGGGAGTTACGGTACGGTAGGCAATGCGGCAGTGCCCGCTTACTCTTCTCATTTAAAGTTTTATCCGGGCATGGACGATAGCGGAAACCCGACTTTGGCAATATCAGATTTAGGCAATGAAAATCTGAAATGGGAACGTACCCGTGAGTTGAACATCGGTATAGACAGTCGATGGTGGGGAGGGCGTTTGAGTTTCTCAGCCGAATATTATAACAAGAAAACCACAGACCTGTTGATGTGGCAGAAAGTACCTTCGGTATTGGGTGTCAGTTCCATCCTTACCAATGTCGGTTCCGTATCCAATAAAGGATTTGATATCATGTTGGGTGGCATTCCTGTCTCTACCAAACATTTTAAATGGGACATAAATTATACATTGAATATCAATAAAAATAAGATTCTCGAACTGGACGGACTCTCCAATACGCTTATTACAACCGGTGCCGATTATCCGGGATTGGTGGGTTCTTATGTCCAGATGGTGGGACAACCGATGGGCACATTCCTCGGATATACCTTTGCCGGTGTTTGGCAGAAATCAGAAGTGTCGACGGCTGCGCTTTACGGAGCAAAGCCCGGAGATGCCAAGTATGTAGATATCAACCGTGACGGAAAAATAGATAAGGATGATATAGGCATTATCGGTAATGCCCAGCCGAAGTTGAGCTTCGGATTCAACAATACATTTACGATTTTTGATTTCGACCTGAATATTTTCTGGCAAGGAGTATCCGGTAATGACATTTATAATCAGAATCGTATCCGGCGTGAGACTTATTCGTCAGATGCATTCCCGACCAGTACGGTTATGAAAAATCATTGGACACCGGAAAATCCGACAAATATTCCTGCTTTTTCGGGAGCAGAGTATGTTAATTCTTCCCGTTGGGTGGAGAAGGGAGACTATTTGCGCTTGAAAAATATCACATTGGGCTATCGTATTCCGCACAAGATACTGTCAAAAATAGGATGTTCGTCCGCCCGTATCTATGTCAGTGCCAATAATCTATGGACAATAACCAATTATTCGGGATTTGATCCGGAAGCAAGTATGGGAGCAGACTCGGATGCGGCAGGCGTGGACCGTGGTGTGTATCCTTCGTCAAAGAGTTTCCTTGTAGGGTTGGATATTTCGTTTTAATGATCATTTAATAATAACAGACTATGAATTGTACACTTATAAAAAAGAGCTGCGTCGGATTATTGGCGATAATATTAAGTACGAGTTGTGCCGATTTGACAGAGAATCTTACCGGACAGCCAACTGTCGATAAGTTCTTCCAGACACTGACCGACTTCAATAGTTATATCACAGGAGCCTATACCCCCTTAATCCTTTTATATGGTACCGATATGCCCTATGCGGCCAGTGCAGGTGCCGAAGATGTAAATACCCCCGTCATCAGATGGAAAGGATTCGAACAGGTTAACATTAACACAGTAGGAAATCCGGACGAAGTGACGGATGAGTTATGGAACTCATATTACACAAGTATTAGCGCGTGCAATACATTGATAAAGATTATCGGTGAGAACACGAAATTATCTCCCGACGAATTGTCCCCGATTGGAGGGGAAGCCCATTTCTTGCGTGCTTTTAATTACTTCCAGTTGGTGCGTTGGTTTGGCGAAGTGCCATTGTTGACGGAGGAAAATCAGGATAATGCGGCAAAAGAGCCTCAGGCGAGTGTTGCCCGGATTTACGAGCAGATAGTTTCTGATCTGAAGAATGCAGAGTTGACATTGCCTCTTTCACAGGATGATCCGGGTCGTCCCAGCCGTTGGGCGGCAAAAGCGTTGCTTGCAAAAGTCTATTTGACAATGGCGGGATTTCCGTTGAATGAGACTTCCTGTTATGCGCTGGCACGTGATAAGGCAAATGAAGTAATTAGTGAAAAGGTCTATACCTTAGAAAAAGTATATTCCCAATTGTGGTTATGGAGCAACCGTAAAATAAACTCCGAATTTATCTTTGCGCTTTATGCCAGTTCGGACAATGCAACAGGCAGTTATATCCATCAGGCCGTGCGTCCTACTGATCACGGAGAAAACGGCTGGGCAGATTGGACCAGTGACAAACGCTTTCTGGAAACTTTTCCCGTAGGAGATGGCAGCCGTTTGAGCGGAACTTTTTATACTCGGATGAGGGACGGTGCTTCGTGGGAAGATACCAATGTGGCACAACCTTATGTGGGAAAGTACCGGGATGCAGGTCCAAAGAGCGGAGGATATTCAGGGATAGCTACAGCTAATAAAGCGGACGGATTTTTCTGTATGTTACGCTATGCCGATGTGTTGCTGATCTACGCGGAAGCCGCTAATCTGGCGGAAGGCAGCCCTTCAAAAGCAGCATACGATGCTATCAATGAAGTCCGCGAACGGGCAGGACTGACTAAACTATCGGGACTGACTCCGGCACAGTTTGACAAGGCGGTATTGGACGAACGTAACTGGGAATTGGCTTTTGAATGTAATCGTTGGTTCGATTTGTGCCGTCGTCATATTCTGAAGGAGACTTTGGAAGCTTATTATCCGGAGACAAAGATTGACGATCACAATTATCTTCTACCGAAACCGAGCGACCAGATGACCATCATGACCGGTATTGTTCAGAACCCCGGATACAATTAAACGTCAATAACATAATCGAAAAGAAAGAATGATATGAAAAGAAATATAACTTTGATTTTAACCACTTTGTGTCTGGCGATAGGAGTCGTTTCTTGCAGTGAAGATTCTTATCCGGAGAATCCTACCCTTGTTTCGCCTATTTCGGGATTAGTCTTGGAAGTGAACGGAACGGACTATGTGGCTACCCCTCTGTTGCAGGAGGATGGTTTGTTGAGTAAAACATTGTTGGTGGCAGTCAATCAGCCTTCCACTACTGCCATAGTGAAACAGATAGACGTTTCCGACCCTTCGGCTACGGTCAATATAAATGTGGGAGATGTGATTACTTTCAGGAATAACCAATTTGCATTGGAATGGACGAAGGGGACACAAGCTGAGACTTTTTTACTGGAGATGAGTTATAATCCTCCTCCGGTAATGTATTTGGTAATGTCGGGTGAGAAAGGAGATTACTATGGCCTGAATACAGAAACGGCACAGACCATTGCTTCCATTACCTATAATAATCTGTTTGAAGGATATATAGACTTGACAAATACGAGCTGGAACAACATCGGCTTGGTGCAATCCGACCAGTCCGCCTATTTTGATGTTAGCGCCGGATTGGGCGGCGGACAATCTTATGGAACTTTAGCGATGGTGGAGAAATCCTCTCCGGGAACCGGCTATTATCCGTGTGACGGTCCCTGGGGAGATTGGACAACTACTGGAGGCAATGTTTCAATTGTCTCTCCGGGCATCTGGAAAGTTAATTTTGACCTCACTACCCGTCAGATCGTTTTACTGGAGACACAATGGGCTGTTACGGGGACAGCCGTAGGAACGGTGAAAGCAATGGTCTACAATTCTGACGCCCGCAAGTGGTCTTTGACGACAGAACTTACAGCCGGAAAATTGAAATTTACCACTATTCCGGTCTCTGCCGGTGATCCGACTGTAACGTATGGGGCGTCCGATGGTATTGTCAGACTGTCGGAGACAGGGACGGATATTACTATTGACGAAGCTGGTATGTACCGGATAGAATTAGACTTGAGTACACCTTTTTATGATTATACTATAACGAGATAAATCAACAATTATGAAGAAATTCTTATTAAGCAGTATATTTTTGTTTTCACTGGCTTATGGAGTAATAGCCTGTACCGAGGGGTTGCCAACCGACAACTGGGAAGAACCTGTCGTTCCCGTAGATCCTGCCGTTACTACCCTGCGGGGTTCGTTCGAAAGTAAGTTTGTGAGATACTCCAAAGGTCAACAACACGAAGCTCAGATGGAAAAAGCGAAGATCGTCACCCTTTGGAAAGACACCCTTTGGCAGAACGACCGTACACACAAACAGATAGTGTTATGGTCAGGAGATAAAAAATATGACGACCTCACTTATGAAGTTTCGGATCTGGTGAGCGACGCGAACAGCATCTCTGCCTCCAATATCCGACTTCGTTTCCCTTCTTATATAAAGGGAGACGATCAGGCACTCGATTGTGGAAATTATGAGAGTCGCACCACTACCTTGATTGCCGATGCCCTTTCCGAAGTACCCGTCACAACGCTCACCACTCAAGATCCCGTTAAGATATGGGTGACCATAAACACGCCGGCAGATGCCGTACCGGGCATATATACCGGAACCATTCAGGTGAAATCAGCCAATGAAGTGAAGCAGAAGTTTAATCTGGAATTGCTTGTCGTAGATCATCAGTTGCCTGCGGTAGCCGATTGGAGTTTCCATCTTGATTTATGGCAGTTCCCTTTCCAATTGACAACTCTGTGTCGGGACAACGGAGAAAATGTCGTTCCTTTCTCCGACGAATATTTTGCGATGATGAAGCCGTTTTATCAACTGTTGGCAGATGCCGGGCAGAAGGTAATCACCACGTATATCAAGGACGGTGCTTTCAATAGCGGACAAACGATGGTGAAGTGGTCGAAAAACAGTTCCGACGAGTGGATATTCGACTATACCGATTTTGATAAATATGTCGGGAAAATGATGGAATGGGGAATCAATAAACGGATCAGCTGTTTTTCTTTGGCCGGATGGAAGACGTCTGTCGGATATAAAGATGCGTCGGGCACGGACCGGACATTGGAACTCACCATCGGTACGGAAGAATACAACACAGTGTGGTCTGCTTTCCTGACTTCTTTCAAGACACATCTGCAAGAAAAAGGCTGGTTTGACAAAACCGTGCTTTATATGGATGAGATTAAAGAAGACGGTATGAAGTCAATCATAGCTTTAATCAAAGAGAACGATGCGAACTGGAAAATAGGACTGTCGGGAGGAAATGTCGATAGCGGGATAGAGAACAGCCTGTATGATTATTCGACCATTTTAGGCTACGAGCGCCAGTCGGACAATGCCGTTTCTACCTTCTACACCAGTTGCTCGCAGCAATACCCGAACAACTACGTTACGGCGCAAACCAATCCGGCAGAAATGTCGTGGATGGCGTGGTATGCGCTGGCAAAAGGATTTGACGGATATCTGCGCTGGGCATACGATTACTGGACACAGTCTGACCCTACCAGTGCACAGGATGGAAGTAATGCGTCCGGCGACTTCAATATGATTTATCGCAGCGAAAATACCGCCGCCGCTGTTCCCATCTCCAGCATCCGTCTGGAACTGCTGCGGGAAGGCATTCAGGATTTTGAGAAGGCACGTATACTGAACAACGGACAACTGGACGCAGCTATCCGCAATTTCACCTCTGCTTCGGGGCGTGAAGCCGCCAAGTGGGTAGGAATAGCCGAAGGAACATTGAAAGAACTATCTGCAAATGATTAAACAGAAATAGATAATGAAGAAATTAAAGAATAAAATAGCTTTCGTACTGCTGTTTATACTTGTCTCCGCTATGTCGCAGGCAAAGGGATTGGACCCACGTTTTCAGATACTCCCTTTACCCCAGAACATAGAGATATTGAAAGGGCAGGGGATAGCAGGTAGTGAACTGGCATATATCGTATCGAAAGGCGAAAGTAAAATCCCCGTTTTAGGAACATTGCTGGACGCCTTACCCCGCATTGAAAAACAAGGAACAGGTATTACACTTTCCCTGTCGGAACAGAACACACCCGAATCTCCGGAAGGATATACGCTGGAGATCACCTCCCGGGGAGTAACGATCCAATCGCGCGGACAAGCAGGATTGTTTTACGGTTGTCAGACCTTGGAACAACTGATGGAGGATAGTCGTGACCTTCGTATCCCTATTCCATGTCTCCGAATGACGGATTATCCCGAAATCTCTTACCGTGCCGTTCACTTTGATACGAAGCATCATCTGGACCGGACGGAATACTACTATCGGACCATTGATAAACTGGCCCGCTATAAGGTGAATGCCATCATTTGGGAAGTGGAAGACAAGCTGCGCTATACCCGCCGTCCCGAAGTGGGCGCCCCCAACGCCATCAGCAAACAAGAGATGCAGGCTATCAGTCGCTATGCCAAAGAACGTAATATTGAAATCAGTCCCTTAGTACAAGGATTGGGACACGCCGGCTTTATCCTGAAACGCCATTGGGAACTGCGGGAAAATCCGTATAGTGACTGGGAGTTCTGTCCTTCCGACCCGCGTACCTATGAGTTACAGTTTGATCTTTACCGGGATGCGATGGAAGCCATGCCTGATGGCAAGTATCTTCATATCGGTGGAGATGAAATAACGGCTATCGGCATAGACGAACGTTGTAAAGCGACCGGAAAAACAGCTTTTGAATTGCAGATGATCTGGCTCAAAAAGGTTTGCGACTTTGCTGTGGAACATGACAGAACTCCCATCTTCTGGGATGATATGCCTTTGAAGTATGCCGACCTTTGGTGGTTGTTGCATCGCCCGCTCACCGATGATGAAATTCGTAAGAACTGGAATACCTCCCGGCTGGACGAAGCTATCAAGATGTTCCCGAAGAATTGCATCTATATGCGTTGGCATTACGAAGACCCTACCGTCTTGTCCCATCAGATGCTCCTGAAATGGTATCATAAGAATGGACTGAATGTAATGGGAGCTACCGCAGCAGCGACCGGTGAAACCCCGTTTATGCCCAGAAACAACTCTAGGGCACAATATATTAAAGATTTCTGCAAACTTGTTTCTCAAAATCAGTTGAAGGGCATCCTTGCCACGGCTTGGGATGATGCCTCTGCCCATTGGGAAACGGTGATGCGCGGACTTATAGCACAGGGCGAATATAGTTGGCATCCGGACGGGCGGACTGTGGATGAGTTTATCCGGGCGCACGCCCGGAGGGAGTTCGGATTGTCCGGTCAGCAAATGGAGTTTCTGACAGAAATGGAGAAAGCTGCTTTCTTCTTTGATCAGGCATTAGTCGTTTCCGGCACGCGAAATCCTGCTTGGGGAGTATCGGAAACATTCCGGTTGCTGGATTTGCCGGATTCGGAGAAACCGGGAGAATGGAAGCGGAAATATCAGGGAAGACTGGATACCGTCCGCATTGAATCGGCGCGTTATGAGAAGATTTGTAAAGGCTTGAAAGTGGCTGAACAGGCAGCTTTACGCAATCGCTACACGTTGGATATTTATAAACAGACGAACGAACTGTTTCACTATCCGGTGAAATTGTTGGAAGTTTTAGAGGTTTATGACAGTACAAAAAACGATGAAGAACGTCTTCAAGCATTAGTAAGGATAGGTGACGTTTGTAACTCCTTCAAAAGTATGCGTGCTGAATTTGAAAAGACTTATTCGCAAACTCGTTTTATGGAGAGTCCGGAGGGGCATATTGCCGACCAGAACCACCATCATCACTTGTCTGCTTTAAGTAACAACAGTGACTGGATATTTCTGTATGAAATGCCGATGGTAGAAAAAGTGGAAAGATGGTTGAAAGAACAAAAAGATAACTAACCTTAGATTTTAAATATCGTATTGTTCTGTTGAGGACAATACAGCGTAGTGTTTTTGAAGGTATTAGTCACCATTTCGGGAAGCAGGCAATAGCTGTGCTTTCCGGAATGGCTTTTTTATAATTAATAAAAATCGTTTTTATGGAAAATTCATTGAGTGATGAATTGTTTTGTTCATTGAAGAATGAACTTCGTGAAGTAGATGCACAAATCAGTGTGCATAGTAAAAAACTGTTGGAGCTGATTGACCAAAAAAAAGAATTGTCGTCCAACTGATTCGGGAAGAAGAACAAATGACGCCCACTGTTATCGAATATCGGGGAGATCCGAAACGGTATGTTTCTGTTATTCTAGGTGCCATTGACCGGGGGAGGTTGACGTATAATGGAGACGCGAATTGCGAACAGACGTTCCGGTCCTTGTCAAGTGTGATAGATGTCATAAGCCCTAAGAACGGGAAAGCGCTCAGTATCGAAACGTTGGTCTCGTATGAGAAGAAAGAACGTGCCGGGGAGTTTTCAGATTATTCGGAAGGGAAATTCGAATAAAATGAGTACCCGAGAGGGAATTTAAGCCCGTTAGCAGTATAAATTCGACTTTAAAAGTTGTATGATATTGAAACTTTTATTATATTTGCACAATGAGAAGAAAAGTAATAGCATACGGTCAATACTACAAGGATTTTCTTGCCACTCTGACAGAAAAGGAAATTCAAAAAGTGAAATATGTGCTTTCATTGCTTGGAACAGAAGACCGTTTGCCTATAAAATTTATAAAGGTTATACGTGATGGTCTATATGAACTACGTATATCATATAACGGAAACATTTACCGTATCTTTTTCATTTTTGATGAAGGGCAAATAGTTGTTTTATTTAATGGCTTCCATAAGAAAACACAGAAAACCCCATCATCAGAAATAGATAAGGCATTAAAAATAAAGGAGGAATATTATGAGTACAAAAAACAACATGCTGACTGATATCAGCGCAGAACTTGATAAGGAGTTCGGAGCACCTGGGACTCCGGAACGTGAAAAGTTCGATGAAGAGGCATACGCTTTTTATACTGGTCAAATACTGTTGGATGCACGACGGGAAGCAAAAGTAACTCAGTCTGAATTAGCAAAGAGAATCAATGCAACTAAATCGTATATCTCACGTATTGAAAGCGGAGCTATAAATCCAAGTGTAGGAACATTCTACCGAATTATTAATGCATTAGGATTGAAGATTGAAATCGTAAAACCAATCATGGGTATATAGTCGAAAAAACCGAAGGATATCTTAATCCTTCGGTTTTTCATATTTTACTTTCCTATCACTTCGATTAACCAACGATTTAAGTTCCGGCTTTCTGCACTAAATTCCATTCCGATCTTTACAATAAGATATTCTTCCTTCGTATATCTTCAAAGGTTTGTATTCCAATAGGAAGTTTACGCATCAAGTTGTCCATATCTGATTCTTTTGATCTTTTGCACATCAAAGATGACAAATATTTCCTGAAGTCTGCTTCAATTGGTGGGCTGATTTGAAAATGCGGTGGGAAATTGAAAAAAGACGGTTGTGTTTTTCCGATTTTCCGCCGTCTTTTTGGAGAAAGAAAAGGTAAAAAGTGAGAGGAGTGAGAGAGGATTTCTAACATTCGTATTTTTTTTTTAGAGAAATATAGAAAGTAGAAATAAAGAAATAAAATAGAAAAAGTTTCAATTCCTCTCTCACTCCTCTCACTTTTGGGGGTGAAGATGATGAAAAATAATATAAAACGAGGAAATGTGTTGTATAGTTGAACAACATTCCTTATATTTGCGTTATGAAAAGAGAAATAATAGCATATAAAGGATACTTCAAAGAATTCTTTGAAAATTTAGATGCTGGCACCCAAGATAAGATATTGTATGTGCTGAAAACCGAAATAACACCAAAGAAAGAAATTGATAAAGCAAAGATATTAAGAAAGGAGTATTATGGAAGCAAAAACAAATGAGGAATTCTTTAATGTCAGTGCATTAATAGATGAGCGTTTTGGTAAGGAAGGAACAGCTTCTCGTGCAGAGGCAGAAGAAAAGGCCTACGCCTTTTATACAGGACAGATTATCGAGGACGCAAGAAAAAAGGCTAAAATCACTCAGGCTGAATTAGCCCGGCGTATCGGTTCTGACCGTTCTTATATTTCAAGAGTAGAAAGTGGTCAGACAGAGCCTAAAGTATCTACTTTCTATCGTATAATGAATGCGTTAGGCTGTAAAATCGAATTTTCAATGATTTTGTAAAAACAATAAATGCAGAGTATCTGTCAAGATGACTCTGCATTTTGCTATATTCACAAGGCTTTCCCGCTTCTATTCATACAGCCTGTTTGATTTTACCTGCTCGATATCTATAATAAATACGGCATATCGGCGCCCGTTATTTCCTTTTTTAGATTCAAAATGGTGCTTAGTCATCACCTTCCCCAACTGTATTTTTGATCCGATGGAATACTGATAACCGGTACGCTCACGTATTAGTTCCGCAATCTCACTGACAGTCAGATAATAAACCTTCTCGAAACGTTCCGGCTTGCGGATATGCGTAAGAACCATTTCTTCTTCCGGTGAATGAAAGATGAAAGCCTCGTTATTCTCTTCAAGCCGTTCATTGTCCGCTTGCGTGAACCAGTATTGATATCCCGGCTTATTCAGCAGATATTTGATCTGAGCATAGAGCTGCGCATAATTGATGGTAATAAATTGGATGGAATAAGGATGAAAACAAAGGAAACGCCGGTTGCCTGTCGTGTCGTGAAGCACTTCCTGATAATTGCAGGTTCCTGCAAAAGAGGCCGTATGAGGGAAGTTTTGCGAACGGCGTGCATAAGGCAGACGGAAACTGATCACTTTGCGCGTTACCAAATCTTTGAATGCATTCAGTTCCCGGCCGCTCATCCCTTCAAACTCGTCGAGATTGATCAGCATAGCCTGCGTTATTTTGGCTAAATCATCTTTATTGTTCGAATTGATTAGTCCGGTAGAGAGATAAGCACGCAGTTCGGGAGGCAGGAGATTATTGATAAAGGTAGTCTTTCCTATGTTCTGTATCTCGCTGCATAGCAGAAGTACCGTGTGATTGACAATATTCTCCTGAGTAGCCGCTGCGCACATCGCTACCAGATAACGTTCCAGGCATTCCGCCCAAAACTCCTGATGACTCGTCTGGACACTATCCGCCAGGATACGGATATAGTCGGTTCCGTCCCATTCGGGCAGTAATTCAAAATACTCGCGAATGGGATGATACGACTGGCTGAAATCGGAGTAAATCAGATTTTCGATTGTTTTGACAGTGCAGGGATATCCCAGTTCGTTGATTTCTATCCAGATACTGTTTTCCATCATCTCATCCAAGATGCGGAAAGGCTCCGGTTTCTCGGTGTCGGGATGCCTTCTGCGATATTCCATGATATGCAGCACTTCGTTGTAGCGTGTTTCGTAGTGCTCGCTGATATATTGCTCTATCCGTAATATTCGTTTCTGCGTGCCATTCAGTTTACAGGTATTAAATTCGTCGGTATGAGCGTAGGCGCTATTGATCAAAGAGGCTGTCTCGTCCGCCGGAAAGTCTGTAAACTGGCTTTTGATAAAGGCGGATGCTTCCTCCTGCGGAATGCCGTAGCGATTGAAGGTACATGAGAGATGGTGCAGATAATTGTTCCGGTTGCCCGCTATGTATTTTTCGGACTTGTTGTGATAGTAGGTTAAAGTCAGCATCAGAGAAGCGTTGGCGGAATGGGCGTTGAGCGCTGTGTCTTCATTCGTCGGGGGGCCGTCCGGAGGAGTCTGTTGTTTACTGCCGGAGAGATTTTTACGATTTGAAACCTTGTAGGATGCCTGAGGTTGATCTACAAGAAAAGCGTCAGCGTTCGGATTGAAATAAATCTCCGGATCGTAAGAGAACAGACAAGTGCGTGCCACATCCTGGCCGGAGGTGTCGATTTCTATCTGACAGAGTTCGGTGTAAAAAGAAACGAGTCTGGTGTAAGCTGCATGATGGAAGTCTTCTATTTCCTGAAGGGTTTCGGGCAATGTCTCATCCGGATGGCATGCGCGTACTATGATTTTCACGCCCATCCCTTTGGGACTGATAAAGGCGATGCGGGTGTAATTGCATCTCTTGATGATAGGGAGGATGCGTGCCAATTCTTCTTTGCTGAGGTGGTCGATGTCTATCACGATGTGTCCCAGATATTTGACGAGGTTCACTTTGGTACGCCTTCCTCGGTAGCTGGCGGAGAAGGCGATTGCCGGCAATTCTTTTTTCTTCTCATTGGCAGCCTTTTCTCCTTGCTCTGCAAAGATGCGGCGTATTTCTTCGACTTTTTCCCGGTAGGTAAAACTGCCGATAGTGGACACTATTTCTTCTTCGGTCATCTCTGCTATTGCGTAGTAGAAACCTTGAAATATGGTGAAATGTTTCATTTTTATTTTGATTATTGTTTGTCGATGCAAAGGAACTTCTTTGCGGAAATGTGTAAAGGAACTTTGTATAAAATGGCAATAAGTTACTACGGTTCGCCCAAAAAGTGTATGATAGTTGCCACTTGTTTCGGCGAAAGGAGACGGTTGCGTGCGCGGTATCCTTCCTGTTCGAGTTCGTGCAGGAGAGGGAGGTTGTAAATAATCCAACGACGAAGTATTTGTAAAGCAACTTTGAGGCAGACATGGGGATTGTAAAGGTGAGCCAGTTCCGCTTTGGTATAGGTGCGGATAAGGAAAGAATCTTCTTTGTAATTCATGATGTTTTCTTCTTGTTTTATGCTATAAAGTTACATAAAATTCCTTGTTTTTCAAAGGTTTGACTTCGTTTTTATTCGTTGGGAATCAAGAAACTTCGTTGGGGAATATGGCTTGTCCGGCTATCCTTATCTTTGTGCTGTTAACAAGAAAGGGATGCATCCTATGTATTATAAACTTTAAAATTATTTTATTATGGCAATGACAGTATCTTATTCAGTGGTGCCGCGCAAGAATCCTGCAAAAAAGAGCGAACCGGCAAAGTATTATGCACAGGCGCAGGCGTCGGGAGAGTTGGACTTTGAAGAGTTGTGCGAAGCGATCACCAGTCGTTCTACTTGTACGGAAACGGATGTACGTGCGGCTATTTCGGGTATTCTTTACGAAGTGAAACGTGCGTTGAAGGCAGGAAGAATTGCGAGACTGGGCGATTTGGGCAGTTTGCAGATAGGACTGAACAGTGAAGGTGCGGCATCGGTCAAGGAATTTTCCGGTTCAATGATTAAGGGGGCGCATCTTATTTTCCGCCCCGGTAAGACGCTGGCGGAGTTGATGAAGATTCTGAGTTATCAGCAAGTGCAGACTCGTGCGGTGGCGCAGGCGGGTGCAGGCGATGGCGGGGGAGAAGACCCTGACAAGAATCCGGATTCCGGTGGTGATGGCTCCGGTGATGAAGAGGCTCCCGACCCTACGGTATAATTGGCAGACGGGTCAAGGTAATAACGAATTAGAATAACTTCCATTAATATTTTGATAAGATGAAAGAAATAGTAAACCGGATTTTAGATGTGATCATGTATCTGATTCCTTTCTTCGGAAAGAGAAAGCGGGACAGGGTGGTGAGAGAAGTGCGCTATCATACTACCTGTAAGGAGGTGTGCAAAGTGAAAACGACGGAAAGGGAAAAGGAACATGAGAAAGATTAGTCTGATTGTGATCCATTGTTCCGCCACCCGTGTCGATTGCGACTTTACGGCAAAGGATGTGGATACGGCTCACCGTTATCGTGGCTTTTCGTGCTGGGGGTATCATTATTATATACGCAAGTCGGGCGAGATTGAGCCGATGCGGGATGAAGATACGGTCGGAGCTCATGCACGTGGCTATAATGCGATCAGCTTAGGTGTATGTTATGAGGGCGGTCTGGATGAGAATGGAAAAGCTGCGGATACGCGTACACCCCGTCAGAAGGAGGCGCTACATCGCTTGGTACACGAATTGTTGCAGCGTTATCCGGAAGCTAAAGTAGTAGGGCATCGGGATTTAAGTCCCGACACCAACTATAATGGGATCGTAGATCCTTGGGAACGGATTAAAGAATGCCCTTGCTTTGAGGTCATTGGAGAATTCTCCATTAATTAACTACCACCGTAGTGAAATACTCTTTGAATACCTCCGCAGCTTTTTCAAGCTGTTCGGGGGTATTTTCTTTTACCCCTTTCATCTTGTATTCCTGTCCCATCGCTTCGTACTTATGTACGCCCAGTGTATGGTAAGGTAGTATTTCCACCCGTTGGATCATCTTGTATTTTCCGAGTGCTTCTCCCAGTGCGCGTATGTCTTCTTCAAAATCGCTGTATCCGGGCACTAGCACGTAGCGTAGCCAAAAAGGTTTCTCCTGTTCTTCCAGCCAGGCGGCCGTGCGGATGGTTTGCTCGTTGCTTCTTCCGGTGAGCGTCTGATGGCGGTTGGGGTTGAATTCCTTTATATCCAATAACACAAGATCGGTCAGTCTGAATAATTCTTCTACGTCTTCGTTCCAAAGTCCTCCGTTGCTGTCCAGACAGACATGGATGCCTTTTTCTTTCAGTTCGCGGACCAGCGGGACGAGTGCTTTTGCCTGAAACGTCGGTTCGCCTCCGGAGAAAGTGATTCCTCCTCGTTTCCCGAAGAAGGGGCGCTGGCTCATTGCCATGCGGACGATTTCTTCCGGTGGGGTAGGCGTGCCTCCCTTTCCTGCTATCGTATCCGGATTGGCGCAATAGAGGCAGCGGAAGTTGCATCCTTGAAGAAAAACGACGAGCCGTAAGCCCGGCCCGTCGAATGTTCCCATACTTTCGTATGAATGTACGTTTATCATCATATAGAGTAATAGATTACATACGTTCGTGGAAGCTACGGCTGATAACTTCCAGTTGGTGTTCGCGGCTCAGCTTCACGAAGTTTACGGCATAGCCGGAAACGCGGATAGTCAGCTGCGGATAGTTTTCCGGATGCTCCATGGCATCGTACAGCATATCACGGTTCAGTACGTTTACGTTCAGGTGGTGGGCACCTTTGGTGAAGTAACCGTCCATCATCGTTACGAGGTTCTCGATACGGTCTTCGTCCGTAGCACCCAGTGATTTCGGAACGATAGAGAAGGTGTTGCTGATACCGTCCTGTGAGTCACGGTAACGAAGTTTCGCTACAGAGCTCAGAGAAGCGATCGCACCATTCTTGTCGCGTCCGTGCATCGGGTTGGCACCCGGAGCGAAGGCAACACCTTTGGCACGTCCGTCGGGAGTAGCACCGGTCTTTTTGCCGTACATCACATTGGAAGTGATAGTCAGCAAGGAGAGGGTAGGACGGGCATTCTTGTAAACAGGCAATTTCTTCAATTCTTCGCTGAAGAAGTATACCAGGTCTACGCCAAGGTGGTCTACCTTGTCGTTGTCGTTACCGAAGCAAGGGAATTCTCCTTCGATGTCGAAGCCTTCTGTCAGACCGATATCATTGCGGCGGGCAGTTACTTTCGCATATTTGATGGCAGACAGTGAATCGAGGGCGATGGAAAGTCCGGCTACACCGTAAGCAAGGTTTATGCGCGGGTTCGTATCTACAAGAGCCATCTGGGCCTTCTCGTAGTAATACTTGTCGTGCATATAGTGGATGATGTTCATCGCTTCGTTATATACGCGGGCGATTTCGGTCAGCACTTTTTTGTAGTTGTCCATTACTTCTTCGAACTTCAGCGTGTCGCTGGTCAGCACGGGGATGTTCTTCACCATGACTGTACCGGTATTCTCGCAACGTCCGCCGTTGATGGCAAGCAACAGGGCTTTGGCCAGGTTGCAACGGGCGCCGAAGAACTGAATCTGCTTACCTATTTCCTGGTATGATACGCAGCAGGCGATTCCGTAGTCGTCGGACTGACGTACTTCGCGCATCAGGTCGTCATTTTCGTACTGGATAGAAGAAGTGTCGATAGAAACCTTTGCACAGAATTCTTTGAATCCTTCCGGAAGTTCCGGGCTCCAGAGTACGGTCAGGTTCGGTTCCGGTGAAGGGCCGAGGTTGTACAATGTCTGCAGGAAACGGAAGGAGGTCTTTGTCACTTTGGTACGTCCGTCGTTGAGACGTCCGCCCAGAGATTCGGTTACCCAGGTCGGGTCGCCTGCAAAGATGTCGTTGTATGATTGCATACGCAGGTGGCGGACCATACGCAGTTTGATGACAAACTGGTCGATCAGCTCTTGCGCGAATGATTCGGTGATGGTTCCTTTGCTCAGTTCATATTCCAGATAGATATCGAGGAAAGAAGAAACGTTACCCAGTGACATAGCGGCACCGTCTTGTTCTTTGACGGCGGCAAGGTAAGCCATATATACCCACTGTACGGCTTCTTGTGCCGTGTAAGCAGGACGGCTCAGGTCGAGACCGTAGTATTCGCCCATCACTTTCATGTCTTTCAGTGCCTTGATCTGTTCTGCCACTTCTTCGCGCAGGCGGATGCGGGCCTCTGTCATCGGACCGGTGAGGTTGTGCAAATCTTCCTTCTTTGCTTCGATCAGACGGTCGATGCCGTAAAGAGCCATACGGCGGTAGTCACCGATGATGCGTCCGCGTGCATAATTGTCGGGAAGTCCGGTAAGGAATCCCAGCGAACGGAAGGAACGGATTTCTTCCGTATATACGTCGAATACTCCGTCGTTGTGCGTCTTGCGGTAGTGAGTGAAAATATCTTTTACGCGGTCGTCCACTTCCACGCCGTTTTCGTGACAGGCTTTGCTGACTACGTTGATACCTCCGAAAGGCTTGATGGCACGTTTCAGAAGTTCGTCTGTCTGCAGGCCGACGATCAGTTCGTTTTCCTTGTCGATATATCCGGCCTTGTGGGAAGTGATGGTTGATACGGTAACATTATCTAATGAGCGGACACCGTTGTTTTCTCTTTCTTCTGCCAACGCTTCGAGGCAGCGGTTCCATACGGCTTTGGTACGTTCTGTAGGTCCTTCGAGGAATGAAGCATCTCCGTAATACGGAGTGATGTTATGACTTACGAAATCTCTGACATTGATTTCGCTGCTCCAAAGACCGTCTTTAAAGATCTTGTTTAATTCCATAAAATGATAAAATTAGAGGTTGTAGTTATCCTATTCTTTAGAGCGCACAAAGTTACAATCATTTTTCATATAATCAGCATAAATATGCTCTATTTTATGCTTTTCAACATAAAATACCTATTAATTGCTATCCTTAGGAAAAGATTAGATTAAATTTTTAGTGAAAACTCTTGCAAGTTTAAAATATCTTCGTACCTTTGCACCGCTTTTAACGAAAAGCACTTCTGATAAGGAAGTTTTGGAGAGGTGGCAGAGTGGTCGATTGCGGCGGTCTTGAAAACCGTTGTACCGCGAGGTACCCGGGGTTCGAATCCCTGTCTCTCCGCTGAAAAGCAGCTTTTGGGCTGCTTTTTTGTTTTTATGGAGGGCGACGCCTCCGATGTTGTGAAACGAAAACGGGAGTGTTTTCTTAGTGTTTATTGAGTTTTTTGAAAGGAGAGATGCTCGAGTGGTTGAAGAGGCACGCCTGGAAAGCGTGTATACGCCAAAAGTGTATCGCGGGTTCGAATCCCGCTCTCTCCGCTGAATCTGAAATTTAGTCAAAACTTCTCGTTCTTTAGCCAAAAGTTCTTTTCATAGGTCAAAGTGTCTGGTATTTCTAGTACTCTTCTCTTGTATATCATTCTCTTTTCTGTATATTTGCGCCCGATATTTTTTTGAGATATCACATTTTTGTAATTCTGAAAATAGACTTGATGGATAAAATAAATGCGGTAATTACTGGGGTCGGGGGATATGTGCCCGATTATGTGCTGACTAATGATGAAATTTCTAAAATGGTGGATACCACCGACGAATGGATCATGGGGCGTATCGGCATAAAAGAACGACATATCTTGAATGAAGAGGGGCTTGGAACTTCGTATATGGCCCGTAAGGCCGCCAAGCAGTTGATGCAACGCACAAAGAGTCGTCCCGATGATATCGATCTGGTCATTGTCGCCACTACTACTTCGGATTATCGTTTTCCTTCAACGGCATCTATCTTGTGCGAAAGGCTGGGGCTGAAGAATGCTTTCGCTTTCGATATGCAGGCGGTTTGCAGCGGTTTCCTGTATGCGATGGAAACGGGAGCGAATTTTATCCGTTCGGGGAAATATAAAAAGATTATTATTGTAGGTGCTGATAAGATGTCATCCGTAATCGATTATACGGACCGTGCCACTTGCCCTATCTTTGGCGACGGTGCGGCCGCTTTTATGCTGGAACCGACTACGGAAGAGGTCGGCATCATGGATTCGGTGTTGAGAACGGATGGTAAAGGGCTGCCTTTTCTGCATATAAAAGCGGGAGGTTCCGTATGTCCTCCTTCCTATTATTCATTGGATCATCATCTGCATTATATTTATCAGGAAGGCCGCACGGTGTTCAAGTATGCCGTAGCGAATATGTCGGATTCCTGTGAAGCTATTATCGCCAGAAACCATCTGACTAAGGAAGAGGTTGACTGGGTGATTCCTCATCAGGCTAACCAGCGTATCATTACCGCTGTGGCGCAACGACTCGAAGTACCGTCCGAGAAAGTGATGGTCAACATCGAACGTTATGGCAACACCAGTGCCGGCACGCTTCCGCTCTGCATCTGGGATTTTGAGAAAAAACTGAAGAAAGGCGATAATCTGATATTTACCGCATTCGGTGCGGGATTTGCCTGGGGAGCGGTTTATGTGAAGTGGGGATATGACCCCAAAGAAGATGCGTGACATATCGGATACCCGATACGTCACATCCTCTTTTGAAGGGCGGGGGAGACTTATTCCAGTTCCTCGATAATCTTCTTTACATCCACCGGTTGCAGTCGTCCGTACACCTTTTCGCCGATCATCACTACCGGAGCCAGTCCGCAGGCGCCTACGCAGCGCAGGCAATCCAGCGAATACTTTCCGTCGGGGGTGGTTTCTCCGACTTCGATGCCGAGTACCCGCTTGAACTCTTCCAGCAACTTCTCCGAACCACGTACGTAGCACGCCGTGCCCATGCAGACGGAAATCGGATGCTTTCCTTTGGGAGTCATTGTAAAGAAGGTGTAGAATGTCACAACTCCGTAGACTTTCGACACGGGGATTCTGAGTTTGGAGGCTATGATCCGTTGCATCTCTTCGGGCAGATAGCCGTGCAGATGTTGCGCTTCATGCAAAATATTGATTAATTCGCCCGCATTGTTCCCGTGTTTGTCGCAAATCGTCTTGACTTGTTCCACCACATCGCAGGCTAGCTTGATATCTGACATAATAGTACTTGTTTAAAGTTAATCAATCGATTTGTTGAAATAATGCGTGTGCAAGAGCATTTCCGATTTCTCACCCAGCGGTTTGCCGAGATATTCTTCATACAGTTTCTGAATATATGGGTTGTCGTGAGATTTGCGCAAAGGTTTGTTGGCATCTTCCCGGTAAAGGGCGTTGGCACGGGCGTAGAGAACGTCCGAGTTGCCGTGATGCAAGGGTTGCCCGCCACCTCCGATGCAGCCGCCGGGGCATGCCATGATTTCGATGACATGATATTCATTATGTCCGTTTCGTATATCTTCCAGTAAGTGCCTTGCGTTGCCTAGTCCGTGTGCGATGCCTACTTTCAGTTCAAATCCGTTCAGGTTGATGGTGGCGCGCCGGACACCGCTCAGTCCGCGTACCTGTTCAAAGTTGACATTCTTCAGCGGCTGTCCGGTGTAGATTTCATAAACGGAGCGCAGGGCGGCTTCCATGACACCACCCGTCGTACCGAAGATGACACCGGCGCCGGTCGATTCTCCCATAGGGTTGTCGAACGGGCTGTCCAGTACGAGGGTAAAGCCGATGTTGGCTCGCTTTATCAGGCGTGCCAGTTCGCGGGTGGAGATGGAGTAATCGACGTCGGGGACACCGTTTACTTTGAACTCGTCGCGGTCACATTCATATTTCTTGGCCAGACAGGGCATGATGGAGACGACTACCAGCTTTTCGCGGGGGATTCCCATTTTCTCTGCCCAGTAAGACTTGGCGATGGAGCCGAACATCTGTTGTGGAGAACGGGCGGTAGAAGGGATATCCAGCATATCCGGGAAGTGGTGCTCGAAGAAGTTTACCCAAGCCGGGCAGCAGGAAGTCAGGATCGGAAGCCGGACGGATTTATCTCCGTCCAGATAGCGTGTCAGTCGGTTCAGGATTTCGGAACCTTCTTCCATGATGGTGAGGTCGGCGGCAAAGTCGGTATCGAATACATAGTCGAAACCCAGTTCGCGGAGGGCGTAAACCATTTTTCCGGTTACCAGTGTGCCGGGAGGCAAGCCGAATTCTTCTCCCAGGGCGGCACGTACGGCGGGGGCAGTCTGGACAATTACGATCTTATCGGGGTCGGCCAAATCGTCCAGAAGGCGGTTGGTGTAATCCCGTTCGGTCAGTGCGCCTACCGGACATACGGCTACGCATTGACCGCAGTAGGTACATTCGCTGTCTTTCATCATTCTGTCGAAGGCAGGGGCTATCGTTGTGTTGAATCCGCGGCGGATGGCTCCCAGTGCGCCGACTGTCTGTACATCGTTGCAGACACTTTCGCATCGGCGGCAGAAGATACACTTGTCCATGTTGCGCACAATGGAGGAGGTCACTTCCCGTTTGCGGGGAGAAAGTTCGCCGCCGTTGAACGGCATTTCACGGATGTTGAAACGCAGTGCCAGTGTCTGGAGTTCACAGTTGCCGCATTTGGGACAGGTGAGACAGTCGTTGGGATGATCGGACAGGATCAGTTCGGCTACCACTTTCCGGGCGTTCATCACGCGTAGGGTACTGGTTTTCACCACCATCCCTTCCGTGCAACGGGTAGCGCAGGCGGGAGCCAGATTGCGGCGTCCTGCCACTTCGACTACACAGATGCGGCAGGAAGCGGGATTGTTCTTGATACAGGTTCCTTTCAGGTCGATGTGACACAGCGTAGGTATGTTGATGCCGATTTTGCAGGCGGCTTCGAGGATCGTGCTTCCTTCGGGTACGGTGATAAAGTGACCGTCTATCTGGAGGGTAATTTGTTTTTCTTCCATAGCAGTAGATTTTAGCAGACAAGAATAGCTTTGAATTTACAGCGTGCCATACACATGCCGCACTTGATACATTTCTCGGGGTTGATGACATGAGGTTTGCGTACCAAGCCGCTGATGGCATCCGCCGGACAATTCTTGGCACATAGGTGGCAACCGATACAAAGTTCCGGATTAATGGTATAGGTCAGCAGGGACTTGCATTGTTTGGCGCGGCAGGTCTTGTCTCTGACGTGTTCCAGATATTCGTCACGGAAGTTGTCGAGGGTAGACAGTACCGGATTCGGGGACGTTTGTCCCAGTCCGCAGAGTGCCGTGTCCTTTATCACCCGTCCGAGGGTGGCAAGCGTGTCCAGGTCTTTTTCCGTGCCCCGTCCTTCCGTTATCTTGTTCAGCAGTTCCAGCAGGCGCTTGTTGCCGATACGGCATGGAGTACATTTGCCGCAGGATTCTTCGACGGTAAAGTCGAGATAGAAACGGGCGACGGATACCATACAGTCATCTTCATCCATCACGATCATGCCTCCCGATCCCATCATGGAACCGGCTGCCAGCAGGTTGTCGAAGTCAATGGGAGTATCCAGATGTTTCTCCGTCAGACAGCCCCCTGACGGACCGCCTGTCTGTACGGCTTTGAATTTCTTTCCTCCCTTGATGCCTCCGCCGATTTCGTAGATTACTTCCCGCAGGGTAGTTCCCATCGGTACTTCGATCAGTCCGACATTGTTGATCTTTCCGGCAAGAGCGAAGACTTTGGTGCCTTTGGAGCGTTCCGTTCCGATGGAGGCGAACCATTCGGCGCCTTTGGTCAGGATAATGGGAATATTGGCGAGGGTTTCCACATTGTTCACATTGGTCGGTTTGCCCAGATAACCGGATTCGGCGGGGAAAGGAGGTTTCAAGGTCGGTTCTCCCCGTTTGCCTTCCATCGAGTGGATGAGGGCGGTTTCCTCGCCGCAGACGAATGCGCCTGCTCCGTAACGGATCTCTATGTCGAAGCTGAAATCTGTCCCCAGGATGTGGTCCCCCAGTAATCCGTATTCACGGGCTTGCTCAATCGCTTTTTTGAGGCGGTTGATGGCCAGCGGATATTCGGCGCGGATGTAGACCAGTCCTTTGGAGGAACCGATGGAGTAACCGCAGATGCACATCGCTTCTACAATAGAGTGCGGGTCGCCTTCCATGATGGAGCGGTCCATGAAGGCGCCGGGGTCGCCTTCGTCGGCGTTGCAGACAACGTACTTTACGTCCGATACCTGCTTACTGGCAAATTCCCATTTCAAGCCGGTGGGGAAACCGCCCCCACCGCGTCCCCGCAGGCCGGAGCGTTTGATGACGTCGATGACGTCGGCAGGCTGTTTGTTGAGAAGGCAGTCGGCCAGTGCGAAGTATCCTTCACGGGCGATGTATTCTTCTATATTTTCGGAGTCGATGAATCCGCAGTTGCGCAAGGCGATGCGGAGTTGTTTCCGGTAGAAGTCCATGTGTTTGGAGTCACTGACAGTTTGTTCGGTCTTCGGGTTTATGTAGAGCAGCCGTTCGATTCTTCGTCCTCCGATGATGTGTTCGCTGATGATTTCCTCCGCATCTTCGGGAGTGACTTGGGTATAGAACGTATTGTCAGGAATGATCTTTACGATGGGGCCCTTTTCGCAGAAGCCGAAGCAGCCTACTGTGATGACGTCTACTTTGTCGGTTATCCCGTTTCTTTCAATGGCTTTTTGAAGATTTTCAGTGATGCCCTGACTGGAAGAGGCTTTACAACCGGTACCTCCGCAAATAAGAATCTGGAGGTGTGCTGTTCCGGACGCCAGCCCGCAACATTTTTCGGAAACCTTTTCATTACTTTCTTCGCGCAATGAAAGATGGTGTTCCGCTCTCTTCCTGATTATTTGCAAATCATGGATAGATAGTATTTTCATAAGTATCAGAATTGTTAGATTTCTGCAAATATAATTCTTTGTTCGGAATTAGCGCTTTGTTTAGGGAAAATAAATATTCTTCTTTGGTGCCGGCTTGCAGAAGTATGGTATGAAATCTTTATTTTTAACACTTTTAATAGGCGGTGTTAACTATAATAGTAGCATAAAAAAATTATCTTCGCATCGAAAAAGGGCGGATACCCATATGAATCCAACGATAGTTGGGGAGATTCGCAAGAACATTGTGGAGTGACTTATGGGGACCTGCCGGTACTGTATCTGAATGGGGAAATGCTCCTTGTATGAAGTATATATAGCTTGATGGCAAGGATGTACAGCAAGAGTTCCGGCAGGGACGGGGAAACGTAAGTTGCCTCCCTGATACAAAGGGAAAAAAGGGGATTGTGATAGCCTGTAAGTGGTATGCTTGCAGGCTATCTTTTTTGAGTATACTTGAATGTCCGGAGTATGAAGGCAGTCCGTACCGGTGAAAATAAAAACGGGTTTTCTGATACCAGTTAGGTAAATAATTCCTTATTTTCGTATTAAATACGTAGCAAACGTAAATAAGAAATGGAAGTATGAGACGAATTTTGTTAGGATTGTGTGTGCTTTTTTTCCTGAATGCGCACGGGCAGGAGATTCCGTTGCCGGAGAAGATGCCGCAGGATCATCCGAGAGTGCTGACTACCCCGGAAGGAAAAAAAGAAACATGGAAGTTGATCAAGAAGGAAGCATGGGCACAAGATGTCTTTAACAAGCTGAAAGAACGGACGGAAGTATATACGCGACGTACGGAAAGTCAGCCGGACTGGTTATTATCCCGTTTGGCCATGTACTGGAAGTCGCATGCAACGGAAGTGTACGTGAAAGGTGAGGTGTTCGACCATGCCGGAGGCGCGAAGGCACCTGCCCCGACAGTTCGCTATACCGGAACACGAGGGACGGCCGCTACGCATGGTCGACCTAAACTGGAAGATGTAGTACCTTATGACGATAGTGCGGAAGGAAACGTGACTTTCTGCAACAATGCCTTGGAAGGCCGTCCGCAGGAAAGTGTGCATCCGTCCAAGACCGGGCGCAATATTGAGAGTCTGAACTGTGAGATTCTGGGAATTGCCCGTGACGCCGCTTTCCTCTATTGGATAACGGGAGAAGAAAAGTATGCCCGGCTGGCTGCCGGTGTTTTCGATACTTATATGACGGGAATCTATTACAGAAATGTTCCTGTTGATCTGAATCACGGGCATCAGCAGACACTGGTGGGGCTGACTTCTTTTGAAGTGATCCATGAGGATGCTTTGCATATCGTTGTCCCTTTGTATGACTTTCTCTATCATTATCTGCAATCCAACTATCCGGATAAGATGATGATTTATGCCGGCGCATTGAAGAAATGGGCGGATAATATTATCACCAACGGAGTCCCTCATAACAACTGGGATTTATTGCAGGCACGATATATCATGAACGTGGGACTGGTGCTGGAAGATAATGAAGAGTATGCGGACGGGAAAGGACGCGAATACTATATTGACTACGTAATGAACCGTTCGAGCATCCGCCAGTGGAGTCTGACCAAGCTGGCCGATTACGGCTTTGACTCCGAAACGGGAATATGGGCGGAATGTCCGGGATACAGCAGTGTAGTCATCAATGATTACGCGAACTTCACCCATCAGTTTGACCATAATCTGCAGTATGACTTGGTAAAGGCAATGCCTGTGTTGGCAAAAGCCGTAGCGGCCACTCCGCAGTATCTTTTTCCGAACCGGATGATCTGTGGTTTCGGAGATACGCATCCAAGTTACTTAAGTACGAACTTCTTTATCCGGATGATACAGAATGCGCAGGCAAACGGAAAGAAAGAGCAGGAACGTTACTTCACCGCTTTGCTGAAATGTCTGAATCCGGAGGAAGGCAGCGAAAAAGATAGCAAGAAGAATGTACGGGCTTCTGTCAATTCTTTCTTTGAGGACAAGCCGTTGGTGCTGGACCCGAAGGTGGAGGCGGGGAAAATCGAGGATTATGTATCTCCTCTGTTCTATGCCCCCAACGTATCGTGGCTGGTACAGCGCAACGGGATGCATCCGCGCAACAGTCTGATGATTTCTCTCAACGCAAGTGAAGGCAATCATATGCACGCGAATGGCATTTCGATGGAGCTTTACGGAAAAGGATACGTGCTGGGACCGGATGCGGGTATCGGACTTTTCCTGTATAGCGGTCTGGACTATGCGGAATATTACTCTCAATTCCCCAGTCATAATACGGTTTGTGTAGATGGCATTTCCAGTTATCCGGTGATGAAAAGTAATCATTCTTTCGATTTGCTTTCCTGTTTTCCGGCTTCGGCGGAACCGGGTAAAGGATTTACTTCCGTCACCTATAGTCAGGTAGCTTTCCGTGAGCCGGAGAGCAGGGCGGATCAGACTCGACTGATGGGCATTGTTACTACCGGTCCGGAGACAGGGTATTATGTGGATGTATTCCGCAGCCGGAAAGAACGGGGAGGCGATAAAATGCACGATTATTTCTACCATAATCTAGGTCAGACAATGACACTAACGGCTGCCAACGGCACGGACTTGAATTTGCAGCCTACCGAAGAACTTGCTTTTGCAGGTGCCCATCTTTATGCTTATTCCTACTTATATGATAAGAAAGTGGCTACCACCGGTCAGGATGTGAAAGTGACTTTTACCATCGATATGAAGGATAAAGGCGGAGATGATATTTCCATGAATCTCTGGATGAAAGGAGAACCGGAACGGGAAGTGTTCACCGCACTGTCACCGATGACCGAAGGATTGAGCCGGACTCCCCATATGCCTTATAATATAAAGGAGCAGCCTACGCTCACCTTCGTTGCCCGGCAGCATGGAGAAGCATGGAACCGTCCTTTTGTTGCTGTTTATGAACCAAGTACGCAGAAAGAGCCTTCGGCTATTCAGTCAGTCTCTTACTTTGATGCGGAAGAGCCCGGCTTGAAAGATTTTGCCGGTATCTGTGTGGAAAGTAAAAACGGGCGTACTGACCATATTTTCTCTTTGACGGATTCGTCGCAGACCGCAACCTATCAGGGAATGAAAGTGAAAGCGGACTATGCCGTAATCAGTAACGAATATGCGGGAAACCGGACGCTGTTTATAGGGAACGGAACGCAACTGATTGCATCCGGTATCAGTATCCAGACTTCGGAGGCTGCTAATGTGCTGCTCGAAAAGAAGCAGGGAAAATGGTATATTCTTTCTTCTGCCCCCTGTAAGATAGTGATTGACGGAAAAGCGGTGCAATCTGGAATAACCACCGAATTGACGTTGTCGGCTGTACAATAAGAATCATTGTTAGATGAATAAACATATCATTGTTTTAATTGAACGATTGTTGTTTTGCGAGTTTTCATAAATATCTTTGATAGAGAATAGGTGAATCGTCTTTATTGTTCGTAATACTATAAAAGAATTTTATTCGGTAATATCATGAAGAAATATTGGTTCTTATTATTAGCTGCATTATTAGGTGGTGCAACTTGTATCTTTGCTAAAGACACACTTGCAACTTGGAAGGCTCCCGCAGGAGTTGCTTTAAATAGTGATTTTACGGTTAAGGTCCGTTTGCAAGATGGAGTCTGGCATACCTTATCTTCTTATCTGATTAAGGTGGATGAGGTAAGAGATACACGACATTATGTAGAAAATGCTTCGATGGCAATTTTTGATTTTACAGGAAAAGTGGAAGTAGCCGTAACCTATAATTTGGGAGAAGTACAGACGGCAAAAGTCCGTCCTCTCTCGTATGATATCCCATTTCAGATCGATGGTAATACAGTAACTTTTACATTAGAGCATCCTCGAAATTTGTCAGTAGAAGTAAATGGGGATATTTTTCATAATCTTCACTTATTTACAGGATCTCCGGAAAGAACGATTCCGGACAAAGATAATCCGGAAGTAATTTACTTTGGTCCTGGAATACATACAGTTAAAAATGGGGAATTGAGAGTGCCATCCGGTAAGACTGTGTATCTGGCAGGAGGAGCTGTTTTAATGGGGCGTGTCCTAATCGAAAACGTACATGATGTAAAATTGCTAGGAAGAGGAATTATCGATCATTCTATAAAAGGAGGTATTCGTATTGCGAATTCCCGAGATGTCTATGTAGAAGGAATTGTTGCTACTCAATGTGCGACAGGAGGGTCGGAAAATGTTACTATCCGTAATGTCAAAAGTATTAGTTATTATGGGTGGGGAGATGGCATGAATGTTTTTGCGAGCAATAACGTATTATTTGATGGTGTCTTCTGCCGTAACTCAGATGATTGTACAACTGTTTATGGCACTCGTTTGGGATTTGAAGGAGGTTGTCGGAATATAACAATGCAGAATTCCACTCTTTGGGCAGATGTAGCCCATCCTATTTTTATTGGAATTCATGGTAATTCTAAAGCTCCCGAAGTTTTGGAAGATCTGAATTATATTAATATTGATATATTGGATCATAGAGAGAAACAAGTCGATTATCAAGGATGTATGGCTATTAATGCAGGTGATAACAATTTAATACGCAATGTTCATTTTGAGGACATCCGTGTTGAGAATTTCCGTCAGGGGCAACTTGTCAATTTACGTATCTTTTATAATGAAAAATACTGTACTGCTCCCGGAAGAGGAATTGAGAACGTATTGTTTAAGAATATATCCTATACCGGAGAGAATGCGGAACTTTCTATTATTGAAGGATATGATGAAAAACGTAAGGTAAAGAACATACGTTTTGAAAATTTGAAAATAAATGGAAAATTGATTGATGATAATATGCCGGACAAACCTCGGTGGTATAAGACTTCAGATATGGCACGCATATATGTAGGACCTCATGTGGAAAATATTGTTTTTACAAGTGATGTAGCTCAGTCACAACGTCGTTTTGTTCATCCGGGTATTACTTATACGCAAGGTGACCTCGATCGTATGAAAGCAATGGTAGAGGCCAGACAAGAACCTTATTATTCTACCTTTTTGAAATTGAAGGAGTCTTCTTATTCATCACTTGATGCACCTGTGGTGAATCGTGGAGAGCAAATAAAGGAAGGGCGATTTAATGCTACAATCGGGGTGGATGGGCGTCGTGCTCATGATTTAGCTCTTCTTTGGCACTTGACAGGAGAAGAAGCCTATGCACGTAAGGCTGTAGAATATTTGAATGCAAATTCTTATTATACTAATGCTAGTAGCCGTGGTACAGGACCGTTGGATAATGGGAAAATTTATTTGTTGATTGATGCGGCTGAAATGATGAGAGATTATTCTGGATGGACACGGCAAGATCAGCAACGTTTCAAAGATATGCTGGTTTATCCGGGGTATAGTAATACGGAAAATTATTCTGCTAAATATGCTAATTATCTGGATGATACAAAAAATGGAGTAACTTTTTATTGGAATATCTATAATTTTGATGCAGCGCGTTTCGGTAATCAAGGATTGTTTGCAGCACGCAGTATGATGGCAATGGCTATCTATCTTGATAATGAGATAATGTATGACCGTGCTTATCGCTATTTACTGGGAATGAAACATCGTAAAGATGATTTGCCATATCCTTCAGGACCGGCTATTTCCAGCGATCAACCCATTCATGTTTCTCCTACTATGATTGATTATAAATTGTTACAACGGAAGAATGATATTCAGGATTATGGTTATGACGAACAGCTTCAATATTATATTTATCCTAATGGTCAGTGTCAGGAATCTAGTCGTGATCAGGGACATGTATTAGCCGGGTTGCACAATTATGTTGCTATTGCAGAAATGGCATGGAATCAGGGGGATTCTTTATATAGTAGTTTGGACAATCGTTTATTGCTCGGGCTAGAATGGAGTTATCGTTATAACCTGTCAAGTATTCAATCTTACAAAAAACAGGAAACACCTTGGGAGCCAACAGGATTAACAAAGGATATGAATGAAGTCACATTTGATAACGGGAAATATCTCCAGATAAAAAGTCGTAGCGGACGTTGGGAGTCTGTGAATATCTCCTCTCATGGACGGGGAGATGTTGCCGGGACAGGAGGAACCAGAGAAATGGCATTGGCACATTATGCGGTGCGTAGTGGATTACCGGCTGAAAAATATACCTGGTTACAGCGTTATCGTGATTATATGATAGAACGTTATGGATGTGAGAATTGGGGAGTAGCCCCGAATTGGTTTTATGAGTGGACTGGTTGGGGGACTTTAACTAAGCGACTGACCCCTTGGATGGCAGGTGATCCGGTTACTTTTTCTACAGGTAAGCGAGTTTCCGGTTTGCATCAATTGCCCAGTACAATTTTGGCTGCTGATTATGATTATTATTGTATATCAGAAAATCCTGAAGGGCATACCTATCATAATATAGGGACAGTACGTGGAAATGAGTATCGTCCGGATGGAGCAGTTGAATTACAGAAAATAGATAATAAATACGTAGTGGTTCAGGTAGAAGACGGCGAGTGGATGAATTATACTGTCAATATCCCTAAAAGTGGAGCTTATGCTGTTTATCTTACTTATTCGGCAAATTCCTCTTCACATGTAGCAATGGCCTCTGATCAGGGATTAGAAATCTCGTCTTCGATCCCTTCTTCTAAAAAGTGGAAAGAAACAAAACTTGGCGAACTTTCACTTTCGGCTGGTGCCTGTGTATTGCGTTTACGTGTTGACAAGGCCGGACAAAAGTTATGTCTCAGTGCTTTCCGATTGGAAAAAGTAGAAAGGGATAGATAAAGTGGTGATATGATATAAGTATGTGTGAAGCATTTTTTAGGGAGTAATTAACGTATTACTTAAGTAATTTGTAGGAAAATATAGAAAAAGGACAGAAAAATGATCATTATGATATTATAAATTACTATTTTTGTGCACTCTGTTACAGGATGATATTCTGATCCTGATAATTGAACCGTTGAGCATGTTTTATATTATAAATGATAGATATATGAAATTATTAATTTTTATTTCGTTATTTGGAGGCTTATTGTTAGCCTCTTGTGGTAGCAGTAGTTCACAAAAAAATGCAAGTACACAAGAAGTAAATCCGGCAGACACTATTTATTTAGGTGATTTACGTGAAAAATTTGAAGGAGATAGTATTTTCTTTAAGGTGGTTGCTCCTGACTTGATGCTGATGGATTACCAGTATTTCTGGGCGGCTACAGAGTCTGAAGCTGTGGAGAAAGGACTGACTAAAGAATATTATAAGCGTGTTAAGAAAGAAATTTCAGAAACCAATGAAGCAATTAAAAAAGGTGTAATGAAAGGTGCGGATGTAAAACGTATACCGGATTTCCAAGAAGGACAAAAGAAATAAATCGTTTCAAAGAGAAATTGATTATTGCTATGATAGATAAAAAGAAGGGAGATGTTAAATATGACTTCTCCCTTCTTTTTTGCATCAATGTCTGGTGAAAGAGAATCATAATTTCATCTGACGTTTTATTTCATCATCCACTACCGTCATCATACCCTCTACTTGCGCCAGTGCCAGCATACGTCCATAAAAAGAATAGCCTGGATTATACCCCTTGTCTTCATCTCCCAGCATCATTCTCCCGTGATCAATGCGCATAGGTAATCCCGGATTTTCTTTCTCAAAGATTCGGATAAGGTCAATGATATGTCCTCTTCCTGCCAGGTGAGAACTTTCAATGAAGTTTCCACCCGGCATGGCGGCTGTGCTGCGTAGGTGTATAAAGTGCGTACGCTTAGCAAACATCTTTGCCAATTCGCGGGTATCATTGTGTTCGCCGGCACTCAAGGAACCTGCACAGAATGTCAGTCCGTTGTGCGGATTGTCTACTGCATTCAGAAACCAGGCGATATCTTCTTCATTGGTGACGATACGAGGAAGACCAAGAACCTGGAATGGAGGATCGTCGGGATGCACGCACATATTCACTCCGTATTCTTCGCAAACCGGCATAATGGCAGAAAGAAAGTGACACATATTTTCTCGCAGGATGTCACGGTTAATATCTTTGTACAAAGTTAACAACCGTTTGAAAAGGACGACCGGTTCTTTGTCTCCTTCTTTGATGTTCCCATTGACAAATCCTTGTGTCTTAACGATAATGGTATCAATCAGATCATCCTTCTCTTTTTCGGTGATCACTTGATCCAGTTCGGAAACTTTATGAAGTTCTTCTTCCGTATAATCCTTTTCAGCCCCTTCCCGTTCCAGTATCTTCATGTCGAAATAGGCGAAACGGATACGGTCATAATACAATGAGCTAGTACCGTCGGGGCAGAGGTACTGCAAGTCTGTACGTATCCAGTCGATGACTGGCATAAAGTTATAGCAAACAGTTTTTATTCCACATTTACCTAGATTGGTAAGGCTTACTTTGTAGTTCTCTATCAACTGTTCACGTTCTGTCCCACCATATTTGATCGCTTCGCATACGGGCAAACTTTCTACTACAGACCAGCGCAGTCCGTATGATTCTATATAGGATTTCAGATCATTAATCGCTTCTATTGTCCATATTTCTCCGTTCGGTATGTCGTGCAAAGCTGTAACAATCCCTTCCACACCTATTTGCCGGAGCATTGGCAAGGTAATCTTGTCTTTCTTGCCAAACCATCTCCATGTTTTTTCCATCATAGTTTCTTCTCTTTATACGCCGCTGAATGCACTGAATCCACCGTCGATAGGCAACATTGCACCGGTTACAAAACTGGCAGCTTCGCTACACAAAAATTGTACGGCACCGTTCAATTCTTTAATATCACCAAAACGGTTCATCGGTGTCTTGGCTAAAACCTTTTTGCTTCTGTCAGTCAGCGAGCCATCCGGATTGATAAGTACGCGACGGTTCTGATCGCCGATAAAGAAACCGGGAGCAATGGCATTTACACGGATGCCGTCACCATATTTCAGAGCCATCTCACTGGCAAGCCATTGTGTAAAGTTAGCTACAGCTGTTTTTGCAGCCGAATACCCCGGCACACGGGTGATGGCACTATAAGCAGCCATAGAAGACACATTGATAATGCAACCTTTTTTCTGCTCTGCCATCACTTTACCAAAGATCATAGACGGATAGACTGTACCGTTCATATTCAGACTGGTCACTTTCTCCCAACAGGAAATGTCCATATCATAGAAGTTCTGATCCGGTTCAAGAGTGGCTCCCGGCATGTTGCCTCCGGCAATATTCAACAGAATATCAATCTGTCCCCATTGGGTAACAATCTCTTCCGCTACTTTTTCCAGACTGGCGATGTCCAGCACGTCTCCAATAATACCGATAACATCCTGACCATATTGTTTAAGTTCTTCTATACGGTTGTCCAGTTGTTCCTGACGGATGTCGATAGCTACAACTTTTGCTCCCTGCTGTACAAAGTGCTGGGCGATATTTCCTCCCAACACACCACCTGCTCCGGTAATTACAGCTACCTTACCGGCAATACTAAATAATTCGTTCATGGTTTTCTTTATTATTTATATGAATTGATGCAAAAGTAGCTGCTTTTTGAATGTGATGTTGTGCTTATTTTTGCAAGATGTTTGTTTATATTTGCAGAAATGTATGAAAGAAAAGAGACTTTTATAAAAAGAATTGAGAAGTAGTGTTTCTTTGGGAGACAGATTGAGTATAATAATTAATTCGTTCGTATATATTGGAAGAACGGATAAACATGAATTTAAATAGAATGAAGAAAAGTATCTTACTTTTACTGTTGGTAATACCGACATTGACAAAGGCACAGAATGTGATGACAGAAACCCGCCGGGAACTGACTTCCCCAGACGGAGCGTATCGGTTCACCTTTTACCAGCGTTCGTTCGGAGAGGATAATGCACGAATGTATTATACGCTGACATATAAGAATCGTCCTGTAGTGGAGGAGGGTGAACTTGGTGTACAGATAGAGAATCAATTGTTTGAATCGGCATTGGGAGTACCGAACGATACTTGCCATTTTTGGTGCGAGAATCTGAAATTAACGGATACTGATCATCGGAAAAACGATGCAACATGGAAACCTGTATATGGAGAACGTGCCGAAGTTCGGGACTGTTATAATGAAATGACTTTAAAGTTTCGTAAAGGTGAGGGACAAGGGATGACTGAAGGCGGTTACGACAAACGTAAAAACTACTTTATGAATATTATCGTCCGTGCCTATAACGAAGGAGTGGCATTCCGTTATCATTTTCCGGAAACGACCAATGGGCTATTTTTACATATTACAGGTGAACGGACAAGTTTCACAATGCCTGAAGGTACAATGGCTTACTATGAACGTTGGGCACAAGGTCCTTATGAGCTTCGTCCCCTGTCAGGGTGGGGAAAAGAGGAAAGTGAACGCCCTTTGACTATGAAACTGCCAGATGGATTGACTGTTGCATTACTGGAAGCGGAGATGGTGGATTATGCTCGTGGAAAATTCCGTTTGTCTGCAGAGAAGCCTTCAACACTGGAAACTAGCTTGTATAGCAGCGTTGACATTATTTCTCCCTACAGTACCCCTTGGCGTGTCATTATGGCTGCCGAACGTCCGGTCGATTTGATCAATCATAATGATTTGGCTTTGAATTTAAATACTCCTTGTCGGATATCAGATATTTCTTGGATTAAGCCTGGGAAAGTATTCCGTTCTGGAGACTTAAAACAGGAGAAAGTAAAAGCAGCCATTGATTTTGCAGCGGAACGTGGCATTCAATATGTACATATGGATGCAGGATGGTATGGCCCGGAAATGAAAATGAGTTCGGATGCTACTACGGTTTCTCCGGATAAAGATCTTGATATTTCTGCTTTATGTAAATATGCAGAATCTAGAGGCATTGGATTAATGGTCTATGTCAATCAACGTGCTTTGGTTCAACAGCTAGATTCTTTATTGCCATTGTATAAAAAATGGGGATTGAAAGGAATTAAATTCGGTTTTGTACAGATAGGTAATCAGCATTGGAGTACGTGGCTACATGATGCAGTCCGTAAATGTGCGGAATATGAAATGATGGTGGATATTCATGATGAATATCGTCCAACCGGTTTCAGTCGTACCTATCCCAATTTGATGACGCAAGAAGGTATCCGTGGAAATGAAGAGATGCCGGATGCGACACACAATACCATTCTCCCTTATACTCGTTTTCTGGCAGGCGCAGGAGATTATACACTCTGTTATTTTAATAGTCGTGTGAAAAACACCAAAGCACATCAATTGGCAATGGCAGCCGTATATTACAGTCCTTTGCAATTTATGTTTTGGTATGATAATCCTGCTATGTATAAAGGTGAGGAGGAACTGGAGTTCTGGAAAGCCATCCCGACTGTTTGGGATGAAAGTCGTGCATTAGATGGAGAAATAGGTGAATATATTGTGCAGGCTCGTCGTTCCGGAAAAGAATGGTTTGTGGGAGCAATGACAAATACAGAAGCGCGTACCATTACGTTAACCACGGATTTTTTGAAACCGGGAACGAAGTATATAGTCAACTTGTATGAAGATGACGACAAGTTGAATACACGTACAAAGGTTCGTACTACTCATAAGAAAATAAAAGCCGGAGATAAGCTAACTTTGAAGTTAAAGTCCTCCGGTGGTGCTGCACTGCATTTTACTCTTGCTGAGTAGAGTTGTGTCTGCGATAGGCCTCTATCGCAGACTTAACCGAACCGTGTAGCAACAGAAGTGCCTCAGCCTTTTCGTAGTCCAGATGGAGTTCTTCAATGATCATGCGCGTTCCCCGATCAATGAGTTTTTGGTTACTCAATTGCATATTGACCATTTTATTTCCTTGCACGCGTCCCAGTTCAATCATGATAGTAGTGCTGATCATATTCAGAATCATCTTTTGAGCAGTACCCGATTTCATCCGAGAACTTCCTGTCACATACTCCGGACCGACAATCACTTCTATCGGTACATCAGCTTCGGTAGCCATCGGCGAATTTGGATTACTGGTAATGCAGCCGGTCAGTATTCCGTGTTCCCGTGCTGTACGCATGGCTCCGATCACATAAGGAGTGGTGCCGGATGCTGCAATTCCGATGACTGTATCTTCACTATTGATATGATGCTGCAATAACTCTTCCCATCCGCGGGACATATCATCTTCCGCATTCTCGACGGGATTGCGCAAGGCGGTATCTCCTCCGGCGATTAGTCCGATAACTACGGTGGGAGGCATACCGAAAGTCGGAGGTATTTCGGAAGCGTCGAGTACACCTAAACGTCCGCTTGTTCCGGCCCCCATATAGAATATTCTCCCACCTTTTTTTACTCGGGGAATAATTAATGTGACCAGTTTCTCTATTTGTGGGATTGCTTTCTGCACGGCATCCGCTACTTTATGGTCTTCAGTATTGATATCTTCCAGAATCTCTTTTACCGATTTCTTGTCGAGGTCATCATAGAGCGATGGTTGCTCTGTTATCTTGATAAATTCCATGATTGATCATTTAAAGCACTAATTCTTTGAACAAACGCTCCAAGGTAGCATCCAAATCCTCGGAAAATCCGGGATGCGGGCGGGATACTTGTATACATGAGCTTTTTACAGCGGTCAGCCACCGGAAACGATCGGGGACATCCATGCTTGCTATCATTCCCCCTTCCTTACTACCCGAACAAATCCTGTCGAAGACATGCAGTCCTTCTTTCAGACAATTCATATCCAGTTCGGAAGAAAACAGTTTCAGTTTATTCTCATCTATCGTATAAAGTGATTTGAGGTATTTGCATCGTTTGGAGAACAGTACAATACCTACATTGATAAATTCTTCACGTTCTACTTTGGGAACGAAACGAATGGTTGCGTATTCATATAAGTGCCTTTCTTGCATGTTGCGCTTCATTTACAAATAGTTCGGAATGCTTGATCCTTTCCTCTAAAAATTGAATATAAATATCTCTCAGGTCTTGTGGAGTTTCCTGTCCTTCCGTCCAGTTCAACCAGTCGTCGGGGACGGTATTGACTATTTCCCGTATCTTATCGGAGGTTAGTAACTGTCTGAATGCCATATCTGTTTCTTTCAGTTGGTCGGCAAATGGCAATAAAACATGATCTTTTATCTGCACGAATGGGGTGAGTGCCTGTTTCTGCCAGTTGGTCCAGCTATGTTGGAAGTAAAGGGAAGCTCCATGATCGATCAGCCATAATTCTTTATGCCACATCAGCATATTGGTATTCTTGATGGTACGGTCCACATTTGTCAGAAAAGCATCCATCCACACAATCTGTGAGGCGGTTTTACCATCCACTTGATGTACGACAGGATCGAAGGTCAATGCTCCGGACAAGAAATGCAAACCGATATTCAATCCACGGCTCCATTGCAGTAAATCCTGTATCTCTTCATCTGCTTCCGTTCGGCCGAAAGCTTCATCTAAATTCAGGAAGATGATCTCCGGTACTCTGAAGCCCAGAGTACGGGCTATTTCTCCTCCGATCAATTCAGCGATAAGGGCTTTGGTTCCGTGCCCTGCTCCTCTGAATTTTACGACATATTTGAACTCATCGTCAGCTTCAGCCAAAGCCGGCAATGATCCGCCTTCCCGCAGGGGAAGAATATATCTAGTTACGTTTGCTGTACGTAAATCCATATCACTCCTTTCTTAATTGAGAATAAAGATACGACGTTTTTGTGAAATTGTCGATGAAAGAGTTCCTATAATAATAGTTTTTTTATATTTTTCGGTTGAGTATACTTTGGTTTCGTTACGTATTACATAAAATAACGATAAATGAATGGAACATGAAACTACTTCGATTTTTAGTATTTGGAATATTAGTGTTTATGTTATGGCCGGAATGTATAGCGGCGGAATGGCAGTGGTCTGTACAAATACCCGGCATTATTTCTAACGAAACTGATGATCATCCACAGGCATTCCTATGGATACCTTCTGATTGTGCCCAGGTAAGAGGTGTGATGATAGGTACTCACAATATGACAGAGGAAACCCTGTTTGAGAATCTTCTGTTTCGGGAGAAAATGTCCGAAATGGGTATGGGCTTGATCTGGATTACTCCGGGCTGGGACCAGAAATGGGATGTATCTGCCGGAAGTCAGAGGGCATTTGAGCAGATGTTGGAGGACTTTGCCGCTATCAGCGGTTACAATGAATTAAAATACGTTCCGATTGTTCCTTTCGGACATTCGGCGATGGCAACTTATCCTTGGAATTTTGCAGCATGGAATCCCGAACGGACATTGGCTGTCATATCCTTTCATGGAGACGCACCGCGTACTAATCTTACCGGATATGGCCGTGATAACATGGAGTGGGGGAAACGTACTATTGACGGCATTCCCGGCTTGATGATCGAAGGAGAATATGAATGGTGGGAAGATCGCGTAAATCCGGCATTGGCGTTTCGCCTGATGTATCCCCGGAGTTGCATCTCGTTTCTTTGTGATACTGGGCGCGGACATTTTGATATTGCAGACCGTACAGCAGTATACCTTGCATTGTTTCTGAAGAAAGCCATGGAGTACCGATTGCCGGAAACGTATGATGTAGATAAGCCCGTGATGCTGAAGAAATTGAATCCGGAAAACGGATGGCTTGCCGAGCGTTGGCATCCTGACCAAAAGAGACGTGCTAAAGCAGCTCCCTTCAAACAATACAAAGGCGATCCGCATGATGCCTTCTGGTATTTCGATAAAGAGATGGCTGACATGACAGAAGAACGTTATCGTCAGGAAAGAGGGAAAAAACCGCAATATCTTGGTTTTGTACAAGAGAACAGCCTTCTTGCATATCACCCGAAGTCTCATGTGAAAGTTGCCGCCCGTTTCCTGCCGGAGGAAGATGGACTAACTTTTCATCTGAAAGCTGTATTTACGGATAGTCTGCATACAACCATCTCCGACGAACATTCATCGACCTTTCCCGAAATAACCCGCATCTGCGGACCGGTACAGAAGGTGAATGATACTACTTTTACTGTTCGTTTCTACCGCATGGGAATGTATAATAAGCGTCGCACAGGAGACATCTGCCTCTTGGCGAGTCATGACGGTGATAATCAATATAAAAGTACAGTGCAGGAACTTAGTTTCCGGATTCCTTACCGTAACACGGAGGGGAAACGACAGTATATACTTTTCCCAGGCATTGGGGATGTGAAGGCAGGGACGGAGTCCGTCACTCTTCGGGCTACTTCCGATTGCGGACTGCCTGTATATTATTATGTGAAAGAAGGCCCTGCGGAAATCGACGGAAACAAACTTGTATTTACTCCGATACCTCCTCGCTGTAAATATCCGTTGAAGGTGACAGTAGTTGCCTGGCAATATGGGCTGGCGGGAAAGGTACAGACAGCAGAGCCGATAGAACGAAGTTTCTTTATTTATCAATAATATGGAATAAAACGAAAGCTTATGAAACGATCAATTAGAATTAATTTCATTGTATTGAGTGTTGAACAGCGCTTATTCGTATCTTATTGAAAAGGATACAAAGAATGATTATGAATAAGAAAAATCTAGTTGTAATAGCATGGTTGGCAGTGTCGACTATGATGTCCGCCCAGTCTGTATACCCCGGTCAGCATCAGGGAAAAATGAAAAAAGAGACAGTGGCTCCAATTCGGGTACAGAGTTTTGATTTAAAGGATGTCCGCCTCTTAGCGAGTCGTTTTCGTGATAATATGTTGCGGGATTCGGCATGGATGACTTCTCTTGATGTGAATCGTCTGTTACATAGTTTCCGGACCAATGCCGGTGTCTTTGCAGGTCGTGAAGGCGGCTATATGACTGTAAAAAAACTCGGTGGCTGGGAATCTCTGGACTGCGAACTTCGCGGACATACTACCGGACATTTGCTTTCAGCTTACGCATTGATGTACGCTGCTACCGGAAGTGAGATTTTCAAACTTAAAGGAGATAGCCTTGTAAATGGATTGACCGAAGTGCAGAATGCACTTAAAGGAGGATATTTGAGCGCATATCCCGAAGAACTGATCAACCGCAATATTCAGGGAAAGAGTGTCTGGGCACCTTGGTATACCTTGCATAAACTTTATTCCGGTCTGATAGACCAATACTTATATGCAGATAATCAGCAGGCTTTGAGTGTGGTGACCAAAATGGGCGACTGGGCTTATAACAAACTGAAACCGCTTAGTGAAGAGACACGCCGGTTAATGATACGTAATGAGTTCGGGGGAATCAACGAATCATTTTATAATTTATATGCCATCACAGGCGACGAGCGTTATCGTTGGTTGGCGGAATATTTCTATCATAATGACGTGATCGACCCACTGAAAGAACTTCGGGATGATTTGGGAACCAAACATACAAATACATTTATCCCGAAAGTAATTGCAGAAGCTCGCAACTATGAATTGACACAGAATGAGACGAGTAAAAAACTTTCAGAGTTTTTCTGGCATACCATGATTGACCATCACACCTTTGCTCCGGGATGCAGCAGTGATAAAGAGCATTTTTTCGACCCGAAGAAATGCTCTAAACACTTGACTGGTTATACCGGTGAAACATGTTGCACCTACAATATGTTGAAACTTAGTCGCCATCTTTTCTGCTGGACCGGTGATTCTTCTATTGCCGATTACTACGAGAGAGCATTATACAATCATATCCTTGGACAGCAAGACCCGGAAACAGGGATGGTAACTTATTTCCTTCCGTTACTTTCCGGCTCTCATAAACTGTATAGCACCAAAGAAAATTCTTTCTGGTGTTGTGTAGGCAGTGGATTTGAGAATCATGCCAAATATGGAGAAGCCATCTATTACCATAATGATAAAGGCATCTATGTGAATCTGTTTATTCCTTCCCAAGTGACTTGGAAAGAAAAAGGACTGACGCTTCTTCAGGAAACCGATTTTCCGAAGGAAGAGACTACTCGGCTCACTCTTCGTGCAGAAAAGCCAAGGCATACTACTATTTATTTGAGATATCCCTCATGGAGTAAAAATGTGAAGGTACTTGTGAATGGTAAAAAGGTGTCAGTGAAACAGAAACCGGGTTCTTATATCGCTATTACCCGTGAATGGAAAGATGGTGACCGTATTGCGGCCACTTATCCCATGCAGATCGAACTGGAAGCTACTCCCGATAATCCGAATAAAGTAGCTTTGCTGTATGGACCGTTAGTACTTGCCGGAGAACGGGGAACGGAAGGAATGCAGGCACCTGCTCCCTTCTCTGATCCTGCTCTTTACAACGATTATTATACTTATAATTTTCATGTTCCTGCCGATCTGCGTACATCATTGAAAATAGACGTGAAACACCACGAACGAACATTGCACCGTGTGGGAAAAGACTTGAAATTTACTACGGAGCAAGGAGATGTGATCCGTCCGCTTTATGATTTGCATCACCAGCGTTATGTAGTGTATTGGGATTTACAAGATTGATTTAATTTAATGAACAGGCACGAATAAATTATTCGGGTGCATTGAGTAAATACTTCCGCCTCTTCGTATTTGTCTATTAGCATTAGCAAATACGGAGAGGCGACTTTTTAGATAAGGAACCGCTCTCTTTTGGAGATTTTTGTGTATGTTTGTCACATGTTTAATATGATAAAGCCCGTTGGCAGGTGAAAAGCACGATTAAATATTTGGTTCTTATAATAATGTGTTGGGTTTGCGGGGAAAACTTGCAGGCACAACCCTATATGTTTCGTAATGTCGTTATGTCCGACGGCCTTTCCGGTTTGTTGGTGAATGCTATTTATAAAGACTCGGAAGGTTTCATCTGGTTGGGGACAGACAACGGCCTCGACCGTTTTGACGGTGTGAAGGTGAAGCATTTCGAATTCCACGGAGTAGATTCGGGAAGAAAGAAACGGGTGAACTGTATTACAGAAACCGATAACAAGCAACTATGGATCGGAAATGGAATCGGACTCTGGCGGCTGAATCGCTCCGGTAGTGAATTGCAGAGAATCGTTCCCGAGAAGATCGACTGTGCCGTCAATGCTTTGTTGGCAGATGGAGATGTACTTTATATAGGTACGGAGAGAGGACTGTTTATTCAGAAAGACGGTCAGTTGCTTCAGGTACAGACCGATAAAAATATGCTGGCAGCCTGTAACCGGATCATGGACCTCTGCCTGAATGAGGATAAGAGTGTCCTTTGGTTGGCAACAGTGCAAGGGTTATTTTCTTATTCGCTGAAAGATGGTCAGATCAATTCCTGGCATTTCAGAGAGAATGTTCCCGAAGCCGATTATTTCCGTTGTCTGACCCGCATAGGTGAAACGCTGTATCTGGGTACAATGAGTCAGGGAGTCGTCTGTTTCGATATCCCGAAACAGACATTTGCCCATACGGTTTCTTTGGGATGTGATGTGATATCTGATATTTCCGGTGATGGAAAGGAGACGGTGTACATCGCTACAGATGGAAATGGGGTTCATTTCCTTTCTCACAAAGACCGGAAAGTGGTTCGCCGCTTTTTCCATGATGTGAATGATAAAGAAGGGATTCGCAGTAATTCTATCTACTCACTACTGGTGGATGACAGGGGTGCAGTCTGGGTAGGACATTTCCAAGCCGGATTGGATTATTCACTGTATCAAAACGGACTGTTCCGTACGTACGCTTATCCTCCTCAGTTTAACTCTGCCAATTTATCAATTCGTTCGTTCGTAAACCGGGGACCGGAGAAAGTGATTGGTTCGCGTGACGGATTGTTCTATATTAATGAAGCTACCGGCATAGTGAAAAGTTTCGTGAAACCGGTTCTTACGTCCGATCTGATCCTTACCATTTGCTTCTATGAAGGTGAATATTATATCGGTACGTATGGCGGTGGTATGATGGTATTAAATCCGCAGACGTTATCTCTCAAATACTTTACACAAGGTGATACGGAACTCTTCCAGAAAGGACATATCTTCTGTGTAAAACCGGATAACAGGGGAAATCTTTGGATTGGCACCTCGCAGGGACTATTCTGTTACAACGGGCAGACAAAGCAAATCAAAAACTTCACCAGCACCAACTCTCAGTTGCCCGAAGGAAATGTGTATGAAGTAAGTTTTGACTCTACCGGAAAAGGGTGGATTGCTACAGAAACCGGTATGTGCATCTATGATCCGGCCTCACAAAGCCTTCGTTCCAATGTGTTTCCGGAAGGATTTGTACACAAAGATAAAGTACGTACTATTTATGAAGATGCAGAACATAACCTTTACTTTATCCGTGAGAAAGGCAGCCTGTTTACTTCTACCTTAACGATGGACCATTTCCGCAATCAATCAGTACTTTCTACGCTTCCCGATAACTCGCTGATGTCAATAACAGAAGATAATCAAGGCTGGCTGTGGGTAGGCTGCAACGATGGATTGTTGCGTATTAAGGAAGAAGGAGAAGAGTATGACTCCTTCACCTTCAATGACGGAGTGCCGGGACCGACTTTCACTAACGGAGCGGCTTATAAAGATGAAAGAGGACTGTTGTGGTTTGGCAATACCAAGGGGCTGATCTATGTAGATCCGAAACAGGTAGATGAGGTACGTGGAAAGGTCCGTCCGATTGTCTTTACGGATATTCTGGCTAATGGAGTTTCTATCAATAAATCGTCTTTGAAGTATAATCAGAACAATCTTACTTTCTGTTTTACCGATTTTGCATATGGATTACCTTCTGCCTTGTTATATGAGTATAAACTGGAGGGAGCGGACAGTGACTGGAAGTTGCTGACAGCACAGAGTGAAGTATCGTATTATGGGCTTTCTTCCGGGACATACACATTCTGTGTACGTATTCCGGGCAATGAACAATCAATGGCCATTTATAAGGTGACTGTGCAGCCGATGATTCCTTGGTGGGGATGGGTGATTCTCGCTATATCGATTATTCTGATCGTTGTTCTAGTGAGATATTATGTGCGGAAATCTGCTCCATTGGTCATGGAAGTACACGAGATCTCATCCGAAGAAGAAGAGGAAGAAGAAAAGACGGTGGAACCACATCCTGCAGAAGAAAAATATAAGGCCAACCGTATGAGCGAAGCCGAATGTAAAGAACTTCATGACAGGCTTGTTGCTTATGTGGAGAAAGAAAAACCTTATATTAATCCCGACTTGAAAATGGGAGAACTTGCCGCCGCATTGCATACTTCTTCCCATTCCTTGTCCTATCTGCTCAATCAATATCTTAATCAGTCATACTATGACTTTATAAATGAGTATCGGGTTGCCCAGTTCAAGAAAATGGTAGAGGATAATGATTACTCCCGTTATACATTGACAGCATTGGCAGAACTATGCGGCTTCAGTTCACGTGCTTCTTTCTTCCGTTCATTCAAGAAAAGTACCGGAGTTACTCCGAACGAGTATATTCGCAGTATCGGAGGAACGGCTAAAGATGAATAGTAAATGTGCTCCCTTCATTAAGATATTATGCAGGTAAGATTAATGTATTCGGTCAGTAACAAGAGATCGTTTCACGTATGTGATTCCATCGGTTCATGTACGTGATTCATTGGGCTTACGTACATGAGCTGAACGGTTCACGTACGTGAAATGAATACATGAAAGCACCTGAATATATTAGTCAAGCCTTGTTTGTATGTTAAGCTTCTCAGCCTTTGTCTTAATACATGCAGCTTACATAGAACAATATTGGGCGTAAACAACGTACATTCATGGCAAAAATGGTGTTTTTAACATTGGTAGACGTTACCCTTGAATAGTCTGTCTAACACCTGATAATCAATTGAATAAATAGATCGCTTGTCAAAAACAGGTGATAATAGAAATCAAGAACTATTCTATTATCACCTTATTATCACCATCTATTATCACCCTTACTGCTTTAATTATAAGACACTTGTCCTGCCAAGGTGATAAGTGACAATAACCAAAGGCTTTTTATTTCCCAGGTTACTTTGCTCAAATTGATGAGATGTGAACCATCGGTCTGCTTATTATGCCCAAACGGAGTCTCATTTTATAAAGTGAGACTCCGTTTAAAAAGTGTGTAAGTGATTGTAATTCATTTGCTTAAATAAAATAAAGTCTACCTAGATGCGTTGAGATTCATCTCCCTTGTTTTTTGAAATCATTCTCCGGAATTGCCTTTATATTTGCATCGTGTTCAAAACCGAAAAAGATAGTATTATGGAGACAACAGCTTACACTTCCGACAACATTATCACCCGTTCTTACGAGGAATATCATCAGGTAATCTTAAACTATATTACCTATCGGATTGCTCACCGTTATGAAGCGGAGGATTTAACTCAAGATGTATTTGTGCGTCTGATGGATTACAAACAGATGCTCCGTCCGGATACAGTAAAATACTTCCTTTTTACGATCGCACGCAATATTGTAATCGACTATATCCGTCGTTATTATAAGAAGCAGGAGATAGACGGCTATCTCTATGATACGATGTCTGCTTCGACCAATGAAACAGAAGAAAAAATTATCGGTGACGATTTGATGGCGATGGAGCGGATGCGTCTGGCTACTATGCCCAAACAACGTCGGTTGATATACACGCTGAACCGCTTTGAAGGCAAAGCTTCGCCCGAAATAGCCGGCGAACTGAACTTGAGCTGCCGGACGGTGGAGAACCACCTGCTCATCGGTCGTCGTGATATGCGCGAATTCTTCCGAAATTGTATATAATCTTATTCATTAATAAATACCCTTTGTGCTTATGGAAAAGGAATCAGAATCTATGGAGAGACATGCTTATGCCCCATTTAATTTTCAAAAACGAAAAATTAATACTATTTTTAAACCTCAAATTTAATTGTATGAATAATATCTTAAAAAGTACATCGAAAAGAATCTTGTTCTCTACGATGATTGCTTCTGCCTTGTTGACGGGAGTTCCACAGAGTGGACGTGCGGAAACGGGTGAAGTGCAGACAGCGATGCAGGCTGCCACGGTGAAAGGCTTGGTGGTGGATGCCAATGGCGAGCCGATAATTGGTGCCAGTGTGTTGCTGAAAGGGACTACGAACGGTACGATAACGGACATAGACGGCAACTTCACGCTACAGGGCGTGAAGGCGGGCACTCTGGTGATTTCTTACATCGGATATAAGACGCAGGAAGTGGTGGTGAGCGGTAATGCTTCGCTGAAAGTGGTGCTGACGGAAGACTCGGAGGTGCTGGATGAAGTGGTCGTTGTGGGCTACGGTACGCAGAAAAAGGCGACTATGACAGGTTCTGTGACGGTGGTCAGTGACAAGATGCTGGAAAGTAAAGGTACGATATCTAGTCCTGTGCAGGCATTGCAGGGACAGGTGCCGGGTGTCATCATTACCCGCAGTTCTTCGGCTCCGGGCGATGAGAGCTGGGGGATGAGCCTGCGCGGTGCAGTTTCTAAAAACACGACGAGCCCGTTGGTGATTATCGACGGTGTGGAGTATGAGAGCGTGAATGAACTTCGGCTGCTGAATCCTTCGGACATTGAGAGCATTAACTTCTTGAAGGATGCTGCCGCTTCCATTTATGGTAGCAAGGCTGCCGGTGGTGTCGTATTGGTGACAACCAAGAAAGCAAAAGAAGGCAAGACGAGAGTAGAATATAACGGCTCGGTGACAGCGAAGTTTATCGGTTTGTCTCCTGAATTGATGAGCCTCGACCAATGGGCCACCTCGTTGATAGAGACCCGTACCAATGATGGTTTTAACGATGATGATACTTGGATGCGATATGCTAAATTGGCTTTAGCGTATAAAAACCAGTATATCAACTTGAATAATACCACCAATCCTTTTAGCGGGGCATTTACCGATGTTGCTGATTTTGTATTCTTTGATACCGACTGGCAGGATATCATGTGGGGGACAGCTGCTTCCACCCAACATGAGCTGGCTATCTCCGGTGGTACGGAGGCTTCCAAGTATCGTCTGTCTTTAGGTTATATGTTTGATGACAGTAACTTGAAGTGGGGTAACAATAATAATAACCGTTATAATCTGCGTCTGACCAATAGCTTTAAGCTGTCGGAGAGGGCATCTATCGAATCGGTGATTGCTTATAACCGTCAGGATCAGGTAGCTCCGACTCAAATCGGTTCCGCTCTGACCACCGGTGTGCAGCAACCGGGATTCCCTTCGGCAACAGCGGACGGAAAACCGTATGCCTGGGGTACGTGGGGCGGTCCTAACTGGTATTGTGAATTGGGCGGTGATAATAAACTCAAGGTGTCGGCTATCAATATCAGCGAAACGTTTAACTATTCGATATTGAAGGGCTTGAAATTCTCCGCCACTGCGGGTTACAATACATCTACCGCCACTCGCGATACCCAACAGAAATCGATTGAATGGTATAATTATGCCGGTGATCAGTTAGTCCGTACTTCTCCTACCGATGCGGAAAGCTCTTATACGAAGACGAATGCGCGGACGGATTTTTATTCTGTTTCCGGACATTTGGAGTGGTCGCATCTGTTTGCAGACGTACATGATGTAAAAGTGATGGTCGGTTCTCAATATAATATGAAAGAGTATGAATACACTTATATTCGCGCCATGGGAATTCTTCCTTCGCTGGAGATTCCTAGCAGTAAGGACGGATTGATTTATCTGACGAGTGACGATAAAAAAACAAACTCTTCCAAATGGCAGGAAGCGGTGTTGTCTTATTTCGGTCGTGCCAATTATAACTATCGCTCCAAGTATATGTTGGAAGGTCAGTTCCGTTACGATGGTTCATCCAAGTTCCAGCCTGAGAACCGTTGGGCTTTCTATTGGGGTGTTTCCGGTGGATGGCGTCTTTCGGAAGAAGCCTTCATCAAGAAATTGAATTTCATCGATGAATTGAAGTTGAGAGCTTCCTACGGTAGTGTCGGTAACCAGTCGGGAATAGACCGTTACGACGGTGCGCAATTGTACAACTTCAAGGCGACTCAGGGAGCTTTGCTAGGCAATGGAAGAGTGTCTTATGTCGATACGAATGGCAAGTTGCCAAGCTTCGACCGTACTTGGGAGCGTATTCATAATTATAATATAGGACTTGATTTCGGTTTTTTCCGTAATCGTCTGACGGGTACTGCCGAGATGTTCTGGAAGAAGAGTGACAATATGCTGATTGACGTGATTTATCCGGGCATATTGGGTGACAAGGCTCCTACGGCAAACAAAGGAAAGTTCAAGGCTCACGGTTGGGAAGGTATGATTAACTGGGCGGATAAGATTGGTGACGTGAACTATCATATAGGCGGTACGTTTACCTACACAACCAATGAACTGGTGGACAATGGCGGTAGCGGTGTGATTCAGGCCGGAAAACGTTCCGACCGTGAGGGGTATCCGTTGAACTCCATATTCGGGCTTCGTTATTGCGGCAAGATTCAGACTGAAGAACAATTGCAGAAATATGTGAATAAATACAAGAATAACAGTTCTATCGGTACGCTGAATAACTTGCGCTTAGGTGACAATATGTTTGAGGACGTCAACAAGGATGGAAAACTGGATGCGGAAGACCTTGTGTACTTGGGTACGGATGATCCGAAGATGCAGTTCTCTATCAATGCAGGAGTAGAGTGGAAAGGACTTGATTTCTCCATTGTTTTTCAGGGAGCGGGAAAACGCACTGTATGGCGTGAGAAGAGTACATGGAGAATTCCGATGCGCACAACTTACCAAAACGGAAGTAACCAGTTTATCGGAAATACTTGGACCCCGGAGAATACCGGCGCTTACTATCCCGCGTTGACTAATAAGTCAGAACTCAATAACTACAACTATCAATGTTCTTCTTGGTCGGTAGAAGACGGCTCTTATCTGCGTTTGAAGAATGTGACATTGGGATATACCTTACCTTCCTCCTTGCTGGCCAAGACGAAAGTTCTTTCAAAAGTTCGCTTCTATGTGTCGGGCTCCGACCTTTGGGAACACAGCAACATTAGCGACGGTTGGGATCCGGAAGCCAGCAGCGAGGTGGACAATGCAAAGCGTTATCCGTTCTTGCGTACCGTGACCTTTGGATTAAACTTAACTTTTTAATTGGAACGAATTATGAAATATACATTAAAAGCTATTTTGGTAATGGCACTAGGATGCTTGACTTATTCGTGTCTTGACTTAGACCCGAAAGACCAGATTGCCGATGGTAACTACTGGCAAGAGGCATCCGATTTCAAATTGTTTGCCAATCAGTTTTATGGTTGGACGCGCGATTTCTCGAACAGCGTGTACGATGCGCCTCATTCGGACAAGCGTTCGGACTTGATTCTGGATAAATCCGGCACGAATGTGTACAGCAACGGAACAAACTCCATTCCGACAGGGGATAATAACTATACGGACAATTACAATCGTATTCGCCGTACTAATATTCTTTTGCAGAAAGCGGAAAGCTATGGAAATCAGAGTGACATCGAACAATACATAGGCGAAGCGAAGTTCTTCCGCGCTTACTGTTACTTCGAATTGTTGCAGCTTTACGGGGATGTCATTATCACGAAGAAGCCGTTGGATGTGACCGATCCGGAGATGAAGGTAGCCCGTAATGACCGTAGCGAGGTGGTTGATTTTATGATTCAGGATTTGAAAGACGCTGCCGGACAGTTGCCGCTTACTTCTGCGGTAGAAAATGGAAGAGTGGGAAGCGAGGGTGCTTGGGCATTCTTGTCGAGAGTAGCTCTTTATGAAGGAACCTGGCAAAAGTTTCGTGGCAATGAAGCGCGCGGTAAGGAACTGCTGGACGTGGCGGCAAAAGCGGCCAAAGAGGTTATCAACAGCAAGAATTTTTCATTGTACACACCGGCGATATTGGGTGATAGTGCGCAGAAATACATGTTTATTCTGGAAGACGTAAAATCCAATCCGGCAGGACTTTTGAAAGCTTCTAATACAGAGTATATATTTTCTCGCCGTCATGATGAGACCTTGAATCCCATCGGTAAGAACATCACGAAAGAATGCCTTGCCAATGCACAACAGATTGCGCAGAAATTCGCTGCCTTGTATCTTTGTCAGGATGGGCTTCCTATAGAAAAGTCTTCCTTATATTTGTTTAAGGTGGATGGAATCATTGCTCATGAATATCAGAACCGCGACAACCGTATGCTTTATACCTTGTGTGTGCCGGGCGGTTATTATTGGAGTAATGAAAACTCCCGTGTCAACTGGACGAGTGATGCTGCCGACAAGGCTTCGGCTTCTATCAAAGGGTATTCGCCTGCTAATGGTAGTGGCTACGCTAATCAGAAATGGGCGGCGGAACGGAAGGTGCAAACCAACAGTGAAGGCTACGATTATCCGGTGATCCGCTATGCGGAAGTATTGCTGAACTATGCGGAGGCGGTGTACGAACGTGACGATGCTATTTCGGACGATGATTTGAATATCTCTTTAAATCTGGTGCGTAACCGTATTAATAAGAGTATGCCGAAGTTGAGTAATAATCTGGTGACTGCCAACGGATTGAATATGCGTGAGGAAATCCGTCGCGAACGTACCGTGGAGTTGTTCAACGAAGGATTCCGTATCGACGACTTGAAACGATGGAAAACCGCTGAAACGGAAATGCCGAAAGACTTCCTGGGTATCAAGTGGACAGGGACGGAATACGCAACCAAATGGCCGAATGTTTCTTACGCGAAGAACAGTGACGGTTACATCATTTTGGAAACTGGACGTAAATGGGAGAGCAAACATTATCTTTACCCGTTGCCTACCGACCAGTTACAATTGAACCCGAATCTGAAACAGAACCCGGGTTGGGGAGAATAATCTTTTCATTCATAAAACTATAATCAAGTATGAAAAATAGAAACTCGATATATAAGAACCTGCAAGGAGTGTCAATGGGGATCATGGCTGCTTGCCTGGCTTTGACCGCATGCGACAAGGATAAGGAATTTACGCCTGCCATGCCCGAAGCGAAATTGATTAATTCGATTACGTTTGATGTCAGTCCGACATTGCCGCTGGCTATCGGAATGGATTCAATGATTGTATGTAAGGTGGAAGCTCCGGAAGAACTGGAAGACCGGACTATTCTTTGGAGATCGACGGATGAGGCTGTAGCGCGTGTGTCTCAAGACGGTACAATTACCGGCGTGGCGGAAGGTACGGCGGTTATCAGTGCCACTCCTCCTATCGGTTTTGGGGTTACGGCTTCGGTGACTGTCACTGTGATTCCTCAAATTATTAAGGCCGAAAGCGTAACGCTTGTCAATCCTCGCGAGGGAGAAGTGATTTTTGAAACAGACCGCCTGCAGTTTAAGGCTCAAATATTACCGGCAAATCACACTTATTCTTATTTGACGTGGGGAAGCAGCGATGAAAACGTAGCTACCGTTTCGAAAGATGGATTGGTGACTTGCGGAAAAGCCGGAACGACAACTATCAAGGCTTATACGCACGATCATAGCGAAGTGGTTGGTTCGTATGAACTGACGGTAGTGGAATATATTCCGGTAGAGAACGTGGAAGTCAAGCCTTACACGGATCCGGTCTGCATTTCTATGGGAGCAATCAATCTGGATGTAACTTATACGCCTGCTGACGCAACACTGGGTTCTGTCACCTGGACATCCAGCAATGAAGAAGTAGCTACGGTAGACTTGGGTGTGGTTACTCCGGTAGGATTCGGTATAACTGAGATTACGGCTACTTGTATAGAAACCGGTGCTACTGCTTCCACTGTCATCTCTGTTATAAACGGATGGTGGATCTGGACTCCGGAGAATAACTTCTGTGGTCCGCAGACTAAAAATTCATGGAATCTCTCTATTCTTAATCCGCAGATGGGAGATGGTTACTGCCGTATATACTTCCCTGCCACTGCTTCGGGAAAGAAATGGCGTCAGGATATAAAAATCCAGTGTGGTAATAACGCAATGTTCCGTGCCCACCGGGATTATCCTATATTCGTAGTGAAGAATACAATACCGAAGGGAGGTGACAATACGTGGGATGTACGTGATTCGGGCAATCCGCACAGTAAAGACACGTCAAACTCTTATGATCTTTCTGACGGCACGCGTCTGATTTATATGGATCTTACAAAGAAGTTTGCAGAAAGTTCTTTTGTAGATGCGGAAGGTTTCCACGACTTTAATCTGTTCCAAATCAAGGTGGCTGACATTCCTTATGAGAATGTCGATCCCAATGCAGCTTGGTATGATGTCTACTGGATTCGTACTTTCAAGACTGTGGATGAAGCTATCGCTTTTGCCGAAGCGGAGATTGCGGCAGGCAAGTAGAGTTGAATAATAACCATTAATGAAAACAACATGAAAAAGAATTTTATATTTGCTTTAGGACTTCTATTGGTAACAGGCTTCTCAGCCTGTTCCAGTGAGATAGAAGACGGAACAACCGATATAGACAGCTGGCCTATGCCTTATATTGAGGTGGAAGGGCGTTATACCTATCAGCATCCGTGCGCCATGTTTAATGAAGCCGATTTTACCCGTGTAAAGACAATGCTTGAGGATGGTACGGCTCCGCAGGCGGTGAAGGATGAATTTGAAACTCTGAAGAATAGTACTTACACTCCGACTACTTATGTGGCATCTCCTACGGAATGGATTGTCAGAGGAGATCCAACAGGTACGGGAGTGGATAAGGAAAACTATCCAAACGCCATGCGTGATGCATCCGCAGCCTATCAGATGGCTTTATTGTGGAAACTGACCGGAAACGTGGATTATGCCAACGCTTCTATCAAAGTGATGAACGATTGGGCGGACAAATGCAAAGGCATTACGTCCAATGACGCTAACCAGACGTTGGCAGCTGGCGTGCAGGGCTATACGTTTGCTAATGCGGCGGAGATTATGCAGACTTACAATAACTGGACGGATAAGGATAAGTCGGACTTTAAACAATGGATGCTGGACGTGTTTGCCAAAAAGAATCTTGATTTTCTAGAAAAACACGGAGGGCAGTGTGGTGATCACTACTGGTCTAACTGGGATTTGGTCAGCTTGTCTTCTTACTTGGCCATTGGCATTCTGACGGAGAAGGATGACATGGTGAACTATGTAGTGAACTATTTCTATAATGGAGTAGGAAACGGTTATATCGGGAAACTGATCCGGGGCACTTTCACCGATCCATTGGGTAGCGGTGAAGGGATTGCGCAGAATCAGGAGAGCGGACGTGACCAGGGACATGCGATGATGACTGTTGCCGTAGCGGCCAATCTTTGTCAGATGGCTTATACTTTTTATTTGGGCAATCCGTCTGTGCCGCAACTCGATTTCTTTGCTGCCAACGACAACGCTATCATGAAGATGGGTGAATATACCGCACTTTTCAACCTGCGTGACGGAGCCGACCAAGCGAATACAACGGGTGCATGGCTGATAACAAAGGACATGATGCCGTTCAATGAATATAAGTATTGCGTTGATTGCTCATGTTCTAATAAAAGTCACGGAGCGATCCATACGTCAGTAGCAGACGACGCTGGTCGTGGCGGTCTTCGTCCGGGATGGGAAATCCTCTACAACCATTATGCGAAAGTGAAAAACCTGAATAGCGGTTACAAGTATGCCAAGCAGGCGGCAGACAAGATGCGTCCGGAATGTGGTCCTGACGGTAGTAGTCGTTACGGAACGAACAGCGGTGCGTTCGACCAGTTGGGATGGGGCACGCTGATGATGTATCGCGAATAAAAAAGGTATTATGAATCGCAGATAACCTGTCAGCTCGATTATGACTTCTTTATAATCGGACTGACAGGTTTCTTTTAATAGTAGAGACGTATGAAACTATTTTCTATCAAAATATAGTAGCTATAGATACTACTGCCGCTGCTCCCAAAATGGGGTCTATCTTGTTGTACCCTTGTTCTTTATTTAATGAAGTAGCGATACAAAACGCTTTTATCGGAAAAGCAAGTGTGGCGGACAGGCAGGAGAGGGCAAAAAAGATAGATTGGATAGATTTATAGAGAAAAAGAGGGGGAGGATTAGGTAAACACTGAATCCCCTTCGTATATATAGGAAAACAGGTTGGTAAACGGGCTAGTTTTATATATAAGGTAGATTCGCTTTCAATAAAGGTAGAAAGAACTTGTTTTCAGGAATAACACTTGAATTTAGAAAAGAATTATTAGTAAGGTAATATGCGTAAAAAGATTCTGTTTATAGCAGGAATGATGGCTTGCTGTACTTGGGCGAGTGCACAGGAAATATCCCGGACCTGGGTTGCTGATAAAGGCGATGGTACTTATCAGAACCCTGTTCTATATGCCGACTATTCCGATCCGGACGTATGTGCGGCAGGAGATGATTTCTATATGACGGCTTCCAGTTTTAATTGCATACCGGGACTTCCTATACTTCATTCCCGTGATCTGGTAAACTGGTCGCTGGTGAATTATGCGCTGCCGGTACAGGAACCCAAAGAGTTTTTCGATAAAGCGCAGCATGGGAAAGGTGTATGGGCTCCTGCTATCCGCTTTCATAAGGGAGAATTTTATATTTATTGGGGCGATCCGGATTATGGAATTTACATGATAAAGACTAGAGATCCGAAAGGAGCATGGAGCAAACCCGTATTGGTGAAAGCCGGAAAAGGAATGATCGATCCGACACCACTTTGGGACGAGGACGGAAAAGTATATCTGATACATGCTTATGCCGGCAGTCGCAGCGGAGTGAACAGCATTCTGGTAATCTGCGAATTGAATGCGGAAGGAACGGAAGTGATCTCCGATCCGGTACTGGTGTTCGACGGAAATGACGGAAAGAACCATACGGTAGAGGGACCGAAGCTCTATAAACGGAATGGTTACTATTATATTTTTGCTCCGGCAGGCGGAGTAGCTACCGGTTGGCAGCTGGTGCTTCGTTCAAAGAATATCTATGGTCCCTATGAATCAAAGATTGTGATGGCGCAGGGGAAGACCACTATCAACGGTCCGCATCAGGGAGGCTGGGTAGATACAAATACAGGAGAATCGTGGTTCGTCCATTTTCAGGATCAAGGGGCTTACGGACGTGTCATCCATCTCAATCCGATGAAATGGGTGAATGACTGGCCTGTGATCGGAGTGGATAAAGACAAAGACGGTTGCGGAGAACCTGTCACCACCTATAAAAAGCCGAATGTCGGAAAGACGTATCCGGTAGCTACTCCTCCGGAAAGTGACGAGTTCGATACAAGGCACTTGGGATTACAGTGGCAGTGGCATGCCAACAAACAGGATACCTACGGATTTACGACTGATTTGGGATATATCCGGCTCTATGCAGGCAGCCTTTCCAAGGAGTTCGTGAATTTTTGGGAAGTGCCTAATCTGCTGCTGCAAAAGTTTCCCGCCGAAGAGTTCACGGCTACTACCAAGCTGACGTTTACCGCCAAGCAGGATGGAGAGCAAGCCGGAATGATAGTAATGGGATGGGATTATAGTTATCTGTCTGTCCGTAAAGCCGGCGACAAGTTTATCCTGCAACAAGCCGTATGCAAAGATGCGGAACAGCAGCACCCCGAACAAGTGAAAGAACTGGCGAGCTTTCCGGTGGAATATCTGAAAATGCCAGGAGTGGCTGATAATGAGTGGAAGACCGTTTACTTACGGGTAAAAGTAGCCAAAGGAGCCGTTTGCACCTTTGCCTATAGTCTCGATGGAAAGAAGTACACAGCAGCGGGAGAACCTTTTACTGCCCGGCAGGGAAAGTGGATAGGAGCGAAAGTCGGTTTGTTCTGTGTCACCCCTAATGACGGAAATCGCGGATGGGTGGACGTAGACTGGTTCCGGGTAACTAAATAATAAGAAAGAATAAGTGAGAATAAAAAATAAGAAACTAACACGAAGATATAGAACGAAAAAATGAAGAAGATTGTAGCAGGGTTGGTTGTAGTACTAGGCTTTTGTGCATGTGCCCATCGGACTTCCGGTACGTTGGATGTGAATAAAGCTCTGGATTATTGCGCGGAACAGACCCAACGTTCACTGGTAGAACTGAAAGGAGACTCGGGTATAGACTATACAATGATGCCACGTAATGTCATGGCAGACGAACATCATTGGAACTGTCGGAAAGCAACGAAGGAAGAATGGTGTGCCGGTTTCTGGCCGGGAGTATTGTGGTATGATTATGAGTACACACAAGACAAGCATATACTGGAAGAAGCCGAAAAGTTTACGGCATCCTTAGAGTTCCTTTCCCGCATTCCGGCTTATGATCATGATCTGGGCTTCCTGGTCTTTTGCAGCTACGGCAACGGATATCGCCTGACCAAGAACCCCGCTTACAAACAAGTGATTCTAGACACAGCCGATTCATTGGCTACTTTGTTTAATCCGGTAGTCGGCACGATGCTGTCCTGGCCACGGGAAGTAGAACCCCGCAACTGGCCCCACAATACCATCATGGACAATATGATCAATCTTGAGATGCTTTTCTGGGCAGCAAAGAACGGTGGTAATCCTTACTTATACGACATCGCTGTATCTCATGCCGACAAGACTATGAAGTGTCAGTTCCGTCCGGACTATATCTCATATCATGTAGCGGTATACGATACTATCACAGGTAACCTGATTAAAGGAGTGACTCACCAAGGATATGCGGACAGCACAATGTGGGCACGTGGACAAGCGTGGGCTATTTATGGTTACACCGTAGTCTATCGTGAAACGAAAGACCCAAAATACCTTGACTTTGTGCAGAAAGTAGCCGATGTCTATCTGGAACGCTTGCCCGAAGACAAAGTGCCTTATTGGGATTTCAGTGCTCCGGGCATACCCGATGCTCCGCGTGATGCTTCGGCGGCTGCCGTAGTAGCTTCCGCGCTGCTCGAACTGTCTGCCTATCTTCCCAATGGAAAAGGCAAACACTACAAGGATGCCGCTATCGAAATGCTGACAAGCCTGAGTTCCGACAATTATCAGAGCGGTAAAAGCAATCCGGCTTTCCTGCTCCATAGCACAGGCCATTGGCCGGCTCATTCGGAGATAGACGCTTCTATTATCTATGCAGACTATTATTATATAGAGGCATTGCTTCGTCTGAAACGTCTGCAGAAGGGGGAAGGAGTATTGGGACAGAAATAAAAAAGGGGATGTGTCAGACTTCCCTTTTAACGAAATCATCCTCGCCACAGATGGTCGTAGCGAGGATGATATTTAATTTATGAGGGTTTCAACACATCCTCTTTCTTTTTACTGGTTAGGGTTTAGGTTATTATTTCTTTACCTTGATGATGTCATAATTCAGATCGCTGACAGCTTCTTGCAGGCTATCGTTCACCAGACGCAGGGTAGTGTCATTTACAATCACGAAGTACATTGGAGCCTCACCATCATTCGGAGTTAACTTAACAGCTTTGGTAGGTTTTTTGTTCACTACTTTTTGGATAGTCTGTTGTTTTCCTTTAGAAGAGAAGGTTTTGTTCTTACCCTGACCTTCTGCATCGAGGTAAGTCATATCCAGTGTATACGTGGTATCTACACCGTCAGTTGCAGCGTTCAGGGTCAATACGTAGTCGATACCCGGACCGTCGGCAGCAGGGAGTGTACCTTCATAAACTTCGGTCACTTCTGTGATCGGAGCCATTTCTATAGAAAGACTGTCTGCTTCTGCCTCTGCGGCTTTGTTGGCTTTTGACTGGCAAGATGCCAAAGCAGCTACGACTGCTGCTAACATAATTACTTTTTTCATCGTTAAGTGCTTTAAGTTAATATAAATATAGTGAGCTTACTGCTCGGGTTATTTCTTCTTTATTCTTCTTCGTCCCGTTTGATGACCAGCAGTTTGTCTACCCGTCCACGGTCCATATCTACTACTTCGAATTGCAGGTTCTTGTAGGTGAAGATATCTCCGGCTTTCGGGATACCGCCCAGCAGGAACATTGCCAATCCTCCGAGGGTTGTGAAGTCTTCGTCCTCCAGGTCTTCATAAGATAAGATTCCCATCTCTTCCATAAAGTCCTTGATGTTCATCGAGGCTTCCACCAACATCGAACCATCCTGTCTTCTGACGATATCTTCCTCTTCCGTATCGTCTTCTTCAAGGATATCTCCGAAGATGCTTTCGGTAAGGTCGTGCAGGGTAATGATACCTTCTGTACTACCATACTCGTTAACAACAACTCCGAACTTGTTTTTGTTCTTCTTGAACAGCTCTAAAATTTTATTTGCATATAAACTTTCGGGGATAAACAGAGCCGGGCGGGCTATTTCGCGCAGATTGAACTCCTTTTTATTGCCTACCATCAGAATAATATCTTTGACGGATACCACACCGATAATCTCGTCTTTCCGCTCGTCCACCAACAGATATTTGCTGTAGTGTTCTTCTTCGATTGTCTTCATCACCTTGTCTTTTGTATCGTCGGGATGGAAGATGACAAGGTCTCTGCGGTGCGTCATCAGTTCATTGGCACGTTTGTCCGAGAAACGGAACACATCACGCAGCATTTCCGTCTCTTCCTTGTCGATCACTCCCTGTTCGGAGCTTTGGTGGAGAATCATTTTGATCTCTTCCTGTGTCATCGGGCGTTCTTCGTTTTTTACGCCGATGATTCTGTTCAGCAGGCGGGTGGAGATACTGAGCAGCCAGACGAACGGATAGGATACTTTCGTCAATAAAATCATAATCGGACTGAACAAGGTTGCGTATCGTTCCGGATTACTGAGGGCAATGGATTTGGGAACCAGCTCTCCGATGATAAGAGAGAGATAGGTGATGATTACCACAGTGGTGATCATGGCCAGATTACGTGCATAGGCTTCCGCTCCCGGTATGAGGGAGAAGAGCGGAACAAGGTCGTCTGCGATAGCGACACCACCATAGGCACCGGATACGATACCGATCAGGGTAATACCGATTTGAATGGTGGACAAGAACTTTTCGGGTTCTTCCAGTTGTTTCAGTACTCCACGTGCAGATTTGTTGCCTTTTCCGGCGAGAGTTTCGAGACGTGCTTTGCTGGATGATACCAGCGCAATTTCGTACATGGCAAAGATGCCATTCAGTACAAGTAAGAGAAGTATGATAAGAAATTCCATAAATGGATTTAAATGATTATTGCCGTGAAATTACATGAAATCACGACATCATGCAAATATGTGCTGTATATTAATGATTTTTTAATAAACAATTGGTGCGGAATGGTGATGTATTCTTTGAAATGAGGGGGCTTAAGAACAAAAGAACATATTCCGAGGTTGCAAAGTAAATGCTCTCGGAATATGTTCTTTTGTAATTTCTGATCTTGAGTCTTTTTTATTGTTTGTATTTATCAGCCAGTTCTTTAGCACGGGCTACACGTTTGGCAGTGTCGGGGTGTGAAGAAAACATTCTCTGCATGTAGGAAGATGCGGGAGCCCCATTGGACAATTCGAGAAGCTTATTCAGTGATTTGTACATACCATAAGGGTCGATGTTGTTTTTTACGCAGAACTCTACGCCGTAGGCATCTGCTTCGTACTCTTGTTTCTGTGAGTATTGTGCGCCGGCAAGTGCTTCTGCCATTGCTCCCAGTTCAGAGTCAGTCAGTTTGGCGACCTGGCTGCTGGCTGCTCCTGCCGCATTCTTTACAGCCGAACGGAAATATGCATTCTTCATTGCGTCTTTAGAGTCGGTATGGATGACATGACCGATCTCATGACCGATTACTGCCATTACTTCTTCGTCAGTCATGACGTCCATCAGTCCGGCACAGATACGCACGCTGCCGTCACCACAGGCGAAAGCGTTAACGTCCACTACTTCATATACGCCAAAGTTAACTTTCATACCATCTACTTCTTTGATGTTTCCGGTCAGTCTTTCCAGGCGTTTTCCGTATTCGCTGTCCGGTTTGGTCAGTGGGTTATGCTTGTCCATCCATTCCATATACTCCTTGCTCATAGCAGCAATGTCGGCGTCAGATAGAGAGATTGCTTGTGCGGCATCTTTTCCTGCTTGAATAGCTTTGCCTAAATTGAATTTCTTGAATTGTGCTGAAGCGTTAAAACAACTCATGCCCAAAAATAACAGGGCTACTAATGCAATTTGTTTTTTCATCATAGTGAATTTTTAGTTTGTTATTATATAATATAGTGTTAGTATTCAAACGTGATTCCCAAAGTCGGCAGCAGTGTACCGCTTTCTTGCTTGAGCGACTTCATGACATACCGTTGTTCGGCTATCGGTGCGTCCGGATTCTTGATTACTCCGGTGCTCATTAATACATCTGCCTGTTTCAGCTTGCTGCCCGCGATATTCTGCAGATCGATGTAGAAACCCAGCATACAGCGCTTCAGATAGAATGTTTTGTCTATGCGGATATCTACCTGAGTGAAGGCCGGGAGCCGTTCTTCATTGTATCGGGTATAGTCGTAATACGGTTTTCCCTGTGCATTCCAGGCTGTTACCAGAGATGACTTGTCGGCATCATAAGGAGTATAGGGGGCACCGCCTATACAGCTGACTTTCATTCCGACGCTCCAGTGCCGGGGGAGATTGTAAGTTCCCCGCAAGTTGAAAATAAAGCGGTTGTCCCATGCGGAAGCGATGTACTCGCTTTCCTTATCAGTACGATATTCGCTTTTAAAGAGCGTGAAAGATGAGGCGAGATTCAGTTTCTTGGCGATCAGCCATTTAAGGAGAAGCTCTGCTCCGTAAGACCGTCCCTGTGCGGTGGAAGTAAGCAGCTCGTTGCCAATCACTCCGTAATCGTTTCCTTTGCAGGTCAACGGAATGCCGTCGGCTACGGAAAGAGGAATTTTGTCATAATCTTTATAGAATCCTTCGACGGATACTTCGAAGGTATCGCCCTTTCTCCAGTTCAGTCCTACGCTACCCTGGCTGACTTGCATATAGCGGAGCGCATACTTGTTGGCATAGAGTCCGTTATTGTTTTTAAAGCCGAGAGCGGTGTAGGGAGGCAGTTGATAATAGAGTCCTGCGTTTCCGCTCAGCGACCAGTGCTCCGTCAGTTGATAGGAGAGCGACAGGCGGGGAGAAAGCTGGTCGGACAGGTCTTTCATGGCTGCCGAGTAGTTGTTGGCATCGGCACGCAGTCCCAGAGAAGCCGTAAAACGCTCGTCTATGGAGGTGTAATTGACTGTTCCGAAAAGTCCCCAACGCATGATGCCCAGATAGGTGTGGTAGTCGAACGTCTGCGCACGGTCGGTGTATACCTTCTGAAAGGTGGTGTTGCTATACTGGCTATAGTCCAGACTGGTTCCGACGGTGACTTTCCAGTTGCGGAAAGACGAACTGTTCTCAAGACGGAGCTGAGTATTTTGTTCCGTAGAACGGAGGCGGAGCATCAGATGCTCCGGATCGCTTTCATCGTTCTGCTGATATTTGGTGTTCCGGTTGTTCAGATAACTGTGACTGGCAACGACCGACTGCACATGCGCCCCCGCATAGTGCCGGTATACGGCTCCGAGAGTGAACGTCTCCTGCTGAATTTTAGGCAGGTAACTGAGGATGTATTCGTTGTCTTCATCGTCGGCTTTGGTGTTTAGTTTCATCTTATCAATGCCGCCCAGCCCTAGTACAGTCAATTCATTCCGGGCGTCAAACCTTGTTTTCAGCTTGAACTGCGCATCCGTAAAAGTCGGCAGAAAGGGCAGCCCGAGCATATCAAACAAGAATTGCAGGTAGGACTGACGGACGGAAACCAGATAGGAAGTCTTTTTGCCCAAATGTCCGTTGGAGGCAAGGGAGACTTCGGAAGCTCCGAGAGTAGCTTTCAGGGAATTGCGTTCCATGTCCCCGTCGCGCAATTTGAAGTCGAGCACGGAACTGAGCGCATTTCCTTTGTCTGTCGGGAAGGCTCCGGTATAGAAGTTCACTTCCCGTATCAGGTCGGCATTAAGGATACCTACCGGACCGCCCGATGCTCCCTGTGTGCTGAAATGGTTGATATTAGGGATCTCTACTCCGTCCAGGTAAAAGCGGTTTTCGGAAGGTGATCCACCGCGTACGATTAGGTCGTTACGGTATCCTATCGGTGAGAAGGCAACTCCCGGATAAGACTGTACGATGCGTGAGATGTCCCGGTTGGCTCCCGGACTCTTTTCTATTTCCTGCAGTCCGATGATGCGCAGGCTGACCGGACTTTCAATGTCCCGGCGGAAAGGGGAGGCGGTGACGGTCACTCCTTCCAGTTCCGTCTGATTCTCTTCCATCTCTATTTGTATATGTAGGTCTCTGGTCGAAAGTATGTATTCGGGGGTAGTGACAGTTTTGTATCCGATAGCGGACGCTTGCAGGCGATAGATGCCGGGCGGTACTTGCCCGATCGAGAACTTACCTTCGGCATTCGTCACTCCGCCTTTATTGAGTCCGACAATCATTACATTGATAAATTCCAATGGCTGACGGCTGGATTTATCAATGACTGTTCCCTTCACTTGGTGGACAGGCTGTGCCAGAAGGAAGGATATGGTTATGTTGCAAAACAGCAGAAGCGACAGTAGTCTTTTCATGTTATTTGTAGTTTAGCGACTGCAAAGTTAATGGAAAATAGTTTCACATTTCAATTTTATGTTCTATTTTTGTGGGAATAATAAAATCTGGTTAAGTATGAAAACCGTAAAATTGATTACCTGTAATGACGCGATGAAGGCGCATATCCTTCAAGGGGCGCTGGAGAATGAGGGCATTGAATCTATTCTGCATAATGAGAACTTTTCTACTTTGTATAAAAGTTGCGTGAGCAGTATTGCGGGAGTGGATATTCTGGTAGCGGATGAAGATTATGAGAAAGCCGTTCAGGTGCTGAGGCAGAACCAAAGCTGGCCCGAAGAACTGACGCTCTGTCCTTATTGCGGTTCGTCCGATATTAAATTCGTATTGAGAAAAGGACACAAACTGCGTGCTGTTGGCGCGGCTGTACTTTCCATGCTGGCAGCGGCGCCTCCAGGGGACAATCATTGGGAATATACTTGCCAGCAGTGTCATCAGACTTTTGAGACACCTGTTGCCGAATTTCAACCTTCGGGAGAAGACGAAGAATGATTGGATCTAAACATATTATAAACACAATGAAAAAGAAAAAACTTCTATTAATCGCTCTTTTGTTAGTTGGGGCAGCGTCTTCTTTTGCTGCCAAAGTAGATACGTTATTAGTGAAAAGTCCTTCCATGAACAAGGACATCAAGGTAGTAGTAGTCACTCCGGATGCGGCATTGGGAAAGAAAGCTACGGCGTGTCCTACTGTTTATCTCTTGCATGGTTTTGGCGGACATGCCAAGACGTGGATTGAGATTAAACCCAATCTGCCTCAGATCGCGGATGAGAAAGGAATCATATTTGTTTGCCCGGACGGAAGTACCAGCTGGTATTGGGACAGTCCGAAAGACCCGTCTTTCCGATATGAAACTTTTGTCTCATCGGAACTGGTGAAGTATATCGACGGACATTACAAGACAATCACCGACCGCAAGGGGCGTGCCATTACCGGTCTGAGTATGGGCGGACATGGTGGTCTGTGGACTGCTATCCGTCATAAAGATACCTTTGGCGCTTGTGGAAGTACAAGTGGAGGCGTAGACATTCGTCCGTTCCCGAAGAATTGGGACATGGCAAAACGCCTGGGGGATTATGAATCTAACAAGGAAATATGGGATACGCATACTGTAATCAATCAGATTAATAAGATTCAGAACGGGGATTTGGCAATTATCTTTGATTGTGGCGAGGCTGACTTCTTCATTCAAGTGAATAAGGATTTGCACAACCGCTTATTGGAAAAGAAGATCGATCATGATTTTATCACCCGTCCCGGAGGACATACCGGAGAATACTGGAATAACGCTATCGATTACCAGATTTTGTTCTTTGATAAATTCTTCAAGAAATAAAACCGGAAAAGCTTGACTTTTGCATCCGGATGTCGTATCTTTGGAGACATAATCATATAGTAGATTGAAATTAAACTACGATAGAAGGAGGAAGTGAAAACTTTCTCCTTTTTTTGTGTACTACTTGGTGAGGAACTGTTCAGTTCGGTGCTGGGAGTGGTTCAGCTCGGTGCTTATTGAAATTTAGAAGGTATGTCGGGAAGAATTAGAAGGTATGTTAAGGCAAATTACATACTATGTTAAGTGTAATCAGATGCTTTGTTAGGTGAAAACGGAGGCTTTGTTTCGATAAACAGGCTTTTATGTAGCGGAAAAGGTCAGTCGGAGTTAAGAATCTATAAATCTGCTCTTGACAAGAATCGGGTTATTCAATCGTAATTGAGATCGTGCGATTCAGATAAGATATACTTTTGCCATTACCATATTTAGTGCTGACCTTTAGACTGACAGGTTTCTTGTTTTTATCAAAGCTATAAGTATATTCGGTTCTTTCGGTGTATGTGTCACTGGTTTTCTCCGGATAAGAGGCGATAGTAAGGTGTTGTGTCGGTTTGCCAAGCATGCCGGCAAACAAGGTTTCACGATGGAAGGAAAGGGGATAAGTATCCGCCACCAGCATACAGGGAAGACGATAATAATTGATATCTTCTCCCGCTTCATAATTAGTCTGAAGCTTTCCGTAACCGGTGGATGATTCATAGGGCAGTGAAGGAGAGATGGTGGAAATTAAATCGCCCTTGTCATACTGTAGAGAAAGAGTGTGCGCGACAACTGCATCGCTGCTTCCTTCCCGGGGCATAATCTTTTCATTCACTTGTGTCAGATAGCCGTCCGTATATGAAAAGGTATATTGTCTCTTCTGGTCGAGAGAAGCATATTCGCATTGCGTGGCGTATCCTTCTTCGTTTAGGGTGTATTTACGCTCAGTCCCTATTTCGTCTGTGAAAGTAACACTGCTTCTGTTGTTTCCGTATTGGATGGTAAGCGAATGGCTGATGATCTCTGTCAAGTCCGCTATCGAAACTTCTTGCGTGTAGGTATAACCGGTCAGCCAGGCATCTTCGTAGCGAAACTCTTCTTCTTTAGTAACGTCAGATACTCCGATTCCATCGGACTTGCAAAATTCGGAGAACAGCATCTTGCTTATTTCCGGGTCAGGAACTTCTGTGCCTGCTTTTTCTTCATCATCCGAACAACCGAACATTACTATCGCACACAACAGAAGTGCTATCTTTTTCATACTTGTTTATTTAATCCGTAACCCTCCGGCAAATCTTCTGCTGGCAGGACTGCTGACACTTTTTTCTATCTTAATACTCTTGGTACTTCGAGTTTCTTCTTCTTTGTCTTCGTCTTTCGGCGGATAGGTTCCCTCCAATGTCTGGATGGCTATGCTTAGCATTCTTTCTTTAGGATTGCCGAAAGGGAGGAACTGGCTGTAATCAGTAGTCCCGTTAATAGACGTTTCGCTTATTTTGAATTTATCGCTGGGAACAAGCACGAATGCGTCTTCGCCTGCATCATGGTCGGAGTTGTAAACGGTGCATACCACCGGATTGACAGACCAGCGGTAGGTTTCATTGATGAATTGCTCTGTAGCCACTGTTTGTCCCTTGCTTGCGCTACCCATGACAATAATGTTAGGAGCCTGCTCCTCTTTGTATAGGCTGGTCAGTAGCATTTCTGCTGCTCCGGCTGTTGTTCCGCTGGTGATTGCTACCAAAGTGTTTTGATTCAGATTGACACCGGTCTTCAGCACCTCCTGATCGAAATTGATGGTCGCGTCTTTGTCCAAGTTCTTGTCGTTATATTCCAGATAAGCCATCGGAGTGCCCATTCTTGCATTTGGCACAAGGATGGTGGCAAGTAACTGAACACAGTCCAGCGATCCTCCTTCGTTATAGCGAAGGTCAAGGATAGTGGCTTGTACGTTGGCTTCCTGAAATATCGTTGAGACTTTACGTAATTCATTATTATACTTCTCCGGATCGTCATTGGTTCCGGCGGTGAAGCTGTTGTACATCAGATAGCCGACTTTAGCACCATTGTCTAAAGTCAGAATTTCGTATTTATGTACCGGTTGGTCTTCTATAGACTGGGCGGCTCCCAAATCCAGCGTGACACCGTTCGGTACTACTTTATACACCATAACCGGTTCTTCCGGTACTTCTTCCCCTTCTTCGGGCTCTTCCTCGACTTCTTTCCATACCCCCATCGAAAGTTCTCTTGCTATTGTACCTTGCAGTAGTTGCGTTTCATACTTCTTGCTGATATAGGAAGTGTCTACTTTCATAATCCAGTCACCGCGTTGGAGTCCGGCTTTTTCGGCGGGTGATTCGGGGATAACATAAGTAATCAAGGCATTGTATGCCGTATCGTTATCCTGACTCTTGACGAGCGAGTAGTCGAATCCATAGGTTGGCAACGGAGCTTCCAGGACAGAATCTACAAAAGAGTAGCTGTCTTTGTCCCATTTTGCTTTGGATAAGAAGGTGGCAGGGTCCTGAAACAGGTTTACTTCATCGTAGCCAGGCATATATTGATACCACAGATAATTCTGTTGCATGATATCATACATCCATGTATCCAGTTCAGTCAGGTGGGCATATTCCGGCCAGCGGTCCACACCACACGAAAAGAAGCTGCTGACAGATACGACGATCAGGGCAGGTATAAGTAGTATTTTGCGTAAATTCGTCATCTTAAAAAGCTTTTCAGTGTGCAAATGTAGGAAATACTTTGCTTATCTACCACATTTATGGTATAAAAATGCCTTCAATATGTGATAGGCTGTTAGCAAATCCCGCCTTATCTTTGCAACATCGAAAATGATCAATAGGTATTCATATAAATAGAGAGAGAATAATTAGAATCCAAAGAGAGTGATATAGAGTAAATGATTTTTGGATGGACCGTAACCTGACTTTGATAAAGATTTAATGAAACAGATTTGCTGATGTGCTAATTTGTCGGTGATTAATACATTGGCATCTTAGCACAACTTTTGTTGTTTAACGAATAATTATGATGATGAATATAGCTGCATTATTGTCCGGAGGTGTCGATAGCTCTGTTGTCGTTCACCTTCTTTGTGAGCAAGGATACAAACCGACTCTTTTCTATATCAAAATAGGTATGGACGGGGCGGAGTATATGGATTGTTCAGCCGAAGAAGATATTGAAATGTCCACTGCCATTGCCCGTAAGTATGGTTTGTCCTTGGAAGTCGTGGATTTGCATAAGGAGTATTGGGAGAATGTGGCCGCCTACGCGATTGATAAAATAAAGAAAGGACTGACACCGAATCCGGATGTGATGTGTAACAAACTCATCAAGTTTGGCTGTTTCGAACAGCAGGTCGGAAAGAATTTCGATTTTACGGCGACAGGGCATTACGCCACCACCATCCGGCAGGACGGCAAGACGTGGCTTGGAACAGCCAAAGACCCTGTTAAAGACCAGACGGATTTCCTGGCCCAGATAGACTACCTGCAAGTTTCCAAACTGATGTTTCCTATCGGCGGACTGATGAAGCAGGAAGTACGCGAAATCGCAAGCAGGGCAGGATTGCCCAGTGCCCGAAGAAAGGACAGTCAGGGAATTTGCTTTTTGGGAAAGATTAACTATAATGATTTCGTTCGTCGTTTCCTGGGAGAGCGGGAAGGGGCGATTATAGAACTGGAAACCGGAAAGAAAGTGGGCACGCATCGCGGCTACTGGTTCCATACGATCGGACAACGGAAAGGACTTGGATTGAGTGGCGGTCCCTGGTTTGTGATCAAGAAGGATGTTGAGGAAAATATCATCTATGTCTCTCATGGATATGGAGTCGAAACGCAGTTTGGCAGTGAGTTTCGTATCAATGATTTCCACTTTATTACGGAGAATCCGTGGAAAGATGCCGGAAAGGAGATAGATATTACCTTCAAGATTCGTCACACTCCTGAATTTACGAAGGGAAAGCTGGTACAGGAAGAGGGCGGTCAGTTCCGTATCTTATCTTCTGAGAAGTTGCAGGGCATTGCTCCCGGTCAGTTCGGGGTGATTTATGATGAAGAAGCGGGGATATGTGTAGGAAGTGGTGAGATAACCCGATAGGCTGTTCCCTTTCAGAACTGAACCGGCTGTCAAATATAGTATTCCGCTAAATCCACAATCCCTGCACGCATCGCGTACTTGGTAGCTTCGTGCACATTGTTGACTCCCAGCTTCCGGAAGATATTCTTTCGGTGGCTGTTGATTGTATGAAAGCTGAGGTTCTTTTCTGCCGCTATTTCTTTTGTCGTCTTCCCCAGTGCAATTTCTTTGAGGATATTCTTTTCTGTCTGCGTCAGCAGATGATCATCCACCGTTGCAGGGGATGCGGCGGAAGAAGCCGTTCCCGAAAGCAGCAGATTGCTGACATGATTGCAGATATATCGTTGTTTGCGTGAAGCGCATTGCAGGGCTGACATGATTTCCTCTTTTGAGTTATCTTTCATCACTACTCCGAAAGCCATACTGCTGAATAATACCTGCCGGAGAAAATTGATACTTAACTCATCGGAGAACAGAATCCAGTCGGCCTCTTTAAACCGCTCCTGCAGGACGATCAGTTCGTCCGCTCCGGCAAAATCGAATAAGGTATAATCCAGAATAACCACTGCTTGCGGATACAGGCGCAGCTGCTGAATCAGTTCGGCCTTGTTGTCAGCTTCTAAAAGAACGGATACATCCTTTTGCCGGCTTAGCAGAAACATCATTCCTGCCTTGCTGATATCCTGATTATCTGCGATGATATATTCCCTCATAATGATCAATTAAAAAAACTCCGCTACAAATGTACGCATTTTGCGCGATTTGTAGCGGAGTTATTCTTATATTCTTCTGTTCGGATTACCAGGCACGTCCTTTGAAGATGTTTGACTGATCCAGTGGGACGATGTTACCGTTCAATGTCAGGTTGTTGTTATTGAAGTTCGGGCTGATAGATACCGAAGCATTGTTGTTACCGCTGCTCATATTAATAAATACCTGAGCTGAGATACCGATGCCCTGTACACTGAATGAACAGTTTACATTTCCTTTCTTATCGATATTCATCTTCATGTCCGAAGAGTTACCGTCTACAGTCACACCACCGATACCGTTAGGGCCGGGATAAGGAGTGTTGAACGCTGTCTGTACAGTGGCTCTGTTTCCGTTCATCAGGACGAAGTTAGTGTTGGAAGTCACGAAGGAACTCATACCGTTACGGAAGATCACCTGATTGGCTTCCAGAACAAACTGTTTGTTCTTCAAAGCCTGTACAGCCTGCTGGTAGGCTGCCATGTCCTGTACCTGTTCTTCTGCGCGAAGTTTTGCTCTTTCTGCGTCTCTTTCTGCTTTTCTGTCTGCGCGGCGGATGGCTGCGTTACTTTCCTGTGCATACATCATTGTGCTCGCACTTACTAAAACTAATGCTAATAATGCAATAAACTTTTTCATAACTTTTTTTTGTTTAGGTTTAATACGTTGTTCGTTTATTGCAAAAACAAAGTGTATGCCAGATTGTTCACGGGCGTTTTACAATTTTATATCCGATAGCTGCGACAGCGATACTCATTAAAGGACTGATAATGTTGAAAAAGCAATAGGGGAGGTACACCAGCGTAGGCACACTCAGAATGGTAGCCTGCGTCATTCCGCAGGTATTCCATGGGATCAGTACGGATGTAACGGTTACTGAATCCTCGGTGGTCCGGCTGAGCAGGCAGCTTTCGTAACCTTTTTTAGCATAAATGTCGCGAAACATATTACCGGTCAGGATGATGCTGATGTATTGGTCGGCAGTTGCCAGATTGAGGAAAAGCCCCGAACAGACGGTAGCCGATACGACGCTGACCGTTTTCTTCATGAAACGTACGAAGAGCGATGTGATGCTTCCCAGCATACCGCTGGCTGTCATTGCCCCGCCGAAACACATGGCACATAATATCAGCCAGATGGTATTCATCATTCCCGACATACCACGGGTGGCAATTAAATCTGTCAAAACAGCATTGTCGGTCTGCAGGCTTGTCTTGCCGTAGATGGTCATCATCAGTCCTTTAAACAGGGAGTCGAAGTTGGAAACGGCAGCCCCCGAAATTTCCCGCAACAAATCCGGTTGGAAGATCAGAGCGAAAATGCCCGCCAATAGAGTGGACAGAAACAGGGTAATGATGGAAGGCACTTTCCGTGCAATCAATATGCCTGTTGCTATCGGTATAATCAGCAGCCACGGGGTGATATGGAACTTTTCGTTCAGGGCAGCTGCCACTTCCGCGATGTGCTGGGTATTGCTGGCGTCATGAGACAGACCTGCTACCGTAAATATAGTCAGTGTGATGATCAGTGAGGGCACCGTAGTAATCATCATGTAGCGGATATGACGGAAGAGGGGCGTGTCCGTGACGGATGCCGCCAATATGGTCGTCTCGGACAAGGGAGAAACCTTATCGCCGAAATAGGCACCGGAAATGATAGCTCCCGCAATCCAGCCTTCTTCAAATCCCTGTGCCTTTCCGATGCCCATGAGAGCAATACCGATGGTGGCGATCGTTGTCCATGAACTTCCGGTCATAACGGAGATCAATACGCAAATAATACAGGTGGATGTCAGGAAGAAACTGGGATGGATAATCTGCATCCCGTAATAAATCAAAGTGGGCACTACTCCGCTAATCATCCAGATACCGCTTAATGCGCCGATAATCAGTAAGATGATGATGGCTGTTGTCACTCCTGCTACGTTGTTCGTGATTGCCAGTTCGTAGTCTTTCCAAGGGATTTTGTAGAAAGCCATGCCGATAAGGATACAAATGGCGGTGGTAGTAAGCAGCGATATCTGACTTCCGCCATTGAGGGCATCACTGCCAAATACACGAATGGTGGCGAATAGTAATATCACTAATACGACAATGGGCAATAGTGATATGAGGGGAGATGGAGCTTTCTTCATTCTAAATATAACGCTTTATTATTTAATCTGGTGGTTTAGGTTTCTTTATTATGTAACTACCGGACCTTCAATGATGTCGGATGCTTTATTGATTTCAGGCATCGATTCCGGTAAATGTCTTTAGAGCGTATCCTATCAGGAAACTGATACCTGCCACACTGAAACTGAGTACAGCCATTTCCGTAAACCGCTTTCGGAAGCTTTCTCCACGGGCTACGGAATAATAGTAGTTGAAAAGGGCAATGATGATAAGTGCCATGGTCAGCATCACTCCCAAAGCTACGATTACATTGCTGATCAGTATAAACGGAGTAACCAGTGACACTACCGTGATCAGATAGGCGATTCCTGTATATACAGCTGCTTTTACCGGATGTTTCTTATCATCCCCTTCCGATTTGGTAGAAAGATATTCGGAAGATGCCATTGACAGTGCAGCGGCTATCCCTGTGATACTGCCGGTCAGTGCTATCAGTTTACTGTCACTCAAGGCAAGTGTGAAACCTGCCAGTGCACCTGTAAACTCAACCAGCGCATCATTAAGTCCCAGTACGACCGATCCCATATATTCCAGCCGTTCTTCATTGATAAGTGAAATCAACTTTTGCTCGTGCACTTCTTCTTCATGTGCCAGCCGTTGTAGGTCCGGTATATGGGCATATTTATCATAATTATTATGGGCATTTTCCTCACTGGACTCCATTAATTTGATGGCGAATGTGATACCTAGTATGCGTGCCAGAAAGTAGAAACGGGCGATACGCTTATAGTCCGGACCGATTTCTTTTCCTGTATATTTCTTGAGGATAGCGTAATGCGACTTTTCTTCTGCTGCTATCAGTCGGAGCGTTTTGCGGTTATTCTCGTCTTTTTCGATAGATGCGAGCCGTTCATATAAGATGCTTTCTGTTATCTCGTTTCGTTGAAAGCGGGTGAATTCGGCAATATCCTGTTGGGTTGGAATCATTTCTTTATTTTTTTGGTCGCGCAAAGATACAATAAAAAGACAGAATTCTTTTTGCCTTGCCGGACAGCACAATAAAATTTATTATAAGTTTATATTTTATTGGAATATAGATGCTTTCCTGTTACACCGGATTCGTCTTGCGCCTCAGCCACCAGTAACGGATGAAGAGTACGCCGGTCAGGATCAGTGCGATGGACAGTCCTGTGTAGAAGACAGATATAAAACTTTCGGGCAACAGGTGGAAGCTGCGGATGGTGATGCCCATACAGATCATAAAGATCATGACGATCCAGCTTTTGACATCGAAGAAGGAGAAAGGGCAGTTCTTCTGTTCCTTTTTCCGTTCGATCCTTTGAGTATGCTTGTAATAGAGTCTTTTGAAGATTAATACGAAGAACAGCAGAAAGACGATGGTTGCTTCTCCTATCTTGAACATCCAGCCTTCGGAGTTATTAAGCCATGTAACGATGCCTATTCGCAAGATATTGGCACCGGCGATAATCCAGACGGTGCCTGCTGTGATAAGTAAGATTTCTTTGTTAACTCCGTATTTCATGTTTCCCTTTTTTTGTATTAAACGGTTTACTGCTCCGTTTTGTTGACTCACTTCTTCGACAAAGTTGTAATTAGTAAAGAAATGCAGGTCAGTGTAGCTCCAATTCCAATAACACCATGCCATCCGTACAATTGCCAGAATGTACCTGCAAGGAAGGTTCCCAGGGAACCGCCGACGAAGTAGGTCGTCATGAAAATTGTATTGATGCGGTTGGAGGCTCGGGGTGACAGTTCGAAGATACTGGTCTGATTACTGAGCTGGATGCACTGCATACCTATGTCGATGATGATAATTCCCAGAATGATACCAAGGTAGGTGTTTTCTCCGACGAAGAAGAGTAGCCATGAAAAGAGGATCAGTCCGCAACCGATGAAGTTGAAGCGGCGGACACCCACTCTCTTTACGTATTTCCCCACAAAGGAGGCGGTTAATGCTCCCGCCACACCGCATAATCCCAGCAAACCGATGATGTCGCTGTTGGCATGAAAGGGGGCTTGCCCCATCTTGAAGGCAAGGCAGGACCACATGGCAAGAAGGGAACCGAAGTTTAACGCCGCACGAATGGAATAAATGCGTAGCTGCGGAAACTCTTTCACCAAAGCCAGGAGGGATTTCATCAGGTCGCCGTACTTTCCCCGGAAGTTGGTCTGAATATCGGGAAGGACTTTGAGCACGACAATCGCGCAGACGAACATCATGGCTGCGGCGATGTAATACATTTCGCGCCATCCGAACAGTTCGCCGACGAATCCGCTGACCACCCGTGAAGCAAGGATTCCGGTCAGCAAGCCCGATAGGACGATCCCGACATTCCTGCCTTTGTTTTCCGGACGGGAGAACTGGGCGGCTATGGGAATGAATATCTGCGGAATCATGGAGCAGGCTCCGGTGAAGAACGAAGCAAGGAGTATCAGATGGATATTATCTGCCAAAGCAATCGTCAGCAGGGAGAATATCAGGACAAAGAAATTGACAAGGATAATCTTTTTCCGCTGATACAAATCACCTAAGGGAGTGATAAACAAGAGTCCCGCTGCATAGCCTATCTGTGTGACCATGGCAATCAGGTTGGTACGGAATTCTGATATGCCAAGTTCATGGCGTATCATATTTAGCAGCGGTTGGATATAATAGATGTTGGCTACCGAGACTCCTGCCACAATGGCGAGCGTCCACAGGATGGATGCCGGCAGACCTCCGTTTTCTTTTAATGACTGTTTCATGCCGCAAAGATAATGAATATCACTCAACAAAGAAAGTGGTGGAGATGGTATTTCCTTCACCGTCTACTGCCGTCAGCGAATGTTTGCCGGCGGCGGGTTGCAGGGAGATTTTGTGAAAGTCCTGTGTCTGTGCTTGGTAGGTCTCGTCAAGATGCCAGAAAACGGTAGCGTTAGGATTGTTGTGCGCCAGTTCTACAGTCAGGAAACCTTTGCTGCCATCCAGTTGCTTGGGCAGTTTGATGCGTGCGTTCATCGGAGGATATATAAATTGCATCGGCTGGAAAGTATCTTCTCCGCATCCGGCTTTAAAAGGAGGCAGCGGTTTATACTCCGGATGATGTTGCTTGTAATACCATTCCCATACGGGTGGCAGTGTGAACCAGCTTTTTCGAAGCGTAGGCTCCGTGTTGGCGCAATTTTCATAAATACGCTGGCTTTCATTGGCTGATAAAGTGACGAGATGGTGATAGGGGCATGCCTCTGTCCGCAGTCCTGCCGGTAAAACAAGAAGTGTGTCCGTTTCATCACAGAACCGTCCTTTCAGATGTCCCGATTTCCGGCAGACCTCTGCTTCGACAAAGATGCCCGCAGGACGTGTAAACCACGAAGAGGAGGGGAGCAGATTAAAAATATCGAATAGTACGGGGCCGGCTGTCTGTGCACCTACCAGCCCGGGTTTTCCTTCTCCGGTGGCATTTCCTACCCATACGCCGACTGCATAGCGGGGCGTAACACCCACCGCCCAAGCATCCCGGAATCCGTAGCTTGTTCCGGTTTTCCATGCAATGGTCTGCATGGAAGGAATGGATTTCCAGTCGATCTCTTCGGGACGGTTGACTTCTTTCAAGGCATCGAATGTCTGCCATACGGCGCCGGGCTGAAAAGGATCGGTTGATTCTGTGATTCGGCTTGTCGGGAGCAACAGGCTGCAAGACCTTTGCGGCAGTTGCAACAAACTGCGTCCCATCATTGCGTATGCGTTTGTTACATCCCATAAAGTGGCTTCCGCTCCTCCCAGAATAAGTGATAAACCATAGTGGGAAGAAGAACGGTTAATCGTCTTTAGTCCGATCTGTTGCAGGAAACTATGAAACTTCGGGACTCCGTATCTTTGCAGCATCGTGACCGCGGGAATATTTAATGAACGCGCGAGAGCTTCCGAAGCGGGAACAGCCCCTTCGAACTGCATACTGAAATTCTGTGGCGTAAATCCGTTGATATTGACAGGTACGTCCGGCAGCAACATATCCGGCAGTAAACTTCCTTCCTGTAACATCGCGTAATATAAGAAAGGTTTGAGAATACTGCCCGTACTTCTCGGAGCCTGAATGACGTCCACTTGATTTCCTCCCTGCTTTTGGTCGAAATGGACGTTGCCGCAGTATGCCACCACTTGATTGCTCGGAATGTCAATCACCAGAATGGCCAGATTACGAATATCACTTCGCCTGAATTCGTTGCTCCATCGTTCCGCCAGGTCTTCTATCTGAGTCTGAATGCCCTTGTTGATGGTCGAACGGGAGTATTCGCCGTTTCGTTCCTGATAGAACCGGCTGACCAGATACGGTGCGATCTGTGGGAGCGGATGAGGCTCATCGGGAAGTGGCTCGCTGATAGCCAGTTCGTAGGTAGACGAATCGATGGTTTTCTTTTCGAGAAGCTGTTTCAGCAGGCGGTTTCGCTTGTCAAGCAGCGTTTTTCGTCCTTTGGACAGATGAATCATGGCGGGCGCGTTGGGAAGAACGGCAAGCATGGCAGACTCCGCCCACGATAGGTCATCGGCAGAATGTCCGAAGTAGCGCCATGCGGCGGCATCCAGTCCCACTACATTTCCTCCGAAAGGGGCATGGGAGATATACATGGAAAGAATTTCTTCTTTGGAAGCGCGAAATTCCAGGCGGGTGGCCCAGATCATTTCAATCAGTTTCTCACGGAAGGTGCGCGATTCGTTCCGTGCCAGGCGGATGGTCTGCATGGTCAGCGTACTGCCTCCGCTTACGATGCGTTTATTCTTCACATTCTGATAGAAAGCTCTTCCGATAGCGAACGGATTGACTCCCCAATGGTGATAGAAATGTTTGTCTTCGAAAGTAATGAGGCATTCCTTGATCTTTTCCGGAGTCGTGTTTCGGGGAGGAAATCTCCATTGGCCGTCGGAGGCGATGCGTGCACCCAGCAGTTCCTCGTTCCGGTCCGTCACTACTGTGGAGTAGGGGACATGAAAAAGGTGGCGGGGAAGACAAAAGATATATCCTGTCACCAAAAAAGCAAGAATACAAAGTATTACTTTTTTGGTGACGGACAATCGTTTGAAGAAATTCAAGATTTTGCTTCCCATGCACTTATGCTATCTGTCAATGCTGTCTTATTGTTCAGAGTCTTGTCAGCGGCTGACAGTCGTTCTTCCCGCTTTGGTGCGTGCCTGTACCGCTGCGTCGTACATAGCTTCGCACTGAATGGCCGGAAGAATAAAGTTACCTGCATAAGTTGCCTGCAACCTTACGGTAAATGTTTTCGATTCACCCCGTCGCAGGTCGAAATAAGTCAATACCCGGTCATCACGAATATCTTTATAGGTATACTTACCGGCTGAACTTTCCGGAACATTCGCCTCATTGGTACTGGAAGAGGACACTTCCGGAACAATCATCCGTTCATTATATATTTCCCATCCGGACGGTATGATATGCGTCAGTGCCAGATTGCTGTAATCGGAAGTACCGCTGATATTGGATAGGGTGACCGCAGACATAAAGTCCGTTCCCTGTCTGATGTCTTCCACGGAAATCGGTGAACCTGCCATATCTGTGTATTTCACATCCAGCCGGATATTATCGGCAATGGCTGGCAGCGTATCATTCAGCAATTGGGTACGTGTAATCAGGTCTACACTCAATGCTCCTTTGCCCTTGTTCTTCACAGAGACTGTTCCCGATTTCGGAGAAGTAGCTATCTCCTTTTCAAATACGGCTTTAGCAGATTTCACGGCGGGCTGTTGCTTGCCGTTCCAGTTCCATGTGAAATCCAGTGTACCGGATAATTGCTCCGCAAGGCGTCCCATTGCCATCAGGGCAAAGGCGGTAGACTGCGTGCTGAACCAGTTTTCCTGTGCCAGATTCTGTGATACCTTCTTAGCCTGTTGCAACGCATCCCGATCCCGCTTCATCAGAATGAGCGTTTCCAGAATCATTGCTTCATCCCGGTCGGACGAACCGTAAATCAGGTTCATGGAAGAATAAGGAATGACGGTCGTTTCTGCGTTGTATACTAATTCTCCGGCAGGTTTCATCTTACCGGTCAGCGCATAGGCGGCTGCCAGTCTCCATTTGGCTTGGATGGAGAGTCCCGGCTGTTCCTTCATGCGGTTCATGGCTCCGTATTCCGGTGCACCGGCCAGTGCAAGGGTATAGAGGCGGAAGGCCTGCTGCAATTCCGATTGCCATATCTGCCAGTTACTTGCTTCCTGCGGCATACGCCAGTTTTGGGCGGCGGCACGCTGGAAGCGTTTCCATTTGTTCAGTACGTTCGGATGAACGGCATACCCTTTTTCTTGTGCCAGTGTCAGGAACATACCCGTGTAAGAAGTGATCCATTCATCGGCGACGGCGTTGCCCGGCCAGTATACAAATCCGCCGTTGGGAAGCTGGCGGGCATATATCTGCCGGATAGCTTCCTGTACATTCGCCTTTATTTTCTCGGCTTCCTGTTCGTCCACCGCCTTGAACTGAGAGACGAATAAGAGAGGTAATGCTTTGGAAGTCAGTTGCTCTGTGCAATGATGCTGATAGTTGTATAAGAAGTCGAATCTACGGCTGATGTCTACCGACGGAATGCGGGAGACTTCCAGTTGCACCTGATTGTTAGCCGAAGAAGAACCTGCCAGTGTGTATGACAGTTCGGCCTCCTGACCGGCTTCTATCCATTGGCTGTTGCGTAAGGTAACCACCGGATTCGGATTCCGGACTTCTATTTCGATCGTTTCTTTGGTCTGCTGTCCGTTGCCGCTTGCCGTCAGGTGGATGGTTGCCTTTCCGGTTTTGCTGCCTGTTTTCAGAGTGAAGTATGCCAGTTGGTCACCCGGCTGGTCAAAAGTGAGTGACTGCTGGCGATTGCCCGTGATCTGTACGCCTGCGCCGGATGCTTCCAGCGATACGGTCACGTTCTTCACTTGGTTCTCCATAGCGAATACATTTACCGGAACGGTAATTTCTTCCTGCGTACTCAATACACGGGGCAGAGTAGACAACAGCATGAGCGGTGTCCGCACAAATGCAGTCTTTTCCGCATTTCCGTAAGCGCCGTCCTGTCCGGCAACTACCATCGCACGTACAGAACCCACATACATCGGAAGCTTCAACGTATGTGTCTGTTGCTTGCCTTTCGCAAGATAGAAAGGACCGATAAATTTGACCACCGGTTTGAAACGGTTGGCTTTGGCATCTGCCGGTTTCAGCGAGGCATCTCCACCTGTGCTGAACAATGAACTGTAACGTCCGCCGGAAGCACCCAGCACATCGTCGTACATATCCCATGTACGGATGCCGAGAGCCTCGCGTGCATAAAACTCGTTCCACGGGTCGGGCGTCTTGAAGTTAGTCAGATCGAGCAGACCGTCATCCACAATCGCCAGTGTATAAGTCATCGGTTTTCCGCTTTTCTCGCTGACAGTCACGTTAAAGTCAGTTTCCGGACGCAGCACTTCCGGCATCTTGATCTGCGGTTGCAGAATCGTCTGACGGTTGGTCACAAATACCGGAGCAATGCCGTACATACGGATCGGCAGATCATTGACTGTCTGCGCATGAGGCTGCAACAGGCTGATATGCAGATAAACATTCGGAGCCATTTCCGGTGTAATCTTGAAGGTGAGTTTCGTATCTCCCTGATCGGACACTTCGAGCCATTGCTGCTGCAAGACGGTCGAACCGTTTTCGAGGGATACCAGCGCACGTCCTCCGGCGGCTGCGGGAATGATTGCCGTGGCTGTTTCTCCTATCTCATAAGAATCTTTGTCCAGTGAGAAAGCAAGCATCTTGATGCCGCTCGGGTCTGTCTTGTTCGAACGTCCGCGCCAGTCGGGCCAGTCGATGTAGACGGTTCCTCCGGTAGCGTGTCCGCTTTCACGGTCTTTCACGTACACCAGATAGCGTCCCCAATCCGGATAATTGATGCGGAACTTGAAGGAGGCTTTTCCTCCTGTGGTCTGCAGGTTACCACTGGCAACGGGAGTGATGGAACTGTTGTTGATGTAGGTTCCGAAAGACTCTTCACCGTTTTCCCACCACCAGCTCCAGCTGATCCGGTAGATTTTATATTCCAGATTGGAACGGTTCACCGGCTGTCCCTGATCGTTGACCGTCACGATGTCAAACACATGATCTTTGTCTGTTTCGATATACTTTCCTTTCGGCTGGTTCAGATTGATGCCCACATACGATGTGAACGGAGAGAAGGGAACAGTCTGCGAGTAGATGCTTGCATCTCCTCCCGGTTCGAAGACACGGGTGGTGAGCGTTGCATTCAGCATACCCGGAGCACCCGTTGCTACCGGAAGCTGTATGTTGACGCCTGCTCTTCCTTCCCCATCCAGTACCCCGTTGAACACATCCGCCCGGACGGTCGTAAAGTCCGTTGCCGGATTGTTGAACAGGTATTGTCCGTAGTTCTTGAACTGCGTATTGACTTTCGATAAGGACATTTCGACCTTTGCTTTCAGTCGCGATGCGGTGGCTCCCGTCAGCCATGAAGAAGTAAGCGGGGCATATACGTCTTTGCTCGAAACCTGAAGGATGGTTGGCAAAGCCAGCGTAATCTTCAGACGGTTCGGCTTGATGGTTTCGATGCGCAGACTCTTGTGGAAAGCGGTTCCTCCTACTTTCACGTAGGCATTCCATAATCCGGTGGGATCGTCGGCTTGCGTGGGCACGGCAAATGTATAGAATCCGTTTGTCCCCTGCGTAGAGATCATTTTGGTATAGAACTGTCCTCTTGGATTGTAAATCTCCAATGCTACCGGATGTTTGTCCGGAATACGTTTCTCACGGTCTTCCAGCATGAAGGAAATATGCAGTGTATCTCCCGGACGCCATACGCCTCTCTCGCCATAGATAAATCCTTTCAGACCTTTCTGAATGTCTTTTCCTCCCACATCGAACCGGCTGACCGACTGCTCCTCGCCATCGACCACGCGTACATACGCCTTTTGCTTGTCCGCTTCGGCCACCGCTATGAAAGGAACTCCCTTCGGAGTGATTTCTACCAGCCCTTCACCGTTCGTCTCTCCCTTTCCAATCGGCTGAAGCTGGAAGTTATAAATCGTCACTTGTACTTTTCCTATCGGCTTTGTATCCAGAATGTTATTTACCGCAATCCACAACTTATTCAGTGAATTACGTTTCACAATCATTCCCAGATTGGAGGCATAGATATTGCAGGCAGCTATCCGGTCGGAATTCATATAGTAGGACGGATGGCAGGGATTATCCCGTTCTGTCCATCGGTACTGGCTCCAGTCCATCGGTACGCTGCCATTATAATAATAGTATGTTTCCGGAGTATCCCATACCGCTTCATCGTCTTCCGACAATGTCTCTCCGCTGACTTTGGTCAGGTTGTCGGAAGACTTGTTGTCGGCAAACTGCATTTCCTTGTTTTCACTTCCCCCGCAAGGATAAGCGGAGTATTCCTGACGGAACGAGAGGATGACACGGTAAATGGCTCCCGGCTCCTGATGAATCAATCCGGCAAGGTCTATCGAATAGTCTTCCCAACGGTGCACATCTTTGGAAGAATCTTTCGCCAGCCACAATGTTTTCTTATAAACCAGTCGTCCCGAACGGCGCAATTCATTGGCTGAGGAGAGCGAGTTGTTCTGCATGAACATCAATACGTTGTTTTCGAAAATACGGATCACGCTCAAATCCACCGCATATAGATTGACGGCACGGAAGGGGATGATCAGACTTTTCGAATCGGGCAGGATAGCGGCGGAAGTAGCCATTTCTACCTGCGGTTTCAGGTTCAGTTCGCTGAATGAGATGGAGTGGGAAGTGCCCAGCGGTTTGTCCTGGCTGTTTCTTATTCCTTCATGGATATTTAGCGTCAGTTTGTTCAGTTTGCCGGTTTCGAAGTAAACGAATACTTTATTTTCTTTGATCTGGAAAATAGAGGAAGAAACTTCCGGAACGTCGATGAGCCCTTTCAAGTCCTGTGTGTTGGATACAGGGTCGGAGAATATGATTTCAATTCCGTTTTCCGGTTGGTCGATGCGTACGGCGGACAGGAAGCGGAAACTGTTCTTTGCCGGGATCAGAATACTTTCGTTTTGGGTACGGTCGATGCCTGCCGGATTGCCTTTGGCGGTAATTTCCAGTTGGTAATCTTCCGCCTCCCTTGTTATCTGACTGATGCTGAATGCGTATCGGGTCGGGTGATCTGTCTGGGTGATTTCAATCGGATAGCTTTTGTTCTTTTCGCTTCCGGCAGTGAGCATTTTCTCTACTTCCTCTTTTTTCACTACATCGCTGAAACGTATTTCACCCGTTACGGTCACTTGGTCCGGCTGGGTGGCTGTGACGGTTATCGGATCGGTATGAATACTAAAGTTTCGTTCCTGCACGCGGAAGGAGAAGTTGAATTCTTCCAGCTTTTTGTCTACATCGACGAAATCTCCCAGTCGGAAGGTTCCTTCGTAAAAAGCTCCCGGTTTCAGTGCCCCTTCTTTGGGGACAAATTCAATGGTATTGTTGCTGACCCAATACGTTTTTCCTTTCAATGAAGGAGAGAAACTGAACGGATTGTCTTTCAGTTCCTGATTCAGGTCTACCATCGGCTGGTCCTGTGTCAGTTCTATGCGTATCGTTGAGTTTTGCGAAATCACTCCTCCCGTATAAGCATTGACGTATGGAGCGTATTCGGCAGAAGGAATAATGTCTTTCTGATTACTTTTACAGTACGAAAATCCCGCAATTACTGTCAAAAGAATCAAGAATAGTCCGGCAGCAGTGCTGCATCTGGTTTTAATTTGTCCCATAGCGATGAGGTTTTATGATTCAACAAACAAATATACAGTTTTTATGGAAGAATTCTCTTAAATCTGCTTACTTTTGTACATTCAAATCATGTATTTATGGGAAGAAAGCAAGAATATAAAGAGACGAATTTGGAGTTCTTAAAAGAATTGTCATCGCAGGAAGGTGTTTATGCCTTGCCTTGCGGCATCTATTATAAGGTTTTGGAGACCGGTACGGGGACTGTTTTTCCTAATGTGCGGAGTATTGTTACCGTTCATTATAAGGGGAGTCTGATTAACGGTCGGGTGTTCGATAATTCTTATGAACGTAATTGTCCGGAAGCTTTCCGCCTCTGCGATGTAATAGATGGTTGGCAACTGGCGCTCCAACGGATGCGTGCGGGAGATAAATGGATCATCTATATACCTTACACGATGGGATACGGAACCCGTTCATCCGGTCCGATTCCGGCTTTTTCGACATTGGTATTTGAGGTAGAGCTTTTGGGAGTTGCATAACTAACGAAGAAAGATATGAAAGTGGAAATAAGAAGCAAAGTGGTGATATTGCTATGTATCGTTCTGGCAGTTTTTTCTTCCTGTATCACGGATGATGATGATGACAGGGGAGACTTTGCTCTTGTTGCCGGTGACGCCCTTCCTCAGTTTTCGGTAGAGATGAGTGATGGGGGAGTGTTGAATACGCAGTCATTTAGCGGGAAGGTTGGAGTGATTGTCTTTTTTCATACGGATTGTCCGGATTGTCAGAAAGAACTTCCGGTTATTCAGAAAGTTTATGATACATATAAAGAGAATCCGGATGTATTATTGTCTTGTATCAGCCGTTCGGAATCGGGCTCTGAAGTACAAGCCTATTGGGAAAAACATTCGTTTACCTTGCCTTTTTCCGCTCAGAATGATGATGCTGTCTTTTCGCTTTTTGCTTCCCATACCATTCCCCGTATATTGATAACAGACAAGGAGGGGATTATTCGTGCTGTATATACAGATGATCCTTTGGCGACCTATCAAGAATTGGCAAAAGATATCGATGCTGTCTTAATCGATAAGTTGTCCGGGAATGAACGATAGCTCATTTGTTGCAAATCAACAGGTGGTTTAATCTGGCTTTTTCTATTTTTAATGGTGCAAATAGTATACATCTGTGTGAGTGCGAAAGAACAGATATACGGCACTGTCCACAATTTTGTGTAACTAATCTCATGTCTTTAGTAATGTTATGACTTCATTTCTAAGCTTTGGCAGATGATTAATAACCATGCTCCAAAGTATATCTACAGATAGACTATCATAGCCATGTATGATATAATTTCTGGCATCTACTATTTTACGAGAATTGGTTATAGCTATATCCTTATCAACTTTTAGTATTCTATTCATAGCTTCACCAATGATTTCTATATTCCTTTCAACGGCTCGTCTAAGGCATAGGTTACTATAGAAGTCATCATAAACTTTAGGAGCATTGCCAAAGAAACCTTCCACTTCTTCAATGGCAGTTAGAATATCTTGTAAGTGTTTCTTTATTAAGTCATCCATAGATTAAAGTTTTAGTTGCATCCACATTCTTCTTCAGATATGGATTCTTAATCGTTTGTTCTTCCAGTAAATCAACTTCTCTGCCAAACAGATTCTCTAAAGCATATTTGAAATCAAAGTAATTATCAAAGTAATCACTTACTTCTGCTTTATTGAAATCTACTACTAAATCAATATCACTGTTGTCGTTAAAGCGATTTGTAAGGATAGAACCAAACACAAATAGCTTATGTACCTTATGTTTCTTGCATAAGTCTATAATCTTCTGGATATTGTTCTCTATTAGTTTCATGTGGCTGTCTCCTTTCAATGCAAAGATAATGAATTAGTTTCTAATTAACAATCTTGTTTATGGGGAAGTTGTCAGATTCAACCTTTTTACATTAACACTAACATGAGTTCAAATAGAGAAGCATGGACCAGTAGGCTATTTGGCGGATGAGATAAAGGAGACTGTAGTAACAGAGTATGTATATCATCCTGTAGATGTCACCCTATTCAATATACTATTACCGTTTCTTCCGAATCTTAAATGTAGCAAGATTCCCTTTATGGTCGCTGGGCCAAATACAAGAAGGCGTCAGAATCTTATCCTTAGAATCGTTTTCTGTTATTTTTCCCCGGACAACTGTTTCGGAGGGACCTACCAACTTGCTATCCTTCATGGAAAGCATCGACTCCAATGGATAATAATAAATGAAATCAATCCGGTCACGTTCGTCTGCCTCAGGCGCCCAAGCCAACTTTTCCAGTTTAGCCTCTTCTGCGAGTTTGTTTCCGGCAGGGAATGTAAAACCGGGATATCGAACTGTATTGGGGAATTTTTCACGATAAGCATCTTTGAATCCTGCTTTGCTCAGCATCATTGAGCAGTCCCAATGAATGATAGCCCCATTATGATCCCACAAATCCTTTGTATCTGCCTGCCAGTCTAAATGAGAGGGCTCATTAAAATCTCCTCCCATGATTATCGGGCGGCCTTGTTGAATGTCAGATTGTACTTCCTGAATAAAAGCACGGATGGTTTCATCCCGAAAAGACTGTCTGTTTGCTTTCAAGACTTCTTCTTCATCCGTTATCGGCATCTCCATCTTCTTCCAGGTAGTACCATTATATCCGCGTGGCATATAGCACTGATAATGCCGGTAATCCAGATGACAAGAGTAGAAAGATACGGGTTGGCCTCCGATTGTTGCAACCATTTTCACCATAGCACGACCTTCGTCACCGGGTACGATGCAGCATTTAGTCATGCTATCCGGCTTGAATTTACTCAAAACACCGATTGCGAGATCAAATGTTTCTCCATAATAGTGTTTTCCTCTCTTCTCCAGTTCTTCGATCACATGAGGGATAAACTGTTTTCCGTCTCTGATTTCGCACAGAAAAACGACATCCGCATCCATCTCATCCAGTACATCAATAATGCCTTGATCTCCGTTGGGTACTTTAGTACATCCATGCCACAGGTTTAATTGGAAAACGGTAAAAGTGTCTTTCGCTTTTGCATGGCAAACATTGACCAGAAAAAACAAGCAAAGTAATAATAGTAAGTTCTTTTTCATATCGTGTCTTTTATATTCTTCTTAATCTGATTTGCGTATCAATGAAATAGAGATCATTATCTATCCCATATAATACATTATTGGGTACTGCATCGAATATCTCATACTCTTTATTATGGAATTCATCCTGATAATCTGTTTCAAAACCAATGGCATTCATGTATTCAGCGATTTCATCTTCTGTAGCTTCTCGTTTGGCAATAATATAAGGTTGCGTAATTACTGCACAGAACTCATGCTGACTGTTATATGCAAAGCCGATCATTTCATAAGGAACATTGCTGAAGTAATGATTGTGTGCAAAGATACGGATAAAGAAATTCTCTAAATCTTCTCCTGCATATTCAAAATTATTTAATTTGATGACCAAATTCCCATCATCGGCATATACCTCATTTTCTCCACCTTTACTTAGAAAATCTATATTTAGCAGAGAAAGGTTAATCCACAGATTGTATGAATCTGCAAATTCTGTCAGCTTTTTGATTTGGCCTCTCTTATAGCTTTCTGTTTGTTCAGCATTTCCTGTTGTTTCTTTTTCTTTTCTAACGATACAGGCTGCTTGCTCCAAGAGGCTATTGACTGGCGGGTACGCTCTATCCATGCTTTGTGAAATTCGTTGATGTATTCCATAACTTTAAATTACGAGTTTATGCAAAAGTAATACATTTCTTTTTTATTCCAATCTATTCAGATGCTTTTTGAATTTTCATCTTCCGCCAATTCTTTTATCTCTTTATTCAGAAAGACAGAGAGTATCGTCCTGACTACAACTACTCCGCCTAAGATGGCCAATTCATCCAAACTCGGATCTACCACTGTCTTTAGTATGTCTGAAGCAATTAGAAACTCCAATCCCAGTAAGAGGTAACTGCCGAAGTCAGCCCTTAGTTGCCGGATATTGTTGACTGTGTATGTTCCATTAAACCGCTTGATTTCGTTACGTAGAAAAGCTATGAATCCAACAAATACTCCGTAAGCTACAATTAGCAAACTGATAACGCTGATGATAGTAGCTATTATATTTAAAAAGGTGTGTAGCATCGTCTCTTGATGTTTGGTTATATTGTATTAACAAACAATGCTGTATAATAGTTTTGTTTTAGTATGTGGTAAGCAAACAATTTGCTAATTGCTGTATTGTTTTCAGTATTTGCAGATAGAACTTATGTTTATGATAATGTTCTTAGGTATAAATTCTCTCTACCATATTTCCGTAGAATGAATCCGCATTAGCAAAGCAGCTTTGCTAATATGGATTTTCAAATGGCACAGGATTATCATACACTGTATTTGATGGGTCAAATACTGATTTATTTATGCTATAAGTTCTTTTAATACAAATTCTGGCAGCTTCTGCTGTTCCTATTCGCTTCTGTTCCGGAGTTTTATGATTATTATTGTATTCAACAATGCGGTTGGTATTGAGAAAAGTGTATTCTTTACCTATTTTTCTTATGTGAGCTATTTCTTTATCCGTTACATTGCGTAATAGTGAACCATCAGGACTAAGAGCTTTCCATTGTTTATTGTCTTTTACTAACAACCGGATGCTGTTAACTCCATATTCTGTTAGTTCGATTATGGCATTATAGTGGGCAGGTATATTTCCTTTATCGTGCGATCCTTTGTTTGTTCGAATCATGTTTTGATATCCCCATTTCCCGTTTTCCTTGTACATGAAACCACGACTTCCTGGTTGTATATCTTCATAAGGACCGATAGTCTGCTCCGGATGCGATGCAGAGTAAAAGTAAGTTCCTCTTTTACCTTTTATCTTCCAACAAAAGTCCTTGCGAAAGCACTCTCCATAATAAAGATTATAACCTAATTCCTCATGTGAAATGTATGTGTCCGGAGCTAATAAGTCACGTCCTTTTGAATTGAAAGCATAACGTATTCCATCTTTCTCGGCTATGAATCCGAGGAAGGCAAAATCAAGACTCATTTTATTGTAAATCACAGGAATCACTGAGTGATGGTTTACTCCCCAAACAACACCGTAGAGCCATTCTGTATCTTTTTCATGTTTTTGACTAACAATGCTATTGCCGTAACCAGCATCTTCATATCTAGTTTGTAGTTCATTACAACTTGTAAAGATGAAAAGCAAACTCAAGCATACTACTATAAAAGAGAAGGAAGACAAAAGAGGTTTCATAGTATTCAAATTTTTAGTTTGATTTTATCACTGCTTTTGCAAATAAAAAACCGGGAGCTTTTAGTTATTGTCCATTCATATTGTCTGTATTTTGCTTGTTTACTATAATTTCGGTTCCTGTCATTCTGGCAATCAATACTTTCTCTGCACTATTTACTAATTGGGGATTGTAGTCTTCCTTTTGCCTGATGATTTCTTTTAGTTCATCATCACTTTTAGATAGTGCTTTCCCCAGATACTCGTCATTGATGGAATTTTCATTTTCGTCATTTGTAAGGTCTATTGTCTGAGATGAATTTTGTCCTGACGTTTCTGTATCTTCTTGTTGCCCTTTTCCTACACAAAGGAGAATAAGACCAATGAATGCTACTACTCCGCCTCCGAACATCATAACTACAACATTTCCTGCACCGGAACCAAATGCTTTTGCGAATTAATAATTCACGCTATTTTGAACGTTGATTCCGTAGATAATAACTCCTATACCTAATATTAATAAAATTAGACCTGTGATTTGGCTTGATTTCATAGCTTTAATTTGTTTATAGATTTATATTTAAATTATTACTTTAAACTAAAGAAGTGTACAAGTGTAGAGAGGGTTTGGGAGTAGATCGATTAATTGTGGCTTTTAGGCTTATTGAATCCAATAAATTTATACCATCCGTAAAAGCAAATAAAGGGACCTAGTGTTAGGCCTATTAGCTCCACTACAAGTACTGCGAATGAATTCGTATATTGTGTGAGCGAAAAAGGAAGGGGTGATATGCTGAGATATCCTCTAATAACAGAAAAATACATTAGAATTGTTCCTATGCAAATAAGTGATAATCCCATGGAACTCATATTCGCATGCTTATTCAAATATTTCCATAAAACACCTCCTGCTATTACCAAAAAGAGGTAGAGGAATAAGAGACTAATATCTAATAGATAAATAGATGGTGAATAAGTGGCTCCCAAAAAAGATTGAATGAGGTAAATGATATAAGGGAAAGTGGAGATCATTGTACTGATTAATAGTAAGATCTGTCCAATATTAGTCTGTTTTTTCGATTCTTTTCTCATTTTAAAGAATCCTTTCAAGCTAATTCCTGTTCCTGCCAAACTAAGAAATGCACAAAGAATATAGATTAATTTATCATTAAAAAATGAATGATAGCGACCTTTTGAGAGTATATAAATTGGTAATGGAAGAAATATACCTATCATGAATAGTACTTTTCCGGTGTTCGATTCAGTGTTTTCTTGTTTCTTTTTCCCCATTAAAAGTAGAGCGAAACCAATTAATGCAACTAATACACTACCGGATATTATCACTACTCCTATACCTAATATTAATAAGGTCAGACCTAAAATTTGTTTTGTTGTCATAGCATTCTTTTGTTTGTGGATTTATATTAAAATTACTGCTGCAAATTTAGGTAATGCAAAAAGAATGGAAAAATTTAACCATGGCATAGAATGCGAATTAAATAGTATATATTGCCACTAATCGTTTTCCTTGAATATAATTTCAATATCGGATGTAGCTGATAAATTGCTGTCCATAAATAAACACGAATGATTCACGTCCGATGGACGTAAACCTTCAGTAACTTATTTTCATCCCCCCCCCCCGGGGAGGGAGGGGATTAAGAAAATTTTGATAACGCAAAGGTTATTCTCGTGGAAGGTAGAAACCTAAAACTTTGGATTCAGGTTTAAAGTCGTATTTGGTTAAGTTTACAGAATTGTTTTCCATTGTGAGCGTACGAATCTTTTTCATACCGCTGTTCGTCAATTCTCCTTTTCCCCAATAATAACTATTCAGTTCGATGTCTGCAAAGTAAACGCTTATTATAGCATCTAGTTCGGTGTCTCCTATCTCATCATATAGGGCAGAGGCTGTTACTCCTTCTTTATCTAATACATCTCTTATTGACATGCCAATTTTTACACCGTTTGATAATGATACGTAAGGAGAAGTTATTATCACGTTTTGAATTGGAGAAGTGGGCGTTTCTTGCAAAAAATTAGCAACCTCAGTATCATCTAAATATAATGTGTATGAATCGAATGTTATTCCGCTTGGCTCATCATAGAATGATGCTTTCTTAACCTTATTATATAAAGCATCATTGTTTTGGGACATATCAGTGAAAGGCTTATTATTTCTCAAACTTCCTACGCCATCTTTCGTCACTATAAAACTTTCTTTGGTATCATTAGTTGTTAGTGAATCTTTATTCACTATATTGTCTTTTGACTGTGGTTTGCTATTTCCACAAGCGCATAGCATTAATGCTGATATGCACCATAAAATTGATAGTTGCTTTTTCATGGGTCTATATTAATATGGATAGATATTTTTGAATACTAAAATTCCTGTCACTTCCCCTTCTTCTCCACTAGAGTGTATATCTACTTTTCCTGTAGTTGCAGTGTTATCGAAAGATATCATATTCTGATTCGGTTTTGAATGAGTAATCCACTGGTTTCCTTCTACATTATGCGTGTATTCATATTTGCCCAAATATAGATCTACTTGTTCGGTGTGGACTTCATTGCGCGTGCCAAATACACCTGCATAACAAGCTATAGATTCGGAAGAGCCCAATTTTAGAACTTTCAAATTTCTACATCCTTCAAAAGCATATCCGCCTATGACTCTTAAATTAGGAAAATCAAGACTTTCTATGTTATTTTGGTCACCATTGAAAGCATGATTCATTAATTCACTAGCATTAGGAAGCTCTACATTTTTAATTTCACTACTGCCGTTAAACATTTCCCATCCGATTATCGTTACACCTTTTGCAATTAATGTTTCCAAGTGTGGTATTTGACCATGGCATGCTCCTCCCATTAATGTACCTGTGAAACTTTTGGCTATTTCCAATTTCTTTAAACTTCTGAAGCCTTGTAATGTTTCTGTGAGATTTAGTTCTCCATCCCCCTTGATATCAGTTATTTTTAATTCTTGAATTACTGATCGTTCAGACGGAGATAATTTGTCAATTTCGCCTAATGTCATCCCACCTCCACTGCATGAAGTTAATAGTCCGCAGGCTGTTATTAAAATAAATGGGATAACTCTGATAACTTGTTTTGTTTCCATAGTTCTTTGTATTTTTTACAAAAGAACGGATATAAATAGAACTAAAGAAATTTTCATGTGGCATAAAATGCGACAAGGAGTGCGGATATTTCCATTAATCACTTTCTTTGAATAGAATTTCAATTTCATCGTGTGTAGATAAAAGATCTTTGAGTAGAGTTGTTTTGGCTTTTATTACTACAAGTTCTGTCTTTTCATGTGGAATACAACTACTTTCATGTTGGCAATATTCTCTAAAGAAGTTATGATTTAATATTTGGGATATACGATATAATAACTCGGTATCAATATGGGATTTACGCAATATTTTATACATATTACTTTTGTCTGTATGTAGTTGGTTGGCTAGTTCTGCAACAGAAATATGCTTTTCTTCCAATACCTTTGATATAAGGTTACCAATATGTATGGTTGAGTGTATTTCAGATTTACTCATTGATCTTGAAATATATAGAAAAAGGCGGAACCATTCGTGATCTTATTTTATTCTGAGGTACCGCCAAGTACCATGTTCACAAATAAGTACGAACGGTTCACGCCCGATAGAGCGTGAACCTTCATCTACTTATTCTCGTGAACTTCAATTTGGCGGTTTTCAGAATAGAGAATAAGAGCTAAAAGCTCAAATATCTTTTTAATAAGTATAGGAATGGAAACGCTTTTCCAAATGTTTATTGTTTTAAACTAAAATAGGAGAGTACCTCCAAAGAAGCACTCTCCTTTATATAAAAGTAACTTAAATTACTTAGCCAAAGCCTGAGCTACGTCTACAGCACAAGCTACTGTACAACCTACCATCGGGTTGTTACCAATTCCCAGGAATCCCATCATTTCTACGTGAGCAGGAACTGATGAAGAACCAGCGAACTGAGCGTCAGAGTGCATACGACCCATCGTATCTGTCATACCGTATGAAGCAGGACCGGCAGCCATGTTATCCGGGTGAAGAGTACGACCTGTACCACCACCTGAAGCTACAGAGAAATATGGTTTACCAGCAAGAACACGTTCTTTCTTGTAAGTACCTGCAACTGGATGTTGGAAACGAGTCGGGTTAGTAGAGTTACCTGTGATAGATACGTCTACGCCTTCTTTCCACATGATAGCTACACCTTCGCGAACATCGTCAGCACCGTAGCATTTTACTTTTGCACGAGGACCGTCAGAGTAAGCGATTTCGCGAACAACTTTCAGTTCACCAGTAAAGTAATCGAATTGAGTCTGAACGTATGTAAAGCCGTTGATACGAGAGATGATCTGAGCAGCGTCTTTTCCAAGACCGTTCAGGATGCAACGCAACGGTTCTTTACGTACTTTGTCTGCTTTTGCAGCGATTTTGATAGCACCTTCAGCAGCAGCGAAAGATTCGTGACCTGCAAGGAATGCGAAACATTTAGTTTCTTCGCGAAGCAACATAGCAGCCAGGTTACCATGACCGATACCAACCTTACGGTCGTCAGCTACAGAACCCGGGATACAGAATGCCTGCAAACCGATACCGATAGCTTCAGCAGCTTCAGCAGCGTTTGTGCAGTTCTTCTTAAGAGCAATTGCAGTACCTACAACGTATGCCCATTTTGCGTTTTCAAAACAGATAGGCTGAGTTTCTTCACACGTTTTATAAGGATCAAGTCCGGCAGCTTCGCAGATTGCGTTAGCTTCTTCGATGTCTTTGATGCCGTTAGCGTTCAAGGCTTCAATGATACCTTTGATACGACGGTCTTGGCTTTCGAATTTTACTTCTCTAATCATAGTTTCTTTCCTCCTTATATTATTCGTGACGTGGATCAATGTGTTTAACTGCTCCCTGTTCTGCTGTTACACGACCATAAGTACCTGTAACTTTCTTCAATGCTTCGTTAGCATCAGTTCCCTTCTTGATTTCATCCATGAATTTACCCATGTGAACGAATTCGTATCCACAGATTTCATCATTCTTATCCAAGAAGATATTTTTGATGTAACCTTCAGCCATTTCAAGGTAACGAGGACCTTTAGCCAAAGTACCATAAAGGGTACCTACCTGGCTGCGCAGACCTTTACCTAAGTCTTCCAGACCTGCACCGATAATCAAACCACCTTCAGAGAAAGCAGACTGAGTGCGTCCGTAAACGATTTGCAGGAAGAGTTCGCGCATAGCTGTGTTGATTGCGTCGCAAACAAGGTCAGTGTTCAGTGCTTCGAGGATTGTTTTACCCGGAAGGATTTCAGCAGCCATAGCAGCTGAGTGAGTCATACCAGAACATCCGATAGTCTCAACTAAAGCTTCCTGGATAACGCCTTCTTTAACATTCAGTGTCAGTTTACAAGCACCCTGCTGAGGAGCACACCAACCGATACCGTGTGTCAAACCTGAAATATCAACGATTTCTTTAGATTTTACCCATTTGCCTTCTTCGGGTATGGGAGCCGGTCCGTGGTTAGGACCCTTCTTTACAACACACATGTGTTCCACTTCGTGTGAATAAGTCATAATTAGCTCTTTTTTTAGTGATATAATTAAAAATACGTAGTCACGATTCTCTAAATCGCCCACAAAGGTAGTCGATTTATTTGTTTCTGCAAATCGCCATATCTTACTTTTTTGTGAAAAGTGACAAATCCGTTTACGTTTTTTCTTCGTTTGCTAAGTCGGGATTGCATTTGTGAAAGATTACTATGCGTCGAACTATCTATTCGTTGCTTTGTTGTTATCTCAAATATAAATTTTATGGAACTGAATCAGGTAGATATACATTATTTGATAGCGGCAATCTGCGTTATTTCATCTGCGTTGGTATTTTATACTATCGGTGTATGGGGAGAAAGGCTGCAAAAGAAACTGAAGTTATGGCATATTATTTTCTTTCTTTTAGGATTGGTGTCCGATGCAGTCGGAACCAGCCTGATGGAGCATATTGCCAAATTAACGCATTTGCATGATGAAATCCACACGGTAACGGGGACGATTGCCATTCTTCTGATGTTTGTACATGCTTCATGGGCGATATGGACTTATGTGAAGGGATCTGCCGAGGCGAAAAGGCATTTTAATCGTTTTAGTATCGTCGTTTGGTGCATTTGGTTAATGCCTTATTTAATAGGTATGGCTATAGGAATGCATTTACATGCATAAATAGTTATATGTTTTTGCATTAGATAGACTTAAAAGAGTTCCTTCTTTCAGCTATCCCATGCAAAGAAAAAAATATTTTAGTCTCACGGTCTCACTGCTTTTGTGTAATCTGCATATAATTAGTATATTACAGAATGAGAGATACTTTTCAAATAGGTATCTCTCATCATTTTCTCCCTAGAATCGCTTCATTTCAGTCTATCTCTCACTCTTTTTTGGGGTATCTCTCATTCCATTTCTTTGTCCTTTGCGTAAGTAGTTGCCGAATACATCTAGCATCTTGGTTGCTGTTTACTTGTTGTTTATATATTATGTTACTTATCTCTATGGCATTTGATGCCTTTATTCGTGTGTTATTTTACCGACATCTTCATCGTTCCACCCGGGTGAACCGATCGTTGCACCCTTGTAAACAGGTCTGCGCACCCAGGTGGACATGCTTGTTCACCCGGGTGGAACGATGAAGAACTCCCTTTGATAATGCGACAATAATAGTTGTAAAGCTGGTTATTATAGGGTTGTTTGCATACTATTGAACGGTAAAAGAAATGTGCTTAAAGGCTTTTCCGGGAAAGGGAAAGTATATCGGCATGCAATTATCTGGCGGATATCGGAAAGCAGAATGAGATACCCTGTTTTCATGGGTTTGAATTAAATTAATTCCGCCAACAGGTATGTTTTAGTGAGAATGTGGCAGTATTACTAGATAGATATAGAATAAAATTAGTAGCTTTGCTGAATAATTTATTGAACAAAGCTATGATAGAAGTTATGGAGTCCGCTTTACAGAAAGCTGCGGGCGAAGGAATGGATGAATTTATCCAGGTATTTACTGATAAATATAAGGAAGTAATCGGTGGTGAATTGACTGCTGACACGATGCCGTTGTTGACAGGTGAACAGCATTCATTGCTGGCTTATCAGATTTTTCGTGATGAAATAATGTTCGGCGGATTCTGTCAGTTGATTCAGAACGGTTATGGCGGATATATCTTTGATAATCCTTTTGCCAAGGTTATGCGTCTGTGGGGAGCGGAAGAGTTCTCTAAATTGGTATATAAAGCCAAGAAGATATATGATGCCAACCGGAAGGATCTGGAAAAAGAACGGACGGATGATGAATTCATGGCGATGTATGAGCAATATGAGGCTTTTGATGATTTGGAAGAGGCATATTTAGATATGGAGGAACAAGTGACAACACTGGTTGCCAGCTATGTAGATAATCACCTGGAACTTTTTGCAAAAATAATAAAGTAAACGATGCAGTATTTTTTAAGTATCTGCATTTATTAATTGTGAATTAGAATTTATATCTTTGCAAACTCTAAAAAATATGTTTATGAAACAAATGAAATTTTTATTAGTAGCTTTAATGACGGTTTTAATGGGGATGTCTGTTACTTCTTGTATGAATGGGGATGATAATACGATATATACCGGACCTGCGTTCGCAAAATGTACAAACTATTTTCCTGCTACATTTGAATTGGCTAATGGGCAGAAATTAGTTGTGAATGAATTGTCAATGCCTAACTTGAATATAGGAGAAATCTATTTCTTTTACTATCAGTTTGACACAGCGCAACAGCCGGGGAATTCTCAGACTCTTGATGTAACACTTTATGCAGGAAGTACTCCGACTTCTATTAGTGCAAAATCTACTGAAGGACCAGAGAAAGCGGCAGATTATAACGAAGCTACTGCACCTTTATATACTTTTAATAGCGATACATCAACTCAGCCGGGAATACTTTTTGATCAATATCTTGTAATTCCTATTATGTATTGGGTAAAAGTAGAGAGTACAGACGAAAAGCAGAAAGAAGAACTTAATAAGCATTCTTTTATACTCACATATGATTTTGATGAATTGGCATCAGGGTCAACTGAACTTGTATTGAATCTTAATCATGTGATTAAAGATGGTTCAGAGGAGACTGTGACTCGTGATAAGTATACTTCTACTTATAAGGCATATAATCTGTCTAGTGTTATTTATGCATTCAAACAAGTTACTGGAGTAGAACCAACTAAAATAAAAGTAAATGCAAAGACCAACTCCTCAAAGAATTCTTTGGATGGTGCCGCAAATTCAACGTGGAGTGAAACACTTAAAACAAATTGAACTACAAAGAATTATTTAATATAGCAATGAAATTGATTTCCTCTCCGGCCAAGGCCTGGGAGGAAATTTCTATGGAAGAGGATAGGCGAAAAGTTTTTATGGCTTTTGTCTATCCTATGATTGGTTTATGCGGTTTGTCCGTCTTTATCGGCTCTTTGCTGACGAATGGATGGGGAGGACCGCAAAGTTTTCAAATAGCGATGACCAATTGTTGTGCCGTAGCTGTGGCATTGTTTGGTGGTTACTTTCTGGCGGCCTATGCAATTAACGAAATGGGAGTAAGAATGTTTGGGATGCCTGCCAATGCTCCGTTGACACAACAGTTTGCCGGATATGCACTTGTTGTCCCCTTCTTGCTTCAGATTGTGACCGGACTTTTACCTGATTTTAGAATTATTGCCTGGCTATTTCAGTTCTACATTGTCTATGTAGTATGGGAAGGAGCTCCCATATTGATGCAAGTGGAGGAAAAAGTACGATTGAAATACACCCTTTTCTCATCAGTTTTGTTAATACTATGTCCGACGGTGATTCAAATTGTATTTAGTAAGTTGATAGCCATACTTAATTAATGTGTAAAGATGAAACAACCTTCTGTAAATATCAAGAATAAACGTGCTACATTTGACTATGAGTTGATGGATACCTACACGGCAGGTATCGTATTGACAGGCACGGAAATTAAATCCATTCGTTTAGGAAAAGCAAGTCTGGTGGATACGTTTTGTTATTTTGCGAAAGGCGAATTATGGGTAAAGAATATGCATATCGCCGAGTACTTCTATGGTTCGTACAATAATCATACAGCTCGTAGAGACAGAAAGTTGTTGCTTAATAAGAAAGAATTGGAGAAAATTCAACGGGGAATGAAAGACCCCGGTTTTACTACCGTTCCTGTGCGTTTGTTTATCAACGAAAAAGGTTTGGCGAAACTGGTCGTTGCTTTGGCGAAAGGTAAAAAACAGTACGATAAACGGGAATCAATTAAAGAAAAAGATGACCGCAGAGACATGGCCCGAATGTTTAAGCGATAAGATGGCTTTATAGCGTAATAGTAAGATAAGATCGTGATAGGTCTAAGATAGGCAGAGTGACAATTAGGTGTTAATGTAATAAGGTAAGAATGAAAAAGACAATTTCTCAGATTGTATCCGAGCGTATTCTGATTCTGGATGGCGCAATGGGCACAATGATACAACAATATAATCTTAAAGAAGAAGATTTTCGTGGTGAACGTTTTGCGCATATTCCCGGTCAGTTGAAGGGGAATAATGATTTGTTGTGTCTGACTCGCCCCGATGTCATTCAAGATATCCATCGTAAATACCTGGAAGCAGGTGCGGATATTATCGAGACCAATACATTCAGTTCTACAACTGTCTCAATGGCGGATTATCATGTAGAAGAATATGTGCGCGAAATCAATCTTGCCGCTACCAGACTGGCACGTGAACTGGCGGACGAATATACGGCAAAGAGTCCGGATAAACCGCGTTTTGTTGCAGGCTCCGTTGGACCTACTAATAAAACCTGTTCTATGAGCCCGGATGTGAACGATCCGGCGTTTCGTGCCTTGTCTTATGACGAACTGGCTGCCTCTTACCAGCAGCAAATGGAAGCCATGCTGGAAGGTGGGGTGGATGCCATTCTTATCGAAACCATATTTGATACGCTGAATGCGAAAGCGGCGATCTTTGCCGCTGAACAAGCAATGAAGGCGACAGGTGTAGAAGTACCTGTCATGTTATCTGTGACTGTGTCCGATATCGGCGGACGTACATTGTCCGGACAGACTTTGGAAGCTTTCCTTGCTTCTGTGCAGCATGCCAATATATTTTCAGTCGGATTGAATTGCTCCTTTGGTGCCCGTCAGTTGAAGCCTTTTCTTGAACAGTTGGCTTCGCGTGCACCTTATTATATCAGTGCTTATCCTAATGCGGGCCTTCCGAATAGTCTGGGGAAATATGATCAGACTCCCGCAGATATGGCTCATGAAGTGAAGGAGTATATTCAGGAAGGATTGGTTAATATTATCGGTGGTTGTTGTGGTACGACAGATGCCTACATTGCAGAATATCAGACACTGATAGCAGGTGCCAAACCTCATGTTCCGGCACCCAAACCGGATTGTATGTGGCTTTCCGGACTCGAACTGCTGGAAGTGAAACCGGAAATCAACTTTGTGAATATAGGTGAGCGTTGCAACGTAGCAGGCTCACGCAAGTTTCTTCGTCTGATTAATGAAAAGAAATATGATGAAGCCCTTTCCATAGCTCGTCAGCAAGTAGAAGACGGAGCTTTGGTTATTGACGTTAATATGGATGATGGTCTGCTGGATGCCCGGACTGAGATGACTACTTTTCTGAATCTCATCATGTCCGAACCGGAAATAGCCCGTGTACCTGTTATGATCGACTCTTCCAAATGGGAAGTGATCGAAGCCGGATTGAAATGCCTGCAAGGCAAATCAATCGTAAACTCGATCTCTCTGAAGGAAGGGGAGGTAGTATTTCTGGAGCATGCCCGGATCATCAAGCAATATGGAGCGGCAACTGTCGTGATGGCTTTTGATGAAAAAGGACAGGCGGATACTGCTGCCCGCAAGATAGAAGTGTGCGAACGTGCATATCGTCTGCTGGTTGATAAAGTTGGATTCAATCCTCATGATATTATTTTCGACCCGAATGTGCTTGCGGTGGCTACAGGAATCGAAGAGCATAACAATTACGCCGTAGACTTTATAGAAGCTACCGGATGGATCAGGAAGAATCTTCCCGGTGCACACGTCAGCGGCGGAGTGAGTAATCTTTCTTTCTCTTTCCGTGGCAATAATTATATTCGTGAAGCAATGCATGCGGTATTCCTTTATCATGCCATCCAGCAAGGGATGGATATGGGAATCGTCAATCCGGGAACTTCCGTACTCTACAGTGATATTCCTGCAGATACGCTGGAAAAGATAGAGGACGTAGTATTGAATCGTCGTCCCGATGCTGCCGAGCGTCTGATAGAACTGGCGGAAGCATTGAAAGAAACGATGGGCGGTACTTCCGGTCAGGCAGCTGTGAAGCAGGATGCATGGAGAGAAGAATCCGTACAAGAGCGTTTGAAATATGCTTTGATGAAGGGAATCGGTGATTATCTGGAACAGGATTTAGCGGAAGCTTTACCTTTATATGATAAAGCTGTAGATGTAATTGAAGGTCCGTTGATGGATGGAATGAATTATGTCGGCGAGCTTTTTGGCGCAGGAAAAATGTTCCTGCCTCAGGTCGTGAAGACTGCCCGTACTATGAAGAAAGCCGTAGCTATACTGCAACCGATCATTGAATCAGAAAAAGTGGAAGGATCATCTTCTGCCGGAAAAGTTCTGCTTGCCACCGTAAAAGGGGATGTGCACGACATCGGAAAAAATATAGTTGCCGTCGTAATGGCGTGCAACGGTTATGATATAGTTGACTTGGGAGTGATGGTTCCGGCAGAAACCATTGTTCAGCGTGCCATCGAAGAAAAAGTCGATATGATCGGTTTGAGTGGCTTGATCACACCTTCTCTGGAAGAAATGACTCATGTGGCTGCCGAACTGGAGAAAGCCGGACTGGATATTCCTCTGTTGATTGGCGGAGCCACTACTTCAAAGATGCATACGGCACTGAAAATCGCACCTGTATATCATGCGCCGGTTGTACATCTGAAAGATGCTTCTCAGAATGCCAGTGTTGCTTCCCGGCTGTTGAATTCGCAGATGAAAGCCGAACTGATTAATGAGTTAGATGCAGAATATCAGGCACTTCGTGAGAAGAGCGGACTATTACGCCGTGAAACAGTATCGTTGGAAGAAGCCCAGAAAAATAAGTTAAACCTATTTTAAAGACTTGTCACAATGAAAAAGATTTTTTCTTTCTTGTGTATGCTCATGGCAATGACTGCTATGATCTCGTGTTCTTCCTCAAAAGAGGAAAAAGGAACAACCGGCACCGGAAATGTCGCTTTGGATAATATCTTTGAGCGTAAGAGCGTGCGTACTTACTTGAATAAAGGGGTAGAGAAAGAGAAAATTGATTTAATGCTTCGTGCAGGGATGTCTGCTCCATCGGGAAAGGATGTTCGTCCCTGGGAGTTTGTGGTTGTTTCCGACCGTGCGAAACTGGATTCGATGGCGGCGGCTCTTCCTTATGCCAAAATGTTGACACAAGCCCGTAATGCGATTATTGTCTGTGGTGATTCTGCCCGTTCTTTTTATTGGTATTTAGACTGTTCTGCTGCAGCACAGAATATTTTGCTGGCTGCTGAAAGTATGGGGCTGGGTGCTGTATGGACAGCTGCTTATCCGTATGAAGATCGTATGGAAGTCGTTCGCAAATATACCCACCTGCCCGAGAATATTCTTCCTCTTTGTGTCATTCCTTTCGGCTATCCTGCAACAAAAGAGCAGCCGAAACAGAAATATGACGAGAAAAAGATACATTATAATCAGTATTAGTAAACAAAAGTTTTGTCTTTTCAATAAATTCCTTACATTTGCGGCTTAATTGATTAAAATCTGATACGCAAATGTTTGGAATAGATGACCCTTTTATAGTCTTGCCATATATCCTCTCAGTGATATGTGTGATTTTTGCTGCCTGGTTTGGGCTGAAATATTGGAATAAGGACGACGATAAAGACGAAACGCGATGAATACATTTACTCTTGGCTTGATTGTGATAGCTTATCTGCTGTCATTGGCCTACCTCGGTTTTTTAGGATATAAGAAGACTACGAATACCAGTGATTATCTGGTTGGCGGACGTCAGATGAATCCGATAGTGATGGCGCTTTCTTATGGTGCTACGTTTATCTCTGCGTCTGCTATAGTTGGTTTTGGCGGAGTAGCGGCTGCTTTCGGTATGGGTATTCAGTGGCTGTGTTTCCTCAATATGTTTGTCGGGGTAGTTATCGCCTTCATATTCTTCGGTTTGCGTACGCGGCGCATGGGAGCAAAACTGAATGTCAGCACTTTCCCGCAGTTATTAGGCCGTCATTTTCGTTCCCGTAATATACAGGTGTTCATTGCAGCCGTTATATTTATAGGCATGCCGCTGTACGCTGCTGTGGTAATGAAAGGGGGCGCTGTATTTATTGAACAGATTTTTGAGATTGATTTTAATATATCTCTGCTGATATTTACGTTAGTCATTGCTGCGTATGTGATTGCGGGAGGAATGAAGGGGGTGATGTATACGGATGCTTTACAGGCAGTTATCATGTTTGGCTGTATGCTGTTTCTGTTGTTCTCTTTATATCAGGTGCTTGGCATGGGTTTTACGGAAGCAAACAAGGAATTGACAAATATAGCCCCTCTGGTTCCGGAAAAGTTCAAGGCATTGGGGCATCAGGGATGGACCGCAATGCCTGTGACAGGTTCTCCGCAGTGGTACTCATTGGTTACCTCTCTTATTTTGGGAGTAGGAATCGGTTGCCTTGCACAGCCTCAGTTGGTGGTACGTTTTATGACGGTAGAAAGTAGCAAACAGTTGAATCGTGGCGTATTTATCGGTTGTTTTTTCCTGATTATAACGGTAGGAGCTATCTATCATGCCGGTGCATTAAGCAATCTTTTCTTCTTGAAGACAGAAGGAGCCGTTGCTACGGAAGTGATACAGGATATTGATAAAATCATTCCTTATTTCATCAATAAAGCTATGCCGGACTGGTTTGCCGCTTTGTTTATGCTCTGTATCCTTTCTGCAAGTATGTCTACGCTTAGTTCTCAGTTCCACACAATGGGAGCATCGGTTGGTTCTGACATTTATGGTACTTATAAGCCCCGTTCTCGTGGCAAATTGACAAATGTGATTCGTTTGGGAGTACTTTTCTCTATTTTGGTCAGCTATATTATTTGCTATATGCTGCCTCACGATATTATCGCCCGCGGAACTTCTATTTTCATGGGTATCTGTGCTGCTGCATTTCTTCCTGCCTACTTTTGTGCATTGTACTGGAAGAAAGCGACGAAACAGGGAGTTATGGCAAGTCTCTGGGTAGGAACTTTAGGCAGTGCTTTTGCACTAATATTCCTTCATCAGAAAGAAGCTGCCGCAATGGGAATATGTAAATTCCTGTTTGGCAAGGATGTATTGATTGAGACATATCCGTTTCCGGTAATTGACCCTATTCTCTTTGCATTACCATTGTCTATACTGGCTATTGTTGTGGTTAGCCTTTTGACGGGCAGAAACAAGTAGTAAATAAGTAATAGGTAATAAGTAATAGGTAATAAGCCGTGCGGATACACTATTGATAAGCTACGGTTATTACCTATTACCTGATACTTATTACTTATTTTATCTTTTTTTTGTACGATTCGAACCGGGACTGAATATCACGTACGAAGTTGAACGTTTCTATGCCACGGAAATATCCATTTTTACAAACAGGGTCGGTGAAGTATTCCTCATTGCTTTTGAGCAGGATGAAGTTTTCGACGTTGTCTTTCCATACGAGGTTATTCTTTCCGTATTTTTTTGCTAATGCCATGGCGTCGTAGATATGTCCTAGGCCGGCATTGTAAGAAGCCAGTATGAAATTGAGTCGTTCCTGTTTGTCAGGGATCATATTGAAACTTCGGTCTGTGGCGGCAATGTATTTAACGGCTGCTTTTATACTTTCTTCCGGGTTTTGTTCTTTACCTGCGGGTACGCCCATTGCTCGTGCAGTGGCAGGCATCAATTGCATCAATCCTTTGGCTCCTGCCCAAGATACGGCTGTTGTGTCAAAGTTTGATTCTGTATAGGCGAGGGATGCCAGCATTCGCCAGTCCCATCCGATCTCTTGGGCGTATTTCTTGAATAAATCGTCGTAATGTGATATTTTTCCTTCTTTAAGTGAAAGGATGGGGGAGTGTGGCATCATTTTACTATTCTCGAAGTAACGCTTCATACTTGCCGTATAGGCAGGAGAGGTCATATTTTCTTTATGCCAGTTTGTGGCGGCGGCTGCCAGTTCGGGACTGTCTTTTCGCACAGCCCATGAAGAACGCTGGTCAAAACTGATAGAAAGATCGATATTCAGATTGGGATAGTAAGTTTTATTCAGTTTGGCTAAATCATTATCGGCTACGGTATAGGGAATCTTACCTTGTGCTACCTGGGTGATTAAGTCTTCCGCGGTAACGCTATCTCCCGTTATCTTATGAATATGGATACCACCTCCCAGTTCGTTGTTCAGATTCACGAGGCGATCGTAATATTTGCCTGGTTTGACATATATATCTTTGCCGATAAGTTCCGTTACATCTTTCAGTGGTTTACGCTTTCCATTTCCTTGCTGGACGATAACCTGATGGGTGATTATGTCTTCTCCGCAATACAAAAGGCTGTCTTTCCATTCTTTGGTAATCGGCAGGTTGTAGGCGATCATATCTCCTTCGCCTGACTGTAATTTCTGAATCAATTCACGGACATTTCTGGCTACCTCGATTCTGAGTTTCAGTCCCAGACTTTTAGCGAACTGTTCACTGAGTTCGTATTGGAATCCCATTTCCTGTCCGCGATAAATGAAATATGAAGTAGAGCTATAGAGTGTCAGCACAACCAGTTCTCCACTGTCTTTAATCTGTGGAAGATCGTGTGCTGTTTCATTCTTTTCGGTATGATGTTTGTTCCGGCATCCGAATACACAGCACAAAAGTATAAGAAACAAGGGGAGGATCAGTGTCTTGGCACTCATTCTGAACTCTTTATCTTTCATTCTTCATTTTTCAAATGTTTCTTGATATACATTGTTAATATATCGATAGCTACTGCATTGCTGCCGCCTTCCGGAACGATAAGGTCCGCATAGCGTTTGCAGGGTTCTATGAATTGCAGGTGCATCGGTTTCAGAACACGGGTATAGCGTTCCATGACAGCTTCCGCTGTCCGTCCTCTTTCAATGACATCCCTTTGGATGACACGTATCAGGCGTTCATCGGGATCGGCATCTACAAATATCTTTAGATCCATCATATTGCGTAGCTTCTTGTCGCACAAGGCAAGGATACCTTCAATAATGACGACTTCACGAGGCTCGATGTGGATGGTTTCCGGTTGGCGGGTACAAGTCAGATAAGAATAGGTCGGCTGCTCGATGCTTTTTCCTTCTTTCAGCATCATCACATGTTTGGAAAGCAAGCTCCATTCAAAAGCATCCGGATGGTCAAAGTTGATATTCTGACGTTCTTCAACCGGCACGTGACTACTGTCTTTGTAGTATGAATCCTGAGGTAATAGTACTACTTCTCCAACGGGGAGGCTTTCTATTATTTTTCGTACGACGGTGGTTTTTCCGGAGCCCGTTCCACCTGCTATTCCTATTATTAACATCTCTTTATAGTGTTATTTGAACCAAATAGAGTAATTTTGCATTAGTAATGTAATGCATTGACAAGACAAATATAGAAACAATTCATTAAAATAACAACGTAATGGTGAAACACATTGTATTATTTAAGTTAAAAGACGAAGTTCCCGAAGCGGAGAAACTCGTAGTGATGAATAAATTTAAGGAAGCTATCGAAGCGCTCCCCGCCAAGATTTCAGTGATCCGTAAGATTGAGGTCGGACTGAATATGAATCCGGGAGAGGCTTGGCATATAGCTCTCTATAGCGAATTTGACACGCTGGAGGATGTGAAGTTCTATGCAACACACCCTGATCATGTGGCAGCCGGAAAGATTATAGCTGAAGCAAAGGACAGTCGTGCATGCGTGGATTATGAATTATAACCCCCAATAATGAAAATGAGAAAATTAATTTCTTTTCTGCTTTTAAGCTTTGTAGCCTATACATTGCAGGCGCAGATTAAAGATCCGGTAAAGTTTAAAACAGAACTGAACTCTCTTTCTGATACAGAAGCGGAGATCGTGTTTACGGCTGCCATTGACAAAGGGTGGCATGTTTATTCTACCGATCTTGGAGACGGAGGACCTATTTCTGCCACATTTAATGTGGAGAAGAAGTCTGGTGTAGAACTGGTAGGTAAATTGAAGCCTGTCGGCAAGGAAATAGCTACTTTCGACAAACTGTTCGAAATGAAAGTGCGCTATTTCGAGAATACTGCCAAATTCGTGCAGAAAGTGAAGCTGACTGGTGGAGCTTATGCGATAGAAGGTTATCTGGAATATGGAGCCTGCGACGATGAGAGTTGTCTGCCTCCGACAGAAGTTCCTTTTAAGTTTTCGGGTGAAGCAAAGGCCGGAACTACGGCTGCTCCTGTAGCCAAAGCTGATAAGCCGGAGACAAAAGAGGCGGAAGAAGTAACTGCTCCTGCTGCGTCCAAAGACTCTGCTGCAATGATGGAACTGGTTCCTGCTTCTGCTACGGATGCAAATGCCGATATTCAACCAGCTGTAGCTTCCGGTGACCTTTGGCGTCCGGTAATCAGTGAATTGCAGGCACTGGGCGAGGAACATACTCAGGGAGATATGTCCTGGATTTATATTTTCGTGACAGGTTTCCTGGGTGGATTGCTGGCTCTGTTCACTCCTTGTGTATGGCCTATTATCCCGATGACAGTCAGTTTCTTTCTGAAACGTAGCAAAGATAAGAAGAAAGGTATTCGTGATGCGTGGACTTATGGTGCTTCCATTGTCGTTATTTATGTGGCATTAGGACTGGCTATCACACTGATATTTGGTGCCAGTGCGCTCAATGCTTTATCGACGAATGCTGTCTTTAATATCCTTTTCTTCCTGATGCTGGTAATCTTTGCCGCTTCATTTTTTGGAGCGTTTGAGATTAGATTACCGTCAAAGTGGGGCAATGCGGTAGATAGTAAAGCGGAATCGACTACCGGTCTGCTGAGTATCTTCCTGATGGCATTTACACTTTCACTGGTATCTTTCTCTTGTACAGGTCCGATTATCGGATTCCTGCTTGTACAGGTTTCTACTACAGGAAGTGTGGTGGCTCCGGCTATCGGTATGTTGGGTTTTGCCATTGCATTGGCATTGCCGTTCACACTCTTTGCTCTGTTCCCGTCATGGCTGAAATCTATGCCGAAGTCGGGCGGATGGATGAATGTGATCAAAGTGACGTTAGGATTTCTGGAACTGGCATTTGCGCTTAAATTCCTGTCGGTTGCCGATCTGGCTTATGGCTGGAGATTACTCGACCGTGAAACCTTCCTCGCTCTGTGGATTGTCATTTTTGCATTGCTGGGTTTCTATTTGCTTGGTAAAATCAAGTTTCCGCATGACGATGATGACAATAAGGTGGGAGTGACTCGTTTCTTTATGGCACTTATCTCTCTGGCGTTTGCCGTATATATGGTTCCCGGTTTGTGGGGAGCTCCGTTAAAAGCCGTAAGTGCTTTTGCTCCTCCTATGCATACGCAAGACTTTAACCTGTATAAGAATGAAGTACATGCGAAATTTGATGACTACGATCTGGGTATGGAGTATGCACGTCTGAATGGCAAACCAGTGATGCTTGACTTTACAGGCTATGGATGCGTGAACTGTCGTAAGATGGAAGCCGCTGTATGGACGGACCCGAAAGTGAGTGATCTGATTAATAATGATTATGTGCTGATTACTCTGTATGTGGATAATAAAACTCCGTTGACCGAACCTGTGAAAATCGTAGAGAACGGTAAGGAACGTACTTTGCGTACAGTCGGTGATAAGTGGAGTTATCTGCAACGTGTGAAGTTTGGTGCTAATGCACAGCCTTTCTATGTATTGCTGGATAATCAGGGAAGTCCTTTGAATAAGTCTTATGCTTACGATGAAGACATTCCCAAATATATTGAATTCCTGCAAACTGGACTGGAGAATTATCGGAAGGAAAAATAATCCGAAGATATAACTATCAATGAGAAGCGGTCCCACTCAGTAGAGTGGGACCGCTTCATTTAAATAGAATAGAATAAAACTAGAAATAATGTTTTTTACATGGATACTTCCATTACCAGAAGTTTGGTCCCTTTAGTAGCACGGATAGAGAAGCTTTTGGTATCCCATATTCCGATGCCGTCACGTTTGGCCAGATGTTCATCGGCCACGCTGATCTCTCCTTCTATCACAAACAGATAAGCTCCGTTACCTTCCTGATGCATACAATATTCGATGGTTCTTTCCGTATCGAAGTCTCCCATAGAGAACCAGGCATCCTGTTTGATGGAGGCCGGTGTCTTGCCGTTCGGTGAAATGAACAGAGATAACTCGTTCGGTTTCAGCAGCGGACGTATATCGAAATTGTTATATTCGGGTTTCGTATTCTCGATTCGGGGGAATACCCATATTTGCAGGAATTCCAATTGTTCTTCCTTGCTGTCGTTATACTCACTATGATAGATACCACTGCCCGTACTCATCACTTGGATATCACCGGGAGTAATCGTTTTCGTATTTTGTACACTGTCGCCATGTCTCAGATACCCTTTCAACGGAATGGAAATTACTTCCATATTTTTATGTGGATGAGTATCAAATCCCATCGACGGGTCTACACTGTCATCATTCAGCACTCGCAAGGCTCCGAAATGGATTCTTTCCGGATTGTAATAGTTAGCAAAACTGAATGTGTGGTGGGTTTTGAGCCAGCCATGATTAAAATAGCCTCTTGATGAAGCTCTGTCGATTACTTTTTTCATAATCTTCCTTTCTTTTTTATAGAACTTTGTTGTGTGCTTTGTTCGCACTTTTATAATAGGATAACAATTAAAGGAGCACAAAGTTCTTGGTCGGAAACTTAATAAGAAAGAAGGTTATTTTTAACTCAGAAAGATGCGTATGCTAAGATGTCATGAGCGGAGTTCTGATTGAAGGACATAAAACGATCCGGAATGGGGTAGAGGTTTACGACTTTACTTATATCAATTGGTTTTGGATTGGGGCGGCTCTATTGTTGGTATTTTTCGCTTTATGGGGTGGAATGCGAAGCAAAAAGTAAAGGTTTGATTATCACGTGAATATAAAATAGGAACCTTTTCTTTTAAAGTAGCGGGTTCTTGGTTTAAAACCAACGACCTGTTCCTTTAAAACCAACGGGGCGTTTCTTTTAAAGGAATGAGCCCTGATATTTCAGAATTATTTCAGTATCATAATTTTTCTTTGCCGGAGTTTTATTATCTTTGTACTTTTAACCCGGTAATCGATGAGTAGAATATTTGCAATTACTAAAATACTGCTGTTTGCGCTATTGGCTGGAATGACTTCCACTGCATTTGCACAAAGTGATGATTTCACTACATGGACTAAATTCAAAGTGAACTATAAGATCGATCCCCGATTTTCACTTTTAAGCAATCTGGAGTTTCGGACAAAGGATGACGTAAGTAGAATGGACCGTTTGGGATTGGCCATTGGAGGTGAGTATCGGGCTTATTCATTTTTGAAACTGGAAGCCGGATATGAAACTCATTTCCGGAATTTGGGAGATTCGGAATGGAAATTCAGACACCGTTATAACTTTGGAGCAACTGCCAGTTTTCAGTATCAATGGTTGAAAATTGCTTTGAGAGAAAGGTTTCAGCAAACTTTTGACCGTGGTGATTCAAAAGCTCGTCTGCGTTCCCGCTTAAAATTAGCTTATGCGCCTGAAAAAGGAATCGTTTCTCCTTACTTCTCAATTGAAATTTATCAAAGTCTGGATGATGCTCCTTTTTGGAGGGCAGATCGTATGCGTTATCGTCCTGGAGTAGAGATTGCTTTGGCTAAACGATGGGCGTTAGATGTTTTTTATTGTTATCAGTATGAGTCTCCAAAAGGTAAACATATTGCCGGAGTAGAAATAGGCTATTCTTTTTGAAAATGTTAGATTACTAATATAATAATGTGTAAGCCTATTTGGCTTTGAAATATCCCTGATTCATAAAGTGCTATTAATTTGATACTTATGAATAAATATAAATATTATTTAAGAAAATGAAGTGCTGGTTGGTTTATGATATATACTTTTGCTTTCAGCATTTCACAATGAAATGTTGGAGTTGATGATTCTCCAGTCGCAACAGAAATGTTGTGAGGAATCTCATAACTGAAAGCGAATACTTCCTTTTATGTCCTTCTTTCTGCTCAATCAAAGATTTCTTATTATTTATATTTAAATGAAGAGGATATGAATATTCTGTTTAGAATGGAGAAAGGAATCGCTGTATGCCTTTTTTCTTCTTTTTTTGTATCAGCATGTGTAAATCATATTTCGGAAGAGAAGGCTATAGTCAGCGATGGAGGTATTTCATTGAGATTTACTGCTGATATTCATGAAGCGACATATACACGTGTTGCCGGCAATGGCTTTGAAGAGAATGATGAAGTAGGGGTGTTTGCCCTTGTGGGTTCTTCCACCATGAAGGAAGAACGTTATGCGGATAATTTGCGTTTCTTTCGTACTTCCGAAAAAATATTTGAGTCCAGTGAACCGATTTATTATCCTGATGATGAGGTAACATTACGTTTGATCAGTTATTATCCTTACCAGGAAGAGGGAGTGGATATGGGAGAAAGTACGATGCCGGTGGCGGTAGAAGCTGATCAAAATCTTTCTGCCGATTATTTTTGCTCTGATTTTCTGGTTGCCTCTCAGAATCTGCAATCAGCTCCTAAAGGAGCCATCGCCCTGCACTATGATCACAAATTTTTCAAGTTAAAAATAGCTCTGGTAGGAAAGGAAGGTGAAGAATTGCAGGGGATACTGGATACTGACCCCAAACTTTCTGTTTGTGGTTTTTATAGTAAGGCGATTTATGATTTTCAAAAAGAGACTTATTCCGCTTTTTCTGATGAGAAAAGCATTACTCCTGCCGGAAAATGGGAGATACAGGGAAATCGGTTGAGCGGAAAAGAAGTGATCCTTATTCCGCAAGAAACCACTTTGGGCTATCAATACATCGTATTGGAAGTTGGAGGCAAGATATATACCAGCCCATTGCCTTCTTCATTGCAGTTACAGAGTGGTAAACAGAGTGAGCTGGCGATTTCCTTCATCCCGACCGAAGATGTTTTGATAAGTAAAGTCGAAGGAGAAATCAATAGTTGGGAAGATGGAAATACAGGGCAGTCCGGGTCCGAAGTTTTCCACAATTATGTGGATGTGTCAAAATTGGTATTTGACGATTCGAAGGTGTATAAAGTGTTGAGTGCTGGGCAGCAGGTAGCAGAAATATGTAAAGAATATCTAGTGACGCCTGATTTTTCTTCACAGGCAATTGTCGTTTATCCGATGAAAGATAACCATGCGGTTGACTTATCCAAGGGAACGGTAGTACAATTGGTCGGACATGCAGATAAAGTGCACGGCGGAACTGTAGCGTGGGATTTGAAAGAACATTCATTGAAATATACTCCTGGAAATCAGGCTGCCCGAAGTAAGGTGTATATTTTGCCTGACGGACAAATTGCATTGTCTATGCCTGAAGAAATGTTGCCCGTATTGGCCATGAAAGATATAATGCGTGATGTGCGTGGGAGTAGTATTCACAATTACCCGATAGTGAAAATTGGTACGCAGTATTGGATGGGAAGTAATCTGAAAACATCATTATATATAGATGGAGAAGAAATTCCGAAACTGGAGATTATGAATGCCGGAGCGACAGGTTATCTATTGTCTCAAACAGATAAGAGTTATTATTTTTATAGTTTTGGAACAATTGTCAGTAATAAGCTGCTTCCTGTGGGGTGGAATATGCCTGATTGGAATGATTGGAATATGCTGAAAACTTATTTGAGCAATGATGCCTCTTTGTTGAAAACCGGGACATGGAAAGCAATAAGTACCGGTGCCGGTGCAATAGTAGGAACTGCTACCAATCTCACGGGTTTTGATGGATATCCGGTAGGAATGTATGCCGGCAAGTTTCAGTCTGCCTATGAAGGAAAATATCTTTCTTATTGGACTTTGAATGAAGCAGGGACAGATGCGGATGAGAAAATATTCTTGTTGAGAAGTGATAAAAACGAAATAGCAGAGGGAAACACCGGGTTAGACAAAGCTTACGCCATTCGTTGCATCCGAAAGTAAATCGTGGAAAATTGTTCTTCTTTTTTATATTTTGCTTATATTTGGGAAGTGAAACTTAAATAGAAGTCATAGATTATGAAGAAAATAATAAATCCCTGGAAAGGTCTGGAAGGGTACAATTGCTTTGGTTGCGCCCCTAATAATGAAGCCGGAATAAAGATGGAGTTTTATGAAGATGGCGACGAAGTGGTAAGTATCTGGAAACCCCGTCCTGAATATCAGGGATGGATCAATACCTTGCACGGTGGTATTCAGGCTGTTCTCATGGATGAAATTTGCGCTTGGGTGATACTTCGTAAATTACAGACAACGGGAGTAACTTCAAAAATGGAGACTCGTTACCGCAAGCCGGTCAGTACTACTGATTCCCATATTGTGTTGCGTGCTTCTATTAAGGAAGTCAAGCGAAATATTGTAATTATTGAAGCTAAGTTATATAATAAGGATGGCGAAGTATGTACCGAAGCGGTTTGTACGTACTTTACGTTCTCGCACGAAAAGTCGAAAGATGAAATGCACTTTGATAAGTGTGATGTAGAGCCAGAAGAGATATTGCCTTTAATTTGAAATAAAAACTGAACTTTTTGTGATAAATGTTTGGAAGTATCAAACAAATGCTTTACTTTTGTCGCATTAAATAAAAGAAATATGAAATATACAGTTGCACATCATCATCATCATTTTCCTAACGAATAACTCGGTGGGCGTGATTGATAGTGTGTATAACTCTATAAAGATAACGAAGGCTTACCGAATACGGTAAGCCTTTTTTTATTTCTGAATTGTTCGAATTGTAAATCATAAAATAATAAATAAAATCATGTTAAGAATCGCAGTACAAGCCAAAGGACGTCTCTTCGAAGAGACAATGGCACTTTTAGGAGAGTCGGATATTAAAATCAGTACAACGAAGCGTACTTTGTTGGTGCAGTCTTCCAATTTTCCTATCGAAGTTTTATTTCTTCGTGACGATGATATCCCGCAAACAGTAGCTACCGGTGTAGCTGATTTGGGAATTGTCGGTGAGAATGAATTTATGGAAAAAGAGGAAGATGCTGAAATCATCAAACGATTGGGATTCAGCAAATGTCGTTTGTCTTTGGCAATGCCGAAAGACATTGAATATCCGGGATTGTCATGGTTCAATGGGAAGAAAATAGCTACTTCTTATCCGGTCATTTTGAGAAACTTCCTAAAGAAGAACGGAGTAAATGCAGAGATACATGTCATTACCGGTTCGGTAGAAGTATCTCCGGGCATTGGACTGGCAGATGCTATCTTTGATATCGTAAGTTCAGGATCTACTTTGGTAAGCAACCGCTTGAAGGAAGTGGAGGTAGTGATGAAATCCGAAGCGCTGTTGATTGGCAACAAAAACATGAGCGATGAGAAGAAAGAAGTACTGGAAGAACTTTTGTTCCGAATGAATGCAGTAAAGACTGCCGAAGACAAGAAATACGTGCTGATGAATGCTCCGAAGGATAAACTGGAAGAAATAATTGCCGTGTTACCTGGTATGAAGAGCCCTACTATTATGCCATTGGCACAAGAAGGCTGGTGCTCTGTTCATACTGTACTAGATGAAAAGCGTTTTTGGGAAATCATTGGCAAATTGAAGGGACTGGGTGCTGAAGGTATTTTGGTGTTGCCGATTGAAAAAATGATAGTCTAATAAGTTTGAATGATGAAACTAATCAAATATCCCTCCAAAGAACAATGGGCAGAACTTCTGAAGCGTCCGGCTTTGAATACGGAGAGCTTGTTCGATACAGTTCGTACTATTATAAATAAGGTAAGAGCGGAAGGTGATAAAGCTGTTTTGGAATATGAGGCGGCTTTTGATAAGGTGACTTTGTCTGCTCTCACTGTGACTTCCGAAGAAATACAGAAAGCCGAAGGACTGATCAGCGACGAGTTGAAATCTGCCATTACGCTGGCTAAACGGAATATTGAAACTTTCCACTCTTCCCAACGCTTCGTTGGCAAGAAGGTAGAAACAATGGAAGGAGTAACTTGCTGGCAAAAGGCGGTAGGTATCGAAAAGGTGGGGCTTTATATTCCCGGTGGAACGGCTCCGCTTTTCTCTACGGTATTGATGTTGGCTGTTCCCGCAAAAATTGCAGGATGCAGGGAAATTGTGCTTTGTACCCCTCCCGATAAAAACGGAAATATTCATCCGGCTATTCTCTTTGCCGCTCAACTGGCAGGTGTCAGTAAGATATTCAAAGCGGGAGGAGTGCAAGCTATCGCTGCTATGGCATATGGAACCGAGAGTGTTCCTAAAGTCTACAAAATCTTTGGCCCTGGAAATCAATATGTAACGGCTGCCAAGCAGTTGGTAAGTCTTCGGGATGTAGCCATCGACATGCCGGCAGGTCCTTCCGAAGTGGAAGTGCTGGCTGATGCATCTGCTAATCCGGTGTTTGTTGCGGCAGATTTACTGTCGCAGGCAGAACACGGAGTGGACAGTCAGGCGATGTTGATAACAACCTCTGAAAAGCTTCAGGCAGAAGTAATGGAAGAAGTAGACCACCAACTGGCAAAGCTTCCTCGACGGGAAATTGCTGCGAAATCTCTGGAAAACAGTAAACTGATTTTGGTGAAGGACATGGATGAAGCGTTAGAGTTGACGAATGCATACGCACCCGAACATCTGATTGTAGAGACTGAAAATTATCTGGAAGTTGCTGAACGTGTAATAAATGCCGGTTCCGTCTTCCTTGGCTCATTGACGCCGGAAAGTGCAGGGGATTATGCTTCCGGAACCAACCATACGCTGCCGACTAATGGTTATGCGAAAGCATACAGCGGCGTGAGCCTGGACAGCTTTATCCGGAAAATCACGTTTCAGGAAATTCTTCCTCAAGGCATGAAAGTTATCGGGCCGGCTATTGAAGAAATGGCAGCCAACGAACTTCTGGATGCTCATAAGAATGCAGTTACAGTACGATTAAATACATTGAAATGAAAACATTACAAGAACTTACCCGGCCGAATATATGGAAACTAAAGCCTTATTCTTCGGCTCGTGATGAATATAAAGGCGCTGTGGCTTCCGTTTTTCTGGATGCGAATGAGAATCCTTATAACCTGCCTCACAACCGCTATCCGGACCCCATGCAGTGGGAACTGAAAACACTGTTGTCTAAAATTAAAAAGGTTTCTCCCCAGCATATCTTTTTAGGAAACGGCAGTGATGAGGCGATTGATCTGGTGTTTCGTGCATTCTGCGAACCGGAAAAAGATAACGTAGTTGCTATCGATCCGACTTACGGTATGTATCAGGTTTGTGCCGATGTGAATAATGTGGAGTACCGGAAAGTTTTGTTGGACGAAAACTTCCAGTTCTCAGCAGAAAAGCTTCTTGCAGCTACAGATGAGCGTACGAAACTCATTTTCCTGTGTTCACCTAATAACCCGACGGGAAACGACCTGCTGCGTTCTGAAATAGAAAAAATACTCCGCGAATTTGAAGGATTGGTCATATTGGATGAAGCGTATAATGATTTCTCCGAAGCACCTTCTTTCCTCGAAGAGCTGGATAAATATCCGAATCTGGTTGTTTTTCAGACTTTCTCCAAAGCTTGGGGATGTGCCGCTATCCGCTTGGGTATGGCTTTTGCATCCGAAGCAATTATCGGAATCCTGAGTAAAATCAAGTATCCTTATAATGTGAATCAGCTGACACAGCAGCAGGCTATTGCTATGCTGCATAAATATTATGAAATAGAACGCTGGATAAAAACATTGAAGGAAGAACGCGACTATCTGGAAGAAGAATTTGCGAAATTACCTTGTACAGTCCGAATGTACCCGTCCGATTCCAACTTCTTCTTGGCGAAAGTAACGGATGCGGTGAAGATTTACAATTATTTGGTAGGTGAAGGGATCATAGTGCGCAACCGTCATTCCATTTCGCTTTGTTGCAACTGTCTGCGTGTGACGGTGGGTACCAGAGTGGAGAATAATACGTTACTTGCTGCCCTCAAAAAATATCAAGGATAGTATATGAAGAAGAAAATATTGTTTATAGATAGGGACGGGACATTGGTCATTGAACCTCCCATTGATTATCAGCTTGATTCACTGGAAAAGCTGGAATTTTATCCGAGAGTCTTCCGTAATTTGGGCTTTATCCGTAGCAAGCTTGATTTTGAATTTGTGATGGTTACCAATCAGGACGGGCTGGGGACATCTTCGTTTCCGGAAGACACTTTCTGGCCTGCTCACAACTTGATGCTGAAAACATTGGCCGGAGAAGGCATTACCTTTGATGATATTCTGATCGACCGTAGTTTTCCGGAAGATAATGCGCCGACTCGCAAACCGCGTACAGGAATGTTGACGAAGTATATTGATAATCCGGAATATGATCTTGCGGAAAGCTTTGTAATCGGTGATCGTCCTACTGATGTGGAGCTGGCAAAGAATCTTGGTTGCCGTGCTATTTATCTGCAAGAAGCAACGGATGATTTGAAAGAGAAAGGTCTGGAAGAAGTTTGCGCACTTGCAACAACAGACTGGGATCAGGTGGCAGAATTTCTTTTTGCCGGTGAGCGGAAAGCAGAAGTTCGCCGTACAACGAAGGAGACTGATATTTATGTGTCTCTCAATCTCGATGGAAATGGAAGCTGTGATATTTCTACCGGTCTTGGCTTCTTCGATCATATGCTTGAACAAATAGGCAAGCATTCCGGAATGGATCTGACCATTCGGGTAAAAGGCGACCTGGAAGTGGATGAACATCACACCATTGAGGATACTGCAATCGCTTTGGGAGAATGTATTTATCAGGCTTTGGGCAGTAAGCGTGGAATCGAACGTTATGGTTATGCTTTGCCTATGGATGATTGCCTTTGTCAGGTTTGCCTTGATTTCGGAGGTCGTCCTTGGTTAGTATGGGATGCAGAGTTCAATCGTGAGAAAATAGGAGAGATGCCGACGGAGATGTTCCTGCATTTCTTTAAATCATTGAGTGATGCTGCAAAAATGAATCTGAACATCAAGGCTGAAGGACAGAATGAGCATCACAAGATAGAAGGTATCTTTAAAGCGCTTGCACGTGCTCTGAAAATGGCATTGAAAAGAGATATCTATCATTTTGAGCTTCCTTCGAGCAAAGGAGTACTATAATTTGCCTCATCATATTATATAATCTCATAGGATTGCTATATGATAATCAATAACAAACGAATTTGGCTTGGTTTATTTATCGGGATAGTGATGTCTTTTTCGGTTTATGGTCAAAACATAAACGCTGAAAAGATAACTGTTCCCGATAGTAAACTGACTAATTTGTATCAGATAGACTCAGGTGTATATCGTTCGGAGCAACCATCGGATGCTGACTTTAAGGCTTTGGAGAAATACGGTATTCGTGAAGTGCTGAATCTTCGCAACAGGCATAGTGACGATGATGAGGCGGCAGGAACAAAGATTAAGCTTTATCGGCTAAAAATGAAAGCGCATTCAGTCAGTGAAGATCAATTGATCAATGCATTGCGCATTATCAAGAACCGCAAAGGGCCAATCGTCTTTCATTGTCATCACGGTTCTGATAGGACAGGCGCAGTATGTGCTATGTATCGTATTGTATTTCAAGGAGTGTCAAAGCAAAAAGCTATTCAGGAAATGACCGAAGGAGGTTTCGGTTTTCATCGTATTTATAAAAATATCATTCGCACTATTGAGAAGGCTGATATAGAACGTATTAAAAGAGAAGTATTACAATAGTGCAATTGACCGTATGTTCTATATAACTCATGCGGAAGGATTAATGTTTTCTTCTGCATGAACTGGTATTTTCTCCTGATCTATTACTTTATTCTTCTAAATGATTTAATCTGTTAGACTTGAGTAACTAATAAACTACACTTGTGTAATCAAGAGGATACACAAGTGTAGCTGAATGGTTGTTTAAGTGTATTTGGCTAATTATTCGCATTTGTAGCTAATTGGCTGAAGAACTTACTGTTATAAAGAAAATGCAGTTTTTCTTCTCCAAAAGTCAAAAACAACCGCATGTTTTTTTGTAAACTTCTCTTGAATACGGGGTGTTTTGTGAACTAAATGATTGATATACAGTTATGTGACATTCTTGTTTTACCCCGTATAATACTTAAGATAAATACAAAAATGTCACAGAAGAAAGATCAAAGAGATTATAAATCTTCTATTTCTTTGAGCCAGATAGTTGAACTTGCATCACTTGGCATTCGCCAGTCACCTCTGGGACTGATGGAAATACTACCTACCTTCGGACCATCGGGCAGACAGGAGCGCTTGAACTGCTGATTAAAGAAACGTCGGAAGAAAGTAGATAACCATTTCTTTATTGTTTCTTTGTCATATACATCCTTGAAAGCTATATTAGCCAGATAGTAAATCTTGGAAGGGCGGAAACCAAAACGCAGGAAGTAATAGAGGAAAAAGTCATGCAGTTCATAAGGCCCTACCAAGTCTTCGGTCTTCTGTTTGATTTCCCCGTTTTCGTCTGCTGGAATTAATTCGGGACTGATAGGAGTATCTACAATATCCAGTAAAGTCGCTTTAGCGTCCTCATCCATATCATTTTCCGCTACCCATTGCACTAGATACTTCACAAGTGTTTTGGGAATACTTCCATTGACACCGTACATAGACATGTGATCTCCATTGTACGTAGCCCATCCGAGTGCAAGTTCTGACAAGTCACCCGTACCCACTACCATTCCCCAAGTTTGGTTAGCGATATCCATTAATATCTGTGTGCGTTCGCGTGCCTGAGAGTTCTCATAGGTGACATCATGTACATTGATATCATGATCGATATCTTTGAAATGCTGGATACAGGCATCTTGAATACTGATTTCCCGGATAGAAATGCCCAATGATTTCATTAAATCAATGGCATTGTTATAAGTACGGTCAGTCGTTCCAAAGCCTGGCATTGTAACTCCCAGAATATCTTTGCGGGGTAAACCGAGTTTGTCGAAGGTCTTCACGCAGACTAATAATGCCAATGTTGAATCCAATCCTCCGGAAATACCGACTACAGCTGTTTTAGCTTTGGTATGAACCAGTCGTTGTGCCAAGCCGGCTATTTGGATAGAGAATACTTCTTCACAATGCTCATCCAGTTCTGCTCCTTGGGGGACAAAAGGATGTGAATTGAAGTCTCGGGTCAAAGTAAGCTCTTTGCTATTAATAAACTCCGTTGCGACGGAGATTGCTTTTTTATCTCCTGGATTTCCCTGGCTGGCAGCAAAAGTGGTGTTGATTCTACGTTCTGCCCGTATGCGTTCCACATCGATTTCGCTAATGATCAGTTGCTCCTCCATGCAGAAACGTTTGCTACGTGCCAGTAATGAGCCGTTTTCGTAAATCAATCCGTTTCCCGCAAATACTACATCCGTAGTGGACTCCCCGAAACCACAGGAAGAAAATACGTATCCTGCAATGCAACGTGCTGATTGTTGGCTGATAAGAGAACAGAGATAATGATGCTTTCCGATTCCTTCATTATCGGCAGACATATTGAAAATAATTTCTGCTCCTTGTAAAGCCAATGAGGAACTGGGAGGTATGGTAGCCCAAAGGTCTTCGCAAATTTCGATCCCAAAAGTCGTATCGGAAGTTTCAAACAGCAGGTTGGCACCTATGGGAACGATTTGTCCGCATAGGCGTACGGTATCTTCTGTCAGTTGAAGGGCAGAAGTAAACCAGCGCTGTTCGTAGAACTCCTTATAATTGGGGAGGTAAGTTTTGGCAGCAACACCTAGTACTTTTCCTTTTTGAATCACTACGGCGGCATTGATCACGGTTGAATTGACTACTACCGGCATGCCGACAATAGAGATGATGTCCAGTTGGCGGGTATTATTGAGTATCTGCATTAGCCCCATCTCTGCTTCTTCCAGCAAAATCTGCTGTCCGAATAAGTCACCGCAAGTATATCCGGTAATACTCATTTCCGGGAATACTATGATTTGCACACCCTTACCTTCAGCTATTGCGATTTGGCTTTCTATTCTCTCTACATTGAATTTACAGTCGGCCACTTTAACGTGTGGCACGGCTGCAGCTACTTTTACGAATCCGTAGTTCATCTTGTACCTTTTTATATATAGTGGGTACAAAAATAGGAAATAGTTTTGGATTTTTGCCCTTTTGACTCTGAATCCTCAAAATGAGGTGTCTTATGTCGTTTTAATGACTATTGCATAAGCAACTAATAAGAATGTCAAATGGAAAGTAATATGGTCTTATTTTTGACGGTTTATATGGGATATATCTATTTGTTTATTAATATTTTGTTAATTATGCAATAAAAAGACATTTGAGGAAATTTGGTATAAAAAATGAGACTTTTTGTTTTTTCTATTTAACTATTATAATTATATTTGTAGCCAAATTAAAGAATTTTATAGGCAATTTACACCTAAACAAACGATAAGCACTTATTAATATCTATAATTTTAGAGAGATGGACATACACTTTATTAGTATTGCAGCGACACAAGACATTTATTTAGACATATGGCGTAATATTAAAAACCAGCCAAGCTAATTTCCCTATTCTATATATTGTATAGACTATTTGATAGTCTGTCCTGGAACGATGATAAAAGTATACTTTTCAAAGTCGCTCCAAGGGGAGAAGTATATTGCTGTTTCATGCGTGAAGCGTAATATGCTAAGTTTTCGTTTTGTAGATAAATCTGTAAAAAATAAATCAATTCATTAATTTAAATTCAAGTATCAAAGATGAGAAAATCAATTCTCTTGTTTGTACTCTTTGCTCTACTGAATATTCCTCTTATGCTTTTTGCACAGAGTGGATATAAGGTAAAAGGACATGTTGTTTCGGCAGAAGATAATGAGCCGATGGTTGGTGTGTCTATTTTAGAGAAGGGTACTACAAATGGTGTAATTACCGACATTGATGGTAATTACACTCTTGAGATTAAGGGTACGGCAAGTGCTACTTTGCTGTTCTCTTATATCGGTATGCAATCACAGGCACATGCGGTTAGTGCCAAAACCGGAACACTGAATGTTCGTCTGGTTTCAGATGCTGCTTTAATAGATGAGGTAGTGGTAGTAGCGTATGGAACTCGTAAAAAAGGGACGATTGCTGGTGCCGTATCCACTGTTAAAGCGGAAAAAATGGAAAATGTTCCCACAGCTGGTTTCGACCAGTCATTGCAGGGACAGACGCCCGGTTTGACGGTAATCTCCAATTCGGGAGAACCCAGTAAGGCGGCTGTGTTCCAGCTTCGTGGTACCAATTCTATCAATTCGGGCACCTCTCCGCTGTTTATACTGGATGGTACACCTATCTCCAGTGCTGATTTTAACACAATTAGCCCGGGAGATATAGAATCAATCTCTGTGTTAAAGGATGCTTCGTCGACTTCTATCTACGGAGCCCGTGCGGCAAATGGTGTGGTAGTTATCACTTCTAAGCGCGGACTGGCAATAGATAAAGCGAAAGTTACGTTGCGTGCCCAATGGGGTATTTCTCAATTGGCGTCGAATGACAAATGGGTGGTGATGAATACTCCCGAACGTATCCAATTTGAAAAGGAAATCGGGTTAGACACCGGACAAGATTACGACCTACTGTCTCGCACGAATGTTAATTGGCTGGATGAAGTTTTCAACGATCGTGCACCTTTGCAGAGTTACGAACTTTCTGTCAATCGTGCCACCGACCGTCTGAACTACTATGTTTCCGGAGGATTTTATGATCAGGAAGGTATTGCGCAGAGTTCTTCTTTCCGCCGTTACAATATGCGCGCCAATGCGGAAGTGAAAGCCAGCAACTGGCTGAAAGTGGGCACGAATACAATGATGGCCTATGAAGAAATATCACAGGCTGAAGAGGGAGAACCGGCGCTTTATACACCTATTTCCGGTTCACGCTTTATGTTACCTTACTGGAATCCTTATAATGCTGACGGTTCTTTGGCTTCCGAAAATGATGGAACTTGGACGGGAACGGGGCAGAATCCGATAGAATGGATGGCGAATAATCCCGTATCATACAAAAAGTACAAATTGCTGTCTACTGTATTTGCAGAGATCACTCCGATTCAGAACTTGACTATTCGTGGCCAGTTTGGTGCTGATTATTCACACTCTACGGCTTTCATGCAGTCTTTCCCGAGTTACATTATTAATAATAACTCCGGTAAAGCAGGGCGCAGCTCATCTGATATCCTTAGCCTGAGTGAAACTCTTACAGCCAATTATCGGTGGGCTTTGAATGATGATCATTCATTCAATTTTCTGCTGGGACAGGAAGGGATAGATTATCAATCCTCCGGATTCCAGGTATCTACACAGGGGCAGAATAACGATCGCCTCACCAACCTGCTTACCGGAACTCGCGCTACATCGTGGCCGGATAGTAATAGTGCCTATTCTTATTTGTCTTTTTTCTTCCGTGGGGAGTACAACTATAAAGATTTGTATTATGCGGAAGTTGCTGCACGTACGGATGCTTCTTCCCGCTTCGGTGCAGATCATCGTTGGGGTATGTTTTGGTCGCTGGGTTTTATGTGGAACATCAAGAACGAGGCTTTCCTCAAAGACATAGAATGGCTTACTAGCGCACAGGTTAAGTTGAGTACAGGTACTTCCGGTAACTCGGAAATTCCTTATTACGATCATCTTGCGCTTGTTTCCGGAGATGCAAACTATAATGATGAAGCTGGTATCTATCCTTCACAAAGTGGAAATGAGGAATTGAGCTGGGAGCAGACTTGGGCAAACAATGTTGGCGTGAGTTTTGGCCTTTACAATCGTGTCAATGTGAATGTCGATTTTTATCATAAAAAGACTACTAATATGCTGATGTTAGTTCCTCAATCGTATGCGATCACCGGAGTAGGCAATCGTTGGGACAACATTGGCGCTATGATGAATCGCGGTGTGGAAATTGCGATTGACGGTGATGTGATTCGTACCAAAGATTTCACTTGGAATCTGAGCGCAAACGTTTCTTACAATAAGAATAAACTTTTAGAACTTTACAATGGTGTAGAAGAATATGTAAACTCTACCACTGGATTGAAATATGTAGTAGGACACTCCGTACGTGAGTATTTCATGAACCGTTATGCAGGTGTGAATCCGGCCAATGGCGATGCTTTGTGGTACACAGCCGACGGAGAACTGACAACAGAATTTCGTGAAGAAGACAAAGTGATGACCGGCAAATCGTTTGATTCTCCTTGGGTAGGCGGCTTCGGCACATCCCTTATGTGGAAGGGGCTTTCATTGTCGGCGCAATTCAGCTGGATGGCAAAACGATATGTGATGAACAATGACCGTTTCTTCGAAGAAAGCAACGGACTATACAGTGCCTACAATCAATCGAAAAGATTATTGTACGATCGTTGGAAAAAACCGGGCGACATCACTGATATCCCCCGTTACGGAGTGACGGCTCAACTTGACGATCGCTTTCTTGAAAACTCTTCATTCCTTCGTCTGAAGAACCTGACACTGGCTTATGCATTTCCGCAATCACTGCTGAAGAAAACTAATTTCTTCACATCTGCGCGTGTTTATCTGCAGGGACAGAACTTGCTTACCTGGACAGGTTTTACCGGACTCGATCCGGAAGTAGCAACTAATGTGTATAGAGCACAATATCCGGCTTCACGCCAGTTTACTTTGGGTATTGACGTTTCATTCTAATAGTATATTTAAAGAAAGATGATTAAGAAATTTAAATTATATATCCTGTTGGCAGCCATGGCATTTTCTGCCGCTTCTTGTTTGGACAAGATGCCTGAAGACGGTATTCCATTCGATGAGTCTATACAGACGGTAGATGATGTGAATCTGGCTGTTATTGGTATTTACGATGCATTCAAAAGTAGTGCTCTGTACTCAGGGAACTTGACAATACTTCCTGATCTGCAGGCAGACCTTGTGTATGGGGTAAATGGAAATACGAATACATTCGGAGATATTTGGCGCTGGAAAGACATTCTGGCAACTAATACAAGTATCGAGGCTGTTTATGCTGGACTGTACAACGTGATTAATCGTTGTAACTTCATGCTCGACCGCGTAGACAGAGTGAGAAATAACACAACTGATGATAAAGATTTGGATAAGCTCGATCAGTGTTGCGGTGAAGCTTATTTTGCCCGTGCGATTGCCTATTCCGAATTGGTGAAGATGTTCTGCAAGGCTTATGAAAGTGATGAAGATGCAGCCAATCAATTGGGTGTGATACTCACCAAGCATTATCAAGGCAATGAAGAAATGAAACGTGCTTCGCTGAAAGCCTCTTATGAGTTTATTCTTGAGGATCTCGATCGGGCTGCCCAATTGTTGGCTTTGGATAAAGATTATGATCCGTCTGTCGATGGAGCTTTATTTAATAATGCTACTTATTTCAATGAATACACGGTGTACGCTTTGCGGGCACGTGTCGCTCTTTATATGAGAAAGTGGGATGAAGCTATCAAGTATTCCAGCAAGGTTATTGATAGCGAATATTATCTGTTGGCCAGTTGTACTCGCACTATTTCTTCTGGAGTGAGCTATTATAAGTATATGTGGACGGACGACATGTCAACGGAGGCTATTTGGAAAGTTGGTTTCACCATAAACTCTTATGGAGGCAAACTGGGACAAATTTTCTTGAATTACAATCATGTGAATTATCGTCCGGACTATGTGCCGGCTAATTGGGTGTTCGGATTGTATGATTCGAACGATTTGCGTCCGGAGACCATTTTTCAAACTTTGCAAACCGGCTTTAGTCATGGCCTTTCATGGCCTTTGTTGATAAAGTATGCCGGTAATAATGAGTTCATTGCAGCTAATATCCTTCACGTATCTATGCCTAAAGTGCTTCGTCTGTCCGAACAATATCTGATACGTGCTGAAGCTTATGTGCAGCAAGCGCAACCTGACTATGGTCGTGCAGGAAAAGATATTACGACTCTCCGTACAGCACGTTATTCAACTTACGGTGGTTCTACTGCTTTGTCTGCTTCCAATGCAATGGAAGTTATCGAAGCAGAGCGTGTGAAAGAACTTTATATGGAAGGTTTTCGTCTCCATGATTTAAAACGTTGGCATAAAGGATTCGAACGGAAGCCGCAAGACCAGTCACTGGCTAACGGTAGCAGCTTGAAAGTGGAAGCAGATGATCCATTATTTGTATGGCCGATACCGCAGCATGAACTGGATGCTCCCGGTTCGCAGGTTCAACCGAATGAAAGTAACAAATAGATTAAAAGCATATGATAATGAAGAAATTATTATTAGGATGTATAGCAGCCGTTGCTGCTCTGATGGCTCTTTCCGGATGCGATCAGGACAAGGTGGCATACAACGGACCCAGTTATCTTATGTTTTCTGACACGCTTTATACGTATGCCGTGCAAGAAACGAATGAGATATTCAATGTTCCGATCTCTGCTACTGTGGCTGCCGATCATGACCGGACCTTCGCTGTCGAAGTAATTGATCGCGAAAGTAATGCCGTGGAAGGTAAGCATTATAAAATTCTGTCGAATACCGTTACCATTAAGGCGGGAGAAAGGAGTACCAATTTAGAGGTACAAGGTATTTATGATAATCTGGAAATTAATGATTCGCTGGGTTTTGCATTGCGACTGGTAATTCCTGAAACGGAACAATGGGGACTCTATGGAACTGAAGCAAAAGTTGTAATGCAGAAAATCCGTCCGTTTGACATTAAAAACTTTACAGGTTATTGTGTTGTCAGTTCGACTTATTTTGCAAGTTATTTGAACAATTTAGAATTGCGTTTGGTAACTTCGGATATCGTAGAAGGCAAAGAAAATACCATTGCCATACATGGTCTTTACTATGACGGATACGATACGGAAATCACTTTCAACCGTGAGGATGTTCAAGAACCCCTAGTTGAAATGGATGAACAGCTTTGTGCATCTACAGCAACGGCTTTCGGAACTATTTACGGTGACGGCAAGTTGCTGATGAATCAACCTACCGCTTATACTTCTTACTTCAGTACTAACGAAAATTTCGTCCTACAGTATGTCACGCTAAGCGTGAACAATAGAGATGGATCATCATACGGTACGGTTGGCACGTTTGTCAATGTGATCGAATGGATAAGCGAAGCAGAAGCGGAGAAATTAAAAGAACAAGGATATTAAAAAAACAAGAAATATAAATGGATATGAAAAAGTTTAGTTTAAAACCACTAGGAGATTCTTGCATGAAGATGTTGTGCAAGAGCTGCTTCTTCATTGGCTTACTTATGACTTTCTGCCTGACGGCATGTTCGGACGATGATGATGATACGGTGACTCCGATATTTCCGGAAAAACAAAATATTGTCTGTAATGCAGGCGAGAAAAAAGAGTTCACTTTCACGGCTAATACTAACTGGAGTTTGGCATCATCAACAATCTGGTGTAAGTTTCAGAACAACGATACGGAAGAGTTTGTAGTATCCGGAACTGCCGGAACGCAAACCGTAACAATCATGGCTACTAATGAAAACCAAAATAACGATAACGCAAGTGTGGCTAAGTTGGAGTTAACAATGGGTGGTCAGACTATTGTGATCGGTGAGGTTACGCGCTCGGCAGCAGGATATGAATTGAAAATATTCGATGAAGAAGGAGTAGAGATTAACGAACTGAAAGTAGGATACCAACACTTTTCTAAATTTAGTGTGCAAGCAAACTTCCGCTTTGCTGCTACCAATCTGCCGGGATGGGTGGAACTCGAAGGTGGTTCTCTTGTTGGTCCGGTTAATCAGAAAGTAAGTGGTGGCTTGAAAATAATAGAAGATGATAACCGTGAAAAATATCCGGTTCCGGCTTCAGATAAAAATGTGATAACGTTCTCGGATGAAGAAGGAAAAGCATTCTATTCTTTCAACGTTTCTTATGATGGTATGACTCCGGGTGTACTGGAAATGACACTTCCGTCATCTAATAAGTATGATTGGGCTGTATCTTTGGACGGAAAGACTTTTACTCAGAGCGCAGGTGGAGTGGCAGGTACCGGAGGCAGTACTACGACTCTTAAGAATCGTGTGCCTTTTACTGTTAAAACATTGAACGATGATTATGAGGTAGTATTCGTTGAAAAAGGAAGCAACAATAATGATTTGTATATCATGGATGCCAGCTATAATGAATGGATGCGTTGCGAACGTGAAGGTGGTAAAGCGACACTTATTGTAGACGAATATACTCCTGCTTCGTACGAACCGGCTGAAAGAGTTGGATATGTTCTTGTCTTCTCACGTGCTCAATATGAAGATATCAAAGATAATTTGGAAGCGACCATCATTGACGGTGAAGATTTGGTTTATAAATATGAGCAGTCTAATCTTGTTCTTCAGTTTACTCAGAAAGAAACGAAAGGCGGTGGCGATGAACTAGCCATTACTGCGGTAGACGGTCAAACATATAATCCTATTGATTGTACGTCTTATACAGGTGGCGATGCAGATTACTTTAAGTCAGAGTATGGCGTGACAGGAATTTTTGAGATAAAACAGCCTGCATCAGTCGCTACTGTGGCAAAAATGCCTTTTAATTGGAGCAATTCAGTTTGCTATTACTTTGAAGATGAACAAGAGGCCAATGGCGTTACTGAACCAATAAGCGAAACTGACATAACAATCTATACAGAGGCTGCAAACGGTAAAGATGTATTTTTAATAGTCTCTGATGAATCGGGAAATAAACTGATGTTGATTGTCAGAATCAGCAATGCCGGAAGTGGCGGTGGAGGAGATGTGCCCTTTACTGTAACTACCAGCCAATTAGCTCCTGTGAGTTGTACAGCTTATGATGGTAGTATGGGAGGTGCTAATTATTTCATTACCCAATATGAGGTAACTGATATTTCTGATATAAAAAATCCGCCGATTGGGGAGTCTATATTTGTGACACTTAATACATCCAGTATAGTTGATTTCAAATGTTATGATGTTGACGAAAAGATAGTTGATGCATCTTCAGATATTGAAATATCTGAAGATTGGAGTACCGGAAAGCAAAATTTGAATGTATGGTTGGGCAATGGAAGCAGTTTAACTAAAACTGTATTTTTAATAATTACCGGAGAAGACGGTAGCAAGCATATGCTGGTTATCAATATATAATGCATATTTTACTTGTGAATAATTATAACGAATAATAGATTATAAATGAATCTACATAAAATATACTCAATATTCTTCCTGCCTTTTATTGTCGGCCTGCTGACAATGTTGGTAGTGACAGGATGTTCCGATGATGACGAGGAGCTGCAAAGCCAATACGGTTATGTGCAGTTTAAACTCTATAAGAGTACCTCTTTTGAGAAAGGAACAACCACTCGTGCTGTGGGCAAACTTGAATCAATGTCTAGTGCACAGAAGATAAAGGTGGTGATGACGCATAACGGTACCACCGTTTCACAAACTCTGCTTCTGAACGCATACAATGCGAACAATGCGGAATATGGTCTGCGTAGTGACAAATTGCAATTACTGGCCGGTACTTATAAGATTGTCGGCTATTATTTGTATGACGGTCTTGATGAGGTACTGTTGGCAGGACCTGCCGGCGATGACAATGAACTGACAGTTGTAAGTGGAGGATTGCTGGAAAAAGCATTGACTGTAGATGCAGTTCCGCATGGAACCGTTACCTTTAAATTGTCGAAAGAAGGAATTAGTACACGTGCAGCCGGCGAATACTTATTCAGCAATATTCGCTATGTCGATGTTACGGTGATGAATTCCTTTAATCGTGTCACCACAGAATTGAAGGGGATGAAAGTCACCTATAAAGAAGATTCTAAAGAACACCAAAATCCCGATAATGCCAATGATAAGTATATGGATATAGGTGTAGCAACATGCGACTCTGCCGTATGGCTTCCTGCCGGTACCTATCAGGTAGTAGCATATACCACCTACTCACAAAGCGGTATCAAAAGATCGGAATTGGAAACGCAATCTGTAAGAGGAGAATCTTTTACTGTGATAGACAACAAATTGACAAAAGATGCCAACGTCCCTATCCAATTGAAGGAAACGGCGGAGTACATTAAAGACTATAAAGCGCTGAAAGCCATTTGGGAAGCTTTGGACGGAAAGAATTGGAGATATTATAGTGGGACGATAAACAATACTATTCACAGTTTAAACTGGAACTTCAACAAAGAACTTGATATGTGGGGTGACCAACCCGGTGTTGATTTGGATAATAATGGGCGTGTCACCGGACTCTCGCTTGCCGGTTTCGGTGCCAAAGGCAGAGTACCCGATGCTATCGGACAATTAACTGAATTAAAAGTGCTTTCGTTCGGTACACATAGCGAAACGGTGAGCGGCAGATTATTTGGAGATGAAGAACTGACTCCGGACATGAGCGAGGAAAAAAAGCATAGAATTCGTATGCACTATAAGAAAATGTTCCTTGACTATGACCAACGCTTGAATTTGTCAGACCTACTACAAGATGCCATTAATAGAAATCCTGAAATGAAACCGATCAAGAAGGATAGCCGTATTTCATTGAAAGATACACAAATCGGTAATCTTACCAATCGAATAACGTTTATTTCGAAGGCTATTCAACGGTTGACCAAGTTGCAGATTATCTATTTTGCTAATTCTCCTTTTACCTATGATAATATTGCTGTCGATTGGGAAGATGCCAACTCGGATTATGCCAAACAGTATGAAAATGAAGAATTGAGTTGGAGTAATTTGAAAGATCTCACGGATGTAGAGTTGTATAACTGTCCGAATATGACGCAGCTTCCGGACTTCTTGTATGATCTTCCTGAATTACAGTCATTGAACATTGCATGTAACAGAGGCATTAGTGCTGCCCAATTAAAAGCTGATTGGACACGACTCGCTGACGATGAGGATACAGGACCTAAAATTCAGATTTTTTATATGGGTTATAATAATTTGGAAGAGTTTCCCGCATCTGCTTCTTTACAGAAGATGGTGAAACTAGGCTTACTTGATTGTGTGCATAATAAGGTAAGACATCTGGAAGCTTTTGGTACCAATGTTAAACTGACTGACCTTAAGTTAGACTACAATCAGATTGAAGAGATTCCGGAAGATTTCTGTGCATTTACCGATCAAGTGGAAGGCTTAGGATTTTCTCATAATAAGCTGAAATATATTCCGAATATATTCAATGCCAAGTCGGTATATGTGATGGGATCTGTAGATTTCTCGTATAATAAAATAGGTTCGGAGGGACGTAACATCAGTTGTTCGATGGATGATTACAAAGGTATTAATGCCTCAACGGTAACCTTGTCATATAACGAAATCCAGAAGTTCCCTACAGAACTGTTTGCAACCGGTTCTCCAATTTCGACAATTATCTTGAGTAACAATTTAATGACATCGATTCCGGAAAATTCATTGAAACCAAAAGACGGAAACTATAAGAATACGTATTTGCTGACTACTATAGATTTGCGTTTCAATAAATTGACCAGCTTGTCTGATGACTTCCGGGCGACTACCTTACCTTATTTGAGCAATATGGACGTTAGCTATAATTGTTTCTCTTCGTTCCCGACACAACCGTTGAACAGTAGCCAGTTGAAAGCTTTCGGAATTCGCCATCAACGTGATGCGGAAGGCAATCGTATCTTGCGCCAATGGCCGACCGGTATCACTACTTGCCCTAGTTTGATCCAGTTGCAAATTGGTTCTAACGACATCCGTAAAGTAGACGAGAAACTGACACCGCAGCTTTATATATTGGATATTGCAGATAATCCGAACATCTCGATTGATGTGACTAGCGTATGTCCTTATATTGAGGCAGGTATGTATGTTCTGTTATATGATAAGACACAAGATATTCGTGGTTGTGATGCTTTGGGTATTGAACGATAATATAAAAGAATCTATTAATGAAATATTTTAGTAAAATAACATTAGGACTAATTCTTTGCATGGGGATCATTTCTTCATGCAAGGATGACGACGAAACAAGGATCGATGGCATTTCGCTAGATAAAGAAGAAATAGCTATCGGTGCCGAAGGAGGAACAGAGAAGATCGCCGTTTCGTCTAATGATCAATGGGTGGTACGCGTTTCTAAACCTTGGATTGCCGTTTCACCGGCAAACGGTTTTGGTTCAGCGGTATGTGAACTTACCATAGACTCTACACTGACGAATGTTGCGCGTACAGCACAGATAAGTTTCACTATGAATGGTCGTGAGCCTAGCTTGGTTACGGTTACACAGTTCGGTTTCGGTAAGCAAATCTTAGTGAAAGAACCTGAAGTGGAAATCCCCAGTTCGGATGCATTCGATAACCGTCACTTTAAATCAACTATCTCTACTAACGTAAATTTCAAAATCGGAAGTGTGGATTATTCTTTCGCAGAAGAGGCTACGATGACTGAAGAGGAGAAAAGCGAGGTAGAAGGAGAACGTAGCGGTTGGGTGACATTGCCGAAGGATAAAGATCTAGCGGTGAATTTAGACAAAGGAGCACGTCCCCGTACTCTTAAAGTGGATTTCCGTTGGGGAATGAATGTGGCTCCCTATACCCGTGTGGCAAAGATCCATCTGGTTCCAGTAGATGAGAATGACCAATTGGTGGACAATAACGGTAATAAAATAGATGCTGTAGTGTTGACTGTAACACAAAAAGCAGCTATGAAGATTGAGGATAATCGTGCCGGTGACTCATTGGCTATTATTACTATCAATAGCAAACTCCAGAGCATGATGAGTTTTGATACCAGTGAAAGTATGATGAACTGGAGTTTTGTAACCCTTTGGGAAGCTACTGATAAAGAAATAAAAGATGGAATAGTTCCTACTGAAGCTGTAGGGCGTGTGAGGTCTGTAAGTTATGCAATGATTGATTTGCAAGACGGTGAAACATTCCCCAAAGAAATTCGTCATCTGAAATACCTGGAATCATTTTCAGTTCAGAGTAATGCCAACCGACAAATACGTACTATTTCTTTAGGAGAAGAAATTTGCGAATTGGAGTATCTGAAGGATCTGACAATATTCTCTTTTGGTATAAATGCTCTCCCTGAGAATTTTATTAAATTGGGTAAGAAACTGGAGAATTTGGATTTGGCAAGTAATAATTTCCAGTCGTTGTCTGTAGTTACAGATGTGGTGAACGAAAAGAATTTCCCGCACTTGAGATATTTGACATTAACCGGATGTCGTGCTACGGAAACACTGAAAGATATGAGCTTGATTGATGGGAACAACCAATACAATGGTAGGGATGTCGGTCTGCATGTTGATATTTCTCAAGGACAACCTGAAAGAGAAGCTTTCTTGAAGTTATTGACTTGGGATAAACTGATTTCATTGCAAATGTCATACAACTTCTTGGAGGGAGAATTACCTACAGACGCAGAGGTGAGAGCGGCATTGAGAGCTGCAGATAAACCGGAAACTTATCAATCGGATGATTTCTTCAGTAAAGATGAGTTGACTGCCAAGCCATCCATATTCATGGATAAGATATCTAGAGATACTTGCCAGTGGCTGTTGACGACCGACAATCAGGTAAGATATCGGAAGCAGACTCCAGTAAGCGGGCAGGATATTCCGCGTGTGTTACCGTTTGCCCGTACAGTTCATATTAATTTGAACTTCCTGACAGGTGCTTTGCCTAATTGGTTGCTATTCCATCCTTACTTTGTATATTGGGGACCCGAAAGCATGATATTCAATCAGCAAGAAGACGGCAGAAACTCAAAAGGAAATACAGTGGGATTCAATAATGTGGATATCGTAAACTACGATTTTTCTTATTATTACGGAAGTACAGACCCCGGGACAAATCAAATTGTTAGCGGTGTCGCTTATCCGTTGTATTTTAGAAAATTTGTATTGTCGGGAACTACAGACTAGCAGGGCTATAGAGTAAATATCATTAACAAGAATAATTTTAAATAAGAACAATGAAGAAAAATTTCTTATATACAGCACTGTTTGCCTTGATGCTGGCTTCATGCTCGGAACAAGAAGTGATCGAACAACCGTCTACCCCAACAGGGGGGACGGAAGTTCAGCTTCCGGCTGATGTCACTTCCGGTGAATTGCTGATTAAATTCGATCCTGCAATGACAGAGATTCTTGATCAGGCTCTCACAGTTGCAACAAGAAGTGGGGGGGCTATGACCCGTTCCGGGATTCCTTCTACTGACGAAGTGTTGGATATTCTGGGTACATATCATTTTGAACGTATATTTCCGGTAGACACTAAAAATGAAGAACGTACCCGTACTTCAGGATTACATTTGTGGTATCGGGTAAAGTTTGATGAAAATACAGACTTGAAGGAAGCCGCCGGTCGTCTTGCTAAATTAGGCGAAGTAGCTAAAGTACAGGCTAACAGTCACATTCAGCGTGCTTACAGAGTTGATGGCTATCGGAGTTATGTTAGTGAGAGTGCATTGCGACAGAAGGCGGCAACACGTACTGTTACGACAGGAAGCACCTTCTCCGATCCCGGATTGGCATATCAATGGCATTATAATAACAGTGGCAATAACCCTTTTGACAATCAGAACGCATTGAAAAATGGTTCCAGGCCGGGGTGTGATGTCGGTTGTATGGAAGCATGGAAGAAGTGTACGGGCGATCCTTCTATCATTGTTGCTGTGCTGGATGAAGGTGTGATGTATACCCATCCTGATTTGAAAGGTAATATGTGGATCAATGAAAAGGAAGAACTTTATGCAGATAAGGATGCTGACGGTAACGGATATAAGGACGATAAATATGGCTACAATTTCGTGAGCAATTCAGGAATCATTTCGTGGATGGATGCAGTTGACACGGGACACGGGACGCACGTTGCAGGTACTATTGCTGCTATGAATAATAATGGCGAAGGTGTTTGCGGTATTGCCGGTGGCGATGGTTCCAAAAACTCCGGAGTGAAAATTATGTCATGTCAAGTGTTTGCGGGTGAAGCCGGTGTTACCTTGGATGCTGAAGCAAGGGCTATAAAATATGCGGCTGATAATGGCGCAGTCATTCTTCAGTGTAGCTGGGGATACAACTCTTCCTTGGCCAATCTGATTGAAGGATATACTCCCGGTCCGGGATCGGAAGAAGAATGGGAAAAATTGTATCCGTTGGAAAAAGATGCATTGGACTACTTTATCAATAATGCCGGTTCGCCCAATGGGGTGATAGACGGTGGACTGGCAATTTTCGCTTCCGGAAACGAATATGCGGGAATGGCTGCATTTCCTGCTGCTTATTCCAAATGTATATCTGTCAGTGCGGTAGCGGCCGATTTTACTCCGGCCTCATATAGCAACTATGGAAAGGAAGTCACGATATCTGCTCCAGGTGGTGATACGGAATATTACAATCCGGTGGGGCAAGATGACCCTGAAGGTTGGGAAGAAGGAATCCATTCCGGTTCTATTCTCTCGACTTGGATACAAAACGGTAATGCGACCTATGGATTTATGGATGGTACATCTATGGCTTGTCCGCATGTATCAGGAGTTGCAGCATTGGGGTTGTCGTATGCTGTCAAACAACGTCGTCATTTTAAAGCAAGTGAGTTTGTCGAACTATTGAAATCATCTACAAAACCACTCGATAGCTGGTATAATACAGGAGAAGTGAAGGCTTACTATCGTAACCACATCTCATCCGGAGCTTCCGCTACTAGAGTAGAGTTATCGAAATATGTGGGCAAGATGGGAGCAGGTTTGCTGGATGCCGGAATGTTGCTTAACAATATTGAGGGTAATGGTTCTGATATGGTAGTACCCAATATGTATGTAGCAGAAGGTGCAGCATCGACTTTAAACCTTGCCTGCTATTTTGTTAATGGAGAGAATCTAACTTATACCTGCACATCGGGTGATACAACTGTCGCTTCAGTATCTGTCAATGGTACGTTTATGACAGTATCCGGGGTAAAAACCGGTGCAACCCGTATTACAGTGAAAGTAAGCAATGGAAGCGAACAATCCATTACTGTTACCGTTCGCAAGAAGGCTAATGATAATGGTTGGATGTAATTTTAATATTCAATGAAACCAGTTACTTGGATACGATTCTTTTTATTATGTGTAGTCATCGGACAATTCCGGGCGGTTGAAGCCCGGAATGTCCATTTCACTCCACAGGAAAAAACAGATACGCTGATAAATCCGCCGTTGATAAAAGGAGCGGAACATATTCTGCGTTTTGACAAGACTGTGCTGAATATCGGGACATTAACCGAAGATGATGCTCCAAAAATGTATCGTTTCACATGTACTAATGTAAGTGGCAAAGCCATAAATCTTACCCGTGTAAGAACTACTTGTGGATGTGCGGTAGCAGATGTACGTACAGGGGAGATATCTCCCGGTGAAACGAGAGTTGTAGTATTGACTTATCATCCGAAGAATCATCCCGGAACGATAGACACGAATGCTTTTGTTTATCTGTCTTCTTCGGACAAAATGCCTGTGGCACGCCTTACATTAATAGGTAATGTGTTGCCGGGAGCGGATGAATGGGGACGTTATCCATATAAGATGGGTAAATTGAGACTGAAACAAAACCGGATAGAATTCCGGGAGGTAAATGCGGGAAAGCGTCCTTCCGAACGAATCCTGTGTGGTAACAGCGGAAAACAATCATTGCGTTTGTCGGCTGCTGTTATTCCTGAGTTTGCAACTTTTCGTACCGAGCCGGAAGTAATCAGTCCGGGTAGTGAAGCCGACGTTGTGATTACAATAGACGCCTCACTGATTCCTGTGGAAAAAGGTCGTTCATTTACTTTTCCTATTATTATAGAGGGAGTGGAAGGGCAACCGTCAGACCGAACATTGAATATAAAAGTAAACTGTATTAAGTAACAATAAAAATAAAAAGAAGACATGAAGAATATTTTCAAATTAATGGCTTTATTCGCCTTCGTGCTTTGTTTCGCATCCTGTGACGACGATGAAAAGGTAGAGATTCCTGCCTTGCCGGTCACTGCTGCTAATTTAAACGGAACGTGGCAACTTTCTGAATGGAACGGACAAGCTCTGGCAGAAGGTACATATTGCTATATAACTTTTAATCGTAGAGAACTGACTTTTGAAATGTATCAGAAGTTTGACAGTATGTATGCACGTTATATTACTGGTTCTTTTAATATAGAAAACGATCCTTATCTGGGATATGTTATTAGTGGTGAATATGATTTTGGTAATGGTGACTGGAACAATGACTATATCGTAACGGATTTGCTAGAATCCGGTTCCATGATTTGGACTGTAAAAGATGATGATAGTGACGTGAATAAATATGTCCGTTGCGAAAAAGTACCTGAATCAATAATCGAAGAGGCTAAAACCAACAAGAATTAAGGCAAAATAGAGGTATATCAATGTCTAAAGGTCATCTTTATTAAGATGGCCTTTTTTGTATGGAAGAATTTAGTAATACATATCTGCAAAAAAAATATTGATTTTATTTGGAAATGATATTGGGACTTTCTATATTTGCATCAGATTTATAATTGTAATGAATACAACTTTGAAAAGAGGGAGAACTTATGAAACCATACGAACGATTGTTAGAGCATAATATAAAGCCTTCCATGCAGCGCATAGCGATCATGGAATATTTGATGAATCATCCCATTCATCCTTCGGCTGATGATATCTATACAGCGTTATCTCCTTCTATGCCGACACTTTCGAAAACGACGGTATACAACACTTTGAGATTGTTTTCGGAACAGGGAGCTGCATTGATGCTCACGATTGATGAGAAGAATACAAATTTTGATGCGGATACTTCTGTTCACTCTCATTTCTTATGCAGGTATTGCGGACATATTTACGACTTAAAATCTCCGGAAGCCGTGAAGAAAGTTGAAAGTCTGGAAATGGATGGGCATCAAGTGACGGAAGTTCATTATTATTATAAAGGTATATGCAAGAATTGCTTAAGAAAAGATAAAGAAACACGTATTGACTAATTAATTTAAAATTGAGAAGAAAATGAAAAAATTTAGATGTACTGTATGCGGTTACGTTTATGAAGGTGACGCAGCTCCTGAGAAATGTCCTTTGTGTAAAGCTCCTGCCAGCAAATTCGTAGAAGTTGTTGAAGTAGAAGGTGGTGCATTGTCTTTTGCTGACGAACACGTGATTGGTGTTGCAAAAGGTTGTGACGAAGAAATGATCAAGGATCTGAATAATCACTTTATGGGTGAATGTACTGAAGTAGGTATGTATTTGGCTATGAGCCGTCAGGCTGACCGTGAAGGTTATCCTGAAGTAGCTGAAGCTTTCAAACGCTATGCTTGGGAAGAAGCTGAACATGCTTCTAAATTTGCAGAATTGCTGGGTGACTGTGTTTGGGATACAAAAACTAACCTGCAAAAGCGTAAAGATGCTGAACAAGGTGCATGCGAAGACAAAAAACGTATCGCTACTCGTGCTAAAGCTTTGAATCTGGACGCTATTCACGATACTGTACACGAAATGTGCAAGGACGAAGCTCGTCATGGTAAAGGTTTTGAAGGACTTTACAACCGTTATTTCGGAGATAAGAAATAATAAAGCCTTATAAATAACTTTTAAAAGGTTTGTGTTCTATAGTGAATGCAGACCTTTTTTGTTTATATTTGCCTATCAACTTTATAAATACCACAATTATGAGAAAGGTACAACTATTGTTCGTTTGTTTAATGCTTTCAGCGGCTGCTTTTGCTGCTGATAAGGTTGTTAAGTTGCCAAAACCTAGTTTAAATCGTACTGGTACGGTGATGAAGGCATTGTCTGAACGTCAATCTACGCGTGAGTATGCTTCGAAAGCGTTAACTCTTGCTGATTTGTCAGACTTATTATGGGCGGCCAACGGAATCAATCGTTCGGATGCTGGAAAACGAACGGCTCCTTCCGCTATGAATAAGCAGGATGTAGACGTATATGTGATATTATCGGAAGGAAGTTACTTGTATGACGCAAAGAATCATCAGTTAAATCTGATTGCTGAAGGAGATTACCGTGGAGCGGTAGCGGGTGGCCAGGCTTTTGTAAAAACGGCTCCGGTATCTTTAGTATTAATCAGTGATGTTTCCCGTTTTGGTGATGCTCAGAAGATACAGAATCAACTAATGGGAGCCATGGATGCCGGTATTGTTTCTCAGAATATTTCTATTTTCTGTTCTGCGGCTAAACTGGCTACAGTGCCACGTGCTTCGATGGATGCCGCTCAGCTGAAGAAAGTATTGAAACTGAAAGATAGTCAGATTCCTATGATGAATCATCCCGTGGGATACTTTAAATGATCTTTATTCTGCATATAAAAATGGTGACACTATCCACACCGGATAGTGTCACCATTTTTATATTATAATGTCATTATCCTGACCGGATAGTGTCACTATAATTAGGGCTCTTTATTTCAGTAGAAATTCATCGATAGCTTTCTTGTAAGTTGCTTTGTCAGCCGCTCCACGGAAAAGCTGCGGATCTCCTTTCATAGGAATGAATACAAACAATGGAATGCTTGTTGCGTTAAACAAGGCAGTAAGTTCTTTCTGTTTGTCTACATTGACTTTGTAGATTGTTATTTTCCCTGCATATTCCTTTGCCAATTCTTTCATGATTGGGGCTGTCTGGCGACAAGGACCACACCAGTCTGCATATAAGTCGATGATGGCAGGTTTGTCACCTTTGTATTTCCACTCTTTTGATTTTTCATAATCGAAGACGTCTTTCAGAAACATTTCTTTGTCCATTACGACGACTTCACCGTTACCTGTTACCTCTTTTTTACCTTGATTGGCATCCGATTTGTCATTGAAGGCGTATACGATAACGCTCAGCATGACAAAAGCTACCATTGCTAATACTTTCTTCATTCGCTATTTTCCTTTTATATGTAATTTTGTTCGATGATTCCTTTTAATTCACTACTGTGGATAACTCCGGAATGTCTCCATACGGCTTCTCCATTTTTGAATAAAATAAAAGTCGGCACTGCCTGTATGCGATATTTAGTAGCCAAATCTTCATGTTGGTCAACATCTATCTTCACAATACGGGCTTTATCTCCTACCATTGTTTTCAATTCTTCTAAAACGGGTTTCATTGCTTTGCAGGGTCCACACCATTCTGCAAAGAAATCAACTAAAACGGGTATCGGTGACTGTATTAAATCTTCAAACTTTTCCATAACCTTTCCTTTCTTAAATTTAAATATCAGTCTTTGAAGACTGCAAATATAATTTCTATTTTATTAATATAACGGGAAAAAGCTGTTTTTGTTCATAAAATAGTAATTGTAGAGTCATCTTATTGTAATCTGGAAAAGGGAACTTTGCATAACGAAAAACAAATAAATAAGAAATAAACTAATAATGATAGCCTCATGAAATTTTTATTTATTGTACAAGGCGAGGGTAGGGGACACTTGACACAAGCTATTACCCTTGAAGAAATGTTGTTGCGTAATGGACATGAAGTAGTGGAAGTATTAGTCGGTGAGAGTTCATCACGTATCTTGCCCGGATTTTTTAACCGGAATATACAGGCACCGGTCAAACGTTTTATCAGTCCTAATTTCTTGCCTGCGGCAGATAATAAACGAGCGAATCTAAAGAAAAGTTTTATTTATAATTTACTGCGTATTCCGGAATATTTTCGCAGTATGTGCTATATTAACCAGCGGATTAAGGATACAGGGGCGGAAGTAGTGATCAACTTCTACGAGCTTTTGACAGGACTTACCTACACACTCTTTCGTCCCTCCGTTCCATATGTCTGCGTCGGACACCAATACTTGTTTTTACATCAGAATTTTGAATTTCCGGATAAAAACTCTTTTCAATTACGGATGCTGCGTTTCTTCACCAAGATGACAGCTGTAAGATCTTCGAAGAAACTTGCTTTATCTTTCAATGATATGGAACCGGACAGGGTAGAACAAGTGGTGGTACTTCCTCCTTTAATTCGGCAGGAAGTAACTGCTATTCAACCGGAAGAAGGAAATTATATTCATGGATATATGGTAAATTCCGGTTTTGCAGATAGTGTGGAGGAGTTTCATACGATATATCCGGAAGTTCCTTTGAGGTTTTTCTGGGACAAAGCAGATGCAGATGAGGTGACCAGGATTGACGAAACACTAAGTTTCTATCAGATAGATGATGTGAAGTTTCTTAATGGGATGGCCGGTTGTCGTGCTTATGCTACCACTGCCGGGTTCGAATCTATCTGTGAAGCAATGTATCTGGGAAAACCTGTATTGATGGTTCCGGCACATATTGAGCAGGATTGTAATGCCCATGATGCAATGAGGGCAGGAGCAGGGATTATCAGTGATTCTTTTGATTTGAAGCCTTTACTCCGTTTTGCCGGAACGTATTCTCCTAATCGTACATTCGTTCGTTGGGTACGTAGTGGTGAACGACGTATTATTCTGGAACTGGAAAAACTGGCTGCTCCACAATCAGCAATTACTTCAATACCAACATTTACTAATTATTTACCGATATGAAACTGAATAAAACAGATTATGTACTTGAGCGGGCGTCAGATGGCGGATATTATGCCTGGTTGACTGTGAATATGCAATGTAATGCTTACGGAGAGTCTCCTGAAGAAGCTGTGTTGAATTTGCAGGAAACAATGAATGAAATGATAGATGAGATGTATATGGTAGAAGAGTTTATTTAATGGAAAATGGATAATGGAAATGTCACCCTACATAGGGACTTTCCATTATCCATTTTTCATTATCCATTTATTCAATACTCAGTTCATCAATAATGTGGGAGGCTCCTGCATATTTATCGATAATAAATAAGGTATAGCGGATATCTACACAGGCGGCACGTTGTGAGGAGGGGCGGAAAGCGATGTCTCCGGTCAGACCTTCATAGTTGCGGTCGAAAGCTGTGCCCACTAGTTGTCCTTTGCTATTGAATACCGGACTGCCGGAGTTTCCTCCTGTATTATCAGTATTAACAATAAAGCAGACAGGCATTTCACCGTCTTTACCATAGCGTCCATAGTCTCTGGCTTTATATAGTTCCTTCAACTTCTGCGGAACTACAAATTCCCAGTTTCCTGGATCTTCTTTCTCCATAACTCCTTTGAGTGTAGTATGAGCATCATAAACTACTCCGTCGGCAGGTTCGTAAGGAAGTACCTGTCCGTAAGTCAGTCGTAAGGTTGAGTTGGCGTCCGGATAGATAGGCATTCCTTTTTCCTGTCTCATGTCCATCATTCCTTTTACCCATACCTTATGAGCAGCGTCGTAGTTCTGATTGGCCTCTTTCATAGCAATGGCAGTTTTCAATATTCCATCTGTGATGGAGTATTTGAAAAGTACCATCCAGTCATGACCTATCTTATATAAGCTTGGCTTTTTAATAAACTTTTCAAAGTTTTTGGGATTACCAAAAATCGAATATTCAAAACAAGCATCTACAAATGAATCTATATTTCCTTTGAAACGTGAGTTTATGATCTCGAAAATATTGATTCGTTGTTCCTCCGGAATGTAATTGGCATAAGTTTGCAGCATGGTTTTGGCAACCATTCGCTCTACTTCCGGGAAGGGAATGGAGGCAAAGTATTTTTCACCGGCTTGTTTCAGATTTTCGGTAGCTGTTTTTATTTGTTCTTTGTTTTTTGACTTAAGGGCAGTGACCATTTCTGTTGTAGAAGGGAGGCGCATAAAGTCAAGTGCTGTGACAAGTGCTTCGTTAAGGGCTTGCTGGTGATAGAGTGCATCCCGTCGATGAGCAACGATAGAACGTATTTCATCAAATGCCTTCTGATAAGAATCATCACCTTTTTCGCGGCCACGGGCCAAAAGTTCTTCTTGTTGCTTACGCTTGGTATCCAGTACTTTGAGACGTACTAATCCTTCGTTCATACCAATTGCATTTTTCCAGTAATTGGCTGAAGATGCATACTTACTTGCATAATGGATTCGTACGGCAGGATCTTTCAGCATCTGCTCCATCAGAACTTTCTGACGGGCCCCACGTACATGTTGACGCATAAAGTTGGTAGTCTGCATACGCTCTTCCACTTCGTCAGAAATCATATATCGCCAGTTGCGTCCCGGGAATCCCATAACAAAGGTGAAGTCACCTTCCTGTACTCCGGCAATGCTGATTTTCAAATGTTTTTTTACCTGCAAAGGAACATTGTCTTTAGAATATGCGGCAGGTTTCCCATTTTTATCAGCATAGATACGGAAGAGGGAAAAATCTCCGGTATGGCGGGGCCACATCCAGTTGTCTGTGTCGGCTCCGAATTTACCGATAGAAGAGGGAGGAGCACCTACCATGCGGATATCGCTGTATACGGTCTTTACAAACATATAATATTTATTTCCTCCGTAAAAAGCTTTAAGTTCAAGTTTGGTTGCAGGAGTGACTTCTATATTTTCATCTTTGGCGAAGCGTTCTGCTACTTTGCTTAGGTAGCTTGGCGACAGATAATTAGTACCGTTCGGATCTTCATCTTTCTTCAACTGATCGGTTACGTAACTAGTTACATCAAGGATACGGTCAATAAAAGTGACGGTCAATCCCGGTGTGGGAAGTTCTGCATCACGGTTCATAGCCCAGAATCCTTCTGTCAGGTAATCATGCTCTACGTTACTATGTTGTTGGATAGCTCCGTAACCACAATGATGATTGGTGAGTACCAGTCCTTCAGAAGAAATGACTTCTCCGGTACATCCGCCACCGAAGTGTACAACAGCATCTTTCAGAGAGAGGCCATTGGCATTGTATACCTCTTCAACAGGAATCTCCAGACCGAGTTCCCGCATGGCAACTGCATTTTGTGCTTTCAGGTCAGTTAGCATCCACATACCTTCATCGGCGTGGATGCTAAGAGTTGCCAGTGAAAAAATAGCAAATATAATTTGTTTTCTCATTTATTCTACGATAGTCATTTCATTAATCAGATGGCCGCAGTTTCCTAATTTCTCAAGGATAAACAGGACGTAGCGGATATCAAGATTGATACAGCGTTGCAGGTTGTTATCAAAGTTAATATCACCACTCAGAGATTCCCAGTTACCATCGAATGCACAGCCAATCAATTCTCCGTTTTCGTTCAATACCGGACTACCGGAGTTACCACCGGTAATGTCATTGGTTGACAGGAAGCAGACAGGCATATCACCGTTAGGTAATGCATAACGACCGTAGTCTTTCTTTTCTATAAGTTCTTTCAACTTGGCCGGTACCACAAATTCGCGGTCTTCCGGATTTTCTTTTTCAAGAATACCTTTTGTTGTTGTGTAATAGTTATAGTGTACACCATCTTTCGGATCATATGGTTTTACGTTACCATAGGTCAGGCGAATGGTAAAGTTTGCGTCCGGATATGAAGGAACAGGTAATTTCATTTCGCCTAAACCGCGGATGTAAGTTTTGTGGAGCAGAGCAAGTTCTTTGTCCAGCTCTTTTAGCTGATCAAGGAGATTGCCGTATTGATCGTATTTGGATTGAGCATATTGCAAAGCCAGATCCTCATCAATAACTTTTACTGTCGGCTTTTTGAGGAATTTATCAAAGTTAGCCTGATTAGCAAAAATAGACTTGTCGTACATGTCGTCTACGAACTTATTGTAGTCTCCTTTATATTTCTGTTCAATCACTTTATAGATAGCAGGGCGTTGGTTTGCCGGAATCATTTCTGCATAGAGAGGAAGCAGTACTTTAGCTACTTTGCGGTCTACTTCATGATCATAGTCTTTGTTATGGATGCTTTTGAAGTTTTCTTTCAGACCTTCCAGACGAACTTTGATCAGAGAGTCGTTTTTATCAACCAAAGCTTCCCGTGTTTTAGTTAACATTGAGTTACCAAATTCGATAGCTCCGAAGAAAACTTCAGTCAGGCAAGTCAGTTGATAATTGAGAGGGGCTGTTTGTGCTACCAGATCATCGATCTTTTTCACAACATTGGCATATTCGGTATTGTTTTGTGCCTTTGCAAATTCAGCAAATTTAGCTTCCTGTTCTGCTTTAGTGCCCAATACGTCATTGTCAATGATCGCTTTGTTCATTCCGATAGAGTTTTTCCAGTAGTTACTGGAGCCTGCATATTTGTTTGCATACTGAATACGGATTTTATCGCTGGCGTTCATCACTTCTTTCAAAACAGCCAGGCGTGCACCACGAATGCGGATACGCGGTTCATTGGTTGATTCCATTCGTTCTTTTACTTCTGACACAGTCAGATAACGGCTGGTTCTTCCGGGGAATCCCATGATCATTGCATAGTCTCCTTCTTTTAAACCTTTGATGGAGATTGACAGATGTTTCTTCGTTTTCAGCGGAGTATTGCTTGCGCTATATTCAGCCGGCTCTCCGTTGGCATCTGCATAGATACGGAACATGGAGAAGTCACCGGTATGACGGGGCCACATCCAGTTGTCTGTTTCGCCACCGAATTTACCTACAGAAGAAGGAGGAGCGGCAACCATACGTACATCCGGATATATTTTCTTGTAGAACAGGTAGAATTTGTTTCCTGCGTAGAAAGGAAGGGCTTGCGGAACAATGCCTTTCTTATCTTTCAGGTCACTTTTCTCATAGAGTTCTTTAGCCAGTCCTTCAAGGAAAGCACCGGTGAATGACTGAGATTCTGTAATCTCTTTGGCGGCGATTTTAGCATTCACAACATCTGTTATATCTTCGATACGTTCGATGAAGGTGAACTTTAATCCCGGAGTAGGAAGTTCCTGATCTCTGGATGTAGCCCAAAAACCATCTGTCAGATAATCGTGTTCTACACTACTGTGTTGCTGGATAGAAGAATAACCGCAGTGATGGTTAGTTAGGATCAAGCCTTCCGGTGAAATGATTTCTCCCGTACATCCTCCTCCGAATATACCGACTGCATCTTTCAAAGAGACACCATTGGGATTATATAAATCCTGGGCTTCCAGTTTTAATCCTTGCTTCTTCATCATATCTATGGAATGTTGCTGTTGCATTAGTTGCAATAACCACATACCTTCGTCCGCTTTTACGGTACATACCAGCAGCGCTGTCAGCGCTAATAAATAAAGTCTTAGTCTGTTCATTACTTTATGATAACAATTATAAATTATGATGTTAATATTCTATTTTTAAACTTCCGTCTTTTAGTGCTTTCATGATGTTGGCAGGAGCCTGTTGATTCATTAATTCTTTTTTCATGAAATCCATATAGGGAGCTACATGCTGAAAGTATTGGTAATATCCTTTGCACAGATAGTTCAGACCGGGTTCGCCGTCCGCTGTCCGACTGAAGCGGTTTTTGGGACATTCTCCGTTGCAGGCAAATAGAAAGTCGCACTCCTTGCATTGTGTTGGGAGTGATTGGTATTTCATTGTCCCGAAGCTATGCTGTCGTTCACTATGCATCATTTCCACCAAAGTCTGGCTATAGATATTTCCCAATTTATATTCCGGGAATACGAAGTGGTCACAAGAGTATACGTCTCCGTTGAATTCCATAACGCCGGCATGTCCGCAATGCTTCGCCATTGTACATACGCCCGGTTGCTCACCCATCCAGTTAGCCAATGTAGAATCGAATATCTGTATGAAGAATTTGCCCACATCTTCTTTTACCCATTCATCAAAAATTGTACAGAGAAAGTTACCCCATTGTTCCGGACTTATGGAGAAATCAGCCAATGCTCCTTCTTTACCTTCTGCCAGAGAGGCAAGATGACGACCGTCCTGATGTGAAACAATGCGTTCAACAATCGGGGCGAACTGGATATAATGGCAATCTATTTCTTTGAAGAAATTATAAAAGTCTAATGGATATTCGGCATTGAAATCGTTCACAACAGCCATAGCGTTCCATTCTACTCCATGTTTTTTCAGGAGATTAATCCCTTGCATCACTTTGACGAAAGAAGGTTTGCCCATTTTGTTCTTGCGGTATTCGTCATGAAACTCTTGCGGGCCATCAATAGAAACCCCTACCAGCCAGTTGTTTTCACGGAAGAACTCGCACCATTCGTCTGTGAGTAAGGTCCCATTCGTCTGGATACAATTGTCAATCGTACGTCCGCGGGCGTATTTCTTTTGCAGTTCCATCGCCTTTTTATAAAAAGAAAGCGGACGCATCAGCGTTTCTCCACCGTGCCAGGTAAAAAGCACTTGAGGCATTGTTTGAGAACTGATATACTCGTCGATAAACTTTTCCAGTAGTTCATCGCTCATTACATGTTTGGGGTTTTCTTTGTATAGGTTCGCCTTTTCCAAATAATAGCAGTATTCGCATGCGAGATTACATACGGCTCCCACGGGCTTTACCATGACATAAAGCGGTTTGGCAAAAGGTGCATAAGTTGTTGCTTTCATGACTGCAAATTTAGATAAACTAAATGAAAAAAATGATCTCCCACCTCTGTTTATAAGGATTATTAAAGAAAAGAGTCTTACAAGTTTTAAATATTGATAAAATGTTTCTTTTAAGTCCGAATCAGTTGTACCTTTGTACCCAGAATTTAATGAAACAATGAACGTGAATAAGATTTTGCCTTTTGTGCTTTTGCTTCCCTTTCTAGCTTCGTGTACTCATAAGTATAAGATAGAAGGAACATCTTCAGTAAATGGTCTGGATGGAAAAATGTTATATCTGAAGACTTTGAGGGATGGAGAATGGACAAAACTGGACTCGGCTGAGGTAGTACATGGATCATTTTCAATGAAAGGGAAAATCGATTCTGTACAAATGACAACACTTTATATGGATGACGAAAGTGTCATGCCGGTTGTGTTGGAAAGTGGCAAGATCGTTATTACTATTAGCAATACCGATCTCAAAGCGGTTGGAACTCCTTTGAACACAGCATTGTATGACTTTATTGCAAAGAAGAATGCAATGGAAGAAAGTATCGGTGAACTGGAAAGAAAAGAAACCCGTATGGTGATGGATGGTGCTGATCTGGAAGAAGTTCATGAACAGTTACTTGCAGAAGGAGATTCACTGATGAAAGCGATGAATCAATATGTCAAGACTTTCATCTCGGATAATTATGAAAATGTATTAGGACCTAATGTCTTTATAATGCTTTGCAGCTCTTTGCCATATCCTATTATGACTCCACAAATAGATGATATAATAAAGGATGCTCCCTATTCTTTTAAGAGTAATAAGATGGTGCGAGAGTTCTTGACGAAGGCCAAAGAGAACATGCAGTTGATAGAAGAACATCAACGGATGCAACAAAATGTAGGTCCGAAGAAATAAATCTTGAGTTTTTTGCGTATTTTTGCATAAAACTCAAGATAAGATGAAAACGTCCTTTTCTATTCGTATTGCTTTTTTCTTTATTCTTTCTTTTTTGATAGTTTCCTGTCATAGAGATATGGACGCTCTCAACATGACTTTTTCAAAAGTGGAAAAGTGTATGGATCTCTGTCCGGATAGTGCTCTAAATCTATTAAAAGGTATTCCTGAACCTGAAAAATTGTGGGGCGAGTCACAGGCGACTTATGCTCTTCTGATGACGCAGGCAATGGATAAGAATTATATGAAGTTTAGTTCGGATTCGTTGATTGCATTAGCTTTGAATTACTATACCGTAGATCAAAGAAGTCCTCTAATGCACGCTAAAACACAGTTTTATTATGGAAGGGTTATGCTTGAATTGGAAGAGCATGAGGTTGCCTTGAAATCTTTTTTAGCTGCAAAAAAGATATATGAGAGTATGAAAGACTATAGAATGCTAGCACTTATCGCTGAGGAAGTTGGTATGATTAACCGAATACAGAAAATGTATGGTGATGCTTTGGCTAATTTTCAGGAATCGCTTGCTATAAATAAGCAATTAAAGGATTCTCTTAGGATAATTAGTGCTAGTCTGAATATAGCCAGGGTTTATTTATTTGAATCTAAATGGGATAGTTGTTCTTTGTATTACAATAATGCTTTGGAAATAGCTGTGCAAAAGAATTATGTGTCTGAAATTACTATTTTGCATGAATTAGGTATTTTATATCGTTCGATGCAAGAATTGTCTAAAGCAGAACGTTATTTTTTGGCTGCTTATGAAAAAGAAACAGATGAGGAGAAGAAGTATATGGAATGTTTGTCTTTGGGATATTTATATATGCAAATGGGACAGACAGAAAATGCTAGAAAGTATCTGAAGATGAGTGCCAACTCTTCTAAAGCATATACGCAAATTGATGCGTATGATTGTTTATACTTTTTAGAAAAAGATATTGATAACTTTGAAGAAGCAATTATTTATCATGAATTAGCAGATTCTATAACTGCTGCAATGGCCGAACTTAATTCTCTTGAATTGATTGCAAGTTTGCAGAAGAAATATGAGAATGAGAAACTTCAAAATGATAATTTGCAAATGAAAGTACAATATACGAATTTTATTTTATGGGGTACGATTGCTTTTTTGGCAGTTGCCGCTTGTATGTGTTATTATTATTTCAAGAATCGAAATAACAAAAAGAAAATAGCCGAAATTGAATCGCAGATTCAAGAGAATGAAGAAGAAATAGAACGATATCAACAGGAAATAGAGGATATTCAAATATCAAAAGATCAGGTCCTAAAGGAAAATCTGATGTTGGAAGAAAATCGCACAAAAGTAGGAGAACTTAATGGAAAGATTGTGCTTTTGACAATGCAGAATAAAACATTGTCGGAACACTTGAAAGAATTAGGAGGTGAATTGAATGTTGGTATATCTTCAAGCTCATTTATACATGCGTTTCGGCTTTTATTAGCTATAAAAGAGGGGACGTTAAGAGGTAAGCTTTCTAATGAGGAGCGTCAGAAACTATTCAATCTATTTGATTTGATTTATTGGAATTATGTTAGTCGATTGTTGAAAAGAGCTCCAGCTCTTACTAAACATGATCTTGAGATTTGTTGTTTTCTTAAATTTGGTTTGTCTCATGAAGAGTTGAGTTGCATTTTTCATACTACTTCTGATTCTGTAACTAGGGCAAAAGGCCGATTAAAAGGACGATTAGGTATCTCTCCACAGGATGATTTAGATGCTTTTTTGAAGGAATTTTGAGAAATAAAAAATGGATTGTCCGGGTAAATGTTAAATGTTTAATTTGTAATAAATTGATATATAACGTGTTAGTTGTTGATTGTCTCTTGTAATTTGTCCGGGTTGTTTTTTTTGTTTTTTCGAATACATACCGTACTTTTGGCGAAACAAAAAAGCAATATAGTTATGAAAGTACGTTTTATTTTATCTTTTTTAGCTGCATTATTTATTGCAGGAAATATGATCGCTATTGAGAGTACAGATCGGGTAGAAAGAAAGTTGCCTATTGTATTAAGGGGAGAAGTTCCAACTACAACTAGTCGTTCTGTTCCTGTAATACCTATTGATGCATCTATTTCTACTGAAAATAATACGGTAGATATTATTTTCAGTACTGTTTTGGGCGAAGTGAAAATACTGGTGGATGGACAAGTACAGGAAGTCTGTCAGGTAACGGCTCCTGGACAAACAACTTCTTTCTCTATAGAAGGATGGGCTCCGGGCGTTTATAAACTAGAATTTAAAGTAGCCGGAGGCGGATACGTATACGGAGAACTAGTAATAGAGTAAATAAGGAACTAGACCTTAACTTTTATATAATGAATAGTCATCATACAGTTGCTATTGGCACTTGGGAAGGTGACAAACAGCAATCTATTGAATATAATTCTTCTATTGCAGTCGGGATTGATTGTCCCCGTGCAAAATTGAGAGTAAGTATTCTATTAGATACAATACAAGAGTATCAGGTGAGATATATCTTTTCTGACGAGGAGATAAGTGAAGCTGTAAATGAGGCTGGGCTTATCATTGGCGCAAGGGGTATAGCCTATGAAGGGGTATTACAACGAAAACCGGTTATTGTAGTGGGGGAATATGGTTTTGGAGGTTTAGTTACTCCAGATACATTGCATGAACAATACAATAATTATTTTAGAGGCAAAATCAATGGAATAAAAGCAGAGTACTTCTCTTTAGAACGATTAGAAGAGGAAATAAGGAGAGGATTTGCTTTGACATTCCAGGAATTGCAAATGATGTCTAACCAGACAATAAGATTTCTACATAATATATAGACTTTTTGATTTAATAGATTAATGCATAAAGACTGGTTAGGTATGCGGGGGTGCGTGAGTATCCCCGCATTTCGTTTCTTACCGATCCTGGTCTTCGTTTGTGATCATTCCTTTATGCTTTTCAGGAAGTGCACTCTCAACAGCAGCATAAGCCTCTGCCATAGTAGCTTTTATGTTTTCCATACCTTTTCCTTTAGGAGGAATAGGGTCATGAATGGTCAGAATCATGCGATGGCGATGTATCCATTTGCCTGTACGTGGCAGGATTTCAAAAGAACCGTCGATTGTAACGGGAACAACTGCCAGCTGCAAGTCATCTGCCAATTGAAACGCCCCTTTTTTGAAATATCCCATGTGTCCGGTGAAAGTACGTGCTCCTTCGGGAAAAACGACTAAGGATACCCCGTCTTTCAGCGAATCTTTTGCTTGCCGAATGGTCTCCAGTACTTTTTTGGGACCGGACCGGTCTACAAAAATGTGTCCTGCACTTTCACATGCTTTTCCTACAAATGGTATCTTACGCAGGCTTTTTTTCATCATCCACTTGAAATTTCTTCCGATGAATCCATAAATAAGAAAAATATCGAAGGATCCCTGATGATTCGGCACAAAGATATAAGAGGTCTTCCCGTGTAATTTTTCACGACCGTGAATCTTTACAGGAATCAACAGAAAAAGACAGATGAGTTGTGACCATATTTTGCCCGGATAGTATCCCCAGAAATGAGCTCCTCCTAGTAAAGAGCCTACAATGGTGACAATCGCTGTAAGAATAGTCAATACCAATAGGATAGGTAAAGCAATACAAATTTGATAAATATAATATAGTATCTTCATGGGGAGTTTATTTTTATATATATGCAAAGATACATGATTATTGGTAAAAAAAGCAGTAGGATACAACATAATCTTTGCGATTATGTTATTTTTGTCTTCTGTTATAGACAGATAATGATATGATACGTATACTACATACTGCCGATTGGCATTTAGGACAGACATTTTTTGGTTACGACCGCGCGGAAGAACATAAGGCTTTTCTTGATTGGCTGGCCGAAGAAATCCGACAAAACGAGATTGATGCATTGGTTATAGCCGGAGACGTGTTTGATGTTTCCAATCCTTCTGCTGCGTCTCAGCGCATATATTATGAGTTTATTTATCGGGTGACTGCGGAGAATCCGAGACTGCAAATTGTGATTGTTGCCGGTAATCATGACTCTGCGGCGCGTTTGGAAGCTCCTCTGCCTTTGTTGCAGGCGATGCGGACGGAAGTCAGAGGGGTAGTGCGCAAATTGGAGGGCGGAGAGATTGACTATGATCATTTGACAATAGAATTGAAGAATAGAGAAGGGGAAGCAGAAGTACTTTGTATGGCTGTTCCTTTTCTGCGGCAGGGAGATTATCCGGTAGTGGAGACAGAAGGAAATCCATATATGGAAGGAGTTCGCGAGCTTTATGCGCGACTTTTGCAAAGGTTGTGGGCACGCCGGGAAACGAATCAGGCTATTCTTGCTGTCGGTCATTTACAGGCTACCGGATCAGAGATTGCCGAGAAGGATTATAGCGAACGGACAGTGATTGGTGGTTTGGAATGTGTATCACCCGATACTTTTTCGGAAAAGATAGCGTATACGGCTTTGGGACATATCCATAAAGCACAGCGGGTATCCGGCAGGGAGAATGTAAGATATGCCGGAAGTCCGATTCCTATGTCTTTTGCCGAGAAGCATTATCATCACGGAGTGGTGATGGTGACTTTAGATGAAGGCTGTGCGGTTGATATCAGAAGGATAGAGTGTCCACAATCCATACCTCTTATCAGTGTGCCGGGTGGAGAGGCTGCTTCACCGGAAAAAATAATAGAAATATTAAGAGACTTACCGGAGGTGGATGGAGAAGCTCCTTATCTGGAAGTCAAGGTTCTGCTTGAAGAACCGGAACCTATGCTTCGTCAGGAAATAGAAGAGGCATTGGCTGGTAAGAAATATCGTCTGGCACGTATCGTTTCTGCTTATCGTCAGAAAGAAAGAGTGGAAAAGGAGGCTGATGGCTGGAAAAAGGGATTGCAGGAAATGTCTCCGTTGCAGATTGCTCAATCTGCATTCGAAAAGGTTTATCAGACGGAAATGCCTGCCGACCTGACTGATTTATTCCAAGAAGCATATATTTCCGCAACTCGTAAAGAAGAGGAGGAAGGAGAATGAAAATTATAGCAATAAGATTGAAGAATCTGACTTCGATAGAAGGCAGTGTTGAAATAGATTTTACGGTGGAACCGTTATCTTCGGCTGGTATATTTGCAATTTCCGGTGCTACAGGAGCGGGAAAGTCGACTTTGTTGGATGCTCTGTGTCTGGCATTATATGATAAGGCTCCCCGTTTTGCGGCTTCGGTGGAGAGTATCAATCTGGCAGATGTGGGAGATAATCAGATCAATCAGTCAGATGTGAGAAATCTGCTTCGTCGGGGGACGAGTGACGGATATGCGGAGGTCGATTTTCAAGGAGTGGACGGACATCGATATCGTTCCCGGTGGTCGGTCAGACGGACAAGGAATAAGGCGAGTGGTTCTTTGCAGCCCCAAGTATTGGAGGTGAAAGACCTGGATACGGAAAAAGAATTTCAGGGAACGAAGAAAGAATTGCTGGCACAGTTGGTAGAGTTGGTCGGTTTGACGTATGAGCAATTTACCCGTACCGTATTGCTGGCACAAAACGACTTTGCAACTTTTCTGAAATCCAGAGGGGCGGCGAAAGCGGAACTACTGGAGAAGTTGACGGGAACAGGTGTTTATTCCCGCATCTCTCAGGAGATTTTTGCCCGGAATAAGGCTGCACAAGAAGAGGTGACGATGATTCAAAGTAAGATGAGTGTGATTGAGTTGTTGCCGGAGGAAGAACTTTTAACCTTGCAAAATGAGAAAGAACAGTTGGTTGAGAAACGTGCGGCAGGGATTAAATTGCTGGCAGAACTGAATGCGCAATTGAATGTGGTTCGTTCATTGAAAATGCAGGAAGCTCTTTGGATGAAAAAGCAGCAGGAAGAGCGGGAGGAACTGAATAAACAAAAGAATCTACAGGATGCTTTGGTTGTTCAGGAAGAAGGGCTGGTTCATTTTAAAGCACAGTGGGAAGCGATACAGCCGGATTTGAAAAAGGCACGTCAGCTGGATGTACAAATACAGTCGCAGCAGGCGGGGTATATACAATCTCAACAAATTTTGCAGGCTGCCCGTCAGCAGGTGGTGGATCAGGATAAGAAATCTGCATCTGCGGTAGAGCAGTTACGGATTTCCTATCATTCTTTGAGTCGTCTGTTGAATCGTACGGATGTGGAGTCACTGCAGCTGGAACAGATTGAAGTCATCCTTAATGAGGAAAAGGATACATTGGAAACATGGACAAAGGTGAATGAAGAACGCCTTGGCCGGTTAAACTCTTTTGGTTATCCTTCTTTGGTAGATGAGCAGGGTAAAATTCAAAAAGAACTGACGCGCTTGCAGAATATAAAGAAATTGACTGAAGAACAATCGAAGTCGAAGCAGGATATAGAGAAACTGGAAAAGGAAGTGACTGCTTGTACACAGCAGTTGGCAGAGCAGGATGCTGTAGTTAAAGCTTTGCAGCGGCTTTATGAAAATGCCCGTATGGCGGTAGGAAAGGATGTGAAAGCATTGCGTCAGCAGTTGCAGGAAGGGGAGGCCTGTCCGGTCTGTGGAAGTACGACACATCCTTATCATCGGGAACAAGAGGTAGTGGATACTCTTTACCGGAATATGGAACAGGAATATAATACCGCAGTGTCTGCTTATCAGCAGATAAATAATCGCAGCATTGTCCTGCAACGAGATTTAACCCATCAAAGGGCAACTGAGGTACAGATAAAAGAACAGTTGTCCGTTTTACAACAAGAAGGATTGCCGGCTGGAGAGGAAGAACATATACAGAATCGGTTAAATGAGTTGGCGGAACGTATTTCAGCTTATCAGCATCTGTATGCGGAATGGCAGCAGAACGATGAGAAAATAAAGAAATTGCGGACACACTGTGATGCTCTGCGTGAGAATGTCTCACAGTGTCGTTTGGCTGCGCAAAAGGTATCAGCCGCTAAAGAACAGTCGGCTATTTTACAGAAAGCAGCTGTTGATGAGCAACAAAGATTCGAAGTGATCGCTAAAGCGTTGGATGCACTCCGACAGGAACGTTCTTTGTTATTAAAAGGGAAGAGTGCGGACGAAGCTGAGGCTGCTGTTGCCCGAAGAGAAAAAGAATTGAATGAGGCGTTGGAAAAGGCTCGTAAACAAGTGGAGGGAGTACAAAACCATCTTTCCGGCCTGCAGGGAGAAATGAAACAATTGTCCGTTGGCATTGAAGAACTTCGGGAGCAACAGAAAGGTATTGAATTTCCGGAACAGCTTCCTCAGGCTATAGCGAAACAGCAGGAAGATAATCTTAATACGGAACGTGCGTTATCGACTGCGGAGGCACGTCTGTTGCAGCAGGCAAAGAATAAAACAATCTTTGAGCAGATAACCAAAGAACTTACCGAAAAACAGGCAGTTGCCGTACGTTGGGCTAAATTGAATAAATTGATTGGTAGTGCCGACGGTGCTAAATTTAAAGTCATAGCCCAAAGTTATACTTTAAATCTGTTATTGCTTCATGCCAACAAACATCTGGCTTATCTTTCCAAACGGTATAAGTTACAGCAAGTTCCCGATACACTGGCGCTTCAGGTGATTGATTGCGATATGTGTGACGAGATACGTACGGTATATTCGCTTTCGGGAGGTGAATCTTTCTTGATTTCACTGGCACTTGCATTGGGCTTATCTTCGCTTTCGAGCAATAATCTGAAAGTAGAATCTTTGTTTATCGACGAAGGATTCGGCTCGTTGGATGCTGACAGCCTGAGAACAGCCATGGAAGCTTTGGAGCAGCTACAGATGCAGGGACGGAAAATCGGCGTCATTTCCCATGTACAAGAAATGAGTGAACGTATTTCAGTTCAGGTGCAGGTACATAAGAAGATCAATGGAAAAAGCGTGCTTACCGTCGTAGGGTAAGCACCGTTATTTCCGGCCATGCACCGAAGCGAAAAGGAAGTCCGACATAGCCGATGCCTTCATTTACGTACAAACCACGTGTCCCTTCCAGATACATCCCGCTCCATTCGGGATAGATATAAGAGGAAGGAGAATGATTCCCGAATTTTAACTGCATAGCGTGGGTATGCCCTGCCAGCATTAAATCGATGTCTGTTTGTGGGAGTACTTCCCGTCTCCAGTGGGTAGGGTTATGGCTTAAAAGTATCTGGAACATTCCTTCGGTTCCCCGCATCGCTTCGGGGAGGTCAGCATATTGGGAGAAAGGCGGTTCTCCTTCGTTTTCAACTCCAATAAGGGCGATACTGTCGCTGCCCTGAATCAGAATCGTATGAGAATTATTCAATAACTTCCAGCCCATAGCGGCTTGTCTTTGCAGGAGATCATTCAGATTATCGTCTTGCTCTTGCTGGCTTTTCCAGCGGAAATAAGGGCCGTAATCATGATTTCCTAAAATGGAGTAGACTCCATCTTTGGCTTTCAGTCCGGACAGTATATCTTGAAAATCATTTAGTTCGACTGCACGATGATTAACCAGATCTCCGGTAAAGACAATAAGATCGGCCTGTTGCTCATTCACCAGTTTTACTAACTTCTGAATAGCGGAAGTATTTCCCTGCCAACTTCCGATATGAATATCTGATAACTGGACAATACGGTATCCATCGAAAGCCGATGGAAGCTTGGGCGAGGAATAAGTTACCTCTTTGACGTCAAACTGCGTGCGTCCGATAAAAGACCCGTAGATGATCATTACGATAGAAATCACGGCTAATGTCAGCCCGGTACAGATAAAGGGAGTTCGGGGCCACCGTAGCCATTTGTGGAAAGGTACCCCGATAATCGTGCAGAGAGACAGCAATAGTTTAGGAGCCGTAAACAGGAAGAAAAAGATGGAAAACCATCCAATAGCCTGTGTATGGCGTTCGGCAAAGGCGTTATTGGAGAAGTAAACCAGATAAAGTAATCCTGTGGATAACAGGAAAGCAGGCAGCCAGTAGAGGATTCTCAGCCAGCGTTTTGCCGTCAGATGAACGATAAATCTGAGATACAGATAAATGTCCGGTAGAATAAGGAAAATAAGTAAAAATATAAATAGACGTTGCAACATAACAGCACGGATATTAAATTTTTAGTTGAAATAGGCGAAGTATCTGACTGGTCAGTTGTCTATGATTTTAAGTTCGTCCAGGTTCTTCTTGATTTCCTGAATACGGTTCAGGAATTTCTTGCGATAAATCCACAAGATCAGCCCCAGCCCAGCTCCCCAAAGCAGGATAAAAAACAGAATGATGGCTATTCCATATTGCCATATCTGCCAATAAATAAATGAGAGTACTGCCAGTATAAGAAGGAAAGCAGTAGCAATCAGACGTTCCCGAATCATCCATCGGTGGATGCGGTTGACACGACTGATCACTTCTATCAGAGGCATTTCGTCCACTTTCGTCTGTTGTAGAAAACGGGTGGTGGTGATGTCCCAGTAGAGTGCGGGAATCCACGATAGAATGATAATGATATAGATCGGATTCAGTCTGCCGTGCAACAGGACTTCCAGCAGGAATAAGACCAATACCGGCAAAGAAATCAGGATTAGTTTGATATTCAGCCGGGCAATGGCATGGATACCTTTGTCTGCATGTCCTATCAGTTTGCCAAGTTCTTCCTCTTTGATCAGCTCCTTGTCTTTTAAGTGCTCATCCAGGGCATTCCATGATTTTTTCAGTTCTTCCAGTTCCATATATGATTACTCCTTTTTCATTTTTTTTAGTTTGTCTTTGATACGGCTCAGTTTGGTAGCCACATTGGTCACCGTCAGTCCGGTGATCTCCGCAATATCTTCGTAACTTTTGTCTTCAAGATAAAGCAGGATAATTGATTTGTCGAGTTGTCCCAGCTGATTGATCATTTGATAAAGTTGCCTCAGCATTTCGTGGATCGGGTCATGTTCTTCTATCATCCAGTCCGCTTCGCGGGTGAGGGTGACGATTTCCGGTACATTCTTTTCTTTGCGGAAAAAGCTGATACACGTGTTCAGAGCGATGCGGTAAATCCATGTGGACATTTTGCATTCTCCTCTGAACTTGGGATAGGCTTTCCAGAGGTTGAGTATTACATCTTGATAGAGGTCATTGAGCGGGGCGTTAGGATTGGTATATAAGTAACATACCTTGTAGATCACCCGTTCATATTCGCGGATGACCGATAAGAACTCCTGCTCAATAGGGTTGGTTGCCTCTGTTGTTCGTTCTCTCATGAATTAAATGGGTTACTTTTCTGGTTAGTTAGTCGTGCGAAAAGGAGAAAAATCACAAGTAAACGAAAGTTATTGCAGATTGGCAGCCAGGAATTTTCGCATTTCCTCCGTACTTTTTCCCCGACGGCGGGCATAGTCTTCGAGCTGGTCTTCTCCTATCTTTCCGACAGAGAAGTATTCGGCAGCCGGATGGGCAAACATCAGACCGCAGACCGAAGCATGAGGGTACATGGCACCATTCTCGGTCAGTGTGATGCCTATCTGTTTCATATCCAGCAGTTCGTCCAACAGGAAATTGATGGATTGATCGGGCAGGGACGGGTAGCCTACGGCAGGGCGAATCCCTTGATATTTCTCGACCAACAGATCGGGCATTGACAGACTTTCATCTTTGGCGTATCCCCACGCTTCTTTGCGTACATATTCGTGCATCTTTTCCGTAGCAGCTTCTGCCAGACGGTCGGAAAGAGTCTGGACGAGTAAATGTTTGTAGGGATCCTGCTCGTACAGGCCTTCCATATCTGCATCTATGCAAGAAGCAAAGGCACCTATTGTATCCGGAATGCCGGAAGAAAGAGGACGGATAAAGTCACTCAGGCAAAGGAACGGGCTTCCATCCCGTTTAGGCGTCTGCTGGCGGAGCAAAGGGAAAACTAGGAATTGACCGGTTTCTTTTTCAATCACCAGGTTATCTCCGTCCGAGTTTGCTTTGCAAAGTTTGAAGATAGTTCTCACTTCATAATCCTTGTCAAGTAAATCCAGCATCCGGTTGGCCTCCTTAAACAGTTGCATAGCTTCGGAAGCCTTGTTGCGGTCTTCTTCCGGAAAAGTAGTCAGCCATGAAGCACGGCAGACATCGCAACCGTGAATGTTGGCGATCGCTGCGAAACGAGGTTGGAATCCCCATGCATGGAAAAAGTAAATCCAATTGATGTAGGGGGCGACGTTATGTATCTTATAAGATAAAATCATATGTTTATAAGTGACGAGTTGCTGTTTATCTGAATCTTAACTCCTGTCCACGATAATTCTCGTCAATGGTTCCGTTATCATATAACAGATGACCGTTCACAAATGTTTTTTCTACTTTCCAGTGGAAAGTATGACCTTCCAGCGGGCTCCATTTACATTTGCTCAGGATGCAGTCTGTGGTAACAGTCCACGCACTGTCGGGACGAACCAAAACCAGATCCGCCTGATATCCTTTCCGGATAAATCCGCGATTACGTATCTCATACATTTGTGCAGGAGCATGAGACATCTTCTCTACTACCTTTTCGATGCTGAAAGCGCCTTTGTCTGCCAATTCGAGCATACTGACCAAAGAGAATTGTATGGTCGGCATGCCGGACATGGCTTTTAATGCACCTCCTTCTTTTTCGCTCAGTAAGTGCGGAGCATGGTCGGTCGCAATAGCGTCGATCAGACCGCTGTTGACTGCCTCCTGCAAAGCCTTCCGGTCTTCTGCCGTTTTGATGGCAGGATTACATTTGATGCGCGCTCCTAAGGTCTGATAATCTTCTTCGGTAAAAATTAGATGAGACACACACGCTTCGGCAGTAATACGCTTCTCTGCCAAAGGTGCTTTGGAGAATAAACTCAGTTCTCTGGCAGTAGAAATATGCATAATATGCAGACGCGCATTGGTCTCGCGTGCCAATTGTACCGCCAAAGCGGAAGAACGGTAGCAAGCCTCTTCCGAGCGGATGACCGGATGAAGTGCCAAAGGCACATCGTCACCGTATTCTTTTTTATATTTATCCGTATTCTCTTTGATGATTCCCTGATCTTCACAGTGTGCTGCAATCAGTAAATCCGTACCTCCGAAGATATTGCGCAGACTTGCCATCCGGTCTACCAGCATATTTCCCGTACTGGAACCCATAAATAACTTCACCCCACATACCCGGTTTTTGTCCAGCTGACTGAATAACGGATAATTATTGTTAGTCGCTCCGAAATAACAGGAGAAGTTGACAGATGATTTTTCCGCCAGCAAAGCCAGTTTGTCATTCAGCGCCTCCAAAGTTGTGGTCTGAGGATTTGTGTTCGGCATATCCATGATCGAGGTAACTCCTCCGGCTGCCGCGGCATGGCTTTCCGTTGTGATATCTGCTTTATGAGTCAGCCCCGGATCGCGGAAATGTACGTGCTCGTCAATAGCCCCCGGCAAAAGATAACAGCCGGATGCGTCAATCGTTTCGTCACAAGGCATGTCAGCCTCTTGTCCGTCAACTAAGATCTCGGCAATCTTCTCACCTTCAATAACAACAGATCCCGGAACTTTTCTTCCTTCGTTGACAATTACGGCGTTTTTTATCAGTATACGTTTCATTTCTTTTGCGGGAATTTATGGAACCAACTATTTATTTTTAACCTGATCACTCCGAATATGGCTTCTCCAAAGATACTGCTGTTCATCTTGGAAGTTCCCAACTCACGGTTAATGAAGATGACGGGGACTTCTATGATTTTGAATCCGCATTTGTAAGCAGTGAACTTCATCTCGATCTGAAAAGCATATCCTTTGAAGCGAACATGGTCCAGATCGATTGTTTCCAGCACCTGACGGCGGTAGCATACAAATCCGGCAGTCGTATCATGCACCGGAATACCGGTAATGAAGCGGACGTACTTGGAGGCAAAATAAGACATCAGCACCCGTCCCATCGGCCAGTTGACTACATTCACACCACTTACATAACGGGAGCCGACAGATACGTCTCCTCCTTCTTTTGCACAAGCTGCGTACAAACGGGGCAGATCATTCGGGTTATGGCTGAAATCGGCATCCATTTCGAAGATATATTCGTATGCGTGCTCCAACGCCCACTTGAATCCTGCGATGTAAGCAGTACCCAATCCTAACTTCCCTTTGCGCTCGATCATAAAGAGGCGTTCGGAGAATTCCTGTTGCAAAGTTTTCACAATGCTTGCAGTGCCGTCCGGAGATCCGTCTTCTATAACCAGTATATGGAATACCTTGTCTAAACCGAAAACGGCACGGATAATATTTTCTATGTTCTCCCGTTCATTATAGGTCGGGATAATAACGATGCTATCTGATAATTGCATAGAAGTCCTATTTTTAAGACAAATGTAGCGCTTTTCCTTTAGTTATAGAGGGACTAAGGATAATTTAACGCGTTTGTATTTCTTCCCCGGTGTGAAACTATTGGTTTCAAGGCATGAAACTTTTAGTTTCATTGTTTGAAACCAATAGTTTCATGCCTTGAAACAATCTTGAAGAAGAAAACTTCGGTGTGACTATATCAATCCCGGTTCTTTTTTCGTACTTTTGCGGTGAAATTTTATAGCTATGACAATAACTGAGTTGCAACAACAATATGCCGCTCATCCTAATACAGCAGTCATGGAACGACTGCTGAAGGATGCGTCCGTTCAAACTATTTTTTGCGGGGGCTTATGTGCTTCTTCCGCTTCTCTTTTCTCTTCTGTATTGGTGAAACAAGATGTGTGTCCGTTTGTCTTTGTACTGGGCGATCTGGAAGAGGCGGGCTATTTTTATCATGACCTGACACAAGTGCTGGGAACAGAGAAAGTGTTGTTCTTCCCGTCTTCATTCCGCCGTTCCATCAAGTACGGACAAAAGGATGCGGCCAACGAGATTCTGCGTACAGAAGTACTGAGTCGGTTGCAGAAAGGAGAAGAAGGTTTGTGCATCGTTACCTATCCGGATGCGCTGGCAGAGAAAGTGGTATCCCGCAAGGAATTGAGCGATAAGACCTTGAAACTGAATGTGGGAGAGAAGCTGGACACTACTTTTATCACAGACGTGCTGCATAGCTATGGTTTCGAATATGTGGATTATGTGTACGAGCCGGGACAATATGCCGTTCGGGGTAGTATCATTGATGTCTTTTCGTTTGCTTCGGAATATCCTTATCGTATTGACTTTTTCGGTGACGAAGTAGAGAGTATCCGTACATTTGAAGTAGAGTCGCAGTTGTCCCGTGAGAGGAAAGAGGGAGTGGCTATAGTCCCTGACCTGGCAGTGACGGGAGATGTGACAACTTCTTTTCTTGATTTCATTCCTAAAGAAACCGTTTTGGCGATGCGTGACTTCCTTTGGTTGCGCGAGCGTATCCAGGTAGTGCACGATGAGGCTTTGACGCCACAGGCTATTGCCGTACAGGAAGCCGAAGAAAATGGCGGTATCACGCTGGAGGGCAAGCTGATTGATGGCAGTGAATTTACGGTACGTGCCCTCGATTTCCGCCGGATGGAGTTTGGGAATAAACCGACTGGTACGCCGGATGCAAAGATCTCTTTCCATACTTCCGTACAACCTATTTTTCATAAGAACTTTGATCTGGTGGCCGGTTCTTTCAAGGACTATCTTGAACAGGGATATTCACTTTATATCTGTAGTGACAGCACTAAGCAGACCGACCGTATCAGAGCCATCTTTGAAGACCGGGGAGATAAGATTCAGTTTACTCCTGTAGTACGTACGATACATGAAGGCTTTGTGGATCATACGCTGCATCTGTGTATTTTTACGGATCATCAGCTGTTCGACCGTTTCCATAAGTACAACTTGAAAAGTGACAAGGCCCGTTCGGGTAAGGTCGCTCTGTCCCTCAAAGAATTGAATCAGTTTACTCCGGGAGATTATGTGGTTCACACGGATCATGGTATCGGTCGTTTCTCCGGTTTGGTACGCATTCCGAATGGAGATACTACGCAGGAAGTGCTGAAACTTGTCTTTCAGAATGAGGATGTCGTGTTCGTTTCCATTCATTCCCTTCATAAAGTTTCCAAATATAAAGGTAAGGACGGAGAAGCTCCGCGACTGAATAAACTGGGTACCGGTGCCTGGGAGAAACTGAAAGACCGTACGAAGGCGAAAATTAAAGATATTGCCCGCGACCTCATTAAACTATATTCGCAGCGCCGTCAGGAAAAGGGTTTCTCTTACAGCCCTGACAGCTTCTTGCAGCGTGAACTGGAAGCCTCCTTTATCTATGAAGATACGCCCGACCAAAGTAAGGCAACGATGGAGGTGAAGGCCGATATGGAAAGCGACCGTCCGATGGATCGCTTGGTGTGCGGAGATGTGGGTTTTGGAAAGACAGAAGTAGCAATCCGTGCAGCGTTCAAAGCCGTAGCTGATAATAAACAGGTGGCGGTCCTTGTGCCGACGACTGTTCTTGCCTATCAGCATTTCCAGACATTCCGCGAACGTTTGAAGGGTCTGCCCTGCCGGGTGGAATATTTGAGCCGTGCCCGTACGGCAGCTCAGTCCAAAGCCGTATTGAAAGGACTGAAGGAAGGAGAAGTCAGTATTCTTATCGGCACCCACCGTATTTTAGGAAAAGATGTTCAGTTTAAAGATTTAGGCTTGCTGATCATTGATGAAGAGCAGAAATTCGGAGTCTCTGTGAAGGAGAAGCTGCGACAGCTAAAGGTGAATGTGGATACATTGACCATGACTGCCACACCGATTCCACGTACGCTTCAGTTCTCGCTGATGGGAGCCCGCGACCTGAGTGTAATCTCTACGCCTCCGCCTAACCGCTATCCGATTCAGACAGAAGTACATACCTTCAATGAGGAAGTGATTACGGACGCGATTAATTTTGAAATGAGCCGCAACGGTCAGGTTTTCTTTGTCAACAACCGGATTGCGAACCTTCCGGAACTGAAAGCGATGATCGAACGTCATATTCCCGATTGCCGTGTTGCTATCGGGCATGGACAGATGGAGCCCACACAGCTGGAACAGATCATTTTTGACTTTGTCAATTATGACTATGATGTGCTTTTGGCGACTACTATCATAGAGAGCGGTATCGATATTCCGAATGCCAATACGATCATCATCAACCAAGCGCAGAACTTTGGTCTGAGTGACCTCCATCAGATGCGTGGACGTGTAGGGCGCAGTAACAAAAAGGCTTTCTGTTATCTGCTGGCGCCTCCGTTGAGCAGTCTGACGGCAGAAGGAAAACGACGCTTGCAGGCGATTGAGAACTTCAGTGATTTGGGGAGTGGCATCCATATCGCTATGCAGGATTTGGATATACGTGGAGCCGGAAACCTGCTCGGAGCAGAGCAGAGTGGCTTCATTGCCGATCTGGGGTACGAAACGTATCAGAAAATTCTTGCCGAAGCAGTTCATGAACTGAGGAATGATGAGTTTGCAGAATTGTATGCAGATGAAATAAAGGGAGAAGGTCAGATCAGTGGAGAAGAATTTGTAGACGAATGTCAGATAGAAAGCGATCTTGAACTTCTGTTGCCGGCCACCTATGTGACGGGCAGCAGCGAGCGTATGTTGCTTTACCGCGAACTGGACGGACTGACGCTGGATAAAGACGTGGATGCCTTCCGTTTCCGCCTGGAAGACCGCTTCGGACCTGTTCCGCCGGAAACGCAGGAATTGCTTCGCATCGTTCCCCTCCGTCGCTTGGCGGCGCGATTGGGAGTGGAGAAAGTCTTCTTGAAGGGCGGACGTATGACGCTATTCTTTGTCTCCAATGCGGATAGTCCGTTCTATCAGAGTCAGGCGTTTGGCAAAATGATAGATTACATGATGAAATATACCCGGCGCTGTGACCTGCGTGAGCAGAACGGCCGACGGAGTATGCTGATAAAGGATGTGACTAATGTGGAAACTGCCGTTAGTGTGTTGCAGGAGATTGTAGCGTTGCCGGTGAAAGAACTGGATGATCATTAATTGATAAATAATAGGAGCAATGTTTGTTTTTTATATTCAAAAATGCTTATCTTTGATCTAAAGACACAGATAAGAACAAGTAAGAGCCATTTAAAATCTAAAAAATAATGAATATGAAAAACATGCTGACATTGATCGTCCTATTATCATCGTGGTTAACGGTGTATTCGCAAGAGAGTTATACGGAAACTGAACTAAAACAGAAATGTGATTCTATTGTAGAAGAAGCTAATACTTTGTACAGATATGAAACGGCTGCCTGGAATTTCACTGATATGTTTTTGCCTAAACCGGAACTGATGGAAACAATACAAGGTATTCTTACTTATCAACAGGGAGATACGATTAAATGCCTTGTGATTGATAACCAGTCTCAATGTACATATGAAGTCTCCTTCCTTAACGAGACGACACCTTGTTCGGAAGTGACGACTCATAGAGGCCTGTCCGAATATGAAATGCATTTAATTAAAGTTAGAGAAAAAATACGGAGTGCATTTGCTGATGAAAAGGAATATCCGATTTATGGCTACAAAGACTTTCCTTTAAACTGGATTCTCATTCCTTTTAAAGATGGTTATAAATTCTATGCTATTTCTGGGACATCCAAAGGAGGGGTTATACCTTTCGGCAATGACTACTTGTTTATTGCTGATAAAGAAGGAGAAATCCAATCATGGAGGAAATTTCATTCCGGTCTTCTTCCGGTAGAAGTTACGGATCAAATGCCAATGATTGTTTTTCCTATCCATTCACATCTGAAAAAGGAACCATTCATTTCCGCTACTGATATTTGCACATTCAGGCTTTACTATAATCAGACTGGGAGTACAAAATTTGCTGTATATTCACCGGCTCTTTCTATATATTTCGTCTATGAGTTAGCTACCAATACCATCACTCCGACAAAGGATATAAATTTTAATTCGACACCTCTTTCTGAAAAGGCTGCTCCATGATTTATTTATCATGATTGGAAAGAGAACAGGAAGGTATTAGTAAAAGTATATTGTTCATTATAAATGTATGAATATATTTTCGTCTGATACCTTTTCTCTGTCATCTGTGATTTTTGTTTTCTCTTTCTTATACAAGTTACTTCATAAACTCGCATCACGTTTATAATAAATAGTGAGGACGTTTATTATAAACGGGTCCCAAGTTTATTATAAACTATATTTTGCTAAATTCTTCGGAATGTGAGGAATTAATTAAACAAAATGGGGTGAAATCCTTGCGGACTTCACCCCATTCTTACTCCTTACAATGTACTCTCATACATGTAAATTATATCTTTATGTCTTTATATTTGTACGTTTCATGCTTTTAATTCCGGATTTGTTTCTACAAATATACGAAATTTAAAAGGCAAAGTCAATAGGGAAGCCGTTTTAATGGTTTCATTTGTTTCTCTTTCCGTATAACTTGTCTATCAGATCCTGTCGGCCGATACGTCTTAACTCATTCAGAATATTCTTTCGTTCTTCCGGCTTATACCAGAAGAAGAATTGTCGTTGTGCCAGTTTCTCCCGTTGTGTTTTGGCACTGAATACAGGCTCCAGTGTATAGGGATGAAATCCGCTGTACCATGCTTCGGTGGCTACAGTCATCGGAGTAGGGGTAAAGTCCTGTACTTGCTCCAGATGAAAGTCCAGCCGTTTGGTGATAACAGCCAGTTCCGCCATGTCTTCTTCCTTGCAGCCGGGGTGTGAAGAGATAAAGTACGGTATAAGTTGCTGACGCAGATTCTCTTCCCGGTTGATACGGTCAAATATTTTTTTGAAAGTTTCAAACTGTTCGAATGAAGGTTTGCGCATGATGGATAACACCCGGTCGCTGGTATGCTCTGGAGCTACTTTCAATCGTCCGCTCACATGATTGACAATCAACTCGCGTGTGTATTCAGCCGTGCTGCGATTGGTGGCGGCGTCTTTACTCTGATGGAGCAATAAGTCGTAGCGCACTCCACTGCCGATAAATGATTTTTTTATGCCGGGGATGGCATCTACCGCTTTGTATATGTCCAATAACGGGCGATGGTCCGAATTAAGATTCGGGCATACTTTGGGATGAATACATGACGGGCGTTTGCACTTTTTGCATATTGCTTCATCTTTACCCTTCATCTGATACATATTGGCGGAAGGCCCTCCAAGGTCACTTAAATACCCTTTGAAGTCGGGCAACTGCATCACCTCCTTTACTTCATTCAATATAGACTTCTTGCTGCGGCTGACGATAAACTTCCCTTGATGTGCGGAAATAGTGCAGAATGCACAACCGCCGAAGCATCCCCGATGGATGTTGACGGAGAACTTTATCATATCATATGCGGGAATCCGCTTTCCTTTGTATTTAGGATGGGGAAGGCGGGTATAGGGCAGATCGTACGAATGGTCAAGTTCTTCCTGGCTCATCGGAGGATAAGGAGGATTGACAACGACTACTTTATTATCTACCTCTTGTGTGATACGGGAAGCCGAATATTTATTGGATTCTTCTTCGATGTGCCGGAAATTGCTGGCCTGTTTCTTTTTATCAGCCAGACACTCTTCATGTGAGTAAAGCTGAATATCGTTTGCGGCAGGAGTCCACTCTGTCGCACGGCAGAGATAGGCTGTCTGAGGGATGGTTCCCGCTATTTTCTTGAGTTCGCCGGCTGTCAATGAAGCATCTTCCACAGGAAGCAGTTCCTTCATTTTCCGGGTTAGCTCTACAATCGGTTTTTCTCCCATACCATAGATCAGCAAGTCTGCGCCACTATCGCATAAGATACTTTTCTGAACTTTATCCTGCCAGTAATCATAATGACTCAGACGGCGCAAACTCGCTTCGATACTTCCTAATATAACAGGAACGTCCGGATAGAGTCTTTTTAGAATCTGACTGTATACGATGGAGGGATACTCCGGACGCATATCCGGACGACCGTCCGGAGTGTATGCATCCTCACTGCGCAGACGCTTGTTGGCAGTGTATTTGTTAACCATCGAGTCCATACTTCCGGCAGAGATGCCGAAGAATAATCGGGGGCGACCCAGCTTTCTGAAGTCACGCAGGTCATCGCGCCAGTTGGGCTGGGGGATGATCGCAACTTTCAAACCTTCCGCTTCGAGGATACGTCCGATGACGGCAGCGCCAAATGAGGGATGGTCTACGTAAGCATCACCGCTGAAAAGAATGACATCCAGTTCATCCCATCCGCGGAGTTCCACTTCTTTCTTGGTGGTAGGTAACCAATCGGTCAATCGATATTCTTTCATGCCGCAAAGATACGGATAATAAAAAACATCCCAATGATTTTTTTATTCATTGGGATGTTTAACTTCAATCATTAAGATGTTTTTTTAAAACTTCTCATTGATTGTAAATTGCAATGTCATTTGCTCTCCGTCATAGATTTCACGAAAACCGATGCTTTGCTCGGAAAGATATTCCTTTAAGTCTTGGAAAGCATCTGCATGATTCATGATAATTTCGAGCGTTTCACCGAAAGGAGCCTCGCATATAGCTTTGATTGCAGGAATCAAAGGACTGTAAGCTGTTGTTCCGCAGGTATCTACCGTAATCATTATTCTTCCTCCTCTTCCGCATCCTGAGTGGAAAGCCAGGTGAGATAGAGCTTGATGAGTTGTTGCAGGCCAAATGCTTTCATGTTATTGTGATAAATAACATCTATGCAAAGATCCAGCAATTCTTTACTGTCCTCTTCCTGACTGGCAATCAGGGAACGAATATTTAGTTTCAGTTTATCCAGTACGGGTTCGTCTACAATTCCGGTACTATCAATGAGATGGCGGAATAAGGCATATTTCTCGATTGTTTTCAGATTTTCGCTGGACACCTCTATGCTGCGTGTACCGCTGGGGTTTGCTTGTATAGTATACATCGTTTTTTAGTTTTAAGGGTTATTACTAGGAGCAAAGATAGAATTTAAAATGAAAAACGAATTAAAAAAGCCCGGATATTTTTATCCGGGCTTTCAGAAAATAAATCTTATATCCGTGAGTACTTTATTTCTGAGTAAAGAAACCTAGTATCCCGGCCATAATGCTGGCGCGATCTGTTTCGGACTGAATGCTTTCGAAAGGAAAGCCGAGTATAAAGGTACGATAGTCCGCCCCTTTGTAAGCAATGCCTGCCGACTGATTGCCACGTGCATAAGTAAATACTGGAAATGCGGGAGCTACCGGAACAATACAATCCGGTGCTGTAACAGCATAACTGTTTTCATTGGGCAGGCGGGGGATCGTGATGCTGCGTCCTAATCCATTGATTTGACCGGAACTTTTGTCTGTCAGACTGTTCTGATAACCGTATTTCAAAACTTTTTCTGTAAACTCCCGGTTCCCTTGTGTTCCGCTCATGTCACTTCCCACATACGCACCGCTGACGAACAAATTACCTCCTGACTGGCAATAGCTTGTAATCAGTCTTTGCATCGGTGAAGAGAATGTTTTGTAATATGCTTTGGCTATCGGGTCTTCCTTTTCAAGTCCGAGTATATAGTCTACGATCGGGTAATCTTCTAAAGTGACGATTCCATTTTCTACCGCTTCGTCGCTGCACGAAACAAAACTGTATTTCCCTGCTGCCTGAATGGCTTTTCCATGGATGAAAGGATAATCAAACGTATTTCCTGCTATCTCCATGCCTTCCAGTTCTCTGCCGCTATGTCCCAGGCTGCCTTCTCCTTCTTTTCCGGCTTGTGAACGGTTGAATCCGCTTTGTGCCCCGCAAAAAGAGATATTGGACAAATAAGGCACTCCCGGATCCTGTTCCAAATCAAATCCGGCTTTGTCCGGTGTGTTAATGACAGCCGGACCGCTGATTCTGTCGAATCCATTGATAATCAAGATTCTCTCTCGTTCACGTTTTGCCTTATAAGCCGAAAGGATTTCAGAAGGAAAACTTTCTCCTCCCCGGTTTACGGCTGTCACTTTGAATGAATAGACAAGTCCCGGTTCTACTTTGACACTGTAATAGGGTTTGCTGACCAGAGTTCCGTTGTCGAATCCTCCGTATCCGATGCGTGTATATACCATATATTCCCGTGGACGGGCTGTCGGTTCCAGCGGATCGTCTTCCCCTTTCCAAGTAAGTTCCAGTGTATTTTTCTTTTTTCCGAAATGGATAGCGAAGTTGCTGACCGGCAGAGGTTGCACTACATAGTCTTTGCCATGTTGACTGTTTATAAATTGCAGGATACCTTTGTAGATAGCACGTCCTACGGTAAACTTGAAATTCGGATTATGACCGAGCTGCATATCTGCAAAGTTCTGATGAGAGAGCAATTCGATAATCGTGGAAGGAGTAGCAGGAAGTCGTGTCTCACTGTAATTCCGGTTCCACATGCTGCGGCGTGTCCATGGTAGATTGTAGTTCGTACGAATATCTTTCTGAATTTGAGTCAGCAGGATATCCGCAAGATCACGTGAAGCATATCTGTCCATTCCCGAATTTAGTTTGCCATTATTGAAATCGGTGGTATAGATACCGAGCGAACCGATGATTTCATCGTCTTTACTGCATCCTGCGTCACTATGAAGTGCCATAGTCATTTCCAGAGGTACACCTAAACCCGCTTGTCCCGGATTATAGACAGAGCCTCCCGACAGATAGTTGATTGTATTGGAACGTGTATTGATATCGTCTGTATAATCGTTTTCTCCTTTACGCCCGGCATATACATCGTATGGCATACCGGCCCACTGGGATGAATATCGTGCTCCTTCCAGATAACGGGGAAGTCCGCTTATTTTTCCTCCTCGTGAGATATTACCCATTCCGCCTCCGAAGCGTACGGCATCTGCACACACTACGCCATGCTCGCTACTTTCATTACTAAGCACAACCATACCGTAGTCATTATTTCCTTTGTCAAACTCAAAAGTTCCGAGATACACCCAAGTACCGCCGCCTATTTTCTGATTGACCTTAAATTCCGTGACACCCCCATTATGAAAGACGAGGTATTTGGCATCGCTCACGCTATTGGGTAGTGTCTGATATGAAACATAGACCGCATATTTTCCGGTTGCCGGCAGGGTAGGTACCCATTCGGCAAAAGCCTGATCCTTATTCTTCTTTTTTTTCTTTTCTGTTTGAATATATCGGCTGGTACCGTCAGTGAAAGGGTTTTCCCCATCTTTGTAAATGGCTTTTTTCTGAGCGAATCCTTTCACGGGAGTAGTCGTCCAGCGTGCCTTCTTACTGCCTGCTTCCAGGTAAAGGGAAGCATTCGGAGTATCGTTGTCAACGATGATTTCATTCTTTTGTGTGTCCCGTTCGCGAGGAGTATACACTATGGCACCAGCATTTTCCAACATCGGAATGACATATGGAAGAATGAAAGATTGAGTGAACATATCTTCTGTAGTGCAGAATAATCGGGGGCGTTGCCATCCCCATTCGCCTTTGTCATTCTTATAATAATTACCGTGACTTTGCCAGAGGGCAATATGCCGGTCCTGCAATCCTCGGGATATCTCATTGGGGCGGGAAGTGTTTTTCACCCATGGAGCACCTTTGTATTCGGTGTTCAGCGCCATTCGTTCTTTATCCTTTTTCTTGCTTCTGTATAAGTTGGGAACTAATTCTTCAATGGGCTTTCCATCTGCATAAATGGTGATCTGATAATAGTTTACCGGACCGGGGAGTAATTCTTTCATCTGATTGTAGATGGTTTCTACCGTTTCCGGCAGAAATGGCTGGTAGGCGAAGCTTTCCGAAGCATAAATCTGAATGGTTCTGCGGTCATAATCAATATCGAAACTGTTCAGTTTCAGTGTACTGATTTTTGCTGTCGCTGTGTATTTGGCAAAGTAATCCGTTAACCGCTCTTTTATATTTCTCTCAATGTCTTGAGCGAAGAGAAGACTGGTGCCCATTGTCAGGCACAGAAGAAAGACTATTATTTTTTTCATCGTTCCACTCTTTAGGTTGCATCCTATGATTATCTATGTCCGCCACTTTCCCCTTGATGGCATTTCCCCTTTTGGAAGGAGAATACGAAATGAATCTCGCGTTCATGTAAGTCCATTGCATTCTGTGGCAAAATCTCCTGCAAAAATAAACAAAAAAAGAGTGGGAAGTATCGAACTGCCCACTCTTCTTTGATTGTTTTATATTCTATTAATTAAGAATCTTCTTTCTTATAGAGGAATGTATTCTACAAATGCCTCCATTGCTTCATACGATGCCAGTCCTAACTGATCGTACAACGTTGCTGTGCCACGGTTACGGTCTTCACTACGTTGCCAGAACAGACGTTCGTCATTACCTAAGAACGGAGCGCTTTCCATCTGCGACTGATGCTTCAGGATAGAATTACGTTTTGCACGAAGCTCTTCCGGACTGATAGGTACAGCCATTTCGATGTTCTCAATTTCCCATTCTGCCCACGCACCACGGTACATCCAGATACGACAGTCTTTCAACCATTTGGCTCCTTCTTCTTTTTCAAGATCGACAGCAGCGAATACGGCATCCGTACATACACGGTGTGTACCGTGTGGGTCAGCCAAATCACCGGCTACGAAAATCTGATGAGGCTTTATTTCACGAAGCAGGTTACGTACGATCTCTACGTCAGCCTCGCTAATCGGATTTTTCTGAATCTTGCCGGTTTCATAGAACGGCAAGTCAAGGAAATGTACCCGATCTAACGGAATATTATTGTAAGAAGAAGCGGTACGGGCTTCACCACGACGAATCAAACCTTTGATAGTCAGAATGTCACGGCTGTCCATATCACCGTCTTTCTTTTCTTTCAGGAATTTGCGTATTTCTGCATATTTCTCGCTGATTACCAAGTCTTCGCTGTTATTGAAAATCTGATTGAATCCGTTAATGAAATGCATGAAACGAACCACTTCCTCATCACCTACGGCAATGTTACCGGAAGTTTCGTAAGCTACGTGTACCTCATGCTTCTGTTCTACTAGGCGGCGGAGGGTTCCACCCATGGAGATAACGTCGTCATCCGGATGCGGAGAGAAGATAACCACACGTTTCGGATACGGTTTGGCACGTTCCGGACGGTAGGTATCATCAGCATTAGGTTTGCCACCCGGCCATCCGGTGATGGTATGCTGCAAGTCATTGAAAATCTTGATATTTACATTGTAAGCAGAACCAAACAATGCCAGAAGTTCGCTCAGACCGTTTTCGTTGTAGTCCTTGTTGGTCAGCTTCAGAATCGGTTTGCCTGTCAACTGGCACAGCCATACGATAGCGCTGCGGATCAGTTTATCATTCCACTCGCAGGATGTTACCAACCATGGACGTTGGATGCGTGTTAAGTTCATGGAAGCCGAAAGGTCGATCGCTACATGAGCATTGTTGTGAGTTTGCAGATAAGATGCAGGAATAGTGTCGCTAATCGGACCTTCCACACATTCTTTGATCATTGCTGCCTTATTTTCCCCCCATGCCAGCAAATATACCTTTTTAGCGCCAAGAATGGTAGATACTCCCATTGTGATAGAACTGATCGGAGTATTTTCTATCGTTCCGAAAATCTTGGATGCTTCGTTGCGCGATGCATTGTCCAATAAGATCAGACGTGTGGTAGAGTTCAGACGTGAACCCGGTTCGTTGAATGCGATATTACCTACACGACCGATACCCAGCAGGGCAATGTCAATGCCTCCGAAACTTTCGATGCGCTGTTCGTACAGACGGCAATATTCAAAGATGGTATCTTTGGCGATGGTTCCATCGGGAGTGAATATATTCTGTTTGTCAATATCGACATGATCCAGCAACATTTCTTTCAAAGCATTGAAGTTGCTGTTGATAGCATCGGCTGTCAACGGATAGTATTCATACATATTAAATACGATCACGTTACGGAAGCTCAGTCCTTCTTCCTTATGCATGCGGATCAGTTCCGAATAGACATGACTGGGTGAGTTACCTCCGGGGAGTGCTAGTACGCAAAAGCGTCCTGCTTTCTGTTTTTCGCGGATGGTTTGTGCTATTTCGCAAGCAATGTAGTTAGCCCCTTCTTCTACAGACTCATAAATGTCTGTAGGTATTTTCTCGAGTCTTGTCAAGACTGATTTTTCAAATGCATTCTCCGGTCTGTAGTATCTGGGGGAGACCCGGTGGAGACTGATTTGAGAACTAAGATTTGTTTTCATAAAGTTGTTAATTAAGTTATGTAAGATTAGCGTCCTTACGACTGTATTTTCACGACAAAGATACAAAAGAAGTCTATATAATTAACTACTAACTTCTAGGTATTGTTGCACCTTCAAATCGTTTTTAACATTTGTTTTATCACGAATGGCTGAGTTGGAATTCGTCTGCATCTTTCCATACCGGAAACTTTTCTCTGAACTGATGAAGTGCGGTCAGATGAAGCGTAGCAGTTGCTATACCCTCTGTTTCGTCGGGTACGGAAGCCGCTTCTTCTCCGAGCGCTGAATAGATTTTGCTTCCTCCGTTGTATTTCAGCCGATATCCGTCTATACCTACTCTGTTAACCCCGCACACATAACACTGATTTTCCAAGGCACGGGCACGAAGCAGTGTATCCCATGCCAGACGGCGGGGGATAGGCCAGTTTGCTACATATATTAATAGGTCATATTGATTGGCTACGTTCCGGCTCCACACCGGAAAACGAAGATCGTAGCATACAAGCAGGCAGATATTCCAGCCACGGTAAGGGATAATCAGACGTTCATCGCCTGCCGAGAAATGTTCTGCCTCACGTCCCATGCGGAACAGATGGCGTTTATCATAATAGAATTCTTCTCCTTCCGGCGTCAGAAAGAAAGCGCGATTGTAATATCTTCCGTTGTCTACAGTGATATAACTCCCGCAGATGGCCACTTGAAACAAAGAAGCCCATTGTTTCAGTGTTGCAATCGTCTCACCCGAATTTGCTTCCGCCAGCATATTACTCTGCATACTGAATCCTGTAGAAAACATCTCCGGTAAAACAACAATCTCCGTTGTTCCACGGAGACTTTGCAGCTTCTCGTGGAGCAAACGGAGATTTTCTTGTTTGTTTTCCCAAACGATATCGGTTTGTACTATGGAAATACGAATCGAATCCATGATGCCTGTTTTAAGTAATAGGGAATAAGTAATAGGTAATAAGGAATAAGTAATAGGTAATATACCATGCGGAGCAGCATTTCAGCAGCTACGATTAATACTTAATACCTATTACTTATTACTTTATTCTTAAAGTTCTCCAAGTGCAAAATTCTCAGGATGTTTTCCTTTGAAATCCTTGAAGTACAGTTTGATTTCCCGCATATCTTTATTAAGATCTCCCGTCGGCATAATTGCTTTAGTGGACGTTATGGTCTTTGTACTATAGTCAATACCGATCAGAACGATAGGCACTTGAGCCTTAAGGGCGATGTAATAAAACCCTTTTTTCCAGTTCGGGTTCGCCTTGCGGGTTCCTTCGGGTGTGATAGCCAGATGAAACTTTTTGCATTCAGCAAAATGATGAACCATCTGATCAACTAACGAAGTTTTCCGACTACGGTCTACGGGAATTCCGCCTACAGCTTTAAAAATAATTCCTAACGGAAAAAAGAACCACTCTTTTTTCATCATGAAACTTGTTTTACGGCCTAATGCTCCATAAAACAGTTTTCCAATAAATAAATCAAGGTTCGTTGTGTGTGGTGCGGCACATATCACGCATTTATCATAATTAGGTACCGTAACGTTTGTCTTCCACCCTAACAGGCGGTAATAGATAAAGCTATAAATTGCTTTCTTCATTCTGATCTTTAGTTCAATTTTCCGATGGCCTCAATAATCTCGTTAACTTTTGCATTGAAATCTACTCGGAATTTCTTATAAAAACCTTTCACATTGCCCGGTTCTGTATGGCTGATGCGGCTGACAAATTCATCCTGCATTTTTAAAACCTCAGCCATCAGTTCATCAGCTTTAGCCTTATCAGTACCAGGGATAAACATACTATTGATTAAGCACTCAGTGAATAATTCTCCTGCGATATAGTTTACGTTCTTTTTAAGTTCTCTTCTACTTGCCATAATATTTACATTTAATGGTGAATAATAAAAATTGCTTGGGGTAAAGATAGGGACTTTCTTTGATTCTAGCGAATAAATGGATTGAATTTTTTCTTTTTACTATTTGCTCTCTAAGTGTACTCTGCTTGGATATACAACTGACTAATCCACCGGATTTTGAAATGTTGAATTAAAATTGAACGGATTTGAATGAAATTTAGTCAAACGGGGAATTGCCCTCGACAAGGATGAGGTATTTTATTTATTACTGTTCCCTTTTGAATGATTATAGAACTTTTCCCATTTAAAAAAGAATTATCTTTGAATAATTACTTAGCAATGATATTTTTAATAACTATAATTAATTAAATGAGAAACAATGGATTTAGATTTATCTAAAAGAAGTAAGCCCTGTTTTAAGAAAAATAGGACGATGTCAATGGGAAAAGTAAAGAATCCTTTTTTAAAGGTTTGTGGTATTGGGTTGTTGACAGTAATATGCATTTCTGTTAAAGCCCAAAAAGTAAACTTTACAGTGAATTCGAAAACTGGAGCTATACAATCAATGAATATTGATAATGATAAACAGAACATGAATTGGCTGATAGCAACAGATGGTAGCCAATATCCTTGGATAAAGGAGAATTATGGTTGGGGACTTGGCTATTTCACTGAGGTGAGAAGAAATCAGAAAAACAAGCTGTTTTGGAATCTTCCTGCCAGTATAAAGCAGGATGGGAGAGAAGTTACTTACCGAGTTGGAGATATATGTATCCTTGTAGAAAGGAGTATGAAAGGAGAAGATTTAATAGAAGAGTATACTTTCCGAAACGATGGAACAGAGGAAATACTTTTATCGGATATAGGCATCTATACTCCATTCAACGATAACTATCCAGGGGCACAAGCTTGTATAAATATGCGGGCTAATGCTCATATATGGGAGGGTGATAATGCAGCTTATGTAAACGCAACACGTATGGGAGGATATGCTCCACATTTGGGACTGGTTTTGAGGGAAGGCGAAATTAAAAGTTATGAAATATCAGAGCGTGATAGAAATAAGGGTAACTCTCATACAAGGGGAATTATTTCTTTGAATCTTCCGGATATGAAATTGATGCCGGGTGATGAACAAGTATTTTCGTGGTATATCTTTTCGCATAAAGGTGGAGATGATTTCCGTCAAAAGTTATTGGAAAGAGAGAGTGTCTGGGTATCTTGCAACAAGTATGTATTTGAGAAGGGAGAAACTGCCCTTGTGAAAATATCAGGTGGGCAGATGGTAAAAGACTGTATACTTAAAAAGAATGATGTCACTATCCCTATGAAAAAACAAGGAACAGCATGGTATGCTGAAGTAGTAATGGATCAGTTGGGAGAAGTGCGTTTTGATATACTATATGGCGCAGGGAAAAAAACTCATGCAAATTGTTTGGTGATTAGTAATGTGAATGATTTGATTAAAAAACGAGTAGAGTTTATAGTTGCAAATCAACAGATGAAAAGTTCGAATACGCGTAGAGATGCTTATATGGTTTATGATAATGAAAAGAATGAAATATATCTGAATAATACGCATAACTGTAATCCGGTTGACAGGGATGAAGGTGCTGAAAGAGTCGGTATGGGGGTACTTTTAGCAAAGTATTATCAATTGCATCCTGTTGCTGAAGTAAAGGCATCTTTATTGCGATATGCAAGTTTTTTGCGTAATAGATTGCAAGATGCTGACTATAAGACTTTCTCTTCAGTCGATCAGAAGGGACGTAACAGGGCGTACAATTATGTATGGGTAGCGGATTTTTATTTCCAGATGTATAAAATAACCAATGACAAACAATATGCTAAACATGGTTATATGACTTTGCGGTCTATGTTCAAACAGTTCGGACATGGTTTTTATGCCATAGGTATACCGGTTCGCTTAGGACTACAAACTTTAAAAAATGCTGATATGCAAAGAGAATATCAAGAGCTGGAGAATGATTATATTGCAGTTGGTGATACTTTTTTGAAAAATGGTTTGAATTATCCGGCTAGTGAAGTAAACTACGAACAAGCCATTGTAGCTCCATCAGTCATGTTCTTGCTTCAACTTTATATGGAAACCGGAAGGCAGAAATATTTGGATGGGGCAAAGATTCAAATGCCTGTATTGGAAGCTTTCAATGGCAAACAACCCAGTTATCATTTGAATGAAATAGCTGTTCGTCATTGGGATGGTTATTGGTTTGGTAAGCGGGAAATGTGGGGAGATACTTTTCCACACTATTGGAGTACATTGTCAGGAGCTGCTTTTTATCTTTATTCGCAATGTACGGGAGATCATTCATATAAAGAGCGTGCAGAGAATATTGTGAGAAATAATCTGTGTTTATTCTTTGAAGATGGAAAAGCTTCTTGCGCCTATATTTATCCAAATAAGGTTAACGGAGTAAAGGGCGGATTCTACGATCCATATGCAAATGATCAGGATTGGGCTTTAGTTTATTATTTGCTTGTACAAAATGGTATATATTAACGAATAATGGAATCGTTAAATACAGAAAGCTTGATAGGGTAACTTTTAGTGATCTATTGTAAAATGAAAAGCCAGTCAACATTTAAATAGTTAACTGGCTTTTTCTAATATTTTGCTTTCTTATTTACTGTGGCTTTCCGTAAGCAGCAAATTCATAAATGCCATCTGCCCACATTGCAGAATTGTTTTTATGTACATTGACAACACCGTATACGCGGAGCCGTAAATATCTGTAGAGCGACGGATCTTCAATATTCAGAATCAGAAATCCTACCTGCCAGTTTAATTTGCCGTCTACGAGCATTTTATAACTTTTTCCATCCCGGCTTCCTTCAATGGTATATTTGTAGGCAGCCTCGGAACCGTTAACCAATCTTGTCGAAAGATTAATCTCAGAAATCACGGCTTCTTTCTGCATATCTATGGTAAACATATAAGGAGAACCTGTAGCAGCATTTGAACTTTTCTGGAAATAAGCAGAAGATTCTGTACAAGCTCCATCCGTGATACAATCAGCTTTAATTCCTCTCGCTCCTGGGACAGCGGCTGTCACCGGTACATTTAATGTCAGGTTTCTACCGTTCTGAACAGGGATAATACCATATTTGTCACTAAACTCTAGGTATCTGTAATAATCCATCGAAGCATATCCTTTGTTAAATGCGGCTATTGAAATTCTCGGGAAATTACCGTCCGGAGTTTTATATTTTCGTTGCGCTCCCCAGTGGTAACTCCATACTCCGCAGGTTTTTCCAACTGTACTGATTCTATTAAACTGTGCATCAAAAGTAGAATTGTTGCCGATTTCTCTCATAGGTGTCCATTCACCTCCTAAATCAGTGGCAGATGTATACATGGTTTGACTCGGATACCATCCGGAAGCCTTTGAACTGAAGAAATAGTATTCTCCGTCTTTTTTGATGATTGCAGGGGTTTCCCGATGCAGTCCTTTACATATTGTATTAACTAATAAAACAGGCTTAGTCCATGAAGTATCTAGCTTATAGATATTTATATCTCTGTTCATATTTGTAGCTGAAAGGAGATAAGCTGTACCGTCATCGTCAATGAAAAGAGATTGGTCTCTAGACTCATGGCCCAATGGTCGTTCCATAGTGCCTACTTCGAGCTCACCTTTGGGAGTTATTTGTGCCAGATAGATTTTAGCTGCAACATATCCACTTTGATCTTCATAATGTGCTGAAAGTACTACCTTGCCGGTTTTTGCGTTATATCTGAAAGCAATACCCTCAAATTTTACATTTGGGTAAAAAGCCAGTTCACGGGAAGCACTCCAACTACCATCGAGTCCTGTTGGAGAAAAGCTTTCTGTAGCTAGCCATCCTTTGAGTGTTTGTCCATCTATTTCCTTTTCAACGTTTTCCATTTTATAAGAGAAATAAAGATCTCCAATTTTCATACCCTGAGGTTTCTTGATAGATTCTTTGGTGATATATTTCCCGTTTAGATTATCATAAATTTTAGTTTCGCCGCTAGGGGTAAAGGTTGTTGCTTGTTGAGAAGCGGACGTGGCTATTTTCTTCCCCTCTTTAAATGCTTCTACATGGTAGGTAAAGGTTTTATCTGCTTTCAGATTATAATCATCGTATGTATTTCCTTTAGCTTCTCCAATACAATTTCCGTCCCGGTAGATTTTATAAAGGTCAGCGTCCTCTCGTTGCATCCAATTCAGTTTTACATTGTTGACAGCTTTTTCACCGACAAGTTTGAATACAGTGGCAGTGGCTGCCCAGATATCTGTTGTTATAACTTTTTTCGATTGAGTTGCGAAAGCTGGTTGCAAAGACAGACTGCATAGATATATAAATATGAATAGAAAACTATTTTTTGCCTGTTGACTTTTTATGTTCATAATGTAACAAATTTAATTTATCAGAATTACATATGAGAAATTTATTGGGCTTCCATCTGTTTTAGATTATTAGCCTTGTAGGTAGCAGAGAATATATCTGCTTCCTTATATTTATATTTATTGGAATCGAAATATACTGCAAAATCTTGCATTAACTTCTTGGATAGTTCAGTCAGATATAAATTACTTCCGGCAAATGTATTTGAACCGGAAACTGTAACATACTTCTTATCCTTCAGATTTTGTATCTGATAATAACCATCTTCCTGTAGGTTGAATACCCAGCATTGAGCGTCATCTTTCTTCTCGGGATTGAGGCGTAAAGTTCCGAACAGTGATTCCAAGAACTTTCCGGTTTTGGTATCTTTTATTTTATATGCGTTGGGTATATTAGTCTTTATAAACTCCAGACTTAGATTGATGTCATCATCATCATCCGCTATACTGAAACCATTGGCAGGTTTAGACACTAAACGATCAGAGGTCTTTTCTAATAATGAGTATATATTACCAGGTATGATTTCTGCAGCTCTTTTATAACGATACATACTATTAAACACGGTTAAATCCCATTGATCATACCATTTTACGACAGGATAGCCTGAGCGCATACTAATGGGCAACCACACATGATGAGACTTTCCTACATCCTTAGAGTTCCAACGGTCACCCATGTATATATAAGCTTTTTCTTTACCCTCCACTTTAAATACATAACAGCTTTGTGAGTTGTAAGTAACTTGTTTGAGTTTGTCTACAGCAAAATTATTCCCTGTTGTCCAGTTCCCCAGTATATCAGTACTGTAGGCACTTCTCCCGGGATTGGGTTCCCAGCCTGTGCAACCGGAAAACAATCCAAAATACATATCCCCAACCTTAAAAATAGCGGGTGCCTCATATTTTAGTCCCTTTAAAATTTTAGTTTCTGTTGGAGTCGGCTCCAGATAATCGTCTCTAAGTAATGCAATATTCATGTTGGTATTCATATCCGTAGAACAGAAATGATATGCTTTTCCGTCTGTATCTACGAATAACGTCTGATCACGGGACTCGTTTTTATTAGGGCGAAATGTTTTGTAAAGTACATAAGGCCCCATTATCTTATCGCTTGTTGCTACACAAACACGTGCAGCTCCATATCCATCTCCACTTTCCCAATGGCTCCACATTACCCATTTCTTAGTTTGGGGATTATAAATTACTTTAGGACGTTCAAACAAACGTCCCTGCGATATATCATTCATGTCTTCTCTGGCTTCACCTGTCGTTTTCATCGACAACCCCAGCCGTTTCCAGTTGTATAAGTCTTTAGATTGATAACAGCTTACCCCATTTGATTTAAAACCTGTACGATCTTCTCCAAACCAATAATAAGTTCCTTTTTCGTAAACGACACATCCACCGTGCGCGTTAATTTGCTCCCCATCTATGTCATTCCACAAAACACCCGGACTGATCTGGGTGTTTTGTGAAAAAATAGAGGTGAATGAGAACATAAAGCAGATAAATAAAGTTATTCTCATGTTTTCGTTATTTTAGTCTTCAATGTTAATCGTTATTTCAGGCTGTGCTGGTGCATAGGCTCCGGATTCATCAATTGTGAAATATTCCACATCGGCAGTATTATCTATAAAACCGAATTTGGGCGAGTATGTACGTGATGTGCCGGTCAGTTTAGCGTTGTCTACACGGACAGCTCCGATATCATTTCCCCATCCTCCACGTCCTACTGTAAAGGATACACGAATTTGGTTACATTCGGCAGAAGTAGTATAGTCCATTGAATAAGTTTCCCAGTTGTCACTGGCAATTTCTGTGATGACCTTTTTTTCAGGGTCTTGCACTTCTTCTATGATCATTTTACCGGTGAGTTTTCCTTCTTTTTTTGCTATTCCTCCTTTTAATAGAGCAGATAGTGTGTAACTTTCATTCGGTACAACATCTACCACTTGCATTAGGATACCATCACTCCAGCCAGCTGCCCATTTATAGGGTCTAATTTCAAAAACATGATTGTCCAGGTCCTGATTATTATCAATTTCTTCAGGAAGAATTTGTTGTTCTGAATTCCAACGGTCGCCAATAACAACATCCCACCCCTCAACTCTACTAACTAACTTTGTTTCTGGATTTACATCAAATTCTCCTTCGAAGTTTGGGTTCTTCAAAAGATTTTCTACTGGTTTGCCAACTTTCTCTGCAAAGTTTGGCTGGGGAGCGTAGTCTATAATTCTAACGGAATCTACAGGAATTCCATCTCTATAAATGAAGGCACGGTTATCTGGTGTTATGGCAAAACGATAAACATGTGCTTGTCCATCATTATTATAGAACTTGCCTTTTCCCCCTGCTTTTCCATTTGTTGCAGGATTATTGATCTCTTTTTTGTAGGCATTGAATAATCCAATTTCATTAGAGGTAATATACGCTTTGAATCCATAACCTTTTTCGTTTACAAAATAAGGATAAAAGTTTTTCTCCGAGTCATCTGTTTTTATTTTGAACTCAATAGTATATCCTTTTGAATTTGGAGTGAATGCTTTGGTAAATTCCGTATCATTCCCTTTCTTATAAACAGGAGATGCTGCAATGTCTTTCACTGGAAGGGCAGTTCCAAATCCTTTTACTTTTATATATGAACGGATATCTCCACTTCGCAGAATAATTTTCCCTTCAGTCAGTCTTTTAGTACTGTTTAAGGTCACCTTCACTTTTTGTTTCCCAGAGTTGGCTGCTATAACAGTCGGAGTTACGGTGAAACCGTTTGGAGCTGTAATTGTTATTTCTTTGCCGAGTAAAGCCTCGGAATTGACAATGAAGGATGATGATGCGTTTGTACCATTAATCGTTAGTAATGGTAGATGTTCCTCTGTTGAGGTTTGTAAGGCTTCATTTTCTTTTTTATCATCTTCGGGTTGAACTGCATAAGTAGCTGTTGTGCTAATTGTCAGCAATGACAATGATAAAAACATAATCTTTACATATTTTTTTTTCATGATACAGAAATGTTTTATAAATTAATTATTTATGATTGAACTGATAATCAGTGTTTACTTCTTGTTTGCAAAGTTGCTGAATCATATTCATATATAGGTGCTGGAATGATTCAAATACGTATAATTTTAAGTTATCTGTTCAAAGTGGGATAAAAATCATTCAGAAAGGTTTAAAAATAGACCACATATGTTTGTGTTAGTCTTAAATTAATATATTTTAAGGGATTTATGAACAGTGATAGCTTTCTTTGTTTTAATATTGCATGGAAAATACGTCTTTATATTTAATTCTACTATGAAACATCAAATAAAATTCTATATAGTACTGTTTTTTATTCAATTGTTTTCGTGTGCCTTTGCACAACAAATGTCGGTATCTACACTTCCATTAAATAATTATTTGCCGTCAAGTACTGTTTTACGGGTTCATTGTGACCGGGAAGGCTTTTTGTGGCTAGGAACCAAAGATGGCTTGTGTCGTTATGATGGCTATCGATTACTTGTTTTTCGTTCTGGGTTGAAATCACCGGATCTTTTGACGAATAATGAAATTACTTGTATTGCGGAAAATAAAAATGGATATTTATTTATAGGAACTAAAAAAGGGATTAATATACTGGATAAGCGAACTTATCAGATAATACCAGTTATACACAATGATTTGAAAGATCAAGAGATTCGGACAATGATAGTGGATAGTGATGGATGGATATGGGTTGGGACGTTAACTTCTGTTTTTCGTTGTTCTGCCGATTTCTCATTTTGCAAAAGATATGATTCTACTTTACCTGTTACTAGTGTGAATTCTATTTATGAAGATACAGATAAGAATATTTGGGTAACTTTATGGGAAAGGGGATTACATCGATATAATTCAAAAACAGATTCATTTATTGCTATGCCTCATATTGGAGTTTTAAATAATCCATTTAAAGTTTTTCAAGATAATAAGAAGCAACATTGGATTTTAACATGGGAAAGCGGGATCTTTTTACTTTATCCGGAGGAGAAAGATGATTTAATGTATAGTCATGTGGATATTAAAAGTAATGAGCATTGGGACATGAATGGTTGCTTTAGTATTACTCAGGATGATAAGTATGGTTATATATGGATTGTATCTACACAGGGACTTTATGCACTTCAAAAACGTCCTGGAAATATAATTAATACTGTGGATATATCTCATATTTCTTCTAAGTTAAATAATATTTTTAGTGAAATAGTAAAAGATAAGTCAGGTAATTTATGGATTGCTGCCTTTAATGAAGGAGTATCAATGATTGATTTAAATAAACCTTTAGTACAAAATTACTCTTTTCCAGTTATTCGGGAAAAGACGGGATTTGTTACAAATATAAAGAACATATATGAAGATAAGGAAGGAGATTTATGGATAGACCAGAATCGTTGGGGAATAGGAATTTACAATCCGGATTCTAATAAACTTCTCTTTTATAAAGATATTCCTTCTCTAAAAAACATTACTAACTTGAGAAATGTAAGCTGCATTACTTCTGCTCCATTGCTTAATGAGATATGGCTGGGGTCTGAGTATTATCCGGAAATTTACAGGGTGAAGAAGGATAAAAAAGAAATAGAACTATTGGGGACTTTGAAATTAACTGATTATGTGGATAATTCAGGATTCCCGCGTTTATTTTATACTGATAGTAACCATAACCTTTGGGTGGGAACAACTAAAGGTATTTTGGTTAAACCGGCAAACGAAAAGATACTTCAAGATGCTAAGTTTCCATTTGTAGATATAATAGGAATTGGAGAAGGTAAAGATGGTTCCCTATGGATTAGTACAAGAAAGCAAGGCGTGTATAATGCAAAAATATCCTCTGATCTGACATTAGAAGAGAAGAATTTAAGAAATCTGAAGACTCACGCAGAGGGAGTAATAAGTGATAATATTGGAGCAATCTGTGTGGATGATAATGGCTTGGTGTGGATGGGTAGCCAGGATGGGGATGTATTCACTTATGACCCTCAAACCAATAAAGTGGAAAACTTATCTGATATGTTTGATATGCTTGAAGAAGGTATTTTTAATATTATAACAGATCAGTTGGGACATATTTGGATTTCTACCAATAAGCGGGTAATTGAATACGACCCTAAAAATGGTGGTATCATGGATTACTCGACAATGACTGATGTGATGGTAAATTCTTTTATGCCTAATTCTTATTATAAAACTCGTGCTGGGAAAATATTATATGGAGGAAATAAGGGAATCTCAGTATTTACTCCTTATGATCATTTGTCTGATAATCCTCGTAGAATTAGAACGATGGTGGCAGATGTTAAGATAGATGGTGTTTCTAGTCTTTTGGAGAAAAACAACCAACGTTTTAATTTAAGAAGTCAGATCATTTCTTTAAATGCAGGAGATAAAAATATTGAGATAGATTTTTCTTCTTTAAATTATGCGTTTCCTGACAAAATTAAATATGCATATAAAATGGATGGAGTTGATGATGATTGGGTGTATGTCAGAGGCGATCGTCAATTTGCATTTTACAATCAATTACCTAAAGGTAAACGTACTTTTTATCTAAAGACAACTGATGTAAATGGTTTATGGAGCAATTATATAGCAGAAGTTCAGGTGTTTAAGCAGCCAGCTTTCTATGAAACATTGTGGGCTTATTTATTTTATATTGTGTTTACACTTTTATGTCTGTATCTTTTCTATCACAGGATGAAGCGTCGTATTCAGTTGCGGCACGAACTGAGAATAGCTCAAATAGATAAAGAGAAGTCAGAAGAATTGGTGCAAACTAAATTACGTTATTTCACAAATATATCACACGATTTATTAACTCCCTTAACTATTATTACTTGTTTGATTGATGATGCGGAAATGACGAATGGTAGTCGGATTTCGCAGTTAACTATGATTCGTTCTAATGTGAATAAATTACGTAGACTATTACAGCAAATTTTAGATTTCCGTAAGGTGGAAAGTGGGAACATGAAATTATCTGTATCAAAAAGTGATGTCATATCATTTATAGATGATGTTTGTAAGATACACTTTACTCCATTGATGAGAAAGAAAAATCAAACCTTTACATTTCTAACTGAAGATAGACATTTGATGGCTTATTTTGATAGAGATAAATTAGATAAGATAGTATCTAATTTATTATCTAATGCTTGTAAATATACAGCTAATGGTGGAGATATAAAATTAATAGTAGATTCATATTGGGAGTCTGAATATCATCATTTACGAATACAGGTCGTTGATACCGGAGAAGGTATTGCTCCTGCTGATTTGGAGAATGTTTTCAAAAGATTTTATACAATAAATAAAGGAGATGAAAGTGAATCTAATGGGATTGGGTTATCCTTAACAAAGGATTTAGTGGAGTTACATCATGGCACTATTAATGTTGAAAGTGAATTAGGTAAAGGAAGTACTTTTACTGTAGATCTTCCCATTAATAAAGATAGTTATCAGGAAGATGAATTAATATCAGAACATATTTCGGTAAATGGCATAAATACGGATCTTATTTTAGAGAAAGAAGAATTGATTGATTCAAAGGTTGGCGAAGGCGAAGATATGCAAATAGCTGACGTTCATTTGTTATTGGTGGAGGATAATGAAGAATTGTTGTTTTTGATGGAGAAAATTCTATCCAAGCATTATCATGTACTTATTGCAAAAGATGGATTAGAAGCTCTGAACGTTATAAAAGATAATGAAATAGATATTATTATAAGTGATGTGATGATGCCTGAAATGGATGGTCTAGAGTTTTGTCGCACTTTAAAGTCAAATTTGGAAACCAGTCACATTCCTATCATATTATTAACAGCTAAAAATACCGTGGAAGATCGCATTGAATGTTATAATGCGGGAGCGGATGGATATATATCCAAGCCATTTGAATTAAAAATATTAGAGGCTCGTATTAATAATTTTATAATGCATAAGAAAAACAAACAAGAAGAGTTTCGATCTAATGTAGAAGTCAATATTGATTCTTTAGAACCTTCTTCTATGGATAAAGAGTTTTTGGATAAAGTGATTTCTGTTATAAAATCAAATATGTCGGAAGGAGATTTTGATGTGGTTCAATTAGCGGATGCATTAGCTGTGTCTAAGTCTTCTCTATATAGGAAAATGAAAATAGCAACAGGACTGTCACCCATTGAGTTTATTCGAAATATAAGACTAAAACATGGTAGTCAGTTATTGAAGGATAAATCAATATCTGTAGCAGAGGTAGCTTATGAATGTGGATTTTCTAATCCTAAATATTTTGCAACTTGTTTTAAAGAAGAATTTGGTGTAACTCCAAAGGAATATCAAAAATCTTGTTAGGATAAAAAATAATATGAACTTAAAATGCACAAGTACGTATCTTAATGGAAGATGCGTACTTTTCTATATATCAATGATCTATCCCTTTTGAATGATTTCTGAACTTATATTGAACGATTTTTAGACCTATGATAGTTAATAGCGATTATGGTCCAATTTTGGAGGTTTTTGAATGATTAGAGAACTTCTTTCTACTGGATAACTCGCACTTTTGTGATGCATTTGATGCACAACTAATACTTATTTGGTCTAAATAACTTTATAAATCTAATAGTATGGTGATAATTTTACCTAATTTCTTTTTGCAGAAGCCTGTTTGTCGTTTGCTGGCTGTCATGGGCTTTTTAGGATTTAGTGGAGCGATAGCGTCTCAATCAAGTTCGCCTGTGAATATTGATTCTGTGGAGACCTATATGAAAAAAGACTCTTTTGAGAAGAATGTAGGATCTCGTTTCGTTACTAATCGTAGTATAGACTCCTTTGGGGTGAGTGATACTGTTGATATCAGGATGTTGCAGCGCTCTCAATTTTTATCTATTCAGCAATTACTGAAAGGGAATGTGGCCGGTGTATATGTACAGGAAAATAATGGAGAGCCTGGTACCATTCAAAGCATGCTGGTTCGTGGCTTATCTTCACCTGTCTTTTCTAATAAAGATGTGTCCGGTGTTCAGCCGACAGTTTATTTGAATGGCGTTCCTTTGATGTTGGAAAACAGCTATGTGTACGATATCAAACAGTTTGATATTAATCCGATAGGAGCTGCTGCCAATATGCTGGCGGGACTGGATATATCTTCCATAGAGTCAATCGAAATTATCAAAGATCCGCTTCAGCTTGCCAAATTAGGTCCTTTAGCTGCCAATGGCGCCATCTGGATAACAACCAAAGACGGTTATTATGGTGGTGAAAACGTCTCTATCGGAGTTTCGGCAGGGATGGCCTTTGCTCCGTCTTCGGTTCGTATGACGAATGGATCATACGAAAAAGCATTCCGTCAACGTTTCTATGATACGTATTCTCTTACACCGGGCAAACAACCCGATTATCTTATGGATACAAGAGATGTACGTTATTTTGGTAAACCGGACTGGGCAGACGATTATTATCAGTCATCACTCTTATATAATGTAAATGCTTCTATCGGTGGTGGTTCAAAAAAAGCGAATTATGTATTTACACTCGCAACGACAAAAGATGCGGGAGCAGCGGACAATACCTCTTATACGAAATATAATATTGGTTTTGCCTTGAATATGGTTCCTTTGGATGGCTTGAATGTTAGTACAATTATTAATGCCGCTAAGATAGACCGTGTCAGGAATCGGAATTTTAGAGACAGGTTTGCTGAGATGGAGTATATGGTTGATTTTTCAACTCCGCTTGCACCTGCCGGCAATTTGTATAATGACTTTTTAATATCCAATGATTTGACTAAAGATGATAATTATAACAATTTACTGAATGGATTGTTGGCTTTGAGCTATACTAAGCAAAGATTCAATGCTACAGCCAGCATCAAACTTGATTATACAACAAATGTTCGTCGCGCTTTTTGGCCTATGGCTTTGTTAGAGTCCGTCAACTTTGTCTCTAACTATTCAGGATACAATCAACGGATTATAGGTGAAACTTCAGCGAGTTATTTGTTGCCTTTAGCTGATATTCATAAGTTAAATATTCAGTGGAATGGCTCTATAACCAGCGATTTGTATCACTATAATTATACTCGTGCCTATGATGGTGATGATGATATGAAGCCGACAACAAGTACCGGGAACTTCAAGCAGTATCGTTATGTTGATCGTTTGGAGAATAGATGGGTATCGACTTCAATAGCTTTAGATTATAAGTATAAGAATTTGCTTAATGTGGGATTATTGGCAAGATACGACGGAAATTCCGCTATCCAGTCGGATCACAGATGGATGTTTACACCCGCTGCCTCTGCTGAATGGAATTTAAAGAATCAATTTTTTACAGGTAGTACTGCATTGTCTGGATTGTCTTTGCGTGCATCTTATGCACGAATAGCCAAATCAGTCCAGTCCGATAGATATGAATTAGGTCCTCAATACTTGGCTACAAGTATCACATGGAGTGGCGAACCGTTACTTTCCTCAGCTAATGGATTTGCAACAATCACTCGTCCGTATGCATCGGGTTGGGTTGGTTATGATTTAAAGCTTCCCTATTCTGATAAAATGGAGCTTGCTTTGAAAGGTTCTTTTTTCGACAATCGCATTATTGCGGAAATAAGTCTGTATAAGAATTATGAAAAGAATTTATTGACATATTTGCCTGTCACTCAAGAAATGGGATATGAGTATAAACTGGCCAGTGGAATGGATATCAGTAATCAGGGATTGGAATTAAATCTTTCGGCATCCATTCTGAAGAACACTCCGTTGAAGTGGGATTTGTCTTTCAATGCAAGTTATAATAAGAACAAACTAGAGAAACTTCCCGAAAACAAGGAGACAACTGTGATAGGCGACCATAAATTACAAGTAGGTCAGTCAGTTGATGCCTTTTGGGTGTATCAAAATAAAGGCATTTATACAAACGACTCAGAAGTTCCTGTTATGAATGGGAAACCACTGAACATAAATGGAGTTCCTTTTAAAGCAGGAGATCCTGTTTGGACAGACGTTGACGGAAACAATCAGATTAACGACAATGACCGTGTGCTGACCGGACATGCTATTCCACCCTATACAGGAGGATTGACTAACCTGTTTGCTTATAAAGGATTCGATTTCAGCTTCAATCTCTTCTTTGCTTTGGGGCATAGTGCTTTAAATATGCGCGATCAGCAACGTTACGACTTTGCGACTTTGGATAATATTCAGTCCTTGCAGTCTGTTAAAGAGATTTTCTTTTGGCAAAACACTAATCAGCGTGATAATTATCCTATATACAATCCGCAAAGCAGTGTTCATCCTTACCGTGCAGAACAGGATTTGTTCCTTGAAAAGCTGTCATACCTGAAACTGAGAAATATAACTGTTGGTTACACACTTCCTATAAAGAAAGTAGGTAGTAATATACCTAAAAGTTTGTATTTCTATCTGACAGGATCTAATCTGTTATCTTTCAGTAATTTTTCAGCAGGTGATCCAGAATTAGTAAACTTCAATGGCACCTATGACGGGTATTCGCTTCCCATTCCTCGCTCAGTTTCACTTGGATTGAGATTTAAATTCTAATTTACGTTTAATTAAAGAATAAGAATATGAAATTATTTGTAACAGCATTAATATTATTCAGCTGTATTTCTTCTGGTTATGCGCAAATAAGTGATGAGGAATTTGATTCTGAGATTGATAAATTATTAAAAGTCCGAACTGAAGATCTTTGGCAAATGTATGAGAAACATAATAATAGGCGTGTAGAATTAGAAAAAGAGTTATTTGCAAAGAAGCAGAAAAATAATATAACTTCCGATGAAGAAAAAGAACTCCGTAAAAAGATTGCAGTAGAGAAAGATTCTTTGGAAATGAGGAATAAAAAGCTGGCTGTTATTCGTCAACGGTCGGATAGTTTAAGAATTAGATGGGTGCGTGGTGTGTTGCCGCCAAAAGAATCTTCTGCATTTGTAAAACGTCTTTTAGAGATAAATGAAGAAGGTGATCGCCATAAGTTTTTTCCAGAATATATACGAACTGTATGGAAGCAAGATTCTATAGCGGGTATATCTGAAAATGTTCGATCTAGACGTATTAAGGCATTTTTGCAACTTTTTCGAGTGTATGAACAAAAAAATGTACAAAAGCCTAAACTTATTAGAAAAGTTAGTGGCGGGAAGATAGAATTTTAAATTTAAACCAATTGTTAGAATGATATAAACTCTTTTATTTGGTACTGCACGAGGTGGTCATAATTTTACCATGTCTGCAAAGATTTATCGATATGGAATACCTAAAAGGATAGATTAAAAAAATAATACTTATGAAGAATTATAGTATAATAAAAGTGAATAATGTGGCTACATTGCGGTTAGCTCTTTTCTCCGCACTTGTTTGTCTATTTCTGCAGTCCTGCAATGACTTTCTGGATGTAGATCCCAAACATGCAGCTTCGGAAACCCAACAATGGAAGACCCTTGAAGATACTCGATCAGCATTGATGGGAGTATATGGCTTGACACGCGCAGCCTTAGCTGATAACAATACTCATTGGATATGTGGTGATTTGCGGAAGGGGGATTTTACGGTTTATAAGCGTAGTGACTTACAAGCTGTGTCTGATAATGAATTGAACAAGCCATACGACTTGTTGAAGAAAGTATCTAACTGGAGAAGATTTTATGCGGTAATCAATGCGGCATCTGTTTTTATGGAAAAAGCTCCACGAACTGTCGAACTTGACCGGTCGTATTCTGAACAAAACTTGAAATATGACATTGCTCAAGTACGCGCTTTGAGGGCATTTGCTTATTTTTATATGGTAAGAATTTGGGGAGATGTGCCGTTAGTCACCTATTCTTATGATAACGGAACTTTTCCGTCTATGCCTCGTACAGACGCTCAAACGGTGCTGAGTTATGCTAAGGCAGAACTGTTGACAGCTATAAAGGATTTACCCTATCAATATGGTACTCAAACGAATTTATATTATGGTTCATATGGGGCCCAATGGCAGGGAAAACTGTTCAATAAGTTATCTGCATACTCTGTATTAGCTCACATCTGTGCTTGGCAGGGAAATTATGCAGAAGCCGAGACATATTCTGCATTTATAATAGATCATGCATCTGAGATTAATGCAAAATATACTTCTATTGCCGACTTGACTTCAGAAACAGGGCTGTTTTACTCGAATGCGAGTGTAAAAGGTTCAAGGATTTTAGGATTTAATTTTGCTCACAATGATAACGAAGCAACTCAAAGCGGACATCTTGAACAGTTGACTTTAGCTTATCCATTGGTACAAAAATCCTATCCTGAAATATACATTTCAAAGGACAGCTTATTTTCGATTTTTACCAATTTTGATGACTTGCGGTTTGGAATCATAGATACCATCAAATATTCATCCTATTATGTTCAGAATTTGAATGAAGAAACTCCGGTGTTCAGTAAAATAAAGATTATTCAGGATGGATCGGCGAAAGACAATGATTTCGGAGTATTTGGCTCGTCAATTGTTTTCACTCGCCTTGAAGATATCACCTTGCTACGGGCTGAAGCATTATGCGCACTAAACAGGAGCACAGAAGCTGTATCCTACCTGAATATGATCCGAACAAATCGTGGATTGAGAGAAGTATCTTTTAAAAAGGATTTTGGGAATAATCGCGAAAGCTTAATTGCCGAGATATTTGAAGAGCGTCGCAGAGAGCTTATGGGAGAAGGCTGGAGGTGGTATGACCTTGTCCGTCGGCAAAAGCTGATGAAAGATAATGAGGCATTCTTGCGACTGATCAGCAGTGGTGGAATCTACTGGCCGGTATCGGAAGATATCATTACTGCTAATTCACAGATTGAACAAAATGAGTTTTGGAAATAAAAAGAAAACGACAATGAATAAGATACTATTTATTTTATGTCTGACTTCGGCTTCCCTTTGGATGCTGTCTTGTACAGATTACGAAGTGGCTTCATATCCTGAGGAAAATGAAACCGAAGTATTTAATGGAACCGTTCTGGATTATTTGTCCACAGGGAATGAAAGGCTGAATTTGAAATTTGATTCTATGATGGTTCTTGTCAACAATATTCCCGATTTCATACAACAGATGGAACAGACGGATGTGCAATATACAGTTTTTGCCATACCGGATGCATGTATCCGTTCCTCATTGGCGCAACTTAACGAGTACCGTAAACAAAAGGAGTTGGGTGAAGCGATTTATTTGAGTGATTTATTAATTGAACCGTTTGTTGTTAAAGATACGATCGTTAATGTTATAACACCGACTTTAAATGATACGATCATTAACGAATATCATTATGATTATAGAGCTGACCTTGAGCGAATGTTATGCAAGTACATTATTAAAGGTAGTTACGATACCGATAATATTCTAGCCAATGAAGGAAATAACTCCTTAAATTCTTTGAAGTACAATTATCAAATGAATATAGAATGTTCTCGCAAACCGGCATCCGGATTTGTAGGCGGAGGAGTCAAACAGCTTATTTTCAGTGATATGAAAAACTCTCAGGTAAAAGATAACTGGAACAGAGTTTCTACGGTATGGAATGATGTTTATACAAATAATGGTATCATTCACATCCTTTCTCCCCAACACAGTTTCGGTTTTGATGAATTTATTTACGTATTTAATAATTATGGCAATGAATATAAGAAGTAAAAATATTGCGCTGCTGTTTTCCTGCGTATTATTAAGCATATCGTGTGTCGATAAATATTTGCCGGATAGTTTGGATGCTTTCGACAGAGACGTCAATTTTACTACAAAACTATATCGTCCTCAACTAGGAAAAAATACTTTGATGTCCGACAACTTTTCATCGGGTAATTCAACGCTTCCTCTTACTTTCGAAATATCACGAATCGTGAGGGCCGACGGAAGTCCTGCACCTGAATTGACGGAATATTTCCCGGTAAAAGTTTGGAAAACTCCATATATGGGTACCGAAAAGTCTATAGAAGAAATAGAAGCTAAAAGAGAAATAGAATATCGTACTCTTTTTCAGGTTAAAAAGCATTCCGGAGAATTTATGATGTGGTCCAATGCCGAATCTTCTTTTGTGCAGTGTGCTCCGAGTGATGGCTATATTTTTGATGTGCTGGTGAAAAACTCGGGAGGATATAAAACATTTACTGATATGCAGCTTATACCTGTCAGAGAAAGTGATTACGAACCGAGTATATACGATCCGGAAACAGGGTTGGTGCAGGGACAGGACTATGTTACACCAAATTCGTTAACCCTTTTTCAAACAGAAAGTGGAGACTATATGTTTCCTGAAGATGTACATATTTATTTTCGTGAGAACCAAGATAATGATGATGATGTAAAAAGTTTGACTTTTCGTTTTTATGGACCGGATTATACACCGATCTCTCCTTCATCTTTTAATCAGACAGACTGGGCTAATCTGATTCATGGTTTCAATATGGAGAAAACAGATGAATATGTAAAGTATGATGTAGTTTATCCGATGCCATTGGTTGAAATGAAATCAAAATATACCAATAAAGATGGTAATAGAATAAATGTCAATTTTTTATATGACCGTATTACAGCAAGTGGTTATCGTATGACATCCACTATGTCATTTGAATTTGCGATATACAAGGAAGCTCATTGGGAGATAATAGTTGTATTTACAGCAGGAGCCCCCTTGTTTGAAGATGGAAAATAACTAATTAATACCATGATTCTAATATGAGAAATATATTTAAATATGGCTTGTTGGCTATGGCGATTGCTGTCACCTCGGTTGGTGTTCGGGCTCAGGATATTCCTGTCAGTGGTGTAGTCAAAGATAAAAGCAATAATTCTACATTGCCTTATGCTTCTGTTATTGTTAAAAATGAAAGTGGAAAAACGGTGCCTCAGCTTTCAACCACAACTGATGATAACGGACGATTCTCTACAAAAGTTAAGAGTGGTTACCGACTTGTATTCTCTTTCCTGGCGTTCGACAGTCTTTCAGTCAAAGTTACTAAACCTTCAGAACGCATGCAAATATATCTGAGTCCGACAGAGAATATGCTTGATGAAACAGTTGTAGTCGGATTTAAAAGAGTTAGCAAGGCTGCGGTAACAGCATCGGTTACGGTTATTAAAGCAGAAGATCTGGTCAATACTCCTGTTGCTAATCCGATGGAGTTGCTTCAAGGGCGTGTTCCCGGATTAAATATTCAGATGAATAATGGTACTCCCGGAGGTCTTCCAAGTTTTTCAATTCGAGGAGTCTCGGATATTTCCGTTCAATCTTCCGGTGATGGCGAGTTTATGATGGGGCTGACTCCTCCTTTGTTTGTAGTTGACGGTATACCGCAGGAAGACGTAACGGGCTATGATGCAGCTGGTTTGCTGTCAGGTGCAACAGTCAGTCCGTTGGCTATGATTCCACTTGAAGATATTGCGAATATCCAAGTATTGAAAGATGCAGCTGCAACTTCCCTGTATGGTTCAAAAGGTGCTTATGGAGTAATTCTTATAGAAACTAAAAGAGGAGAAACAGCCAAACCGAAAGTTTCTTATTCGGCTAACTTTGTAGTGAAAACACCACCGAGGTTGAGAGATGTACTTGCAGGCGGGGCGGAGAGAGCGCTCAGAATTATGCAAATTTTGGGAAATGATACATCCGCCTATCATGGATATAATGAAATCCATAAATTGCAGGCACTGTCAGATAGCTTGAATCCTTATTACAATAATAATACGGATTGGCAGGGTGTCTTTTATCAGACGACTTACAATCAAACTCATAATCTTAGTTTCTCTGGTAAACCTAATGAGAAATTTGACTATAAGATCAATGCAAACTATTATACGGAAAAAGGAATTGTGAAAAACACGGACTTTAACCGATACGGTATCAGGGCAGCAGTAGGATATAAGCCTAATGATAGATTTCATTTGGATCTAAATCTTGCCACTACATTAACCCGAAATAGTAATGGTAGCGGAAATGCTTTCTCACAATCCGGCGTAGCCGCAGGTTCGGCAGCTTCTTCCTTGTTGCCTCCACCGTCTATGTATACAGCTTCCAATTCTGCATTGTCTGTTTTTTCTGTCCAGGCAGATAATCAGAATGTAGTCTATGATGCAAGTATGAATATCATGTATCTGTTGCCATTTGATATAAGATGGAGAAGTACTTTAGGATATAAATACGGAACTGTGGAGAATGAGAAATTTACGCCAGGTATTTTGAATGCCAATAGGGCTACTTGGAATAACGGTAGTGAATATAGTTATAATATGTATGTTCGTTCATTATTGTCAAGAACCGTAAAATTGGGAATTGTAAATTTTGATTTACAGGGAGGTTTTGAACTTTCATCCGAAAAGTATAGCGGTAACTTTATTATGCTGAATGGATTGGCAAGTGACCATATATGGTCGTCCGGTATGCCGTCCATGGCAGCTGGAAGGTCGAATTTTTCAGATAAAAAGAATACGTTTGCACTTATTATAGATCCTCAGTTATCGCTGCCTGGTGGGAAATACGTATTTACTCCCAATATTCGTCCTGAAATAAATTCATCTTATGGGTCGCAGGCGAAATGGGCAATAAATCCTTCATTAGGATTTCGCTGGAACTTCAGCCGTGAATCTTTTGCTAAAAAATGGAAGTTTCTGGATGCCGGAGCTCTTCGTGTAACTTGGGGACGTAGTACCACTTATAAAGCTAGTATTTATGATATATGGGGAAGTTACAATCTGAGCAAAGATACTTATAATGGAGTTTCTATTATTCCTATTGATAAAAACGCTATGCCGAATCCGGATTTGAAGCCGGTAACGTCAACATCATGGAATCTCGGAACAGACTTATCATTCCTTAATAATAAAATTATGTTCGTTGCCGAGGCGTATTACAAACAAATTGACAATCAGCTAAGTTCGATAGAGTTGGCTAACCACAATGCTTTTAATTCCGTAAGAAGTACGAAAACGAGTTTGGTTAACTATGGATTGGAGTTTTCGTTGAACGTCCGTCCGTTGTCAAGGCAAAGTAATTGGGATTTGAATGTAGCGACTTCACTGGCAATTAATAAAGACGTGATCGCAAAGCTGCCTAACGAGGTGCGGCAGATTATTAACAGTGATGCGGAAGTGGTGAATAAATTAGGTTCTAACGCGATGGGGAATTATCTCTATGTGTATAAAGGCGTATATGCGACTGACGAAGACGTGCCTGTTAATCCGCTGACCGGAGAACGCTTGCGGATGGGAGGGAATACTTCTACTCAAGCATACTTTAAGGCGGGAGACCCTATTTGGGTGGATGTAAATGGTGATTATATCATCGATGAAAAAGACAAGGTGATTGTAGGTAATTCACAGCCGCGAATGACCGGTGGTATTAGTATCAATCTTCGTTATAAAGCGTTTTCTATCAACACTAACTGCTCGTTTACGTTGAGACGTGATATTATCAACAAGGCTCTGGCAGACCGTTTTAGGGCTTATGGAACACCTGTAGCAGGTAAGGTGAACCTTACAGGTAGTGGAGCTTTAACACCTATTGAGGCATATAATTTCTGGACAGAAGATAATATCTATGCCCAATATCCTAATCCGTTTGATTATACCCGTTCAAGTATTATTCAGCCTTTCAGATACGACCAGACATTGTTTATGGAAGATGGCTCTTATTTTAAAATTAACGGTATATCTGTGGCTTATACTATTCCAAAGAAAATGCTGGATTTTTTTAGGATCAGCCGATGTCAGCTTAATTTTAGTATGAACAATATTTATACTTTCTCCAAATATTCAGGCATCAATCCCGAAAATGTAAACAATTTGGGATATGACACATCCGGTGGTTATCCCAATGGTCGTACTGTGACATTTGGTGTCTCAATGGATTTTTAGATGAACGATTAAATATAGAAGAATATGAAAAATATAGTTTTAATAATGACTTTGATAGTATCTTGCCTGTTTGCCGGTTGTGATTCGCTTGCAAATAAGAGTGAAGATAAATTATCGGGTGATGATTTTTGGGCGCAGGGAAATGAGACGAATGCGGAAGCTTTTTTGTTGAGCATATACAATTCGTTTCGGAATGCAACAATGTCACAACGTCCTTTCCTTACGTATAGCGGAGATATGCGGTGCGCTCCAATAACAGCCTACAGCACTGGGGATAAATATGTAGCTTATCTGGCTAACAACGATATGGGTGAATTGCGTAATACATATCCCGATGATGCTAGGGGCGGTTTAATAATGCAATGGGATGTGTTTTATACTGCTATTCAGGATGCCAATATTCTGCTTGCTGAGATAGACAAAGTGCCCGGTATGGATGGATTGAAACGGAGTCGTTTTAAGGCAGAAGCTATTTTCATGCGTAACTTGTCTTATTTCTTCATCGTAAGGGCTTTTGGAGATGTGCCTTATTATACAAATGCCTATAATGAAGCTCCCTTGCCAAGAACCAATATGGTTATAGTTTTGCAAAATTGCCTTGCTGACTTACAACCTTTGCTTGACGATGATCCGGGAGCGGAAGTACTACCATGGTCATATTCATCTTATTCGAGCAAAGGGATTAGAGCCTCCAGAGGTTCTGTCATTGCGCTGATGATGCATATAAACTTGTGGCTTGTACAGTTTGATGCACAAAATAAAGAGCAATATTATAGGAATGTTGTTTCGCTAGGCGAGGAACTGGAACGTAACAATGGAGCTTATTCATTACTTGATATAAATAGAAGTTCCGTGATTTTCGCAGGAGGGTCAGACGAAGGCTTGTTTGAGATTGCACAAAATATAAATTTCAATGAGATATTTATGATGAATGCAAAGTTTTCTGATAATGTTTCCTATTCCTGTCTGAACAAGTATACACCAGTGTTCTGTTATTCAGGAGATTATCTAATGAGTCTGTTCCCTATGTATGAAGATGATGCGAGAAAAGAATTATGGTTTGACGAAAAGATATATTCTACTTCGGTTTCAAGTTCTGCTCCTAAGGAAATCAAGAAATTTTGGAATATTGATACTTATGGAAACGGAACAATTACGTCCAACTCCGGCAATCAAATAGTATTCCGTTATGCAGGTGCACTTTTGTTGTATGCTGAAGCTCTTGCCGCTTTGGGGACTAACGATACGAAAGCCTGCGAATTACTCAATCGGGTCCGCAATAGGGCACATGCTTCCGAAATAAATACCTCGGGTAGTGAACTGATGGATGCTATTTTCTGGGAACGCTGCAGAGAGCTTATCGGTGAAGGACATTACTATTATGATTTGGTTCGTACAGGAAAGGTGTATAACAGAAACTATTGTATGAATCCGATGACGCGTACTAATTTCAATGTGGGGGCATGGACATGGCCTATTCATCGTAATGCGTTGAAAAACAACACACAGATTGGATTGAATTTATTTTGGGAGTAACTCTGATAAACTTAAAATGTATAGATATGAAAAATAATATCAAATTATGGAAGAAAATTGTCGGATGTTGCCTTTTGGCAGTACTCATGTACAATTGTGCCGATGATAGTTATTTAATTGATGGTGGAAAAGCGAACCCTTATTATAATGGGAATATGATGCAATATTTGCAATCAAGACCCGATTATTTTAAAGATTTGGTGGAAGTCATCCGGCTGTCCGGTATGGAAGATGTTTTTGAAGACGAACAAATTACCTTTTTTGCACCTACCGATTGGTCAATCCGTGGTAGTTTTAATTATCTGAACCGTATTTGGTATCGTATGGGGCATGATAGCATCAAGAGTTTTAGTCAGATAAAACCGGAAGTCTGGCGTGAAATGCTGTCAATGTACATTGTAAAAGATAAATATTTGCTGAAAGATATACCTCAAATTGATACGACTGCCATAGCAGCCTATCCGGGACAGGCATTTTTATCTTATGGTCAGCAGCCTATGAACATGGGTGTTGTTTATTATGATGCAAACAATGTGAAATATGCCGGTGCAAGACAAATCATATACTCTTATGTCTATGATTTCACTATAGGAGATATGAAAAACGCTTATGTAGCAACATCTGATATACAACCGACTAACGGAGTGGTACATGTACTCAGATTAACCGATCATGCATTTGGTTTTGAACCATATCTTTTCGCTACCAAAGCTATAAATGCGACAATAGAAACAGAACCGGATAATTAACTATAAATAAAGATAGTACAATGAAACATATTACCATCTATTCGTTAATGATTGTTTGCTCCGTATTCACTTCGTTATTGGTAACATCCTGTAACAGTGATCTGAACAGCAATATTAAAGATGATCCGTACAGTGGAGGAAAAGCTCCGCTTGGAATCGGTTTGCTGGCTGAATCTCCTTCTCCGGAAAGCGCTTATCCCAATGATACGGTTGTATTCAAAGCAAAAGGGATGTTGAACTGGTGTGATCCGCAATCAGGACGTTACGATTTCAAGTTCTATATTTCTGATGAAGAAACTAAAATTGTAACTGCTACCGACACGACAATCACCGTGAAAGTACCTGGAAATCTTAGTTCGGGTACGGCTTATATTGTATTGAAAGAACAGGTTTTCTATGGACCTCGTCTCACTGTATTAGGAAATATTAAGATAGATCAGTCATACGGCTTTAAAGGCACTTCGGGACCTATTTACGATTGTGCGGAACATTATTCAAAAGCACGGGTATATTATCCTGTTGGCGACTATATGCAGGCCTACTACAATGAAAATAGCTCGCAGAGGTTTTCTTGTATATCTATGGTTTTGACAGACGGCTCTGTATCGGGAAAATGGGTAACTGACTTCAAACTTGATCCTGGTCAGGGAGCCGGCATTGATCTGGCCAATCCGGGAGTGACAGATATTGAATGTTACCTTAATTCATTTACTTATTTTCCTAGTGACCACAGGGTTCTTCTGTCGGGTAAATTTTCAGAATACGGCTGGGATAAGTTGCCGGTCAATAACATCACGATAGCTACTAATGAAGTAGCCTCGTATTATAAAACTGTAGCGCTGCCTTCGAAAAAGAATAATACAAGCATAAATTGTAAGATACCGGTATTCAACGGGGGAACTCTTGAAGCGCCTGTCCGTACATTTATAACTTCCAATGAGAAGGTGGTAGCAGTAGGAAATATTACAAACTACTGTCGTATTAATACCGAAAAATCCTATGCTGAGAGTATGGTTTTGGATTATTCGAAGGTTGCGAGTGTATTGCGTATGTCAAGGACTGGAGAACTTGATGATAGCTATCGCAGGGATGCAGAAGGAGTTATCGGGCAGATTTTAGATGCTTGTATGGTCGAAAGTGACGGTATTGTCATAGTAGGGACATTCAGCAGTTTCGATGGACAGTCTGTGAAGAATATTGTGAAGTTGAATGCCGAAGGTACCCTTGATGAAACTTTTATGAGAAACATCGGTACGGGCGCAAATGGAAGTATTACTAAAATCCGGTACAATAAAAACAAAAAGAAAATCCTTATAACTGGGGAGTTTTCTGAGTTCAACGGTATTCCTGCACAGAGTGTAGTTATGTTGAATGATGATGGCACACGTGATGAAATTTTCAAGATCGGAAAAATGGAAGGAGGATTGGCCAATTTTGCCTGTCTGCTTGATAATGATAATATTGTTGTTTCAGGTGCGTTTACGAAATACGATGGTGTAACTCGCCGTGGTTTCCTTATATTGGGTCGTGATGGAAAGGCGCTGCAACAATTTAATGTGCCGGGCATCTTCCAGGGTGAACTCTACAAAGTAATTGAAACTCGTACTTCGACCAATTCAAACGGATTGCTGCTGCTTGGTGATTTCAGTCGTTTTGATGGTAATATGGTTCGCAATGCGATGATGATAGAAGTTGATTATGAATAACTTATTATGAAATACAATGGAAAAGTTGATAAAAAATATAATGCTTTGCCTGTTTGCTGTATTTGCATTCTCGTGCAATGAGGATATGGAAAGGCTTTTGACTGATGATTATCCGGAGTCGGGTACTGAATATACTACGGGACACGTATTGATGGTGGTTATCGATGGTGCATCCGGAATAGCCGTTAATGAGGCGTACAATACACGAAAGGCTCCAGTTATCCGCTCCATGACGGATAAATCTTTGTTTACTTTTTACGGACTTGCCGACAATGAAGAAGGGGTAAGTAAAGAACGTGGATGGGCAAATTTGCTGACCGGAACAACAAAGAACGGGCTTGATGTCAATCAAGGAATTGACGAACTCGAAACGCCTTCTTTTCTTCAACGATTGAAAGAGGCGGATGAAAATCTAAAAGTTAGCTTTTATTCTTCCGATACGGAGTTTTTCGGAGCTTTCGGGAGTGTTGCCGATACTAAAAGAAAGACTTCGGCCGACAGTGAAACCGCTGATGCTCTTATTGCTGAAATCAATGGTGAAACAATCTCGGATATCGTAGTTGCACAGTTCGGCGGTGTTCAACAGACTGGTGAGCAACATGGATTCTGGAGCAATGAGACAACTCCTACCAGTGAGGTTATTGATGCGATTTACAATGTAGATGCTTTCATCGGTAAAATAATGAAAGCACTTGAAGCGCGTCCGCGTTACGTTCAGGAAAACTGGCTTGTAGTTATTACATCTTCTTATGGTGGTGTTTATGAAGGTAATGTAACTCCGGCATCGTTGTATGATGATCCGCGTCTCAATTCTTTCATGATGCTCTATAACAGTCGGTTTGCATCCAAATTGTTGCAAAGGCCGGGCTCGGATGAACTACAATACAAATTCTATAGTCCTTATTTCGTCGGTCCCGGACAAAAAGCGACAACAAATGCCGTTATGACTGGAAATACCGAGTTTTTTAATATGGGTAAACGATGGAGTTCCAATCCGGATGAAGAGGTGGATAAAAGTGGATATACCATTCAGTTTAAAATGTTTGATAAGCACGGCGACCCTTGGGGTAATAGAAATATAATATCGAAAAGATACCAAAAAGCAGGTACAGGTTGGCAGCTAATGTTTTCTAATAATACGCAAGTCGAATTTGCTGCTAATTTTAAAGAGGGTTCTTCGGTTTTCCGCTTACCATCTACGAGACGTGACGGATCATGGCATTCTTATACGCTAGTTATAAAAGAGGTTGATGATACCCAGAAAGGTGACTCCATCTTATTTTATCTTGACGGTAAGTATCAGATGGGATGTAAGATAGACGGCAGTAAAGATATGTGGACAGATGCGCCTCTTGCCATCGGACATACGTTTTCTCCGGACAGACCTAGTCAGGCAAATCTATATATAAACGATCTCCAGTTTTACAACGTTGCTCTACCTGCTGATATTATTGCGGAGTATCATTGTACTACAAAACTGGACCTTTTGGGTGAATTATATCCGTATTGGAATAATCTGGTGGGTTATTACCCCAACGATCGCGAAGATGATATCGGATTATCTTATTTGGAAGATTATTCGAAATATACATCAAAAGATAAAAGATTATACTTCAATAAACCGGTTGGTACGTTTGCGCCTACCGATGATTACGTAACGCGCAGGCAGGAGAGTATTGTAACGGATAAGGTATGCCCACTTATAGACGATTCCTACTATAAAACGGTTCTTAATACAGTCGATTTATCCTATCAGATTTTTCAATGGTTTGGAGAGCCGGTTGATTCTTCCTGGAATTTCGATGGTGAAGGCTGGGCATTAGATTACGTTTCTTTAAATAATTAAATTAGAATGCAATATGAAATGCTTTAATAAACTAAAAGCCGACTATGCAGTTTTGCTGTCATTCATTTCCTGTATGTTTTTTATGGGAAGCTGCAACATTGCTTATCAATATGATATCGAAAGCGGGACAGAGGATGATACCGCCGATTCTACCAATGTAACCATAGTAACAGGTGAAGGAATCGATGTCAGTATGTATGAAAGTGCCCGTATTTTTCCAGGTTTGGTAGATACTTTAGTCGATAATACTGTCAATACACTGCTTGCGCTTGATTTAAGCAAGAGATACATTCCTGCATACGATCTTGACGTGCAACAAGTTCCTCGTCCGATATACAGCACCGGGCTTTATGCCGGAGCAGGTGAATTGATTACTATAACCATTAATGACAACACTATGGGGTTGACGGTTATCATCGGTTCTCATTTAGATGATTTGACGGATATTTCTCCCTACTTGCGTTTGCCGGTAGTTACTACTTCGAAGCAACTGTTCCCGGGAAAAAACACGATTCGTAATCCTTTGGGAGGTATGATATGGATCGAAAAAAGCAAGGATGTGAATGGCAGTGCGGATTTTGTTATGGAGATTAACGGGGCTTATCGTTCGCCTGATTTTATTGTCGGTTCTACTGATGTAACAGCGTGGGTTGAGCAGTTGCGTACAACGACTGTACCGTGGCTCGAGTTGCGTGGCCGGCATGTCGCTTTTTCCGTTCAGCGTGAGCGATTATTGGATATGATAAATGATGATCCTACCATTGCTGAAAAGATGCCGAACACACTGGAAGCATGGGACAATGCTGTCGAGACCTATTATTATAACTATTACAGTTTGCAGGTTGGGGCACAGGATTTTTCAATGCGTGCTCCCGATTTTCCTGAGCGTGTGGTGCTGGATGTGGAGTTGTTGGACAATCTGTATATTCGTAATGCCGATTATGGTGTAGTGGCATTGAATACAAATTATCTGTTGAATGAGCTGGCTAGCTATCAAACGTTGAAATCCGGTAATTCTGTTGCTATTTTTAATGCGTTATATAGAAATTACTCTTTCAGAGATATAAAATCACCCTGGTGGAGCGAAGTATCTGATGCGGTAAAAGCAATTCCCCTATATCGCATGGCTGAGAAAGGATTAAGAGAGGATGGGTATCCGATGGGACCGATTTTCCCGGAAGAAGGCAGTAGCATTGCGGAGCAATTCCCCAAAGCATTGGCATATGCAGATACCGATAGTAGCCGCTGGTTTGTATCTGATATAAAGTCGGAAGTACGGCCGACATACGCATTGGCAAGCCTCGTTCAATTAGCTAACTACAAAGATGACGATTGGGCTTTTTATATAGAGTTGAACCGTATGATTAAAGATAAAATTTCCGTAGATCATTCTACTTCTACCTATTTCTTTAAGGCTTTATGTGACTATTTTAAGGAAGATTTTTCACCATTCTTTGAGCATTGGGGCTATTCGCTGACAGACGAAGCCCGTAGTTATGCATCGAAATATCCGCTGATGGATAAAGCCATATGGAAATACTCGCCTCTGGCAGAAAATCCATCAAGTGGTGTGGTTGATTTCCCAAGTAACGGGTATCACTACCGTCATAATCGCGCTGACTGGGAGATTTATGCACTGGATGCAAATGGAAGCGATAACTTTAATTCAGGGCAGTCGCCGGACCGATTGCTGGACAGCGACAAATCAACAGGATGGACTTCATATTACAACAACGATACAAGTACTCCGCCACTTCCGTATTATTTGTTTATTGATATGAAAGAGACGACAGATGTTAATGGTGTATTTCTGGCTGGCAACAACTCAGACTTTGCGGCAACTAAGCTGATTATCGAGACTCCTGTCAATCAGGATATTATTAATGATCCGCTTGACGAAAATATAGTTTGGAGGGAAATTGTGCAGATTGATTCCATTGCACATCCCGAGTTGCCCAATATTAAAAGTGAGGGTTTCTATGATTTTCCGTCAAAAGAACAAGTGAGATATCTGCGTATAAAACTTCCTGAACCTAATCGTAATGATAACTGGAATGAAACAGATATGTCTCGTTTTAGGTTCAGAGTACAGTCGTTTACCGAGTTTGGTACATTTTATTATAAACCGTAAATTTATATCAGATGAATAAACTTTTAAATATTCTCACATACAGCTTGCTTGTTGTTTGTGTCCTGGCATTTAACTATGCTTGCACGGAATACGATACACCTGCTGAAATAGCAGACGATGGAACTATAGATACCGGCATATCTACCAAAATCCATCGTAAAGTATTATGGATAAATATAGATGGTGCGGTTGGTGAAGTGGTGAAGAACTCCCTTCCTGCCGATGGTGCCATTGCTAAGATGTTGAAAAATAGTAAATATTCGTGGACAGGAGTTAGTGACAATCGAACCCTGTCTGTCGAGAGGAACGAAGACCCTGTAACGTGGGCAACCATGCTCACTGGGGTCATACCCGAAAAGCACAGTATAACCGATGAATCTTATACTGCTAATGTGGAGTACAATCCGAACAATCCGAATGAAAAGGTAATTCACTATCAAAACATTATTAGCTATATTTCGAATAATGACGTGAATATGCTTTCATTGTGTGTGACACCTTGGGCGAAACTGAACAAAAATATGCTTAACAATGCTAAGACTACCATTACTTCAGAAAATGACGTTCAAACTCGGGATGTGGTTCTCAATCATATTGCGAATGAAGATTACACATTCATTCTGGCCGATTTTTCAGGAATGTTGGAGGCTGGGAAGAGTGGGGGATTCAAAGCGGACAACGCCGCTTATGTCAGTGCACTTAAAACTATAGACGGATACATTGGTGAATTTTTGTCGGCGATTGATGCCCGTGAGAATGCATTTTACGAAGACTGGCTTATTGTTGTAACTTCCAATCACGGTGGATCGGCTGATGGTCGTTATGGTGGCACTTCGGAAGTGGAGCGTAACACGTTTGGTCTGTTTTACTACAATCATTATACGGAAAAACAATTGAATGGTAATAGACTATACGGTGCATATTTTGATTCTCAGAATGAATACAAGGCTGTCGTTTTTGATAGTATAGGTAAATATTATTCTTTAGGTATGGATGCATTTTCAATGGAGATCATAATGCGTATGGTTCCTAGGCAGGACGGTACATATAATGGTAACAATTGGGATCGCATACTTGGAAAAGCCGGCTGGGGACTATATAGGCAGAGAGGAACTGTATCCATGAGAACAAATCCTAAGGAAGGTCCTGCTCTTGAGCAAGCTATTACCGGATACAATGATTCTAAATGGCATCACTATGGTGTTAGCATAAGTTCCGCTGCCTCCGGAAGGAGAAATTGGCTCATTACTTTAGATGGTAAGTTGCAGGGATCTGGAACTACGGATACCCAAGGATTGGCTCCGGATTCAAGCCTTTTGGCGATAGGTGGTTATTCTGTGCCAACTTCCTATTATATATCGGAAGTACGTCTATGGAAAAAGGATCTTGCTGAAAGAGAATTTTTGCAACTATCGGGAGAAATTGATATTGAACCTTCTAGTGATATGCTCGGCTATTGGAAATTCAAGCCAACAGAGCAACTTGAGAAATTAGAGGAGGATACATTAGTAATTAAAAATCAGATACAAGGTGGACTCAATATGTATTATATTAAAGATAAAACAAGCAGTTCTCCGGATATCGAACAGAAAGCTTCTGCCATGTTTGCAAATACATTGCCTACCAATGTCAATGCTGAAAGAATCTGTGTTGAGAATACGCTGATAGTACCGCAAATTCTCTATTGGTTAGGCATCTCGGTGCCATCCACATTAGATGGATACGTGTTTATCAATAACTATGCGCTTTCAGAAGAATGGCGCGAAGAGGTGGATACGGAATAGTTCTGTATAATTTATCAGCCCTTCACCTTCTCTCTACATCCCTTATCAAATGGGGAAGAGCGGGTGAAGGGCTTCCTGTTTCATGGCTCTTTCATCGTTCTTTATATTTTAAATCCACCGACACCCTGTAATTACCCGGAACCGGAGTATATATCGGTTGATAGATCGTCCCTTTATTTTGCAATTTCTTTTCTGCCATTAACCTCTTGATATGGCGATATGCAGTGATTTGCGTCATTCCGCAGAGATATTGAAAATCTTTCCGGGTGATAATCTGATTTTCAGCAAAATATTCAGTCAGTTTCATGTCTATTTCTACTTCTGATAAATTGGCGGAGTGCGGTCTGATTTTGGAACGCTGGAATTTCATGTGACACAATTCCCCTTTCAATTCTTTATCAGCTTTAAACTTTATAGCTTTCAATTTTACCCGGTGCACACGTTTGTCTTTCGGGTTACGTATTTCTTCTTCGCAGGAAAGAGTGACCTGAAAGAATCCTAATCCATCGACATGCACCTTTTTACCTTCCAGGAGGCACTGAGCTACTTCATTTTTCAGTTCCTCCAAGGTTGAAATAATATCCGATACTCTTAATGTGGAGCGATCATGGATGCGATAAGCCAGTTTCTCGGTATTGACGGTCTCAAAACTTACCGGACGGGCATGATAACGCGTCTTGTTCTTTTTCTCCTTTGGCATCGGAGTCTTATATAATTCAAATTGTACTGCCATTTCTGCTTTATCTTTAAATGATTTCTTGTTTTTAGTGCTGATATTTTATACTTATCATTACTATGATAAGATCTTATCACAATAATGATGTTACTTTATCATAGTAGTGATAACATCTTATCATATTAGTGATAAATATAATTTGTCGGTGACAAAGATAAGGTTTAATAGTATGATAAACAAGAAATGATAGGATATTAATGATAAGTCTGGTTTTCATAAAATGAATAGGATAAAAAGTTGCAAATGGCTTTTTTTTGATATTATATTCGCATCCATTAATCATAAAAAAAAGAAGAAAATGGAACAAAAAAATGGTTGGTTTGCCTTTTGGCAAAAATTGATGAAGTGTCTTTCAAAACAAGATGAAACGGGAGTAGGGGATACAAAAAGTGTAGCACCTGTCAATACTATTATTCAGTCGATTAAGGGGGTATCATCGTCTAAAGAAAAAGACTCATCGAAAGTGAAGTCACTAACTGAGAGCGTAGATACTTTTTTAAAATCCCGCTATGATTTCCGCTACAATGTGCTGACAGAGGAAACGGAATATCGTTTGTTGGAACGAATGGAGGAAGGATTTGCACCTGTGAGTCAGCGTGTCTTAAATACATTCTGCCTGGAAGCTCACGAATCAGGTATTTCTTGTTGGGATCGTGATCTTTCACGCTGTATTTTCTCCACCCGTATTGCAGAGTATCATCCTTTCAAACTTTATTTGGAAGAATTGCCGGTATGGGATGGAGTGGATCGCTTGGCGGCTTTGGCACGCAGAGTTTCGAGAGACCAATTGTGGGTGAAAGAATTCCATATATGGATGCGGGGTATGACAGCACAATGGATGGGGGTTACGGGAAGTCATGCCAATAGTGTGGCGCCTTTGCTTATCAGTACGGAGCAAGGATATTTAAAGTCTACTTTTTGCAAATCGCTACTTCCTCCTGCGCTTCAGCGTTATTATATGGATAAGGTGGATTTAACCAGTCAAGGGCATATAGAACGGAGATTGGCGGAGATGGGACTTCTCAATCTGGATGAGTTTGATAAATATGCTCCGACGAAAATGCCGTTATTGAAGAATCTGATGCAGATGGCTTCATTAAGCCTGTGCAAAGCTTATCAGAAAAATTATCGCTCGCTACCTCGTATAGCATCTTTTATCGGGACATCGAATCGAAAAGATTTATTGACTGACCCGACTGGTAGCCGCAGGTTTATTTGTGTGCTGGTAGAGTATCCTATCGATTGTGAGGGGATTGACTATGCACAACTTTATGCTCAATTGAAAGCGGAGATTTTGGCGGGTGAACATTATTGGTTTACAAAAGAGGAAGAGACGGAATTGCAGCAAAGTAACATGATGTTCTATCGTCAGGGACCTGTGGAAGACGTATTGCGTTCCTGTTATCGGGCGGCAGAAAAAGGAGAAGGGTGTGAACTTCTTTCGTCTGCTGATATCTTTCAGCGATTGAAGAAGATAAATCCGGCAGCTATGCGTGGGGCAAATCCGGCGAGTTTGGCACAAATACTGATAGCAGTGGGGATAGAACGTAAGCATACCAAGTTTGGGAATGTGTATCGGGTAGTCTCCGTCTGATGGGAGGTGAAGCGGATGGTGAACAGGAGACCTTCACCCGCAATCGTCGTGCCAGAGGGAGTTGTGAAGGGTGAAGGGAGGAAAAAGGAGGAATGAAAATTGTATCCTTTTTGGGGACACTCTTTCCTTCTCTTTTTCGTTTTTTCTTCTTATCTTGCAGACTATAATTAGAATAGAGAGGTTTGATAATAGAAAACGTGAAATTGAAGTAGCACACCATAAATTCTCATTTATCAGAGATTTTTTCTGATAGATAAAACTTGAATATAAATAATGAGTAAAGAATCTAAAGCTGGGAAGGTAACCTGTCGTATACTAAAAGAAATCAGGCAGCAGATAGCTAATGCAAATGATATAAAGTTTGTTACCTCTAAATGTCGATATCAAGGAGATTGTTTGGGGACGTGTCCGAAGTGTGAGGCTGAAATTCATTATTTGGAACAGCAACTTCTCTCACGTCGGATGGCAGGGCTGAATGTAAAGGTGATAGGTGTTTCTTTGGGATTATCAGCACTTTTTTCCAGTCCTTTGTATGGACAAGAAACGGTAAAAGATAGTTTAAAGGATACTTCTAATATACTTCCACAAATAGAAGTGATTGGTTTTAAAAGTGTGAAGAAAGTGACAGTTTGCGGTGGACTATCTACTGTTGAAGCAGAGGAAAAACATGTGGTAAAAGGTATTGTAGTAGATAAATGTGGCAATTCATTGATCGGTGCAGTCGTAACGGAGAGAGGTCTGAATAATAGTACGACCACTGATCGTGAGGGGCATTTTTTACTTCGGGGCCGAAAGGGAAGATCAGTGTTGGAAGTGAGTTCTGAAGGAATGAAAACAAAGAAGATAAAAGTGAGAAAAAAGAAGGTAACGAAGATAAAAGTTGTTTTGCGTAAGGATAAACACAGATACAAGCAAACAATAAATGCAAATCTGTAGTTGAATGAGTATTGATGTAACGTTTTAAAGTAGAGAATAATCTTAAAATAGAAAATTGTTCTACTCTGTTGTTGATGATAATACGGCTAATAGCAATAAGATTCCATCTGTTATATTAGATTATGGCAGGCAGGGTGATCGAATATTCGGAGGACATGATCCTGATGTACCATATGTAATTTCTTATGCTGGAATGTATGATCAAAGACTATGATAAAATAACCTGTTAAACAACTATATTATGAAAACAACAATTCAAAACTTAGCAGTACTAATTCTACTAGTATCTACTATGAATGTTTATTCTCAAGAATATGATAATCGAGGAGTTAGAAAAGACTATACTCGTCCAATTGCAGGCCTTACTATCCAAGAGATTAGGAATGCAGTTTATGGAGTACCGGCTTATCAGGAGGGGAAAACAGTACTATCGGTTAGTAATATTCCAGTGATGAGAGATTCTATGGAAATGAAAAAAATAGCGACAACCCCTATGTTGTATATCGACTCGCTTATTTATGAGCATATATTAGATGCACCTCTTTTAGATTTTCAAGAATTGCTTCTGAAAAGATTTCCATTTTTAATTATGCAACGCATGAGACCAACCGAAAAAATTATGAAAATTATGGATTCTCTAGCATTAAAGAAGCCAGACATTACTACAGAAGAATATTGGCGTATATTGAAGAGAGATTACGCTGATGTAATCAAGGACAATTTTAAGATGTATGATTCGAAACAATTTATCTTTTATCCATTCCGTAAAGTAGGGGATATTAGAGCTTTTAGAATGTTATTTCATGGTCTTTCTTATTTTTCCATGGAAAAGGCCATTGATATAAATGCCAGGCCGTATTTGGAAAAGTTAAAAGCATTACCACCCGATTCGTTGTATTTTGTTAAGCCACAGCTTTACTTCATTACGACCCAATAAAAAAACTACTTGCAAATGTGCTGTGTCTGCCGTATCGTGTAAGCTATTAATATTCGATGCGGCAGAAAAAAATAGTTGGAAATTTTAGGTAATGGATTATTTTTAAACCTATTGAGCGATTTTTGAACTCTTTATTCTGTATCATTTTAAGGAATTGGAGTATTTTGAATGATTTGAGTACTCATTTCTTTTCTATTTTTATCAACTTTGCCACTGTGAATCATTCGATGATTTGCGGTGGCTTTTAAATTTTAATAAATAATAGAATAGACATGAATTGCACAAAGATGAAAAAACTTTTTAGAAAAGGTACGTTGAGTATACTTCTTTTAGGAGTAATAACGTTTTTCACTTATCCGCTCTCGGCACAAACGAATGGAAAATCCAGTAAGGGATTGTACGAGCTGTTTAGTACTAAAATACCGGACGGGGCGCAGTGGAAAGCTCAGGATAATAAATTTGTCCGTGATGGGGGATACTCTAAAAAATCAGAAAATTATATATATGTAGGAGCCTCTAAAAGTCCGGCAGAACTGACCGGGCTATCCATTCCTATTCGCGAGAATCCAGGACCGGGTGAGTTTCGCTATATCACTTTTGCCTGGGTAAAATGGGGAGGTGATCAAATTGGAATGAAATTTCATGTTTCCGAAAAGTCTGCAAATCAAAAAGGCAAGAAATATGATTTTACTTATATAGCCGGCAAATCCAAGGATTTGATAAATCCGATGGAAGGTCTTAATCTCGGTGAGCTACCGGGACACTGGATGGTGATGACCAGGGACTTATGGAAAGATTTTGGTAATATTACGTTGACCGGTATTTCTTTTATCTGCCCGGAGAGGCGTGATGCGGGATTTGATGAAATCTTTCTCGCTAAGACACAGGATGATATAAAGAATGCTCCGAAAGTACTTCCGAGCGAAATTGCAACTCCGGTACCCGTTGATGGAGAAGAGGAAGGGCTGGTATATGAAGAGGGAACAACTAATGAGGATGAACAACCGCAAGGAGTACAGATTGACTGGGCTGCACAGATTAAAGCGGGAGGATTCATGATGTATCCGTTGTATTTGCTTGGATTGCTTGCCTTAGTAATAGCTTTGCAACGCTTGCTAACTTCAAGAGAAGGAAGATTGGCACCAAAAGGACTGCGTAAAACAGTCAGCGAATGCCTTGCACAAGGAGATTTGAAAGGTGCGATTGCAGCCTGTGATAAATACCCTTCCACATTAGGAAATTCGCTGCGTTTTATTTTCGAGCATGTGAAAGCCGGAAGAGAAGCTGTCAGCCAGACAGCTGGTGATATGGCCGCACGTGATATCCGTACACATTTGTCACGCATATATCCTTTGTCAGTCATAGCTTCCCTGTCGCCCCTTATCGGTTTGCTGGGAACAGTTGTCGGTATGATCGAAGCGTTTGGTCTGGTAGCATTGTATGGTGACGAAGGCGGCGCTTCTATATTGTCCGATTCTATTTCAAAAGCTTTGATTACGACTGCTGCCGGTTTGATCATCGCAGCTCCTGCCATTGCTTTGTATTTCATTATTAAAAATCGTATTATGAAATTGGCTTCTTTGGTAGAAGTAGAAGTTGAAAATGTGATTACTACTCTCTATCTGGAAGGAGATTCGACGGATATGAACACACCGGGGAGTAAGGAGGAGAAGCATGAGACTAAACTATGATGAAGAAGACAAAGTAGAGGTGCAGATGTCGCCCTTGATAGACTGCGTCTTTCTGCTACTGATCTTCTTCCTTGTGACTACTATGATGAAGAAGTGGGAAATGCAAATACCTTTATCACTTCCTTCAATGACTTCCAGCTTGTCTACCACCCGCGCCGGAGAGGAAGCTGTTATCATAGCAGTGGATGAGGAGAAAAATGTGTATCAGGTAGTAGGACATGATGCGTATACTGGTGAGAACCACTATGTGCCGATTTCTGATCTGAATACTTTCCTTACAGAACTCCGCAACAGTGAAGGTACGGAAATTGCTATTGATGTGGCGGCTTACCGGACTGTACCCGTAAATACGGTAATAGAGATATTCGATCAATGTCAAATACAAGGATTCACGCGTACGCGTGTCCGTTTGGGTAGTAAACCTTATTAAGCTTATGAGACTATCACTATTTAATAACGAAGATGAACCGGAAGTGTCTATGTCGCCCTTGATCGACTGTGTGTTTCTGCTATTGATCTTCTTTCTTGTCTCTACAATGACGAAGGTGAAAAACAGGGATATTTCAGTGGATCTGCCGACTTCGGAATCAGCTATAAAATTGAAACCGGATGATAAACAGGCTATTGTAGGACTGGATGCTGAAGGTAACTTCTATTGGGACGGACAACCTTGTTCGACTAATTTTATGATGGAACAATTGCGGGAGACCTGTATCTCTGATCCGGGTCGGCGTATCCGCATTGATATGGATAAAAACACTCCATTCGGACGTTTTGTGGAAGTAATGGATGCTTGTCAGTTTTATAATTTAACGAATATAGGAATACGAACATATGACGAAAACTACAACAGGGAGTAGCCGTCTGACGGTTATCCTATCATGGGTTATTGCGCTGGTCTGCCTGGTAGGAGGAGCGTTGTTTATCTGGCTGATGCCATCACCAGGACAGGGAGCTATTGACTTGCAAGCGAAAAAACAGAAATCTCCGAAAAGTATCAGTGATAAAATAAAGCAGGAGCAGGCTCAGCGGGAGCTTCCCGCTAATTATTCTGAGCAATTAGTGAAGCAGTCGGAAGTATTGGTCAAGAAAAATTTGGAAGATCAGCTTCGTAAATTTCAGGAAATGGCTAAGAAGATGAGGCAGCGGAAAAATGAATTGTTGACTAAAGTAGAGCAAAGAAAGTTACCACGTACGGCACCGGATGATGCTAATGATACTTCGAAAGCAAGGAATATTCCGCAGGCGGGCAAGTTATCTGCGAATCCGTCGGTAGATGATATGTATGCTCTTTTAAGAGAATATGAGGCTGAAATACAGCAGAACCATTTGGCTGCCAATGCAGCTAAACAGGCGCTTTCCAAGGGACTTTCGTTTCCCGAGGTTTATAGTTCTCTGAAGACAGGTTCTTCCCGTATGCCAAGTTTTGATGAACTGATTCGAATGCAGACTAAAGGGGGGGAATGGGCTACTTCAGCGGGAAGTAATGCCAGCGCAGGTCTGGAAATAAAAAGTACGGCAGACTTGAACAATTACCGTGGTCTGTTGGGACAAGCGACCCGACAAGCCGGACTTGCTCAATCTCGGTTGGAAAATCTCTTTGGAGTAGTGAAGCAGGTCGGAAAGCCCGGTGGCGGCTTTGGAATTGGCAATGGTCAGCCGGGCGGAGGTGAAGGCAGTGGCAATGGGAACGGTTTCGGTGGCATGGGGGAGGCAGCTCAGGGCAGTGGAAACAGACGTCCGATGAATGCTTATGCAGGTCCCCGGCTTAATCAGGAAATGGTAAAAGCTCAGGCATTGCCCGGACGGCGTTTCTCAAAAAGCGCGGATCGTAAAGGGTGGTTATATATTAACACATGGTATATGATAGGACCGTGGGAAAGTTTTGGGCGAGAGGACTTTTCGATTGTCCATCCGCCTGAGATATCTGTGGACTTTGATGCGGTATATACTGACGGACAAGTAGGTACAGGGGTGATGGAAACGGATTCTCATCCGATAAAGGTCATAGGGGAAGAAGTGTATTTGGATGGTACGCTGCGATGGAAGTTTATGCAAAGTGAATCAATGCATAATACGGTTCCTGTCACTACCGGACATTCTACTTATTATGCTTATACGGAACTTTATTTTGATGAGGCTACTACCATGCTGGTTGCCATCGGTACGGACGATAGTGGCCGGGTATGGATAAATGGTAAGGATGTATGGCGCGATTATGGTACCAGTTGGTATAATATTGACGAACATATTACTCCTTTCCAGTTCCGTCAAGGGTGGAACCGTATTCTTGTGCGATTGGAAAATGGCGGAGGAGGAGCGTGTGGTTTCAGTTTCTTAATTATTCCACAAGAGTAAGATGACACACGTTGGCCGGCTTATAGAAGATGAACTACATCGACAAGGATTGTCTGTCACTTGGTTTGCAGAACAGCTTTGTTGCGCGCGGACCAATGTGTATAAAATTTTCAGGAAATCAAGTATTGATACCGAACTCCTTTTGCGAATTTCTGATATCTTGCAATATGACTTCTTTCAATGTTACTCAGTGTGTTTAAAGAACAAAAAGGAAATGATGTAGTTGTGGATACATCATTTCCTCCTCTTTTATAATTTTAGTTTTGTACCGATTGTCGTTTTCTTTTTTGTCCGAAGGTATTGAACCGATACGCAATATATGCCATAAAATATACGTTAGAAGTACTGGATTCTCTGTCGGTGATAGAATTCTCGGAAATGGAACGTTCCGAACTTTCATTCTCACGAAGTATATCATATAGGTGAAATCGGACGGTTGCCTTTTTCTTCTTGAGGAAGCTTTTCGATATTTGTGCGTTCCATAGGGTGCGGTTAGTATCATTTTTACCGCCATATCCTCTTTTTAATCTACAATTGATATTGGATGAGATTTTTATATCCCAAGGTAAGTTTAAGTTTGCTTCAGTTCCGAATGTATAATCAAATGTTTCCCGTCGGTTCTCTTTTTTGATAGAATGTTCTGATTTTCGATATCTGACTTCTGCAGATAACTCAAAGTCAATCAGATCGCTACGGTAGCTCCCTTTTAAGCGTTCTGATAAAAAGAGGTTAGTCGTATTACTTTTAACTGCATCTGACTCTTTGTTGAGCACAGTGAAACCGACAGAGTTGCCGTAATTTGTATTGGTGTGTGTATTTACTGTGAATTTTTTGTTGGATAATGGAGTACTGAAGGTAAGCGAACCGTTTATTCGCCAGTTCCCGTTCACATTAGTCGGTTGGGTAGTCTGTCCTCCGGTATTTTCGTCATATGTGACAATACGTGTTGTACTATTCATTGTATTATTATAGGAGAGGTTAGCATTCAAACTGCGGGATGTTTCAGTAAAGTAAGTATTAAATGTAGCTGATATGTTGTTATTGAATGATGGTTTAAGTTCGGGGTTAGCTAGCCGTATGTTTAAAGGATCAGAAATATCTTTTTTTCTATATAAGTCGGTCATACCGGGTTGTGCCGTTCTCCCACGATAGTTTATTTTTAAGGTTGTTTGTTTAGAGAAGGTATACTTAAAGTTTATGGTGGGGGAGTAGTTTATTGCATTTCTGGATAAATACTCAAAGGTCGTGTCCCGCATATAGCTTTTATTTGTCGTTTTTTGTGCCTCAACTTCTATACCTATATTATAAAAATAGTTGGTGCGGATAGTACGGAAAAATATGCCGGTTTGGTGGGTGGAATATTTATTTTTGTAGCAATCACTGTGCGCTGTGTCAGGATATTGACTGTATGTATCTTCTTGTTTATCCCAGTCATAGGCATATTTTTCAGAGAGTGAGGAACGGTGTTGATAGCTATAATTAATTTCGATAAACCGATTGGTAAATACAGGTTCCATATATGTTATCTGAACTTGATATTTATTGTTTTTGTCAAGTTTTTCAATCCATTGGTTTAAAGTTTTTATACTATCACCATACTTCAAGTAATAAGTATTCGAAAGACTATACCGATCGGAATTGCCGTCATCCAGATCGTAATAAAGACGTAAGGCGATGTTTCTTCCTTTGCTATTTAATTTGCGGTTTAACTGCAAAGAGCCATTGGTGGAGAATCTGTCATTCGTTTGGTGGTTTGTGGCTTCTTTCCGGTTGATAGGAGTTGACTCGTTGTTGAGCGTTTCTGAGAAGTTGCCTGAATTGGAGTTTCCTTTGGAAAAATTAAATGTCGGTCGATACATAATAGTGGTGAGGCTGTCTAATTTCCATTCGAAACGAAAATTAGCGGAAATAGCACTTGTCTTTCCATCGGATTGGTTGTTCTGCAGGGAAAACTGAGAAGTGTTGTCTGACAAAAAAGATTCTGTATGACGCTTGCTCCATGAATCGCGTTTATTTTCCCGGACTTCAATACTACCTCCATATTTGAGTTTCTGAGTATTCTGAGAATAGTTGGCACCTATTCTTTGATTGGAATTAATTCCATTGTCGTTGGCGGTACCATTGATTGATAAGTTCATTTTGTTTTTGAAACGATTGGCCATTCCTTTTGCCCTATAATGGTCGTCATTTCCATATCCTGCTTCAAAGTTACCATTCCATCCTTTTCTCATACTTGGTTTTACGCGTAAGTCGAGTACCATTTCTTCTTTACCGTCATCTACTCCGGTAATACGTGCCATGTCTGATTTCTTTTGGTACGTTTTTAGTTGATCTATCATATCGGCTGGCAGTTCTTTTAAAACCGTATTGGGGTCGTTAAGGAAGAATTCTTCTCCGTTCATCATGATTTTTTTGACTTCCTGACCATTAATGATTAATTTCCCTTCTTCGTTTATTTCGGCTCCGGGTAGCTTTTTGACTAGTTCTTCCAATGCAGCACCTTCACTGACGCGGTAAGCGGAAGTATTATATGCGGTTGTATCACCTGTGACGACAACAGGCGGGGCTTGGGCTACAATGACGGTTTCGTTAAGAAGTACAGCATCAGGTTTCAACTCTATTTTGCCTAGTTGAACAATAGTCTGGGTTGTGTTTATTTGCAGGGGCTTATATTCGGTAGCGAAGCCTATGAAAGAAATTTTTAGCAAAAAACGTCCCGGGAGAGTTGTGAGTGAAAATTTTCCCTGTTCCAAGCTGGAAATGCCTTTTACATAATTACTGTCGGGCAAGGATAACAGTTGTATGGTAGCTTGCTCAACAGGGAACTGTGTGTCTTTTTCCAGAATACTCCCCTGTACTGTGACACGTTGAGTCTGTGCTTGAATATAAGCAGTATTTATGTATGATATAATTAATGTTATTAGTAGTATAAAAGTCGTTTTATTCATAAGGTCTCCCGTTATGAGGTGTTTTAGTGTTTATGGTATTTCTTGCAAATATCTTGATTTTTTCTGTAAAAAGAGTTCATAAAATGATAAATAAAGTTCATTTGAACGATATTCATACCCTTTTGACTTATTTGAGGACCTTTGTTTGCGCATAATACCTCATCTTTGCACCGTACTCAGTTTTCAATAGGTATTATTTTAGTTTTTAGGAACACTTGGATTATTTTCAAATTCGCTGTCGGTTTAATGGAAACATTAGCCGATAGTGAATTCTCTTTATTAAGTATGAGATATATCATGAAAACAATAGATAGAAAATGAAGAAACCTTTATTGTATTTACTTATTTTAGTAGTGGCTGTTCTTGGCAGCTCATGCTCTCAATCTTCGGAGGGCACATTTGAAGTGGGGAAGAATACTTTCTTGCTGAATGGAAAACCGTTTGTTGTAAAAGCGGCAGAGATTCATTATCCGCGTATCCCGAAAGAATATTGGGAACATCGTATTAAAATGTGCAAGGCACTGGGTATGAATACGATTTGCTTGTATGTGTTCTGGAATTTTCATGAACCGGAAGAAGGAAGGTATGATTTTGCCGGACAGAAAGATATAGCTGCGTTTTGCCGTTTGGCTCAAGAGAATGGAATGTATGTCATAGTGCGTCCCGGACCTTATGTCTGTGCGGAATGGGAAATGGGCGGCTTGCCTTGGTGGCTGCTGAAGAAGAAGGATATCAAACTTCGCGAGCAAGACCCATACTACATGGAACGTGTGAAACTCTTTTTGAACGAAGTGGGCAAACAGCTGGCTGATCTTCAGATTAGTAAAGGAGGGAATATCATTATGGTACAGGTGGAGAATGAGTATGGAGCATTTGGAATCGATAAGCCGTATATATCCGAAATCCGTGACATGGTAAAACAAGCCGGTTTTACAGGTGTTCCTTTATTCCAGTGTGACTGGAACTCGAATTTTGAGAATAATGCACTGGATGATTTGCTCTGGACTATTAATTTCGGTACGGGTGCTAACATCGACGAGCAATTTAAACGGTTGAAAGAACTACGGCCGGACACTCCATTGATGTGCAGTGAATTTTGGTCCGGATGGTTTGACCATTGGGGAGCCAAGCATGAAACAAGAAGTGCCGAAGAATTGGTAAAAGGTATGAAAGAAATGCTGGACCGCAATATTTCTTTCAGCTTGTATATGACTCACGGGGGGACTAGTTTCGGGCATTGGGGAGGCGCGAATTTCCCGAACTTTTCACCGACTTGCACATCGTATGATTATGATGCTCCTATCAATGAATCCGGTAAGGTGACTCCTAAATATCTGGAAGTACGGAATCTGCTTGGTAACTACCTGCCGGAAGGTGAAACCTTGCCGGAAATTCCGGATTCGATACCGACTATAGCTATTCCTACTATTAAAATGACTGAAATGGCAGTCTTATTTGATAATCTGCCTCACCCCAAAGAGAGTGAGGATATCCGGACAATGGAAGCTTTTGATCAGGGATGGGGTAGTATTCTGTATCGGACTTCATTATCCGCTTCTGATAAAGAACAGACATTACTGATCACAGAAGCTCATGACTGGGCACAAGTCTTTCTGAATGGTAAGAAACTGGCTACTCTGAGCCGTTTGAAGGGGGAAGGTGTAGTAAAGTTACCACCATTGAAAGAAGGTGACAGACTGGATATCCTGGTGGAAGCAATGGGAAGAATGAATTTCGGCAAAGGTATTTATGACTGGAAAGGTATTACCGAGAAAGTAGAACTGCAATCTGATAAAGGAGTTGAACTGGTGAAGGACTGGCAGGTATATACTATTCCGGTAGATTATAGTTTTGCCCGTGATAAGCAGTATAAACAACAGGAGAATGCTGAAAATCAACCGGCTTATTATCGGTCGACGTTTAACCTCAATGAGTTAGGGGATACATTCTTGAATATGATGAACTGGAGTAAAGGTATGGTATGGGTGAATGGCCATGCGATTGGTCGTTATTGGGAAATCGGACCTCAACAGACCTTATATGTACCGGGCTGCTGGTTGAAGAAAGGAGAGAATGAAATCATTATATTGGATATGGCTGGTCCTTCAAAAGCTGAAACTGAAGGTCTGCGTCAACCAATTCTGGATGTACAACGTGGTAACGGAGCTTATGCTCATCGTAAGATGGGTGAGAACTTGGACTTAACAAATGAAACTCCTGTTTATCAAGGGATATTTAAGTCAGGCAATGGTTGGCAACATGTGAAATTCGGTAAGAAGGTGGAGACTCGTTTCTTCTGTCTGGAGGCTTTGAACGCCCATGATGGGAAAGATTTCGCGGCTATTGCAGAATTGGAGTTGTTGGGCGAAGATGGTAAACCGGTATCCCGTCAGCATTGGAAAGTGATTTATGCCGATAGTGAGGAAACGGATGCCGCGAACAATATTGCAACAAATGTTTTTGATTTGCAGGAATCAACATTCTGGCATACCAATTATTCCTCTTCCAAACCTGCATTCCCTCATCAGATTGTGATAGATCTTGGTGAAGATAAAGTTATTACGGGATTCTCTTATCTACCCAGGGCTGAAGCCGGTAAAACGGGGATGATTAAAGACTATAAGGTATATTTGAAGATGCAACCGTTTAAGATATAATGTTTGAGATTTTTAAGAAAAGGTTAATTATTTATTAGTTTGTTCATTAAGTTATGAAAATCAGAAAGCGACTTTCACGTGAGTGAGGGTCGCTTTCTGATTTTCGTTCGAAATAAAATAATTCTTGTGATGGTTAAAACCCTAAGAGGAAGTATATTTGTTCTCTCATCTGAGATGATTTATATAATTAACTAGTGTATAAATGATGAAAAAAAATGGGTTTAGCCGATGCGCTGAGATGTACATCGGTCGTTTACGAAAAGAGGGGCGCTATTCTACTGCGCATGTGTATGAAAATGCACTTCTTTCTTTTAGAGGGTTTTGTGGCACACCTACCGTGTCATTCGGACAAGTAACCCGCGAACACTTACGGTGTTACGGGCAGTATCTTTATGAACGTGGCTTGAAGCTTAATACGGTTTCGACGTATATGCGTATGCTGCGTAGTATTTATAATCGTGGAGTAGAATCGGGGAGGGCTCCTTATGTTCACCGGTTGTTTCACGGGGTGTATACAGGAGTGGATGTCCGTCAAAAGAAAGCTTTGCCGGCAACTGAGTTGCATAAGCTTTTATATGGAGATCCTAAATCGGATATTTTACGGCGTACACAGGCGATTGCTGCTTTGATGTTTCAATTCTGTGGTATGTCTTTCGCTGATTTGGCACATTTGGAGAAGTCGTCTTTAGACAGGAATGTTCTTCATTATAATCGTGTTAAAACGAAGACTCCGATGAGTGTGGAAATACTGGATACTGCTAAGGATATGATTTATCAGCTTCAAAACAGAAAACCAGCTCTGCAAGATTGCCCTGATTATCTATTTAGTATTCTGAATGGTAATAAAAAACGGAAAGATGAAAGTGCTTATCGGGAATACCAGTCTGCCCTCCGGAATTTCAATAACCATTTGAGAGGACTGGCAAAGGCTTTGCATCTGACTTCTCCTGTCACTTCTTATACCATTCGCCATTCGTGGGCTACCACTGCGAAATATCGCGGAGTTCCTATTGAAATGATCAGCGAATCGTTGGGACACAAATCAATCAAAACAACACAAATCTATCTTAAAGGCTTTGCTTTGAAAGAACGTACTGAAGTAAATAGAATGAATTTATCTTACGTGAAGAATTGCTTGGAGAAAAGTGTAAATAATATAAAGTATTAGTAGTCAGTATATATACGTGTATGTTACTTCTTAGGTAACGGAAATAATAATGGCGCAAAGATAGACAAAAAAATAAATAACAAGCAAATAAACTATCCTTTTTTTCTTTTTTGATTTAAAAATAAGATAAAAATAGCCTAGAACATGAAAGAACCCTTTTCTTCATATTCTAAGATTTTTACGTCCCATAATCAAAGGAATTTCACCCTACGCTTAGACTGAGCCTCCTTTAGCAACTTGGTATGTCCTATTTTTCGTATTTTAAGAGATTTCTCCCTTCCCCTGTGTTTTCCGTTACCTAAGAAGTAACAGAAAAAAGAATGGTAAAAATAGAGGATTTATGAATCAAATTGGGGTAAGGTCTCTATTTAGGAATATACATAGATAAAAAATGAAACAAACTGAAGCTATTTTGGGGGATATGCGATTTATTCCATTAAAGGGTGTTGTATTAATTCTGATTCTAATCTTGACAACAAGCCGGATTCATGCACAATATGCTCTTGGGGCAACTGGGCAGATGATGATACCTACAGCCGAGATGCAGGAAACAGGAACCTTTATGGGAAGCGCAAACTTTCTTCCTGAAGAGGTTACGCCTAATAAGTTTAACTATCCTACCATGAACTACTCGGTAGATATGTCTTTGTTCTCTTTTGTTGAACTGACTTACCGTATGACGTTACTCAAAATGCGAACGTATAATGGCAGAGTCGGTTATCACAACCAAGATCGTTCCAATACTATCCGTATCCGTCCATTGAAAGAAAGCCGTTATTTCCCTGCTGTGGTAATTGGTGCAGATGACCTTTTTACAGAAAAGGCTACTCAGTATTGGGGAGATTATTATGGTGTCTTAACTAAGACATTTGGTTTCTGCAAGGGGCATCAGTTGGCTGTTACAGCAGGCTGGTATTTTCATCAGGGCAATCAACCGGCTTTTAAGAAAGGCCCTTTTGGTGGTATTCGTTATACTCCTGCTTTTTGTCGTGAGTTAAAATTGATGGCAGAGTATGATACCAATGGATGGAATTTGGGTGGAGCAATACGTTTTTGGAAACGTTTGTCTGTCCATGTGTTTACACGCGAATTTACTTGTGTTTCTGCCGGTTTGCGTTATGAATGTACATTAATACATTAAGAAGATGAAAAGAGTATTTAGTATACTATATATTATATGTTGCTGCACTTTGGAGAGTGCAGACGCACAATCTGCTGGGATATCTGAAGTCCTGAAAGAATTGCAAATGGAAAATATTTCTGTAGTACAGAAGCAGGATACGATTACGGCAGCATTTGAGACTTCCGTATATAGGGGATCTTATAATGGTATAGGCATTGCAATACGTCGCCTGATCACTCTTCCGGAAGTAACTACATTACAATTGGTCATATTGGATAATGCTTTGCCGCAACTTTGTATCACTTTGCCTGCGAAGCTGATTGAGGATTATCAATCGGGAAAATGTGATTTGGATGGAGTTTACCGTAATATGCAGATGACTACTTCCACCAAAACTGCAATGGAGGCCTTAAAAGGAACCAAACGAGAGTCTACTACTTTTGGGAAAGTGGACGTAGTGGTTTATCCGGGGGTAATGTTAGTTAATAATGTTACTTACAAATTATATAAAGCAGCTTTTGAATTGCAACCGGCTGTAGAAATGCAACTTTGGAAAGGTGCTTCATTGAGGCTGCAGGTTTGCTTACCTATCGTCAATAATGAGCCGGGCAAATGGGATTGCATCCGACCGGGGTATTTGACATTGCGCCAGGAATTTCGTCTGGATAATCATTGGAAGGGATACCTGACTGGTGGAAATTTCTCGGATGATCGTCAGGGACTCGCAGCCGGTATTGGTTATTTTTCTTCTGACGGCCGTTGGACAGTAGAAGGAGAAGGTGGTATAACCGGTTCGTCTCATTTATATGGCAACGACTGGGGAATGAGTAAATGGAAAAGAGTGAATGGACAGCTTAGCGTAGGTTATTTCATTCCACAAGTGAATACTCAATTGAAAGTTAGCGGTGGACGTTTTATATATGGAGATTATGGGGTATGCGGAATTCTTTCACGTTACTTCGGTGAATATGTCGTGGGAATTTATGGCATGTATACAGATGGAGAAACAAATGCCGGATTTCATTTTTCGATTCCATTGCCGGGTAAGAAGCGTAGTCGTCACGCGGTACGTGTGATGCTTCCGGATTATTTCGCTTTTCAATATGACATGCGTAGTGGGAATGAATTTGCTCGCCGTGCTTTGGGGGTAAGCTATAGAACCGAACCGAAATCTGCTGAAAACAGCCGTTTCTGGCAGCCGGATTATATCCGTTATTATTTGATTCGTACCAATGAAAAGACAAAACTTAAATAAGAGTTGATATTAGTAATTTAAACAAAAATTGAACAATTATGAGAAATTTAAAATGGTTGTATGCATGCTCTTTGGCGATAGCCTTCGGTGTGTTGTCTTTTGTAACAGTTTCCTGTCATGATGATGACGATGAACCAAAGCAAGAGCCAGGTGAAGTGATTGAAACTCCCGCTCCGGTTGTTGAGTATTACATTATGGGTACTGTGACGGATGCCGGGAAAGGTGTGTCTGGTGTTGATGTAAAAATTGGTACTGAGACAATTAAGACTGACAAAGATGGTAAGTTCTCTGTAACAGAGAAGAATGTAGGTAAGTATTCTGTAGAAGTTGCTCCTAAAGGTTATCTTGCTCAAAGTACTTCTGTAGAAATTGCTGCTAATGCGGAAAATCGTAGTGTGGTGACTGTTGCTGTGGCTTTGACTAAGCAAAGTGAACCTACGACTGTAGAAGTTGGAGAGAATGGTAATACAGAAGAGGTTAAGGTAGAAGATAAGAGTGCTTCGAATGAGGAAGTTAAAGAACCGGGTACTGTTGAACCGGAGGATGTGAAAGAAGATCTTCCTCTTGTAACTCCTGAATTAGAAATCCCAGCTGGGGCAATTCAGACAGAAGGTAATGAAGACGTTCTGGAAGGTGGTAATGCTGAAGTCAGTGTAACTACGTATGTACCAGCCCCAGAAACTGTGACTACAGAAGTGAAGAAAGAAGAAGAGAATAAAGAAGTAGAAAAGACCATACCTTTGGCGGCAGCACACTTTGAACCTAGTGGTTTGACATTTGCAAAAGACCACTATCCAACTATTTCTATTCCTAATCCTATTCCTGGCTTGACTTTCGCTGATGATATGGTACTTACTTATTTGGAGAATGGAAAGTGGGTTCCACAAACAGAGGACATTAATAAAGTTGTTTATGATGAGAAATCAGGTAGCTACACAACTAAAGTTAAGCATTTCTCTTCCTATGCTATGGAAAATAAAGTCACTAGTAAAGTTAGTACTGAAAATGTAGTGAAGAGTGAGATTTTAGGACAGGCAAGTCGTGATAACAGTGAAAATCCTAAAGCTGTAACAGGAATTGCATTGACTTATAAAGAAAAGTCGGGTTGGGAATGTAAAGATGCGGATATTAAAGCGGCTGTAGAAAAAGCTTTGTCAGGTGCAAAACCAGAAACAGTTAATGCTATGGTAGCTTTCTTCAAAACTCGTTTATACTCATTGATGGGATCGGCATCAGGTATTACAGAAACAACTCGTACCTATAATACTGTAAATGTGAACGGTTATACAACAATGACTTATACTTGCTATGCCAAGACTCGTACTACTACATTGTCGACCACAGTGAAGTATAATAATAAGGATGTGAAGATTTCAGTAATTGCAACACGCTATACCGGAACTGATCATCAGTATAAGACAGTGACTACTAATCCTACTCATAGTGGTGGTAAGGGTGGAAGTAACTAATAAATAATTAAGATCATAAAAATAACCCTTTTTTAATAAAACCCTTTTTTATAAACCCTGTTGGGCAATAATCATATGGGATATGAGGAGGAAGAGGTCACTGTGAAGTGGTTTCTTCCTTTTCGTTTATGAGATATATGGATGTTTGTTGAATGTTCATTTTAGACAGAATTCTACTAATATAAGTTAATGTTTATAATTATGATTTGTATCCTGTAAATAAAGCCTATCTTTATCACCCAATACAACATAGGACAAATAAAATGTCATGAGCATAATTATTAAGAACCTTAATAAGATCTATCCAAACGGAAATCATGCCTTGAAAGATGTCAATCTGGAAATACCTGCAGGGATGTTTGGCTTATTAGGACCCAATGGCGCCGGCAAATCTACTTTAATGCGTATTCTTGTAGCCCTTATGGAACCAACTTCCGGGCAAGTAGAAATTTGCGGTTATGATTTAATGAAGCAGCGGAAAGAAATACGCGGTATTCTGGGGTATCTTCCTCAGGACTTTCGTTTTTTTGCCAAATACAAAACGTATGAGTTTCTTGATTACGCGGCGCGTCTGTCCGGTATGACCCATAGCAGGCAGAGAAAACAGGCTGTGGATGAAATGCTCGAAAACGTAGGGTTGTTCGATGTTCGCGAACGATATGCCAATAAATTATCGGGAGGTATGAAGCGGCGGTTAGGAATTGCACAAGCGCTGATACATCATCCTAAGGTAATCATTGTTGATGAACCTACTACCGGACTTGACCCGGAAGAACGTATTCGCTTCCGTAACCTTCTTTCGGAGGTCAGTGAGAACGACGTGACTATTATTTTGTCTACTCACATTGTCGGTGATATATCCAGTACCTGCAACAATATGGCGTTAATGAACCGGGGACAAGTTTCCTTCAACGGTTCTCCGCAAGATATGCTGAAATTAGCCGAGGGTAAAGTGTGGAGAATCAGGGCTGCGGGAGATCAGTTGCATGAGATCGATAAAAAATATCCGGTGATCTCCACGATTCCATCGGGGACAATCTGGGAAGTACAGGTGGTTGCCGATAAAGTAGAAGGATACGAAGCGGAACCATTTCCCCCTAATCTGGAACACGCCTATGTATATTATATGGAGAATCAATTAAACCTTTGGACAAACGACTAAACACGATATGCTGATATGACCTTTATATCTAATATACAATCGGTAGCAAAATATGAAAGTAAATTATTAATCAGAAGCTGGTTCTTCAGAGTATTCACGGTACTCGCTGTAACTATCATTACTTTTTTCAATTTCCAGTTGTTCGTATCGGAAGATAGCGGAGGCTTCTGGATTGCTACAGCCATTCCATCGAACATTCCTTATCTAATTTTACTGTTGCTAAATACAGGGCAGGCTGTTATTGCTATCTTTCTGGCATCCGACTTCCTGAAAAGAGATAAAAAGCTGGATACATCAGAAGTCTTTTATGTCCGTCCATTAAGCAATGCTGAATACGTCATCGGTAAGATTTGGGGAAATCTGCGCGTCTTTTTGTTGCTGAATCTCATTATTATGGCTATTACGGCTGCATTCAACCTGACATTGGGAGAAGTGGACTGGATGGCTTACTTGCTTTATTTTCTGTTGATCAGTGTCCCTACGCTGATTTTCATCATCGGCCTGGCTATCTTTCTGATGCTGGTATTGAAAAATCAGGCACTGACATTCGTTTTATTGTTAGGATATATCGGACTTACCGTTTTCTATATTGAAGATAAGCTTTATTATCTTTTCGATTATATGGCTTATAGTCTTCCTTTGGTGAAGTCCAGCATTGTCGGTTTTTCCAACTGGGAGGTGATTTTAAATCATCGTGGCATCTATTTTCTTGCCGGACTGGCGTTTGTCTTTTTCACGATTTCCCTGTTCAGGCGTCTGCCGAATTCATCACACAGTAATTATCCGTGGCTGGTTATTTCTTTTTGTACTCTCATGTTAGCTTTCGTATGCGGTTATTGGCATATACATTCGATTTTATATCAAAGTGATATACGCGCTACCTATACGAAGATCAACAACCAATATGTTTCTACTCCGAAGATGTTCATTCATGAATATGATCTTTCTGTAGAGCAGCATCCTGAAGATTTTCTGTCGGAAGTAACTGTGAAAGGAGTGGCATTGGACTCATCTGCCGTATTCACCTTCTGTTTGAATCCGGGATTAACCATTCATTCCGTTCATTCGGCCGGACAGCAACTCAAGTTTAAACGTGACAAGCAAATAGTATTGGTGGATTTCGGCACGAAGCATGCCAAAGGCGATACAATCTCTGCAACATTCAGGTATGACGGACAGATAGATAACTCATTCTGTTATTTGGATATCCCTCCCGAAGTGCTGCAAGCTTCCAATAAAAAGTTTCTGTTCAACATAGACAAGCAGTATAGTTTTCAGACGAAAAATTATCTGATGCTTACCCCTGAAACTTATTGGTATCCCCGTGCAGGAACAAGCTATAGTGATAAAAATCCTGACTGGCAGCAAACTTATTTCAGTAATTATCGCTTGAAGGTCAAGCCTCTACCGGGGTTAGTTCCTCTTTCTCAAGGGGAAGGAAAGTGTGATGAAGAAGGAGTGTATTCGTTTAAAGGAGATTATCCGTCTCAGACACTATCGTTGGTCATAGGTGACTATCAGCAAAAAAGTGCTTATGCGGACAGCATTCTTTATAGCGTTTGGCATTTAAGGGACCATGACTATTTTACTGCTTCGTTTGATTCTATTCACGATACCATTCCCTGGCTGATACGTAATGTGAAAGAGCAACTGGCACGGCAATATAAACTGGATTATCCTTTTAAGCGATTTTCTATTGTAGAAGTTCCTGTGCAATTTGCCAGCTATGAACGTGCCTGGTCGCAAGCGCAGGAGACAGTACAACCTGAAATGGTATTGTTCCCCGAAAAAGGAGCTATATTCTGGGAACTGGATGTGAAGAGGCAGGTGAAGAATCATATCCGGTGGTCGGGAAATAATGAAATCAGTCTGCAGGAAGCCCAGATGCGGACTTTTAGTAACTTTGTCTGGATGTTTTTGCAGACAGAAGGCGATTATAACTTTTCGTCGGGTAGTAGAGGACGGGGAAATCTTTCGTCTACGGCAAATCCTTATTTCCTTTTCCCGCAGATTTATAATTTCCGTTACAATATTTACTCTTCGGAATGGCCTGTTGCCAATCGGGCTATTGAGCTATATCTGCAAAAGAAGTCGGAAAATGAAGGATGGGAACGTCAGATAAATGGGCTTAGTAACAATGAAAAGGCCAACCTGCTGCTGGAAAAGCATACGTTCAAGGAGTTGCTGGCTGATGTGGAACAGCGTAATCTGCAAAATAATATCGTAGGACTGGAGGCAAGCCGTCTTTTTGCCCGGTCAGAAATAAACATGGGCGTAGATGCTTTCCGGGATTCACTATATGCGATGTTGAAGCGTAATACATTTCTGAACATAAAGTTCGAAAATATGCTGGATACTCTGGGAGAAATGAGCCGGACGGATCTTTATTCATATTTGAAAGAATGGGAACAGTTGACGCCTCTTCCTTTTTATTCGATCGGAGAGCCCGAACTGACCAAAGTTGTCAATAAAGGAGGAGAAGAATTCTTTGTCTTGAAAGTACTGGTGAGCAATAACTCGGATTATGACGGAATTATTCAGATGAACGTTCTTCAAAATGGCTGGTGGTATCAACCGATGGAAGATCCCAGAGCCAGAAAAAAGGTAGAGATAGCTGCCCATACAAGCAAAGAATTTGTTTCTGTCTGGGAAGAACAGATACGTGATGTGGAAATCAATACGATGGTTTCCGGCAATCTTCCTTATATGATACGGCAATCCATTGGTAATGTAAAACAAGAACGGAATAAAATAGTCAAGGACACTATCTATACCTTGCCGGAATCATCCTTAGAAATGCCGGGAGAGGTTATTGTGGATAATGAAGATTCCACTCTCTTTGTACTTTCTACCCCTGCTGTCGTAGGACTTCTGCCTAAATGGCTGGATAAAGTGGAGGATACTTCCTTTAAATATTCGGGCATATCCTGGTGGCGTGCGCCTTTACAATGGACAGCTACCACCAATGCTAAATACTATGGCAAATATATCCGTTCGGCCTATGTGATTAAGAGTGGAGACGGCAGTCAGACGGCTACATGGAAAATTCCTGTGCCGGAAGCCGGTCAATATGAGCTTTATTATCATGTATTCAAGGATGATGAGCTGCGATGGAATGATCGCCTTCAGGGTGAATATCATTTCAGGGTGGCATACGACAGCGAGATGGAAGATGCTTATATCAATCTGAGAAAAGCCAATGAGGGTTGGGAACAACTCGGTACTTACTATTTTAGTGCCGATACGGTTCGTGTCGTGCTGACGGATGAATGTAAGCTGCGTTCTGTGACAGCCGACGCAGTGAAAATAGTGAAACGATAATTATTAAAACAGCAAACTATATGCAAAGTGACTTACTACTATTAAAAAGAATGCTGCTGACAATCGTAACTTTTACGGGAATTGCCCTGACATCACAAGGACAAATTCCTTTAACGATTGACAAGGCAATGGAGATTGCGCAGGAGAACAGTCCTTCTCTTCGCCGTTCCTACATGAATCTGGAGAGATATAAGCAGAATCTGCTGGCGCAGAAGGCTTCATTAAAATCTCGATTTTCATTAAATCTGAACCCGGTGGACTATAACAAGAACAGGCGTTTCGATAATCGTCTGTCACAATGGTACACGAATGAAACATTCAATACCAGTGGGACCTTTCAGGTCGATCAGCCCATTCTATGGACAGACGGTACTATTTCTTTAATCAACCGTTTCGGCTGGCAGGACAACAGTTCCATTATAGAAGGCGATAAAACTAGTAACCGGGCATTCAGCAATGACCTCTATCTTCAATTGACTCAGCCTATTTTCACATACAACAAGCGTAAAATGGAACTGAAGCAAATAGAATATGATTATGAAAATGCCAATATCAGTTATGCTTTGCAGCAACTGAATACGGAGAAAAGTATAACCGATCAGTTCTATTCTGTCTATATGGCACAGAGTAATCTGGAAATCAGTCGTGAAGAACTGGTTAATGCCCAGCAAAGTTATGATATTATCAAGAATAAGGTAGAAGCGGATTTAGCAGCGAAGGACGAACTCTTTCAAGCGGAACTGAATCTGGCTACGGCACGTTCGTCTGTAGACGAAAGTCAGGTGAATCTGGAGAATGCGAAGGACAAACTCAAACAGACTCTCGGAATGAGGTTGGATGAAGATATTCTCGTATTTGCGGAAGTGGAGATTAAACCGATTCAGGTAAATCTGGACCAGGCCATATCGCATGGATTGGGTTCGCGTCTGGAACTTCGTCAACGTGAAATAGAGAGCAAGGAACTTGAGTTCGATATGATTAAGACAAAAGCGCTGAACGAGTTTAAAGGAGATGTATCCATCTCTTTCGGATTGATAGGAGATAATAGCCACCTGAATAAAGTCTATAATAATCCGACACAGAATCCGAGGGTTTCTATCAGCTTTGCTGTTCCTATTTTCGACTGGGGTGAAAAGAAAGCAAGGATTAAAGCACAAAAGATGGCCCAACGGATTAATGAACTCGAGTTTCAAGAGGATAAAGTGGATATCGAGCTGAATATTCGTCAGGTATGGCGTAACCTCGAAAACCTCCGGACTCAGATTAAAATCGCCGAGCAAAATGTACAGAACGCACAGTTGACCTATGATCTGAATCAGACTCGTTACCGGGAAGGTGACATAACCGGTATGGAAATGAGCCAGTTCCAGACTCAGCTTTCGAATAAGAAGATTACTTATACGCAGGCGTTGATTAATTACAGAATAGAATTACTTAATCTTAAAATCCTTTCATTGTATGATTTCGACAAGAATATCCCTCTTGTTCCTATGAAAGACATTATTGATAAAAAATAAGCAGACCATGAAACAGTATCAAATTTTTATTGCATCTTCTTTGTTAACAACCTTATTGTTAACCGGCTGTGGCAACAAACCACAAAACGCACCCAATAATATTGCAACTCCGGTATCTGTCGTGGAGCTGAAGAAAGGTTCTATCAGTAAATTAATAAATACAACAGGAACAGTGCAGCCGACTTACGGTGCATCTCAGAATGCGGAAATGAGCGGATTTTATAAACTTCAGACTAATCCGAGAACCGGAAAACCTTTCAAAATGGGAGACAGGGTAAGTAAGGGGGAACTGATAATCCGTCTGGAAGACAAGGAGTATGAAAACGGAATCGCTATTGACGCTAAAAAACTAAGTCTTGAAATTGCCGAACAGGAACAGTCAAAGCAGAAAGCTCTCTATGAAAAAGGAGGGGTGACGATGAGTGAAATGCGGAATACGGAAGTAAAAGTAACGAATGCCCGTTACGATTATGAAAACGCAAAACTCAATCTGGAGAAGATGAAAGTGAAAGCTCCGTTTGATGGTGTGATTGTTGATTTGCCTCACTATACGGCCGATACAAGAGTGGAGCAGGGAAAGGCTATGGTGAGTCTGATGGCTTATGATAAAATGTATATGGATATCAATCTGCCGGAAAGCAGCATTCGTTATGTCAAGGAAGCGCAACCGGTATATATTACTCATTATACCATCCCCGGAGATACTTTAAAAGCGAGAGTCGGTGAGCTGTCTCCTGCAATCAGTACAGAGACACGTACTTTTAAAGGAAAGATTCTGATTGATAATGACCAGTTGAAGTTGCGTCCGGGTATGTTCGCCAAAGCAGATATTATCGTTGACAGAGCTGATAGTTCTATCATTATACCTAAAGACGTAATCCTGTCCAATCGTCGCCGGAAATACGTATATATCGTCGAAAAGAATACGGCAAAGATACGCAATCTGCAAACAGGTCTGGAGGATGAATATAATATCGAAATTCTATCCGGACTTAATGTAAATGACAATTTGGTAGTGAAGGGTTTTGAAACACTGAAAGAAGACGCCAAAGTCAAAATCCAAAAGTAAATCATGGATGCGATATATGAACGCATCTTTTGAAAATAGGAAATACTTATGAAGAATATAATCAAATTTGCAGTAGGCAATCCGGTTACGATTTGTATGGTAGTATTTGCCCTCTTATTGTTGGGAAAAGTATCATACGATCAGTTGAGTGTGGATTTATTGCCCGATCTGAATAATCCCCGCCTGTTTATTGAATTAAAGGCGGGTGAACGTCCTCCCGAGGAGATCGAAAAGCAATTCGTTAAAAATATGGAGTCTATGGCGATCCGGCAGAGTGATGTTACTCAGGTCTCTTCCGTGATTAAAGCCGGGACAGCACGAATTACTGTAGAATATACCTGGACAAAGGATATGGATGAGGCTTTTCTAGATTTGCAGAAAGCCATGAATCCGTTTGCCCAGAACAAGGATATCACTGAACTGAAGATTACGCAACACGATGCGAACTTGTCTCCGGTAGTTTTGGTGGGAATGTCTCATCAGAGTATTACAGATATGGCGGAATTGAGGAAGATTGCCGAAAGCTATATCCGCAATGAGTTGATTCGTCTGGAAGGCGTGGCTGAAGTGACGCTTTCGGGAGAAGAAGTCAGTACTCTTACCATTCAGACTGATCCTTATAAACTGGATGCTTTTCAACTGAAAATAGAAGATATCGCTTCGCGCATCGAATCGAATAATCAGAGCATATCCGGTGGACGGGTCAGTGAACTGGGATTACAATATCTGGTGAAAAGTTCGAGCTTGTTTGCTTCGGAAGATGATTTTGAGAATCTGATTGTCGGATACAAAGCGATACAACAAGAGGAAGCATCCGGAAACAATGCTTCGGGAACAGCGACTGCCAACAGTAATAAAGCTCCTGTTTTTTTGAAGGAAGTGGCTACTGTGCAGTTTTTGAACGCTCGTCCGGAGAACATTGTACGGATTAACGGGAAGCGTAGTATCGGACTGTCTATTTATAAGGAGATGCGCTTTAATACTGTAAAAGTGGTGGATGAGGTAACCCGCCAATTGGCAGTGATAGAGAATGCATTGCCCGGTTATCATTTTCAGGTGATTTCCAATCAGGGTACTTTTATAAAAAGTGCGATAGGAGAAGTGAAGAGCAGTGCTGTTCTGGGTGTTATTCTCGCTATTGTAGTCTTGTTTGTATTCCTTCGCCGGATGGGGACAACACTGATTGTCAGTCTTGCTATTCCCATCTCGATTGTGGCTACTTTCAATCTGATGTTCTTCAACGGACTGTCACTGAATATTATGACATTGGGAGGACTGGCGCTCGGGGCGGGTATGCTCGTCGATAATGCCATTGTCGTCATAGAAAGTATCTTCCGAAATCAGGAGAAAGGATTGAGTATCAAAGAGGCTGCTATTAACGGGACAGCAGAAGTTGCCAATGCGGTAATAGCTTCTACTCTGACGACTATTGTCGTCTTCCTGCCGATTGTTTATCTTCACGGAGCTTCGGGCGAACTGTTTAAAGATCAGGCATGGACGGTTACTTTCTCACTGGTTTCTTCTTTGTTTGTGGCTATCCTGGTGATTCCGATGTTATATATCCAGCTTTCCGGCAAGAAGGTTAAGCTGGAAGAAGTGAAGTCCATTCGTATTACAGGATATAGCAGAGTGCTTCGCAAGCTGATTCAGCGACGTTGGCTGGTGATCGGTATGGCAGTGTTGCTCCTTATCGTGACTGGATTGCTGACTCCGTTTATCGGAACTGAGTTTATGCCCCGTGCGGAAAGCAAGACGTTCACGGCTGTAGTCAAAATGCCCGAAGGCACACAGATGGAACGCACTTCCGCTGCTGTAGGTAATCTGGAAGAATTGTTATATACCATCGTTGGCGGTGATTCTTTATGTACGGTATACAGTCATATCGGAGAGGGAAGCGGTTCGGAAAATGCGATATTTGAAGGAGAAAATACAGCAATGATGAAAGTGATCCTTTCACCGGAATGTACACTTTCACCGGAAAAGGTGATTGCGTCTTTCGTGGAATCGGCTAAGAATCCTGACGGACTGGAACTGACGATTCAGCAGGATGAGAATTCTCTGAGTTCACTGTTAGGAAGCGAAGGGGCTCCTATTGTTGTGGAGGTCAAAGGAGAGGAGCTGGATGAGATTGCTCTGTTGACTGAAGAGGTGAAGGAACGGATGATTGGCGTAAATGGAATCTATGATGTTATTACTTCCGTGGAAGACGGTGCTCCGGAAGTTGTGATCTCGATTGACCGTACAATAGCCGGTATCAATAATCTGAGTGTGGCTATGGTAATCGAACAATTGAAGCAGCAACTAAGCGGTAAGGAAGTCGGTAAGATGGAATATCGTGGTGAAATGCGTGATATTGTCATAAAGGTGCCGGATATCCCGTTGAGTTCTCTTGGTGCTCTTGTTATCAAAAGTGGAACACAGGAATTTGTATTACAGGAGATTGCTACCATTACTCACGGACAAGCGCCCAAGGAGATTCTGCGTCGCAATCAAAGCCGTATCGGTAAGGTGATGGCTAATATGGATGCGAGTAAATCACTGGATAAAGTAGCAGCCGAAGTGCGTGAAACGGTGAAAGGTATTGAATTGCCTGCTAACTACAGTATCACAGTGACAGGAGAAGAAGAAAAACGGCAAGAATCAATGAACAGTCTGTTGTTTGCTCTGATGCTTTCTGTTGTACTTGTCTATATGGTGATGGCTTCCCAGTTTGAATCCTTGCTGCATCCGTTTACGATCTTGCTGACTATTCCTCTGGCTGTAGTAGGTGCTATCTTACTTTTCTTCATTACCGGAACTACTATCAATATGATGGGAGTCATCGGTATTGTCATGCTGGGAGGTATTGCCGTCAATAACTCTATCATTCTGGTAGACCGTATCAATCAGCTTAGTCAGGCGGGAATGGAGTTGACTGATGCCATTGTAGAAGCAGGGCAACAGCGTATCCGTCCGATCATCATGACTACTTTGACTACGATTCTGGCCATGCTTCCGATGACATTCAGTTTTGGTGAAGGTGCATCTTTACGTTCACCGATGGCTATAGCTGTGATCGGAGGATTGATAACTTCTACTCTGATGAGTTTGATGGTTATTCCTTGTGTCTATTATGTCTTGGAGAATATCAAAAGACGTATAAATCGCCGAACTAAAAACAGCTGAAGATGAACTTTTTACTAAATAGGAGAATAACGATTTGTATGCTGTTTATTGCACTCAGCCTGCTGGGCTATGTGTCGTATAAACAACTTCCGGTGGAGTTGCTGCCCAACGCAGAACTTCCGGTTCTGTTTGTCCAGGTGTCGTCACAGCAGGATATGGACCCTTCGTATGTAGAGTCGGAAGTGATTATTCCACTTGAAGGAGCGGTCAGTGCGATAGGTGGAGTAGACAAACTGCAATCCTACATTGACAGGAGGCAGTCCAGCATACAGATTGACTTTAAAAAGAATATCAACTTCAAGATGACCAGTCTTAAACTGCAAGAGAAGGTGAATGAAATCGCTGCCTCCCTGCCGACCGGTTTTACCGTACAGGTACAGAAAGTGGATATTGCTCAGATGAATAATAACTTCATGGTGCTTCAGGTGCGTGGTACGGGAGGAACCGACCGTGTCCGGAGTCTGGTAGACGAGGATGTTCGTTCCGATCTGGAGAATATAGATGGGGTAGCTTCCGTCAATATCTACGGAGGACGGCAGAAAGCCATTGAAGTGCGTCTGAATCCGGAGGCTTGTAAGGCTTTGAACCTCACTGCTTCCAAAATAAGCGGTTTGCTCTCGCAGAATACCCAGGAAAAGACATTTGTAGGCTTCGCAGATGAACCCGACAGTAAGAATTTTGTCCATGTCAATGCGATGTATACCAAAGTTTCTGATTTGGAGAATATAGTTGTCGCTCCCGGTCCTATTCTGCTGAAAGACGTGGCAACCGTCTTTTTTGACTTGAAAGATGAAACCACTTATAGTCGTGTGAATGGAAAAGAAGCCGTCTCGGTTGCTTTGATCAATGATTCACAGGCTAATCTGATTGAACTTTCACACCGTGTATCCGATGTGATTGAAAAGCTGAATGAGAAGCTGGCTCCGCTCGAACTGGAAATTGTCATTCAGGAGAACAAGGCTGAAACCATGGAAAATAATATCAACCAGATTATTAATCTGGCATTGGTAGGGGGATTATTGGCTGTGTTCGTTCTTTGGCTTTTCCTGAAGAATATGCGGCTGGTGTTTTTTATCGCACTTTCCATACCGATTTCTGTCTATACGGCTTTCAACTTCTTCTACGCTTTTGGTATCACTATCAATAGTCTTACCTTGGTAGGAATGGCGTTGGCCATCGGAATGCTGTTGGATAATAGTGTCGTGGTGCTTGAGAATATTTATCGTTTGTCGGGAAACGGCTATACGCCCGAACGTTCGGTAACGCAGGGAACAAAAGAAGTGTGGCGCTCCATTGTGGCGGCTACCCTGACTACCATTACTGTGTTCCTGCCGTTCGTTTTTTCTGATAATTTCCTGATAAAACTGATCGGACACCATATCGGAGTATCCATTATATCAACTTTGACGATCTCGCTGTTTGTAGCTTTACTTTTTATACCGATGATTACTTACCTTCTTTTGAAGAGTAAGAGTGGGAACAGTGTCGTTTATGAAAAAGTATCGATCGTTCAGCGTCCGATGCAGGTCTATCTGGTCTTATTGAAGACTTGTATGCGTAATCCGGGAGTGACAGTCTTTGGGGCTGTAATCTTGCTTTTTGCAACATTGATTTTGTCATTGACCTTGAATGTGCAACAGATGAAGGAAGTTGCTTCAGACCGGTTCAACATCAGTGTCGTGATGCCTACCGGAAGTACGCTTGAAAATACGGATAAGATTGTAAAGGTACTGGAAGAACGTCTGGAGGATTTTCCGGAAAAGAAAGATCTGATTTGCCGTATTCGGGAAAAAGAGGCGACTCTGACACTCGTTTTGCAGGAAGATTACACAAAGATCGCCAAACGGAAAATAGCCGATATAAAAGCGGATGTGCAGACTAAAGTTGCCAATATTAACGGTGCGGAAATCTATGTCTCTGATGCTGTGGGAGGCGGAGGAGATAACTCGGCTCTGAGCAGTCTGGGCGGATTCATGCGTTTGTTGGGTATCGGTGACAACAGTGAACGGGTGGTGATCAGGGGATCTGATTTCGAAATGATGCAGATGGTGGCAGAGGAAGTGCGTTATTTGTTGGACGAACAGGACTTTGTACAGCATACTCATGTTTCGTATACTCCCCGTCAGGCAGAAATAAATCTGAACTTTGACCCTATTCTGCTGACTGCCTATGATATTAACCGTGGCAATATTACCACCGGATTGACTGCGCTTAATAATGAATACTCTTCCGAAGCTACTTTCAAGGTGGGAGAGGATATTTATGATATTATTATCCGTGACGAAATACCGGAAAAGGAAACTGAAGAAGAGGCACAGGAAAAAGCTCAGAAAGAGAAAACTGTGGATGACTTGCGTGCTATCCGGATAGAAAATGCCAATGGCGGTATGCACAATCTCGAAGATATATCGTCTCTGAATTATGGACGTGGGCGTTCGCGCATCATCCGTGTCAATCAAGATAAGCAGATTGAGGTATACTATGCTTTTCCGAGAGATGTTCAGTCTTCGAAAGATTTATTGGGAGGATATCGTTCCGATATCGACCAGTTGATTGCCAGTTATAATCTTCCGTCCGGAGTCGCTGTGCAGGTATTCCATGAGGAGGATGAATTCGGGGATTTCAAATTCCTTATTCTGGCAGCTTTTCTTTTGATATTTATGATCCTTGCTTCAGTCTTCGAGTCTGTAGTGACGCCTTTTGTGTTGCTTTTTACCATTCCGTTGGCCGCTATCGGTTCTTTGCTGGCATTATTGCTTTCGAGCAACAGTCTGATGAATGCGAATACACTGACAGGGTTCCTTATTCTGTTGGGAGTAGTCGTCAATAACGGAATCATTCTGATAGATTACGCCAACATTTTGCGTAAACGGGGATACCGCCGGAACAGGGCGTTGATGACTGCCGGTATGTCACGTATTCGTCCCATTCTGATTACTTCCATCACCACGATTGCTGCCATGCTTCCGTTGGCTATGGGAGATACGGAGTATGCAGGGGCTATCGGTGCACCTTTTGCCATTACAGTGATAGGCGGACTTTTCTTTTCTGCCATGCTGACGCTGATTTTAATTCCGACAGTTTGTATGGGACTGGAAAATGTGCTTCAGTGGTACCGTTCGTTATCCCGTAAACTATGGACCATTCACCTGATTCTTTTTGTGTCCGGTGTAATCTGTATCTGGCTATACACTGACGGAATGCTTTGGCAGTCAATCTATCTGGTAGCACTGATTGCAGGCATACCGGGGATGACATACTTTGCGCAAACCAGTCTCCGTAGAGCTAAGGCGGAGGTTATCAATCCGGATGAAGAAATACGTATTTCTGTCCGCAATCTGGTTAAGATCTACGATTGGCCTGGACACATCAGCCGTCAGTGGAACAGTGGTTTGCAATTACGCAAACGTCTGGGATTGAGCAATGAATACCATTCTCTGAAGGACTTTATCAATGTGCTATGGCAGTTTGGTATCTTACTGTTTGCCATTTATTTCACCTATTTCTTCATTCATAACAGGCTTTGGATATTCCTGTTCTCGTTCGCTATTTATGCAGCGGTACTGTATTTGTGGAGAAAGGTACGTTCCTATTTATATTATCGGTACGGAGATAATCGGGTAACAAAGATCGTAAACCGGGTGATATTCTGGAGTCTTCCTCCCCTTATCCTGTTTCAGTTATTCCGGAAACTGGATAATAACGGGCTGGTCATCATGATCGGATTGTTATGGCTGGTGGGTATTGCCATCTATGTCACTTCTCAGTATCTGTATGATCACGATGTAAATATAGAGCGTGTCACCGGACGATTTGCAGGGCTTCGCCGTTCCTATTTCCGTATGGTGAAGAGTGTTCCTATGATTGGAAAACGACGCAAACCTTTCAAAGCATTGCGTGGAGTATCATTCGAGATTCAGACAGGTATGTTCGGACTACTGGGACCCAATGGGGCAGGTAAATCGACTTTGATGCGTGTCATCTGTGGTATCTTTGAGCAGAGCTATGGTAGTATCTGGATCAATGGTCTGGATACCCGTATCTACAGAGAAGAATTACAGAGTCTGATAGGTTTCCTTCCACAGGAATTCGGAACTTATGAGAATATGACTTCGTGGGAGTTTCTGGATTATCAGGCTATACTGAAAGGGATTGTAGACGGTGAGTTACGAAAGGAGCGTCTGGATTATGTGCTGAAAGCGGTACATATGTACGAGCGGAAAGACGAAAAGATAGGTTCTTTCTCGGGAGGTATGAAACAGCGTATTGGCATTGCGCTTATTCTGCTTCATTTACCGCGTATTTTGGTTGTGGATGAGCCTACAGCGGGACTCGACCCTCGCGAACGTATCCGTTTCCGTAATTTGCTGGTGGAATTGAGTAAAGACCGCATCGTTATTTTCTCCACTCATATCATTGAGGATATATCCAGTTCCTGTAATCAGGTAGTGGTAATCAATAAAGGTGAACTGAAATATTTCGGTGATCCTTCGGATATGGTGGAAATGGCTAACGGAAAAGTATGGCAGTTTAATATAGATAAGACAGAATTTGAAAAAGTACTGGACAAATCGTTGGTAATACATCATATTCAGGAAGGCGATACGATTCGGGTGCGCTATCTTTCTGTCGGACAGCCTTATGAAGGGGCTGTAGAGGTAGAAGCTAATTTGGAAGACGCTTATCTCTGTCTGCTGAAGAATATGAATTAAAAAGAAAAGAAGGATATGACATTCAAACAATTGATACAACTGTTGCCTAAAGTAGTCAGGTATAACCTGAAGATTATATTTGCCGGGAAGTTTTTCTGGTTTCTGTTGGCTGCATTTGGCTTTTTTGCTCTTTTCATGTTTCAGAATGCCTGGAAACGGGAGGAGATTAACGAGGGACTCATCTATAGCATCCTGATGTTTCCGTCTATACTGCTTATTTTCTATCCGGCTGTATTCGGCATTCAGAATGACGAAGATAGCCGGATATTGGAGATTCTCTTTGGAATCCCCGACTATAAGTATAAGGTTTGGGGCGTGCGGTTATTGATGATTTATGTGGCAATTTTTGTTATTCTGATTATCTTTTCATACATAGCCATTTTATTGCTGTATCCGGTCAATCCGCTTGAGATGGCATTACAGTTGATGTTCCCGATACTCTTTTTCGGAAACATGGCTTTTATGCTGTCTACCATTACGCGGAGTGGAAACGGAACTGCCGTATTTATGATTATTATAGGCATTGCATTGATGTTCTTAGGTAAGCCGGATTCTTTTTGGAACGTTCTGCTGAATCCTTTTCGTGTTCCCGATAATGTTCATCCGATTATTTGGGAGGGAATCCTTATTAAAAACCGCATTTTCCTTTTATCCGCCAGTTTAGTCTGGATGATGATCGGATTACTATATCTACAGAAAAGGGAAAAGTTTGTATAACAGCAGATTAGGATACTGAATATTCTCAAGTGTTCTTGCTGCGATGAGAAAAAATTCTCACTATGATGAGAAAAAAGTCTCATCGCAGTGAGAACTTTTTCTCATCATGGTAAGTATAGTCCTATGTATGCAGGAACCGAAATAGTGACTTAGAAGTAGTATCCCAGATTCACATAACAACTTCCTTTGTCAGTCTGATTGGAATACCCGAACGTAATCTCCAACGGACCGAACATACTGTCCATACCATATCCGGCACTGATACCAAACAGTTGTTTCCCTTTCAGTATTTCGAAGAAGTGACTGTCCGTCAAGCCATAATTACCTGTCAGAGTGAGATAATGAATGCTTCCCATCCGTTGTCTGAGTTTCACGGATGCAATCATGATAGAATTGTCCATCAGTTCCATATTGGTCACACCGGCAAACGGCAGTTGCTGTGGAATGTAGAGTCCGTATACTTCGCCGCCAATGGCATTTTGCAAGGGATAGGCGATGTCTTTTCCAATCAGAACACGACCATAGATGGATGGAATGATAGAAAAACGTCGGGTTACGGGAACTACGCTGGCCCACGAACCGCTCAGTGCGGAGAACGGGGCGTGATCATTATACTGAGCCATATTATCGGTGTAGAGCGAATAGGCAGCTTTGAATTCGGTTCCTTTGGAAGGGAAATATCCTTTGTCGAATGTACTATAGTATACCTGAGCGAAATAACTCAGGAAATGTTCGGATTCTACATCCAGTCCAATGAGTTCCGGTTTCTTGAAAAGAAAATCTTTGTATTTATAATATTCGAAACGAAGTCCGAGTCCGAAGCGGAGGTTTTTGTACCAGACATCCGAAAAGCCAAATTCAGCTAAATGATACTTGTAAGTAGTGTTATAGGCACGTTCACCTTCATCATAGATGTTGATGTCATTATATTGAAACATATATGAGAAATTGAAATTGCGTTGCTGCATCGGTTCGAGAGTGTAATCGATGCGTGCGGCATATCGCTTTCCTAATCGGCCGGTCAGGGATAATCGGGAAGGAACATGAGTTTTGAGATCCGCTGTGGCATTAATCAGCAGGGATGCTATTTCTTCCGAGTCGAAACGGATGCCCAGATTAATTCTTTTCTCATATTTTTCTTCTAACAGGAAATTAAGGTGGTACCCTTCGGGAGTGTCGGTAAGTGTGTAGCTGGCGCTTGAGTAAGAATGACTGCCACGCAACTGATACACAGCTTGTTCTATCTGTTGAGTGGTAATGTTACTGTTTTCTTTGAGATTACACTTCTTCATCAGCCATTTTTTGTCATCAGCCTCTACGCCGGAGAAAGATATATCTGTGACGTATACTGTCCGTGAATTGGAAAGAGAAGAGTACGGTCCATGTTGTTTGGGGACATAATTGTCCGGTATACCGATTTCTTTTTTTAAGGCAATCAGGGAATTCCACTGTGCACGTGCGGCTTCTTCGCCCCGACGCATCAGAGAATCGATGGCTGCCGGAGTGAAGCTGGCGGAAGAAAATCCGTCTACATTTACCTTGATATAGGTATCAGTGAGTTCTACATTCTTTTCATGATTGGTCTGGCAAGTGAGATCAACAATCTGCCCCAATATGTCCGGAGCGCTGTTGAGTTTGTCGGCACTTTTCAGCGCATTCTGAACATCGATTCCGATAATAATATCGGCTCCCATTGCTTTGGCCACATCTGCCGGATAATTATTGACAATTCCACCGTCTACCAATACCATACTGTCTTTGCGTACCGGTGTAAATACACCAGGGATGGCCATACTGGCACGCATGGCAGTAGAGAGTACGCCATCATGGAATATGATCTGGTCTCCATTGACTACATTGGCCGATACACAAGCGAAGGGGATCGGTAACTTATTAAAATTGATCGAGTCATGGTAGCCCATTGTCAGATCAGAGAACAGATTGGCAAGATTCTGTCCTTTGATAATTCCTCCGGACATGGCAGCTTTCGGATTCTTTGTAAAAGGAAGCGAAACAATGTATTTTGCAGAGCGTTCGCGTTCGGTGAGCGACATGGCACTGCGTTTGATACGATCGCTCAAAAGGAAAGTCCAGTCTTGCTTGCGTACCATACTGTCCAGTTGTTCCGGAGTATAACCGATGGCGTAAAGTCCACCGACTATAGATCCCATACTAGTGCCTACTATATAATCGATCGGAATGCCTGCTTCCTCGATGACTTTCAGTGCTTTGATATGTGCCACTCCTTTGGCACCGCCGCCACTGAGGACGACGCCGACCTTCTTCCGTTGTTCCTGAGAATAAACAGAAAAAGGTAATATCAGGCACATTGCAAAAACTAATGTTGAAAAGATTTGTTTTTTCATTAGGACATGTTATTGTGTTGATGTACAATATAACTACAAATGTAGGGGATAAATTGTTTAGTTGATGAAACAAGAACTATAAAAAATGTTCTAAAAGTCGGAAATGTGGATAAATTCTACACTTTAAGGATGTTTTCCACACTTCTGTCTTCAAGAGGAAAAACGTAATACGTTGATAATAAATAGATAAGATAAAACAGGATATTTTGGTATGTGTATTGCATAATAGAGTGTAGAACAAACATAAGTTAAATTAAATAATAAGATTCGATATGAGATTATTCTTTTCGAAACATGAGTTGAAACTGAGGAGAAAGAGAACCATTGCTGCTGTAGTATGTATGGTAATTGTGTTGGGAGTGTATTGGATACTGACACGACCTCAGAAGGCTGCACCGGAAATGCCGACAGTGATTGTTGAACCGGTTATAAAAGACGATGTAGAAATATTCGGAGAATATGTGGGGCGTATCCGTGCCCAGCAATTTGTCGAAGTACGTGCCAGGGTAGAAGGCTATCTGGAAAACATGCTTTTTGCCGAAGGCACTTATGTAAATAAGAATCAGGTCTTGTTTGTGATCAATCAGGACCAATATCGTGCGAAAGCCGACAAAGCGCGGGCTCAGTTGAAAAAGGACGAAGCACAGGCATTGAAAGCTGAACGTGACTTGAAACGTATCCGTCCGTTGTACGAACAAAATGCCGCTAGCCAGCTGGATCTGGATAATGCGGAAGCAGCTTATGAAAGCGCTGTTGCGACAGTAGCGATGAGTGAGGCGGACTTGGCGCAGGCTGAACTCGAGTTAGGCTATACTATCGTTCGTTCACCTCTTGCCGGACATATCAGTGAAAGAAATGTAGATTTGGGAACGCTTGTTGGTCCGGGAGGAAAGTCTCTGCTGGCTACAGTAGTAAAAAGCGATACCGTATTGGTCGATTTCAGTATGACGGCACTCGATTATCTGAAAAGTAAAGAACGTAATATTAACCTCGGTCAGCAGGACTCTACCCGTTCCTGGCAACCGAACATTACTATTACTTTGGCGGATAATACCGTATATCCCTATAAAGGATATGTTGATTTTGCGGAGCCGCAGGTCGATCCCCAGACAGGTACTTTCTCCGTACGTGCAGAGATGCCTAACCCAAAACAGGTATTGCTTCCGGGACAGTTTACCAAAGTAAAACTACTTTTGGACGTACGTGAAGGAGCCATCGTGGTTCCGATGAAAGCTGTTACCATTGAAAAAGGCGGAGCTTATATTTATACAATGCGTAAAGATGATACAGTAGAGAAACGTTTTATCGAGTTAGGACCCGAAGTGGGGAATAATGTCGTAGTGGAAAGAGGACTCGCTGTAGGAGAGACAATTGTTGTAGAAGGTTTCCATAAGTTGACCCCGGGTATGAAAGTACGGATCAGTCAGCCGGAAACGGAGGTGAAGGATACCACTATGGTGGCAGGTGATTCTACAACAGGAATGAAGAATAACGCAAAAGGAGAATAATCAATGAAAGTTAGTTTTTTTATAGACAGGCCGGTATTTTCGGCTGTCATTTCCATCGTGATTGTGATTGTCGGAGTCATCGGGCTGACCATGCTTCCGGTGGATCAATATCCGCAGATCACGCCTCCGGTGGTAAAGATCAGTGCGTCTTATCCGGGTGCGAGTGCGCTTACCGTGTCGCAGGCGGTGGCTACTCCGATTGAACAGGAAATCAATGGTACGCCCGGTATGCTTTATATGGAATCGAACAGTTCTAACTCTGGTGGCTTCTCGGCAACAGTTACCTTTGATGTATCTGCCGACCCGGATCTGGCTGCTGTGGAAATTCAGAACCGTGTGAAGCTGGCTGAATCCCGTCTTCCGGCGGAAGTGATTCAGAATGGTATTTCCGTAGAGAAACAGGCACCCAGTCAGTTAATGACACTTTGTCTGACTTCTACCGATCCTAAGTTTGACGAAATTTACCTGAGCAACTTTGCTACGATCAATGTGCTCGATGTGATTCGCCGTATTCCGGGGGTAGGACGTGTATCTAATATCGGTAGCCGTTACTATGCTATGCAGATATGGGCAGAGCCTGATAAGCTGGCTAACTTCGGATTGACTGTGCAGGACTTGCAGAATGCCTTGAAAGATCAGAATCGTGAATCGGCAGCCGGTGTATTAGGTCAGCAGCCGGTACAGGGACTGGATATAACGATTCCTATCACTACTCAGGGACGTCTTTCTACAGTAGGGCAATTTGAGGATATTGTGGTACGTGCCAATGCCAATGGTTCCATCATCCGGCTGAAGGATGTGGCACGTGTATCCTTGGAGGCTTCTTCATACAATACCGAGAGTGGTATCAATGGTGAGAATGCAGCGGTACTTGGTATTTACATGTTGCCGGGTGCCAATGCAATGGAAGTGGCCGAGAATGTAAAGAAGGCGATGGAAGAAATCAGCGAGAATTTTCCGGAAGGATTGAGTTATGAGATTCCGTTTGATATGACAACGTATATCTCCGAGTCTATTCATGAGGTATATAAGACCTTGTTCGAAGCATTGGTGCTGGTTGTGTTGGTAGTGTATCTGTCTTTGCAGAGCTGGCGTGCTACGTTGATTCCGGTGGTAGCGGTACCTATTTCCCTGATTGGTACTTTCGGATTCATGCTGATTTTTGGTTTCTCTATTAATATATTGACCTTACTCGGTTTGATTCTCGCCATCGGTATCGTGGTCGATGATGCGATTGTTGTGGTGGAAGGAGTGGAGCATATAATGGAAACGGAGAAGCTGAGTCCCTATGAGGCGACAAAGAAAGCGATGAACGGATTATCAAGCGCATTGATCGCTACTTCACTGGTATTGGCGGCTGTGTTTGTTCCGGTTAGTTTTCTGAGTGGAATTACCGGGCAGCTGTATCGTCAGTTTACGGTAACTATCGTGGTATCTGTACTGATTTCTACTGTGGTTGCTTTAACGCTGAGTCCTGTGATGTGTTCGCTCATTTTGAAACCGGATAGTGGCAAGAAGAAAAATATAGTATTCAGAAAGATCAATGAGTGGCTGGGTATCGGAAGCAATAAGTATGTAGCTGCCGTCACCCGTACTATCAAACATCCTCGTCGGGTTTTGAGTGCTTTTGGTATGGTATTGATTGCTATTCTGTTGATTCACCGGATTATTCCGACCAGTTTCTTGCCGGTAGAAGACCAGGGATACTTTAAGATTGAACTTGAACTGCCGGAAGGAGCTACCTTGGAGCGAACCCGTGTAGTGACGGAACGCGCGATTGCTTATCTGGAGAAGAATCCATATATAGAATATGTACAAAACGTGACCGGAAGCAGCCCGCGTGTGGGGAGTAATCAGGGGCGTGCCGAGCTGACCGTTATTCTGAAACCTTGGGAAGAGAGAAAGAGCACCAGTATTGAAAAAATTATGGATACGGTAGAAAAACATTTGAGAGAATATCCCGAATGTAAAGTCTACCTGTCTACTCCTCCGGTCATACCGGGACTGGGCAGCTCCGGTGGTTTTGAAATGCAGCTGGAAGCTCGTGGAGAGGCTACTTTCGATAATTTGGTAGATGCGGCAGATACGTTGATGTATTATGCTTCCAAACGTAAGGAGCTTACCGGTTTGTCTTCTTCCTTGCAGTCTGAGATTCCCCAGCTTTATTTTGATGTGGACAGAGACAAAGTGAAAATGCTGGGAGTACCTTTGGCAGATGTGTTTTCTACGATGAAAGCGTATACAGGTTCGGTGTATGTGAATGACTTTAATATGTTCAACCGTATATATAAGGTGTATATTCAGGCGGAGGCTCCTTATCGGGAACATAAAGACAATATCAACCTGTTCTTTGTGAAAGCTTCTAACGGAGCTATGGTACCGTTGACTTCTCTGGGTAATGCCTCTTATACAACAGGACCGGGAAGTATCAAGCGTTTCAATATGTTTACTACTGCCGTTATCCGGGGTGCTGCCGCACAGGGATACAGTTCCGGTCAGGCAATGGAGATTATGGAGCAGATCGCCCGTGACCATCTTCCGGATAATATCGGACTGGAGTGGAGCGGACTTTCTTATCAGGAGAAACAGGCAGGCGGTCAGACAGGTATGGTCATGGCATTGGTGTTCTTGTTCGTCTTCCTTTTCCTTGCCGCACAATATGAAAGTTGGACAGTGCCGATTGCTGTATTGCTATCTTTGCCTGTAGCAGCTTTGGGGGCCTATCTGGGAGTCTGGGTATGCGGACTGGAGAATGATGTCTATTTCCAGATCGGATTGGTAATGCTTGTCGGGCTTGCCGCCAAGAATGCCATTTTGATTGTTGAGTTTGCCAAAGTGCAGGTAGATAAAGGTGAAGACTTGATACAGTCGGCAATCTATGCAGCGAAATTACGTTTCCGTCCTATTCTGATGACCTCCCTTGCGTTTGTATTGGGAATGCTTCCGATGGTATTGGCGAGTGGTCCGGGTTCGGCTAGCCGACAGGCGATTGGTACGGGCGTATTCTTCGGAATGATATTCGCTATCGTATTTGGTATCATTCTCGTGCCGTTCTTCTTTGTGATGGTGTATAAAACAAAGTCGAAAATCTTAAAACATAAGAAATAATGAAACTGAATAAACTATATATTGCTATACTACTGTTTGCAGGAATACTGACTTCCTGCAAAGTAGGCAAGAGCTACGTCCGTCCTGAGCTTCATTTACCCGATAGTCTGGCTCAACATCAGGATACGGTTAGCTTTGGAGATCAGGACTGGGAAGAAATATACACGGATTCTACACTTCGGAACCTTATAGACCGTGCTTTGGAACATAATAAAGATATGTTGATAGCGGCTGCCCGCATCAAGGAAATGGCAGCTCAGAAACGTATCTCCACTGCTGCCTTGCTTCCGGATATTAAAGGTGAAGTGACTGTCGAGCGCGAGCTTGAAAATCATGGAGGAGATGCCTTCAGGAAGTCGGATACTTTTGAAGCTCAGTTTCTTGTTTCATGGGAACTCGACCTTTGGGGAAATTTACGATGGGCACGTTCAGCCAGTATTGCTGAATATTTACAGTCGATAGAGGCGCAGCGCGCACTTCGGATGACGATTGTGGCAGAAGTGGCGCAGGCTTATTATGAACTGGTGGCATTGGATACGGAACTCAATATTGTCAAGCAGACTTTAAAAGCCCGTGAAGAAGGTGTTCGTCTGGCACGTATCCGTTTTGAGGGCGGACTGACTTCGGAGACTTCTTATCGCCAGGCACAGGTTGAGTTGGCTCGTACAGCTACATTGGTTCCTGATTTGGAGCGTAAAATATCGCTGAAAGAAAATGATATTGCTTTTTTGGCCGGAGAATACCCTAACCGTATAGCTCGTTCCCGCCTGCTTCAGGAATTTAATTTTCCTGAAACTCTTCCGGTAGGAATGCCTTCCACTTTGTTAGAACGCCGTCCCGATATACGCCAGGCGGAGCAGAAGTTGATCGCTGCTAATGCCAAAGTGGGAGTAGCATATACAAATATGTTTCCCCGTCTTGCTCTGACAGGAGGTTTTGGAAGTGAGAGCACGTCCTTGTCCGAACTTTTAAAATCTCCTTATGCTGTTATGGAGGGGGCGTTGCTGACTCCTATCTTTGGCTGGGGAAAGAACCGTGCTGCGTTGAAAGGCAAAAAAGCGGCCTATGAAGCAGAAATACATAGTTATGAGAAAACGGTCCTGACGGCTTTCAAAGAGACACGTAATGCGATTGTCAACTTTAATAAGATAAAAGAGGTGTACGCACTTCGTGCCAATCTGGAACGTTCGGCTAAGAGTTATATGGATTTGGCGCAGTTGCAATATATCAATGGAGTAATCAATTATCTGGATGTTCTCGATGCCCAGCGTGGTTATTTTGACGCACAAATTGGTTTGAGTAACGCTATTCGTGATGAACTGATCACCGTAGTACAACTGTATAAAGCACTTGGCGGTGGCTGGAAGCAATAGCCTCTGTAACTATGCAGCGAAATAAAATGAGGGCTTCTCTTTCATAATTCGAGGAAAAATGCGAAATTTGCAACGCTTTTCAAGTTTGACAAGAAACTTACTAACACCTTTAAATAAAAAATTAAAGAAAATGACTAAAAGTGCATTGCAAATCGCAAGGGCTGCTTACCAGCCCAAACTTCCGAAAGCATTGGCATCAGGAGCTGTTAAGGCTGTAGCAGGTGCTGCTACTCAATCTGTAGCCGATCAGGAAGCTATCAAAGCATTATTCCCTAACACGTACGGAATGCCGTTGATTACATTCGAAGCGGGTGAAGCTGTTCAACTTCCTGCTATGAACGTAGGTGTAATCCTTTCCGGCGGACAAGCTCCGGGCGGACACAATGTAATCTCTGGTTTGTTCGACGGTATCAAAAAGCTGAATCCTGAAAGTAAGCTGTACGGCTTTATTCTGGGTCCTGGCGGTCTGGTAGACCACAACTATATGGAACTGACTGCTGACATCATTGACGAATACCGTAACACAGGTGGTTTCGATATCATCGGTTCGGGACGTACGAAGCTGGAAACTGAAGCTCAGTTTGAAAAGGGATTTGAGATCATCAAGGAATTGGGTATCAAAGCACTGGTTATCATCGGTGGTGATGACTCTAATACAAACGCTTGTGTGTTGGCTGAATACTATGCTGCCAAAAAGTACGGTGTACAGGTGATCGGTTGCCCGAAGACGATTGACGGTGACTTGAAGAACGATATGATTGAAACTTCTTTCGGTTTCGATACAGCTTGTAAGACTTATGCTGAAGTAATCGGTAACATCCAACGTGACTGTAACTCTGCACGTAAATACTGGCACTTCATCAAATTGATGGGTCGTTCGGCTTCTCACATCGCACTGGAATGTGCTTTGCAGGTACAGCCTAACGTATGTATCGTTTCTGAAGAAGTGGAAGAAAAAGATATGTCTCTGGATGATGTAGTAACATCTATCGCTAAAGTGGTAGCTGACCGTGCTGCACAGGGAAATAACTTCGGTACAGTATTGATTCCGGAAGGACTGGTGGAATTTATTCCGGCTATGAAGCGTCTGATCGCTGAGTTGAACGACTTCCTGGCTGCAAATGCAGAAGAGTTCTCTCAGATCAAGAAGTCTCATCAACGTGATTACATCATCCGTAAGCTGTCTCCGGAAAACTCTGCTATCTATGCAAGTCTGCCGGAAGGTGTAGCTCGTCAGCTGACACTGGATCGTGACCCGCACGGAAACGTTCAGGTATCACTGATCGAAACAGAAAAACTGTTGTCTGAAATGGTAGCTACCAAATTGGCTGCTTGGAAAGAAGATGGCAAATATGTTGGTAAGTTTGCTGCACAGCACCACTTCTTCGGTTACGAAGGTCGTTGCGCTGCTCCGTCAAACTTTGATGCTGACTACTGCTATTCTTTGGGATACACAGCTTCTATGCTGATTGCTGACGGTAAGACCGGTTATATGTCTTCTGTACGCAACACAACTGCTCCTGCTGCCGAATGGATTGCAGGTGGTGTGCCTATCACCATGATGATGAATATGGAACGCCGCCACGGTGAAATGAAACCGGTGATCCAGAAAGCATTAGTGAAATTGGATGGTGCTCCTTTCAAAGCATTCGCTGCACAGCGTGACCGTTGGGCTGTTGAAACGGATTATGTATATCCGGGTCCGATTCAGTACTTTGGTCCTACAGAAGTTTGCGACCAGGCAACTAAGACTTTGCAATTGGAACAAGCTAAATAAGAAAACTTCACCGGACTGTAGTAAGAAACAGTTGCAATGAAGAGCTCTTTCAGGCACGGATTACGCGGATTGACGCGGTTTTAGTTATACTATTTCTTAAAACCGTGTATTCCGTGTAATCCGTGCCTATCTATATCACTTTCATCACTCAAAGTAAATGTCGTCACGTAATAATCCGATTTCTGCTGTCCAAAAGAAAAGAACTGCTTCCACTACCCCAAAAAAGAGGACGGTTTCTTCTTCCAGGCCTTCCCGTGCTCCGAAAAAGGCACCGGTGAAGCAGCATTATTCGATGCCCGGTTGGCTTCGAAATATATTGGCTGTGGCAATTGTCGGTTGTTTCTCTGTGGTTTTCTATTATTTCTTTATACGTCCTTATGCTTATCGGTGGAAACCTTGTAATGGTTTAAAGGAATATGGAGTTTGTATTCCTTCCGGATATGATATTCATGGAATTGATATTTCCCATTATCAAGGAAAAATAGACTGGGGGAGACTTTTACAGAATAAACAGACGGCAACTCCTTTGCACTTCATTTTTATGAAAGCGACGGAAGGGGGAGATCATAACGATACTACTTTTCAAACCAATTTTGCTAATGCGCGTAATCATGGCTTTATTCGTGGCGCTTATCATTTCTATATTCCCGGTACGGATGCTTTGAAACAGGCGGACTTTTTTATACGTACGGTCAAACTGGATTCCGGCGACCTGCCTCCGGTTCTCGATGTGGAAGTGACCGGACGAAAAGAGAAAAAAGAATTGCAGCAAGGCATTAAGCGCTGGTTGGACCGTATAGAATCCCATTATGGGGTGAAGCCCATTCTTTATACTTCTTATAAGTTCAAGACCCGTTATCTGGACGACTCAATTTTCAATGCTTATCCTTATTGGATCGCCCACTATTATGTCGATTCGGTGAAATATCAGGGCAAGTGGGATTTCTGGCAACATACTGATGTCGGAAATGTACCCGGTATTAAAGAAGATGTAGACCTCAATGTATTCAACGGTACATTAGAAGAACTCAAAAAGCTGACGATCAAGTAGGATGATTGATCTGTCATACAACTAATCTCTTCTCTTATTTGTTATAATCGTATTATTACTAAAAAGATACGATTATGAACTTTGATATAGCTATTATTGGTGGTGGTCCTGCTGGTTACACAGCTGCCGAAAGGGCAGGGGCAAACGGGCTGAGAGCCGTTCTGTTTGAAAAAAAGGCAATAGGTGGGGTATGTCTGAATGAAGGATGTATTCCTACTAAAACATTGTTATATTCTGCTAAAATTCTGGATAGTATCAAGAGTGCTTCCAAATATGGTATTTCTGCCGAATCTCCTTCGTTTGATTTAACTAAAATAATGAGCCGTAAAGAGAAAACGGTGAAAATGCTGACTGGTGGGGTGAAGATGACCGTGAACTCTTACGGAGTGACGATCGTGGAAAAAGAAGCCTTTATAGAAGGAGAAGAAAATGGGTTGATCCGCATCATCTGTGACGGAGAAAGATATGAAGTGAAATATCTGTTGGTATGTACCGGTTCCGACACGGTTATTCCTCCGATACCGGGACTGTCGGAAGTTAGTTACTGGACGTCAAAAGAGGCTTTGGAGATCAAAGAGCTTCCTGAAACGTTGGTAATTATAGGTGGTGGAGTCATAGGAATGGAGTTTGCTTCTTTCTTCAACAGTATGGGAGTGAAAGTGTATGTTGTCGAGATGATGCCGGAAATACTGGGAGTCATGGATAAGGAAACCAGTGGTATGCTTCGTACGGAATATGCAAAGCGTGGAGTCACTTTCTACTTGAATACTAAAGTAATAGAAGTGAAACCTGACGGAGTCGTCATAGAAAAAGATGGAAAGACTTCTACCATCGAAACGGAAAAGATATTGCTCAGTGTGGGGCGTAAAGCAAATATTTCCAATGTCGGATTGGATAAGCTGAATATAGAACTTCATCGGAATGGGGTTAAAGTAGACGAATATCTTCAGACTTCTCATCCCGGAGTCTATGCGTGCGGTGATATTACAGGCTATTCTTTATTGGCGCATACGGCAATTCGGGAGGCGGAAGTGGCAATCAATCATATTTTAGGAGTGGAAGACCGGATGAATTATAACAGTGTACCGGGAGTCGTTTACACCAATCCAGAAGTAGCCGGCGTAGGTAAGACAGAAGAAGAATTGACCAAACAGGGCATTCCTTATCATGTTGCGAAATTGCCGATGGCTTATTCCGGACGTTTTGTTGCGGAGAACGAACAGGCAAATGGAATATGTAAGCTGATTCTGGATGAAACTGATCATATTATCGGTTGTCATATGCTGGGAAATCCTGCTTCGGAATTGATTGTGATTGCCGGAATAGCCATTCAGAAAGGCTATACGGTTGAGGAATTTCAGAAGAATGTATTTCCTCATCCTACGGTTGGAGAGATTTATCATGAGGTGCTTTCATAACACTTTTACAGATATTTATTTTCATCTGGCGGCAGAAGAGTATTTGCTGAAGCAGGGAACAGATCCCGTTTTCATGCTTTGGCAGGATACTCCTTCTGTAGTGATGGGAAAACACCAATCTGTATCGTTGGAAGTGAACAGGGAATGGGCGGAAGAGCAACAGATTCAAATAGCCCGTCGGTTTTCGGGTGGGGGAGCTGTATATCATGATTTGGGTAATGTCAATTTAACTTTTATCGAAACAGTGTCCCGCTCACCTGATTTCAGTCTTTATCTTCATCGGATACTGGATTTTTTAGAACAGATAGGATTGCCGGCAAAAGGAGATGAACGTCTGGGCATCTATCTTGATGGTCTGAAAATATCGGGGAGTGCCCAGTGCGTACACAAGAACAGGGTGCTTTATCATTGTACTTTGTTGTATGATACGAATCTTACCGCTTTAAACAAGGTACTGAATCCGAAGAGGAATATTGAGACGGGCGTGACATCGTCTATGTATGCTGTCCCGTCTGTCCGTAGTGAAGTTACAAATATCAGCCGTTACTTACCTATGGAAACGGTTGATCATTTCAAAGAGATACTTTTCGAATATTTTAGTCAGAAGGGATGTGCCGATACTTTCAGTGAGAGGGAACTGGAAGCAATCCATAAGCTTCGGAAAGAGAAATATATCTGCGAAGAATGGATCTTCAGTCGTTGAGTCCGGTTAAAAATACTTTAACTTAAAACTTTCTTTTTCAGCGGGTTGTTCTAATAGTTCAAGGTTGAATAATAAATTTACTGTCTATGTCAAGATTCGAAATAAAAATGCCTAAGTTAGGCGAGAGTATAACCGAAGGGACGATTGTCTCTTGGTCTGTGAAAGTGGGGGATGTCATTCAGGAAGACGATGTTCTCTTCGAGGTAAATACGGCGAAAGTCAGTGCGGAAATACCTTCACCGGTAGCCGGTAAGGTAGTGGAAATCCTGTTTAAGGAAGGAGATACAGTCGCTGTGGGTACAGTGGTTGCTGTTGTAGATATGGGAGGTGAAGAGGCATCCGATGAAGAAACTGCAAGTGGAAAAGAAACTGCAGAAAGCAAGGAGAATACTTCTTCTGATGCAGGTAAAGTATCTTCTCAGGTAGCAAAGGCTGAGGAACGCTGGTATTCTCCTGTTGTGATTCAATTGGCACGAGGTGCAAATATTCCGAAAGAAGAACTTGATTCGATACAAGGCACAGGATACGAAGGCCGGTTAAGCAAGAAAGATATAAAGGATTATATTGAGAAGAAGAAAAGGGGAATTTCGGAAGTTTCGAAGGCGGCGATACCTGCCGGTGCTGCACCTGCGGCTTCTACGACATCTTCTCCTGCATCGGTTTCCGTGCCCACTCCTGTTGCTGCACCGTCTGCTCCATCTAAACAAACACCTGCGGCTGCCAATATTCCGGGAGTAGAAGTGAAAGAAATGGATCGTGTCCGCCGGATTATTGCGGATCATATGGTGATGTCCAAGAAGGTTTCACCACACGTGACCAATGTAGTAGAGGTAGACGTAACCAGACTGGTACGCTGGCGTGAAAAGAATAAAGACGCTTTCTTCAGTCGTGAGGGAGTGAAACTGACCTATATGCCTGTCATAACAGAAGCTGTAGCAAAAGCATTGGCAGCATATCCTCAGGTCAATGTATCTGTTGACGGATATAATATTCTTTTCAAGAAACATATCAATATCGGTATTGCTGTTTCTTTGAATGATGGCAATCTGATAGTTCCTGTGGTACACGATGCTGATCATCTGAACTTGAACGGATTGGCTGTAGCTATAGACTCGCTGGCATTGAAGGCTCGTGATAACAAATTGATGCCGGATGATATTGACGGAGGTACGTTTACCATTACTAATTTCGGTACATTCAAGAGTTTGTTCGGTACGCCGGTGATCAATCAGCCCCAGGTTGCCATTTTGGGAGTGGGATACATTGAGAAGAAGCCTGCCGTAATAGAGACACCGGAAGGTGATACGATTGCTATCCGTTATAAGATGTATCTGTCCCTGTCTTATGACCATCGTGTAGTTGACGGTATGCTGGGAGGTAACTTCCTGCACTTCATAGCCGATTACCTGGAGAACTGGAAGGGCTGATAACAGATTGTTTCATTCATTAAGAACTTCATTAACTATGAAAAAGAAATATGATATAAAGACTACGGATGTTGAAACACTGAAAAAGTGGTACCATCTGATGACATTAGGGCGTGCTTTGGACGAGAAGGCGCCGTCTTACCAGCTGCAATCCTTGGGTTGGTCATACCATGCTCCTTATGCGGGGCATGATGGTATCCAGCTGGCTGTCGGTCAGGTTTTCACATTGGGAGAAGATTTTCTGTTCCCTTATTATAGAGATATGCTGACTGTGCTTTCTGCAGGAATGACTGCGGAAGAGATTATATTGAATGGTATTTCGAAAGCAACCGATCCCGGTAGCGGCGGACGTCATATGTCGAATCACTTTGCCAAACCGGAATGGCATATTGAAAATATCTCTTCCGCTACCGGAACGCATGACCTTCATGCGGCAGGTGTAGCAAGAGCAATGGTATATTATGGGCATAAAGGAGTAGCAATCACTTCGCACGGAGAATCTGCTACTTCCGAAGGATTTGTTTACGAGGCTATCAATGGAGCTAGTCTGGAACGTCTTCCGGTGATTTTCGTTATACAAGATAACGGATATGGCATCTCTGTTCCTAAATCCGAACAGACTGCTAATCGTAAAGTAGCCGAGAACTTCTCCGGTTTCAAGAATCTGAAGATTATCTACTGCAATGGGAAAGATGTGTTCGATTCCATGAATGCCATGACTGAGGCACGCGAATATGCGATCAGTACCCGTAATCCTGTGATTGTACAAGCTAACTGCGTTCGTATCGGTTCTCATTCCAACTCGGATAAACATACACTTTATCGGGACGAAAACGAACTGGAATATGTGAAAGAAGCCGATCCGCTGATGAAGTTCCGCCGGATGTTGCTGCGCTATAAGCGCTTGACGGAAGAGGAACTGCTGCAAATTGAAGCTGAATCAAAGAAGGAACTATCTGCAGCCAACCGCAAGGCGCTGGCTGCCCCTGAACCTGATCCTAAAAGCATTTACGATTTTGTGATGCCCGAACCTTATCAGCCGCAAAAATACAAAGAAGGTACTCATCAGGAAGAAGGAGAGAAGACTTTCCTGGTCAATGCAATTAATGAAACATTGAAAGCGGAATTCCGCCATAATCCGGATACCTTTATCTGGGGACAAGATGTGGCTAACAGAGAAAAAGGCGGGGTCTTTAATGTGACCAAAGGCATGCAGCAGGAATTTGGCGAGGCGCGTGTATTCAGCGCACCGATTGCCGAAGATTATATTGTAGGTACAGCCAATGGTATGAGCCGCTTTGACCCTAAAATCCATGTAGTGATAGAAGGAGCTGAGTTTGCAGACTATTTCTGGCCTGCCGTAGAACAGTATGTGGAGTGTACTCATGAATATTGGCGCAGTAATGGTAAGTTTGCTCCGAATATCACTTTACGGCTTGCTTCCGGAGGATATATCGGTGGTGGATTATATCATTCCCAAAATATAGAGGGTGCTCTGACAACGTTGCCGGGTGCACGTATTGTCTGTCCTTCTTTTGCAGATGATGCAGCCGGATTGTTACGAACCAGTATGCGTTCAAAGGGATTTACCTTGTTTTTGGAACCGAAAGCTCTATATAATTCGGTAGAAGCAGCAGCCGTTGTTCCGGAAGATTTTGAGGTACCTTTCGGAAAGGCACGTATTCGTCGTGAAGGAACGGATTTGAGCATTATTACTTATGGTAATACGACCCATTTCTGTCTGCACGTAGCAGAGCAATTGGAAAAAGAAAGAGGCTGGAAAGTTGAAGTGATTGATATTCGCTCATTGATACCGTTAGATAAGGAGGCAATTTTTGAATCGGTGAAAAAGACTAGTAAAGCATTGGTTGTTCACGAAGACAAGGTGTTCTCCGGTTTCGGTGCGGAACTTGCTGCTATGATCGGAACGGATATGTTCCGTTATCTGGATGGTCCGGTGCAGCGTGTCGGTTCTACATTTACTCCTGTCGGTTTCAATCCGATTCTGGAAAAAGAGATATTGCCGGATGAGGCGAAGATCTATGAGGCAGCTAAAAAACTATTGGAATATTAATGGAATAAAATGGAGGTATAGTTTATGAAAAAGATAGGTTTGTTTTATGCCACCAAAGCTGATAAGACTACTTGGGTGGCAGAGAAAATTCAGAAAGAATTTGGAAAAGATAGGATAGAAGTGGTGCCTATTGAGCAGGCATGGCAAAATGATTTTGCAGCTTACGATTGTTTTATAGTAGGTGCTTCGACCTGGTTTGACGGAGAACTTCCTACCTATTGGGATGAGTTATTGCCGGAACTTCGTACATTGGACTTGAAAGGGAAAAAAGTAGCTGTCTTCGGGTTAGGAGATCAGATACGTTATCCCGAAAACTTTGCTGACGGAATCGGACTGCTTGCCGAGGTATTTGAAGGAGACGGGGCCACACTGGTCGGTTTTACTTCTTCCGAAGGATACACTTTCGAACGTTCTAGAGCGTTGCGTGGTGATCGGTGGTGCGGTTTGGTCGTCGATTTGGATAATCAATCCGAGCAAGCGGAAAAGAGAATCAGGGAATGGTGCGAACAGGTAAAGAATGAGTTTGATTCAAAACCTTAATACTTTATATCTGTTTCCCGGTAACATAACAGAAGGAATATTATATCATACCATTCTTTTCATTAAAGGATGGTATGTACCAGATGCTCATCTCGTACACTACTGGATGAGCATCTGGTGTATAACAAGATGAGCATGCCGTACAGCACGAGATGAGCATCTCGTACATCTTATCTCTACTACAAATATATGCTGTCTTTTAAAGATACGTGGTCTGTGTCTTCTTGAAACAGATAAGGAAGATTAATGCTTAATATGTGAACTTCACTGCTGCCCAGCGGTTTTTCTCCTTATGATGTACGAAGGTCAGTCCGTTCTTTTCTGCTTCCCGGCGGATGAAAGGAATGTCGTCCACATAAAATCCACTCATATAAAGTTCCGATCCCGGGTGCATGCAGGCAACGTATTGCTTCATGTCGTTCAATAGAATATTCCGGTTTATATTAGCGATGATGATATCAAAGGGCCCTTTGCCAACAAGCGATGAGGCATCTCCTTGTGAAACGGCGATGTCGTCTACGTGGTTTAATTCAATGTTCTCAATAGAGTTTCGTACACACCATTCGTCAATGTCGATAGCGATACATGGGCGTGCTCCCCGCATGCGGGCGAGAATAGCTAAGATCGAAGTTCCACAGCCCATATCCAGAAGTGATTTATCTTTCAACTCATTGTCCAGTAACTCCCCGATGATGAGGCTTGTCGTTTCATGATGTCCCGTACCGAAAGCCATTTGCGGATTGATAACGATATCATAAGTTGCCTGGGGTACATCTTTATGGAAGGTACTATGGATAACACATCGGTTATCGATCACAATCGGCTGAAAGAAATTTTTTTCCCATTCTTCGTTCCAGTCTTTGTCTTCCGCTTCAACGTATGTATAAGTGATCTCCGTATCGGGCAGAGGAAATTCGGTTATTGCATTTTTTATTGTATTTTCATCGCATAATGCCTGTTGTATGTATGCAGTCAGTCCGCCTTCGCTTTCAACAAAACTTTCAAATCCGGCTTCACCTAATACGGCAGCCAGTACGTCATTTACTGTTTCTGTGCATGGACTTGTATGGAATGTGAACTCAAAATACTTCATAGTTGTTTTTAATTTGGTGAATCTTTTGCAAAGATAGTTAGAAATAGGGATTTCCCTATTATCCTTTGGGGAAAATCTCCCTAGAGTGGCGAATCTCTTCCTTATCTTTGTAATGTGAATAAGTTTAAGTAATTACATAAACCGAGATGATATGAAAAAGATTGTTTATTTCTTGCTAATTGCTTTATGCCTCCCTATAGGCTTGATGGCACAAAGCGTTGATGACGACCTTTATTTCGTACCTTCTAAAGACAAAAAGGAGAAGAAAGAAACGACTCCGGAAAAGAAGGAACCGAGAAAGCAAGTCACGACCAACATCTATACATCACCGGGCACTACCGTTGTAGTTCAGGACCGCAAGGGAAAAACACGGGATGTGGATGAATATAACCGCCGTTATGACGCTCGTGAGAATGAATTCGTAATGGAAAACGATACCTTATATATAAAAGAGAAAGCTCAGCCAGACTTGGAAGGAGAATGGGTAACCGGTGAATTTGATGGTTCGCAAGAGGACTATGAATATGCCGAACGTATTATCCGTTTCCGTAATCCACGTTTTGCTATCAGCATTAGCAGTCCACTCTATTGGGACGTTGTTTACGGACCTAATTCATGGAACTGGAATGTATATACTGATGGTATGTACGCTTATGCTTTCCCGACATTTAGTAATCCGCTTTGGTGGGATTGGCGTTACAACTCCTACGGTTGGGGATGGAACTATGGCTGGGGATGGAATCGTCCTTACTATGGTTGGGGATATTACCCGGGTTCATGGGGCGGCTGGTATGGTGGCTACTGGGGTGGCTTCTATGGCGGCGGTTATTGGGGACATCATCACCACTGGGGTGGTGGTCCTAGCTGGGGCTGGGGCGGTGGTCATAGAGACATGCTATACACCAATCGTCGTTCTCCTAACAGGAGTGTTAACCGTACTACCAATGGTACCAGATATACCTCTAACCGTTATCAGTCTTCTCGTCCTTCATCAGTTCGTACATCTTCGAATAGAACAACTTCGGGACGTGTAGTAGGAACCAGAGAGAATAGTACACGGACAGGAGTAAGTACAAGAACTAGTTCTTCTCGCAGAGATACCTATACTCGTCCGAGCAGTACTCGTACCAGCACATCTTCGGGTATGAATCGTAGTAGTAGCACTCGTACTTCTTCTTCAAGAAGTGAAGGTACTTATAATAGGGGATCTTCTTCTAGAAGTAGCGGAACTTATTCAAGAGGAAGTAGTAGTTATACACCTAGTCGCTCTAGTAGCTCTCGAACATATACTCCTAGCAGTAGTAACCGTTCTAGTAGTAGTTCTCGAACATATACTCCTAGTAGCAGTAGTCGTTCTAGTAGTTCCAGTTCTTATTCTCCTAGTAGCAGTTCTTCTCGTTCTAGTGGTTCTTCGTATGGAGGCGGAAGTAGTAGCAGTAGTCGTGGAAGTTCTTCCGGTGGTGGAGGTTCAGCTAGAGGCGGTAGCAGGAGATAAAACTATAGCATATAATAATATTTAAGGAAACGTATGAAAAAGAAAATAAATATAGCTGCACTTGCTCTTATTATGGTGGCAAGTGCAAGCGCCCAGACAATATACGATGGTGCTAAGTTTACGCAGAAGGATTTGAATGGAACTGCCCGTTTTGTAGGAATGGGAGGAGCAATGGGCGCACTAGGAGGAGATATTTCTACTATGGGGACAAATCCGGCTGGTATTGGTATATATCGTAGTAATGATATAATGGGAACTTTCGGCTTTTCTTCTTTTGGTTCGGAGAGTAAATATGAAGGATCAAAGTTTAATGTTGATAAGACTCGTGGATCATTTGATAATATAGGATTTGTGTTTTCTTCTAAAATTGGAAATCAGACCGCTTTGCGTTATGTGAATTTTGGATTCAGTTACACTCGTTCCAAGTCATTTGATAAGTATATGACAATGGAAGGTTTGATTAATCTGGGGCCTGGAGGAACAATTCTTTCTCAGACTAATCAAATGACGAATCAAGCGAACACTATGATTAAAGCGAATGGTGACTTTATCAGTAAGTTAGCTGATGATAAGATTAATCTGTTTACTGATAGTCAGACTGGCTGGCTGGCTGCTATCGGCTGGAATGGATATTTATATAATGAAAATGAAGATAAAAATGGCTATATAGGTTATTTACCTCAACCATATTCATGGTATGATGGACATGAAAAAGGAGGAATCAATCAGTATGATTTTAATGTTGCTTTTAATATAAGTGATCGTGTTTATTTAGGATTGACCATTGGTGCTTACGATGTTAATTACTCAAAGATTTCTACTTATGGAGAGGAGTATGGGGAATATATTGTAGAAAATGTGAATTATGGTACTCCAAGTTATGAAATGACTACTGAGAATAAAATAGATGGTTCAGGTGTGGATTTTAAGTTTGGAGCTATCGTGCGTCCATTTGAAGACTCTCCATTCCGTATTGGTGTTTCTGTTCATACTCCTACATTTTATAATTTGAAAATTAAAACGAATGTTAGAGCAGTGACATATACCCCTGATTTTGACTCTAAAAAATTAAGTGAGGCTGTTGTAGATTCTTATGATTTTACGAATGGTGTTGATTATGGATATGACTTCCGTTTCCGTACACCATGGAAATATAATCTAAGTCTTGGGTATACTTATGGATCATCTTTCGCTATTGGAGCAGAATATGAATATCAGGATTACTCCGCTATGCATTTTAGTTATTCGGATGGAGAAGCAATGGGATGGCAGAATCCTACAGCAAAAGAAATGTTGAAAGGTGTGAATACTTTCCGTATCGGTGCTGAGTGGAAAGTTATTCCTCAATTTGCTTTTCGTTTAGGCTATAATTATATGTCAGCAGCATTCAAAAAAACAGCTTTTAAGGATTTGAGCTACAATTCAATTAATACGGATACGGATTTTGCGAATGCAAAAGCAAATAATAATTATACATTAGGTATCGGTTATAGAGGATCGACTTTTTACGCAGACTTAGCTTACATGTATAGTACTTATAAGGAAGATTTCTATCCATTTGATGATGGAGCTTTAAAAAAGACTGATGTGACAAATAGCCGTAGTAAAGTGATGATGACTTTAGGTTTACGCTTTTAATTAGAAACTGTTTTCAATTTCAATAATAACTTTTGTGTGTTAGAGTCCCTGGAATGCTGAGTGTCTACAGCGGTTCCAGGGATTTCTTTTATTTATGTAATGCAAGATCAAGTGCAATCTTCTTATCTGTACAATGGAACATTACCATCAATAATACCGCCTCCGAATTTTTTTGATAATCTGACAGAAAGTGTGCTTCCGGCTTTTAAATCAAGATCTTCCACTGCACTGATCTTCTGAGTGACTCCTCCGACAGTGATTGTTCCTATTTCCTCTCCAGCATTGATCTTTTGCGGGAGAACATTGGTAGTAACGCCTTCGGATACTTTCTTTACTTCGATATTCTCTGACAGCGCATTTTCGTTGATTTCTATGGTACCGTTCAATAAATCCTGCGTACCTTCGTTTTTCAGGCTGAGCTCAACTTTAGCTTCGCCTTCATACGGACGATCGTTCTCATCAAGTATAATAACCGGCACGGTCATTCGTTTGAATTTCAGCGATACATTCTGGCTGCCCGGAGCTGCTTCCGCTGTTCCGAACAAGTGCTCCTGACCTCCTTTTAAATAGCGTTTGTTACCGCCTGATCTGGTAGCGGCTTCGTCTGTCAATGCAGGATAGTGGGCGTAGAAGGTTACTGTGCCTGTGGCAGTTCCTATTTCGTTCCATGCGCGGCTGTCTTTGCCAACAATAAACGGAGTATAGTCCTGACCGGAGGCAGCCATGGAGATAACTTCTCCTGTAGTGATGCTATTTCTGGCAGGGAACAGATCATTGCTGGTACGGGTGAGCGGGTCAGAGAGAGCGTCGTCGATAGAGATAGAGAAGTTGGTTGCTTCTTTACTTGTTTCTTGCAGTTCATCCTGTTGCTGACAACTGAACAAACATCCTGCGGCTAGAAGAATCAAAAAGTTTTTTCTTTTCATTTTACTAAGTATTAGTGAGTTTAAGTGAGATTAGATGCTAATATTCTACTTTATCTTCTTTGGACATCCAGGCTTCAAAGGCTGTAATGGCTTCGTTGTGCAATAATACTTCCGAGGGAAGTTTTCTGTCGGCAGGTTTTAGAGCTAGCTCATCATAAATAAAGGAATCGTCAAAACCGATGTTTTTGGCATCTGTCTTGTTGTTCCCATAATACATTTTGTCCAGTCGTGCCCAATAGATGGCACCCAGACACATCGGGCAAGGTTCGCATGAAGTATAGATTTCGTATCCGCTGAGGTTGAATGTTCCCAGTTTCGCGGCTGCGGCACGTATGGCGCTAACTTCGGCATGAGCAGTGGGATCACATGAAGAGGTTACTCTGTTGACTCCTGTAGCTATAATTTCTCCTTCTTTTGTTGCAATGACAGCTCCGAACGGGCCTCCACCATTAGCAACATTTTCCTTCGAAAGCTCTATTGCTTTCCTCATTAGTTCTTCTTTGGTCATAGTTATAAAAAATAAATATCGTTAGTTTTGCTTTTATTGCTACCTTTCGCAAATATAAAGAAAACTAACGATAGAATATAGTGATTAAATTATTTTAAGAAACAAACGAGGGAGCTTTATCTTAGAGCTTCCCTAATATTTTGTCCATTACCCAGTTAGTCAAGGTAGCACTTTCTCCGTCGCATGAGCAGACTGACTTACCGAGCAGATGATCTACTACTGCCTGAATAAGAGGTTGTTGAACATGCTCAGGATTACCGATACAGATTTCCTCCCGGCCGCGTTCGGTGTGCAGACCAATCGGCTCGTACGTAAAGACAGAGAAGCAGATCATACCTTTATCTCCGATAATTTCGATGCGGTCTTCGCGGGCGGAATCATGGGCAACAAAGCACCATGAACCACTGCCGACCAATCCGTTGTCGAACTGGAAGCAGGCGCTCAGCGTATCTTCGGCAGGATAAAGCCCTCCACGATTGCTCTTATATCCGCTGGCTTCGAGGATGCAGCCGAACATATCTTGCAGCAAGTCGATCTGATGCGGGGCGAGGTCATAGAAGTAACCGCCACCGGCAATATCAGCCTGTACACGCCAAGGAAGATTTTCACGGTTGTAATCCAAATCACGTGGCGGCTGTGCAAAGCGGACTTGTACGTTGATGACATTACCGATAGAACCGTTCTCTACCATTTCTTTCACTTTCTGAAAGTAGGGGAGATAGCGGCGGTAATATGCGACGAAACAGGGAACACCCGTTTCCTTAGAAATACGGTTGATACGTGTACACTCCTCATAAGTGACAGCCATTGGTTTTTCAATATAGGCAGGCTTGCCTGCTTTCATAGCCATAATGGCGTATGTAGCGTGTGAAGAAGGAGGAGTGGCGATATAAATGGCATTTACTTCCGGATCGTCTATCAGTTCCTGAGCGTCATCATACCATTTTCTGATCCCTCTTTCTTTTGCATAAGCCTTTGCTTTGGCGCCGTCGCGGCTCATTACAGCTACTACTTCAGAATGTTCTACCTTTTGAAAGGCGGGGCCACTTTTGGTTTTGGTTACTTCTCCGCAGCCGATGAAGCCCCATTTAATCATCTTTTCACTCATAATATACCTATTGTGCTTGTTTTAACAACTCCCAAAGATAAAGCTATTTTTTATTAAGAACAACTTTATTGATTGTTAACTGTCAGAAATAGGCAAGGGTCTGAGTATTTACTTTACCAGTACCAGCATACACCGAAAGAGAACGGATAAAGTTCGGGACCTTTGTTCTTCTCAAAGAGGCCGTAGGTGGAGTAACGCATATACACTCCTAAATCTGCATAACCGGCTTGTGCAAGTAAGTTGATACCTAGCGGGCGCCCGTTCAGTCCCTTGTCAATCGTCTTCTTCGATCCATTGACTTTGGCTTTGGATCTGAATCCGTGACGTATTTCGGCTTCGGGACCTACAGCAAAAAACAAAGGACCTTTGCCGTTGAGCCGTGTTTGCCATTCGATAGAGAGCGGAATGCGGAAGTAGAAATAGCGCAGACGGCTTTTGCTGTACTCTGTAGGCTCTTCTGCCTCCATGCCGGAGTAAATTTCAGTCACTCCGTCTATTTCACGAAAAGCATAATTGCCGTCCAGGCGCATACTGCGGTATCCCCATCCCAGTCCGATGGTGATCCCCCAGTTATAGGTAGGTGCAAAGGCGTGCGAACCGGTAAACAGATTGCCGCCTATCTCCCATGAATGACTGGTGTTGAGGTCGGCACCGTTCGACGGATTGAATGAGAGGAAGTCATTGGACAGTCGGGTGTAGCCGATGTAGAATCCGCCGGCATGTGGCTCGAACCTGTTTCTCTTGTTGTTTTTCTTCGAGAAGGGGAGAGCGCTCAGCACGGTACGGCTTTCCGTACTCTGCCCGTTCAGGTAGACCCCTTCGAAGATTTGCGCGTTTGTTATCGTATCTCCGCCGGATGCGCTTTCGTAGAGTTTCACTTTAATCTTGTCGCCTTGTTCCTTGATCACGATCTTCCGTCCGTTGACGTAAAGTGTTGTATCCTGCGGTGTACTTTCATTTTGTGCCATGCCGCTCATTGGAGCTATCATGAGCCATAGTAATAATAGTTTTTTCATATCAGTATTTCTTTATCTGTTTTTTTATTCTTTCTTCATGAATAACATGGTGATCAGGTCGTCGGCATCCAGTTCTCCTTCGATATAGATAAGGGTAGCCGAATCTTTCTTTCCGGTTTTGAAGAGGATAAAGCGGTTCACATCCTCCTTGAGCTGGGGAAGCTGGTAATAGCCGGACTTGATTTGCCCGTTGGAAACCACTTCTTTCACCTTCTTTGCTTTCTTCTTGTCGGCTTCCAGGCAACGGAGAATCGTAGGTAGTGCATCGCTGGCATCCTTGAAAACAAGACTTTTATAAAGAGTCATCTGGTAAGTTTCCAGCATTTCATTGGATAGCTCTACCATAGTTACCCCTTTTTGCTTTCCGTACTTCTGGAAGACGGTGGCAATCTGTAGTCCCTGTTGGGCGGCCGCATGGGCGGCGAATGTAAGTAACAGGGTGATTAGTGTGGTACGAATGATTTTATTCATCATAATTATATGCTGTTTTTATATTATTCATCAAATAAAGTAGCGAATACTTCCTCCTCGCTGAGGCTGACGTCACGGAAGGCGACCATCGCCTGTTCACGGATTAAATGAACGTCCGTATATTCCTTACCGTCAATGATCACATAGTTGGCCGGTGCAGGGGATAGATGACGGTAGATACCGGAGATGCCCACCAGTAGCAGGATGGCGGCAGCGGCAGCACTGAGACTGTAAGTCAGATACTGTCTGACCGTTTTTGTCTTTTTCTCGAATGGGGCGAGTTCCGGCATCTCGGCGGCATTACCTTTATCGGAGATTTCCGCAAGTTCCTTCTGTTCCGCTTCGAAGAAAGCGAACATCGGGCGATATACCTCCAGATGTTCCGGTACAAGCCCTTCGGCAAAGAAACGTCGTAGCCTGCGTTCTTCTTCGCAGGTGGTTTCTCCTTCGAAATATTTGTTTATCAAGGTTTCTATATCTTTCATGCTTTGTTCCTCCTTTTTCGTTCTTGTATCGTTTGCAAATAGACTTCCCTTACTTTCTTGCGGGCCCTCGACAGATTACTGCGGATGGCTTCTGCGTTGCAGCCGGTGATTTCGGCAATCTCTTCCGTCTCGTACTCTTCGATGTCTTTCATGCGGATAATCGTTCGTTGCAGCGTAGGCAGGGAGTCGATAATTTCCCGCATCAATCTGAACTCATCTTTCTCTTCCAGCAGTCGCTCCGGAGTAGCCGAAGGGGTGGGAGCCTGTACACGGTCGAGTGATAGAGTGTCCGGTCGTTTGGCACGCCACATATCCATGCAGAGATGATGCGTCATGGTCATGGCTACGGCTTCGATACTTCTGTACTCGTCTAGCTTCTGGCGCAGATTCCACAGCTTCAGCATGACTTCCTGTACGGCATCTTCCGCATCCGAAGGATCATCTGTCATCCTTCGGGCGTAGTTCAGCAGCTTGTCTCGAAGGGGTACAACGGTTATTTTAAATTGTTTCAGTTCCATTTACACTGATAAGACGGTGGCGGATTAAAAACGTGACATCGAAAAGGAAATTTTTTTCAAAAGTAGAGCAAATTTTTGTCAAGAGCAACTTTATTGATTGTTAACTCTTGGGAGCTGTCCGGAAACAGAGCTTCTGTTTTGGGATAACAAAGCATCGGTTTATGGATAACAAAGCATCTGATTAATCATAACAAAGCATCTAATTAGTCATAAGATACTATGTTAAGTATGGTAACAAACGAGGTAAAACGGACTAAGCTCGGGGGTAAAATGAGCAAAAAGCTGGGAAAAAGGCTGATTTTCATTCATTGTAACAAAAAGAAAGGAGGGAACTGCGATTCCCTCCTTTACGTGTAGTTTAACTGAAACTACTTTATGATTACGTTGACAAAGATACGACATTCAAATGCGAAAGTCAAGTCTTCGGCGTATTATTTTTTATCTATTTATCACCATAGTATTTCCGGTAAATCTTTTGATACTCTTTTTCTTTTTGGAATTTATCCAGCCATGTATTCAAACTATCGAGCAATGCGGGTGATTGCTTGCTGACTGCCCATGAGTAGAATTGAGTAAAACTGATTGCGGTATTGATATCTACCTGAGGCAATGAATCTGCCACTGCACGGGCAATGCTTTCATCACAGACGGCATAATCGATATCTCCATGAGCAACTAACGAAATCAACTGCTCTGAACCGTATTTCTCTATTTCCTTTATATAAATAGTATCTCCGATTTCATTTCCCAGATTCTGAATACGTAGAATAGAAGGCGAGCCTTTCACCACATGAAGTGTCTTTTGGGCAAGGTCCAATTGGTTTCGGATATAAAGCGAATCATTCTCCCCGTTCGCTTTTCGTTGCACCAGCACCTGCTTGTTGAGTATGATGGGGGAGGTGAGAAGCAGGGAATCTTTCAGTTCGCTGGTTGCCAGTATTCCGTATGCTATGACATCGTAGCGTCCGTCGCTTAATCCTCTCAGCCGTTCGTCGAAGCTCATGACAGGAGTGATTTCAGTTTTCAGCCCCTTGTCACGTGCGAACGCTTCTATCAGTTCATAATGGAATCCGGAGACAGTGTCACTGTCTACATAAAAACTGATTGAATTATATTCGGTGGCTACATGCAGGATGCCTTCTTTGGCGATGGCTGCGTAATCACGCGGATGCCCCAGAGGTTTTTCTTGTTTACCGCAATAGCGGACAGAGAAGATAAGTGCCAATACAATGACTACCGGCAACAGATATCTGAATAGTCTCAATTTCGGGCGCGTTTTCATAAGCCATAGAGGTTTTGTTAATCATAGAAGTTCCATGAAAGTCCGAATTTCAGCACACGTGGGTTAATGGGGTAATGAGGTGCCAGGAAGTAATTAGGTTTGCTCATTCCCTGATTGACGTGATACATCATCACATAGAAACGGGTACGTTTCAAATGTAAGTTAGCATAAACATTCACTATCGGATAACCGCCTATCTCTACTTTACCTTCTTCCGGTTGCAGGTAGAACTGCTGTGTAGCAGGCATATAGGCCGGAGCATCATATTTAGTGAAGTAACGTACATCAGCACCTAATTGTACACTCAATACTTTTTTCGCCAGCTTGAACTGCATATAGAAGTTATGATACAGCGAAAGTTCCGGCAATGGAAGTACAGCCTGATCACTGGATTTCTGCCAGATCACTTCATTGTCCAGATGGAAGATTCCCACTTTGAAATCCTGATTGAAGCAAGCTGATACTACTTGCAAGCTACCACCTTTTTGTTCCGGTAATGCCTGCTGGTTGAAATAAGTATAGTTCTTTATATTTTCAACACCGGCTCTTAAGCGGGTCCCCCAATTAGCTATGCTCAGCTCGCCTTCGATACGGGTGCGGAATTCCTTATCCATATCATCATCCCACCAAAAATGTTTGGAGTGGTAATGACGCATGTAGAATGGAGCAAGTTTATTACTGATTTCTCCGCGTGCAATCACACTGACGGTATCTTTCCATAAAGGGATATTTAAGTCGATATCTCCTTTGACATCAAACTGTCCGATAGCCTTTCCTGCCATTCCCACTTCACCGATTGCATGATAATGAAGAAAGTTTCCCTGTTTTTTAGTCAGTTCGCCACCGATATAGATTTCTGTCTCATTGTATTTATCCTGCTTTAGCGGGTCTAGGCTCATTAATGAATATTTGCTCAGCTTATGTGAGGCAAAGGCTGTCAATCCGGCTTTTGCATATTTGTTGAAGCCTTCGAGCAAAGCAATACCTATGGTATTCTTGACTCCGATATAGACAGTACTGTCTCTGACGAATGTATTCTCTTTGTCAAGGAGAGTTTGCTTGTAATAGTTTTCTACATTATCATCCGAACGGAAATTATGGCGCGAACGTTCTACCTGAATGGTATGTATAAAGCTGGTGACCGGAACAAATTCCTGTTTGGCAGGCATCGTATCATTTTCTGCCTGTGGAATATCCCGGTGGAATCCCAGATTATAGCGTTGTGTCAGAAAGACATAGAAGTCATGGTTACGGTTGGCACTGGCATTGAGTACGGTAGGGATATTGACAGATTCATATTCTTTTCTTCCTTCTGCCATTTCTTCCGGTGCGGTAATGTATCGGTCGTCAGTGATACCACCGTTCTCATTCGTTTTCAGATAGTTGTTGCTATAGATTCCCTGCACCTGATAGCGGTCGCCAATGTAACTACCGAAAAGCGCGGCATTAAAATAAGAAGTGTTTTGATTATTATAGTAGCCTCGGCCATACAGATAATCAATATTAAAGCCGAAAGCCAGCTTCTTGTTTACATTGACTGAAAAATAAGATTTGAAACGTTCTTCTCCATTTTGCTTATTTCCGGCCTTGTGATAGGTCAGGTTAGTATAAGGAACATTACTATTCGTAAAGTTAAATTCCGTCGGGCGAATGAAAAAGCTGGAGAAAGGCTCCATAAAGATGGTTGGCTCCGGATAACGACGCTCAAAGAAGATACGCGACAGACGCGGTGAACCTAGGTTGGCCAGATAATTATAATGTCCGGTGATTCCTTCTGTAAGATTCGTATTCTGAAAGTGATGATAAGTTGTATCTGCCGGAATCATTGTCCGGTCGCCCAATTGATTTTTAATGCGCCACATGTAGAGTGTAGGTGGCAATCCCTGTACTTCAACATTGGCACTATCCAGTTTGTCCGGAATCATGGCAGGGTCTACCTGATTACCATATTGGTCGCGTCCGTTCTCGTCGATTTGTTGGCGGGCAGGGTTGAGCTGTGCATGGATAGCACTCAGTCCTATAACGGAGAATAATATATATAATAGTAAGATTCGTCTCATAATTGGAGGCAAAGATACTTACTTAAATTGAGAATTGAGAATTGAGAATTGAAAATTATGTTGCATCGCGCTATTATCTAGCAAATAATTCTCAATTCTCAATTTTAAACTCTTAATTTATTAAACTTCGTGGATTAATTCCATTCCTTTTTTGATCGCTTCCTCGTTCATAGGAATCAAGTGGTGATGGCGTTCCGGAAGAGTTTTCTTCAATCCTTTGATGACGTTTTCCAGAGTTACGATAGGACGGAGTTGCAGTAAACCGCCAAGTACGATCATATTGAAGGCTTTCGCATTATTCATTTCGTTGGCAGCATCCATTGCGTCGATGCGATATACTTTGATATCCTTGCGGGTAGGAGGGTTGATAATCCCATATCCGTCATAGATCAGGATACCGCCCGGCTTTACTCTGCTTTCAAACTTTTCCAGTGAAGGCTGGTTCAGTATGATCGCTGTATCATATTTACTCAGGATCGGTGAAGAGATTTTGTCATCGCTGACAATCACTGTCACATTGGCTGTTCCGCCTCGTTGTTCAGGACCGTATGCCGGCATCCAGCTCACTTCTTTTCCTTCCATCAGTCCGGAATAAGCCAGAATCTTACCCATGGACAATACGCCTTGTCCACCGAATCCAGCAATAATTATTTCTTCTTTCATTGTTCTGTTGACTTTTGCGTTATTCTTTATCTTTTAAATCACCCAGCGGATAGAATGGGAACATATGTTCTTCCATCCATTTATTTGATTTTTCCGGAGTCATCTTCCAGCCGGAGCTACAAGTTGATACGATTTCTACCAGATTGGAACCTTTGCCGTTCATCGAATTTTCGAATGCCTTGCGTATTGCTTTCTTGGCTTTGCGGATGGCGGGCACTGATTGTACCGACTGACGCGTAACATAAGCAGTTCCTTCCAGTTGGGCGGCAATCTCGGTAATCTTCAATGGATAGCCGTGTAGTTCGACATCACGTCCGTAAGGACAAGTAGAACTCTTCATGCCTACCAGAGTCGTCGGAGCCATTTGTCCGCCTGTCATACCGTAGATAGCGTTATTGATAAAGATAATGGTAATGTTTTCGCCACGGTTCAGTGCGTGGATTGTTTCGGCGGTACCGATACAGGCCAAGTCACCGTCACCCTGATAAGTGAAAACGAGACGGTCGGGCCATAAGCGTTTGATAGCCGTAGCTACTGCAGGTGCACGTCCGTGAGCGGCTTCCTGCCAGTCTATATCCAGATAGTTGTAGGCGAAAACTGCGCATCCTACCGGAGAGACTCCCACCGTTTTTTCTTCCATGCCCATTTCCTCAATGACTTCGGCAACGAGCTTGTGTACCACGCCGTGACTGCAACCCGGGCAGTAGTGCATGGCATTATCATTCATCAGAGTCGGTTTTTTATAAACCAGATTCTCAGGTTTGATTATTTCTTCTTTAGTCATAACTTCTTCTCCTTATCTGTTGGTGAACCGTATAAAAAACTCCATCAGCTTGACAAAGATTGCCGCGCCGCATACGTAGATAAACATTTTAAAATCTTCCTTTCCTACTACAAAGTAGACAATGATAGCGGCAAGTGCCAATATCATGAAAAGGATGTTCAATACGTTTCTTATTTTATCGGGATTCATCGTCGTTTCGTTATTTGATTATTTTTTCTTCCAGAGCAGTTACAATTTCATCCGGATCGGGAACAATACCGCCGAGACGTCCGAAATGTTCTACTTTTACTTTACCATTGACAGCCAGGCGGACATCTTCGATCATCTGTCCGGCATTCAATTCTGTAACGAGCATACCTTTCACTTTGTCAGCGTAAGCGGCAATGGCTTTGGTCGGGAACGGCCACAAAGTGATGGGGCGAAGAATACCTACTTTGATTCCTTTTTCGCGGGCGAGTTCCATTGCTTTCTGACCGATACGTGCCATGGAACCGAAAGCTATGATCAGATATTCTGCATCTTCGCAGTTGATTTCTTCGAAGCGTACTTCGTTTTCCTCAATCTGTTTGTATTTAGCCTGGAAACGGATGTTGTTGATTTCCATTGCTTCCGGCTTCAGTTCGAGTGAAGTAATAATATTCGGTTTACGACCTTTCGCTTTTCCGGTAGCAGCCCACGGACATTGTTCGATAACTTCTGCATCGGTGCGGCGTGGCTTCTGTGCAGGAAGAACTACTTTTTCCATCATCTGTCCGATTACACCGTCGGCAAGGATAATAGCCGGATTACGGTATTTGAAAGCAAGTTCGAATCCGAGTGCAACGAAATCCGCCATTTCCTGTACGGATGCCGGAGCAAGGGCAATCAGTCTGTAGTCACCGTGACCGCCTCCTTTCACTGTCTGGAAGTAGTCCGCCTGACTCGGCTGGATGGTTCCCAATCCGGGACCGCCGCGCATTACGTTTACAATCAGACAAGGAAGTTCGGCACCTGCGATGTAGGAGATACCTTCCTGTTTCAGACTCACGCCGGGACTTGAGGAAGAGGTCAATACCATCTTTCCACTACCTGCGCCTCCATATACCATATTGATAGCTGCCACTTCACTTTCTGCCTGGAGAACTACCATGCCGGTTGTTTCCCACGGTTTCAGTTCGGCAAGCGTTTCCAGTACTTCCGATTGGGGAGTAATAGGATATCCGAAGTATCCGTCCGCACCGCAACGGATAGCTGCGTGGGCGATGGCTTCGTTTCCTTTCATTAATACAACTTCTTCTGCCATATTCTTTTTCTTTTATTCTACTTTTACTTTATACACTGAGATACATCCGTCGGGACAAACCATTGCACACGAACTGCATCCGTTGCAGGTATCTTCTTTTACTTGCCAGGCATAGTTATAGCCTTTCATATTCACCTCTTTGTTGAGGGCGATTACATCGAGCGGACACGCTACTACACATAGGTTGCATCCTTTGCAACGCTCCGTGTCGACTACGATTGCTCCTTTAATTTTTGCCATAATCTCTATTTTATTACGTTATCTTTGAATTCGGTTATTGATTATACATATCTTTGTGGTAGAAATTCAGGATATCTATCGCCATTGTTCTGGCTTGAACAGCGGGGCTGTCGGGATTAAGATCGATAGCATACTGGTAGTTATCCAGCGCCTGCTTCCAATCTCCTTTTTTTCGGTAGGCATTTCCCCGTAAATAGTAGAGCATATCTTTATCTTTCTCGACAGAATCGTCTTGGAGAAGTTGGTCCAGTTGCTTGATTGCTATGTCCACATCCCCTTGATTGATAAGCTCTTTTAGGTTGTCTATTTGCTCCATTTTCTTTCGTCTTTCGGGATTCTGAATCGCAAAGATAGTTTTTATTTATGTAAATGGGGGAAAATGAGAAAGGAAATTTACCTCCTTTTGTTTTTATTGCATATTGGGTGAATAAATAATCAATATTAAATATGCCTTAAGATAATTCTTGAGTATAAAAGACAGAATTAGAGAAGATGTATTTATGTTAATGACAGGTAAAACCGTATATTTGCAAGCCGTTTATCTGCAAACAATGCATAGGCGGTAAGGTGAATAACATCTTTATTTATGTGCAGAATCAAAGAATAATATGGAAATAAAAGAACGTATACAGTTGCTGCTGTCCGAAATGAACAGGGGGGTATATGAGAAAGAGGCTGAAATCGGTTTGTCTTTGCTGGCTGCTTTGGCGGGCGAAAGTATTTTGTTGCTGGGACCTCCTGGGGTGGCAAAGTCGATGGTGGCCCGTCGGTTGAAGAGAGCTTTTGTAGATGCAAGGGCATTTGAATACCTGATGTCCCGTTTCTCCACACCTGATGAGATCTTTGGTCCGGTGAGCATCAGCCGTCTGAAGGAATCGGATAAATACGAGCGTGCTGTGGACGGGTATCTGCCTACAGCGGATGTCGTGTTTCTGGATGAAATATGGAAAGCCGGTCCGGCTATTCAGAATACGTTGCTGACGGTCATCAATGAAAAGCTGTTTCGGAATGGAGATACGGAACTGAAACTTCCGTTGAAGCTGCTGGTGGCTGCCAGTAATGAACTGCCTACGCAGGGCGAAGGACTGGAAGCCTTGTGGGACCGTTTCTTGATTCGCATTATCAGCACTTGCGTGAAACAGGAGGAAGCGTTCTATCAAATGTTGCTGGACGATGGTGACGAAGAAGAACAGGAAGCATGTCGGTGGCAGATTTCGGATGAGGAATATGCTGGATGGCAGAAAGAGATACGGCAGATCAAGGTATCTGCCGAAGTCCTGTCCTGCATCACAGAAATCCGTAAGAACCTGGAGAAAGTCGAGATTCAAGGCTCGGAAGTACATCGGAATGTCTATGTGAGCGACCGTCGCTGGAAGAATATCGTGAAGCTGCTGAAAGCTTCTGCTTTCATTCATGGTCGGAAGGAAGTCTGTCTGACAGATTTATTACCTGTTTACCACTGCTTGTGGAATGAACCGGAAGAGTGTGCGGATATCCGGCAGATCGTTGTCCGTGCGCTGTTTGTTCCTTATGTGAAGGAGATAGCCGCTATCAACTTATCATTAAAGTCGGACCTGAAAGTGAGCCGCGTGCGTGAAGCATTGGAGAAAGCCCGTCAGAAAGGTGACCGCAGAGACGATGATTTGATGATCATCGATCATTTCTACTATCAGATAGAGAATCATGGTACGGGAAATACCTACATATTTATTGTGGATTATAAGAATCTGAAAGAATACAGTCCGAAGGATGTTCCTGCGACAGGAGTCATGTATACCGATCCGCTGAATCCGAAGCGGACGATTATACGTACTTTTTCGGATGCCACCAAAATGAAGGAACAAGGTGCCGAAAGGGTGACACTTTACAGGGATGAGAAGAATCTTTATATCAATGGTGTCCGCTTTCCGATGCGTCGGCTGAAGAGGGGAGAGCAACAGCAGTTGTGGCTGGGCAATATGACTCTCACCGACCGGGATTATGAGACGGAGTTGGAGACAGCCCATGACCGGATTGAGAAATTAGTAAAAGACTTGTCTGAGAATATTTTTATTTCCGAAGAAGATAAAAAAGGGGTGGCACAATATGTGGCGACCCTTCGTAAAGAGATTGCATGGGCACGTGTGGATGTCCGTAAACTGAGATACGGCGATGAGTCTTAGATATGATGCTGCATTTTATGTGCAGGTGCTGGATAAGTATGTAGCGACCGGAGAGTGTGCGGAGGCGGATAACGAACCGCTGTACGCTTACCTGCTTTCCGTCATGAACGATCCGATGATAAAGATACAAGTCCTGAGTGATGAACTTTGTGCCCGAATCTTTTACGATGCAATGAGCCAGTTTATCCGTCTGAATCTGGAAAAGCAAAAGTACAATATGCAGAAAAGCCAGTCGGAACAGCAAGGAATGGAACTTGTGCTGGAATGGTCCGAGACCAAGCGGAAAGACGGGTGGCAGGCTTTACTACAGGAGGTTGCCGACAAACATGAAGGTAATGGTTTCGACAAGGCATTTTATCAGGGGCAGTTCGGCAATGAAGGGAAATATGCGGATGAGGAAGTCTGGGAGAGGATGGTGGACGACTGGAAAGAGGCTTTCCAACGGGATTTGCAGGAGCAAAAGGAAAAGGAGATAGAACAGCGCAAAGATGATTTCGAACGCAGACTTCATGCCAATCTCAGGAATATCCCCGGATATATCCGGCAAAATAACATAGAGAAAGACGAGTTCTATCAGGCTTGGGGCTTGATGAGCGGTATGTGGAATACGGTGGATTTTGAGCGGATACGCAAAATCGTCCGCATTCAGAAAGAATATCCGGAAGTGGTCAAGGTTGCCAATAAGATGGGGCGTATGGCTGACGATGAAGGACAGGAGCAGCTACATGTCGCGCAGGGGAATGTATATAAGATGGAGCATTCTTCTAAAAGTGACATTTTGGGTATCACAGTAGGGAATGACCTGAACGCATTGCTTCCTACAGAACTGGCGCATTGTGCCGATGATGAGCTGGAAGACTTGTTTGTCTATAAATATGTTACCCGAAAACTTCAGACCTTCCGCTATAAATCCGAGATCATGCAACCGGCACGGCGACTGGAAATAAAGCCTGCTACGCAGAAAGGACCGATGATAGTCTGTCTGGACACTTCCGGAAGCATGGTCGGGAAACCGGAAAAGATTGCATATTCGCTGCTGATTAAAATATTGGAAATAGCTGACAGGCAACGTCGGGACTGTTTCCTGATTGCCTTTTCTGTATCCATCAATCCGATTGATGTGCGGAGAGAGAGGGCGCGGCTGCTTGAATTTTTCTCCACCACCTCTTGTGGAGATACGGATGCTACCCGAATGCTGCAAGCTATCTTCCGGTTGCTTCAGTCAAAAAAGGAGTATATGAATGCGGATGTGTTATGGATCAGTGATTTTAAGATACCTTTATCCGTGCCGGAACTGACTGACAAGATGCTGGAATATAGAAAAGTGGATACGCATTTCTACGGTCTGCAACTTGGGATTGCGGAGAATGAATGGAGTCCTTTCTTCGACCGTATTTATAGAATTGATTATACTCCTTCCCGACGTTACTGATTGTTTTTTGGAGGATTCGGTTTATTTGCTTAAATTGCCACCGGATATAAAGTACATCTTTCAAATGCAATAAAACGATGTTAGATATTATTCTGATTATACTAGGTGTGTTATGCCTCATTACCGGACTGATGGGATGTATTCTTCCCTTTCTACCCGGTCCTCCCGTTGCTTATTTGGGATTGGTCCTTCTTCATTTTACGGATAAGGTTCAATACACTACCACACAACTTATTGTATGGCTGCTGATTGTTCTTGTCGTGCAAGTCTTGGACTACTTCACCCCTATGCTTGGCAGCAAGTATAGCGGTGGTAGCAGATGGGGCAATTGGGGATGTATCATCGGGACCCTTATCGGCCTTCTTTTCCTGCCTTGGGGAGTGATTTTCGGTCCGTTCTTGGGAGCAGTTATTGGCGAATTGCTAGGGAATAAAGAGTTTTCTCAAGCACTTAGATCGGGGGTAGGATCATTGATTGGATTTCTACTGGGAACATTCCTGAAATTTGTAGTTTGTGGCTATTTCTGTTATCAGTTTATAGTCGGGTTTATTCGATCATAGAATTCGTTTTGTACGGATTTGAATTATAAGTTTTTGCTTCTTTTCGGAACAAAAAGGGGCAAAACTCGACCTCGCCAACAAAGAAACGACATTCCGTATTCAGTCCTTTCAGCCTTGTCCGCAAATGCCCAGTCAGAAGGGGATAGCGGCTGAAGGGGGCATTTTATACCCTGTCTTTAGGAGCTTCTGAACGGTGCAAGTGGCTTCAGTCCCTTCAGCCTGAAAAATAATCCATTCGAACGTCGGTAGTTACTGACTTAATAGAGCCTGTGTTTATCTCAAACAAAGGTTCTGTTTGGAATAAACACAGGCTCTGTTTGAGGTAAACAGACCTTCTGTTTTTTATCTGAACTATTGGTTAGTTTATTGATTTGAAGTAAGCCGGTATCCCACCAATCTTACCCTCGGTGTTGAGTACCCTTCGCCTCGGTACTGAGTGACGTTTAGCGCCGAGCTTATAAAATTCACCTCGCATGCGGAGTAGCTACAACTTGCATGCAAAGAGCTATAACCAATTAACTATGGATTTATTATTGAGGATGAAAGGACTGAAGCCACTTGCACCGTTTAGAAGCTCCTAAAGACAGGGTACAAAATAGTGCCTTCAGCCGCTATCCCCTTCTATCAAGTCGTTTGCGAGTAAAACTGAATAGTCTGAATACTGAAAGTACTCCAATTGTAGCAATGGCATTTTTATTATTTTCATCCTATTCGAGTACTAAATTGATGTATGCCCGTCCTAACTATAATAGCACATTGAGTTTGTACCATGAAAAAGACAATCGTTGTTCTTCTTTTTATGGCTTCTTTAGGTTTATTTTCAGTTCTCGTCGCAGGCGAGGTTTATGTTTCTCCGCATGGGAGTGACAGGAATGCAGGTACCAAAGAAGCTCCTTATCTTACCTTGAATCGCGCCATCAAGCAGGCTCGTGAATGGAGAAGGCTGAATCGTCCCGAGGCGGCCGGAGGAATTTGTATCTGTTTGGAAGACGGGGTTTATGCACAGTCCGCTCCTTTGTTTATCCGACCGGAGGATAGCGGCACGCCCGATTCTCCGACACTCATCCGTGCGGTGGAGAATGCGCATCCTGTCATCAGTGGCGGAGTGGCAGTGACCGGATGGAAGAAGGGATGTGATGATCCTCGGATTACAAAGGAATTAAGATCAAAAATATGGGTGGCAAAGGCGCCATCCTTTGGAAATAGAATCGTAGAAACCCGCCAGATGTGGGTAGACGGCAACAAGGCCCAGCGGGCGGCACAGTTTCCTGATGGAGTGATGGAACGGATGATTGATTTCAATCCGGAAGAACAGACGATAATAATCCCTGCTTCTCAGATCGGAAACCTCCTCAATGCCCGTCGACTGGAAATGATAGTTCATCAACGTTGGGCGATTGCCATTCTGCGTGTGAAGAGTATAGACGTTAGGGGAGAACAGGCCGTCATTCGCTTTCACGAACCGGAGAGTCATCTGGAGTTTGCCCATCCGTGGCCTCAGCCCGTCATCGGGGGAGAGAAAGGCAACTCTTCCTTTTGCCTGACGAATGCTCTGGAACTGCTGGACCAACCCGGAGAGTGGTTTCAGGAATATCCGTCGGGGACAATCTACTATTATCCCCGCTCGGAAGAAGATATGGAGACTGCCGAAGTGATCGTTCCTGCTCTGGAAACATTGATGATGGTAGACGGCACATTGGAACGCCCGGTGCGGCATATTCGAGTGGAAGGAATCACCTTTGCCCATACTTCATGGATGCGTCCTTCCTATCAGGGACATGTCACTTTGCAAGGAGGTTTTCCTCTGCTGGATGCTTATAAACTGCATGAACCGGGACTTCCGGAGAAAGCAGAACTGGAGAACCAGGCGTGGATTGCACGCCCCGAAACGGCAATACGTGTACGGGGTACTGAGCATCTTACGTTCAGTCGCTGCAGGTTCCGGCATCTGGCATCTACCGGACTGGATTATGAATGGGCTGTTTCATCTTCCGGCATAGAGAATTGTGTCTTTTCGGATATCGGCGGTACAGGCATACTGATTGGTGCATTCCCCGACGGAGGTTTTGAGACGCATGTGCCTTTCATCCCTCCGGAAGAACGTAACCTATGCACGGACATTACCATTAAAAATAATCTGATCACCGATGTGACCAATGAAGACTGGGGGTGCGTGGGGATCGGTGCGGGATACGTCAGCGGTATCGACATTTCCCATAATGAAGTCTGTCACTTGAATTATTCGGGTATTTGTGTCGGCTGGGGGTGGACATCGCTGGAAAGCGGAATGAAAAACAACCGGATAGAAGCCAACTACGTACATCACTTTGCCCGTCGTCTGTATGATGCTGGAGGACTTTATACGCTTTCCAACCAACCGGGCTCCGTGATGCGGAATAATCGGATCGAACATCTCGAAGAAGCACCTTACGCCACCAATGACAGGGCCTTTTATATTTATTTGGATGAAGCTACGGACGGATATACGATTGAAAACAACTGGTGTCCGACTGAACGTTTCGACTCGAATCGTCCCGGCAACCGGAATGTATGGAGAAATAACGGATCACAAGTGGCAGACAGCATTAAAAATAAAGCCGGAAGGATAAAACCGGAGTAAGTACAGTCCGACACTGAGCCTATCGCAGTGTCGGGCTGTGCAAAAAGTGGGGCCATAGAGACTTGTGAAGTCTGCATGAGTATAGATAAATAAAGATAAAACTAATAATAATAGATCATAAATGAAACCTACTAATTACCATTTGTTCGATTTCCTTGATTTCGATACAGAGTTATCAAGGGATGAGTCACTTTGGAAAGCCTGTAAACCGACAGCCGTTTACGAAAAGGATGGGGATATCTGTGTCACGGTCCCCTTTCAAAAACAGCTGTTAGCTAATGATATGGTTGCGGATACGGCTGTCCCCCGAGAAGAATATACGTTGATCATACGCCAGTATAATATCGGCATTACCCGTCTGTTTCTTGGATTTGGTGAATATGAACTGACAGATCAGTCGGAAATGCTGCAATTCAGCGAACGGATTCGCAGAGTACCTTTGTCTGTAGAGAAGCAGGGAGGCAAATGGATTCTTTTCACCCAAGACGGGACGAAGCGTGCCGTTATCAATGTAGAAGAGCCGGCTTTGGACCGATGGAGCGAGTTACTGCCCGATCCTCAGGAAACACTGGACATCACTCTGTATCCTGACGGCAAACGGGAAATCCGCCTGGCAGCATACGATCATTTCTCGCCTCCCCGCTATGACGGACTGCCCATTGCCTTCTGCAAACGGACGGGCAAAAAGGAACGTGCCACCCTTTCTTTCGAGAGCCGGCCGGATGAATGCTTTGCAGGAACCGGAGAGCGTTTCTTCAAAATGGACTTGAGCGGACAGACGCTTTTCCTCAAGAATCAGGATGGGCAGGGAGTAAATAACCGGCGTACCTATAAGAATATACCTTTCTATCTCTCCAGCCGGATGTACGGGACTTTTTACCATACCTGCGCCCACAGCAAACTTTCGCTGGCGGGACATTCCACCCGCTCCGTACAGTTCCTGAGCGATCAGGCTATGCTGGATGCATTTGTCATTGCCGGCGATACGATGGAAGAGATACTTCGCGGCTACCGTGACCTGACCGGATATCCTTCGATGCCTCCTCTCTGGAGCTTCGGAGTGTGGATGAGCCGGATGACTTATTTCAGTGCCGACGAAGTAAATGAGATCTGCGACCGTATGCGTGCCGAACATTATCCCTGCGATGTCATCCATCTGGATACCGGATGGTTCAGAACCGACTGGCTGTGTGAATGGAAGTTTAACGAGGAACGTTTTCCCGACCCGAAAGGATTCATTCAGAGATTGAAGAAGAACGGTTATCGTGTGTCCTTATGGCAGTTACCTTATGTTGCTGAAGATGCGGAACAGATCGAAGAGGCAAAGGCGAATGAGTATATAGCTCCTCTGACGAAGCAGCAGGACACGGACGGTTCCAACTTCTCGGCTCTGGATTATGCGGGTACTATCGACTTTACTTATCCGAAGGCAACCGAATGGTACAAGGGGCTATTAAAGCAACTTCTGGATATGGGAGTCACCTGTATTAAAACCGATTTCGGAGAAAATATCCACATGGATGCTGTCTACAAGGGCATGAAACCGGAACTGTTGAATAACCTGTATGCCTTGCTCTATCAGAAAGCAGCTTACGAAATAACAAAGGAGGTAACAGGGGACGGCATTGTCTGGGCACGTGCCGCTTGGGCGGGTTGCCAGCGTTATCCGTTGCACTGGGGAGGTGACTCCTGCAGTTCATGGGATGGCATGGCCAGTTCACTCAAAGGAGGCCTGCACTTCGGTTTATCGGGCTTTGCCTTCTGGAGCCATGATGTCCCCGGATTCCATACCTTGCCCAATTTTATGAACTCAATCGTAGCGGAGGACGTCTATATGCGCTGGACCCAGTTTGGAGTGTTCACCTCACACATCCGTTATCATGGAACCAATAAGCGGGAACCCTGGCATTATCCGGCTATCGCCCCGCTGGTGAAGAAGTGGTGGAAACTGCGCTACTCGTTGATTCCCTACATCATAGAGCAAAGTAAACTGGCTGTAGAAAGTGGCTGGCCATTGTTACAGGCACTCATCCTGCATCATCCGGAAGATAAACTCTGCTGGCATATCGATGACGAATATTACTTCGGCAATGATTTCCTGGTAGCTCCGGTGATGAATAGCGAAAACCGTCGCGACATTTATCTCCCCGAAGGACAGTGGGTGAATTTCTTTACCGGCGAACGGTTGCAAGGCGGACGCTGGCTGAAAGAGGTGTATGTGCCCTTGGAAGAGATGCCTGTTTATGTGCGTGAGAATGCCGTTATCCCGATTTATCCGGAGGAAGTGAATTGTACGGACGAGATGGATTTAAGCAAAAGTATTGCCTTGCGCATAGATCATAATTACAAAGGATTTTGGACTAAATAAAGAATAGCGATGAAAACTTGGAAAACAAACTTAGAAGAAACGAAACAGCGTTATATAAATTGGTGGAATCATAAAGGAATTATTCTTTCTATGTGGGAACACTTTCAGGAAGGCGTGAAACCGCACGCCGACATTGCTCCACCTGCTCCGGCAAGGGATTTGTCGCAGAAGTGGTTCGACCCTCAATGGCGGGCGGAATATCTGGATTGGTATGTCGCTCACAGTAGTCTGATGGCGGATATGCTGCCTGTTGCAAATACTCAGTTGGGTCCCGGCTCACTGGCTGCTATTCTGGGCGGAGTGTTTGAAGGAGGCGAAGATACGATCTGGATACATCCCGATCCGAACTTTAATGATGAGATCGTATTCAATCCCGAACATCCGAACTGGCTCTTGCATAAAGAACTTCTGAAAGCCTGTAAGGCTAAAGCCAACGGAAACTACTTTGTTGGTATGCCCGACCTGATGGAAGGACTGGATGTATTGGCAGCTTTGAAAGGTACGGATATGGTATTGCTGGATACGGTGATGCAACCCGAAGTGCTGGAGCAACAGATGCAGCAGATCAATGACATCTATTTTAAAGTCTTTGATGAACTCTACGACATTATCCGTGAAGGGGATGAAATGGCATTCTGCTATTTCTCTTCATGGGCTCCGGGCAAGATGAGTAAGTTGCAGAGCGATATTTCTACCATGATCAGTCAGGATGATTATCGTCGTTTTGTGCAGCCGTTTATTCGTGAGCAATGTCAGAAAATCGATTATACGCTCTATCATCTTGATGGAGTGGGAGCGATGTATCACCTTCCCGCCTTGCTGGAGATTGAAGAACTGAATGCCATCCAATGGACGCCCGGTGTCGGCGAGCCGCAGGGAGGTTCTCCGAAGTGGTACGATTTATATAAGAAGATATTGGCAGGAGGCAAGAGCGTAATGGCTTGCTGGGTGACTCTGGAGGAACTGAAACCTTTGTTGGACCATATCGGGGCAGACGGAGTGCATCTGGAAATGGATTTCCACAATGAGAGGGAAGTGGAGCAGGCAATGAGAATCATTGAGGAATATACCGGCTCTTCTTCGTCTGTGTCTGCAGATGTTCACACGAATCAACCCGTTGGAGAACAGGATAATGCACAGGAAAGTATTCGGATCAGAGAAGAAAAGTCTCAGGAAGAGGATCGGCTGAAACCTTTGTATGATGCCATTGTAGCCGGAAAACTGGAACCGGCTGTTGAAGTTACAAAGGATGCCATTGCTGCCGGGGTACTCCCGCAGGATATTATCAATGGTTATATGATTACAGCTATGGGCGAAGTCGGTCAGCGTTTTCAGGACGGCAAGGCCTTTGTTCCTCAGCTTCTCATGGCGGGGCGTGCCATGAAAGGAGCTTTGGAACTTTTGAAACCTTTACTGGCGGGGAATGCATCTGCTACTATCGGGAAAATTGTGATCGGTACTGTAAAAGGAGATTTGCATGATATTGGAAAGAACCTCGTGGCTTCCATGCTGGAAGGTTGTGGCTTCGAAGTGATTAATATCGGTATTGATGTCACTTGCGACAAGTTTGTTGAAGCGGTGAAGGAAAACAAAGCGGACATTTTATGTATGAGTGCCTTGCTGACTACCACTATGACTTATATGCAGGATGTGATCCGGGCATTGGAAGAGGCGGGTATCCGCGATCAGGTAAAAGTGATGATCGGAGGAGCGCCCGTGAGTCAGGGATTTGCCGATGAAATTGGTGCTGACGGGTATAGTGATAATGCTAATACTGCCGTGGCGGTCGCCAAAGTGCTGATGGGGAAAAGAGATTAAGAATATTTTAATTGTTAATACTTGAATTATGCATGCGAAATTCTTAGACACACTGGATTGGGGCATTCTGATTGCCTATTTTCTGATTCTTATCGCCATTGGTATATGGGCAAGTTCCAAACGAAAGAAGGGGAGCAGTCTCTTTTTGGCGGAACATTCTTTGAGATGGCACCACATCGGATTCTCCATGTGGGGGACTAATGTGGGGCCGTCTATGTTGATAGCTTCTGCCAGTGCCGGATTTACTACCGGCATCGTTTCGGGCAATTATGCCTGGTATGCCTTCGTTTTTATATGCCTGCTTGCTTTTGTTTTCGCTCCCTGTTACTTGGGTTCTCGTGTTTCCACCTTGCCGGAGTTTATGGGAAAGCGGTTCGGACAGTCTACCCGTAATATCTTGGCATGGTATACGATTGTTACAATCTTGATTTCCTGGCTGGCATTGACATTGTTTGCGGGTGGCGTTTTGATTCGTCAGGTATTCGATATGCCGATGTGGCAGTCCGCTTTGATATTGCTGATCATATCCGCATTCTTTACGATGCTCGGAGGATTGAAAGCGGTTGCCTACACGAATGTTTATCAGATGATCCTGTTGATTCTTGTTTCGGCTGCGTTGGCTATTGTAGGAATCTATAAAGTTGGTGGTATATCGGCTCTGACAGATGCCGTTCCGGCAGACTTCTGGAATCTGTTCAGACCGAATGATGATACCGCTTTCCCTTGGTTGCCGATTATTTTGGGATATCCTGTGATGGGAGTATGGTTCTGGTGTACGGATCAGTCGATGGTACAGCCTGTGTTGGCAGCCAAAAGTCTGAAAGAAGGACAGTTGGGAACGAACTTTACCGGATGGCTCAAAATACTGGATGTTCCTCTTTATATTCTTCCGGGTATCATCTGTCTGGCCTTGTTTCCGCAGTTGGAGAATCCCGATGAGGCGTATATGACGATGGTAACCCATTTGTTTCCTGTCGGGATGGTGGGACTGGTGTTGGCTGTGTTGACTGCCGCACTTGTCAGTACTATCGGATCGGCATTGAATGCTTTGAGTACCGTGTTTACAATGGATATTTATGTGAAGAAGATTCGCCCGCAGGCGAAGCAGAAGGAGATCATCCGGATCGGACAAGTGGTGACGGTAGCCGGTGCTCTGATATCGGTAATCATAACAATCGCCATTGACAGCATTCACGGACTGAATCTATTCAATGTTTTCCAGTCTGTATTGGGATTCATTGCGCCTCCTATGGCGGCAGTTTTCCTTTTTGGCGTTTTCTGGAAGCGTACGACTACGTTGGCTGCTAACGCTGCTCTGACAGTGGGGACAGTATTCAGTATAGGGGTAGGTGTATTGTATCTGTGGGTATTTCCTGCGGATCAATATCCTGCATGGCCTCACTTTATGCTGTTATCCTTCTATCTGTTCGTTATTATCGGGATAGGGATGGTGGTTGTCAGTCTATTGGATAAGACTCCTCAGACGGAAATATTGAATATGGAGAAGATCGAAGAAAAGCCTGCCCGCATCGTACTTATCTTATGGGGGTTGCTTATCGTGACTATGATAGGACTTTACATCTTCTTTAATGGTCATTAAAGAAGATGTAAAGCTGACTTTTTAGTTAGCCCCCGATCGCAAATTTATCTGTGTTTTCTTTTGCGATAACAGTTTTCGTAAGTGCACAGTCCACAAGTGTATTCAAGCTTGCGGACATTAGTGCCCGTTCCGATGACGCCACTAACTGATTTGATGGGTACCATGAGGCTGGAATCTGTCAACCGGATGCCACAGGGAGCAGCTACGGGGAACAATGGGAACAGTTTTTGTTGTTCCGAAACGTGCCATCCACAGTATCCCGGACTGTATCGGTTGGTATGTTTCCAGTTCTTCTCCCGTATATATTCAGCCAAAGCGACTTCCATGCAATCAGCCGTCTTTTCTGCAATAATACTCCCTAACGAGTCTGCTATGTATATTTTGACTATATCTCCTTCTTGTTGCAACGTATGCTGAAATACCTCAAACTCAGTTCCGGCAGTAGCTGCAAAAAAGACAAACGCTTCCGATCCTCTTAATTGACGGGCGATGGTTTTACCAACAGAGAAAACGGTACTTTTACTTTGTGTAGAAAAAGTGTTTTGCTTAGGGCTCCGTGTGGGAATGGTGTCTTGTATAGGATTGACAGTGGGTGGATGGATGCTTTGTACGCTAAGAGTCTCTTTTTCGATATCAAGTGTACCTTCCATAAAGAAGAATGCGAACCGAGGGCGAAGCAGGGGAGTAATCCGTTTTAGCAACGTATTAGTCTCATCTATCACCATCTGATCCGGTATAGAATCTTTGTACCCCATCGCTTCATAAATTTCGGACGATAGGATTCGTAAGTCTTGATAAGTGAGTTCTTGCTCAATCATTATTAACTGACATTATCTGAATGACAGCCTAATTTCGAGTTTCATTGAACTCTTCCAATGCTGTATAAAAAGCATTTATATTAGCTAATGGCGTATATGGCGGTATATCGCAACCGCTCGACAGAACGAAGTTCGGATATGCGGAAGTGGCTTCCAATAACTGGAGAGTCGCTTTTTTCATTTCCTCTGGACTCAACATCTTAAAAAGGCTGACCGGATCAAGATTACCCATCGCAAGAGCATCGGCAGGAACTTCTTTCAATGCTTCTTCCATGTTGATTTTATTTCCGAAATGATAGGCTGCCGCACCCGTATATACCATAGCCTGGGTGCAATTTCCTGTATTCCCGCAATTATGAAGTACAACGGTGAAATGATCATCCTGAACCTTCTCAACTATTTCTTTTACGAATACAGAAGAGTATTGCAGGCAATCTTCATTGGATAATAATCCGGCAGCAGGTTCCGCCATTACCACTCCATTCACTCCGGTCGCTTTCAGAGCCATGCAGTACCGAATAATGAAATCGGTACATTTGCGCAGCAAAGTGTTGGCTGCCTCGGGGCTGATATAAATCAGCATCATGATCTCAGACATATCATATAAGCGTCCCGCTAATGAATAAGGACCGATACAACCAGCCAGCACCGGACGGTCTGTGATATTCTTTGCAGTCAGCATATTCGCTTTGAGATATTGTGCAATCCTTCCTTTATTCAGTGCCGGTATTTCCAAGGCCTCAATAGCAGTTTCGTCTGCAAGCAAACGACCGGATACGCTTGGAACTTCATTCTCCGGAAATACAATTTCGGCTCCGAATGCTTCCGCCTCTACCGTTAAATCCATAATAACCGTTGCGGCAGCAGAAGGATATTTGTCGCAGAGCGCTTTGATTGCTTCATAATGCACCTGTCCGTTCGTTACTGCATCATGAACCGTCTTTCCGATAAACTCGATGCCCGGATGTGTCATGATAGGAATGGAAATGACCTTTTTATTCAGGATCGTCTGATTGATCCAGTCTTTCATATTCAGTTTACCCATAACTTCTGTTTTTTAACTTCGTCATATAGTAAGACGATGCAGGTACCCTTTTGTAATCAGTACTTATAAATAAAGCTGTTCTTCAAGAAAGAAGAACAGCTTTATTTATATTTGAATGCTTATCAGGCTTTATTTTACCGGAATCTTATCAATACGATTTTGATGGCGTCCCCCCTCAAACTGTGTTGAGAAGAACTCTGTCAATATCATGTCCGCCTCCTCAGTGCTGATGAAGCGTCCCGGCATCACGAGAATATTGGCGTCATTATGTTGACGGGCCAGATGTGCGATTTCTGCATTCCAGCAAAGAGCAGCACGTATTCCCTGATGCTTGTTCAGAGTCATGTTGATTCCGTTTCCGCTGCCGCAGATCGCAATACCAGGATAACATTCACCCGATTCTACTGCTAGGGCCAGCGGATGGGCATAGTCCGGATAATCTACGCTTGCGGCAGAGTTGGTTCCGAAATCTTTGTAAGCCCAGCCTTTTACTTCCAGCCAGCCGCGAACATATTCTTTTAGTTCAAAACCGGCGTGGTCGCATGCTAATCCAATTGTTTTCATTAAATCATTGCTTTTACCTGATTATATACGTTCTCGGCAGTAAATCCAAGTTTTTCATCCAATACTGTGTAAGGAGCAGAGAAACCGAAAGATTCCAATCCCCATACTTTGCCGTGGCAACCTACCAGACCTTGAAGAGTGACAGGCAAACCGGCAGTAAGACCGAATATCTTGGCATCAGCCGGAAGAACTGATTCCTGATATTCCTTAGACTGGCTGCGGAACAGACCTTCTGATGGTGCAGATACGATACGAACTTTTACGCCATCCTTGCGAAGCAACTCTGTACCGGCTACCAAAGTAGACACTTCGGAACCTGAAGCTACCAGGATTACATCCGGATTTTCGTCTGAACCGGCTACGATATAAGCACCCTTGGCTGCTTGTTCGTAATCAGTTCCGGCAGGCAGGTTAGCGATATTCTGACGGGAGAAGATCAGACCTGTCGGAGTAGACATATTTTCCATGGCAAGTTTCCATGCGATAGTCGTTTCTTCCGCATCAGCCGGACGAAGTACCAACATAGAGTTGTGTCCCTTGTGGTTTTTCAGTTTCTCCATCAGGCGGATTTGAGCTTCCTGTTCTACCGGTTCATGAGTAGGACCGTCTTCACCTACGCGGAATGCATCATGAGTCCAGATGAACTTCACAGGCTGTTCCATCAGAGCAGCCATACGTACGGCAGGTTTCATATAGTCGGAGAATACGAAGAAGGTACCGCAAGCAGCGATCACACCACCGTGAAGTGACATACCGATACAGATACAAGCCATTGATAATTCAGATACACCGGCCTGGAAGAATGCACCGCTGAAATCGCCCTTCTTGAAAGAATGAGTTTTCTTCAGGAAACCGTCAGTCTTGTCAGAGTTAGAAAGGTCGGCAGAAGCAACGATCATATTTTCTACCTGCATTGCAAGAGCACCCAGAACAGTTGCAGAAGCGGCACGAGTGGCAGTACCTGCTTTTTGTTCGATGGCAGCCCAGTCTACTTTAGGAGCTTTGCCGGAGAAGAATGCTTCCAGTTTAGCTGCCAGTTCCGGATTGGCTTTGGTCCATTTGGCCTTCTTTGCATATCTTTCAGCTACGATTTTCTTTAATTCTGCTGCTCTCTTTGCATACAGTTCGGCTACTTCCGGGAAAATCACGAACGGATTGACAGGATCGCCACCCAAATTCTTGATTGTATTTACATAGGCGTCGCCACCGAGTGGAGCGCCGTGTGTAGCACAGTTGGCTTCGTAGCTGCTACCGTCTGCTTTGCGTGCGCCTTTACCCATAACGGTTTTACCGATAATCAGAGTCGGGCGCTCTTTTTCTGTCTGAGCTTCTTTGATAGCTGCACGGATTTCGTCAGGATCATTACCATTGATGCTGAGTACGTTCCATCCCCATGCTTCATATTTCATGGCAGTGTCTTCAACGGTTACATCTTTCGTTTCTGTAGAAAGCTGAATATCGTTGGAGTCGTAGAACATGATCAGGTTGTCCAGTCCCAATGCACCGGCAATGCGTCCGGCACCCTGAGAGATTTCTTCCTGAATACCACCATCGGAAATGTATGCGTAAATAGTCTGATTCATTACTTCATTGAAGCGTGCTTTCAGGAATTTAGCTGCGATAGCGGCACCTACAGCGAAAGTATGTCCCTGTCCCAGCGGACCGGAAGTATTTTCGATACCACGCATGATGTCTACTTCCGGATGTCCCGGAGTAGGGCTTCCCCATTGGCGAAATTCTTTTAGTTCGTCCAAAGTGAACTTACCTGTCAATGCCAATGTAGAATAGAGCATCGGAGACATATGACCCGGATCAAGGAAGAAACGGTCACGACCTTCCCAACGCGGATTTTCAGGATCGTATACTAGAAACTCAGAGAAGAGTACATTTACAAAGTCAGCACCACCCATGGCGCCACCCGGGTGACCGGAATTGGCTTTCTCAACCATTGAAGCAGCAAGAATACGGATGTTATCCGCTGCACGATTCATAAGTTTATTATCGTTCATATCTTTAATAATTAATAGATTTGCTAGTCTGTCAATGTGCCAATTACTTGGCATATTTCTCATAATGTTGGCAAAGATAGCTCTTTATGTGTAATTAACCATCCAAAAGAGCTATCTTTTTTGTAGGCTTTTTAACAGCCTTCTTGTTTACAATACAGTAAGTATTTACTATTAGATTACTGTAACTCTAAAGTAACAATTGACTTAGCCGGTAGTTTTACCTTCATAATTCCTTTATTGATTTTTACCTCTTTGAAGGAAGCCGGTTTTACAATATTAGGTTTTTCGAAAGAGTTGTAATCAGTCAGATTAGCAGAAGTCAGGATTTCTCCAATCGCCTTTTTGGCATTTACGTCCGGAAGATTGACTGTGATTTCCTGTGCGTTGTCTGCATCTACGTTGGAGAGAGAAATATGGATCACTCCGTTCTTGTTCTTAGAAGCTGTTGCGCTGACCATGGGAACTGTACGGTTATCGCGTACGTTCATTTTCTCGCAAGTCAGGTCGAGTGGAAGATAGGTTGCATCCTGATGCACTTTGTACATCTTAAATACATAATAAGTAGGAGTAAGTACCATATCTTTGTCTTTAGTCAGGATCATAGATTGCAGAACGTTGACTATCTGAGCAATGTTCGCCATTTTCAGACGGTCGGTATATTTGTGGAATACATCGAGGCTTAAAGAAGCAACGAAGGCATCACGCAATGTGTTTTGCTGATACAGATGACCTCTGACCGTTCCTGGTTCTTCGTCCCACCAAGTGCCCCATTCGTCAAGCAAAAGGGCAATCTTCTTGTCTTTATCATATTTGTCCATGATGGCGCAATGTTTTTTGATGACATCTTCCACTTCAAGACATTTGCCCATCGTCCAGTAATAATCGTCTTTGTTGAATTGGGTTGCCGCGCCTTTGCTGCCGCTCCATCCTGTAACTGTATAGTAGTGTAAGGATAGACCTTGCATCCGGTGACCGACACGATTCATCAGTACATCCGTCCAGTTATAGTCGTAATCACTGGCACCACTGGCTATCTTAAACAGATGATTACCGTCATAGTTACGGCAATAAGTAGAATAACGGCGATACAGATCGGCATAATATTCAGGACGCATGCTGCCGCCGCATCCCCAGCTTTCATTTCCTACACCGAGATATTTTACTTTCCATGCCTTGTCTCGGCCATTCTTGCGACGCAGATTTGCCATTGGAGAATCACCGTCGGAAGTCATGTACTCCACCCATTTGGCGAGTTCTTCTACCGTGCCGCTGCCTACGTTTCCACTTATATATGGTTCGCAGCCCAGCATTTCGCAAAGGTTCAGAAATTCGTGTGTTCCGAAACTGTTGTCTTCAATCGTTCCTCCCCAGTTGTTGTTCACCATCTTCGGGCGGTTTTCTTTGGGACCGATACCGTCCATCCAGTGATATTCGTCTGCAAAGCAGCCGCCCGGCCAGCGGAGAACAGGAACAGACAAGTCTTTTAATGCATTAAATACGTCCGTGCGGTATCCTTTGATATTAGGAATATCCGAATTTTCGCCTACCCAAAGACCACCGTAGATACATGAACCCAGGTGTTCGGCAAATTGGCCGTAGATTTCCTTCGGGATAATTTCTTTGCCTTGGTCGGCATGTACAGTGATGGTAGCACTTTTTTGTGCAGAAAGAGATACCGAGGCTGCCAGAAAGGCCGTGCTGACTAATAGTTTTGCTTTCATAAATGGAATTTGTTTAAATGATTATATAGAAGTTTGATTTTTACGATGATCATTCTCTTGTTCTTACGGTTACTTCAGTAAGCGTACTTCATAAACGGCAGAGGTCCATTCTGTTCCGTCCGGCTTAAAAAGAATCTCGCAGCTTCCTACTTTTAATTTACGGGGCAGGAGATAACAGAGTCTGATAAAACCGTCTTTGTCGGCTTTGCTCACAGTGGGATGAACGGTCAGTTTTTCGTTATTCAGCAGGATCACTGCTTTGTTACGGTCTTCTTGCCGTACGGTGATCATAAGCTGGCTTGCTTCTTCTTTTATTTTCAGGTTATAGCTGAACCAACCTTTAGCCCGGCGGAAATGACGGTCTTTGTGGGTTCCGGTTTCGGAAGCTTCATATTGAATGCTATGATCAGATTCCGGTTGCTGTTCACCGGGGAAGATCAAGTCAACTGTCCGGTTCGCCAGGTCGGTCGCTTTCTGTTCGGCTGTAGCCATTTCTTCCTGAATCGTTTTGAACTGTTCTTCACTGGCTTGGCGGAAATAAACGGCATAACGGGAATTATGCAGGCGGAAGAACGGAATAAGCTCCAGTGATTTACTCTTTTGTGTCGGATAAACGTTTCCATCATAACTAAAAGCTAGTTTGCTTCCGCTCAGTTTGTGAAGAGAATGGCGGATAGAATCGGGATTCCCGATCAGCATCGGGATCTCCTGCAAAGGTGTTTGCCGACCGTGGGCAATGTGACCGCCGCGGCTGTCGTCTGCATAGATTCCGTCAAGGTTTTCTGTTCCTGTAGAAGTTGCAAGAACGATGGGACCGTATAAGAAAGCATAGTAATCTTTCTTGTCGGGAATCTGCTCCAGACTGACCTTCATAGGCAGATGGAAGGTGATCATATCTCCTTTTTTCCACTTACGCCGGATTGGGAGGTACGTACTGGCTCCCGTCTGTATGTCAGATAGGTGTTTCTTACCGTTGATGGTGATTTCATACCCTTTTGAGTTTCCTGCCCATTCCGGTATACGAATCATTAATGTCAGGTTCTTCTTAGCGGCTTTGTCTATTCGTAAGGTAACTTTTTCATCATCGGGGAAGAGAGTTTCCTGCGTTAATGTAACGCCTTGTTCTTTCCAGTTCAGTTGTGAAGGAATAAAAAGATTGACGTAAAGCGTATCTTGTTGATGCGCATAAATAAATTCACCATACTTGGTATGATTTTCCAAGCCTGAACCGACACAGCACCACATCGATGTTTCCGGTTGCGAGTATACCCGATAATGTCCGGGACGCATCGGAGTAAAGTAGACGAATCCGCCTTTATCCGGTTCTTGTGATGACAGGATATGATTGTAGAGTGCACGTTCATAATAATCTACATAACGTGGGTCCGGTTTGTTGGAGTTGTCAACGTCTCCGGAGTTCTGATAAAGCATTTTGGTCAGCCGGAGCATGTTGTAAGTATTGCAAGTCTCCGGTCCCTGAACGTCATTCAGCATAGACGTAAAGTTGTCCGATGGATGAAAATGTTCGCGTACGCTGTTCCCGCCGATACACACGGAACGGTGATTGACTACGGTATTCCAGAAAAAACGGGCTGCATGATCCCATTCTGCTGCATGATTCCAGTCTTTGTCATTCTTTGAAACTTCGGCTACCCGTTTGTATCCGATTACTTTAGGAATTTGTGTGTTGGCATGCATTCCGTTTAACCTGTCTTCGTTTTTGATAAGCGGGTCGAGAATGACTTTATGAGAGAAACGGCGTGCCAGTTTCAGGTATTTCTTATCGCCTGTTATTTCCGCTACATCCGCAAACGTTTCATTTAAGCCGCCGTGTTCACTGCGGAGCATATCCTGCATTTGGTTGTCGCTAAGACCGGAAGTAATATCAATCATCCAGTCGGTAAGATCAATCAGCATCTGACGTGCCAGATCGCTGTGAGCATACAGGTAAGCGTCCCGCAGTCCGGCATACGTTTTGTGTATATTATAGAGGGGTACCCATTTGCCGTTTAAGCTGAAGCCTCCGGCACGAATGTCACCTGCTTTGATTTCTTTCCAAAGTTGGAGGCTACCGGGTGTTCCTCCGATAAATCCTGTGCCGACAGCTTGCTGTGCACGGTGTAGTTCGTTGAGCATATAGTTGAGGCGGTGGTATATCGCCGTATCTCCGGTGGCGGCATACATCATGGAAAGTGCGGAAAGGTAATGTCCGCCGATGTGACCGTCCAGTCCTGTATTCTCCCAGTTGGTATAGCTTGGGGCTTTGGGTGTCAGTCCGGCTTCGCGAAGGAAAGGAGCTGATAATCTGTCCGGGTCGAGAGCTAAGATATAATGTAAATCAGTCTGTTGAGCTTGCAGAAAAGGACTGCTTAATAACTTCACATCTTGAAGGGAAAAGTAAGAGACCTGATGGTTCGTCTGGGCTTTTCCGATGGAGATGGATATAATAAGGGCAAGTATGAACGAGGTGGTTTTCATGATAATAGCTTCCCCCTGACCCCCTCCAAAAAGGAGAGGGAATGAGGATATTTATGTTAATACTAAATTCAGGGAAAGGGGGAGAAAGGTCTCCGTGAAGCCGCTTATTTGAATTTGACGGCTGCTTCTTCTATAGGCAAACCTGCCTTGTAGCTTTCGATGTATGTGTTGAAGCCGGCTACATCTTCGGGTGTGGGTGATACCTCGGCACCAGCATCGCTGACAAATACACTTTCATCCAGGAAATCGGCAAGAGATTGACCCTTTTTATTGTTTACCAGGTAAGAACCCAGCAGGGCAATTCCCCATGCACCGCCTTCACCGGCTGTTTCCATAACAGATATGGGCGAGTTGATGGCTGCTGCAAGTACTCTTTGACCGACTCCTTTGGTTCTGAACAATCCTCCGTGACCTGTGATTCTGTCGACTTTGATCTTTTCTTCGTTGAACAAGATGTCGTTGCCAATCTTGAGAACTCCGACTGAGGCGTACAAATGAGCCCGCATAAAGTTTGCAAGGTTGAACTTGTCATTGGCCGAACGTACGAACAAAGGTCTTCCCTCGGCAAGTCCCGTAACAGGTTCGCCTGAAATGTAGTTGTAGGAGAGGAGACCACCGCAATCGGTATCACCGGTAAGGGCAATGTTATAAAGTTTGCCATAGAGTTCATCCATATCTACAGGTATACCCAGAAGTTCTTGGTATTCTTTGAACAGGTTGACCCATGCGTTAAGATCCGAAGTACAGTTGTTGCAATGTACCATGGCTACGAGGCTTCCGTCGGGAGTGGTGACCATGTCGATCATTTCGTATGGCTTCGACAATTCTTTTTCCAATACGATCATAGAGAAAGAAGAAGTACCTGCCGATACGTTGCCGGTGCGTTGCTTGACGGCGTTGGTTGCTACCATGCCGGTGCCTGCGTCTCCTTCCGGTGGGCAGACCGGTATTCCTGCCTTCAGATGACCGGATGCATCGAGTTTTTTACAGCCTTCCGGTGTGAGGACACCGGCATTTTCACCAGCCGACAATACTTTGGGCAGAATGTCTTCCAGTTTCCAACTGTATTCTTTCGAAGCAATCAGATTGTTGAATTTGGCCACCATTTCGGCGGAATAGTTGTTGGTAGTCGGATCTATGGGGAGCATACCCGATGCGTCACCAATGCCCAACACCTTTTCGCCTGTTATCTGCCAATGTACATAACCTGCAAGAGTTGTCAGGAACTTGATGTCTTTGACGTGCGCTTCGTTGTCCAGAATAGCCTGGTACAAATGAGAAATGCTCCATCTCAAAGGGATGTTATAGACAAATAATTCGGATAATTCTGCCGCAGCACGGCCTGTATTGGTATTTCTCCAAGTGCGGAAAGGCACGAGGATTTCTTCTTTTTCATTGAAAGGCATGTAACCATGCATCATGGCGCTGACACCGATGGCTGCCAGTGTTTCGATCTCTGTGTCGTATAATTTCTTCACGTTGGAGCGGAGGTCGGCGTAGCAATCTTGCAGTCCGGACCAGATGGCATCAATGCTGTAAGTCCAAAGTCCGTTGACCAGTTGATTTTCCCATGTGTGGCTGCCTTGAGCGATAGGTTTGTTTTCCTGGTCAATCAGAACAGCTTTTATTCGTGTAGAACCGAGTTCTATGCCAAGGATGGCTTTACCTGTCTCGATGGTTGATTTTGCATCTAATTTCATGTTGGAAACCGATATTTTAAGGTATAACAATAAGTGTGGAGAACAAAAACTGAGTCTGCTTTCAAAAGGCGGAAGTGTCTTTAATTCGGGTTGAATTAAAAGTCGCCAGTATCCATATTGTGTGTGACTAAAAAGTCGGTACCAATGGAGATGGTACCGATTTTTTTAAGTGGACTCAGTGATTGGTTTTTAGCAAAGCGCTTTGTTCAGCATATAATATACTTCATTCATGCGCAGTTCTTTCTTGAAGCAGCTGATAGTCGTATCTTTATTGATATGTACCATTTCAATGCCTGCGATTTCTGCATAATCTTCCCAGTATTCTGCTGTCAAGTCGTATGAGAAGCAAGAGTGGTGAGTTCCACCGGCCAGAATCCATGCGCCTGCGCCTACTTCGAGGTTAGGCATCGGAATCCAGAGTGCGGAAGCAACCGGCAATTTCGGAAGTGGTTTCGGTTCGATACATTCTACATCGTTTACGATCAGACGGAAACGGTTACCCATATCCACTACAGTTGCGGTGCAGCCTGTTCCTGTCTTTGAAGTGAACACAAGACGGGCAGTCTGGCTCTTACGGATACCTATGCCGAGGAAGTGTACTTCCAGACGAGGCTTGTTAGCTGCGATAAGCGGACAGATCTCCAACATATGTGACTGTAGGATAGAACTGTTGGCACCATCAAAGTTCAGTGTATAGTCTTCGAGGAATGAACAGCCTTTCGGAAGTCCTTGATTCATTACCCATACAGTACGATAAAGAGCAGCCGATTTCCAGTCACCTTCAGCACCGAATCCGTAGCCTTCTGCCATCAGGCGTTGAGAAGCCAGTCCCGGAATCTGATCGAAATAGCTACCGTCAGTCTGACCCAGATCGTCAAAGTTGGTAGTGAATCCTTTGGCGCCTTTCGCTTTGAGGATAGCACGGAGAGCAAGCTCGGCTTTGGCAGCATTCCATACTTTCTGATAAGCTTCGGTTGATTTGTCTTCCAGAGAAGCGTCGTGATCGTAGTCATTGAAGTAAGTAGCTACCAAAGCATCTACATCAGCATTTTTGATATCTTTGTGATATTCCATCAGCTCGCTTGCCGGGCAATAATCTACATGATAGCCCATGCGTTGTTCTGCTTCTACCTTGTCACCATCGGTTACGGCTACATTATTCATCTGATCGCCGAAACGGATGATCAGCATATCCTGAGAGTCTGCCCAACCTGCGCAAACACGCATCCAGACAGCAATCTTATGCAATGTTTCTTCTTCTTTCCAGTACCCTACCACTACTTTGCGACGGATGCGCATACGGGTACAGATATGTCCGAACTCGCGGTCGCCGTGAGCTGACTGGTTCAGATTCATAAAGTCCATATCCATTGTATCCCAAGGAATTTCCTTGTTGAATTGAGTATGCAGGTGCAGCAATGGTTTCTTTAATTGTTGCAGACCATGAATCCACATTTTAGCAGGAGAGAAAGTATGCATCCAAGTGATGACGCCTACACATTTGTCATCGTTGTTGGCTGCTTTGAATACAGCTTCCACCTCTTTAGAAGAGTTGGCCGTTCCTTTGTATACTACTTTAACAGGAAGTTTGCCCGATTCATTCAGACCGTTAACCATTTCGTTAGAGTGTGCGTCTACTGCGATTACTGCATCACCTCCGTACAAGAGCTGTGCTCCTGTTACGAACCATACTTCATACTGATCAAATACGTTATTCATAATTTATTGAATTGACAATTGACAATTGACAATTGACAATGAGAGAATGTCGAAAGTCAAATGGCAATTGCGGGTTATTATTAATTGTTTTTTGTTGTTTTAATTATAGATATTAATAATTTGTTTATTTCTGTGCTGTCATTATTGATGCTCTCATATTGTTCCCGAGTGATATACTCTGTTCTAATCAATAATTCCAGCCAATACTCTGTTTCGTTCGCTTCCTTAAGTGCTATATTCAGCTTATTAATAAAATCAGCCCGACTTTGTGCTTGCTCAGCCTCACGAATATTGGCACCAATACTGGTCCCGGATCGCAATATTTGCTTACTCATCACAAACTCCTTTTGTTCATTTACTAAAAACTTATATAAATTCACAATCCGAACAGCGAACTCCAAACTTTTATCTTTTACTACATTATCCTTCATGTCCTCTCGCATTAATTGTCAATTGTCAACTGTCAATTGTCAATTATTTTATTGTCCGTAGTAAGCGTTCGGACCATGCTTGCGGCTGAAGTGTTTCTCTACCAGCAGCGGGTTCATTGTTAAATTGGGATTCACGGCATAAGCAATGCTTGCCATTTTGGCAACTTGTTCCATCACTACTGCATTGTGTACGGCATCGTGTGCGTCTTTTCCCCAAGAGAAAGGACCATGATTCTTGACCAATACTCCCGGTGTATGTACAGGGTTCAGGCCTTCGAAACGTTTTACGATCACGTTTCCGGTTTCCAGTTCATAGGCACCTTTTACTTCAGCTTCCGTCATATCCGCTGTGCAGGGGATTGCATCATGGAAATAGTCAGCGTGAGTTGTTCCGATATTAGGGATATCACAACCGGCCTGCGCCCATGCGGTAGCATAAGTAGAGTGGGTATGCACCACTCCACCGATTTCGGGGAATGCTTTGTAGAGTACCACGTGAGTAGGAGTATCTGAGGATGGCTTCAGCCGTCCTTCGACGACTTTGCCATCCAGGTCCACTACTACCATATCTTCCGCTTTCATATCATCATAACTGACTCCACTGGGTTTGATGACTACCAGTCCCGTTTCACGGTCGATGGCAGAAACATTTCCCCATGTAAAGATGACTAATCCATGCTTTACCAATTCGAGATTGGCATGAAATACTTTTTCTTTCAGTTCTTCCAGCATATTGATTATAATTTAAATTTCGGGTCCTTGCGGTAGGCTTTGCCGTTGAATTTATACAAGGCTGCACCCCGTTTGGAACCCAGTTTATCGATTTTATCCGTCTTTTCGATAAAGTCCATTTCTGCGACACGCTTGCGGAAATTCCGTTTGTCCATCGGTTCGCCGTAAATAGCTTCGTAGAGACTTTGCAGTTGGGACAGTGTGAACAGCTTCGGCAACAGATTGAATCCGATAGGCTCGACAGATGCTTTCTGTTTCATCATCTCCCGTGCTTTATCGACCATCTCCGGATGGTCGAAAATCAGTGCGGGGAGTTCGTTGATGTTTACCCAGTAAGCATTGTGCTTCTGAACCAGTTCGCGGTCGTACTCATTGATGTTGATCAGCGCATAGTAGGCAATCGAAACTACCCTTTCGCCTGGATCGCGGTCGATGGCGCCGAAGGCTCCCACCTGTTCCATGTATACGTTTTCCAAACCTGTAAGTTCAGCCAGTACACGTTTGGCAGCGTCGTCCACGCTTTCGTCTTTTTGCACGAATCCTCCCATCAGTGACCATTCGCCCATTGCCGGTTCGAAGTTTCTCTTCAGCAGCAGCAGGCTTATTTCGCCTTCATTAAAACCGAAGATGATGCAGTCGATACCGAGATAGAAGGTAGGATTCGAACTATAATAGTTTTTCATCGTTTGAATGAATTTATTTAATTACCAGAAATACCAGTAGAAGGCACCTGTGATAGCAAGGATGATTACTGTATGAATGATATCCCAGTGATCCCAGCTTGCGCGGGTAGCCGCTTTTTGTTCTTTCGTTGCCGTACCGAATACCAGTCCCTGAATCTTTTCAGCTGTCGGAGCTTCCGTGGCAAGGCTGACTACGATGACTACGATGATACAGAACAGGAACATCCATCCGCAGAAGAACAGCCAGTTCATATCGTAGAACAAATATTTGAAGGTAGAATCTGCCACTTCACCTGCGTTGCTGTAATATACTTTGGCACCCAGACGAGTCAGACCGATGATCATACCGGCGATCAATCCCCACATACCACCTTGTGCGGAAGTACGTTTCCAGCAGATACCCAGCAGGAAGGCAGCGGCAATACCCGGAGCCAATACAGACTGAACGTCCTGCAAATAAGTATAAAGTACATCACCTACGCTACGCATGATAGGAATCCAGAGAATACCGAGGATTACGATCACTACAGTTGCTATCTGACCAATACCCACCAGTTTCTTTTCCGGAGTCTCAGGACGGAAGCGTTTGTAGAAATCGATTGTAAACAACATGGCAGATGAGTTGAACAGTGAAGCCAGCGAACTCATCAAGGCAGCGAGGATACCGCATACTACCAGACCTTTCACGCCGGCAGGAAGCAATTTAGCTACCAGAGTAGGGAAGGCGGCGTCAGCGTTGGCAGTACCATTGGCAAGCATCGGGAGGAAACCTTCGCCACCGGCACCGATATATTTCTGATGTAATGCGAAAGCAATCATACCCGGAATCAGGAACAGGAATACAGGCAACAGCTTCAGGTAAGCGCCGAAGATAGTACCGCGACGAGCCTCTTTTTCATTCTTTCCGGAAAGTACACGTTGTACGATGAACTGGTCAGTACACCAGTACCAGAAACCGATAATGGCAGAACCGATAAGTGCACCCAGCCAAGGGAAGTTCGCATCATCGTTGCTGCGGATCAGATTGGTCATGGTGTCACCATAATCGTTTACCGTCACAGCACCGCACACTCTCATCATTTCGTCCCAGCCTCCCAGTTCTTTGAAACCGAGCACAAGGATAATCAACGAACCTAACAGAAGAATCGGAGTCTGAAGTACAGAAGTATAAAGTACCGATTTCATACCACCGAAGATCGTATATAGGGCAGTGAGAACAACCAGTCCGATGGCGGCAATCCAGAAGAAGTCGATTCCCCAGAGTTCCTTGATGCCGAATACTTGCTGGAATACCAGTCCGCCGGCATATACTGTCACTGCTACCTTGGTCAATACATAACTTACCAGAGAAATGACCGATAAGATGGTACGTGACTGAGGATTGTAACGGCGTTCCAGAAATTCCGGCATCGTGTATACCATGCTTCGTGAATAGAAAGGTACGAATACCCATCCCAGAATCAGGATCATCCATCCCTGAATTTCCCAGTGAGCCATCGCCATACCGCTTGAAGCTCCTGCTCCCGCCAGTCCGATCAAGTGTTCCGAACCGATGTTTGATGCGAAGATAGAGGCACCGATCGCAAGCCATGTTGCGTCACGTCCGCCTAAGAAATAATCTGCCGAGTCATTTTGTTTTTGTCTGACTACCCAAACAATAATACCGATCAGAGCCAGAAAAAAGACTCCGATTACTAGCCAATCTAATGCTTCCACAATAAATATGATTTATGAGTTAATATTATTTCTCTACAGAGAATTTGAAAATACATTCACTATTATAAGTTTGTCCCGGTTCCAATACAACAGAAGGCCAGTCTGCCTTGTTAGGACTGTCAGGATAATGTTGTGTCTCCAGACACACAGAAGCACGTTGGTTGTAAACGATACCTTTCTTTCCGGTTACGGTTCCGTCGAGGAAGTTTCCTGTGTAAACCTGTACACCCGGTTCGTTGGTATATACTTCCAGAGTAATACCGCTTTCAGGTGAGGTGAGTTTTGCGGCAACTTGCGAAAGATCTCCCTTTGTGTTGAGTATCCAGTTGTGGTCATATCCTTTTCCGTTCTTCAGTTGAACGAAATCGTAGTTGTCGATCTCTTTGCCTACAGCTTTCGGAGTGGTGAAGTCCATTGGAGTGTCTTTCACCGGAGCGATTTCGCCTGTAGTCATAAAGGTGCTGTCTACCGGGGTATAGTAGTCTGCGTTCACATACAATATATTGTCGGTTGAAGCTTTTGACGGATCGCCGGCCAGGTTGAAGTAAGAGTGGTTGGTCATATTGATGATCGTCTTTTTATCGGTAGTTGCGCTATATTTGATGTCGATAGCGTTGTCTTCAGTCAGTTTGTAAGTCACTTTAGCTGTTACATTACCCGGGAAGTTTTCGTCTCCGTCCGGTGAGACAAGTGTCAGTTCCAGCGTTGTCGGATCAATCAGATTAGCTTCATAAACTTTGTATTGCCAACCTTTCGGACCTCCGTGCAGGCAGTGGCCGAAATTGTTTTGCGGCAGTTGGATCGTGTCACCGTCCAATGCGAAACGTCCTTGGTTGATACGGTTTGCATAGCGTCCGATAGAAGCGCCGAAGTCGCTGGGTACATTAATATAGTCAGCAATGCTGTCAAAACCTAAAACTACATCTTGCATCTTACCGTTCTTGTCGGGTACCATGACAGACACGATACGTCCTCCGAAGTTAGTGATGCATACTTCCATGCCTGCCTTGTTCTTTAAGGTGTAAAGAGCTGTTTTGGCATTGTTCACTTCTGTTTGAAATTTTACCGGATCAAGGCCGGACAAGGTCAGCTCGGAAGCCGGCTTGTTATTGCACGCAACCAGCATCAGCGCGGCAAATCCTGCAAGTAGAAAATGTTTTTTCATGGTTTTATTTTTAATGTAAATGAGATATTTATCTTATTTTGGGTGTAAAAGTAACACTTTTGTTTGGTGTATCAAATACACTCTTATATGTTGTGCAACATAAAAGGATAAGAACTTTACTGTTACGTATAAAACTATCGCATGTTCCTGTCTTCGGAGCGGGATCGTTATATTGCATTTTCTCTTTCTATATAGAGCTGGATAGTTTCTGGGGCTTGGAACCAGAGTTTCACCAGCTTGAAACTAAAGTTTCTTCAGTTTGAAACTAAAGTTTCCTCTGCTTGAAACTAGAGTTTCATCCGCTTGGAACCGTTGGTTCCGGCATATGGAAACGAATGGACCTACGCATGACCTGTCGGCAAAGTCCGGTAGATATAGCAGCACTGTGACAGCAAAAATTGCCATCACAGTGCTGTCACTAGCTGCTGTCACTGCTTTACTTCTTCATTATAAGCGAGTTATGCTCTGCTTTGTGACGGTGACAGCAAAACACATATTTATTTTTCTATAGAGGGTTATTGGAGTTTCTTCCCCCAATATGTCTTTTGATTACCCTGGGCCGCATACACAATCGTATGTGTCCGCGGACTGGCTTCCCAGTCGACTTCACGTTGCAGATAGAGTACTACTCCGGCGCTTGTCGTGATGGTTTGAGTCGCTGCATCAAATGTCCATGTAGCATTTTTCCAGCTGCCGGAAGTTATCTTATGCGTACCGAGATCATAAGTCATCGTTTCGGACGTTCGTTGGGTGCCCGTACTGGTGGTCAATGCCAGATGTTCCCAGTCTCCGGCTATTTCATTTTCCGTGATAGGCGCTTGCGGAACGGCTCCGTAACGTTCGGGCATAACGAGAGGCCAGCCGTTGGCATCCCAGCGGATGCTGCGTACATGTCCCATCATGATGGCGTTGGAGTATTCATTGCCGCCTACGTTCACGGGGAAACGTCCTTGTGAAGTATAGAACCAGTTGCCGGCTCCGTCATCGAAGATGCCGCAATGGGAAATTCCTACCCAGCCGTAGCTGTTGTCGAACCGGTAAGGAGCAGTCAGTATCGGATATAGTTGCGCGCTTCCCATAGCGGAATTTCCGTGTATGTCTACATAAGGGCCGTCGATGTTTCTGGAACGGCAGACACGTGTATTATATTCTACCGACAGTGAACCGTAAGCCAGGAACAGATAGTAATAACCGTCACGATAGATCACTTCGGGACCTTCGGATGCCTGCCAGCGGCTGGTGCCACGTGTGGCGATTATCTTTCCATAACCCGAATTGTCTTCTCCTGTGATGTCCCAGGGATTTCCCAAAGCATTCAGCGGTTTGCCGTCTTCCGGATTTACCTGTAGGGCAGCGATACCGCTGTGCCATGAACCATAGATCAGCCAGTGTTCGCCATTTTCCGTTATTATATAAGTAGGGTCGATCGCATTGATTTTAAAATACCCTTCCCAGTCATTGATGCTGCTGCGCCCATAATCCGTCTTTCCCTTATCGCTGGCAGAGCAGACAACGAATCCTTTGTCTTCCCATATATTACTTGCCGGATCGGAAGTTTCCATCAGTCCGATAAACGCGCGTTCGGTCCATGAACCGTCAAAGTTGCCGTTGTTCTCAATTTCCGGTTTTCCGGTTTGGATGTAGTTCGTGATTACGATGGAATAATACATACGGTATTTTCCGTTCGATACTTTTCGTGCAACAGGTGCCCAGTATCCGTAAGACGGATTGTCAATCGGTTCCAGTCCCATCTCCTGACGGTAGGCATTCAGCTTTTCTTTGATCCATGTCGGGGGCGTTTCACTCATGGTTGCTCCCAGATACTCCCAGTTTACGAGGTCTTTGGAACGCCGTGCGTGGAAGTGTCCGTTTCCGCTGTGCGCGTTGCCGTAAGAAGCGTCTGTCTGATACATATAGTAATATCCGTCATCGGCTTTCATTACCGTAGGGTCGTGTACGTTGGCAAGGTTCCAGTCATAACGGTTGCTCCAGGCTGAGAAACTTGTGTAGTCGTCTACATACGTGGGTGCTTCGTACGCTGCCAGTTCATCGCTCAGTGTCTCGGCGGGAGTCGTGAAAGAAGTTTCCTCCGAGTATCTGGGCTCTTCGTTGTAAAGGGTGACAAAGGCTCTTACGTAATACGTCGTTTGTGGAGTCAGGCCGGTCAGGGTCGTACTGATTTCCGATCCTCTGACTTCGGAGGTCGTGTCATAAATGTCCGGATGGGATGCCGTGGCGTAGCAGAATCCCCGTTTGACGATATTCACTCCTTCCGTTCCGCTGATATTGGCGGATAAGGTTGCTTTGTTATACCCCACATTCGTATATGCCGGCGTTGTGATGCTTAAAGCTCCTGATGCGGAGTTTTCATCGTCGTCGCTGCACGCTGCCAGGGCGAGCGTGCAACAGAGTAGAAGATAGATGGTCTTTAAGTATTTCATATCTCAGTCTTTCTTTTTTAGATTGTTTTGATGTTTATTCGTTAGAAGCGCTTCCGGTGTCCCATCCCGGATTCTGTCCGAGATTGGGTGCCCGTTTCACTTCGTTGGCAGGTATCGGGAAGTAGTAACTCTTGGGATTGACAAACGTGCGTGAATTGACCGTTTCTGCCAGTCCGAAGGTATAGGAGGGAGTATCTGCGCTGCCGGTGACTTTCACTCCATAAAGATTCAGCAACTGGTTGTAACGGGGCTTTCCGGTTTCTCCCGTAGAGGTTACATTGTCATATAGTTTCCAGCGGCGTACATCGAAGAAACGATGATCTTCGAAAGCCAGTTCGATGCGTCTTTCGTTGCGGATACGTTCGCGGAGTTCACTTTGCGACATATCTGCGTAGGCCGGCATACCGGCACGGGCGCGTACCTCATTGATGTAACTGTATGCCTTGGCAGGACCTTCCGCTTCATTATAGGCTTCGGCGGCATTCAGCAGAATTTCGCCATAACGGAAAATCATCCATGCGTGAGGATAGGTGGCCGGTTCTTTGCAGGATATGTTATTCACGAACTTTTTCAGATAGTATCCGGTGTAGGTGCCTCCCATGGCTGAGGTGTAATCCACTCCTTTGTCCGCATCCGAGTTGTAGCGTACGTCGATGGCACGTCTTTCTTCTTTGTCGGCACGTCCCCACATCATGCCTTGATAGAAGATGGTTTGTGCCAGACGCGGGTCACGGTCTTTATACGGATTGGCGGCATCGTAGGTACTGCCGTTCTCATCGATCCGTTTGCCGTTGCTCATTTCGTAAGCGTCCACCAGATTCTGTGTCGGGTTGGTACGTCCGTTTCCGGAGAAAGAACCGGTAAAACCTACCGGCAGGAATACTTTTTCTACCTGATTGGTATTCCATACAGAGCGTGCAAGGATAATTTCATTGTTGTATACCGGATTGGTCGTGAAACATTCGTAATAGTCATTCTCCGGATTTCCCGTATTGTACAGTCGGTAAGGGTAACTTTGCTTGTTATTCTGAGTGATGAAGTCGGCTGCTGCCTGCGCCGCATTCGCCCAGTATGCGGTGTTGCCGTCCGGATTGTTCAGTTTGGAAGCACGGTAGAGCAGGGCTCTTGCTTTTAAAGCATAAGCAGCGGCTCCGTTGACACGTCCCCAGTTGGATGCTTCATCGCTGTAGCGGAAAGGGAGCTGGTTTTTGATCTGGTCGCATTGGTCGGCTACCCATTCAAGTGCTTCGGCAGCGGGAGTACGGAACATGTTCATTGCCGAAGGATCGGACAAGTCGAAGATGATCGGTTCGCCGGATTCATCTTCCGCAATGACAGGGGCAGCGCCGAACCAGCAGATTAAGTCGAAATGGAAGATAGCGCGAAGCAGTCTGGCTTCTGCACAGTAACGGTCGTAAAGGCGGTTGTCATCGCCGTCTTTCTCCGTATTTCCTACTACGGATGCCTTGGCGTTCTTCAGAAACATATTACATTTCCGAATCCCGTATAAGTCGGTGTTCCAGAAGCCCAGCAGGGGATGGTCGCCGGCGGTGTATCCGTCGCTGCCGATCTTTGTATAATAATGAAGTCCCCAGCAGGTCACTGCATTATCCGTCATACAGTCACGTGAAGCACCTGTGAACTGGTCGTCCGACAGTGGCGCCAGTCCGTCCGGCAGATTCGTGTAGATGTTGGCGAGGAACTCGCGTGTCAGGTTCTGGTTATTGAACACTTTCTTTTCAGATAAGGAGGCATCGTACTCTTTGTCGAGGTAGTCGCTGCACGAACTGCCTGCGAGTGCGAGGACCAGAGTAGCTATATAAGTTGATATTCTTTTCATAATTCTTTGCTGTTTTATTGAATGATTAGAATCCGATATTCACACCGAACGTAAATGAACGTGTCTTGGGATATGCCCAGATATAGTTGGTCGGGTTTTCCGGATCAAAGCCTTTAGGCAGATGGCTCCAGTTGCACAGGTTGTAGCCACTGAAGTAAAGACGGCATTTCGTCATATTGACTTTAGAAATCAATCGTGCAGGAAGCGAGTAGCCGACTTCCACATTGCGCAATGAAAGGAAATCTCCATTGACTACCCAGATGGTAGACTCATTGTAAGGATAGTTCCGGTCGAGGTCACTGAAGGAAGTAGACAAACGCGGATATTTGGCGTTGATATTGCGCGGGTCTGTCGGATCATCGGTATAATATCCCCATGTGTTGGTGATTTCATGAGTGGAAGTACCTCCCCAGCCGAAACCATAGTCCATATTCTCGCGACAGGGAACGGTGCGGTTCAGATAAGCCGTCAGCACGGCACGTGCGTCGAAACCTTTCCAACTGAAACCTAAACGGATGGTCGGGATTAATTCCGGAATATTCGTGTATCCGGTCGGTACTTTGTCGTAGCTGTCTATTTTACGGTCGCCGTTCGTATCCTGGAATACGGCATTGCCGAGCTTGTATTTACCGGCAGCGTTCCACGGATATTTCTGAGGATTGGCAACGGCATCTTCATACGACTCCGGAATCAGGTCGGGATTACTGGCCCATTGTTTCCAGATCAGGAGCTGGCTTTGGTCGATCCGGTTGCCGGTTCTTGCCTGATAAGCGTAATCGGGAGTCAGTTCATCCATTTCGGTGATCTTGTTGGTGTTGAAAGTCAGCATACCGTCGATATAGTATTCAAAATCGCCGATCCGGTTGCTGTGTCCTAAAGTGATCTCAAAACCTTTCGTTTCGGCCTTGCCGTAAGAGTCTTGCGGAGCGTTTACACCGAATAAGCCGGGCACGGTGGAACGGGATACCAGAATATTGGAACGCCATTCCTTGAAGAAGTCCACAGAACCGTAGATTTTCTTGTTCCACAAGTCGAAGTCAACGCCGAAGTTTGCCATATCCGAGATTTCCCATTTGATGTTCTTGTTGCCGGCTGTCGATTCATATACACCTTCCGTGTAAGATTGGGAAGTACCGAAATTATATCCGCCTCCTTCGGTGAATGTACCTTGGTACGGGTAGCGGCTGACGCCTGTCACAGCTTGTCCCGCCCGTCCGTAAGAAGCACGGAGTTTCAGGAGATTCACGAACGAGTTCTTCAGCCATGATTCTTCGGAAAGTACCCATCCCACGGAACCGCCGGGGAATGTTCCGAAGCGTTCGCCGTCGGCATAATTATCACTGCCCATGCGGGAGATATTACCGGAAAGGATATACCGGTTGTTATATACATAGGTAGCCTGTGCATTATAAGAGAGGTAGCGGTTGGATGATTCCTGTCCGCGTACTACATTCTGATAAGTACGGATAAAAGCCTGGGCATTGACGGCATGTTTGCCGAATGTATGTTCGTATGCCAGTCCGCCGTTCATATTGAGATTATAGTAATAGTCACGTGGAGAAGTGGTGGCATTGGGCAATGCTTTGTACGTTCTCATGCGTTGGTATGTATATTCCGACGGGTCGTTGACATCAGCCATATAGTTATAGTAGTAGACATTGACATCGGCTTGCTGCACCTTCTGGAATGTTTCGTAAGAGTCGAAACTGAACGTCATCTTGGCTTTCAGTCCGGGAACGAGGGCATCCAGGTTTCCGGTAGCCGTTACGGTTGTATAGAGGTTACGGCGGCGGTTCTGCTCCACACCACGTCCGGCGATTTGTGCGGCACCGTTTTTACTGTCGCTGCTGGTCGGCATAAAGAATTCACCGTTTGGGCAGAATACGGGATACACCGGAAGATTTTCGCCGGCTCCCCAGGTAAAGAGGTTCCATACGTCAATGCCCGGTTGGGAGATATTGTCGATACGTCCGCCCAAGTCCATCGATACATTCAGAAACTTGTTTACATCGATGTCGATGTTCGAACGCAGGTTGTAACGGTTCAATACTTCCTGTGTGCTGTATCCTTCGTTCCATTCCGTCCATTTGGTGTCGAACAAACCTTCCTGGCGGAGATAAGAGAAGGAGACATAGTAGCGTGCACGTGCATTACCACCGCTGACAGACAGGTTGGTACGGTATTGCGGAGCTGCATCCCGCAGCATGGTGTCGTGCCAGTTCGTATTGAAGTATTTGTATTTGGCCATTCCTTCCAACTGCTCACCGTTGCAGACACGACGGTAGTATTCCAGGTCTTCATCGGAATATTCGGGACTTAATCCGTCCAGGTATCGTGCCTGATTACGGCTCAGCGCATAGTTATAAGAGTTCTGGCTTTCGGGAATTCCGGCAATAGTCTGGAAGCCGACTTCTTGTGTGAAGTTGATTTTAGTCTTACCGGTTTCTCCGCGTTTGGTCGTTACGAGTATTGCGCCGTTGGCTCCACGCATTCCATAGATAGCGGTGGCGGCGGCATCCTTCAATATCGTAATCGATTCAATAGGGTAGGCATCGAGGAATGAGAGGTCACGTTCCACATTGTCAACAATGATCAGCGGACTGCGTGCGCTGGCATTCATGGTACGGATGCCACGGATATACATAGCCGTTTCACTCCATCCCGGTTCGGATTGCGCCTCATACGTCTCTACACCGGTGACAGTGGAGGTAAACGCATTCTGCAAAACGGTTACCGGATGTTTTTCCAGTTCTTCTCCGGTGACGATGGAGGTGGACTCTGTCACAAACTTCTTGGGTTTGCGGTTGAAAGGAAGCGGAGTCGTATGAGCATATTCATCCAGGTCGGCATCCATAACAATCTTGAAGTTCTCATCAAAGTCGGCAATGGCTGTTGCCGGCAGATAGCCTACGCTGCTTACATAAAGCTCGTCGGCAGGTTTTACATTCTTCAAAGTGAAGAAACCGTCCTTGTCCGAGAGTGCGATGCGGCTTGCTTCCGCTACGTTGACCACCGCACCTGCGATAGGTTCCCCCTCTGCATTTACGATTCGTCCTTTCAGGACTTTAGCATCTTGCGCCCATCCGTTGCCCAGCATGAAAGCTGTGGCTACGGTGAGCAGGATTCTTTTGAATCCTGTCTGTATGTTATTTAATTTCATCGGTTGCATATTCATTCAGTTAATTGTTCCAACCCGGGTTGTTTTCGATATTCGTTTTCCATACTTCTCCTTCCGGTATCGGGTAGAGATACATTTTCTCTGTAAATACCCGGTTCTGGGCAACTTTACGTGTATAGACAAACTTTCCGTTTTCCTTGGTAATCTCCATTCCGTAGACAGGACGTGCCAATGCTTTTTCCGCTACATTCCAGCGACGTACGTCCCATGCGCGATGATCTTCAAAAGCGAGTTCGACGGTACGTTCCTTGCGGATGAAGTTACGGCGGTCGGCAATGGTCTGAAGATCGCTGCGGTTTGTGAGTTTGGCAGTCATCCCTACACGGTCGCGGAGAGGCTGGATGGCGTTCAGTACGTCCGCACGTGACCCACCAGCTTCATTCAAGGCTTCTGCATAGTTCAATAAGATTTCTGCATAGCGGATGATAATCCAGTTACGGTAGTTGCTGCCGGTATGGTTATTGTTCAGGATCACTTCCGGAATATACTTGCGGGTATAGTATCCGGTCGGCGTTGCATTTGCATTTCCTTGCGGGTTATCCCGTTGTCCTTTGAGTACATTAATTATACCATTACCCCAATTCACACCGTTGTAGAGTACGGTAGCCGCCAGACGCGGGTCACGGTTGCTGTAAGGATCATTGCTCTTGTATCCGCTGGCATTGTTGATGGCCGGAGTGGCTGTTCCATTATAAACAGGGGCGCCGGTTTCATCATAACTGCTGAAAGGAGACTGTCCGTTCGCCATATCGTACATATCCACTAAATTCTGTGACGGGCACAAACCTCCGTTGCCGCCTTCGCCTACCGGCGTATCGTTATAGATCGCTCCCCATCCTACAGCTACATCATTACGCCAGAAGATCGTTTCATTATTTTTCTCGTCATGTGCGTTCTTCAGGATGGCGTTGGTATAGCATGTCTTCGGATCGGTATCAGTCGTGTAGAGTCCGTAGAGTGTTCCGTAATCCGTCATGAAGCTTTGCGCCGCATCGGCGGCTTGCTGCCAGCTGATACCCGATTCACTTCTGAAACGGTCGCTTGCCATGTAGAGCATGACACGTGAATACAGTGCACGTGCCATTGGCTGGCTGATACGTCCGGGGTTGCCCGATTCGGCAGAAGTGGCTTTATCCATCAATCCTTCTTCGCAATCTTTCAGTTCTTTCAGAATGAAGTCAACTACATATTCTTTCAGGGAAGGGCGGGTGGTATAGTTGCTGAGCAAGTCTCCGTCCGGATCGAGTACATCTGTAACCAGGGGGACGGGACCGTAGCGGAGAAACATTTCCCAGTAGAAATAAGCACGGAGGAAATGAGCTTCCGCCTTGTATTGTTTCACATAGGTAGCGTGTGCTTCTTCCGAGTCATCCGTAGCTTTGGGCACGTCGTCGATGTTCTTTAACAGCATATTGCATTTGCGGATACCCCGGTAATAGTGTTCCCATGTGTCGGTGAGTTCAGTGGCGGCACCGCTGGCATAATAGTTGCCGATGTTGAAACTTGTACGCGTGCCGCCGCTGGCGTAGCTGGTTTCGGCTAAGTCGGTAGCTGCATCCATCCATGAGTTGTTGATGCGGCAGGCACCGTGGCGCAGGAAGTTGTAAGTATCGAAATGGAACTCACGGGTAGTAGTCCATTGGCTGAATACCTCTTCTTCTGTCAGTTCGTTGCTGGGCTGTTTGTCCAGAAAACCACCGAATATATCTTCACAGGAAGTCAGGGCGATTCCGGCGGTTGCCAACCAAAAGGCGGTATATATGATTGTCTTTTTCATGTCTTATATCTGTTAGAATTTAATGTTTACACCAAAGTTCACAGTCTTCATAATCGGGTAACGGTTGGAACCTTCACTTTCCGGATCGCAAAGACCATCCAGTTTATCCCACGTGATGAGATTGTTTGCATTTACATAGACGCGGCATTCGTTCATGGCTACTTTTCTGATCCATCGGGCCGGAAGCGAGTAGCTTAGTTCGATATTCTTCAGACGAAGGAAGTTACCGTTTTTCAGGAAGAACGAGTTTTTACGCTGGTTATGGTCGCCGTAGCTGTCATAATGGAGCAGCGGATAACTGGCATGGGTAAGGTTGTATGCTTCCGACTGGTTGGGATTCCAGCGGTTCAGATGATGTTCTTTTACCTTACCGCCATTCACGAAAGCGTACATTGCTTCCGCATCATAATATCTGGAAACATGATCTACTCCCTGAAACATGATGCTGAATCCGATGCCTTTGTATTCGCATCCCAGAGACAAGGCGTAAGTGTTTTCGGGAACATCGCTATAGCCGATAAATGTTTCATCACGGCTATCGATAAATCCGTCTCCGTTCATATCACGGTATTTCAGGTCGCCTACCTGTACATTGCCGAAAGTAGAAACCGGAAAATCGGGATTGTTCAAGTCGGCTTGGGTCACAAAACCATCGCACACCAGACCGAAGTATTGGTTGATCGGATGACCTTCCTGTTTGCGATAAGCTGTCTTTGTGGCGGGTTCGTCCATGTTCCGGATTTCATTGCGGGCGTGTGAGAAAGTCAGACTTGCATTATAGGTAAAGTCCTTTCCGATATGGTTCGCATGTTTCAGTTCGATTTCGAAGCCCTTGTTGTTGGTCTCTCCCAGATTGCCGGCAGCCATATTGACGCCAACCCATTGCGGACGGGTGAGATAAGGAGTCAGGATATCGTTTCTCTTTTCGTAGAATACGTCGATATTACCGTTCAGCAGTCCGTTCCATAAACCAAATTCCAGTCCCAGGTTGTATTTGTGAGCACGTTCCCAAGTCACTGCATAATTAGGGTACTGGCTTTCATAGATACCGGTATATCCGGTTGTTCCGAAGTGATAGTCGTTGGCTATCTGTGTCCACACTGCCTGATACAGGAAACGTTGTTTTACGCCATTCACTTTGTATACATCGTTTCCTACTTCACCATAGGATGCACGGATTTTCAGATTGTTCAGCCAGTCTTCCGTTCCTTTCATGAAAGCTTCGTTGCTGATTCTCCATCCTACGGAGAAAGAAGGGAAGAAACCGAAGCGTCTGCCTCGCATGAAGTTTTCCGAACCGTTATAGCCGAAGTTGACTTCTGCCAGGTAACGGTCGTCGTAGCCGTATGTGGCACGCCCTACCAGTCCTTGGTAGCGTTCGGCAAGGTCTGCCTGATAACGGTAGTCATTCTGGTTGTACAGTGCCATAGCGGTGATATCATGTTTCCCGAATTTGCGTGCCCAGTTCAGCTGGAATTCCATATAAAGTTTATAAGTAGTAGTCTGGTTATTGCCCAGATAAGCAAGTTCCGTATCCGTATTGAACTGGGTATAAGCGTCTATTGAATTATAATTAGTACGGTCATTCAGCTCATAAGTGGCAAAGTCGGCATTGAAAGCACGCATATAGTAAGCGTCGTAGTCGAAAGATACCATTCCTTTTGCTGCCAGCCCTTTGGTGAGCCAATCCATCTTATAATCCACAATGAAATTTGTTTCATTGATCGTATTGGTGGAGCGGTAGAAACCGGCTTTGGCAAAACGTGCCACGATATTATTCTGGTATTGTGAGCTGCCGCTGTACAATGTCTTCTGGTCTTCACCTTCACCTACGGTATAGGATACCGGAAACAACCATCCCGGTGTATGATTCATTTCATAAAATGCCTGACTGTAAGTTCCGTCTCTCGATTCATTCGAGTTCGGTCCTCTGCGTTCTTCGAAACGTGTCCCGAAGTTGACGGAAAGAGTCAGGTCTTTGGTCATCAGGAAGTCGAGATTGGCACGGAAAGCGAAACGCTTGAAGCTGGAGTTCGACTTGTTTCCGTATTCGTCCTGACTGAATTCCTTGAACAATCCCTGTTGGTTATAATATTCGGCAGAAGTAAAGTAACGCATACGTTTGGTACCGCCCTGTATATTGACATTGTAGCGTTGTGCCGGTGCACTGTTTCGCAAAACGGTGTCATACCAGTCTACATTCGGGTAGAGGAGGGCATCGATTCCGCTGAGTTGTCCTGCTGAGGCTCTTTTATACATTTCGATGTCGGATGCCGAATATTGAGAAGGCAGTCCGTCGTTAGCCAGCGCTTCTTCCAGCAATACAACCGAATTGTAAGAATCCAGATAAGTATCCTGGCGGGTAGGGGACTGTATTTGCCAGTTGGCGGTCAGGCTGACGGTCGGTTTCTGTTCTTTACCACGCTTCGTTGTAATCAGCATCACACCGTTTGCACCACGTACACCATATACGGCAGTAGCGGAAGCATCTTTCAACGTAGAGATCGATTCGATATCATCCGGAGCAATCTGTGAGAACTCACGTTCTACGCCGTCTACCAGAATCAATGGTTGGTTGTCTCCTGCGAAAGAAGCACGGCCACGGATATAAATCTTCATATCATCAGACCCCGGCGCACCGGAAGTCTGAGAAGTGATTACACCCGAAATCTTACCGGCAATCGCCTGTGAAATATTGGCTGCCGGAGATTTCAACAGTTCTTTGGAAGAAACCTGCGAGATGGCACCTACCACACTTTCTTTCTTCTGCGCACCGTATCCGACCACTACGACTTCATCCAGCACTTCCGTGTCTTCCTCCATAGTGATATTCAGTTTCGTCTTGTTGGCTACAGGAATTTCCTGTGTCTTATAGCCGATATAACTGATTTGTAACACGGCTTTCGGTCCGACCGTCAGTTTGAAGTTACCGTCAAAGTCGGTAATGGTTCCGTTTGTAGTTCCTTTTTCAAGTATGCTTGCACCAATGGCGGCTTCGCCTTTGGTATCAACTACCCGTCCGGTGATCTGCTTGTTCTGCGCATACACCCATTGGCTGAATGTGGCGAGGCAGAGTATCAGTATAAAATTCTTCATGTATACTAAACTTTAAGGTTTAATTCTTTTTCTTTTTCATAATAGCCTGTATCTCATCGATTGTCAGTGCTTTGTTGTAGATAGCGATGTCGTCGAACATAAATCCGGGATCAGAGTCAGCCCATGTCCATGCCTGGTTTCCGCCCAATGAGATGTATTTCAAGTCTGCACCGTTGGTGAATATTCCGGAGATGGTATTGCCGTCACCGCTGCCCGATACTGTCCATGAGTTGGCGACTTCTCCGTCAATGTAGATTTTACAGGTGGTAGACGTGAGAACGGCTGTGTAAAGATGCCATTCATGATCCTTCAGCCAGTCTTCCTCACAAACGATTCCATCTGCTGCATATTCCGAGCAATAAACGGTGTTGACACCTTTCTCATTTTGTGCGGCGGTGAAGTCTGTCCATCCGTTACAGTTTATTTGGGCAAGTCCGCGGGATTGCAGGACAAACAATGGCCATATATTCTCTGATCCTGCCGACGGCTCGTTTCCGTATGCCGTGAATAGGGGAGAATAGCGATAATCGTCCGATGCTCCTGCATTCTTGGCATTCACCCATACACTGATACTCACTTCCTGAGATTCTACGGAGTGGGAAAGAGCATCTTGAGGCAACATCAGATAATTAGTGCCTTTAGAACCGGCTACATTCTGGAATATTTGTCCGAACCCTTTGTCTTCCACTGAAACTATTTTGCCCGAACCTACGATTTTTGCATCTCCGGCTCCTTCTTCAAAGGTATTGATGTAGACAGGAGTAGGCAGAGCCAATGTCTTGTCTTCCATAATCTGTTTGATCTGTTCCGGAGACAATTCTTTGTTATAGACTGCGAAGTCGTCAAACATGAATCCCGGATCGGGATCGCCCCAGTCGAACGCCTGATTTCCGCCTAAAGTGATGTATTTGTAGTTGGCACCATAAATGAATGCACCTTCAATTGTATTATTATCTCCGGTACCTGCCACCTGCCATTCGTTCTTCAGTTCGCCATCCATATATACTTTGGCGGAAGTAGCGGTGAGAGTTACTGTATAGTAATGCCACCCGTGATCGGCTAACCAGTCAGTGGCGTCATGATATAGAGCATTGGTACCATTTACATTCTGTGCATCATCAAAGTTGCACCATCCGGCATTATTCAGTTGTAATGTTCCTCTTACATACAATGCAAACATAGGCCAGTTGTCTGTATTGGCAGTACCTGCTATGCCCGGTGCCTGCCCGTGAGCACTGAATAATGGTGACCACATATAAGTGGATGAGATTCCGGCATCCTTCGCATTCACCCACATACCGATAGACATTTCTTTCGTTTCGGCAGAATGTGACATTACATCTTCCGGAAGCAACAAGTAATTCTGACGCATTCCTCCGGGGATATTCTTGAATACGGTTCCGAAGGCGCTATTATCATCTGTAACAAAGCTGCCACCGCCAATGATCTGTAGTCCGGTAGTCGTTTCGAAAGTAGCTTTATAAACAGGATCGGGCACATGTATTCCGCCACCGATATTCGGTCCCTGAGCATCGCTGTCCGAGAAAGTATTTGTCCAGATCTTCAGATCATCATAATAGGCTTCGGCTGTTTCCGTATCCGAACCATAGCCTAAATATATATAGGTCGCAGATGACAATAAATCGATCATATTGGAATAATCGAAGTCACCTACGCTCACAGCCCTTGTCTTTCCGGAACTGATGCTGGCATGGTTGTTGGTATCGTATTTCTTGGTGCCATCGATATAAATGGCGTATCCTTTCTCTGTGAAAGTCAAGGCAACATAATGCCATGTCCCGTAAGGCATTGCGTTCGTTACACTGACTTCCGGATCATTTACGTCCAGATAGCCTCCTGTGCCGGTATAGCTCAAAAAAGCATTTGCAGTGAAATACAGTTTGTTCGTTCCGTCACTGAATGAGATCAGTGCGCCTGTATGGTCTGTTTTAGTAGATTTTACGAAGAAACTAAATGAGACTCCTGTCTGGATATCTGCACCGATAAGAGGGTTGGGAATGCGGAGGTATCCGCCGTTGGCGTGCATAACTCCACTTTCTCTTTCATCATCCTGTACGATTTCCGGAATCTCCTGATCTGCACTGTATGCAAAACCTTCCCCCGATACAGGTGTTTCGCCTTCGGTGGCAGTAGAGTTGAAATCTTCGTCAAATGTAAATTCAGCTATTAATTTAGCGGAGGTATCCGGCTTTGCCGGAAGTTTTTGATTTCCTGCCGGTGGATCGGCTTCTCCCCAATCCTGACAAGAACTCATGCTGAGAACGGTAAGAATTGCCATAAGTAGTAACGGCCATTTCCTTGTCTTCATAGATATTGATATTAATGGTTCAACAATAATTCTACTCGTTGTAGTGTCGCAAAAATACAACCGATGAGTATATTAAAGGTGGACAAATGAATTTTCGAGGTGGATAAACGGTTATATAAGTGTCTTTTTTACACTTTGAGTATAATCTTGGACGGATGTCTCTTAAAATGAGCTCATTTTAAGACGAAGGGCTGCTATCATTGTTTCATAATAGCAACCCTTATATCAGTTATTCTTCGTTATTCAGCAGTGCACTTGGTGTCACATTGAAATGTTTCGTGAAGCATCTTGTAAAATATTTGGGATCATTGAATCCTACTTCGTAGGCAACTTCCGCTATATTCATATTCTTCGTTTCCCGATTCTTCAGAATCAATTCCCGTGCGATGTTCAGTCTGTAATTCCGGATGAACTGTCCGGCGGACTGACCGATTAAGTTTTGCAGTTTTTTGTTCAGCAGGCTTTTGCTTACTCCGACGGCTTCACAAAAATCGCTGACTTCAAAATAGGAGTTCTTGTAGTTCTCTTTGATAACCTCCATTATCTGATTGAGGAACTTCTTATCACCGGATTCTTCTTCCATATTGAGTATGTCCACATTCATATCAAGTGTAAATTTACGCTGATATCGTTTCCGGTTCTCCAGAATATTCTGAATACGGGTCAATAATAATGTCTCATCAAAAGGTTTCAGCAGATATTCGTCCACTCCCATACGATAGCTTTCCAGTCGGGCTTCTTGTGAGGTCTTGGCGGTCAGCATCAGGAAAGGAATATGCGAAATGGCAAATGTTTCCTTTACCTTTCGGGACAGTTCGATTCCGTCCATGACAGGCATCATCAAATCACTGATAATAAAGTCTATTGGATTACTATTAAGTATATGTAGTGCTTCTTCGCCATTTGCAGCTTCCAGTACATGATACTGTTCACGAAGAATAGACCGGATATATCCCCGCATATCAGCATTATCCTCCACAACCAGTATACTTAAAGCCTCTTTCTCTTTTGGAGAGCCGGAATCCTGAACAGGAGTTGCGGACGAATCGTTGTGATCAATAATGATTGTCTTTTCGTCTTTCCTTTCATTTCGTTGCAAGGGGAGGAGGATGCGGAAAGAGCATCCCGCATGACGGTTATTGAATGCTTTGATCTCTCCGCCGTGCATTTGAACAATCCGTTTGCAGAGGTATAAACCGATGCCTGTTCCTGCTTGTCCGTATACCGGATATTTCACTTGATTCTGCGACTGGTAGAAGCGGTTGAAAATCCGATTGAGGTCTTCCTCAGGGATGCCCGAACCACTGTCCTTGACGCAAATATACAGAGTCTCTTTTTCACTGTCTTTGGCGAAAAGAGCAGATAGGTAGAGAGACACAGTTCCCCCGTTAGGAGTAAACTTGATAGCGTTACTCAACAGATTGGTGACTACCTTGCGCATTGCTTCCTCATCATACAAAATCTCCGGCATCTCCATCCGGTAATAGCGTTTGAGCACAATGTTCCGCTCTTGGGCGAATACTTCAAACGGAGTGATCAGTGAATCGATAAATTTCAGAAAATTTCCCCGAGTCTTCACAATCTCCAGTTTGCCGGACTCTACCTTCCGGAAATCCATCAACTGATTGACGAGAGACAATAGATATTTGGAATTGCGTTCCACGAAGTTCAATTGCTCAATGACTTGCGGATTGTAGCTTAATTTTAACGCACGTTCGATAGGACCGATAATGAGGGTAATCGGTGTACGGAATTCGTGAGTAATATTCGTAAAGAATGAAATCTTGTCAAGCGTCAATTCCTGTACTTTACGGGACATACGAATCAGTTGTGCCTTCTGCCTCGTGATTTTCTCATTCTGTTGAATCAGCATCTGGTTTTGGCGTGACAGCTCATCCGTTTGATTTTCTAACAGATGCTTTTGCTGTTCCAGTTCATGAGTACGTTCTTCTACCGTGCGGTGCAGATATTCTTTCTGCCGTTTCAGATTACGGATGCGCCATTGATAGAATTGCCATACACTGACAGATAACAATACGATGATGAATAGAATAAACCATACAGTCTTATAGAAATAAGGTACAATCGTAATCTTCAGTTCCGTTATGTTTTCTCCCTCGTTCTCACCATCAGGAGTGTATCTGACCTGTAGAGTATATGAACCGGGAGGTAAATTCGTATAACTGGCGAAACGACGGTTGCCCGGAACCTGTACCCATTTATCGTCAAAACCGACCAGACGATAACTGTATATGGCTGTATTGTTTGATTCAAAGTTGAGCGCTGCAAATTCGAGTGAGAAAGATTTCTCTTTTTCATGCAGTTTCAGTTCCGTCGTTATGGCAATATCTTCCGACAGGTATTCGCTGCCCGGCAATATTTCTTCATTACCTATCCGCAGGCGGGTGAAACGTACTTTGGCAGCTGGAAGAGACATCGCCGGACGATTACTTTCGATTGCAACCAATCCGCCTACACTGCCAAAATAGAGTAAGTCATGAGAAGAACCACATGAGGCGTTCCAATAAAACTGTGTGTCAATCAGACCATCCTGTATGGTATAGTTAATGAAACGATTCTCTGCCTGGTGATAACAGGAGAGTCCATTATTGGTACTGATCCATAAGTTACCGTTGTTATCTTCCAGTATTCCCCGAATACTATTGTTCGGTAGTCCTTGCGCTGTGCTATAAGAGATAAACTGTTCTTTTCCTTGAGCATCGATTTTTCGTTGATAAATGCCATATCCGTTACTGCCCAGCCATAAAGTACCGTCCTTACCTTGATAAAAACAGGTTATTTTCTCAATCAGGCGGGAGGACGGATCGTCCAGTTTGTAGTTCAGGTGCCTGTACTGGAATTCTCCTTTAGAGGAACGGGAATGCAGATCGATGATATAAACCCCTTCCAGACAACCGACCCAAAGTTTACCCTCCTTATCAATAATGGAACCGATACAGCCATGAATATTTTCAGCAGCCTTATCCGGTAACGGAGCAGTTATTTCCTTTTTTACCGGATCATAAAAATAGAGTCCTTGATTGGCGCCTATCCATATACCTTCATTAATAGGGTCATAATTCAATACTCCGATAAAGTTAATCGGAAAGCCTCCGCCGGTCTGTGAGGAAATTACCTCCAGTATCTGTCGGGGAGCTTTCAGATCAAGCAGATTGAGACCTCCTCCCCATGTACCTATCCATAAGTGATTGTCGGTATCGGCAGTCAGGGCACTGACGGAGTTGTGACTCAGCCCTCCGTGTTCACGTGTATAATGGGTGAAATCTTCGCTGTTCCGTTCTTTTCTGTTCAGTCCGCCTTCTACTGTCCCTACCCATAAGGTTCCGTATACATCTTCATAAATTGCATTGACAGGATTATAGGATAAACTTGACGGATTTTCCTTGTCATGCCGGTAGCTCCGTATCGATAGTTGCCGTGGATTCAACAGATTGATACCTCCGGTTTCCGTACCGAACCAGATATGTTCTCCATCAGTCAATATGCAATTAATAAAGTTACTGTTCAGCAGATTGGTGCCGCCATTTGGAAGGTCACAGGCTATACGTTCAAAATTATCCGTCATCGGGTTATAGATATTAATGCCACGTAGTGTCGCGACGATTAATTGTTTGTCATCGGTGATAGCTAAATTTGTCAGATAATTTTGCGACAGGGAATAGGGATTGCCGGAATCATGCTCATATCGTTTTATCACATTTCCAGTTTTATTATAGCGGAATAGTCCGCGGTCACTGGAGATCCAGACTTCATTCTCTTTGCTGAGGAAATCCGAAATATAAGTTCCCGCTTCGAACTTCAGGCAGTCGGCTATGGGAATGGTTACCAGTCTCTTTTGCGGACTTAATGCCACTTTTCGTATTTCTCCATTGTTTCCCATCCATATTTTCCCATCCTCGTCAATGTCTTTCAGAGCAATGTCCGGACCATTCAGATAGACAGGGCTGAGTGTAGACAGGATTTGCACTTCCCCTTTGTCATTGAATTCGATACGGTGAAGGGCGTTGTCGCAATGAAGCCAGATACAGCCTTGCGTATCTTTCATGATACGGGTAGCCGGTAGTTCCAGTATCTTTGGAAGTATCCCTTTCGGGTCATGGGGGATAATCGGTTTTAAAGTAGATAAGTCAATAATATCCGTTCCCCCTTCGGAGACGATCCAAAGGCGTTGGAAGGCGTCTTCACAGACATTGCGTATAAAGTTGCTTTTTAGTTTGCATTGGTGATTATTGGGAGTGTAGTTTACAAACTCATAGCCATCATAACGGGAAAGCCCGCCTCCGGCAGTCGAAATCCACATAAACCCCCGGCTGTCTTTGTACAAATCGTCGATAAAATTATGTGGAAGCCCCTCGTTCATGGTCACATACGTAATATTATAGCGGTCGGCAAACCGTTCCTGTGCCCGAACCTGTCCGACCAGTGAACAGATACTATATATTATAAGGTATATAAGTAGGTGTTTTTTCATATATGTACGTATTAATAAGGGCAAAGTTAGAAGAATCTCTTCAATCACAAAAATGGGAAGAGCTTCTTTTCAGCAGATTATCGGATTGTCCACCAATCGTGTTCGTATGTCCACCTTTCATAGGGGAAACGGGGCGTATTTTTGTAGCATAATTGATGAACGAATACACAGATATTATGAAAAACTTGTTTTTGCCAGTTCTTTTAGTAGCAGGCAGCTTCTTTGTAAGTTGCACTTCTTCCGTGTTTACTCCGACTCCTTCTGCTAATCCTTGGGATGATAATTATTTATCAGTAGCCAAAATGGAAGATTACCGTCAATGGGGAACATACAATGTACACGATCCGTCCTGCCGGAAGCTGGGCGACTATTATTATATGTATTCTACAGATGCGATTTTCGGTGAGAACCGGAAAGAAGCGAGAGAGAAAGGCGTGCCGTTGGGATTTATCCAGATGCGCCGTTCTAAGGATTTGGTACATTGGGAATTTCTGGGATGGGCATTTCCTGAAATACCGGAAGAAGCGGTTCAATGGGTACAGTCTCATGCAGGAGGGCAGGGGGCGACCAATATCTGGGCACCGTATATCATCCCTTATAAAGATAAATACCGCCTCTACTATTGCGTATCCGCATTCGGACGTAAAACATCCTATATAGGACTTGCCGAATCAACTTCTCCCGAAGGGCCATGGACGCAGAAAGGCTGTATCGTTAAAACAGATGATTCTACCGCGATGAATGCTATCGATCCGAGCGTCATAGCAGATGAAAATACCGGTAAATGGTGGATGCATTACGGCTCCTTCTTCGGTGGTCTGTATTGCGTCGAACTGAATCCTGAAACCGGATTAGCCTTAAACGAAGGCGATTTGGGGCACCTTGTAGCACGGCGTGCCAACTATCGGAAGGACAATCTCGAAGCACCGGAAATAATCTATCATCCGGAGCTGAAACAATATTATCTTTTCACTTCCTATGATCCGCTGATGACGACTTATAATGTACGTGTCAGCCGTTCGGATGCTGCCGAAGGTCCGTTTACGGACTACTTTGGCAAGGCTGTGAAAGATACGACCAACAACTTCCCGATACTGACTGCACCATATCGTTTTGAGAACCATACCGGATGGGCGGGTACAGCGCATTGTGCCGTCTTTTCTGACGGTGAAGGAAACTATTTTATGGCACATCAGGGACGTCTGTCACCGCAAAATCAGTTAATGGTGTTACATATACGGCAGTTGTTCTTCACTCCCGAAGGCTGGCCGGTCGCTTCTCCCGAGAGATATGCAGGGACTGCTTCGCGTCAATTCAGCAAAGAAGATCTGGTCGGTGAATGGGAAATCATACGAGTGCAGGAACCGGCATACGAACGTCAGCTGGAAGCCGGACAGATCTTATGGGGAGAGGGAGAACTGAAAGAGAAGGAATGGAACTTGTCCACCCGAGTGACTTTGGTAAAAGACGGCACGTGCAAAGGGCAGATGACCGATAACGAATGGAATATAGTTCAAATGAATGGAAAATGGTCCTTTTTGACCGAAAAACATCTATTAATGGTAGATTTGAACTCGGAGAAGATTGAGAATCTGGTTATCTTTGCAGGACACGATTGGGAGAACGAAACCGAAACAATTCTCTTTACCGGACTCGATAGCCGGGGACGTTCTGTCTGGGGAAAAAGAATCAAATAACTATATATAATTTTTATTGAAAACCATGAGAAGATACACAGAATTACTGGCTGCATTAGCCTTATCTACCGGCATGGCGCTTCATGCGCAAACCAATGAAATGGTGATCCAGACTAAGAAGTTGGGTGCTGAAATCCAGCCGACAATGTACGGACTCTTTTTTGAAGACATCAATTATGCTGCCGATGGCGGACTTTATGCCGAACTGGTAAAGAACCGTTCATTCGAATTCCCTCAGCGTCTGATGGGATGGAAGACTTATGGAAAGGTGACTTTGCAGGATGACGGTCCTTTTGAACGCAATCCGCATTATGTGCGTCTTGATAATCCGGGACATGCCCACAAGCATACCGGACTGGATAATGAAGGCTTCTTCGGCATCGGGGTTAAGCAAGGTGAAGAATACCGCTTCTCTGTGTGGGCACGTCTGCCGCACGGAGGTACAGGTGAAAAGATACGTGTGGAACTTGTAGATACCAAATCTATGGGCGAACATCAGGCTTTTGCCTCTCAGACACTGACCATTGATTCCAAAGACTGGAAGAAGTATCAGGTAATCTTAAAAGCGGGTGTTACCAATCCCAAAGCAACGCTTCGTATTTTCCTTGCTTCCCAGGGTACGGTAGACTTGGAGCATATTTCCCTTTTCCCTGTCGATACTTGGAAGGGACATGAGAACGGTCTTCGCAAAGACCTTGCGCAGGCTTTGGCGGATATTCATCCGGGAGTCTTCCGTTTCCCCGGTGGTTGCATCGTTGAAGGTACGGATCTCGAAACCCGTTATGACTGGAAGAAATCCGTGGGGCCGGTAGAAAACCGTCCATTGAACGAAAATCGCTGGCAATATACCTTTACTCATCGTTTCTATCCGGATTATTATCAAAGCTACGGACTGGGATTCTATGAATATTTTCTTCTTTCTGAAGAAATGGGAGCGGCACCGCTTCCGATCCTGAACTGCGGACTTGCCTGTCAGTATCAGAACAATGAAGAAAAAGCTCACGTAGCAGTTTGCGACCTGGACAGCTATATTCAGGATGCACTCGATCTGATCGAATTTGCCAATGGAGACGTGAACACGACTTGGGGGAAAGTACGTGCCGATATGGGACATCCGGCACCTTTTAATTTGAAATATCTGGGCATCGGTAATGAACAGTGGGGAAAAGAGTATCCCGAACGTCTCGAACCGTTTATCAAGGCTCTTCGCAAGGCGCATCCGGAAATCATGATTGTAGGCAGTTCCGGCCCGAATTCCGAAGGAAAAGAATTTGATTACCTGTGGCCTGAGATGAAGCGTCTGAAAGCTGATTTGGTAGACGAACACTTCTACCGTCCCGAAAGCTGGTTCCTCAGTCAGGGAGCACGCTATGATAACTATGACCGCAAAGGACCGAAAGTCTTTGCCGGCGAATATGCTTGTCACGGAAAAGGAAAGAAATGGAACCACTTCCATGCTGCCTTGCTCGAAGCAGCCTTCATGACCGGATTGGAACGTAATGCCGATATCGTACATATGGCTACTTATGCGCCGCTTTTCGCTCATGTGGAGGGATGGCAATGGCGTCCGGACATGATTTGGTTTGATAATCTTAACTCGGTGCGTACCGTAAGTTATTATGTGCAGCAGCTGTACGCACAGAACAAAGGAACGAATGTACTTCCTCTCACTATGAACAAGAAACCGGTAACAGGGGCGGAAGGACAAAACGGACTTTTTGCCAGTGCAGTCTATGATAAGGATAAGAACGAACTGATTGTCAAAGTAGCTAATACTTCCGATAAGACACAGCCTGTATCCTTGACTTTCGAAGGTCTGAAAAAGCAGGATGTATTGTCCGAAGGACGTTGCATCACTCTTAGCTCACTCGACCAGGACAAAGATAATACGCTTGAACAACCGTTTGCCATCACTCCACAGGAGACACCGGTAACGATCAATGGTCATGCGTTAACCACCGAACTCGGACCGAACACGTTTGCAGTTTATAAATTCACGAAGAAATAAAATGAATAGCGTTAAACTAGTTATGATTTCATGCGCATTGGCAGCCTTTTCCGGGCTGTCTGCGCAGAATGACACTACTTTTGTAGCCAATGGCAATCCCATCATAAAATATAAATATACAGCCGATCCGGGTGCTATGGTGCATGACGGTAAGGTGTACATTTATGCCGGACATGATGAATGTCCTCCTCCCAGTGAACATTACCAGTTGAATGAATGGTGTGTATTCTCGTCTCCCGATATGAAGACATGGACGGAGCATCCTGTACCTTTGAAAGCCAAAGATTTTAGTTGGGCAAAAGGGGAAGCATGGGCTAGTCAGGTGATAGAACGTGACGGAAAGTTCTATTGGTATGTGACAGTAGAACACGGCACTATTCACGGAAAATCCATCGGCGTAGCCGTATCTGATTCGCCTGTCGGTCCTTTTGTGGATGCCCGTGGTTCCGCACTGATCACCAATGATATGACGACCGAATTTACCAAGATCTCTTGGGAAGATATCGATCCGACTGTTTTTATTGACGACGACGGACAGGCATATCTTTATTGGGGGAATACCCAATGCTACTATGTCAAACTGAAAAAGAATATGATCGAGCTGGATGGTCCTATCGTACCGGTTCATCTGCCCCGATATACGGAAGCTCCGTGGATACATAAGCGTGGAGACTGGTACTACCTTTCATATGCTTCTGAATTTCCGGAAAAGATATGCTACGCCATGAGCCGTAGCATTACCGGACCTTGGGAATACAAAGGCGTCCTTAATGAGATAGCCGGCAATTCCAATACCAATCATCAGGCTATTATCGAGTTCAAGGGCGACTGGTATTTCATTTATCATAATGGAAGCATCAATACAGCCGGAGGCAGTTTCCGCCGTTCCGTCTGCATCGATCGTTTGTATTATAACGAGGACGGTACCATGAAACGCATTCAGATGACAACGGAAGGCGTACAATAAACAGATAATTATAGGGTTAGGTTAGATAATAGGTTTTAGATTTTTGTTAATTGAAAAGTAAGGGCGTCCTTCCATTCCGGAAAGACGCCCTGCTTATTTAATTCTGATGAATAATAACTTATTCTACTCTGCGTGAACCGTCACCGATTACTACATCATATACTTTCGGGCTTCTGCCGAATTTAGCTTTGAAAGCTTCTTTTGTCTTTTCAACGAAGTTGTCATACAGTTCGTTCTTGACAAGGTTGATAGTACAACCACCGAAGCCGCCACCCATTACGCGTGAACCGGTTACACCATATTCTTTAGCGCAATCGTTCAGGAAGTCAAGTTCTTCGCAGCTCACTTCGTACAATTTGCTCATACCGTGGTGAGTTTCGTACATCTTCTGACCTACTGTTTCGTAATCGTCTTTTTCCAGCGCATCGCAAACATCAAGTACGCGTTGGATTTCTTCGATTACATATTCGGCACGCATATAATCTTCAGCGCTGATATCAGCTTTCGCTTCTTCCAGCATATCCATTGTACAGTCACGCAGGAATTCTACATGCGGATGTTTTTTCTGGATAGCAGCAACAGCAGCCTCACAGCTCTGACGACGCTTGTTGTAAGCAGAAGAAGCCAGTTCGTGTTTCACTACTGAATCCATCAATACCAGACGATAACCTTCCGGATGGAATGGGAAATATTGATATTCCAGTGAACGGCAGTCCAGACGGATCAAGCTGCCAGCTTTACCGAATACAGAAGCGAACTGGTCCATGATACCGCAGTTTACACCGCAGTAGTTGTGTTCAGTAGCCTGACCTACTTTAGCCAATTCAAATTTGTCGATTTTACCTTCACCGAACAGTTCATTCAATGCGAAAGCATATGTACTTTCCAGAGCAGCAGAAGAAGACATACCTGCACCCAGAGGCACATCGCCGGAGAAAGCGGTATTGAATCCTTTCACGTCTACGCCACGTTTGATCATTTCACGGCATACACCGAAAATGTATCTTGCCCAGCTTGCACGGGGAGCATCCTCTTCGTTCAGACCAAATTCTACATAATCTTTCAGGTCGATAGAATAAGCTCTTACTTTGTCAGTGCCGTTCGGTTTGATTTCAGCAAGCATACCTTTGTCTACAGCTCCGGGGAATACGAATCCACCGTTGTAGTCAGTATGTTCGCCAATCAGGTTGATACGACCCGGAGAGGCATATATAAATCCTGTAGTTCCATCAAAATGCTTAATGAAGCGACTTCTTACGTGTTCTATATCCATGATAAATCAATTTTATAAGGTGAATAAATTAAATTCAGATTTTTTATTCTACTGGAATGTCTTTATTTACGTTCTTGCAACCTACCAGACCGTAGTACAGCAAGTAAGCCAGAGCAGCGATAATTACCCAATAGCTAGCCATGAAACCGGCTACGTCAGCTACCCATCCTTGAATTACAGGCAGGATACCTCCACCGCATACCAGTACCATAAACAGACCAGAAGCAGCAGCCAGATATTTACCCAGTCCTTCTACAGCAAGGTTGAAGATACCACCCCACATGATAGAAGTACAGAGACCAACTAATACCAAGTACATAGCGTTAATGGGCACTTCTGCAAAACCGAATGACAAACCGCCAGTTGCGCTTTGTTGAAGTACAGGCAGATTCACCAATGTTCCTGTAGAAGAGAAGATAGCAAGGAATACTAAAATCAATCCCAGAGCGGATGTAAATGTAAGCATCGCTTTACTGGAAACTTTTGCACCGAGTGAAGCACCGGCCAGACGACCGATCAACATCAGGAACCAGTAAGTTCCTACTACGAAACCGGAGATTGTAGAAGCGATACCGGCACCGCCTTTTTCTACAGGGTCAGTAAGGAACAGGTTCAGAGTACCCGGTACACCTACTTCAATACCTACATATACAAAGATAGCGATAGCGCCCAATACAAAGTGACGGAACTTCAAAGCACCTTTCATCAGTGTGCTGATTGGTTCAGTTGTAGCAGCAGCGTTCGGTTCCGGAATGCGTACAAACAGGAGTACGAAGAATGCGAAAGCGAATACAGCCATTGCGGTGTACATTACAGGGAAAATCTGAGAGATAGTAGCTTTTTCGATAGATCCGGCGATCAGGATACCAACGAACATCGGAGTGATGGTAGCCATTACAGAGTTGAAAGAGCCGCCCACTTGGATAAGCTGGTTACCTTTGTTACCTTCACCACCCAGTTTGTTCAACATCGGGTTTACTACAGTGTTAAGCAAACACATAGAGAAACCTGCTACGAATGCACCAATCAAATAAACGGCAAAAGCCATCTCAGGGCTTGAATGACCGGACAGGAACTGGATACCTACACCGATAAAACCGATAGCTACTGCGATAAGTGCTGTTTTCTTATATCCCACACGTTGCAACAAGATACCGCTGGGGATACCCATTACTGCATAAGCTATAAAGTTACCGAAGTTTCCCAGCATACCCAAAGCATTGGATACGTCGAATTGGTTCTTCAGCACAATACCCATAGGAGCTGCGAGGTTAGTAACGAATGAAATCATACCGAAAAGGAAAATCATCGTGATAATGGCAATGATTTTTCCATTCTTTTTTTCTTGTGTCATGGTTCTATTAAAAATGTTAGTTTATAAAATTAGGTTAGTTATTTTTTTATCTTTTATTTTTCCACACCGAATTTGTAGATAGTCACCTGCTGGTATTCATCGCCCGGCAATAAAGTAGCCGAGGGGAAATGAGGTTTGTTCGGAGTGTCGGGGAAACATTGTGCCTCGAAGCAGATAGCGCTTCTTGCAGGGAATGTAGCACCGTGAGCACCTTCGAAACCATTCAGCCAGTTACCGGTGTAAAGTTGTACACCTGCTTCAGTAGTGTATACTTCCATGGTACGACCGCTATTCGGTTCGAAACAAGTAGCAGCCAAATCCAGTGAACCTGTTTCAATCTTGTTCAGTACGTAGCAGTGGTCGTATCCGGCACCGTTAATCAGTTGTTGGAATTTATCGTTGATACGTTCGCCTACGGTATGCGGAGTGGTGAAGTCCATTGGAGTACCTTCTACTTTGGCAACTTCTCCGGTTGGGATAGAAACTTCATCGATAGGCGTGTAGAAATTAGCGTTGATAGTAACAATATTGTTTTCGATAGTAGGAGTAGGATTGCTGATACCAGCCAGATTGAAGAAACCGTGATTGGTCAGGTTGACTACAGTAGCTTTGTCAGTTGTGGCACGATATTCGATTACCAGTGCATTTTCTTCTTCTTCCAGGCGATAAACCATTTCAACCTCTAGATTGCCGGGGAAACCTTCTTCGCCGTCGGCTGAAACATAATTGAACTGGATTATATTTTCAGCCAGTTGGTCGGCATCCCAAACGCGGGCGTGAAAACCGGTAGGTCCTCCGTGCAGGGAGTTGGGGCCGTTGTTGATGGTGAGCTCGTGCTCTTCTCCGTACAATGTGAATTTTCCTTTGGCGATGCGGTTGCCATAGCGTCCGATAGTAGTACTGAGGAAGGGTTCCGGGCTGTTGACAACGTGGTCTATGCTGTCGTGTCCGAGGACAACGTTTGCATATTTTCCATCTTTATCCGGTACCATGATAGCGAGAATGGCGCATCCGTAATTAGTTACGGCGACTTCCATTCCCTTTTTATTTTTGAGGATAAATAAATCAGTTTCTTTATTATTTATCTCCTTTTGGAAATCTTTCCGGCTGAGCCCTGATAGATTCCCTTCCGTTGGGAATGTGTTATTCATGTCTGGTATTCTTAAAATTTTCTTGCAAATAAAGGTAAATTCTTTGTTACTCACAAATTATTCCGGCTAAATATGGTGGGTAGTTTAGGAAAGTTTAGCGTTCTCACTTAGGTTTCTGTATTTTTCATCCTTCTTTTCTTTTAAAGTGAACAATTTTTCGTATGTTTGTTCCCGGATTATTATAATCCGGGAGAATTTAATCTAAGTTTATTAACAAGAAAAACAAAAATGTATCCATTAAAATTCGAACCTATTCTGAAGCAGACGCTTTGGGGGGGCGACAAAATTATTCCGTTCAAGCATTTGAATTCAGACTTGAAAGGAGTAGGAGAAAGCTGGGAGATTTCCGGCGTAGAGGACAATGAATCTGTTGTGGCTAATGGCCCGGACAAAGGTTTAACTCTGGCTGATATGGTGAGAAAGTATCGCGAGGAACTGGTTGGCGAAGCGAATTATGCTCGTTTTGGCAATAAATTCCCACTGCTTATCAAATTCATCGATGCAAAGCAGGATTTATCCATTCAGGTGCATCCGGCAGATGATTTGGCAAAGAAAAGGCACAACTCAATGGGTAAAACCGAAATGTGGTATGTAGTGGATGCTGATAAAGGAGCGAAACTGCGTTCTGGATTTTCCGAGCAAATCACCCCGAAAGAATATAAAGAGCGCGTGCTGAACAATACGATCACTGACGTATTGCAGGAGTATGAGATCAAGCCGGGAGATGTATTCTTCCTTCCTGCCGGACGTGTGCACAGTATTGGCGCCGGTGCGTTTATTGCCGAAATCCAGCAGACTTCGGATATTACTTATCGTATCTATGACTTCAACCGTAAGGATGCAAACGGAAAGACTCGTGAATTGCATACTGACCTGGCGCGTGAAGCCATCAATTACGAAGTGTTGGATGATTATCGTACCAAATACGAAGCGGTGAAAGATGAGCCGGTAGAACTTGTAGCTTGTCCGTACTTCACTACTTCCGTGTATGATATGACCGAAGAAATCAGCTGTGATTATTCAGAACTCGATTCATTCGTGATCTTCATTTGTATGGAAGGTGCATGCAAGATAAAAGACAATGAAGGTAATGAACTGAAAGTAGGTGCCGGAGAATCTATTCTGCTTCCTGCTACAACACAGGATGTAACAATTACTCCGGAAGCTGGAAACGTAAAATTGCTGGAAACATACGTGTAAATAATAGACAATATTATTGATAAAAGTATAGACCGGGCAGGCGAGAAAAACTTTCTCGCCTGCTTTGCGTTGTAGAAAGAAAGGCGTATCGATTTTGTCTTACAGACTGACAAATTCATATATGTGATGGAATTTAAGTTGGATGGTACTGCTGAAGAAGCTATCAAACAGATTAATGAAAAGCATTATGCACTTCCTTTTGAGGCAGACGGACGCCGACTTTTCAAGATAGGTGTCAATTTTAGCTCAGAGACACGCAATATTGAGAAGTGGATAGTGGAGTAGCATCAATTCTATCCCCATTCAGTTTTATATAATTTTTTTGGAAAGGTTTTAAACTTCTGTTGCTAAATCATTTTTTTCGTCTTATCATTGTATAAATTTACTAGTGATATATATGAATAAAAATGGATTTAGCCGTTGTGCGGAGTCGTACATCGGTCGTTTACGAAAAGAGGGGCGTCATTCTACGGCCCATGTTTATACGAATGCTCTTTTTTCTTTTACCAAGTTTTGTGGCACTACCCATGTTGCTTTCCGGCAAGTCACCCGTGAACGCTTGCGCTGTTACGGGCAGTATCTTTATAGTTCCGGTCTGAAGCCGAATACGGTATCAACGTATATGCGTATGCTTCGTAGCATCTATAATAGAGGAGTGGAGTCGGGCAGAGCTCCGTATGTGCATCGTCTGTTTCATGATGTTTATACGGGAGTGGATATTTGCCAGAAGAAAGCGTTGCCTGTCGGAGAACTTAATCGCCTCCTCTATGAAGATCCCAAATCGGAACGTTTGCGTCGTACGCAGGCTATCGCTGCCTTGATGTTTCAATTCTGCGGAATGTCTTTCGCTGACCTTGCTCATTTGGAGAAATCTTCGCTGGAACGGAATATCATCCGGTATAATCGTATCAAGACGAAAACTCCGATGAGTGTGGAAGTACTGGATACTGCACAGGATATAATCAGCCGGCTTCGCAACTGTCAGCCTTCTCATCCGGATTGTCCCGACTATCTGTTCAGTATCCTTCTTGGCGACAAGAAGAGAGAAGATGAAAGTGCATACCGGGAATATCAGTCCGCTCTCCGCAGGTTCAATAATCGTCTGAAGAGACTTGCAAAGGCTCTTCGGCTGACTTCTCCCGTCACTTCCTATACTATCCGTCATTCCTGGGCTACTACCGCTAAGTATCGTGGTGTTCCTATTGAGATGATCAGTGAGTCGCTGGGGCATAAGTCTATTAAGACTACTCAGATTTATCTGAAAGGTTTTGGTCTGCAGGAACGTACAGAAGTGAATCGAATGAATTTATCTTACGTGAAGAACTGTCGGATAGGACGGGTGTAAAATATTTAATAAGTTGATAGTCAGTATGGATCTGTTTCTGTTACTTCTTAGGTAACGGAAGTAAATTTGATGCAAAGATAGACAAAAACACAAATAAGAAACAAATTAAAGCCCACTTTTTTTAGTTTTATCTAAAATATAGGGTAAAAACATCTTTAGACATGAAAAATACTTATTTTCATGCCCCACTCCTTATATACCTAATTTCCATTGGTATATACCCTTCTACTTAGGGTGTAACTCTCTTGACAACATATTTGCTGCTGCTTTTCAACCTTTTTTCATTGTTCGTTTATGCTGTATACACTTCCGTTACCTAAGAAGTAACGGAAACATATGGGGTAAAAAAACATGATTCTAACAAAAGAGAAATCAGCCATCCTCGGGACCAAAAATGGGACAGGGGAGGGCGTAGCGTGCTTAAAACGCTGGTATGTGGCACATGTTCGCATACATCACGAAAAAAAAGTAGCCGAATATTTGGGGAAAATGGGAATTGAGACTTTTGTTCCTGTCCAGCAAGAAATCCATCAATGGAGTGATCGCCGTAAATTAGTTGAAACAGTTCTTCTTCCGATGATGGTGTTTGTTCATGCCGATCCGAAGGAACGGATGGCTGCTTTAACTCTTGCCACGGTAAGCCGTTATATGGTGTTGCGTGGTGAGGGAAAGCCTGCTGTGATTCCTGATGATCAGATGGCGCGTTTCCGTTTTATGCTTGATTATTCGGAAGAGGCAATCTGTATGAATTATTCTCCATTAGCTCGTGGAAAGAAAGTTCGTGTTATCAAAGGTCCTTTGACGGGACTGGTTGGAGAACTAGTTGCGTTAGATGGCAAAAGTAAGATTGCTGTCCGTTTGGATATGTTGGGCTGTGCCTGTGTCGATATGCCTATCGGATATGTAGAGCAAATTGGCGAAAGAAACTAAGTAGGTGATGGGGACCTTCAATAATAGCATACAGGAGAAAATAGAAAAACTACAAAAAACAGTTGATACATTGCTTCATATGGGTGAGAATATGGACTGTATATGTGTCGACGATCTTTCACTACTGAACAACGAAATTCATGAACAGATCAATGATCTGTATCCTTGTCACGGTAAGACTGCTGAGCAGGAAGCTGCTTTGTGTCTGTCTCTTCTGATGGGATATAGTGTGTCTATGTATGCCAATTCGGAGGATGAGGCAAAGAAAGAAACTGTTCTGAGGCGTTCGCAAATGATTCTGAAAAACCAATTGCCTTCACCATTGAAAATTCAGTTACACACAATCTACGATAAACTATTGTCATAGTAAATCTACTTTTTGGAAAAAGACTTTATAATTTATTGGGGTATTTAAATTATGAAACACGCATTTGACCGTTTTGTTCAATATTTGCAGAAAAATTATTTTAGTTATTGGATTGTATTAGGAATTGATACATTCATAGCTTTGATTTGTACCTGGGTGTCATTTATCGGCATTCATTATATAACGGAGACTTCTAAAGAAATCACTTCTCTCTTTCATATTTTGGCGATTTCTGTGATTTCCAGTATCTTAGGTTCCTTTTTATTCCATACCTACCGTAATACGATCCGCTTTTCCCAGTTGAAGGAATTATGGAGACTTGCCGGAAGTGCACTGATAAAAGCTGTCTGTATCGCAATGGCTATCTGGCTTTTTCTGCCTCAGGCGGGACTGCATAATAGTCAGAAAATAGTCTTTGTACTGTTTGATGGGATGCTTACTTTTATTGCCATGGTAGGCTTCCGTATTCAGTTGATTCTGGTATATGAACTCCTGCTGAATATGCTGAATAAGAAGAATATGCATATTCTGATCTATGGCATTGATGATAAGAGTGTGGCATTGAAAGTCCGGCTAATGAACAGCTCCCACTATAAAGTGGTAGGCTTCTGTATCTACGGAACAGGCGACTCCATCCGGCGTGTGGCTGATCTTCCCGTTTATTCATTTAAGGATGAAGAGTGCTTTAATAAACTTATTCATAAGAAGTGTATCGGCGGCATCCTGTTTGCCCGTTACGAGAATACCCGTGAAGAGGAAGACCGCCTGCTTCAGTATTGTAAAAGGAGTGGATTGAAAACGTTGATTGCTCCGAGTATCAGTGAGGCTGACGAAAACGGCAGTTTCCACCAATGGGTACGCCCTATCAAGATTGAAGACTTGCTGGGTCGTTCAGAAATTCATATCAATATGGAGGAGGTGATGACCGAGTTCTGTGGCAAGGTTGTGTTGGTGACAGGAGCTGCCGGTAGTATTGGCAGCGAGCTTTGCCGGCAGCTGGCTCAGATGAACATCAAGAAGCTGATCATGTTTGATTCCGCCGAGTCACCTTTGCATAATGTCCGTCTGGAATTTGAGAAGAATTATCCCGGTCTTGATTTTGTTCCTGTCATTGGAGATGTCCGTGTGAAAGAACGTCTTCGTATGGTATTCGAGACTTATCAGCCTCAGATCATCTTTCATGCCGCTGCCTATAAGCATGTTCCGTTAATGGAAGAGAATCCCTGTGAAGCTGTGCTGGTCAACGTTGTCGGTTCTCGCCAGGTTGCTGATATGGCAGTTGAATATGGAGCCGAGAAGATGATCATGGTTTCTACCGATAAGGCGGTGAATCCTACCAATGTCATGGGATGCTCGAAACGCTTGGCCGAAATCTATGTACAGAGTCTGGGCTGTGCCATCCGTGAGGGCAAAGTGAAAGGCCATACCAAATTTATCACTACCCGCTTTGGCAACGTATTGGGTAGTAACGGTTCTGTAATTCCCCGCTTTAAGGAACAGATCGAGAATGGCGGTCCTGTCACAGTGACTCACCCCGATATCATCCGTTTCTTTATGACTATCCCCGAAGCTTGTCGCCTGGTAATGGAAGCTGCTACGATGGGTGAAGGCAATGAGATATTTGTCTTTGAGATGGGAAAGGCTGTGAAGATTGTCGATCTGGCTACCCGTATGATCGAACTTGCTGGTTATCGTCCCGGTGAGGATATTGAGATAGAGTTTACGGGATTGCGTCCGGGTGAGAAGCTTTATGAAGAAGTATTGAGTGATAAGGAGAATACAATTCCTACAGAAAATAAGAAGATAATGATAGCGAAGGTACGTCATTATGAGTATACTGATATCCTTGAAACTTATGGAGAGTTCGAGAAACTATCCCGTACGGTAAAGATCATGGACACAGTGAAACTAATGAAGAAAGTGGTACCTGAATTTAAATCCAAGAACTCACCGAGATTTGAGGTCTTGGATAGATAACTAGAATGATTCTGAACACTAACATAAATCAACAATGGATACAAAAGATTTGAAGATTGCTGTTGCAGGTACCGGCTATGTTGGTCTTAGCATAGCAACGCTTTTGTCGCAACATCATCAGGTGACGGCAGTCGATGTGATTCCTGAGAAAGTAGATATGCTTAATCGTAAACAATCGCCTATTCAGGATGAGTATATAGAGAAATATTTGTCCGAAAAAGCATTGAACCTAACCGCTACGCTTGACGGTGCCAAGGCCTACAGTGATGCTGATTTTGTGGTTATAGCAGCTCCTACTAACTATGATCCGGTGAAGAACTATTTCGATACCCATCATATAGAGGATGTCATAGACCTGGTTTTAAGTGTCAATCCTGATGCTGTAATGGTAATCAAGTCTACTATTCCTGTGGGATATTGCCGTGGACTTTATTTGAAGTATGCCCGCAAGGGAGTTAAGAAGCTTAACTTGCTTTTTTCTCCTGAGTTTCTTCGTGAGAGTATGGCCCTTTATGATAACTTGTATCCAAGTCGTATCATTGTTGGTTATCCAAAGTTGATTGATAGCGAGCAGTTTGACGAGGAAAACGCAGCTATTAAGGCCATTGCGGATATTCCTGCCCTAGAGAAGGCTGCACATTCTTTTGCCGCATTGCTTCAGGAAGGTGCAATCAAGAAAGATATTCCTACACTTTTTATGGGTATCAAGGAGGCAGAGGCTGTTAAGCTGTTTGCTAATACCTATCTTGCATTGCGTGTCAGTTATTTTAATGAATTGGATACTTATGCAGAGATGAAAGGTCTGGATTCTCAGTCAATCATACAAGGTGTTGGTTTGGATCCTCGTATTGGTACACACTATAATAATCCTAGTTTTGGTTATGGTGGTTATTGTTTACCGAAAGATACGAAACAACTATTAGCCAATTATCAGGATGTACCTCAAAATATGATGACTGCTATTGTCGAAAGTAACCGTACAAGAAAAGACTTTATAGCTGACCAAGTCTTGTCTAAAGCTGGATATTATGGTTATAGCGACCAAAACCACTATAATAAAACACAAGAGAAAGAGTGTGTCATTGGAGTTTATCGCTTGACTATGAAGTCCAATTCCGATAATTTTCGCCAAAGTGCTATTCAAGGTATAATGAAACGTATCAAAGCAAAAGGGGCGGCTATTGTAATTTATGAACCGGCAATGCAAAACGGCAAGACTTTTTGGGGCAGTCAAGTAGTGAATGATTTGGAAAAATTTAAAGAGATGAGTCATGCCATCATTGCCAACCGATATGATAGTCGTTTGGATGATGTAAAGGAAAAAGTCTATACTCGTGATATTTTTCAAAGGGACTAATAAATAGAATAATATAGGTTGTTTATCTGTTTTTTAGGGGGGGATTACTTTTATCTTATTTATTGTTTATAATCTTAACTTATTATATTGTGCACATAAGTGTTATTCTGTTACTAAATGAATGTTGCTTCCCGCATGGTTTTCATTATTTGTGGTATGTAAGAGTATAAGATACTATTGACATATTACTCTCCTAATTATTGTCGAAAGTTATGGATTTCTTCGACCTCGAAAAGACAATGAACGCATTTGTAAAAAGCAGTGTGAGGGTAATCGCAGATTTAGAGGAAATTGGATAAAGTTTTTGGTGAGTTTAAAGATATGTGCAAAGACAATAAAACTATCCCAAATTTTGGTAGAGCTGAAGAATACCCATGTTGTCGAACTTTTTAAGATAGAAAAATAGAAATGTCAGTTATACGATTGCAAATCCGATAAATCGTTTTTCTTTACACAAAGGAGCTGATGCAGATCTTACATGTGAAAAAGATGATTTTGATGGGAGTAATCCTTCGACAACTTAATGCGAGACTTCCTCCTGTTAAATATATTACGAATATTTTAAGAAAGTTGATATGAGGAGGAACGATTATATGACATTTTTGCTAGTTGTTATTGTAGTATATATTTACTGATGATTAAAAATAGAACTCAAAGGGAGTGCAATACGATTAACGATCTTGTGGGCATACAATGGGTGTTATAATTGTGAAATTAATTTAAAAGTAATTGAGTACTTACATAATGTACTTAGGTTTATGGAGTCTGGGGAAAATACTTAAAATCTAGGCTTAAGAATATCTTAATAAATGTAAAATACACAACAATGTCTGAAGAAAGAAGAATAATTTACCTATGTCTCGCACATATGTCTGAGGCAGGACTTGAGCAGAAGTATGTGAAAGAAGCTTTCGATACGAATTGGGTGGTACCTATGGGACCGAACGTCAATGCGTTTGAACATGCGCTTGAGGAGTTCGTAAACGAAAAAAAAAATCTAGACCGTAAGGTAGTCTGCCTATCTGCTGGTACTGCAGCCATACATTTAGCCCTCATTGGCTGTGGGGTTAAGACCGGAGATGAAGTCATCGTTCAGTCTTTTACTTTCTGTGCATCAAGTCACCCTATCACTTACCTCGGAGCTAAGCCCGTGTTTGTTGGCTCTGAGGCGACTACATGGAATATGGACCCCGAACTTCTTGAATGGGCAATTCTCGACCGTAAAGTAAAAACTGGTAACTACCCAAAGGCTATCATACTCGTAGCTCTTTATGGTATGCCTTATCAGATTGATAAGATTATGGAGATTGCAGACAGGTATGGCATTCCTATAGTGGAGGATGCTGCTGAGGGTATGGGCTCACGCTTCAATGGGCAAGTACTTGGAACCTTTGGTAAGTATGGTGTTCTCTCTTTCAATGGTAATAAAATGATTACAACCTCTGGTGGAGGTGCTCTCATTTGTCGCAATGCAGAAGATGCTAACGAAATGATGTGGTACGCTACTCAAGCGCGTGATGCATATCCATATTATCAACATACCGACATCGGTTACAACTACCGAATGAGTAATGTGTGTGCAGGCATCGGGCGTGGCCAAATGAGTGTTCTTGATGATCATATCAAACATCATCAGCATGTACAAGCGCTTTATGAGCGGCTCCTTGCAGACATACCAGGAGTAAATGTACATACATCGCCAGCTAATCCCCCTTCTTTTCAGGGGAGCGACGGGGATAGGTATTATGACTCCAATTTTTGGCTCTGTGCAGCTACACTTGATCCTGAAGTACGCATTCAAGGTCAGGAGAATGCGTACAAGGAAGTCATTAAAACGGCTGTAGGTGGTGCTGCTGGCGTCATTCATGCTGTAGATAACGCTACTACCGATTGTCAGCCAAATGACAATGTAGAAGCTCTTCGCCTATTTATGTTAGGTAAGAATGTCGAGTGTCGTCCTTTGTGGAAACCAATGCATAAGCAACCTGTCTATATCAATGCTTCAGTATATACTAACAATATAGAGGTTGAACTATTTAAAGTGGGTTTCTGTCTTCCTGCTGGTCCATACGTAACTGATGATGATGTTCAATATATCGTCGAGAGTATTAAGGAGGCCATCCTTAAATAATTTTATTACCCTTGGGTTTAGGATAAGAATCTATTCCATAAAAAATAAAAGTGAATATTCTATTACTTATTAATCCTCTTTGCTTTTATGTTTTACTTTTGCATTATAAATTTCTAAAAATATTATGGCAAGTAGTACAGATTTTTAGTAATTCTTTGAAAAGTATTCTCATATTTTTTTGGAGGGAGGGGCGAAAAATACCGTGCTTCGAACTGCAATAGAAATTTCTGAAAATCATAGTGCTGCTTTTGAGATACGTTGTGAACCTTCAGTTTGTTGAGTTGCTTGCTTCAATAGCTTGTTGGCAACCTCACTAATGAAATTCGTTTTTTGCGTAAAGAAGTATCCAAGTTGTCTGATTATAATAAATGTGACAACACAATGTTTTTCGGTAGGAAAAGTTTTTCTAATTCTGTATTTGGTTGGAGATTTTAGCGGTTTGATATAATCTGATGGAAATGTGGTTTACAAATATTTTGTCCCATTAATCTAGAGAACATATGTTGGTTTTGTAAGAACCATGTTTGTTCATGCTGAAGCTGATAAGCTGATAAAGAAAAAGTATTTGTATTACGGCGACTTAATTTACAAGCTATATGTCTAATGACTGGAACGAATATCAAAACTATTGTAAGGATGACCGTAATGCTATAGACAAAATGGTTGTGAACGTGCCATCAGGCTGCTTTACCATAACAGAAAGAATTTTTTGTTCTATAGGAGTGAAAGAGGGAGTAGATGTAATCTATTTATCTTATTGTACTAGAAACGACAAAAATGCTTAGACTTCAAATCAAGGATTATTTGGTATATATTCTGTAAAATAATTAATGGAAATAAGGACTGTTCAGCTTATACTTTAGAGAATTCTTTGGTCTGGAACAATATAAACATATCGGTGATGATGAGTCACAGATATTTAATAGGAAAAGTAATCAAGTATTTACAAGAACTTTTATATAATATGAATCATGTAGTAATTATGGCAGGTGGTGTAGGTTCACGCTTTTGGCCCCTCTCAACACCCGAACACCCCAAGCAATTTATTGACATTCTTGGATGCGGACACACACTCATACAGCTTACAGTTGCTCGCTTTCAAAGCATTTGTCCTTATGCAAACTTTTGGGTAGTAACCAATGAAAAGTATGTGGATATTATTGAGCAACAGATACCAACCATCCCATCCCATCATATCCTTGCTGAACCAACAGCACGTAATACTGCTCCATGTATCGCATGGGCATGTTGGTGCATTCTTCAGGAAGATTCTGACGCAAATGTAGTCGTTACCCCTTCCGATGCTGTGGTTATGAATTCGACAGAATTCCAGCGAGTAATAAACAACGCACTTCTGTTTACTGCTCATAGAAATGTAATTGTCACTATTGGTATTAAACCAAACCGACTAGAAACAGGTTATGGTTACATTCAGTTCGACAATAATAATAATGAAAACATCTATTCTGTAGTACAATTTAGAGAAAAGCCAAGCCTCGAAACCGCCAAAGAATACCTTACTGCAGGAAACTACCTTTGGAATGCTGGCGTTTTTGTATGGAATATCCAGACCATTACATCAGCTATCGCCAAATATAAACCAAACATAGCGGCTGCTATGAATAAGATTTTTGAAACAGGTGATGTACAGACGTTTTTCCCTACATGCGAAAACATCTCCATCGACTATGCCGTTATAGAACCAGCAGCTACAGAAGGTTTCGTCTATACACATCCAGCGGACTTCGGTTGGAGTGATCTTGGTAATTGGCAGTCACTTCACGAGAAACTTATGGCGAGCGGTAGCCACAGCGATAGCGAAGGTAACGGCGCTATTGGAAACGTACATTTTTACGAATGCAGTAATTGCGTAGTTCATGTTGAAGATGCTAAGAAAGTAGTGCTTCAGGGGCTTAATGGCTATATTATTTCAGAGAAAGGTGGTCGGATTCTTGTCTGCAAAAGAAATGAAGAACAAAGAATCAGAGAGTTTTCTGTAGATTAAATAAAAACAATGAAATTCTCCATCTTAAAAAGTTCTCTATTTAAGAATACTGCTATCTATACAATTACTGATGGTATTTCAAAGGGATTAGCATTCTTAACACTACCTTTGATTTCTCATTATCTTATTCCTGAAGAATTAGGTATAGCTGCTAATTTTGATGTTTTGCAAAATATTCTTATGCTTCTTGCAGGACAGGCCGTGATTAACTCAATGCCTTACTTCTTTTATGGTAAAACTAAAGAAGAGAAATCTAATATTGTAAGCAGTCTGTTTTTTATAGTTATTGTTTCCAATATACTTTTTTCATTCTTGATTCTATTATTTACGGCAATCCTGGAAGATTATCTTCATATCGGAATATTACTTCAGATTTTAACGATTGTATCTGTTGTAGCCCATTTAATATCATGTCTTAATTTAGTCCTCTATAGGCTTGAAGACAAACCGTATATTTTTGCAAAACTACAAATAACACAAACTGTATTATATTTGACAGCCTTGGTAATATTTGTTGTTGTCTTGAGAATGAGTGCGCTAGGAAAAATTCTAAGTGTTATTGTTTCATTTTCATTGATGGCAATAGTGCATATTGTTTTATTGATTAAACGGGATTATCTGAAATTATCAATAAATATAAGGCAAATAAAAATATTATTAAGATTCGGGTTGCCATTATTACCACATTCGTTATCATTTTGGTTTAAATCAGGTTTTGACAAGGTTATTATCACGGCATATTGTGGATTAAGTACAAATGGACTTTATTCAATGGCAATGAGTTTCGGAGCGTTGTATACAATATTTAACACAGCATTTAGTAATTCATATATCCCTTATTTACAGAAGAGGATAAGTTGTTTTACAGAAGATACCATAACACAAGAAAAAAATAATTTGGTTATATTTTCTTATCGAGTAATGGGAGGATTTTGCATATTATCAATGCTTGTGATTCTTGCTTGTTGGGTTGCAGTCAAATTCGTATTAGATGCCCAATATAATGATTCTTTCCAATTTATTCCATGGATCATTATCGGATTAACATTAAACTCTATGTATGGGCTTGTTATTCAATTTCCATATTCTGTTAAGAAAACTTTAGGTCTAGGAATTGTCACATTTTCAGGCTCTCTCATTCAGCTTTTATTAACATATCTTCTTGTATCCAATATAGGTGTAGATGGTATTAAGATAAGCTATGTGATAGGGGCATTCTTGATTATGTTTGGAGTGTGGCTCTATAGTAATAAGGTATACCCAATGCCTTGGTTAACTGCAATTTTTAAAAGAAATAATAAATAATTATGATGAAAATACTTGATTGTACCCTTCGTGATGGTGGTTATTATACGAACTGGGATTTTAATTCAGAAACTGTGGATGCATACATTCAGGCAATGAATACACTACCTATTGATTATATTGAGTTAGGTTATCGAAATAATTCCACCAAGGAATATATGGGTAAGTTTGGGTACTCTCCTGTAAGTGTACTCCAGCATATTCGTAAAACATGTAAAAAAAAACTGGATGTGATGCTTAATGAGAAGAGTACGAAACCAAAAGATCTTGATGCACTTCTCACACCTATTGTTGGGCTTGTAGATATGATACGTATTGCCGTCGATCCAAAGAACTTTGACCGTGCTGTGATACTTGCTAAGGCTGTTAAAGCTATGGACTTTGAGGTAGGCTTCAATGTGATGTACATGAGTAAGTGGCAGACGGAATATTCTGAATTCTTGAAGAAGCTTTCTGTACTCAATGATATGGCAGACCTCTTCTGCATGGTGGACAGCTTCGGTGGTGTTATTCCAGAGGATATTACTAATATTGTAAAAGTAGTACGCAAGAATACAACTTGTCCTATTGGTTTCCATGGTCACAATAATCTCCAGTTAGGGCTTATTAACACCATTACAGCAATGAAATTGGGCGTTGATTATGTAGATGCCACTATCCTTGGCATGGGGCGTGGAGCTGGTAATCTTAACATGGAACTTCTATTGACCTACTTGAATGCTCACGAAGGATTGGAGGTTGATTTCAATGTACTTGGTGATGTGATTACAGCATTCACTCCTCTCATGGAACAGCATCAGTGGGGGACCAACCTTCCATATATGTTAGCTGGAGCAAACTGCATACCTCAGAAAGAGGTGATGGATTGGGTTGCTAATCGTATTTATTCCTTCAATAGTATTGTGCGTGCTCTTGAAAATCGTAAGAACAATACCGTTGATAATGCTCAGTTCCCTCAATTTAGTGCTGAGAAGAAGTTTAATAAGGTACTTGTAATCGGTGGCGGTAACAATGCTATTGAGCACAAGGAGGCTACCAAAGAATTTATTGCTCAGGAGCAGGATATTGCCATCGTTTTTGCTACAGCTCGTCACGCAAAGGTTTATTTAGATATTAAGGCTCCTGTTTATTATATTCTTGTAGGTAATGAAGGTCGTAGATTAACAGCTAATGTAGGTGAGAACAAGTTTAAAGGTACTTGTGTTCTTCCTCCTTATCCAAGAACAATGGGAACAGAAGTTCCTGCTTATGCAAAGAAGAGTACTGTTGAATTGACTTCTGTTGATTTCATAGATCAGTTCAAGGATTCTGTTACAACCATTGCACTTCAGTTGGCAATTAACTTAACTGATGGTGATATCTTTGTGATAGGTTATGATGGTTATCCAGGAAATGTGCTATCTGAGAAAGAGGTTGCTCTCACTAATGAGAACAAGACCATTTTTGAAGCGTATCAGCAGACAAAAGGGCAGCAGTTGAAGTCACTGACCCCATCACTTTACAAGGATCTTAATGTTGTATCAGTATATCAATACATTTGATCATGGCAAACAATAAAATTGCATTTTATCTTCCTACTCGTAAGGGTAGTGAACGAGTTAAGAATAAAAATACTAGAAACTTTGCTGGTATCGAAGGCGGTTTAGTTGAGAACAAGCTGAATCAACTTCTTGCAACAAAATTTATCGATGAGATTATCTTCTCTTCAAATGATGATACTTGTATAACTGTTGCAGAAAAGTATAAGGACAACCGCTTGAAGATTATTGAGCGTCCAACAGAACTCTGTTTGAGTTCAACTAACCTTCAGGACTTGATTTGCTATGTGCCAACCATTACAGACGCAGACCATATTTTGTGGGGACATGTAACCACTCCTCTTTGTGGAGCAGATCAGTATGATGCAAGTATAAAACTCTATTTGGAGAAACTTGATGAGGGTTATGATTCTCTTGTTGGTGTCACTGAACTGAAAAATTTCCTCCTCAACAAGGAAGGTAAGCTCATCAACAATACAACAGATATTCCTTGGCCAAGAACTCAGGATTTGGAGGCTCTATATCTAATTAATCACACTATGTTTCTTGCAGGGCGTGAGGTGTATATTGAGCAGAAGAATCGTATAGGTCAGAAGCCTCTTTTACATGTCATGGATGAAATTCATTCATTCGATATTGATTGGCCGGATGATTTTATTATTGCAGAATTAATGTATATAAAAATGTATGGAAGTAAGTAACATGGTAAAGGTTGTGACTTTTGGGGAGATAATGGTGAGACTAGGAGCTCCAGATTATCTCAAACTTATACAGACAGATAAATTTGAGGTCAGCTATGCTGGTGCAGAAGCCAATGTGGCCGTATCGCTTGCTAATTATGGTATTGAAACAGATTATATTACTTGTCTGCCCAATAATCCGATTGCTGAGCGTTGCATTATAGCTCTTCGTGGGCATAAGGTGGGAGTTGATCATATCCAGCGAAGTGGTAAGCGTATGGGGATCCTCTATTTGGAAACAGGTAGCAATGTTCGTCCTTCCAAGGTTTATTATGATCGAGAAGATAGCTCTATTGCAACTGTTGAAGAAGGGGGGATAGACTGGAAAGAGATACTGAGAGATGCCACTTGGTTCCATTGGACTGGTATTACTCCTGCCCTTAGCGAGAATGCTGCAAAAGAGTGTCTGAAGGCAATCAAAATAGCCAATGAATTGGACGTGACTGTAAGTTGCGATATCAACTATCGTGGTAATCTTTGGCGTTATGGCAAGACTGCTGCTGAAGTAATGTCTGAAATGGTTGCTGGTAGTGACATCATTCTTGGTAATGAAGAAGATTGTGAGAAGGTCTTTGATATCAAACCACAGAACTTTGATGCAACTAATATTGGTGGTCAGGTTGATCAGAGTTCATTCATTAGTGTCTGCCAACAGATGATGCAGAAATTCCCTCGTTGCAAGAAGGTGGTACTTACTCTTCGTGGTGCTATCAATGCCAATCATAATACATGGGGTGGTGTGCTTTATGATGGCAAACAACTTATTGAGAGCAGGCGGTACGACATTACCGACATTGTAGATCGTGTAGGTAGTGGTGATAGTTTCATGGGTGGACTTATCTTTGGATTGCTTCACTATAATAATGACAAACAGGCATTGGAGTTTGCAACAGCGGCCTCTTGTCTCAAACATACATTAAAAGGAGATTTCAATTGGGTCACTGTCTTAGAAGTTGAGAATCTTATGGCTGGTGATCTAAGTGGAAGGGTAAAAAGATAAGATTAATTGTATGAGTAATTCTAATTCTCAATTTCTTAAGGGGATAATTAATACTAATACTTGTTTTTCATTCGTGGAATTTGGTTATTGTTGGTGTTAATATTGATATGGTTCTAATTATTTCATAATTTGTAGTATTTATTTTTGAAAGATTTTTGGATATATTAAAACTCTCTAAATATGCAACAAAATAAGAATCATCTATCGAATAGTCTCAAAGGAATTGGTTTTAGCAAATTACCAAGTATTCCTTATGATATTCTTTTTTATAGACAAAGCATGGAAAATGATTGCTCTATAAAGGACAAATTATATCGAGCTCCTATTGCATTAGCAAGACGCGCATTCTTTCCTGAAACCAAGACTATTGAATATATGAATAATCCACAAGCGAAGATCCTTTTCTACCTTTCGGATCCAGTAAGGAAAAGCAATGAAGTAAATTTCAATAAAGTGGTTTCAACAGTTGAAAATCCCGATACACTTGTAGAAAGACACTGTAAGGGTAAATTCTCCTTCGTAGGTTTCTATATATATATCGTATTGCTTCCTGTATGGTATTTACAGATGCATGGACGAGGATTAAGACTAATTGAGAAATATCAGATATTAAAAGGTTTGTGTGAAGCCTACTATGTTCAAAGATTTTTTAGATTTATAAATATTAAAAAATACAATCTACTTGTATGTTATTATGACAGTATTATACATGAATGTATGCTAAACCTTATGTTCAAGAAGCAGGGGGTAAAAACAGCAACTCTACAACATGGACAATTTAATGCGTGGAGAGAAGATACAGTCGCGAACTGTGGGTTAGAGTTTGGTGCATCGCCTAGTGATTTTCACCTTTGTTGGAACAAGTTTGCTCAAGATGAAGCTATCAAATGCGGGTGGAATAAAGAGAACCTTCCTATCGTAGGTATTATGAGTAATATTGGTCGGGGGCAAGAACATTGTAAAAAACCGAATAATGGAATATTTGGTGTTGTTATTTCCCATCCTTATTGGGAACATGAGAACTATGAGATGATTAAAGCAGCAAATATACTTGCAGAACGATATAATCTAAAATACTACCTTAAACTTCATCCTAACTATAAGGAGGATTATTTTAGGAACACTGTAAACGAACACTATATAGGCAATACAAAGAAAGGTATAGATACATTAGAATATACAAACATGGTTGAGTTTACGATAGTAGGAAGCACCTCTTTCTTTGTAGAGATGGTATATTGCTATCATGATATCCTACGATATTCTAGCCAACTTCCTTCTGATAAATATAGAGATATTTATATAGGGTCAACTTTTAACAATGCTCAAGATGTAATAGAATCCTACGAAAGACTAAACGTTGAATGTAAAAGTCGTTTATTTGAATATCTCTGTGAATCTACAAATACTAGAGAATGTTATAAAATATTTTTCTCTAAGTTTAATGAATAGATTATGATAACGAAATATGATATTATTATTCCTGTAGCCAAAAAGGATATAGGATTTGTTCACCGAGTTCTGCAATATATACGTAAAAATCTTATTGATGCAGAAACTGTATATCTTATTACTAATGAGTCGTGTTTTTCGGTTTTAAGGAAAAACGGTGTTGAGCAATTTGGAGCAGTTTTGATTAATGAAAACAAGATGCTCTCTGGACTTTCTTTCGGACGTATTCAAAAGAGTCTTTTATCTCGTGATGTTCACATTAGAGTGGGCTGGTATTTCCAACAGTTTCTTAAAATGGGCTTTGCTAAGACATCATATGCAAAACAATATTATCTTTCTTGGGACTCAGATACTATTCCCCTAAACAACATTTCTTTCTTCAAGGATGGTAAACCATTATTTACAATGAAGCAAGAGTATAACAAACCATATTTTGACACCCTTAAGAAAATTTTAAATCTTGAAAAATCAGTAGATTTCTCATTCATTGCAGAACATATGATGTTCAATAAGGATATAATGAATGAGATGTTGAATAAAATAAACTTATCTAAAGTGTATGGGCAAGACTGGATAGAGAAAATTCTCAATGCTTGCGACAATCTAGAAAACCCCTGCTTTTCGGAATTTGAGACATATGGTACTTATGTGTGGAATTACTATCCTGAGATGTATGGTTTACACAAGTTAAATACATTCAGAGCTGCTGGTATCATAAAAGGTCGTTACATAGATGATTATAATCTAAGCCGCATGGCCTTGGATTTGGATACAGCTTCATTTGAGTTGTTTGATAAACCATTGTTTCCCTACAATATACCTTTCTATATGGATGTTTGGTCTAGAAGATGGCAACAAATAAAGACCCGTTCTTTCGTAGACTCTATAAGGTTTATATATCGAAGACTTAAGAAATAAAATCATATTACAATGACGAAAAAGAAATTTTGGGTATTCTTTGTAATAACACAGATTTTTTTACTGATTAATGAGCCATACGCTATAAATAGATTTTTATCTGTTCCAAATCTAAGCGTAACAGGAATTGGGTATTTAATAATTTTGTGCCTATACGTGCTTTCCAATAAGGGAAAGATAAAGGCGCTTCCAACAAAGATTAATCATATATTTGTAATTACAATAATAGCATGGCTTTTATATGGTATTTTTTTTGATGATACTAGTTATTTCACTCGAATAGTTTTACTTTGTATTACTTATTTATTTCTCTTGTTCTTATACAGTACTGAATGCTTTGGTAAATTTTGGAAAAATAACAACCGATTTATTCTACTTCAAGCTTTTTTATCTGCAATTGGTTTTATTTTGGTTGGTTTAGGAATATTATCCCCGTTACTTATTTCTGAGTCAACGGGCGATGTATTTCAGCCTATGTATTTTTGGGGATTCTGTTGTTCCAAGACACTGATTGGCAATTTAATTAGACCTTCCGGTTATTTCGATGAACCAGGAGCATTGGCCTCATGGGCTGTTTTTACAATAGTCTTTAACTATGCATTTATTAAAGATAGATTCATTGATAAGTATTTACCGTATTTAACGATAGTCACATTGTCAATTGCATATTACATACAGATGGTAGTTTATCTTATTCTTCGTTTTAATAAAAGAATATATAAGTTTATCCCTCTAGCTATATTATTATTTTTTGCATTGAATTATATAAGTTCGACAAAAAACACGGATTTCGATATCTATTCTAAAACTATTGCAAGATTAGAGTATGATGAGGATAAAGGGATTGCGGGGAATTCCCGCGAAGATCATATGAAAAACGCCCAAAGGTTATTCGAAAGTTCTCCATGGTTTGGAGTCGGTGGACAGAATTATGGAAATTCTCAGGAAGTGGTAAGCGACAATCCTTACGAAATCCTCGCGAAAGACGGTATAGTAGGGTTTATTATTACTTACCTTCCTTTATTTATTATCTTTTTTGTCAATTGTCGAAAGGAGATTTTGATTTGCTTGGTAGTCATTTCGATAGGTTATCTTCAGCGCCCATTTCATATTAACTTCATGCATGATTTTTATTTATGGAGTTTCTTGCTTTTCAGTATAATAGATAAAGAAAAAATGAATAAATAGTACTTATATAATTTAATGAAAATAGCAGTTTTATTAACTTGTCATAATAGAAGAGAGAAGACGTTGTCATGTCTTAAGAATTTATTGGAACAGAATTTGGAGGACATAGACTTATCAGTATATTTAGTTGATGATGGAAGTAGTGATGGTACTTCAGATGCTATCAAAGAACATTTCCCTGAAGTTAATATTATAGAAGGTAATGGAGAATTATATTGGAATCGTGGAATGCATTTAGCATGGACTACAGCTCTCAAGAATCCAAATTGGGATGCTGTACTATGGCTCAATGATGATACTATTTTAAACGATGGAGCATTAAAGACCATAGTTAAATATGCGACTCAGTATAAGAATTCAATAATTGTCGGTTCTGTTTCCTCAGTTGAAGATCAGAGCATATACACGTATGGAGGTTACCAAGAACAACAACATATTTTGCAGCCTGTAGATACTGCATTGCAATGTAGCATCTTTAATGGAAATGCAGTATTGGTTCCAAGGATTGTTAGTGACAAAATTGGCATTCTTGATTATAAGTATAGACATGCGGGTGGAGATTTTGAATATGGAATCAGAGCTAACAAAAATGGATTCAATTGTTATGCTATCCCAATTATTGGGAGATGTGACCGCAATGGTAGTTATGTGAAATGGATGGATAAGAAATACAATGTCTTGACTAGGTTGAAGTTATTGTATTCTCCAATAGGGAAGAATCCGTTTGAAGCTTTTTATTATACGAAAAATACATCGTATAGAAGAGCTGTAGCTGTATTTCTCTATCTACACTTGAAAGCTATATTTCCACAAAGATTTCCACTTAGAAATTCTATTGATTAATTGTACCTCATACGTCTCATTAATAATATTATTTAGTCAGATGAGTTTTTTTAATAACGTTCGTCGATTATTCAGTGTTGATTGGATAAAAAGTTCGATAATAAACATACACCATTTTGGCTTGAAAAAAGGAATTCATTTCCCTATTTTGATTGGTTATGGGGTCAAAATAGCTTCAATTGGTGATAAAGGCGGAATCATAATTCCAAATAAATTCGCAAGTTTATGTTTTGGTCTAAAAAAAGATCCTTTTGATCTTGGAGATAATAGCGGTTATTGGTTTTTAGGTCCAAAGTCGAAATTGATAATTAAGGGTTCATGTAGAATGTCAAAGGGGATACGAATGAAACTTTTTTCTGGGGCTATATTAGAAATAGGTGACGGTTTTACAAGTAATGCTAATTTGATTATCAGTTGCTCTAACAATATAATTTTTGGATCTGATAATCTTTTAGGCTGGAATATTTCTATAATGGATAATGATGGCGGTCATAAAGTATTGTCACAGGATGGCATAATTGTAAATCATCCCCAGCCTATTATAATCGGTAATCATGTTTGGATAGGTTCTCATGTATCAATTCTAAAAAACAGCAATATTAGTGATAATTCAATTATTGGATATAAATCTAATGTCTGTGGTTTGCATACTACAGAGCAATATTCAACGATAGTAGGCAATCCAGCAAAAGTGAAAAAAAACGGTCTTATTTGGAATCACTAAACTTATGGAAAAACAATTAGTGTCTATAATAATCCCGACCTATAAGCGGGCTACAATGCTTCATCGTGCGATTGCAAGCGTTTTGGAACAGACATATAATGATATAGAGGTACTTGTGGTAAGTGACAATGAACCTAATGATGAGTATACTGTAAAGGCTTGTGAAACAGTTAACTCGTTTTGCGACGAACGTGTTCGTTTAATAACACAAGATAGACATATAAATGGTGCTGTGGCTCGTAATGTAGGAATAAAAGCATCACAAGGTGTCTATATTTCATTTCTCGATGACGATGATTATATTGACAAAGATAAAATAGAAAAACAGGTTGAATTGCTATCAACTCTCGACAAGACATGGGGAGGTGTTTGTTGCCGATATAAGGTGTATAAAAAAGGGCAGCTTATTGAAGTGGCACCTATATTCAAGAGTGGATATGTATATAAAGAAATAATAATGCGTTTTATTAAAACACAGACGAATTCATTGTTACTTCGAAGAGATGCATTGTTAAGTGCCGGTTTATTTGATGAAAACCTCCTACGTCACCAAGACGTTCAATTGCTTGCTCGATTCACGAGTAAATACAAATTGTATTGTCAAGATGATTTTTTGAATAATCTAGATATTGATGATAATGCGAATCGAGTAAAACCGGAAAAAGTTATGCAAATGAAGCATGCATTTTTCAGCTCAGTTCAGGATTTGATAAATCGTTTTTCAGTAATGGAGAGAGTTAGTCTGAAGTTTTTAACTAAGTTCGATATTGGCGCCTTGTATATTTTAGAAGGACAATATCTAAAAGGATTATATAACTGTATGTATATTTTAGGATCTCCTATTGGATTAATTAGGTCTATTCAAAAGGTTATCGAAAAGAAACAAATGCAAAAGTTAGCACAATCAATAAATAAAAGTGGGAAATACCCATATAGGAAATATTAATTATGACACATTTTTCAGTACTGATATCTATCTATTGCAAAGAGAATCCTTCGTGGTTTCATGCGGCATTGAATAGTGTATTTGCTCAGACAGTATTACCTTCTGAGATTGTTTTAGTAGAGGATGGACCACTTACACAAGAGTTGTATGCGGTTATTGATGAATATAAAGCAAAGTATCCAATTTTCAATATTGTTAAAAATGAAAGAAACTTGGGACTAGGTTTGGCTTTGAGAAGAGGAGTAAAATTTTGTTCAAACGAAATTATTGCCAGAATGGATACAGATGACATTATTCCAAAAGAACGTTTTGAGAAGGAACTAGTTGCAATAGAAAAGGGATATGATGTTGTTAGCTGTTGGTCAATGTTGTTTGAAGGCTCTCTAGAGAATCAGATAGCATTAAAAACAAGACCAGAGAATCATGAGGACATTGTTAAGTTAGCTCATAAGCGTTCACCAATATGCCATGCTGGTTGTATGATGAGAAAAAGTGCCTTGATGAAAGCTGGTAATTATGAAGATTGTCATTATTATGAAGATTATCAATTATGGGTAAAAATGATCAAGGCAGGAGCAAGGTTTTATAATATTCAGGAAGTGTTATATTATATTCGAACGTATCAAGAGCTAATAGCAAGAAAGGGTGGATGGAAATATGTTAGTCATGAGATATCTGTTTTTAGATCTTTTAAAAAACTTGGTTTTTATACTACGTGGGATTTTATCCGTAATTCATTTATTAGAATAGCTGCTCGTATGACACCAAAGAAATTGAGAGGTATTGTTATGAAAAAAGTTTGGAATCATAAATCAATTTGATATGTCAGAAAAGAAGAGATTGAGTTTAACCTACAAGATGCTTCGTACACTTGGATTTAATTATTCTGAGGAGGAATATGGAGATGTAGGTTTGTTGAAGGTAGTGAGCAAGTTCTTTCGTAACATTAAACTTAAATGGCTGGAGAAGATGCTTGATAGTGTATTGCTTGAGCCGTTTGAACCAAGAAAGTTGAGAGCGTATTTTATCCGAAAAATGGGATGCCACATTGGAAAGGATGTTTTTTTTGGTGATTATGTGCGTATAGATACAAGCTATGCAGATATGATTTATATTGGTGACTATACCCATATTACGAGTGGATGTCGTTTACTTTGCCATCAGCGCGATCTGACTGGATATTATGTTGGTGACAATGCAGCAGAGCTTGGATACCAGTTGGGCGAGATTCATATTGGAAAGGGGGTAATGGTTGGAATGGAAACTATGATTATGCCAGGAATAACCATTGGTGATGGTGCTATTATTGGAGCTCGCTCTATGGTTACAAAGGATATTCCACCATATACTATTGCTGTAGGGAGTCCAGCTAAGGTTGTAAAAAAAATACCACAAAGATAGGTGAAAAATGAGTAAAATATTAGTTGTAGCGGCTCATCCTGATGATGAAGTTCTCGGAATGGGTGGAACCATTGCGAAGTTGACAAAAGCAGGTAATGAGGTGAATGTATTGATAGTGACAGATGGTAGCTCGTCACAATATCGTGATTCAGTTGGTCTCCAAAAGATTATTGAGAACAAGAAGAAGGAAACTTGGGCTTGCGCTCAGACTCTAGGTGTGAAGAATGTATTTTATGGTGAGCAACCAGACATGAAGTTGGATTGTACTCCTCATATTAATATAAATAAGGTAATAGAGTCTTTGATTGATGAGTTGGGGCCTGATACGGTTTATACTCATTTTTGGGGTGATGTAAATGTAGATCATCAGAATGTGTATAAGTCAACTTTGGTGGCCGTTCGTCCTGTGCTGGGACAGGTAGTGAAGGTATTATATTGTTATCGTGTGCCATCATCGACTGAATGGACTCCTTGTAAAGTTGATACTATGTATATGCCTAACGTTTTTGTAGATATTACAGAGGAAGCAGAACTAAAGTATGAGGCTTTTAGCAAATATAGAACAGAATTGAGAGATTATCCACATCCTCGCTCTATTCAACATTTAAAGGAACTGGACGTTGCAAGAGGCTTGGAGGTTGGGCAAGGTCTTACTGAAACATTTGTGTTATTAAGAAAACTTTGCTAAGATGGGGAAGTGCTTGATTAGATGTTATGATGTACTGTTTGCGATATTGTTCATCATTGTATTCTCATGGCTGTATATTATCACTTGGATTATGATTCGCATTGTAAGTCCAGGACCTGCAATCTATCGTGCAAGACGTGTGGGATTGCATGGGAAGATATTTATTTGCTATAAGTTCCGCTCAATGTGTGTAGATAGTGGTAAGGTGAAAATGACCACTCTTCAGAATGATGAGCGTGTTTTTGGTTTCGGTAAGTTCATTCGTGCAACAAAGATTGATGAAATGCCACAGGTGTTTAATATCTTGTTTGGAGATATGAGTATTGTAGGACCAAGACCAGAAGATGAAGTTAATGCTGCAAACTATTATATAGGTGAATATAAGCACATATTGGACGTAAAACCAGGATTAACAAGTCCTGCAAGTCTGTATGATTATACTCATGGCGAGAAGTATGAGGATGGAGACTTGTATGAAAAAGAATTTATTCCTCAGAAGTTGAAACTTGAAATGTGTTATGTAGATCACAAGAGTTTTTGGTATGATAATCTATTGATACTGAAGACTGCTTGGTTGATTATTTTGACAGTTTGCGGAAAGAAAGAGTTTGGTGTGCCAAAAGAATTGACTTTTTGAATGTTTGTATGTTAATTTTTTTTGATTGTAATGAATGAAATGAAAAAAGTAGCTTTAATATCAGGAATCACCGGTCAGGATGGTTCGTTTTTAGCCGAGTTTTTAATTGAAAAAGGATATGAAGTACACGGTATCCTTCGTCGTTCTTCTTCTTTTAACACCGCACGCATTGAGCATCTTTATTTGGATGAATGGGTACGTGACATGAAGAAAGACCGTCTGGTTAATCTTCATTATGGGGATATGACAGATTCCAGTTCTTTGATCCGTATTATCCAGCAGGTACAGCCGGATGAAATTTATAACCTGGCCGCACAAAGTCATGTGAAAGTATCTTTTGACGTACCTGAATATACAGCCGAAGCGGATGCCATCGGTACACTTCGTATGTTGGAAGCTGTTCGTATCCTTGGAATGAAGAAGACAAGGATATATCAGGCTTCGACTTCCGAATTATTCGGTTTGGTCCAGGAAGTTCCACAGAAGGAAACTACTCCATTCTATCCCCGTTCTCCGTATGGAGTTGCCAAACAATACGGTTTTTGGATAACCAAGAACTATCGTGAAAGCTATGGCATGTATGCTGTAAACGGAATCCTTTTTAATCATGAAAGTGAACGTAGAGGCGAGACTTTCGTAACCCGTAAGATAACATTGGCCGCTGCCCGTATTGCGCAAGGGCTTCAGGACAAACTTTATTTGGGTAATCTGAACTCACTTCGTGACTGGGGATACGCCAAGGACTATGTTGAGTGCATGTGGCTGATCCTTCAGCATGATACTCCTGAAGACTTTGTAATTGCCACAGGCGAATACCATACTGTACGTGAATTTACGACACTGGCTTTCAAAGAAGTCGGCATTGAGCTTTGTTGGGACGGTGAAGGAGTGGATGAGAAGGGCATTGATATATCGACCGGAAAAGTATTGGTTGAAGTCGATTCTAAGTATTTTCGTCCTGCTGAAGTAGAACAGTTACTGGGTGATCCTACGAAAGCGCGTACATTACTTGGCTGGAATCCCACCAAGACTTCTTTCCCTGAATTGGTGAAAATCATGGTATCGCATGATATGAAGTTTGTGAAGAAGCTTCACATGAAAGAACTGATGAATAAAGAAGAATAAGAATGAATAAAGATACGAAAATCTATGTAGCGGGACACCATGGTTTGGTGGGGTCTGCTATTTGGAGTAATTTGCAGAGTCGTGGTTACACGAATCTTGTAGGACGCTCCCATAAAGAGCTGGACCTTCTTGATGGTGCAGCCGTAAAACAATTCTTTGATGAGGAACAGCCTGATGCAGTTGTCCTTGCTGCAGCGCATGTCGGTGGTATCCTTGCTAACTTGCAGTACCGTGCCGACTTTATCTATCAGAATCTCCAGATTCAGCAGAATGTGATAGGTGAGAGCTTCCGTCATAATGTAAAGAAACTACTTTTTCTGGGTAGTACCTGTATCTATCCCCGTGATGCTGCACAGCCGATGAAGGAAGACGCTTTGCTGACTTCTCCTTTGGAATATACGAACGAACCTTATGCCATTGCCAAGATTGCCGGTTTGAAGATGTGTGAAAGCTTCAATCTTCAGTATGGCACGAACTATATTGCCGTGATGCCTACCAACCTTTATGGTCCGAATGATAATTTCCATTTGGAAAACAGTCATGTTCTTCCTGCCATGATTCGCAAGATTCATCTGGCTAAATGTTTAAACGAAGGTGATTGGAAGGCCGTTCGCAGAGACCTTGACTTGCGTCCTGTGGAAGGTGTGACCGGCAGTAACTCTGATGCTGAAATATTGGATAAATTGGTAAAATTTGGCATTACTCCTGAATCGGTAACTCTTTGGGGTACCGGTACACCTATGCGTGAGTTTTTGTGGAGCGAAGAGATGGCTGATGCGAGTGTTCATGTATTATTGAACGTTGATTTCAAGAATACCTATACGGAAGGTAGTAGAGACATTCGTAACTGTCATATCAATGTTGGTACAGGTAAGGAAGTCAGTATCCGTGAAGTTGCCGGAATGATCATGAAAGAAGTTCAATTTAAGGGTGATTTGCGTTGGGATAGTTCAAAGCCTGATGGTACGATGCGCAAGTTGACAGATGTGTCGAAGTTACACAGTTTAGGCTGGCATCATAGGGTTGAGATTGATGAAGGTATTCATCGCCTTTATGAATGGTATTTGAGAAGTGAATTATAGGGTGATGGTAAGGTTAGCACGCTTACTTGCTTTTTATGTATTGATAAATAGACACAAACTTATTGATTATTTACTGGGTGCTAGAGTAATTTCACCAATAAAAAAATAATATTATGGAAAATGAATTAGGAAATCTTAGTCACAAAATGATTATGCAATCTTTAGATTGGGCTTATGATAAGGCGGTAAATGGAGTAAAAGGATTGGATTCTGCTGAAGAATTAGCGAAAGATTATTTGACACAAGACGGTTCTTTATTAGATCAGATAAATGCTTTAATCCGTTGGCAAAATGCAAAAGCGGGGACTTCAGGTTTCGTTACGGGATTAGGAGGATTTTTAACCATACCAATAACTTTACCGGTTAATATAACTTCCGTTTTGTATCTTCAATTGCGTATGATTGCTGCTATTGCTATAATGTGTGGATATGATGTGAAGAATGATAAAGTTAAAACATTGGCTTATTCTTGCCTTGTTGCTACTTCTTCGGTTGAAATTGTAAAGAATCTAGGGATCAAAATAGGAGAGAAAGTAGCAGTTAGTGCTTTAAAAAAGATTCCGGGAACTCTTTTTGTTAAAATAAATCAGGCTGTTGGCTTTAGATTACTTACAAAATTTGGTGAAAAAGGCGTTTTGAATATAGTCAAGGGTATTCCACTTTTAGGTGGAATTATAGGTGCTACATTTGATATCCTTTCAACTAATACTGTGGGGAATATAGCAAGAGATTTGTTTATTGGTAACACAATAGACAAACATGATTAAAATTTAATATCTATTTATTGTTTAAATGTAAAGGTGACTACAACGCGTTTATGAACTATATAAAACAATATTGGATATTAATAAAGTTAGTATAAAAACTATTGAAAGAAATATATGAAGAGAATAAAACAATTAGTCTATTGCGTATTGTCAGTTTTTCTGTTGACAGCATGCCAGTCTTATAAAAAAGTACCTTATTTACAGGATGCGGAAGTGGTACTGTATAGTACTCAGAACGAACAGTTATATGATGCAAAGATCATGCCCAAAGACTTGTTGACTATTGTAGTGTCGTGTACCAGTCCTGAACTGGCTGCGCCTTTTAATCTGACAGTGGCTACACAGAGTAATGCTGCTTTGAATTATACGACTACTCAGCCAGTCCTGCAGCAATATCTGGTGGATAATGAAGGTAATATCAACTTTCCGGTATTGGGCGAACTTCATGTGGGTGGATTGACAAAGAAAGCGACTGAACAGATGATTGTGGAAAAGTTGAAACCTTATATAACAGAGACGCCTATTGTAACGGTACGTATGGTGAATTATAAGATTTCCGTGATTGGTGAAGTTGCCCGTCCCGGTACATTCACGATTTCCAATGAAAAGGTGAATATTTTGGAAGCTTTGGCTATGGCAGGTGATATGACCGTATATGGTCTGCGTGATGATGTTAAGCTGATACGGGAGAATGCCAATGGCAAGCAAGAAATTATTCCTTTGGATCTGAATAAGGCGGAGACTATTCTTTCTCCTTATTACTATCTGCAACAGAATGATATTATTTACGTAACTCCGAATAAGGCGAAAGCTCGAAATTCGGATATCGGAACTAGTACAAGTTTATGGTTCTCTGCTACTTCGATCCTTGTTTCTATTGCTAGTTTGTTGTTTAATATTTTGAAATAAAAGGAAGAGTTATGAAGGAAGAAAATCAAAACGTGAAGGAACGTGAAATGGCTGAGGATCAGATCGATTTCCGGGCGTTGCTTTTTAAATATATTATTCACTGGCCTTGGTTTGTAGGTGCTGTGTTGCTATGTTTGGTTGGTGCGTGGTTTTATCTGCACTGGGCTACCCCGATCTATAATATTTCCGCCACTGTTCTGATAAAAGATGAGAAGAAGGGCGGAGGTGCGGGACTTTCTTCGGAACTGGAGGATATGGGGTTAAGTGGTCTGATGACATCTTCTAAAAACATTGATAACGAACTGGAGGTTCTGCGTTCGAAAACCTTGGTAAAAGAGGTTGTGAATCAGTTGGGACTATATATAACTTATAAAGATGAGGATGAGTTTCCTGCTAAAGGTCTATATAAGACATCTCCGGTGCAGGTGAGCCTAACTCCTCAAGAGGCTGAAAAATTGAATGCACCGATGATGGTGGAAATGACTTTGCATCCTGAAGGTAGTATGGATGTGAATGTGACTGTGGGTGAGAAGGGTTATCAGAAGCATTTTGAGAAGTTGCCTGCTATCTTCCCGACTGATGAAGGCACGCTGGCCTTCTTTCAGGCTGTTGATTCGGTTACTTTGCAGGATGGGACAAGAGTTCCTCAGATAGAGAAGGACGTACGTCATATAACTGCGACAATAAGTAAGCCGATGAGAGTGGCAAGAGACTATTGTAAAAGCCTGTCTATTGCTCCTACTTCTAAGACTACTTCTGTAGCCGTAATTTCGTTGAAGAACTCCAGTTTGCAGCGTGGACAAGATTTTATTAATCAATTACTGGAGATGTATAATCGCAATACGAATAATGATAAAAACGAGATTGCCCAGAAGACGGCTGAGTTTATCGATGAACGTATTGGCATTATTTCAAAAGAATTGGGTAGTACGGAAGCTAATCTGGAGTCCTTCAAGCGTGATGCAGGTATCACGGATTTGACGAGTGAAGCTCAGATCGCCTTGGCCGGTAATGCTGAGTATGAAAAGAAAAGTGTGGAGAACCGTACTCAAATCAGTTTGGTAAATGACTTGCGTAAATACTTGCGAGGCAATGAATACGAAGTCTTACCGAGTAATGTAGGTTTGCAGGATGCTGCCTTGATCGGTGCGATTGAACGTTATAACGAGATGCTTGTTGAGCGTAAACGCCTGTTACGTACATCAACAGAGAATAACCCTACGATTGTGAATCTAGATACAAGTATCCGTGCCATGAAAGCCAATGTACAGGCTACTCTTGAAGGAACCTTGCAGGGGTTGATGATTACTAAAGAGAGCCTTGACCGTGAAGCGAGTCGTTATTCCCGTCGTATCAGCAACGCTCCGGGACAGGAACGTGCTTATGTAAGTATTGCCCGTCAGCAGGAGATCAAAGCCGGATTGTATCTGATGCTGTTACAGAAACGTGAAGAGAATGCTATTGCGCTTGCTGCCACTGCGAATAATGCGAAGATCATTGATGAAGCGATAGCTGACGATATTCCGGTATCCCCCAAACGCTCTATGATCTATTTGATTGCATTGATGCTTGGTGTTGGAATTCCGGTTGGCATCATTTATTTGATTGAACTGACGAAATTCAAGATCGAAGGTCGTGCCGATGTGGAGAAACTAACGAGTGTTCCTGTTGTCGGTGATATTCCATTGACAGATGAGAAGAATGATAAGAATGGTTCTATCGCCGTCTTCGAGAACAAGAATAATCTGATGAGTGAAACCTTCCGTAATATCCGGACCAATCTTCAGTTTATGCTCGATAATGATCAGAAGGTGATCCTTGTGACCTCAACTGTCAGTGGTGAAGGAAAATCGTTTGTTTCGTCGAATTTGGCTATCAGTCTTTCTCTTTTGGGAAAGAAAGTGGTGATTGTCGGACTCGATATTCGTAAGCCGGGGTTGAATAAAGTATTCCAGCTCTCTAATAAGGAGAGAGGTATTACTCAGTATCTTTCCAATCCTGAAACGGATTTGATGGAACTCGTTCAACTTTCTGATGTGAATAAGAATCTGTTTATTCTTCCGGGTGGTACTGTTCCTCCTAATCCGACAGAACTGTTGGCTCGTAACGGCTTGGACAGAGCGATAGAAATCTTGAAGAAGAACTTTGATTATGTCATCCTTGATACTGCTCCTATCGGCATGGTGACGGATACCTTATTAATCGGCCGTATAGCAGACTTGTCAGTTTACGTGTGCCGTGCTGACTACACTCATAAGGCAGAATATACATTGATCAATGAACTGTCTTTTGAGAAGAAGCTGCCTAATCTTTGTACCGTCATCAACGGCGTAGACCTGAAGAAGCGAAAATACGGTTATTACTACGGTTACGGTAAGTATGGCAAGCATTATGGATATGGTAAACGTTATGGTTACGGCTATGGATATGGTCAGACCAAAAGTGAAAGAAAAGACTAGTAAATTTGAAATAAAATATGAAAAAAGCGTAGGAAATGGGTGAATAATTTTGTATCTTTATTGCTTATAAACCAAGCATAAAGATACAATGAATCAACCTGATTTTGTAGTGAAATGCTACAATAAACAAGACTTAGCCCAAATGTATTTCCCTGATATAACTGTTCGCGCTTCAGTAAATAAACTTCGTCGCTGGATGCGTAGATGTCAACCATTAATGGATGAGATACTTTCTACGGATTTTCATCCGAAAACGAAAGCTTTTTCTGTGCGGGAAGTAAGGTTAATCACCTACTATTTGGGTAAGCCGGGAGATTTGTAACCCCAAATCTTTTTTATTCATTCAACAAAAAACTACGGGAGGCAGCACTTTCGCCATCTCCCGTAGTTTTTTTATAATCCTGAATATTCTTTTCTCGGATCGTAGCAAGGACATGCCTTGTGGATCGTAGCACTCAGCTGATAATGTCCCGCTATCTGCGCCTCCGGATACTGATGCTTGAGAATCGTCAACAGATCGAGCAGAGCAAAGCGTTGTGCCGTAGTTCTCGTATCCGCTGGTCTGCCATTTTCATCCAGCCCGCCTTCATAACAAATCCCGATACTATGCCTGTTAAATCCACGCACATGGGCACCGATTTCGGAGACGGGACGACAATGATGAAGAACTCCGTCCCGGGTGATATAAAAATGATAGCCAATATCACGAAAACCCCGTTGCAAATGACATTCTCGAAGCCGTTCTACAGGGAAGGAAACATTGCAGCGCGTAGCGCTGCAATGAATCACCAACAACTTAATCTCTCTCGGGAGATACTCATCTTTAGAACTTTCCATGCGGATGTATTACAGATGAGCCGTACAGGACGTTACCCCGATAGCAGAAATGATAGACGTTGCAATTGTCACAATGAACTGAAGAATATTCTTCCAAACTTGCTTTTTCATACAATTTTAATTTTTAATAGTAAATAATGATTGATTAAACAGTCGGGTCCGGAGCTTCATCGCCATCGTCACCTGAACCACCGCCGGGCTGATCGCCCTTACCATCGTCCGGCAACGGTTCGTCTCCCGAATCGGGCTTACCGTCACTCTTATACAGTGCAAAGTCCAGCGTTTTACACAACTTGCGGAGATCACTTCCCGGATAGAAAAGCACTTTACCTTTCTCGATACACGATGCCTTGAATTCCTTCTCCGTTGCGGTAGCCGTTGCCGTCTTAAGACTCATGCGGAAATTCCCCAGATCGCCCATCTGAACGATATTCCCTTCATCCAGTACATTGACGATTTCGAGCAGAAACTCTCCGATACAACCTTCCAACTCGCCTTTTGAATAAGACGAACGTTCGGTAATACGTTTGCAGACCTCCTTGACGGTCACTTTCCGTCCGCTACGTGCCACTGCATAATACTTGGGAGCTTCACTAGGTTTCAACAGGTTCTTGCGAGCCATAACAACATAATTCTGTGCCATAATTTTTAATACTTAATACTTATTACTTAATTACCTGTAACCGATTACACAACAAAGATACTACATGGGCAAGTGCCCGTGATGTGCAGTGACGCACACAGACGCACTGATAAAAGGAAAAAACATTGAGAAGATTGTATTGAATCTTCCCAATGTTTGCATCCGATCATTGAGAAGGTTTTTTCAAACTTCCCAATGTTTTCAGAGAGTCTTCAAAAGGACAAAAGGACAAAAATGACAGATAGGACTATTTTATGAGATCTTCTGATACTTTCCATGAGATATCTTATTGATTTTGACGCCAATGAACGATTTTATCAGCCTGCTGATCTTGCGGTGGCTGAAATCGTATTTTACGCCGATCTGCATTGCATCTTCGGTAGTGAATGTTTCTGGCAACTCGCCGATGAACTTCCGTGTACTGTTCGGATCTTTCAACGGATGGAGCTGGGAAGACGGCATGGAAGACAATAATAGCCTGCTATGCTCATAACAGCAGAGAACGATCTGGAGAGAACGATCGAAATCTACATCCTCACAATAGATATCCGGTGCGCCATCATTCGCCTCGAACTGGCGGATGCGTGCCTGGATCATGCTGATGCGCATCACAAGACAGGCATACCGCTTGACAACGGCCTGAAGGTCATCGTTACCTTCCAGAACCACTTCGGCAAGCAGCTTAGAAAACGTATGATTCAGATAATCCCATTGAGAACGGCTGAAGTGAAACAATACAGGATGATTCTTGCAGAAATGATAAAGCTCGAAGACACGATGTGCCAGCGGCTTGAAAGACTCTTCGAGCGAGATACTGTCATCTCCCATGGGCTTCCACTTCGGAATGCTGCGGAAAGTGTAGAGCATGATACGGCTCGGAAGTCCTTTTTCCGAAGTCTCTATCAGTGAAGCCATCTGACTCGGGGTGCCGGTGAGGAACATGGCAAGCATGGGAAAACGGATATAAATGGGGGTTAAACCATTGATCTTGAAAGCGGAATCGATATTCTCATGCTCGAATGCCTTGCGGAGCATATCGTCAAAGTTACCGCAATCCAGATGATTGGCTGTAGCCAGCGTCTGCGCCTCGGTATCGAATATGATGCTTCCTTGCGGACCGTTGTCCCGCATTTGGATCTGCATACGGCTGTAGCTGGTAGTGGCAGGGAGAAAAAGCATTTTGTAAGCTGGTTTTTCCGGCTCTTCGGGACACTCTTCATGTGCCTTTTTCTTATAAGTACAGTCCAGTTTCCATTGGGTGTACTTATGGTTATAAATTTTCTGCTGAAGTTCGCTATTGGAAAGTATCCAGTCGTGGACCTCTTCCAGCAGATAACGTCCTGTTTGCGCAATGCTCTTGTTGCTCCCGGCGGGGGCAATGCCGAAACTGTAGAAATGGGGAGAATACTTTTTGTGATTATAGATGCCGAATGTGCCGGGCAGTACGGAACTCAATGCGGTGAGGTTGGAGAGAAAGGAAAGATCCTGTTCACGATCACCTTCCTCTTCGAGGATACATTCGTTCAGCAGATCGGGCAGATATTTGTACACGCTTTTGGGAAAACAGGGCGTTTCTTTTCTGAATTCTTCGCCTTGCCAATACGCTTCATCTGCTTCATAGACGTTTTCGGATGGGCTATATGTCACTTTTGTCATTTTGTCCTTATGAAGAGAAGAGCAAAGCGGAGAGGCGGAGACGGATGGAGTAGAGGTAACTTTTTGGTAACCAGATTGTAGGATGCTCCTGATTTCCTGTGCGGGAAAGTCGGAGTGCTCAAAATAAACCGTAATCCCGCGTAATATGCTTTCTTGCGAATATCTTCTCCGGCAAGCTTCGCAGGCGAGTTTAAACAGATTGGTGTGTCGTTGCCCGGCGGTCAATGGATTTAAGAAAATGTAGGACGAAAGGAACAAGTTGACTTCCTCTTCCGAGAAGTTCTCGGAGTTTTCGTTTGCTTTTGCAGGTAGCGGAGGAGAGGGGAGGTTTTCTGCTGTCGGCTGGAACGGTTGTGTTTCCACAGCTGCTTCCAGAACGAATGACTGATAGAGACTGGCTACGTATCCGTCCGGTGAATAGGTGAAATAGCACAGGCGGCTTTCGTCTTTACAGGCGGGATCGCTGGTGAGGCCGGTCAGCTGGTCGTAGTAACGGCTGACCAGTAACTGCCCTTCCCGGTGACGGCCTTCGATGCCTTCCACATAGGCGAAGATTTTCACGCCGTCCGTAGGGCTTTCCAGAGCAGCTACGGTATGAGGGTCGGCAGCGCAAAGACGGATGATCTCCAGCCGATTGGGAACGTGGTCGTAGTCGAGTCCGATAATGTGACTGGGCAACTGGAAATTTCGGATGGCATGCGCTCCGTCGAAGGTGCCGGCAGGAGTGAAGCAGGGGAGCTGGCTTTTTAGTTTTTGGGCGGCTTCATGGTCGCCTTCCTGATGATACCGCCGGATGGATTGGATGATGGAAGCATAAACCGGATGAATACACATAAAGATGACTTCGAGGAAAGACATGATTTTAGGCTTTTTGGAATACACATTTTCGTAAACGGAAACTTTAATTTCTTCGAGTACTTGCATTTGATTTTGATGTTTTATGATTGTATATCCCACTATCGGGATAGCGGGTGCAAAGGTAAAGGAGGGGGAATTAGAACTTGTTTCATAGGTTGAAACAGATTGAATAACCAAATATATATCTATTTTTTATTAAATTTTAAACAAAGAGTAAACATGACAAAAGAAAATCATGGACCTTATGAATTTTTGGGAAGTATGGTAGTGAACCTGATGAATATCGACAAATCGATTTCGTATTCTTTTCTGGAAGATGAGTTGCATATCTCCGGAAGGGATGTGAGTGCCATGCGGCAGGGGAAGGATTTACACGTTTATCAGTACGTGCGTGTCGTCAGCTGTATCATGGATGAGATACATCTGGAAATTCTGTTGAATGCACTGCTGAAGGAATTGAAGAATGTATTTGCAGCCCATTGTGATTTAGTGATCGGTACGATTCCACATCGGCTTTACGGAAACGGACAGCCGGCAGAATGGGTGGTAGTGATGAGATGGGACGGGGTAGGGGTCTGATCCTTCTTGTCATACCCGGATTGCTATCTTAGTCTTCTAAAGTACGTCCGCATTTTTTTCATGATCTTGATACCCAAAACTACTCCGTCAAAGATGGCCATGCCGGTATTGAACGAACGCATGAGCGAATCCGCTTTGTTGGCGGCGGGTGCAAGAGGCGAGAATATTTCGCGGGTGGTGGCCGTCATAGCTCGTTTTTGAGCCTGAATTTCATTCAAGAGCTTCTTTTTGCGTTGGGTGATCTCTTCTAATGTAATTTTGGCAGGTGTTTGCGCACTCATAACTTCATTTATTTTGAATCGGTTAAAAACAAGTTAGCGAGGAAGTTTACCATCGGGGAGATGATAAGCTGTTTGCGGAAAATAATGAATAAAGCCATAATCAGTATATTGATGCCGGCAATGATAGCGAAGCTTGCCATAAGTCCGCCTACCAGAGGTTCCAATACATAAGCCAAGGCAAATAACAGATAAAACAGGGCTACCATGCCAAGGATGATAAGTATTACAATCATGATTAACGTTGAAAGAAGTATGGTCAGCTTCTCCGTCAACTCTAACTTGGTGTATTCTTTTTGAAGTTCCAGATACTTTTTGAACTCAAAAAACAACTGTTGAAAGTTCTCAATACTTTTATCGTCTGCAAACATGGTCGCTCTGTTTTAGTCCTTTACTTACTTATTCTCCTATTTCTCCTTTAATTTCAGCTGCGATTTCGTCAACGAGATTTTCCATTTCGTTGCGGTTCAGCTTGATTCCTTTTTTACGAAGAATTTCTGCGATCTTATTACGGGTATCTTCTCCCTTTTCAGGAGCAAACAAAATACCAAGGGCTGCACCTACGGCTGCACCACCCAGAAAAGCTGCTAATACATTTAGTCCTTTCATAATTTATACTGTTTAAAATGATTATGATACAACAAATATAACATTTTTCTCCAAAGGTTGTTCGCAAAAACAGAAAAAAAGTACTTCCTTTTTATCATTCTTGATTTCTTTTATGGTTTAATCTTATTTAACTAGACTTTTGGACTAACAAATGAGACTTAAGGCGTACTTTTGTCATTCAATATTGTAATTCAAAACATAATGAAAGCGAAGATTGTTTTTATAACCGGAGCGAGCAGCGGAATTGGCGAAGGATGCGCCCGTAAATTTGCTAAGGAAGGATGGAACCTGATTTTGAATGCCCGTACAGTGTCGAAGCTGGAAGAACTGAAGGCTGAACTGGAAAAAGAGTATGGAATACAGGTCTATGTGTTGCCTTTTGATGTTCGCGACCGGAAACAGGCTGCCGCCGCACTGGAAGCGTTGCCGGAAGAATGGAAATCGATTGATGTATTGATTAACAATGCCGGACTGGTGATCGGAGTGGACAAAGAGTTCGAAGGTAGTCTGGACGAGTGGGATATCATGATCGATACGAATATAAGAGGTTTGCTCGCCATGACACGTCTGGTAGTTCCGGGCATGGTGGAACGGGGATGCGGACACATTATTAATATAGGTTCTATCGCCGGAGATGCCGCCTATCCCGGAGGCAGTGTTTACTGCGCCACCAAAGCTGCTGTGAAGGCACTTTCGGACGGACTTCGGATAGACTTGGTGGATACGCCGCTGCGGGTGACGAATATCAAACCGGGCATGGTGGAAACAAACTTTACAGTGGTCCGTTACCGTGGTGACAAGCAGGCGGCTGACAATTTTTACAAGGGAATCCGCCCGCTGACCGGAGACGATATTGCCGAAACGGTATATTATGCTGCCTCGGCTCCTGCGCATATTCAGATTGCAGAGGTGCTTTTGATGCCGACTTATCAGGCAACGGGCACTATTTCTTATAAGAAGAAGGCAGAATAGACGTTTTTTCGCTCATTTTCTTTGCCGGATGATAAAATTTCTATTATTTTGTTGCCCGAAAACTAAATGTGAACGAACAAGATTATTGAATTATTAATTAAATACAGAATATTGGATATGAAAAAATTGGTCGTATTAGGAATGGGAGTATGCATGGTGCTTGCGTTTGCATCTTGTAAATCCAGTGAAAGCGCCTATAAAAAAGCTTACGAAAAAGCAAAACAGCAAGAATTGGCAGAACCGCAGGTGGAAGCTCCGGTAGAAGTGACTCCGGTAGTTGCAGCTCCTGTGACAACACCTAAGGCTACAGATACAACCGGCGTTCGTCAGGAAAAGGTGACAGTCGTTTCCGGTACCGACGGATTGAAGGATTACAGCGTAGTAGTAGGCAGCTTCGGTGTGAAAGCGAATGCTGAAGGCTTGAAAGACTGGTTGGACGGACAAGGTTACAACGCAACAATCGCATTCAATGCGGAAAAAGCAATGTACCGTGTGATTGTAAGCTCATTCGCTGACAAAGCGGCTGCTGTCGATGCACGTGACGCATTCAAGGCTAAATACCCGAGTCGTACAGACTTCCAGGGAGCTTGGTTGCTGTATCGTATTTATTGATTTCTTTTTGGTAATATATATCGGGATGGATAACCTGTTTTCCCGAAATAAGAAGGCGGTAACTGGGAAGTTACTGCTTTTTTGTTACACATTGTAAATTCGTTTTTTAGAAATTTTTATCATTCTACTAAAAGAAGTTATAAATAGCAGGTGGGAAACTTTTTTCGTAAATAAAGTTTTTACTTTTGTCATTATGAAACAGAAATATGTAATGGCTGCTATCGATGCAGCGTTGAAAGCGGGTGAAAAAATCCTTTCTATCTATGAAGATCCAAAGTCGGATTTTGAAATAGAGAGGAAGGCGGATAACTCTCCCTTAACGATAGCAGACAGGAAAGCCCACGAGGCGATTGTGGCCATTTTGAATGAAACTCCTTTTCCGGTTCTTAGTGAAGAAGGAAAGCATATGGACTATGCAGTGCGGCGAGGCTGGGATACTTTATGGATTGTAGACCCGCTGGACGGAACGAAGGAGTTCATCAAGCGTAACGGAGAATTTACGGTAAATATAGCTTTGGTGCAGAACGCTGTACCTGTAATGGGTGTTATTTACGTGCCTGTAAAAAAAGAACTTTATTTTGCAGTGGAGGGGACAGGTGCCTATAAGTGTTCCGGCATTGTCGGTCTGGAAGACGAGGGAGTGACCTTACAGCAGATGATTGAGAAATCGGAACGGATGCCATTGGCGGATGCGCGCGACCATTTTATTGCTGTCGCTTCCCGTTCACACCTGACGCCTGAAACTGAAACATATATTGCAGACTTAAAAAAGAAACACGGCAATGTGGAACTGATATCAAGCGGAAGTTCCATTAAAATCTGTCTGGTTGCCGAAGGAAAGGCGGATGTCTATCCGCGTTTTGCTCCGACGATGGAATGGGATACGGCTGCCGGACATGCGATAGCCCGTGCCGCAGGGATGGAAGTATATCAGGCAGGGAAGGAGGAACCTTTGCGATATAACAAAGAGGATCTGCTGAATCCGTGGTTTATCGTTGAAGCAAAAAGAGAACGCTAATTAATGTTTATATGACATTTGAAATTGTATTTGTACTATTATCCTTATTAGGAATGATGGCTGCCCTGATCGCGGATAAGATGCGGCCGGGCATGGTGCTCTTTTCGGTAGTGGTTTTATTTCTGTGCGTCGGCATTCTGACTCCGAAGGAAATGCTCGAAGGTTTCAGTAATAAAGGAATGATTACCGTCGCCTTGTTATTCCTGGTTAGTGAAGGTATCCGTCAGTCGGGTACATTAGGGCAAGTGATCAAGAAACTGCTTCCGCAGGGAAAGACGACGGTGTTTAAAGCGCAGCTGCGTATCCTGCCGTCTGTTGCATTCATTTCTGCCTTTCTGAATAATACTCCGGTGGTAGTCATCTTTGCCCCGATCATCAAGCATTGGGCGAAATCGGTAAAACTTCCGGCCACCAAGTTCCTGATTCCCCTTTCTTATGTGACTATCCTCGGCGGTATCTGTACGCTGATCGGCACTTCTACCAATCTGGTAGTGCATGGTATGATTCTGGAAGCCGGCTATGAAGGCTTCACCATGTTCGAACTGGGAAAGGTCGGCATCTTTATTGCCATTGCCGGTATCATATATCTTTTCATTTTCTCCAAACGGCTCTTGCCCGATGCACGTCCGGATACGGCTGTACCCGATGAAGAAGTGGAGGAAGGAGAGAAGCTGCATCGTGTAGAAGCTGTATTGGGAGCCCGTTTCCCCGGTATCAACAAGAAACTGAGTGATTTCAATTTCCAGCGTCACTATGGTGCGGAAGTGAAAGAGATCAAAACACGTAACGGTCAGCGCTATGTCGATCATCTGGAGGATGTAGTGCTCCGTGAGGGTGATACGCTTGTGGTGATGGCGGATGATACGTTTATCCCGACTTGGGGAGAATCTTCGGTATTCGTGCTGCTTACCAACGGCAATGATCCGGATACTTCGGGAAAGAAGAAGCGCTGGTTGGCGCTAATCTTGCTGGTACTGATGATTGTCGGTGCTACGGTGGGCGAACTGCCGGCAACCAAAGAGATGTTTCCCGATATCAAGCTGGATATGTTTTTCTTTGTCTGCATTACTACTATTATCATGGCGTGGACCAATATTTTCCCCGCCCGTAAGTATACCAAATATATTTCGTGGGATATTCTGATTACGATTGCCTGCGCATTTGCCATCAGCAAGGCTATGGTGAACTCCGGTGTGGCCGATTGTGTGGCAGGATTTATCATCGGTTTGAGTGACGATTACGGACCGCATGTATTACTTGCTATATTGTTTGTCATCACGAATTTGTTTACGGAACTGATCACGAACAATGCGGCTGCGGCTCTGGCATTCCCGTTGGCACTGTCCATCTCGGCGCAGTTGGGCGTAAGTCCGACACCTTTCTTTGTCGTGATCTGTATGGCTGCGTCTGCCAGCTTTTCCACACCGATCGGTTATCAGACTAATTTGATTGTGCAAGGTATCGGCAACTATAAGTTTACGGATTTTGTCCGTATCGGTCTGCCGCTCAATATCATCACTTTCTTAATCTCTGTGATCCTGATCCCGTTGATCTGGAACTTTTAATAAACATATTCTATAAATGGAAGAAAAAAATCATATATATCCGATTTTTGACCGCATGATGACGCGGGAGGACAAAGAAGAACTTCTGGGACAGCATAGCGTGATGATCTGGTTTACAGGTCTGAGCGGATCAGGTAAAAGTACGATTGCGATTGCATTGGAACGTGAACTCCATAAGCGCGGACTGCTTTGCCGTATTCTGGATGGAGACAATATCCGCAGCGGTATCAACAATAATCTGGGCTTCTCCGAAACTGACCGTGTAGAGAATATCCGTCGTATCGCCGAAGTATCCAAGTTGTTTCTGGACAGCGGCATCATTACGATTGCGGCATTTATCAGCCCCAATAATGATATCCGTGAAATGGCAGCGAATATTATCGGAAAAGATGATTTCCTGGAAGTTTTCGTAAGCACCCCGCTGGAAGAGTGTGAAAAGCGGGATGTGAAAGGACTGTACGCCAAAGCGCGCAAGGGAGAAATTCAGAATTTCACCGGAATTTCCGCACCGTTTGAGGTGCCCGAACATCCGGCCCTGGCATTGGATACTTCGAAGCTGAGTCTGGAAGAATCGGTCAACCGCCTGCTTGAGATGGTGTTGCCGAAAATAGAAAAGAAATAAATGAAGAAATTTCAAAAAAGATGGAAGAATATAAACTGAGCCATTTGAAAGAACTCGAAGCCGAGTCAATTCATATCATCCGCGAGGTGGCGGCGGAATTTGAGAATCCGGTGATGCTGTACAGCATCGGAAAAGATTCTTCGGTGATGGTGCGCTTGGCTGAAAAAGCGTTTTATCCGGGAAAAGTTCCCTTCCCGTTGATGCATATCGATTCGAAGTGGAAGTTTAAGGAAATGATCCAGTTCCGCGACGAATATGCCAAGAAACATGGCTGGAACCTGATTGTGGAAAGTAATATGGAAGCGTTTCATGCAGGGGTAGGACCTTTCACGCATGGAAGCAAGGTACATACGGACCTGATGAAGACTCAGGCATTGCTGCATGCGCTGGATAAATATAAATTTGACGCTGCATTCGGCGGCGCGCGCCGGGATGAAGAAAAGTCACGTGCCAAGGAGCGTATCTTCTCTTTCCGTGATAAATTCCACCAGTGGGACCCGAAGAACCAGCGTCCTGAATTGTGGGATATCTACAACGCCCGTGTACACAAAGGTGAGAGTATCCGTGTGTTCCCGATCAGCAACTGGACGGAGCTGGATATCTGGCAGTATATCCGTCTGGAGAATATTCCGATCGTTCCGCTGTATTATGCCAAGGAACGTCCTGTGATCAATCTGGATGGTAATATCATCATGGCGGATGACGACCGTCTGCCGGAAAAATATCGTGATCAGATCGAAATGAAGATGGTGCGTTTCCGTACTCTGGGCTGCTGGCCGTTGACGGGCGCAGTAGAGAGCGGTGCGGCTACCATCGAAGAGATCGTGGAAGAGATGATGACGACTACCAAGAGCGAACGTACTACCCGTGTGATCGACTTTGACCAGGAAGGCAGCATGGAGCAGAAGAAACGTGAAGGGTATTTTTAAGCAATTAAAAATGAATGATTAAAAAACTAAAAGTTGGAAATGGATAATAAGCTGGATATAAAGGCCTTTCTGGATAAAGACGAACAGAAAGACTTGCTGAGACTGTTGACTGCCGGTTCGGTGGATGACGGAAAATCGACTTTGATCGGACGTCTGTTGTTTGACAGTAAGAAACTGTACGAAGATCAGCTGGATGCATTGGAACGTGACAGTAAGCGTGTAGGTAATGCAGGCGAACATATAGACTATGCTTTGTTGCTCGATGGATTGAAAGCGGAGCGTGAGCAGGGAATTACGATTGACGTGGCTTACCGCTACTTCTCTACCAACGGCCGTAAGTTTATCATTGCGGATACTCCGGGACACGAACAGTATACACGTAATATGATTACCGGTGGCTCTACGGCCAATCTGGCAATTATCTTGGTAGACGCCCGTACGGGTGTGATTACCCAGACCCGTCGTCATACTTTCCTGGTATCTCTGCTGGGCATCAAGCACGTGGTGCTGGCGGTCAATAAGATGGACCTGGTGGACTTCTCCGAGGAACGGTTCGACGAGATTGTATCGGAATACAAGAAATTCGTAGAACCGCTGGGAATTCCGGATGTGAACTGTATTCCTCTTTCTGCCTTGGACGGTGACAACGTTGTGGATAAGTCCGAACGCACACCATGGTATAAAGGAATCTCTTTGCTAGACTTCCTCGAAACGGTTCATATCGATAATGATCATAACTTCACGGATCTCCGTTTCCCTGTGCAGTATGTGCTGCGCCCGAACCTTGACTTCCGTGGTTTCTGCGGTAAAGTGGCATCGGGTATTGTCCGCAAGGGAGATACAGTGATGGCATTGCCTTCCGGAAAGACTTCCAAGGTGAAGAGTATCGTGACATACGACGGCGAACTGGATTACGCTTTCCCGCCGCAGTCGGTTACACTGACACTGGAAGACGAAATCGACGTATCCCGTGGTGAAATGCTGGTGCATCCGGACAACTTGCCGATCGTTGACCGCAACTTCGAAGCGATGATGGTATGGATGGATGAAGAACCGATGGACATCAATAAATCGTTCTTTATCAAGCAGACTACCAATTTGAGCCGTACCCGCATCGACGCGATCAAATATAAAGTGGATGTCAACACGATGGAGCATCTTTCCATTGACAATGGACAACTGACAAAGGACAATTTGCCATTGCAGCTCAATCAGATCGCCCGCGTTGTCCTGACTACTGCCAAGGAGCTTTTCTTCGATCCTTATAAAAAGAATAAATCTTGCGGTTCTTTTATCCTGATCGATCCGATTACGAATAATACCTCTGCCGTAGGTATGATTATCGACCGGGTGGAAATGAAAGATATGGCTGCCACGGATGACATCCCCGTACTGGATTTGTCGAAACTGGACATCGCCCCGGAACATCACGCCGCCATAGAAAAAGCTGTGAAGGAACTGGAACGCCAGGGACTCTCCATAAAAGTGATTAAATAAAATGTAGAACGATGGGATTACTTGAATTTAATAAACTTCCGATTAATACGTTGGTAGGTGCCGACTGGAAAACGTTTAAGGCAATCACTGCCGGCCGTGATATTGATGCTGCTTATAAAGGCAAGTACCGGTTGACGAAAGCGGTGTGCCGCCTGCTTTCTCCGTTGGCTGCATTGCAGGATAAACGCTACGAAAAGTTGTTGGCCAATCAGCCGCTGGAACATGATCCGGTATTCATTCTGGGACACTGGCGGAGTGGAACTACTTTTGTACATAACGTGTTCTCCTGCGACAAGCATTTTGGGTATAACACAACTTATCAGACCGTATTCCCGCATCTGATGATGTGGGGACAGCCTTTCTTCAAGAAGAATATGAGCTGGCTGATGCCGGACAAGCGTCCGACGGATAATATGGAGCTGGCAGTGGATCTTCCGCAGGAGGAAGAGTTTGCATTGTCGAACATGATGCCGTATACCTATTATAATTTCTGGTTCCTGCCGAAATATCAACAGGAATATGCGGACAAGTATCTGCTGTTTGATGATATCACGGACAAAGAACTGAAAGTGTTTGAAGAGGTATTCACGAAATTGATCAAGATTTCTTTGTGGAACACCAAGGGTACGCAATTCCTCAGCAAGAACCCTCCTCATACGGGCAGGGTGAAAGAACTGGTGAAAATGTTCCCGAACGCCAAGTTTATCTACCTGATGCGTAATCCGTATACGGTATTTGAATCTACACGCAGTTTCTTTACAAATACAATCCAGCCTCTGAAACTGGAGGATGTCAGCAATGAACAATTGGAGGAGAATATCCTTTCTATTTATGCAAAGCTGTATCATAAGTATGAATCGGATAAGAAATTCATTCCGGAAGGCAATCTGATCGAAGTGAAGTTTGAAGACTTTGAAGCGGATGCGATGGGAATGACGGAGAATATTTATAAGTCACTTTCTATCCCCGGCTTCGCCGAAGCACAAGGAGATATCGAAAAATATGTCGGCGGCAAGAAGGGATATAAGAAGAATAAGTATAAATATGATGACCGGACGATTCGATTGGTAGAGGAAAACTGGGATTTTGCTTTGAAACAATGGAACTATAATTTATAAAAGAAAGGATAAGTATTGATGATTAAGAAAATGGTTCATCGCCTGTTTCTGACAGGCTTCGTTGCATTTTTTTCTTCCTTGTCTTTGATGGCGCAGCATAAAGTGGAGATGGTCCCCTTCGGGGATATGGACCAATGGGTGGACCGCCAGATAAAAGAGTCGGGGATTATCGGAGGGAATACGAAGAATGTGTATGAGATTGGTCCGACGACTGTAATTAAGGGAGATCAGGTGTATAAGAATATGGGTGGCTCACCGTGGGCGACTTCGAATGTGATGGCGAAAGTGGCAGGTATTACCAAGACAAATACGTCGGTTTTTCCGGAGAAACGGGGAGACGGTTACTGTGCACGCCTGGATACGCGTATGGAGAGTGTGAAGGTACTGGGGCTTGTCAATATAACCGTATTGGCTGCCGGCTCTATCTTTACGGGATCTGTGCACGAACCGATCAAGGGTACCAAAAACCCGCAGAAGATGCTTCAGACGGGGATTCCGTTTACCAAGAAGCCGGTTGCCCTTCAGTTTGACTATAAAGTGAAGATGTCCGACAGGGAAAAACGTATACGTGCTACCGGTTTCAGTAAAATTACAGATGTAGCAGGCAAGGATTATCCGGCTGCTATTTTATTTTTGCAGAAACGCTGGGAGGATGCCAACGGAAATGTTTATGCCAAGCGTATCGGAACGTTGGTGACTTATTACTATCACTCTACCGACTGGAAGAATAATGCCACGTATGAAATTATGTATGGAGACATTACCAGCCGTCCCGAATATAAACCTCACATGATGCGTCTGCAGGTGACTGAGAACTATACAGTCAACAGCAAAGGTGAAAGCGTGCCTATCCACGAAGTGGCATGGGGGGATGAAAATGATGAGCCGACTCATCTGTATCTCCAGTTCACATCCAGTCATGGCGGAGCTTACGTCGGTTCACCCGGAAATTCATTGTGGATTGATAATGTAAAACTGGTATATTAATTAAGGTAGCGGAAAAAATAAGGGATAACCAATGATATAGATTATCATTGGTTATTTTTTTGCTTTTATTTTTCTTTCAAAAATGTTGGCTATACCCTTTGTAGGCTATCCAACACTTTTATCATCCCATATAAATATCACGAAGAAATGTTTTTTTACGAGTTTTTTTGTGTGTATTACAATAAATATCTATATTTGCACTAAATTTAAAGAAAAAGGGTAGAGATTTATATCTCTTTGTTTAAGATTTAGAGCCTGTAGAGTTGTGGTTATAGCGTAACACAAACTGCATTATATTATTTACTAAAATAAATTGAGATGAAAAAGGGTTTATTGTTTATTTTAATGGTAGGGGCTTCTGTGTGCCTGTCTGCTCAGGAAAAAGGAAAAACAGAAGGTAAAGCCTACACTGTAGAGACTAATCGTTTTGGGGCCAATTGGTTCATTAGTGGTGGCGTTGGTGGTCAAATGTACTTTGGCGACAACGACGGTAAAGCGGATTTCGGAAAACGCATTGCTCCGGCACTTGATATTGCCGTAGGTAAATGGTTTACTCCGGGTATCGGATTGCGTGTTGCATACAACGGTCTTCAAGCTAAGGGAGCTGCTCCTAGCGCTAATGACTTGTATACAAAAGGTGGCAAGTATTCTAACGGTTACTACAAGCAGAAATGGAACATGGCTAACTTCCATGGTGATGTTCTCTTCAACCTTTCTAACATGTTCTGCGGTTACAACGAGGATCGTCTTTATTCATTCATTCCTTACGTAGGTGCAGGTGTGGCTCTTTCTTGGTCAGAACCTCATCAACAAAACTTAGGTATCAATGCCGGTTTGATCAACCGCTTCCGTGTATCGGATGCTTGGGATATCAACCTTGAATTGCGTGGCCTTTTGATGAAGGATGCATTCGGCGGAACTTCTAAAGAAGGTATGGCCGGTGTAACTGTAGGTGTAACTTACAAGTTCAAAAAACGCGGATTCAACGCTGTTCCTACTGTACCGATGGTACCGGAAAGCCAGTTGGACGACATGAGAAACAGACTGAACTCTCTGAAGGGTGAAAACGAATCTCTGAAACGTGACTTGGTTGAAGCACGCAACAAGAAGCCGGAAGTAATCGTTAAGAAAGAAGGCGGATTCGTTCCACGTCTGGTTGTTGTATTCAACATTGGTAAGAGCAACATCAGCAAGAGAGAGTACATGAACATCGAAGCAATGGCTAAGGGTATCAAAGCTAATCCGGAAAAGACATTTACTGTTACAGGATATGCTGACAAGGGTACTGGTTCTGCTGAGTACAACATGAAGTTAAGTAAGAAGAGAGCTGAAGCTGTACGTGACCTGATGGTGAATGAATTCGGTGTACCTGCTTCTCAACTGAAGGTTGATTACAAGGGTGGTGTAGGCAATATGTTCTACGATGACGCTAAGTTGAGCCGTGTTGCTATCGTGGAAGAATAATCCACAGTTGAAATAATAGAATAAAAGAGACGTTTCCTTTCGCGGGAAGCGTCTTTTTTGTATTTTTGTACCCCATATGAGCAGAATAGTAGCTATAGATTATGGAAGGAAGCGCACAGGGATAGCTGTGAGCGATACGTTGCAACTGATTGCAAACGGGTTGACAACTGTACCCACGCATGAACTTCTGAACTTTATCGGTGAGTATGTGGCAAAAGAACCGGTAGAGCGGATTATTATAGGATTGCCCAAGCAGATGAATAATGAAGCTTCGGAAAATATGAAGAACATCGAACCCTTTGTTCGTTCATTGAAGAAACGTTTCCCGGAACTTCCTGTAGAATATGTGGACGAACGTTTCACATCTGTTCTCGCACACCGTACGATGCTGGAAGCCGGACTGAAAAAGAAAGACCGGCAAAACAAAGCATTGGTGGATGAGATAAGTGCCACTATTATTCTGCAAACATATTTGGAGAGTAAACGTTTTTAATAATAAGACAGAGAATAATTTAATTTTTTAGTAGAGTATAAAGTATGATTTTACCAATTTATGTATATGGCCAGCCTGTTTTGAGAAAGGTGGCAGAGGACATAACCCCGGAGTATCCGAACCTGAAAGAGCTGATCGCGAATATGTTTGAAACAATGGTGCACGCCGATGGCGTGGGACTGGCTGCTCCACAGATCGGCTTGCCTATCCGTGTCGTTACGATTACATTAGACCCGCTTTCGGAAGACTATCCGGAATTTAAGGATTTTAATAAAGCTTATATCAATCCTCATATCATCGAAGTGGGTGGGGAGGAAGTCAGTATGGAAGAAGGTTGTCTGAGTCTGCCCGGCATTCATGAGTCTGTGAAAAGAGGAAATAAGATCCGTGTGAAATACATGGACGAGAACTTTGTAGAGCATGATGAAGTGGTGGAAGGCTATTTGGCAAGGGTGATGCAGCATGAGTTCGACCATCTGGACGGAAAGATGTTTATCGACCACCTTTCGCCGTTGCGCAAACAAATGATAAGAGGAAAATTAAATACGATGCTGAAAGGAAAAGCGCGTAGTTCATATAAGATGAAACAGGTGAAATAAAGATAAAAAACGTTTATATCCCTGTTAAGTAAGCGAAAAGCATTATTTTTGTTTCGTTTACAAGCATAAAATATCAATGATTAAAAGAATACTAACAGTTTTATTGCTGTTCCCCACACTGGTTTGTGCTCAGATTAATACGGAGCGGGTGATGACTATTGCCCGCAATGCGCTGTATTTTGAGGACTACGTGCTTTCTATTCAGTATTTCAACCAGGTAATTAATGCGAAGCCATATTTGTATGAGCCTTATTTTTTCAGGGCGCTGGCAAAGGTGAACCTGGAGGATTATCAAGGAGCGGAAGCGGATTGTGACGAGGCTATCAAACGGAATCCGTTTGTAGTAGGTGCATATCAGGTTCGTGGACTGGCACGGATTCGTCAGAGTAAATTCGACGGGGCGATTGAGGATTATCAGAAAGCATTGCATTATGATCCGGAAAACATCACCTTGTGGCACAATCTGACCTTGTCTCATATTCAGAAAAAGGATTATGACGCAGCCAAGGAGGATTTGGAGAGCTTGCTGAAAGTTTCTCCGCGCTATACACGTGCTTATCTGATGAGGGGAGAGGTTTCTTTGCAGCAGAAGGATACGGTTGCGGCACTGAAGGACTTTAATACGGCTCTCGAACTGGATAAGTATGATCCGGACGCATGGTCGGCAAGGGCTATTGTCCGCTTGCAGCAGTCCAACTATGCAGAAGCGGAATCGGATCTGGACCGTGCGATTCATCTGAGCGCGAAGAACGCGGGTAATTATATAAACCGTGCTTTGGCCAGATTCCATCAGAATAATCTGAGGGGTGCTATGAGCGATTATGACCTGGCTTTGGATATTGATCCCAATAACTTTATCGGGCATTATAACCGTGGTTTGCTTCGTGCCCGTGTCGGGGATGACAACCGTGCTATCGAGGACTTCGATTTTGTGATTCAGATGGAACCTGATAATATGATGGCTATCTTTAACCGTGCGTTGCTTCGTGCTCAGACGGGAGATTACCGGGGTGCTATCAAAGACTATACGACAGTTATCGACCAGTATCCGAACTTCCTCGCAGGATATTATCATCGTGCGGAAGCCCGCAAGAAGATCGGCGACAAGAAGGGGGCCGAACAGGATGACTTCAAACTGTTGAAGGCTCAGCTTGACAAGCAGAATGGAGGGACGAACAAAGACGTTGCCCAGAATCAGAATAAGGATAAAGAAAACCAGAACGGCGAGAACGGTGACGAAAGCGAGGAAGGAAAAACTCGTAAGAAGTCTGACAAGAACATGAACAACTATCGCAAGATTGTGATTGCCGATGATTCTGAAGCGGATCAACGCTATACAAGTGATTATCGCGGACGCGTACAGGATAAGAATGTGAACATAAAACTGGAACCGATGTTTGCCTTGACTTATTATGAAAAGTCGAGCGAAGTGAAGCGTTCGGTGAATTTCCATAAGTTTATTGAAGACCTGAATCTGTCGAATGTACTTCCGAAGCGTATCCGTATTACAAATATGGAGGCCCCGTTGACGGAAGAACAGGTGAAATTCCATTTTGCCCTGATTGATGCGCATACATCGGCTATTGTGGACGATGACAAGAGTGCTCCGAAGCGTTTTGCCCGTGCCATTGACTTTTATCTGGTACAGGATTTCTCCAGTGCGGTTGCCGACCTGACTCAGGCGATACTGCTGGACGGAGATTTCTTCCCGGCCTATTTCATGCGTGCACTGATTCGTTGCAAACAACTGGAATATCAGAAGGCTGAACAGGCTGCCGAAGCGGATATGCCGAGTGGCGCTGCTGTCAAGGAAGTGAGTGCGGTGGATTATGAAGTTGTCAGAAAGGACCTGGATAAGGTGATAACTCTGGCTCCGGACTTCGTTTACGCTTATTATAACCGTGCCAATGTGGCGGCTATGCTGAAAGATTACAGGGCTGCGATTGTCGATTACGATAAGGCGATTCAGCTGTCTCCGGACTTTGCTGACGCTTATTTCAACCGGGGACTTACGCATATTTTCCTGGGTAATAATAAGGCGGGAATCTCAGATTTGAGCAAGGCCGGTGAACTAGGAGTTGTTTCTGCTTACAACGTGATCAAGCGTTTCACGGATCAGACAGAATAACATTTTTTTGATAAAAAATAGAAAACTCAAAAGATTTCGTTACTTTTGCGTTCTCATTATGAAAATATAACATCATCATATTATGATAAAGATAACATTTCCCGATGGCTCCGTTCGTGAGTATAACGAAGGAGTGAACGGTTTACAGATTGCAGAAAGTATCAGTTCGCGCTTGGCACAGGATGTACTTGCATGTGGCGTGAACGGTGAGACTTATGATTTAGGACGTCCTATTAATGAAGATGCTGATTTCGTACTTTACAAATGGGACGATGAAGAAGGCAAACATGCATTTTGGCACACAAGCGCCCACTTGCTGGCTGAAGCTTTGCAGGAACTTTATCCGGGTATCCAGTTTGGTATCGGACCGGCTATCGAAAACGGTTTCTACTATGATGTGGATCCGGGAGAAGCTGTGATTAAAGAAAGTGACCTGCCTGCCATCGAAGCAAAGATGCTTGAATTGTCGGCAAAGAAAGAAGCGGTAGTCAGAGAAAGTATTTCGAAGACGGACGCTTTGAAAATGTTTGGCGACCGTGGCGAAACGTATAAATGTGAATTGATCTCAGAACTGGAAGACGGACATATTACTACCTACACCCAGGGTGCGTTTACTGACCTTTGCCGTGGTCCTCACTTGATGACGACTGCGCCGATCAAGGCCATCAAGCTGACAACTGTTGCCGGTGCTTACTGGCGAGGTCACGAAGACCGTAAGATGCTGACCCGTATCTATGGTATCACATTCCCGAAAAAGAAAATGCTGGATGAATATCTGGTGTTGCTGGAAGAAGCCAAGAAACGTGACCACCGTAAGATCGGTAAGGAAATGCAGTTGTTCATGTTCTCTGAAACAGTAGGTAAGGGACTTCCGATGTGGTTGCCGAAAGGTACTGCACTGCGTTTGCGTCTGCAAGAGTTCTTGCGTCGTATCCAGACCCGCTATGACTATCAGGAAGTAATTACTCCGCCTATCGGTAATAAGTTGCTGTATGTGACTTCCGGCCACTATGCAAAATACGGTAAGGATGCGTTCCAGCCGATCCATACTCCGGAAGAAGGAGAGGAGTATTTCCTGAAACCGATGAACTGTCCGCATCACTGCGAGATATATAAGAATTTTCCGCGTTCATACAAGGACCTTCCGTTGCGTATTGCAGAATTCGGTACGGTTTGCCGTTATGAACAAAGTGGTGAGCTTCACGGTTTAACTCGTGTACGCAGCTTTACTCAGGATGACGCACATATTTTCTGTCGTCCGGATCAGGTGAAAGATGAGTTCCTCCGTGTGATGGATATCATTTCTATCGTGTTCCGTTCGATGAATTTCCAGAATTTCGAGGCTCAGATATCACTCCGTGATAAAGTGAACCGTGAAAAATACATCGGTAGCGATGACAACTGGGAGAAAGCTGAACAGGCGATTATCGAGGCTTGCGAGGAAAAAGGCCTGCCGGCTAAGATTGAGTACGGTGAAGCTGCTTTCTATGGTCCCAAGCTCGACTTTATGGTGAAAGATGCCATCGGCCGCCGTTGGCAGTTGGGAACCATTCAGGTAGACTATAACTTGCCGGAACGTTTTGAACTGGAATATATGGGCTCTGACAACCAGAAGCACCGTCCGGTGATGATTCACCGTGCACCATTCGGATCAATGGAACGTTTTGTGGCTGTATTGATTGAACACACTGCCGGTAAGTTCCCGTTGTGGCTGACTCCGGATCAGGTAGCTATCCTGCCGATCAGTGAAAAGTTCAATGAGTATGCAGAGCAAGTGAAGATGTATCTGAAAATGCATGAAATCCGTGCTATTGTGGATGATCGTAATGAAAAGATCGGCCGCAAGATCCGTGATAATGAAATGAAACGCATTCCTTATATGTTGATTGTGGGTGAAAAAGAAGCTGAAAATGGTGAAGTTTCTGTTCGCAGACAAGGGGAAGGCGACAAAGGAACCATGAAATATGAAGAATTTGCTAAAATTTTGAACGAAGAAGTTCAGAATATGATAAATAAATGGTAACTTTGCAGCCGTTTCATGATAAATATTTAGTAGAACAATAAAAAAATCAAACTAGGAAGTAAACGTTTTTAATGAAGAATGACACTTTAAAAGGGCAATATAGAATCAATGAACAGATTCGTGCCAAAGAAGTCCGCATCGTGGGCGACGAGATTGAACCGAAAGTATATCCTATCTTTCAGGCCTTGAAAATGGCTGAAGAGAAAGAACTGGATCTAGTTGAAATTTCCCCCAATGCTCAACCTCCTGTTTGTCGTATTATTGATTACTCTAAATTTCTTTATCAATTAAAGAAACGCCAGAAGGAGCAGAAAGCGAAGCAGGTAAAAGTGAACGTAAAGGAAATCCGTTTCGGACCGCAGACTGACGATCATGATTACAACTTTAAGCTGAAACATGCCAGAGGATTCCTGGAAGACGGGGATAAAGTGAAGGCATATGTATTCTTTAAGGGGCGTTCCATCCTTTTCAAGGAACAAGGTGAAGTGTTATTGCTTCGTTTTGCCAACGATCTTGAAGATTTTGCAAAGGTGGATCAGATGCCGGTACTTGAAGGTAAGCGTATGACAATCCAGCTTTCTCCGAAGAAAAAGGAAATGCCTAAAAAGCCGGCGGCTCCCAAACCGGTAACTCAGGGACAGAAGGCTGAAAAGCCGGAAGCGGGCGAGGAAGAATAAAAAAGAATGAATGCGTGGCGCGCAGGTATAGTGCGTCACCATTATATATTTAATAATTTTAAAAACAAGTAAGATGCCAAAGATGAAGACTAACTCCGGTTCTAAAAAAAGGTTTACCCTTACCGGAACAGGTAAAATCAAAAGAAAGCACGCTTTTCACAGTCACATTTTGACTAAGAAATCGAAAAAGAGAAAAAGAAATCTGTGCTACTCTACAACTGTTGATACAACAAATGTAAGCCAGGTTAAGGAACTCTTAGCAATGAAGTAATCAAAAGCGTACAAAGTATTATTAAAGTATTAACCGAATGCTTTAGCCTGAAGTTCGTTGCGTGAAGTAACGGCGCTAACATTCAAAAAAAGTAAAACTATGCCAAGATCAGTAAATCATGTTGCTTCAAAAGCAAGAAGAAAGAAAATTTTGAAATTAACCAGAGGTTACTTTGGTGCAAGAAAAAATGTATGGACCGTAGCCAAAAACACCTGGGAAAAGGGTTTGACTTACGCGTTCCGTGACCGTAGAAATAAGAAAAGAAACTTCCGCGCTCTTTGGATACAACGTATCAACGCTGCTGCACGTCTTGAAGGAATGTCTTATTCTAAATTGATGGGCGGTTTGCACAAAGCCGGTATTGAAATAAATCGTAAGGTTTTGGCTGATTTAGCTATGAATCATCCGGAAGCTTTCAAAGCTGTAGTTGCTAAAGCAAAAGCTGCTTAAGTTTCAATAGTTTAGGATTTACAAAGTGTCAGTTATCGATCCGATAACTGGCACTTTTCTTTTGTTAGGCGGAGAGAAAGGATGAAAAAAAATGTTAGTGGACGAACAAATTCTTTCTTTTTCTTGCTATTCTCAGAGAATCTTATTACATTTGTGATAGAAAAATATTAGCCGTATCGACTGGATCGGGAAACTCTTCAAATTAATCTGATGCACCGAGAAAGCTTCGTTCTTCAATGGCGGGCCACATCCTTCGGGACAGCTTTAAGCCGGTGGATTACAAAGAGGGCGAGCGCTCAAATCTTGTTCTATCAGAGTTTCATCACATCGTCGATGCGGCTTTTTTTATATACTCTTCTATGATATTTTATTTCTCAGGTACAGGTAACTCTAAATGGATTGCTAATCAGCTTTCTAAAGAACAACAGGAAGATTTGTGTTTTATCCCGGACGCATGGAAGAATGACACATGGGAGTTCTCTTTGCGGGAGGATGAGAAGATCGGTTTTGTCTTTCCGGTCTATTCGTGGGCGCCTCCCGTGATTGTACAGGAGTTTATTCGGAAGTTGGTTCTGAAGGGGTATCAGCAGCAATATCTGTTCTTTGTGTGTTCGTGTGGAGACGATACGGGGCTGACCCGGCAGGTGATGGAAAAGGCATTGGCTGCGAGGGGATGGAGATGTAATGCGGGCTTTTCTGTAATTATGCCCAATAACTATGTGTTGTTCCCCGGATTTGATGTGGATAGCAAGGAACTGGAAAAGAAAAAACTGGCAGAAGCGGTTCCGGCTCTTGAAAAAGTCAGTAGACTGATAACCGGGAGAGAAACTGTCTTTGCATGCAAGGAGGGGAGTTTGCCTTTTATCAAGACGAGGATCATCAATCCGTTATTTGTTCGTTATCAGATGTCTCCCAAACCTTTCCATGCAACGAGTGAGTGCATCGGGTGCAAGCGCTGTGAAAAAAGTTGTCCGGTAGGGAATATAACGATGAAGGAAAGAAGACCGGTTTGGGGAAAGAATTGCACCGCCTGCCTGGCATGTTATCATGTGTGCCCTCAGCATGCGGTGCAATATGGTAAAAAGACAAAAGGCAAGGGGCATTATTTTAACCCCGACTCAGCTTATTGATCTTTTATTTTAATACAGCAGTTGGATAAGTCTTCGATTATGGCAAGGCTTTCTACTCTGACACCTTTCTCTTCCAGTATTTTACGTCCATTTTGGAAGGCTTTTTCGATAATGAACCCCATGCCTACCAATTTTGCTCCGGATTGCTCTATGAGGTCGAGAATGCCTAATGCGGCATTTCCGTAGGCAAGGAAATCATCAACAAAAAGAACATTGTCATTTGGGGTCAGAAAATCGGCACTGATCACTACTTCATAATCACGGTCTTTGGTGAACGAGTGTACGGTAGTGCTTAGTGCGTTCTGAATGGTTTTGGGTGATTTCTTTTTGGCGAATACAACCGGTAAGTCCATGAGATAGCCCGTCATGATGGCAGGAGCGATACCGCTTGCTTCTATAGTCATGATCTTGTTTACGTTTGTGGCTGCAAAGCGGCGGACAAATTCTACTCCGATGGATTTCATCAGGACAGGATCCATCTGGTGATTGATAAAACCATCTACTTTAAGGATGCCTCCTTCGTAGCATTTTCCGTCCTGCAGAATTCTTTTTTTTAGTAATTGCATTATAATCTGATAATTAAATAATGTGCTAATATGCCATTTGTTACTGATATCATACAGTATTGGGTTGGCATATTAGCACATCGGGCATTTGAATATTTATTTGTTGTCTCTTAAGTCCTTCACTCTGACGGCTTTTCCCTCGCTCTGCGGGAGAGACCCTTTCTTTACCAGTTTTACTTTCGGGGTAACCAGTATTTCATCTTTTAATTGACGGATAATATCTCTGCGGATCTTTTCCAGTTCGATATAGTTGTCTGTAGAAAGATCACTTAATTCCACTTCGACGATCATCTCATCCTGATTGTTGACTGTCTCCAGCGTAATCAGATAATTGCTGCCTAATTCGGGGAACTGAACCAGAATCTTTTCGACTTGCATGGGGAAGATGTTGACTCCCTTGATGATAAACATATCGTCGCTGCGTCCCTTGATCCGGTCGATGCGGAGATGGGTGCGGCCGCACGGACATTTTCCGGGTAGTATACGGGTAAGGTCGCGGGTGCGGTAGCGGATAAGCGGCATCATTTCACGATCAAGTGTAGTGAGTACCAATTCACCGATTTCTCCTTCGGGAACGGGTTCTCCTGTTTCAGGATCGATGATTTCTACCAGATAGCAATCTTCCCAGAAGTGCATTCCGTTCTGCTCCTGGCATTCGAAGGCAACACCGGGGCCGTTCATTTCCGTCATACCGAAACTATTATATGCTTTCACATTGAGCATCCGTTCTATTTTACGGCGCTGTTCGTCAGTATGCGGTTCGGCGCCGATCACCAAGGTTTTCAGGGTTGTTTCTCTCGGGTCGATACCTTCTTCCTGAAATACTTCGGCAAGACGGATAGCGTAGCTTGGGATGGCGTGTAAGGCGGTAGTCTTAAAGTCACTGATGAATTTAATTTGCCGTTTACTGTTTCCGGCTGCGGCAGGTACGGTAAGGCAGCCAAGGCGTTCTGCACCATATTGGAAACCTAATCCACCTGTAAACATTCCATATCCGGAGCTGTTCTGGAAGACATCTGTCTTGCGGATCCCCACCATGTAAAGGCAACGGGCTACCAGATTTGCCCATGAGTCGAGGTCATGTTGTGAATGTACGATGACTGTAGGGTTTCCTGTAGTTCCACTGGAAGAGTGGATACGTACACCGTCTCTTTTCATGTCGCCGGCCACTAGCCCGAAGGGATAGTTGGCACGCATGTCCGATTTAGTGGTGAAAGGAATTTTGCGGATGTCGTCCAGTGACTGGATACTATCTCCGGTGATGCCGTTTTTGCTGAAAACCTCTTTGTAATAAGGTGAGTTTGCGGCTATGTTAATCGTTTTTTTGAGTCGCTGAAGTTGCAGTTCCTGCAACTTCTCGCGACTCATGATTTCAATTTCTTCTTCCCAGTATTGTGTACTCATGATTGTGATAGTTATTGCATTAGCTTTTCCGCAATTTCCTTGCCGGCAGCCAGTGCTTTAAGATTCATTTCGACAATAGCTTCTCCTTTGCGCAGGAAGATTTCGCGGATACTGTCTTGTACTTTCTCGTAATCGATGCCGAGGAATGGAATGGTTGCGCCCAGCAAAACGATATTGGCAACTCGTGCAGAACCTACTTCTTTGGCTACTTTATCCACGTTCAGTAGGATCTTATGCGGCAATTTGTTGATTTCAGCCATTACTTTGTCTTCTTCCGGATAATTGGGGATGTTGACAAACGGAGTTTCGTTGGTTACCAGCCATCCTTCCGGACTGAGATAGGGGAGATAGCGCAGACCTTCCATCGGTTCGAGCGAAATGATAAGGTCGCATTTGCCGGATGGTATCAGATCCGAAGCAATCGGTTTGTCGCTGATGCGGAGGTTGGACTGAACATCTCCGCCACGCTGGCTCATTCCGTGTACTTCTGCTTGCTTCATGTAAAGTCCTTCTTTCAAAGCAGCTTTACCAATAACTGTAGCGATGGACAAAATACCCTGTCCACCTACTCCTGATAATATAATGTCTTTTTTCATGGCTTACTTACTTCTTTTTTTGCGTGCTAATGTTTGAATACACTCTCTGCGCGGGATGATAACGGATACGCCATTGTATTCGATTTCTTCGCGTATGATCTGTCTCATTTCCTCGTGGTTCTTCTTCAATGGAACAACGACACGGATATGAGCAGGGTCGACTCCTAAACCGATACAGATGGATTCAATACGTCCTGTGCCCGCAGAGTCCTGACCACCGGTCATTGCTGTTGTCTCATTGTCTGAAATGACAATAACGACATTGGCATTTTCGTTGACGCAATCCAGCAAACCTGTCATTCCGGAGTGAGTAAATGTAGAGTCACCGATTACAGCTACGGACGGATGAAGGCCTCCGTCGGCCGCACCTTTCGCCATTGTGATGGAAGCTCCCATGTCTACGCATGAATTGATGGCGTTGAACGGAGCGTTGGCTCCCAGCGTATAGCAACCGATGTCGCTGAATACTTTATGGGAAGGATATTCTTCTTTGAGTACTTCTGTCAGTGTGACATACATATCACGGTGTCCGCATCCTTCACACAGTGCGGGAGGACGCATTTCGACTACAGAAGGGACGCCGAATTCCGATTTGTTTTCTTTGCCGACCGCGCGTGCTACAGAGTCCGGATTTAATTCTCCGTCTTGTGACAGTGTGCTGTCCAGACGTCCTTTTACTTTGATACCAATGCCCAGATAGCCTTTCAGATGTTTTTCAACGAATGGCTGTCCGTCTTCCAGTACCAGAATCTCGTCGCAGGATTCAACCAATTGCAGCAATTGCTTTTTAGGCAATGGATACTGGCCGATCTTAAGTACCGGGTATTCACAACCTTCCGGATAGTTTTCCATCAGATAATTGTAGCCGATACCGCAAGCAACGATTCCCAGTTTTTTGTTAGGGCCGTCTATGTATTTGTTGTAAGGAGATTCCTCGGAAGCTTTGATGAATTCGTCCTGGCGGGCAAGCAATACTTTATAGCGTTTGCGGGCATTTCCCGGCAACAGGATAAACTGACGGGGATCTTCACTGAATGAAATGCTGTTCTGTGGTTTCTGCTCTTTGCGCTCTACTCCGGAACGGGAGTGTGCGAGGCGGGTGACCATACGCATTAAGATCGGTTCGCCTGTTTTCTCAGAGAATTCGAATCCGTTGTATACCATGTCGTATGCTTCCTGCTGGTTGCTGGGCTCGTACATCGGTATCAGGGAGAAGTCTCCGTAGAAGCGGCTGTCCTGTTCATTCTGTGAAGAGTGCATGCTGGGGTCGTCTGCCGCTATCACAATCAGTCCTCCCTTCACACCCGTGATGGCAGAATTGACGAAACAGTCTGCAGCCACATTCATGCCTACATGCTTCATACACACTAAGGCGCGTTTGCCTACAAATGACATACCCAGTGCGGCTTCCATGGCAGTTTTTTCGTTGGCACACCAACGATTATGTATGTTCTGCTCAGTGGTTATAGGCGCCATTTGGATATATTCAGTAATCTCAGTTGAAGGAGTACCGGGGTAGGCATATACACCTGAAAGTCCGGCATCCAGTGCAGCTTGTGCAATGGCTTCATCGCCAAGTAAGAGTTGCTTGCTCATATATTTCCTTTATTAGTGTTGATCACAGTTTGTTATTATATCGGGCAAAGATAGCCTTTTTGGCTCGTTTTATCACAAAATTACTTGAAAATCTTTCTTTCATTAAGTGCTTTCCAATATTTTCTTGCATTTGCCATGTGGTCGGCATAATTGGATGCGAAATTGTGAGTACCTGAAAAATCTTCTTTCGCACACATGTAAATGTAATTGTGTTTCGTGTAGTTTAATACACTGTCCAAGCCCTTTTTAGAGGGGATGCGGATAGGTCCCGGAGGTAAACCGCTGTTGATATAAGTGTTGTAGGGCGAGTTGACTTTCAGATGCTCATTGGTGATGCGTCGCAGCCCGAAATCCTGTAAAGCGAACTTGATGGTAGGGTCTGCCTGCAGGGGCATACCTGTGTGCAGGCGGTTGATGTATAGTCCGGCTACCATCGGCTTTTCTTCGTTGTTGTTGGTTTCTTCTTCAACAATGGAGGCGAGGGTGCAGACTTCTTCCGGTGTCATGCCGATAGCGGTTGCCTGGGCAAGACGTTCGTCATTCCAGAATCGTTTGTGTTCTGTCTGCATACGTTTGAAGAAGTCGTCGACACTCATATCCCAATATACCTGATAGGTCTCGGGGATGAAAAGACAGGGCATGGTGACCGGCGTATACCCCATTTCGGCCTGAAAAGCGGAATCGAATAGTTGGCGGGCTATTTCGGCGGAGTCGATCATCAGTTGCTTGCCGATGCTTCGCGCCAGCCGGTCTAGTGTCCGTACGCTTCCGATAGTGAGATTCATCGGTTCCTGATAACCTCTGAAGAAGCGGCTGAATACATGGTATACGTTTTCGTTGGGGCGGATGGCATAACGTCCGGTATGTATATTCTGGTCGAATTTTCTATATTTTGCCATCCATTGAAATCCGGTGAATTTGTTGACATGACCGGTTTGTCTGATCTTATTGTAGATTGAATCTGCCGTGTCATCCCGGTCTACATATACATAGACGGTTTTGGAGGGATGAAACTGAGGAGCAAAGAGATAATAATAGACTGTTCCTCCGGCAATGGCGCAAAGAAGGAGAGCTCCGGTCAGAACGGATAATAAGATATTTCTTGTTTTCTTTTTCATCTTGTGACGTAACTTTAAAAATTGCGTCAAAGATAGGAAGATTTTGGATAGGAGCGATTCCTTTCAACGATGAATAGTTGAAATCCGACTGATTTTGTCAACTGTTAGCGTGGCCATTGGTAGTAATCGGCATTGGCTTCTACCGCATTTTCTATTTCATCGGGCAGGGGAGAGAAGAAGTCCATATGGGTAAGTTGCTCGATGCTGTCGATTGATACCGCATAGGTGGAAAGGGGCTCTACCGCCTGCCTGTTGTTGAATAAGAACCCGATGCCGCGAACCGGTTTGACAAAAGGAGAGAGGATTACTTTGAAGAATCGTTCGGGCACTGCCACCTTATTTTTTCCGATGGTTTTGGACGGCTTGTCGATGATAGGACCACATATAATGATAATAGCGCTATCGGCTACCGCCCAGTCTCTTATTTTTTCTTCCAGATTTTTCCAGCCTCTTCTGTTCAGCTGAGGATGCTGCGGGCACATATTGCTGAAATAGAAGGATTCTTTCATGACATCCGGACTCCATTTCATGTCGGCGGCTGGTGCCATATGTCCTTTGTCATATCCCGAGCGTGCATAATCCGCATTGGTCGCAATGGCGCCTTTTACTAAAGGATCGGCGATGAAGTTGTCACCTCTCTTTTCTTTTCCTTTGGTTTCCTGACGGGTCAGTTCGTAAGAAACCCAATTCGGAATCTTCAGGTCTTTATTGTAGGAAACTGTATAGCCTTTATGACGAATGATCTGCTCCTGACGGGGAATCAATGAAACGGGAATCTCTAAATCTTTGCCGGATGGAGTGGGGAGGGAGACGGAAGTCTCTATCTGCGGTTTGCTACTGTGCTGGACACTGTATTGCTGATAATACAGATAAAGCCCGTAACAAATGGGAATAAGTACGATGATAGCGATGATACACCCTAATCTTTGATTGGAATGTGACTTCTTTTTCTTAAATAATCTCCTGCTCTTACCTCGTTTCATGCGATTTGCTTTGGGGGTTAATAAGAAAAGCGCTAACTATTCTGTAGTTAGCGCTTTATTGTCAAGAGCCGCTAGCCAGACTTGAACTGGCGACCTACGCGTTACGAAGTCTCCATCGTTCGTTATATCTTCTCGCTGACTCTTAATTGTTTACGCTTACTCTTCTAAATGTTTCAAAACACAATCTACTATACAATAGTTGGTTTGATAGTAGGATTGAAATGTTAATAATATATTTTATAAATCTCTTGATTGATATGCAATCGCTATTGAGTCATGGAGATGTCTCGTAATTGTATCTTCTATTACTACATCTACAAAAAACATATTATTAGAACTTTTTTCTATAGTACCCTTGATTCTTTTATGTTTTATATTCCATAAATATAGTACCTCTTTGATATCTAATTTTAGGCTGTCTTCACTAACTGTCTTCTCAAACTCAGGGTTACCGTATTGATTATTAAACAAGTTCTTGACTTCGCGTAATTTATGAATTGAGTTATTAAACCCTTTCATGTACTCATGAAAGACTACGGCAAAGAGTTTGTTATCATGTGTCATGATTGATACATCTTCAAATTCTACATTTCCTATTTGATTATATTTTAATGGAATAACCCATTGAGAAGTGTCTTTTGTTGATATATATCCTAAATTAATCATCTCGTCAATATTCATCCCCCATTTCAAGTCTTTAAATGCTTTAATGGCTTGCTCATCGGTATATTTTTCTACTATGGGATTTGTGGATGCTTTTGCATTATTTTTGGTATTGTTACATCCAACCATCGCTAGCACAGCAATCATTAATAATAGAATCTTTTTCATTTATGTATAATTTTAAGATGGAATATTTTCTTTAATAACAGATAGAATTCTTTTTGATTCGCCTATGCAATATCTTGACCAAAGATGAAGAAATGCGCCTTTTACTACTGTTTCTGATATAAAGCCAATACTTTTCCCTATCTGTAAGAATAGTAAATGATAATCACGACATGTCAGTCCAACTTCTTTTATTTTCTTCTCAACAAAATCACTGTCTTCATATCTCTTTTGCAATAGCAGGCTTAATTCTCCAATTTTTGTTTCATTGGGATTATTGATAAGTTCTAATACTTTGTCATATATATATTTTTCGGGACATTCTCCTGGCAATCGATACACTTTATTTTCGGAAGAGTCTTCTTGTCTTGAATCTCCATCAATAATACTTATTGATTTGAATTTAACAGAAGGGTCATTGTTGTGGTATTTATTAATAGCAACTGCCGTTCCATCTCCTGCCATAGCATGGATTTCTATAGAATTTTCTATTATACTTGTATCATCTGAAATTATTGTTTCAACCCACATTCTAGCAAATTCATCTTCAACAAAAATAGCCAATGAAGCTTCTACTTGTCCTGTAATAGTTCTAAGCGATTTTACATTTAGTTTACCTTGAAACAGGGTGTTGTTGATGGCTGCCCATATTGCTTTAGGGGGAAGTGGCAAAAGCGCATCATTGCTATGGGTCGTGAATATGACTTGTGATTTTTTTCTTTTTGAGAATTCAATCAAGTACTCTACCATTCTTTGGGTTGCAATGGGGTGTAATCCATTTTCTATTTCTTCAATTAAAATTAGTGAATTTTCTTCAAGAGATTCAATTTTCATAATCATTCTAATTATGCTTGATTCTCCTGCGCCAAAGTGGAATTCGGAAAAAGATACTCCATTCTCCGTTTGGCCTTTGAGTAGTGTAATTTTTCCATCTACCCCAATTTTTATTTGCGAGTATCCTGATAAATCTTTTCCCAATATCTTAGAAGCAGCTGATATTACTAGGTTATTGAATTTTTCAACTTGTGATTGTTTGAATTTGAATACATATGATGCGCACTTCCTTAATTCTGCTCTTTCGGTAGCAGGTACTGTTCTAGAAACTCCAAATACAGAAACATCTCTAGATATGTTTTCTCTATACCATTTGAAATTCTTAAATTTTGTAGTTCTTTGTATTGAATCTTTTTTGTTTAAATCCCTATCTATAAGTTCATAAAGTATTTTCCAGTTCTGCATACTATTATCTAGAGAACCACTTTTTGAAAAAAAACGACCTGGTTTTTCAGAAATGTACGCACAAGCTGCGGCTCCTAATACGGTTGTTTTTCCACCACCGTTGGGACCTATCAATGCAGTCACGGGAAATTCAAATCGTATTGTTTCATTTCTAAATCCTCTTATAGGATTTAGAGTGAGTTTTAAAAGATATTTTTTATAATTTCTATTTTCTACTTTTTCAAATAATTCATTGATTTCACTATCTCTAATTTCACTTTGATATTCCATAATATTATAAGTTTTGATGATTAACTTATTGAACTCGTCTTGTCATTCCGTCCGCTCGAAGCTTTTCCGCCGGAAATGGTTTGCGAAGGTTTTCTCGATGGGCATAAATTCTATGTATATTAGTTGATCTTCATAGTATAATCAGGGTTTAAAGCTGGTTCCGCTTAATTTTCCCTTTTATTATAAACATGGAAAGAATATCTTCTTTATTTATTTTGGTATCTCCTTTGTAATTAGGATTGCTTGCCCGAAGAATGATTTTACTTTCATCATCACAATAATGTATCTGCTTGATTGTACGTAAATCGTTAGCATTACTATTGGTAACGATGAGATAGGCTTCTCCCCATTGAATCACATCAAAATTGAAGATTTGTTTTACGGCTACTATTTCCCCAGCACAGTACTGTGGATACATTGAGTCACCAACGACTGGAATATATGCGTTACAGTCATTGAAGTGTTCGTAGTCTATATAAAAGGTAGGATTTTCAGGCGTTTCCATATTCATTGATAAAATTGAGCAAGAGGCTTCTATATCTTCAAAATATGGAACTCCTTTGCCGTTTGTGTTTGTCGGAAGATGTTTATCACGAAACATGTTTCCTTTCTCGCTTAGTAACCAATCAGGATTTATATCATATATACTATTTAGTATCTTTGTTACCGGCTCAATGCCAAAACTTTCACCTGGGCGCATTAATTTACGTACATACATGTCTGTTCTGTCTAGTAGCTTAGCTGCTTCTTTTACGCTGATATTCTTTGCTTTAAGTATTTCAGCAAATCTTTCGTTAATAGTCATAATGTTAATAATACTAAATAGTATAAATAATGATACCAAATAGTTTGTGATAATACTAATTAGTAGTATATTTGCATCATCAAACAGTGATAACGTAATCACCGTTGCAAAGAAACGAATTTCTAAAGTCATAAACAATAGTACATACATATTAAAATACACGATTATGAGCACGAATTTTAAAAATCAGATGAAAGAGGTCATGAGCCTTGCTTGGCAAATGGTTAAAAAGAACGGTTTTTCAATGTCAGAAGCTTTAAAAACAGCCTGGATTAATTTGAAGCTGAAAGCTGAAATGAAAAACCGAATCGTAAAGTTCTACTTTCAGAAAGTAGACGGAACTGCAAGAGAAAGTTATGGTACTCTAAAAGCAAACATCATACCTGAAACAGGTAAATATGAAAGGGCAAAGAATGACACGGTAACAGTGTACTATGATACAGAGCGACAGGCATGGCGCTCTTTTAAGAAGGCAAACTTAATAAAGGTGGTATTATGAAAAAAGTAATTATAACAGTAAAAGGGTGCAAATATGAAACTTCATATTATGTTTCAAAAAGCGGTGAGATATATAACGATAATAAGAAGCTGAAACAAATGCTAAACGGTGGCGGCTATCTTTCTGTCAATCTATTCTATGAAAAAGCCAAGTCTATAACGAAAACGGTTCATAGGATTGTTGCAACGACTTATTTGCCTAATCCTAATAGCAAAAGAGAAGTTAACCATATTAACGGCGATAAAACTGATAATAGAGTTTGCAATCTTGAATGGTGTACACCAAAAGAAAATACTGCCCATGCCATTAGAATAGGGCTGACTAAACCAAGAGATATGAACGCACTGCGCAAGGGGTACAACGATAAGAAGGTTGAAATATTGCAAAAACAAAGTGAGCGTATGTCAGGTCTTGGAAATCCGATGTGCAAGATTGATAAAAGAATTGTGCTTAAAATTAGAGATATGTATAAGAATGGTCATTCTTTGAAAGAGATATACACTTTGTTTGAAATGCCGAGACAGTCTGTAACAGAGATTATTAAAGGCCAAAGGTGGACTATTTTGCCAATTGACTATGTACCCCCTTCTAATTTAAGAACAAAGGCTGTGATAAGACTGAAAGACGGTGAATTAGTAGAATTTTCAACAATTAAAGAAGCGGCAGAAAGTTTTCCAAGTCCTAATGCCCATTCAGCAATATCTGCTTGCTGCAAGGGTAAAAGAAAGAGTTACATGGGCTATAAATGGCAATACAAAGAAGTTTAACCTTTTAAAAATAGCATGATTATGACTAATTACGAGATACAACAGCACATAGATTCTCTTTATAGAGACTTAGACAATGTAAAGAACATGGATGAAGCGAAAGCCTGTAGAGTTTACAACGTAGATTACAAGGCTGAAATCATCGAAGTGATACAAGACGAAATAGATACCTGTAAAGCCATTATGCAGCCTGATTTCGAAGATGATGGCATGGATTACGATATCCTCTGCACGGTTCAAGGATTGAGCCGGTATGCATAACAACTTACCCTGCTGACGGATTGAACGGCAGCCGATAGCGAGAATCGGGCAGGGTTCTATTGATTAGCTCTTTGAAATGATGTAAAAGCCTTTACGGTGTAATTCATAAACCGTTTAGGACAACCAAAGATAATAAGCGTACATAAGCAAGTTGGAGCTTGCGTCTGTACAATGTTAAACAATTAGCAGATTACACCGCAAATAATCGTCCTAGAGCAATAAGCATTCGGGTTGGGCGTCCGTACTGTAATCGTCAATATAGCCTGTACGGTTGGTAAACAGCTGCGAGATGTCATGATCGGATCATGGTACGGGCGCAAACTTTAAAATATACGATTATGAAATTAATACAGTTTGTTTTATCCATACTCTTAGCCTTGTGCGCTATTGGTATGCTATACGGGGCAATAACAACTTATAGCCCTATAAAACTAGTATCTATTATTATAATGGGTATTATATGTATCGGTTCTTTCGCCTTTGCCAGAATTGCCTATACAGAATTACACGAATAAGTTCAAATCCACTATAACAAACATAGATATGAATAAGATAAAATTAGAAATTACTTCCGAAGGATGGGAGAGTATCGTAACCATTGATGGTAAGGAGTATAAAGAGAAGTATGCTGCAACTGAAACTGGCGCAAAAAGTATTGAAGGTGATTTTGAAAGCGAAGATGGTATACCGGAAGAAGTGTACGACGCTTTAAATTCGACTTTTCCCTTCGAGTGTATGCAGGCATTATATTCCATTGAGGATTAACTATTAACAAATAGAGACATGAACGAATTGAAAACATTTAATGAAGTCTACGACGCTGTATATAATTGGCATATCAAAAATATGAAAGATGAATTTATTGAGAATGGCAAAACAGCGTACAAGAAGGCCTTATCAGAACTTGGATTCAGGTTTGATGGCTATGATGAATATGGTAGCAATACTTACAGCAACGGACATATAAGGGTTGCTCTTTATTACGACCGCGGAGACTGTTGTTGGTATATTGAAGAAGCGAATGGGCAGTCAGATACAACAGATAATTTCTATAATACAACCAATGATGTGCCTTATGGCTGTACTAATGTTGAATTTAGCTAAAAATAAAATAGAATAGAAATTAAACGCCAAAGAGCTGGTAGTCTTTGAACTCGAATCTGGTACATTTTAGAGACCTACTGTTCGGCCGGCAGCAAGGCAACACCGTACAAGAATGGCATTTAGAATATTTTGTCGTGTTTTATTTTATGTTTGTGTGTTCAAGGTGTATTGTCTGTGAAGATAGTGCACCTTTCTCATTTGGTAAGTTAGCTCAGTGGCAGAGCGTAGTTGTACGGGTATTTACAACTAAGGTCGGGAGTTCGAATCTTCTGCTTACCTCTTATTATTAATTAATATTTAATCTTATGGCTAAGAAAACTATTAGAGAAATTATCCTAAGTGTCAAGGCGGGTAAAACAAAGTCTATTTCTACAGACAAAATAGATGTAGACGGATATAGACAGGATGCTTACAGGATCAGTAAAAAAGCAAAAGAAGAGGGTGTTGTCGTTCCCGAAGATAAACCTCTTTATACAATATCTGTAAATAAGAGGATTGGTAAAATGTTTATCATCAACAACATGAAGTAACTCTTTTAAGCATACACGATTATGAAAAGAGTATTAACCGAGCTAACACCGGAATGCGAGTTAACCACTCAGATGTACATATCCGGACTTGAAAAAGAAGAGATAGCGGAAGCGAAATGCAGGGCGTTCAGCACGATAAACAACCAACTGCAAAACGCCTTCAAGATTCTCCAAGTGAAAAATGGCAGGGAATTATGCAAGCGGTTTTATGAACGACTTTCAGGAGTTGAGTTTACTTTTGACTTTTCTCCTATTGTCCGATCTGTAATTGCTTGTAGTTTATTATGTGTATTTTCTATATCGCTTTATCACGAACAGAGCGATATGAGAAGGGCAAGAAGAGCGAGAGTAGAAACTATTGAAAGAACAAGGAGGTTAGAATGAATGCAGAAGCAAAACTAAATACTCTCTATCGAATAGGTAGCAGAGTTTCCCTCAACAAAGAGCAGGCAAAAGAGTTTGTAGGCGGTCGTTATAGGCTTGAAAAGCTGATAGCAGAAAAGAAAATACGGGCAGAAAAGACCGGAACCACGAAAATGTCTCCTTATGCTATTAATGCTTGTGATGTGCTTCTTTATGCTATCGATTCTAAAGAACAAAGAATATAATTAACCCTTTAATTTTTACGATTATGAATGATAAGAATGAAAAAGAATTAGCTATTAGAGAACAAGAATCCTCATTTGTGATTCAAGCAGCTGACCTAAGTAAAAATGATCTTCCTTCTTTGGAAGATGCGCAAGAATTACCGATTGATCTTTGCGGTAACTATTGGACTCCGGAGAAACCGGGTGAATTTAGAAAAATGTACTTTGTAGAAATCAAACCTCAAAAGGTATTGAGTGCTACCAGTCCGGATGAATTAATAGATTTGGATTGTGCTACTTTCTTAGAGAAATCAGCAGATGGTACAGTGCAGACGGTTACAAATGGCTCTCGTAGATTGGTTGGTATTCTTGAACAGTATATTGAGAACGGATCACTTAAAAGTGGCATGCCTCTTAAAATAACCTACATGGGTAAGCGTAAGAACAAAACGAATAACTTCCAGTCAGATAATTGGTCTGTAAAACCTTTGCGTATTAACTTGCCTGTTGCCGGATGATAGATTTTAATTTGGACGATTGCGCAGAAGGGGAAGAACTCAACCCTTCTGCTTATAATCCGGAAGATTATCCCACCAAAGAGGAGATGCTTGATTTTATCTCTTTGAATTGCAATAAGCCACCTGTTAATATTGATTTGAAGGAATTGTGCGTTAACGGGGTAGTAAAGCGTGATCCTATGGAGATGTATTTGAAAAGCGATCATATTTCCTCTTCCAATTTGAAAAATGCTCTTAAAACTCCACGATCCTTTTATTATGATTACGAAAGGACATTTGAAGAGAAAGAAAAACCTTGTTTTCAGTTAGGGACATTTGCCCACATGGCATTTTTGGAACCACGTTTATTCGAGCTTGTCAAAGTAGAACCTAAGTGTAACCAATCATCGAAAGAAGGCGTGATTGGAATGATTAAGTTCTATAATGAATTGCTCCTGAATGATAAGAATTATGTTCCAGATGTCGAAGAAGAAATACCTTCTGAAAGGTGGAATTTCTGTGATCTGAAAGACTTTCGTGATAATAAGAAACAGAAGTGCATTGATTTGGGATACTCGTTTATCAGTGATGAAATGAGTATGATAATTAAAGCTCTTGAAAGAAACTATTATTGGTATGGTGGAGGCATCATCAAGCAGCTTTTGAAAGGTGCATACTCAGAAGTATCATTTTATGGCAAGGATGAAGAAACGGGACTTAATGTAAGGGTCCGACCGGATTATTTCAATGTAGAGGAAAATATCGGTGTAAACGCAGTTATTTCCTTTAAGACCACACGTGCCGATGATCTCGGCAAGTTCTACTATGATTGTGCCAAGCTCAAGTATGAGCTTTCAGAAGGAATGTACCAAGAGGTTATGAGTAGCGTTACTGGACGAAACTTTAATGCAACAATCATGATCATGTTACAGACGGTTGAACCATACGATGTCGCTGTTCTCTTCTGGTCGCCTGATGATTTGGCAAATGGTAAGTATAAATATCGCTATGCTCTTTCTATCGTAAAAGACTGTTTCGACAAGAAATGGTTTCCCGGATATGACGCTAAAGCCGAAGAAGGAGCTAGAGGTATTATTGATATGCAGCTCCCGGAATGGAGTCAAAAATTGCTTCATCCGGTGGCTATTGATGATTTTGAATAGTTATGAAAAATGTTAAGATAAGTATTGACGATAAGATGGTAATAGAGTTCCAAAATGATAACTATGGAAAATACATCACTTTGGAACTCTCAGAGAAGTCGCAAGAAGACTTTATTCAACTACTTGAGCTTCTTCAAACAATTCAGAAGTGGAATCAAAGTGCACAAGAAAATCCGGTTCGTTAGCTATTTTATTAAAGATATATGCTAACTGCCTAACTTCTAATGGTGATAATTCATAGCTTTTTATGCTATTCTGGTCACTGAAAGTTCCGGTTGATATATAAGTTTTTGCATTTTTATCCATTCCTGAACTTTTGATAGTAAGAAATACACTTTTAGTATTTCCTGTTTCTTTTCTAAATAAAATTTCCATAACGCTTGATTTTAAAGTTTGACATCTACGAAATTAAGCAAAATTCCCAAAGGTTGATGATTCTTCCTTTGGGAATTTATTAAACCTATAAAACAATGATTGATTTAAAAGACTATGTACCGGAGGAACTTAAATTTAAGCTCCCTACCACCGTGAAATTTCCCGAAGTGATTTTCTCTGATTGTATCTCTATGGACGATGTAAAGAAGAAACTGGCAGAGAACTTCGTCACCATTCAAGAGAAAGACGTGATCGCTAACCGGGTGATGGATGATTATGAAATATCAACTATCCGTGCGAATTATGGTGAGATTGCCGAGGAACAGATGCCGGAACTTGAAGCACAGTTCGAAGCATTGAAAGCAAAGTTCAATACCGAGAAGAAAGAATTTGAGGCAAAGATTTCAGCATTAAATACTCAGTTTAAGGATCTTGTAAACCTTGCAAAGAAAGGTGTGAAGGATTATCCTTTGAAGATGATCGATACTTTCCGCATTCCAGTTATGGGGTATTACTTATATTACTCATGGGTGAATGACGCTTTTCGTCTGGCATTAGTTCAAGAAATTCCGAAGCATGAATACAACGATCTGTTTAATTCCGGAGAAAAGAATCAAGAGGCGTTCAAAGAATTGGGATACGAACTGCCAAACGTTGATTTTAAAGATACTCGTAAGAATGTCCGCCGATTCGGAGAAGGAGAGGATATAATCGAGGTATGGGAGGAAGATGGTCAAGATGTATGGCTGGAGCAATGGATTGAAGATTTTGTAGATGAATATACCAGTGAGGTAGTTCCTATTGAACGTCACGAATGGCATCGAGTTCCAATCGAAGAAAGTCCATGGAGAAAGGAGGACGAAAATGACGAGACTAGCACACAAGAGGGGGAGACCGAAGAAATACCGGAAGAGTCTGAGGAATAATCCTTATTGGGAAGAAGTAAAACGTAAGGTCCGAATCCGTGACGGGCACAAATGCCAAGTGTGTGGTAAAACATACAATTTGGAGATTCATCACAAGGTTTATGACGTTGCAGGATATTCTATAGTTGGACATGAATTAGAGTTCTTGTATTGTCTTGAAACGCTATGTGAAGATTGCCATGCAATGAAGCATGGTAAATAAATTATCCCGGTGTCCGTTGGTTCGGTATCCGGGAACTATTATTTAAAAGCTATTCTTATGAAACAGGTAAGCAGTAAACAAGCTCAGAGAAACAGAGAGGTTGCTAAAATAAAGCTGTCGCTTTCCCCCTTTTGTGTAATATGTGGCAAGCCAGCAGTAGATGCCGCGCATTTGGTCCCTAAGAGCATGTATCCAGAACATTATACCAATCCGCAGAACATCGTAGGATTGTGCCGGGAATGCCATAATAAGTACGATAATAACTTAGCATTCAGACAGAGGCAGAAGCGTCTTATAGAGCGTGTGAAGTCTTTTGATGAATGTGCAGCAAATAGATATTTTCATTTATGAATAGCTATCAACTGATTTCCAAGCTCCGAAAGGTACGTGATGATACTTACCTAACTACAGCAGCGCAAGCCTTATATCATGAGCTTGTAGCGATTTGTAATGATATGAAGTGGAAGGATGTTTTTAAAAAGAAGAACTCTGATTTGTGTTCTATTCTGAATATGTCAGAGAAAACCTTAATAAAATCAAGGAGTGATTTGAGCGATGCCGGATTACTTTACTTCCAATCGACAAAAGACAAGAGAATCGGCTGTTATTACTCATTTACTACTGTAATATCATCCGTCTATTTTACAGATGAAAGTACAGATGATTCTACAGATGAAACTACAGATGATAATAACGGAGGTGGAGAAATACCACCTGTAGAATCACCTGTAGAAACATCTGTAAAATGCTTAGATGATAATTTGCCATCATCTGTAGTTTCATCTGGAAAATGTTTAGATGAAACGCAAATCTCACCTATTATAGATAATATAAACATAAAACAAGAAGAGAGTCTCGCGCATACGCACGAGAACACCCCACCCGAAAAGCCTAAGCGATCTAGGAAAAAAGAAGGAGATGCGAAGCCTTTAGTTTATCCTTTCGATTCGATAGCATTTATGTCGGCATGGACGGAACTTGTGAAAACTCCAAAATGGAAAGGAAAGCTAAATTATGCTTTGCAGATTTCATTAAACAAGCTGGGGCAGTTTGAAGAAGAGTTCGCTATCCGACAAATTGAACGGGCTATCGAATCTAATTGGACCGGAGTAGTATTTTCGGGTACTGAACGTGATTATCAAGAATGGCTAAAACAAAAAAAGAATGGAAGCAATAAGAACAGTCGGGGAGCTGATTCCTCTAATGAAATCAAGTCAGCCGGAATCAAATCAATCTCCTTCGGTTAAATTTCACATCAAAGGAAAGGAGATAACATGGAATGAGGATCGAGTAGAACACTTCTGGAAAAAAGAGTTTATTAACTCCATGAAGGAAGTAGAACCGGGATTTATCATTGACGAACGCAACAAGGTCCTATTATCCGAATTGTATGATTATGTATTAGGCAGAAGTAAGATGCTTGATTCCTCAAAAGGCTTGCTTTTATGGGGACCAATTGGAGTTGGCAAGTCTGTTTTGATAAAAGGGCTACAGCGTTATCTAGGCAAGATCAACCGTTTACGATACGGATGTAATAACGATCACATAGGCTTTAGACTCACTAGTGCAGTAGAAATATCTCTCATGTATGCAGAGAAAGGTATGAACGGGCTATTTCGGTTTACTGATCGTGAATATATGTGTAATCTGGCTATTGATGAATTGGGACGTGAACCTACAGATTCAAAGCATTACGGGACCGGGATAAATGTTATACAAACCATTTTACAACTTCGATATGAAGTCAGAAGGGAGTTTATTACCCACGTTACGACCAATCTCGATCCAAATACAGAGTTTGGAAACAAATACGGTGATTATATCGCTGATCGTGTAAAAGAAATGTTTAACGTCATAGAACTAAAAGGATCGTCCCGGCGATGATACTCGCATAGTGGTCTATCAGATCGCTATTTTTTTTATTTAATAACCAAAACGTTTTCCTGATATCGGGAAGACGATCAATACCATAAGAATATGAGTGAAATCGAAATTCTAAAAGATCAGATAAAGAGCTTACAAGCTGCTCTTGTTGCAAAGGAAGAAACTCACAAAATAGAGACTTGTAAGTTAATAGAAATAGATTTGAATGACACCGTTAGTGTAGAACTTACAGAATGGGGAGCTACATATCTTAATGCGATGAATACATTTAAGGAAATGACTACCCCGCAGGAATGCCATTATAAAACTGACTATAAAGCAGGTGATGTTTACAAAAAACAACTTTGGCAGTTGATATTAGAGTTCAAAGATGGGATTAAGTTTGATAAAGAGAAGGCTTTTAATAAGTTGGCAAAAGTAATTAACTAATAAAAAAATAGATATGAAGAAAATCATGTTCAATGATAAGTACGGCTTAACCCTGGCTGTACTAGAGGATCGAAAGGCTATGACGAGAAGGATCATATCATATCCATCAAAGTTCAGAGGACAGAATGTAGCTGGATATTATGTTTGCAGAAAACCTTCTGGAGAGCTTGTAGAGGTTTGTCTGCATGATGAAGATGAACGTATGATTGATGCCGGGCAAATATTTCCTAATTTTCAAGTCGAAGAAGTGGTCGCAATTGCACAAAGCTACAAGGATTCAGGCTATGACCCAGACTCATTGGATAGACATCCGAAAGATTTGAGTATTCGTGGTCTTATGAAGGATTCCGCAGGATGGAATAACAAAATGTTCGTTAAGTCGTATGCTTGCAAACATCACATAAAGATAACTAATGTAAAAGTTGAGCGTTTGCAAGATATATCCGATGAAGATTGTTTGAAAGAAGGAGTTTACCGACTTGATTCAGCAAACGGAAGCGGTGGTATTGCTTATTCTTTCGCTGGTGCTTCCGATAAAAAGCATATCGGACTATATGATACTCCCCGTGAAGCCTTTGCCGATTTGATAAATAAAGTATCCGGAAAAGGAACATGGGAACGTAATTCTTTTGTTTGGGTGTATGAATTTAAACTGTTTGACTAATAACAATTAGAGAAATGGATAAATCATATTTTGAAACAAGAAAGACAGAAATTCAATCAGAGATTGATAGCTGGAAACAAGAATTAAAAGACTTGGAAGATGAATACATATCTTCTAATCAAAAGTTCCCTATTGGGAGTAAAGTTTGTATCACTACTCCTGCACATACAGGAATGGTGTTATCCACTCGTGAGAAAGTTACATTCCCAGAAGCGAAAAGATACTTTTACGTAACTGGCTACGAAATACGGTGTAAAGAGGTTGTTCCAATTCTGATGAAAGCAAAGAAGGATGGCACGATTTCAAAAATTCGGGATTATATAACATTCGAAAGAGTGATAGTTGAACTGGCGTAAAACTGCAAAGAAAGGAATATTATGGCAAAGGTATTTATAACAAAATATGCCTTAACATCAGGCATAAAAGAAATGGAACTCGAAATTGTAAAGTCAAATTTCGCAAATAGTCCAGATTATGTAAGAGATGGGTCTTGGACATTTTTTTATATCGGTAAAGATGTATTTCTGGATAAATCAGAAGCAGTTAAAACAGCCGAAAAAATGAGAAAGAAAAAGATTGCTTCTCTTCGCAAACAGATTGAGAAACTGGAGAAGTTATCTTTTAATGAATAACCAAGATAAAGAAGGGTATTATGTGTTTGAAATTAATCTTTGTAATTCATTCTCCATATCTTCAGTTGAGATAGTTGTCAGGTATATATATGCCGTATCTTGCGTATTCTTAATCTCTGCTAAAGATGAAAGTGGTTTTATGTATGGTTTTATTTCCATACGTTCCTTTCGCGTTTCTCGTGTGTTTTCTTTGCATTTTACCTCTTTAGTAATCTGCTTTATGACAGCATCTAATTTATCATGATAAGAATCAACAAGGACTATGACTTTAATGTAATCATCTGTTTTAAAATCAATTTTTCTTCTTTTTGGTGGTTCATTTCGCAGCTTTATGGCATCATTTAAAATACTATTAATCTGTTGTTGCCCTAACTTTTTATCATGAAGTAGCATGTTGCATTTGACCTCAACAAGAATTTTATTAGGATCATCTATTTTAATGTCAAATCCATTTGTATTTGCTTTCGTTTCTTCCACTGAGGAAATTAAATTAAGTTTTTGCTCCTCATTAAAAGACAATATTTCTGATATTTTATTAGCTGTAGCTAATGTTGCTATTGAGGTCAATATATTATGCACGTTTGAAAGAACGGACTTTAAATCAAATAGTTCTTTTATCGTAATTTGAGATTTACTTCTCTTTCTAATTGAATCCGTGAAACGAGAATATTCACTAATTAATTCATAAGACCTTCTATATACTTCTTTGTTCATAGCATTTTGTTAGGATACAAAGGTAGGAAATTATTTTAAAAGATGAATGTTTTAATAAAATAATGAAGTGCATATATTAGAGCTGGCCAGCCTACATTTCATAATATGGGATAGTTAAATCTAAAGTAAAATCGGAAAATCCGATTTTGTAAAACAGTGATAAACCTTTAAAATGATACAGCCAAAGCATTACAATTATCACAACCGGTCCGGACCGCCCAAGTGCGTAAGGACTACATTAACCACTTCCGGAGTGAAAAACCGTTAGAAGGTATATTATTCACAGACTTCATCCGGGACGTTCTTGAAAAGCGAAGCAGACGCAAGTCTGAACACTATGCAGCTGTTTACGATGCGATCATAAAACACATTGATAACTTCTCCTCAGAGTTTGATTGTGACATCTTCACGAACTCGGTGACGGCTGAATTTATAGATGACTTCATTATATATCTTGAAGACCAGGACCTGAGACATAATACCATTGTCGGGTATATCCTGAAAATTCAAACACTCGTCCGACGGGCATCTCAGTACAACTATGCAGTAGATAATACCTACGATGAAATTGATTTGAGGGCTGAACCAACAAACGCTGTATTCCTGTCAATGAATGAAATCACTAGGATATACTACTACAAGTTTGAGAAGCAGGACAAGAGAAAGGCGAAAGAGCGTATCCGCGACCTGTTTGTTGTTGGTTGCCTGACTGCGCTAAGATATTCCGACTATTCCACATTGGCGGCAACCAACCTGCAAAACGGATACATTGTAAAACGTACCAAGAAAACGAATGTTGATGTAAAAGTCCCAGCTCACGACTATGTGAAAGAAATATTTGCCAAGTATAGCGGCTTTGTTCCTCGTGGTCTTTGCATCCAGTACTTCAATAAGTACTTAAAGGTGATCATGCGGGAAATCGGATTGAATGATCTTGTAACCTATTCGTTCACCAAGGGCGGCGAACTGAAAACTGTTACTCGTGAAAAGTGGGAGCTGATAAGTAGTCATACTGCAAGGAGGAGTGCAGCAACAAATATGTATTTAACAGGACGAATGAAGACGTTTGAGATAATGAAACTCACCGGGCACCGGACCGAACAGAACTTCTTTCGATACATCCGGCTAACTGGTGATGATACAGCCCGATCTATTTCAGGAGATATGTTTTTTAGAAAATAAAATCAATAACTATTATGGATAATTATATTGACCAGAACTTGTATGCTGAATCAATGAAAATGGCATTACGAGTAGATTTTCTTGCTAATAGCGAGGAATTGAGATTATATGCAACTTCTATCTATAACGCCTCAATATGGAGTAGGGAAGTTGACAAGAGAAACAAAACCATTCTTAAAAGGGATAGGTCTTTAAAATAGAAAGGGAGAACCTGCGAGCACGACCAAGCATTAGTTCTCCCAAATCTTACACGATTATGATGCAAATATACTATTTACTTTTAAAATAATCGTGTTATGATAAAGGAATTTTCAGTGATATCTGAGCTTAAATCTATCAGAGAACAGAAATCAAGGCTTTCAGAGAGAGAACTGGAACTCTCAGAGCCTGTATTGTATAACTATTCACTCATCAGGGAGATATACGAATGGTTCAAAGAAATATTATCTGGATTGACATTTCCTCCGCGTGACAATAGTCCTATACAGAGGAAAAAGTTTATTTTTATAATTCTTTTTTTGTATTCTCCAAGTACGTTAGCTGGGGGGAAGATGAAAGTAGGATTGAGGGATAAAATAGCGGAAATAACCGGATGTACTGGATCATTAATCTCTCACAACTGCGAGGATGTAACATTTTTCTATCAACAGTATAAGTCACATAGACAAGATATTTACTGTATTTACACTGAAATTATAAATCGTTTGAAATCTAAAGGGCTAATCAATTAACAGGGGAGTGTTAGGTACTCTCCTGTTTTATGTTCTAGTAAAGTCTCATAGTACTTTTATTCTATTATATAAGAATTATTTCACAATAGCATTTTGGTGAAGAATAAGAAACGGTTAAATTTCTCAGTTTTTGGTTGTGGTAGTACCTTTGAATAATTAATAATAATTTAAAGGTGTTTTTAATATGGCTAAACCTAAGTTTGATTTCAAAGACGAAGAAAACCTAATTCGTATAGAGAGTTGGGCACGGGATGGATTGAACGATAAGCAGATTGCCGAAAATATAGGATATAATGAGACTTACTTCTCTGAATTAAAGGGGAAAATTACCGAATTATCCGAAGCTATAAAAAAGGGAAGAACCCCTGTCGATTTTGCAATAGAAAACAAAATGTATGACAAAGCTTTTGGTTTGAAAATAAAAACACAGCAGGCAATAAAGCTTAAAGATGTTTATTACGATGAAGAAGGTCGTAGATGCGAAAAAGAGAGGGTAGAGATTGTTGAACTTGAACAAGAAGTTCCTCCTGACACAACAGCTGGCATCTTTTGGTTGAAGAATCGCAAGCCCGAACAATGGAATAGACCAGCTCCGAGAATAGAAGAAGATGACGACATTCCTAAGAATCCCTCTAAAGGCATTGATATCAAAGAATGGATTAAAGGTAAGATTGAATGATAGAACCCCAGGCGATATACCACCCACTGTATACTGATACGGATAAATTCATAATCCTTATCACTGGCGGTCGCGGCTCCGGCAAGTCCTTCAATGCTTCCACTTTCATCGAACGGCTGACCTTTGAAATGACGGAGGCCGAGAAGATTGTTCATCAGATTCTCTACACCCGCTACACGATGGTTTCTGCCGGTATGTCTATCATCCCCGAAATGATGGAGAAGATAGAGTTAGACGGAACAACCAAGTATTTCAAAACTACCAAGACGGATATAGTCAATAAAATGACTAAGAGCCGTATCATGTTTAGGGGTATTAAAACCTCTTCAGGGAACCAGACTGCGAAATTGAAATCTATTCAAGGTATTACCACTTTCGTCTGTGATGAAGCAGAGGAATGGACGAATGAAGAAGAGTTCGACAAGATAATGCTCTCCATTCGTAAGAAAGGTATTCAGAACCGGATTATCATCATAATGAATCCTTGTGATTCCAATCACTTCATTTACAAAAAGTATATTGAGAATACTCACAAGCTGGTAGAGATTGACGGAGTTCAGGTTCAAATCTCCACTCATCCTAATGTACTTCATATCCATACGACATATCTTGATAACTTGGAGAACCTTTCTCCTGAGTTCCTTAAAGAGGTAGAGGACATGAAGGAGAATAACCCGGAGAAATATGCTCATGTGGTTATCGGTCGTTGGGCTGATGTGGCGGAAGGTGCCGTATTCAAGAAGTGGGGTATTGTGAAAGAGTTCCCACAGGAATGCAAAAAGGTAGGAATAGGGCAGGACTTCGGATTTACTAATGATCCTTCCGCTGCTGTAAGATGTGGCATCATTGATAACCGTTTGTATGTTGATGAACTTTTCTATGAAACGGATATGCTTTCGTCGGCTATTGCCAACAGGTTAAAGCCTTTCTCTATGAAAGTTTTTGCCGATTCGCAAGACCCTCGATTGATTCAAGAGATAAAGAACAGAGGCGTGAATATCTATCCGGTAGATAAGTTCCCCGGTTCAATCAAAGCGGGTATTGATAAGATTAAAGATATGGAGTTCTTTGTAACAGAACGCTCTTACAATCTTATTACTGAACTTCGGAAATATGTTTGGGACAAAGATAAAGATGGAAACTACATCAATGAGCCAGTAGATGAATATAATCATTTGATGGATGCCATTAGATATTATGTATTGGGTTGTTTGCTTGGACGCATTTTGAAACCGAAAGATTTAACAGGAATATTCACGCATTAAAAATATAAGCTATGCCATTAAGTTTAGAAGAAATATTAGCATTGCCTGACATCGGGCAGAAAATAAGCTACTTGAAGAAAGGTAGAAAAACCGAGCTTCCCAACCGTTGCGAATTGTGGGATGATTGGAATCCGGAGCGCCACGGAATCATGGTGGATGAAGAGAAGTACCCAGACAGAAAAGTGCTTGAAAAAGAAGCGGAGAAAGTTTTCGATGAAGAGACCGGTAAAACATACGAAATTGAAGCGAAGTACAAGGATGAACCGGTAAACCGTATCTCCATTCCTTTGGAGCAGGATATAGTGAACATCCAAACAGCTTTCACAGTAGGTACAGAGCCGTCAATGGATTGCACTCCAACAGATGATGACGAGAAGAAGCTGCTGGATGCTGTCAAAGCTGTATTTAAGTCCAATAAAATCAAGTATCAGAACAAGAAGATTGTCCGTTCTTGGCTTTCTGAGCAGGAAGTAGCCGAATATTGGTATGTGACCGATGATGATTCATTTTGGGCTAAGTTTTGGAAGAAAGTTAAGACTACCTTCGGAGGAAAGGTAAAGCCTACCAAGAAGCTAAAAAGTGTGTTGTGGTCACCATTCCGAGGGGATAAACTTTATCCGTTCTTTAATGATGAAGGTGATTTTATAGCTTTCTCACGTGAGTACAAAAAGAAGCTCATGGATGATTCGGAAGTCACCTGCTTTATGACTATTACGGACAAGATGGTTTATCAATGGGATTTATCTAAAGGGTATGAGGAAAGAACTTCTTTCGTTCATGGATTCCCCAAACTGCCGGTTCTCTACGCTTACCGTCCTGAACCTTATTGCAAGAAGATAAAGACCTTCCGTATACGCTTGGAGAAACTCCTATCCAACTATGCAGATTGTATTGACTATCACTTTTTCCCATTATTGAAGCTAATTGGGGAAGTGACCGGGTTTATTGGCAAGACAAAAGATAGAAAAGTTAAACTGGAAGCTGGTGCTGATGCTCAATATCTGACGTGGAATCAAGTTCCGGATACGGTGAAGTTCGAAGCTGAAACTCTTACCAATATGGCTTATGATATGTCTAATACTCCACGCATTTCTTTCGAGACATTGAAAGGCGTAGGCAAAGCATCAGGAACCGCTTTCCGTTTCATGTTTATGGGTGCCCATATGAGCGTAAGTAATCATGCAGAGGTGATAGGAGAGTTTCTGCAACGGAGGGTTAATTTCCTGGTTTCTGCTTTAGGGGCGATTAATCCAACTGAGTTCAACAAGGCATCACAGACGATTGATATCGAGACAGACTTGGTTCCTTTTATGATTGATGACTTGAACGATAAGGTGGCTACTGCTGTTTCCGCAGTAGGTGGTGGAGTATGGTCCAGGCGTGAGGGGATTATGTTTGCCGGGAATGCTGATAGAATTGAAGAAGAACTGAAGGAAATTGAAGAAGAACAAATAAATGGGCAGAAAAAAGAAGATTCAGTTTCTCAAAATGTATCATAAATGTAGACTAATAATAGCTGATGGTTAAAAAAACGTAATTCGGGGTATGTGGTCAAAATAGTAATACATTGAAAATTATATAGTTGTATGTTCTATGGGAGTTTATTTCACTCCGTTATAAATTCAGAATACGTATATAGTAATATAACTATAAAAAATAGAAAGTATGAAAGTAAAAATGCAAAAGGGTAATGACAGTTTTATCTTTTACATCCGGAAAAATTTTCCGACCTGTAAGTATGATAACCAAGTTTTAGGACGTTTGATTTGGCTATGGATAAAGAAGCATGCCAATGGAGTTAAGCTAGGAATACCTAAAAAGTGTGATTGGAAAGGATATGTTGATAAAGTAGGGAAGTTTGAGCTACCTGATAAAGCAACTCAATTCGAATTTGACGGAGATTGCCTTGTGTTCCTATATGCTGAATTAAATAGATTGGGCTCTATAAAATAATTGCTGTAGATTGTATGGAAGTGGCGATTGCTGAAAATAGCGGAGGCATCATTATTCTTGCGGTTACAAATTATGAAATATAATTTTGAAATTCAGAATTAATTTCATATCTTTGTAGCATGAAAAATGAGTAACCATGAGAATATTTACAGAACAGTCTTTAAAAGAATATGCAGAATCACACCCCGATTCAAAGGTGGCTTTGCAAGAATGGACTACTATTGTTAAAAGAAGTGAGTGGACATGTTTTGCTGATGTTAAGAAGACTTTTAATAGTGTGGATAATGTAGGTAATCAGCACTATGTTTTTAACGTCAAAGGTAATAATTATCGATTAGTTGTGGTCATTAAATTCACTGTTAAGTTTGTATATATCCGCTTTATTGGTACTCATAAAGAATATGATAAAATAGATTGCACTAATATTTAGAGCTTATGACAAAGATAGAAAATCAAGCCCAATATGAATGGGCAGTGAAAAGAGTAGAGGAGCTCCTTCCATTTGTGAAAGATGATACTCCTTTGAATGATCCTAACAGCATAGAGCTGGAGCTTCTTTCTAATCTTGTTGCTGATTATTCCGAAGAACATTTTGCTTTGGGAGAACCTTCACTTGTTGATGTTCTTAAGCTTCGTATGTATGAAATGGGGCTTAATCAGAAATCACTTTCACAGTTGATAGGTGTTAGTCCCTCACGTCTTAGCGATTATATATCTGGTAAGTGTGAGCCCACTTTGAAGGTTGCACGTGAAATAAGCCGGAAGCTAAATATTGATGCTAATATAGTGTTGGGAGTATAAAATATTGCGTGATAAATGGATGTTTGTTATTATGTTGTTATATATACATAAGACTCGCAGATAATATTTTAAGAATATCTAGATAAGTATCCAGTTTCAACTAAGGAATTATTATTTCTAAATTTGTTATGGTAGATGTTAATAAACTTCGAATTAATAATATAGTTCACATTATAGATAATTGTTTAAGTAAATGTTTTAAAATTTATAAAATAACAGATCAGTCTTCTTATCTATGTGTAGATTCTAATGGAAATGAATATCCTTGGTATATAGAAGAATATGAAATAGATTATATAGGTTTGTCTAGTGAGATTTTACTTAATAAGTGTATTTTTATTTTGTATGAGCATGATGTGTATAAAAGAACTGTTTATTTTGATGTTGGCGTTTATAGATTATTGATTAATATTGATCGTTTTTTTATAAGTCATTACAAATGTGAATTTAAAGATAGAAGCGTTATTGGAGATAAAGTTAGAGGAAATTTTAATATTAAGTATCTTCACCAGCTACAAAACCTATACTTCTACTTAACAGGTAAAGAGCTTGCAATAAATTTATAATTCTATTGTTGTTTTAGGCGTGATTCTATTTGGTTTCACGCTTTTTTATTCTATTTCTTCACAATCTCTTCTTGGTGAATTCTATACCCTTCAATAATTTCCCTTCCACCTACTTACTTCCTACTTTTATACCGTATTCACGACAATGGTTCTATTGTCGTGAATAGGAAGCTCAAATATTTACTAATCATCTGTATTGGTGGTATTTTTACTTCTGCAAATTGAAGCTCAAATTTTAATTCATACAGTATGACAATTTTAGAACAAATCTTAGCGGGCCTCCAAACCAAGTTTACTGGGGTGGATGCTGCTATTCTCACCCGAATTGCCACTAAAAAGGCAGAGGGTGTAACGGACGAGACAAAGGTAAACTCTATTGTTGAGGGTATCAGCTTTTCGGACGTGTTAAATTCTTATGGTGATTTCCGTGCAGGGGATGCTACCCGTACTTCTGTCCAGAACTACGAGAAGAAGCATAACCTTAAAGATGGTAAGCCAATAGAGAATCCCAATCCTAACCCAAATCCGAAGCCGGAAGACAAGAAAGATGATGTACCTGCATGGGCACAAGCTTTGATTGATTCAAATAAGAATCTTTCGACTGAACTTTCCGCTTTAAAGCAAGAAAAATTACAGGCTACCCGACAGGAGCAGATTATGGCAAAGGCAAAGGAGTATGGTATTCCCGAAACATTCGCAAAGCGTTATGCGATTCCTGATGATGCAGACTTAGACATTTATTTCAAGGACGCTAAACAGGAACTTGCCAATATCGGCTTTAGTGGTGTGACTCCTCCTGAATCAGCGGAAACAAAGATGGAGAAGGAAGCTGAATCTATTGCGAATATGATTTCGGAAGGAACAAAAACTATTGTTGAATCTAAAAAGTAAAATTTATGGCAGCAGGTACTAAGTATAACTTGACCCCGGAATACAAACCGGAAGAGTTCTACCGTGTTGAGACGGGTGTCAGAAAGAGCGGACCGTGGAAGTTGGATATTACCAACCTTGTAGTAGGCTCTGTTCTTCCTGTATTCACACCTGTACAAGCGGACTTGAAGAAACGGACACTCGTTCCCGTCCGCAATGTGAAAGTGGTTGAAGCTTATACCACAGGAGACTCTAATCTCACCATCAAGGTGGCAAAAGATTCTTTGGCTTATCGGGGTATGTTCATCGGAAGCGGAAAGAAAGGCGCAGAGGTAGCATCTATCGACAAGTCAACCAAGGATTATGATGTATTAACCATCAAAGCGGCTTTCGGAGAAAATATCGCTAAGGATACGGTTCTTTTCGAAGCTACCGCAGTGGGTGGAACAGTGAAGAAGAACACTGCAAACTTCGTTCTTTATGATGCGAAGAAAGTTGAGAGCGATGGAGCGGTTCTCTGCACTCTCTTGATGCAAGCCTATGAGGTAAAGGAAAGCAAGTTGGTTCTTCCGATCCATGAGCTGGATAAGGTGGGATTGACAAGCCGTTTCCAGTTTGAGTATTAATCATTAAAAGTTTAGATATGAATTTGACCATACAAACTTTATTCACAGACCCCGCAATCGTTAAGGCGATTATCGACCGTGTGCTTCAGATGAGATTGGACACAATCTATTGGAAGCAATACGGAGATTTCTTGGAAACTAAAACCCGTGTTTTTAAGACTTATCTTGGAACAGTAACGGGTGTTGTTGCTGGTTCTATTATTGGCAAGAACGATCAGAAACCGTTAAGGGAAAGGCGTTCACTCGGAAGCGGTTATACTGAAATCGCTTACTTGGGCGACCGTTATCAAATGGATATCGAACGTTTGTCGCAGTTGCAGGATATCATTGATAAGTTCAATGCTGCCAATACTGCAGAACAAAGTACAATCTTGCAGGAGATTATCGACTTTATTGTTGATGATTATCGTCAGATTTTACTTGCTCCACACAAGCGTATGGATATCGTTGTTCCTGGATTATTGATGACTGGTAAAGCACAGGTTCACTTGGCTGACAACAAAGAAAATATCGAGTTGCTTGATATCGAGTTGCCGTTCCACTTCCTTACTCCAGAAGCTGCAGTAAAGGATAAGTTTATCTCTTACTTACAGCAGGAGATTCAAAAACTGAAAGCTAAATACGGTGTGTTCTCCAAGATGATTATGTCTCGTGGCACATTCATGAAGAACATTGTAGGTGCTTCCGATTTCGGGGATAAATTCAAGATGATTCTTGGCGAGCGTGAATTCATGGTTAACGCTGGATTGGTGACTGACCAAATGGCATCCAGCGTATTTACTGGAATCGGGCTTCCTGCTATCGAGATCAAGGAGGACTACGTAGAGAATCAGGCGGGCGAGAACGTGCAGATTTATGCTGATAACCGTATTACCCTGTTGCAGACAGATAAGGTGATGAAGATGCGTCACCATAAGCCGTATGTTATGACCGATCCGGTTCCGGGACGTTCTTATAATACCGCTGAAGGTCAAATGTCGGTATGCAACTATCGTGACGAAGAAGGTCGATACATGGAGTACACTGCTGAGTGGATTCCTGAGTTTACTTCTCCGAATAAGATTGTGAATTTCGATTTATCAACCATGAACGCTATCCCGGAGGGATAAGGAGGATTCTATGAAGATTAAAGTGATTGATATTTTCTGCGACAAGTTTACTGGCGAAGTGTATAATCCGGGTACAATCCTCGATTTTGAAGACGAAGCCCGTGTGAAAGATCTTTCGGATCGCAAACTTGCCGAAGTTATTGAAGAGAAGAAAGCCTCTAAGGGGATTGTTCTCTTCGAGCAGGAGTTTGAAAAGAAAGACGTTGTAGAAGCATTGAAGTCTATCGGTGTTTCTGTAACTGCAAATATGAGAGAGGGAACACTTCTTTCTAAAGCAGGCGAACTGGATGAAGAAAAGACTTCTGCTTTGAAAGAAGCATTAGGTATCGAATAAAAGGGATAGGGTAGTATCTTTACCCTTCCATTGTTTAATTTTATAAATCAGTAAAGAGATGAAGAATTTTATTTTTGCCATGTGTGGCTTTTTGATGATGTCCTTAGTTTCGTTGGGCGTACAGGCATCAAGTTTTAGCGAACCTATTTTGCCAAAATCAGATGTCGTAATGGTTGATGTTGGTCTGCCGATGATTCAGAACGAGGTCGTTAAAATCGTTCCTATGGATTACTTGGTGTTAACAGCACCGCAACCTGTATTTGTTATTGCTGAAAGTCCGGCTATTCAAAGCAAGCTGGTTACTGTTCCTAAATGTCCGTTCCGATACGTATATAAATCGAAGCATTGTACGCATTATAGTTACACTGCATATAGTAGATTGATTACACCATACTAAGATGACGGTAAACGGCTACATACAACAGAAGTTTCAGACATTCGGCATTCAGGTGTCGGAGGCTGACCTTTTGGATATGTGTCTTAAATCGAAGATAAGCGGAGAGGATGAGATGAATGAGCATTGCTACGTCCGTGTCTCTGTAGCGATTGCGAAGTTCATCCCCTCTCTTTTGCTTCGGCCCGTTTCAATGGGAGAGGGGGGAGTTTCAGTCTCTTGGAATTTTGACGGAATCAAATCCTATTATTTCTTTCTGTGCAAACAATATGGATTGAAGGATGAATTGTCTAACAAACCTAAATGTACATTCCTATGATACCTAATTTCAGACCTCACATATTGCAATACCAGGTAATCATCGAAGGCTACGAAGACTATCTAGGCGATTATCATCCCAGCACATCTTTCTTTGAAGGTAGTATTCCCTGCCGGTATGAACTTAACAATAAAGCTAATCAGATGACTTTTGAAGATGGTACGGTATATGTGTATCAATATGTGGTTTATCTGAATCAGAATTGTAGAGAGTTCAAGATAGGTGATGTTATCCGGCTATTAAACAATGGGTGCGTAATAGCTGAAAAACAGGTTCAAGGTTTTCACAGAGGACAATTAAATGCAAAACTATGGCTATAAGAATGACTACATCATTGTCGGAGATTAATGCTATGTTTGATACAGGAACTAAACAGATCGATTCGGTTACTATTCAGGCTTTGGCGAATCTAGGTAATGAGTGCGTGACAGAGGCTAGAGATAGATCACAAGAAGAAAGCTGGTTTAATCAAACTGGAAATCTTCGAAGCTCTGTTGGTTATGTCGTTGTTGCTCATGGAGAGATTGTGAAGACGTCCGGCTTTGAAACTGTCTTAAGTGGTTCAGAAGGATCGAAAACAGGTAAGGAACTAGCTGTTAGACTTACTAAGAACTACTCAAGCGGATATGTGCTGATCGTCGTTGCTGGTATGCATTATGCCGAATATGTAGAAGCCAAAGATAGTAAGTCTGTTCTTGCTTCTGCAGAACTGTTGGCTCATGCTGATTTTTATCATATGATGGAGAAACTTAAAAGTCAGGTAGTAGGATGAAATCGGATATTGAAATAAAGGATGATGTTTACAAAATAATCAAAGGGTCTGAACTGGAGAAGGCTGTTACCGGGAAATTGAGCAAGACTCTAAGACCGCTTAACTCAGGCAAGGAAGATATTGTCATTTCTATGCTTGACAATGGCAAAGGACAGATTCAGGAAGCTTTTGTAAATGTGAATATCTATATTCCCGATAATCTACGTGATGGGCAAGCTGAGGAGAATTCAGTCCGTCTGCGTCAACTCTGCAAACTGGCCGCTGAACTTTTAGAAGTGCAACGTGGAGAAGATTACCGTTTCACGCTGGATAAACAAAGGGTAATGGAAGTGAACGGTAAGAACGAGCACTTCATCAATAACAAGTTATTGTATAAACAAGTAAACGAATAAGTATTATGGCACAATTATCATGGGGAAAACCAAAAATTGAATTTGGAAAGCTGGGTGCTGATGGAGCTGCACCTACTAAATGGGATAAGTTAGAATACGATCCGGTAGAAAACTCTACTAAACTAACGACAAGCAAAGGAGAGAAGAAGGAAGCTAAGGTTGAAGGCGGGGAAAATGAAGCGGTGAAGTATTCCAGAAATACATACGCTTTTGAGTTCGAGATCCGTGCGGCCAAAGGCAGAAGTAAACCTATCGAAGATGAGGATGGGGTAGTCAAGGAAGAATATGCTGTCCGGCTTACTCCTGAAGATTCGTCTGTCGAAGGGATTCTAATTGATCGGGCAACAGTTTCAGTAGAAGATACTTTCGATACGTCAGAAGGAAAGAAATGGAAATATACTTTTGACGCATTGAAACCTGCTACCGGCAATCAGGTTAAACCCTATACCGCAAGTGCTCCTGCACCTGAAGGTTAATAAAAGATTGTTTTCAGAAAAGAGTGCTTTAGCCGGCACTCTTTAATTATTTAGCACTATGGAAGATAGAGAATTGCTTGAAATGAACATTGCTGATACCATTATTGAGAGACCTGTCGGTTTCAATATTGGTAGTCAGCAATTTTATTTATATCCTCCTACGTTGGGGATAACTTATCACCTGGCAAGATTGTTCAAGAGCCTGGAGGCTGATGCCAGACTGATATCTGCTAATCCATATTTGGAAGCCATTCGGTTATGTACCGAAAAGAAGGAGATTGTTTGCCGAATACTGTCTAACTATACGTTCAACCGGAAGGAAGATGTCTTTGATGGCATTAAGGTGGAAGTACGAGCGAAGGAATTCTCTGAGTTAGCAGCAGAAGAACTCGCTACCATATTTACAATCGTTCTGTCCGGAGATAATACAGAAGAGTTTATCAAGTACTTCGGAATAGACAAAGAACGCTTAGAACGTAGCAGGATAGCCGCAGTAAAGAAAGATAATAGCAGCGTTACCTTTGGAGGCAATAGTACCTATGGGACATTGATAGACTTTGCTTGTCAGCGTTATGGATGGACGATGGATTATGTCATGTGGGGAATCAGCTATGCTAATCTAAAGATGCTCATGGCTGATGCTATTACTACTATTTATTTGAGTGAGGAGGAACGGAAATTGCTTGGAAGAGGTGTAGGGGAGGTGATAAATGCAGATGATCCGAGGAATAGGGAGTTGATTCGGAGAATGATTGGTGAATAAGACTAACTTTTAATTTTCATATATTGTTAATGATATTGAATTTAATATCATTTTGTGTTGCAATTTGTTTGATATTAAATTTAATATCATTATCTTTGTGTTGTTAATCAAGCGAATAAGATATGAAGTATAATGAACTGGAACGACTACTTGCTGAAGGTGGGTGCGTAAAGACAAAAAAACAAAGAGCCGGACATCCCTTATGGTATAGTCCAATTACAGGCAAGTTCTTTACTACAAGCAATCATGGCAAGCAAGAAGTAGCAAGTGGAACATTAAAATCAATTAAACGGGATTCAGGGGTTAATTTTTAATCCTATCCATCTAAATACACACGATTATGAAAGTTAGAGTTTTTATAGAACGCAGCAACGACGGGTATAGCGCATATATGCCCGATGATAACAATTTGCCTTTCGGTCTTACGGGTGACGGAAAGACAGCTCAAGAAGCTATGCAGGATTTCTTGCTAGCTCGTGATGAAATGAAAGAGTTCTTCATTGAGGAAGGAAAGGAATTTCCTGAGGTGGAGTTTGATTTCAGCTATGATGTGGCTTCTTTCCTTGCGTATTATAGTGATAAGTTATCTCTCGCAGGACTTGAACGTATAACAGGAGTGGCACAAGGGCAATTAAGCCACTACGTGACAGGACGAAGACAACCTAGTAAAAAGACTGTTGAAAAGATACAGAAAGCTCTACAAAATTTCGGCAATGAATTAAGTCATGTGAACTTTGCTTGATTAACAACTTTGCACTATTCATTTGACAGCCCCGGATCTCAATTGGTTCGGGGTTTTATGTTTGAATATGGGGATGATTAGAGAGTAAAGAAAAAGCCGGAGGAATCCGGCTTTAATAATTGATTGAAATAGCAACAATCTTCTCAGGAATCTTTATTAACAGTCATTTATTTGTTGATGATGATAGTTGCTGGTTGATTTCTTTTATTTGTTGAATAAAAGAATTACTTTTGCATAAAAATGAGACATAATGTATCTAAAGAAAGCAACTACTATTGATGAGCAAATAGCCATCTTAAGAAAAAGAGGGATGATTATCTCTGATAAAGAAAAAGCGAAAGAAACTCTACTCGATATAGGGTATTTTCGTTTAGGGTTCTATTGCTTTCCTTTTGAACAGGATTATCCTAATAAGAACAACCGGACTCATGTTTACACTGTAAATACGAAGTTTGAAGATGTTGTTAGACTTTATTATTTCGATTGCGATCTAAGGAATGTATTAATGAAATATATCAATAGGATTGAAATTAATTTTAGAACCTATCTTACATATTTTGTATCAAATAAGTATAATGAATCTCCTACATGGTTTGTTGACCCGACGGTTGTGAATAGCCAATATGCAAATAGCTTTGAAGAACACGTATATGATGATACGTTCCAAGCGAATCCAATTATAAAACGTCACCACAAGCACCATATTAATGATAAGTATGCACCGGCATGGAAAACAATTGAATTTATGACTTTCGGAAGTATATTGAAATTATTTAAGAATATTAAGTCGGAAATAACGAAGAGTGAAATAGCCAAACATTATGGGATAAAGTCTGTTAATACATTCCTCAATTACATGGAGATGATAAAGGTTATTAGAAATACTTGTGCACATGGCGGAGTTCTGTTTGACATATCACTTCCACTATCCATAGCAAATGGACCGGTAGGTAAACTAGTAGGTCCCCAAAAGAACAATTTGCAGGGAGCATTGTTAGTAATTGCATATATCTTAAAGCAAATCTCGAATAATAGAGCTAATGATATGGAAACTCAAATAAATCGGTTATTGGTAGGAGTTGAGTCTCATAGTGCTGTTAAAGGGATAATAGAAAAGAGTTCAGGCTTTAATTTTTCATAAACAAAAAGCAATTTATCCTCTATTTCTTTGCACAGTATTATAAATATTGTACTTTTGCATCATCAAAGTGCCCTTGTTGGCAATGTCCCAACATACTGCACTCTAAAAAAGAAAAATAAAGTCCATCCCAAGCCGGGTGGACTTTTGTTATAATAACTATAGAACTCGTCTTTGTTTGAGTGCTCCATATTTGTTTGGAGACTGTATGGGGCGTTTGGTGTTGTTTAAACGGATTCTTTTATTTTTTTACCATTTCTTAAATCATCAAAAATATTAGGCTGTTGTGAAAGGTGGTTATATTGTTCCATAATATTTGCTATATTTTCAGAAAAGTTTTTCTTGTAAATCTCTAAATCCATTTTGTAATTATACTTATCTCCCATTTGATAAAGCGAGAAGACTGCAGGATAAAAAAATAGATTAGTTTTATTATGACTCATATTTTCGGCTGAATAATATAAATGAGGAGTATTCCTTATTATATATTTGTCATCGAAGTATTCACATATATCCTTGAACCAAATATATTTTTCTTTTATTCTTGGATCTTCATTTTTTTCTATGTTTTTTAAGGTTAACTCATAGACATCTGTTATGTCAGGATTTAAAAAGAATGGATTTATAAACCACAAATTATTTTTGTCTTGAATAAAATAATGAGCAAGTGTATGGTAGTTAATATTATTATCTGATAAAATTGTATTTAGTGCAATTTCATCAATTACTATTCTTGGAAAAATAGCTTTTTGACTTTCAATTACTGCGGCTTGCACTAATCCTTCACTCACTATAAAATAGTTTGTAGGAGATATGTCAGAAAAATGTTTCCCATATCCTATACCTCCTCTAAAAAAGTATCCAAAAGAATTTAGCCACGATGTTATATTAGAAAGCCTAAAAAGAAGATCCTTAAAATCCTGCCCATATATGATAACTGAATCCGAGAATATTGCAAATTCAATGTCTGATTGTTTTGCACTCAGAATAGGGTCTCCTTTTCTCATTTCGAGTAAACAATTATCTATTGTCTTGAGATGGTTCATAAATCTACAATAGAATTGTTTTGCTTCTTCAAAATTTGAAGCAATTTTGTTTTTAAATCCGAGAATATCTATAAAGGCGCAGAATTTATAATCTTCCATACTCTTATTCCTCTATTTTAAATTTAGTACTTTAATTAATTAACTCAGCTTCTAATAGATAGCTGTTAGGCTTTAGTTTCATTTGATAATATTTTATATTTCGACCTTTCAAGGTTTTTTTTATAAGTTCTTTGTCGGATTCCGACATTCGAAGTCCGAAATAAATGCCAGTGACAGATTCGGGTGATATTTCAAATAAACCAGAGGAATATAAAGTTATTCTAATTTCTTCTTCACGTTCCCATGCCATTGATTTAGTAGCAATTAAACATTTTACAAATTGTTCATCATTTTCTAAATAATTAGCTATACTTTTTATTGAAAATTCTGGAATCTCATTTTTATATTGAACACTGAAAATACCGTGCAATTGTTCCTTTGGTAAAGACTTTTCCAGTTCTTCAAGATTATATTCAATACAAAAGCCTCTATGTCCATTAGTGTAATATGCCCATAGTAATTCATTAAAGACTGTTTTGCTTAAAGAGAATATTCCCAATTCAGTTCTAGCTTGTGCTATTATCTTTGCATAATTATCTTTTGCTATATTTATAGGAAGTCCACTTTTCTCAATGAGGTTAAAAACTTCATACATCTTACTGTCATTGACTATGGTCTCAGCTGGGTCGTTAAGATTTTGTGCGGTTGGTGCATATATTTGATTATTGACAAGAGTCAACAAATCTCTATATATATCAGCTCTGTATTTATATAATTTCATAGTGTTAGTGTTTTTATTGAATACCCTATACTCAGTTTTGCGATGGGATAGGGCGTTTGATGGTTATAAGGTTATGGGTAGCTCTTTTTGAGATATAGTAAAATAAGCATTTTGAAGAGTGTGAACATTATTATTACCCTCAATAGTGGTAGCTCCATCTCCAATAAGTAAATTAGGATCATGTGCTATACTAACACAAATTTTCTCATTGTTTTTTGAATAAAAATTATATTTGCTATCGAAAACAAATCCATTTTTCAATAATAATGTATCACTCAAAGGAATTGGGGTTATGTCGTTTCTTGAAACGGCTATAGATTCGCCTTTGAATATAACAAAAGCGGCATCCCCCGCCTTAAACACATGTTTTTTAATTTTTTTAGAAATACCTTTGTGTAATACCCAATTACCATCTTTTAATTTCGCAAATTCATTTTCCTCCATACTCTCATCCCTCCATCTTAAACTTCTTCCCACAGTTGGGGCAGGTGATAGTGTTCTGGTCTTCTTCTGGCTTTTCTTCATTTAACAAGTCCGAAACAGATACTCCTAATGTTTTTGCTATTTTCTCCAGCGTTTCAATGGTAGGATTTCCGTTGATGTTTCTTGTCAATGTATCACGTGTGATTCCCAGCTCATCAGCTACTTGTTGCATTGTAAGCCCTTTGGCTTTAATGACTTCTTTTACTCTTAATTCCATAAATATATAATTTTTATAATCGTGTATGCAAATGTAGCTTTTTATAAGATACACGATATTGAAGTATCGTTAATAAAATATAATACGGCAATATAATATCGTTTTCTATTTGCGAATACGATATTATGATGTATCTTTGCAATGTGATAAACGACATTATAATATCGAATTAAGTATAAACGCTAAAACATACAATTATGAAACGCTACAACTTATCTCAAATCATGAAAGACGCTCATAGATTATATAATAATGAGTATCAAAGAAAAGGTCGCTCATGGGGCGAATGTTTACAAGCTGTTTGGCGTTGGGCAAAAGACGCTATAAAGGTACGTGTAGAGAAAGAAGCTAAGTTACAGGCTATGATTGAGGCAAGCTGGGCGGCTCATAACGAGAGAAAGAACCAACCGGCACAACCGGATAGCTTAACTTGGGATGACTGCTACAATTCAAACAGCAAAGGCTATATGGGTTCTCAATACTGCGGTGATTAAAGGTAGAAAGTATAAACACATAAAATATAAATGAACATGAAAAAAGTAAATGCAAACAGCGTTTTAGGTGTAATGAACCTATTCAATAGTGAAGAGTATTACAAGTATGCAGTAGAAGTCTTATGGACACTTAGGTCGGTTGCAATGAAAGCGGTAGAACGCAATAGTCAGCGTGGTATCTCTTGGGATACAAAGCATCCGAAATTTTGGATAGCAGATATTACTAACGAGTTAATCGGTCGTGTGTTGATTTTCGATTACTCTTATATTACTACTCATGGTGTACCTTATTGGTATGGCAAGAATCCGAGAACAAACAAATCCAGCTTTCTAACCTACGATGAAGCAAGCCGTATCGCACGTATAGTTAATGATGAAAAATTAATTGGTGAATTATATCGTTTACGTGATTCTGTTAGCTGTTATGCGAATGATGTAACCAACCCTTCATATAATATCTATAAAGTTTCAAATGACTTAATTGAAGCCTTAACCGGGCATAATTTACTTTGTGCTTAATACACGATTATATTATTAACATGATTATGGACTTTAAAATCAGACCTCCATGAACTAAATAACCACAATTGGGCAATTGTGGTTTTCTAGACAAGTGAAAATTCTTTTCTTACACGATTATGATATAAGTTTGCAACGAATCTTTCACTACGGACAGATTGTGAAGTCTAAGCACGACACTTTTTAGGCTAAATAGTTGGTTGGTGGTAAATTCGCAGACATAAAAAGAAAGAAAAGGTTACGTGGCTGTTACCAAAAATAGAAAATATAAAGAAGCTCTATCCGAGTAATTGTCTAACAGCCACATTAAGACAATGAAAGGTAGGGCTTTTCTTTATTAGCGGAAGCTAGGAACCGCTAAACAATATGCCAAGCGTGGCAGGTTCAGCAGAAGCGAGTAATGGCGCAACGGGGTTCGATTCCCCATCTGCTACAAAGTCAGTCAAAGAAAAATCCCCAAAAGCGAAATTGACTGAGTCGCTGATGGGGATAATGTTAATTACTTAATGATGCAAAGATATGAAAAAAATAAATGAATTGATTCCTATTGAGGAAAATAACGGTAAAAAAGCCGTTAATGCACGTTATCTGCATGTTTTCTTAGAAAGTAAGCAAGAGTTTGCCAATTGGATTAAGAATCGAATTACTAAGTACGATTTAGTCGAAAATGTAGATTATGTCACGTTTGACAACTTTATCAAACGTGAAGGTACTAATCTAAAGTCGAAAACAACTGAGTATGCTCTTTCGGTTGATGCCGCCAAAGAGTTGTCAATGGTCGAAGGCAACGAGAAAGGAAAACAGGCTAGACGTTACTTTATAGAATGCGAAAAGATCGTTACTTCTAAGACATCAAACAATACTTTGCCTGGCAACTATCTTGAAGCATTGAAATCTCTTGTAGAGTCAGAAGAACAAAAGCAGCAGTTGCAGATTCAAAATGAAATCCAGTCTCAGCATTTGAGGATTATAGCACCTAAAGCAGAGTATTACGATCGTACTCTCATGGCTAAGAATACAGTATCCACTACTGTTATTGCTAAGGAACTTGGAATGTCTGCTGTCGCTTTGAATAAGAAACTAAAAGAAATGGGTATTCAGTATAAAGTAGGTAGCACTTGGGTACTAACTGCCAAATATCAGGATATGGGATATACTGAAACATCCACTTATACTGAGACGATAGATGAAGAAACTCGTTCCTACATTAGTACGGTGTGGACTCAGAAAGGTAGAGAATTTATTCATAACCTTTTCCGTACCAATAAAGAAACTACATTGTTTAGTAGTGTGTCGGAATTAAAGAATACCCTTCAAGAAGAAGGTGATCTAAGAAAAAGAGTTGAAGCACTGGGAAAGCCTATTCTAAATGATATGAAGCAGATACCGATATTACTTGATAGATATAAGATGATGATAGCCAAAGATCGGCTTTCAGTATATGAAAGAAAGGTTTTTTTATTCGTGGTTGTTTCTCTTTATGATCCAAAGGCATTAGCTGGCAAGAAAATGAAGCATGGATTGAGGGAGATTATTGGCGCTTCGCTTGGTTTTGAGAATAAATCAACTATATCGGACAACTTGAGTAATATATCGAACTATTACGCACATACGCCTAAATTCAGGAAAGATACTAAGCAAGCATATATTTGTGTAGGTGGCTATCAGGCAAATTAATAAATGACAATCAGCGCACGTCATTAAGTTGGCGTGCGCATCACTTTATTTTAGGCGCATTGGGGAAAATTGTGTCTGAAATCAAAGAAAAGCAAGAAAAATAGTTGAGTAGTTAAATATTGTTTCTACATTTGTGTATTGTTTAATGTTAAAAATACACGATGATGAGAAGACTAATATTTTTATCTTTTATTTTATCTTTTGTATTAATTGGTTGTACAGATGATGACAATAAGGAAATATCAAATATTGAAAAAGTTATTTTAAACATCTCTTATGACACAGATGGAGATAGCCCTTCGGGGGAAGCTTGTATTTATTTTATAGAAAATATTAATATAGAAGATATTGAACCAAATTTTATGTCAATGTCCCTAAAAGGTACAGAAGGTAAAATGGTTCATCCAATAAAGACTATTTATTTCGATAAAAATTCCCAAAATAAAGTTCAATTAGTAATTAATTGGAGTGAACTTCCCGATTTAGTACCATACGGCTTTCCAAAAGAAGGGAAATACGTTATTGCTATTAAGCTTGATGCCGAACTAATGGCTGCAAAAAGAATTACATCTAAGATTTTTAATATTCAGAATGATTTGACAATAGACAAAGTTTTTAAAAGAGAAGGTGCTTTTGGAAAATACAAGTATGAAGAATGGTAGATAGATATAAATCAAGCAGATAGATTGCTCTCCAGTAATTCTTTCCCAATACAAGACCGATTTTGTTTTCAAATTAAACTTATCAATATCCATTTTTCTACCAAAATTTACATAATAAAAGCCGGAGCATTAAACTCCGGCTTTATTGTTCATATTTGATGTTGAAGCAAATGTTTCTGAGTGTGAGGCCCCCCTTTATTTGTTATGACATGATTTCATTTATTTTATCAAAAGAATCAAAACGGGAGAAATCAATAATATACTTATAGCCTAACTTAGCTAATTCTTTTTCGTATGATTGACATTTTTCTTTATATTTTATCTCATAAGTGTCTTTTGCTGGTTCTGAATTCATTCCCGCATTTTTAGTTTCTTTATGTAATCTTGCAACATCATTTACATAGCATTTGTTATAAATTTCAAACGCCTTATCAGGATGTCCAAATATAATTTCTTTTTGTGCAGCTTCAAATGAAGTATCTGCATTATTAATTAGGTTGCTTTTTATTCTTTTTACATTGTCTGTCATTACCCATATTTTGAAAAAGAGGATAATTTGGAGAATACCAAAGATGATTATTATCCATCCAATAAGATTTTGCATGTCTTCCATGATTGTTATTTTTTAGTTAAACATTTCGCAAAACTACAAAGAAATCCCATTCATTCAAACTTTCTTACGACAATCTTTGCTTTGTCGTGTAACTGCTGCTGTAGAAATAGAAAAATCAACTCTTTAAACTTCCTCTTATCAAATATTTCACAATTATCCCAATGTGAAGTATTGAGAGTGAAATTGATAGATAAATAGCTGTTTAGTATCTATTTTTGAGGAAATATCCAACATTAAGGCTATTGTTGGATATTGAATAAGCGATTTTAGTAGAGATAGTGGGAGAGTGGTTAATTTTGAACATTAATTAAAATAAAAATATATGGCAGGGTTGAATTTTGATATTACGGCAAATAATTCTGATTTCCTTAAAAAAACAGAAGAAATAAAGAAGGGAATTAGAGAAGCTGCAAGAATTATAGAAGAAGAAGGCAAACGTTTGGAAGGATTCGATTCAGAAGTATTGAAGATGTGTACTAATCTCAATAAATATTTTGATAGCTTATTAGATAAAATAGAAGTGATGGCTTCTATGCTCCAGGCTGGAAAAGTAGAGTTAAGTTCCCCTTCTGTAAAATCAGATGGCGTTTCTGTACAGCAATTAGATGAATTGCGCTCCAAGAATGCAGAATTGACGGCAGAATTAGAAAAACAAAGAGAGGAGATTCGGACACAGCAAGAAGAATGGAATAAACTTGCTACAGCCATCAAATCAAATAATGTAACTGCTATCGAGCAATATAAGCAGGCTACAAACTCTTCTTCTGATTCTGTGAAAAAAGCAAAGGTGGAGTTAAAAGACTTGACTAAGGATTTGAATGAGAATATTAAATACTATGATAAACTAGCGTCACAAATTGCATCCTATAAGTCCATTCTGGATAGGTTGTACACAGCTAAAGATAAAGGACTCACTCGTGTTCAAATAGGTGATGGAGCCACTGCATTGATATCAAGTGAATTAGAACGATTTAAACCACAACTTGATGATGTAATTCAAAAAAGTAAAGAAATAGCCTCTCAGATATCAGAACAAAGAAGGAGACAAACCGAGCTTAATACAGTTATTGAACAGGGAAACGAAAAACACTTAAGAACGCGTACTCTTATCATGGATGCCCGTGAACAGCTAATTCAGATGCGTGCTTCTGGAATGCAAAATACGATACAATATCAACAGGCAGGGGAGGAGCTAGGCAAAATGCGTTTGCAAATGAAGCTTGTAAATGCTGAAATGGAGTTTCTTGCTAATCCTAACAAAGGTCTTGCTACACTAAAAGCCGGTTTGTCAGGTGCTGCTACATCTGCAAGTTTGGTTGTCGGTGTTATGGGCTTGTTTAATGATAAGAGTGAAAAGATGGCTGAATTGCAGACTAAGATTCAATCATTGATGGGGATAGTTGTCGGGTTGGAAGGCACTTATGGAATGCTCAAGAAATCCAATACCGTGATGCTCGCAATCGAGAATGTCCGTCGTAAAGCTATTATTGCATCTATGGCGTTAGAGAATAAAGCTAAGGCTACTAATATTGCGTTAACGCGGAGCGAAGTTACTGCTCAAAAAGCGTTTAATCTTGTGGCGAAAGCAAATCCTTACGTGTTGCTGTTTACTGCAATAGCAACTGTTGTTGGAGGAGTATGGCTACTTATTGATGCAAACAAGAGAGCTCGTAAAGAATTGGAAGAATTTAATAAATCTGTTGCTGAAACGGCCGTTACTCCGATTGCTAAAGTAGAGGAACTCTCTATTAAATGGAATAGGCTTGGAGATAACTTGGTGGCTAAAAAGAAGTTTATTGAAGACAACAAAAAGGCATTTAATGAGCTAGGATTGTCTATTCTTGATGTAGTAGATGCAGAAAACCTCCTGAATAATAAAGGTGCATTTATTAGTGCGATGATCGAAAGGGCTAAAGCTGCACAATATATAAAACAACAAGAAGAAAATATAAGGGCATTAGTTGAAGCCGAACGTAATATCGAAGCAACAAAAAAACTAAAGTTTGAAGATTTTTCTAGTGGAGGTATTTATATATCAGCAGAAGAACGAAAGAATTCTGCTATTACTGCTGCTCAATATAAATATGATGAGATTGCAAAAAAAATAAAAGAAGGTTACGCACTAGCTGCTAAATCGGAAGAAGAGGGATCTAAAATATTAGATAATGCGAGAATAAAAAGCACTGAAAATGCCGAAAATCTAGTTGATGATTATACCTATAAAATGATGACTGGATTAGATCGAGGGAAGAATAATTTCGATTCCTTTGCTAAAAATATATCAAAAGGATATGAGTCTTTATTGGATAAAATGAAAGACAATACTACTACTTTCTCTCAAAAGATAAGTGCATTATTTAGCTCTTTTTTTAGTCCAGATAAGATAATAGAAGAAGGACGATTAACCATTGGAGAGCGAATTACTCAATTAAAGTCTGACTATGTTAATGCACAGAATCAGTTAAAAGTATTAAGGAAATACAATTCTAAGGCAACACAGGAAGAGATCAATGACGCAGAAACAGAGGTAAACAAAATAGCTGGTATATATAAAAAAATAACAGGTAAAGAAATTAATAATCCGAAGGAGTATAACTCTATTGTAGATCAGCAAAAGAAAATTTCCGAACTTTTGGATAAGCAAAAACTTGAAAGGAAACGTAGAGATGAAGATTTGGAGAATCAGAATATTCAGTCTTATATTGATACCATAGCAGAGGGAGCAGATAAGATACGTAGACAAAGAGATCTAGACAACAAGAAGGAAATACAGGATCTGGAACGTCAGAGGGAAGATTACATCCAAACGGAGATTGAACTTCAGAGAAAGGCTTTTGACGAGCAGGAGAATCTGCGGGCGAAGCAGCGAGAGGGGTATAGGAAGCAAACGTTTGATCCATTTACTGTGGAAGTAGATACATCAGTTTACGATTCTGTCATTGGAAATACACAAAAAAGACAGGCTGCTGATTGGTATAAGCCACTATTGAAACAGTATCAATCATACAAGGATCAGAGATTGGCCATCGAAAAAGAGTTTAATGATGATATTGCATCCTTACGGAAATCACGTGAACAAACAGAGAAAGCAGGAAATACCAATGAGGTATCTAAAATAGACCGTTCAATAGCTGAAGCCATATCGAATAAAGGGAAAGCATTAATTCAATACGATTTTGATGTGCTGAAACAGTCTCCAGAATATATTCGTGCTTTTGAAGATTTAAAGAATACTTCTTCTGAAACACTTAATTCCCTGCTGGAACAGCTGGAAAGAGCTAAAAGTATTGCAGCAACAGTTTTAAATCCAAAAGATTTACGGGAATACACGATCACTATTCAAGAAATAATAGATGAACTAGATAGTCGTAATCCCTTTCAGGCATTAGTTGATAAACAGAAAGAACTAGTAAAAGCAGAGAGAGAATTAGCAGAAGCTAAAAGAAATCTAGATGTTGTAAATGCTGGTGGGCAAGTTGTATATGGATCAAAACTTAATAATAAAACCGGGAAAATAGATGTTACTTATCTTTCTGCTACCCAGGCTTTAAACAAATATAATGCAGCAAAAGACAAGTCACAGAAAGCCACAAGCAATTTTGTAAAAGCAGAAAAAACGGCAATAGACAAAGTTGATGAAATGGCTTCAGTTTTAAAAGATATTGGCGGAGCAATAGGAGGGACTTCAGGTGATATAATCTCATTTATGGGAGATGTTACTACATTTGTGATAGGGTCAATAGATGGAATGTCTAAAGTTGCACAAACGGGAGCAAATGCTATTTCAGCAGTAGAAAAAGCTTCAGTTATATTAGGAATTATATCTGCCGGTATTCAGCTTATGCAGCAGCTTAACTCAATCCTTCCTACAGCGGATAACCAGTATGATAAATATGCTGAAAAAGTAGCAGAGATTAATGAATTAACTGATGCAGTTAACGAATATCGTGTAGCTGCACTTGAAGCACAGCAGGCAGAAGCTAATTGGTTCTCTGAAGATAATCTGAAGAACCTTCGTGATTACAAGAACTTACATGATGAAGTAGCGGAAGCGTATAAAAATAAAGCAGAAGAATCACAGGCTACTTATCAGAATAAAAGCGGTGGTGGATGGTTTACTAATTCATGGAATTGGTTTTTGGACAATACATACGGGAAAATTTGGGGTGTTGATTTTGCCCGAAAGTACAAGGAAGGGCAAACGGCGGCAGTAGACAACTTGCGCATAGAGACCAGATCACGTAAAAAAGGCTTCCTTGGTAGTGGTATTGGTGGGCGTTCTCAAGAGACAGAGGATTTGGTTTCGTGGGCAAGGAGTAATGGATTCGGTGAATTATTCGATAATGAAGGGTTAATCAATAAAGAAGCTGCTAATGCTATATTAAATCAATATGGTGATAAATTAGTAGGACAGACTAAGGAAACATTAGAGTCGCTAGTTGAACTTCGTGAAAAGTATGATGAATATTTAGAGCAGCTTCATGAATATGTAAGCTCTTTATATGAGCCATTAGTCGATAATTTCGTGGATAGCATTTGGGATTGGCTGGATAGTGGGAAAGATGCTTTAGCTAGTTTTAAAGAATACGCTTCTGATACATTCCGGGATATTGCAAATGATATGCTGAAAAGCATTGTTTTATCTAAGATATTCGGAGAGGGTGAAAATAGTTATCAAAGTAAGATAAATAAAGCGTATGATGATTATGCTAAAGGATTAATTGATGAAGTCGAACTAAACAGACAAGTATCAAAGCTTACGGCTGATCTAATGAAAAACGCAGAAGAACAACTTCCAGCTATACAAGGAATGGCAGAGAATATATCAAATACAATAAAGGATACAGCGGGGATTGATATTACTCAATCTGAATCTGCGTCTCAATCCTCTTCCCAAAAAGGATTTGCTGCCATGTCACAAGATACAGGCGAAGAACTTAACGGTCGTTTTACCGCTTTACAGATATCCAATGAGGAGATAAAGAACTCTATGTTATCCATGTTGGTGTCAATGAACCTTATTTCAGTGACAGTCGGGAATAATAGCATAACCCTGACGGAGATAAGGAATCTTGCTATTTCTTCTAACAGTTATTTGGAAGATATAGCAGGATATCAGAAGAGAATCGTAAATGAATTTGGTAATAAGTTGGATAGTATAAATAGCGGAATTAAACAATTTAATAGTAAATAATAAATAGAAGTGATAGTATTCCAATGAAAGAAGAATTATTCATAAATGGCAAGGATGCTTACGCAGAGTGGGGGATAAGTATGGATAATACCTCATTATCTGCATTAATGACTCCTGCCCCTAGTAAAGCATTCATAGAGAATGAGAGCCGATTAGAGCATGGGAAAAGGGTAGTTATTGCCAATCCAAGGGTAGATGTGAGAAATCTAACCCTTCAGATCAATCTAACGGCTTCCAGTGAGGAACAATTTTTTGCTCGTTATAGCAGTTTCTGCGAGGAACTGGCTACTGGAGTTCTTGAAATAAAGACCAAGTATCAACCTGCTGTTGTATATAAAACGATCTATCAATCATGCAGTCAATTCAGCCAGTTCATGAGAGGAATAGGCAAATTTAGCTTAAAACTCAATGAGCCCAATCCTGCTTTAAGAACCTAATTCTTCACAATACCTCGCTAGTGAAATATAGAAGCCTCAATATTTTGGGCTTCTTTTTCATATCTCCGAACTTTGGTGTCATGGACAAAGTGGATATCAAAGACATATTCGGAAACATACGCTATTCTACTCCAATTAATGAAGGTAGTAAGCGCAAATATCTCTTGATGAAGGAGGATTATATCACATTGAAGTTTTCATTGGATGATCCTGTACACTTCAAGTTAGGAGATGGTATAGATAACGAGTTAGGCGTCTTTGAACTTGTGGACTTGTATAAGCCTGCTTATAACACATCAACAGGTGGCTATGACTACGAAATCCGTCTTGATGCTTACTATTGGAAGTGGAAAAACAAGAAATTTTTCTATAGTCCTGATAGCGGTAGTCGTGAGGCTGGCTGGAATCTTACTGATACCTTAAAGGTTCACATGGATGTGTTTCTGAAGAACTTGGAAATCCTAGGTTATAAGTACCATGACAAAACGTTTAAATGCGAAATAGATAAGACAGTAGATACTTCTTCTAAATTGATCTCATACGAAAATATTAACATGATCGATGCACTCAATCAAATGGCTGAGAGTTTTGAATGTGAGTGGTGGGTAGAGGAAGAAGTGATTCATTTTGGTCGTTGTGAGGATGGCGATCCTGTTGACTTCGAACTAGGAATGAATGTCAGCAAGATGCATAGAAGTGATAGCCAAGATTCATACGCAACTCGTATTTATGCGTTTGGGTCAACACGGAACATACCGCCAACATACCGCAAGAAATTGATCTTTGACGTCAAGCAAGTAAGCGGACGTGATATAGCGGATACATCAAGAGTGCTTAAGAGTGAATACTTTCCATCCGATTCGATTTTGTGTGAAAGATTACAGGGAAAGGCACATATTGATGGAAGCGTTGTCAATGAAAATAGAGAATATAAGTGTACTATAATCAACGCTCTGAGTGGTGGTACTTATTCCGTGTTAACAGCTCCTGTTCAGTTTATGATTAGTGGAATAACTGGTACCGGGTCAACGGAATATTATCCTCCAGTAGGAACATATTATTACCAGCTGGATTTATATTACACAAAAGATGGCAAAGCTCATACTGTGTATAGTGAAAACAAGGACCATTACCATTCAGATAAAAATATAAATGGATTCAGAGACACGTTCAATTTTCCTTCGAGTTTCAATATAGAAAAGGGAGCCGTTAATCTAGAAGCGAAATTAACAGTGAGAGCGCAAACAGGAGTATCTCCTCGCGGTGTTTCTGCCCAGATTCTTTCCTTTGATCTTATATTAGAGAATTTGGCTCAGTCTGTGAATACTACTATCGCGTTCGTTACCGGGGCAAATGCTGGAAAGTCATTTAATGCTGTGTACAATCCGGGATTTTTCACAGGCGAAGCAGCTAATGTGCTGCGTTTGCCGGAAGGTATTACCGCTTCTCTTGGCGACACCTACACAATTGATAACATTGTAAAAGGTAATGTCCCATCTATATATTTCTCAGATGACAAAGGTTCTCAGACTGCCGAAGGTATTGTAACTAAGCATTTGATGATGCCTGAAGGCGTACCATATATTGATGCCTATGAAGGTATGACAGAGGAGGAAGCTGTAGAGCAGATCGTTATTTTTGATGATATCTATCCTAAACGTGAAAAACTGACGGGTATGGTAACAACTCATACATATACTGATACTATAGATAATCCGGATGGAACAAAAACTTCGAAAGATTGGTTGGCATGGAGATTTAAAGACTCGGACCTGGGATTCCATTTCTCAAACGAATATCGGTTAGATGGAGAAGATTTACGTATAGTCTTTCAATCCGGTCCTTTAGCTGGCATGGACTTTGAAGTAACATTCAATCCTTACGATTCAGCCGGAGGTGATAAATATCAGCCTGAAAAATCAGAGGACGGAACCTGGAACAAGGATGCTCAGGTCTACGAGATAAAGCGTAATGATGATTATGGAAGAATGCTTCCTGATGACATTTTACATCCTACGGATCTAGGTGGTGACACGTATATTCTCTATGGCTATGATCCCCAATTCGTATCCGACAAGCTTATTCCTGACGCAGAGAAAGAAGTCGAGGAGCGGGCAAGAGAATATATTGAAGAACTTAAACAGGACCCTTCTACTTACAATACCACCATGATGTCGGATTATATCTATGGCATTAATCCTGGAACGGGTAAACAAGATCCCGACTTTGCCAAGAGTTTCACCGTTGGTCAGAAAGTGAACCTTATTAATAAGGCATACTTTGAAGAAGGTCGTATCTCTCGTATCATAGGGCTTGAATATAACCTTGATATCCCTTATGACTCTCCGATATACACTGTCGGAGAAACAGCTCCTTATTCTCGTATTGGCGAGCTTGAAAACAAGATCGACTCTCTTACATACCGGAAGGAAAAGAGCAAACAGCAAGTAATTAATAACGGGAGCTCTTCTTCGGGTGGAGGAAGCACTATCGCAAAGTTAATACAGACTATAAATGTAACATCCAGTAATGTAGGATATATAAAGACCGGGGATATGATTCCGGCTGGAACTACATTGGAAGAGATCTTTATTAATATGCTTTCTCAAAAGGCTTCAGCAAAATTAGAAGGGAAACTGTCGTCTTCTAATGATGTTGAATTTGGTACCCAGAAAGGCTATATCACTTATACAGCATATCGAAACGGTCAAGGCCCTATGGAACAAGCTTATTATGATAATAACCCTAACAACAAACTATTTTTTTCGGAAGAAGTCGGTGGCGTGCAGACTACAACGAGACAACTGCAAGGTAATTACACACAAGGAGAAACCTATTTTGCTACAGTCATATATGCTGCGAGTGAAGATGGGTCGTTGCCCAAGAAAGAATTGACTAGCAAGATCAGCGTTAACGTCAAACGTAAATGGTTCGCTGGTGTATGTTCTTCTATTCCTCAGTCATCTGCCGATGTGCGGGCATTAGGATCTAACGGTCTGTATAGTGGTCCTGGCACATATAAATTTCAAGCAGGATCATGGAAAATGTTCGCTGTCTGCATTCCTGCTGATACAATCAAGGAACTGACCTTGACTGCCTATTCGGGAAATTTCATGGAGAATGGCATGGAAGGTCCTATAGTAATTTCCGTAGAAGGAGCCAACGGCAGCGAGGCAATCAATTATAAAATGTGGTATGCGAAAGCAGTCATGGACAATGATCCGGACACATTCACTTTTAAAACAGTATAGTATGGAAGATAAAGTCGAAATAGTAGAGTATCTGTCAGATATAAAATCTGTAATGCCTCGTTCCAGTTTGGTAATTGCCGGAGCAAGCTTCTTCCTTCAGTATAAACGAACAAGGAGCTTGCCGATTGATTCGACGGCAGCATGGGACTCTTTGGAAAAAGCAACTCGGTATGCTCAGAATATTGATACTGTAGCATACGTACCCTATGAAGGGCAGATGATAACAGTAAAGGATAATGGTAAAATTAGTGCTTACATCCTTGTGCTTGATGAATCTCTCCCTCTTGCAGATAAACGTACGCACTGCAAGTTGGAACCTATCGCATCTCAAAGCTTTGGTGACGACCGGTACGTTCGTAAAGACATCAAAGATACTTTCAAGAAAGGCTTTACCTCTAAAGAGGGCTGCGACATCGAAGGCGGCTTGAATGTCGGTAAACTTACGAAGTTATCCGGAGGTGTCGTCGTGATGGCGGACACCGATTATGGAGTTACTGAATCAGAAAAAGAAAATCCCGAAAATAGTAATGTTATGGCAATAAGATTAACAGAAGTTCCTAAAAACAGTGGATTCGGTTCTACCTCACTAGGTGAGATGGATAACACAGATGAATCATTCGATCTGGTTCCGGACGGCAACTATATGATGCAAAAACGAGCAGGTGTATTCTATCCCGTGAAAGCAGCTGCAGGCGGCGGAGGAACAAAGCTCACGCTTGCCTTTGTCACTCCGTCAAATGCAACGGCCGTTCATGGTAAGGAGACACTGATCAAGTACACATACTCATCTACTTTGTCCGGCGAGGAAACCGGCGAAGGTATCGCAACATACACCTTAAACAATAAACAGGTAGCCTCTGAAACAATCAATCAAGGCGAAGTCAGTTTCAACATCGGCAAATATCTGGCATTAGGTGACAACATCCTCGTCGTACAAGTTACTGACAGTTACGGAGCTACCCGCAAGCTGACATTCAAGATCAACGCAGTAAGCATCTCAGTTACTTCTACATTCGATGATTCAAAGGCTTATGTCGGAGCGATCTCATTTGTCTATACCCCTGTCGGATCACTAACCAAGGTTATTCACTTTAAGATCGACGGCAAGGAAATCGGTACCGTTGAGACCGCTATCAGCAACCGTCAGCAGACATACAGTATTCCGCCTCAAGCGCATGGTGCACATATCTTAGAGGTATATGCAACCGCTACCATTGATGAAACAGACATCGAAAGCGAGCATCTGTTCTATGATATTATCTGTATTTCATCCGGAAGCAATACTCCCGTCATTGCATCCTCATTCAAGATGATGGAGATCGAACAATACGATACCCTGCTCATCCCGTTCATCGTTTATTCCCCTGCTTCATCCAACAGCGAGATTACATTGTCTGCCAATGGTCAGGTAGTATCAACGCAAACCGTAGACCGTACCAAACAGGCATGGAGCTACCGTGCGAACGATGCCGGTGCGCTGACTCTGACGATCACCTGTGGAAGTATCTCAAAGACCTTCAATGTCAATGTGACTGAATCTCCCATTGTCGTAGAACCGGAAACTCAGGATCTGGAACTCTATCTAACTTCGCAGAACCGAAGTAACTCCGATACCAACAAAGAAGAATGGAAGTTCAATGACATCACCGCCTCATTCTCCGGCTTCAACTGGAAGAACAACGGCTGGGTGAAAGACGATAACGGTTATTCCTGTCTCCGTGTCAGCGGTGGAGCGTCAGTCACTCTTCCGCTGCATCTCTTTGCCTCCGATTTCCGCGCGACAGGCAAAACAATTGAATTTGAGTTCATGGTTCATGACGTATACAACTACGACACCCCTGTCATCTCCTGCTGGTCCGGGGATCGTGGGATTCAGATCACTTCCCAGACAGCCTTGCTTAAGTCAGAGCAAAGCTCTATCGACACACGGTTCAAGGACGAGGAACGCATCAGATTAGCCTTCGTCGTTGAAAAAAGAGCGGATAACCGGCTGGTGGGCATCTACGTAAACGGCATCAAGTCCGGTTCCATGCAGTATCCGGATGCGGATAACTTCATGCAATCTGTTCCCGTGGATATCATCATAGGCTGCTCTGATGCCACTATAGACATCTACAATATTCGGTCATACAACAATAACTTGAACCGCTACCAGCTGCTTGACAACTACATCGCCGACATGGACGACGTAGAGAAGAAACGTGATCTGTACCTGCGCAATCAAATCTACGACGACTACGGCAGTGTATCCTTTCAGAAGGTAAACAAGATGATCGACTGCCTTGTATTCGAGGGTGACCTGCCGCAATACAAGGGAGACAAGAAAACTAATAAGGTCTATCTATTCTCTTCTGCTAATTCTTCGTCAGACTGGATCGCAGACGTCAAGAATAACGTTCAGGGTACGTCATCACAATACTATCCGCGCAAGAATCATAAATTTGAGTTCCTTGACGGGATCACCTACCCGGAAACCGGGATTAAAGAGGACTCCTATCAGGTGACAGACGATGTTCTGCCGGCAGCCGTCTTCTGTGTCAAAACGGACTTTGCGGAATCCTCTGGAACGCATAATACAGGTGTGGCAAATATGATCGATACCATGCTGAAGGAAATGAATATTCTGACTGATGCACAGAAGACTGATCCGAAGGTCCGTACTACAGTTGCCGGACGCCCATGTCTGTTGTTTCACAAGGAAACGTCAGACAGTGCGCCTGTATTCATCGGCAAGGTCAATCTGAATACGGATAAGGCGGCAGAAAACACCTTCGGCTTCAAAGCAGGAGACGAAAGCTGGGAGTTCCTGAACAATACTTCCGATCTGACCTTATTCAAAACCGGTGACATGACCGGATGGGAGGACAACATCGAGGCCCGTTACCCCGATGGCAACACTGATATCACGAATGTCCGGAAAGTATTTGAGTGGGTGAATAGCTGCAAAGGCAATATAGAGAAATTCAAATCGGAGTTTGATCAGTACTTTGACAAGGACCAGGTCGTTTTTTACGCACTCATCACCCTGGCTCTCGGCATGACAGACCAGCGTGCAAAAAACATGTTCCTGACTAAAATAGGCAACGGACGCTGGATGTTCATTTTCTACGATAACGACACGCTTATCCCTATTAACAATGAGGCTGTAATTGAATTTCTCTACAATGTGGAGATACAGGATACGATTGGTAATAAGAACGTCTGGAATGGTGCCGACTCGGAATTATGGAAACTCGTAGAGGAAGCGTTCGCCGACGACATTCGTGAAATGTACTACACGATGCGCCAGCGAGGCATCCTGTCGTATGACCGCATGATCGAATACCTATACAAACGGCAGGCGGAGAAATGGAGTGAAGCTATTTATAATGAAGACGGTTATTTCAAGTATGAGCAACCTTTGATTGAAGGTTACCTGGACTACTCACAGTCACATGAGAATCCGCAAATCGTCAAGACCGGAGCTTATCTTTATGCTCTTCAGGGAAGCCGTGAATTATACGGCAAATGGATATGGAAAAACCGCTTCCTGTATCTCGACAGCAAGTTCCTTGCCGGATCGGTCCTGGGTGACACTGCTGTGTTCCGTACCTATACTCCTGCGGTATGGACAGGAATTGTACCATGTGCCGACATCACACTGACCTCATTCAACGCTATGTACTTCAACGTTAAATGGGGATCGGTCACTAGATCACAGCGTGTCGGATTTAATGACAGCTTTAAAATGGTCGCTCCGGAAGGAATGACCTTCAACGACACTGAAACGATCATTTATGGCGCTTCATTGATTACCTCCCTGGGTGATCTGTCTGCTCTGTATCCCGGATCGGTTGACGTATCAAAGATGACACGGCTTAAAGAGCTGATTATCGGTTCAACTGTCGAAGGATATCAGAACCAAAATATGACAGTCCTATATGTCGGCAATAACCGTATGCTCAAATTGCTCAACATGGCTAACTGCCCGAACTACACGCAGCCCATCAATGTATCCGGATGCGACAACCTTGAAGAACTGTATGCACAAGGTTCAGCTACTACTGCAGTACTTCTGCCGGCTGCCGGGAATATGCGTACGATGCACCTGCCGGAAACCGTTACCAGCTTGACTATGCTCAATCAGATCAATATTACTGATGCGGGATTAATCCTTGATGGGGTGCAGAATCTTTCGACAATCAGATGGGAGAACACCAACAAAGCTAATGTCTTGTCTATCATTGACAGATGTTTTGCACTTGATACTATGAAGTTAGAGCGTGTACGCTTGATCGGTGTAGACTGGACATTATCTACCCTTGATCCTATCATAAAACTAATCAGTTTGAAAGGACTGGACGAAAACGGCAACAATGTAGACAAGGCGATCATCACTGGTAAATGTTATGTCTCTGTAGCGACTGATTCTCAAATCAACAAACTGAAGGCGGCATTTCCCGAATTAGCTGTCACATACGGTCAATTGAAACCTGCTCCTGTGACGACTTTCACCTTCAGTTCTTCTCAGCGTAAGTCTCTTGCTAATTCAGCCTTCGAATGCGCCTACGAAGTTGAGAAAGTAAACGAATATACCTACAAGGTAACTTCTGAAGACAACATAACGATTGATTTTACGTTCAAATGTGAAAATCACGAAGATTTTAAGGGTTCATATCTTGTAGCCGGTACGCGTTCCCAGAGTTATACTGTGACATATATTCCACTGAGAAAGATTCGTGTAGGAGTTTATAACCAATCGGTATATGTCCAAGGTGCTACTGTCACAATTGGAGACCAATCATACATTTCTGATGCTGACGGATATGTTACTTTACCGCGTGGAGGTGCGGCTATATCCGGAACCGTGTCTGCATACGGATATGCAAGCAATACCTTCTCATATGGTTCCATAACATCTGATACTACAAACACTGTGTATGTATATGGCGTCGTGGATGTTAAATTTATCGTAAAATACAATTCATTGCTCATAGAAGGTGCTACCGTAAAATGTAATGGAGTGACAGGAACGACTAACCAGTACGGTGAATGCACTTTATCATTGGGAAAAGGAACCTATGAATATTCTGTTACCCATGACACATATTATGAAAAGACAGGTAATATAACTGTTGGGACGTCTGCAACATCCTTAACTGTATATGTAGAACCAAACACGGTCGAAGTTAAATTCATAGTCAGAGATGATACTCTACTATCCGGAGCTACTATTCAATGCGATGGGAAAACAGGGATTACAAATGCGTCAGGGGAAGCGGTATTGGTAATAGGCAGTAAAAAAACTCATGAGTACACCGTATCTAAAAATGGATATTTCAATGTGACAGGCAGCGTCACAGTTAGCTTAACAACTATCACAGTCAATGCTGCCATGACGCTTGATATTGAATCTTTTAAACCGGTAGAGAATGGAAATATACAGATGATGGTTGCAAGGAAAAGTATTTCTCTTTATATTACCTCAGATACTACTGATTATATTATTTCATGGGGAGATGGAATGGAAGACAATGCATCTGCAACAGGGAAACAAACCTATGAACACACCTATGATAATTCAGATTTTCATCAAATAGAAATAAGAAATAGCAGTAATGTGACGTATGCAGCAGAAAAGGGTCAATACGACCTTGTTGCCTATTGGAGTATTGGGAATAGTGCCGTTAAAGGACTTTCTTTTACGCGTCATTCCAGTCTCCGATATATTGGTCTTATTCTTAAGAATGATACTGATCGGACAGATTTTTCAAGTATATTCGATCAAACAAATATTGTTTCTATTCCGAAAGGGTTGCTAGACAACTGCATTGAGGCTAAATATTTAGATCGTGTATTTGCATTGTCAAAAATTTCCTATATTCCACAAGGTTTGTTTGATCATTGTCCTAAAGCTATAACATTTAGCTATGCATTTGAGGGTACAAAGATTACTTCAATTCCTGAAGATCTGTTTAAATATAATATAGCAGCTAAAGAATTTGTATCCTGCTTTAATAAGACTTTGGTCACTTCAATTCCTGAACGGTTATTTTATTATTGTCCCAATGCAACTCGTTTCGGAGAATCAGATTATAAAGAAAGACCCTATGGGTGCTTTTCATATTGCCCGATAGATTCGGTACCTGAAAATCTTTTTATAAACAATCCAAATGCCTACGGATTTGACGGTTGTTTTGCATATACTAATTTAAAAACAATACCTATTGGACTTTTCTCAAATACTAAGGCTTCAGGTGTAACTCAATGCTTCCGCAATTCACAAATAGAAGTACTCCCGTCTGGACTGCTTGACGAACAAACGATAGAAAGCATGGAGCTTTTCTGTTATAGTTGTGCATCATTAAAGAAAGCCACGTTACCAGCAAATGCTCTTAATTTAGGAAATAAAGCATTCTCCAATTGTTCTTCTATGCAATATATCATCGCAACAACAGCAACACCTCCAACTATTACGGTAAATACGTTTAGTTCGACTAACAACTGTCCGTTCTATGTCCCTGACGAGTCTATAGACATTTATAAGACAGCAACTAACTGGACTGCGTTAGCAGACAGAATCAAACCAATGAGTCAATTTGCAATCGATTTCCCTAACGAGGAGGTATAATATGAAAATAGATGAATTAAACAACAACCATATTACTGCGGAAGAAGGCAAAGTACTTCGTAGAATTTCCGATGGTCAGCTATTCGGGAATGAAATCTACCTCGGATACGCCTACTACCTGTCAGGTGAGAAACTGGAAGAACCGCTTTTGGAACTCCCGGAACACTATGAAGAGATAGATGATCCAGCTGAAGAAACCATCCTCATCGATGAAGATACACCGCTAGAGGACACAGATATTGAAGAAGCGATAACCATAGAGGATGAACCAAAACCTGATGTCGAACAAAAAAAGAGAATCACCGTAGCTGACTATCACAAGTTAGAGAAGCAGGTGGCAATGCTTATACAAATAATAGGAGGAACAGAATGGCAGGATTAATCAATACCGGCATCTGGGGATTTATCTCCTCCGCTAAAGCAACAGGTAAGAAGATACTGAATGCTGCCGGTGAAGAAATTGACGAATGGGTAAGTACATTCGTATCAGGTGCATCGGGCTGGCTGATTGACAAGCTTGGTAATGCGGAGTTTAAATCTGTCTTTGTACGTGAAAAGTTCATCACAAACGAATTTGTCTATAACCGAATCCGGGTGACAGAGGACGAAGAGATTATCTCCAGCAGTATTAAGATAGCTTCTTACTTCGATAACGGAGACGGGACATTCACCGTTTACCCCGATTTACGTGAAGGAGACTATAATCCGCTTGCTGACAGCGACCTGTTGCTGGGATACTACCATAATCCCGGCAACACCGGAACAATCTACTCCGTTCAGAAATTAACCGCCATCTCTGATCCAGGGAGTGATCAGTCTATTCTACTCGAAGCGGAAGGTGACAGCACTCCTTATCAGCATATGATCATTGTACGTGTAGGGAATTTAGTTGATCCTGAACGTCAGTCATTCATCCGCATCTCATCGAGAACGAATTGCCAGTACTTTTATGACGGGATCGACAGCTGGGCAGCTTATTCCGATCCGGAACATGTAAGATGTACGCTTGGCCATGCCGATATCGGTTTGATTCCTGCCTGGGCAAAGGAAGCCGTAGGAAGCGTAAAGCGTTGGTTTGGTTTGATCTCCGATGGAGTGATCATTCGTGGTACATTTATCCTGCACAATGACAAGACAATCGAAGACGAATTGAACGGTCGTGAGATTCAGATACGCGGTGATTTCGAAATCAGGGAGGATGGGATCACGGGCAAATGGCAAGAGGTCATCAAGTACGCGAAGGAAGCTTCTGATTCTGCTAGCTCTGCTGCCGGATCAGCTACCACCGCAGGTGAACATGTGACCAAAATCGAAGAACTTTCTTCTGAATTTAATGTCAACGCAGAGAAGATATCTGCCGATTTTACTCATAAAGTCGAGACTGAAACGACGAATGCTTTGGGTGCTATCTCAACAGCCACAGAAGAAGCAACCGGTACACTTCAACTCACAGCCAAGGACTTTGTACTCGCATTTACCAACCTAGTAGATAGCAAAACAGAAGAAGCAACTGGAGCGATATCCGAAGCAAAGAAATCTGCTGAATCATCATTGACCATGACTGCTGAGAATCTTACTGCGACATTCAATAAAAACGTAGAAACGAAAACAACTGAAGCTACCGGAGCAATAACGACTACAAAGGATAATGCTCAATCCAGCCTTCAAACATCTGCGGAAGAACTGACTGTAACTTTTAATAAGAATGTTGAAACTAAGACCACAGAAGCCACCGGAGCTATTAGTACAGCGAAAGAATCTGCCAAGTCTGATCTGCAACTCACCGCGAAGAATCTGACTACGACATTCGAGGAGAATGTTCAGAAGAAAACGATATCAGCAAAAGGGGAGATTGACGCGACAACAGAAAGCCGCAAATCTGAACTTAACTTGACTGCTGAAAGGTTGACCAGCAAGTTCGAGGAAGCCGTTACTGATGCTGAGGGTGATATCATTAAAGAGATCGGTACGCAGGTCACTCAAAACGCAAAAGAGTGGAAAGTTGAAATCATGGGTGAAGATAAAGATGGTAATCCCAACTCCATACTTGCTGCTATCAATGCCAGTAAGGAAGGCATCAAAATCAAAGGGGACAAGATTCAAATTGACGGTGATCTGTTGGTTAATGCCATTATGAGTACCGGTATTAATATTGATGACAAGTTTGTCGTAGCCATAGACGAAAACGGCAAAGCTAATGTCACCGTCAAGGGGGATGGTATTTTTACCGGTGCTGTTAAGACTCCATTCAGAGTTTATGAAAGCTTTGAAGAAATACAACTAAATCCTGAAGGTAACCTTGGCTTTAATTTCACATACATTGCCAAGCCTGAGAATGTGAACATCGTAACTGTTAATAATCTTACTGATGAAAAATTCAATGGAGCTTCTATTAAAATATATGTCGATGGGGAAGCGGGGCAATTATTTGAACTTAGATCTTCGCTAAAGGAGCCTAGCGCTTTCATACTTCCGGGAGATAGAGGCGATGGTACGACAAGGGATTTCGATATAATAAAAATCAAGGCTGGAGGATATCTGGAACTACAAGGAATGAGACGAAGTACAAACAAGGATGGCTCATATTTATCATGGACATATTGGATCATAAAAAACTACGATAGCACTACAATGACACTACTTAATTGGACTTAATTTATTATTAATCACTTAAAAATAGAACTTATGAAAAAGGTATTTTACGAAAGCTGGATCGCAAAGCATTTATTGTTTACCGGCTACTCAACTATCACATTACTTGCGTGGGTATTCACAAAATGGTCCAAGACAGAGGCCAGGCAGTCTACAATCAATCACGAATGTGTTCATGCCCGGCAGTGGATTGAACTGACTGTCGCATCCGGACTACTTCTGTGGATCGGAATGCTGGTATTCGGTTATTCAGCATGGTGGTTAACGCTGTCCGCAGCTACATTCTATGTATGGTATGTACTAGAATGGTGTATCCGCAAGATGATCGCTTCCATACTCGCTGATTGTCGAGAAGACTATGATGCTTACCGGCTGATCTCATTCGAACGGGAGGCACGATTAGCGGAGAAGGACAATAACTACCTGGAGAATAGCAGCTACTTCAGCGGTTGGTTGAGATATGTCTTTAAATAAAAAAACCGTCCTGCTCATCACGAGTAAGGCGGTACACACAAACAAAACAAACATAAAGGGAAATATCCCTAATTACTATGATATAAATAATGACAGGCAAAGGTAGTATTAATAATTAGATAGAGAAAAGAAATATGGGATTAAATGAATGGCTGGCGCTGATCGGGGCTTTAGGAGGTTTTGAAGCAATCAAATGGATAGTTAACTTCTACGTGAATCGTCGAACGAATGCAAGGAAGGAAGATGCGACAGCGGATAGTATGGAGGATGAAAATGAACGCAAGCAAGTCGCATGGCTTGAAGATCGTATCGCTCAACGTGACGCCAAGATTGACGCTATTTATGTTGAACTCCGTCAGGAACAGTCCGCTCATCTGGAAGATATTCATAAGAAGCATGAACTGGAGCTTAGATTGAAAGAAGCTGAGATAAAGAAATGTGATGTACACGGATGCACTAACCGGCAGCCGCCAAGTGACTATTAACTATAAGGAGGAGAAGAAATGAAGGAAATTGATGCTATTATCATCCATTGCTCAGCAACACGTACCGGACAGGATTTGAGAGCTAAAGACATTGATCGGATGCACAAGCAAAGAGGCTTTAGTCAGATCGGTTATAACTTCGTCATTGACCTTGATGGAATGGTAGAGAATGGGCGCCCGCTTTCCATTGACGGTGCGCATTGTAATACCAAAGGATTTTCAGAGTCTTCGTATAATAAGCATAGTGTTGGCATCTGTTATATCGGAGGCCTGGACGCATCTGGAAAGCCGGCAGATACACGTACTTCTGCTCAAAGGGCTACACTGCGCGAATTGGTAGCGAAGCTCTGTCAAGAGTATCCTATTATTGAAGTGCTTGGGCATCGTGATACTTCGCCGGATTTGGATAGCAGCGGCGAAGTAGAGCCGGCAGAATATATCAAAGCGTGCCCCTGTTTTGATGTACGTTCTGAGTTTACCAACTTCTTGCGCAATACAATCATTCGACCATGAGACGCCTAATCTACATTCTAACCATCTTCCTTATGTCGGGAATATGGTTGTCATCCTGCCGGAGTCCTCAGTATGTTCCAGTAGAAACCAAAATTCAACTAAAAGATTCGGTAATAACGAGAGATTCGGTTGTAATCAAGGAACAGACTGTGCGGAAGGACTCAGTTGTAATGAAGGACTCTACCGTAATCGTAGTAGATGAATCCGGAAACGTTATCCGGACCGAATTATATAGGTACCGTGACTGGTACAAGGAACTGTCACGTGATTACTCTATGTTGCAGGCAAAGTATGATTCTCTTTTTAGCGAGAAGCAGAAGGTAGTACAAGTCCCTTATCCGGTTGAACGTGAACTTTCCTGGTGGCAATCTGTTAAGCTACAAGTCGGAGAAATAGCTATAGGCATAATTATAGGTTTGATCATTATAATTGCCTGGCTACTCCGTCGAAAGAAATAACTACTAAAAATAACACTAAGATTCATAATAAAAAAACTTTTGAATACCTCGACTTGCGAAAGTCGGGGTATTTGTTGTAATGGCTATATTATCGTGAATTGGTTAATGTATAGATGGAGAAAGAAATAGGGTAATTGTAATGTAAACATGCCATTTTTTGTATGTTTGGTAGCATAATTAGTTAATTAATTAACTAATAAATTTTCACTTTTGATAAATTCCACTACTTTTGCATCATAATTGCATGACTTTTACGCTAATATTGCATAATACCTATATTGGAAGTAAACATTTTATGTCTTTATTTGTAGTAAAACTAGTGATTATAACGATTGTAAATGCACGATGAATGAACTCTTGGCGAATTTGATAAAAGACAATTTTGGCTTATCTTTTTTGATAGGATTAATACTTGTCTCTGCGCTCATATTTCTTATATGGTGGGCACGTGGCATGTATGACAGAGTCAAAAACATGGATAACCTTCCTTGTAGCGCGCATACCCAGAAGTTAGAGGCACTTTCTACAATCTTAGCAAAACTAGAGGGACTACCATGTGCTGATCATAAACTGAAAATAGAAAGCCAAACTGATAAACATACTAATATAGAAACCTCTATTTCAAGAATAGATACTTCCATTTCATTTATGCAAAAGAATATTGAAAGTCTTACTCAAAGTTTGCAACGAAATAAAGGCATTATAACCGATCCATTTACCCAAACGCACAGTCCATTGTCTATCACGGCAGTAGGATACGAGATGGTAAATAAACTCGGCATTTATGAAATGTTTGATAATAACTGGATGCGCATAAAGTTTCTTATAGAAGAGAATGCACAATCTAAGAATCCATACGATATTCAACAATTTTGTATAGAACAGGCTGTTGTGTTTCCTGAGAAGTTTCTAAAAGAAGAAGAATTGGCTAAAATAAAACTGGACGCATATAATTCTGGGAGTTCATTAACTTCATATATGAAAGTCATTGCTGTAATGGCAAGGGATCGTTATTTTGAGGAGAAAGGGATTAATGTTACTGATGTAGACATATATGATCCTAATATTCCTAGTGGATAATAAATTTGCATGCTATATAGTTATCATAAGTATTTTGCCCCGTCTCTCTGATTCGAGGCTTTTCTTTTGCCCATCTCATTTATAATTAGTATATTTGTATACAGACGTGGATGTCTGTTGCATCATCTCTCTACGGAAAAATTGCTAGTTTTCGAGATCGAGAGAAGATAATACGTTATTAATTCCAAAAATTAGCCTCGACTAAGTGTAGTCGGGGCTTTTTTTGCACCAATCATGCTATAATTCATCGTGTTTAAAATATGTATTAATAGTTTAATTTAACTTATTTATTAAAGTCAAAAAGTTCTACTACTGTAGATATATGTAAGTTTACACAACTTTTAAATTAAATGTTATGGCTAAGAGAATTGGATATATTGAAAAAGATGGAGTAATATTCGTATCTGTCAAAGATGTATTTGAATACTTGCGTGAAATGGAGGTAATTACCACGGATCAGTTGGAATGGCAATACCGGTGGAATTTTGAACAGGATATCATTAAACGTATGTATGCTTGTTATAGGAGTGGTGGTCGTACAAATGCCGATGTTCCTTGGATAATGGATGGAGAATTTTATTGTCACTGGTTGCGTTTCGAATATACCGACTTCGTGAAAGCAATAAAAGTTTTGCGAAATGAGAAGGAAATTAAGAAGCTAGCAATATTAATTGACTTTCATGACTTTGCACGTAGTAAGCTGTTTGTGAAGCGTAAATTTGCACTAAAATAATGATTGTAAAAAGAGGTAGCCGAATAAGCTACCTCTATATACTACAATTAATATTTATTATTTGGTTTATATCGGTTGTATAGTGTCCGGAGAGCTGTTCTTGTTTTAACCTCCATTCTCTTCCGTTTCCTTGCACTGCCAGTTTGATGCGTTGACCGTGATCACCGTTGATCTTGTCTACGATTTGCATGAGCTTATTGTGCTTCTCACGGTCTACGGAATCAAATAGTCCAAGCTGTGCGCCTTCCGTTATTTCAGTGATGATAACGCCTGCCTTTTTATATTGATATCCTTGCATGAATATTGTCTTAAATCCAGATAGCGCATAATGTACTATCTCTTGAGTGTCGTTTGTTGGCACCGGAAGATGTATTACTGTATTCTTCCAGTATTGCGGTAAATCTTCTCGGAAGTTATTCGTGTGAATGAATACTATGAGAGACATGGCATAAGACTTCTGTTTACGAAGTTTTTTTGCACAGGTGGAAGCGTGTGTTGCTATTGCTTCGGCCATTGTGTTAATATCGGTTAGCATTTTGCCAAATGAGCGTGAAGTACAAATTTGTTTCTTTGCCGGTGGGGCTGATTCCATATCAATACATGAGATACCGCATAGTTCCTTCCAAGTACGTTCACCGACTACTGTCATGTTCTTGCGCACCCATGAACTGGAAAGCTGAGTAAAGTCATAGGCTGTTTTCACTCCTTGTTTTTCCAACTTTGCAGCTTGCCGACGTCCGATTCCCCATACATCGCTAATGTCAGTAAGTTGTAAAGCCTTGATTCTTTTTTCTTCTGTATCAATAATACATATACGATTGTAGGCCGGATATTTCTTCGCGAACTTATTAGCGACTTTTGCAAGTGTTTTAGTTGAAGCAATACCGAGACTTACCGGTATGCCAGTACCACGTGTTACTTGATTGACAATTTTTGCTCCGAGAGATTGAATCTCTTGAATGCCGACTAGATTGACGAATGCTTCATCAATTGAATAAACTTCCAGTTCGGGAGCTAAATCTGCCAATATTGACATTACACGTCCGGACATATCTCCATATAAAGTGTAGTTCGACGAGAATACTGTAACTTGATTGCTACTGACAAGGTCTTTAATTTGATATGCAGGGACACCCATTTTGATCCCTAATGCCTTGGCTTCATTACTTCTTGCAATGACACATCCGTCGTTGTTGGATAGTACAACGACAGGCTTTCCGTTTAGAGCCGGATTGAATACCCGTTCGCAGGAAGCATAAAAGTTATTGCAATCTATTAGTCCGAACATTATCTTTTCCTCCGATTCTTTTTGATTGTAAATGTAACGATTCCCCAGATCATGAAGTCATTCTCCTTGGTTACTTTTATCAGTGGATAATCCGGATTGGAAGGGACCAGCCAGATAGCTTCCGGCTCCAGTCTTACTCTTTTGACGGTGAACTCACCATCGATAAAGCATACTGCCAAATCATCATCCATCAGTTCTAATGACTTGTCGATGACCAGTATGTCACCTTCTTCTATTCCTTCGTCTCTCATCGAGTCTCCCGTCACACGTCCGTAGAACGTAGACGCCGGATGACGGATCAGTTCTTTGTTCAAGTCAATCGCCTGTTCCATATAGTCCTGAGCAGGAGAGGGGAAGCCGGCCTTTATTCCTTCATCGGCAAATTGCAACGGAAGGCTGCTGGATATGTCTATCTTATGTATTTCTATTTGCTTTTTCATAACTAATTCTTTTCCTATAAACAAAATTGTTTGGTATTTGCTCATAGGTAATAGTTTATTAGTTATAGATAGTTTTTTCCCAGTCATCCAAAATAGTCATTTCCCATTTTGGAATATCGGGTTCAATATAGCTAATAGATACACCATATACGGAGAAACTTTTTCCAATGAAATCGCTTACGGCTTCATCTTCTCCTTTCTGAATACGGGCAGTCATAAATATATGCATTTCCTCCCAGCAGGTTGGGGCGATAAATAACGATTGTATTGGCTTGCCTTTAATAGGGCTACCAATAGCTGTATCTTTTATGCGTTCTAATAAAGAAATAGCTTCGTCAAATGTCATATCATTAATTTTGCAACAAAGATAAAAAAAGATTTAGTTATTTATTACTTATCCCTTCATCAACATTATGTCCGCCCTCATCTCTAGAAATTCGGTATATTTCTCTGGGCTGTTGGTATAGTCAATGACTCTATTAATTGCAATTTCTGCTTGCTTCTGTTTGACGCGTGTGTAATATCTGATAATCCCTTTACTTTTATCAGAATGCCCAAGACAATAGTCAATAACTCCATCTGGGATACCTAGTTCTGAAGCAAACTGTGCGAATGTTTTGCGTGCGGAATAAAAACAGAGTGTTTGTTCGATTTCTAAATATTCTTTTAGATTTCTCATGCAAAGATTGATATATCTTTGTAGGTTGGGGTAGGAATAAGAATATCCTAGATCCAGTACCCCCTTTTTGTTTATGTATTTATTTATAATAGCTTTTGCTTCATTGTGTATCGGAATTGTTATAACTGTTTTTCCAGTTTTTGCGTTTAATGTCTTGCTTCTTTCAAATGAGAGAACATCACCTGATAAGTTAACGGTTAATAGATCCTTTAAGTTTATTCCGCATAAATAAAAAGAGAGTAGTAACATGTCTTTTCCAAGATTCATTCTTTTGCCTTCTACTTCTGTATTGCGTATTTTCCGAAATTCCTTTATTGTCAAATCGCATTCTTTAGGATCGGCAGTCGGAATTTTAGTGTAGGCAAAGGGATGTACATCCTGTTTGAGAATACCGGCTTTTATTAGTTCGTTAATTCTAGCTTTCAAGTGAGTTAACCTCAGTCCTATATTTCCGTTAGCATAACCTTTCTTTGTCATCCATTTCTTAAAATGCTCAATTAGCAGAGTGTTGATTGCGGGAATGGGGATATCTCCTTCAGCATTGGAAAATACTCGAATTGTTTCTTCGTTCATTTTTGCGTAGCTTTCTCTGCCTTCTTCCCTAATCTCATTAATCCTTTTCTTCCAAAATTCCAAAAATGAAATATGAGATGGGCGTTCTTTTGACGTTATGATTTGTTTTATTTGGAGTGCTGAGAAATATTCAATGTCTTCAATGGAATCGAATTTTTCTTTGTATTGTGAGTATACAAATTCTAATCTCTTATTCATAACGTTTGCGTCCTTACGGTAGGCTACCTTGCCGTTATCAAATTCTGAGATGTCATCTAACAGAAATTCTGTTTTGATGTAAGTACGGTCTTTTTTCTGGGAGATGCAGACTAAGATGGGTAGTCTGCCATCATGTTCCTTAATGGAACTTAAAACTGTTAATCTGATTGTTGCCATAGTCGAATAATCAAAACACAATTCTACTATACAATTTTGTGCAAATATATATGCAGATTTATGTTTTTTTTATTCAGAACTGAATTTTTAGAAAAGAAAAACGCTGATTAAATATATGATAATCAGCGTTTTATTCAAGAGCCGCTAGCCAGACTTGAACTGGCGACCTACGCGTTACGAATGCGTTGCTCTACCAACTGAGCTATAGCGGCGGTTTGTTTCTCGTTTACGGCGTGCAAAATTACAGCTTTATTTGAGAAAACAAAAGGATTCTGAATATTTTTTGAGCTTTAATTTAAAATCTTCCTTTACCATAACTCTTTGCATAAAGTAACGGTAGTTTAACTTTCGAACATTCTGCTGCGTGCCAGCATACACGCGCCTACAATACCTGCTTTATCCTTCAATTTGGATGTAATGATGGCAGAGTCTTTGTTGACCAGATTGAGTGAATACTTACGTACCGCTGTTTTGATGGGTTGGGTGATATAATCTCCCGTTAAAGATAAAGTTCCGCCTATAATGACCAGTTCCGGATTGAAGATATTGATTAATCCTGCAATTTGTTTTCCCAGCTTTTGCCCTATTTCTTCAACAATTTCAATACAAAGCAGATCTTCCTTGTTGACGGCTGTGATGATTTCGTCAAGCGTGATGGGGTCTTCTTCACCGGATATTCGGGTGGAAAGAATAGAGCTTTCTCCGCTTTTAATACGCTCCAAAAGAATGCGATGAAGGGCAGAGCCGGATGCTTCTGTTTCCAGACACCCTTTTTTGCCGCAATGGCAGATGATTTCATTGTCGTATGCATTGACGTGACCGAACTCTCCCGAGAAACCGGATTTTCCTGTGTAGACTTTGCCGTCGATAATAATTCCGATGCCGACTCCCCAGCTGACGTTGACGAAAATAATATCTTTTTCTCCTTTTACACACCCTTGCATATATTCTCCGTAAGTCATGGCACGGGTGTCGTTGTCAATGGTTACTTTATGACCCAGCTTTTCCGACAGGACATCCGCCAACGGGCGTTCCTCAAAATTGAACTGGCTGAAACTATATCCGGATTCCGGATTTACCCGTCCCGATACATTTACATTGATATTTAAAATCTTCTCCTTATTAATAGGAAGTTTTTTGATGAAGTTGAGAATGAGTTTGCACAACTCGTTCATCCCTTCTATCGAATTCTCAAATTTATAGGGGATATTCATTTTTAACTCTACCATATCACCTTTAAAATTGATCAGTCCGATATTGACTGCAAATCTTTTGATGTCTACACCTATAAAATAACCGGATTCCGGATTCAATCCATAGAGATTCGGGTGGCGTCCACCGCTGGTTTCCAGTTTTCCGTAATCATTGATATATCCGTCCTCACACATTTCACCGATAAATTTGGTGACTGTGGGCACGCTTAGATCTAGTTCTTTTGAAAGATCGGGAATAGTGGAACTACCATTATATATATAATGTGTAATGATCCTCTTTTTAACGAGGGCATTTTTAGAGCCCATTTCTATTTCTTTCAAGAATTGTTGGTTCATACGTCTCTTATATTTTGTAATATCTACAAAGATAATTAATTTTTTTATTAACTAATAAGGTTCTTGACGAAAAAATTAGAATTGAATCTGAGATGATGCTGTGCTGATTCCTTATAGAAAGTGAATTCTCTCATTGATAGTTATTTGAAATCTTCTTATATAATAAGGTAATAAGGGTACTGGTATCTGAATAGCTTCATATTTATAGTCTTATTAATGAATAAAGAAGCGAAAATCAACTTTATTAATAAAATATTTTATTATCTATTGTTTATTTAATAAATATGGCTATATTTGTACCGTGATATTAATTAAGATGTACCGTAACCAAATCGTATTATGATGAAAAACTTATTCCAAATACTCTGTGGGCTGTTTCTGGTAGTATCATACTCTTCTTGTATGCACTCAGAGGAAGATAAGGTAGATGTACTTATTATAGGTGGAGGTGCCAGTGGTGTAACATCCGGCATCCAGTCTGCTCGTATGGGAGCCAATACACTGATTCTCGAAGAAAGCACCTGGTTGGGTGGGATGCTGACTTCTGCCGGTGTGAGTGCTGTGGATGGAAATTACAGATTGCCTGCCGGACTTTGGGGAGAATTTAAGAATAGATTGTCTGATTATTATGGCGGGCTGGATTCTTTGAAGACGGGTTGGGTAAGTAACGTATTGTTTGAACCGTCAGTTGGAAATAAGATTCTTCACGAAATGGTAGCGGCGGAAAATAATCTAAAAGTCTGGAAACAGGCTTGCCTTGAAGAAGTAAAAAGGACGGGAGATGAGTGGGTCGCTAAAGTGAAGGTGGAAGGACAAGGTGTGAAAACGGTTCGGGCGAAGGTCATGATTGATGCCACCGAACTGGGTGATGTGGCAAAAATTTGTGGAGTGAAGTACGATATTGGTATGGAAAGCAGAGATGACACGCACGAGGATATTGCTCCAGAAAAGAAGAATAATATTGTGCAGGATATTACTTATGTTGCCATATTAAAAGATTATGGTAAGGATGTGACTATTCCGGAACCTGAAGGATACGATCCTAAAGAATTTGCCTGTGCCTGTGCCAGTCCGGTATGCATAACTCCTAAAGAGCCGGATCGCGTCTGGTCTAAAGATATGATGATTACCTACGGGCGGTTGCCGAATCATAAATATATGATTAATTGGCCGATAGAAGGTAATGATTATTATATTAATCTGATTGAAATGACTCCGGAAGAACGCGTGAAAGCATTGGAATATGCGAAACATTATACGATGTGTTTTGTTTACTTCCTGCAACATGAACTGGGGTATAATACACTTGGATTGGCGGATGATGAATATCCGACAGAGGATAAGTTACCTTTTATCCCTTATCATAGAGAGTCCAGAAGAATTCACGGATTAGTCCGCTTTAACTTGAATCATGCACTCAATCCATATACACAGGATGAAAAGCTGTACCGTACTTGTATTGCTGTGGGTGATTATCCGGTAGATCATCACCATACCCGCTATCATGGTTATGAAGAGTTGCCTAATCTGTATTTTCATCCGATCCCTTCGTATGGGTTGCCGTTAGGTACATTGATTCCTCAGGAGGTAGACGGGCTGATTGTTGCAGAGAAATCTATTTCCGTATCGAATATTATGAATGGAACGACTCGTTTGCAACCGGTTGTACTGCAGATCGGTCAGGCGGCAGGAGCTTTGGCTGCACTTGCTGTGAAGAATAATCAGAAGATAAGTGATGTTTCCGTTCGTGATGTTCAGAATGCTATTTTGGATGCTAAAGGATATTTGCTTCCTTATCTGGATGTCCCTGTCTCGGATGTGAAGTTTGCTTCTTATCAGCGGATTGGTTCTACGGGGATTCTCAAAGGAGTCGGTAAGAATGTGGACTGGTCCAATCAGACTTGGTTGAGAGCGGATACGGTATTGCTGGCGTCAGAACTGGATGGTCTGTTTGAAGTGTATCCGGCTGCCAAAGATGAATTCAAAAAAACAGGAGCGGATAAATTAAGTATTGAGGAGGCAGTTCAACTTGTTCAGAAGATAGCAGAAACGGAAAAACTACATACTACTGTTGATCCGCAAGCGCTTTGGAAAGCATACGGAATGCAAGAACCGGATTTGAAACGGAATATTTTGAGAGGGGAGATGGCTGTAATGATTGATCAGGTATTGGATCCTTTCAATAAAAAACAGATCGATATCACTGGTAAGTATATTCAATAGGTTAACATATATCCAAGTAAAAACAAAAAATTAAAACTATGGAAACTAATAATCGTAGAGATTTCTTAAAGAAGGCAGCTTTGGCCGGAGCTTCTGCTTTGGTTGCCCCTTCATTATTTGCAGCTGACGGAGAGGGGAGAGGGGAACTCTCCCCGAAGATCAAGGCTGGCGATTTGGAAAGCAAATTGATTGTTCCCAAAAATAATGGCTTAAAAATTACAGGAACTTTTTTGGATGAAATATCTCATGATATTCCTCATCAGAACTGGGGTGAGAAAGAATGGGATCTGGATTTTCAGCATATGAAAAGAATCGGTATCGATACAGTGATTATGATTCGTTCCGGTTATCGTAAGTTTATGACTTACCCTTCACCCTATTTGCTGAAAAAAGGATGCTATATGCCGTCAGTTGATTTGGTAGATATGTATTTACGTCTGGCGGAAAAGTATAACATGAAATTTTATTTTGGTTTGTATGATTCAGGACGGTATTGGGATACAGGTGATTTAAGTTGGGAGATTGAGGATAACAAGTATGTGATTGATGAGGTTTGGAAGATGTACGGAGAGAAGTATAAAAGTTTTGGAGGCTGGTACATCAGCGGCGAGATTAGTCGCGCCACGAAAGGGGCTATTGATGCTTTCCGTGCTATGGGAAAGCAATGTAAAGATGTATCGAACGGACTCCCGACTTTTATCTCTCCGTGGATTGATGGCAAAAAGGCTATTATGGGAACAGGGAAACTGACAAGAGAAGATGCGGTTTCTGTACAACAACACGAAAAAGAATGGAATGAAATTTTTGATGGAATTCATGAAGTGGTAGATGCTTGTGCTTTTCAGGATGGACATATCGATTATGATGAGTTGGATGCGTTCTTTACTGTAAATAAAAAATTAGCAGATAAGTATGGTATGCAATGCTGGACCAACGCCGAGTCTTTTGACCGTGATATGCCTATCCGTTTTCTACCCATTAAATTTGATAAGCTCCGGATGAAGCTGGAAGCTGCCAAACGTGCAGGGTATGATAAGGCTATTACTTTCGAATTTTCTCATTTTATGAGTCCTCAATCTGCCTACTTGCAGGCCGGACATTTATATGATAGATACAGAGAATATTTTGAAATTAAATGAGTGATATGAAGTCTACAATTAACTTTGGCTATCTTATTTTCCTTTCTGTTGTAGCAGCTTTGGGAGGATTTTTGTTCGGATATGATACTGCTGTTATATCCGGAACAATCGCTCAGGTTACTCAACTTTTTCAACTGGATACGTTGCAACAGGGGTGGTATGTGGGATGTGCTTTAATAGGTTCTATCGTCGGTGTTCTTTTTGCCGGTATCCTGAGTGATAAGCTGGGACGAAAAATGACGATGATTATTTCAGCGACTCTGTTTTCTACATCGGCTTTAGGTTGTGCGATCTCCGCAGACTTCACCCAATTGGTAGTCTATCGTATTATTGGTGGAGTTGGTATTGGTGTTGTGTCGATTGTTTCTCCTTTGTATATATCTGAAGTGGCTGTGGCACAATATAGAGGGCGTTTGGTATCTTTATATCAATTGGCTGTGACAGTTGGATTTTTAGGAGCTTATTTGATTAACTATCAATTGCTGGCTTATGCTGAAAGTGGTAATCAGTTAAGTATGGACTGGTTGAATAAGATATTTGTTACTGAAGTCTGGCGAGGAATGTTGGGAATGGAAACATTGCCGGCTGTGTTATTCTTCATCATTATCTTCTTTATTCCGGAGAGTCCTCGTTGGCTGATCGTAAGAGGTAAAGAAGAAAAAGCTGTCAATATATTAGAAAGGATATATAATTCGGTTTCAGAGGCTGCAGGTCAATTAAAAGAAACGAAATCTGTATTGACGTCTGAAACAAAATCTGAATGGGCTATGTTAATGAAACCCGGAATTTTTAAAGCGGTCATCATTGGTGTATGCATTGCTATTTTGGGACAGTTCATGGGTGTGAATGCTGTACTTTATTATGGCCCTTCCATTTTCGAAAACGCAGGACTTTCAGGAGGAGATTCTTTGTTTTACCAAGTTCTCGTAGGACTAGTCAACACTCTGACCACCGTTCTTGCTCTTGTGATCATTGACAGGGTCGGCCGCAAGCAACTGGTCTATTACGGAGTTTCGGGGATGGTTGTCTCCCTCCTGCTGATCGGCATTTACTTCCTCTTCGGTGATTCCTGGGGAGTCTCCAGCCTCTTCCTGCTCGTTTTCTTCCTGTTCTATGTATTCTGCTGTGCCGTCTCCATCTGTGCCGTGGTGTTCGTGCTCCTTTCGGAGATGTACCCCACCAAGGTGCGCGGACTGGCGATGTCCATTGCAGGATTCGCCCTGTGGATAGGAACGTACCTGATCGGACAGCTAACCCCCTGGATGCTCCAGAATCTCACCCCCGCCGGAACATTCTTCCTGTTCGCAGTCATGTGCGTGCCGTATATGCTCATCGTATGGAAACTCGTGCCGGAGACCACAGGAAAGTCACTGGAAGAGATTGAAAGATACTGGACCCGGTCGGAACAGTAGAAGAAAGAAAGAGACCTTAATAACAGTAAACTAACAACAACTGAGAAGTATAGAGAAGCCGCAGGCGGTTTTCTGCATGGCCATTCAAGAAACGTTTCCCGCCTTCGGTGTACCCTATACCTATCTATAATAAAAACAATATTATGGATTTTAAGAAACTAGCGAATCAGTACCGGGATGAATTGTTGGACAATGTCCTTCCATTCTGGCTCGAGCACTCCCAGGACGGTGAATACGGCGGTTATTTCAGCTGCCTGGACCGTGAAGGGAAGGTTTTCGATACGGATAAGTTCATCTGGTTGCAGGGACGTGAGGTGTGGATGTTCTCCATGCTTTACAACAAAGTGGAAAAACGACAGGAATGGCTGGATTGTGCCGTTCAGGGTGGTGAATTCTTAAAAAAATACGGACATGACGGGAATTATAACTGGTACTTTTCACTCGACCGTTCGGGTAGACCACTGGTAGAACCATACAATATTTTCTCATATACTTTCGCCACGATGGCCTTCGGACAGCTGAGTCTTGCAACTGGTAGTCAGGAATATGCGGACATAGCAAAGAAGACTTTTGAGATCATCCTTTCCAAGGTTGATAATCCGAAAGGCAAGTGGAACAAGCTTCATCCGGGTACTCGTAATCTGAAGAACTTCGCCCTCCCGATGATCCTCTGTAATCTGGCTTTGGAGATCGAACATCTTCTGGATCCCGGCTATCTGGAACAGACGATGGAAACCTGTATCCATGAAGTGATGGATGTCTTTTATCGTCCGGAGCTGGGGGGCATCATTGTTGAGAATGTCGATATGGACGGTAATCTGGTGGATTGCTTCGAAGGTCGTCAGGTGACTCCCGGTCATGCTATCGAAGCGATGTGGTTTATCATGGATCTGGGCAAAAGGCTGAACCGACCGGAGCTCATACAACAAGCAATGTTAACCACCTTAACAATGCTTGATTACGGTTGGGACAAGCAATGTGGCGGCATCTATTACTTTATGGACCGTAACGGTTGTCCTCCCCAGCAATTGGAGTGGGATCAGAAACTTTGGTGGGTGCACATTGAATCTTTGATTTCATTATTGAAAGGTTATCAGCTGACCGGAGATAAAAGATGTCTGGAATGGTTTGAGAAGGTACATGACTACACATGGACACACTTCAAAGATCCGGAATATCCGGAATGGTTCGGTTATCTGAATCGGCAGGGAGAAGTATTGCTGCCACTCAAAGGTGGGAAATGGAAAGGCTGCTTCCATGTACCAAGAGGATTATTTCAATGCTGGAAAACACTGGAAACTATTTATTAAAAATAAAACACTATGTTAAAAAATCGAATTATTGGCATATTCCTGTTGCTTCTTCTGTTGGCTTCGTGCCGGCAGAAAGAAGAAGTGATATGCTATGGAACTCCTACTAATGACTTGATGAAGTTGCTGGATGAGGAAGGATATCAACTTCGTATCTATCCATCGGTGCATGAAGCGTTACAGAAAGCCCCAAAACAGGCGGGCGTATTATTATTGAGTAAATCCTATCCTAGGGAAGGGGTGAAGCTTGATGAAGCTGACCAGAAAATAATCAAAGAAAAATCACTGCGAGTATTTATGGAGTTTCCACAATGCGTAGGAACTACTGAATGGGTGACAACCGATACTTTGGAATTGGAACGTATTGTGGTATGTGATTCATTGAATTCACTACTTCCCTCCATGAGTTTACTATCGTTTCAACGCTGTATTATGAAGCAGACCCCAAATCCGGTTGCTAATCCCTTGTTAGTAGCTGCAAAAGTGGCAGGCTTCAACGAGGCGGTTTATGGACTGAAAGATACGCCCACTCAACCGATACTGTATTTTCATAATGACCGACTTCTCCTTTCAGCCACTTGTATGAGTAATTTTGCTGAGAGCCGTTACTTACCGGAACAACGGGTAAAGGCATTGTTCGAATATATTTTTCAATGGTTGTTAAATAAAGAGACATTCACTTTTTCTACCTGGGTTTCTTATATTCGTCCGACTTATACAGCTACTGATATGTTGCCGAAAGATGCAGGAATGAATAGCATTAAAAGAGGAGTAGAATGGTTCTACAATGGACATTTCTTGGTGCATTCCGATTGGAAGCATGATTGGGCTGATAAATATATGGGTAATGGTGTTGCCCCAGTAGGACCTGAACTCCCACGCAACTTTAAAGATGGTGACGGTTCATTAGGTATTTTGGAAGGACATATGTCTGGTATTAAATATGACGGTACACAGATGTATCGTTACTGGATGCGTGATGATGTTCAAGGAGAAGCTTCGTTCGCTTTTGCAGCTGCCGGTACACTATTGGATAATTCACAATATACAAAGGTAGCTGCCAATTTACTCGACTATTCATTCACAGAATATAGAGATTCAGTACGCAATGATCCAAAATCCCCATCATATGGTCTGTTAGGATGGGCTTATACACATAAAGGCACTTATTATGGCGATGATAATGCCCGTTCATTATTAGGTTCTATCGCTTCATCAGCATTGATGAATAACCCTAAATGGGATAAGCAAATTGTTGAGGGCATTGTAGGTAATTTCCGTACTACGGGATTAAATGGATTTAGAGGACAAAATATTCTTGAGCCCGATTTACAGAAACGCGGCTGGAAATCATACTATAATGCTGACCTGGTAAATCTGCATGCTCACTTTGAGGCTTGGAACTGGGCTTGCTATCTTTGGCTTTATAACCAAACACATTATCAGCCGCTGCTTGAACGTGTGAAACGTGGAATAACTATGATGATGGAAGGATATCCGGAACAGTGGTCGTGGACTAACGGAATTCAACAAGAACGTGCCCGTATGATTCTGCCGCTAGCATGGCTCTATCGGGTGGAGCCAACAGAGGAACACTTGGATTGGCTGCATTTTATGACAAATGAACTGCTTAGAAATCAAGTGCCTTGTGGAGGTATTCGTGAAGAACTGGGTGATGAGTCGAAAAGTCTTTTTGGACGTACTCCTTCCAATGCGGAATATGGCAACAACGAAGCACCACTAATTTTTGACAATGGCGATCCGGTTGCTGATATGCTTTATACAACAAACTTTGCCTTTGTGGGCCTGTGTGAAGCTGCTAAGGCAACTCAGGATACTACTTACATAAAGGCTGTAAATCAAATGCGCGATTTTTTGATTCGTATTCAAGTACGTAGTGATAAATTCAAGAACGTAGATGGTGCATGGTTCAGGGCTTTCAATTATGAAGATTGGAATTATTGGGCTTCGAATGCGGATGCCGGATGGGGTGCATGGAGTACTTTAACTGGTTGGATTCAGAGTTGGATTGTGGGTACACAGTTTGTTCTTGAAGAAGATTCATCATTATGGGATATTGTTAACCAAAAAGATGTTTCTACTGTTGCCAGTGAGGTAATTGAGGAAATGATAACACACCAACTTTAAACTAAGATATATACATATTATTAATAAACTTCTAACTTATGAAACACAAAGCTATGCAAAAAGGTCGTTTTTGTTCTATGAGAATATTATTCTTCTCATTAACAATACTTTTTGTATGCGCATCGAATAGTTATGCGCAAAGTACAGTCAATGGAGTCGTCATAGATGCGACAGGTTTGCCTTTACCCGGAGTCAGTGTGACCGTAAAGGGGAGCGCAACGGGCACAACTACTGATCTTAATGGTCATTTTACCTTGAATGCACCCAGGTCTGCTACATTAGTGCTATCATATATAGGTATGATAACACAAGAGGTAAAAGTTAACAGCCGTTCTATGATCAATGTTACCCTCCAAGAAGACATTAATAGTCTCGACGAGGTGGTAGTAGTTGGTTATGGTACTCAGAAAAAGATCCATCTCACAGGATCAATATCTTCGGTATCTTCTAAAGAATTATTGAAGTCAACAACAAGCAACGTTTCGCAAGCCTTGGTCGGCAAGTTGCCGGGATTGATATCTCAACAAGCCACCGGAGCCCCGGGAGCTGATGATGTTTCATTGTTGGTTCGTGGACATTCCACATATAATGGAGGTGACGGCCCCCTTATTCTGGTAGATGGTGTAGAACGCAGCATGGCGTATATCAATCCCAATGAAGTGGAATCAGTTACTATATTAAAAGATGCTGCCTCGTGTGCTGTGTATGGAATGAAAGCTGCTGCAGGTGTAATATTGGTCACTACCAAACGAGGAACAGAGGGCAAAACTACCATTAATTATAAAGGGTCGCTCACTTTGTCACATGCTACTACACTGCCCAAGTTTATGAATGGTACACACTATATGCAGTGGTATAACTATGCTCGCCGCATGGATGGTGAGAAAGTCTACTTTACCGATGAAGAAATTGCCATGACTACCAATGGAGATCCTACCGATGGCTTTGAAAATACCGATTGGCAGGAACCTATTTATCGTACTACTTTAATGCATCAGCACAATCTTTCTATCAGTGGTGGTAACGAGAAAACCCGTTACTTCCTCAGTGGTGGATTTATGAAACAGAATGGCTTCATTAAAGGTTTTGAGCTGGAACGTGGCAACTTCCGTTCGAATATCGATACGCAAGTAACCAAAGATATCAGCGTGTCACTTAACGTGGCCGGTAAAATTAACGACTATTATCAGCCAGGTGGCGACAGTTATGAGAATCAAACGACGAATAATGTGGTGGGGGTATTGCTTTATGCCGCTCCGTTTGTTCCACTCGAATATGAAGGGATGCCGGCATCTGGTTATCGTGGCGCTTCCAATCCTGATTATGCAGCCGGACATTCGGGCTATAGTAAAACGCGCACCATGCGTCTGGAGACATCAGCCAAGATAGAATACTCTTTCCCCTTCCTCAAAGGTTTGAAAGCTGGTATGTTTGTGGGTTGGGACTGGCAAGATCGCGATTCACGTAGCTTCAAATACTCTTACGAATTGATGCTTTATAAACCCGAGTCCAAGAAATATGTACGTCAGTATGCTTCTAATCTGCAGCCAACAGGGGGGATGTCAGTCGGTGACGAGAAAGAACAGCAAGTAGTATTACGCCCTTCTATCTCATACAACCAAAAATTTGGTTTACATGATGTAGGTGCACTATTCCTTTATGAACAAACTGAGCGTAAAGGAAATACGCTGACAGGCTATCGCTCCGATTTCGCACTTCTTGATATTGACGAGTTACCTTTTGGCTCTACTATTCATCCCACCGATGGTAACTTCTCCAGCAGCATCCGCCAAGGATATGCCGGTTATGTTGGTCGTTTCAACTATGCTTATAATGACCGTTATTTGGCTGAATTTACTTTCCGGTACGATGGATCTTATCACTTTAAAGAGGGTAATCGCTGGGGATTCTTCCCATCAGCTTCATTGGGCTGGGTTGCTTCTGAAGAAGATTTTTTCAAAGAACTCTTTCCTCAAGTGGAACGCTTCAAGTTAAGAGCCTCTTTCGGTATCTTAGGTAGCGACAATGTTGATCCTTTTCTCTATCGCAAACAGTACGCATGGTCCAAAAACAGTACGGTTTTCGGTACCACTCCACAAGCGGTGAATACTCTGTATAATAAAGTATCTTACCCGATGGAGAATCTTACTTGGGAGAAATGTCGTTCTATCAACGTTGGTTTCGAACTTTCGGCATGGAATGGTCTTTTGGGCATTGAGTTCGATGTTTTCTACAAATATACTTACGATATCCTTCGTTCCATTGGTGGTGTATATCCTCCTTCGCTGGGAGGCCATTATCCGAGTATTGAAAACAGTGGTACATTTGATAACCGTGGATTCGAGATTACAGTAAAACACCGTAATCACATTGGCAAATTCAATTACAGCCTGAATGGTAACCTTTCGTTTGCCCGCAATAAAATACTGCGTATGACGCAGGCTGACAATACTAAACCTTGGCAGAACCGTTTGGGGACATCGGTAGGGTCCATTTGGGGGTTGAAATCGTTAGGTCTGTATCAGACACAAGCCGAGATTGACGCAGCTCCGTTACCCATCAGCGAAACTCCCCGATTGGGTGACATCCGTTACCTTGATTATAATGGCGATGGACTCATTAGCTGGGACGATGAGGTGAAGATTGCACGCCCTACCACGCCTGAGATGATGTTCTCGTTGATGGCCGACGCCAACTGGAAAGGGTTCGACCTCTCTGTTCAGTTGCAAGGTGCTGCCTTGTGCGACAAGTTGCTTTGTGGCGAATGGAATAACGGTGCACGTGACCAGACTCCACTTACGCGCCCTTTCTATGCCGGATGGGATAACGCGCCTTATTACTTGGTAGAGAATAGCTGGCGTCCTGACAATACCAATGCTGAATATCCGCGTCTCAGCACAGTGGCTTATGCTAATAATGCGCAGGTATCTGACTTCTGGAAGCGTAATGGTGCTTACGTACGCCTCAAGAATGTGACTTTGGGATACACCTTGCCACAGTCATGGGTAAAGAAATCCGGTATTAGCAATCTTCGCTTGTTTGCCAGCGGCTACAACCTTTTTACTCTCACCGAGTTTAAGTACCTCGACCCAGAGTCGGCCAATGTCATTCAAGGTTACTATCCGCAGCAACGCACCTTTACGTTTGGTGTAGACGTAACGTTCTAAACCCTATGTACAACATCTAATAAAATAAATTAGCATGAAAACAAAAAATATATTACTAGGATTGGCTCTGTCGGCCCTCACATTGCAATCGTGTAATGTGCTCGATATCGATCCTACTGACACCTATAGTGAATCTACAGCCTATGCTTCTATCAAGAACCTAGATCTTTATGTCAAAAGTTTCTATGGCGTGTTTTATAGCAATGCCGATATCAATGTGGGTGGTAATCTGGCCATGGACGATGGGGTGAGTGACCTCATTAAATATTCTTGGTTCAATGTAGCTGAGGGCAGCGTGAATAAACTTTTTTATTACGACAATATGATGAGTCCTGATGGTAATTATCGTTCTAATTGGGATGGCATGTACGAGCAGATTCGCCGGTTTAATGAGTATTTTTACGATGTTCATAGTGGCTTTGCTGATAAATTGGATTCCGATCAGTTAGCCATTCGAACAGCCGAAGTTCGTTTTATGCGTGCTTTTGCTTATCAAGAGCTGGTATTGCGTCATGGCGGCGTAATCCTTCGCATCAACGAAGACCGGGTGGATGATCATAACCAGCGCGCACAAGCTCGTTCGTCAGAAGATGATTGTTGGACTTTTATCCTTGACGAATATGAAAAAGCAGCCCAAGTGCTACCGGAAGAATGGACAGGATCGGAGGTAGGCCGCCTTACAAAGGGGGCTGCTTATGGCATGAAAGCCCGTGCCGCTCTCTATGCCAAGCGTTGGCAGGATGCTGTTAATGCAGCATTAGAGGTAGAAAAGCTGGAGAAAAAAGGTGTATATCAACTTCTTTCAGGGACTTCTAAGGACAGTTATATGCAAATTTTCAATACTGTGAATAATAAGGAGCTAATTTTGCCTGTCTATTTTCAACAGAAAACTAAACAACACATGTTTAATCATTTCTTCTGCCCACCCTATGACACAGAAAAAGCAGGCTTGCAACCTGGTACGTTGGGTGCAGCCGCTACGCCTACCGATGAGTATGCTTCTGCATTTGATATCAAGGTGGGGCAGGAATGGGAATCGTTTGATTGGACTCATTTGAATGAATATTCCGAAGGACCATGGGGAAACCGCGACCCACGTTTCTATGCTTCTATTCTCTACAATGGTGCTAATTGGACAGGACGTCAACTTGAGCTTTACGTAGGTGGTAAAGACGGATACATGGATTTCTCTACATCGGCAAGTCAGGATTATGTGCGCACTAGTACCACCGGTTATATCTTCCGTAAATTTATGGATGAAAGCGACAATATCAACTACGTAGACATTGAAAGTACATCCTACTGGATTGAGATGCGTTATGCCGAGATTGTTCTTATCCTTTCCGAGGCCTATGCCCGTTTGGATAAATTTAAGGAAGCTTACGACTATCTCAACAAGATTCGTACTCGTGTGGGATTGCCTATTTTAGCTCAGCAGTCTACCTGGGACAATTATCTTGAAGATCTCTCGAAGGAACGTGTATGTGAACTGGGACTCGAAGGACATCGTTGGTATGATCTTGTTCGTTGGGATATTGCTCAAAAGATACTCAATGGGCAACGACTGCATGGTATCAAAATTGAAAAAACCGGTTCAAGCTTTCTTTATACCCGTGTAGAATGTGACACGCAGGATCGTAAGTTCCCTAAGAAATATAATATTTTCCCGATACCTTCCAGCGAGCTTCGAAATAACATAATGTGTGAGCAAACTCCTAGTTGGAAATAATTATGGTTACCATCTAAATAAGTAGATAATATGAAACTAAAACATATCATAAATGGCTTTTTGGCTTTCTCGCTCTGCCTGGCGGGATGTGTTGACCCTGACGATTTGGTGAGAACCGAAAGTGAAATCACCGATCAACTCATCATTACCGGACGATTTGCAGGTAATGAGAACACTGAGTATGAAACCGTTATCGATCGTGCCAACGGTACTGCTGTAGTACAGACTCCCTACTATATCTCAGATACAGAACCTATTCAAGGAGATATTACCCGTATGCGACTCAAAGCTACACTTCCTGTGGGTGCCCGTTTTGATCCCCCTTTGTCGGGTATTCACAATTTGAAAGAAGGATTCTCTTCTACCTTAATTGAAGCCGATGGTTCCAAGAAGAACTACACTTTTACAGCTATTTATAAAAAGTCGGAACGTGCCAATATCATTAAGGTCGAACTAGCCAATGTACGTGCTCAGATTGTAGTGGCTGATCCTGTTGAAGAGGGTAAAAAAGGACAAATTATTATCTATAAGACCTCGTCAAGTATCGACGGAGAGTTGCAAAATGCACTTATCACCATTGCTCCATGGGCGACTATTGAATCGGATGCTTACGATCCCGTGACAAAAATCCTCGATTTGAGTGTGATGCCTACCGTTACTATCACTGCACAGGATGGTGTGAAGAAAACGGTATACGAAACAGTGTACAAAACTCCTGAGTTTGTGGAATATGGCGTGGGTTATGTGGCCGGGCTCTTTGGTTTCCAGACTTTGAAAGAAAATTCGCATGGTTTTGAAGTGGGTGCCAATCGTACTATGGCTGTAGTAGATGATTATCTCATACTTAGTAATAGCAATAATTTCGTCAATATGCCGGTGTTTAACCGATATAACGGCAAGTTGCTTGATCAGGTGAAGGTGAATGTGACCGGTATACCATCTAATCGCATCATACGTGCTATTACCTCCGATGATAATGGACACATGGTAGCCATGGCTTACGTGAGTACCCGTGCAGGAAGCTATGCCACTCCTTATACGGATGTTAATGTATGGGTATGGAAAAATGGTATAGAGAACACTCCCACATTGATACTTGATAAACCTTTCAGTGATCCAGTTTTCGATCAGGCACCTATGGGAGTTAACTGGAACTATAATATTGATATGGGTAGTTCTATTCACATCACAGGTGACATTACTAGTGGAAAAGCTGTACTCACCACTACGTCTCCTTTCTCATATCGCATGGTATTTATCAGCTTTGTCGATGGCATAATGAGCGGCAAGGCGCATGTGGAATTTGCTAATGTGAGTGGTGCACGTGTAGAAGACTATACGAAGATTCTTACAACTAATACGGAGAAACCTTTCAGCTACATATCTACACCAGCCAATGAAACTAATATGGTGATTTGTGCTCCTGTTGGTGATAGTGCAGACAGAGCTTTTGCTTTTACTGTTCCCGATTCACATTATTGGGGTTGGCAAGGATTCACTAAAGGTATCGATTATGTTGATTTTAACGGCGCGAGATTGTTGGCTGTTCAGAATGGTTCAGGTTCCTTCAATGGAGCACAACGCCTTTATGTGGCTGACATCACCAAGAATCCCAATGCTAATTCTATGAGTGATGGCTTCATCTTTGATTCACAGCAAGGCAATACAATAGGAAATGCAGATGTGCCAGGCGGCGTACCGGGTTCAGGTTACACAGCTACGGGATATACCTCTCCTTGGGCGTTCGATGGAGTGAGCAGTGTGCTTGGTGAGAATATTCCTTGTACAGGTGATGTAATTTTTGCCAAAAGTCAGGACGGACTGGCCGTACAGGTATATATGCTTACTACCGATCATGGCTTGATAGCTTTCGAACTCACAAAGTTCAAAGGCCTGTAAACGGTACCTAATGTTATTTTTAATACCATTTTAAACGATATTCAAACGACTATTTAAACATCATAAAACAATGAATAAGAAACGTATGAAAAAGATTGTTCTTACTTTTGTATCACTACTGATGGGAGGTTTATGCTCAGTATTGGTAGCTTGTTCCGATGAGGAACACACCGTTCCTGTTTTTCCAGAAGACGGCAGTGGAGAAATTGAAATTAAGCCCGACCAAAAATACGATTGGGAAACCAACCGTCAGTCAATCTTGGCTAATACCGATATGGTACTTTTTTACTCGGGTGGTGACCAACGCCCCATTTGGACGCAGGAACGTGCTCAACCCTATATTACTTATGTAGACGAGCAAAACACTTCACACTGGTTCTTTGATAGCTTCCTCATGCTTGAAATCCTCAATACTTCCGACAATTGGCAAACGGTAAGAGAGTATACCAAGGGGATGCGCTATGAATCAGCCACCAAGGCTGAGTGGATGAAACTCATCGATTGTTATTTCAATTCAGAAACTGGTATTGCAGCTATCGAAGCCGGTGTAAAGAAAGCAATGACTACTATGGGGGCGCCTGCGTACAAACGCCAAGTAATAATTGGCATTCCTGAGCCTATTGACGTACAGAATGAATTGGTGTCAGGTTCGTCGAGTGTATATTGGGGTGAGATTGATAATATGTCGCTCGACTTCTCCAAACCTGCCGACCGTGTGAAGGCTTGTAAGTGGTTCATCGATCAAGTACGTGCCCGTTTCAGCGAGAAGGGGTATCAATATGTCGACTTAGCCGGATTCTATTGGATTGCCGAGGATGCTTCACATACCGGAAATATCATTACCCCCATTGCCAACTATCTGAACGAACTGAAATATAGTTTCAACTGGATTCCGTTTTTCAATTCCGATGGTCACGAGTCTTGGAAAGAACTGGGATTTCACTATGCTTACTACCAGCCCAACTACTATTTTGATGATAAAATACCTCTTACACGTCTTGATGAAGCCTGCAAAGAAGCTTTGCGTTGCAATATGCAGATGGAGATGGAGTTCGAGGACGATGTGTTGGCAGCTCACGGCAAAGCTTACCGTTTGGAAAACTATATGGCAAAATTCAAGGAGTATGGTGTATGGGAAAAATGCCGCTTGGCTTACTATCAGAGTAATAACGCATTGCTTACCTTGAAGTACTCTAGTGAACCGGCTGACGTGGCTCTTTATCATAAGTTCTGCAAGTTTGTTATAGAACGCCCTATCCGTGATTCACATTAACAAGTAAATTTCACATTTGCAATCGAGGGTGTCCGAAGAAGGACACCCTTAAAATTCTTATAAAAAAAGATTTTCCTCGCATTTGAATAGACGATATGCTTATGAACAATAAATACTTTTATCTTATACTACTTTTTTTTATGGTGAGTTGCCAAAGAAATCAAGATCCGGCTACAAATACACTTAGTGAAATGTGCGAACGTTTGTTTCCTCAACATGCTCACTCTTTCCAATTTCAACTTCTGACTGATTCTGTAGATATAGACCGCTTTACACTTGAGTCTGACAATGGGAAGATTCTGATTAAAGGAAACAACCGGAATTCATTGGCCGTAGGACTAAACCATTATTTGAAGTATTACTGTCAGGCACATGTCTCTTGGTATGCTTCGGATAGTGTAGTAATGCCTGCTCAACTACCTGAAGTAGAAGCTCCCGTTATTTTACGTTCAAAGTGTAAGAATCGTTTCTTTCTTAATTATTGCACCTTTGGCTACTCTATGCCCTATTGGAAATGGAGTGATTGGGAACGACTTATTGACTGGATGGCTCTGAATGGAGTAACCATGCCGTTGGCTATCACCGGTCAAGAGTCTATATGGTATAAAGTATGGACGGAGATGGGACTGTCTGATGAGGAGGTTCGTACTTATTTTACAGGTCCGGCTCACCTTCCCTGGCATCGTATGTCAAACGTAGATTATTGGCAAAGTCCGTTACCTCAATCATGGTTGGCAGACCAAGAAAAACTACAGAAATTAATTCTTGAACGTGAACGGGCTTTTGATATGACTCCCATTCTACCAGCTTTTGCAGGACATGTTCCCGCTGAACTAAAAGAACTTTATCCGGAAGCTAAAATCTACACAATGAGTCAATGGGGAGGATACGATGAAAAGTATCGTAGTCACTTCATTGATCCCATGGATTCGCTTTATTCAGTCATTCAACGTCGTTTTTTAGAGGAACAGACAAAAGTGTATGGCACCAACCACATTTATGGTATCGATCCTTTCAACGAAGTAGACTCACCCAACTGGAACGAGGAGTTTTTGTCCAATGTATCTGATAAAATTTATAAATCGATCCAAGGTGTGGATTCCGCTGCTCAATGGTTACAGATGACGTGGATGTTTTATCATGCCAAAGAGAAATGGACTCAACCCCGTATCAAATCCTTTTTAAATGCTGTTCCCCAAGATAAACTGATTTTACTTGATTATTATTGTGATTATACAGAAATATGGCGTGATACAGAGCAGTACTACGGGAAACCTTATATTTGGTGTTATTTAGGAAATTTTGGTGGAAACACCTTTTTAGCTGGTGACCTGAATGATGTAGATTTTAAAATTGATCGACTTTTCAAAGAAGGAGGCGATAACGTATATGGTTTGGGAGTGACGCTTGAAGGTCTTGATGTAAATCCTTTAATGTATGAATTCGTTTTTGAACATGCATGGGAAAATTCAATACCTGCCCACCAGTGGGTTGCAAATTGGGCCCAATGCAGAGGGGGGAATGTAGATAATCATATTGTTAAAGCATGGAAACAACTATATGAGAAGATCTATACCTCAGCAGCCCTTTGCGGACAAGCAGTATTGATGAATGCTCGTCCACAGTTAGAAGGGGTAGAAGGATGGAACACACTTCCCGGGTACGATTATAAAAATATCGATTTGTGGAAAATCTGGAAGGAGTTGCTGAAAGCTGAAGGAGTATATCATTCTGAATATCATTTTGATGTAATTAATGTGGGAAGGCAAGTTTTAGGTAATCTTTTTGCTGACTATCGTGATAAGTTTACCGATTGCTATCGGAAAAAAGATTTGGAAGGAACTAAGGTGTGGGGACAGCGTATGGACCAACTTTTGCTTGATGTAGATCGATTGCTCTGCTGCAGTCCTGTTTTCTCAATAGGCAAATGGATAAAAGATGCCAGAGATTTTGCAATGAATGAACAAGAACAAAAATATTATGAAGAAAATGCACGGTGCATTCTTACTGTGTGGGGACAGAAAAATACCCAGCTTAACGATTATGCCAATAGAGGATGGGGAGGATTGACACGTACATTCTACAGAGAACGCTGGAAACGTTTCACAGAAGAAGTAATTGCCGCTATGACCAGGCATAAAAAATTTGATGAAGAGAAATTTCATCAGGATATTACACAGTTTGAGTATGAATGGACATTGAAAAATGAAGATTTTCCAATCACTTCTGAAGAAAATCCAATATCTTTGGCTAAAGAACTGATATTGAAATATGATGATGACTTCCGCTCATTATATCCGTAATTGTTAACTAACTTTTCGTAACTATGAAATTTATAATTAAAAATATTCTGATCATATGCTTATTTTGTTGTGTCTCTTCATTGAATGCACAGCATACATTTCCATACAAAAATCCATTACTTCCCACTGAAGAACGGGTAAACGATCTGTTGAACCGTATGACGTTACAGGAAAAAATAGCTCAAATCAGCCATTTGCAATCGTGGGATGTATTTGACGGACAAAAGCTCAATACCGCCAAGTTAGCAAAGATGTGTGGTGATAAAGGGTATGGCTTTTTCGAAGGCTTTCCACTCACGGCAGCGCAATGCAGGAAGAACTTCCGCATTATTCAAACCTATTTATTGGAGCAGACACGTCTGGGTATTCCGGGTTTTTCGGTAGCGGAGTCACTTCATGGAGTGGTGCATGAAGGTTCTACTATCTATCCGCAAAATATAGCTATAGGCAGTACATTTAATCCTGCATTGGCTTATGAAATGACAAAGCATATTGCAGGTGAACTTAATACAATCGGGGTAAAACAAGTGTTAGCTCCTTGTATAGATGTAGCTCGTGAGTTACGTTGGGGCAGAGTGGAAGAATCATTTAGTGAGGACCCCTTCCTTTGTGCTCGTATGGCTGTAGCAGAGGTTAAAGGATATATGGATCATGGCATTTCACCAATGGCAAAGCATTACGGACCACACGGTAATCCATTGGGCGGATTAAATTTGGCATCAGTGGAGTGTGGCATTCGTGATTTATTTGATGTCTATCTGAAACCTTTTGAAGCCATACTGGCTGAAACCGATATTCTAGCAGTTATGTCAAGCTACAATGCCTGGAACCGCGAACCCAATTCAGCTTCAAAATTCATGCTAACTGATATTTTACGTGACCGTTTTGGCTTCCGGGGCTATGTTTACTCTGATTGGGGAGTTATTGATATGTTGAAAAACTTTCACGAAACAGCTGGTGATGATTTTGAGGCTGCCAGTCAAGTACTTACGGCCGGTTTGGATGTTGAAGCATCGAGTCTCTGTTTCAAATCGCTTGAGAGTAAAGTGCTGGCTGGTGAGTTTGATGTACGCTATATCGATCGAGCGGTGAAACGTGTGTTACGTGCTAAATTTGAATTAGGTTTGTTTGAAGACCCTTATCTTGAGAAAAATTCATATCGCTGGCCGTTACGTGCCAAAGAATGTGTTTCACTTTCACGTCAGATTGCTGATGAATCGACAGTACTTTTGAAAAATGAAGGTAATTTGCTTCCATTGGATATAACGAAACTTCAGTCGGTGGCAGTAATTGGTCCTAATGCAGACTGTGTGCAATTTGGTGATTATACATGGAGTAAAAACAAGGAAGATGGTATCACACCGTTACAAGGCATCTATCGTTTGGCAGGCAAAAAGGTAAAAGTGAACTATGCCCAAGGCTGTTCTATCGCTTCGTTGGATCAATCAGGCATTGAAGAAGCTGTATGTGCGGCTCAACAGAGTGATGTTGCATTACTGTTTGTTGGCAGTTCAAGCACCGCTTTTGTACGCCACAGTAGTGCCCCTTCTACTAGTGGAGAGGGAATTGATCTAAGTGGTGTTGAATTGACTGGTGCTCAAGAGGAACTGATTAAAGCGGTCTGTGCAACGGGTAAACCGGTAGTCCTAGTATTGGTAACCGGTAAACCGTATGCTATACCTTTCGCTAAAAAAAATGTCCCGGCTATTTTAGTTCAATGGTATGCCGGAGAACAAGCAGGTAATTCCATTGCCGATATTCTCTTTGGTAAAGTAAATCCATCAGGGAAAATTAGTTTTTCCTTTCCTCAAAGCTCCGGTCACCTTCCCGCTTTTTACAATCATTTGACCACCGACAAGGGATTTTATAAAGAGCCCGGAACTTATGAAACACCGGGACGAGATTATGTATTTTCTTCTCCGAACCCTCTTTGGGCTTTTGGTCATGGATTGAGTTATACTACATTTGATCTGGTTTCAGCAATTGCCGATAAAACTCACTATCAGGCTCATGACACCATAGCTGTAAAAGTAAAGATTGCAAACTGTGGGGAAGTTGCTGGCAAAGAAGTCGTTCAACTTTACGTACGTGATGTTGTCAGTACTGTTATGACACCGTTAAAGCAGCTGAAAGCTTTTGAAAAGATAAGTTTGAACCCGGCTGAAACGAAAGAGATCACATTGAAAGTCCCCGTACACGAACTCTACCTGACCGATAATATCGGTAATCGCTACTTGGAACCCGGGACTTTTGAGATAAAAGTGGGCACTGCATCAGATCGCATAGCCCATCGTATTTCTATCGAAGTAGGGAGTGAACTTGAGAAGACTCCTGTAGTTGATTCTCCTCAAATCATTAAAGTCACGCCAAGTGGTGAGTTTATTACTGTACAGGGATTTGTACGTGATGCACAAGCCACTCCGGTAGCTTATGTCACGGTTCGTGCCATTTCATCCGGTCAGGAGACTCAAACTGATGAAAAGGGATTCTATTCTATCAACCTTCGGACTGATGATTCCATAGCTTTTGTCAAAGCAAGATTCATCACTCAACAAATGGAGGTAAAAGGACGCAAAAATATTAATATCAGATTAGTGAAGTAAAGAACTTTAATTATAGATACTATGTCATTTTCAGTTTATAGGAAGATAGCAAACTTTATTTTATTACTTATGACAAGTAATCTGTCAGCTCAGGTAACCTACTATGATGCAGCTGAATTCCAACTATTGGGAAAGGCTACCGCTGCTACCACAGAGCGGTATGTACGTTTGCCCGATTCATTGGAACATATTTCTCGTTTACCGTTGTGGCAACTAAGTCGGAACTCATCGGGTATGGCAGTGCGTTTCCGAAGCAATTCGACTCAAGTTGCAGTAAAATGGGAATCATTGGTTAACTTCCATATGGATCATATGACTGATGTAGCAGTGAAAGGACTTGACCTCTAATGTCTGGAAGGAAAGAACTGGTACTTTGTGAATAGTGCTCGTCCCACGGGAAAAAGTACGGAATCTAGCCTCATTAGCGGTATGGAAGCTAAAGAACGGGAGTTTATGATTTATTTACCGCTATACGACGGACTGGTTTCTTTGTCGATTGGAATCGATGCTGACGCCAGTATCAATCAGCCCTCGAAGGAAAGTCCTATACGTGAAAAACCTGTAGTATTTTATGGAACCAGCATTCTTCAAGGCGGATGTGCCTCCCGTCCAGGCATGGCTCACACCAATATTATCTCACGCCGTTTGAATCGGGAATGTATCAATCTCGGGTTTAGTGGCAATGCTTTTCTTGATCTTGGAGTAGCTCAAGTGATGGCTGGAGTAGATGCCGGTGTTTTCGTGCTTGATTTTGTACCTAATGTCACGGTTGAGCAGATGAATGAGCGAATGGAGAAGTTTTACCGTATACTTCGTGACAGGCATCCTCATACACCTGTCATCTTTATTGAAGATCCACAGTTCATGGACTCCTACTACAATAACGCCAATGCCCGGAAAATTAAGACTTTGAATGACACCTTACGTCGTATATTTAATGAGTTGAAAAAAGGAAAAGAGAAAAATATATACTATATATCCTCAAAGATGATGCTTGGAAGCGATCGTGAGGCAACAGTAGATGGCATTCATTTTACCGATGTGGGTATGATGCGTTATGCTGATCTGGTGACTCCAGTGATTAAAAAGCTACTTAAAAAATAGTGGTTTTATGGCTCATTCACTATTAACTTTGTCTGACAACGAACTAGTAATGCGCATTATTATGATCCTTGCATCAAAGCTATAGATACGAGGTATCATGGTATTATTTGAGAAATCGATAATCAATATGACTGTCTTATGTTGAATAGAATGTCTTTATGCTATTTTTTCTTCACTTTCGATAACGGATGCTTTTGATAAATAGATGAAACTAGAGCGAGAAACTACTAAGATATAGAATTTATATACAGAATTGTGCATAAAATAGCTGTTGTTTGCATATAAATTACCGTATTATTCGTTCAAAACATAAGGTTGATTGTTGTGAAACATAAGAATGATTGTAATGAAACATAAGGTTGGTTTTAAAGGAACGTCCCATTGGTTTAAAAGAAACGCTTAGTGCGTTTAAAAGGAACGTATTTTAGCCCTGAAATAGGGGGTATTTCATTTATTAGACCCAGTTTTAGGCTAAAAGTTACTAATCAGAATGATGCAAAGTACCATAAAAAATTAAGATGTATTACAGGATAGTGTGAGAAATAACGTAAAAAGAACATATACATGGCTATATCTGCAACAAAATGATTTCTTATAATGGCAAATCTCTGCCATTTTATCCTCTATTCTGTACAGTGGATGAAAATACGCCCGACAGAGAATTTATAATTATCAAAATGACAAAATGCCATTTTGATAATTATATGATAAGTCTTAATAAAGAGATTCCTTCTTTAATGACCATCCCGTGATAGTTGATTGCCGAGCACTCCCTTTCTCTTTCCTCTGCAACAGAAGAACAGCCGCACCTTGCATTCACCGAGCATCACGTCCACCGACACATAGTGGCAGCAGAACAGTCTACTTATATCACAGATTTAAAGCCCTGTAACTTGCTGATTATGGCCTTTGCCGTGAGTTCACCCCACTTATAGGTGATATATTTGGTATTACCCATCTTTGCTATCCCTAACAGGTGAAACTTCTTATGGCTGTTGTATACAAAATCGACAAGTCCCGAACAAGTGAACCAACTGTCAACAAGCAGATATTCAAAAGGGATCTTTGCTTTGATGGCGCACCTGGCCATTTTAATTAAGATACAAAAATAGGAAGTCCAAATTCTTAGAAAAAGATGGATTTGTTCAGACGCTTATGTAAAAAATATGTCTTGAATATTGGATAAATATTCAATCAAGTTCTCCAAAACAATTTTAATTTTGAAAAAATCATAGCCAATGAAACCGCTATACTTGTTATTATAACACCACGTAAAAAACCTAACCAAGCATTTTCATTGAACAGATCCAAATATTTAGTCAAACCCAACAAATTAATTATAGGCATAACCAGCATATTCACAGCTACATAAGCAATCATCGGATTTTTACCAGCCAGTACTAAAGGTTTAATCCATTTTCCGAGATAATATACATCCCCCATAATCGTAAAAGCCAATAACGTAAAAAATGCTAAACCAGAAGTTACAAAATAATAGCTATACGTTGCATAATCTTTACGAATACCACCTTCATAAGCTTCAAAGAGCAGACCAAGCATCAGTAAATAAGTTCCTGCAACAAACAAATTCCGCCAACAACAACCGTCTCCCTTTTGAGTTTTTAATAAAGACCACAATATAACCAGCAATACAATTGTCAAAAACAGATTAAGCAAAAGGCTACGCGTATACAAACCATACAGATTCACAACAACCAAGGCAATAGATACCAAAAGAATCCATAGTGTACGACGATTATTCAGCGAATCTATCCGATCCCAATCGGTCCGCTTTCTAATCCAAACTTTTAAATACTCCCCTGCTATCGTACCAGGAATCACAATAAAAAGATATTTCAAAAAATTAAATTGAAACATCCAAGGGCAAGGAGAATAATTCATCACGATTTGTTGCCAGGATCTTTCTGTAGTACTTCCCAAAAAAATAGCCATTAAAAAAGGTAATATACCAATTCTAAACCACTTATTTCGGCATGTAAACAAATACGCCAAAGATCCCCAAAGGGCCATATTGGCCAACACTAAGATGATAATATCACTACATGCCAAGTCAAAACTTCTGCCATCAGTGTAAGGAACCGTCAATAACATCACTATACCAGCTCCATACCCCATTACCTCAACTAAAGCTTTGCCCCAAGTCGGAAGTTGTAATGGTATTCTCACGAACATAGGAAACATCAATACAAAAGCACTGATAGATAAAAGCCAAGAGGTAGTATCTTGAGGAGATGAAGTAGACCATGGATATAAATGCTGAATAAATATTGCAAAAAAAGTCAATCGAATTCCCCGAAGTACACACTCACCTATTACTTTCCAAAGATTCTCACCCTTTTCTATCTTTCCCCCAACGGAAAAAGGAATAGCAGCTCCCATGGCAAACAAAAAAAACGGAAAGACCAAATCAACCCATGTAATTCCATACAACTGAGGATCAAAAGTATAATTTGAACGTGGCCCCATTTGAGCATGATACATCCACCCAGGAAGCACACCAGAAGCTATTGTTCCAGATAATACCATCGTTACAATGGCATAACCACGAAAAACATCCAAAGAAATTGCTCGTTTCATAGACTAATACAATGTTTTTATAATACAACTAAATAAATTACTCTCATTTAATCACGCGTTTCAATATCGGATAAAGCACATCTGCATACCTCATCATACCTAAGTCAGTAAAATGAATGGCATCAACCGTTCCTTCCCGATCTTCTCCAATCATCTTTTCAGAAGATACATAAAATATATGCTTTTCTTTTTTAGCTCTCAATGTCTCAAAAATTTCACGAAGCGTTGCATTCAATTTCGATAAAATTTCAGCCCCTCTTTGGTCATAATGCGTACTAGTAAAGATAGGATCTTCCACAAAAATAATCGGAGTATAAGGATGCTTATTACGAATGATACGATAGAATTGCTCCATCCGTTCTTCCATTTGTTCTACCGTTACGTTCGGAACGAAATCAAGTACATAAGCACCGGCATCTACAGCTGCCATAACCTCTGCTACTTCCAAATCTAAAAAAGCATTTCCACTAAAGCCTAAATTTATAAATTCGCGATTTAAACGACGAGACAGGATATTAGTATGGGCCATTCCCGGACGAGAAGCACAGCCTCCTTGCAAAATACTGGTACCATACATCACCACCGGTTTCTCCCGACAGGGTAAATCCAATTGAGGTTGCTCAATCACCGACAGACTATCCACTCCTATCGCCAAATAAGAAATGCCATCATAAAGAGATAAGTTCACCATGTATTCGCGCATCTCCGGTGTCATACATCCTACCACCAAACTCTCTGTCAGTTTCAATTGCGGACGGGCACTGTTGATAAATCGCCAGCACTTTGCTTTTTCATCCCAACAGTAAAGATCCAGTCCCCGTACACCTACATCGGGCATGTGATCCATATGAAAGTTATTCAAACTTTCCCACTTCAATGCGATTTGTGTTGAGTTACTGCGAAAACGCACTGACATCCCTGCTGAGTTACGACTTAAATACCATAAGGGCTCTCTACATACCGACTGTAAAGAATCGGGCAAACGAACATAACGTTCTGCAGTAGCCTCCGTTGCTTTGCCGAATAAAGGAAAACGAGCGGCATCATGATAAACAATCTGTGCATCGGCATAAAACACACAATACAAACACAAAAAGAGTAATAAAAACCAATTCTTCTTCATAGTAAAAAGAGAATGCACCCCATATGCATGCTATGTGATGCATCTTTAAATTATAGGGTTAATAAATTATCTGGCAATTTCAAAAGGCACACGAATCGAAACACCGGCCTTCATCAATTCGTTCACATTAGGAAGTACGCGTTTCTTAAACGATTCCCAACTGCGGTTTTCCATTTGGGTCCACCCCGCTTCTGCCAAAGCAAAAGCACGTGGAAAAGACATATAAGTAGCACGGTTGATATCGATAATGGCTTCACCCCACAAAGCACCCATCACACCCCAGATGTGTTGCTGTTTGCTCAAAGGACGACCATACCCAGGATCCAACCGGTAAGCACGTTCCAATGTTGTCATCGGCATACCCCAGTTGTTATATTCAGGAAGATCACCCTTATATTGAGGATAGTCATAATAACAGTATTCGCCCGGAGCCATAATCACATTGTGTCCTCTCTCTGCAGAAAGATCTAAACCTGTAGGAGTCATACCGCCACGCCAGCTTACCAACACGACATCTTTCGGATAAGGGAACAAGTAATCATCAGCAGGGGGATATTCATTGTTCAATTCAAACCACAAAATAGGTTTCTTACCATATTTACGAACGGAAGCCAAGATGTTTTCGAAGAAAGGAATCATCAACTGAACCGGTTCGGTATAGTTTTTCTTCTTCATCAAAAGACGGCACAAATCACATTTTGCCCAGTTTTTAGGAATGTCGGCCTCATCGCCACCCAAGTGCATCAACGGAGATTTAAACATACCCGCTACTTCACGAATGATGTCATCCATCATCACATATACTTCTTCATTACCAGCACAGAGCATCATATGTCCTGTCTTGCCAATAAACTTTTCGGCTTCACGCTGATGGATACAAGCCATATCAGGATACTTAGCCAATAAAGATACAGTGTGACCCGGTACGTCAATTTCGGGTACCACCTGTACATGACGTTGTTCTGCATATTCCACCAGTTCCTGAATATCCTGTTTGGTATAGAAACGGTTACCTGCCAATTTAGGATAGGTTTCAATCCAGATACTCCAACCTTGGTCGTCGGACAGATGAAGCTGCAACACATTGAATTTATATTTCACCATCTGGTCAATATAGAATTTAAGCTCATTGACCGGAAGGAAATTACGAGCCGGGTCGAGCATCAACGCACGGTAACCAAAACGAGGGCAGTCGTCGATTTCAATGGCAGAGATAGCTTGTTGCTTCGTAGCACATACATCACCAGCCAACACCTGATCCAAGGTCATCAATCCATAGAACACAGCTGCTGCCGAAGCCCCTTTAATTTCCAGTCTTTTATTATTCACGCTCAATTTGTAATGGTCGTTTTTTTTCAATGACTTATCAATCAACAAACGAATTTGCGCATCTGCACTTGTCTGGGTCTGCTCTACCTTCAAACCGAATCTCTTTTGAAACAGAGAAGCCACTGTTTTCAACTCAAATTGCAGACTGTCCACTTGAATATAACAAGCCACTTTATCGCCTTGCAACACCAACGGTGCTTTTGAACTCGTTGCAACCTTGTTGGGCATCGGAATCAATGCCGAAAGGTTGTCTTGTGCATAAGCATGGCTAGAGAATACCAAACAAATACACCATAAAATCTGTAAAATTCGTCTATTCATAAATGTAAAATTAAATTAATTATTCATTCTTACTTCAGTACAGTCGCAAAACCACCGTTACGAACCATCTTCACTTTCAATGTTTCTGCTTTGGATACTGTTTTTACTTCTTTCTTATAATCCAAAGCCTGCAAGCCTGCGTTCAATCCATCGGTAAACAACGTCATTTCATACAAACGGTTAGGATTCAGAAAATCGAGTCCGACTTCAATTTCCTTTCCTTTCTCAGCTGTAATACCTCCGATGAACCATTGATCACCTTTCCGCTTAGCGACCACCAAGTATTCGCCCAGTGAAGCTGCCAATATCTTGGTTTCATCCCAGGTAACCGGTACACTGGTTATGAAATTAGTACATTCCTTCTCTTTTAAATAGAAAGTAGGATTATCTGCTAACATCTGGAAACCACTTTCAAATACCACATACAAGGCCATCTGATAAGCACGAGTACCTACAGAAGTATTATTCGGATAATGATGTACAAAATATTCCGGCTGCATGGAAAGCATAGCTCCCGGAGTGTAATCCATCGGGCCCACCGCATTTCTTATAAACGGATGATACAAGCTATTGGCTGGAGTACAGAATTCGCCTTGCTCCATACCTAACACGCCTTCGTATGACAAAACATTGGGATACTTATATTCCAATCCCGCCGGTTTGAATGAGCCGTGAAAATTCACCAACAAATGATGCTTAGCAGCCTCTTGCGCCACCCGTTCGTAATAATTCACCATCCATTGGTCGCTATGATCCATAAAGTCAATCTTCACACCAGCTACTCCCCACTTCTCATACTCCTTGAAAAGATCAAAATTCTTTTCCACAGTTGTCCAAGGCAACCACAATAAGATGCCTACGTTATTTTCTTTTCCATAAGCTATGAGATCATGCATATCCAAAGCTTCAAGCGATTCATACGGATTGGTTGTAGACTTTGCCCAACCTTCGTCGAACAACACATAAGGAATGCGACAAGAAGAAGCAAAATCAATATAATACTTATATGTTTCCTGATTTCTGCCCACTACAAAATCGACGTGATAAGGAGAAGTGTGATGCCACCACTCCCAAATAACCTGTCCCGGACGAATCCAAGAGGTATCTTCCATTGTAGTCTGTGTTGCCAAACGACAAGTAAACGTATTTTCCACCAAATCACTATCTTCACGAGCCACTACAACGTAACGCCAAGGGAACGTGCGTTTGGCTTGAGTTTCGGCAATATAATCTGCCTCTCGAACCACGTTGACACTGCGATCACTGATAGGTTTTGTTTCCAACGGATAACGGGGGAACAAAGCAGAAACGCCTTTGCCTTCGTTCGCTTTTAAAAACATACAAGGATAATCGTACAAATCGGATTCAGAGAATAACAGTTTGACTCCTTTTTTCGTATCAACCAATAAAGGAAGCAATGCAAACTTAGAACCATCCTTCCACTCTTTCATAGCTACATGTGAATAGGGCTCTTCATAAGGAGTTTTGAAACCGACCGGCTGCTGTAAATGCAACACAGCCTCCTCCGGCAAATAAAAATCGGCCGTTTCATTATATACTAAAGTCTTTTTTCCGTCACCGTTGGTCACAAAGCGATAGGCCATACCGTCATCATAAGCTCGGAATTCAATAGCTAAATTGCCTTTCAGATTCAATCGTAACGCATTATAATGGTTCGCAACAGAGACAAACTTTAAAGGTACTACCGGAGTAATAATTTCATTGACTGAAGAACGCTTTACAGAGCGGGCCACCGGTTTGAAAGGTTGCTGTTGCAAACAAAGCCCCATATTCAAAGCACCAAACAACGATTGACCGTCATAAAAAACCTCCATTCCTAATCCATCGGAAACCGTCAGAGCTACCTTCAATTTTCCATCCGGTGACACCACCTCATAATTACCCGCATAGAGGCAAACTTGCCAACACGCCAATAGTAGAAAGCCCATTAGTTTTCTCATTTTCATTTTTTATTAGAGGTTCTACGATTAAATTCTTTCACAAATGCCTTTTTCACTAAATCAAAGTTCAAAGGTTCTACCAATGAAGCATCTTCGTCCTCCAACAAAAATGCTTTACCCGGTATCATACGCGGATATCCTTTTTCATCAGGACCACCAAAGGAATCACACGAGCGATAAGCCTTCAACAGTTCTGCAAAAGTACCCTTATGCACCTGTTTCACTTCCTTCCATTGAATTTGTAACGTAGTAAAGTCCGGTGAGAGAACAATACAGTTGTCTTCTACATGCGATTCAGAAGCATCCGTCTTGAACGATTTCAGTTCCTTGAAATAAGGAATACGGAAACGGACAGAACGAGGTTGGTATTCATTGTATAACGGAGAATAAGTCAGTGTGGCTCCATTCTTCGTGAAATCCAAACGAGAAGTAATCCAACCAAATTCAGACGGTGCATTTACCATAGCCAAATGCTCACCGACTGTAGCCCATGCCGGTGATACAACCGGATAAATATATAAATCACGTTCTGAAGCATTTTCAATATGGCCACCATACTCATGCAACATAAAGTTGCGAATCAGGAAAGCGGTCTTGGCAGCTGCCCAAGCATGAGGAGAAGGACAACGAGGATCCACCAATCGGTCTTTCCAGGGGAAGATCATATTTTCAAAACCTTCATGGGTGGAACCGGCATGCAAAATCAAGTGATAGAAGTCAATCAATGCCTGGCGAGAATCCCCTGCTACCATATACTGTTCAATCAGATTAGCTGTGATATATTGATGTAAAAATTCCCCGTGACGATACGTCATAATACCCTCGGCATAATTCTTACGAATGTGTTTCAATGTAGATTGTACATACGTATGTTTCGGTTGGAACAATTCTGTAGGATAAGCCAACAACATATTCTCCCAATCACAATTGGTACGGTATTCATCCAAACCGGAACTAGTCTGTTTGCCCGTCTTGAAATCATACAATCCCGTCGGTACATATCCATCCGACTGCACACTTGCTTCAATCGCTTTCAAGATGTTGGAGGAATACTGTTTTTCCAACGCTTTCCAATCAGCCAACACATCAGTACGTCCCAGTTCCTGTGCCAATCGGATAGAATAACGGAGACCTAAAATGGCCCATAGGTTCGTACTGGTATAGTGCCCTTCAATCATTTCATTGTCATAGGGATGAGCCGGTGGCAACAAACCATATTTATTAACAGAAATCTCCCGGCGAAGATAATCGACAGCTTTTACAATGCTTGGAAATAAATCGGTCAGCAAGGCTCTATCTTGTGTAAACAGATAATACATGGAAGCCAAATAAAGGATGTGGCCATGTGCAGTCGGAATCTTCGTTCCAAACGACAACGACTTATCCAAATACATTCCATTGGGTTCCTGAAAACGAATCGCATTTTCCAATATCATTTTAGCGTATTCCTTACATCCGTTCGTCATATAAGCCAAAGCCATATGAGGTCCGGAAGTCAAGAAGAAACGAGGATAAGGCAAACCGTCTGTCTGTAGGACAGAGCCATCGGCCACCGTACGGGTAGCCAAAAGCAAATGTACCATGGAAGCCCGTTGTGCGTCTTCAATGCGTTCTTCCGGAATTTCAAAATGAGTATTACCTACTACCTGTTGTTTCCAGAAAGCAATCGTTGAAGACAATTGAGTTTCATAATCGGCCGCCAATACTTGATTCACCACCTTGGCATCTCCTACGGGTACAGCAGGAAGTTTAAAGAAATAATCTACCGACTGACCCGGTTGCAATTCTTTCTGATAATGCATGAGAGCCGTACGGGTAGCCGGAGTCAGTTGAACTGACCCCGCTGAATAAGGTTGAACATAACTCTTTCCCTCTACTGCTTCTACCTTTGTGCAAGAAGGATCAAACCAGCATAACAGTTTACCGTCTCGATATACCGCAGACTCTTTCACTTCATACACATTGGAAGAAGCAAATCCTTGCAATTCGACAAAACGAGAATCATCCAATTTACCCCGTAAAGAAGCCACCAAACGGGCTTCTTGTGCAGATGAAGTATTATTCTTAACCGAAATTTTCACAAAATTGAGACAGTTGGAAATACCCTCTTGCGTAGCCGGAGCTCCAAACATCTGGATGATATAATCCAAACCATCTTCCTTCCAGGTGTCTCCCACTACAGGAATCCATCCTTCTAAAAACGTTTTTTGACGAAGCAACAAAGGAGCTGCTTTTGAACCTGCAGCAAAATTTAATTCGATATACCCTGTATAAAGTGCTCCATCATACGTCACTTCTGTCACTTGGGGATTATAAGGCATACCCAAAACAGTGGTCGACTTCTTCAGATAACACCATTCTTTAGCAGGATCATCTTTCAATTCTTGCGCCATTAGGGTTGGAGTTCCTAACCCTAAAAATGCTAAACCAATACAAATGTTTTTTTTTCTCATTCGATTTATAGTTTATTACATGTATACATTTTATTCACCCTTTACAATCTGTATGCTAATTTGCTTACGCGATTGGATATCCTGTTTCTGAGTTACATAACCCACCTTCGAAAAGAGTAACCGCTCGTCTTCATGTGCCAGAATAATATAATTTCCATTTTTATCAGTAGAGATTTCATTTTGTGAAAAAGAAGATTGTATCCGTACCCCATGCACTGGAGTGCCCTGCACATCACGTACACAACCTTTAATTTCAATGATCTTACCATTCACCTGTCGCATTTCTTGCGCCATAGACTCCGATGTATTGGATGAAACTAATGCCGGTTCTCCTACTTCTACCCGAATTCGACTGGTAATACTTTCAGAAGAACTTCCCACCTGTAATTCAAATGTGCCTGGTTCCAAGAATCTCTTTCCCTGATTATCAGTCAGGAACAATTCACTCACTGGTATCGAAAGATTTACCTTCTTCAATTCACCCGGACGCAAACCAACTTTCGTAAATGCCTTCAATTGTTTAACGGGAGTCATCGCAGAGCTAACCATATCACGTACATAAACCTGTATTACTTCTTTACCTTCCATCTTACCTGTATTCTTCAACTGAACAGAAACCTGAATGGTATCATACGGATAATATTGCTGCTTGTCAACCGACACTTTTTCGAAATCGAAAGTCGTATAACTCAACCCGTGGCCAAACACCCATAAGGGATCAGGACTAGAGAATACATAGTCGCGTCCCGGATTTTCATAGGAACCCGGTTCCTTGTAGTACCCTTTATCTGTAGACAAGTGATTATAATACACAGGAAGATGACCTGTACTTTGTGGAAAAGAGAAAGGAGTCTTACCCGACGGATTGACATTGCCAAATAAGATATCGGCAATCGAAGTACCTGCTTGTTCACCAGCATACCATTGTGCCAACACAGCCGGAACCGCTTCCTTTACATAAGGTATCGCAAAAGGTTTACCTGCAACTAAAACCACCACTACCGGTTTGCCTGTAGCTTTCACCGCACGGATCAAGTCATTTTGAGCACCAGTCAAAGCGATGTCACTTAAGTCGATACCTTCTCCACTGGTAGAAGGCTCTGCACTGTGACGTACAAAAGCTGCACTAGAGCTACCCACAAATACAATGGCTACATCGCTTTGCTGGGCAGCCTGCACCGCCTCATCAATGCCCGATGTATCCAATGAAGCAATGGAACAACCTTTGGCATAATTCACTTTCACCTTCTTGCCCACCAGTTTCTGTATTCCTTGTAAAGGAGTCACACCATCTTTCTTATTTTTACTCCATGTATAATCACCAAACTGTACACAGTCGGCATTCGGACCTACTACTGCTATTGACTTTAGGCCATTAATATCCAATGGTAATAAATTATTTTCATTCTTCAGCAAGACAGTAGACTCATCTGCAATGCGTTTCGACAAAGCAACGCTTTCATCCGTATGAATAGGAATCCGATAATTAGCTTTTTCCTGATAAGGATCCTCAAACAAACCCAATTCAAACTTCGTACGCAAAACTCTTCTAACAGCCTGATCAATAAACTTCACATCAAACTCACCCGAAAGAACCTTTTCTTCCAAAGCCAAGAAACAAATGCTCGAAGCTTCTACATCCAAACCTGCCTTCATCACCTGTGAAGCAGCTTCGTACGAATCGGCTGCTGTCTTATGGAAACGAATCAACATATCAATTACTCCCCAATCGGAATATACATATCCCCGGAAACCAAAGGTGTTTCGAAGAATTTCTGTCAGCATAAAATGGGAAGCTGAGTTCGGTTCGCGATTCCATGCATTATAGCTGGACATCACAGCCATAACACCAGTTTCTTTACATACAGTTTCAAAAGGCTTCAGATAAATATCGAATAAATCACGCACACCACATTCAACTGATGCCAAATTGATACCTCCTAATGGATTACCATGCGGACCATAATGCTTTAACATCGGAGAAATGCCATGTTCCATATAGCCTTTTACCTCAGCAACCGCCATCCGTGAACAGAGAAAAGGATCTTCACCAAAAGACTCTTCCACACGTCCCCAACGCAAGTCACGTACCACATCAATACAAGGAGCCAGCACCTGCTTTACTCCCATTGTATTCAATTCGCCTGCTATCTGACGCGTCTTGGCATAAGCCAAATCTACGCTAAACGTACTTCCTAAAGCAATATTCTGCGGATAAATCGTTGCTCCATCTTGTACCACTCCATGCAATGATTCAGCTACCGAAAATCCCGGAATACCCAAACGAGTCTGTTCAATCAGGTAAGTCTGAATCTCACGGAAAGCTTTGCGTGTACTAGTTGCTGTCAAAGGAAAACCTTCAAAAAAACCATAGCCGCCATGTACACACATCTGAGCCAGTTTTTTCTTGTTCAATTGCTGACCATCGAATACATCCCACGAATGTAAATGACAAATTTGTGCAATCTTTTCCTTCAACGTCATACGCTGTAACAAATCATTCACACGTACTTCCGTTGGCAATAACGGATTCTTATAAGGAACATTCTGTTGGGCCTGTAAAGATGACAGGCCACAAATCAAACATACAATCCAAATTAAACGGTTTTTCATAATCTTATCCTATTCTAATCCTATTAACGAAAATCATTTTGATACTTATTCCACAATTCGTTGGCAACCTTCACAGCATCTTCACCTGATGAAACAGGGAATGTTTCGTGTTGTAATGTCCATTCATATTCAAAATCTGTAATGTCCTTGTGGAACTTCTTCGCATCAAATGAACGGTGTGTCTTCATCGCTGCCAATACACCATCGGTAAAACGTTTCCAACGTTCGCGATAGAAACCTTTGGTTAATCCTGCCCAACCGCGGTTAGCATAGTCGTTCAACTGTGTATCTTTTTGTCCCCAGATAGTAAGAATGCAACGGGCATTTTCTTCATAATATTTTTTTTCTTCTTCAGTCGTACCGCAGTCTCGGGCATCTTGAATCCACTTACCCATAGAGAACAGCGGACTGCAAGCTAACAGGCGATCGACATCCAACAACAAATCGTCCATCCGTTGCGCCCATTCCTGAGCTCCTTTCACATCTTTCCGTTTGTAACAATCCGTAAATTGTGCCCGATAATCAGAGAATAAATTACCCAACACCTGACGACTTACGTTCACTACATCAAACGCATGTCCCGGTTTATCTATAGAACCAGCCTGCAACAGACTACCCCAGATAGCCCACAAATCCTTGTTGTCATATTTATATTCAGGGAACGTATTCCATCCCTGCACTCCCTCCAATTGAGGACGTGCGTTCATTAGCACTGCCTGTCCGCACAAGGAAGGAGCAATATATATTTTCTCATGCAACTCTTTCCATGCCTTCAAGACTGCCGGGCAAGTCTGACCGCCACGACACTTCGCCCAAGTAGCTATCCATTCATCGGTAGGTTGGACCCCTTCCCAAGCCTGTTCAAATACAAACTCATACATCATCGGATTCACATCAAAAGCTTCGAGTGTGACACCCAAACCGTATACGTTCTGTCCACCTTCGGCCAATACCTGATGAATTTTTTTGTCCGTATCATCCAAATTACCTGCCAACATCGTATTACCTCCGAAATTACCCAAGTAACACCAGATGTAAGGCTGTCCGTAATATCCTTCTGTCTTTTTCCAAATCTCTGTATGGTCACAGTAATAATCCAAGAGGATTAATTTATCCTGCGGCACCGCTCTCAAAAATGATTTGATACGAGAAGGTGTCCATTTGTCCTTCGCATAATAAAACATCCAAGTCATCTGCAACCATTGTGCTTCCGGATCGACACTATGCAATGACTCATAAATCTTTTTCGACACATTCGAAAGGAATTCCTCGTTCCAGTTCGGTGAATCTACTTCGTTGAACGGGTCAATTCCGTAAATATGATCAGTACCATAAATCCTGGTCTGTTCTTCCAAGAAGCGTTTTTGGATTACTGAATACAACGAGTCCGTCGGATCGATAAAATGACTCCGGTATTGTTCATCAAATCCACCCCACTGACTCATCGTATAAATCTCAGCATCCGGATAAATCTTTTTTAGTTCAGCCGGAACATGACCCGCAAAAGCCGGCAAGACAGGCGTCATGTTTAACTCACGTTCACGAGCCAAAATACGCTTTTGTAATTCTTCCTGCTGTACCAACCAATCCTTTGGCAACGGACTTTGCCAATAATCTACATTGGACATGCGATGCCAAGGCAAATGAGCGGGACCGGTAAAATAAGCACGTACCTCTTCATCCGACAGTCCCATTTCAGTCCATACCTTATACCAAATAGATTCCTGACCTGTAATAGCCAATGGCATAGTGACTCCATTCAATGCCATCCAGTCAATCAAGCGTTCCCAATCTTGCCACTTCCAATAAGGCATCGTGTAACCAAATGTACAGTAATTCAAAAAGAAACGATTGTCACACTTCGCCTGACGGCTCACCGATTCATTTACCATCGGAAGTTCCTTCGGCATCACAATGCTATCAGATGCATACCAAGATACATGTGTATGACAATAATGCTTCAAATAGTAATTCAACCCCACTGCCATGGAATTGTAATTATTACCTTGAATGCAGATTTTACCCGACTGAGAAGTCAGTATAAAATGATCGGTTTTTAACGAATCCTGTAACAGGTCAAACTGAAAAGAAGAAGCATGCTGAGGGAACAAACGCTGACACAACTGATGTATCACCGTTTCTTGCTCACCACTTTGGCAAGCTACAAGCAAACATGATAAAAACAAGCTATAAAAAGAACGAACCATAAAATTTATACTATAATATTATTACACTTTTTTTCTTTCAATCGATCAACGAATACCTATCTCACTCAAAAACAACCAGGATACTCCAGCAGAAGGAGTGATGCAAGGTGCTTCAAACTTCATCTTGACAAACTTCGCTTCGGAAGGTACCAAACGAAGGGTATCAGTATAAACTGTTGCTTCCTTCGTAGGAGTAACCACCTGTTTCTTTTCAGCTACTGACCAAAACGAACGTCCGTCGGCAGATACATACACACAAAGTCTGGAAGGAACCGACATATTTTCTGCCTGTGAATTGAGAGCTGTCCAAGAAATTTCTTCAATCTTTTCCTGTTGTTTCAACTCCAAGATAAGTTCCATCTCTTCAATACTCTTTGCCCAACGGGAATCATCGGAACGTGAGGTTCCCTTCACTCCATCCACCAACAAGCGAGGATCGGAACCATAAGGAGAAAGCTCATCTTTTGTCAAGAAACGAATCGGAGCAAAAGTGGCTTTATTGACAGCCAATGAGCACAGCAACTCCTCTTCTTCAAAGCAACCGTTCCGCTTCACTGCCACTCTCAACTGAGCAGTCTCGTCAATCTGTAAACTATCAGTGGCATAGTAAACTCCCCGTTTGGCCGGTGAAGTTCCATCTAACGTATAGAATATAGAATCATTTCCTAACGTTGAAAATTTAAATACCGCACAACGATACTCTGTATTTACGTACGAATCCATATTCACTTTCCTACAATGCGGAGCATAGCGATAACCGGCTGCATCATACAACTGCAACAAGCGGGGTAAACGCTCCAAGAAACCTAAATACGATTTTCGGGATGCATCTGTCCACTGAATTTCAGACAAAGCAGCCAATCGAGGCAATATCTGATACTGACGAATCCGTTCGTCAGGCATGTACTCACACCACACATTGGCCTGCACCCCTATGATGTGCTTCTTCTCCTGTTCTGACCAATTATCCGGTACCGGTTCATACGTATATACTTTTTCCAAATTAATATATCCACCTACCGGAATTTCTTCAGCATCCCGGTTCAATATCTGACTCATATCAAAATACAAATGCGAAAGCGGAGTCATGACGGCATCGTGTCCCATCTGAGCTGCTCTACGTCCACCTTCCACTCCTCTCCACGACATCACAACTGCTTCTTCCATAGGGGGGCCATCCAATATTTCATCCCAGCCAATGACCTTCTTGTCATGAGCACGAATATGTTTTGCTACTTCACCCATGAAATAACTCTGTAATTGGTCTTCTGCCGAATATGCACCAATGCCTTTCAAATGCAAGTCTTTGATTTTTTGCTGGCATTTTTCACAGGCTTTCCAGCGTGCTTTTACACACTCATCTCCCCCGATATGTACATACTCACCAGGGAAAAGAGTACACACCTCATCCATAATATCTTTGAACAATGCCAGGGAAGCATCATTACCCGCACAAATCACATCCCAAAGCACTCCCCAACGATTAGAAACCTTATATTCACCCGGTACACAAGCCAACTCAGGATAAGAAGCCAACACGGCGGTAGTGTGTCCCGGCAAATCAATTTCTGGGACCACCATTATATAACGTTGCTGTGCATAAGCAATGATTTCTTTTATCTGCTCTTGCGTATAATACCCTCCGTGAGGCTTTCCATCTGTAGGATAATCCCAGCCTCCTACGTAACGACCTACAATCGTATTCCCTCTCCAAGCACCAATTTGAGTCAACTCGGGATGTTTCTTGATTTCAATTCTCCAACCTTGGTCGTCAGTAAGATGCCAATGAAACACGTTCAATTGATGCAAAGCCAATAAATCAATGGCACGTTTCACTTCCTCCACATTGGAGAAATGACGGCTGACATCCAACATCAAGCCCCGATAAGAAAAACGGGGATAATCGGTCATTGTAACAGAAGGAAAATAAACCGCATCAGTAAAGGTAGGCTGAAGCGTCTTCAACAAGGTTTGTATAGCCCGAAATACGCCTTCGGGAGTAACTGCCCTCACACGGATACCTGTAGCATCCACCTGAATAGTATAGGCTTCTTTATTTTCATGCGAAAGACCTAACTCAAAATGAATGCCGTCTTTCTCATCCTTAGTGGATTCTTCCTTCACCGACAAGTTCATACCAATGAGTTGTTGTAACTGTTGAGCAAAATAGCCAACAGAAGTTTTCAAAACCTCATCACCAACCGTCAACTGAGTATGGTGAGTCAACGTAAAACCTTCTCCTTTTTGATTTATCTCTATCTGCTGAGGAAGAGGTACTACGTGATAACTGGCTTCTGTTACCACCGAATGACTACAAGCGCCTAAACAGACTCCAAACAAAAGTATAAATAAAGCGTTTCTCATGCTTATTAGCTTCCGATTTTATAAAAAAAGAAGGAGCCTGTCTGACTCTGCCATCAGACAGACTTCTTGAATATAACATTATTTCAAACCTTCAGCAGCAGCATTACGCAAAGTACCATCTACTGTATCTGCATCATAATGCCAGAACATCATACCTAAATATTTCTGATCTTTGATATATTGGCACTTGATACCAATAGAACGAGGATTATCAAAGGTACAAATGAAGTTACCTTGAGCATCTTTGATGTACGGGGCACAAGCCTTGTCATCCCATGCTTCTTTAGCACGCTTTTCTACTTTAAACTCGTCCATCATTCTGTAATCTACAAATCTAAAATCCTTAGAACCGATTTCATCGATTGCCAAGCCATAGAAAGGAACACCCATTACCAATTTATAAGCCGGCATACCGCTTTCCATGTGAGCCTTCATACCTTCTTCAATGCTGCACTTGTTGGTCATTTCTGAACGATAAAGACCTGACTGATGATAAGGAGGAATATCAATATCGTAACCCATTACATTAACAAAGTCAATATAATTATCCAACGTCTTGAAGTCGAACTCAATGTGGTGAGCCGGAGAAGCTACAGTTAAAAGAACATCACTACCCACAGCTTGACGGAACTCTTTCATTAATGCATTAAAATTATCACGTTCTTTTTTAGAAGTCGGTGTTTCCCAGTCCATATCGAAACCATCAAAACCATATTCCTTCATCGCCTTTATACAGCTATTAATAAAAGAAGTACGATTACTGGCTTCATTGGTCATATAGAAGAAATTGTTAGTATCCATCTGAGTAGCGCCACCAATAGAAAGGAGCACTTTCAAGTTAGGATATTGTTGCTTCATAGCAATAATCTGACGGAACTTTTCAATATTATCAATTTCTAATCCATTATAAGAACCATTGATATGACCAAATGCATAGTTCACATGAGTCAACTTAGAGACATCAGGCAATCCTTCATAACTTTGGTATACATAACCCGCCAAGATACGAGTAAATCCCTGTTGAATTTTCACCTGAGATGTTTTTCCTTCAGACTGAATTGTAATAATACCGGTACGTACTTCATTCGAAGGATTCTTTTCTACCTTTACGATAACATTCTTCTTGTCTATTCTATAGTTAGCCCAAGTATTGGTACCTTCGGACATGGAAACTGAAAAATCCATTGAAGCAGACAACACAGCAAATGACTTTTCTTCACCTTCATTATCAAAATACATCTTAGCTTTATCTACATTCAGAAAACTAAAATCAGGCATCACGTACTCTGAATCGTTTCCACAAGAAAAACAAGACAAAATAGTACTTAAAAAACAAGCTATAATAAGATTCATCTTTACTAATTTCATAATATTAATATTTAATTACTGGAGCTGTCCGGAAAGTTATATTTCCGGTACAGTCAGCAAAACTTTTTTATAATTTATATAAAGTCATTTCGTATGCAATGATACCATTGTTGGGAGAGAGCATATAAACATGCAAAGTCTTTTCATCCTTACTCTTGGCAAATTGCACATCAAGATATAAATTATTCAATCCCAAAACTTCTCGGCTTGGATCGAATGGAGCACCTGCCGTATAACCTGTTACTGTCCAACCTGTTCCAGGTATTACGCTACTTTGATCACCTCTACCACCAACTGAAGAGAATACAATCTTATTCTTAAATGCTTGCGAATTCATATCAGTCATATCACTGACAACAAATCTAGCCGGACTATCACCTGCCCATAATAACTGTGCGGCAGCCACCAACTTCAGTCCATTAAATTCAACATAATCATGACCAACTACAATAGCTGTAGCATCACTCCAAAAATGTTCCGTTGGCAAAGACTGATCAAACGACATAGAAGTACCTTCATTAGGAACATAGAAGAAGTTTCCTCTACCACCAAACCATGCGTTATTTCCAATATAATCATATTTCGGTGAAGCAACAGTAGATACAGGAGTAGCTTGTGCCATACGATATACACCAGCGACAACATCACCAGAACAACGCCATTCAACCTGTACGTCTTTGTATACACCATCTTGGAAGTGCAACATAACATATCGTAAGTCAAATGGAGCAACAGTTCCTAATACAGCATCTCCTTTAGTCATATCTCCCCTTACACTAATAGTAGCACCGAGAGCACTCAATGTTGCTCCATTCAGTCCATTGGCAAGCTTATGTTGCATAATAGCTTCAGGAGCTTTATCAATACCATTCTTCCAAACATAAACTATTATGTCCTCGCTATATTTACCCCAAGCGTCTTTCACGGCAGCAAATGGCATTGCAACCAAATGTCCACCCTCATCCATTGTAATAGCCTCAATACAAAAATTAGCAGGAATACCTTCACAATTGACTTTGACATCCGGTAACAATTTACCAGTATAACGATCTAATACAGGCATATTATTAAAGTTATTTGCATTACTCAAAATCAAATAGTTATCAACAACAGCTATTGATCTGTTAGCATCCAACGTAAATCCATGCGGATCATCTTTATAAACTTGGAATCCAAACATACTGGAAATATATCCAATCTCACCCGGTCCAAGCATTTCCGGAGTGGCAAATTCAGTCTGATAAACAGCTTTATCTATACCATTTTGAGCTACAATTGTAAATTCTGGTAATGTACTCAAGTTGATACGTTTTGTTTCAGGATTATAAATACCTTCAGCCGCTTCAATCGTAGCCCACGGAGCTATTTCGATGATAGCATCATCTAAATCTGAATTTTTCAATGCATCAGTGGTCTTTAAGATCTGAATTTTACCATTTTCACCATTAGCAGGTGCTATAATCTTCACTGTAGCACTCACTTTTGTCAATTGCAATTTGTTCAAGCCAGTTGCATTTGATTTAACACGTTCTGCTTCAAAACTAAACGCCACTCGCTTACCATCCTTATAAATCAACGTTGAATGGTACCCTTCCTGCAAATCGTGTACACCAACCAATGACGGTTCGAAGACAGAGTATAAAGGTACTGTAGCACGCAATTTCATCTTTGTCAAATCTGCTTGTACGGGTGCTACATCCGAAATGTAATAAGGTACTTTGAAGCGAACAATTCCATTTTCCATATCCACTTCACCCGGAATTTCTTTACTATCATCAGCTGCATAATAAGCCTTGACGATTAACTGTTTACCCACTATGGATTCAGAATTTACTAAGCTGTCAGGATCCTCACAGCCTGTAAATGCAAAAGCGGCAGCAAATAAACTACCTAAAAAATATTTTATTTTCATGAGTATTCTTTTTTAAGACAGACAATTATTTCCACAAATCAGATTGTTCACACAAAGTATTGGCTACCAATTCTGCTGTAGGAATCGGAGAGATTGTATATTGTTTTGGGAAAAGACGATCTTCTGTATCGCACTCTACTACTTTATATTCAAATGCACCTGTTGGCAACTTAGTAATCTTCACGCCATGCAATCTCTTTTCATTCAGAGTTTCAACAGCTTTGCCCCAACGAACCAAGTCGAAGAAACGATGACCTTCCATACCCAATTCACAGATGCGTTCTTTTTCCAAATCGGTCAAATAACTATCCCACACATTTTGCTGAGGCAATGCCGGCATTCCTACTCTACCTCTTATTGCGTTCAAATCAATATATGCTTCGCTCCATTTTTCCAATCGAGCATATGCCTCTGAACGAATCAGGTACACTTCTGCCATACGCATTTCAATCCAAAACTGGTCACTCTGAACATCCACAAAGTTGATTTCAGCATCGTTCTTTATAAACTTGCGAATATAATAACCGGTTGTTGTACTTCTCTTATAATCATCAGCGGGATCATTTTTGAATTCAAAAATACCATCATGACCACCTACATATACCTGAAGTTTTCTATCTTTAATCCAAGAAGCTCCATTGTACAAGATAGAAGCATAAAAACGAGGATCACGGTCTGTCCAAGGTCCGTTAGCATATTGGCTCAGGTTGTCCCAAGTAAAAGATTGCCAGTTGCCATTTACCTTAATATCAAACTGTGAAGCATATTCTTCGGTTGGCGTCATAGCTGCTCCACAAAAATCCTTCAAAGCACCTGCTTCCTTGTAGTCGTAAGGCGGGCAGCAATTGAGGTTAAAAGAGTGTTGTAACTTCATCTTTTCATAATTCACTGTAAGCAACAATTCTTTATTGTTAGGAACAGTAAAGATATCATTGTACTGATTCTTACCCAGCAAAGCATGAACACCTTTCTTTTCCAATTTAAAGACTTCGTCACAAGCATCTACAGCATCCTGCCAACGCTTTGCATAAAGAGCTGCTCTGGCTTTCAAACCGTAAGCAGCACCCTTTGTGATACGACCTACATGATTGATACCATCTTTATCCTTCCATTGTTCCGGCAACACCTTCGCAGCCTTATCCAATTCATTGATAATAAAATCCCAGCATTCAGCTTCAGAAGAACGCGCCTTAGAACGATCTGTATGATCATCTACCTTTTCTTCAGAAATTCTCAGCACGATACCACCATAGCGTTTTACCAATTCCTGGTAAACGAAAGCACGGATAGCACGAACTTCGGCCACACGGATGGCAAGTTTGTTTTGATCCAAACCACTTGCCAACCCATTGTGCATATCTACCAGGAATTCATTTAATTCACGGATATGCCAATATGCCTGATTCCATTTTGTACGGAAGTCTCTATCTGCATTGATTCCCTGACGGTAATAAAAGAACTTATTCACTTGGTTACCTGGAGCAATAGCAGCCCAAGAATATTTCAACAAATCAGAAAAACCATCATCATATACATCTACTGGTTTTTCAATATCTGAATATTCATGGAAAGCCTGATAAAGATCTTTAACATAAAAATCGACATTCTCTATCGAAGCATATGCGACATTTTCACTATAGAAGGATTGAGGGTCTACATCCAACACATCGCAAGATTGAAGTCCAAATAAAGCAAAACTCAAACCTATCAATATTTTTTTCATAATCAATCGTTTTAATTTAATGCATTAATCATTTAGAAAGTGACATCCACCCCAAATACGAAGGTACGTTGTTGCGGATAGTATCCATTTATCACGTTAGGAGATTCTGGGTCAAGATACTTGAACTCTGTGAAAGTAAGCAAGTTGCTACCTGAAACATAGAATCGCAAGTTTTCGATCAATGCTTTTTTGGTCCATTTCTTAGGCAAAGTATAACCCAAAGTTACGTTCTTCAAACGCAAATAAGCACCATTCTTTTTCCAGTAGTCAGATGCAAGACAGTTGTTTGAAATCGGAGAAGTAGACAAACGAGGATAGTCTGCATTCGGATTATCCGGACGCCATGAACCTTCTACCAAGAACAACGGAGCATTGTCCCATCCACCATACCAAGGACGAGTCAACGGCGTGTTATCTTCTACGTCATTACCCCAACGATGAGACAAGAATTTGTCACACAAAGCAGCACCCTGAAATTGGAAAGAGAAGTCAAGACCCTTCCAGTTCATATCACCAGAGAAAGCAAACATCATTTCAGGGGTTGTACTACGACCTACTTCCACACGGTCGTCTTCATTCAACCAACCGTCACCATTGATATCGATATAACGGATATCACCTAACTGTGCATCTTTATAAGCAGTCTTCGGAGCCATAGCCAATTCTTCCTCTGTCTGATACAAACCATTGGATTTGAATCCCCAAAGGATATCTACAGAGCGACCCAATCGATTCTTCCATTCTGTTGTGTTGTCCGGTTGTGTAATACGAAGGATACGGTTACGTGCGAAAGACATATTGGCATTTAAGTTATAATTTACCTGACCAATACGGTTCATATGCTTCAGTGTCAATTCAAATCCTCTGTTATCAAAAGCACCCGAGTTTTCAATAGTAGGATAGTGACCACCCAAAGAAGCTGGATAAGCACCACCAATCTCACGAAGAATATCATATGTATACTTATAGAACACATCAAATTCAATGCCTAATTTACCTTCCCAAGCATTCAATTCAAAACCCACATTGTATGTTCTACATTTTTCCCATGTCAAGTCAGGCATTGGATAAAGGTTTTTGTTATACAATGTATTTTCAGCTTGCGGAGTAGAACCAAAAGCTACAAAATTGTTGCGTAAAGCAAACAATTTACGATGCTTAAAGTCACCCACATTATCATTACCCAAAATACCGAAAGAACCTCTCAATTTAAAGTAGTTGATACTTGGGAACAAAGATTTGAAGAAGTCTTCTTCAGAAAGGACATAACCCAAAGATACAGAAGGGAAGAACCCCCAACGATTATCTTCTGCAAATTTATACGAACCATCGTAACGGAACGTAAATTCTGCCAAATATTTGTTTGCATAACCATAATTGAAACGACCAACAAAACCTGCATAAGCCGATTCACTAGAACCACCGTGGTTACCGTCAGATGGGTGGATCTTAGAACCGAAATCCAGTTCAGGAATATCGAATAATATAAAGTCTGTACGGTTGGCTGAGAAATTAGAAGACTTACGAGTGGTTTGTTCATACAGTAACAAGGCGTTCACACTATGCTTACCAAAATCACCATGATAAGAAATAGAAGGACGTAAAATCAATTGTTGATATTTATCATCTGATTGAACCATGATACCCCCTTTACGCATACTATCTGTATACTCATAGTCATAAGTCTTAAGGTGCGGATAGTAACGCATTACTTTATAAGGATAAGAAATCTTTTTATTTGCAGTATCGTCCCAGTCCCAGCTCATGAACATACCAGCTTTTAAACCTTTCAAGAAAGGCATTTCATAATCTACATTCACAGATGTTTCAATCTTCACCGTTCTGCGTTTGCTGAAACCTGAATGATCAGCACCATATTCCGGATTGTCGCCATTACGTTGCGGACCAGTAGGATACCCCATATACTCTCTCGGAACAAACGGAACAGCTGCCAACAAAGAAGCTACCACGTTATTATTAGATTGATTTGCATAAGGGTGTGTACCCGAAATATTCAGGTCCTCAATACGAGCACCTACATTAAATGCAATTTTCATGCCTTCAATTGGATTCGTATCAATGTTTGAACGGAAGTTACCACGTTGCAAATTGTGTCCTTTAATGAAACCATTCTGTTTCATAAAACCACCACTCAAAAAATACTTGGTTTTCTGTGTACCACCACTAACCGAAAGGTTGTGATTGTGTTGCAAAGTAGTTTTATATAAAGCATCTTGCCAGTTGGTATTTTCATAACCATCTGTAGGGTCACCATTACAAGTCATGGAAATTTCCTCATCGGAATAATAACGAGGAAGACCATCCATCTCACGAGCTAAGTTGTACCATTGCATGTACTGGGTACCATTCATAAACTTAGGTAATGTAGTAGCATGTGACAATGTCAACGAACCTTTGTAATTGATAGTGGTTTTTCCTTCAGAACCGCGTTTGGTAGTCACCAAAATAACACCACCGGCACCCTTCATTCCATATACAGCACAGGCTGAAGCATCTTTCAACACAGTAATAGATTCTACATCATTCGGGTCTATTTGAGACATAGAACGTTCTACACCATCCACTAAAGTCAACGGACCAAAGCCTTCACCCTGATAAGTGGAACGACCACGAACCAAGATTTCCACATTGTCACTACCTGGACCACCAGCAGGCTGTTGAGTAATCAAACCCGGTAATTTACCTACCAATGCCTGTGTAATGTTACTAGTAGAAGCTTTCAACAATTCCTTTGAATCAACGGTAGCAACCGAACCTGTCAAATGCGCTTTCTTCTGAATACCATACCCCACTACAACCACTTCATTCAACACAGAAACGTCTTCTTGCAATATTACATTCAACGTTCTTTTCCCAGAGACTTTCACTTCCAGCTTGACCATACCAATGTATGTGAAAACAAGCGTTTCATTTTTAGGCACATTAATGCTATAACGGCCATCCAAATCTGTTGTAGTACCTGTTGTAGAGCCTTTCACTACAACACTTACACCAGGAAGAGGATTATCGGCTATATCCATAACCATACCCTTAACCACATTCTGAGCATAGCTACTTGCCGTAGATGCCAGCACCATGAGCAACAAGAACAAATACGTTCTTGTCACTTGGAAGCAACTTTTTTTTCTTAAGCTTTTTTCCATCATAAAATAATAAAAAGGTTAATAAAGATTTTAATTATTATTGTTTACAATCATCTGATCTATCACTTTTTTTGCTACCTCTGATACATCTTTTTGAGTAACCAATTCCCACAAGGAGGTATTCTTTTCCAGCAAGTATTGCGTACCTACAATCCAACTCTGAATCCAACCAGTTAAAGTACTCCATGCACCCCAACCAGCATCCGCATTCGAGGCCCAATAATTCCAGTCTTTATAATTGAACGCTCTAAACCAAGCACCATCTACATTCTTAAACTTCTCACTGCTTACTTGAATACGAATCAAAAAATCACGCATCTGGTTAACAGCTTTCAGATAAACAGGATCTTGCGTAGCCATAGCAGCTTCACACAAACCTACAAAAGCAAAATTTGTAGTATAAAGCATGTCAGCTACCGGATCACCATTCTTGAAAATTAAAGATGCTTCCGTTTGACCATAGGCATCGTTAGAAGGTGTACAGCCAAACATACTCTTCGCTTCATTACCCAATTCTTCACGAATACCTCCGCAAGCTACTTGATTCTTCAACAATTCCTCAGTCATAAACTGTAACCACTGCTTATGCTGTTCGGTAGGCTCTACGCGATATAACCATGCTAACGGCAGAATCATACGTGCTCTTTCCTGCTGAATACCATTCGTCCAATTCCAATCATTTGGATAACCAGCCATCATCAATGAAATACCTTTCCTTACACGGTCAAGCAATGGTTGATATTTGGTCTGTTCGTAGAGCCACAAGTAGCATGCCCAATTCCAAGATTCAAAATGTGGATGAAGATTCACCAAATCTGAATTGAAATAGTTTCTCCAACCATTTTTCTGCAGATCCGAATCCAAAATATTTCCACCACGGAAACCATTTTTACTTGTTGTACGGAAATTTCCTATGATACATTCCACTATCTGCTTATCCCAAGAAGCATTCTTCATAATGGCAGAAGCAGCCAATGAACCAAGGATAGAACGAGCATTGTCATCGCCATAATAAGTGCCTTTATGAGTATAGGCCCATCCCAACAAACCATAAGAAGGAGATTTGGGATTATTTCTCACTGAATCACGATATTCTCTAAAAGAATAATCCAACAGATTAGATGACACCTTCAAATAATCTTGTTTACCCAATAAATCACCAGCAGCAGCAAAAGCATAAGAAGACTCTCCTTGTACATCATCACGCATCCAATAACGATATTGTTGTTTACCATCATGGTAAATACCTGACATATGCCCTTCCAATACACCCAACGAACCATCACCATTAGGCATGTCAGCTGGCAATTCAGGACCAACCGGCATCAAACCGTCACCCATATACTTATCTGCCCAATCCTTTTTCCAAGAAGGATGCACCAAGAAGTGACCATTATAATACCATTCCACTCCCTTAGCAATACTTTGTTTACCTGCCTCCTCAGGTAACAGCTCGGTAACAGTATAGGATGGTGATACATACGTCAACCAAGAAGAAAACGTTACACCTTCTTTATTTAGCAACCAGTTCATGATATATTCAAACATGGACTGCACACGCTGCTCAGGAAGATAACGACAAACTGCAAAATTACTAATACTAGTAGCAGCTACCATCAACTGACTATTCTGTTGATACAACAATGGATGAACCGATGTATTGGCCAAGCCATACACTGCTTTATCAAAACCTGCTACCCTAGCTGCTACCAAATACGTACTATCAGGGGTTTGATCCAATTCCTTCAATACGCATCGGTGAAAAGCCATCAAAGCCATAGAAGGAAGTTGAGGAGTTAATGAATCACAAACCACTATCCGCTCCAGTTCCATGGTATCCGTCTTTACACACAAATGTTCACCGATCTGCTGAGGAAAGTCCATGAAAACACGCAAAGACTTCGATTGAATCAAGGCTAAATCCGCGCTTGTCACCACTGTACCCTGTTCTGGATAAGAAGGACAAAGCAATAAAACTGGAGCCTGCTCAGAAGCATTCTGAAGAGCCTCTGTTACAGAAGTACAGAAATGTAATTGATATCCCTCATTTGTCAACAACTGAGCCAGATTGCTATGTGCATCGCCATAACACACAATCTTCTCCTTCTTCACTCCACAAGAGAATAAGAACAGACAAAAAAATAGGATTGATATAATTCTTAATTTATTCATTATTCTTTATTTTTGACTAATTGCTTCTAATATTTTCCAGCATTGAAATAATCCTCTTGGTACATGGAAGCAGCCTTTCCATTTCCCGCCTTTGAGTGGCAGCAATACTTCTCCCTGCCGATTCAGATAACCGAACCATTCCGGATATTCCGGATCTTTGAAGTGTGTCCATGTGTAGTCATGTACCTTCTCAAACCATTCCAGACATCTTTTATCTCCGGTCAGCTGATAACCTTTCAATAATGAAATCAAAGATTCAATGTGCACCCACCAAAGTTTCTGATCCCACTCCAATTGCTGGGGAGGACAACCGTTACGGTCCATAAAGTAATAGATGCCGCCACATTGCTTGTCCCAACCGTAATCAAGCATTGTTAAGGTGGTTAACATTGCTTGTTGTATGAGCTCCGGTCGGTTCAGCCTTTTGCCCAGATCCATGATAAACCACATCGCTTCGATAGCATGACCGGGAGTCACCTGACGACCTTCGAAGCAATCCACCAGATTACCGTCCATATCGACATTCTCAACAATGATGCCCCCCAGCTCCGGACGATAAAAGACATCCATCACTTCATGGATACAGGTTTCCATCGTCTGTTCCAGATAACCGGGATCCAGGAGATGTTCGATCTCCAAAGCCAGATTACAGAGAATCATCGGGAGGGCGAAGTTCTTCAGATTACGAGTACCCGGATGAAGCTTGTTCCACTTGCCTTTCGGATTATCAACCTTGGAAAGGATGATCTTGAAAGTCTTCTTTGCTATGTCCGCATATTCCTGATTACCAGTTGCTAGACTCAGCTGTCCGAAGGCCATCGTGGCGAAAGTATATGAGAAAATATTGTATGGTTCTACCAGTGGTCTACCCGAACGGTCGAGTGAAAAGTACCAGTTATAATTCCCGTCATGTCCGTATTTTTTTAAGAATTCACCACCCTGAACGGCACAATCCAGCCATTCCTGTCGTTTTTCCACTTTGTTGTAAAGCATGGAGAACATCCATACCTCACGTCCCTGCAACCAGATGAACTTATCCGTATCGAAAACCTTCCCTTCACGGTCCAGGCAGCTGAAATAACCGCCAAACTCAAGATCTTGAGAGTGCTCGAGCCAGAATGGAAGGACATTGTCCAACAATTCATCCCGGTACTGATTCGCTAGTTTCTTAAAATCCATAATATTGTTTTTATTATAGATAGGTATAGGGTACACCGAAGGCGGGGAAACGTTTCTTGAATGGCCATGCAGAAAACCGCCTGCGGCTTCTCTATACTTCTCAGTTGTTGTTAGTTTACTGTTATTAAGGTCTCTTTCTTTCTTCTACTGTTCCGACCGGGTCCAGTATCTTTCAATCTCTTCCAGTGACTTTCCTGTGGTCTCCGGCACGAGTTTCCATACGATGAGCATATACGGCACGCACATGACTGCGAACAGGAAGAATGTTCCGGCGGGGGTGAGATTCTGGAGCATCCAGGGGGTTAACTGTCCGATCAGGTACGTTCCTATCCACAGGGCGAATCCTGCAATGGACATCGCCAGTCCGCGCACCTTGGTGGGGTACATCTCCGAGAGGAGCACGAACACCACGGCACAGATGGAGACGGCACAGCAGAATACATAGAACAGGAAGAAAACAAGCAGGAAGAGGCTGGAGACTCCCCAGGAATCACCGAAGAGGAAGTAAATGCCGATTAGCAGGAGGGAGACAACCATCCCCGAAACTCCGTAATAGACCAGTTGCTTGCGGCCGACCCTGTCGATGATCACAAGAGCAAGAACGGTAGTCAGAGTGTTGACTAGTCCTACGAGAACTTGGTAAAAATTAACTATAGTATACAGATGAAGCTAGTAAAACCCCTCTTTTTAGTTAAATATATAAAAATAAGAAGGTAAAATGTATATAAATGTAATTTGTTACTTTTTATCGTTATATTCAAATTACTCGATAAAAAACATGGATATATATAAATTGTCAATTTATATATACGATGTAACAAGCTTTCCTGTGATATAGGATGTCAGTTTGAAATTTTTAGTAAAAAGATTCTGGGATCAACTGAGTATTGTTGATAATAAGTCAATAAATAGAAACTATTTGTTATGAGTTTTTATTTTACTATGTATGTTTTGTCCGTTGCAAAAAAATGAAAGTGATTATAGCTAAAAAGTTTTTTATTATTTTTGTAGAATCATTTTAGTAACATTGAAATGAAGTTGTTCTCGAAAAAAAGACTACCTTTACTCTATAATAAAGAATTATATAAATAATGGAACAAAAAGAATATCTCAGTATTAAATCCTTTGGTCCAATAAAGGATGTCAAATTAGATAATATCAAACCATTCACTTTCTTTATTGGTGAATCAGGTAGTGGAAAAAGTACCATTTTAAAGGTGCTGGCTATGATGAGACATATGTGTAAGCAAATAAATCTTCGTTCATACTTGAAATTGGGTAATGTTATTGATAAAACCATAGATTTAAGCATTTCTGAATATCTACGTAATGGCGGGATGACAGATTATGTCAAAAATGATACTGAAATAGTTTATAGCAAAGGAGATTGTAATATAACCTATACTCCACAGAAAGGACTAAAAGGAACAAGAAAAATAATCAGCAGCGAGAATTTATCATTGGAGAAGATCTCATTTTTCTCTGATAAACGGGGAGCTATAGCTCCTTTATTAGCAAATTTGAGTGATGGAGCAGCGTTGGGATTCTATTTTACCGAGACCTTTCAAGACTTTAAAAAAGCTACAGAAGTGATAAAGGAGCTGGAAATGCCTTATTTAGGTGTTCGCTACTATGAAAAGAAAGCTCAGAATGGAAGCAGACAATTCTTTATCAGCAATGTAAATGACACTTATAAAATTCATTTTGAAGATGCATCTTCTGGCATTCAAACGATGACGCCCCTTGCTGTGATCGCTGAATATTTCTCAAAACATTTTGATCTGGTACACGGATTTAATTCTTCTATAGTTACTCTATTGGGCAAAAATGATAGCTTATCATCTTTCAGGCATGATATGAATATCGGTGATATTGCCAACCGTTCCATACATCTGATGATTGAAGAACCGGAACTGAGTATGTTTCCTACAGCCCAGCGTTCATCATTAAATATGCTTATAGATAAATGCTTGAACGGAAATAAATATATGACATTGACTTTGGCTACTCATAGTCCATATATCATTAATCATTTGAATCTTTTGCTTAAAGCATTTGACAAAGGGGTGAAAATAGAAAATGCAGCATTGGACTATCGTAAGACTGAGGTATATGTAGTAGAGCATGGGATGGTAAAAAGCATTAAAGTTCAAAATGCCCATCTGATAAACACGGATTACCTATCGGATGATATTAACGAGATATACAATGAGTACGATAAATTAGATGAGATACAATGATTGACTTACTAAAACGGGAACTACCGTCACATTATAAATTACATCGTACCATTGTTGATGTTCCATATGAGATTACTGCTGAAGAGCACTTTGATTTGACAGACAGAGGTCTGACATCTATCGTGGATTATAAGACTGGGAATATTTCTTTCGATCATAGTAATCGGACAGAAGTTCAGGTTATTAATTATGAAGCGTATCTAATAGGCCTGAAGGGAACAAAATTTGAAACCGGAAGGAAGAGGTGTGATTTTATTTTGCACGAGACAGGAGGCAGTTGTGATAGTTTTTATATCTTAAACGAACAAACATCTACCAAAAAAAATATTGAGAACTTATCTAAGCCTATACTTGACAAGGATAAAAACGTGATCTATCCCGGTGGAAAATATGAAAAAGCGGAAATACAATTGTTGGAAACGTTAAGAACAATCAAGGCTGTTCCTTCTATTTCTGCTTTTATAAATCGATATAAGCGTAAAGTATGCTTGATGTCATATCTTATTAAACCTGATGAAGATTCAAAGGTTTCAAGCGCCCAAAAATCTTTTGGAAGATATAAGCTGATTGAATCTAGAGAAACTGGAGAAAATGGAGCTTTATTGGAACATCCTTCAATAAATGCCGAAGGTTTCGAATTTCGTAGAATCAGCCATGAATATTCATTTAGGTTGAGTTGATATGCGTTGAGAGATATTCAGAAAATTAAAACAGTAGATTAAATAACATCTTATAAATCTACTGTTTTAATGCTTAAATGTAGCCGGATGAAAACGATAAATTCATAGACCCTATCGCTTTATCATTTTTTTTATGAATGGAGTTATCAAATTGGCATATCTTATCATTCCCAAGTCGGTAAAATGAATGCCATCAACCGTAGCCTCACCATCTTCTCCTATCATCTTTTCCGAATGAATCAAATATATATCTTTTTCCCCCTTCTTCTTGAGTGAATTGAAAATCTCATTCAATGTTTGATTCTTCCTTGTTACTTCATGAGCTACTCTCTGATCAAATAATGTATGAGTGAAAATAGGGTCTTCTATAAATACAATCGGAGTTTTCGGATGCTTGTTGCGAATGATCCGGTAAAAAGTTTCCATACGTTCTTTCATCTGTTCTACTGAAGCATTGGGTACAAAATCCAAAACGAAGACACCGGCATCCACTTCCGCCATGACTCTTGCGACTTCAAGGTCAAGTTGTCCGTTACCACTAAAACCAAGATTAATGCATTCTCGGTTCAACCTTCTTGATATGATATTGGTATGTGCCATTCCGGGACGTGAAGCACAGCCTCCTTGCAGGATGCTGGTTCCATAGAATACAATTGGTTTCTCACGGATCGGATAATTAATCTGAGGCTGATCAATGGAAGATAAAGAATCGACTCCTATAGACAGTGACACAAGTCCGTCATAAAGAGGAAGATATAGCATATATTCCCTTTCTTTAGGCTGCATATTGGCGATAACGGTAGCTTGATTTGTTTTTCCATTAGGACGTGCACTATTGACAAATCTCCACTGACCGTTCCCTTCCCAACAATATAAATCAAGACCTTTTATTCCTACATCGGTCATATGATTCATATGGTTATTAAAGAGATTCTCCCATTTCAACGCTATTCGGGTAGAGTTACTACGAAATCGTATCGCCATTCCTGCCGAATTACGACTCAAATTCCATAAAGGGGGACGAGAAATGTTTTTGAGAGAATCCGGTAGTCTCTCATATCTTGCCCCTGTGTCTTGTGTTGCTTTTCCTAAAAGAGGAAAGCATGACGCATCATGGTACGTCATTTGTTGTGCCTGTAACTGAATGCCGAACAGGCACAACATTGTGAAAAAAAAGAATTGTTTCATCATCTATTTAATTCCGACAGCGGTCAGCACTTTCCTTTGTTTGCCGTCACTGCCTTTAATGGTTTCTTTGCCATTGACCAGCATGCACGATGAACCGCCTCCGTCAAGATTCAGCGCTTCCGTACATCCCAGATCTTTCATTACTTTAGCTACGTTGGCAGTGGTCAGTCCTGCTACTCCTTCTGTCATGTTTCTGCCTTCGCACACAAAGATAATCATTTTTTTGTTAGTTGTTATACCAATTGCGGTACGAGGTTGATTGGAAGCTGCAGAAATATCCAGCATTTCTTCTACATACGTGTTTTTAATCTCTCCTGCACGCAGTAAAACTGTGACACCTCCGATACCGGTGGTAGCTTCCAATGCTTTTGCGCCGTTGGGGAAAGTAGATGACGGAGCCTGCAACGGATCCTTATTTATATCGTTATCAGCAGGGGCGGGATAGCAATAATTGATTCCGTCGGATGCCTGATAAGTCCATGTCGTTTGAAATGTTCCGTCCTTCATCTGGCAGAAGGCTCCTAAAGTCGGATACCACATAGTTACCCAGTCTTTTGAATAGTAGTTCTGATTGGGTGCCAGTAACTGCCCTTCACGAATCACTAGATTTTGCGAATAATAGAATCCGGCACTGTAAAAGAACAATCCTCCATTGATGACTACCGGTGCCTTGGAAGATTCATAAAACTCCGAAGGGGTATGTATCGATTTACCTCCATATCCATTGGCTTCCTGTGAGAAAGCGATGTCGCCCAGAACTTCAAATTTAGCTTTACTCATATCTGCGACAGCTATGTAGGCAATCGCCTTCTTTCCCGCCAGATTTTCAGGTGATTTATAGATGTGAATATAGTCCGGAAGACTTCCGAAATTATCGGCTGTCGTCCATCCTTGTGATACTATATCAGGATTCGATTCTTCCTCTTCAGTTTCCTGATCCCATTCCCACGGATGATCAGGATAGCTTTCTCCACATGAACATATAGAGAAGGCAAGCAGTGCTGTTGCTATAAAATATAGACGTTTGATTAACATGATTCAAGTCCTCCAAAAACATTTTAATTTAGTAAATAATATGGTTATTAATAAAGCCAGAGAAGTTATGATGACTCCCCGTAAAAAGCCCAGCCAGGCATTTTGATCCAGATAGGAAAGATAGGTTCCCAGTCCTGCCAGATTCAATAGAGGTAATACTACCAACTGGGTGGATACGTATGCAATCATCGGATTCTGCCCTGCATATTCCAATGGACGGGTCAATCGGGACCAAGAATAAATGTCGCACATAATAGAAAATGCAATCATCGCCATAAAGGCAAGTCCCGATGCAAGGAAGTAATAACTGTACGTAGAAGGATCTTTCCGGATTCCCCCTTCGTAAGCTTCAAAAGCCAGCCCTAATAATATCAGATAAGTTCCTGCTCTGAAGAGTTTATACCAGTAACCGGTGTTTTTTCCTTCCACCTGCAAGAGAATGTAGAGAACGCATAATATAGCGATTGTACCCACTAAATTGAGAAAAAGATAACGCATATAAAGTCCGTATAAATTGAATACGATCAGTCCGATGGTCAATAAGAGTATCCATGGCATTCTTTTGCGTTCGTCTTTATTGTCGTTTACGGGCATCGTGTTTTTGCAGTGTAACCACTCATGCAGATATTCTCCGGCAATGCTGCCGGGAATTACGATAAACAGATACTTCAGATAGGAGAACTTATACATCCACGGTAAGGGCGAGAATGCCATCAGGCTATGATTCCATGATTCTGCGTTTTCATTTCCCAAGAACACTGCCATGATAAAAGGCAATATTGCTATACGAATCCATGGCTTATTGATCGTTAATGTATAAATCAGTGAGCCGAAAATGGCCATATTGGCCAATACCAGAATGATAATATTACTGTAGCCCAGACTGAATGTCCGTCCATCGGCATAGTTGATATTCAGCAGCATGAACACTCCCGTTGCATAAGCCAGTATTTTAATCAGCATCCTTACGTATTCCGGCATTTTGAACGGAATCCTCATGAACATGGGAAACATCAAGGCAAAACCTCCCAATGCAATGAGCCATGAGCGAACATCCTGGGGAGAAGATACTACCCACGGATATATATGCTGAATAAAAATAGCGAAGAAAGTCAGCCGGAAACCTCTTAAAAGGCTGTCGTATATAATTCTCCGGCGGGAGCTGCCTTTTCTGTATTTGTTACCTATTGAAAAAGGGAAAGCAGCTCCCATTGCAAACAGGAAAAAAGGAAACACCAGGTCAACCCAAGTGATCCCATATATAGAACCATCAAACACAAAGTTGGAGCGGGGACCTACCTGAGCATGATACATCCATCCGGGAAGCACTCCCCAGGCAACGCTGCCAGAGAGAACCATTGTCAGAATAGCATACCCACGCAGGGCATCCAAAGAAGAAGCTCGTGTACTGTTGTTATTCATAATTTTCGTTTAATTAATGTATTACGACCCGAAATGGAGAAGCAGGTATTTCCGCATTATTGAAAAGATCACCTTCCATATAATTGCGGAAACAATAACGCACTTCTACAGGATGAGGCACCGAATCATTCCATACTTTCACACGGGCAGAACCATTGATTATTTCCGCTTCTGCCGGTACGATATTTCCCTTTTCGTCTACAAGTTCAAATCCCCTCAACTTTTGATTTTCAGGGATCAGTCCATCACTGCCATGTTCAAAAGTGATTTCTACTACATTCTCTTTCAATTGATGGCTTTTATACAAAGGGCCTGCATACAGAAAACCTTCTTTGCCATAAGTCTTGGCCAGAGCCCAGTAAGCAAGGCGCTGACCGACTTTAATTTTGTAGGGAGGATGAATGAATTTTTCACTTCCTGCATCCGTCGTTGTGACCATACCAACATTAGGAACTTCTTGCATTAATTCCAGCTGGCATTGACGGAACCATGCACGATCAAGCCTATCTTTACCTTCGGCCTGCCATGGAGTGATCTGGACATAGTATACAGGCATTGCAGGATTATGAAAGAATTCTCTCCACTGAGCGACCATTGCGGGAAAGAGCTTTTTATAAAGAGCGGGATCAGCAGAATTGGACTCTCCCTGATACCAGATGACTCCTTTGACAGGAAATCCCTTCCACGGATTTACCATTGCATTCCATAATAAAGTAGGTGTACCCGCAGGCCAGTCGAACTTGATTTGTTCAATATCCGGTAATTGAATTTCCGGAAATTGTGACAGTGTCTCTTTATCCATCCAAGTCTCTATCTTGGAAGCACTCCATGAGCAATGAATCAGTCCGACAGGAATATCCAATGAACGTTGTAGTAAGTCTCCGAAAAAATAAGCGGTAGCACTAAAGTCTCCGACTTCTTTTGGAGAAAGTTCCGACCAATATCCCGTAATACCTTCTTCCTTAGGAGTCGTGCTCCAATCTCTTTTGACTGTAAACAAACGTAATTCCCGTTTGGAGTCGGCAGCTACGATATAGGGTTGTGAACCATAAACCGGCTGTCCCCGAAAGCCTCTGACAGGCATTTCCATATTCGATTGGCCGGAACAGAACCAAACTTCCCCCAGTAAGATGTTCTTTAATGTAAGCGCCTCACCGTCAGAGAATGTAATAGTATAGGGGCCCCCTGCTGCCGGAGTAGGAAGTTGAATATTCCAATTTCCATGCTGGTCACTTCGGGTTGTTAGCTTCCGATGATTCCATGATGCTTCAATCGTAATTTTACTATTGGCAGAGGCTTTGCCGTGGAAGGTCACTTCCGATTGTTGTTGCAACACCATGTTATCACCCCAGATCGAAGTTAACCTGACTTTGGCCTGCATTCCCAATGGGAATAGCAGGCTGATAATCCATAGGTGGTATATGATATACTTCATGAATCTTTATTTAGAAACGTTTTGCTGATACACTTTACCGAAACGGTCTGTTACTCTGATCTCTATTTTAGCTTTCGGATTACGGGGAGTGGCACGGAACATGTGTCCTGTACTTGCTGCTGATATCCAGCTCTGCATGGTTCTTTTTTTGTCTGTACATACTTGATGCGCATACGGGTCGACTCCGGTATATTGAGTCATGGTACCCATCACTTTTCCGTTTTCCAGCCATTCTACTTTCCAATTTTTATCCCAGTTCCAGACATTGGCAATAATATCTTTGGGGAATTCCTTTGATGTTCCTGCAGCATAGCTTCGAAACTGGTAATCTTTCGGATGACCGGCACTTTTGTAGTACCATTTCACTTGGTTTTCGTCTACTTCGTAGACTCCGTATCCTTGTGGGGTGCCGTCGATACAGACATCCGCATGCCACCAGATACCACATACGGCAGCCGTATTGTGCTCCATTTGATGATCGTTGAATACAATGTTCGAGTTGGAATGAAGATGGCCCGTCAGGAAGTGTGTTTCATAGCCATCCAATAATTGATGAACCGCCTCAGCATTGATCGTTTCTCCTGCCAACATGGCATAGTCGTAATTAAATGGCCTTTTCTGTTCCGTTATTCTCGTAGGAATATGCGTTATGAAAAAGACTAATGTACCTTTAGGGACATAAGACAGATCTTCTTCCAACCATTTAAAAGTTGTTTCATCTACATAGCCGATATAGAAGTATTCACGTCCTACATAAAAGTTGTTGTTGATAACAATATAGTGGGCATTTCCTTTATTGAATGAGTAGTGGGTAGGGCCGAAATATCCTTCGAAAGTCCGGTACGACGTTTCATGAGTAGCTCCATTACAATCCATATCATGATTACCGATTGCACGATATATGGGGATATCCAGTTTCTTTGCCTTATCGATATAAGGTGGAAAGAATGTGGCCGGTGTGTCCCAAAAGATGTCTCCACAATTCAGACCGAATACATCACGATCCGAATACTGATCGATTAACTGTTTATAGTCATCGACAATGGGAGCGTACAGATCCCAGTGCTCTTTCAGACCGGCCTGTACATCCGCCTCCAACACAAACAAGTGTTTACTGTCGTCTTTAGGATTCTTCTTCAGACGGAAATTATATTCATTCGTCTCGTTCAGATCAATTTCCTGATAGAATCGGGGAATCGTCTGTTCACAATCCGTCAAGTATCCGGCAGGAGTCGTGATATATACAAAGCGTGTGTTTCCGAGATTGGGCAGATGGTAAATACCGTTCTTGTCTGTAGTGACACAACGCTGTCCGTCTGTCACTACCACATTGGCTATACCTTTGCCATCGCAAGTAACGGTTCCTTTGATCATTCGCGCTTCATCCGGCTTAGTTTCGTCCAGTGCTTCTTTTAGTTCGTCCCACCATCCGTTGCGGATAATGTGTACAATGTCGAAAATCATCACACCGTCCGATTCTTTCAAGTTCATACGGACTGCTTTCTGGAATTGGTTTACGTCTCGTTTGTAGTCTTCTACATACAGACCGCCGCATACTGGCACCGCATCTTTCAGCAAGTATTTGGAATATTTGCAACCGCCTTCTACACATAAATATTCTCCGGTAGAAAACTCGCTGTCTGTTTCATTCTTAAATTTACCGGAAGATTTATAATAATCGTCCAGCGTTACATTCCAGTAGTAATTGCCATTCGTATAGAAATCCAGTAACTCTGCAAAGCCATAATTTTTATAGTCGGGAGTAGCCCAACTAAAGTCCTTGCTGACATCATAATTACGGCTTGCCCAGTTGACACCTACCTCAAAGTAAGTAGGATACCATGCACCGGTATAAGCAGCCAACATACATTCCGGCTTTATCTTTTTGATGGAAGTACGTACATCTTTTATAAAGTTATATATAACAGAAGCTCTCCACGTCAGCCATTGATGATAGTATGGGCCACCCACACGGTCTATGCCTCCTTCGGCATTAGGGCGCCATTCAAAAATGTCCTCCGGAAACTTCTCAACTTTCTTTCCGATGAATTTCTCAAACATCTTCTTTGACTCAGGAGAAAAGTCCGAATCAATACAATCATATCGTGCACGGTCAAGCATGATGCCGTCAAATGCATAATTCCGGACAACTTCTTTGATCACATCAATCTCATACTTCTGCACCTCTTTCAGTGCCGGATTCAGGAACATGGTAGGCTTTCCTTCTATTTCCGTTACAGGGAGCAGTCCTTTGCGCGGTACATAATTGATAGCCTGCCACTTTTTGTGTTTATCGAAGATGGCGCCACGTTTCACGATATTCTGTCCATCAGCAAATATATTCATTCCGGCAAAGATGACCATATTGCGGGCATGAGCAGCTTCGATAAAGGTACCGATAAAGTCAAAATCCGGACGGTCGAAATTTTTCCAGTTCTTCTTCTGTGCGGCATATTTGCTGGGATATAATACTTCACCCGTATTGTCTTTAATGTCCAATACTAGATGCGTGATACCTGCTTCATGACATTTGTCTACATAGAAGCGGATTGAATCGGGGTAGCTGAAACGTTGGAAATTAGCCGAACAGTCCAACCACATTACTTTTGGCTTTCCCGAGGCAAATGCCAGAATGCCTATCCATAACAAAAGGGAGATAATTGAGAATCTTTTCATATTCATAGCGTATTCTTTCGATTTTACTTCAGAGCTCCTCCGGCTCTCATTCCGTTTTCAACTTCTTTCCATAATCCTTTGTTGATGATATGTACAATGTCGAATACCATCAGTCCGTCGGAAGCTTTCAGGTTCATTTCTATGGTTGCGGATAATTTGGCGGGATTGTCATAGAATTGGTCCACCAGAATACCACCCATAAATTTATTATCTTTCATGATATTGCGTAATTTCTGACAAGAACCTTCAACAGAATACCACGTGCCGCTTTGTGCCTGTGAATCTGTTTCGTTCCATACGCTCTTCTTGTTTTTCAGAGATTCTTCTATGGTGATATCGGTATAATAATTTCCGGTAGTATATAAGTCCATCAGTTCGGCATAACCGTAATTCTTGTATTCGGGAGTAGCCCAGTCAAAATCTTCGCTCGGATCGTATTTCTTGCTCGCAAAGTTTACGCCTACTTCATAATAAGAAGGATACCATGCTCCGGTGTATGTACCGAAAGAAATATCCGGATTCACTTTCTTTACTTCATTCCGGGCACGGGCCATGAAGTCGTAGATGTTCTTGGTGCGCCATTCAATCCATTTCAGGAAATGTTTTCCGCGTTCGGGATAGTATTTATCATTCTCGTCCTTTTTCCATTCGAAGATGTCTTCCGGAAACTTTTCTACTTTCTGCCCGATATACGCTTCGAACTTCTGACGGGAGAGGTCTGAAAAGTCTGCCGTTATACCATCATAGCGTACACGGTCCAACATCAATCCATCCAGATCGGGATAACGTTTCACTAAATCCTTGAGAACATTCAATATATGTGTCTGAAACTCCTCATTGACAGGATTAACCATTGCCGAATATTTCTTCTTTTCGTTGGTGATGGAAGTGATTCCTTCCGGAGTGTATACTGTCGATGCCCATTCTGGATGCGTGGAATAGACTAATCCACGGTCGAAATAATTGTGTCCTGCGACAAAGACATTGAGTGAAGCATGTACCTCTATACCCAGTTCATGGGCTTTTTTGATGAAATGTCCCAAGTAATCGAAGTCTTTGCGTTCATATCCATGCCATTCACGCATTTTAGGAGCAAACTCCGTATCGAACAGTACTTCTCCGGTGATGGGACGTACATCAACGATAGCATGGGTGAAACCTAATGATTTTATTTTTGTCAGATAATAATCAATGGAGTCAGGATTGCTGAAGCGTTCAAAGTTTGCTTCCGCATCAAACCACATCAAAGCGGGCTTGGCATTTTCCACTTTGGGAACTGTGCTTTTGCATGCTCCCAATGCAATGATTAACAGACTTGATAAAAGTACTATTGTTATTTTTCTCATACGATCATATTCTAATGTGTCGGTTATTCTTTTTTATTCAATTGCGAGTTTGATGCCTTCTTTGGCATATTGCCATTGATCGGCTTTCTTCAGATGAATCATGTCGAACAGAAAATATCCGTCGCAAACATTCATACAGGCCTTTACAGATTGTACGATTGCCTGATTTTCTTGTTCTTGAGTAGCCTGATTATTGGTATCCCAATTTCCTACATCCGGACCTCCGGCTACAATGGGGCATTCTCCTTTTATTTTATCTTTAGCCAATGAACAGAAACCTTCCATAGTCCATTCCGTCGTACCGTGTACCTTTAGCGGTGAGGCATAGGCACCGATCAGTATTTGATCCATACAGGCGGCATAGCCGTAATTTTTATATTTGCTTGTCGCCCAGTTGTAATAACGCGAGGTATCATAAGTGGAAGCTGCCCAGTTGACACCTACATCATAATAGGTAGAATACCAGCCGCCTACATAAACTCCGAATTTGATGCCGGGTTTCACTCCTTTTACAGCAGTGCGTGCTTTCTGCATAAAGTCATAAATCACTTTTGCACGGAATTCCAGCCACTTAGTCAAATATTTAGGATAGGTGGCAGGAAGACTGGAAGCACCCGGTAGTAAAATGTCATCCGGATAGTTTTGAATTCTGATGCCTCCCATATATTCTTCAAACTGTTTACGGGATTCTTCGGAAAAGTCAGTTTGTAGATTGAGGAAACGACCTCTGTCTAAGAAAATGCCATCGAGATCGTAGCTTGCAAGGTCTTTCAGTAAATCGCAAAGAAAGGTCTGTACTTCGGGATGGGCAGGATTAAAGAATTTAGTACTTTCACTGGTATTCATCACACTCACAATCCCTGTCTGCATATTCATTTGCGTAGCCCATTCTGCTTTGGACTGGTCTCTGTACAGTAACCCAGTTCCTCCGTCAATCTGATTTCCACCTACAAATGTGTTGATGGCAGCATGAATGCGGAGCCCTTGTTTGCGTGCCTCGTCAACAAAGGCTTGCAAGTAATCCCATGTAGCTGTACGTTCTACCTTTGTGTAGTTGCTTCCAATCCAGGCATACATGAATTTAACCTGATCTACAATATTGGTTTTGAATAGTACATCACCTGTAGTGGGACGCACATCTACCACAATATCTGTAAAACCGGCATCTTTGGCTAATGCCAGATCACGGGCTATATTTTCTTTACTATTAGCGAAATCGGGGAAGTTGGCAGCTGCATCAATCCAGATATATCGAGGTTTGGAGGCGTTAGGGTTCTCTGTCGGTTCTTCCTTTCCGCCGTTGCTGGTGTCTCCCCAATAATCTTTGGTATCACTGCCACCGCATGCCATGCACATACAGACAGCTATTCCTCCCAAAACTATTTTTAATCTGTTTTTTCTGATATTCATTTTGTATGGTTCTTAATCGTTGAAGTAAAAAGCCTGTACCTGAAAAAGGTACAGGCTTCCGAATCCATTACTGGTTATATTACATATCGATACAGTCGCACTGTACGCAACCTACATATCCATTAGTAAACATGAAGTAGATGTATAAGTAGTAGCCATTGGATGAAACTTTAAGAGCTACGTCACCTGTTCCATTTGCATTTTGACTACCCAATGCTTTGGCACCGTAATTGCCATTGACACCCAAGCCGTTACTTCCAAAGTTTATCGGCTGATTATCTAATGAATTACCCGCCAGATCGAATAGGTAAATACTATCATCTGTGCCCCATGTAAAGCTGTTCACAGAGTTTGAAAGTACGTATGCCACTTTATTAAAGACTTTATAATCTACTGCGTTTTGAATCCAGTTGGCACTGACTTCCGGACCGTTATATCTGATTGTATTGGTTTTTCCATTGAACCAGCACAGATTTCGTGGAGTACTGTAGAATGCTGCAAAGTAATCACTTGTCGGATCGGTCGGATCAGAATAGATTACATCGGCATTATCGCCCCATGAACCTAGTCCCTGAGATACTACCAGATCAGGAGTTTGTGATTTTAACGCACCATTAACGACTTGCCAGCGGGCAAACTGTCCGGAGGTTCCATAGTAAGGAGCTGTGATAATGGCATCTCCATCCAGGCTACCTTGTACTGAAAGTTTTCTACCGATAGCAGAAGTTACATTGAATTCAATATATTTCTCCGGAGTTCCGTTTACACCGCGTACTCTCCATACGGTAAAGACGTTACCTGAGTTCGGTACTAAGTTGGTGAATAAGATATTATCTCCGTCATCAGCTGTTGCATAGAAGTTTGTGAGACTTCCTGCGAAACTGCTTATGTTTATAGTTCCCACATTAGCTCCTGTTCTTCCGTCCAGATAGATAGCGTTGCTGTTACCGCGGTCATTAATAACTACATAGTCATTAGTTACGGCAATTCCCGTTACCATATTGGTACTTGTGATACCCACATCTGTAAGTTTCTTAGTCCAGAGCAGTTTGGCACTGTTGGCGCGAAGTCCTGCGGCAATCTTTTCCGGAATTTCCTTCTTCACTGTATACACAGACTGGGTAGTACCGTTTTGAGCTGTTACGGTCAACTTTTGTTCTTGATCATAGTTTAGGGCAACAGTTCTGGGGTCGGGTGAGATGGTCGCACCATGTGAAATGGTAACATCTGCCAGCATTTCCCCTATACTTTCCAAACTGATCAAAGAGATTGTTTTGGTACTTTCATTGATGATTCCCGACAGCCCCAAACTTGTTAGATTGAATTTCGTGATTGCACATTCATTGCTCTTACGAATCTCTGCAACAACTTTATATTCGGTGCTTGTGCCGGTCTGGTCTTTCACTGTTATAAAGTTTTCCTGCGTCATATCCATAAATAATAATGTAGGATACACATATACATTATTGTCCAGATCAGCGATCACACGCATCTTTTTCAGGTCAGACTGTTGCAGAACATTATCCGAGAGTTTGGGATAGTTATATGGAAATACAACGGTAATCACATGATTCGTATAATCTATCTCACTAGTGAAACTATTGTCATCACTGTCATCATCCGGGAAGGATGCTGTCAAATTATTGATTATGTTCCTTTCAACAGTCGGATTGAAATCTTCCGGGCTATGGCATGCGCTCATACCCATCAGAAACGCAATGACTGAAACAATTGATAATATTTTATTTTTCATTGTATTAAGCTTTTAGTTATTTCCATTCATCATATTGCTCAATTAACGCATTATTCTTTATTTCAGAAGTCGGTACCGGTAAAACGTATAACTTCTGTGGGAACTTACGATCTTGTCCGTCGCAATCAATGTATTCGTACGTACCGTTCGTAATCTTGAGACCGTGGCAGCGATAGTTGTTATACTCAATGTGTGCCAGTTTCCAACGGCGCATATCCCAGAACAGATGTCCTTCGTATGCAAGTTCAACTTTACGTTCGTTGCGATAATCATTGAACCATGTTTCACCACTGGAAGACTTGCCCGGCAGATTTACCCCCTGACGTCCGCGGACACGGTTCATTAAAGACTGTGCCTCACCGGTTTTGTTGAGTCTGTATGCTGCTTCAGCCTTATTCAACAGAACTTCAGCAAATCGGATTTCTACCCATGCCTGAGAACTTTTGGTTCCTTTGACGTCAATCAGTTTCTCATCCAACAGTTTACGCAGGAAGTAACCGGTTGTTGTTTTACCATAGGAGTATGACTGTTCACGATAAGCCATGAAAGCACCGTTTGTTCCACCTACGCTACAATCCATCACTCTGCCTTTCCACGTACAGCCACGATAAATAATAGTAGCCGCAAAACGAGGTTCCAACTGATCATAAGGAGGTTCTTTGGTGGTAGTGCCGTGCCATTCGGACCAGTCTACTTTGTTTCCGTTTTTATCTTCATAAGATTCTACCATTTCCTGTGTCGGAGTACCCAGCGCACCAAAGTCGTAGCCGTCACATTGCGGAACGTAATACTGGTCGAAGGTATGGTTCGGACCACTGTCTTTATTGTAGTCAAATTCCAAAATAGCTTCTTTATTATTGCCTTTCCAAGCATCTGCATAGTTGTCCACCAAATCATACAACTGTAACTTTTCTACTTCATCAGCTGCGTCATAAGCATCCTGCCAACGCTCAGCATATAGCATAGCACGTGATTTCAATGCGTAAGCCGCACCTTTTGTCACTCGTCCTTTGTTGGCTGCATCCCATTCTTTAGGAAGATTGGTTGCCGCAAAATCCAGGTCATCTGCAATGAATTGCCATGTTTCCGCTGCCGTGCTGCGTGCTTTGTCGTTAGAGGTAGGGAGGTCGTCATACAGAATGACTCCACCATGTCGTTTGGCTAACTGAAAATAAACATAAGCACGGAAGAAGCGTACCTGAGCTTCCCATTTCAGATTCTTATCATCCGGGAATGTAGAGTACTTCTTCTGCATAACCAAAAACTGATTCATCTGACGGATATTACCGTAAGCCAAATCCTTATCCCAGATGTTGTAACGGCATCCGTCCGGACTGATAACATCCGGATTGGTAACGTAATTGTTCGGATGTCCGGCTCTGTCTCCCAAAGCTACTGAACCGTATTTGAATGTCTCAGTCAAACTCTCTGTCAAACTTCCTGAGAACTGAGCCTCCCCAAATTGTCCGTATTTATGAAGATATGTATAGAATGCATTAACGTATTTATCCACGTATGCTTCATCTTGCCAAACAATTTCATCACTAACGGTCGAGGTTTGCTCCACACCGTCCAGCCAGTCATTGCACGAACTTATACTAAAGCCTAGTGCCAGTGCTAATGATATATTTAATAATATTCTTTTCATGTGATTTCGTTTTTTAGAATGTTAGTTTTACACCTAGCGTATATGTTCTCTGCTGCGGATAATAGCCATTGTTTACCGCCGGTGATTCCGGGTCGATGTTGTATTTGGTAAGTCCGCTGAAGGTCAATAGGTTGTATCCTTCTACATAAAGTCTTAGTCCTTCTATACCTGCCGGATTCAGCCACTTTTTCGGGAAGTTGTAACCTATCTGTGCAGTCTTCAAACGCATATAGTTACCATTCCTGTACCAGAAAGTTGAAGAGTACCCATTGTTGTTACTCGGACCTGTGATTTCCAAACGTGGAAATTCAGCGTTCGTGTGATCAGGTGTCCATGAGTTCTCTACCAGGAAAGTCGGTGAGTTTCCACCATGATAGAAAGGCTTCGTAAATGAGGTATTATCCTGTGTACCTTCAGAACCACTGGCTGTATATTGACCTGTCAGTGCAACTACATTGCCCAATCCCCAAGAGAATAATAAGTCAAAGTCAAATCCTTTCCAATTACCGAATAAATTCAAAGAACCGGTATGCTTCGGAGTAGCACTTTTGCCTACATAGCCTTGGTCTTGTGCTGCTGTAATAATACCATCACCATTTCTGTCTACATACTTAATGTATCCCGGCAATGCCTTATAGCCTTTAACTGTTGCTGAATTTGCTATCTCTTCCTCGCTCTGAAACAGACCATTTGCGATAAAACCATATTTAGAACCGATTTGCTTTCCTGTCAAACGCTGATATTCAGGAGCATTGTCGGAGTCGCCTACATACTTCAGCCAACGACCGTATGCATATGACCAGATCAACTTGGCACCATAATTAAACTTGTTGATATGGTTATAATGAGTCAAAGTAACGTCGAAACCTTTATAATCAGTCTTGTTCACATTGGCAGAACTGAAATAATATCCACCTCTTGAAGGTGCGTATGCTCCGGTCACAGTGGCCAGTTTATCATACTCGTATTTATAGAATACGTCAAATTCAACTCCTAACAAACCATTCCACATCGTTGCGTCGACACCGACATTATAGTTCAGGCACTGTGCCCATGACAAGTTGGGATTACCTAATACGGAAGCATACATCATGGTCTGACTGCTGCCGCCAATAACAACTGCATTTTTGCTGATTCCCATTGTATTTCTCCATTGGAAGGCACTTACGCCGCTGGTGGCTGTTTTACCAATACCGGCTCTCAGTTTCAGATTATTGACCCAGGGAGCATTGAACCAACTTTCATTGTTGAGTCTCCAACCTGCAGAAACACCGGGCAATGTTACCCAACGTTTATTCATACCTCCAAACAGATAACTACCATCGTGACGAAGAGAAGCTTCCAAATAATACTTATCATCATAATTATAGTTCACACGACCTACGAAACCAGCTACTCTGGTATGTCCGCTATATCCTCCGATAGATGGGAATTTTTCTGCTCCGTTTCCTGTCTTATTCGTGATCTGATTGAGTTCATCCAATTGGATAAAGTCCAGCCCATAACCGGTGGCACTTAATGCATTACTTTTGTTTTCACGGGTTTCTGCCAGGAACATAGCTCCTACAGTATGTTTCCCGAACTTATTGTCATACGTCACACTTGACTGTGTGGTAAATGTATATCCCCGGGAAGCAGATTCACTCAGACTGATTGAATTGCCCGACGCGTCGGTTCCTTTATAGTAAGTTAATGAAGTGCTCTCAATAGTCGGAAGATTCATGATCATTACTTCATAAGGATTGCTGAGAATCTTACTGAAGTTATATGTCAGGTCATAAGCCCCTTGAAATTTAAAGCTTAATCCTTTCAACCAGGGTGCATCATATTTCAGGCTGAAATTGGACTGGATATAGGAATAGTTGGATTTGCTGTATCCGGATTCATTGATAGATGCCAGCGGAGCCACCGGAGAGGAAGCCGTCGGAGTGGATACATTATATGTTTTTCCTTCATATTCGTAAGTGTCAGGCACATAAGGCAGGGCACGAATCACTTGTTGCGGCACATTATGCCAGTCATCCGGATTGGCTGAATAGCGCGGCGAATCTCTTTTTTCAATACGACCGGATACTCCTAAGGTGAAAGTGAGGCTCTTGGTTAACTTTGCATCAATATTGGAACGAAGATTCAAACGGTTGTAACCATAGTTATCTATGTTACCATCTTCATTCAGATAACCGATAGATGCAAAGAAACGCACTCTGTCACTACCTCCGGTTGCTGAAATGTTATGGTGCGTACGGGTACCGGTACCATATACTTTATCATACCAGTTTGTGTTTCCCCAACCATCAACTCCGTCTTTCATCTTCTGCACCATCTCTGCTGTAAATACCTGAGAGTCTCCTTGCAGTTCGCGTGCTTTATTATACCAATAAGCATAACCAGGTCCATCCAGCCATTCCTGTTGTTCCGCATTCTGGCTGAAACCGACAGAACCTGTATAAGTGATAGACATTTTTTCTGCCTTACCCTGTTTCGTGGTAACGATGAAAACACCATTGGCATCCAAACCGTAAACGGCTACAGCCGAAGCGTCTTTCAGAATAGATACCGATTCTATTTCGTTAGGGTCCAGTCCGTTGAAGTCGGCTGATGTACGGCGGATTCCATCGATTACGTATACTATACCCGTTTGTCCGCGCATGGTCAATGTTGCATTGTCAGACCCCGGCTGACCACTGGACTGAACGGCTGCCACTCCGGCAATACGTGCGCCAACTACGTTACTGATACTCATCGTCGGAGCTTTCAGCAATTCTTTGTCCGATACGGTAGAAATTGCTGCAGTGATGCTTCCACGTTTTTGAGTACCGTATCCCACAACAACTACTTCATCCAGTGAAGCAACGTCGTCTTTCATAGTTACTGAGATGAAACGCTGGTTGTTTACCTTGATGTCCTGTGTATTCATGCCAACATAAGAGAATATCAATACATCATTATTTCGGGCATTGATACTGAACTTTCCATCCAAGTCTGTGATAGTACCGCTGGTTGTACCTTTTACAGCTACAGATACTCCAGGTAATGGTTCGCCACTACCATCATTGACTGATCCCTTTATTACGTTTTGTGCCATACAGTTGAGTGTGCACATGAACGCAATAAATAATGAGGTGATAAACCTCGGATTCCATTTGATTCTTTTTTTCATTGCATTACAATATTAGATAGGTTTATAGAATAAAGTGTTCACAATATCGTTCGTATAAGTGTCCGGCCTGCAGATAAGCCGAATTAGGGCTCATGAAATGAGAAAACTCAAACGTGATTGCATTTTCCATTCCCGCTCTTCGCGCAGCATCCAGTTTCAACAATAGCTTTTCCCATTTAATGGGCAGGAAACGAATAGGCATATCCCGGTCAAAAGATTCGATATTAGTCCAGCATTTCATATTATATTTATCAGCCAGTTTTTTGTTAATAACCAGATAATCATATAATTCATGATAGTCTACCTGACCATCCTGAAATGCCATGATATCGACTGCTCCCTTTACATTATCCAATATTTCGTCCCATTCTTCTTCGTGTTCTTTCACTGACAAGGCTTTGTCACCCGCCATTACCTGGTCTGTCTTTACTCCATGTATGTATGGAGAAACTAAAGTCGTCAGATTGCCAGAGACACTCTTGGCGTGCTTTCCGACTTCCGCATAAATCTTAGACATGTTTTTCGTCCGGCGGCTGATTTCCTGAGATAAATACCATCCCTGAAAAGATTTATGATGACCATATTTCTTCCATACTTCATCAATCAGAGCCATGTTCAAATCTATTTCTTTCTGAAATAATCCTTCCTGCCAGTACTTCCCGGAATCGTACATACCAAAATAGAAAGCCATGTCGTATTTATCGGCCAGTGTCAGAAACATCTCGACCAAGTCTACAGGCGGATAATACACATCTTCTTTTCCCAACAGGCATTGAAAAGGAGAAGCAATCCATTTACCAAGACCGGCACGAATCAACACTACGGTATTGATTCCCATCTTTTTCATAGCTTTAAAATCTTTATCCCATTCTTTTGTACCCCAATTCTGGTGCGGAATATCCCAACTGATTTCGTCCAGAAAAGTAGCTTTGATAGGCATCCCTTTCAAGGCATTGGGAGTGGCAAATGTCTCAAATGTTTCTTCTTCTTCAGATGCTGCCCTTTTGATGGGAGTGCATGCCGTCAGAAGTTTGCTGCCTGCTAGCAATGAACATGTGGCAAATGCGGTTTTTAGAAAATTACGTCGTCCGTCCATATCGTTCTATTTAAATAAGGGTTTATAAATTTTCCAGTACTTTCCAGCATTGGTACAATCCTCTTGGTACATGGAAACATCCTTTCCATTTCCCACCTTTGAGTGGCAGCAATACTTCTCCCTGCCGATTCAGA